>Ga0209455_1000008_pt1 | contig 1069303 bp, 901 predicted proteins | sample AraplaCol_mCL_r2_FD_184275 | JGI IMG/M metagenome (GOLD analysis project Ga0209455, IMG submission 184275) | Arabidopsis root microbial communities from North Carolina, USA - plate scrape CL_Col_mCL_r2 (SPAdes) (version 2) | ecosystem: Host-associated > Plants > Roots > Endosphere | place... | reverse complement strand
GCGAGTGACAGCACATGGGGGAGCTACCTCGCCGGACAGGGCAAGCTTCATGGCAAAGACGTGACCATGCGGCCTTATATCTATGTCATCCCGACTGGCGATAGCGCGGCTGCGAAAACGCGGCGCGAGAACGAAGTCGATTCGGTGGTGCATGGCATCGGGCCGATTGTGTTGCCGGGCGGGATGTTGATCTTTGGTGGCCCCGATTCCAAGCAGACTACGGCTTTCCTGGGTGATGTCGCCAAGCAACTCAAGGCCGATTCGCTGAAGGGCATCATTGTGATGGTCGTTGGCGACGCCTCCGAGCAAGCAGCGGTGACCAGCACACTCAAGGCCAGCGGTGCAACCGTGCGTTTTGTGACGATGTAAGTAGTCGTTGGTAACAGGGGCTTTGCGCAGGATGTCGCGTGCACGATTCATGGCGTTGCTTGGCGTGGGCGTGCTGGCGGGCGCGTTTGCCGTGTTTGTATTGCACTCGACCATACGAGAGCACACCGATTCGGCATTGCTTGCTCAGCGAGTTGGGCTGGGCAAGCAGCTTTTCAATGATCCGGCACTGAGTGCCGACGGCACGGTGCGATGTGCTTCATGCCATATGCCGGACAAGGCTTATGCCGATGGGCGAGCAGTTGCTATCGGGGTGTATGGGCATGCCGGTACGCGCAATACGCCGAGTCTCTTGAATATTGCAGCCGCAAACGAAACCGCATTCTTCTGGGACGGGCGACGTACTGCGCTTGAACAAGCAGTGCTTGATCCGCTTACCAATCCGGTGGAGATGGGGTTGCATGATCAAGCGGAGCTGACGCATCGAGTCGCGCAAAGCAGTGCATATCGTGCGGCGTTCGCACAGGCTTTTTCAGATAGCAATGGCGTTACGCCTGAGAAGGTCGGTGTAGCGCTTGCTTCCTACGTACGTTCATTGGCTCCATCGGAGAGTGCGTTTGATCGGTACCTTCATGGTGATCGCACAGCATTGAATCCTCGGGCACAACTTGGGCTGGCATTGTTCAAGGGTAAGGCCGAGTGTGCGGAATGCCATCGGCTTGAAGGGACATCGCCTACGTTGAAGGATCATGCCTACCATCGAACCGGCGTCGGTCTGGATGGCATTGCTGCGGATCTTCCGGCGCTCACTGAGGGCGTGATCACGCGCTCCTTGCAAGGTAGCGCAGTCGGCGATCGTGTGGCTACGCATGCGGATGAAGCGCAGCTTGGGCGTTTCAACATTACGCAGGAGCCGGCCGATATTGGATTGTTTCGCACACCTTCACTGCGCGGCGTGGCGCATACGGCGCCTTACATGCATGACGGTAGCGTGGCGACGCTTGAGGCCGCGATCGATCGTGAAGTTTATTACCGTAGTTTGCAGGCCGGACGGCCATTGAATCTTAGTGTGGAAGAGCGGCTGGATTTGGAAGCGTTTTTGCAGGCTTTGTAACAGCGCGGCCCAGCGCATTTCTTTCACAACGCCTCATTCATAGCCCGTCTTGATATCAGGCTGCAGAAACATGGAACGCGGAGTATCGCGTGAAAGGCCCGCGATCAGGGAAAACAACGCCGCGACCAAGACGCCATGTGCGGCGACTATCAAGCCGACAACAAGAACGCTTGCTCCTGAGAAGAGTGCTGCAATTAAGCTGATCAGTAGAGGGATTGCGCCGCTCACGATGCACATGCCCGCCATGGTTGCTGTGTTGCGTGACCTTGCCCGAAGAAAGATGGGGAAAGCGATGCACCATGTAACGATTTCGGTAGCTACCAATGTCCACAAAAGGAATGGCCATAAATCTTCAGGCCGAAATATTCGTGCAAGTTCGGCTCCACCTTCACTGAAATGAAAAATCAGCCAGATATAGATGGCGACGAGCAGGGGTATTACGCATGGAGCTAGCAGTGCTGCCAGGACGGCCCGTCCGTTTGATCTGCTAGATGTTTCCATTTGGCTTCGTTTTGGCGGAAATGCGACCCAACCTGTGGACTATTATCTCATGGCCGTCATTCCCGCGAACGCGGAAGCGCTTTACAACAGCGAAGCTGGTTGGCCCATCTTGCTGTGATGCATGATTTGAAATTGGATTCCCCGTTCGCGGGAGTGACGACCGTAAGGGGGCAATGCTTTTCGCAAGGTTGGCCCCTCACCCCAACCCTCTCCCCGAAGGGGAGAGGGAGTTGAAGAGTGTCGCGAGATTAGGGGATGTCGTCCGAATCGGATGATGCTTCAGCATGAAGCTGATTCGCCGCCGGCACCGTAATCGCCTTGATCCCTGCAGTGTGCAGGTGCGAATTCAACGTAGCGAGATCTGCATTACGAATCGATTGCCACTGCGAAACCGCCTTGTCGAGGTTCGTCTTGAATTGCGCGAACGCCTGGCGTTGTCCATCAGTCGGCGCACGATCAGCGCCTTCCAGATCGGAAGCGATGGCAGTGAGTGCGTCGTTCATCGCCTCAAGGTTGGTGGACATTTCGCCGTCGCCGGAGACGAGGGGATCGGTTTTCTTGCGGAAGGCTTCGATCTCGTCGTGCTGGGATTTGTGGCTGGCGTCATCACCGAGTTTTTTCTCGGCTTCGTCGAGTTGGTTACGCACGGCGTCCACTTCGCCGTGGGTTTGCCAGACTTGCTGCAGCGCTGAACCCACTTCGCGTGAGAAGGCGAGGCCTTCGGCGAGTGCGTTTTGATCGAGAGTGACACGCGGATCGCCGACGACGTTCAACGGTGCGCGGTAGGACTTGCCGTCGACGGTGAGCACGACTTGGTACTTGCCGGGCAGCGCAAGCGGGCCTTCCGGTGTGAGCGGCGTGTCGGAATCCCACGTGGCCGCGATGCTGTAGCCGTAAAGCAAAGCCTCTGGACGCGGATAGCGCAGGTTCCACACGAAGCGGTGTGTGCCGGCATGGGTGCCGAGCGTTTGCGGCGAGCCTAGCCAGCCTTTCTGGAAATAGCGTTCGGCGGGCAGGTTTTCCGGTTTGTCGGTGCTGGAGAAATGGCGAACCGGTTTGCCGTCGCTGTCGAGAATATCCAGCGTGACGGTCTTCGCCGTGTTCGCCAATTGATAGTCGACGATGGCGCCGGCGGGCGGATTCTTGCCGAGCGGTTCGTCGGGTGGCAGCGGTGTGTCTTTGTTTTCGTTGGCACGCACGCGCACAGCGTCGGCCGGCGTGTAGAGCGCAGTCTTGTGCGCACTGTCAGCCTGGCGCAGCGGCGTGATGTCGTCCAGTATCCAGATCGCCCTGCCCTGCGTGCCGGCAATCAAGTCATTGCCGTGAATGAGCAGATCGCGCACCCACGCAGTGGGCAAGTTGCGTTGCAGGGTTTGCCAATGAGCACCGTCGTCCAGCGACACGTAGACGCCGCGATCGGTGCCGGCGAACAGCAGACCTTCGCGTTGCGTATCGGCGCGCACCACGCTTACGAAATTGCCTTCCGGCAAACCGGCGGAGATATCCGTCCAGGTTTTGCCGTAATCGTGCGTGCGCCATACGTGCGGGCGGAAATCATCCTGGCGATGATTGTCAACGGCCGCGTAGGCGGTGCCCTGCTTCACCGCGGAAAGATCGAGCGAGCTGACGATGCCCCAGTTCGGCAGATCTTTCGGTGTGATGTTTTGCCAATTTTTGCCGCCGTCGCGCGTGAGCTGGACGGAGCCGTCGTCGGTGCCAATCCAGATTTCGTCATTAGTGAACGGCGAAGGCGCAATGCTGTAGATCACGCCGTAACCGCAATCGCGCGCCTGTTGTGCGGTGGGATTGCCATGGCAGCCTTCGGTAGCGCCTTCTTTCTTGGCGCTGAGGTCGGGACTGATGACATCCCAATGCTGGCCTTGATCGGTGCTGCGGAACAAAACCTGTGCGCCCAAATAAAGCGCATAAGGCGGCTTGGCGGAAAACGCGATAGGCGTAATCCACGTGTAGTGGTATTTGAAATCCGTGGGGCGCAGGCCATAGCTACTCACCGGCCAAGCAGTGACGTTCTGCACGACCCCGGTGCGGCGATCCCAGCGCGACACGCGTCCACCAAGGCCGGAACCGAACACGATGTTGGGATCATCCGGATACGGCAGATCGTAATCGCGCTCATCGCCACCGACCGGACGCCAGTCGCGATAGGAAAGCGCGCCGTAGTCGCTGCGGCTGGCGACGCCGACTGTGCCCGAATCCTGTTGCCCGGAATAAATCCAATACGGAAATTGATTGTCTGCAGCGAGGTGATAGAACTGACCCGTCGGCTGGTTGTACCAACTGCTCCAGGTTTTACCGCCATTGACGGTGACGACCGCGCCCTGGTCACTCGCGGCAATCATGCGTTGCGAGTCGCGCGGATCGATCCACAGGAAGTGGTAATCGTCGCCGCCCGGCGCACCCTTGAAGATTTCCCAATGCTTGCCGCCATCATCGGAACGGCGGATCGACTGCCCTGCCGAATAGATGCGATCGCGGTTTTGCGGATCGACGGTGATGCGGCTGAAGTAATCGTTCGGCAGCCAGGATTCATGACTGACTGCCTGCCACGTTGCGCCACCATCGTCGGAACGATACAGGCCGCTGTCTTTGCGCGGATCGGCCGAATGCACCACCGCGTACACGCGGTTGCCGCTTGTCGTGGCAATGCCAATGCGCGCGAGCTTGCCAGCCGGCCAACCATTGCCGCTGATGCGCTTCCAGGTAAGGCCGCCGTCGGTGGATTTGTAGAGACCGCTGCCCGGACCCGCATTCGGCTGGAAGTACGACAGCCACGGATAGTTGCGCACTTGCCATGCCGCGGCATACACGACGTTCGGGTTGGCTGGATCGGCAGCCAAATCCACGACGCCCGTATCGGCGTCGACGAACAAGGTTTGCGTCCACGTCTTGCCACCATCAGTGGAGCGATAGACACCGCGTTCTTTGTTCGGACCGAAGTAATGGCCGAGCACGCCGACCAGCAGCGTGTTCGCATCATGCGGATCGACAATGATGCGGCCGATGTGTTTGCTCTCGGTGAGTCCGATGTGCTGCCAGGTTTTGCCGGCGTCGTCGGAGCGATACATGCCGTTGCCGGCTGCGACGTCATAACGCGCAGCGACTTGACCGGAGCCTGCGTAGATCACGTTGGGACTGGACGGCGCGACGGAGATCGCACCGATCGATGCAGTCGATATGGAGTCGAAGGTCGGTTGCCAGGTGCGGCCTGCGTCTGTCGTTTTCCACACGCCGCCGCCGGCGGTGCCGATGTAGAACGTATCGGGTTTGCTTGAATCGCCCGCTGCCATCGTCGCCCAGCCGCCGCGGAAGGGGCCTATTTCTCGCCATTCGAGTGCGCTGCTGGGGCTGTTTTGACCGGAAGGCGTATCCGCCGCATGCAAAGGCATGGCGCTGGCGAGCACCAATGCGGTGGTGAAAGCCGAGAGACGGAGGAGAGAGGGTGCGGACATGGATGACTCCCACTGCGAATGAAAAAACGACCAAGGCCTTGTCCCTGAGGGCAACGATATCTACGCCATTTCCGAAACGCTCAATCTTGCCTGGTCGTCATTCGCGCGAAAGCGGGAATCCATCTTCGCCTTTCCATCACAGCAAAATGGATTCCCGCTTTCGCGGGAATGACGGCAAGGAAGTGTTGAGTATTGTGGAAATGTGCAAACACTTATATCCCCTGGGAGATAAGCACTAATAACTCACTGCAAAACCCGTGTACCACGTGCGTCCAACCGCCGGCTCCAAGCCATTTTGCCAAACGCGATCAAAGTAACGACGATCACCCAGATTGCTGATGCCCGCCAGCAGGCGCAACGAATGATTCAACTGCCAATCCGACGCCACGTCCACCACCGTGTATGCGGGAATACGCGCCGGCATATAGGTCAAACCGCTGCCGTAAGCCTGATTGGAATCCTGCCAATACTGCGCCGCCGATGAAACCGCGGTAAGGCTGAGCTTGACGCGCTCGTTGCGCCAGGTGACGCCGGTCTTCAAGAGATAGTCCGGCGAGAAGGCAGGCGTTTTGCCCACCTGCCCGGCAATGCGGCTTGCGGTGAAACGCGCGTTGAGCAGGCTGACGTTGACGAAGGCTTCCAGATGCTGGCCTTGGGTGGCGTAATCGGTCGGCGCGAACAAATCGTAATCGAGCTGGCCTTCCAGACCGCGGCTGCGCGTGTCGCCGGTGTTTACGTAAACCGTGTCGATCGCATTGATGTATCGCGTTTCCAGGCGATTGCGGAAGTTGATCCAGAACACGCTCACGTCGTAATACAAACCGGCGACGGGCGCGCCATGCACACCGGCTTCCCACGACACCGATTTGGAAAGCTGCGCCGCATGGCCTTGCTGGAGGTTGCTGAAAGGCGGTGCGACGTCGAAGAAGCGTAGCGGACGCCAGCCTTGCGACACGTTGAAGTAGGTTTCGTTGCCATGGCCGAAATCGTTGCCCAGCCCGAGGCCGAACAGCGGCATGTGGCGCGTGTCGGCCTCATGGATCAATGGACGTGAAAGAAACGGCGGGCGCACTGTTTCGTCCACCGCGATGCGTTCGCCTTCAAGACGCATCGACGGCACGATGTGAATGCGATGGGGCAAGCGGAATACGTTCTCTGCAAACACCGATGCATATTGCGAGCTGCGGCGCTGATTCAAGATTTGCTTGCCGCTGCGATCATCCGGCGCGACAGTCAGGCCCGGCGAACTCCACTGACGAAACGGATCGCTGCCATGGAACAACACCGCGCCAACGGTGAATGCATTGCCCTGCCCCCAGTTCTTGCGCAGACGCACGTCAGTGCCGTAAGTGCGAAAGGTTTCGTCTTGCAGTGTGGTGCTGCTCGGCGGCGCCTGGCCTGGCAATGGTGCCTTCGCCGCACGGCTGACCAAGTCTTGATAGGTGAACCACAGCTTGGCTTCCAGCGACCAGCGATTGCCGAATTCGTGCGTATGACCCAACACGAGTTGATCGCGGTTGACCCAGTCGCGGTTGTACGGCGTGGTCGTTGTGCGCGGATCGCGTTGCCATAACGTATAGCTCAATCGCCCCGGATCGCCGGATACGGCACTGATGGCATGAAAATCCAGCCACCACTGCTGATGCTCGTCCGGCTTGTAGGCAAGGTACAGATCGGCTTGCCGATTCTGCGAGCCATCGTTGGCGCGCGTACCGTCGCTGTGCACGTAGCCGGCGTCGGCGCGAAATGCCCAGGCGCCTTGGTTGCGCTCGATCACGTTGTAGCTGGAGAACAAGCCCCGTTGGCCGACGACGTTTTCGGTGCTCACCGTGAGTGGTGTACCCGACGCAGGGCGCTTGGATACTAGATTGATCACCGGCGCAGGCTCCGGTCCATACAGCAAACTGGAACCGCCGCGGACAAGTTGCACTTCGGACAGGCTTTGCGTCAGCGGAAAGGCATACAGCGTAGGGAAGCCGATCCAGTCGCCCTCCATCGGAATACCGTCCTGCATCACCAGCACGAATTCCGATTCCTGCGGATTGCCGATTCCGCGATAGTTGACATTGAACTGGGTGGGCGTGGGCTGCTCGGAGACCTGTACGCCCGGCGTGCGCGCGAGCGTCTGGTTGAGGTTGTTGCCGACCACCGTGGGCTGGTTTTCCAGATGCGTGACCGTGGTTTTCTTGGTCACGGTGATCTTGGGGCCGTCCACCTCCGGCATCTGGTACATCAGCTTGGCTTTGAGGTATTTGCGCCAGTCGTCCGCGTGGACGTTCACCATCGGCAAATTGGTCGGCTTGCGGCTGCTCTTCGCTTGATCGTCGTCTTGCGCAAAAGCAGAAACGGAGGCCAGCGAAAGCAACAAGGCGAGCGGTAACGCGGCGCGGCGCAAGGGCGACATGCGACATCCAGTCAGCGGCAGGGCAGCCGTGTCTTATCGCGCATTGAAGCGCGCTTGGCTATAGGCCATCGGTTTACCCTGTGAGCCGCATCACTCTCGCGTTACATTGCGATGACCACTCCCTCTCTGTCCGGCGAGAGGGCTGAGGCGAGGGGCAAGCTCACGAGCAAGCTACGCAACCACACGGACGTCGTTCCCGCGAACGCGGGAATCCACCTTGATCTTGGAAGAGAAGCTGACAATGGACTCCCGCGCTCGCGGGAATGACGGCTTTGAGGGATTGCGCAAGAGTCGATGAAGCAAGCGCTCTCTCCCAGCCCTCTCTCCGGTGGAAGAAGGAGCAAACGCGCATCCCCATGCCATCAAGAGATACCGCCCCGTGTACCTGCGTCGCCTCGCTTTACTCTCCCTTGGCCTATCCACAGCATTCGCTGCCCACGCCACCGTCGATCCTTCGCTGTACCAAGACCTGCACTGGCGCCTGATCGGCCCCTTCCGCGGCGGCCGTGTGTTGGCCGTCAGCGGCATCCCCGGCGACGACCGGCATTTCTATTTCGGCGCCGTCGATGGCGGCGTTTGGAAAACCAACGATGCCGGCCGTACCTGGCAGCCGATTTTCGACGACCAGCACGTGGGCTCGATCGGCGCGCTTGCGGTGGCACCCTCGCGACCGGACACCCTTTACGTCGGTACCGGCGAAGCGGACATGCGCTCGGATATCGCGCATGGCAACGGCATGTACAAGTCCACCGATGGCGGCAAGCATTGGAACCGCATCGGCCTGGAAGACAGCCGGCAGATCGGGCGCATCCTGGTCGATCCGCATAACCCCGATGTGCTGTACGTGGCCGCGCTTGGTCATGCCTATGGCCCGAATGCGGAACGCGGCGTATTCCGCTCCACGGATGGTGGCCAGCATTGGGACAAGGTGCTATTCAAGGACAACGACACCGGCGCGATCGATCTCGCGTTCAAGCCGGATGATCCGAACACGATCTATGCATCGCTGTGGCAGACACGCCGGCCGCCTTGGAGCGTGTATCCGCCCTCCAACGGACCCGGCAGCGGGCTGTACGTATCGCACGACGGCGGTTCGCATTGGACGCCGATCCAGGGCAACGGTTTTGCGGCACATCCCGGCCGTATCGGTTTGGCCACGGCATTGAGCGAACCCAACCGCGTGTATGCATTGGTCGATGCAGGCCATGGCGAAGGCGGTCTTTATCGTTCCGACGACGGGGGCGCGCACTGGAAGCACATCACCGACGATCAGCGCATCTGGCAGCGCGGCTGGTATTTCAATCGCCTCACCGTCGATCCCAAGAATGCCGATCGCGTATATGTGATGAATACCATCGTGCTGCGTTCGGACGACGGCGGCAAAACGTTCATCGCACTGAAAGGCGATCCGACCGGGGATGATTTTCACGAATTGTGGATCGACCCGACCAACTCGAACCGCCAGATTCTTGGCGTCGACCAGGGCACGCTGATCACGCTCAACGGCGGCACCACCTGGAGCAGTTGGTACAACCAGCCGACGGCGCAGATTTATCACGTCGCCACCGACAATCGTTTTCCGTATTGGGTGTATGGCGCGCAGCAGGATTCCGGCGCAGTTTCGCTGCCCAGCCGCAGCGGCAACAGCGATGGCGTGACGATGGCGCAATTCCACGAACTCACGCCCGGCGGCGAAAGCGACATGATCGCGCCCGATCCGGACGATCACGACATTGTCTATGGCGGTCGCGTGGACAAGCTGGACATGCGTACCGAGCAAGTCCGCAGCGTCGATCCCACGCTCGCATATCCCAACACACACTACCGCGCTGCATGGACGCTGCCGCTCGCATTTTCCAAGCGCGATCACAAGGTTTTGTATTTCTCCAATCAGCGTCTGTTCCGCACGGCGGATGGTGGCGAGCACTGGGCGCCGATCAGTCCGGATCTCACTCGCCCCGATGCAGGCGTGCCGTCGAGCCTCGATGCAACGACCGCCGCAGACGACAACCACGTGGACAAACAGCGTGGCGTGATCTACACCATCGCGCCATCTCCGCTCAGTGCGCAAGCGCTATGGGTGGGTACGGATGACGGGTTGGTCTGGCGCACGGATGATGAAGGCGCGCATTGGAGCAACGTCACGCCGGATGCTTTGACGCCGTGGTCGAAAGTGGGCGCTATCGAACCCTCGCATTTCAGTGCGGACGGGGCGTATCTCGCTGTCGATCGCCATCGCCTGGATGACGATGCGCCGTACATTTACCGCACTGCCGATGGCGGCAAGAGCTGGACGCGCATCGACAACGGCATTCCTGCCGACAGCTTCGTCAACGTGGTGCGCGAAGATCCGGTTCGCAAAGGCTTGCTCTATGCCGGCACCGAGAAAGGCATGTACGTCTCGTTCGACGACGGCACGCATTGGCAAGCGCTGCAGCAGAATCTGCCTTCGACATCCGTGCGCGATATCGATGTGCATCAGGATGATTTGGTGATCGCCACGCATGGCCGTGGTTTCTGGATCATGGATGACGTGACGGCTTTGCGCCAGTTGGATGATGCAAGCGCTAGATCCGTCACCCTGTTCAAGCCCGCCGATGCGTACCGCGTACGTCATCCGATGTTCACCGGCACGCCAATGCCGAAAGACGAACCGCTGGCGGCCAATCCGCCGGATGGCGCGATGATCGACTATGCGTTGCCCGAGCACGTGAAAGGCCCGGTCACGCTGAGCATCTACGACGCGAACAACAACAAAGTGCGCAGTTTCAGCAGCGACGACAAGGCGCCGATGCTCGATCCGGTGAAGCTTGAGTTTGCACCGGAGTGGGTGCCGGTTCCCACGCCGCTGCTTACCACTGCAGGCATGCATCGCTTCGTATGGAACCTGCGTTATGCCTCCAAGGGCGAAAGCCAGCCGCGCAAGCGTGCGAAGGATGGCGTGTGGGCGGTGCCTGGCAACTACACCGTGGAGCTTACGGTGAATGGACGCAACTACAAGCAACCGTTGACGGTGAAGGCCGATCCGCGCGTTACCGTTTCCGTAGCGGCCATGCAGCGTGAATTCGCGTTGGCGACCAAGGTGGAAACCACTACCGCGCAGGCCTCCAAGGCCAGCGCGGAGGCCAAGCAATTGCTGCAAGGCCTGGATGATCGACAGGCGCACGCCACGGGCGCGCTACATGATCAAATAGCGACGTTGATTGCCCAGGTTGAGGATGTCTCCGGCATGCCGCTGCATGCCGATCCACGCAACACCATAGGTGCGCCGCCACACCGCGTGGATAGCTTGCGTGCTTTGTCAGAGAATTTTGGAAAGCTGCTGAGTGCGGTGGATGATGCCGATGCTGATCCAAGCGCGGACGCGCAAGCTTCGTACACGACGCTTACGCAAACGCTGACCAGCACGCTGGATGAGTGGCAGAAGTTGAAGCAGCATGATTTGGCTGCGGTCAATGACAAGTTGAAGGCAGCGGGGCAAAAGGCGATTACGTTGTAGCTTCATCTACCCCAGCCCTCCCCTACTACACGTAGGGGAGGGCGCGGTGTTCGTCGAATATGAAATCAACGCGCCGCCAAGCGCGCCTGCACTTCTGCATAAATCCGCGCACGTTTAGCTGAGAACCAGCCCAGCACGCCGGTGACCGGCATCGGCTGCAACCCGGCAAGACGCGCATGCGCAACGCGCAGCAGATGTGCGCTATGAAACTCCGCAAATGCTTCGGCAAGCACCGGAATACGAAACGGTGCTTCCACGAATTCATCCATCACCGTGCCGAGCACTGCAGCGGCACGCCGCGCGATTTCCATGTTGGCGCGCGTCACCTGCGCATCACCTTGCGGCGCCAAATAGGCCGCTTCGATCGCGTCGGCAAGCTGATGAAACTCCGTGACATGCAATGGGCGGCAATAGATCGGTGTCTTGGCGCGCTTGATGAGCCATGCTTGATCCCTACGCGCCAACGCAGCGGAATTGTTGGTGGCGATGTCCAGCGCATCGTTGTAGCTATAGCCGTATTCGCCCATCAGCTCGATGGCCAGCTCTTCACGCACCATCGGTTGATTGCGGCGCGCGCCATCGCGGCCGTACCAGCGGATGTATTCGGGGGTAACTTGCGAAAAACTGCCGCGCGGCGGGCGATTGAACAACCACTCCTCCGCTTCGCCATGCAGATACGGATGCACCGCCTTCATGCCGGAAGCGCGCGCAGCGAGCACGCGATCCATCAACACTTCGGCGGTGACCAGATCGTGGTGATAGTCGCCGAACAGGCTGTCGTCATCGACGTGGGCGAAATAGACGAAGCGGATATGGCGAACCACGCGCGCGGCACGGCGCGCCCGCTTGGCGGGATCGTGCAAGCGGCGCTTCCACGCCCTCCCGTCCTGCGCGGAACCATGCGCAGACGGCAGGTCGTTGAGCAGCTTGCCCACTTCGCGGTCGGACACGCCAGCCATGTTTACGTTATCGCCATCGAATGACCGCGTAGAAAAATCGGATTCACACACACCGGCACCCTCGAACTGCAAGCGTGCAACGGCATGGCCGCGGCACGAAGACTTGAAAGATCGAACACCTGTAGCGCCCTCGGCGAACGCGATGCAGCCATCTGCCCGTGGATAGGCCGCAAGCGGCCTCAGCGCGCGAAGCTCACGCTCCGCCCGCTGCAGCAGACTGCGAATACCTTCGCGGTGAACGGATCAACCGGTGGGGAAGCCGGCCGATACCTCAAACTCCTTGCGCCAGGAACGGTCCGGATCGTCCAGCACGTGCGCGAATGCGCCATGCAAAGATCCGCAAGCATCGAAAGCCGTCGTGAAGTTCGCCGCAAATGCCGAGGAAACTGCTTCGCGGGACTGCACACGTCATGCGCTGACCGTGGATACGGTGAGCAAGCACGCGCGCCCTGGGGAGCGCGCATTATAACGAGACCTGCGTCACAAACGTTAAATTCGTGACCTATGGCCCATGCTTTTTTTGAAGCACACGACTGCATACGTATGCAATGGCGCGCATTCGGTTTACTTAATCGGATGGCGGGCCTTTCAGCTCGATCATGTTGCCTTGCGGATCAAAGAGATAAATGGAGGGCCCCTCGCCTTTGGCGCCATAGCGATGGCCGATCTCGCCGACGCGCACACCATGCGCTTTCAGATGCGCCACGATGACGGCTTCGTCGTAGCCTTCCACGCTCAGGCACAGATGATCCATGTTGTGCCCTTCCGTGCCCGGCCCCTTGCCGCCCTGACGGCCGAGCTTGCCGTCGATGCTGACCAGGTCGATCAGCGAGTGGCCGGCCCGCAGTTGGATCAGGCCGATCTCTTCCTGACGTTTCTCCACCGTGCAGCCGAGTACATCGCAGTAGAACGCCTGCATGGAGGGAATGTCGTAGGCGCGCAGCACGATGTGGTCGAGTTGTTCGAGGCGGAAAGGTGGCTTGTTCATGGTCTCTGTTCTAGCCGACAACGACCGCGGGGAGAGGGCTATAATGCACGCCTTGATGTACACGGTGGGAGAAGCGGGCAAAACCCCGCTGCCGAAGGCGCAACGCCCGTAATCGCTCAGGCTCCATACCGCCGTATACCCAAGACTCTGGAGAGACCGGTTGAATCCGGCGCCGAAGGGGCACGAAGTACAGGCATCCAAACCCTGGCTTCCAAACTCTCAGGCAAAAGGACAGAGGGGCGCCCCGCGTGCGGCCTGCACGTTTTCTTCGGACGCCCTTGCCCATGAGCCAGACTAATTCCCCTTCCCTGCGCGAACTCGAGCACCACAACGCTTTCATCGAGCGCCACATCGGCCCCAACGACGCCGAAATCGCGCAGATGCTGCACGTGATCGGCTACGACTCGCTCGAGGCGATGACCGATGCGATCGTGCCGGGCCAAATCAAATCGAAGCAGCCGCTGGCGATGCCGGAGAGCATCACGGAAGAAGAAGCGCTGGCGAAGATCCGCACCATCGCGCGCAAGAACAAGGTGTTCAAGAACTTCATCGGCCAGGGTTACAACGGCACGCTCACACCAAACGTCATCCTGCGCAACATTCTTGAGAACCCCGCGTGGTACACGGCGTACACGCCTTATCAAGCAGAGATCTCGCAAGGCCGCATGGAAGCGCTGATCAACTTCCAGACCATGGTGGCCGATCTGACCGGCATGGATATCTCCAATGCCTCGCTGTTGGACGAAGCCACTGCCGCCGCCGAAGCGATGACGCTGGCCAAGCGTTCGGCCAAGTCCAAGAGCAATGTGTTCTTCGTCGCCAACGACGTGCATCCGCAAACGCTGGAAGTGCTGCATACGCGCGCCGATGGCGTCGGCATCGATTTGCACGTGGGTGAGCCGTCCGAAGCCTCCAGCGTGGACAGCTTCGGCGTGCTCCTGCAGTACCCGAATACGTATGGCCAGATCAACGACTATCGCGCAGCGGCCGATGCCGTGCATGCGCGTGGCGGCATCGTCGCTGTGGCGACCGATCTGCTCGCGCTTACGTTGATCGCTTCGCCGGGCTCGTGGGGTGCGGACATCGTGGTCGGCAACACCCAGCGCTTCGGCGTGCCGTTCGGTTTCGGCGGCCCGCATGCTGCGTATCTCGCCTGCCGTGATGCGTACAAGCGCTCCATGCCGGGCCGCTTGATCGGGGTGTCGGTGGATGCGGAAGGCAAGCCGGCCTATCGCCTCACCCTGCAAACGCGCGAACAGCACATCCGCCGCGAGAAGGCCACCTCCAACATCTGTACGGCGCAGGTGCTGCTCGCTGTGATGGCGAGCATGTACGCGGTTTATCACGGCCCGGAAGGCTTGAAGCGCATCGCGCGCCGCACGCATCGTTTTGCCGCCATTCTCGCCGCTGCCCTGCGCCGCGGCGGCATGACGGTGGGCACGGATTTCTTCGATACGCTGCACATCACCAACGTCGATGCCGACGCGATTCACGCAAAGGCGGTAAGCCAAGGCATCAACCTGCGCCAGATCCACGGCCAGAGCGTGGGTATCAGCCTGGATGAAACCACCACGCGTGCGGATGTGTTCGCACTCGCCCAGTTGTTCGGCGCCGAGATCGTCGATATCGACGAAGCCGACGCCACCACCCCGGACGAACTTCCCGCCGCGCTGCTGCGCAAGGAATCGTTCCTGCAGCATCCGGTGTTCAACACGCATCACAGCGAACACGAGCTGCTGCGCTACATGCGCTCGCTGGCCGACAAGGACCTGGCGATGGATCGCACCATGATCCCGCTGGGCAGCTGCACGATGAAGCTCAACGCCACCGCCGAAATGATTCCGGTGACGTGGCCGGAGTTCGGCGGCATCCATCCGCTCGCACCGGCCGACCAGACGCAGGGCTACAAGCAGCTGATCGACGAACTGGAAGCGATGCTGGTGGAATGCACCGGTTACGATGCGGTGAGCCTGCAGCCGAACTCCGGCGCGCAAGGTGAATACGCCGGCCTGCTCGCCATTCGCGCGTATCACCGCTCGCGCGGTGAAGATAAACGTGACATCTGCCTGATTCCGGAATCCGCGCACGGCACCAATCCCGCTTCCGCACAGTTGTGCGGCATGACGGTGGTCGTGACCAAGTGCGACAGCAACGGCAACGTCGATGTCGACGACATTCGCGCAAAGGCGGAGAAGTATTCCGATCGTCTCGCCGCGCTGATGATCACCTACCCTTCCACGCATGGTGTGTTCGAAGAAGACATCGTGCGCATCTGCGAAATCGTGCATCAGCACGGCGGCCAGGTGTACACCGACGGCGCCAACATGAACGCGCTGGTGGGCCTGGCTAAGCCCGGCAAGTGGGGCTCAGACGTTTCGCACCTCAACCTGCACAAGACGTTCTGCATTCCGCACGGCGGCGGCGGCCCGGGCGTGGGGCCGTGTGCAGTGAAATCACATTTGGCACCCTTCCTCCCCCGGACATCATTGAGTGCCGGCATCCATGCCGGCGAAGATCAAAAAGCGGCCATCCATGGCCGCACTCCTCACAAGAGCGTGGGCGGCATGGTGTCTGCCGCACCGTATGGCAGCGCCAGCATCCTGCCGATTTCGTGGATGTATATCGCGCTGATGGGTCGCGAGGGTCTGCGCAAGGCCACGCAGGTGGCGCTGCTCAACGCCAACTACATCGCCAAACGCCTGGCATCGCACTTCGATACGCTCTACACCGGCCGCAACGGCCTGGTGGCACACGAGTGCATTCTCGACCTGCGCCCGCTCAAGGACAGCACCGGCATCAGCGCGGAAGACGTGGCCAAGCGCCTGATCGATTTCGGCTTCCATGCACCGACGCTCAGCTTCCCGGTAGCCGGCACGCTGATGGTGGAGCCGACCGAAAGCGAATCACAGCACGAACTCGACCGCTTCATCGATGCGATGATTCAGATCCGCGAAGAAATCCGCGCGATCGAAGACGGCCGTCTGGATCGCGAGGACAATCCGCTCAAGAACGCGCCGCACACCGCCACCATGGTGACCGGCACGGAGTGGACGCACGCCTACCCGCGCGAACTCGCCGCGTTCCCGCTGCCCAGCCTGAAACTGCAGAAGTACTGGTCGCCGGTGGCACGCGTGGACAACGTGTACGGCGACAAGAATGTCATGTGTGCGTGCATTCCGGTGGATGCGTATAAGGAAGAAGCTGAGGTGTAATGGCTTCAGTGATGGCATAAGAAAAAGCCCCGCTTTACGCGGGGCTTTTTTTATCCGCATAACGGCCGCCGGTTGGCGGCAACTGGAGCCATCCCCGCGTTTTTTACTTTATGTTTTCAAGGAAATCAGAAAGGCCCTCAAGGCCCTCAAGTTAACGACGATCTTTCAAACCACCCAGTCGTCATTCCGGCCTTCACCGGAATGACGTCGAGGCAAGGCTGGCCTTTTTTTGCGGCGAACAACGCTTCAGTGCTGTTAAGGATGCTCTGATCTATTCCACGCACCCGGCATGACGTCCAGAAGGCCCGCAGGGTGTGTTGCGTGGCATAGGGCAGACTGGCCGTCTGTTCAAGCCACGCGGCGCAGGCTGCGGGCCTTGTTGACGTCACCCCGTCATTTAAATTCAAGAGGTCGGGGCCGCACTGTATGCGCCTATCGCTGCGCCCCAGCGTCTAGACAGACGGCCAGGCGCAGCGATACGCGCATACCGTGCGGTGACGGGTACGTGGAATAGATCAGAGCATCCTTAAAACGTGGGGATATCCAAGGACTCGCACCTCAACCTAAGCGGCGATATCAGCTTGCACCGGAACTGGACAATGCAAACTTGCGCAGATCACGCGCAACAACTCCACCTCGGTCGGCGTAACTAGGCCATCCGCGCGAATTGCAGCAAGCAAACTCTGAATAAGGATTTCCTTTGCAGCCGGCATCAGGCCATCCAGATCATCCAGCGCACGGTCGAAAGGCGTTTGCCAATCCAGCGGTAAAGTCTGCCAACTGGCAGCCGCTCCCGGAAACGCCTGATTCATCGCCAGCAGCCATGCGCGTCGCGCTGCTCCGTCATCATTGGCGCCGTGCGTTGCGACGACAGCGCATACCAGCGCCACGCTGTCGCGGCATGCAGGCAATTTCTTCTGTCCGTCGATGGGCGCGCGATTGGGCTTCAACGCTTCGAGCAAATGCATGCGCAGCAGTCGCACCAGACAATAGTCGTCCAGATCAACCAGCGGATCGATACTGACGACGGCGTCGAGTGTTTCCAGCAGCGTCTGCAAGCGCCCCTGCGGCAGTTGCTTCAGCGCGGGGAAAGCGAGCGAGACCAAGGGCATGCGCGATGCCTGCGGCGCCGACGCGTTATCTACGTCGAGTTGGCTTGCCGCACATTGCACATCATCGCCAAAAGCATTGGCGATCAGCCGCTTTTGCTTTGCCTGAAGCGCTTCGTCTTCTGACATGGCTAGCGCCAGCGCGAGGATAAGCGCGGTCTCAGGTTGTCTAGCTGCTTCGTCCAAGCGCGTCGGAATGCCCTGCTGCAAGGTCGCAGCATGCTGCAAAACCTGGTCTTTCGGTTCGGCGGTTTGCGGCGCGGCTGCGGGTTGGGCCGCAACCACGGCAGCGCCGATCTGACCGGGCCATTCCAGCGGCGGTAGCACGCGTGTGTGTGCGGGGGCATCGGCCTCCGCAGACTCTTCCGCGGGTGAAACATGCATCTGCGCTTCAAGCTGCGCCAATTCGTGTTCACGAAACCATGGCTCCAGCGTGCGGATACGCGTGAGCAATGGCGGATGCGTCGCGAACCACGCGTTGAAGTCGTCCACCTCGCCGAACATCATGTGTGCGACTTCGTGACGGTTCGCCGTTTGCAAGCGCGACCCCTCGTCCAGCACGGCGATTTTCTTCAGCGCACCGGCAATGCCGCGCGTCTGGCGGGTGAACTGCACGGCAGATGCATCCGCGAGTTCTTCGCGCGAACGCGCCACGGCGGCCTGGATCAAGCGCCCGAAAAAATGCCCGATCGCACCAATCGCCAGCAGCAAAACGCCGAACAGGAAAAAAACGCCACCTTTGCGGTTGCGATTGTCATCGTCGCTGAACCAAGCGAGCTGACGGCCCACGACCGACAACGCCATGATGCCGAACAGCAGCCCCATCAAACGAATATTGAGTCGCATGTCGCCATTCAAAACATGGCTGAATTCGTGCGCGATCACACCCTGCAATTCATCGCGATTCAAATGATCCAGACAGCCTTGCGTAACGCAGATAGCCGCATCGGATGCCGAATAGCCCGCGGCGAACGCGTTGATGCCCGGTTCGTCGGGCAAAAAATAAATGTCCGGCACAGGCGTGCCCGATGCGATGGCTACTTCCTCGATAACGTTGCGCAGTTGGCGCATCCGCGGATCTTGCGTGTCGGGTGGCACCCGCTCACCGCCCACCTCCTCGGCGACCGCTTTGCCGCCTTCGGAAAGACTGCGAATGCGATACCACGCGCAGCCCGAAATGACGCCGAGCACCGCCATCGTGCTGATCGTGAGCAACGAGGGCATATGCGTATGCGGCGCCAATACCGTACCGACATGCCGCCAATGCCCGAATATCAACAGCACCACCATATCCACCGCGGACACGATGGCGAGCACCGCTGCGATGAATAGCAATACCAGTACGCGGCTGCTGTTGCGCACGCGTGCCTGTTCGGCGAAGAAATCCATCCTGCCCCTCCAGGTAGGATTGAAACACTGACTACGAAATGGCCCGATTATCAGCTGAAAGAAACCTTGGGCACTTCGCGCACCGCAGCGTCTTCGATCTGCAACGACTGCGCAGGCGAGAAGCTGAAGCTGCTGGCGACAAAGGAGGAGGGAAACACTTCGCGGCGATTGTTATACGTCATCACCGCGTCGTTATAGGCTTGCCGCGCGAAAGCCACGCGATTTTCCGTGGAAGTGAGTTCCTCGGAGAGCTGCATCATGGTCTGGTTGGCTTTCAGATCCGGATACGCCTCGCTAAGTGCGAACAAACGTCCCAAGCTCTGGTTCAAACCGTCCTGAGTGGCGGCGAGTTGATCCATTGCCTCCGGATCGCCGGGGTTGCGCTTGGCGTCGGCCAACCCTTTGACGGCGGCATTGCGTGCCTGGATTACCGCCTCCAGCGTGCCGCGCTCGTGCGCAAGATATGCCTTGGCTGTTTCCACCAGATTGGGAATCAGATCGTGACGGCGCGTGAGTTGCACGTCGATCTGCGCAAAGGCGTTCTTGTAGCTGTTACGCGCCGTGACCAGGCCGTTGTACAGCGAGACGACGTACCCGACGACCAGCACGATCAGTGCCAAAAAGACAAACAGACCCATCGTTATTCCCCCTGAGGCGTACTGCGCCGTCACGCCATCCCATGTATGACTGCGTCAACCTGCGCAAGAGCGTAGCACGAAAAATTTTGCGGTTTCCGGCTACGCCAAACAGTCCTGCTTGAGCCGTTTTTCTTAAGCCACGCGTCAATTTCGGGGAAGCGATTCTTGCGCACACCGATGTGTTTGGGACATCGGCCACCAGCTGTATCAGCCACGCGACGCGAATCGGTCGCAGTGTTTGCCTGCTCGACCGAACGCAGCTTGTCGGCATGGACGGATCGAGCGGCGAAGCGGTCAAGCCGGGGGAGTAATCGGTGCGCAAGCGGGCGTCGACCAGCTTGTAAGCAGGTCGTCCCAGGAAGGAATTAAGGATGCGATCACGAACAAGCCATACCGGAAACGGACTTCAAACTTATCGAAGCGAATTTCAGATCCGCCGCCTTGAGCATGATACGGGTGGATGGTTCCAGCACACCGATCGTCACCGCGACGTTGCTATCGAAACTCATCCGATCGGCAGGCGGCGTCATCGCGACGTCGTCATGCGATGGCCATGCGTTGCGCGGCAGTTGTGTGCAAATAGGGTGTCAGCCACTCCAATGATGAGAATCATTCGTATTGAAGTGCGTAGCCAAATAGGCGAGAATGCGACCTACTCTCATTAATGGGTAGTCAAGGGGCCTCATGCGTTGCTTTTTGAAAGGGAAACTGCCGGCATGCCTGCTCGCGGTCGTTGCCATGTTCGGTATCACCACCGCAGCGCAAGCCGACGAGCCGCTGCTCGGTTTTCTCTACACCACCGACCTGCTGCCCAAGCATGGCCAGGAAGTGGAGCAATGGGTGACGTGGCGTCACCAGAAAGCCGGCGGGCGGTTCGACCTGCTGGAAGGGCAAACCGAATATTCCTACGGTGCGACCGATTCGCTGCAGCTGTCCGGCTACCTCATCTACGACTGGACGCAGGCTTATCGCAATGGCCCGGATGGAACCACCACGCCGCCGGAGCCCTACTCCGCCTATTTCCCCGCCCCGTACAGCCGCTTCAACAGCACCAAGTTCATCGGCGCAGCGTTCGAGGCGATTTGGCGCGTACGCAGCCCTTATACGGACCCGGTGGGCGTCGCCTTCCTGTTCGAGCCGGAGATCGGTCCGCGCTTCCAGGAGCTGCAAGTCAGGGCCATTTTCCAGAAGAACTTCCTCGACGATCGCCTGGTGCTCGTCGGCAACGCCACGTGGGCACCGGAAGTCCGCGAGCTTCCCGGCAACCCATACGCCGATCCGGATTCCGTCGAGTTTCGTCGCAACACCAACATCGAGACCGACATGAACTTCGGCGTTGGCGCGTCGTATCGCTTTACGTCCAACTGGGCGGTCGGTTGGGAGATACAGAACGAGCGAGAGATCAATCAGTGGAACATCTTCGATCACAGCCAATGGATGGGCAACGCGGTGTACACCGGCCCCACGATTCACTACGCGAATCAGCATTTCTTCGCGACGCTGACCTGGTGGCAGCAACTCCCGATCGCGCATAACTACATGGACCCCACCATGATCGTCCATGGCTACGACACCGACGTCGATTTCGAGCACACGCGCGTTCGCCTGAAAGTCGGCTATTACTTCTGACGGAAACAACTATGAAAGCCCAATTCCTGTGGGTGCCTGCTGTTGCGATTGTTGCCGTGGCGACGCCTGCCTACGCCAAGGTGTACCTCAGCGTGGAACAGGCACAACAGCTGATGTTTCCCGGTGCTACCTTCACCCAACAGCCGTTGACGTTGACGGGCGATCAGGTACATGCCATCCAGAAAGCGAGCAACACGGAGGTGCTCAATCCCCAGCTGCAACTCTGGAAGGTTTCTACCGGCGGGTGGTTCATCGTTGACCAGGTTGTAGGCAAGCACGAGTTCATCCCCCTGGCGGTGGGACTCGATGACTCCGGTGCGGTGAAGAGCATCGAAATCCTGGAGTATCGCGAAGCATTCGGCGACGGGGTGCGCAATCCCCAATGGCTTGCGCAGTTTTACGGCAAGCGCAATGGCGCCACATTGACCTTGACCAAGGACATCCAGAACATTTCCGGCGCAACCCTTTCGTCCAAGCACATTACGGATGGCGTGCGCAGGCTCCTGGCGACCTATGCCATTGCCATCGCTGCGCATTGAACGAGCCAAGCCGCTGCTTGGCACGATTGTTCGCATCAGGGTCGATGGCCTGCCATCGGCCCTGGCGAACGACATCATCACTGGTGCGTTTGATTTAATCGCCGAGATCCATCGCTTGATGAGCTTTCACGAGCATGAAAGCGAACTCTCGCTGATGAACCGTGAAGCTTCTCGTCATCCGGTGCCAATCAGCCCGCGCACGCACGCAGTGTTGAGTCATGCGCTGGAACTGGCAAAGGCCTCGGAAGGGCTTTTCGATCCCACGGTCGCCCCTGCCCTTGCGAGAGATGGAATCCTCCCTGTTTTGGCGGGAACTTCACCGGCTTCGGATGCAAGCTGGAAAGATATCGCCTTGTCTTCGAACGCAACGGTCTCTTTCGGCAAACCGCTGTGGCTGGATCTTGGCGGCATCGCCAAAGGCTATGCCGTGGACTGTGCCTTCGACTACATCGCGTCCCACCATCCCACGCATATCTACCTGGAAGCTGGAGGGGATTTGCGGCTCAGCGGTCCGGAGCCGGAACTTGTGTACCTGGCCGCGCCCTACATGGAAGGCAACATTCCAGCAGTGAAGATTGAAAATGCCGCGGTAGCCAGCTCAGGCAGCCAGGTGTTGCACGATGAAACGAGAAGCCAGCAGCCAGTCAGCCCTCATATCGACCCACGCACGGGAAATCATTGCCGTACAGATCGCTTCGTAACCGTGGTGGCGCCGCGATGCACGCACGCCGATGCACTCACCAAGGTAGTCATGGCCGCGGGCTTGGCATCGGCACCCGTTCTCGATCGTTATCAAGCGCTGGCCTTCATGCTGGATGGAACCACTTGGACGTCCATCGGCGCAAACGCTCCAACGGCGCTCCCTTGCGATTCATGAGCCGATGCGCCTTACACATCCCATTCGTTTGACCCTGTATATCATCGCGATCGGCCTGTGGCTGACCGGTGCGCTCTGGCTTGTCTTCCATTACTTCATGGTCCAGCAAACAGCATTCGGACCGTCGCCGCATCCCTTGGAGCATTGGTGGCTTTCGCTGCATGGACTTTTTGCCTTCCTCACACTTTGGATGTTCGGATGGCTATGGGGACGCCACATCATCTGGGGATGGAAAGCCAAACGCCACCGCGTAACAGGAGGGTTACTTTTTCTCCTGCTTCTGGTGCTCGTGCTGTCGGGTTACTTCTTGTATTACCCGCCGAGTGACAATGCGCTTCCAATCATCGCGATATTGCATTGGTCGATAGGGCTTGCTCTCTTGATTCCTTTCCTTGTGCATCGCTTTTGGCGACCGCCCAAGAAGCCGTGAGTTTCAACGATGCACGTCGAGCGGTTGACACGGCGGATGCGGTTGCTTGCGTGCCTGGGCGCCACGCCACTCCGGATGGTCGTACGGTATGTAGCTGGCCCAATACCAGGGAAAACAGATATTCCCCAGCGAAGCCTGGATGAGATACGGAAACACGGATTCCGCGTTCGAGCTGTTGCTCAACATCAACAGGCAATTGCGCGAACCTTGCACGCACACCAACAGATTGTTGGTGCCATCGTCATGCCCTTCCTTGAACCATACCTGGCCTTTGGGCGACGTATACGTGCCGATGCCTAGCGCATAGCTCAATGCGATGCCGTCGTTGTCCGTGGTATCCGGCAGGATCATGGTGGGAAACTGCTGCACGGAATGGATGCGTATCTGGGGCTTCAGCCATGTAGCGTAAGTGGCCGGCTTCAGCCCCTCACCACGCACCATGGTTGCGGCCAACTGCGCATAGTCGTGCAAGGTGGTGTCCATGGAACCCGCTGCTCTGGCGCTGCTGCGCTGCTTGTGCCCGAGCGGCTTGCCGGTTCCGTCGTAACCTTGCGCGACGTTGGATGCAAAATCGTCGCGCCACACCAGCGACGTGCGCGGCATATCGAAGCGCTGGAACAGATGCGTACGCATCTCCTCGCTTAGGTCGATACCCATACCTTGTTCGATCACGAACTGCAGCAGATTGATACCTTCGCCCGAATAGCTGTAGCGCGTACCCGGATCGAAATAAAAACGCAGTTTGCCATTCGGGTCGTAATCTTTGCCGGGCGGCAGATAACGGAAATTGGCAAAGCCGGAGCGATGGCTCAGCAGGATGTTCGCCGTAAGCAGGCGCCAGCGCGAATCGTCGGCCAGGTCGGCGTACTTGGGATAATCCGGCAGCGGCTTGGGCAGGTATTTGTCGATGGGACGATCCAGATCGAGCTTTCCCTCGTCCACCATCATCATCACGCTATAGGCGAATGCAGCCTTGGTCAGCGACGCTGCGTACATCACCGTATCCGTGCGTAGCGGCAAATGCTGCGCCACATCGCGCTCGCCGTAAGCCTTTAGATAAGTGACGCGACCGTTTTCGATCAGCGCCAAGGCAAGGCCTGGAACATGCGCGGCGGCCATCAACGCCTGCACCTTGCGATCCAGCGCCTGGCGGCGCAATGGATGCTCGGCCGCCTCCGCGACCTGGAAAAAAAGTACGCCCGCGATGGCCAACCACGTTCTCAAACGCATGCCCCATCCCTCGCTGCCGTCCGCCGCCAAGATGCTCGCTGCGCGGCACACCCTACTATGTGCTAGCCAGGATTGTGTAGTGCTGCAGGCGAATCGGGGGCTACAAGGGACGCCAACTCATAGCGATTTCTGCCGTTGCTCTTGGCGCGATAGAGCGCGCGGTCGGCCTCGTCCAGCAAAACCATCGGATCCATCGGCGTTTGTTGTGTCTGCGTGGCGATACCGATGCTCACCGTGACATGTCCCACCTGACAGCCTGGATGGGCAATCTGCAATCGCTCAATGGCATCGATCAATCGGCGCGCCACATCCTGCGCGTCCTCGATGCCGGTATCGGCCAACACGATGGCGAACTCCTCACCACCGTATCGCGCCACCAGATCGTTGGCGCGCACCCGGCTGCGACTTAAAGCCTCCGCCACCTTGACCAGGCACGCGTCGCCGGCGATATGGCCGAGGCTATCGTTGTACTGCTTGAAGAAGTCGATATCGATCATCAACAAAGAACAATAGCTGCCGGTAGTGCGCCCTTCCTCCAACGCCTCTCTCAACCGCGTATCCAGCGTTATACGATTGGCAATGCCGGTTAGCGGATCGCGGCCTACCTGTTGCTCCAGACGCCAGGCGCTCAAGTAGACGGCACGCTGCCTGTCCATGCTGCGGCTCTGGATGAATGCCACGCGCAACCCATAAAACAACACCGCCGAGGAACCCACCAGCAAGCTGGTCACGAAGTTGATGCGTGACGTGCTGATGCCGAGCATCACCACCATCATCGACAACAGGATCGGCGCGAACGAAGCGATGGTTTGCGAAACGGCAAGCGATGGGTGATACGCACGCAGCCAGCGCGGCGGCTGCCGTATAGCTACCAGCACCAGCAATGCGTGAGGCACGTCGATCAGCGATCCCGCCCACCATGGCAGGCCATGCATTTCTATACGGTTGTAAAGAGCTGCCACGATCGCATTGACCAGCAGATAGGCGCTGGCGGCGTAATAGAAATATCGCCAGCGAAAGCCGCGTGCGCCGAACATGCGCAGCATGGCCATCGCGGCGAGCGAAAAATCGATCGCATCCGCCTGATAAAGCACGATGTAGATACTGGAAGGGTCCGATGCCAACGGCCCGCTCAAAAGCTTGGTGAAGAACTGATACACCAGCACAGCGACCATGCATGCCAGCACAAGATCCAACACCGCCACGGTGCGCGGCTCGTTCAGCGCGAACGAGCGTGTCGCCATGTACATGCACGGGATCACGTACAGCGCGGAGAGAACGGTTGCCAGCGCGGCAAGATAGCCTCCGTTGTCGCCCAGGATCGTCGCCAGCGTATTGGTGCTTGCCCATAGCACCTGCATCGACACAGCCATCGCCAGCAGCAGCCAAGGCAGCCGGATCAGCGAAGGGCTGCGCTGGTAGCGCGTGAAGGCCGCCCACACCGCCATGCCCTGTACCGCCAGCATGGCCAGTTGGGGCCACACAGCCTCGGCATGGCCGCTCCACTTCGCCAAAACCAAGTGGGCGATCAACAGCGGAACAAGTAGCCAGGCAAAGCGCAAACGAAACATTCCTCTTACGGATAAAGGCAACAGCACGGCGCCTATGGACACTATGCGTCACGTTGAACGGTCAATCCCGCCGGGGGACTATTTCTTGCGACGCACTCTTGTCCTGGATGGCAACCAGGCCGGCCCGATTTTCTTACCTACGACAGCACAAACAAGCGCCAGGCTTATTCCAAGCAAGTTACAGGCCGAGGTTGGCTGCCATGACTCATTACAGGCATAACCGTTGCATGCCTCGGCGTCTGGTGCCCGGTTAAGTCCATGAAGGAATATCGCCCTGGACTGTTCATCCGCCCAATTGCTACAGCCATCCAATACAACAGGGAATCAGGGGGATTCATGTCGATGCAAGCGTTGGAAAACGCTCGCGCCATCCTGGCGCAGGCGGATGCGAAGCTGCAAACGTTGCGGGCCATCGAGCCCTATTTGATCGATCTATCGCTACGGGAAAACCCCGTCGGTTCCAATATCGGGCAAACGCTCCAGGACAAATTGCAGATCCTGCCGAAGCTCCGCGAATTCGGTTTCAAGAACATTTCGCTCGGCACACTCGATTACGACATGCCGGACGAACTGGAAGTCGAGGACGATTTCATGCAGCACCTGCATAAGCGTGGCATCGACATGACCGGATGCTTCGCCTTCACGGCGCTCGGCATCGAGAGCAAAGGCGTTTTTACGCCCAGTCCTTCGCAGAACAAGCTGAAGAGCTATGGCGTGCCCAATACGGTGCATGAGATCTATCTCAGCAAACAGGGCATGCACGATGCCGGCTACGACTTGCAAACACTTTGTCGCAGCCTGCCCGCCAGTATCCGTTGGCTGCGGGAAAACATCCGCGGCGACCATGGCGGCGCGCCGCGCATCTTCATCAATATCGTCGATGGTTGCGATGCGTTTGCCGGCAATCTGCAAGACACCTGCGAGGTGCTGGCGTTGCTGGCCGAGCAGCCGATCGAAGGCGTCACCATCGAAGACGATCGAGGCACCTTCCTGCCCTTCCAGGTAGGCGCCTACGTCAAGGTGATGCGGACCATGCTGCCGCGATCGTTCAAGCTGCTGGTACACATCCACGGCGGCGCAGGCTATGAAAACGCTTCAGTCATCGAAGCACTGCTCAACGGTGCCGATGGCATTTGGGGCGGTCTGCCCAAGCGCGCCGCGATCATCGGCCATGCATCGATCGGCGAGTTGCTGGCCAACCTCGCGCGCCTGGGCAATCCGCACGTGGAACGTTACGGCATGGAGCAGTTGCTGCCGCTGGCCACGCATCTGCAGGAACTGGACGACATGGCGCCCGTGCCCGACGATCTGCCCATACTCGGACGCAACGCCTACCGGCTCACCCTTGGCGCCTTCCGTCAGGTTCGCGGTCGCTTCATGGATCTGGTGCCCGAAGCCATCGGCGGAAAGTACGGCTACCGCGTCAGCGCGGTAATCAGCGATCCGGAGGTAATCGCTCGTCGGCTATCCGAAGTGACGGGGCGGCCAGTGGATCATTTTCCTGAGAATGTCACGCGTCAAATGATCCGCTTGATGCGTCGCGACCTTCGTGCCGGCCAGCGCAGCGATTACGACAAGCCGCCGCAATTGCTCAAGCTCTACGAACGCGCCCAGTCGGATGTCCAATCGCATGATCCGCCTTCGGCATCCGCGGGCCACGCACCCACCCTTTCCTAATCAACGGCATAGAGCGACGTCATGAGCGTGATCGAAAGCAAGATGGAGCTGGACAGCGACACTTATAAAACCCTATTGGAATCGACGCGCGCGATTCCATGGAAAATCGACTGGAATACGATGCAGTTCGCCTACATTGGGCCGCAGATCGAAGATTTGCTGGGCTGGGCGCCGGACAGCTGGATAAGCGTGCAAGATTGGGCCGATCGCATTCATGCCGAAGATCGCGACTGGGCCGTGAACTTCTGCGTGGCGCAGTCCAAAGCCGGGGTGGATCACGAAGCCGACTACCGTGCACTGAAGAAGAACGGTGACTACGTGTGGATTCGCGACGTCGTGCATGTCGTGCGCGACGATGACGGCTTGGTCAATTCGCTGGTCGGTTTCATGTTCGACATCAGCGAACGCAAGCGCACGGAAGAACAGCTCGCCGCCGCGCGCCGCGAGTTGGAAGAACTGTCTTTCAAGGATGGACTCACCGGCGTCGCCAATCGCCGCCGCTTCGACGTAGTGATGGAAAGCGAGTGGAGTAATGCCTGCCGCAACAAGCAGCCGCTATCGCTGCTGATGTTGGACATTGACTTCTTCAAACAATACAACGACCGCTATGGCCATCTGGATGGCGACCAATGCCTGAAACGGGTCGCCAAGCTGATCACCCTGGCTGCCGAGCGCCCGCGCGATTTCGTCGCACGTTTTGGTGGCGAAGAATTCGTCGCAGTGTTGCCCGACACTCACCAAAGCGAGGCTTACAAGATCGCCTCGCGCTGCCGCGAGTTGATCGCCAGCGAACATATTCTGCACGAAGGTTCTGAAATCAGCCGATACGTTACCGCCAGCATTGGGCTCGGCACCGTGATTCCCGAGTGTGGCGATGAGGTGCAGTCGTTTATCAAGCTGACGGATCGGCGGTTGTACGAGGCGAAGCAGCGCGGGCGCAATACGATCGTAAGTGAGTAGCGGCGTCGCGCTAATCGTAGGTTGGGGTGCAAACTCTGAGGCATCCCCACGTTTTTCTGGCTAAGGCCATCGACAAATCAAAAAGATAGTTGCAGCGGCGCCGAATACTTTTTGCTCGTCATTCCGGTGAAGGCCGGAATGACGGCTCGCTTTGAAACAGCATTGACGCGAACTTCGGTTTTCGCCGGAGTGGCAGAAAAAAACGTGGGATATCTCAGGGTTCGCACCTCAACCTCCGGAATCTTCGTGAATCACCAAGCCACGGTCTGCCCGCGGTAATTGAGAAAACGCAACCCGCCTTTGCCGGCATTCGCCTCCAGCACATCGACCATGCGCGGAACGCTGTCCTCCACACCCAACGGCGCGTCGGGGCCGCCCATGTCGGTGCGCACCCAGCCAGGATCCATCAGCACATAGGTGCGCGGGTCATCGAACTGGCGTGCCGCGTAACTGCGCATCAACGTATTCAATGACGCCTTGCTAGCCCGGTAGACCTCCCAGCCGCCTTCGGTATTGTTGGCAACACTGCCCAGCCCCGACGACATTGCTGCAATGGTGCCTTTGGGCTGCACCAGGTCATGAAAGGCATCGATGAAGCGCATCGGGCTCAAGGCGTTGTTGATCATCACTTTTGTAAAAACGTCCGTATGGATCTGGCCGATGGGCACTTCGGGATTGGATTCGATGCCGGCGCTGACAAACAGCAGATCCAGATGCCGCGTCCGCAGCCGTCCGTGCAAAGCAGCGACTTGCGCGGCGTCATTGATGTCCACGTATTCAACCGTCAAACGCCCCTGCGCGTTTGCTTCCACTTGTTTCACATCGGCGGACGGCTTGCTTCTGACCGTTGCAATAACCTGCCAGCCGCGCACCAGATATGCCTTCGCCAAGGCGAGCCCCAATCCGCGCGAAGCTCCCACGATCATCGCTGTACGTGTTTTCGAAGCCATCATGCATTCCTTGTTAATCGAAACGGAGGAAGGATACGCATCTTGTGTGCTTGCTCGGTCAAAGTTCGACGAATGGCTCCCCATAACCTCATACCGAAGCGGCAATAAATTCTCGCAACCACTGGTGCGCCGGATCGCGATGCGAGCGTTCATGCCAGAGCATCGACATCTCGTAGCCAGGCACTTCGATAGGGGGTTCAACGACCTTCAATTCGGGGCTGTCGCGGACCAGGCGCGAAGGTAGCATCGCTACCAGATCGGTGCTCGCCAGCACCGACCTTACGAACAGAAAATGCGGAACAGAGAGAGCTACCTTGCGTGTAAGCCCTGCTTTGCCAAGTGCTTCGTCCGTGACACCCCGAAAGCCGCCTCCATCCGGCGAAACCATCACATGTTCGAGCTGGCAAAACTGCGCCAAGGTCGGGCGCCGCTTCAGCCGTGGATGATCCGCACGACCGGCCAGCACATAGCGCTCTTTGAACAGCGTGCGTCGGCGCAAGCCAGGCGGCGAGCCTTCGGTGGTGTGAAAAGCGAGGTCGATCTCCCCTTGCTCCGCCTGTTTCGCGATCCGCAACGGCGCCATTTCGACCACCGCCAGCCGTGTACCGGGTGCTCGCGATCGCAGGCCACTGAGGATCGGTAGCACAAGGGTGGATTCGCCATAGTCCGTCGCGGCAACACACCACGTATGACTGGCATTGGCCGGATTGAACGGTTTGGCGGGCGACACGGCACTCTCCACCACCTCCAACGCCTGCCGCAGCGGTTCCCGCAACGCTTCCGCTCGCGCCGTCGGCTGCATGCCGCGTGGCCCAGGCAGCAACAATGGATCGCCGAAGAAATCCCTCAGCTTGGCCAACTGCACACTCACTGCCGGCTGTGAAAAGTTCAGTCGCTGCGCCGCGCGAGTTACATTGCGCTCGGTCAGCAATGCATCGAGCGTCACCAGCAGGTTCAGATCCAGGCGTCGCAAATTACTCATGGCAATACCAGTAATCTGATTAATTAATTTCCAATATAGCTCGCCGATATCTATCTTGCAGCCCATCTCATTCATTGAAGGCGCTGCCATGAACGTGCTTATCGTCTACGCCCATCCGGAACCCCAATCCTTGAACGGCGCGCTTAAGAACTTTGCCATCAAGCGTCTGGAAGCCGCCGGACACTCCGTACAGGTGTCCGATCTTTATGCCATGCAGTGGAAAGCAACGCTGGACGAAAACGACAGCCTGGACGGCAAGACCGGCGAGCGCTTCGAACCTTCGCGCGATTCCAAGCACGCGTTCGAACACGGTCGGCAGAGCGAAGACATCGCGCGCGAACAAGACAAACTGCGCTGGGCCGATACCGTGATCCTGCAGTTTCCGCTGTGGTGGTTCTCGCTGCCGGCGATCCTGAAAGGCTGGGTGGAACGTGTTTACGCCTATGGATTCGCCTATGGCGTCGGCGAACATTCCGACCGGCATTGGGGCGACCGCTACGGAGAAGGAACGCTGGCTGGCAAGCGGGCGATGCTGATCGTCACCACCGGCGGCTGGGAATCACACTACGGCCCGCGCGGTATCAACGGACCGATCAACGACATCTTGTTTCCCATTCAGCACGGCATTCTCTACTACCCCGGCTTCGATGTGCTGCCCCCATATGTGATTTATCGAACGGGCAAGATGGATGAAGCGCGGTTTGAGAAGGCGCGCGAAGAACTGGGCCAGCGGCTGGACGATCTCTGGAAGACTGCGCCGATTCCGTTTCGCAAACAGAATGCAGGGGACTACGACATTCCGGCGTTGACACTACGTTCTGATATCGCTGCGGGCGAATCCGGCTTGGGTATTCATGTTGCGGATGATCAACATTTTGCAGCCATTGCAAACAACGTGGCGTCCGCGATGGCGTGAGGTCAATTCACACGCGATCTTGCTTGCCTTGATCAAAGCGCAGCTAGGCTGGAACGACAATCTCAGCCGTATAAACAGCAGAAAAAGCTGTGATTGTCATCCCGGCCTACTTACTGTTGTTCTTGCGCGGGCCGCTCGTTGGTTTCGCACACTTGCGAACTGGGAGCAGCGCGAATAATCCAATGGGCAATGGCGAAAGGTCGAAGCACGAAAAACAGACCACAAACTATCTGTACAAGATAAAGCACTGTGTTGACCTTACCCATATCCCCAATCAGGTCAAACGCCGAACCTTCGTTCAAACGCGACATGACAATAGCCCTGAACCACAAGCTGGCCAGGGACATTACCGCATCCTTCAACCACCACAATCCCATCAACACACAGCCAGCGACAATAAGATGGCCTAGCGAAACGGTTGGGTTTTGAGGCACCGGCACGCCTGATAACACGGTTGAAGCCAATGGTGCGCTGAAGATCCATATCAGAAATGCGGCCATCAAAAACAAAATCATCAAGGGCAACGCCATCCAGAGCGGACTATCGCCCAATGGCGCGTTGATTCGTTTGATGGCCGATGCAGCAGCAAAAATCTGCATGCTTTCCCATACCAGCCACAAAGCGAACAACCGCAAACCCACGGCCACAAAATGTTTCGGCGTCATTTCCATTCCCCGTCATTGCTGAAACCAATCCCTGCTTGCCGAAGCGAGAAAATTCGCAAAGGCGCCCTACAGCATTGGACGATCCCCTTGGCATATGAGTATCTCGTCCCCTGCCCCATTCAGCAAAAAGGCCCCGAAGGGGGCCTTTTCGCTGATCTTCGCAAACGTCTTGCACTCAGGCAAACGGATCATCCAGCACAATCGTGTCGTCGCGATCCGCACCGGTCGCCACGATCGCCAAACGGCAACCGGACAACTCTTCCACCGCACGCAGATAGGCCCGCGCAGCCGGCGGCAGTTTGTTCCAATCGCGGATGCCGGCGGTGGATTCGCTCCAACCCGGGAATTCCAGGTAGACCGGTTTGCATTCGGCCCAGCCGTCGGCATCGAGCGGAGCGAGTTCGCGGCGCTTGCCGCGGTATTCGTAAGCAATGCAGACCTTGATGGATTCCAGGCCGTCGAGTACGTCGAGCTTGGTGATGGCCAGGCCGTTGATGCCATTGATCTGCACGGCACGCTTCAGCGCGACGAGGTCGATCCAACCGCAACGACGCGGACGGCCGGTGCTGGCACCGAATTCGTTGCCGACTTTGCGCAGGCGTTCGCCCATTTCGTCATGCAATTCGGTCGGGAACGGGCCGCCGCCGACACGGGTGGCGTAGGCCTTGCAGATGCCGAGCACATAGTCGATGTCGCCTGCGCCCACGCCGGTGCCGGCGAGCGCACCGCCCACAGTGGTGTTGCTGCTGGTGACGTACGGATAAGTGCCGTGGTCGATGTCGAGCAACGCGCCTTGCGCGCCTTCATAAAGGATGTTGCCGCCGTCTTTGCGCACGTCGTGCAGGATGGTGGCGACGTCATCGACCATCGGGCGGATGAACTCGCCATAGGCGATCGCATCATCGAGCACCTTCTGGTATTCGACCGGCTCGGCCTTCAGCCATTGGGTGAGGATGAAGTTGTGGTACTCGACCGCGCACTTGATAAGGTCGGGCAGCTCATGCGGGTACATCAGATCGGCCACGCGCACGCTGCGGCGGGCGACTTTGTCTTCGTACGCCGGGCCGATGCCGCGGCCGGTGGTGCCGATGGCCTTGCCGCCAGCGGCCACTTCACGCGCCTTATCGACAGCAATGTGGTACGGCATGATCAATGGCGTGGCCGGGCTGATCTTCAGGCGCGGACGCACGTTCACGCCTTGCGCTTCCAGCTCTTCGATTTCCTGCTTGAGCGCGGCCGGCGACAGCACCACGCCGTTGCCGATCAGGCACAGCGCGTCATCGCGCAAGATGCCGGAGGGAATCAGGTGCAGCACGGTCTTCTTACCCTTGATAACCAGCGTGTGGCCGGCGTTGTGGCCACCCTGGAAACGCGCCACCGCGCCGACGCGCTCGGTCAGCAGGTCGACGATTTTGCCTTTGCCTTCGTCGCCCCACTGTGCGCCAAGAATTACGACTGACTTGCCCATGATATGTCTCGCTCTAAAAGGACGTTCCGATCGGCGGAACGGGGAAACTTGAAAAACTTACCTCGCGGCGATGACCGCGTGGTGAAACGGTTTCAATGCACCAGCCGCAAGGTGAGCAGGCCGATGCCAATGGCGATGGCGCCGAACACGCGCAAAGTGCGCGGCTCCATCTTGGATGCCTCGCGCATCACGGATTGCCAGCCATGCGGCGCAGCGAACAGCACCAGGCCTTCGATGACCAATACAAGGCACAGCGCGCAGTAGAAATCACGAGGCATGGACGCGCACTCAGTGCCGGGCCGGCGCAGCGGCCGGATTGCCGAAGTAGCGCAGGAATTCGGAATCGGGCTTGAGGATGATCGTGCCTCTGCCGTCGCCGAAGGATTTCTTGTAAGCCTGCAAGCTGCGATAGAAAGCGAAGAAATCCGCATCCTGCGCGTACGCCTGGGCGTAGATCTGCGCGGCCTGGGCGTCGCCCTCGCCTCTTACCTTGTCCGCATCGCTCTCGGCCGTGGCGCGGATGATTTGCGCCTGTGCTTCGGTATCGGCCTTGATGGACTCGGCCTGCTGCTTGCCATCCGCGCGAACGACGGCAGCCTGTTGCTGACGCTCCGTCTGCATGCGCTTGTAGACAGCGGATTTGATGTCGTCAGGGAATTCGACGCCGGTGATACGCACATCCACCACGGTTACACCCAGTGTCTTCTGCGTTTCGGCGTTGGATTGCTGCAAGGTGCTGGCAACCATGTCGCCCTGGCCGCTGGCGATCAATTGCTCCAGCGTATGCTCGCTCACCACGCTGCGCAGCGCATTGCTGACGATGGGGCTGAGACGTTGGCCGGCCTGCAGTTCATCGCCGCTGGTGGCGCGGTAGTAATTGGGGGCATCGGCAATGCGCCACTTTACGTAGTAATTGACGTTGACGGTTTGCTTGCCGGCGGTGACAAAACGCTGTGGTGCGCCGTCGAAAGAGAGCACTCGCTCGTCCAGCGTCAGCACCTGCTGAAGCAACGGCACCTTGGCATGCAGGCCGGGCTGGCGATCGGTGCGCAGAATCTTGCCGAACTGCAGCACCAGCACGTGCTGGCCTTCGCCTACGGTGTAGAAGCTGTTGAAGCCGAGCAGGAGGAGCAGAACGATGATGATCGCAGCAGTGGTTTTCATGGCTGCTTCCCCTTGTCTGCATCCTCGGGCTGCGCCACGGTGCCGACGCCGGGCAGATTGGCGGCCGGCAGCGCTTCGTTGCGGTCATTGATGTTGATGACGCTACGGCCATCGGAACCGTCGATCACCTTGTTATTGGTGCGCAGGATCTCTTCCATGGTTTCCAGCCACAAGCGGCGGCGAGTGACATCCGGCGCAGCGCGGTATTCCTTCAGGATGAGATTGAAGCGTTCCGTATCACCCTGCGCCCGCGCGATGCGCTCCGCCTTATAAGCGTCCGCAGCCGCGGTCAGGCGCTTGGCATCGCCCTTGGCGTTGGGAATGTCCTGGCTGGTGGCAGCCTTGGCCTGATCGATCAGGCCCTGGTGATCCTGATGAGCGGCGATCACGTCGTCGAAAGCGTCTTTGACTTCCTGCGGCGGCGTAATGGCCTGGAAGCTCACGTCGGCAACTTGCAGGCCGCAGTCGTAGGCATCCAGTGTGTGCTGCAGTTGATCGCGCACCTGCTGTTGCAACGTGCTCAGATGCGGCGCGGGGGTATTGCTGTCGCCCTGGCCGGTAAGAATGTCGTCCATACCTTGCGCACCAACCACCGCTCGCACAGCTGCCTGGGCGGCTTCGTTGAGCGTGCCGTCCGGATCGCGCGTGCTGAACAGATATTTCTTCGGATCGGTGACCTGGTACTGCACATTGAAATCGACCGAGACAATGTCCTGCTCGCGGGTGAGCAGGCGGATCTGGTCGGACATGGCGCGCACGCGCGACGTGGCGACCGGCTGCACGGTTTCGATCGGTGCTGGAAGCTTGAGATGGAAGCCTGGACCCAACGTGCGCACATAGGCGCCAAAACGCTGCACCACACCCACCTGCCCAGTACCGACCACGGCATAGCTGGTCAGCAGCAACCAAGCCAACAGCATGGCCACGACGATGGTAAGGATGCCACCGGGGCCGCCCAGCCGACCGATGCGGTGGAACAGTTCCTTGAGTGCACCCTCGATCCCGGGCTTACCGCCGCCGGCACCGCGCTTGTTCTTGTTCCATGGATCACGCTGCCCGTTGCCGGGTTCGTTCCAGGCCATGGTCAGTCTCCTTGAGGCCGCTGGGAGGCCGGCAATAACGGCCGGAAAACGCTGGGTTCGGGATGGGACATGGTGACGGGATAGTGGGCGTGCAAGCACCCGGTTTGGGTGGGGCACAAACGGTCGCATTCTAGCAGAGACGGCTGGCCTTAACCCCCTTCTCCGTGTGATGCGGCAATCGTAGGCTGGGTTAGCGCAGCGTAACCCAACATCTTCGGAGCGGCATCGTTGGGTTACGCTGCGCTAACCCAGCCTACGCATGTCACATGGCGGCATCGGGATTGCCCAGCAACCCTCGCAGCAGCTCCACATCCGCGCCCTGCCCGCCAGTTAGCGGTGCAAGCACGCTCCTTGGCGCATCGATACGCAGCCGCCAGCCCTCTTCATCCACGGCTTCTTCGGCAATCGCGCCGGCAGCGCGCAAGCGAGCATGCAGACGACCGGCCGACAGCGGCAGGCGCAGTTCGGATTGCACACGCTCGCCACCCAGGCACTCGCCCAAAGCCTGACGCAGCAGATCCAGGCCTTCGCCGGTCACGGCCGACAGCCACACCTGCTGCGGCACACCTTCAGCATTGCGCACAATGCGCGGTTCGCCGCCGGTGAGGTCGATCTTGTTCATCACCTGCAACTGCGGTACATCGCCGGCACCAATTTCTTCCAAGACTTGGTCGACCACTTGGCGCAGCCTCTCGCGTTCCTCGTCGGCAGCATCGCTCACGTGCAGCAGGAGATCCGCATCGCGCGCTTCGGCAAGCGTGCCGCGGAAGGCGGCGACCAGGTCGTGCGGCAATTCGCGGATGAAGCCCACCGTGTCGGCCGCCACGGCGGGGCCGCAGCTGAGGTCGTCCAGCTTGCGCACGGTGGGGTCGAGTGTGGCGAACAATTGATTCGCCGCGTACACCTCACCCTGAGTGAGTGCATTGAACAAGGTGGATTTGCCAGCGTTGGTGTAGCCCACCAGCGCCACACGCGGCACCGTGTTGCGCAGACGCGCGCGCCGCTGCTGGCTTCGCTGGGTCTGCACTTTTTCCAGGCGTTTGGTGAGCATCTTGACGCGCTCGCCGAGCAAGCGACGGTCGGTTTCCAACTGCGTTTCGCCGGGGCCGCGCAGGCCGATGGCACCACCGCGCTGGCGCTCCAAGTGGGTCCAGCCGCGAACCAGGCGGGTAGCCAGGTGCTTCAACTGCGCCAGTTCCACTTCCAGCTTGCCTTCGTGAGAACGAGCGCGCTGGGCGAAGATGTCCAGGATGAGCCCGGCGCGATCGACCACGCGCACGTTGAGCAGCTTTTCCAGGTTGCGTTCCTGCACGGGCGAAAGCAGGTGGTCGACCAGCACCACGTCCGCTTCTAACGCACGCACGGCTTCGCCCACCTCATCCGCTTTACCGGTGCCGATGTAATAACGCGGATTGGGTGATTCCACGCGCGCTGGGATGCTGGCCAGCACTTCCGCGCCCGCCGACTTCACCAGCTCAACGAATTCCTCCGCACGCTCGGCTGCGTCGTCTTCCCCCCGCGAATGCGGGAGGACCAGCACAGCTCGTTCGCCCTTCTTTTGTCTATCGAACAGAGTAGATCAACCTTCGCTTTCGACTGACGCGTGCTCAAGATGGTTTTCGTGGCCTTCGTGACCTTCGTGGCCGTTGCCAACACGCACGTTACGGCTCGGCACCACGGTGGAGATGGCATGTTTGTAAACCATCTGGCTGACCTGGTTGCGCAAAAGCACCACGAACTGATCGAAGGATTCGATCGTGCCCTGCAGCTTAATGCCGTTGACCAGATAGATGGCGACCGGGACGCGCTCGCGGCGCAAAGCGTTTAGAAATGGATCTTGCAAGGATTGCCCTTTTGACATTTTTTGTTCTCCCCCTCATCCACGGATGGGCCGGAAAAAAGCGACGCCAAAGTGGCGTCCCGGCCCGAGTTTCTTGAATGTTAACCGCTTTTAAATCGCAGATGAAAGAGTTTTGTAAGTGATGACAAAGACATAACGAAATGACGTCATCTTTTTTACGACTGGTGCTCAGTTTGCTCCCAGGAACAGCCGCACCGCGTCGGTGGCCCGCTCCAGCAGGCTCTGCTCCGGATTTAGCACGCGTGCGTCCAGCTCGCTGCGCAGCCAGGTGATCTGCCGTTTCGCGAGTTGGCGGGTGGCAAAAATGCCCCGGTTTCGTAGCTCTGCTGCGTCATAGCCACCATCCAGATGTTCCCAGGCCTGGCGGTAGCCTACTGCGCGGATGGCCGGCAGATCCGGCCGCAGGTCGCCACGTTGGCGCAGCGACCGCACCTCGTCGAGCAGGCCGTCGCGCAACATATCGTCGAAACGTTGGGCAATGCGCTCATGCAACGGCGCGCGATCTTCCGGGACCAATGCCAGTTTCAATACGCGCCAGGGAAATGGCTGCCCACGCCCACCTTGCTGCAGTTCGCTGAGCGGTTGTCCGGTGAGGATGATCACTTCAAGGGCACGCTGGATGCGTTGTGCATCGCCCGGCTTGATGCGCTCCGCGGCTGACGGGTCCATTCGGGCCAGTCGGTGGTGCATACCTTCCCAGCCGATCTCTGCCGCATCCTTCGTCAACCGTGCGCGTATCTCCGCATCCGCTTCCGGCAGGGCGGACAGACCACGATGCAAGGCGCGGAAGTACAAACCGGTACCTCCCACCAATAGAGGGATGCGACCGGCTTCGCCAATGCGCTGCATGGCGGCTTGTGCATCGGCGCTGAAGTCGGCGGCGGAATACGGTTCGACCGGATCGCGAATGTCGATCAGCGCATGCGGGTAACGCGCCAGCGTAGTGGCGTCCGGTTTCGCAGTGCCGATGTCGAGGCCGCGATAAACCAGCGCCGAATCCACGCTAATGAGTCCAAGCGGAAAACGCTCGCTCAAGGCACAAGCCAGCGCAGTTTTGCCTGATGCAGTTGGACCCATCAGGAATATGGCGAGAGGACGACGATCGAAAGGCATCCAGTCATTCTAGCGTTTCTGCCTTGCAGCCCGATGCGCGCGACAAGTCAAGCGAAAAGCAAGCAGCGTAGATGCCGCAGCGCAGTAAGGCGCGCACGATGCGTGCCGATATAATTGCCGCTTGCCTTTCCCTCCCCGCCTGCTGTGGATGTCCCCCATGCCGCAAACGATGAAAGCCCTGGTCAAGCGCCTGCCCGAAAAAGGCATCTGGATGGAAGAAGTACCGGTGCCGGAAATCGGCCCGAACGAGGTGCTGATCAAGCTGGAGAAAACCGCGATCTGCGGCACCGACCTGCATATCTATAAGTGGGACGAGTGGTCCCAGCGCACCATCAAGCCCGGCCTTACCATCGGCCATGAATTCGTCGGTCGTGTCGTGGAGATCGGCCCGGGCGTCACCGGCTACAAGATTGGCGATCGCGTTTCCGCCGAAGGTCATATCGTGTGCGGCCATTGCCGCAACTGCCGCGCGGGTCGCCAGCATCTGTGCCCGAACACCATCGGCATCGGCGTGAACCGCAATGGCGCCTTCGCCGAGTACATGGCCATGCCGGCCTCCAACCTGTGGCCGATTCCGGATCAGATTCCTTCCGAGCTGGCGGCGTTCTTCGATCCCTATGGCAACGCCGCGCACTGCGCGCTGGAGTTCGACATGGTGGGCGAAGACGTGCTGATCACCGGCGCCGGCCCGATCGGCATCATTGCCGCAGGCATCGCCAAGCATGTGGGCGCACGCAATGTGGTGGTCACCGACGTCAACGACTATCGCCTGAAACTCGCCGCCGACATGGGCGCCACACGCGTGGTGAACGTGGCCAACCAGTCGCTGAAAGACGTGATGAAAGACCTGCACATGGAAGGCTTCGACGTGGGCTTGGAAATGAGCGGCAATCAACGCGCCTTCAACGACATGCTCGACTGCATGTATCACGGCGGCAAAGTCGCACTGCTCGGGATTCTGCCCAAGGGCGCCGGCATCGATTGGGACCGGGTGATCTTCAAGGGCCTGACCCTGCAAGGCATCTACGGCCGCCGCATGTACGAGACCTGGTACAAGATGACCCAGATGGTGCTCACCGGCTTCCCGCTGCAAAAGGTGCTTACCCACCAGATTCACATCGACGACTTCCAGAAGGGCTTCGACCTGATGGACGCCGGCATGTGCGGCAAGGTGGTTTGTTCCTGGCATTGATGCAAACCGAATGGCCATCATCGCCGCTTGCGCGAAGATGATGGCCATTGCGTGACAGAGCTGAATCGACCGGAAAGACCCGACACGGCTCCTACGCAATTCCTACACCGCACGCTACACTCCCCACGGCGTGCCGACATGAACTTCTAGCTGGGGAAAGTGCACGGCTTGCTGCGCCGGCACGGTCGGTCCGCGATGTCACGGGAGGAGCATCGACGGCATGACAAACCGGAATCTGTCACCCAACGCACTGCTACAGGCCAGCCGCGAACGCGCGACGCGCCTGTACCGCTCCCGTCGCCTGCGCATCACCGCGCTCGTCATGGTCATCTTGCTGGCGCTGTTCGGCCTGTTCGGCTTTTTCATTGCGCCCGGGTTGATCAAGAGCCAACTGGAAAAACAGCTCGCCACGCAGCTCGATCGACCGGTGTCGATCGGCGCGATTCATTTGAATCCGTACACCATGCGACTTACGGTGGACCAACTGCACATTGGCGAACGCGGCGGCAGTGCGCCCTTTGTCGATCTCGATCAATTAGTAATAAACGGCTCGTGGAGTTCGGTATTGCATCTGGCGCCGGTGTTGGATGGGTTGACACTGCAACACCCGCAGATTCACATCACTCGCGCAGACGCCAAAACGTTCAACTTCAGTGACATCGTGCAGCGCTTCGCGTCCAAGCCATCCGATCCGAATGCATCGCCGACACGATTTGCGCTCTACAACATTAGTGTGCACAACGGCGACATCCGCTTCGACGACAAAGTGCAGAACACCACGCACCGGGTGGATCAGTTCGAACTTGGCGTGCCGTTCCTGGCCAATCTGCCACACGACGTGGACGTGTTCGTGCAGCCGCTACTGGCCATGCGCGTGGATGGCAGCCCGCTGCGCATCCAAGGTCAAACCAAGCCCTTTGCGAGCAGTCGCGAGTCGGTGATCAGCTTCAACATGGATCGCCTCGATCTGGCCAAGTACTTGGCTTACTCCCCCACACCACTGCCCGCGGCGATTCCCAGCGGTTTGTTGTCGGGTACGCTGGATGTGCGTTTCGTACAGACCCCGTCGAAACCGCAACTGCTGCTTCAAGGCGCGCTGCAGCTCGACAACTTCATCATGGCCACACACGATCACGTGCCCATGCTGGAGTTGGGGCATGGCGCGGCCGCGCTGCAAGACGTGCAACCGCTCGAATCACGCTATCACTTCGCCAGCATCCAGCTCGATCACGCGTCGCTGCATTACATCAAGCAAGCCGGCGATCGCACGAACTTCGATGAATTGCTCGGCAAGAACGCGCCGCCGCCGAAACCCGGCACTCCGTCGACGGATGCGCATATAGGCGTGCTTGTCGTGCAAAGTAGCGCGCTCGACTATGGCGATCTCACCGGCCCCAAACCGGTGCACCTGCTGCTGGAAAACATGCACGGTGCGATTCGCAACCTTTCCACCGTATCCGCTCAACCAGGCGCGGTGGATGTGAGTTCGACACTGGCCGGCGGCAATCTGCATGTGGCCGGCAATCTGTTCATGCATGCGAGCCGCTTCGAAGGCCAGATCAGCGCCAATCACGTCGCACTGCAACCACTGGCCGCGTTGGCGCCATCCTCCCTCAATGCCGATATCGTCAGCGGCACGCTGGATGGCGACACCCATCAACGCGTCGACTGGAGCAAGACGCTGGCGCTGACCATGGACAACAGCAAGCTCGCGGTCAACGACTTTGCGTTGGCCCAGCGCGACCGCAAGCCGGTGGCATGGCAGGCCTTGAACGCAAACATCAACCATCTCGATCTGGGCAATAGCGCGGCGCAACTTGGGAATGTGACGCTGCACGGTTTGAAGATCGAGGGCCGCAAACTGAAGAACGGCTCGGTCGATCTTACGAATCTCACCAAGCCCACGCCACCGGCAAAAGGCAAGCAGCCTGCGTCGCCATCCTGGCATTGGAGCATTGCGCATCTGATCATCGACGGCAGCAGCTTTGCGCTGACCGATCCCAACCTGCCGAGCAAGAACGGCCGCATCGAAATTAACGCCGACAAGTTTGCGCTGGATAGCCTTTCTGACGACATGCACAAGCCGATCAAGCTGGATCTGAGCGGCGGCATCGGCAAAGGCAAGTTCAAAGTAGACGGCAGTCTCAAGCCAGAGCCGATGGATGCGGATCTGCGCGTGGTGGCAACCAAGCTTTGGGTTGCTCCCTTCGCATCGCTTGTGCAAGTACCGTTGAACGTCAACATCGATAGTGCACTGCTGAGCGCGAATGGACGCGTCCGTTATCGCGACCGCAAACCGCAACCGCTGATGAGCTACCAGGGCAGCATGCTGCTGGGGCGCGTTCGCGTGTTGGACAAGGTGACCAACGACGATTTCCTGCACTGGAATTTGCTTTCCATCACCGGCATGAAAGTCCAAACGGGTGGGAGTGCGCCGAAGGTCGATCTCGGTGGACTCGCACTCGACGATTTCTATGCGCGCGTGATCATCAACGCCAACGGCCGCATCAATCTTCAGGACGTTGTTTCCAATCCTGAGCAGACACCCGTTTCGGTCACGCGGGAACAGGTCGGCCCTGCGCAACCGCTAAGCGTGCCGCCACCGCCGGAAAAGGAAACCTCGCGCGCACCTGGCGGTGGTAAAACGACGACTGCGACGGTGGCCACAACCAGCACGCCCAGCACGCCGCCCGCTGAAATCCACGTTGGCCAGATCACGCTCGCCAACGGCAACCTCAATTACACCGATAACTTCATCAAGCCCAATTACACCGCCAACATCACGCAGCTCGCCGGCAAGATTGGTGCATTCGGCACCGATACCAACAACGCGCCGGCGGATGTAAGCCTGCAAGGCCAGCTGGACAGCAGCTCACCGGTGAACATCACGGGCACCATCAATCCGCTCACGCCGATGGCGTTTCTGGATATCACAGCCAAGGCGAATGATGTGGAACTCACGCATCTGACGCCTTATTCCGGCAAATACGCAGGCTACCCCATCACCAAGGGCCGCCTCACCATGGACGTGCATTACAAACTCGACCAGAACACGTTGAGCGCCGACAACCACATCGTGCTCAACCAACTGACCTTCGGCGATCGCATGGAAGGTCCAGGCATCAGTCATTTGCCGGTGAAGCTTGCCGTGGCGTTGTTGAGGGATTCCAACGGCAATATCGATATTCACGTACCTGTTTCCGGCTCGCTCAACGATCCGCACTTCAGCCTTGGCGGTGTGATCTGGCAGGCATTCTTGAACCTGCTCAAGCGCGCAGTGACATCGCCGTTCCGCTTGCTTGGCTCCATCGGTGGCGGTGGCGCACAAGAAGACCTCGGCTATGTGGAATTTGCACCCGGCTCGGCCGTGCTCGATGCGCAAGCCCAAGACAAGCTCATGCACGTTGTGGATGTGCTCAACAAGAAGACGGATCTGAAGCTCGACATCACCGGCCGCATCGATCCTTCCGTCGATGAAGAAGGTCTACGCAAAGTCACCGTCGACGACATGGTGCAAAAAGAGGAAGCCGACGATATCGGCACCGCTGCGGCCAAAGCTGCTCCGGTAAAACCAGGCACCGACGACTACAACAAATATCTCGCCAAGGCTTACAAGCATGCCAAGTTCAAGAAGCCGCGCGATCTTATCGGCCTGGCAAAATCACAGCCGCCCGAAGAGATGACCAAGATGTTGGAAGCCAATGTGACGGTCGACCAGGATGCACTTCGTCACTTGGCCGAACGACGCGCTGGCGCAGTGCGTGAGTACTTGCACGGCAAGATCGATGACAGCCGCGTGTTCGTGCTGGCACCGAAGCTTGATGCGAAGGGCATCGACGATAAGGGCAAGACGACGCGCGACGATTTCGGTTTGCATATGTAGTTGGGTACAGACCTTCACGCTCCTTACCCGGCATAGCGTCAGAAGTGGACCTTGCTCGTCACACCACCGGTGCATCGAAAACCTTGGCGATCCGCCATCTTTTGCCACAGATTCGCGGCATCCATCACGGGTAAACGTTTGCCGCAGGAAAAGGCACGTCCCTTGCTTTGGTGTTGCTGTTGACCCGTTTCCGGGCGCATCTCAGGCCCGGCCATCACGTCACTAAGGAAGGTCTCGGCATGAACGCAGCTTCCCTACCTTTGTCGAACGACATCGCCCGCGGCAGCCTCGCCTGCGTCGGCATGGGCATGACCTTGGGCTCTCACCTCACACCCCTGGCACGTAACTGCATTGAACAGGCAGACGTGGTATTCGCGGCGCTTTCCGACCACGTGGTTGAGCTATGGCTGCAGCGCATGAATTCGGACGTGCGCAGCCTGCAGCCTTACTATGCCGAGGGCAAATCAAGGTTGAAAACCTATCGGGAATGGGTGGACTTGATCATGACCGAGGTTCGCGCGGGTAAGCACGTCTGTGCGGTGTTCTATGGCCATCCCGGCATTTTTGCGTGGTCGACGCACAAGGCCATCGAGGTCGCCCGAGCAGAAGGCTTCCAGGCATATATGGAGCCAGGCATTTCCGCCGAGGATTGCCTGTATGCCGACTTGGGCATCGATCCCGGCCGTTTCGGCTGTCAGCATTTCGAAGCAAGCCAGTTGCTGTTCTACGAGCATCGCATCAATCCCGCCGGCTACGTGGTGCTATGGCAGGCCTCGGTGGTCGGTGACTGGTCGCTGGCGCGGCTCGAAACCGGACCGGCCTATCGACAGGTGCTGGTGGACAGACTCAGCCAGGATTACCCGCTCGATCACGAGGTGATCATTTACCAGGGCGCGACGCTGCCGATCGAGCAATCCAAGGTCCGACGCGTCAAATTGCGCGATTTACCCGATATCACGCTGGCCCCTCAGGAGACCGTGATACTGACTCCGGCCATCCCTTTGAGGCCGAACCTCCTCATGCGCGAACGGCTGGCTGAACTGGATAAACCAATCGGTTTTGCATGAGATGACAAACGCTCCGTCAACGCATCAAAGCAGTCAACTTTACAAAGGAAGGGCAAGCACATGGCAGATACGATTGAATGGCTGGAAACCATTGGCAAGAACGCCACGCTGCGTCGCGCTCCAGCCGGGGAACTTGTGGAAACCTTGGAACTGACGGATGCCACGGCTGCTTTGAAAACGGCCGTGATGTCTGGAGATCGCTCTTCGTTGTTTGCCGAACTCGGGCACAAGCCCATGAGAGTGATGGATATGAACGGTCCCTCACATGAGGAAGAGCCGGATCATGACCACGATGAACACGCTCCGGCTCATCCACCCCACCCCGATAAACCCCACCCCGGTAAAGAAGACCAACCACCACGCGATCGATAGTCCGCATGTCGCGGTGGAAGCCCCGCTTTAGGCCATGGCCCATTTTTGTGGCCATGGCTTTTTGCACTTTCATGCAGACATTGCGCGCCGTTACACCACAGTCCCCCATCGCGACGCTACTCGTCCAGACTGAAAGCCTGCGTACGTCCAATCACCCACGATTCCAACGCCTCTTGGAGGTACTGCATCAGCAAATTCCCAACATGTCCGTGCAGGAGCGCTGGCAGCTGCGCTACCTGGACGCGTATCAGGCCTCGTTTGAGGGTGATTACACCCATGCCGAGACCATGCTGCGGGATATCATCGATCATTCCGGAGATTCGATCTTGATGACCAAGGCCTCTGCCGTTCTCATGAACGACATGGGCAGCAGCAAACGCTATACGGAGGCGTTTGAGCTCGCTAATCGGCTTGCGGCCGACCTGTCGAAAATGCAGGACCCGCTGACGCGCTTCCAGGTTTTGTTCTACCTCTCACAGTTGCTCAAATCTGCGGGGCAGTACGATTTGGCGGCTAACTATGCGCGCGACATGATGCAGACGCTCCCTGCGGGGGAAACATCATGTAAACCGCAAGCCATGCTCCTACACGTGTTCCACGAGAGTCACAAGTTAGCCTCCTCGACGCCGGAGCTTCAACAAGGAATCGAGATCTGCCAGAGCGCCGGCGAACCGGTCATTGCTGATTCGCTGTGGCTTATCAAGAGCAGCCTTTACTTGGATGAGGAGCAGCCGGGCAAAGCCATAGCGTTGCTTCAGCGTATTGCTCCTGGCATTCGCTCAAACCACAATTACTACAATACGCTGTACCTTCGACTAGAGCTTGCTCGGGGATATTGGAAACTGGGCGAGGACGACCGGGCACACGCGGCAGCGCTCGACGTCCTGGCTGCCGCTTCTCCGGATGGCATCAACGAGGCGTTGAGAGACGCCTACGAAGTGCTTTATCACATTGAAAAAAAGCATGGCAACGCGGTCGCCGCGCTGAGCTATTACGAACGCTACGTCGCCCAGAACATCGGTTATCTCAACGACGTCAGCGCCAGGACGCTGGCTTACGACGTGGCTCAACAACATATGCTCGCTCAAAAGCTCGAAACGGAAAAACTGAGCAAGCAAAACAACGTCCTTCGATTGCAGCAAGCGCTGGCGGCCAAAACGATCGAATCCGGTCGACTCTATATCCTCCTGCTGTTGATAGTCCTCGCATCCGTTATCTACTGGTTGTTTCGCCTCAAGCGTTCGCAGCTTCATTTCAAACATCAGGCCCGTCTTGACGGCCTTACCGGCATCCTCAATCACCAGCATTTCATCAGCGAAGCGCAGCGCTGCATACGCCTGATGGAACGAAAGCAGGGTACGGCCTGCCTGATATTCATCGATCTGGATTACTTCAAGCAGATCAACGATACCCACGGTCATGCCACTGGCGATGCGGTGTTGAAGCACACGGTGACACTTTGCAAATTGCAATTGCGCGCAAACGATTTGTTTGGCCGCCTGGGCGGCGAGGAGTTCGGCATTCTCCTGCTGGATTGCTCACCCGGACATGGCGCTGCCATAGCAGATCGCATTCGCACCGCGATTGAAGCGACGCCGATCGATATCGACGGATGCTTGGTCGCGTTTTCGGCCAGCATTGGCTTGGCGTCCACCCAGACATCGGGTTACGGGTTGCAACAGCTGTGCCGGGATGCCGATGCGGCGCTGTACAGGGCCAAGCGCGTTGGGCGCAATCGCGTCATCGCCCATGTCGAGAACGGCGATCACGCCAAAACCCTTCCGGCAAAAAGTACGGGCCAATAACCGCCATTCGATCTCCGGATCAGCACGATGGGTTCCCCCGGACGCCCGAAAAGCCGAAAATGCGCTCTTCCCCACTTCGGCATCGGTCCCATGAGCTACTCCGGCCAGGCGCGTTACGCCCAAGAACTCTCATCCATCCGCGACCAGGGCCTGTTCAAGGCCGAACGCATCATCACTTCGCCGCAATCTGCCGAAATCGAGCTGGAAGGCGGCCGTAAGGTGCTGAACTTCTGCGCTAACAACTACCTCGGGCTGGCCGATCATCCAGACGTGATCAAGGCTGCCAAAGAGGCGCTGGACACGCACGGCTTCGGCATGGCCTCGGTGCGCTTCATCTGCGGCACGCAGGATCTGCACAAACAGCTTGAAAGGAAAATCGCCGATTTCTTCGGCACCGAAGACACCATTCTTTACGCTGCGTGCTTCGATGCCAACGGCGGTCTGTACGAACCGCTGCTGGGTGAAGAAGACGCCATAATTTCCGACGCGCTCAACCATGCGTCGATCATCGATGGCATTCGCTTGTGCAAAGCCAAGCGCTTCCGTTACGCCAACTGCGACATGGCCGATCTGGAAGCGCAGTTGCAGGCAGCCGATGCCGCCGGCGCGCGTACCAAGTTGATCACCAGCGATGGCGCGTTCTCGATGGATGGTTTTATCGCGCCGCTGGACAAAATCACTGCACTAGCCACCAAGTACAACGCGCTGGTGCATATCGACGAATGCCATTGCACCGGTTTCCTCGGCCCGCATGGCCGCGGCTCCGCGGAAGTGCATGGCGTAATGGACAAGATCGACATCTTCACCGGCACGCTGGGCAAAGCACTCGGTGGCGCTCTGGGCGGTTTCACCACCGGACACGGCGAAATCATCGAGATGCTGCGGCAGCGTTCGCGCCCCTATTTGTTCTCAAACTCGTTGCCGCCGCATGTGGTTGCCGCTGCGATCAAGGTGTTCGACATGTTGGGTTCGGCCGGCGAGCTGCGCGAACGGGTGCAGGAAAACACTCGCTACTTCCGCGAGCAGATGACCAAGGCCGGCTTCGACATCAAACCCGGCGTACATCCGATCGTGCCGGTGATGGTGTACGACGCCAAGAAGGCGCAAGCGATGGCGGCCGCCCTGCTTGACGAAGGTATCTACGTGACCGGTTTCTTCTATCCGGTGGTGCCGCAGGGGCAAGCGCGTATTCGCACGCAAATGAGTGCGGCGCATACGCGTGAGCATCTGGATCGTGCGATTGCTGCATTTACCAAGGTTGGGCACTCATTAGGCGTGATTGGCTGATATCGCAGGTATGGCACTTAAGGATGCTCTGATCTATTCCACGCACCCGGCATGACGTCCAGAAGGCCCGCAGGGTGTGTTGCGTGGCATAGGGCAGACTGGCCGTCTGTTCAAGCCACGCGGCGCAGGCTGCGGGACTTCTGGACGTCACCCCGTCATTTAAATTCAAGAGGTTGGGGCCGCACTGTATGCGCGTATCGCTGCGCCCCAGTGGCGAAGGCAGACTGGCCGTCTGTCTAGACGCTGGGGCGCAGCGATAGGCGCATACAGTGCGCTGCCGGGTACGTGGAATAGATCAGAGCATCCTTAAGAGCTCCGGATCAGTCCGGAGCTCAGCTCAATTTGCTGATGATTACGGCAGGTTGCTTAGGTCGGCGTGATATTGCCAACTCTCTGTACTGCTCGATCGCACTGCATCGGTGAAGTCGCGTAGAGCGCTCTGGTCATTCGCAAGCAGGTCGGCGATGTCTTGGCGGAACTCATCGTAGCTCGCCCAATTCGCACGCGCCGCCATCAGCATGTATTGCGGCTTGTCGCCGCCCGTTACCAGTCGATACCACGTATACGGCGGCACGCCGGGCTTCGAGGCAAGTACACGACGAGCTACTTGCAAGGCATGTTCGAAGCGAGCTCCCGTGCCAGGCCGTACGTCGAAATACGTCACTTGCACGCTGCTACTAGGCTTGCGATTTTCCAACGGCGTGCCAGAACTGAGCTCGGGCAACAGCTCATACGCCAGTTGCGCCTGCGGCGTGACGTAAGGCGTTACGTTGGCTTTAAAATCCGCGCCATCCTGTTCGACATCGACGCGATGATCGAAGGCTGCAAACCTTTCGCCGACGCTGGCGTCGATGAAATAGCCCGCACGCTTGCCATCCGAAACCATCCAGCCATACCAGACCAGCGGATCGTGATGATTGCGGTGCCAGTCCAGGTGACGGCGATAACCGTCTTCAAATCTGGATTGCGCACCCGGGTTTACTTGATAAACGAAGAAATGCGCGGCCGTTCCTTGCTGAGCTTTCACCGGGGATATCAATAGGAAAGCCAACGCAGCGGCGAGCAGGCGATTGGTCATGGGATCCTCATGGACGGGGATGATCAAGCCCATCCATCCTAGGCTTGCCCCTACGTGCGCGACCATGCGAATCTTTTTAGCCGTACCCGCAAATTTTTTTGGCCCTTGCCTGCGCGAGCGTAACCATGCACGTGGAAATGCGTTACCTCCATACCTTTCGAGTAGTCTGCGAAGCCGGCAGCCTGCGAGCCGCATCCAACGTTTTGCACCGCACCGAGCAGGCGGTGAGCTATCAGTTGCGCAAGCTGGAAGAATCCCTCGGCATGCCGGTGTTTCAGCGTGGCAACGGCCGCCTCACGCCCAATGCCGCAGGCGAGCGCCTACTGGTGTTCTGTCAAGAAATGGGGCGTGATTGGGAAAAATTGCATGAGGAGTTATGTAATGCGGCGCCTGCCGAATCGCCGCTGCGTGTTTCGGCGGTAAGTGGATTCGGGCGCTATCAACTGCTGCCATTGTTTCGCGATGGGCCACTGGCTGATATCCCCATTCGCATGCGCTACCCCACGGCAGAAGAGGTTGTTCGGCACGTGGAATCAGGTGCCGCCGATATCGGCTTCGTGCATCGCATGGATACGCATGACCGGCTCACTCATACACCGGTTGGCTTGGAGGAAATCGTGCTGATTGCTTCAGCGCATTCGCAACCAAGATTTTCGCTGGATGAAGATTCACTGCAAGCTGCGGATTATGTGACGTACGACGAAAGCGATTATGTATTCGCCACTTGGTTTACGCAGGTTGTCGGTACGAATATGACTCGCCTTCATACCGTGGCTCATTTCGAGGAATTGGAAGAAGTACTGGATTGGGTTGCGGCCAATCGCGGTGTGTCGATTGTGCCTGCTGCGTGCATCGCAGATCACGAAGCACAAGGCAAGCTGGCTGCCTTGCGCAAGCCGGAAGCACTGTGCCGCAATACTATTTACGCCGTGCTGGATGCGGCACGCCCTCACTCCGCCGTGGAGCGGACTTTGCAGGCCGTGCGGGAGCGCGCGCGATTCTAGCTGTATCTTTTGGACCTGCAAGACGCGTAACTTCTTCCACACTCAGATGACGCCACTGACCTTTGCCAAGCTCCCCGAGCGCAAGGCTGCCGATAGCAATGCGGATCAGCCGCAATACGCCGATGTTTTGCGTTTCCAGCAAACGGCGGATATGACGGTTGCGCCCTTCGTCGAGCACGATTTCCAGCCAAGCACTCTTCTCGCCACTGCGCAGCAGCGACACACGTTTGGCAGCTAACTGCTCACCTTTATCTGCAACACCCTGCACTATGCGATCAAGTACAGCCTGATCAGGAATGTTGTCGATCTGCACGTGGTATGTCTTGTCCACATGATGGCGGGGATCGGTGAGTCTTGCGGACCATTCGCTGTTGTTGCTCATCAACAGCAGGCCTTCGCTTGCCTTGTCGAGACGACCGACCGGCCCCAGCCATGGCAATGTTGCATCGGACAGCAATTCGTACACGGTATCGCGACCACGTTCGTCAGCAGCACTTACAACGATGCCGCGTGGTTTGTTGAGCGCAATATAAACGTGTTGGGCGGCAGCGACTGTCTGGCCATCCAAACAGATCTGCTCGTGATCTGGATGGGTCGCGCGTTGCGGATCGCGCACGACGCGGCCATCTACGCTTACGCGGCCCTCGCGTATGGCTTTTTCCGCCTGGCTGCGCGAACACACGCCAAGCTTGCTGAGCACACGCGCGAGGCCGTGACGAGGAGCGGCCGGTGTTTGCGCAGGATGACGTGTGCGAGAAGTGGTCATGATGTCAGGCGATCCGCCCTCATACAGGCGAAGAAGTATTTTGCACGACTTGAGTGCGACGACGATAAAAGAAAAGCCCGGCAAATGCCGGGCTTTTCCATCACTGCATAACGCGGTTCGATTACTGCTGAACCTGCAGTTCCGTACGACGGTTGCGTGCACGACCTTCGGCCGTCTTGTTGCTGTCGATCGGGCTGTCCATACCGTGACCGACCGGACCTTCCAGGCGGCTTGCGTCGATGCCGTGCGCGGTCAGGTAGTCGTACACGATCTTCGCGCGACGCTCCGACAGATCCTGGTTATAAGCAGCCTTGCCCACGTTGTCCGTGTAGCCGGCCACCATCACCTTCACCTGCGGATAGCGCTTCAGCGTATCGACGGCCTGATCCAGGATCGCCAGCGAATCGCTGCTCGGCACAGCCAGTGCCGGCTCGATGTTGGTCTCGCCCTTCTTCGGACGGTCGAACTTGAAGTTCACGCCCTTCAGGTCGATCACCACCTTCTGCGGGCAACCATCCGGACCCACGATCGTGCCTTCCGGCAGATCCGGGCACTTGTTGTCACACAGGTTCACGCCGTTGCGGAACTGCTTGGAGCAGTCCGGCTGCGGCGGCGGGGGCGGCGCTGCGGCAGCGGCCGGAGCCGGCACGGCACCGATCTTCGCCACGATGCTGAAGCCCAGGAACCAATCGCCGTAACCGTTGTGCTGCGGCAAGGTCTTGTCGTCCCAGTCGTAACGGTAGCCAGCTTCCACGCGGAAGTCGGCGCTGTCGGTGATCGCCTTCGACACACCCACGCCGGCTTCGGCAGCTGGAGCCCAGTCACGGCTGAGCGGGTTGTGGTGATAGCTGCCCATCACGCCGCCCAGCAGGTACGGACGCCAGGAGTTCGCATCACCGAAGAAGTAACGGGCCGACACGCCGTAGTTGTTGCTCGACCAGGTGTTGCCCTGGCCAAACACTGCCGTGTCCGCGCGACGCTTGGTGCGGTCGATGAACAATTCCACCGCCACGTTCGGGCTCACGAACTTACCCACGGACAGACCGTAGTAAATCTGGCGGCTGCGCGTGCTGCGATCGGTGTCGTTGTAGTAGCCGCCTACGGTCGGCGCGACATACCAACGGTCGTCAAAACCGTTCGTCCATGCCGGCGCAGTGCTGCTCGTGCTGCTGCTTGCAGCCGCGGTGTTGTCCTGCGCGTGAACGGCACCTACGCCGCCCAGGGCAAGAGCGATCAAAAAATACAGGCCCTTACGTTTCATCAGGTGTCTCCTCGATTATTGGTGTTCGCGTCCATTCCACCCCAGACGGAAATCGCGCGGCAGAACTTAGTAGGTATGCGGGGGACTTCTTCGCCACCTTGCGCTTGGTGTCCCTAACAGCAAGCGCGGCAGAGTGTAGCAAAACCGTTAAGGCATTCACACGCCAGTCTTTCGCGCTGTATCTGGTATTGGTGAAGCTTTGTTCAGCTACATAGCGTACGTTCGTTACCGTACGAATATCGTTCTCTGCTTTTTGCGTTCGTAAGAAAAAGCCCGGCAAATGCCGGGCTTTTTCATCACTGCATTGTGCGGTTCGATTACTGCTGAACCTGCAGTTCCGTACGACGGTTGCGTGCACGACCTTCGGCCGTCTTGTTGCTGTCGATCGGGCTGTCCATACCGTGACCGACCGGACCTTCCAGGCGGCTCGGATCGATACCGTGTGCAGTCAGGTAGTCGTACACGATCTTCGCGCGACGCTCCGACAAGCTCTGATTATAAGCAGCCTTGCCCACGTTGTCCGTGTAGCCGGCCACCATCACCTTCACCTGCGGATAGCGCTTCAGCGTATCGACGGCCTGATCCAGGATCGCCAGCGAATCGCTGCTCGGCACAGCCAGTGCCGGCTCGATGTTGGTCTCGCCCTTCTTCGGACGGTCGAACTTGAAGTTCACGCCCTTCAGGTCGATCACCACCTTCTGCGGGCAACCATCCGGACCCACGATCGTGCCTTCCGGCAGATCCGGGCACTTGTTGTCACACAGGTTCACGCCGTTGCGGAACTGCTTGGAGCAGTCCGGCTGCGGCGGCGGGGGCGGCGCTGCGGCAGCGGCCGGAGCCGGCACGGCACCGATCTTCGCCACGATGCTGAAGCCCAGGAACCAATCGCCGTAACCGTTGTGCTGCGGCAAGGTCTTGTCGTCCCAGTCGTAACGGTAGCCAGCTTCCACGCGGAAGTCGGCGCTGTCGGTGATCGCCTTCGACACACCCACGCCGGCTTCGGCAGCTGGAGCCCAGTCACGGCTGAGCGGGTTGTGGTGATAGCTGCCCATCACGCCGCCCAGCAGGTACGGACGCCAGGAGTTCGCATCACCGAAGAAGTAACGGGCCGACACGCCGTAGTTGTTGCTCGACCAGGTGTTGCCCTGGCCAAACACTGCCGTGTCCGCGCGACGCTTGGTGCGGTCGATGAACAATTCCACCGCCACGTTCGGGCTCACGAACTTACCCACGGACAGACCGTAGTAAATCTGGCGGCTGCGCGTGCTGCGATCGGTGTCGTTGTAGTAGCCGCCTACGGTCGGCGCGACATACCAACGGTCGTCAAAACCGTTCGGCCATGCGGGTGCAGTGCTGCTCGTGCTGCTGCTTGCAGCCGCGGTGTTGTCTTGCGCATGAACGGCACCTACGCCGCCCAGGGCAAGAACGATCAGAAAATACAGGCCCTTACGTTTCATCAGGTGTCTCCTCTTTCTCTTAATGAGTAGGGCATTCATCCCGCCAAGACAAAAAATCGCTTCCGTTACGCAAACTCAGTGCGACAAACGAATTTCCCGCGATGACCAATACCCGGCGCGCGCGCAGTTTAACAACTTCTAAACGATTTGCAAAATGACCGCCTCAACCGGCGGGCCCACAGCTTGCCTACCCCCCACTACTACGCCGGGTCCGGTTTGGCATCCACGCCAAACCGGAGCCCCACCCCACTCTTAAGATTTTCTGCTCACGACGTCGTCATAGCGTGAAGAGACCGAGGAAATTCTGAATAGGCATGGCATCGAGCTTGGCCGGATCGGCCGAAGCCTCCAGGATGGCCTTCACCTTATGGGCCGGCAGATAGCCGCGCATGGCCGCCTCGAACTTCTTCAGCAGCACCGGAATGCCCTCGGCGCGACGCTTGCGGTGGCCGATCGGGTAGTCGATGGATACCTTCTCGGTGCTGCTGCCATCCTTGAAGAACACCTGCACAGCGTTGCCGATGTAGCGCTTCTCGGGGTCGAAGTAGTCCTTGGTGAACTGCGGATTCTCGGTCACCACCATCTTTTCGCGCAGCGCATCGATGCGCGGATCGGCGGCCACGTCGTCGTTGTAATCGTCAGCAGTGAGGCGACCGAAGATCAGCGGCACGGCCACCATGTATTGAATGCAGTGGTCGCGGTCGGCGTAGTTGGCCAGGGGGCCCGTCTTGTCGATGATGCGGCAGCCGGCTTCCTGCGTTTCGATCACCACCTTCTCGATCTGGTCAAGCTTGCCCGCGACCTGCGCATGCAGCTTCATGGCGCACTCCACCGCGGTCTGCGCATGGAACTCGGCCGGGAAGCTGATCTTGAACAGCACGTTCTCCATCACGTAGCTGCCGAACGGACGCTCGAATTCAAACGCCTTGCCCTTGAACGCGACGTCGTAATACCCCCAGGTCTTGGCGCTGAGCGCTGAGGGGTAATCGACCACACCGCGATACACCGCATTGATGGCATGCGTAACAGCACGACGGCAGGCGTCGCCGGCCGCCCAGCTCTTGCGCGGTCCGGTGTTCGGCGCATGACGATAGGTACGCAACGCACCGTTATCGATCCAGCTGTGCGATACGGCAGTAATGATCTGCTCCTTGCTGCCGCCGAGCATGGCTGTAGCTACCGCGGTGGACGCCAGGCGCACCAGGATCACATGATCCTGACCGACGCGGTTGAAGCTGTTGAGCAAGGCATAGCAACCCTGAATTTCATGCGCCTTGATGGCATACGTGAGCACGTCACGCACGCTGAGCGCTTTGCCGCCTTCGCGCTCGGCCTTACGGCTGAGGTAATCGGCTACGGACAGGATCGCGCCCAGATTGTCGGAAGGATGCCCCCACTCGGCGGCCAGCCAGGTGTCGTTGAAATCCAGCCAGCGGATCTGCGTGCCGATTGCGAACGCAGCCTGCACCGGGTCCAGCTCATGGCTGGTGCCAGGCACGCGCGCGCCACCTGGCAGCGTGGCGCCTGGCACGATCGGCCCCAGATGCTTCACGCATTCGGGAAACTTCATCGCCATCATCGCCGTCGCCAGCGAATCCAGCAGCATGTAGCGCGCGGTGTCGTATGCCTCAGTCGAATCGATCCGGTAGTCGGCGACGTAGTTGGCGATGTCGACCATCGGCTGATCGGGATCGGGACGCTTGGCAGAACGTATGTCGTGCGCGCTCATGAGGAGTCTCGCGGTAAGGGAAAACGGAAATTGTAGCGGGGAACGGCAAACCGGACATGCTGCACTCGCGCCACGCTTGACCCATCCTGACGCCCCACTGACAATCTCCGCACCACCCCAAAGGGGAGTAGTTCCGGATGCGGGCCTTCCGCATCCGCGCGGCGATCGTCATCACGAGCGAGGCATCGCTCCGGGCGCCGCGGTGGCATGCCAGGAACGAGACTTTTGCGGTGATGACGGGACCCAAGCGCGCGTCCCGTTGTCGCCGTTCAAGTCCTGCGCGCCAAGGAACCAACGGATGTTCCCTCACCTGCTTTCAGACTTGCTCACTATCGTTCTGCTGGATTTGGTGCTGGCGGGTGATAACGCCATCGTCATCGCCCTCGCCGCGCGCAATCTCGCCCCCCAGCTGCAGAAGCGCGCAGTGATCTGGGGCACGCTGGGCGCCATCGCCGTACGCATTCTGCTCACCGTAATCGTGGTGTATCTGCTGGAGTTGCCCGGCCTGATGCTGGCAGGCGGCCTGCTCTTGCTGCCGATAGCATGGAAACTGCTCAAGCCTGGTGACCACGAGCACGGCAATGCTGCTCCCGCAGCCAGCTTCTGGGCTGCATTGCGCACCATCGTATTGGCCGACGTGCTGATGGGCCTGGACAACGTGTTGGCGATCGCCGGCGCAGCGAAAGGACACATAGGCCTGGTGGTGACCGGCCTTCTGATCAGCATTCCGCTCGTGGTGTGGGGCTCCACGCTGATTCTCAAACTGATCCAGCGCTTTCCGATCATCATTTACGCGGGTGCGGCGGCAATCGCTTGGACAGCAGGCCGCATGATCAGCCATGAAATGCTATGGCGCGCATGGTTCGATGCGCATGGCTGGATGAAACATACGCTGGAAATCGGCTTGGCGTTGATCGTGTGCGCAGGCGGCTATCTGCTCCAGCGTCGACGAGAGCTTGAGGCTTGATGCATAGCGCGCCACACTGCGCAGCTATCTCGTTCGCATGGAGTTGTCATGAAGCTGTATTACATGTCCGGCGCTTGCTCGATGGCCGATCACATCGCTCTGGAATGGATCGGCCAGCCGTATGAAGCGCATCAGGTCGAGCGTGAAGCGCTGCGCTCACCGGAATATCTGAAGATCAACCCATCCGGACAAGTACCCGCACTCGTCGTTGAAGACAACTGGGTGCTCACCCAGAACGTCGCCATCCTCAATTACCTGATGGACCGTTTTCCGGCAGCGAAGCTCGACGGCAACGGCACGCCGCGCGAACGTGCGGAAGTGAATCGTTGGCTGTGCTTCCTCAATGCCGACGTGCACGCGGCCTTCAAGCCGTTGTTTGGGCCGCAACGTTTTATTGCGGATGAATCACAACATGCCGCCGTGCAGCACACGGCTCGCCATCATTTGCGCGGCCACTATGAACGTTTGAACGCACAGTTGGCCGATCGTGAGTGGCTTACGGGACATCGTTCGGTAGCCGACGCCTATCTGTTCGTGACATTGCGCTGGGCCAAGGGCAAGCAGGTAGACCTCTCCGGGTTCGACCATCTCGAAGCGTTCATGACGCGCATGCACGCGGATGCCGGTGTCAAAGCGGCCATGCAGGCAGAAGGATTCTGATCACTGCGCCCTCCCCTGTTCACCGGGGAGGGCTGCAGCAGGCTTGTCGCCTCGTGCCAGCTCAAAACCGTAATCGCAGAAACAATGACGGCCCGTCCAACCGCATTGTCAACGCATCGTTGTAAGTGCGATGCCCCTGATGGATACGGATGCGCGTGTAGTCGTATTCCGCGCCAAAACCTACGTTTTGCCACGGAAACCATTCCACACCAAGAGCCGCGTCGTAGATATGTCCGCCGAGCCGGTTGCCATTCTTCTTCACGCCCGACGCATTGATGTACATGCGCAGGTTGTTGTCGAACGCGTGCCGCCATCCCAACTGCACATCCGGCGCCCAGGTACTGTGCGTGGTAGATGTCGAGGTATATGCCGATGCCTGCCCAAGAAAGGGGCCGCTAAGCGTCGCCTCCCCGCTGATGCCCGCATGCAGCCGATAGTAAGCCGCGCCTACGCCGATGCCGAAAACATCGCTGCCGTGCCCAAACCACCATTTGTAAGCAGCGCTGCCGAAATCGAAATTGATGCGCCCCGTCACCGATGCCGAAGCATCGAACGTATTGCCGTTGAAGCCAATCGCCGTATTGAGCGTGCGGGTTCGTGACTGATCTACTCGATAATAGTCGAACGAAAAGCCCTGACTCTCGCCAAGCAGGAAATCGAAGCGTGCACGCGGCTCTGCCTGATGCGAGGGAAAACCCAGATCATGCTGAAGATTGAGCTGTCCTTTCACGTCGGCACGATTGAGCCCCGCACTGACGGTGGTGCTGGTATGGGCCTCATAAGCACCCAGCCACAGGCTGATGCGATCGAGGGCCGGCGAAACATCTGGATCGGCGTTGTCAGCCGAGGCGACGTTGCTGATCAAAGCAAGCGTAGCGAACAAGCAACAACAAGAAACACGAGTGGGGGCGATGCAACGCATAGCGGGACTCCCTTGTCTTTGCTGACACGCAAATGCCCACAATGCACTTGCGTTCGCTGAAGAAACAGGAGTGGCCGATACTAGATAGCAACAACGTGCATAGGCCGTGCAAAGCGCGGCATTTTTTTGCGCAGGCCAGGCAAGCCGGCGCCGATCAGAACATCATCGGTACACGGACGATGACCGTTGCATCCGGCGTATCGCGCGTAACGCCGATACCCAGCGTGAAGTTCAAGGTTCGTTTCTCGCTGAAGCGATACGAGCCGCCGACCAATAGCGAACCAAGCCACACCTTGGTCGAGCCCGGCAGCTTGCGGCCGGATTCGCGCGTCTCTCCGACAAAGGTTTGATCGTAGCCAATGCTGAGCGATGCCTTGTCGTTCAAGGCCATGCCCATGCCGATACTGACGTCGGCTTCATTGCCCATTTTCACGTTACCGAGAAACTGTCTGCCGCCCAGCAGAATGTTTTCGTAAACGTTGTGGCGTGCGACGTTGTAGAGATAGCTGAAATTACCGAAGAACACCACCGGATCGGAGGGAAACAACCACGTTACGCCCGGTTGGATGGTATAGAAACCGGTGCCTGTCGGCTGCCGGATTGGCAGGCCGGTACCGGTGAGATTTTGCACACATCGCGTCACACAATCGGTCACTACCTCGAAGGGGTCCTTGCCGGTGCGTGACTTGAAACGGAGCCAGCCGATGTAATACGCGCTGTCGGCACCACCATTGTTGATTTGATAGCGCAAGGTCGCCTCGATATCGCCCAGGCCCCTGCCGCTGGAACCGAATACGTTGTTTTCCGCCGATCCCGTAAGTACCTCGCGACTGACGGTATCGGTGTGCGTGTCGACATAAGGCACACGCACTTCCAACTCCATGCGGTTGGTGATGCCGTAGCGCCCTGTGAGAATCGCTGTCTGTGTTGTGCTGCGCACCTGGCGCACGTCGATCAAGCCGATCAGGATCGCAGGAATGATGGTGTAGCCGATCAGCGAAACGCGATCAGCCGTGGAATAGCCGAACTGATACGTCGGCTCGATCACAATCCTGCCTTTCGGCGTCAGCACGCCCGGCTGCTGAAAGATCGGCGCAACCTCCGGCGGACGCGAACTTTCCGAAGGCGCCTGCCCAACCGGTGTCGACGGCCCTTGCTGCGACGCTTGCACGTCAACCAAGGTATCGGAGGAAGGCATGGGCAACGCCGTAGCACCTGATCCACCCGCGGCAATATTGCCGCCGCGCTGGCGAGCCAGTACATCCATGCCCACCGCATGACGTAATGCCTTGTAGTCGGCTTCCTGCTGCGCGAGCTGACGCTGCAACGCTTCGATCTGACCACGCATGGCATCGATACGCGCTCCCTGCTCCACCAAGCGCTGCCGAATGGCGGGCGACGATGTGTCGTCCGCGCTCGGCGCATCCTGCGCAGTCACCATGCCGCAGATGGCCATGAATCCAGCGCAACCGGTCGCGCAAAGCCATGGCTTTGACGGGCGCTTCGCATTCCGATCCTTATTGCTCATGCTGTTCTCCCCTTTTGCAATACCGAGACATATCCGCGTTAATGCGACAACGCTTGCAACTGCTGAGCGGTTTGCAGGCTTTGCTGCAAACCCTGGCTGCGGAGTGCGTTGAGCGCGTTGATGGCAACGTTCAGGGTGGTGAGACTGCGAATCACCTGGTTGTCCACCGTGTTCTGGATCACCGTTGCAGCATTGGCTTGTGCCACGGCAGATGCGGGAATCACGGTACTGGTGACGACCGGATTGTTCAGCGTGTTTTGTATGACCGTTGCCGCATTCGTCTGCGCCGCCGGCGAAGCGGCCGAGACGGCGTGGCTCACTGTGCTGCTCAACGCGCTTTGCGTTACCGCCGCAACCGTGGCCTGTGCCGACGAAGAGGAATTGAAAGTGTTGCCCGAGCCGATTTGCACATCCACCGTGCCAAGCGCTTGTGCAAGCGATGCAGCTTGCTGCGTAGTGATGTGCGCAATATCGGGAATCGTCACGTTGATGTAGGTCACCAGGTTGCCATTGACATAAATCGCGCGTTGGATGCCGAATGACGCTTGCAGACCGTCGCCCAGATCGAAACCGCCGCGTATGGCATCAAGCCGACTCATGGAAATCGGTGCGCCGAAGCCTGCAACCGGATGTGAAGGCGATGCACCATCCTGCGCATGCCCCACCGCGACAAAGCCGAACAAAGCCAGCAATCCGATGCCGCGCAAAGGGAGACCGAAACGGTTCATAGGCCACCTCATATGTCGCCAGGTCCGTACTTGTGCATGGTGATCGTGTCCAGCCCGCGCCGATCCACTCCCATGCCCAGGGGCGCGATCGGCGCGTTGCGCCAATCGCTGTCCGTATTGAAATGCGCCAATTCGCGCCGGTTGTGGATCACAAACACCAGTCCGTTCCGCCACAACTGATCGAAGCGACCCAAGGGAATCGCGCGCGTGCCGCGCGCAGGATCGCCGAGCAGTACACGCCCGTAGCGCACGCCCTTGATCACCACGAAATGGTGATACCCCCGATCCTCAATCAACACGATGGCCGGCAGATTCGCCCGCTGCAATTGATCGAGATTTGCCTGAAAACCATCGGCATCGAAACCGAGGCTTTCCAGATAAAGCTTGATGTCCAGCAGCGAGAAACCTTCCTTGTTGATTTTCGTACGATCGCCGCGCGCATACATCTGCTCGAACACGGCCTGTTCGTTGACCGGATAACTGTATTGGTATGTCAACAACGTGGCCACTGCAGCCGAACCGCAGCTGAAGTCGTATTTCTGATGAATCGTGTTGCGGTACTTCACTTCTTTCAACGTGGAAATACGCAACGCGTAGGTCTGCCCTGCATTGTCGTTGAGTGCCATATCGGCGGCGTGCGATGTCGGCGCCCAAGCGAGCGAGGACAGCACAAGCAACATTGGCAGAAGATGCTTCATGGCTTCAACTGCACATTGACGATCACGCCGGTCTGGATCAGCACGTTGTTGCCGGTGTTCTGCACTACCGACGGCACGCCCGTGGCGCCTTGAAACGCATTGCCTGTGAGTGAATTGCTACCCGTGGCAACATTCGAGGCTGTGTTGCCGCTCACTGTGCCGGTGATGGCTTGATTGTTCTGCACCAGACCGCTACCGCTATAACGCTGTAGCGCGCCCGCGCTTACCGGCTGACCGAAGCCCTCTACCGTCGTCGATGGCGTTGTCGCTTGGCTGCTTCCATTCGAGGCACCGCTTGGCGGATCTGCCGCAAGCGCCACTCCACTGATGCACAACAGCGCTAGCCCTAATATGGGTCTTGAATGAGCCATGGCACTACTCCAATCGTGTTGGCACATCGCATGCGACTGCACACCGGCCGGCGATGAAAACCTACCGACCGCGTTAAACGACATGGCGGAGCGATGCGTGCTCCGCCATGTCGATCAGTCGACTATCAATGACCGCCCACGTTCAGATTGGCTTGGACTGTCACGCCTTGCTGAATCAGTGCTGCTGCGCCGCTGTTCTGCGCAATGGTCGTGATGCCGGCCGCTGCTGCTGCGGTGCTGTCCATCGCATTGGCCATGTCGAACGTGCCGGCACTTGCCCAGGCGTTGCCGCCGTTTCCGCCGCTACCGCCGTTGCCGCCTGCCGCACCATTGCCGCCTGCATTGGCGACGTTGCCACTGGTGCCGCCCATCGAACTGGCGGAACCCGAGGTCGACGTTGCCGCGCCTGCGGTGTTGCTGCCGCCCGTGGCAGTTCCGCCGCTTCCGCCTGTTGCAGTTGCAACGCCATCATCGTCGCCGGTGTTAGCCCATGCTCTACCGCCATTGGCCTTGGCGCCTGCGCCCGCCGCGCCACTGAACGAACCTGCGTTACCGCTGCTCGCGCCCGATCCGCCTGCATGGCCGCTATGCGCATAGGCGTCGCCACCGTATCCGCCATCGCCACCTTTACCGCCTTTGCCACCGTTGGCGTTGCCGCTGTTGCCGGCAACGTTGCCGATGCCCGCTACCGTGACATTCGACACAGCGCCATCCAACGTAGTGTTGGCGACTGCGGTGCTGGTGTTGAACGCGTCATTGACCGAAGACACGGCGGTACCGCCATTATTGGCGGCTGAAGTACCCATGCCATCACTATTGACGTCGCCGCTGTTGCTACGATCGTTGCCGCTTGGGGTGATCGTTACGGTCTTGGTGTGCATGCTGGAGTCTGTGCTGCTGCTCGAACTGGTGTTGTTACCACCGATGGTGTTGTCCTTCTGGTTGCTGGTGTTGTCTTGAGCCATAGCCGGGAGTGCAAGTCCCAAGCCAAGCGTCAATGCCGTGAAAAGAAGAGTCTTGCGCATAAATATTCCTCCCGGAACGGATGCGATTACCCCCTGTTTTTGCTGTTACAGCGATTAGATGCAGCAAACCGTATGCCACACGGCGACAACCACCGTGACATTCGCCGTCCTTATTAAAATCAAGGCATTGCACCTACCCGTCACACTCCCGCGGACACCATTTCGTTGGAGAACTGCTACATGGATGCAACAGTGCGCACACCGTAGCTCGTGCATAAGTACGCATTGCTTGGAGATGCGGCACAGAAACAATGCGTTACGCCATAAGCACGAAAAGACCACGGGTGTATCGCCGATGAAACATCTCTGTGCCTAAAAAAGGGCTTTCGCGCGAACTTGGTGCAAGCGGCATAAAAAAAGGGGCGCGAGGCCCCTTTTTCTACAACATCGGAAACACTCAGCGTTTCTCAATGGGTGTGTAGGTGCGATCTTCCGGTCCGATGTAGTTCGCGCTGGGGCGGATGATCTTGCCGTCTTCACGCTGCTCGATCACGTGCGCGCTCCAACCGGAGGTGCGCGAGATCACAAACAGCGGGGTGAACATCGCCGTGGGCACGCCCATCATGTGATACGCGCTGGCCGAGTACCAATCGAGGTTGGGGAACATCTTCTTGAGTTCCCGCATCACCTTCTCGATACGCTCGGACACGTCGAACAAGACCGGATTGCCGCCCTCCGCGCAAAGCCTACGCGAAATTTCCTTGATGATTTCGTTACGCGGATCGGACACGGTGTAAACCGGATGACCGAAACCGATGATGATTTCCTTGCGCTCTACGCGTGCGCGAATATCCGCCTCGGCGTCGGCCGCACTTCGGTACCTGGCAATGATGTCCATGGCTACTTCATTCGCGCCACCATGCTTGGGACCGCGCAGTGCGCCAATCGCGCCAGTGATGGCCGAATACATGTCCGAGCCGGTGCCGGCAATCACACGCGCTGTGAAGGTGGAGGCGTTGAACTCGTGCTCGGCGTACAGCACCAGGGAGCGGTCCAGCGACTGAGCATGCAGCTCGCTCGGCTTCTTGCCGTGCAGCAGATGCAGGAAATGCGCGGCAACCGTTTCGTCTTCGGTTTCCGTCTCGATACGCTTACCGTTGTGGCTGAAGTGGTACCAGTACAGCAACATGGAACCGAAACTCGCCATCAGCCGATCGGCAATGTCGCGCGCGCCGGTGATGTTGTGATCTTCCTTCTCCGGCAGCACCGTACCCAGTACTGAGCAACCCGTACGCATCACATCCATGGGATGCGTGGCCGCCGGCAATAGCTCCAGCGCACTCTTCACCGGCGCTGGCAAACCGCGCAGGCGCTTGAGCTTGGCCTTGTATGCATTCAGCTCTGCCCAGTTCGGCAGCACGCCATGCACAAGGAGATAAGCCACTTCTTCGAAGCAGCCCTTGGCAGCCAGATCGTGGATGTCGTAACCGCGATAGTGCAGGTCGTTGCCGCTGCGGCCGACCGTGCACAGCGCAGTGTTGCCCGCCGCCACGCCCGAAAGGGCCACGGACTTCTTCGGTTTGGGGGCGGTTGCGGTTTGCTCGCTCATGGGTAGTGCTCCGGGGTGCGATCATCAGTCGCGGCCGCAAGTAGCGGCCACGGGAAATGGTGATTACTTCTTGCTAGCAAACAACGCGTCGAGTTTCTTCTCGAAATCGTGATAGCCGATGCGGTCGTACAGTTCTTCGCGCGTCTGCATCATGTCGATCACATTGCGTTGGTGGCCGTCGCGGCGAATAGCTTGATAAACGGTTTCGGCCGCCTTGTTCATGGCGCGGAAGGCGGACAGCGGATACAGCACAATGCCCACTCCCGCGCTATCTAACTCGTCCACGCTAAACAACGGCGTGCTGCCGAACTCGGTAATGTTGGCGAGCACCGGTACCTTTAGGGCATCGGTGAAACGGCGATAGGTGGGAAGATCGTAAGCAGCTTCGGCAAAGATGCCATCCGCGCCCGCTTCTACACAGGCCAATGCGCGCTCGATGGCTGCATCGACACCTTCGACCGCGATGGCATCCGTGCGTGCAATCAGAAAGAAGTTGGAATCGATTTTCGCGTCCGCTGCAGCTTTCACGCGATCAGCCATTTCGCCCGCCGATACAATCTCCTTGCCAGGGCGATGGCCGCAACGCTTTGCGCCCACCTGATCTTCGATATGGCAGGCCGCCGCACCGAACTTGATCAGGCTTTTCACCGTACGCCCGATATTGAATGCGCTGGGACCGAAGCCGGTATCGATATCCACCATCAACGGCAGGTCGCACACATCGGTGATGCGACGCACATCGGTCAACACATCATCGAGCGTATTGATACCCAGATCCGGCATGCCGAGCGAACCGGCCGCGACACCGCCACCGGAAAGATAGATGGCGCGATACCCGGCGCGTTTGGCGAGCAAGGCATGGTTTGCGTTGATGGCGCCGATCACTTGCAAAGGCTTTTCGGCGGCGAGCGCGGCGCGAAATCGGCTGCCGGCGGAATCGAGCTGAGTCATTGCGGATCTCCGAAACAGGAAATTGTAAGCGATACGCCCAAGCTGCCATGTCGCGGCGCAGTAAGCGCATGCGTGTGGTTCGTTAAAATTTTTGTGGCTGTGCCGTCAAGCTGCATGTACACAACAGACAACTCGAATCAGGTCATGGGGAACGCTGACGGATTCGACGGGCGCCACTCTGTCACGACAAAATACATTGATCAATCTTGATTGAAAGGATCAATATATTTGCCATGCACACCGACTACCTCTCCGCTCAGGACGCCGCCACACGCCTCGGCATAAGCCTCGCCACCCTGTATGCGTACGTCAGTCGCGGCCGCATCGACTCCCGTCCTGGACCGGATGGCCGTACGCGGGAATACAGCGCCAGCGACGTCGAGCAACTTATCGAGCGCCGCCAAGCCGGACGTGGTGCTGCGCAAGGCGCCGCGCACAGCCTGGCGTGGGGGTTGCCAGTGATGGAAACACGCATCTCGCTGATCCGCCCGCATGGGCATTACTACCGCGGTGAATCTGCCATCGCCATGGCAAAGGATGGCGCCACGCTCGAAGAAACAGCGCGACTGCTCTGGGATTGCGGCGAACACGATCCATTCGTTGCCAATTTGCCCGCGCCATGGCCTGCAGCCGTCGCGTACCTGCTTCGTCAGCCCGATGTTCCGCCACTCGAAAGAACGGCGACTGCATTGCCGTTGCTTGCACTTGATGCAACACACGCGCACAGCACCGATCCGATGCATCGTCGTCGCGACGCTGCACTGCTTTTACGCGAAGCTGCCGCTTTGTTGTGTGGCGCACAGCCGAGCGAACAACCTATTCATCGCGTGATGGTGACCAGCTGGCGCAAGAACGACATCGGCCTGGCCGACTTGGTGCGCTGCGCGCTGGTGGTGTGTGCGGATCACGAACTTAACGCATCGTCTTTCGCGACGCGCGTCGCCGCATCCACTGGTGCCAGCCTGCATGCAGCTGTTTGTGCAGGCTTGGCTGCGCTATCCGGCCCGCATCATGGTGGAGCGGCTGCGCGGGCGCATGCTTTCATTCAAGACATGCTGCGCGAACGCAAAGCCGTTGATCGCGTGCGTGAACGCCTTCGTCGCGGCGAAACCTTGCCCGGCTTCGGTCATCCGCTCTATCCGGATGGCGATCCGCGCGCCACGATGCTGCTCGATGGGCTGCAATCCACACGCCCGCGCCCGGCGAAGCTATTGCCTATCCAGCGATTGATCGAAACCGTACAGACGCAGTGTGGCCGGCGCCCCAATCTGGATTTTGCGCTAGCGTCGATAGCATCCGCCTACGAACTAGGTGCCGATGTTGCACTGGCGATATTTGCTGCGGGACGCATGGCCGGCTGGCTCGCACATGCGCTGGAGCAGCAACAACATGGCGGATTGATTCGTCCGCGCGCTAACTATGTGGGGCGCATGCCGCAGCGCGGAGGGTAAGCACAACCATGCATCACCGAAAGGCCGTTTCGGTTACGACGTCGACAGTGGAGAGCCAGTTGCCTCGCTCATCGTCCCTGCTCCCTACGACAGGGCGGAAAACACGACGCTCATACTCCTGCACACCGCAAAAAGGCAGCACGCAACGTCCCCAAATCAATTCCAAAGGATCGCCCAGAACAGTTTGTTCGCGCTCCGCAGGCGTATCGGAGGTGTTGAAGATAAGCGCCTTGCGGATGGAAAGAAGCCCGTCCGGTAACCCGTCCGCCGTAGCCAAGCGATAAGCAACGCCGGGTACCATTACGCGATCCAGCCAGCCCGAAAGAATGGCGGGAGGCTTGCCCCACCAATTGGGGTGAACCACGAGTAGGCCGTGCACCTTCGATATTTCGTCGCGATGCTGCCCTATCGTCGGATCCGATGGCTTGGCCAGCACGTCTTCCAACGTATCGCCGATGGTGTAGGCCTCTTCCGCCGTGAGACAGGGGTCAAAACCTTCGGCATAAAGGTCGTGATGGATAACATCGTGGCCAGCCTTGATCATCACGGCGCGTGCTCGCTCTGAAATGGCGTGGCAAAAACTGTTCGAGCGGGGGTGCGCCACGATGGAGAATATTTTCATGGGGGCGGAGGGTACTGGGTTCGTTCAAAAAATGGCCATATGGAATGGACGTTTTTTGTGAAGTGCCAGCTATTCAGCTGTCCAAATTTGTTCCAGACAAATTTGTCGAACCAGAAGAGTTCTCTTCAGGCCTCTCTCTCCGCCACACATAAAAAAACGCCCATACGGGCGTTTTCGTGATGCCCAGCGTGAGAGAGGGATTGTTCGGTCCATCCTTGGACCGAACCCGTCGCGCCAACGCGACGGGCCAGCCATTCGGCTGTCCAAATTTGTTCCAGACAAATTTGTCGAACCGGAAGGGTTCTCTTCAGGCCTCTCTCTCCGCCACACATAAAAAAACGCCCGTATGGGCGTTTTCGTGATGCCCAGCGTGAGAGAGGGATTGTTCGGTCCATCCCTGGACCGAACCCGTCGCGCCAACGCGACGGGCCAGCCATTCGGCTGTCCAAATTTGTTCCAGACAAATTTGTCGAACCGGAAGGGTTCTCTTCAAGGCCTCTCTCTCCGCCACACATAAAAAAACGCCCATATGGGCGTTTTTTTATGTGTGGCGGAGAGAGAGGGATTCGAACCCTCGATAAGGCTTTTGACCCTATACTCCCTTAGCAGGGGAGCCCCTTCGGCCTCTCGGGCATCTCTCCATAATTTTTGTTCCCCGCGACGTCACAGGGAGATCACGGGAGCCGGAAAGGATACCGGCCGATGCCCGTAAGGTAAAGGGGGATCAATGTCCGCCTGACTCGCCCGTCGCGCCGCCGCTCTCGCTTTCGCCTTTGATGCGCTGGTAAATCTCTTCGCGATGAACGGCCACGTTCTTGGGCGCATTGATGCCAATGCGAACCTGGTTGCCTTTAACGCCGAGAACGGTAACGGTCACCTCGTCGCCGATCATCAGGGTTTCACCGACCCTGCGGGTCAGAATCAACATAGCTGTTACTCCATTTAATGCTTGTGGTTACAGGCCACCTGCATGTTCATGCCTCACCCCTGAGCACAATCACAACGCAGATCTGACGTTAACGTCCGTCAAAGGCCTTACCGCCTTCCCCGGCTCCAAACACCAAGATGCCTTGTGAGCATCTGGTGCCACCTACAGCGTCACCGCAACCAGCGACACCGATATCTGATCGATACTAGCCGAGCCGTAGCGCTAGGTGCAATCTACACACAATCTTGACGCGTGGTCCATACGCGGCGCATCAACTTGTCAGCTGTTTTTCGATCCAAGCCACTGTACCCGTCAAAACGTCAGGTAATTGTGGTTTGTCTACGCCGCCGCCTTGCGCCATATCTGGGCGGCCGCCGCCTTTTCCATCGATCTGATTGGCTACGTGTGCGACTACATCGCCGGCTTTGATGCGACCGTTTGCCTTGCCGTTCACGCCCGCCACCAGCGAAACGCGGCCGTCCACGGCACCTGCCAGCACCACTACACAGTCGGTGAGTTGCTGCTTGAGTTGGTCGACGCCATCGCGCAATGCCTTGGCATCCAGGCCTTCCAAGCGGGCTGCGACGACTTTGACGCCAGCAATGTCCTGCGCAGTCTGGGCAAGGTCACCGGTCATCGAGCCGGCCGCCTTGGCGCGTAGCGATTCCAGTTCGCGTTCGAGCTTTTTATGGCGATCGAGCAATTGCTTGAGCTTTTCCGCAACTTCGTCACCGCTGGTGGAAAGCAGTTGCGAAAGCTCGCCCAAACGGCGTTCTTCATCAGCCACGTACGCCAGCGCACCGTCACCGGTTACCGCTTCGATACGACGCACACCAGAAGCCACGCCCGCCTCGCTGACGATCTTGAACAAGCCGATATCACCGGTACGGTTTACGTGCGTGCCGCCGCATAGCTCGGTAGAGAACTCACCCATTTTCAGGACACGTACTTCGTCGCCATATTTCTCGCCAAACAGTGCCATAGCGCCGAAGTCGATGGCATCGTCATAGGCCATATGGCGCACTTCAGCCTCCGCGTTGCGGCGCACTTCCGCGTTCACCAGCGCTTCGATCTTCGCCAGCTCTTCGCGCGTGACCGGCTTGAAGTGGGAGAAGTCGAAACGCAGGCGATCGGGCGCCACCAGCGAGCCTTTCTGCGTGACGTGCGTACCCAGCAACTTGCGCAGCGCTGCGTGCAGCAAATGTGTGGCTGAGTGATTGAGCACGGTGGCCTGACGGCGCGAGGCGTCAACAGTGGAATCGATTACGTCGCCCATGCGCAACGGCTGCGAACCATGCCAGCGACCCGCGTGACCGAAGAATACGCCGCCCATCTTGATGGTGTCGCCGACTTCGAAATGACCCGCACCGTTCGACAGCACGCCGGTGTCACCCACCTGGCCGCCGGATTCGGCGTAGAACGGTGTCTGGTCGAGGATCACGAGGCCCGCTTCGCCCTCTGCGAGCTGTCCGATCTGCTTGCCGCCTTGCACGATGCCGACCACCTTGCTGGCGCGGCTTGAAAGGGTTTCGTAGCCCAGGAAATGGGTGGGTGCGAGCTGGCTGGCCAGTTCTGCCGGCATCTGGCCCTTGGCTTCGAAGCGGCTCGCCGCGCGTGCGCGTTCGCGCTGCTGCTCCATCGATTGTTCGAAGCCGGCCATATCCACGCTGAGGCCGCGCTCACGGGCGATGTCAGCGGTGAGATCGACAGGGAAGCCGTAAGTGTCGTACAGGCGAAACGCATCTTCACCAGCGATCGTCTTGCCGGATTTGGCGGTGATCTCATCGAACACGCGCATGCCGTGCTCCAGCGTTTCGCCGAAGCGCTGCTCTTCTGCGCGCAGCGCTTCTTCCACGAACGACTGCTTGGCAGCGAGTTCCGGATAGGCCACGCCCATCTCTTCAACCAGGGGCGACACCATCTTCCAGAAGAAGTCGCCGCGCACGCCAAGCATCCAGCCGTGGCGCAATGCGCGACGGATAATTCGGCGCAGCACGTAGCCACGGCCTTCGTTGGAGGGCAGCACCCCGTCCACGATCAAGAAAGAACATGCGCGAATGTGATCGGCGATCACGCGCAAGGACTTGTTGCCAAGGTCCTGCGTCTTGGTAAGTTCCGCCGCTACCTTGATCAAATGCTCGAACAGATCGATTTCATAGTTGGAATGCACGTGCTGAAGTACAGCGGCGAGGCGCTCCAGGCCCATGCCGGTATCCACGCACGGCGCCGGCAACGGCGACAGCGTGCCATCCGGCGCACGATCGAACTGCATGAACACCAGGTTCCAGATTTCGATGTAGCGATCGCCGTCTTCATCCGGTGAACCAGGCGGGCCACCGGCGACTTCCGGGCCATGATCGTAGAAGATTTCCGAGCATGGACCGCACGGGCCGGTGTCGGCCATCTGCCAGAAGTTGTCGGAGGCAAACGGCGCGCCCTTGTTGTCGCCGATACGCACGATGCGCTCGGCCGGCACGCCCATTTCCTTGGCCCAGATGTCATAGGCCTCGTCGTCCGTGTGATAGACGGTAATCCACAGCTTTTCTGCGGGAAGCTTCAAGACGACCGTTAGCAACTCCCATGCATAACGGATGGCGTCACGCTTGAAGTAATCGCCGAACGACCAGTTGCCCAGCATCTCGAAGAACGTGTGGTGACGCGCGGTGTAACCCACGGAGTCGAGGTCGTTGTGCTTGCCGCCCGCACGTAGGCAGCGCTGCACGTCGGCCACGCGCACGTACGAGAGCTTTTCGCTGCCCAGGAACACGTTCTTGAACTGCACCATGCCCGAGTTGGTGAACAGCAAGGTCGGGTCGTTAGCCGGCACCAGCGAACTGGACGGCACGATGGTGTGATCCTTGGCGCGGAAGTAATCGAGAAAAGCACAACGGATGTCAGCAGTTTTCATTGAGTTCGGGGCTTAAGACGAAAGGGACGCAAAATGCGACGCCACCGCCCCTTTTACCGGACCCGCAATGGGGCCTCAGGGGTTTTCGTCGGTAGCATCGTCCACTTCGGCGTGGGTAACATCCCGTACTGTGGCGGCGGGAAAGCCTCGGCGCAAGAGGAATTGCGCACGGCGAGCGCGTTCAGCGGGGTCCGCGGTGCCTTGAGCGCCATAGCGGCGACGCAGTTGGGAGGCCGCGGAATCCGCCCAATCGATCCCCGCAGCATCGAGCAGGCCACGAATGCGCGCGTCCGACAAGCCGTGGCTTTTCAGTTCCGCACGCAAGCGCATCGGGCCGTAGCCCTGCGCGGAACGATTGCGGATCAGTGCTTCGGCAAAGCGCTCATCGTCCTGATAGTGCTGTTCACCGAGACGGTCGAGCGCGTCACTGGCTTCGTCACGGGCGTAACCGCCACGACCGAGCTTCTGGCGCAGCTCTTTACGGGAGTGCTCGCGACGCGCGAGCAAACCCAGCGCTTTGTTGTAGGCGCTGGGTTTGGTTTTGGGATCGTCACCGCGCTTCTTCATAAGAACGCATCATCAACTCCCTTTCCCTTTCAGGAACAGGAAGTAAAAGCATCGTCAGTAAACTTTATACACCTGCCTCGTCTGTGCCCCTTCCACACTACGACTGAAGGCCAATGCTGCACGCGCCGCGCTGACCGGCTCGAAACCACGGAAGAACGGTGCGTAGGCCGGCATCGATTCGGTCAACACGTTGGGGCTGACGACATTGATGCGCAATCCGCGCGGCAGCTCGATTGCTGCGGCACGCACAAACGCTTCCACTGCACCATTGACCAGGCTAGCGGAACTGCCCGCCACAATCGGCTGCTCGGAAAGAATGCCGGTGGTGAGCGTGATTGAACCGCCGTCGCGCAAGTGATCGCGCGCGGCAAGAGCAAGATTGACCTGCCCCAGCAGCTTGTCGCTGATACCCAGGGTATGCAGCGATTCGCCGTAAGGTGCAGGTTTGAAATCCGCCAGCGGTGCAAAGGTCACCTCACCGGCAGCGCTGACGACTGCATCAAGTTCACCAGCCTGCTTCAAGGCGTGCTGAATACTTTGCACATCGGTGAGATTCATACGAACGCCGCCGGAGTTGCGTCCGGCAGCGATCACTTCATGACGCTGGCTAAGCTCCGCTTCCACCGCGCGCCCTAACGTGCCCGAAGCGCCGACGAGCAGAATGCGTAGGCGTCGTTCGCTCATCGTCAGGCTTCTTCCATCGCCTCTTCGGAAGCAGCCGGCGTGGCACCGCCGCCCACCAACAGACGTGCCCGCAGCTCATGATCGATTTCGTCAGCGATCTTCGGGTTGTCCCTGAGGAATTGACGCACGTTTTCCTTGCCCTGGCCGATGCGATCGCCCTTATAGCTGTACCACGCACCGGATTTGTCGATAAGGTTTTGCGCCACACCGAGTTCGATGATTTCGCCTTCGCGCGAACTGCCTTCACCGTAAAGGATTTCAAATTCGGCCTGGCGGAACGGCGGCGCAACCTTGTTCTTCACCACTTTCACGCGCGTTTCCGAACCGATCACTTCCTCACCCTTCTTCACCGCGCCGATGCGGCGGATGTCCAGGCGCACGGAGGCATAGAACTTCAGCGCATTACCGCCGGTGGTGGTTTCGGGGTTGCCGAACATCACGCCAATCTTCATGCGGATCTGGTTGATGAAGATCACCAGGCAGTTGGATTTCTTGATGTTGGCAGTGAGCTTGCGCAACGCCTGGCTCATCAGGCGGGCGTGCAGGCCGACATGGGAGTCGCCCATTTCACCTTCGATTTCGGCCTTGGGCGTAAGCGCGGCCACCGAGTCAACCACCACCACGTCCACCGCGCCGGAGCGCACCAGCATGTCGGCAATTTCCAGCGCCTGCTCACCGGTATCGGGCTGCGAAACCAGCAGGTCGTCGATATTCACGCCCAGCTTCTGCGCGTAGATCGGATCGAGCGCGTGCTCGGCATCGACGAAGGCCGCGGTACCGCCGTTCTTCTGGCAATTGGCGATCACCTGCAGGGTAAGCGTGGTTTTACCGGAGGATTCCGGGCCGTAGATCTCGACCACGCGACCGCGCGGCAGACCGCCGACGCCGAGCGCGATGTCCAGGCCCAGGGAGCCGGTGGAAACGGTGTCGATGTTGTCGTCGGTACGATCGCCCAGGCGCATCACCGCGCCCTTACCGAATTGCTTCTCGATCTGGCCGAGGGCCGAAGCGAGCGCTTTGCGCTTGTTGTCATCCATCGTCTTGGTTCCGCTGTTCGTTGTGGTCGTGGCGAGCATGATGCCGCGTGCTTGTCTCACGGGCTGGGATGCCGAATTTGAAGTATCCCACATCGGTCAAGCGCCGGACCGATGGTTAATTTCTGCTCAATCCGTAAGCATCGCCAGCACGCCTTCGAGGGCCGCCGCCACCGTCTGCCTCCGCACGGCTGCGCGATCACCAGCGAAATGAAACAGTTGGCCGCGTGCCGCACTGCCTCGCCGCTGCCAGCCAATCCACACCGTGCCGACGGGTTTCTCCGGTGTGCCGCCGGTAGGTCCGGCGATGCCGGTGACTGCCACCGCAACGTCCGCATTCAGGCGATCCACCGCACCGGCCACCATCTCCAGTGCCGTCTCCTCACTCACCGCACCGGTGCGCTCAAGTGTCTCTTTGCGCACGCCCAACAGCGACATCTTGGCCTGGTTGCTGTAGCTCACTACACCCGCCTCGAACCAGGCGGAGCTGCCGGACAGATCGGTGAGCGATTTGGCGATCCAGCCGCCAGTGCAGGATTCGGCGGCGGCCAGCATCAGATTGTGCCGCAGCATCGCCGTCGCGATGCGCTCGGCCAGCGCGGCTAACTGGCCATCAGTAGGAACGAACGACAACTCCATGCGAAACTCCGCGACTTGCGAATTTCCCGTTGTACTCGCTCCGCCCTACGACGCCAAGACTCGACCGCATGAACCAGGACGAACTTTCACTGCACACCCCATCGATGCGCCAATATCTTGTGGCAAAGGCCGCGCATCCGGACGTGTTGCTGTTCTTCCGCATGGGCGACTTCTACGAACTGTTCTACGAAGATGCGCGCAAGGCGGCGCGTTTACTGGACATCACGCTCACGCAGCGCGGCCAATCCGCCGGGCAGCCGATTCCGATGGCGGGCGTGCCGTACCACGCGGTAGAAAATTATCTCGCCAAGCTGGTGCGCTTGGGCGAGTCCGTGGCGATCTGCGAGCAGATCGGCGATCCGGCCTTGTCGAAAGGACCCGTCGAACGCAAGGTCGTGCGTATCGTCACGCCAGGAACGGTGACAGACGCCGCGCTGCTTGAAGAGCGTCGCGACAACTTGCTGCTGGCGATCGCCGCTGGCGCACACGGCAGTTACGGCCTGGCATGGGTGGATCTTTCCAGCGGCCGTTTTCTGCTGAGCGAAGTGCCAAGTGCAGAAACGCTCGCTGCAGAACTGGCGCGCTTGCAGCCAGCGGAAACACTGGTGGGTGAGGATGTCGCGTGGCCGAAACTGGTCAGCGCCCTGCCCGGTTTGCGCAAGCGTCCGCCGTGGCACTTCGACAGCGATGCAGCGCGACGTGAACTCAATCGCTTTTTCGGTACGCGCGACCTTTCCGGTTTCGGCATCGACACTATGCCGCTTGCGATCGCCGCTGCGGGTTGCTTGCTTGGCTATGTGGAAGAAACCCAGAAGAGCGCGCTGCCACATCTTTCCGGCATGGCCGTGGAAAGTGCCAGCGAAACGATCGCCCTGGACGCTGCCACGCGCCGCAATTTGGAGTTGGACACGCATCCAAGCGGGCGCATCGAACACACGCTGCTGGGCGTGCTCGACGAAACCGTGACGCCGATGGGCGCGCGCCTGATGCGTCGTTGGCTCAACCGTCCGCTGCGTTCGCGCGATACGCTGCGGCGTCGACACCAAGCAAGCGGAGCATTGATCGAAACTCGACGTTATGAAACGTTGCGCGAGCAGTTGCGTGGTATTGGCGATCTGGAACGCATTCTTGCGCGCGTAGCGTTGCGCTCTGCGCGTCCACGCGATCTTTCCACGTTGCGCGATGGTTTGGCGGCTGCACCGATATTGCGTGAATCGATCGCTACGCTGGACAGCCCGTTGTTGCACGATCTGGTCAGCGGTATCGGCGACCACCTCGCCACTGCGGACCTTCTGAAACAGTGCATCATCGAACAACCGCCGGTGCTGCTGCGCGATGGCGGCATCATTGCCGATGGTTATGATGCCGAACTGGATGAACTACGCCGTCTCGCCACCCACGCCGATCAATATCTGGTGGAACTGGAAGAACGCGAAAAAGCCGCCAGCGGCATTCCCACGCTCAAAGTTGGCTACAACCGCGTACACGGTTACTACATCGAAATCAGCAAGGCGCAATCGGACAGGGCGCCCACACATTACACGCGCCGACAGACCACCAAAAATGCCGAGCGCTACATTACTGAAGAATTGAAAACCTTCGAGGACAAGGTGCTGTCCGCCAAGGAACGTTCGCTGATGCGCGAACGCGCCTTGTACGAGGCTTTGCTCGACACGCTGACCGAGCAACTGGAACCGCTCAAGCACGCCGCCGCCGCCATGGCCGAACTCGACGTGCTGTGCACACTGGCCGAACGCGCCGAAGCCTTGGATTGGAGTGCGCCGGAGCTCACCGACGAATCGGGTTTGTTGATCGAACGTGGCCGCCACCCTGTGGTGGAAAAAGTACGCGCGGAACCGTTCGAGCCGAATGACCTGATACTCGATGATCACCGCCGCATGCTGGTGATTACCGGCCCGAACATGGGCGGTAAATCGACGTACATGCGCCAGAATGCATTGATCGTTTTGCTGGCGCATATCGGCAGCTACGTGCCGGCCACACGCGCCGTGATCGGCCCGATCGATCGTATCTTCACTCGCATCGGCGCCGGCGATGATCTCTCGCGCGGCCAATCCACCTTCATGGTGGAAATGAGCGAAACCGCGAACATCCTGCACAACGCCACGCCACAAAGCCTGGTGCTGATGGATGAAGTAGGCCGCGGAACCAGCACCTACGATGGTTTGGCGCTTGCACGCGCCGCGGCAGTGCACCTGGCTGCCCATAGCAACGCCTATACCCTGTTTGCCACGCATTACTTCGAGCTGACCGAACTTGCGGCCGAATATCCCGGCATCGCCAACGTGCATCTGGATGCCGTCGAATACGGCGATCAATTGGTCTTCATGCACGCCGTGAAAGAAGGCCCGGCCAACCGCAGTTTTGGTCTGCAAGTCGCAGCGCTGGCGGGCTTGCCGAAATCGGTGATTGCCGACGCACGAAAGACGCTGGCGCAGTTGGAAAATGGCATGCACGCGCATGTTGCCAAGCCATCGCTGCAGCATGAATCATCGCCGCAACTGGGTTTGTTCGCGCCGCCCGAACCTTCCGCCGCCGAACGCGCCCTCAAAGATGTCGATCCCGACGCACTGTCACCACGCGAAGCGCTGGATGTGCTGTACCGGCTGAAAGCATTGCTGTAACTGCACCGCGCCACAAAACGCGATGCAGTATGTTGGCTGGGTTAGCGCAGCGTGACCCAACCTACCGCTGGCATCCCAAACGCTCAGGCTGCAGCCGGTAGTGCGGCCGGGAACGGTTCACGCCACGCCGGCAACGTCATCAACCGATTGTGCCAGCGGGTGATGTTGGCGAACTCGCCGACCGGCAAGTGGGCTTCCTTGGCCCACGGCAGCAGCACACCCACGCCAAAGTCCGCAATGCTCAACTTGTCGCCGACCAGATACTCGTGTTGCGCCAAGTGCGCGTCGAGCACATTGGCAAAACGCTTGTAAAAGTTAGTGGCTTCGTCCACGGCAGCCGCATTGATGTCACCAAGACCCAAGAACGGCTTGATGTGATGCTCGAAATACAGCGTGCCGCCGTGGCGCGAGAAGTGACTGATGTCCCACGACAGCCAGCGCAGCACTTCCACCTGACGAGCAGCGTCGCTGGGCCATAGTTCGGAACCTGCTTTCACCGCAAGATGCGCCATGATCGCGGTGCTTTCCCATAGATGCATGTCGCCGTCCACCAGCAACGGCACCTTGCCGTTCGGGTTCAGCGCCAGGAATTCAGGTGTACGGTGCTCGCCACGGCTCAAATCCACCCGGACATATTCCACCGGCGAGCCGAGATATTTCGCTACCGCGCATGCCTTGCGCGGGTTCATCGTCTCTGCGTAGTACAGCTTCATAGTCATGACTACTGTCTCCTTGGCGTGTGAGGTAACGCGGCATGGAGTTTGTCAGCGACCTACATATGTTCAAGAACATATTTTGCTTCCGGAGTAGGCTTTGCCTCGCTCCGCCCCACCGAGCCATCCCCATGCCTTTTACCGCCGAGCACAAGCAGAAAACCCGCCAGCGCATCGTTGAATGCGCACGTGAGCTGTTCAATCGCCGCGGCTTCGAAGAAGTGTCCATCGATGAAATCATGCAACGGGCAGGCCTCACCCGCGGCGGTTTCTACAACCACTTCAAAACCAAAGAAGATCTGTTTGCCGAGGCGATTTCCATTTACTTGAACTTCGATCCATCCCAGCGATGGGAGGGGATCCAGTTCGACCACGCCGCCTGCGGCAGCACTATGGGGCGTCAGCTGATCGAGGCCTACCTGTCCAAGGCCCATCTGGAAGACATCGAAGGTCATTGCCCACTGATCGCGCTTCCTTCTGACGCTGCGCGTGCCGGGCCTCGCGTGCGGGAGGCCTACAGTTGCCTCATGGAGCGCTTCACCGAAATGCTCGCCAGCGGCATGGATGACAAACACAGCAGCCATGCGCGCGATCGTGGCTTGGCGATCACCGCACTATGTGTTGGCGGTATGGTGCTGGCGCGCACTATCGACAATCCCGCGTTCGCCGATGAAATACGACGCGCCGCGCGCACGTTGGCGTTAGAGCTGATTGGCCCGGCTGATTGAGCTTTTCCGTCACAACACTTTCACAACCCCGATGTTCCATAGCGCTTCGCAGCACACATACGCCTGCGCCGCCCTCAACCATAGTTCATACCTATGAAATGCATCAGAACAATTCAATTCACGCGAGGAATCTCTCCGCGTAGATTCACACGGAAGCCAGCCGACGCCAGCCACGTTTCCACGCAAAAAGGAATGCAGTCATGAGTAAAGACCCCAAGCTGTCGACCACTGTCGAGAGCGCATCGAAGTGCCCGTTCCACCACGCGGGCAATGGTGGTACGACCAACCGGGATTGGTGGCCGAACCAGTTAAACCTGAAGATCCTGCACCAGCATTCCGCCTTGTCCAATCCGATGGACAAGGATTTCGATTACGCAGCGGCTTTCAATGCCCTCGACCTCAACGCGCTGAAGAAAGATCTGCATGCGCTGATGACAGATTCCCAAGATTGGTGGCCGGCCGACTTCGGTCACTATGGCCCGTTATTCATCCGCATGGCGTGGCATAGCGCCGGTACGTATCGCACGGGCGACGGCCGCGGAGGTGCGGGCGCCGGTCAGCAACGTTTTGCGCCGCTCAATAGCTGGCCGGATAACGGCAACCTGGATAAAGCACGCCGTTTGCTGTGGCCGATCAAGCAGAAGTACGGCAAAGCCATTTCCTGGGCCGATCTGATGATCCTTACCGGCAACGTCGCGCTGGAATCGATGGGCTTCAAGACTTTCGGCTTCGGCGGCGGCCGCGCGGACGTGTGGGAGCCCGAAGAAGATGTCTATTGGGGCGCGGAAACCAAATGGCTCGACGACAAGCGTTACTCCGGTGATCGCGAGCTCGCCAATCCGCTCGCGGCCGTGCAGATGGGCTTGATCTACGTCAATCCGGAAGGCCCGAACGGCAATCCTGATCCACTGGCTGCGGCCAAAGATATCCGCGAGACGTTCGGCCGCATGGCCATGAACGATGAAGAGACCGTTGCGTTGATCGCGGGTGGCCACACCTTCGGCAAAACCCACGGCGCGGGCCCAGCGTCCCACGTCGGCCCTGAGCCGGAAGCGGCAGGCATCGAAGAACAAGGCCTGGGCTGGAGGAGCAGTTACGGCTCCGGCAAGGGCGGCGATGCCATCACCAGCGGCCTGGAAGTGATCTGGACCAGCACGCCGACAAAGTGGAGCAACAACTTCTTCTGGAACCTGTTCGGCTACGAATGGGAGCTGACAACGAGTCCGGCAGGCGCTCATCAGTGGACGCCGAAGGGTGGTGCAGGCGCCAACTCGGTACCGGATCCACACGACCCGTCGAAGCGCCGCACGCCGTCCATGCTGACCACCGACCTGGCTCTGCGCGTAGATCCCGCCTACGAAAAGATCTCCCGACGCTTCTACGAGAACCCGGATCAATTCGCCGACGCCTTCGCCCGCGCGTGGTTCAAGCTGACGCACCGGGATATGGGCCCGCGTGCACGCTATCTCGGTCCGGAAGTGCCGGCCGAAGCGCTGATCTGGCAAGACCCGATTCCCGCGGTCGATCACAAGCTGGTGGATGCGCAGGACATCGCAGCGCTCAAAACCAAGATTCTCGCTTCGGGCCTGTCTGTTTCGGAACTGGTTTCGACCGCTTGGGCCTCGGCATCCACCTTCCGTGGTTCCGACAAGCGCGGTGGCGCGAACGGCGCGCGCATTCGACTCGCTCCGCAGAAGGATTGGGAGGCCAACCAGCCTCAGCAACTGGCGAAAGTGCTGAAGACGCTGGAAGGCATCCGGCAAACGTTCAACAGCGCGCAATCGGGCGGCAAGAAAATTTCACTCGCCGATCTGATCGTTCTGGCTGGCTGCGCGGCTGTCGAGCAGGCTGCACGAAGTGCTGGAGTCGAGGTGGCCGTGCCTTTTGAACCCGGCCGCATGGATGCTTCACCGGAGCAGACCGACGTGGAATCCTTCGCTGTGCTCGAACCGATGGCCGATGGCTTCCGCAATTACCTCAAGGGCAAGTACACCGTTCCTGCCGAGGTATTGCTGGTCGACAAGGCGCAGTTGCTGACACTGAGCGCACCTGAGATGACTGTGCTGGTTGGCGGTATGCGCGTTCTCAATACCAACGTGGGTGGCACCAAGCATGGTGTTTTCACCAAGCGCCCGGAAGCGTTAACCAACGACTTCTTCGTCAACTTGCTCGACATGAGTACGGAGTGGCGTGCAGCTTCCAACGACCAGGACGTGTTTGAAGGACGCGATCGCAAGACGGGCGATATCAAGTGGACCGGCACGCGCGCCGATCTCGTCTTCGGCTCGAATTCGCAACTGCGTGCCTTGGCTGAGGTGTATGGAGGCTCGGATGCTCAACAAAAGTTCGCCCACGATTTCGTGGCGGCGTGGAGCAAAGTGATGAACCTCGATCGCTTCGATCTCGCGTAATCGCAAAAGGAAAGTGAGCTGGGTCACCATCCCAGCCCACAAAAAAAAGCGCCGCAGCGTCCCCACGCTGCGGCGTTTCCGTCTGAAGTCAGGCGGTGTACCGAGGAGTATTGACCGAGAAGGAACGGGTGGGTTTAGGCAGCCATGCCAGAGAGGGTGTTGCGAAGTTCGTCATACGGAGTGGCTGCAACAACCACCGTCGGCGTAATAGCGACGGGCATCGGTACACGCGCCGGCAGCCGTTCGGCCCGCACCAGTTGATCGATGGAGCGCTGCACGTCGCGTGCGCCGAAAGGTTTCTTGATGAAGTCGTCGGCACCGAAGCGCTGTACGTAGAATTGCTCGGTCGCTTGCTGGTTGCCGCTGATCATCACGATCGGGATGTGCATGGTGAGTGGATCGTGGCGCAAGGTGCGCAGCACGGAAAAACCGTTCACGCCTGGCAGCACGATGTCGAGAAAAATCAGTTCAGGCTGCTCGGCCTTCGCCAGTTCGATCGCGCTTTCGCCATCGACAGCCTTTTGCACGGCATACCCTTCCTGGCTCAACATTTTGCCTAGCACGGCACGGATGGTCGGCGAATCGTCTACCACCAAGGTGCGCAAGCCTGCAGCGGCCTGGAGCAGGTTTACCTTCTGTGGATCTTCTGTCGCCTGCCCGCCCAGCAACCGCTTGAAGAAGTCGATTCCGCTCATGATCTTGCCCCCTTAAGTCCCCTGTTCGCAGCAGCCTTTCCAGGGCTACCTGCTTTTGTGAGGATATTCACGCAGATCCGCGGGGATTTCTGAGATGTGCTGCTCAGGGAAAATCCTTAAGCCGTCGCAATTCTCGACGTTCCTGCTTGTTTGGGCGGGTCGGAGGACGATTTAGACCCGCTCCGCTCAGACGTCTCTGTTCACGGGCATGTTCGCGCGCTAGCCGGCTGGCCTCGGTTTCACGATAGAGCGTTTGCGCGGCGCTGGCCGGTCCGCGCTGCTCCGAAAGTGCCAGGATTTCCAGCTCCAGCCGCTCCTCGCTACGGGTCAGGCGGATCTGATCCCCCACGTGCAGCGCCTTGGACGGCTTGCAGCCGGCGCCGTTCACATCGACCTTGCCGCCGTCGATAGCCTGCTTGGCCAGACTACGCGTTTTGTACATGCGTGAAGCCCAAAGCCAGACGTCGGCGCGTACTTCGGTAAGCGGTTCGTGGTCGGTTTGTTTCATCGTGGCATTATCGGCGCATCGTGGGGCGATGCATGGTAAGTGGGAACCCGGGTGAGCCGTCGCAAGCCCGGCGAACGAGCTGATGGGGCGTCCGCATGCTGCTTTATCTACTGGATCTAATCGGGGTGGCGGTATTTGCCGTGAGCGGCGTACTGGTTGCTGCGCGTTCCGATATGGATGTGCTCGGCGGTTTGGCCCTGGCCGCTTTGACGGCAATCGGCGGCGGTACTTTGCGTGACGTATTGCTCAATCGCCATCCGATTTTCTGGGTGCGAGACGCGCGCTATCTGTGGGTGATTCTGGTCGCAGCCGCGCTGACCATGGTCTATATCGCGTTCTTTCCGCCGCTCGGTTACGGCTTGCTGATCGCGGACGCCTTGGGACTGGCACTGTTTGCAATCAGCGGTGCGCAGATTGCGGAAGCTGCGGGACTGTCGTGGTTGATCGTGGTGCTGATGGGAACGATGACCGGTACAGCCGGAGGCATGTTGCGCGATGTGATGAGTGCGCGGGTGCCGTTGATCTTTCAGCAGGATCTTTATGCGACAGCGGCGATAGCCGGGATCTTGGCGTATCTCGTTTTGCAGAAGCTTGGAGCACCTCGCAACGTTGCCGTATGCGCTGGCGTGGCGGTAATCCTCCTGATGCGCCTGCTGGCAGTGGTGTGGGGCATGCATTTGCCCCGTTTACATGTCATTGCCGCATAGGTGCATAGGTCGGAGTGCGAACTCCAACGTCGCCATGTTTGCGCGCTCACAATGTTGGGGCTCGCACTCCAACCTACATGCGCACCGCAAGATTGCCCCTAACCCTCTCCCCGGAGGAGAGAGGGTTTCAAGCTGCGATCAACCGAGCAGCACGCGATTCAAGCGCTGCACAAACGCCGCCGGATCAGGCAACTGCGCACCGGCCGCAATCTCCGCCTGCTCCAACAGCAGATTAGCCAAGTCCTTCGCCTTGCCCTCATCGCTTTCCGCTTCCACACGCTTGAGCAATGCATGCTGCGGATTGATCTCGAGCGTAGGCTTATTGGATGGCATGTCATGGCCCGCATCGCGCAGCAGGCGCGCGAGATGCGGCGCCATTTCATAATCGGATAGCGCCAAGCACGAGGGTGAATCGGTAAGGCGTGCCGATACCTTCACATCACCCACGCGATCGCCCAGCAGATCCTTGAGCTTTTTCAACAGCGGTTCGGCGGCTTTGCTCGCCTCCTCCTGCTGCTTCTTCGCTTCCTCGTCCAAGGGGAATTCGCCCTTGGCAACGTTGCGCAGCTTCTTGCCGGCGTATTCGCTCAAGTTGCCCAGCATCCATTCGTCAATGCGATCGGACATCAGCAGCACTTCGATATCTTTGGCCCTGAACGCTTCCAGTTGCGGGCTGCCCGCTGCAGCGGCGTGGCTATCGGCGGTGATGTACCAGATGGTGTCCTGGTCAATCGGCATGCGCGCGATGTAATCGTCGAGCGACACGTTCTGGGCGCTGCCTTCGCCCTTGGTGGATGCGAAGCGCAACAGCTTGGCGATGCGTTCGCGGTTGGCATGGTCTTCCACAATACCTTCCTTGAGCGTGTTGCCGAAGGCCTTGTAGAACGCCTGGAATTTCTCCGGCTCGTCCTTGCCCAGTTTCTCGATCAGATCGAGCACGCGCTTCACGCAAGCGGCCTTGATACGTTCAAGCTGACGGTTCTGTTGCAGGATTTCGCGGCTCACATTGAGCGGCAGGTCGTCCGCGTCGACGACACCGCGCACGAAGCGCAGGTAGTTCGGCAGCAGTTGTTCGGCCGCATCCATGATGAAGACGCGCTTGATATACAGCTTCAGCCCCTTGCGCTCGTCGCGACCACCCATCATCAGCTCAAATGGCGGCTGCGAAGGAACGTAGAGCAAGGTGATGTAACTTTGATTGCCCTCGACGCGATTGTGCGTCCAGGCCAGGGCATCGTTGAAATCGTGGCCTAGCGATTTGTAGAAGCTTTGGTAATCCTCGTCGCTGATTTCGCTCTTGGGCTTGGTCCATAGCGCGGACGCGGCGTTGACGGTCTCCCACTCCTCGCTGGGCTTGCCATCCTTCTCTTCCGGCAAGCGAATCGGGAACGCAACGTGGTCAGAGTAGCGCGTGATCAGCGAACGCAATTCCCAGCGCTTGAGGAACTCGTCCTCATCGGCTTTCAGGTGCAGCACGATCGCGGTGCCGCGCTCGGGCAGCTCCACCTGTTCCAGCGAATACTCGCCTTTGCCATCGCTCTCCCACTTCACGCCTTCGCCGGTTGCCAGGCCGGCGCGGCGGCTGAGCACGGTGACTTTGTCCGCCACCACGAAGGCCGAATAAAAGCCCACGCCGAACTGTCCGATCAGGCGTGCGTCGCTTTTCTGTTCGGTACTCATTGCTTCGAGAAAACGACGGGTGCCGGAGCTGGCAATGGTGCCGATGTTGGCGACGATTTCATCGCGGCTCATGCCTACGCCATTGTCGCGCACGGTGATGGTGCGCTTGTCGGCGTCCCAGCTGACGTCGATGTGCAGCTCGGCATCGCCGGTGAGCAGTTCCGGCCTGGCGATGGATTCGAAACGGAGCTTGTCGCAGGCGTCGGAGGCGTTGGAGATCAGCTCGCGCAGGAAGATTTCCTTGTGCGAGTACAAGGAGTGCGTCACCAGGTGCAGCACCTGAGCGACTTCGGCTTCGAATTTGCGGGTTTCGGTTGTGGTGGTCATGGTGTCGTCGAAGGTTGGGAGACAACTTGAGGGAAAAATGCTGAGTCCGCTCCCCTCTGGGGAGAGATGGAGGTGAGAGGACAAAGTTTGCCCCAAGCTTCAACAAAGCCTGCTGCGAACCCCGCGACATTGCGAGATTGCCCCTCACCCCTGCCCCTCTCCCCCGAAGGAGAGAGGGTGAAAAATCACATCTGTTTCTGCAGCGCCGCGATGCGCTCATCCAGCGGCGGATGACTCATGAACAGGCGCTGCAGGCCTTGCGCCAGCGGGCCGGAGATACCGAAGGCGGCCATCGTCTTGGGCAAGGTGCTTTCACCATGATTGAGCTGCAGACGCTGCAGCGCGGAAATCATCGCACCACGGCCGGCGAACTGCGCGCCGGCCGCATCAGCGCGGAATTCGCGCCAGCGCGAGAAGGCCATCACGATCATCGAGGCGAACAGGCCGAACACCAGCTGGAGCACCATCACCGACACGAAATAGCCGATGCCGGTGCCTTCGCGATTGTCGCGACCGCCGGAAAGCCAGCTATCGACCAGGCGACCGACGATTCGGGCAGCCACGATCACCAGCGTGTTGAGTACGCCCTGGATCAAGGTCAGCGTGACCATGTCGCCGTTGGCGACGTGGCCGATTTCGTGACCGAGTACGGCGCCGATCTGCTCGCGGTCCATCTGCTGCAGCAATCCGGTGCTTACTGCCACCAGCGCATGGTTCTTACTCATGCCCGTGGCGAAAGCGTTCATTTCCGGCGCGTCGTAGACCGCCACTTCGGGCATGCCGATATCTGCGTTCTGCGCATGGCGGCGCACGGTGTCGACCAACCAGCGTTCGGCTTCGTTCTGCGGCTGCTCGATCACGCGCGCGCCGGTGGTCATCTTGGCCATCCACTTGGACATGGCCAGCGAGATGAACGCGCCGCCCATGCCGAACACTGCGGCGTAGGCCAGTAGTCCACCCATGCCGCCGTAGCCGCGCGCGGCCGCCCACTGGTCGATGCCGAACAGGCGGCAGACGATGCTGAGCAGCAGCAGGACAGCGATGTTGGTAAGCAGGAAAAGTGCGATGCGCTTCATAGTCGTCCTTAAAAGTTCGCTCCGAAGAGAAACAATGGTAAACCTGGGCCGAAGATTCGGGTGAAATGGAAGCATTTCAAGGGTTAAGCGCGCGTAGCTCCCACGACATCAGCTGCCCAGTCAGCTTACGTAGAATGACACGATGAACTACTGCGGACGCTTCGCTCCCTCCCCTACCGGTCTTTTGCACGCAGGCTCCCTGGTCGCCGCCGTCGGTAGCTGGCTGTGCGCGCGCCACGCGAATGGGCGCTGGCTGGTGCGAATGGAAGACATCGACCCACCGCGCGAAGTGCCGGGGTCGGCGGCAGCCATCCTCAACGCGCTGCCTGCCTTCGGAATGCAGGCCGATGAGCCCGTTATCTATCAATCATCCCGTATCGCTGCCTATGACGCGGCGTTCGAGCGGTTGCGAGAGGCTGGATGGGTGTTTCCATGTTGGTGCAGCCGCAGCGATCTGACCGCAGCGCGAGGCATCCATCGCGATGGTCGTTGCATTGCGTCTCCCGACCCGAGGCGAGCGCCAGCCTGGCGCATTCGCGTGCCTGACGAGTGCATTACCTTCGTCGACGAGCTGCAAGGTCCGCGACAGCAGCAATTGCGGGAAACCGTAGGCGATTTCGTGATCCGCCGCGTCGAAGGCTTTTATTCTTACCAGCTTGCTTGCGTAGTGGACGACGCATGGCAAGGCACCACCCAAGTGGTCCGTGGCAGCGATCTGTTGGACTCCACGCCGCGCCAGATCTGGCTGCAGCGATGCCTGAAGTTGCCGACGCCGAGTTATCTGCATTTGCCGCTGGTCTTGGACAGCGAAGGCCGCAAATTGTCGAAATCCGAAGGCTCACGCGAAATCGATCCATCCGATCCGATGCCGGCGTTGCGTCACGCACTCACATTCCTGGGTATCGCACCCGAGGAAACAGCCGTCCATCCGTCCGAATTGTTGGAAGCGGCACTCCGCCACTTCGATCCCCATCGATTGCCGCAATGCAGCGACCATCGGGTCGCTTAACCTTGTATAACGAACCGATGCGCAGTCGTACCGTGATGTCGAGAAACGCTATGCCTTCATGATGTCTGCGTATAACCTCAACCGGTTCGCGCACCTTGCGTGAGGCCCATTACGTAGACATTACAAGGAGACAGGCATGACACAGCGTACGGCACTCGTCACGGGCGGCACCGGCGGCATTGGTACCGCCATCGTGCGTTACCTGGCCAAACAGGGACACAAAGTTGTCACCAACTATCGCGACGAGGCGAAAGCCGAAGCTTGGCACAAGGCCATGAAGCAGGATGGCGTCGAGGTCACCTTGGTGCCGGGCGACGTTTCCGACCCGACCTCTTGTGAAAACATGATCAGCGCTATCCATCACAAGGTCGGCCCAGTGGATATCCTGGTCAACAACGCCGGCATCACCCGCGACACCACCTTCCACAAGATGACCTACCAGCAGTGGATGGACGTGGTGAACACCAATCTCAACGCCTGCTTCAACGTCACCCGTCCGGTGATCGAAGACATGCGCACCCGCAAGTGGGGCCGCATTGTGCAGATCAGCTCGATCAATGGTCAGAAGGGCCAGTACGGCCAAGCCAATTACGCGGCCGCGAAAGCCGGCATGCATGGCTTCACCATTTCGCTGGCGCAGGAAAACGCACGCTTTGGTATCACGGTGAACACCGTTTCGCCGGGCTACGTGGCTACCGACATGGTCATGGCGGTGCCGGAAGAAGTGCGCGAGAAGATCGTTGCCCAGATTCCAGTGGGGCGCCTAGGCAAGCCCGAAGAAATCGCACACGCCGTGGCATTCTTCACAACCGATGAAGCCAGTTGGATTACCGGTACGAATCTGGCGATCAACGGCGGCCACTATATGGGTTGGTAATGCAAAACGGCCCTCTCCTTTGACGGAGAGGGCCAGGCATTCAGCGCTCCAGCAATTTCTCCATCACCTTCCCCACCGCCGCAAATGCAAACGCGCCGGTGACGTGCGTGGCGGCCCCCAGGCCGCCACCGCAGGCAAGGTTCAACGAATCACCGCCAAGCGGCCGGGTACCGCACACTGTGCCATCCGGTTGCGGATACTGCACGTTCTGCAGCGAATAAACGGCGGACACTCCGAAATACCGATCCGGGTTACGCGGAAAACCGAAATCCTGGCGGAGCTTTTTGCGGATCAGACTGAACATCGCATCGTGCTCGGTGCGTGAGAGATCGCGCACGCGAATCTGGGTGGGATCAGTGCGTCCGCCCGCCGAGCCCACCGTCACCATCGGCAGCTTGCGGCGGCGGCACCAGGCGATGGCTTCCAGCTTTACGCGGAATGCATCGCATGCATCCAGCACGACGTCGTAACCGCGATCGAGTAGTTCGTCCAGCGTTGCCGGCGTCAGAAAACGCTCGATCGCCTCCAAACGGATCGCTGGGTTGATGGCATGCGCCCGCGTCGCGATCACACCCACCTTGGGCTTGCCGTATTCACCGTCCAGCGCATGCAATTGGCGATTCGTGTTGGAGACGCAGACTTCGTCTGCGTCGATCAGCGTGAGCCGTCCCACGCCGGAACGCGCCAAGGCTTCGGCGGCCCAGGAGCCGACGCCGCCGATTCCGATCACACAGACATGCTTATGCGCCAGGCGCTCCACGCTGCCTGCGCCGTAGAGCCGTTCGACCCCGTCAAAACGCTCGGTGGGATAGGGCGTGCCGGTCATGGGCAGCCACCGCCCGCTGTTACAGAAACGCAAGGATTCACGCGAATACCTGACTCGAGAGACCGGCTTATTTTACCCGGCCTAAGGGATCGCAAAGCGGGCCAATGTATGCTCCACGCCCAATCTCCCTGGGAAAGAAGAAGTTATGCGTACAGCGCTCTTGATTGTGCTCGGCTTGGCCATAGGCATCATCGGCACCGTATTCACTATGCGCGCACTAAGCCAGCGCAATCCTTTCCCGGAAGCCCTGATGGTGACCATGAATTTCCATCGCCATCAACTACAGCACGCCGTGAAGGGACAGCGCTGTGAGGCCGCCGCGAATCTCGATCAACTACAGCATATGCAGATGATCGCGGCGGATATCCCGGCTGCATTTCCGGACGCGCCGCCACAGTTCAACGATTTCGCCACGCATCTACGCAGCGCGTTGCAATCGGCGGCCCAAGCCGCACCGGCGGACTGCCCCGCCTTGGTCGCGGCACTTAAACCCGTGGACAAGGTCTGCACCGAATGCCATGACCAATTCCAATGAGTCAAAGGCGCGAAAGTCATCAAGCACATCGCTAATTTGGCTCGGCCTCGTCCGGCGCCGGGAACATCAGAATGGTGATTTCTTTACCTTGAGGAATTTCGACCACCGGCGTGCCGAGTGCAGCGACGCGGTTTTTGAAATCCGACAGCTCTTCGCGCTGCCCCAGCGCGGAGCGGCCGCTCACCGCCCATATGCGACTGCCTTGCCGCCAACGCGCCAGCGCTTCGTCCAGTTGCGACGTGACCAGCGTGGTGGATTCGAGCGGAAGCTCGCCCTTCGGATGCAGCACCGACAGCATGGTGGGTGCGTTGGGATCGGAAGTGAACACGGTATCGCCAGGCCGCACGTTGGCCGCTAGCGTGGCGGCCGCCATGTCCCAACGCGGCTTGGTTTCCATGCGATAGACCGGCCCCAGGTTTACCACACTGAGCAACAACAGCAGCGTCGCGGCCATCGCCCATGCCCGGCGCGGCAACATGTCTGCCCCCAATCCCACCAATACGAAAAACGGCACCGCACTCCATAGCACATAGCGTGGAAGCAGCATCGATTTGAACAGCGACACACACAGGATGAATAGCGGAAGCACCAACACGCTCAACAACAGCACACGGCCTTCCAGCCTTAGGCGCGTGCGGAACAAACCCGCACATGCGGCCAGCGCAACCATCGCACCCAGCAAAGGCACCGCTGTGTGCATCAGATCGAATTTGACCACCGCCACCATGCGCATCAGGTAGACGCTGCCGGCGACCACCCACATGTGCTGCCAACTCATCTGCGGAATCCAGTCGAACTTTTGCAGCATGTGTCCGTCGCCGGCAGCGAGAATCGCCACGTAGAGAGGGACCGTGCAGGCGATGATCGCTACGACGCTTCCCATCCAGTTACGGAGAAAATCACACGCACCTGCTGAACGATCGAGGCTGCGCCAGATCAGCAGCAAGGAAAGATTGGATGCGATTAACCATGGCACCGCATCCCCAAGCACATCCAACGCTGCGATGGTACCTAGCACATAAGCCGCCCAACCTATGCGTTCCGCATCTGGGCGGCGAACATCGAGCGACGCACGCAAAGGCTGTTCTGCAAGTCGCAGCAAGCCCCAAAGCGCCACAGCGATCAGCAAAGTCACCAGTGTGTAAGAACGTGCCTCTTGTCCATACTGCACCTGCAGCGGAGACAGCGCCATCAATAGACCGGCAACGATACCCGCATTGCGGCTGCCGATACGGTTGGCGATCATAAACGTCATGCCCGCCGCCATCGCACCGAACAATGCAGAAGGCATGCGCAACCAAGCATCGCCTGTCCCGAAGACGTGGGACGCCAACCTAAGCAGCAGGAAATAAGTCGGCATGTGCCGGTTGGCAAAACTGTCGGCGACCAGTCCGTTCAGGCCAAGATGGATGCGTTGCACGGTCAGTGCTTCATCCAGCCACAGCGGTTGATGATCAATGCGAAACAACCGCGCCACCAAACCCAGCAGGACGATCGCCAACATCCAAGCCACATTTGTGTGCGCTTGTGTCCAGGTTCTTTTGCGGACAATAGATGAGCCGGTCAGGTCCGCACTGTTTTCAAGCGCATGACGCTGATACGAAGCATCCGTGCGTATCGCAGAAGTGACGATTTCGTTCATGCGTCGACAATCCCGCTATCGAACTCGAGCAGAGTGCTGGAACTGTAACGCGCACTCCATGCATCGGTTGTCTGGCCTATATGACAGGTTGGTGCATATTCAGGCGAAAAAGATTGCGGCGTGACTTGTGGCACACGTGTGCTTTACACCATTAAATTTTTACTTTTCCACACAGCACTTCCCAATACATCACCCAGTCCCCCATCAAGCTATACAACGGGTGGCGAAACGTGGCCGGCCGGTTTTTCTCGAACACGAAATGGCCGATCCATGCGAAGCCATAACCCGCCACCGGTGCCAGCCATAGCCACACCAGCCTGCCCGTGCCGAGGGCGAATATAACGATAAGCAGCACCAGCGAGCTGCCAATGAAATGCATGAGGCGGCAGCGGCGGTCACGATGCTCGTTGAGGTAATAGGGATAAAAATCGCGAAAACGGGCAAACGCGGACATGGCAGGTCTCCACTACGTTCCATCACCTCAGCGTAATCGGGTTGGAGCGTAACCGCATGCTGCACGACATCACGCAGGCAGCGGAATGAACTCTTCCTCGTCGCCGGCCACTTTGCCGAAGCGCTGGGCCACCCAATCTGCCTTGGCCTGTTCGATGCGCCCACGCGAACTCGACACGAAGTTCCACCACAAATGTCGTTCGCCATCCAGCGGTGCGCCGCCGAAGAACATCACGCGGCTGATGGTGTTTGCACGCACTGAAGGTGCGAATGAACCGGCTTGCACAGCCACTTGTGCCGGCGAGATAACAAGATCACCCCAGCTCACTTCGCCTTCGATCACATGCACGCCGCGTTCGGCATGTTCTTCCGGCAGCGGCAATTCTGCGCCGGCCTCCAGGCAGGCTTCCATGAAAAACATCGGCGCGAATACTTTCACCGGTGAAGCACTGCCGTATGCCGTGCCGGCGATCAGCACCAGTTCCGCTCCTGGTTTGCGGATACGCGGAAGACTTTCGGCATCGTGGTGATGAAACTCAGGTTCGACTTCCTCGTATGCGCGCGGCAACGCCACCCAAACCTGGATGCCATGCATGCGTTGGCCGCTCTTGCGCGCCTCGGGCGGTGTGCGCTCCGAATGCACGATGCCGCGCCCAGCGGTCATCCAGTTCACGGCACCAGGCGTGATATCGGCCAAGCTGCCGACGCTGTCGCGATGACGAATACTGCCCTCGAACAACCACGTCACTGTGGCCAAACCGATATGCGGATGCGGCCGCACGTCCAAGCCCTTGCCGGGCGCGAAATCCGCAGGCCCCATGTGGTCATAGAACACGAATGGGCCGACGTGGCGCGCCAGCAGCACCGGCAACATGCGTCGTACGACGAAGCCATCGCCGAGATCGTGCAGACGAGGATTTTCGATCAGGGTCGGCGTGACTTGCATGAGGGACGCTCCATTTACCAGGCACGCTGATATTGCACTGGCGGCGTAATCGTTGCACCCAGCTCCTGTGCCGCGCGGCGTGGGAAATACGGATCGCGCAAACTGGCGCGCGCAATCAACACCACATCCGCCGCACCGCCCGCGATGATGCCGTCCGCTTGCGCGGGCTCGGTAATCAAACCGACCGCGCCGGTGGCGATACCCGTTTCCTGTCGAATACGCGCAGCGAACGGTACCTGATAACCCGGGCCGAGCGGAATCTTTACGTGCGGTACCAAACCACCGCTGGAAACGTCGATCAGGTCCACCCCAAGGCCTGGCAATTCACGGGCCAGGCGCACGCTGTCGTCGATACCCCAACCGTGGTCTGCCCAATCCGTCGCCGAGATGCGCAACCAGAGCGGTAAATCTTCCGGCCAGACCTCACGCACGGCTGCAATCACTTCCCGTAGCAGGCGCGTGCGATTTTCGAAGCGACCACCGTATTCGTCATTACGTTCATTGCTCAGTGGCGACAGGAACTGATGTAGCAGATAGCCGTGCGCAGCGTGCAGTTCGATCAGCTTGAAGCCGGCCTCCCTGGCGCGCACCGCAGCCGCGCGAAAGTCGGCGATGACCTTGCGTATGCCTTCACCATCCAGCGCTTGCGGCAGGTGCCAGTCTTTGTCGAACGGAATCGCAGAAGGCGCCACGGTCTGCCAGGCGCCTTGCTCTGCACTCAACGGACCACCGCCTTCCCACGGGCGCCACACGCTGGCCTTGCGCCCCGCATGCGCCAATTGCACACCCGGCACGGCGCCTTGTTCTGCCATAAATGCGACGATGGGCCGCCAGGCATCAACCTGCGCAACGTTCCAGATGCCGGTATCGTGAGCAGAAATGCGCCCTTCTGGCGACACGGCTGTGGCCTCCGTAATCACCACGCCTGCACCACCCACGGCACGGCTACCCAGATGCACGGCATGCCATTGATTGGGCACGCCATCCTGCGCGGAGTACTCGCACATCGGCGATATCACGACGCGGTTGCGCAGAGTCAGGCTTCGCTGGGTATAAGGCTCGAACAGCTTCATGGCGGTACCGTCACAGCAAACGAAGCCATCAACATGGCGACGGTTGAACGACGATCAAGTGCGGGGATCGGCGGGCATTTCCATCCACTCTACGAATTGCGCTGCGATGCCATCGGGCACCTTCATCCAGATGAAATGATCGGCCGCCTGCCCAGCCAGCCGGTCTGGGGCGACAACGCCAACATGCTGTACGGCATGCGGCATCTTCTTCAGCAACCAATCCAAGGAAGGCTCCGGCGCGAGCCAGTCGTCGCGGAGGCGCAATGCCAATACAGGCAGCTGCAATGCCGCAAGCTGCTGTTCGAAATCCACCGGCATGCCACGCGCGGCATAGCGTCCGGTGCGTCCGCTGCGCGACCAATCTGCGATCACGCCCCGTGCTTCGTTACCGGCAAATCCGAGGCGCCGTCCCGGCAAATAGCCCAGCAGTTTCGACAACGGAGTTGCCAGGGAGAGTGCAGCGAAAATCAGCGGTGCGCAGGCGAAGTTTCGCCAATAAGGCGCGCCGCTCGCCACCAGTGCGATGCCGGCGACCTCATGGCGGTGAAGGCTTGCAAAGAGACAAGCCAGTTGCCCGCCGAGACTATGACCGCCCATCCATACTGTGGTTTGCGGCCAGCGTGCCTTGGCCTCACGCATACCGGCCGTCAAATCCGCTTCGAGCAAATGGCGATAGCTCCAATCGCTCTGCCGGCCCGCACGGCGATCGCTGGAGCCAATACCGCGCCATTCGTGCAAGGCCACCGCGATGCCGTGCGCGGCAAATGCTTCCGCTAACGGCAAATAATGCTTCGCAGGCACACCCATGGCAGGCAGCCAATATATCGCTCGCGTTGGATACTCAGCAGGCTGCACGCAGATCAACTCGCTGCGTGCACCGTCTGCCACGGTGACGGGCACGATAAGCGTAGAGATCGAACATGCCGAAGACGATGCAGGAAAAGCGGACATCGATGCAGCTTACCTCAGGTACAAAAAAGGCCGGCATGTATGCCGGCCTTTTAGTCTTTGACATCAAGAGCTCACGGTTTGGTTACTTTATCCGCCTGCAAGCCTTTTTGCCCTTGCACCACATCGAAGGAAACCGTGTCGCCTTCCTTCAAGCTTTTGAAGCCATTGCCTTCGATCGCACGGAAATGCACAAACACATCAGGGCCATTGGCTCGGCTGATAAAACCGAAACCCTTGGCATCGTTGAACCATTTCACTGTGCCTGTTTCGCGTTGTTCCGACATAACTTACTCCGTTTCAAGCATCGAACTTTGAGACCAGTCGACCCGCCCGAGCCGACGGCTTACTGGGTATGCCGAGATTCGGTGGGCATGCGGTTTTTTACCCGCATTGCGAACGCGCCTAACCGAGCAGACACAGTAAATACAGCTTAATCACTTCTGTGAAAAGAAATGTGATGAAAAATTCACGTGACAATCCCAATAAAAAAGCCGGGTCCGACCCGGCTTTTTTTAATTGCTCGCCCGGAGGTCAATCGTTATCTCCGGGAGTGCTGCCCTCCATTGGCGTGGCCGCCACCCTCCGATGCAGACACTTCCTCCGCCTGCAAGCCTTTCGGCCCTTGCTTTACAAGGAACGTGACTTTCTGGCCTTCCTTGAGCGAGCGGAAACCTTGGCCCTGGATAGACTTGAAGTGCACGAACAGGTCACCGCCCTTGTCGCTGCTGATGAACCCGTATCCCTTGGCATCGTTGAACCATTTCACTGTGCCCGTTGCACGTTCTTCCGACATGACTTACCCCATCCGTTCAAGCGCTAATACTTATGTAAGGGAACCGCCGCCCACCCGAGCAAACGGCCACCGGCATGCCGATATCCCAATCGCACGCTTCACCAATAATCGCTTGGCGAACACGCAGTTGCCGGCCAGCCAGTGACGCGAAGCATAGTGATTTTCGTGAATCGATATGTGATGGAAAATTCACGTGCTGAATCACATTCGCTAATTGGAGCTTTATGTTGCGCGCATAAAAAAGCCGGGCATTCAGCCCGGCTTTTTTTAAATCGATTTATATCGATCTATAACCGCAATTACGCCGCCTGCACTTCATCAGCCTGCAGGCCCTTCTGGCCTTGCACGACCTTGAAGCTCACCTTCTGGCCTTCCTGCAGGCTCTTGAAGCCGTTGCCCTGGATCGCGCGGAAGTGCACGAAAACATCCGGGCCATTGTCGCGGCTGATGAAGCCGAAACCCTTGGCATCGTTGAACCATTTGACGGTACCGATCTGACGATCAGAAGACATGTTGCTTACTCCAAACTCAAGTTTTCAAATTACAAAAGAGACTCGGCCCCGCAAGCGGAGCCTGCTTACTGGTGTGCAAAGGAAAACCCAAGGGGGGTGAAGCGATGAGGCAGATCGTAATCGGCTGCATCGGGTCACGTGACTCTGGTGACCTGGCAAACACAGTATGCGCATCATACCCGTAAACGAAGGCGCAATGCTAATAGGTATTCAGGAAAGAGTCTTTAAATGCCGAGCAGGTATGCTAGGCACGATCTAATGTGATGACTTTGTGATGGCGCCCCATGAAACAAGATAATGCGGCAGGTTTCTTTCGTTGCCCCGGTTTCTTTCAAGGGCGTGGCTTGGCGAAAGCCGGCTTTTTAGCGTCGGCCCTGTTTCTTTTCGGCTGCAGTCCTGCGGTAAAAAAGCCTGTCCCGCCGCCTATTTCCAAGGCCGCTGCCAGCACCGGCATCCCCGCCTGCGATGCCTATCTGAACAGCTATCTGGCCTGCCACAGTGCCGCCGGCATCTACCCGGCCGATGCGCTGCAAACGCATTACCAGGCCATGCGCGACACGCTACTGCAGGAGGCCAACGACCCAGGCGTGCGCCCCTATCTGGCCAACCGATGCCAGGGACTTACCCAGCAATTGCGCGATGCCCTGCAGGGCCGTTCCTGCACGCCCCAGACTTCTCCCCAATGACGTTAACCGCGCCAGTGTGCCCGTAAGGCCGACGCCCACTGGGTGGGGCGGCATCGCCCAAGACGAACCTTGGGTGTGCCGTGCCATGCCGCGGTCTTGGCGATCGCTTGCGCCACGTCCGCCAGCATGCGTTCCGACGGCGTCACGCCCTCTTCCAAAAACAACGCTTTGACCTCGAACATCCCTTCCGCTCGATGCGCCTTGGCATCGAGGCGTCCGATCAATCGCCCGCGATGCAAAATCGGCAGAACGTAGTAGCCGTAACGCCGCTTGGCCGCGGGCACGTAACACTCGATGGTGTAGTCGAAGTCGAACATGGCGCGCACGCGCGCTCGATCCCAGACGATGGGATCGAACGGCGAAAGCAATGCAGTATGCGTTGCGCGCAAACGACCTTCGCGGGCGCTATCCAGCCATGCTGCGTGATCACGATGCACGTAAGCGGCACTGTCCCAACCGGCCACCTCCACCCGCAGCAAATCGCCGGAACACACCAGCGGATCGAGTTCGCGTTCGTCCACGGCAGGCTTAAGGCGGAAATAATCGGCGATCCATCGCGCTTGCGTAATGCCAAGCGCACGTACGCTATCGAGAATGAAATGCCGCCGCATCGCATCGAGGGACAATCCCGATATCGAAGCGTTGAGCGGTGGATCCAACTTGGCCAGCACGCGTTCGGCCAGATCGTATACGCGCTGAAAACGCTCCCGGCGCGTCACCATCAATTCGCCGGACGCAAACCATGCTTCCAGCCAGCGTTTTTCCGGTTTCCATTCCCACCAACCTGAAACGCCGCGATCCGCACGCTCGAAATCGGACGCGCGTACCGGTCCGGAAGCGCGTACGCGTTCGAGCAAAGCATGCATTTCTTGCCAGTTGGCATCCCGCGCACGCGCGGCATGCTTGTCTGCCCAATGGTTGCTTTCCGCCTGCGAACGCCATGTTCGATGCCAGCCGATATCTGCGGCGGTGACGAAGCAGGCCTCGTGCGCCCAGCATTCGGCGATACGTCCGGACGCCAGCGCTTCCTCAAGCCACGCCTGCGGGTAATCGCCAAGACGCGCATACAGCACGAGATAAGGGCTGCGTGCCACAACATGAATGCTGTCGATCTGCAGCAGGCGCATGCGTTGAATCGCGGCGACCAGATCCTCACGCCGCGCCCGCTTGCGCGGCGCTTGCAGCAGCCCTTGCGCCGCCAACTGCAACACGCGCGCCTGCGAGAGTGTTAGAGCTTTCCTGCCAAGTAAGAGTTCGCTCAAAAGAAGACACCTTCACTGAATGGTGACATACGTATTCTGCTGACATTTACGGCTGCATTGCTAACGTACAAATCGAGCTTGGCGGCCCGACGTGCGTGCCAATGGCAATCGCGCCGGCCCATTCAAGCGTTGCATGGAGCCATCTCAATGAAAAAGCGTATCTCTACTTTGTTTTCCTTCCTCGGCATGGGCGTGCTTTTGGCAGGGTCCGCGTTGGCTCAAACGCAAAATCAGCCGACGCCCTCCCCATCGGCGCAGTCGATGCCGTCCGCACAACCCACGCAACAACCCACGACCAGCCCAACGCAACCTGCCACTTCACCGTCTTCGGCCACTACCGGCAACAGCGCAGGTGCCAATAGCGCTACCTACAACACATCGCAGGGCCAGGTCACCATCAATTCCACCGCAGCACCCTCCCAGCCTGCTGCATCGCCACCCTCGTTCGAACAGCTGGCAAACGGCAAAGGCTACATTTCCAAGGACGATGCCAACGCCTATCCGCCGCTGGCCAATGACTTCTTGTACGCGTCCCATAATGGAAACCGCATTTCCAAAGCACAATACGAGTCTTGGCTGAAGAATCTGAAATAAGCAGATAGCTAACCACCTCGAACCACGCACCACGCCGGTCATCCTGCGATGGCCGGCGTTTTTTTGTACTCGCACACAAGATGGCTAGACTTGACGCGGTCGCGCCCGGACCGGCGCATGGCGAGGGAGCTTCCATGAACTATCGGATCAACGGTTTACTGCTTGGCGCATGCGTCAGTCTGGCAATCTTGCCGGTGCACGCGCAGCACATTGATCCTATCGACATCAAGGCTTGCACGGGTATCAAGAACGACGCCCAGCGGCTTGCCTGTTACGATCGCGCAAGCGGGCGCACGCAAATGCCGACGGCACAGAAACGCGCAGAGCCTGTCTCCAAACCGGAAACCGCTGCGTTTCACCGTGAAGGCATCGCTACAACGGGCAACACTTCTTCGCCGCTGTCGTTACTGGATAGCCGTTGGGAACTCTCGCCAGACAGCAAACTAGGTACGTTCAATCTGCGCGGCTTTCAGCCCATCTATGTGCTGCCGTTCTTCGGTAGTACACATCAGAACAACCTGCCCTACAGCCCTAACCCGGCCAACGCGGTACACACGCCCATGGGCATGCAGGCAATCGAAGGCAAGTTCCAACTCAGTCTGAAAACCAAGCTCTGGCAAGGTGTATTCGGCGATACCGGCGACCTGTGGGTGGGTTACACCCAGGATTCCTACTGGCAGGTCTACAACGCCAAGCATTCTCGTCCCTTCCGCGAGACCGACTATCAACCTGAAGCCATGCTGGTGTTCGACACCGATTATCAGGTGTTCGGCTGGCATGGACGCTTGCTCAGCATCGGTCTCAATCACCAATCCAACGGACAATCGGATCCGCTTTCGCGCAGCTGGAACCGGGTGACAGCGCAGATCGGTTTTGAACGCGCGAACTGGACGATCATGTTCCGCCCGTGGTGGCGCATTCCTGAAACAGATAAGGACGACAACAATCCGGATATCAGCAACTACATCGGCCGCGCGGATATGCAAATCATCCACGAATGGCGTGGCCAGGAGTTCACTTTGATGCTACGGGACTCCCTGCGCGGCGGCAGTCATCAGCACGGTGCCGGGCGTTTTACCTGGAGCTTCCCGCTAGCCGGCAACTTCCGCGGCTATATGGAATTGTTCAAGGGTTACGGCGAGAACATTCTCGACTACAACCACAACGCCACCTATCTGGGCGTGGGGGTATCGTTGCTGGATTGGTATTGATGTATGACCGTAGATTGGGGTTTGCGCCCCAATCTACATGGCTTCGCATCAGTGATGATGGCCACCCGGACCATGCACATGGCCGTGTGCCAGCTCTTCGGCACTCGCTTCACGCACTTCGGTCACCTGAATGTCGAAGTGCAGCGTCTGTCCGGCCAAGGGATGGTTGCCGTCGATGTGCACGGTATCGCCTTCGACTCCGGTGACGGTGACGTGCACGACGCCCTGCGGACCATGCGCCTGGAACTGCATGCCGGGCTGGATATCGTCAACACCCTGGAACGCCTCGCGCGGCACCGCCTGCACCAGCTCGACGTGGTGCACGCCGTAACCCTCGGCGGGGGCGACATCAACTTTGAACTGATCGCCGGCCACGCGACCGGCCATGGCCTTTTCCAGGCCCGGCACAATCTGGCCGCTGCCGTGCAGGTAGGTGAGCGGCTCGCGGCCTTCGGAGCTGTCGATCACCTGGCCGGCGTCATCGGTGAGCGTGTAGTGAAAAGAAGCGACGGAATTTTCGGCGATCTGCATGATGGTCTCGCTGGCTGAGGATAAGCGCCGACCTTCGCCGACGATGGAGTCCTGCAAGGGTATCATCTCGCGCCGGCGGGCCGCCGGAAACGTGCCAAAATGCGTGCTCCCATGACGACGCTACTCGAAGCCTGGCGCCATCGCCCGACGCACCGACAGGTGTGGGCGTTGGCCACGCCGATGATTCTTTCCAACCTCACTGTGCCGCTGGTGGCATTGGTGGACAGCACGGTCGCCGGCCATCTGCCGCGCACACAGGATTTGGCCGCTGTCACCGTGGGCAGCGCGGTGTACGCGTTGCCAGTGTGGAGTCTGGGCTTTCTGCGCATGGGCACAACCGGTTTCGCATCCCAGGCCAAGGGCGCGAACGATGAGTCGGCGTTGCGCACCGTGCAGACACAAGCGTTGCTGCTTGCTGCGGTGCTCGGCGTGCTGGCGGGTTTGTTGATGGTTCCGGCATTGCCATGGTTAGTAGCACAGATGCACGCCACGCCGCTGATGGCCGGACGCGCACTGGATTATCTGCACCTGCGTCTGCTCGGCCTGCCAGCGGCGCTGTTCAACTATGCGCTCGCCGGCTGGTTCATCGGTGCGCAGCGCGCACGCACCACGCTCGCGCTGTTGCTGGTCACGAATGTCGTGAACATCGCTTTGAACCTGCTGTTCGTGCCGCTGTTCGGATGGGGCGTCCCGGGTATTGCACTGGCGTCGGTCGGAGGTGAATGGTGTGGCGCGCTTTATGGTCTTTGGCGCGCGCATCAGGCGGTGCGTGGCCTGAATACCCATGTCGATTGGCACGCCTTGCGCGCGTGGCGACATTGGCTGCCCTTGCTGTTGGTGAATCGCGATATTTTCTTGCGCACCATAGCCTTGGAGGGCGTATTTTTCAGCCTTTCGCTGCTGGGTGCACGCCTGGGCGACGCCACCGTTGCCGCCAATGCCCTGCTGCTCAATGGCCTGATGCTGACCGCCTTCGGTCTGGACGGTTTGGCCAATGCGGTCGAAGCGCTGTGTGGACATGCGATTGGCGCCCGCGATCATCACGCCTTGCGTCGTGCGCTAGTCGTGGCGGGAGGATGGTCGTTGATCGGCAGCGTGGCTTATGCCCTGTTTTTCGGCAGCGCCGGCCACCTGTTCGTAGACCTGCAAACCAACCTGCCCGAGGTCCGCGACGCTGCCTACCGATGTCTACCATGGCTGACGGCACTACCGCTGGTGGGCGTGTGGAGCTACCTGTTGGATGGCTTGTTCATCGGCGCAACGCGGGCACGCGAAATGCGTGACGGCATGCTGATGTCAGTCCTGTTTTTCGCTTTGCTGGCATGGCTCACGCGTGGTTTGGGCAATGAAGGTTTGTGGCTGACGTTCCTCGCCTTCATGATTGTGCGCGGGGTGAGCCTGGCGTGGCTTGGTCTACGTATTCGCCGACGTCATGCATGGATTGCCTGAGCTATTGCGCAAGACAGGGCTTAGGCAATACTTAGCGTCATGAACTTCGTTTTATTTCCCCAAGCGTTACGTATCGGGGTGGCTTGCTTGATGCTGGCCGCGCTCATCCATGCACCTGTCCGTGCCGAAAATACGTCACCTTCGGTAACCACGACGCAGCAACTTGCATCGGCCATCAACGAACAGATCAGCGACACGCGTTTTGCTTCCGCCAGCTGGGGCATTGCCGTGGTATCGCTTGATACCGGCCGTACGCTGTACGCACACGAAGCGAATCGTCTGTTGCAGCCGGCTTCCACTGCGAAGCTCTATACCGCCGCATTGGTGCTCGACACGATCGGCACCGATTACCGCATTCCCACGCAATTGCTCGCCACCCATCCGGTTGCGCAAGGTCATCTCGAAGGTCCGCTGATCTTGCGCGGCATGGGCGATCCTTCGCTTGGCACGCCCGGCACCAATACGGATTGGGCCGATCAATTGGCCGAACAACTCGCTGCCGCCGGCGTACATGAAGTGCAAGGCGATTTGGTCGCGGATGACAGCTATTTCCAAGGGCCGCAAGTCGGCTCGGGCTGGGAGGCGCGAGATCTGCAGAGTTGGTTCGCCGTTCCCGCATCGGCGTTGAGCGTGCAGGAGAACGTGGTCGATCTCACCGTACGACCGGCGGATACGCCTGGGCGTCTCGCGTCGCTGATGTTCGATCCACCAAGCGCCATGACGCACGTGATGAACCATCTCGCCACCGGCGCTCACGAAACGCGTAGCGATATCAATCTCTACCGTGCACCCGGCGACGCTACCCTCTATGCCTTCGGCACTGTACCTGCGCAAGCTGAGCCGCAAACGTTCAAACTCGCGATGGCCGATCCGGCCTTTTATGCCGGTACTCGATTGCGCGAAGCGCTGGAACGGCATGGCGTGCATATTCGAGGCGGGTTGCGCGTGCGGCATTGGCCTGAGCAAAACACCGCGGAGATCGACAAAGCCGTGGTGCTGGCCCAAGTGCTTTCGCCACCGGTGATGGAGATTCTCTCGCGCGGTTTGAAGCGTTCGCAGAATCTGTACCTGCAGAACCTGTTGCAGATCGCCGGCATCAAAGCACAGGCCAACGCAGAACAGGCGGGCGACCCGCCGCTCGGCTTTTTAAGCAGCGAAGCCTGGGGCACGCGAGCGCTCAAGGAACTACTGGACCGCATCGGTATTGCATCCGGCGCGGCGCAAATCGAGGAGGGTGCGGGCCTGTCGCGGCAGGATCTGTCAACACCCGATGCGATGGTGCATCTCCTAAACTATCTGGCCAACCAACCCTATGGCGCGCAACTACGCGACGCGCTGCCCGCCGCAGGTGTGGATGGCACGCTCCAATGGCGTATGCGCAACACCGGTGCGGCGGACAATGTGCACGCCAAGACCGGCAGCATGAACAACGTGCGCTGCCTCGTCGGCTACGTGACGACGGCAGCAGGCGAACGGCTGGCATTCGCGATCATGTTGAACAACTTCGTGCGCGGGAAGGACGAACCGAGTCCGAGCCGCACGCTGGATGCGATTGTGGAATTGCTGGCGAACTTCCAGGGGCATAGTTGATCGATGCCTTGTCCCTCCCCATGGAGAGGACGTAAAAGCAAAGCTCAGCGCTTCGCCAGATCCTTCTCGATCTTCTCCGGCGCATCGTTCGGCGCATAGCGCTTCACCACCTTGCCTTCCGCATCCACCAGGAACTTGGTGAAGTTCCACTTGATCGACTCGCTCCCCAGCAAACCCTTGGCCTCTTTCTTCAGCCACTGATAAAGCGGATGCGTGCCTTCCCCATTCACGTCGATCTTGGCGAACATCGGAAACGTAACGTCATACGTGGTGGAACAGAACTGCTTGATCTCTGCTTCATCGCCGGGTTCCTGGTGGCCAAACTGGTCACAGGGAAAGCCAAGCACCGCGACGCCCTGCTCCCGATGCTTGCGCCACAGCGCCTCCAAGCCCTTGTATTGCGGGGTGAACCCGCACTTGGAGGCCACGTTGACGATCAGCAGGGTCTTGCCGCGCCATTCGCCGAGCGAGTGTTCGGTGCCGTCGATGTCGCGTGCGCTGAAGTCGTATACGGTGGTCATGTCGTCACTCCGGTCATATCGATAGGCCAGTCTACTTCAGACCTAAGCCCGCCATGTGGCATAAAATGATCCCTTTCGATTCCAAACCAGGCACCCCGTGATCCGCTTCATCGATGTCCACAAATCCTACCGGGTCGACGGCAAGGACATTCCGGCGCTGGAGCCCTTCAACCTGGAGATCGCGGATGGCGAAGTGTTTGGCATCATCGGCCATTCCGGTGCGGGCAAATCCACCCTGATCCGCCTGATCAACCTGCTGGAGCGCCCAAGTGGCGGGCGCATCCTGATTGGCGATACCGAGATGACTACCCTGCCCGACGATGCCCTGCGCCAGGCACGACGAGGCATTGGCATGATCTTCCAGCACTTCAATCTGCTCTCTTCGCAGACGGTGATTGAAAACATCGCCTTTCCGATGCGTCTGGCCGGCAACAAGGACACAAAGGAGATCCGGGCGCGCGTGGACGAACTGCTGCAACGCGTAGGTTTGACGGTGCACGCGAACAAATACCCGTCGCAGCTTTCCGGCGGTCAGAAGCAGCGCGTAGGCATTGCACGCGCCCTGGCGAATCGTCCATCCATCCTGCTGTGCGATGAAGCCACCAGCGCGCTCGATCCGCAAACCACGGCATCGGTGCTGGATCTTCTGGCAGAGATCAATCGGGAATTGAAACTCACCATCGTGCTGATCACGCATGAAATGGATGTGGTTCGCCGCGTATGCGATCGGGTGGCCGTACTGGACGCCGGACGTATCGTGGAACACGGTTCGGTCGCGGATGTTTTCCTGCACCCACAGCATGTCACCACGCGTCGCTTCGTCAACGAAGCGCTGCCCGAAGAAGCTGCGGGTGAACATCTGCCTTACGCCAACGTGCCCGGCCGCATTCTGCGCTTGTCGTTCCGCGGCGAAGCCACCTGGTCACCGACGCTGGGGCGCGTAACGCGCGAAACCGGTGTGGATTTCAACATCCTGGCCGGGCGCATCGACCGCATCAAAGACCTGCCCTACGGCCAGCTTACGCTGGCCATGCAGGGCAATAACGTGGATGCCGCCTTACGTGCACTGCGCGAGGCGGGCATCGAAGTGGAGGAGCTTGCCCGATGATCGCCGCCCAACTGCCCGTGCTGCACTCGCTGTTCCCCAACATCGACGACTGGGGCGAGATGGGCCAGGCATGCGTCGACACACTACTGATGCTGGGCGGCTCACTGCTATTGACGGTGGCCATCGGCTTGCCGCTGGGTGTGCTGTTGTTCCTTACCGGCAAGGGCCAGCTGCATGCCATGCCCAAGCTTTACGGAGCCGTGTCGTTGGTCGTGAACGTGCTGCGGTCGATTCCTTTCATCATCCTGATGATCGTGTTGATGCCGCTAACCTACGTGCTTGTGGGTACCAAGCTCGGCATTCGCGGCGCGATTCCGCCGCTGGTGATCGGTGCCGCGCCGTTCTTTGCGCGCCTGGTGGAAACCTCGTTACGCGAAGTGGAGCACGGCGTGATTGAAGCCTCGCAAGCGATGGGCGCTACCACCTGGCAAATCGTGCGCCACGTGCTGCTGCCCGAAGCACGTGCCAGCCTGTGGGCTGGCATGACGGTTACCGCCATTGCCTTGGTGGGCTACACCGCCATGGGTGGCGCGATCGGCGCGGGCGGCCTGGGCGATCTGGCCTATCGGTATGGCTATCTCAGCTACAAGTCCGATTACATGGTAGTGACGGTGCTGCTCTTGATCGTACTCGTCCAGCTGTTGCAAATGCTGGGCGATCGCATCGTGGCGCACTACAGCCGGCGCTGATGCCGTTTTTGCATCCGGCCGTATGGACGGCTATTCTGGCCTGCCGCACAAGGATTGCTCTCATGAAAAAGCTGATGGCTCTATTGGCCGCCGCCCTGCTCGTGGCTGGTTGCTCTTCCTCGGGTTCCGGCAATGCCGACAGCCAGACGCTGATCGTAGCTGCCACGGCGGTGCCGCATGCGGAGATTCTTAAGGAAGTGAAGCCGATCCTCGCAAAGGAAGGCGTGGATCTGCAGATCAAGGTGTTCGCCGACTACGTGCAGCCCAATGTGCAGGTTGAGGAAAAGAGCATCGACGTGAACTATTTCCAGACTAAGCCCTATCTGGATGCCTTCAACCGCGAGCGGAAGACCAATCTGGTCATTGTTACCGGCGTGCATATCGAACCGTTCGGCGCGTACTCGCACAAGCTCAAGTCGATCGACCAGCTCGCCGACGGCGCCACCGTGGCGATCCCGAACGATCCGAGCAACAACAGCCGCGCCTTGCTGTTACTTGCCAAGCACGGATTGATCACGCTGAAAGATCCCAATGATGAGTTGGCAACCATTAAAGACATCACCGCCAACCCCAAGAATCTGAAATTCAAGGAGCTGGAAGCGGCGATGCTGCCACGCACGCTGGATGAAGTGGACCTGGCGCTGATCAACACCAACTACGCGCTAGCTGCCGGCTTGAATCCGACCAAGGATGCGCTGCTGATCGAGAGCAAGGATTCGCCATACGTGAACTACCTGGTGGGACGTCCAGACAACAAGGACGATCCACGCGTGCAGAAGCTGGCGCAGGCGTTGACCAGTCCTGAAGTGAAGAGCTTTATCGAGCAGAAATATCACGGTGCGGTGTTGCCGGCGTTCTGATACCCCACATCGGCACCCTACAGCCCCAATGCAGTCATTCCCGCTTTCGCGGGAATGACTGCATTGGGGTGTTACGCAGCAGATTCCACTTCCACCAGCACCGGAATATCGAACACCTGCCGTAAGTAAGCGATGTACGCATCGTCCTCGCACATATTCTTGCCCGGCGAATCGCTGAGTTTGGCCACCGGCTGCCCATTGCAGCGAACCATCTTGATCACGATGTTCAACGGCGTAGGCCCGACGTCGTTGGTGAGATTGGTGCCCACGCCAAATGCGAGTTGGCAGCGTCCATGGAAGTGCTTGAACAACTTCATCACCTTGGGGATGTCCAGGCTGTCGCTGAACACCAGCACCTTGCTGCGCGGATCGACGCGGTTGGCCTGGTAGTGCGCCAATACGCGTTCTCCCCAGGCAAAGGGATCGCCCGAATCGTGCCGCGTGCCGTCGAACAGCTTGCAGAAATACATGTCGAAATCGCGCAGGAAGGCAGTGAGCCCATAGACGTCCGACAAGGCGATACCGAGGTCACCGCGATACTCTTTCGCCCACGCCTCCAGCGCCGCGACTTGCGAATCACGCAGACGAGGCCCCAACGCCTGATGCGCTTGCAGGTACTCATGCGCCAACGTACCCAACGGACGCAGACCAAGTTCCCGCGCCAGCCATACATTACTTGTGCCGGCTAGCTGTGCGCCCAGGCCTTCGTGCAGGGTCGTCACCACTTCCCGATGCCATGCGTGCGAGAAGCGCCTGCGCGTGCCGTAATCGGCAATGCGGCACTCTTCGTAGCCCGGGGTTCCGCGCAGCAACGTGACTTTTTCCTTCAGGCGGCGACGCCCTTCTGCGAGATCCGTGCTGGGATGCGTATTGCGGAAATACACCTCGTTGACGATCGCCAGCAACGGCACCTCGAGCAAAATGGTGTGCAGCCAAGGTCCGGAAATGCGTATGTCGATCTCGCCGTTGTTCAAAGGCGATGGAGCAATGTCGACGTACTTCGTATTGAGCTGAAACAAGGCTAGGAAATCGACGAAATCGCTCTTGATAAAGCGCCAGGAACGCAAGTAATCAAGTTCCGACTCGGTAAAGCGCAGGCTGCAAAGCGCATCCAGCTCCGCTCGGATTTCGTCGATATACGGCACCAGGTTGACGCCGGGGTTGCGGCATTTGAAGCGATACTCCACCTGCGCAGCAGGATACTGATGCAGCACCACCTGCATCATGGAGAACTTGTAAAGATCGGTATCGAGCAGCGAACTGACGATCATGGAGTGTCCATGTCGGGGAAGAAACATCGCGCACGTGGCGCGGCATTCCGTGATTATCCTGCCGAAGCCCTTGCCATGAATAGCGGGCAGCGATTTCGCAGAGCCAGAAAAGATAAAACCCCGGCAGCCAGGGGAATAACTGCCGGGGCTTGTTAGGTCGTGTTCCGGGGGGAGGGTAAACTTGGGAACCGACCCCTGGATGTCACGATGTGCTGTGCCATCCGGTCGTCGCCTCACGGCGATACGGGAGGTTAGTGTGGTCGTTGCGCACGAAGTTCAAGGCGATGATCGAATCGGTTCAGCTTTCCGATAACTAGCTCGATGGATCGCCAAAGTTTCATCTGCATCTTTTTCCTACAACCTGTCCGTACAAGGCCACACGCATGTTACTTCGCCGTCTTGCCCTGCTCGCGCTGTGCTGTGCCCTGCCGCTGCATGCGGCCGATCTGCGTGTGGATATCGGCCACGGTGCCCGCGCGTGGACAACCGAGCAGTTGCTAGCTCGCCCGGATGTGCAAAAAGTAACCATCTCCGATGACGTCGCGTTCCATCACACGATGCAATACCGCGCCGTGCCATTGCACGCATTACTTTCCGGGCTTGCTCACGGCGATCGTTTGAAATTTGTTGCGGGCGATGGGTTCTCCGTCGACATCGCCGCTGACGCCATCCTCAATCAGGCAGGCGCACAGGCGTGGCTGGCGATCGAAGATCCGCAGCATGTGTGGCCGGCGCTTCCTGGCAACAAGGGCGATGCAGGCCCCTTCTACATAGTGTGGACAAATCCGGCCGCCGCGCAGATCAGCAGTGAGCAATGGCCTTACCAGCTGGTGCGCATCGAGGTGACACAAGATATCGCCTCGCGCTTTCCTGCCACAGCGCCAGCAGCGTCCTTATCGGTGAGCAGTCTGGTGCGGCACGGCTATACCGTGTTTCAGCGCACCTGCTTCGCCTGTCACACGCTCAACGGCGAAGGTGACGCCCGCATGGGGCCGGATCTCAACATTCCGCACAGCCCCACCGAATATCTCAGTGTGAATATGCTGCGTGCCTTCATCCGCAATCCACAGTCGCTGCGGCGTTGGCCGGAAGGAAAGATGACCGGTTTCCCAACGCCCGCATCACTGTCGGACGCGGATCTGGATGCGGTGATCGCCTACCTGAAGTACATGGCGCAACATAAAGCGGAGAAGTAACCCGCGGAGCATTTAAATCATGGAACTGTTCGACGAATCTCCCCGGCCGGTGAACGGCATTCGCGTCGGCATTGGCGGCTGGACCTTCGCGCCGTGGCGCGACAACTTCTATCCGAAAGGCCTGGTGCAGCGGCGCGAACTGGAGTACGCCAGCCGCAAGCTCACTGCAATCGAAATCAATGGCACGTATTACGGGACGCAGAAGCCTTCCACATATACAAAATGGGCTGCGGAAACGCCGGAAGGTTTCGTGTTCTCAGCCAAAGCGCCGATGCGCATCATGCAGTCGCGCAAGCTGGAGAAAACCGGGCCGCAAATTGAGGACTTCCTGGGCGGCATCGCCTCGTTGGGCGATCGGCTTGGCCCGATCGTATGGCAGTTCGACGCCGGCCAGCATCTGGAACGCGACAGCTTCGCAGACTTTCTCGCTCTGTTGCCGAAGCAGATAGAGGGACGCGCGCTGCGTCACGTGCTGGACGTACGCGATCAGGAGTTCGTCAATGCCGATTACCTTGGACTGGTACGCAAGCATGGTATGGCAACCGTGTTCACCGATTCGCTCGAGTATCCGTCCTTCGCCGATGTCACCGCGGATTTCGTCTATGCACGGCTGATGCGTTCACGCAGCGGCATAGCGACGGGTTATGGCAGCGAGGAACTTGATGGCTGGGCCAAACGTGCCCATGCCTGGGCGAGTGGAGCAGAGCCGGAGGATCTTCCTTACCTTGATACAGAGCGCGCACCACAACGCAAACGTGATGTCTTTGTTTTCTTTATCAGCGCAGCGAAGGAACGCAACCCTGACGCAGCGATGGCATTGATCGAACGGCTTCGCGCATAAACCCCGACCTACAGCAAAGCATGCAATGCGCTCTCGCGTTGTGCCTTGGGTTCTTTCGCCAATTCACGAACACGTTCGAAGAACCGCGGCCATTGCCCGTCGACCTGCTTGAACAATGCAGCGAACGCCGGCGTCCATTGATCGTAAAGGCCAAACGGCAGCAAGGTGGCGTTATTGATCGGCTGCGCCACCCATTTGTCGTAACGAGGATCGTTCGGCCAGTGTTGGTCGCGCCACACGGCATAGAGTGCGCGAAAATCTTCGATCTCGCGTTGCTTGCCTTCCGCCATGGCGGATTCGTCCACGCCACTGGCATATAGCTTCTTTAGCCGCTCGCGCAGATCGAGTACCAGCTTGGTAAATCCATCTTCCATCGCCTGCTCGTGATCGTCGCCGATCGGCTCGCCGCGCGAACGATGCCATGCGCGTAAACCTTCTTCTTCCACGAACATGGCGTAGCTTTCGTTGAAAGCGGTATCGCCTTTGGCGTAGATCTTTTGATGCGCGAGTTCGTGGAAAATCGTGCCGACCAGTTCGTCATCGTCCCAGCGCAGCATGCTGCTCAAGATGGGATCGGAAAACCAGCCCAGTGTCGAATAGGCGGAAACTCCGCCGATGTACACGTCATAGCCTTGCGCACGCAAACGATCGGCACTAACCCTCGCCTTTTGCTCATCGAACCAGCCGCGATAAGCCACGCAGCCCGCAATGGGAAAACACTGCGGCACGGCTTCCACCGAGAAACGCGCAGTGGCATAGACATTCCACACCACATAGGGACGATGCAGTTGAACGTAGTAGGTGTAGCTTCGATTGCGCGGCAGGCCGAGCTGATTCGAGGCGAACTCCCGCGCCTGCTGAGACAATTGCAGACGTGTAGCCAGCTTGGGATCGGTCGCAGGATCAGCAACCACCTTGCTCACCGAACGCCGCTGCAGCAGCAAAGCGCTTTCACCGTGCGTGACGTGCGCGTAATAGCGAAGATGGGCACAAGCACCCAGCATGGCGACCACCATGGTGCAGATCAACGAACGGGTGGCAAATAAAAGAATGCGGGGATGGATCATCCCCGCATTCTGACGCAACCGTGGAATTTAGTGTCTGTGGTGATCCCAGTCGCCATGGCCGCCGCGCCAGCTGTGGCCGCCTCCATGCCAATCGTGGTCGTGGTCGCCATGCCAACGGTGTCCACCGTGATAGTAATAGACCCCGCCGTAATAACCGTAAGGGTAATAGCCATAGGGATAGCCGTAGTACGAAGAGCCATAAACCACGGCAGGCCCGGTTCCGTAGTAGGCGTCGCCTGCATAGCCGTTGCTTTGCACGTAGCCATAGCCCGGTGCCACATAGCACCCGGAAAGCAGGCTGATCAGGCCACCCAACGTCAGGCCGGCAAGTACACGTTTGAGTGAGATATTCATGGTGGGGACTCCATGCGCTCTACAACGCTACGGTAGTCCTGCGGCGCTAAATGCGCACTGAGCAAAATGTGTACGACAAAGCAAAGGCCGGCCGCATAACCGGTCCGGCCTTTTCGGTAAAAAAGCTAACGTTTTTCTTTCAGTTAACCTTTGCCGCCTTTGGATTGATCGCCGCGTGCATGGGGCAAATGGTGCAACGGACCCTGGGACGGATTACCGCTGCCATGCTGCACTTTGCCGTTAACGGCCGTAGGGCCGGATTGAGAGCCTGGCCACGCTGGCCCGCGTTTCAAGCGCTCCTGCTTTGCTCGCAGCAAGGCCTGGATATGTGCAACCGCATCTTCGGGGCTGATATGAACGGGTTCACTGGAAACATCGCCTGGAGCGGAGGCGGGCTTTCGCGGCTCTTTCTTCGCGGTCGCCGGCTTGCCGACTGCTCTTTGTTTAACGGTCGGAGCCGCTACCGCCGGACGCATGGGATTGGCTTTCGCATCTGGCGCCTTACTTTCCGGCTTCTTCCCCGCCTTGGGTGTGGGCTTGCTGGCCGCAGCCTTCTTTACTACCTGCTTGGCGACGGGCTTCTTAGTCACCGCTTTTACCGTCCTGGGAGCTGCTTTCTTTGCTGTCTTTTTGGCGGAAGCGGCCTCTTTTTTTGGTTTCTTGCTGGCGGCCTTGCTCGTGGCGGAACTGGCAGCTCGGGATGCCTTGCGGGCCGCGGGCCTCTTCGCGGCAGACTTGCGGGTCGTTGCCATGCGTACGTACTCCAGCGGTGATCGGTGGCAACATCATCGCGAAGTGCAAGTGATCGGCAAGTGCCAGTCGCTTAGTATCAGAACCTGGGCCGCGACATCTCCCCAAGAAAATGCGAGAGCACCGGCGGATTCGCCAGCACAGTAAACGCCACCCCATAAGCCGCACCCCACAGGTGGGCGCTATGGTTCACATTATCTTGCCCGCGCTGGTCCATATAGATCGAATATGCAACATACAGTACTGCATAAATAATCGCGGGCACTTTTAGGAAGAAAATCCAGATATTCTGCCAAGGCGCATACAAGATGAAACCGAACACCACCGCTGAGACCGCACCGGATGCGCCCAGGCTGCGGTAGTTCGAGTTGTGCCGATTCTTCAGGTACGTGGGCAGAATCGACACAATTAATCCGCCCAGGTAAAACAACGCAAAACCGAACGTTCCTAGTGTCGCGTTATAAGCCGGCTCCATGGCCCGACCGAAGAAAAACAGCGTCATCATGTTGAACAGCAAATGCATCGGATCGGCGTGAAGGAATCCGTAGGTAACCAGCCGGTAGTACTCACGTCTGCGCTCGATCGCGGGTGGCCACAAGATCAGGTCATCCATCAGCCGCCGGTTATTGAAGGCCATGAAGGAAACGATGCACGTAGCGGCAAGAATGATCAGCGTGGTAACCGGCATATGACGAATCCGACCATAGCAAGATTGAGAATCCTCCCATCTTGACGTTCACGCGCCGAGTTGTCGACAGCTAGAATGCACGATCGCTTCCTATTTCATGCTCTATCGGCCGTATGAAACCCATCCGCTATATGCACCTGGACGTCTTCGCTGCCAGCCCCGGTGGCGGCAATCATCTGGGTGTGGTCACCGATGCCCGCGAATGGAGCGACGCTGACATGCAGCGCTACGCGCGCTGGACCGATCTGGTCGAAACCACCTTCCTGCTACCGCCGGTCGATCCCAAGGCCAGCTATCGCGTGCGCATCTTTACGCCGCAGAAGGAAATCGCTTTTGCCGGACACCCCAGCGTGGGTAGCGCACACGCCGTACTCGAATGCGGCCTGGCCGAACCCAAAGACGGACTGCTATGGCAGGAATGCGGCGCCGGCGTGCTGCCGATCCGCATCGAAGGCAGCAGCGCGCAGCGGGTGCTGATGCTGCAATCACCTGACGCGCGCGTGGTGAAAACCGGCTTGCACGCCCACCCGTTGCTGGCCGCCACGCTCGATGGCATCGAATTGGGCAAGCTGGCACCCGCATTGGTAGATGGGGGTCGCCGCTGGTGGTTGGCCGAATGTAAGGACGAAGCCAGCCTGCGCGCATGGCAGCCGGATCATAGCGCCATTGGCGCACTCGCCGTTGCCAGCGGCAGCATGGGTTTGTGTGCATTCGCGCGCAGCAACCGTCCCGACTATCAATTGGTAGTGCGCGCGTTTCCTTCAGGTGTGGGTATCGTTGAAGATCCTGCTTCCGGTGCAGCCAACGGGCTGATCGCTGCGTACCTCACGCATGCGGAGTCCAACGGCCCGCTCGCGCGCGGCTATTCGGTAAGCCAGGGACGCGAGATGGGACACGACGCACTCCTGATTGCGCACATCGTCGACGGCACGATCTGGATCGGCGGACGCACGAACACAGTGATCGATGGAACGCTGCATTGGAATGGACGTGAGTAATGCGCCACGCATCTGGGTGGACGCCGACGCGTGCCCGGTAGCGATCAAGGAGATCCTGTTTCGTGCCGCGCAACGTGCGCAGGTGCAGGTCACGCTGGTAGCGAATCACGCCTTACGAACGCCGCCTTCTCCTTACATCCGAAGTATCCAGGTACCCGGCGGTTTCGACGTAGCCGACAACGAAATCGTCGACCAGGTAGAGCCCGGTGACTTGGTTGTCACGCAAGATATTCCCCTGGCTGCTGCCGTTATTGGGAAAGGCGCGTTGGCGGTGCATCCGCGCGGCGAGCTTTATACGCCCGACACCATCCAGCAGCGCTTGACTATGCGCAACTTCATGGAAGAACTGCGCAGTGCGGGTGTCAATACCGGCGGCCCTGCGGCGTTGCATCCACGCGACAAGCAGGCCTTTGGCAACCAGCTCGACCGCTGGCTGGCACAACGGCCGAAGCAATAGCTCGTGCTTGGGGTGCAAACCGCAAACTACGCGTTACGCACGCTGATCCAAATTCGCCCTTCGTACAGAGACTCGCGCAAGTGCGGCCAGGTCCATGTCCTCAGCGCCATCCGCCAACGCTTCGATCAGACTGTCCCGCAATACACCTGCCAGAGGCATTGGTACCTGCTCCGACTGCGCGGCATCCTGCGCCAGCATCACATCCTTCAAGCCGAGCGGCAACGCAAAACCAGGAGGGCTGAAACGCTCTTCCGCCATCGCCTTGCCATAGCCCTGGTACACCGGTGAGGCAAACAGCGTGCTGGTCATCAACTCGATGAAATCTGCCGCACTTACGCCATAGGCGCGCGCCAGCACGGAAGCTTCGGCGAGGCTTTCAATCGCGGAAACGATCATGAAATTGCCGGCAAGCTTCACCACGTTGGCACGCTCGGGCGTTTCACCCATCGGCCAGAGCCGGGCTGCCATGGTCTCCAGCAAAGGCCGGGCTTTTTCGATCGCGCCGGGTGCGCCGGCGACCAGCATATTGAGCTTGCCTGCAGCAGCGACATCCGGACGGCCAAACACCGGCGCAGCAACATAACCAAGTCCGCGCCGGGCATGTTCTTCCGCGAGTTGCCGTGCGAGTGCCACGGAGATCGTGGCATGGTTGACGTGCACCGTACCCGGGTCCATCGCATCAAGCAGGCCGCCATCGAAAAAGACGCTGCGCACGGCCTGGTCATTCGCCAGCATGCTGTGCAGCACTTCGCCCTGCGCCGCACGATCGGGCGTGCTTGCTACCTTGGCACCCAGCGAGGCGAGCTTTTCCGTGGCAGCTTCCGAACGATTCCAAACCAGCACGTGATGCCCCCCAGCCACTAGATTGCTGGCCATGGCCGCGCCCATGGCGCCGAGTCCGATAAAACCGACTTTCATGGAGAGTCTCCTGTTACAAGCGCCAAGTGAAGCACGAGCGATGTTCAGCGAAAGCGAAGTGTCACGCTACTTCGCCGGCCGCGCAGCCCGATGCCCACGCCCACTGAAAGTTGTAGCCACCCAACCAGCCGGTCACATCGACCACTTCGCCGACGAAATACAACCCGGGTACATGTTTCGATTGCATGGTGCTGGAAGAAAGGCCGTCCGTATCCACGCCGCCCAGTGTAACTTCCGCCGTGCGATAACCTTCCGTGCCGCTGGCAACGATAGGCCAATCGTGCAATCGCGCGCTTGCATCGTGCAATTCCGCGTCACGGTATTGGCGCATGGGTTTGCTGCCCAACCATAGTTCGCACAGACGTTGCGCCAATCGGCGCGGCAGCAGATCGCCAAGTACGTTGCGCAGCTCCGCCGCCGGCCGCTCTGCACGCTGGGCGATCAACCACTCGCCAATGTTCTGCTCTGGCGAAAGATCAAGGCGCAGCTCATCGCCAGGCTGCCAATACGACGAAATCTGCAGAATCGACGGCCCGCTGATGCCGCGATGCGTGAACAGCAAACCGGCGCGAAAACGACGTTTGCCCACCCGCGCTTCGGCCACCGGCAAGGCGACGCCCGCGAGATCCTGATAGTGCTCCAGATGCTTGCCGCTCAAAGTGAGCGGCACCAGGCCGGCGTGCGTCGGCAGCACGTTGTGCCCGAACTGTCGTGCCAATTCGTAGCCGAAACCTGTGGCGCCCATGGTGGGTATCGAAAGGCCACCGCTCGCGATTACCAAGGAGTCGGTATGCACTTCGCCTCTCGCCGTCAACACCGTGAAGCCTTCCTCCGTTTTGCGCACGCGCTCCACGGCACAACTGGTTTCAATGCGAACGCCTGCCGTCGCGCATTCATCCAGCAGCATGCGCACGATCAGCTTCGAGGATTCATCGCAAAACAGCTGCCCAAGCTCTTTCTCGTGATAGGCGATGCGATGTTTTTCCACCAGCGCGATGAAATCGGCCGGCGTGTAGCGCGCCAACGCCGATTTGCAAAAATGTGGATTGGCCGAAAGGTATTGCGCAGGCGTCACGCCCAGATTGGTGAAATTGCAGCGCCCGCCGCCGGACATCAGGATCTTCTTGCCAGGCTTGTTGGCGTGATCGAGCACCAGCACATGCCGACCGCGCTGCCCGGCCGTAATGGCGCACATCAATCCCGCTGCGCCGGCGCCGATCACCAGGACATCCACTTTCACGCCATCACCGCCCTTCTGGCCAATACAGTCATCCGCGCATTATCCAATACCCGCATGCCTTAAACTGATCGCCTGCCTATTTAAAGATTGGGGATGCTCTGAGTAATTCTGCGTAGGCGGCATGATGTCCAGAAGGGCCGCAGGTTGTGTTGCGTGGCACAGGGAGGGCTGGTTGCCTTTTCAAGCCACGCGGCGCAACATGCGGCCCTTCTGGACATCACCCTTCGGGCCGTTCCTGTCTGTCCGCATCTCTTCGGTCCATCGTCTCGACAGACGGCCAGTCTGCCTTCGCCGATGCCCCCTGTAATCTGCGAGCAGACAGGAGCGGTGACGCCCACGCAGAATTACTCAGAGCATCCTAACCATGCCCTCCTTCGACGTGATTTCCGAAGTCGACAAGCACGAGCTCACCAACGCGGTCGACCAGGCCAACCGCGAGCTGAGCAACCGTTTCGATTTCAAAGGCACCGATGCAAAGTTCGAACTGGACAAGCTGGTGATTACGCAAAGCGCACCTAGTGAGTTCCAGTTGCAGCAGATGATGGACATCCTGCGCGGCCGCCTGGCAGCACGGAAGATCGATCTGCGTGCGCTGGACATTGCCGATCCCGAGGTGAATCTGGGCGGCGCTCGCCAGAAGATCACAGTGAAGCAAGGCATCGAGCAGCCGGTCGCCAAAAAGCTGATCGCTACGATGAAGGAAGCCAAGTTGAAAGTAGAAGCGCAGATCAATGGCGACAAGCTGCGCGTGAGCGGCAAGAAGAAGGACGACTTGCAGTTGGCCATTGCAGTATTGCGCAAGGCGGATGTCGAGTTGCCGCTACAGTTCGATAATTTCCGCGACTGACCGACACACTCCCTCCCCTGCTTGGCATGGGAGGGTTGGGGTAGGTTGCACGAGCTTGCCTTGCAATTTGAGCTCAACGCGAGATTGCTTCACCTCGCCCCGCCTCCTCCGGCTTGTCGGAGGAGAAGAGAAAGTGTGCCCCCCTACTACACATAGGGGAGGGAACAAATCACGCAAGTCCTGCCGCGATATTCACGCTGATCGCGATAATGAACACATTGAAGAAAAACGCCACCACGCTGTGCAGCAACGCGGTGCGTCGCAAGGTCTGGCTGGTGATCTGCACATCCGACACCTGAAAGCACATGCCGATCACAAAAGCGAAATACACAAAATCCCAATAGTCCGGCTGTGGAGTTCCGGGGAACTCCAACCCTTCGTGCTGCTTGCCGAAATCCCCGTAAAAACCATGCGCATAGTGCAATGCGTACATCGTGTTCATGAACAACCACGAGAGCACGATGCTGATCGCCGCCGTGCCCATGGATGTAGCGCCGCCACCCTTGGCAGCATGCATCTCGGTCGACAGCGCCACCATCACCACCATGGACACTGCCACAGCCACCCACAACGTGGTGCGGCGGCCGGTGTCCTGGCAACGTGCCTGCCGCGCCATGTGCGCAGCGTTCGCGCGGGTAAACATGCGCGCCAGCATGCTCAGGAAAAGTAAGGCACCACAGTCGAAGCCAAGCAGCAACGCGGAAGCGAGTCGCACGCCAGACATGGTCAACAATACACACGCCGCCACGAATACGATGCTCGACACCGTCAGCAAAGGCCGTGCGCGCACGAAACGCACCGGTGCCCAGAGTCGTCGCCGCGCATGCGCAGCGGGCTTTCCATTCGATGGCACACTCACGCTTTGCTCGTCACGCGATTCGGTCGGCGTACTCATGCGCGCACATCCGCGAAGTCGGGGTGGCGCTGCATCCATGCCTGCGCATAGCTGCAGGCCGGTATGACTTTCCAACCTTCGCGCCGCGCCGTTTCCAACGCCGTACGCACCAGCTCGCCAGCAATGCCACGCCCACCCACTTCCGAAGGCACGCCGGTGTGAGTGATGGTCATCACCCGATCGTGCAGGGTGTAGTCGAGTTCGCAGACGAAGCCATCCAAGGTGACTTCGAAGCGATGCGCTGCGGCGAGGTGACGGATGTCCAAAGCCATGATGTCGTTCCGTGGAGGTCGAAGTGCGAAGCATAGACTGCCCGCTATTCGGTCGAAACCCGGAACGGTGAGCGCTACGCCGCCACCTGCTCCGCCACCCGCTCGCGACGCACACGCACGGCCTTCGCCAAGCGCTCGAGCACATCAACCGTGGCATCCCAGCCAATACAACCGTCAGTGATGCTCTGGCCATAGGTAAGTTCACATCCAGGCACCAGATCCTGACGCCCCGCTACCAGGTGGCTTTCCACCATGACGCCGTGGACGCGCGTTTCGCCCGCCTCAAGCTGCGTGGCTATGTCGGCAATCACGCGCGGCTGGTTTTCCGGCAGCTTGGCGCTGTTGGCATGGCTGGCGTCGATCATCAGGCGTTCGGCGAGCCCGGATTTGGCGAGCACAGCGCACGCACTGGAGACACTGGCGGCATCGTAGTTCGGTAATTTGCCGCCGCGCAGGATCACGTGGCAGTCCTCATTGCCAGCCGTGGAGGCGATCGCCGTACGACCATGCTTGGTGACCGCCATGAAATGATGCGGACGGGCTGCAGCAAGCACGGCATCCACGGCGATCTTCACATTGCCATCGGTGCCGTTCTTGAAACCCACCGGGCAGGACAAACCTGAGGCGAGTTCGCGATGCGATTGGCTTTCCGTTGTGCGCGCGCCGATGGCGCCCCATGCAACCAGATCAGCGATATATTGCGGCGTGATCAGGTCGAGGAATTCGCAACCCGCAGGCAGACCCAACGCGTTGATGTCACGCAACAGGCTGCGTGCGAGATGCAAGCCCTTGTCGATGTGATAACTCTCGTCGAGATCCGGATCGTTGATAAGCCCCTTCCAGCCCACCGTGGTACGCGGCTTTTCGAAATACACGCGCATCACGATTTCCAGCGTATCGGCGTGCCTCCCACGCTCGGCGACGAGGCGCTTGGCGTAATCCATCGCGGCGACCGGATCGTGAATGGAGCAAGGGCCGATCACCACGGCAAGGCGATCGTCTTCACCATGCAGAATCTTGTGCAGGGCATGGCGTGATGCGGCCACGGTGGCGATGGCTTCTTCGCCGGCCGGGCAATCCCGCATCACGTCGGCAGGCGTGGGGACTTCCTTGATTTCGCGGATGCGTAAGTCATCGGTACGGCTGGTCATGGCTGGTTCCTTAGGATGTGTTGCCCGGCGACCAAATAAAAAAGCCGCCAGGGTGGCTGGCGGCTTTTTTGAGAAAGTGGGTGATCTTTGCTAGTTACGATCGCGCACCATACTCCGCCGCCGGCTTCGGATAGCCATACCAAAAGTAATAGCGGGCGGAGGTGAGGATCATGGGAACCAAGTGATACCACATCGCAGCCGCGGTGCAAATGAGAGAAAGGACTATGACGCGCGGCTACCATGCGCTACTGTCCCGCCGCCGCAATCTTTCGGAGCTTTCCATGCCGCGCCCCTTCGCTCTTCTGGCCGTCGTCCTGCTCGCCCTGGGAGCCCTCGGCTCGCCATCGGCCCGAGCCGATGACGTGACCTCGATGGTGATCAAGGATGTAATCGTAGGCACCGGCAACACCGCACGCGATGATTCCGAAGTGCGCATCAACTACGTGGGTTGGCTCTACGACGCCAAGGCGCCTGACCATCATGGCGCAAAGATCGACAGCTCCTATGACAGCGGTCGTCCGCTCAGCTTCCTGCTCGGCTCTAACGAGGTGGTGGAAGGCATGGACAGCGGCGTGAGAGGCATGAAGGTGGGTGGCAAGCGCACCATCGTGATCCCTTCGCGTATGGGTTACGGTCGACGCGGCTCACCGCCCGACGTGCCGCCGAACAGCGGCCTGGTGTTCGACATCGAGCTGCTGGAAGTGCACTAAGCCGCAAACAACGGCATGATGGCCGGGCAGAACGTCAGTACGTCCCCCTTTTATGTTGGAGGATTGACCGATGAAACGCCTGTTTCACTCGCTCGCGACCGCGCTGTTGTTGCTGGTTCCTGCCTCGGCCTTCGCGGCGCAGGGCTACACCGTTGCCACCGTCAATATGCTGGCGGGGCCGGACCCGCAATATCCGCTGATCTACACCCTCGACGCCGGCACGCCCCTCGACGTGCAAGGCTGCACTGAAGGCTGGCAATGGTGCGATGTGATCGCCGCCGGCAGCCGCGGCTGGGTCGCCGGCCCATACATCGAATATCTCTACAACAATCAGCCGGTATTCGTGACCGACTATGGCGCACGCATCGGCATTCCGATCGTGACCTTCGCGATCGGTGCGTATTGGGGTCGCTACTACATCAACCGTCCGTTCTATCGCGACCGCGTGCGTTGGTATGCACGACCGATTCCCGTTCGGCCGTATCCCGGGTCGAGGCCGCCGATCAGACCCTGGCCAGGTCAACGGCCCCCTGGCCCTGGTTATCGACCGCGGCCACCAGGCGGTAATCGGCTGCCCTCGCCTGGCAATGGCAATCGTCCTTCGCCTGGCGACGGCAACAGGCCACAGCCTGGCAACGGCAATCGCCCGCAACCGGGGAATGGCGGCCCGCCGGGTCAGAACACCAAGCCGGCGCTGCGCCCGAATTCACAGCAGCAGGGGAATAACGGCAATAACAACAGCGGCGGCTGAGTGTTTTGGAACTGATCCCCTCTCCTTGTTGCGGGAGAGGGGCTAATGACACAACTTACGAACTGCACGAAAGCATCGAACACCCCGCGCGATGTTTCGCCCACTCCGGCCGCTTCTGTGCGAAATGCTCGCGGCCGGTTTGCTCGTCGTACGGATGACGCAGCACATCGAGCAACGTGTGGATGCCTTCGTAATCGCCCTCTGTCGCGCGATCGATCGCTTCTTGCGCGAGGTAATTGCGCAACACGTAACACGGATTGGCCGAATGCATGCATTGCAACCGCTGCTGCGGTGACCATGCATCTTCGCGGACACGCGCAGCGTAATCGTTCAGCCAGCTCAGCCAATCCGCCTCTGCGGCATCGCGCTTCGCAGCGTCGTAGAACGCGTGACGCAACGGCTCCAACTTCGGCGCATGCATATCGATGCGACCAAGGGCGCGAAAGAACAAGGTCATGTCCACTTCCGACTGCTGCATCAGTTGTTGCAGCGTTTCCATGCGCTTGATGTCATCGTCGCGGCATTCGGAAAAGCCAAGCTTGGCGGCTATATCGCGGCGCGTTTGCGAGGTGTACTCAACCACGTAACGATCGAGCCCCGCTTGCAGCGGCGCGACATCGCCGAACAACGGCGCGATGGCGGCGGCAAGCCGACTGAGATTCCACCACGCCACGTTCGGCTGTTGGCCGAATCGATAACGGCGCCCTGCCGCATCGGTCGTGTTGGGCGTCCAATCCGGATCGAAATCATCCACCCAGCCGTACGGGCCGTAATCGATAGTGAGTCCAAGAGCGGACATGTTGTCGGTGTTCATCACACCATGCACGAAACCCACCCGCATCCAATGCGCGATCATGGTTGCCGTCCGTGCGCAGATTTCGGCGAACCAATCGGCGTAGCGATTTTCACCGCTGCCATCGAGATGCGGAAAGTCGCGTCGTATCGTGAAATCGACGAGCTGACGCAACAAAGCCGTATCGCCGCGCGAAGCCGGCAGTTCGAAATGGCCGAAGCGAATGAACGATGGCGCCACGCGGCAAACAATCGCGCCCGGTTCATCCTGCGGATGACCGTCGTAGAACATGTCGCGCTCCACGGTTTCACCCGTAACCACCAGGCTCAACGCGCGTGTGGTGGGCACGCCCAGATGGTGCATCGCTTCGCTGCAGAGGAATTCACGAATCGACGAACGCAGCACCGCGCGTCCGTCTGCCCCACGCGAATACGGCGTCGTACCGGCACCTTTGAGCTGCAGCTCCCAACGCCTGCCCTGCTCCGTCACCACTTCGCCCAGCGAAATGGCGCGCCCATCGCCAAGCTGCCCCGCCCACACCCCGAACTGATGCCCGCCGTAATTGGAGGCCCAAGGCTGCATGCCCACGAGCACGCCATTGCCGCCGAACACCTGGGCAAAGAACGCGTCCGCGATATCCATTTCGCTGAGACCCAGCTCCGCCGCCATCTCATGCGACCAAGCCACCACGCGCGGCGCGGACACCGGGGAAGGATCCACACGTGAATATGCGCCAGCCACCTGCCGAGGGCCACGACCACGGTCTGGATCGCCCGGCAAGTCACGAATGAAAGCGTTATCGAATTGAAGACTTGTCAGCATGGTTCAGAGGATGTTCTTTCATGACAGTTTGATGCAAGGCAGCAAATTTGCGAGTGAAAGCACAGTTTTCACGTCACCTATACATCCGCGATTAAAGCTTGATACAGTTTGCTCGCGGCTACACAGGGGTAGTCGGCGGAGTAAACAAACATGCATATGCTTCTCGCTCGTTCCGCCCTTATACGCGGAATGCAGCTGGTAGCAGGGATGCTGGCAGTTACTAGGCAGGACACTCAACAACAAGCGGTAAGCGACACACTGACCGAGTTCAAGTTAGTGTCGTGGACGTCCGGCGCACATTCTCGTCGCGAAGATGAGCTGGCGCGCTTTCACCAGACGCACGCCGAATCCTGATCCCGAATACGCCGGCCGCTCATGCAGCGGCTGGCTCGAAGATTCGCGCAATCTCTTCCACATCCAGTTGACGCCATTCGCCTGGCTGCACGTTCGTCAACTGCAGTTGTCCGATCGACACGCGCTGCAAGGTTTCCACATGATTGCCGGTCGTGGCAAACATCCGGCGCACTTGGTGATAACGACCTTCGCTGATCGATAGACGCACGTGGCGTGGCGCTAGCACGTCCAGCTTCGCCGGCAACAATGGTGTGGTTTCCGATTCCAGCATCAGCGTGCCGCTGGCGAACAATGCCTGTTCATCGCCGCGCAGATCCTGCGCCAACGTAGCTTCGTACACTTTGCTGACATTCGCGCGCGGCGAGATGATCCGATGGAGCAGCGCGCCGTCGTCGGTGATCAGCAGCAAACCCGAGGTATCGCGATCCAGCCGGCCCACTGTCGACAAGGCAGGATCGCGCTGGCTATAGCGCGGTGGCAGCAAGTCGTACACCACGCGCCCTCGATCTTTGCGCGAACACGTAACGTTCAACGGTTTGTTCATCATCAAGATGATGCCCGCCGGCGGATCGAGCGGTTCGCCATCGATACGAATCTGCGCGTGATCGACCTTGTCATCCGCGTACAACACTTCACCTTCGGGATCAGTGACGCGTCCTTCGCGGAACATCCATGCAACATCCTTGCGGCTGCCATAACCCAGATTGGCGATCAGCCTTACCAGCCTCATGCACGTACACCTTTTGCTTCGATCACTTTGAAACCTTCCTGTATCACCACCGTGCGCACCTGCTCGAAGTGTGCAGCCAGCGTAGCCTCGTACGGCAGATGGCGATTGGCTACCAGCAGAAAACGCCCTTGCGGCACCAATGCGTGCGCGGCCTGGGCGATGAACGCACGGCCCAGCTCTGGCAAATCCGCCTTGCCCTGATGGAACGGTGGATTACATACCACCGCGTCATAACGCGGCGATACGCCGGTGGTGATGTCGTGCCAATGAATATCGACGGCAAGCTCACGTTGATGCTCGCGCATCGCCTGCTCGATGTTGAGCCGCGCCGGCTCCAGCGCACGCGCTTCGGCTTCGTACAGATCGAGCGCAGTGACCTTGGGGCAACGCGCGATGATCTGCGCGGCGAGATAACCGTAACCGGCGCCAAAGTCGGCGACGCGGCCATGCAAATCGTCAGGCAAATGCGCAGCGAGCAATGCGGATGCCGTGTCCACGCGATCCCAGGCAAACAAGCCTGGGCGACTCATATAGCCGGCTGCGTTCGATTGCGGCTGATCCAATGCCAGCCATGATTCGAGCAACGGTTGATTGTGGGAAGACGCCTCGGAGCGTCCCCAGAACACGCGGCATTTATGTTTGGAAAGATGCGTTACTGACCCCAGCAAAGCGGCTAGATCGGCCTGCGCGGATTTGGCGCCCTCCGCGTTCGGCACGCACGCTGCAACGATGCCGCCTTGCGCGTGATGCACTGCTTTGGCGAACCACGCGCGCGCTTCGTCACGCTGACGCGGAGGCAACAGCAACACCAGCTTGAAGCGTTCCTTGTAAGCAGGCTCGCCTACTTTGAAGCCATCGCGCGATAACGCATCGGCAAATGGCTTGAAACTCTGTTCGTACGACCAGCCTGATCGTGCGACTTCACGCAGGCGATAACTGTTACGTGCACGCAGGAACAGCACACTGCCGTCGGCAGGCAATTGCAGCAGGCCATCCGCGAAAGGCAGGAACAGCGCGTCGAGCACCGCTTCGGGCGTGGAGGCGTGGAAGCCGGGCGTGGTCAAACGGGAGTGTCCGGTGAAAACGGAGCGCGTATTTTAATGCGCGCGGTGCATGGGTAGGGTGGGTTACGCGGCGCCAACCCAGCCTACGTGCTCGCAGAAAACAGTCCGGCAAGGTTGCCCTCTCCCCGAAAGAGAGAGGGAAAAGCCGCTCAGCTGTTGCGGCCAAGCCGCGCAATCCAGCGATACATCGCAAACGTTACCGCCACAAAGGCAATCGTGCCGATCCACACCGATGCACTCTCGAAGCTGTCGCCCACCAAGGCGAGCGGCGCCGGCTTGCCGGAAAACACCACGATCGCCGCCACCAGCACGCCGATAAGGCTTTCGCCCACAATCAAGCCGGAAGCCAGCAACACGCCAAGTTGTTTGGTGGCTTCGGCCTTCGGCGCGCGCTCGGCGCGCTTGTCGTAATACCAACCGACAATGGCGCCAACCACGATCATCAAGGTGGTGGAGGTCGGCAGGTACATGCCCAGGCCCACTGCCAGCGGCGGCAAGCGCGCAGATTTGGTGGTGGCGGAGAGAATCGCATCCAGCACGATGAGGCCCACGCCGATGACTGCGCCAATGGCGATCAGGCTCCAGTCGATGTTGTTCTGGATCACGCCTTGCGCCAATGCGGAGATCAACCCGGCCTGCGGTGCAGGTAGCGCATGCGCAGGATCCACGCCCGGCGCACCGAGGAAGCCATAAGCCTTGTTGAGCAGATCGAGCACCGGCGGGATCACGATCGCACCGGCGATCACGCCGATCACCAGCGCCGCCTGCTGGCGCCATGGCGTCGCATTCACCAGCTGACCGGTCTTCAGATCCTGCAGGTTGTTGTTGGCGATAGCCGCCACGGCAAACACGATCGCGGTGATGAACAGCGCGAAGGCCACCAGTGCTTTGCCAGAATCAACCGGCAGGTCGGATTTCACGCCTGCCACCAGCAGCAGCGCGGCAATGATCACTACCAGGATGCCGATGCCGGACAGCGGACTGTTGGATGAGCCGATCAGGCCCGCCATGTAGCCGCACACCGTCGACACCAGGAAGCTCAGGATCAGCACGAACAGCACGCCGCCGATCACCAGCAGCGTAGTGTGCGAAGCCAGGCCGCTGACCACGCTGAAGTGTCCCAGCAGATAGGCGACCGGGAGCATGCACAGCAACACGATCAAGCCGACGATGCCAATCGGCATGTCCCGCTCGGTCAGCGGCAGTGTGTCCCCCTTACCCGCCTTGCGCACGCGCGAAGCGGTCATCGCCGAAGTGAGCCCGCTGACCACCGGCTTGACCAGCTTGATCAGAGTCCAGATCGCCGCCACGCCGATGGTGCCTGCGCCGACGAAGCGGACGTATTTGCTCCAGATACCCTGCGCGACATCTGCAACGTCGCCTGCACCGGCATGCAGCAGGCTGAAATGCGGCACCGCCCAACCCCAACTGATGATGGCGCCGAACAGCATGGCGACGCCCACCCACAATCCCACCAAATGTCCCACCGCAAACAGCGCGAACGAGAGCGAGAAATCGTAACCGCTGGTCGCGCCGCGATCGCCGATACGGAAGTACTGCGCCAGATCGGAGGCAAACAGCTTGGTTTGTATGACGACGTAGAACACTGCCGAGACGATCGAACCGACGACCACCGCCTTGAGGCCCGCCGTGCCACCTTCCACCGCGGCCGAATCAGACGCTTCCACCGCTTCGCCCGAACCCACCTTCAGCACTTCGGCGCAAGCCACGCCTTCCGGATAGGGCAAGTCGGAATCAGTGACCAGCGCGCGGCGCAGCGGAATGGTGTACATCACGCCGAGAATGCCGCCCGCAGCGCAGATGCCGAACGACACCCAGAACGGGAACCCGGTCCACCAGCCGACGATGATCAAGCCCGGCAGCACGAAGATAATTGAAGAGAGCGTGCCCGCCGCAGAAGCGACCGTCTGCACGATATTGTTTTCCTGGATCGTCGCGTTCTTCATCGAGCGCAGAATTGCCATCGAGATCACCGCCGCCGGAATCGACGTGGCGAAAGTCAGGCCGGCCTTCAAGCCGAAGAACACATTGGCCGCTGTAAATAACAGCGTGATCACAATGCCGATGATCAGGCCGCGCACGGTCAGTTCGGCGCGCTCCGCACCGGGTCCAGGAACTGCATTCACGGGTGGTCTCCCCAAACTATCCAGCTAACAAGATAGCGTGGATCGCCGGATTGATGTTGTCGCGCTGCGGGATCGTAGGTTGGGTTACCCCCGGATCAAGTCCGAGGTAATCCAACCTACGAATGCGCGTCAACCGATCAGCGCGCCACCTTGCGGATATCCCCACGCATCTGGTCGGCAATACCGCCGGCTCCGTCGCTCACCAACTTCGGCAAGGCTTGCGCATAAGCCTGATCGCTCGCACCGCCACCCACGGACGCGGAGACCTGCGTCTTGTAGTCGTGATTGACTTCGAAGCCGTGTGCCCAGATCGAGCAATGCAGGCCAAGATCCATGGCGACATTGCCGGGCGATTTTTCTTCATCGACGCGCAGACTGGTGGTCACCGCCCCGCAGGTCACCACAAGATCCTGCACGTAGCTGGAAGCGAGCTGGGCACCGAGTTGCGATTGCACGGCCTTGGCCAGTTCCGGCGCAGGCTCCAGCGTGAGCTTGTGATCCAGACCGCGCACTTCGAGCTTGTCCGCACCGCCCGCCACCGTAAGCCACGGCGCCGTGCCCGGCTGCACCAGCGCGCCAAGCGGCGCCGGCGCGTGTACGTTTTGACCGCCGCAAGCAGCAAGCAACGCGGCAACCGCGCCGGTCAATAGAAAGCGTTTCATGTCATACCCCTTTGTCCCGATCTGCACAATTTAATGCACCGCAGCAACCGCATCAACGATTCTCGTCGCTATGACGCAATATTCCTAGGGATGCTCTGATCTATTCCACGCACCCGGCATGACGTCCAGAAGGCCCGCAGGGTGTGTTGCGTGGCACAGGGCAGATTGGCCGTCTGTTCAAGCCACGCGGCGTAGGCTGCGGGCCTTCTGGACGTCACCCCATCATTTAAATTCAAGAGGTTGGGGCCGCACGGTATGCGCGTCTCGCTGCGCCCCAGCTCTAGACAGACGGCCAGTCTGCCTTTGCCACTGCGGCGCAGCGAGACGCGCATACAGTGCGGTGACGGGTACGTGGAATAGATCAGCGCATCCCTAGCGCCGGTCAAGGCGGTATCACCGAAGCCGGATCCACACCCGGATGACGCTTGCACCACGCCGCCAGCGCTTCGCGATAGTGCTGCCGCGCTTCCTCGTACAGATCGAAGATGCACGGATCGCAGCCGTTGCCGCAGCAGTCGCCGGGATCGGGGTCGACTGGCGGACGTGGCGGCGGATCGTGGCGTAATTGGTTATCGTTGGAGAATGGCGTGTCGTTCATACGCAAAAGCAGGTGGGGCATGTTCACCATGCGGACCTGCCGTCGCCACGTCAAGCACATCGACCCCAAAGGAGTGCATTCATGCGCCACATGTTTTTTCGCCGCGCCGGCCGATGGGCTGCCGGGCTTTTCGTTCTGCTTGCCGTAAACAGCATTGCGGTCGCGGCCGACGCAGTACCGCCTTATCGCATCGTCGGCTATGCCACCGGCTGGATTGCCGCCCAGACCAAGGACGTCGGCAAGATCGACACGCTGATCTTCGCCTTCGCGCAGCTCAAAGACGGACGCGTGGTGCTCGAAGACAACCGCGCCAAGATGGTGCAGCAGATGCTTGCGCTCAAGTCGAAGAATCCCAAGCTCAAGGTCACTATCTCGGTCGGCGGCTGGAGCGTGGGCGGTTTTTCCGAAGCTGCCCGTACCGAGGCCGGACGTCAGCAATTTGCCGACAGCGCCGCGCAAATGCTTTCCACGCAACACGCCGATGGCCTGGACGTGGATTGGGAATATCCCGGCCATCATGAGTCGGGCATCAAGTCCAGTCCTGACGACAAAGCCAATTTCACGCTGCTGCTGAAGGCGATCCGCGCAAGCCTTGATAGCGCCGGTCAGAAAGATGGCAAGCATTACACGCTGAGCGTGGCGATCGCGGATGGTCCATTCGTCAGCGATATCGATATTCCAGCCATCAATCCATTGCTGGATTGGTTCAATTTGATGACCTACGACTTCGTCAACGCGAATACGCCCACCACCGGCCACCACACCGGCTTGCATGTTTCGCCGTTGATCCAGGGCGACGGGCGCACGACTGATCGCGCCGTAGAACAGTTCCTCGCCGCCGGCGTGCCTGCGCAAAAGCTGGTGATCGGCGCTGCGCTTTATGGCCGTGAATTCGCTGGCGTGCATGCCGATCATGATGGCCTGTATCAAACCTACGGCCATTTCGTGAACATGCTCACCTGGCCCGATCTGAAACAGCACTACATCAACAAGCAAGGCTACGTGCGCCACTGGGACGATGTAGCAAAGGCACCGTGGCTATGGAATGCGAAGACGCATCACTTCATCACCTACGACGACCCGCAATCGATCGCCGCGAAGATGGCTTACATCAAGACCGGGCATTTGGGTGGGATCATGTATTGGGAGCAGACGAACGACCCAGCGGATGAATTGCTGGATGCGATGTGGAAGGGATTGCACGATTAATCCGCTTTGTCCCTCCCCTGCTTGGCAGGGGAGGGTTTAGCTCGCTGCACGCCCAACATCAACCCGGCTTGCGGAACCGGTAAATGAACTGATCCGTATGCCCGCGGATCGACTTGTCGAACACTTTGTTGGTGTGCGGGTCGTTTGGATTGCGCAGCACATTGCTTTCGCCGGCGAACACGAAGCCTGCCGACTCCACCTGCTTCTTCACGATCGCCGGATCGATGCGATGCAGCGTATCCGTATCGGCCATGCCCGATCCTGCCGGCGCCACATGGTCGATCACGATGAACAAGCCACCCGGCTTCAACGCAGCAAACACTTGCTTGTCGAACGCAACCGGATCGACCTTGCCCATGAACTTGTCGGGGTAATCGTGATAATTCTGCGCGGTAAACACGATATCCACGGGCTCCGTCACGCTCAGTTGCGCCGCGGGCTGCTTGAGTACGCTGACGTTTGCGTAATGCGGGTCGGCCGCCAGCTTCTCGAACGCACCGACTTCGTCGGCATCTTCCTTGATGTATTCATTCGGCCATAGCGCGTAGACATGGCCCTGCGCACCGACGATGGAACTGAACACGCGCGTGAAGTAACCGGAGCCGGGAATCAGTTCCAGCACTTTCTGGCCAGGCTTGACGTTGCTGAAAACCATTACGTCGGTGATCTTGCGGCGTGCGTCGTTGCTAGTGTCTTGGCCTCGGGCCGGATCGGCCACCGCCGTCTGCACGTACGGCGGCACGTACTGCAAAGCATGCATGTGATTCGCTTGTGGCGTTTGCGCCACCAGGGCTGCGGCTGGAACCGCCAATGCCGCAAGCAATGCGACGGATATCGAACGCATGACGACCTCCTGACTTGAGGTGGGAGAGCCTTCGGATTGTGCGCTTGCAAGCCCCGGGTGCCTATCTGACTTGTGGCCCATTTGCCTTATGGCGAACCGGCCAATGTCCAATTGCCAAGGATCTGGTAGCTCCCCTTCCCCACCACGTTATGGACCAGCACAAACCGATCCACCTTCCAGACGATCGGTGTCACCGGCGCCGGCTCTGGCAATTCATGTTTGCCGTACGCCAGGGTGACATGCGGCGTGAACTGGCGCTCGGCATGCAGCTTCAAGCCCGTTTGGATAAGCGCGGCATGCAGATCGCGCCACAGTAACGGCAGCAAGTCGGGAACCTGCGTACCGCGCAACACACACGGTGGTTCACGGCCACGGAAGCTGGCGGCGTAATCCAGCGCCCAGGTGAATGACCCCGCGTGCAGCCCATTGGCTGCGGCCATCGCTTTGTCCATCACTTCATCGGGCACGGCAGGGTAATCGCCCAGAAAGTTCAAGGTGGCGTGAAAGCGCTCCGGCTTCACCCAACGCGCGCGCAGTTCCGGATACTGCTGCTGTACCTCGGCGGCCGCGTGGTTGATTTCGTGGCGGGTCGCGGCATCCGGCATCAGCGCAAAAAACAGGCGATGCGTTTCGTGTGTGGCAGGCTGGCCGAAGAGCTCGGCCTGTGCAGGGGTTTGCGTCGTACTCATGCGGGAAAGCCTAGCGCATTCGTGCGGCTCAGCCGCTGTCGCGCAAAAACACTGGAAGATCGGTGGTCGGTGGCGGCACGGACAAGCCGTACATCATCATCGCCACATGTCCGCGGTGATAGGTGCCGTGGTTCACCATGTGCAGCAGCATCTCGCCGCGTCGCATTTCACCCTCGCCACCGCCGATGAATGCAAAACGAATCGTCTCGTCGCAGGTCGCCTCATCGAGTGATGCTGCATAGCGTACGTACCACTCGTCCATGTCGGCCTGCGCGGAATGCAGTGCGTCGAACGCCGGGCAATGGTCCGGATTGCGCGAGGTCAAACCGTGCGGCATACCTTCCAGATGCGCCTTCCACACGAGATCCATGCAATACATGTGGTGCAGCGTGCGCAGCAGGCTGCCGAAAATGATCGGCTGCGATGCACTCAACGCTTGCTCGGGCAAAGCAGTCAGTGACTGGTAAAGCAAGCGATCCGCCCACCTGCGATAGCGTGTGAGCATCTGAATATGGTGAAGCTGCGACATGCGCTGTCCCCCGTTTTTTATTGCCGTGTTGAATGATGTGAAGCACTTACTGTTTACCGCAAACTTACAACTTTCGCGCCGCAATTGATCACGCTGCATTTTAAGTAAATGCTAACCTCTGCTATTTACCTTCGATTCGGAAAGCCTCAAAGCCATGCAGCCCAACGCGTTGCACGATGCATGCAGCCCAATGCAGGCTCCGGCTGCTGAACAATCGTGAACTTGTCACGCCATGTGATGGCAACGTTGAGGGTTTTCCCGCGTTTTCTCTAGTACGGTGCAGACCCAGGAGGACACGCCATGAAAGCCTTCGCTCTTACGCAACACGTTTCGACGCGGCACAGCTTGCTTGTGCGCGCGATGGCAGGCGTGCTCGGTGCGCTTGCCGCGTTCGCCGCCTTGCCGCAGAAAGCAGAAGCCGGAGTGTTCATCGGCGTCGGCGTTTCGGTCGGCGTACCCCCGCCGCCGCTGCCGGTCTACGAGCAGCCACCGATTCCGGGCCCCGGTTATATCTGGACGCCGGGTTACTGGGCATGGGACGGCGACGACTATTACTGGGTGCCCGGCACCTGGGTTGTGGCTCCGTTCTATGGTGCGTTGTGGACGCCCGGCTACTGGGGTTGGGATGGCGCGCTGTACGGGTTCCATCCGGGTTACTGGGGTTACCACGTGGGCTTCTACGGCGGCATCAACTATGGCTGCGGCTACGGTGGCGAAGGCTACGAAGGCGGCTACTGGGGCCATGGCGGCTTCTACTACAACCGCACCGTCAACCACATCAATAACGTGAACATCACCAACGTCTACAACAAGACGGTGATCAATAACGTCAACGTAAACCACATCAGTTACAACGGCGGCCGTGGTGGCGTGATGGCCCAAGCGACACCGCAGCAACTGGCGCAGGCCCGTCAGTCCCGCATGGGGCCTATCGCCGCGCAGCAGCAACAGATGAATATGGCTCGCCAGAATCCTGCGATGCGCCTGTCCGCCAATCACGGCAACCCGTCGATTGCCGCGACACAACGTCCGGGCGTGTTCTCCGGTGCCGGCGTAGTTCCGGCTGCACATGCCATGCCGGTGGCTAACTCGCAGCTTATGAACAACATGGCGATGCATGCACCGCAGGCTGCGCAACCGAACCCTGGCATGGCGCCGCATCCGGCGAACTTCGCGCAGCGTGCGAACATGCCTGCCGCTGCAAATCCGCAGCTCATCAACAACACGGCGATGCATGCACCGCAAACTGCACAAGCGAACAACATGGCGCTTCGCTCGGCAAACTTCGCACCGCATGCGAACAAGCCTTCCGTAGCAAGCCCGCAGCTCATGAACAACGCGGCGATGCATGCACCGCAGACTGCGCAACCGAACAACAACATGGCATCACGCTCCGCGAACTTCGCGCCGCATGCAAACATGCCGACCACCGCAAACATGCAGCACATGAACAACACGGCGATGCGTTCGCCGCAGCCTGCATCGTTCAACAACGGCCCTTCATTGCGCTCGGCGAACTTTGCACCGCGTGCGAACACTCCGAATGTGGCGCATCAGAGCGCCAACTACAGCAACCTGTATCGTCCGGGCGGCGCAACCGGCGTCGCACCGACCAGCCGTCCGATGCAACCGATGAATACCTATCGCGCACCTTCGACGGCTTACCATCCGTCGCCGGCACCGGTGTATCGCCCGCAGCCGCAACCGCAGTTCCACGCACAGCAATACCAGTACCATGCGCCGCCTGCACCGCAATATCACGCCTATCGCCCTGCCCCGGCTCCCGCGCCACACTCGTCCGGTGGCGCGCCGCGTGGTGGTGGTGGACACGATCCGCACCACGGTTGATCGATCTGACCCGTGTCAACGCTGACCTCTGCGTTCAATGACCCACCTGGCCTCCTGCCAATAGTTCGCGAATCATGCGCAGCTTCGCCTTGAACTGCGCTTCGTTTTCGGGTCCAAGTCGCAGCATCAGCTTCTGCCCACTCGACAACGACTGCAGTTGCGCGTCGACAAAGTGGTAGCGCGCTCCAACCTTCGTCACGGCGATAGGATCGTGTATATCAGGCGCCGAGAGCATATCGTCGATCGCGGCAATCAGACGATCGTTGAAATAGCCACGCGGATAGCCAAGCTCGCGATACGCTTCCTGAAACAAGGGATAGTTGCGCTTGTACCAGGCAACCAGCGCGTGCGGATCGACGCGAGTGAGCACCGCCATGTAAGGCGCGTAGCGTTCCGCGTTGGCGGTGGTGATCGTCGTAATGCCGTTGGCCGTCTGCATTTGCATCGTGCCTTTAGGCGTGCGCAGCGGAAGGATGTTGGTGTTGCCCATGCTTTGCCGTGGCAACGCGTCCACAGTGGCGACCACGCGCGAGATGATCTGGCTTGGCACTAACAGCGAAGTAAGATCACCGCCTGCCATGTCCGTCAATGCTTCGCGCACACTTGCATCGCTATCGGCCAAGGCCGGCAGCGATGCGGTGGATGCGGGTGCAGGCCCCGATGTCGCCTGCGTGATGGGATGCTGGATCGCCGATGATGAACTTGCCGGCGCCTGAGTCACCGGCGTCGAAGGCGTGCTCGGCGATGGATTTTCCTGCGATGCCGCCGGATGCATGCCACGCTGCACCAGATAGATGCCCGCTGCCACGACAACCAGCACAACGATGATCGCCGCGGCCCAGCCGCCGTAAGAAGTCTGCTTGATTCTTCGGTTCACAATGCTGCCCGTTTTGCTCGTTGGGTAGTCATTGTGACAGGCGTGTTTGCCGTTTGTTCGAACGTACCGTTAGCGCAAGCTGGCACTCAAGCCACGCGAAAACGCCCTTCCGCCGCAACTTTGCCCTCCGCACGGCGTTTCGGTGACGTCGACACTGGCAAGCTGAAGCTGTCTTCACGGCAATAGGCCAGGCTGCTGGCGGCGTACAGGTCTTCGTACGAACTTAGTTTTTCGCGCAGCCACTCGCGCAATTGCGGGCCGAAGAGCTGTTCGACCTTACTGTCCGCCTGCTGCGGCAGGCCGGTGAGTGCGCCCTGCTTCCACGGCTCCACGGCAGGATCCGCGATGTGCTGATGACAGATCTGATCGATGTCGGTATCGACAGGCAAACCGAGAAAACCACATAAACGCCGCCATTCCTCTTGCGGCTGGCGCACCAGGTCTTCCAGAAAAACGAAATGGTGATAGCGCACGCCGATGTATGAGCGATGGATCTCCGCTGCGCGATTCCAGCGGCGAGCCCAGAGCATCAATCCACCACTGAACGACTGATTGTCGTAGCGCAGATACGCGTCCATGATCGAGGCAAGCACATCCATCCCCGGACGAATCACGTGGATGAAACGCGCGTCCGGCAGGTAATGCTCGATCTCCGCGAGATAAAGCAAGTGATGTGGCGTCTTCTCGATCCATATCGTGCGCTTGGCACGCTCGGCCAGACTGTCCAGCGTAGCGATAAAACGGGTGACGCAAGCATCCAGCATCCATGGCGCATGCTTCGATGCTGCGTTTTCACCCAGCAGAGAACGTTGCAGCTCGACGAATTCGCGCCGTCCATAGCGACGGGCGAAACCAAGACGACGCGCCAGATTGCGCCTGCGCGGTGCGGCGCCTTCGTCGCCGAAGCGATGATCGATGCCGCCCAGCATGCGCAAGAAAAAACTGGTTTCCGGAAGCGTAAAAACTTGAGGATGGCGGGCCAGCATGGCCTGCACGATGGTGGTGCCCGAACGCGGACACCCGACGACAAACGTTCGTTGCATGAGTAGCTGGCGCCCCCTGCTCTTTTTATGGCTATAACCGCGTCGCCTGCTGCCGGCGCATCAAAACAACCGAACGTGTCAGGCTGTCGTAAGTTGACGCAACTTACACATGCAGAGCAATCATGTCCAGGAAAAATTCTTACGATGCAAAGTGTTAAGTTGAGCTCGCCCGCTTGCTGACAAGCGCAGGTGCCGCATTTTCGTTCAGCTTTCTTGGCCAGGAGGCGCCGGCTTGCCGGCTCGGTCCGCGCGATGAAAAAGCCACCGGCACTTTCGTACCGGTGGCCCGCCCCTCATATCCGCGCTGCGCAATGGGCATGCCTCCCACCCCGCAACACGTCCCCTGTTCCTGCTCTTGCCTGCTACTTCCCGATGTCCTTCAGGATTTCCTTGGTGAAGCCCAGCACGCCTACGCTTGGATACGAATTGCATGTCGACGATGCGGAACCCGCTGCACATGGCGTATCGCGATCCAACGACCAGAAGTGCACGCCGGCCAACCCGTGCGACGACGCGTAGTTGGTGATCGTGTCGATGTCTGCCAGCGTGGTGACTTCACCACCGCTGTCGTTCTGCCCGATCATCGGCGTGAGTTCGATATGGCTGGCCGGAATGCCATAGCTGTGCTCCAGGTTGGTCACCGCCTGGATCGCCGATTGCCCCATCTCGCACACACCGCTCGCGACCACGCAGTTGGAGGAAGTCGCGCCGCCGTAATCCATCACCATCAGATTGATGGTGTAGTTGTTCAACGCCGGGCTGGATGCCTTGATCGCTTGCACCACCCATTGCCCGAGCTGATTCACGCCGCCATAGCTGCCATCCGACGCCGCGAGCGTGGCCAGCGTGAACGAGAAACGCAGGTTGGGATATTGCGATTGCGCGGCGGCCACATCCGCGACGAGCTGCTGGATTTCCGCCTGGCTCTGGCCGCCCTCGATATCGAAATCCACACCGATCATCTGCGAGGTGTAGTACTTCGCAATGAAGCTCTGGAACGCGGATGCCGATCCGCACGTAAATACACCGTTCGCGCCGCCGGTGGAGACGATGTACTTCAAGCCCGCACTGGCCAGCGAATTGGCGGCGCCTGGCGTGATGTTGGCGGAAATGAATTGCGACGGCGACACACCCGCCCAGTTTTCGCTGCCGCACTCGCCGGTAGCAAAGGCAAGCGAAATACCCGTCAGATTCGGCACCTGCGTGGAGTACAAGCTGCCGCTGCCCACGACGGGAATAGCTGTACCGGTCACGGCGGTCTGCATGACATTGGTATTCCAATTCATGTTGATGCTCATGTCCTTGTAAGGACTGAACACGAAACCGCTGGGTGTCGGCGTAGGTGTTGGAGTAGGCGTGGGTGTTGGTGTTGGTGTTGGAGTTGGAGTCGGCGTAGGTGTGGGCGTCGGGGTTGGAGTGGGGGTCGGCGTAGGCGAGCCGCTGCACGCACCTAGCGAAGTCCACGGCGCACCGCTACCAGCCGCACCGTTGTTGGTGGCCGGATCGTTGCCTTGCGTCCAGAAATTCGCCTTGTAGTTGATGCTGTTCTCGCTGACCAGCGCGCCGCCATTGTAAGCAGTCGAACTAGCCCAGGCGGGATCGCACGCAGGCGTCGGTGTCGGCGTGGGTGTTGGCGTCGGCGAGCCGCTACACGCACCTTCCGACGTCCACGGCTGGCCGCTGCCAGCACCACCATTGCTGGTGGCCGGATTGTTGCCTTGCGTCCAGAAGTTCGCGACGTAATTGATGCCGTTTTCGCTGGCCTGATTGCCAGCCACGTAAACGTTGGTCGATACCCACGGCGCTGCGCAGGACGATTGCGCATGCACGGTTTGCACGGGTGCAACGGTAAGCACCGTGGTGGAGAGCGCGGCGAATATCGCCGTGCTCAAGGAGCTACATGTCAGGGTGGTCCACTTCGTTGATCGCTTCACTTGCATGGGACTGTCTCCAGAGTTGGATGGAACCGCAACAGGTGAAAAACATGGGCGATGCGATGACATGCGTTCCGCACCACACATCGGGCAGCGAACGCCGTCACGCATCCCTGTATCGGTACTGCATGTAGTGATGTGCGGCGCATGCCGCGCGCTGCGTATCCCGCCAATCCGCACGCTATGACACGGTGGCGATCCGACACGTCGCCGGATCGCCACGGGATTTCCCCTGCGTTCCTTGCTTGTAGGTCTTACTTGCCGAGATCTTTCAGAACCTCATTGGTGTAACCCAGCGCCCCCACGCTCGGGTACGAATTGCACGTCGAGGACGCAGAACCGGCTGCACACGGTGTATCGCGATCCAGCGACCAGAAGTGCACACCGGCCAGACCGTTCGACTTCGCGTAGTTCACGATGGTGTCCATGTCCGCCAGCGTGGTGATCTCACCCTGTGCATCGTTCTGGGCGATCATCGGTGTGAGTTCGATATGGCTGGCCGGAATGCCATACGTGTGTTCGAGATTCGTCACGGCCTGGATCGCAGATTGCCCCATCTCGCACACACCGCTTACCACCACGCAGTTGGCGGAAGATGCGCCGCCGTAATCCATCACCATCAAGTTGACGGTGTAGTTCTTCAACGCAGGGCTGGATGCCTTGATCGCCTGCACCACCCACTGGCCTAACTGGTTGACGCCGCCGTAGCTGCCATCCGACGCCGCAAGCGTGGCCAGCGTGAACGAGAAGCGCAGATTCGGATACTGCGATTGCGCAGCGGCGACATCGGCCACGAGCTGCTGCACATCTGCCTGCGTTTGGCCGCCTTCGATATCGAAATCCACGCCGAGCATGTGCGACGTGTAGTAGCTGGCAATGAAACTCTCGAACGCCGAAGCCGATCCACACGTGAACACGCCGGCAGCACCGCCGGTCGACACGATGTAGTTGAGGCCGGCGCTATTGAGCGCGCTGATGTTGCCGGAAATGAAACCGGACGCCGTCACCCCACCCCAGCTTTCGCTACCGCAGCTACCGGTGGCAAACGCCAGCGTGATGCCTGGCAGATTCGGCTCCTTGGTGGCATAAAAACTGCCGCTGCCGACCAACGGAAGCACGGAGCCCGAAGCGGCAGTCTGCATGGCGTTGGTATTCCAGTTGAGATTGATCGTGATGTCCTTGTAGGGACTGAACACGAAACCGCTGGGTGTTGGCGTCGGTGTAGGAGTGGGCGTCGGTGTAGGGGTGGGTGTAGGGGTCGGGGTTGGAGTGGGCGTCGGTGTACATGCGCCCTGCGAAGTCCACGGCTGACCACTGCCCGGACCGCCATTATTGGTGGCCGGATCATTCCCCTGCGTCCACCAATTAGCTTGGTAGTTGATACCGTTCTCGCTGGCCGTGTTGCCGGCCGTATAAATCGCGCTGGCACTCCATGCTGCAGCGCAGGTAGTCGCCGCTTGTACCGACTGCACCGGCGCGACGGTAAGCACGGTCGTGGTAAGCGCAGCACCGACTGCGGTGCTCAACGCGCTTGCCGTAAGGGCGGACCACTTCGTGGACTTCTTCTCTTGCATGACGGTCTCCAGACGAATGAAACGCAACGAGTTGAATGAACGTCGGCGATTTCACGACCGCATTCCGAACAGTCGAGGGGGACAGCCGCCATCCGCATCCCTGCGCGATACCACTTGTCATGAAGTTGCAAAGCGGAGCGAGTATCGGCCCCTCATGACAACGTTGTCCAGTCCAATTGGCCGATTTGCCCACGCCAGAAGGTGATTCGCATCGCAAAGGAAAAAACGCCATGTCGAGGCCGCATGCATTCACAGCGCATGCACATTTGAAGTGCGTAATACCCTGGAAAGGCAGGCTTTTACCGCTGCATCGCAACAACTAAACGTGTGCACGGATGGCACCCAGTCGCCAACATGTCATGACGCGGCGGACTGTAGGACTAACTCGCATGCCTTAAACCACGCGTGACAAACAGCGCCACCAGACATGACACAACTGACAACGATGGCCAGCCGTCGGCGCGTTTCATTCGATCCAAGCGCGGCATTCGCTATCGATTCGGCTGTCGATTTCACGCGGCCATACTCGTCGTATCGATAAAGACACCCCACACCACGGAGGCCAAGCCATGAGTCAGCGATTCCAGCGCATCACCCCCTTCCTATGGTTCAACGAGGAAGCCGAAGAAGCGGCGAACTACTACGTTTCGATATTCGAGAACTCGCGCATCCTCAGCGTCACCCGCTATGACGACGCAACCTCCAACGCCGCTCATCGCGCTCCAGGTTCGGTGATGACCGTGGCCTTCGAATTGGATGGTCAACGCCTCACTGCGCTCAACGGCGGCCCGATATTCGAATTCAATCCCGCTGTTTCGCTGGTAGTGAACTGCCGCACCCAGGATGAAGTTGATCACTACTGGAACGCGTTGACGAAAGGCGGCGATCCCGCTGCGCAACAGTGCGGTTGGCTCAAGGATCGCTTCGGCCTGTCCTGGCAGGTCGTGCCGGTGCAACTGATCGAACTGATCACGTCCGGCGATAAGGCCAAGGCGCAGCGCGTAATGGCGAAGGTGATGCAGATGAAGAAGCTGGATGTGGGCGTGCTGGAAGAAGCCGCGGCGTAACTTTGTAGACCTGAGGAACAAACCCGAATGGCGCTTACCAAGCGTCAAGGCTTCACCGCTTACGGCGATCTGCCCCTCCCTGCCAATGCAGGGGAGGGGCACATCACGGCAAGCATTTAAGACGCGCGCTTAAGGACCCTCTGATCTATTCCTACGTGGGTTTCCCCTACCCGGAGGCACCACGGCGCCATGCCGCAATGCACCATAACGACCTATAATGAGGCGTCTTCCGGCATTTCCTTCGTCAGATTCCTTATGGCCGATGCCTCTCAATCCGCGACCGTCGAAGGTCGCCAGTCCGGCGTGTTGCGGTCAATCCTCAGCACGGTCGCCTTTACGTTCATTGCTTATCTGACGATCGGCCTTTCGCTTGCGGTATTGCCCGGTTTCGTGAACACGAATCTCGGCTTTGGCGCGATGCTGGCGGGTCTTGCCATCAGCATGCAGTACGTGGCCACGCTGATCAGCCGCCCACAAGCCGGACGCATGGCCGATCGGAAAGGTCCAAAACGCACCGTGATGGCGGGCTTGGCGATGTGCGCAGCCGCCGGCGCGTTGTTGCTGGTTGCGGCGCTGGCGAGCCGCGTGCCGTGGCTTAGCCTGGGGCTGATCTTCATTGCGCGCCTCGCCCTCGGCTGTGCGGAAAGCTGTGTCGGCACCGGCGCCATCACCTGGGGCATGAGCCAGGTCGGACATCGCCACACCGCACGCGTGATTTCATGGAACGGCGTAGCCACCTACGGCGCACTGGCCGCGGGTGCGCCGCTTGGCGTGCTGATCGATCATCGCTTCGGTTTTGCCGCCATCGGCGCAACAAGTTTGCTGCTCGCACTCGCTGCGCTCCCGTTTGCACGGTTAAAGCGCGCCACCACGGTGACTGCCGGCGAACGCTCGCCGTTCCGCACCGTCGCCGCACGCGTGGTGCCCTATGGCATCGGGTTGGCACTGGGCTCGATCGGCTTTGGTTGCATCGCTACCTTCATCACGCTGTTCTATGCCTCGCACGGATGGGAAAACGCCGCACTCGCTCTCACCGTGTTCGGTACTGTCTTTGTAAGTGTGCGCTTCGTCTTCGCACGCACCATTCCGAAGCTCGGCGGCTATCGTGTGGCGATGGCATCGCTTTCGGTGGAAGCCATCGGGCTGATCATTCTTTGCCTGGCCAACACCGCCACCATGGCCGGCGTCGGCGCTGCCATCGCCGGTTTCGGCTTCTCACTCCTATTTCCTGCGCTCGGTACCGAAGCGGTACATCGCGTGCCAGCGCACAGCAGCGGTTCGGCGCTCGGCGTGTATTCGGTGTTTACGGACGTGGCCATGGCGCTCACTGGTCCGCTCGGCGGATGGGTGGCCGGGGGCATGGGCTACAACGCGATCTATGGTTTTGCCGCACTGGCTGCGATGGCTTCGGTGGTGCTCACGTTGGTGCTTCATGCACAGGCAACGCGTGAGAAGTTGCTGGCGCACATGGGAGTGAAAAGCGGATAGGTGATGAATCCCAGCGCAGGAAGAATTTGCAACATCCCTGTCAACTGCCTGAAATGTAAAATTTTTTACGATTTCCAAGACTCAAGTCGAAGCCTAGCCCGCCGAATAGCAGAGTAGCCCTGCTTGCTGGTGCACCATGCGTCGACATCGCTACCGCCCTTTCCACCCTTCTCTTTCGGGCAAGCGCCATCGCTCTTCCAACCAGCCCACATCGGACAAGGCTGCCTGATAGCGCATGATCCTATTTCACGACCAAGCCCGTTTTGCCTCGTTGCTCGACCGCGCACAAGGCGGTCTGACGGCGATGTTCCAGCCGCTAATCAGGCTGGACACGATGGACGTGGTCGCACATGAAGGCCTGGCTCGCTCCACCGAGGCTCTAGGCAATATCAGCACGCCGGAGCTGCTGAACTTGGCGCGCGCGGAAGGTCGCCTGGGTGAATTCGAACTCACCGCCGCACGCACCGTGTGCGGCGCGTTTGCCGCGCAGAAGGCTCACGGACGCCTGCTGGTGAATCTGAGTGCGCAAGCTTTCATGCAGGAATCGATCAAGCCCGGCGACCTGGTCGCAGCGCTCAGCACCGGCGGCATGGATTTGAGCCGCATCACCATCGAACTCACCGAGCGAGACATTGTCGAGGAACCTGCTCGACTCGCGCATGCGCTGGGTTATTTGCGCGCACACGGTGTGCGCTTCGCGCTGGATGATTTCGGCAACGGTCATTCCAACTTCGAGATGTGGAACGAGATTCATCCGGAAGTGGTGAAGATCGACCGTTATCTGATCCACGGCTTGTCCAAGAGCGCCGAGCGCCTCGCCATCGTGCGCGCGTTGTGCCAGGTGGCGGAAACACTGGGTGCCGATCTGGTCGGCGAAGGCGTGGAAGAAATCGATGATCTGCACATGCTGCGCGAACTCGGCATTCCATTCGCCCAAGGATTTCTGCTCGGCCGGCCGATGCCGCGCACCATTGCCGCGATCGACGACGGCGTGCGTGCTGCGTTGGACGGCACCATCATTGCCGTGCCTCCCCGTCCACGCGGACCGGTCACGCAACGGCTGATGCATCTCGGCCACCTGGTCATCGACGCACCGGCACTGACTGCACGCCACACCAACCAGGACGTTATCGCCATCTTCGCGCTGCAGCCGGAACTGCACGCGCTGGCCGTGGCGGAGGACGGACGGCCGGTCGGATTGATCAACCGCCGCGTATTCAGCGAGCGCATGGCCCAGCCTTACACGCGTGAACTCTATGGCCGCAAAAGCTGCACCGCTTTCATGCATGAAGCGCCATTACTGTGCGACGTGCGCCAGCCGCTGGAAAGCATGGCCGATATTCTGCGCGGCCAGGATCAGCGTTATCTCAGCGATGGCTTCGTGATCACGCGCGAAGGTCAGTATCTGGGTCTTGGCACTGGCGAGTCGCTGGTACGCCGCGTAACTGAACTGCGCATTGAAGCAGCACGCTATGCCAACCCGCTGACCTTCCTACCCGGCAACATTCCAGTCACCGAGCATGTCGCGCGATTACTGCGCGCCGAAGTGCCGTTCACCGTTGCTTATGTGGACTTGAATCATTTCAAGCCGTTCAACGATCAGTACGGCTACTTCCGCGGCGACGAAATGATCCGGCTGCTGGCCGGCACGCTGACAACGCAAGTGAACCCGCGCAGCGACTTCGTCGGCCATATCGGCGGCGACGATTTTCTACTCGTGCTGCAGAGCGACGATTGGGAAGCGCGTTGCCGCCACATGGTGGAGCTGTTCAATCAGCGCTCGCGCGGCCTGTTTGCTGAAGAAGACATCGCGCGCGAAGGCATCGTCGGCGAAGATCGACACGGGAATACGCAGTTCTTTCCGCTGACTACCGTGGCGATCGGTGCGGTGCGTGTTGCGCCGCCCTTTCCTGGACACCCTGAAACGTTGGCGACATTGGCGGCGCGCGCGAAACGGCATGCGAAACGGGCGCAAGTCGGGTTCTATTTGCTTGCGGGTGAGTCGGCGACGTAAAGCTTCTGCTGCTAGTCATTCGGCCGCAATGCCCATTCAAAGCGCTCGTCATTACCGGCGAAGGCCGGAATGACGACAAGGCAAGACCGAGGCGTTTGGTCAAAAAGTTTCAACCCATGTGCAGCCAATGCACATACACGCCGTTCTCCTTGTCTTCTTCCCTAAACCCTTCGCGACCATCCGCCACGACCGCCCATAAAGTACGCATACCGTCACCGTAAAGTCGGTCCACACGCACATGCTCACCTTGCGGAATCAAGTACTGCGTAGCCAGCACCATCACGCGATCGCTTTCCCAAACCAGGGTCGCCTTGCGCGGCGTGCTGGCACCCCAACCGACATGCACGTGCACGTCTTGCTCGGGAAAAGCGCCGCGGTTGTCGAGCTTCCATTCCTCGGTCTTGCGCAGCAGCGCTTCCAGACGGGGATCGCTCCAGTCCACCTGGTTGCCGGTTATTTTGGACATGGATTTGAAGTGACTCATACGGCAATAGGTTCCAACAGGCGGCGCGGCCACAGTCGCGCTTCGCCTTATTGGCGAAGCGGCTGTGCTTTGGGATGACTAGCGCGCTTCAGGCCTTATATCGGCCTGGCACTGCGTTTCTTTAGCAGGCGTGGCCCCTAGGGATGCTCTGATCTATTCCACGTACCCGTCACCGCACTGTATGCGCCTATCGCTGCGCCCCCAACCTCTTGAATTTAAATGACGGGGTGATGTCCACAAGGCCCGCAGCCTGCGCCGCGTGGCTTGAACAGACGGCCACTGCCCTGTGCCACGCAACACACCCTGCGGCCTTCTGGACGTCATGCCGGGTGCGTGGAATAGATCAGAGCATCCCTAGAAAACCTGGGCGGGATTGTTCAGCACCTTCAACCAATAGACATGGATGCCTTTCTCGCGATCTTCCTCGCGAATCCCTTCGCGTCCTTCCACCACCACGCCCCATAGCGTGCGGATGCGATCGCCCAGATACTTGTCCATGCGGATCTGCTCACCCTGGCCGATCGGAAAAGTGGTCTCCAGTACCACCGCGTTATCGCGCTCCCACACTAGGGTGGCCGTTCTACCGACCGAACCGCTCCAGCCGAAATAGACTTCCACATTCTGGGGCGAAAACCCGCCGCGGTTGTCGATGCTCCACTGCTCACTCTTGCGCAACAGCGATACCAGTTTGGGATCGTCCCAATCGACGCTGGTCGTGCTGGTGAGCGGGTTTACTTTGTGGCTATGGCGCATGACGAGGTTTCTTCCCATGCAAGGGGTGAGGAAGTGTGATTGCGATGTGACATGTTGACGGTGAAAAAGCGGTGGAAATACCGTGTTGTTTTCGTAACGGAATACTTACGTTCGATCACCCTCCATAACGTGATGCAGCGCCCTATCCGAGCGCTCAAACCTGCCTAGCCATCCAAGATCGCGCTGCGCCGCACAAAACAAGCCCCCACCCAATGCGCGGCACCGCGGCAGAACAGCGCTGCGGCCGAATGCCGCGCTGCACGCTGATCTCCCGAATCGTCCGCGCTAAGGTCGGTCAGCGGTTCGGAAGGCAGCGTTCACAGCTCGGGGGAGTTGATGGCGAAGCACAGAACACATCGCATCCAACACTTCGTTCGGGTGCACTGGCCAGCCGGCGCCCTGCTCGGCTGGAGCGCCTATTTGGGCGCGCACTATATGCGCGGCAGCTATAGCGCCAACGTCATGGTGCTGGTATGGATGGCCCTGATCGCGTGTTGGGGCTGCGCCATTGCCAGCTGCGTGGGCTATCGCAAACGCCTGCATCGATGGGTGGTTCGCGACGAGCTGGCGGATTTAGGCAAGCTGCATTGGCGGCACTTTGAGGAACGCGTTGCGCAAGCGTTTCGTTTTCGCGGTTATACCGTGGAGCGTGCCGTGCAGGCAGATGCCAACGATGGCCTGGATCTCATTCTGCGCAAGCACGGCATGACTACGCTGGTGCAGTGCCGGCATTGGCAACACCGTCGTGTCGAAGTGAAAGACGTACGCGAGATGCATCACCTGATGAAGTTCCACCAGGCGTCTTCGGTGAAGATCGTCGCGTGTGGCGACTACACCGAGGATGCCTGGAAATTCGTAGCAGGCAAACCGTTCGAGCTGATCTATGGCGAAACGCTGCTGGCGATGCTGAGTGACGCGCAATTGCCGATTCATCCGGGCGTAGTGCCGTTCCGGGCGCCATCCTCACCGCCGCCGATGCATCATCGAGCACGGGCGGCAGTACGGACTTGAAGAGAAAAACCGCGCGATGCGCGGTTTTTTTTTGCAACAACATGAAACTCGCTCATTCGGCATCATGGAAAATAATCCCCAGCGTATGCCGGTGTCCCGCACGAATACGACTCACCCCATGCCGCATCATCACCCGATAAACACCTCGCGTGCCGTGCATCGGCCGATGATGAACCGCGAAAATCACCGCATCGCCCTGCTCCAACGGCACCACCTCCGCCCGCGACTGCATACGCGGGCGCTGCTCGGTCAGTACGAATTCGCCACCCGTGAAATCCTTGCCTGGCTGCGATAACAGAATGGCCATCTGCAACGGAAACACGTGCTCGCCGTAAAGATCCTGGTGCAGACAGTTGTAATCGCCAGCACCATATCGGAGCAGCAACGGCGTAGGACGCAGTTGACCCGCCGCATGACAGCGTTTGAGATAGTCCTCGTGCAAGGGTGGATAGTGGACATCGATGCCCATCGCCTGGTTCCAACGATTGGCGATCTCCGCCAGCGCCGGATAGAAAGCGGTGCGAAGTTGCTGAATAGCGGCAGGCAGCGGATAAGCAAAATACTTGTATTCACCCCTGCCGAATCCATGCCGCGCCATCACCACGCGACTGCGGAAACCACGATCGTCTTCGTACAGCGCCGTCATGGCATGGCATGCGTCCGGCTGCAGCAGTTTCCGAATGCGGGTCGCACCGTAGCGATCGAGATCATCGGCGCGCTTTAGCCAATCGATGCCATGGGCGTCGATGCGTGACAGCGCGGCTGTCTCGGCATGAATCGTCTTCATTTTGACTTCCACAATGCGTCGCTTCGAAAAACAATCAGCTTACCCACCGCAGGCGTTCGCGACACTCCGTTTATTGCACAAGAACCGACGTGTACGCGCTCACCAGATAGTTTTCACGTCGCAATTGCGCCGGGCGTAAGCTTCGCGAAATCGGCGTCGCTACTGTTTCAGTCTTCATAACCGATTTAGTTTTTGGATTGCGCAAGCCGGACAAGTGTTTGCGTGTCAACGCTACGTGGAGCGCACTCCTCGTGTATTAATTGAACGAAAACAGCGAATGATTCGCTGAGTGTTTCATCGCGTGGCATGCGTTACGTTCCCTGCACGAATTCGCCAAGCGAGGGATGTCCCCATGAAATACCAGGCTTTGATGCGGAAGACCGCCACGCGTTGCAGCGCGTGGGCGCTTGGCGCGTGCGTACTCTCCGCCACAGGATTCGCGCTTACCGCGATGCCGGCACAGGCGCAGGTTTCCGTTGGCGTGTCCATCACCGTGGGTTCACCGCCACCGCCACTGCCGGTTTACGAGCAGCCACCGATTCCGGCGGCCGGCTATATCTGGACACCCGGGTACTGGGCGTGGGACGACGACGCACAACAGTATTACTGGGTGCCCGGCACCTGGGTGCTTGCACCGTTTACCGGCGCACTTTGGACGCCTGCCTATTGGGGATGGAATGATGGCGTCTATGGCTTCCACGAAGGCTATTGGGGCACCGAGGTCGGCTTCTACGGCGGCATCAACTACGGTTACGGCTACGGCGGCGAAGGTTACGAAGGCGGCCGCTGGGACCATGGCGGCTTCTATTACAACCGCACGGTGAACAACATCAGCAACGTGCACATCACCAATGTGTACAACAAGACGGTCATCAATAACGTCACTGAGAATCGTGTCAGTTACAACGGCGGCAACGGTGGCGTACAAGCGCAGCCAAGCGCCCGGCAGATGGCATTCGCACACGAACAGCACACACCGCCCGTGGCCGCTCAGCAACAACACATGAGCATGGCGCGCCAGAACCCGGAAATGCGCTTGTCGAACAACCATGGCGTACCGACTATTGCCGCTACCGCAAAGCCCGCTGTGTTCAATGGTGCGGAGGTAGTCCATGCTCACAACGCGCCCATAGCCGCGGCGGCAAATCCGCGGCCGGGTGCAGAAGGCGCACGTCCGCAACCCAACGAGCATCAACCCTTGCGTTCGTCCGGCTTCGCACCGCACCCGAATGCAAATCCCCATGAAGCACCCGCACGCGAGCCGAATCGCCCGTTCAACCGACCCGAAAACCGGCCGGGAAACGCTCCTGAAAATACCGGTGCGCCACGTGCGCCGCACCCTGAGGTCGCGCCTATGCCACGCCGTGAAGAGGCAGCCCCGCGCGAAGAACCAGCCCCTCGTCCAGCCCCGCCGCCGCATGAAGTAGCACCGCGCGACATGGCACCTGAGCAGGCGCATCCGGTCGCTCCGCGTGAGCCGGCCTTCCGCAACGCACCGCCTCCGCAGGAATACCATCCAGCGGCACCACGCCCTGCGCCGTCCGAACGTGCTCCTGCTGAAAGGCCGCACCCGGCACCGCAAGAAAACCGTAAGAAGCCTGAGGAACAACATCCCCCGGGCGGCGGCTGAGGTCCGGCAAAAAAAGCCCTGGCAGCTTCTGCGCTGCCAGGGCTTTTTCCTTGGCTGTTGTTTTCGTTACATCGCCTCGCGCGGCTTGGCCCATAGCGCCAGCAACGTCAGCACAGCGGCGGCCGAGAGGTAATAGCCCACGTACGCCAGTCCGTACGTCTTGGCCAACCATGTCGCGAGATACGGCGCCAGCGATGCGCCGAAGATGCCGGCCAGATTGAACGCCAAGGATGCGCCGGTGTAACGCACAGCGGTGGGAAAGATTTGCGCGAGCACCGTGCCCAATGGCCCGTACGTCATGCCCACCACGCACATACCCACCACCATGAACAACAAGCCGCTTTGCGCGAACAGCGGCGCATAAGCAATGCCGAACGCAAAGATCAGCACCGTGGCCAGAATCATGGTGAAGCGACCGCCGCGGCGATCCGCCAACCATGCTGAAAACGGAATCAACAAAGCGAAGAACAGCACGCCCACCATCTGCACGATCAGGAACGACTCGCGTGAATAACCCAGTTTGGAAGTGGCCCAGCTCAACGCAAACACCGTCATCAGGTAGAAGATGACAAAGGTCGCCAACGCCGCGAACGTACCTGATATCAAGGCACGCGGATGATGCGCGAACACGTTGAACATCGGCACCTTCACGCGCTCATGCTGTGCCATCGCGCGTGCAAACGCGGGCGTTTCGGTCAAACGCAGGCGCATCCACAGGCCGATCAGCACCAGCGCGGAACTGGCCAGGAACGGTACGCGCCAGCCCCATGCGAAGAACGTGGCATCACCCATCTTCTCGGTCAGGAACAGGAACAAACTGGTCGCAGCGAGAAAGCCGAGCGGCGCGCCAAGTTGCGGAAACATGCCGTACCACGCCCGCTTGCCCGGCGGTGCGTTTTCAATCGCCAGCAGCACCGCACCACCCCATTCACCGCCGAGACCAAGACCCTGCCCCAAACGGCAAAGCGCGAGCAACGCAGGCGCCACCAGACCGATTTGCGCATACGTCGGCAGCATGCCGATCACCACGGTGGAAACACCCATGGTGAGCAAAGCCGCCACCAGCGTCGCCTTGCGACCGATGCGATCCCCAAAATGTCCGAACAAAGCCGAGCCAATTGGACGCGCGATAAAGGCCAATGCAAACGTGGCGAAGGATTGCAGCGTTGCCGTAGCAACATCGCCCGTTGGAAAGAACAGCTTGGGAAATACCAGCACCGCCGCAGTGGCGTAGATGTAGAAATCGAAGAATTCGATAGTGGTGCCGATCAGGCTGGCGAACAGAACCCGGCCTGGCGAATTGACCGGGGTGGTAACTGCATCACGCATGAACTTGGCTTCCGTGGGTGCGGAGAGTCCGGATTCTGCCAGACATGGAACGGATGCGGGTCATCTCGCCGCGCATTACTCCCTCCCCTGCATTAGGCAGGGAGGGCCGGGGCGGGGTTGCACGAGCTTGCGGCCATGCTCGAGTTCATCGCGCGATGGTTCACCCCACCCCTCCCCTGCTTACAGGGGAGGGGGCTATCCATATCGCACGGCGATCTCATCTTGTCGCCGCTGCAAAAACCTTCGCACCGCAGGATCGCGCGCAAGCCCAATCGCCATGTCGTACGCATGCAACGCCTCGCGCTCATCCCCCACGCGTGCAAACAATGCCGCACGCGCAGCCCAATACGGCTGATACTCGGCAAGCCGTTTGTCTCTGGACAGTTCGCGGATCACCGCAATCCCCGCCTCGACGCCCTTCACTTCCGCCATCGCCAACGCACGATTGAGCGCAATCACCGGAGAACCCGTCAGCGCATATAGCGCATCGTAGAGCTGCACTTCCGCCGTCCAATCGCTACGGCCTGACCGGCGGCGTTCGATATGCGCCGACTGCAGCGCCGCCTCAAGCTGATAGCGGCCTATACGTCCAAAACTCCCGGCACGCTGCAACAGCGCTTCGGCTTCATCGATCATGGCCGCATCCCACAAGCCCATGTCTTGCTCGGCGAAGGGCACATACTCGCCCTGCGCATTGCGACGCGCACGCCGTCGCGCTTCGGTGTACCGCATGCCGGCGAGCAAGCCGAAGGTTTCCGGTTCTTGCGGCAACAGTTCCGTCAGCAAACGTGCGAGGAAGATCGCTTCTTCGACCAAGTCGCGGCGAAGCAGATCGGCATCATCCGGGTCGCTCCATCCCTCCGCATAAGCCGCATAAACGGCAGCAAGCACGCCATCCAGGCGTTCGCGCCACGCCTCGCGCTCGGGAATGGCGAACGGAATGCGCGCTTCGCGGATTTTCTGCTTCGCGCGGCCCAACCGTTTGCACATCGCTTCGGGCGATACCAGAAACGCCGAGGCGATGACTTTGGCATCCAGGCCTAACACCGTCTGCAACATCAGCGGCGCGCGTATGTTGACGTCGATGGCCGGATGCGCGCAGGCAAACAGCAAAGCCAAGCGTCGATCGGGAAAGCACTCCTCGTCTTCCGTACCCACGCATTCGGCCTGCATGTCGGCCATGGTCTGCAGCTGCACCGATGCAGCCTCTGCGCTGCGTCGGCGTCGCACCCCGTCGATGCCTTTGCGGCGCGCGACCGTCATCAACCAAGACTCAGGATTGTCCGGGCATCCATGCACCGGCCAGTCCGCCAGCGCCGCGGCAAAGGCCTCGGCAAGAGCATCCTCCGCCGCCGACACATCACGCATGTCGGCAGCGAGATAGGCCAGCAACTTGCCGTAGCTGTGGCGCGCTACGGCGCTGGCAACGGCTTGTGCGGGCGATGCATCGTTCACGCTGCGGTTGCAGTGACCGAAGCCACATCCGAAGTCGCCCCCGGCGTGGGCCATACCGGCCGCACTTCGACCGTGCCGTGGCTTGCGGTAGGACAGCGCGCGGCCCAGGCGAGCGCCGCATCGAGATCAGCCGCTTCGATCAGGTAATAACCGGCGAGCTGCTCCTTGGAATCGGCGTACGGCCCGTCCAGTACCTGCGATTTGCCATCGACGACACGCACGGTCGTGGCCATGTGCGTGTTCTGCAACCGGTTGGAGCCCACCCACGCGCCCGCTTCCTTCAAGGCTTCCGTGTAGGCGCGATAAGCCGCCGAGCCGCGTTCCTGTTCGGCGCTGGACATACGGCCCCAAGCGTTTTCTTCGACAAAGAGGATCAATAGATATTGCATAGGAATTCTCCGTGAGATCGAGACGGGCACCATGCGCCGCCCATTTGATGACGCACGAACTACGGTGAATCGGACATCCGCCCCCGCGAGGATAGCCATTCCGCAGGAGGCCGGCGTAGAAGCGCAACTTATCAGTTGCATGATTTGCCGGGCATGACTAATATGCAACCAGGAGGTTGCGCATGAATACATCGACTGATCGCATCGAACGGCAGATCCACATCAAGGCCCCGCGCTCGAAAGTGTGGCGCGCGCTCGCAGACGCCGAATCCTTCGGCGAATGGTTCGGCGTCGCACTGCAAGGCAAGCGCTTCGTAGCGGGTGAGCCATGCGCAGGCAACATCACCTATCCGGGCTACGAACATCTGGTCTGGAATGCGGTGGTGGAACGGATCGAGCCGGAGCACCTGTTGTCGTTTCGCTGGCATCCATACGCCATCGATCCCAACGTGGACTACTCAAACGAGCCCACCACGCTGGTGACCTTCGAACTGGAGGAAACTGGCGACGGCACGCTGCTTCGCCTGGTGGAATCGGGCTTCGACAACATTCCCGTACATCGTCGCGCCGAAGCCTTCCGCATGAACAGCGGCGGCTGGGACGCGCAGATGAAGAACATCGACACCTATGTCGCCACGCACTAATTCACCACGCAGCACCGGCACGAAATATCCGCTGCTACGCAAAGCCGTGCCGGTGTTCGCGGCATTGGGCGACGAAACACGGCTGCGTCTGATCGCCGTGCTCTGTGCCGGCGGCGCGCTCTCCATCGCGCAACTTACCGCCGACACCGACATCACGCGGCAAGCCGTCACCAAGCATCTGCAAGTGCTGGCTGAGGCGGGTTTGGTGCGCGATGTTCGGCAAGGTCGCGAACGCTTGTGGGCGTTCGAACCTTCGCGATTGGATGAAGCGCGGCGCTCGCTTGATGCGATTGCGGAGCAATGGGATCAGGCGCTGCTGCGCCTGAAGGCCAGGTTGGAGGAATAACGTCGTAAGGTGGGGTGCGAATCCTGGCACCGTCGTCCTCGCATATACCAACGTTGGCGTTGCATCCAAACCTGCGTGACTGCGAAAAAGTCCGTCTTACTTCACCGTAGCAAGATTGCGCATCACTACAAGCCCCTCTCCGCCACTTCCGTATGCCGCCGCGGCCGATGCGCCGGCCGCACCCTTGCATGCCGGCCGAACGTGGCCTCAACCCAAGACTGAAACGTCGGCGAACCCAGCGCACGCTGCTGCTGGACATAAGCACGTATGTCCCGCAATACGTCTGCATCGATAGCCAGCTTGAACAACTCGCGATACGCATGCGCGCGCTGCTCCGAAGTATGTCCCAGCGCCAGGTGTTGCTTGTGCGGTACGACCACCGGATCCGCCGCCCCCAGCGCATTGCAGCTGTAACTCGACCAGGGATAGGACAACGGTTCGGACACCCATCCTGCGCGCACCGGATTCAGCTCGATATAGCGCTGACACGTAAGCACGTAGTCCGCGCCGATCAGGCAGGATTTGTAGCGCCCTTCCCACAACGTGCCCGAGCGTCGGTACATGGTGTTGAAGTAGCTCACGTAGTTGCGCCCAATGGCCTGCATCATGCACGCCAACGCACCCAGCCGCGACGGCGTTACCAGTAGGTGCACGTGATTGCGCATCAACACGTACGCATGCACGCTGCACTCCCAACGCCGGCTGGCATGCAGCAGTTGCGCGAGGTAGCAACGGCAGTCGGCCGGCGTGCGAAAACATTCCTCGCCGTCGTGCCCGCGCTGAATGATGTGCTGCGGCACATTGGCAAGATCGAACCGTGGCGATCGTGGCATCGTGTAGCCTCCATGCGGCGATGCGTGTTCGGTCGATTTATTGAAGATACCGCCCTGTGGATGCCAGACCGTGTCACGCCTAACGTCGCTTCGTGCTGCGAATCTGCGTGGACCGAAATCGAACAGCAGGTTGTTCCCTTGCTCCCCCGGAACAAACTATCACGAGTGATGCAACGTCAAGCCTATATCGCACTGCAGTGTAAAAACTGTGATGGATGGATCAGCGCCCGCACGCTGTTGCGCAAACCTGTATAACGGGGACAGATCGAAATAACGAAAGGCATTCGGCAGGTCGGACGGAAGCGCATCCCTACCTGCGGCGAGTAGCACGTACATGGCTTGATCGAGGCAATGCATGATGCATAAAACCCTGACGATGGCACGCCCTTGGACCGGCTGGCTCACCGTCGTCCTGTTCCTGACTTTCGGATCGCAGTGGATCGGCGGTCATGTGCATCCGGCCATCATGTTCGTGCTGTTCGCATGGCTGTTCCTGATGATCGTGTGGGTAGCCTTCGGCGTGGTGCACGAAGCGGAGACGCTGGCAGACATGCTCGGCGAACCGCTAGGCACCTTGGTGCTTACGCTCTCCATCGTCGTGATCGAAGTGGCGCTGATCTCGGCAGCCATGCTCGGCCCGGAAGGCAACGCCACGCTCGCACGCGACACCATGTATGCGGTGTTGATGATCGTGCTCAACGGCGTGGTGGGCTTGGGCCTGCTGACCGGCGGCATCCGCCACTACGAGCAGTCGTACAACCTGAAAGGCGCCTCGGCGTATTTGTCGGTGATCCTGCCGCTGACCATCATCGCGCTGATGCTGCCGAACTTCACCACGTCCACGCACGATGGCTCACTGGCGCCGCCGCAGGCTTTGGCATTCTCGCTGCTTACTATTGCCCTGTATGGCATCTTCCTGTGGCTACAGACCGGACGGCATCGCGGCTACTTCGTCGCAACCGAAGCGCAGCCGATCGATCCTAAGGAAATGGCGCATCATCGCCCGGGTGCCATCGACAAAAAAAAGCTGCTGCTGCACTTCGGACTGCTGCTGGTTCACATCCTGCCGATCATTATTCTTTCCAAGAGCCTGGCGAAGCTGCTCGACTATGGCATCGAGACCACCGGTGCTCCCAAGGCGCTAGGCGGCGTGGTGATCGCCATGCTGGTGTTCGCACCGGAAGGTATTTCCGCACTGAATGCGGCACGCACCGATCGGCTGACGCGCGCCATCAATCTCTGCCTGGGTTCGGTTGCTTCCACGCTGGGGCTTACCGTACCCGCAGTGCTTGCGATCAGCCTTTACACCGGACAATCCGTACTGCTGGGGGTCGCGCCATCGAGCATGGTGATGTTGGTCGCAACGCTGGTGCTGAGTGGCATGACGTTCTCCAGCTCACGCACCACCATGCTCGACGGCGCGGTGCATCTTTCATTGTTCGCGGTGTTTGTGGTGCTGATCTTCAGCCCTTAGAAAAGCCCGCCATGCCTCAGCCGCGGAAAAACAAATAGACCGCGCTGTACGGCACTCGCACTTCGCCACCCGCATGACCGGCGTCGCAGCCGGTGGCGGGCGCCACGCCGCCTTCCGTGCGCGTGCGCACGATGTATTGCACGCTTGCCATCTCGCCATTGCCTGTATGCGATTTCGCATGCAGCACGAGCCAAGAAACAGCCCCTGCGTCGGGCGATGGCGACGCCTGCACCGGCTCGCCCACCACCACGCTGCCATCCTCGGCCTGCCAACTGGGGCCGGCGAAATGCTTGGCAATGACCTGCCCTTTTGCATCGCTCAAGCTCGCATCCGGTGCTTTCAACGTCCACGCGTAGCTGCCGTTGGCGGCTTTGCAGGTATAGATCTGCACGCCCTTGGCAAACCCTTCGATGGCTGCGGGCTTGGTGGCCGGCGTTTGTGCATGGACGGTGCTTGCGATGGCGGCCAGCATGAAAATCCAGGGCACCTGAGTCGTCCGCATGATGTTCTCCGCAGCAGGTTGAGGAATCGCCAGGCTGCCCGCCGCGGGAAACGGCGTCAATCGCCTTCGCAGGATTTAGCAACGTGGCCACGCAAGCAGCATAAACAGCCATTGTTTCACGCAAAACCTGCACGCGGTTTGTCATACACTCCGCGTCGCAGTGCTTGGCCGCGACGCGCCAGAGCTGTTGGTCACCGCTGCCTCGGCGATATCCATTTCGCAGGCATTCGAAGCTGGCCCGATGCATGCGACAAACCGTTGCATAGTGAGGAGGGTAAGTAGATGACTCGCACCTCTCGCATTCCATGGCATCGGCGACTGGCGATGACTTCGGCCGTTGCCTCACTCGCCATACTGGTAGCGGCTTCACCCATGGCAGCACAGGCACAACGCCATGGTTATGGGCGCCCCGTGCCCCATCGTCCGTATCGACCAGCGCCACCGCCTCGCCGCGGCGGCGATGGCGGAGCCCTCATCGCCGGCGCCTTGCTGGGCGTGATAGCCGGCGCGGTGATTGCCAATTCCGCTGCCGCACCGCCGCCGGGCGCAGTCGTCTACACCCAGGCGCCGCCTCCGCCGCCACCTGGCGTGGTCTATTACCAAAACAGCTATCCGTATCCGCCTCCACCCCCACCGCCGCCTGGCTATTGATGCCTGCGCCGGCTTTTCAGGCCGTCGTCGATCCGCACTCATGAATCGGAGCTTCCTGTCATGAAAAACGCCATTCGCAAGACTGCCCTGCCGATCGCGCTGTCGCTCGCTTTGTTGGCGACCGGCGGGTTTGCACAGAGCACGGCACCTGCTTCATCCACCTCGTCCGCCGCACCCAGCTCAGCGAAAATGCGTGCGGAAAAACGTGCTGACATGGTGGAACAGCAAATCACCGAGCTGCATGACCAGCTGCAGATTACCGATGCGCAATCCAAACAGTGGGGCACTTACACCGACGTGATGCGCAACAACGCACGCAGAGCTTCCGAAGCCTTCCAGCAACGCGCGCAGAAAATGTCGACGATGAACGCCGACGAGGTGATGAAATCGTATGCGCAGTTGGCGCAGATGCATGCGGAGGACATGCAGAAGCTGTCGTCCGCGTGGAGCGATGTGTATGCCTCGCTATCGCCCGAGCAGAAGCAGACGGCCGATGCGCTGTTCCAGCATAAGGCAATGAAACCGCGTCGCGGCATGGAGCATAAGAAAGCTGCCAAGCCGGCGGGTGCTTCGTCTTCCGCCCCCGCACCCGGAACCTGATCCACCGTAGGTTGGATTAGCGAAGCGTAATCCAACCATCCGGACCCACGAGGATGGGGGATTTGTTGGGTAACCCCCGGATCAAGTCCGGGGTAACCCAACCTACGAACTATCTATGCGGCCGCCAAACACAGCGCTAAGCTGGGCTCGCCCGGTTCCCCCCAGCCTGCCGGACGCACATCGACATCAACACGCCCGCCTAGGAGGAAGATATGGCTTTCTCTGCTCGTGTATCCCGTAGTGACGTGATGGCCAGCATCAATGTCACACCGCTGGTCGACGTACTGCTGGTGTTGCTGATCATCTTTATGATCAGCTCGCCGATCATTACCCACAAAGCGCGCATGGATTTGCCGCAACCCTCGAAGACGTTTGCAGAACCGTCCACGCCCATCCATCTGGCCATCCATGCCGATGGCGCGATGTATTGGAACGACACGCCCGTCAGCCAAGATCAGCTCACCATGCAGTTGAGCATCGCTGCGGCTCAAAGCAACCAGGCTGCATTGGAAATCGATGCCGCCGATGGCGTGGCTTATGAAGCGGTAGCGCGGGTCTTGGCTGAAGCCAAGGCGCAAGGGCTAGCCAAGATCGATATGCTCGGCATGCGTTAGCGATACCCCACATGGCCGTCATTCCCGCAAACGGAATGACGGCCATGTGGCTGTGTGGCGAAAAGGGCAAGCAAGCCCCCGCTGTATAATCCACCCATGCAAAACCGCATCGCTTCGCCTGTTACCGGGCTGTTCGACGCCCTCACGCGCGACGGCTTCTCCTTCGTCACCGCGGATGTCATGCAGCCCTTGCTGCAATCGTCAGGCGAGCTCTCCGACTGGGATGCGTTTACCGAAAGCTGGAACCATTTAGGCCCCGATCCTTATCTTGCGGCCACCGGAAGGCTTCGCCGGCGCCGCCATGCCACGTATGCCGCCACGCCGCATGACGGCGTCGCGCTCATACCGCATCAGCCGCATTACCAGTCGCTGCAATACAACCGGCTGCAGGGCGATATCGAACGCTGGTTCGAGCCTATCGACGCGAGCGTGGCTGACGGCGCAAGCCTGAGCACGATCCTCGCGTTCTGCAACGACTTCTTCAGCTCGCTCGCACCCGCCATCGCGCAATGGCACGTGGAAGTGCATCAATTCCGCATCGAAGCAAGCGCCAACGCGGCGGGTGAGCCCACGCCAGAAGGCAGTCATCGCGATGGCGTGGATTTCGTGCTGGTGCTGTTGATCGACCGACACAACATTGCCAGCGGCACGACCACCATCCACACGCCGGATGGACAACCGCTGGGCGATTTCACGCTTACGCGCCCATTCGATGCAGCGCTGATCCATGACCCGCGCGTATTCCATGGCGTAACGCCAGTGACGCCGCTGCTGCCGGACGAACCAGCTCATCGGGACGTGCTGGTGGTGACGTTCCGCGCCAAATCCTGATCCACGGCATTCCAGTCAAAGCTGGGGTTACCGATGACTTCCCATATAGTTGCCAAAAGCAACTATATGGGATTAGAGTCATCGCCCATGAACACCCCACCGATGCAAACCGGGCTGGCACGGCAAATTGCCCAGATACGCGAGTTCAACCGCTACTACACCACCCGCCTCGGCCTGATGAGCCGGCGATATCTGGGCGGGGAGTTCGGTCTGGCAGAAGCGCGCATCCTGTACGAGGTAAGCGCGCAACCGAAGACGACGGCATCCGCACTGCAGGAAACGCTCGAACTGGATGCCGGCTACATGAGCCGGCTGCTCTCTGGATTGATCCGCCGCAAGCTCATCCGCCGCGTAACGTCTGATACCGATGCACGCGAAAAACCACTGGTGCTTACCGCTACCGGAGAAAAAACGGTCGCGCGTCTCAACCAACAATCGACGGCGCGCATCCACGGCCTGCTCGCACACTTGAGCGCAGCCGATCGCCAAACCATGGCGGCGGCGTTGGCCGGTGTTCGCAAGCTTCTTGAAGGCCAGCAATCATCACTGCGCATCGTTCGCCTGACCGAAGTTGACGACGACGCGCGCGCCATTCTTGATGAATACTACGAAGCCGTGCATGTCGTGCAGCGAGACAAGCCCGGCCGCATCCAGAAGCTCATCGATACACCGGCCTCGGGAATATGGCTGGCGTATTTAGGCGACGAGGTAGTGGGATGCGTTGTGCTGCGCAAGCTGACCAAACTATCACGCGCTAGTGAGTGCAAGCGCCTGTACGTGAAGCCTTCCGCGCGCGGCAAGCACATCGCCGACAAACTACTCGACGCCCAGGAAGCCTTTGCTCGCAGCCAGGGCGTGGAATGGATCTATCTCGACAGCTATGACGATCTGAAGGCCGCCATCGCACTGTACGAAAAGCGCGGTTACGAGCGTTGCGAACGCTATAACGATAATCCCCAGGCGACTTTGTTTATGCGCAAGTACATTGGTATGTAGGCTGGGTTTGCACTGTGAAGTATCCCTACATTTTTTGGTTGTTATTCCCGCGAAAATCAGCATCATGTTGACGAGGTTAGACAAACTTTTCGCGGTGAACGACGCGTTGCCGCCATTAAAAATGTGGGGAGATACAAGGGGTTCCCGCAACCTGCATCTGCCTTTCGCACTAGCGATGGCGACTCGCCTTCCACGCCGCCACACGTTCCTTGATATACCGATCGTAGTCGTAATCCGTCTCCAACCGCGGCGTTAGACGATGCGTGTCACCTTCTGCATCGGGCACCGGCAGACTGGAAACAAGATCCGCATACACCTCTTGCAGATGCGAAGGTTTGTTGGCGGAAGGATTCGTACCCTTCGAAGCCGGCACGGCTACACCGGACAGAGGATCATCGGTGCGCGTCGCGCTTAGGCTTAATGCCGCACTTACATCGGGCGCAGCCGCATCGCGCGCAGTCAAAGCCGAAAGCCCCCACCGCTGCTCCACGGTTTTGAGAATCGAGGCGTGATCGAACGGCGTATCGCCCGATGCACGAAACACCGTGCCAGCCGGAATAAGCGGTGAAATCAGCAGCGTCGGCACACGCGGACCAAAGCGCTTGAAGTCGAAACCGTATTCACCTGCAGTGTTATCCGGCGGCACTGCATTCGTCGGCGGTGGTACGTGGTCGTAGCAGCCGCCGTGCTCATCGTAAGTAATGATCAACAGCGTCTGATTCCATTGCGGGCTGTTGCGCAACGCGTAATACACGTTGTGGATATATTGCTCTCCCAATGCCACATCGTAGTTGGGATGCTGGCTGTTGCCTTTCGAGCCCCAGCTGGGTTCCAGAAATGCATACGATGGCAACGAACCGTTCGCCGCATCGGCCTGAAAATCTTTGAATAACCCGAAATACGTATCCGGCAGATTGGTGATGTCGCTGAACGAATGACGCGTAAGCGGCTCGGCGTCGTAGCCGTAGATTTTCCAGCTGACGTTCTGTTTGCTCAGCGCGCCGTAAATGGTTGGCGCCGTGAAGCTCTTGGTTTTGTCGTCCATGTGGCCTTGCGAGGTCGCTGCATGAACAAAGGCACGATTGGGCAAGGTTTCGGTAGGTGCCGAACCGTACCAGTGATCGCACACCGCAAAGCCACGCGCCAACGCGGACAGCACCGGCAACGTGTCCGGCGTATGCATGCCCATGATGTCATTGGCGGTGGTGCCAGGCAGGATCGAATAGCTTTTGTTCTTCGACTCCCAATTGAGCGTGGCCGCGAAATTGGTGACGAAACCCTGATTTTTCGCGATCGGCGGGTTCGGCGCAGTATTGCTGCCGAACAGTTGCGCGTTGGTGGCCGCGTAACCTTCACCGGGATCGGCACCAGGCATGTAATACGTGCTGGTAGTGCTGGGTGGAATCTTGAACACGGTGACGGGATTGCCGCCCACGCCACCCGGATTCGTTTCTTTGCCGGTCAACCCTTCGTATGGCTGCCCCGCCGGCGACACATTGCCGGCATCCGTGTAGAGAAATCCAAGCATGTGATCGAAGGAGCGGTTCTCCAGCATCAGCACAACAATGTGATTGATCGCGGAAAACCCATTGCCGGTAGTCGCCATGACAAGCAGCCTCGTGTGTGAAGAGAATGTCATTGCGCATGCACGCGCATGACCGCCGTTACGTTAGTTAACCACGATGACAATTTTCCGCGAACGCATTCAACGATTCAGACGCGATCCATATAAGGCGCAAGAACGTTCGTCAGCCATGCCATGAACACTTGTACGCGCGCGGATACGTTGCGTCGTTGCGCATACAACAACGATACCGGCATCGGCTCTGCTTGGTAGCGCGGCAGCACTTCCACCAGACGCCCGCTGTCGATCAAATGCCGCATGCCGGCACACGGTGCCTGGATGATACCTAGCCCGGCCAGGCATCCGTTTTCATACGCTTCGACGCTGTTGACGGTAAGCACGCCTTGCATAGGCACATAGCGGCATTCCGTGCCTTCCATGTATTCGAAACCAAGCGGACGTTGGCCCAGCGTAGCGACGTAGTGGATCAACCGATGATGCGCGAGGTCTTCGAGTGTTTGCGGCACGCCGTACTCCCGCAGATACGCAGGGCTGGCACAGTTGACGATGCGGTACTGCCCGAGCGGCCGCACAATCAGGTTGGAATCGCTCAGCGTGCCGACACGCACTACGCAATCGAAACCTTCGGCCACCACATCCACGCGGCGATCGGTGCAACTCATTTCCACCTGGATCTGCGGATGCTCGCGCAGAAACTGCGGCAACAGCGCAATCACGTGCTTGGCCACGCCGCTGTTCATATCCACGCGCAAGCGGCCGCTCAAGGCTTGCGGCGCCTGTTGGAACATGGTGTTCAATTCGTCCAGGTCCGCCAGCACGTCCTTGCAACGCTCGTAAAAGCGTTGGCCGTCATGCGTCAATTGCACCCTGCGCGTGGTTCGATGCAATAGTTGCGTGCCAAGCTGCGCTTCCAGGCGCTGCACAGCGGTGGAGGCACTGGCCTTGGGCAATCCCAGGCTGTCGGCCGCGCGGGTGAAACTGGCCAGCTCCGCCACTCGCACAAAGACGTGCATTGCCTCGATCCGGTTCATCGCCCGCCCCGATTGTTCGCATATTCCGAACACAGCACTCATGATCGAACGATTTATGTGAAGAGTACAGATCAATATGCTGGCTGCCGTTGGTTCCTTTTCCCTGGTTACGAGGAGACACACATGAGCACGAACACCCCCATCGCCCTGATCACCGGCGGCAGCCGCGGCCTCGGCAAGAGCATGGCGCTGAACCTGGCCGAGCACGGCACTGACGTGGTGCTGACGTATCGCTCCAACCAGGCCGAGGCGGAGGCCGTGGTCGCCGCAATCAAGCAGCAAGGCCGCCGTGCGATCGCACTGCCGCTGGACGTAGGCAAGACCAGCAGCTTCGCCACTTTCGCCGGGCAACTGCGCGCAGCGCTCAAGCAACACTGGCAACGCGATAACTTCGATTACCTGGTCAACAACGCCGGCATCGGTGTACACGCCAGTTTCGTCGAAACCACCGAAGCGCAATTCGACGAACTGGTGAACGTGCACCTCAAAGGCGCGTTCTTTCTTACGCAAACCTTGCTGCCATTGATCGCCGATGGCGGGCGCATTCTCAATGTTTCCAGCGGACTGGCGCGCTTCGCATTGCCCGGTTATTCGGCGTACGCAGCGATGAAGGGCGGCATCGAAGTGCTCACGCGCTACCTCGCCAAAGAACTAGGCTCACGTCACATCGCTGTCAACACACTGGCGCCTGGTGCGATCGAAACCGATTTTGGCGGCGGCGTCGTGCGCGACAACAAGGATGTGAATGCGTTCGTCGCGTCGCAGACGGCGCTGGGGCGCGTGGGTTTGCCGGACGATATCGGCGGTGCGGTGGCGATGTTGTTGTCGAAGGAAAGCGGCTGGATCAATGGGCAGCGCGTTGAAGCATCGGGTGGGATGTTTATCTAAGCGCCGCCGCATTCCATTCCCTGGCCACAACCCTTGACTGCCAAGGGCGCACTCACTGGGCGCCCTTCCCGTAAATGTCGCCGAATATCGAGGAGAAAATCGATGTCGCCCCCGGCAAACGCCGCCGGCTCAAAGTCTGGTAACCCATTGAATGCCGTGCATTTATCTCCACTTGCGTCGTGATCATCAACTGAATGAAGCCGTTCAGGCCCATCCCGGGCTTGCGACCGTGGGGCCGGGGGCATGGACGCCGGGTCATTGATATTGCCGGCGGCGTCGGCATATTCCCGCCTGCACTCGCGTTTTTTTGGGGCGTCGCGTACAACCCGCGCGAGTGCACGGATCACTTACCGATAAAGCCAAGTTAACGAGATCAATCCAATGGCTTCCCCCTGCTTGCACGCTGTTCCCAAGACAGAACCCTGCGTCCGCACCGCTGCACAGTTGCCCATTCACCTGGCGGACGGCCGCGAAGCATCCAGCACCATCTACAGCTTCTCTGGCCTTTCCGACGGCAAGGAGCACTTTGCACTCCGCTTCGGCCATGACGATGTGGAAGCACCGCTCGTGCGGCTTCATTCCGAATGCATGACGGGCGACGTGCTGGGTTCGGCACGTTGCGATTGCGGCCCGCAACTGCAGGAGTCGCTGTTGCGTCTGCACAAGGAAAGCGGTTACCTGCTCTATATGCGCCAGGAAGGTCGCGGCATCGGGCTCTACGCCAAATTGGACGCCTACCGGCTGCAAGAATTGGGTCATGACACCTACGCCGCCAACCGCGCACTCGGCCATGGCGACGACGAGCGCGATTACACCGCCGCCGCCGAGATGCTGAAGGCAATGGGCGTCACTCGCATCACGCTCATCACCAACAATCCCGACAAGCGCGCCCAGTTGGAAGCGCTAGGCATCGAAGTCGTCGCTGTTCGTCCTACGGGTGTTTTCTCCGGACGTCACAACACGCGCTATCTGGAAGCCAAGGTGCGCCACACGCATCACACCATCATGCTGCCGGCTGCCGAGAAAGAGAGTTGATCGGACAACCATATGGTGTCCCCGCTTGCCGTTGCCATGCCCCGGTGATCGATACGACCTTGCACGCAGCGTAAAATGGCAAAAGTCATCTGCCCAGTTGCCGGTTTGACTGGCCGCGAGATGCCGCCATCACGGAGCACGCCATGAACAGCATCAGTGAACGCATTGCACTGGTCACCGGAGGATCTCGCGGGCTCGGGCTCGAAATCGCTCAAGCACTGGCGAAAGAAGGCGTCCACGTCGCCCTCGGTTATCGCAACCGGCGGAAAGAAGCCGAAGGCATCGCCGCATCGATCACTGCCGCCTACGGTGTGCGGGCGATCGCCATCGGCGGTGACGTATCAAAGGCGGCCGACGTCGATTACATGGTTTCCAAAGTAGAAAGCCAGCTCGGCGACATCGCCATCCTGGTCAACAACGCCGGCATCAATCCTTCCGCCACGCTGGATTCCGTCACCGAGGCGATGTGGGACGAAACGCTCTCCACCAATCTGACCTCCGCATTTCTGGTCACGCAGCGCGTACTTCCCAACATGCGCAAAGCCGGCTTCGGCCGCATCATCATGATGTCTTCCATTGCCGCACAGGTAGGCGGCGTGATCGGTCCCCACTACGCCGCCAGCAAAGCCGGCATGCTCGGCCTGATGCACAGCTATGCCAACTTGTTGGCGAAAGAAGGCATCACCGCCAACGCCATCGCCCCCGCGCTGATCGAAACCGACATGATCAAGCACAACCCCAACATCACACCCGATCTACTGCCCGTGCAGCGCTTCGGCCAAGCCGGCGAAGTGGCGGATATGGTTGCGGCTCTCGTGCGCAACGGCTACATCACCGGTCAGACCATCAATATCAATGGCGGCTGGTATCACAGCTAACTTTCATATCGGCACCGGGACTTTGCGCCCATCAAATCCGACCATCTTTCACCCGCGTATCATCGGCAATCCAATTCGTCTCCCACGTCTTGCCGTCATCCGCAGAAAACGCCTGCTCGAAGTGAATCGCGTCGGCACTGCGTAGCGTAATCACAAAGCGCACCACGACCGGTTTGCCGTCAAACGTTTCCTTGTCGTAAAACACGCCGCGTCCGTCTGCAAATCCACCCACGCAAGGCACACCCAGCGTGCCGCTACGGCTGTTGGCTACGTATAAACCCCACTGGCGAGTGGCTGGGTTATAAAGACGAAACGAGGCAAGCTTCAGATGGCTGGAAGCGTTCTTCATATCCAGCTCCAACACATTCGCCTCGCCATTCCATACCTTGTGCACAACGGTAATGCCATCGTATTCGGCCCAGATCTTCGATCCCGTCAAAGGCTGCTTCAACATCGATACGTGGGTCTTCCACGTACCGAACTCGAAATCGAATGCGTGCCCGTCGTTGTGCGACGCGTCTGCCGATTGCGCCATCGCCACGGCAGGACACACCGCAATCATCAGCGTACCAAGTACACAACCTGTCCAGCGCTTATAGACCAGAGCCATACGCTTCTCCCGGAGTCGTGTGAAAACGCTCGCGGTAGAAACTAGGCCGATAAGTGGCCTGGAAAAATAGCCACTTTGCTAAGAGTCATATAGCCACTTTAATATGGAAAACACTGCATTTGAGTAATCGTTCGGCAAAAAAGAACTCGACCCGCACAGCATTCCAAAGAAGGATGTACGCTGCATCACCTCTTGCTCTTGTCGTCCGCAACCAAGCACCATGAAACCCGAAGATCTAAAGCGACTGGTAACTATCACCATGCCGTTCGGCAAATACGAAGGCAGGCTCATCGCAGACTTGCCCGGCGCTTATCTAGCTTGGTTTGCACGCAACGGTTTCCCTCCCGGCGATTTGGGTAACCTGCTTGCATTGATGCTTGAGATCGATCACAACGGACTGCGGAAACTGCTCGACCCGCTACGCAAGCATTAGCGTGCGAGTCGCCCAGCCGGCTTTTACTTAATAAAAAGCATATCGCCACGAAAAGCGAACATTACCCTGCGTTCGAACTCATTAACGTAGCCCATGCCGATAACTGGCACCAGCCCCATTCGAACAATTGCAAGACATCCCTGCTCCTTATAGCTTGCACGGCGATCGAACAAAGCGCCCAAACCCCTGGGTCGCGTCGAGATGAAGTGCCCGTCACTCTTTCCCCCAAGCCGCGGTGAAAACGTGGCGAGTGCCGGCACTTGCGTGATTGACCTTTCAATTAGCTGACACGTCATGTTCCCACATGCTCCCCGCTGTGCCGTATCCGCACTAAGTGGCAGTCTGTTATTGGCTTTGTTGGCGATTTGCAGCAATGCACACGCCGACTACGGACCCATGCCGGATTCCACGGATACCGACGGCCATTCCGAAATGGCCAACAACAATGTCGACATCGCCCGCTGCCATCGTTATGACGGACTGCAGCCGCAAGGCACCATCAGTCCACCGATCAGCACCTGCGAAACGGTGTCGCCCGGCTGGGGCACGTTGCGCGAGCAGCTGGCGAACAGCGGTTGGCTGATTGGCGGCGGCATCGGCGTGGGAGGTTCCTATGACCTGTTCCACCATGATGCGCGCCCTCAGCTCTATATTGGTCAAAACCCCAGCTACAGGACCAATCCTTACGTATACGTCACCTACGACTTGAGTCGCATCGGTTTCGCCGGTGCGTCGCAATTGGTGTTCAACGCGGACTTTCAGGCGTTCTCCTACCATCAAGAGAATCCGACCGGACTCTCCATCAACAGCCTCTACATCAATCAACGCTTCAACGACGGGCAAGTGACGTTGCAATACGGTTTTGATGAACTGTCAAACGAGTTTTATGGCTTCTCGCTCGGCACCAATGCGACGGCATCGACCGCCGGCATCTCAAGCTCCATTCCCTACGAAGTCGGCTTTCTCAACAACAAGTCCGCACCAGAGGTCAACCTTCGACTGGGTTTGCCCCGTACGCCTTTTTACGAGCGTTTTGGCGTTACCCGCAGCGCGAGTCCTCAAGGCGTTCAAGCCGATTGGGACAGCAATAATTTCTGGGGATTTAAATGGCATATTCCAGGCGCCAAGGCACTCTTCATCCAGGAATTGGGCTATCAGACCGATTCCGCACCTGGGCATCGGATGGCATGGCTGCGGCAGGGGGTCATTTATAACGAAAGCCGATACCCCAAGTTCCGTGCCGGTGAATATGCGGGTAGCAATTACGCATATTACCTAGTCGGCGATTATCAATTAACCCAGAACGACGCAGCGCTGCCCTTCCGTGGCCTGTATATCAACGCCAAGGTCGATTACGCGCCGCCCGATCGCAACATCTATTCCAGCGACATAGGCATTACACCCTATGTACTGGGTCCGTTCGGACGGCCTTACGACGTGCTGTCGATGACCTATACGTTTGACCGATTAAGCAAGTCTTTTCAGCATACGCAGCAGGCACAAGGGGTTTCTGCTGTGGACTACAGCGCCACCTATGCCATTTCTTATGTTTACCGTTGGTCGCGCGGCATCTATATGACCAACCAGCTTAGCTACACCATCAATCCGATTCCTACGCCAAAGCGTCCGTCGGCGTTAACGTGGATGAGTTCGTTGTCGCTTTATTACTGAGCCGTTTTTCGCAGCGGGAGCCCAACGTCGCGATGTACATGGGGACCTTGGGGTTCTCGCTGCCATAACTGAACCTGGCACCGTTTTGCCTCGTTGACCGAACGGCGGTGATTTCTTCACGCCATGAAGCTCAGAATCCCAGCCTTCCGAGGGGAGTGGTGCAAGCCAGCGCAAGCCTTCGTGCTGGAGTAAGCAAAAGGGGCAACACGTAATTGCGTCTTCTTATGTCGCATAAGCGCGACATGGGAGTATCCCTTTGCGGTCGATATGCCGTGAAACCAATACGTGGATCAATCCACCCTTCGCTCATCGCAACATTGGGAAGGCAAAGCGGTTTCACCTCTCGGAAAGCAGCATGTGCCAAATCCTAAACCTCAAGGAGAATGCCACCATGTTCCGAGCATCATGTAGCACTCGACTGCTTCATTTCATCGGTATCGCTGCTCTTTTCTTTGCAAGCCTCACGCCAGTTCAGGCCCTGCAGCCCGCCGGGCCAAATCGGCCGGCAAACGTTCCTGCAGACTACGTGATCACGCCCGCTGGCTACTTCCATCCAAGCTGCGTCATGCACTTGGCCAAAGGCGATTTGCTGCGGAAGGAAGAAAAAACCATCCAGCATGCCAATGCGCGTGTCGACAGCATTCCTGCTTGCCACTACGCGCATTTCAAGCCCAATGGAGAAAGGATCACGGGCGATGAGCGCGGTATCAGACCGCCTTCGATCGGTCATGCCTGGGTTGAATATGCCAGCACGACGACGAGTTCCTCTTACGGCGAACTGGGCGCGGACTGGAACGTTCCATCCGCGCCAAGCGCAAACAATGGCCAGACCATCTACCTCTTCCCCGGCCTGGAGGATTACAACGATATCGTGACGATCCTTCAGCCGGTGCTGGGTTGGAACTCCGACTTTGCGTCCGCGTGGGGCATCGCCAGTTGGAATTGCTGTGTAAGCGGCACGGTCTTTGAAGCCACACCGGTGAGAGTCAACGTCGGCGACAAGATCGCCGGCTACATGTGGGACAACTGCGCGTCGGGAACGCTCTCCTGCTCTTCATGGGATGTGCTCACCGAGGATCTGACCACCGGCAACTATTCGGAGTTGATGGGCACATCGAGCCAGGGGCAGACTTTCAATTGGGCCTTTGCCGGCGCGCTGGAGGTCTACAACGTCTCACAATGCAGCAATTATCCCGCTGGCGGCTCCTTCTCTTTCTACGACCTGGAGCTCTACAACGACAGCTTTGTTCAGTACGCCAATCCGGGATGGACATTTACCAACTTATCGTCCGGATTGACCCCGCAATGCGGTTACGGCGCAGCAATATCGCCGGCGACAGTCACGCTCTACTACTGATCGCTTTCGCGGGAACATCTTCGCTTCGCATGTAGCCACAGTGTCAGGGGACGGAGGTACTTGAATGCTGTTAACGACCTCCGTCCCTTCATGCTTTGGGCCAAAAAATTTTGCAGAACAACGTCGATTTCCGAAACGCTCGTTCGTCGTTTCAATGACAAGCCGACAAGGCCGGCCCGGATGGGGAGACAGACGATGCGTGTGATGGTGTTTGTGAAAGCCACTGAGTCCAGCGAAAAGGAATCCGCCCCACCAGAGTGGACGGCCGCGATGATGGAGGCGATGGGCAAGTTCAACGACGAGCTGCGCGATGCCGGCATCTTGCGCATGGCCGACGGCCTGAAGCCTACCTCGCAGGCCAAGCGTGTCGCTTTCAATGGCGCAAGCCGCACGGTGACCGACGGGCCGTTCACCGAAACCCGCGAACTGATCGCCGGCTTCTGGCTCTGGGAAGTCAAAGATATGGATGAAGCTGTTGCCTGGGTAAAGCGCTGCCCCAATCCCATGCCGGGACCCAGCGACATCGAAATCCGGCCGATATACGAGTTGTGTGATTTGAAAATCTGATGCGAGAGACGGTGGCACAACTAGGGATGCTCTGATCTATTCCACGTACCCGTCACCGCACTATATGCGCCTATCGCTGCGCCCCAGTGGCGAAGGCAGACTGGCCGTCTGTCTAGACGCTGGGACGTAGCGAGACGCGCATACAGTGCGGCCCCAACCTCTTGAATTTAAATGACGGGGTGACGTCCGTAAGGCCCGTAGCCTGCGCCGCGTGGCTTGAACAGACGGCCAGTCTGCCCTGTGCCACGCAACACACCCTGCGCGCCTTCTGGACGTCATGCCGGGTGCGTGGAATAGATCAGAGCATCCCTAGCGAATGAAGCCGCCCTCTCCCGCTCTGCATTCTTCGAGCGCTGCAATCACGCAGTCGGCGTCGCCCCGATGGAATACCTGCTCGCCTTGCGCATGGCATGGGCGAAGAAGCTGCAGCAACAGAAAGACATAGCCGTTGCCGAAGTGGCCGAACGCGTCGGCCACGGCCCCGCTAGCACCTTCAGCATTGCGTTCACTCGCCACGTTGGCGTACCTCTCACTCGGTATGCGCGGGAGCACATTACGCAAGATGCTCCCACTCATCCCTTGGAATCACACGATGCTTCGCATCGTAAAGCCATGTGTATCAAGAGTGTTACACGTTGACGCCCAGGGAGTTTGGCAGGACGATTGCCGCCGTTTGTTGCGTCAAAAGGTGATGCCGCCCGCCGTAGATGTATCGCCTATCGCTCATTAAACCTAGGAGGTTTATATGAAAATCAGCCGCAGCTTTATCGCCGGAATCTTTGTACTGCTTGGCACACTCGCAACGTTGCATCCATCGAATGTGCACGCACAGACGAATGCGGACATTGAAAAGAACGCTTTTCAAGTCACCATGCAAGTCAACATCAACAATTTCACCTTCACTCCAGTCGCCATTCCGGCCGGAAAAAGGCTGGTTGTTCAAAGCATCAATCTCGCGGGCGCCGCAGCGGTAACCAGCGGCTTTGTGCAGCCCGTCGTCATTGCAGCTTCAGCGCTTGGCTCCGGAAGCTTCAATTACAACTACTTTGGACCCAACCCTTCCGTTGTTGATCCAACGCAATTTTACGCGGCTTATCAAACGACCATCTATGCGGACAAGTTATCGATAGGGCCGGCGTTTGCGGGTTACACGCCATCATTCTTGGCGTTTAATGTGGTGATCAATGGGTATCTTGTCGATGCTCCAAAAGTCGCTGCTTCCACGAGCATCAACCAGCAAGAGCAAGTGCCTGACGTAAAGCAACTGGGGAATCGCAGCGTTATTGCGCATTAGCCATTTCACTGAGCAACGTGGCGGAGGTAGTCGGCTTCGCTTGACTACCTTCGTCAATGAGGTTTATCCGCTTGCGTGGTCGCCATTCCTGTAAAAATCAGCGCAAGGTTATTTTCGCTTCAAAGCGAGTCGTCATTCCGAACAAGTTTTTACTTAAAGCCCAATGGCCATCGAAATGAGAGAAAGACGCGAAAAGCCCCGATCTCTGTCATACCTGCCCAAAACCTCAGCCCGATCCATTCCCCTTGTAAAAGAGAAAATTACCTTGATGCCGGCTTTTCGGCTCAAGCATGATCGCAGCGCCGAGTTGCTTAGCCATGTCCTCCAGCATGTCATCCGGCGTCGTCAAATGAGCGGCCGATTTCTCTTGATAGGTATAAGTCGTCAACTCATGTCCGTTAGACGTACTTAGAACACGCACTGATATACCCGCGCGGTTCGAGTGCAGCGACATGTGCCCACCGTAATAATCCTGAACTTCACCATTGATGACATAGCGATAGCCCTTCGCCTTGGCATAAGCGACCGCAGCCTCGTCGCTGAGCTGCGCCTTGGGCCCAACGGGTCTTGGCAACGAGACCGCGTGCAGGCCCGGCCTTTGCGAAAGCACGTTCACGAAGATCGAACCGGCTTTTGCGCCGGAGCCGTCACAATCCGTTTGATTCACGATATCGCAGTCCTGGAACATCACCACCGCAACCGCGCCTCCATGCGGAATGCGATGTTCTACGTTAATGGATGGCTTGGTGGCGCATCCCGCCAACACCATCATCGTTACCAACAGGACGCGTGTGCGCGTGGCCATAGCTGACTCTCCAACCGTTGAAGCGGTCAACGCAACGAGTCGGAGCAGAATAGCAAACGATAACGAGGTGGGCAGGGTGCCTCTCTCTCGAGGCACCCTGCCCTTTTCGGGAAGTAATTAATTGCGAAAGACTCGACCATTACGCAAGCTCATTTGCCGGCCAAGGCATTCTGCGCAGCTTCTTCAATCAGCTTGGCCACTTCCTGCGGATGCGACTCGTAGATGGAGTGGCTGCCGTTCTTGATGTCGATCGTGGTGCTATGCGCGCGTGCTGCATACATCCGTTCCAGATCGGGGCTGATGATGCGGTCGGCATCGGCTACGGCGTACCAGCTCGGCTTGTGCTTCCATGCGGGATCTCCGGCAGGCGCGGTGAACACACTGGCATTGGTGAGCGCCTGCTCATTCGCCTCGAACGTGGCCTCCTTGGCGGGCAGGTCGGCGGCGAAATCCATCGGATATTTGGCAGGATCAAGATACAAATAGCCGTCCGCCGTCTTCTTGATGTCTTTGGTCTGGCTGGTCAGGCTCGGATAGCGCTTGCCGTTGGCAACTTCGGTTTCACCTTGATCGAGTGCATGGGCGGCGATGTAAACCAACCCTGCCACCTTGGGATCGTTGCCGACGTCAGTGATGATGGCGCCGCCGTAGCTGTGGCCGACAAGAATGGTGGGCCCATCCTGCATGTCCACGATGCGCTTGACCGCCGTGGTGTCCGCATCGAAAGACGTGAGCGGATGCTGTGCAATCGACACGCGATAGCCGTCCTTGACCAGAATATCGTAAACAGGCTTCCAGCCCGCTCCGGTAACCCAAGCACCATGCACAAGCACGATGTTATGGACGGGAGCCGCTGCCGCCGTGCCGGCGAAGGAAAGTGCGGCTGAAAAAGCCAGGGCCAATGCGGAGAAGAGTTTGGTTTTCATGGTCGTAATCCTCATGTGCAATGTGAAAGACAGGGACAAAACAGAGCGCAACTTCTCCCGCACGCGGCCACGCATTCGCCGGTGCATGAGAAACAGCAGGAATTGAAGATCGATCCGTCCGGCAAAGACCCGAATGAACGCGCCTTATGGATCGGATGCACTGGGTATTTCGCATCGGTACGAGCACAGTTACATCGGCATCGACGTGGATGCCTCTGGAAGATTACGGATTTGAAATGTTTGCTGGTGGCGGTAAAACGCACTCCGGCCTTGAGGTTCCCCATGTTTTTCTTGTTATTTCTGGCGAAACCAAAGCGTTACACGCTGGCGTATTACGGCAAAGTCCCGTGTCGTCATCCCGGCGAAGGCCGGGACCCGGTGCAAATACGTTGTGCGTAGCGCTCAACATAAATATACGGACACGTTCAACCTGAGAAGAACGTTCCCGGCCCGCTTCGCAATATGCCACCGAGGCCATGCTTTCTGGCCCGGTTGATAATCAACCTGGAACCGATTTTTAGCGTTCTGCGCCCCTATCAGGGCATTTAATGGTTCGCATAGTTCTTTTTCTTCGGAGCGGCTGCTTTGTAATTGAGTGGAATCTTGCTTCTGTCTACGTCTGTACCGCGCCGGTTGAGATGTGGCTGGCCATTCCAGCGCTTTGCTGGAAAAGTCTTGGTAACGCTGTCGATATGGGCTAAATAGTAGATATGTGCAGTGTATCCGTGTTTAGCCCCTGCCCGCGCCCAAGTCTTCTTGTCGTTTGAGCCGGCCACCACCTGAACATGAAGCTTGGCATCTGAACTGCTTCGATGGATTCCCGATCGAACGTAAACACCAAGTTCACTTTCGCTAGCAGCGTAGGTGCGAATTATCTGATCACTGCAGTTTTTGATCATTTCTATGATGATCGTTTTTTCCTCTTCGACTGTCATCGTTGATCCCGGGGAGGCCGACCAACTATTAGCTGTCCACTGCGGCGAAAAACCGATAGTCATATCACGTCACCTCTGGAGATGGGCTTGACTAAAAGGAACATGACGCTGCCGATGATCTTATCCCCCTATTTGTAAAAGCCTACGGTAAGGCCATTGGCCGCCCAATAGGGCTTCGACGCCGACTAACTAGATGCTCTTGCGGTTGCGAAACGCGTAGCAAGTACGAGTCGTTTCTGCGTGCCAATGGCCGCCGGGGAACTCCGGATAACCAAGACAGCATTGCCATGGATCGGCGACGGCATCCACCTTACGTTGCCTACAAAAGTACCACCCCATTGTGCGGGAGCGGTACATGCTGGCCATGTAAAACCGCTCACATAAATTCTTAACGGCGCAATAGTGAGAGATCCGTCTTTATGAAAATCGATATTTCCAATTCATCTCATCCAACGTTTGGCGACTTGCCCATTGCAAACCAAAATACGTCCGATTTCTCCCAGCCAGTCATCGCCTCAAAAAATACCTGGGCGGTAAAGAACGATGCACACTCGCGATCTGATGATTCAGAAAGGCCCACTGCTTACGGATTAAGTTCAACGCAAACATTGCCAGCAAAAAGCCGCGTTACACGAGCCGAGGAGCAGCCGGTGCGATTGGCGGGTGAATCCTGGCCTGACTTTCAGGAGAGGCACTATAGATGGCGGCTGGGCATACCACGCGACCAGAGCGTTGATAGAAGTCTAATTCCTGAAAATGAAGGGGAGATCCCCCCGCGCTCCACAACAGACACAATCATCGAAGGCGTTCTGGGACTTGTTCTGAGCGGACCGGGCGCGGGAGTCCGGCCTGGTGCATCCGTTCCTGGGCCCAAACCCATTCCTAGCCCTAAACCCGTTCCTAGCACTAAGCCTCTTCCCAGCCCTAAGCCAAGCGCTCGTCCTGGGACATCAGGCTCTCTTCCCAGCACACCAGGCTCTCGCCCTGGCGCACCGGGCTCCCGTCCCGGCGCACCAGGCTCTCGTCCTGGCACATCAGCTTCCGGCCCTGGTGCACCAAGCGCTCGTCCTGGCACATCAGCCACCGACCCTGGCGTACCAAGCTCCCGTCCTGGCGCACTAGGCTCTCGTCCGGGCATACCAGGCTCTCGTTCTCAGGCGATCGGCGCCACTCTCCCAACCAGCCCCGATGGAATGCAAACCTTTGCGATTAACAACGGGAAAGTATCCTTCATGGGAAGGGATAAGGGCTATGTATATAAAGGCATCGTTTTTCGCGGTGATACCCGCGCACCAGAAACCATATTCAAAGAAGGCTTCAAATTAAGAACAAAAATCAACGACATTAATGAAATAAATGGCTTCAGAGGTGGATTTGGTGGCGGACACAACGCCTTGGACCCTGACGGAAAAGGCATATCAACCTCTGGATTTTATAAAAAGGACGGCGCCGGAGCCTATTACTATGGCGGAAACAAGGGAGGTTATACATACATTGTCGATGGGAACAACATGGAAGGGTATCATTTATATCAAAACAGGCACTTTATAGAGCACCCAAGCGACACCCGCGTAGTGATGCAACCACTGGAAATAAACTACGGAACGGATATTCCATCAGCCAATATCATTGGTGCATTTGATAAGAATGGCCACTTCATCCAAAACCCTAACTATCGCGGGACATTTCGAATACCACCGCATCAGGAGCACCACCACCACTACAGTGAACACCCTACCCCGCAACCCCAGGCACAGCCTCAACCCCAAGCCCAGCCCGAACCCCAATCCGCATCACCACCCCAACTCCAACCCCAGCACCATAGCCCAGGAACTTCGCATCACAGACATAGGATCCCCACGTTCGGCACGACGAATCCCCATGGCTGGACCGGTCAACCTATCGTGGAATGGAACGACAGCCCTTTCGTAGACATCTTCGATCCATAATAGTTGAATTCTTTTTTGGGTGTCAGCGCTTCTTCTCGCCATGCCGGCGAAAGCCGGCCCTTGTCGCTGGTGAACATAGCGACCAGAACGATACGTCGCTGGCAATGCCGCATCGCTCGCGAACAGTCGCGCTTCCGGAAAGAATATCGCGCTCAATCAGATGAATTGCGTACGCAGGTCCTTCACCTGTTTGCACAAGCAGGAGAGTCCACATACATAGATGACATGTGCTTCGCACGGCACATTCAGAATGGACCCCGGCCTTAGCCGGGATGACGCCACAGGTGATAGTTAAACAAAATCAACTATCACGGCCGTTATCGCAATAAACTGCACTACATAATCACGCAAGGGCACGGACATTTGCGCGCGGACGAAGTGACAGGCGTAGGAGGAATTTTCGTAAACAAAATCCCCTGAAGCCCTGCAATATCGCGGGGTTTTGAAAAGATAGACGTTGATGGGCTGCGGGGGTCTCTCAGCTCAAGCTGAAATCCTTCAATGGCGTCCTTCCTATAGCCAATGACAAGAAGAAAATGTCCATTTCCTCCACTTCCTGTTTTTATGACGGCCGGCTCATCGTTTTTTATGCTATCAATAAGCTCATCCTGGCGAAATCCAGGCCGGGATCCATTGGATACCTTGTAGTAATCCAATACGTCAAATATATCAAATTGCTCGTTTCTGCCATTTGTAAACATGTTCGCAAGTTCCTGTTGCGTAGAAGGGAATCCATGATTGTATTTTCGATAGTGGTCGAGAATGGCGAGCGACACCGCAGCCCAACAAAGGTTGGTGTCCTCCTGGCGCTCCAGGGAAATACTGAGTGTCGGCATGCTTGGTCTCCGTGCATGGTTGCGTCGACGCTTGACGCTAGCTGACATGGCATCTCTGTTTTCTCTCAAGGCTTTGCATCGGCCGCGCCACGAACCTGCAACACTTCGAGCTTTTTTATTGTCAGTGGCGAGCTCTCAATTTTGTTAGACGCTTTGTAAGCCGCAACAGCAGCATCATTTTGGCCTTTGGTCTGCAGTACATCCCCTTGCATGCGCAGACCGTAGGCTTTAAGGGTTGGCACGGCCTGCATTTTTTGAGACAGGTCGGACCATGTATCGACATTGCTTTGCGCAATGTGGCTCGTTTCCTTCACTTCCCCATGCTGCAGATCCATGTTTGCGTTTATCAGCTCGCCATTTGGAAAAGCATGCTGTTTGCCGGCTTGCGAAACAATCTGGGTAGCAAGCCGCTGAACGCCTGGTGAGCCTTTCAGTTTGGGGGATTCAAGGGTGGCCTGATTGAGCGCGTGCGCAGCGGAATCGGATATTCCCAGGGACGCCAACACATTGGCGGTCAATACCCATTTCACACTCACAGGTAGATCGGGAGATTCCTGGGAAACGGCTTCCTCTGCCACCTTGGCAATTGACGATAGGGTTTGTGCTCTATTTTTCTGGTTCAGAACGTACACAGTGGAACTGGACGATAAGTATGTAGACAGATGTGAAGCAACCGCTTTCTGCAGATCATCCTGCTGCGCCTTGATGGCATCGACGTCTTTCAAGCGAACCACAACCTGCTGGTCACCCATGGCCGGCACGCTCAGAACGAAGGGATATTCCTTCTGCAGATTGCCGCGCGCAATGACCAATCCGAGCGGATCGGTATGGCGAGCCGGAATATCACCGTCCTCGGGCCATACCACCAGATCCGAATCGCTAGACACGTTCACGCTATAAGCCAAGCTTCGGCTGCCATTGTTAGTCAGCCTGGCCATTTTTTTGCCGATCGGATCGGATAGCAGATATACCCAGTGATCACCCTCGCGCGTAAAGTCCGGCATGGTCAGCAGCGATTGACTGTCAGCCCCCAGGACATATTCCCTGAAAGCATCCAGCAGAACGATCACGGCAGGACTATTTGCAGCGGACGGCTTGGTAATGGTGATGTGACTGGCATCAGGAATGGCCGTTGGCCTCCCTGCGCAGAAACGCGTCGCCTCCGACCACGGCACGATCATGACGCCGGCAATGGGGACCTTTTCATATGCGCAAACGATGGTTGGCTTCTTGTCCGCAGCAATGCTGTTCCAATCATCGCTTAGCTGCTGGATGAAGAGATTGCTGTCCGCCGGAAACATCTGGCGCACGGCAGGATTATTCACGACCTTGCTTGCGATATTGGTTATCTCCGCCCCCTCCTGCGGCACGGCGTAAAAAAACATCAGAGGCACCTTCGCACGGCGATCGGGATTGCCGATCATCTCCCGCATAGCGACCAGGCCGCCCATGCTGTGCACGACAAAAACCACGTTGTTGTAATCCCACACACCATCATTCTCGAGCGTCTTGTCGAGAAGATTGGCGGCCTCGTTGATATTTAGGGAACCATCCTTGAACATGTGCGAGGCGTAGCCGAACGCATAAATGTCGACTTTGTCCCCGATATTCGGTGCTTGCTTTAGAAACTGAAACAAAGTCTTGCCATCGGCATTGGTCCAGGTGCCATCCGCATCGCCAAAGATGCCATGAACAAAGACCACGGCAACGCGCGCATGAGTGGCGCCCTGATAGACCCAATGCGGATCTGTTGCATTGTCCTTGGCCGTGGAGGCTTGGTTTTGACCGGGCGCAGGACATCCCGCGATAACTAGCGTCATGCCCGTGAGCAGAAGTACCTTTATGAGCCACGACTTTCGTCCGCGATGAAGCGCCATGCGACACCTCCAACGACACGGATAGTTGCCCGTTAATCCCCAGCTGTATCGACAGCACCGGATCCCCGATAGAAATGCTATCAAGGCTTCGACACTGCATTTGTAAAGGTCGCGTTTTACCCTGAGGAAAGCAGAAGAAACTTGATCGGCCGCTAAAGCAGTCGGACGAATGTCTTTCATGGGGAGGCTGCCCTATCCGCTTCGCCTTCTACACAAAGTCTTCACGTGGTCGCTGACGTATCGGGTCGTTAACTGACGAAATACTCCGCGGCCTGCAACCGTATTGCGCTCATGAAGCGCCACCAAATCGCAGTGAAATAAAGAACTTTCAAGGCCTGGATGTAGATGGCTCATTTCATGCTTAGGCCATTGACGCCTCACAGGGGCAGATTCAAGCAACGACAACGGGACAACCCTGTTCCGATCATCCAGTTGAATTCCACCACTCGTACACAGGGAGTTTGAGAGATGGCATTTCCTACCGCGTTGAATTCGCAGATCACCGACGCCGTAACCCAATCCAACGTAAAGGTGATTGGGGAGGCTCCCGCCATGGCGCTGGGTTCGTTATATCAATCGCTTGCACAGGCCGCCGGCATTGCGGGCGAGAATCTGGTTACCCAGCAGCAAAATGCAAATAGCTTGTCGCAGGCATTGCTTACGCGGTGCGTGCAGTCCCTTGTCGGCTCCGCTGGCAATTAAGGAGACGACCCATGGCTTTTCCAACTTCCGTCAACGATCAGATTACCGATTCGGTCACTCAATCCAACGTCAAAGTAGTCGGCGAGGCGCCTGCCATCGCGCTGGGCTCGCTGTATCAATCCCTTGCACACGCTGCCGGCATCGCGGCAGAGAACCTGGTTACCCAACAGCAGAACGCAAATAGCTTGTCGCTGGCTGTGGTAACGCGCTGTACCGAAACCCTCCTCGGCAAAGCCTCCGCGGAAGAGTGACGCCATGGCCGACGAGACCGAAGTCAACAGCCAGATCACGGATGCCGTCACGCAGATCAACGCTTCGGTTAACGATTCATCCGAAGCTTTGGCGCGCGCCATGGCCAACCAGATCATGGCCCATGCCGTGGCGGTGGCCATCCAAAACGCCGTGGCGCAGCAGCAACACGTTTACATGCTGCGCAACGCTGTTACCACCGCCACCGTGCGCGCCATTCTGGACGCCAACCCTGAGCAGGCCCTTCACTTTGCCGATGAAGCACTGAAAAGCGACGACCTCGCCCAGACCATCGAGCGCCTCAGTGGCTTGTTGAAAGACAAGCCCGCTGGCACTACGCAACCGGGGGAATGATGATGATGAGCGATGAAAAGGAAGCACCGTCGACCTCCCAAACCACTCCATCCACCGATGATGTAGCCGCGCAGATTCAGCGTACGCATGAGCAAATCGTGGCAGCGCTTACTACCGGCTATCAACAGGTTGAAGATGCCATGCGCATGGCTGAAGAAGCGGTAGCCACAGCGGTTCACGGGGCGACGAAGGCTGTGGATATAGCGCAGCAAGCAACAAAGAACCCGTAAGGTTAGCGCCACTAAAAGCAGAAGGTGCGAGAAACCAGGATGGACGCTTAACTACTTTCCTCTCGGTTTCTCTGTGTTTTTCCCAGTGCTCGAAAATCGGTTTTCCAGGGGGAAGGTCATGCCCAGCATTGCCTACAACATGGACGGCACGTCCGGCCGCAAATGTGTGTGTAAAACCGGCTCCAAGACTTGGCTTGGCCATTGGGAGCGAGGAACGGGGCTGACATTGCCCGACAAGTGTTGCGCTAAATATTGCGGCAACGTCGTAGAGGTGGGAGCCCACGTCAAACTCGAAGGCGAAGACGGGCGAACGCCGTGGATCATTCCCTTTTGCCAGTATCACAATAAACGCCCAAGCAGCGAGGCTATCGAACTCAAGCCCGGCATGACGCTGTGTGGTGCTGCGAAGGTCGATTGCGCCTAATAGATCTGCATACAACGTATAGGTACGTGACTCAGGGGGAGTGATGGCAAAGCGCAAGGAAAGCGGCGTCGATGTAATTGCCTCGATGCCCTGGCCCGTCGGTTTCGTGTTGGGCATCGTTGCTTACGTAGCGATTCGCTACGGCGTTGACTGGTATATGTCGACGTCCGGCAACCCTGTATTCCAAAGCATAGGCAAACAAGCCTCTGCAGGTACGTACGCACCGTTTGCCTGGATGGCCTTGGCCATTTGTTGGATCGGCGCCGTCGGCTCTTTCATACGCAGCCGCCATCGCAGGCGTTTGTTGGAAACACAGACAGGACTCGACAGCCTGCGCGCGATGACTTGGCGCGAGTTCGAGATGCTTGTAGGCGAAGCATTTCGTCGCCAGGGCTATACGATTCGCGAAACAGGGCTTGGTGGTGCGGATGGCGGTATCGATTTGATCTTGCACAAGGATGGCAAGATCACGCTCGTACAGTGCAAGCAATGGAAGACCCAGCGCGTTGACGTCAAGGTTGTACGGGAGATGCTTGGGTTGCTGACACATCACCACGCTGCGGCAGTGAAGATTGTCGCGATAGGTGATTACACCGCCGATGCGCGGCACTTTGCGGAACGCAAACCTATCGAGCTGATAAATGGCGAGACGCTGCTTGCGATGGTGCGTGAAGTGCAGACGTCAATGCCCGTAAAAATGGCGACGGCAACGATCAGCACGGTCGATACAACTGAGCCCGAACCCGCACCTTCGTTAAGTCCTGTCTGCCCAAAATGCGGCGCAGGTATGGTCAAGCGATTGAATCGCCAAACCAAAGATCACTTCTGGGGTTGCGCGAAGTACCCGGCTTGTCGAGGTACCAGAACAACTTGATCAAAGCAGATGAGACTGAGGTGTAATGCGGCTTAACTACCTCCATACCCTTATCTCTTATCTCGTGGATTCGCGCCAGCGTATCGGGACTCCAGGGGGCTGTTAATGCGAAAAATCCATCTTTTTTAATCTTCTAACGCGAGTAAATAAGGAGATCAAATGGCCGCCGTTGGACACATATGTGCCTATTGCATGCAAAGATATTTTGGGGACTTTCGAGTGCACTCTTTAGAATGCATCGAATTGCGCAAACGATCTGAGGATCGATACCCAGCCACGAGCAGAACACCCATCTTGAAGAAGGGACCCGTGCGTTGCGCCGATTTCGGAGGATGCAAATCAGCGGTGGAAGACAATGATACTGATTATTGCGAACAGCATAGATTTTGGCGTCGTATATTGAGCGGACTAGAGTGGGGAAGATTCAAATTTCCTGATCATGGTATCGACGGGGTGATCGGAAGCATTTGCATCTCTGAAGCTGTGGATCTCTTTTTGGCTCAGCGGACTGAAGAGGAAAAGGGCGATATTAGGCCTACAGTCGCCTTGCTCATTACGCACTTGAACTTCAAATTTTCTGCAACAAAATTGACCGAACGCTCGCCAATTCTTGACATTTTGCTAACCGACCTCCATTTGACGGTTCGGCGAAAAAAATGTCAGGACGCTATTCTTGTGGATGGCTCTTCAATCCTTACGTCACGAGAGTCCATTCACTGTGGATTTAATGGTATTTGGGGTCCTGATCGTGGATGGAGCGAGCTCATCCTAAGTCTTGAAAATAATGATCGGATGCATTTTACAAAAGATGAGATCCTAAATCATCTTAAACGCGAAAGATTGGGAGGGGACTTTTGGTATACGATGGCAGGGCAGCTGATGGATCAGATTTTAATAACCATCAAAAGGAATGTTGGTGCCGTAACTATTAGAGTGAATTCAGACGCCTCTTGGACAGGAAGAGGAGCAAGTTCATCATCCTCTTCTTAAAAAGTTCATAGTCTTGTTGTCACTTCAAGAACGATTCCAGGTTCATTTCGCGATATGCCGCTTTCACACTTCAAGTTCCTGCTGAGCAAGCTGGCCGAAAACGCCATCAAAGATGGCTGCCTGATGAAAATTAGCGGCACCCTGGCTCCTTTGCCGGTGAACAGGCCCCGTTTTTTTGAAAAGGAAACGCGGCAACAAACGGGCCGGAGGCACTTAAAAGAACAACTGCCACCGGCCCGTTTTTCAGGATGCTGATTAGGCAGCCAACCGCTTCCGCATGTGTCGCTTCGGCATTTGCCGCAAACCCAAAGCAGTCGACCCCGACAGATGCCCGCTCTTTAGCTGAGGTGTCGACGCCAGACGTTGGCTATACGTTGGCCTGACCCCACCGGGGAATAACTGGCAATGCTGGCCTCCTGCCGGTACGGCCCGCTTGCAGTACACGTCCACGAAGGTAACCGTGTTTTGGGCAGAGTCCGTCACTAAGACGCGTTTCGCCACGCCTGGGCCGATCGAGTTGTCGATGGCTACGGCGACTAACGGCTGCGGGGCAACACCCTGCTTCCGCAGGGCTTCCGACCTTTCGACCGCCCGCACCGCTTGCATGTACTGACTGTGTGTGTTGCCGACCAGGGTCGCCAATGAGTAACCCGCGTGCAAGTCGACGACATAGGTTTCGTATTGGCCCGGTGGTGCGGTGACTGTGAACGTTTGCAAGTTGGTGGTGTGACTCTGGTCTTGGGCGGCGCTGACGGTGCCGGCGCACACCAAACTGATCGCGAGGGTCGCGGCAGTGATTTGGAGTTTCATGGGGGACTCCTTACGGACGCCAATGTCCGTTAGAAAATTTTGTGCTTGCAAAGAGAAACAAAACGGACAGACCGCATTAAAAAAAACGGCACTTTGGTCTTGTTTTTTCGTAGCGAATTGGTGTCGTGACTAATGGCACAGTGATGTCATGACTAAAGTCATTGCAAGCATCATGACTAAAGTCACGATAAGTGTTTCGAGCACACAACGCACGAGAAGAGCGTCATCGGACGGATGTCTTTTTCGACTCTGAAGCCTCACCTTGCATTGAGGCACCCCACGTTTTTTTCGTTTGTCATTCCACAACGCAAGGATGTAGAGGCCGAAGGTAGTCAGCTGGCTGAACTACGGCCCCTTTAGCGGGGGCGCTATCCGCCTGGCATAATGAGCGCTGATCCATGCATGCGACAGGGGGACATCATGGAAAACAAAGCCAACCACGTCGATGACGCATTCGATCCCGATTTTTATCCGCGGAGCTATGGCACGCAAATGCTCTACCGCAGCTACGCTGGCTTTATTGCTATTTCTTTTTTTCTCTTCGCTTGCATAGGCGTCTTTGGCTTGCCTCACGTGCACGGTGGCGAGCGGATTGGTGCATTCTTCGTACTTGTTTTTCTCCTCATATTCGCGATAACGCAAGCTCGGACGGCCTTCTTTCCACCGCAGATGGAGTTGACGGCAACATCGCTCACGATCAATAGCCGTTTTTCCAAGACGCGCTGCATCCGCCGCGAGGATATCGCGAGCTGCGAGTTGTGCCTCGGTGGCAAGGCGGGGAAGTATGTCGTGATAAAGCATCGCGACCCCAAAGCCAAACCGATAATCGCGAGAAATCTAGATTGGGATGCTGCCTTTTGGGGTTGGTTTTCCGAAATTCCCGGGGAGCGACGAAACTTCCGTTAACCGTTTTTAAAAAGCTCGAGAAAAAGAAGGCTGAGATAGGAGCATCCACAGGACACGTTGCTCCCGTAACAGCCATATTTCGGGCGGCGCACGTTACAGTGCACAACAATTTCAACGGTCAAAGCCGTTTCAGCTCGGTCACCGTAACCGAAGTAGCCGACGTACTCGACATCCGTACAGGCTACGACTCGAGCAACAAGCTCAATACCAAGAACGCCATCGACGCACTACCCGACGATGTTGGTTTCATCGGCGAGAACCGAGGTCGAAAGCTCTCGGAAGAATGGTTCCAGGTTTACTTCGCAATATTCCATCGGGCCACGACTTCTGGCCAGACCCATAAGTCAGCCTGGAACCGTTTTTACTTATCGGGGCCGATTCCGATCAATCCGACACGCGCTTTTTGCCGCCGCCATTCTACGGATTGACGGGAAAACCCGTTCCCTCAATAACAGTCTCCGCCCCAAGGGTGAAGAACTGCGAAGTATCCAAATCTTCGAACGCGAAACATCCGCTGATAAGGCAGGATCGGGTCATCAATGGGTTTTTCAGCGATGCGAATAGCTCGGAAACGGCGACGCTACCAATCATTTTGCCCTTCCCAGTAAGGTGCATGCCGAACTCGGGAACGGATGCCGAGAATATCGTCAACCAGACATCGCAAGCCCTCGCTGCAACCGCCGGCGTGTAAGTGTACTGACGAACCTTCCCTTCATCCTCCTCCGTCAGCAATCGCCATCCGGGAAGATTGTAAATCTGGTCGTACTTCAAGGACGTATCCGTAAACAAGGGATCGATCAAGATAATGTTCAGGTCGATCCTGTTCTGCACGCAATAGTCGAGGAGCTGCGTTGGGCATTGCTGCCGCACGATAGATGCAGTGCCATGATTGCAGTCAAAGCAGGCAACACTGATAAATGTCACCTCTCCATTGCTCAACTCCCCCGCGCACACCCTTAGGAACCGCTCGAACTTATCGAGCGTGACATTCCTCCTGACCGGCTCCTCTTTCGCAGGAAGCTCCACGACGAGCGTTGCGTGTTTGCGGATATTGAGATCGCCGACAGTGTGCGCCAGATTGGCGACCCGCTTACCATCAAGAAGTACTTCCAGTGCTTCGTTACTGGGCAGAGCCCTGCCCGGGTACGCCTGCGCATAGGCGTTTCCAACGATATCCCTGACGCTATCGCCAACGCCTGCATCGACCAGAAATGGGTTTTTACCCGAATCCACAAACTTGACGAACACCTGTGGCATGTTGGCATCTCCAGTAAAAGCACTCTGACCCCTTAATTCGCTGACCCCTTAATTCGCTCTGACCCCTTAATTCGACCCCTTAATTCGGACTTAGGCGGCGAGGCGTTCGATGCGCTTGATGTCTTTGCCGAGTGCGCGATGGGCTTCTTCGAGATCGTAATCGGCTTGCAGGCCGAGCCAGAAGCGTTCGCTGGTGCCTAGTGCTGCAGCGAGACGCACGGCAGTATCGGCGGTGATGCTGCGCTTGCCGAGGACGATTTCGTTGATGCGGCGCGGTGGTACGTCAGCCGCACGGGCCAGTGCGTTCTGGCTGATGCCAAGGGGATTCAGGAATTCTTCCAGCAGCACTTCGCCAGGATGAATGTTGGGCAGAGTTTTCATGGTCGACTCCGTAAGTCAGTGGTAATCGATGATTTCCACGTCATAAGCGTCACCGGCCTTCAAAGTAAAGCAGATGCGCCATTGATCATTGATCCGAATGCTATGTTGGCCCTTGCGATTGCCTTTGAGAGCCTCTAGGCGATTTGCAGGAGGTATGCGCAAATCGTCCAAAGTTACAGCGTTGTTGAGCATACGCAGTTTGCGACGAGCGACCGCCTGGATACTTGCTGGCAAACGCCGGGAAGGCGTGCCTGCCCAGATCCGTTCCGCTTCCTTGTCGGCAAAGTTGTGGATCATGGGGATACCATAACGGGAAACGTTATATGACGCAAGGCGTCATAGAATCATCTGGGTGGTGGCGGAGTTTTTGGCGAGCTCGTGGGGTTTACCCCACCTTAGCCCCCTGCGCGCAGGGGAGGGGACAGTTTGCGGAGAGGACGAGGACTTCGCTTCGCACAGCCCCTCACCCACTCCCTCTCCCCGGAGGGAGTGGGAGTGGGTGGCTTGAGGTTTACATGTTGCGGCGATATTCGCCGCCAACTTCGTAGAGTGCGTGGCTGATCTGGCCGAGCGAGTTGTACTTCACCGCCTCCATCAACTGCTCAAACACATTCTTGCGTTCCCTTGCAGTGCTTTGCAGCGTCTTCAAGCTTTCCGGCGCGAGCGAATTACGTGCTTTGCCGTAGTCCTGCACATTCTCAATCTGCTGCCCCTTCTCTTCTTCCGTCGAACGAATCAGCTCGATCTCGGTAGCAATCTCGCCGCCATGATCCTTTGGCAGGAAGGTGTTGACGCCGATCAGAGGCAGGCTGCCATCGTGCTTTTTCTGCTCGTAGTACATCGATTCTTCCTGAATCTTGCCGCGCTGGTACATGGTGTCCATGGCGCCGAGCACGCCGCCGCGTTCGCTGATGGCTTCGAACTCCTTGTAGACGGCTTCTTCGACTAGATCGGTCAGCGTGTCGACGATGTAGCTGCCTTGCCAGGGGTTCTCGTTGAAATTGAGGCCGAGTTCTTTGTTGATGATCATCTGAATGGCTACGGCGCGGCGCACGCTTTCTTCGGTGGGCGTGGTGATGGCTTCGTCGTAGGCGTTGGTGTGCAGGCTGTTGCAGTTGTCGAACAGGGCGTACAGCGCTTGCAGGGTGGTGCGGATGTCGTTGAACTGGATTTCCTGCGCGTGCAGGGAGCGGCCGGAGGTTTGGATGTGGTACTTCATCATCTGGCTGCGGGCACTGGCGCCGTAGCGTTCGCGCATGGCGCGGGCCCAGATGCGGCGGGCGACGCGGCCGATCACGGTGTATTCCGGGTCCATGCCGTTGGAGAAGAAGAAGCTTAAGTTTGGCGCGAAGTCGTCGATGTGCATGCCGCGCGCGAGGTAGTACTCCACGATGGTGAAGCCGTTGCTGAGCGTAAAGGCGAGCTGGCTGATCGGGTTGGCGCCGGCTTCGGCGATGTGATAGCCGGAGATGGAGACCGAATAGAAGTTGCGCACTTTGTGGTCTACGAAGTACTGCTGGATGTCGCCCATCATGCGCAGCGCGAATTCGGTGCTGAAGATGCAGGTGTTCTGCGCCTGATCTTCTTTGAGGATGTCGGCCTGCACGGTGCCGCGCACGGTTTGCAGGGTTTCCTCTTTGATGCGGGCGTAGGTTTGCGCATCAACGAGTTGATCGCCGGTGACGCCGAGCAGATTCAAGCCGAGGCCTTCGTTGCCCTTGGGCAGATCGCCGGAATACGTGGGCCGCTTTTTGCCGGCGAAGAGTTCGTCCATGCGCTTTTGCGCGGCGGACCAACGTGTGGCATCCGACTTGAGGTATTTCTCCACGTTCTGATCGATCGCGGTGTTCATGAACATCGCGAGGATGATCGGCGCGGGACCGTTGATGGTCATGGATACGGAACTGGTCGGCGCGCTGAGGTCGAAGCCGGAGTACAGCTTCTTCATATCGTCGAGCGTGGCGATGTTGACGCCGGAGTTGCCGATTTTGCCGTAGATGTCCGGACGCGGTGCGGGATCTTCGCCGTACAGGGTGACGGAGTCGAACGCGGTGGAAAGGCGCGTGGCGGCACCGCCTTGGCTCAAGTAGTGGAAGCGGCGGTTGGTACGCTCGGGCGTGCCTTCGCCGGCGAACATGCGGGTGGGATCTTCGCCGGTGCGGCGATACGGATACACGCCGCCGGTGTACGGGTAGTGGCCGGGCAGGTTTTCGCGCATGAGGAAGCGCAGTTGGTCGCCCCAATCTTTGGTTTTCGGCGGCGAGACTTTCGGGATCATCTGGTGGCTGAGCGATTCGCGGTAGTTCGCCACGCGGATCACTTTGTCGCGCACCTTGTATTCGTTGACCTCGTCGGTGACGGATTTATAGAGCTTGGGCCAGTCGCGCAGCAGGTGCAGGGCTTCGTGGCTGAGTTCGCGCAACGCGGCGTTGTAACGTTGGCGCAGCACGAGCAGCGAGCGATCGGTTTCGGTGTCGTGCGTGGCTTCGTGGTCGTAGCGTTCCAGTTCGCGCGGCAGCTTTTCGTCGCCGATGTCTTTCAGCGATTCGTAGTAATGCTGCGCCTTGCTGGCGAATTCGGCTTCGCGTTCGATCTCGGCATTGATGCCCCTGCCCTGCTCGGCAATTTCGGCGAGGTAACGCACGCGTGCGCCCGGAATCAGCACGGTGGCGCGCGGTTCTTTCAGCGTTACGTCCAGGTTCGGCTTGAAATCGCAATGCGTGGTTTCGATGGCGTGTTCGCTGCCTTTGGCGGCGAGCTTGTTGCGCAGCAGGCGGCACAGGTTGGTGAACATCCAGGTGACGCCTGGGTCGTTGAACTGGCTGGCGATGGTGGGATACACCGGCACGTCATCGTCTTTCAGGGTGAAGGCGTTGCGGTTGCGCTTCCACTGCTTGCGCACATCACGCAGTGCGTCTTCGGCGCCGCGCTTGTCGAATTTGTTGAGCACGACGAGTTCGGCGAAATCGAGCATGTCGATTTTTTCGAGCTGGCTGGCGGCGCCGTAGTCGCTGGTCATCACGTAGACGGGGAAGTCGACGAGGTCGACGATTTCCGAATCGCTCTGGCCGATGCCGGCGGTTTCCACGATCACCAGGTCGTACGGCTGGCTTTTCAAGAAGTTGATGCAGTCGTGCAACACTTCGTTGGTGGCGGCGTTCTGGCGACGCGTGGCCATGGAGCGCATGTACACGCGATGGCTGCGCAGCGCATTCATGCGGATGCGATCGCCGAGCAAGGCGCCGCCGCTGCGGCGGCGCGTGGGGTCCACGGCGAGCACGGCAATGCGCATCTGCGGGAATGCATGCAGGAAGCGCAGCAGCAGTTCGTCCACCACAGAGGATTTACCCGCACCGCCTGTGCCGGTCATGCCGAGCACGGGCGTGTGCTTGCCGGCAAGCGACCATTCTTTGCGCAGGCGTGCGAGTTCGGTATCGCTCAATTTGCTCTCTTCAATGGCGGAGAGCATGTGGCCGATGCTGATTTCGTCGTCGATGTTGATGGTGGCCGGTGCAGCCGATTCGTTCTGCTCGCGCTGGGCGGCAGCGTTGCCGGCACGATGCATGACGTCTTCGATCATTTCCACCAGGCCGAGCTTCATGCCGTCGTTGGGGTGGTAGATGCGCTCCACGCCATAGGCTTGCAGCTCGCGGATTTCTTCCGGGGTGATGGTGCCGCCACCGCCGCCGAACACGCGGATATGGGCGGCGCCCCGCTCTTTAAGCATGTCCACCATGTACTTGAAGTACTCGACGTGGCCGCCTTGATAGGAGGACAGCGCGATGGCGTCGGCGTCTTCTTGCAACGCAGCACGAACTACGTCTTCCACTGAGCGGTTGTGGCCCAGGTGAATCACTTCCGCGCCCTGCGATTGAATGATGCGGCGCATGATATTGATGGCGGCATCGTGGCCGTCGAACAGGCTGGCGGCGGTGACAAAACGCAGCGGACTGGTTTCAGCCTGCGCGGAAGTAGCAGGAACGTGCTTGGCGGGGGAACTCATGGGGACTCCGAGAACGGGGATGTTCCAAGTGCAACCATTCTAATGGGCTTACCTGTTAAACGGGTGCTTGCGGACGCGAGAGCATGTTGCAGGATGGCGCGACAGGTTCGCGACGGTGGCTTGCGCCGTTGTGCGACATTTTCGTGTCGCTGATTCGCATGTGCGTGATACCGGCGGTATTTGTATGGCCGTGTTGTTCAAGGTCGTCGATGGTTTTGCGCTTGCCCTGGGCGCTGGATTCGGAGCGTTACAAGCGGGCGTAATGACTTGGTCCAAAGTCCATCCTTACCTCACCGTCATTTGCGGGAATGACGGTGAGGTAATTTGGGACGATGAGGCTAGCGCATAGGTTGCGGCGCAAACCCCGACCTGCGATTACGCCAAGCCAAACGGCAAATTCGGCGAGGCGACGACGCGATCGCCCACACTCTCACCACGCACAAATGCCAGCGTCGCATGGATCACTTCCGCCGCATCCAGAATGCGGTGATGCCCCAAGCCTTGGGTAGTTAGTAAGCGCGCACCGGGCCAATAACGCGCATAGCGCTCACCTTCTTCCCACGGCACTTCGCGATCGTCCAGATCGTGCACGATCAAACCCGGCTGACCTAGCGAAGGTACGTGATGATGCACGGTCAGATCACGTGCATGCACGCCGGTGCGCTTTGCGTACCAAGAAAGAAATGGCTCGCGCAGATGCTCGCCAAGCCGTACGAAGCGGATAAAGCGATTGGCGGCGGCTTCGATGTCTGCAGCGGGCGCAATCAACACCAGACATTGCGCGCGCCATTCCACATCTTGCGCCAGGGCCACGGCTGCACCGCCCATGGAATGGCCGATCGCCAACGCGGCGTTGCCGAAATGTTTTCCTACGGCACGTACGGTGTTGATGAAATCCAGCAAAGTGCAAAAGTTGCCGCTGCTGGCACCGTGACCCGGTTGGTCGAATGTCACCACGGCAAACCCTAGCGCACGCAGTTTCGCTATCCACGGTAGAAAGCGCAGGCCGAAGCTGGACCAGCCGTGCACCAGTAGTGCGTACGGCTGCGTGAATGGATCGCCCCATACATAGGTAGCGATGGATTCACCGTTGATGTGCAGTTCGCCGCGCCGCATGTCGCTATCCGGCTGCGCGGCGTTTGCGCGCGCGCGGCTGCTGGCGAATGGCGTGCCGAACAGGCGCGCAGCGCGATCTACCGTTCGCTTTGGCGCCAAGCGGCTGCCAACCGCAAAACTCAGACGCACGGCACCCAACTTCAACGTGGTGCGCGAAGCATGATGACGCGAACTGACCGTTTGGCGTGTCATGGCAGCCTCCTTAGGGCTGATAACTGGCGAGCAGTCGATCGATCGCTGCCCAGGTATGCCGATGGGCTTCGTCGAAGCCGAACAAGCTGGCGTCGTGATGCAGGCCGAGCATCACCGAGTAGAGTTCGAAAGCGAGTTGTTCGGCGTCGGTATCCGCACGCAGATCACCCGCTTCGACGGTTTGGCGAATCGCGCGCACCACTTCGTTGCGCCAACCCGATTGCTGCTCTTTCACGCGCGTGCGCAGCGGGCCTTCTTCACGCCCGTCGTATTCCACGACCGCGCTCATCAGTACGCAGCCGTTGAAGTGAATGCGAATCCATTCGGACCAGCGATCGAGGATTGCGCGCAGTCGCTTCACGCCACGCGGTTGTTGCACGGCGGGCCGAACCACGAAATCCAGGAAGCGCTTGGTGGCGGCATCCAACAAAGCCAGTTGCAGCTCTTCGCGGGAGCCGAAATGGGCGAATACACCGCTCTTGGACATGCCTACGCCCAGTGCCAGGGCGCCGATGGACAGGCCTTCGAGGCCGTCTTGGCGCGCCAGCTCGTAGGCGTGGTCGAGGATCAGTTCGCGGGTGGCGGCGCCTTTGCCGGGGGAGGTGGTGGCGTTCATGGCAGGAAAAATAGCACGATCGTTCGTTTTATTTCTAGGGCGAAAGTCATGTCTATTGCGTTAAGCCCTGCTCTCTCCTCTGCTTGGCAGGGGATGGAGTTGGATCACTCCGATCGCAAATGAATTCGGCTGCCACCTGAACCGCCGAAAGCAATCACGTCAACACCACTTCCTGCGATGACGTTTGTCGCACTGTCAGTCGTACATCAACGGCTGTTTCTAAGGAGAGGACGAATGATCAACATGACCCGCAAACTTGCGCTTGTCGCAGGCATTGGCCTTGCGTTGGTCAGCGTGAGCTACACGCCGGCGGCTTCTGCGCAAGTACATGCTGGCGTTGTCATTACCACGGCGCCGCCGCCACCGCGTTTTGAACGCGTGCCGCCACCGCGTCGCGGTTTCGTGTGGACGCCGGGTTATTGGCGCTGGGATCCCGCCTACCGTCGTCACGTGTGGATTCCGGGCGCGTGGGCGCATGGGCGTCCGGGTTATCGCTGGTATCCAGGCGTGTGGGTACATCGCGGGCCAAACTGGTATTGGCGCGACGGCTACTGGGGCCGTTGATCGCTTTGTTAGGCAACAACCTGCGCTTCATCGAACGATGGCGCGCAGGATCATGCGGCAGGACGCCGACTAAACTTTGCGCGTTGCACTGACCGGATCGACAGTATTCGATTCAACACCATCTGGGGATTTTTCATGTCATTGCGTTTTGCATCCTTGCTTGCCGTCGCCGGCGTCACAGTGGTGATGGCTGGTTGTGTAGTGGAACAACCGCATCCGCGTCGCGTTGTCTATGTCCAACAACCCGCTCCGCCGCCTCCGCCGCAGGTCGTTGAAATCGTCGCGCCGCAGCCGCCGCCGGTGACTGTTATCGAAGAAGTGCCGCCGCCGCGCCCTGGCTATATTTGGGCACGCGGTCACTGGCATTGGGATGGTGGGCGCTATGTAGCGGTGCATGGCCACTGGGAACCGGTGCGCCCGGGCTATCACTACGTGCACCCGCATTGGGAGCAGCATCCGGATGGTTGGCACTTCCATGTGGGCGTATGGGTTCAAGGGTAAACAACGCCTTCACATATGTAGAAACGCCCCGCACATGCGGGGCGTTTTTCGTTGCATGGTTTGCTGCGATGCGAAAGCGTTGTTTGTGTGACTCGTACTAAAATTGTCTGGATAACTCGCCCGCCCCAGCCCACAGGATGCTCTGATCCATTTTGCGTGGGTGTCACCGGCTCTGTCTGTTCGCAGACCACAGGACCATCGGCGAAGGCAGACTGGCTGTCTGTCGAGACGATGGGCCGAAGGTATGCAAACAGACAGAGCCGGCCCGAAGGGTGATGTTCAGAAGGCCCGCAGGATGTGCCGCGCGGCTTGGCAAGACGGCCAGTCTTTCCGGCGCCACGCAACACACCCTGCGGGCCTTCTGAACATCATGTCACCTACGCAAAATGGATCAGAGCATCCCTACTGGGGTTTTGAGTTTCAGGCGCCAGGGTCCTTGGCGGGGCCATCGCTTTCCCAAACTCAGTGCCTTCCCCAGCACCGTCCTATGTGGAGTCCAAGTTCCAATGATTTTCGAAACCATCGCTAAGACAGGCCACGAAGAAGTCGTCTTCTGCCATAACAAAGATGCAGGCCTGAAAGCCATCATTGCGATCCATAACACGGTGCTGGGCCCGGCACTGGGCGGCCTGCGCATGTGGCCGTACAAGACCGAGCAAGATGCAGTGAACGATGTGCTGCGCCTGTCGCGCGGCATGACCTACAAGAACGCCGTGGCCGGCCTGAACCTGGGCGGCGGCAAGGCGGTGATCATCGGCGATCCGTCGAAAGACAAATCCGAAGCGCTGTTCCGCGCCTTCGGCCGTTTCGTCAATTCCCTCAACGGTCGTTACATCACGGCGGAAGACGTGGGTATCGACGTCAATGACATGGAACATGTTTTCCGCGAAACGGAGTACGTCACCGGCGTGCACCAGGTGCATGGCGGTTCGGGCGACCCGTCACCGTTTACCGCCTACGGCACACTGCAGGGTTTGATGGCCGCACTGAACTTCAAGCACGGTAATGAAGACGTGGGCAAGTACAGCTACGCCGTGCAAGGTTGTGGGCACGTGGGCAGCGAATTCATCAAGCTGCTGCGTGAACAAGGCGCCAAGGTGTTCGTCACCGACATCAACAGGGAAGCCGTGCAGCGTTGCGTGGATGAGCTGGGCTGCGAAGCCGTGGGCCTGGACGAAATCTACGACGTGAACGCCGACGTGTACTCACCCTGCGCGCTGGGCGGCACGGTGAACGAGCAGACCATCGATCGCATCAAGGCCAAGATCATCTGCGGCGCGGCCAACAACCAGCTGGCCACTGACGCGATCGGCGACGAACTGCAGCGTCGTGGCGTGCTGTACGCGCCGGACTACGCCGTGAACGCCGGCGGCGTGATGAACGTGTCGCTGGAAATCGACGGCTACAACCGCGAGCGCGCCATGCGCATGATGCGCACCATCTACTACAACCTGGGCCGCATCTTCGAAATCAGCAAGACGGGCAACGTGCCGACCTACAAGGCCGCCGACCGTCTGGCGGAAGAACGCATCGACTCCATCGGCAAGATCAAGCTGCCGCACATGGGCAACGGTGCACCGCGCTTTGCCGGTCGCATGCGCGGTCAGTAACAGCCGCCCTTTGGGTACTGGAAACGCCGGTCTTCGGGCCGGCGTTTTCTTTTGCCCCTCGTAGGCTGGGTCGCGAACTCCAACATCGCGGTCTTGATCGACATGGCAATGCTGGGGTTTGGGGTTCGTGTCCCAACGTACGGAGCCTTAGTCCCGAAACATCCGCCTGCGACAGTTCTGCTAGACTTTTCGGCACAGGAAAAAGGGGAACCCGCTTCGCGGGTTAGGAACAATAGAGTTGCTTTCCCGGGTCCGGATCCGTCCGGCTGCAGTCCGTTGGGCGCCTGCCGACAAAGACTTTGGAAAGCTATGCAGGGCTGCAGAGCAGGCTGGGTGTGTATGAACGCAATGTTGCAAACCGGGATCGGCGACGAGGACATCCTGCTCAGGCTCAAGGATGTGCTGCAGGAGACGTTCGAGATCGATCCAGCCCGGGTCACCCCTGACACTCACCTGTTTACCGACCTGGAACTGGACAGCATCGATGCCGTCGACCTCGCCATCCAGGTGCAGGACATGACCGGCATGCGCATCAAGCCCGAGGATTTCAAGAACGTGCGGACAGTCGGCGACGTGGTCGCCACGGTGCGCACGCTGCTGACGCGCTGAGCCCAGGCGGAGTGCCTGCATGCCGCACGCGCCGCACGCCGCAGAAGCTTTTCATCCCTGTGCGCTGATTCCCATCTACAACCATAAAGACACCATCGCTGCGACGGTGCAGGCTTTGCGTGCGCATGACTTGCCGGTGGTGATCGTGGACGATGGCAGCGACGAAGCTACCCGCACCGTGCTCGATGGCCTGGTTGCACCTGGCGTGCAACGGATTCGGCTGGCGAACAACGGCGGCAAGGGCCGCGCCATTACCGCGGGCTTCGTGGCCGCGCGCGATGCCGGTTTCACCCACGCCTTGCAGATCGATGCAGACGGCCAGCACGACGTGGCGGATGTGCCGCGCTTTCTTGCCGAAGGCCGTGCACAGCCGCAAGCGCTGGTTTGCGGTCAGCCGATCTATGACGACAGCGTGCCTCGCGCCCGCTTATATGGCCGGTATGTCACGCACGTGTGCGTATGGCTGGAAACGCTATCGTTCACGCTGCGTGATTCGATGTGCGGCTACCGTCTCTATCCGCTGGAAGCGACGTGTGCCGAAATCGATCGTGCGCCTTTGCCTGCGCGCATGGATTTCGATACCGAGGTGGCGGTACGCCTGATCTGGCGCGGCGTGCCGGTGCGCAACCTGCCCACCCGGGTGATCTATCCGGAAAACGGCCTGTCTCATTTCCATATGCTGCACGACAATTTGCGCATTTCCGCGATGCATACGCGGTTGCTGCTGGGGATGTTGCCAAGGGCGCCGGTGTTGTTGTGGCGTAAGTGGAAGAGGAGTGATGTATGCGTGGCGTAAATAGTCTGCCCACGGCAAAACCTCTCGGGCGTCATTCCCGCGAAAGCGGGAATGACCGCCTTTTACAGATGTTCATAAGATGCTCCGTCCTCGCACTGCTGCTCATTTGCTTCAACGCACACGCACAAAGCCCCGACCTGCTGCATTCCATCTTGAATCAACTCAGCCAACACACCGCTGTCCGCGCCAACTTCACCCAGCAACGCCAATCCCCTGCCCTCACCCAACCGCAAATCAGCAGCGGTCAACTGCTGTTCGTCACCGGCCACGGCATGCTCTGGCAAGTGCAACAGCCCTATCAGCAAAGCTTGGCGTTGACCGGCACACGCGCGCTGCGCATCGATGCCAAAGGTCACATGCAACTGGTGCACAGCGAGCGTGGCGTCAGTCAGATCTCGCAGATGTTGCAAGGCATGTTGACCGGACAGCTCGATGAAGTAACGCGCCAGTTCGACGTGCGCGCGAGCGGCAGCGCTTCGCAATGGAACTTGCATTTCACACCGAAACAAGCGCGCATGGCGCAGGTGCTCAAGGGCATCCAGCTCGATGGCGGCGTGTACTTGCAGCGCATTCGTATCGACACGCAAGACGGCATGCAGACCGATATCCAGATGACCGACACCCACGACGCCGGCCCACTGAACGCCTTGGAAAAGCAGGCGCTCGGTTTGCCATGACGCAACCAAGTCTGTGGTCGCGCACGGGTTGGTTTGCAGCGGTGGCGCTGCTGGTCATCCTGCTCGGCACATGGCTGCTGTTTGGGCGTGGACGCTCACCAATCCAGACCGACCTGTTGGCGATGCTGCCTGCGACCGAGCGCAATCCCATGGCCGAAGTCGCTGCGCAGCAACTCGCGCATGCCAATGGTGATCGCGTCATTGTGCTGGTGGCACATGCCGATGACGATCACGCGAAGGCCGCCGCGCGCGAATTGGCGCAGATGCTCGCCAAGGACAAGGTATTCGCCTCCGTCACCGCCGAGCTACCGCCGTTCGATCTGCAGCAGATGATCACGCCCTATCTGGCGCATCGGTTCACACTGCTGACGGACGTGGACCGCCAGGCGCTTGCGCAACCCGGTTACGACCCGCAGCAAGCACTGGCCCAGCGCATCAACGAACCGTTCGTTACCGGCATTGGCGTTCGTCTACAAGACGATCCCTTCGGTTGGCTGCAGCACTGGCTGGAACAGCAGCCTTGGAGTCGGTCGCCGCTATTGCCCGAAGACAATCTGCTGACTGCGCATCGCGATGACCGCAGCTACGTGCTGATCACCGCCACACTCCATGGTTCATCGTATGACGACGCTATCCAGCGCCGTGCATGGAGTGCGCTTGACCTGGCACAGGGCGCGATCGAGCACGATCATCCCGGCACGCAGGTACTACGCACAGGCGCGCTGTTCTATGCCGCTTCCGCGCGCAGCGATGCAGAGCGCGACGTGCATCGAGTTGGCCTGATTTCCACCGTCGGCATCGCGTTGTTGCTGCTGGCCGTTTTTCGCTCGCCTGGGCCGCTGCTGCTGGCGTTTCTGTCCACTGCCATTGGCATCGTCGCCGCTGCTACAGCAAGCGTGCTGGTGTTCGGGCAGATCTATTTGCTGACACTGGTATTTGGCGCGGCGCTGCTTGGTGAAGCCGTGGACTATTCGATCCAGTACCTCACTGCGCGCGCCAACGCTGGCCAAGCATGGGAGCCACGCCGCGGCTTGCGGCAAGTTCGTCCGGCTCTGCTAATTGCGCTGGGTACTTCGCTGCTGGGCTACGCGTTGCTCGGCATGGTGCCGTTCCCTGCACTGCGCCAGATGGCATGCTTTGCCATGGTAGGCATGACGGTGGCATGCCTTAGCGTGTTCTTCCTGCTGCCTGCGCTATTGCGACGTCCCGCCAAACCCTTGTCTGGCGTGTCCGTACGCCTTGCTTGGGCGTTGCAGCGGGCGATAACGCCGCTCGTGTCCGGATGGAGCGGCATCGCGCTGGCGGCGTTAGCCTTGCTGTTGGCAGTGCCCGGTTGGCGGCAACTGCATCATGACGACGATGTCCATCTGCTGATTTCGCCGCCCGCTCAACTCATCGCGCAGGAAAAGCAGATCCGCGACGTCACCGGTCTCGGCAACGGCACCCAGTTCTACCTGGTGCAAGGCGACAACCAAGAACAAGTACTGCAGCGCGAAGAAGCGCTGGAACAACGCCTGCAGGCCATGACCGATGCAGGGCAACTGCAAGGCTGGCTTGGGCTGGCCGGCATGGTGCCTTCATTGCAGCGTCAGCACGCCAACCAGGCGCTGCTGGCACCGCTATTCGCGCAACCGGATCGGATGCGCCAGTGGTTGCATGGTGCCGGCTTTCGCGATGCCGATATCGATCGGTTCATCCAGGCTTGGCCCGGCACGCCGCTGGTTTTACATGACTGGTTGAAAACGGCCGTTGCCACACCGTTCCGTTATTTATGGATGAAGGGTGACGAACAACATGGTTCTGCTTCGTTGGTGTTGCCGCAAGGCGATGTGTCGAGTGATTTACTCAAGCAGGCTGCAAAAGATTTGCCGGGCGTGACGCTGGTAGATAAAGCGGCTGGCGTATCCCATCTATTCGGCCGCTATCGCCACTACGCCAGCCTCTGGTTGCTCGCAGCAATCATGCTGATCGTGCCGGTGTTCGGTTGGCGTTACGGCTGGCACAGCGTTCCGCGTGTACTTGCGCCGCCGGTATTTGGCATGGGTTTTACGCTGGCAGCACTGGGCTATCTGCATCACCCGCTCACACTGTTCCATTGGATGGCGCTGATGCTGGTGCTCGGTGTCGGCGCGAATTACGCGGTGTTCCTGCGCGAAGGCGAGCCGTACGTAACGCATCGACCCGGCGCCATGTATGCGAGCGTGCTGCTCTCTGCTATCACCGCCTTGCTGTCGTTCGGGTTGTTGGCATGGAGTTCGATGCCGGCATTGCGCGATTTCGGTCTTACTTTGCTGCTTGGCATTGGCTTCACTGCTTTGCTGGTACCAGCCAGCGTGCCCTCACGGAATCTTTCTTCATGAATTTCTTTTTCGCACGGAGCACTTGTTGATGAAGCGCGTCGTCATCACTGGCATGGGCGGCATCACGCCATTGGGGCACGATTGGTCGCAGATCGAAGCGCGCCTGCGTGAAGGCCGCAACGCGGTGCGTCGCATGCCGGAGTGGGATTTCTTTGAATCCTTGAACAGCCGGCTTGGCTGCCCCGTCGACGATTTCCAGATACCGGATTGGCCGCGCAAGCATCTGCGTTCGATGGGTCGCGTGGCGCAATTGGCCGTTGCAGCAAGCGAACGCGCTTTGCGCGATGCCGGACTGCTCGACGATAAGACCATCAGCGATGGGCGCATGGGCGTGGCGTACGGCTCTTCCGGCGGCAGTGTCGAACCCGTGCGCGTGATGGGGCGCATGCTGGAGACCGGCTCCATGCAAGGCGTAACCGCCACCAGCTACGTGCAGATGATGGCGCACACCACGGCGGTGAACGTTGGCGTGTTCTTCGGTTTGAAAGGGCGCATTATTCCTACGTCCAGCGCTTGCACCTCCGGCAGCCAGGCGATCGGCTACGGCTACGAGACCATCCAGCAAGGCAAGCAGAAAATCATGCTGTGCGGCGGCGCGGAGGAACTCTCCGGCCCCGGTGTCGCCGTGTTCGACACCTTGTTCGCTACCAGCACACGCAACGACGAAGCCACCCTCACGCCACGCCCCTTCGATCGCGCTCGCGATGGCCTGGTGGTGGGCGAAGGCGCGGCCACACTGGTGCTGGAGGAATACGAACATGCGCGCGCACGCGGCGCGCGCATCTACGCGGAAATCGTGGGCTTTGGCTGCAACTCCGATGGCAACCACATCACCCAACCCACCAGCGAAACCATGGCCACGGCCATGCACCTCGCCCTGCAGGATGCACAGCTTTCGCCGGACGCCATCGGCTACGTGAGCGCGCATGGCACAGCAACCGATCGCGGCGACGTGGCAGAAAGCCATGCCACAGCACTGGTGCTTGGCAAGCATGTGCCGGTCAGTTCGATGAAGAGTTATGTGGGGCACACATTGGGCGCGTGCGGCGCACTCGAATCGTGGTGGGCGGTGCAGATGATGCGCGACGGCTGGTTTGCGCCGACGGTGAATCTCAGCGAGCCCGATGCCGCATGTGCGGAGCTGGATTACATCGTGGGTGCGGCGCGCGCGATCGGGGCGGAGTATGTGATGAATAACAACTTTGCGTTTGGTGGGATCAATACGTCGTTGGTGTTCAAGGCGCTGTCTTGATGTACGCGAAGATTTCCAGCTTCCCTCAGCGTCATTCCGGCCTTCGCCGGAATGACGCTGAGGCACACAGGAAACAGGTGGTGAACTGATGCAATTTCGCCTCAACCAGTGGCACGCCTGGGCACCCGGCCTCGACACCGCCGAAGCCTGGCAATCCTGGGCCCGCCACCCCACTCGCCTCCCCGACAACAACGAGCAACCCAGCTGCGATTTCCTGCCCGCCATGCAACGCCGCCGCCTCAGCCGTCTGGCGCGCATGACCATGCATGTCGCCTGGCCGCTATGCGATGAGGGTGAGCAACTGCCATTCGTATTTGCCTCGCGCCACGGCGAAACGACACGCACGTTCGCACTTCTCGGCGACGTGGCCGACGGGCAACCCCTCTCACCGACTCAGTTCGGTTTGTCTGTCCACAACGCGATTGCCGGCCAATGGTCGATCCTGCGCGGACAGCACGGCGAATCGGTAGCTATCGCCGGTGAGGCCGATACGTTCGAGCACGCCATGGTGGAAGCGGCGGCAATGCTCAGCGAGGGCGCCAAGTCTGCGCTGATCGTCATTGCAGAAGAACGCCCGCCGGCCGCCTATGATGGCTGGATCGAGGATGTGCCGTTTTCGTATGCTGTGGCGTTGAAAATGGGAGGAATCGAATCGGTGGACAAAGCGCCGGCCGGCGACTGCTGGCAGCTGCGCTTGGAACCGAATGCAGGACCGTCCACGTCTGGCGCCTGGCCGCACGCCCTGGATTTTGTGCGCGCCTTGCACACCGGCGAAAGCACGCTCGAACACGCATGGAAGACACGTCGATGGATTTGGCAGCGCATCCCGTAACACGTTCCAGCTTCGGCAACTATCTCTGGCGGCTGCTGTCCACCGGTGCAAGCTTCGTATTGTTTGGTTTGGGCGGGCTGACGTTGCGGCTTGTCGTTCTACCGCTGCTCGGTTTGTTGCCGGGCAATGCGATAACCCGCAGGCGTCGCGCACGCGCGGCGATCAGCAAAGCGTTCTATCTGCATGTGCAGTTCATGTATCGCAGCGGCGTGTTGGAATACGAATTCCAGGGAATCGAACGCCTGGGTCGCCCTGGGCAAATAATTATTGCCAATCATCCGTCGTTGATCGACGTGGTGTTCCTGATCGCGCATATCCGCGACGCCAACTGCATCGTCAAGCAAAGCCTATGGCGCAATCCCTGCACGCGAGGGCCAGTAGGTCGCGCGCAGTACGTCAGCAACAACGGCAGCCCTGAAATGCTTGAACAGGCTGCCGATGCGCTGCGTGAAGGACAAACGTTGATCGTTTTTCCGGAAGGCACGCGCACTGCGCCGAATCAGGCACCGGTGTTTCATCGGGGCGCCGCGGCCATCGCGCTGCGCGGCGCCCGTGTGATCACGCCGGTTTTCATTACCGTCAAACCCACCACGCTGACCAAGGCCGAGCCGTGGTATCGCATTCCGGAGCGACGCGTGCAGGTTAGCTTGCGCGTGGGCCGAGACATCGCCCCGGAAACCTTCAATGCAGACGCTCCGTTGCCGATAGCTTCCCGACGACTCAACGAGCATCTGCACCAGCTTTTCTTAAAGGAGCTTTCGCTATGAACGCCCTGCAACAGGACATTGCACAACTGATCATCGACACGCTGAATCTGGAAGACGTCACCGTCGACGACATTCCGCCGGATCTGCCGCTGTTCGGCGAGGGCTTGGGCCTGGATTCGGTGGATGCGCTGGAATTGGCGCTGGCGCTGCAGAAGCGCTACGACATCCGTATTGCATCCGATTCAAAGGATGCTCGCCAGCACTTCACCACCGTCGCCACCCTTGCTGCCTTCGTGCAGGCACAGCAGGACGCATGCGCAAGCTGACTTCCATCCTCTTACCGCTCGCAGGGGTGCTCTACCCCTTCGTGGTGTATTTCGGCATGGATCGCGTGCCACCGCCGATGTTCGCGCTGGTGCTGGGCGCGATCTGGCTGATCCGCGCCCCTAGCCTGCTGAAGGAGCCTGGCGGCAAGTGGATGCTGACTGCCGCGCTGGTCTATTGCGCCCTGCTTGGCTTGAGCGGCGAAGCGACGCTGCTGCGCTGGTATCCCACTTTGATCAGCGCGTTGTTGCTGTGCGCATTCGGCCTCAGCCTGAAATTCGGCCCACCCATCGTGGAGCGCATTGCCCGTGTGCGCGAACCCGATCTGCCGCCCGAAGCGATTCCGTACACGCGCAAGGTCACCTGGGTTTGGGTGGCGTTCTTCGTGTTCAACGGTGTGGTGTCGGCCGCGCTTACCTTATGGGCGCCGCTCGCCTGGTGGACGCTCTATAACGGCCTGTTGGTGTACTTCATCATGGGCACGTTGTTCGGCGGCGAATGGCTGTTACGCCGCCGCTTGCGAGGTGCCGCGTGAGTGCAATGCAAATCCTCGATCCAGTGCTGCTCGGCGAAAGCGAGCATGACGGCATCTGGACGCTGGTGCTGCAGCTGCCACCTGATTTGGCTTATTTTCCCGGCCATTTTCCGCAAGCGCCCGTATTGCCGGGCGCCGTGCAGATTGCCTGGGCGCTGGCGTTTGCCGCGCAACGGTTTGGCACGCCCATGCGTTGCAAGGTGATGGAGGCGTTGAAGTTCCAACGATTGCTGCGCCCTGGTGACCAAGTGGAGCTAACGCTTCGCTACGACACATCACGCAGAAAATTGCACTTCGCATATCGCCACGGCGATACCCCTTATTCTTCCGGTCGACTGGCATGGAGCGCCGAATCATGAGCGAGCAGCTCGTGCAGGAACGTCACTGGTCCGCACATAAGGAGCGCGGCAGTTTTATCTTGATGTGGCTGACCGCCTTCAGCGTGCGCGTGTTCGGGCGGCGCTTGCTGGCGCCGGTGCTTTATCTGATCGTGCTGTATTTCTTTGCATCCGCGCGCAATGCGCGGCGCAACATCCGGCAGTATCAAACCTATCTGGCGGATTGGAGTGGCAACACCGCGTTGCGCCCTACGTTGAAAAGCGTATTCGGCCAGTTCATCGCTTTCGCCGACAACCTGCTGGATCGGCTCGATGTGTGGCGTGGCCGGCTACGTTTCGAACAGGTGCAGCTGGTCGATCCGTCCGGCGTGCGCGCACGCTTGTTGCGCAGCCAACATGGCGGACGCGGCGAGATGCTGGTGGTGACGCATCTGGGCAATCCCGATGTGTGCCGCGCCATGGCGGAGCTCAGCGAACAGGTGCCGCTCAACGTGCTGGTGCACAACCATCATGTGGCGCAGTTCAACCGCCTGTTGGGCGAAGCGGGCGATCGCAGCATGCGGCTGATCCAGGTGACCGAGCTGGATACGGCCATGATGATGGATCTATCGCAACGGCTGGAACGCGGGGAGTGGCTGGCGATTGCGGGCGATCGCGTACCGCTCAACGACGGCCGGCGTGTAACGGTAGATTTTCTTGAGAATCCGGCTGCGTTTCCGCAAGGGCCATGGTTGATGGCCGGCTTGCTGCGGTGTCCGGTGAACTTGCTGTGCTGCCTGAAAGTGGATGGCCGCTATCGCATCTATCTGGATGCCTTCCTCGACCACGCGCAATGGCAGCGCGGCCAGCGCGACGAAACCATTCGCGGCTGGGTGCAGCGCTACGCTGATCATCTGGCCGGGCAGTGCTTGATCGCACCCCAGCAATGGTTCAATTTCTATGCATATTGGCAGCCGGCCAAACCGTCCATGCACAAGGAGACCGCCGATGCGAACTAGCGGCGTTCTGCACAAAGACGTGGAGATGCTGGTGCCGTTCTACGACGTCGATTCGATGGACGTGGTATGGCATGGGCACTACGTAAAGTACTTCGAAGTGGCCCGTTGTGCCCTGCTCGACGAGATCGGTCACAACTATGTACAGATGAAAGCATCCGGCTATGCGTGGCCGGTGATCGATCTGCAACTGCGTTATGTGCAAGCGGCACGCTTCGGCCAGCGGCTCGTTGTACGAGCCGATTTGATCGAATGGCAGAACCGTTTGTTGATCCACTATCTGATTCGGGATGCCGAGACCGGCCAGCGTGTCACGCGAGGCAGCAGCGTGCAGGTGGCGGTCGATCTGGCCAGCGGGGAAATGCAACTCGAGTCGCCCAGGGTCTTCATTGATGCGGTTGAGCGCCGGCTGCAAGGCGCTCCGCATGCTTCTTCGGTTACCTCATGAACTACGCCAGCCCCACCTACGTCGAAGAAACCCGCATCGGTTTCCATTTCCTGCGCAGTCACACTTGGCAGCATCATGTGTTGCGCGTGGCGATCAACGACCTGAAACGCCTGATCGGTGAGCCGTCGCCGCGAGGCGGAACGCTACTGGACGCGGGCTGTGGCCAAGGCAAATCGTTCCGCCTGCTGCGTGATGCGTTTCAGCCCGCCCGCCTGATCGCCCTGGATGCGGATCCGCGCAGCCTTTCGCTTGCGCAAGCGCAGGCCCAAATCGAGAGCATTCCGGTGGAGCTGCATAGCGCCGATTGCGCGCAGATTCCTTTGTCGGATGGCAGCGTGGATATCGTGTTCTGCCACCAGACCTTTCATCACCTGGTAGAGCAGGAGCGCGCGCTTGCCGAATTCTGGCGCGTACTGAAACCAGGTGGATTGTTGCTGTTTGCCGAATCCACCAAGGCGTATATCGATACCTGGGTCATCCGCTGGTTCTTCCGCCATCCGATGGAAGTGCAGAAAAGCGCGGAAGAATATCTGGAGATGTTGCGTTGGCAGGGTTTCGAGTTCGAGCCGCGGAATGTGTCGTTTCCTTATTTGTGGTGGAGTCGTTCGAAGGACTTTGGGTTGTTGGAGCGCTGGGGATTGAAGGCGCCGCCTCCGCCGGGGCAGCGGGAAGAAACATTGGTGAATGTGGCGGCGAGGAAGCCGTGGGTATGAATTCCCTTCATTTGCATCCCGCCTTTTGCGCCCTCCCCTGCTTGCAGCGGAGGGCTGGGGTGGGGTTGTACGAACTTGCTATACAACCAAACTTCACCGCGAGGTTGCAGGCTTCACCCCACCCCAACCCTCCCCTACTGCACGTAGGGGGGGGAGCTATGTGCGGCGAGGGTAAGTAACCCCCATGAACACCTACCTCAACGCCCTTGGCATCCTCTGCAATCTCGGCGCCGGCAAAGCCGCTGTCGCCGAGGCATTGTTCGCAGGCGACGACAGCGGCATTCGTCCCGAGCAAAGCTGGATTCCCAATCACGAACCGCCACTTGGCGGCGTGCACGCTGTACTACCGCCCATACCCCAGGCACTCCAAAACCGCGACAACCGCAACAACCGCCTGCTGCTCGCCGCGGCGCTGGAAATCGAATCTGACATCCGCGCCGCCATCGCGCGGTACGGACACACGCGCATCGGCGTCGTACTCGGCACCAGCACGACCGGTATCGAGGAAGCCACACATGGTGTAGGCGATTATCGGCGCGACGGCACATGGCCGGCCGAATATCACTACTCACATCAAGAACTCGGCGCGCCGGCCGAATTTCTCGCCGAATGGCTAGGTCTATCCGGCCCTTGCTACGTCATTTCCACCGCCTGCACTTCAGGCGCGCGTGCGTTGATGACTGCGCAGCGCCTGCTTCGCATGGGTTTGTGCGATGCCGTGCTTTGCGGCGGTGTCGATACGCTGTGCCGCTTGGCGATCAATGGGTTTCATGCGCTGGAAGCTGTCGACCTGCAACGCTGCGATCCTTTTTCCAAACATCGTCGCGGCATCAATATCGGCGAAGCGGCGGCGTTGTTTCTGATGACGGGCGAGCCCGGCTCGGTGCAACTGTTCGGTGGTGGCGCCAGTTCCGATGCCTATCACATGTCCTCGCCCGATCCACAAGGCATCGGTGCGCGCAAAGCGATGCACGATGCGCTGCTTCGTGCAGGCCTTGAGGCTGCCCAGATCGATTACATCAACTTGCACGGCACCGCGACCGAGCACAACGACAGCATGGAAAGCCAGGCGGTGGCAGCCATGTTTGGCAACACTGTCCCATGTTCGTCTACAAAGTCGCTGACCGGCCATACCCTGGCAGCAGCGGGAGCATTGGAAGCGGCATTCTGTTGGCTGAGCCTCTCCGATAAGCGCACGGAGCGGCGATTGCCTCCCCATATATGGGATGGCGAAGCAGATCCTGCGCTGCCTTCTTTGAACTTGATCGGCACCGGCAGTCATCTGCCGGCTGGCGGCCGACGCTATTTAATGAGCAACTCTTTTGCCTTCGGCGGCAACAACGCGTCGTTGATTTTGGGTGATTCCGCATGACGTTGTGGCCGATCGCGGAAGTGGTGCCACACACGGGCGAAATGATTCTGCTCGACACCATCGAAGCATTCGAAGCCGAGCGCATTGCCTGCACGCGCACTATTCAATCGGGCGGCATGTTCGTGGACGCCGATGGCAGCCTGCCTTCCTGGGTGGGCGTTGAGTTGATGGCGCAGGCCATTGCCGCTTGGGCTGGTTGCCGCGCCCGTGCGGAACAACGTCCAGTGCAATTGGGGTTTCTACTCGGTACGCGGCACTACGCATGTAATGTCGATGCATTCCCGGCTGGCGCCCGCTTATCTGTCGAAGCAGAACATTCCTTCCACGACGAGCAAGGCATGGGTGTTTTTCATTGTCGCATCGAAGCCCCCGGCATTCACGCCGAGGCGCGCCTGAATGTCTACAGCCCACCGGATGCAGGCGCGTTTTTCAAGCAAAACACTGAGGAGACACCGCATGGCTGAAACGGTTCTGGTTACGGGTTCCAGCCGCGGCATCGGACGCGCCATTGCATTACGGCTTGCGCGGGCCGGCTACGACATTGTCCTGCATTGCCGCAGCCGCCGCGATGAAGCCGAACAAGCGGCCACGGCGATCCAGTCATTAGGTCGCAACGCGCGCATTCTGCAATTCGACGTCGCCGACCGTGCTGCTTGCCTAGCCGCGCTCGATACGGATGTCGAGGCGCACGGCGCTTACTACGGTGTGGTCTGCAATGCCGGCCTGACACGCGATGGCGCTTTTCCCGCACTCACCGACGATGATTGGGATCAAGTGCTGCGCACGAACCTGGACGGTTTCTACAACGTGCTGCATCCGATCATCATGCCCATGATTCGTCGTCGCCAGGCGGGACGCATCGTATGTATCACTTCTGTTTCGGGCTTGATCGGCAACCGTGGGCAAGTGAATTACAGCGCATCCAAAGCAGGTGTAATCGGTGCAGCCAAGGCGTTGGCCGTAGAACTGGCCAAGCGCAAGATCACAGTCAATTGCGTGGCGCCGGGTTTGATCGATACCGATATGACCACCGATGACGTACCACTGGATGAGATTGTGAAAATGATTCCAATGCAACGCGCCGGCACGGTGGATGAAGTGGCCGCGGCCGTGCAATTCCTGATGAGTGCTGAAGCGAGCTATATCACGCGTCAGGTACTCGCGGTAAATGGCGGGCTTTGTTGAGTACGCTCCAACGAACCATCAACAAGGGGATAAGGATATGAAAGCAAGGGCACTCGTCGTGGCCGCATTGTTGCTGGCCATTCCTGGCATGGCAGCCGCCAAGGACGCGATCAAGCATTACCCGTTTGCCAATGCCGTGACCGCAGCAACCAAGTCCGGCAAGCTGGATGGCACGGTGAAGTTCTATCTGCACGGAAGCAATCCACAAAGCCAGGTGGAAGTGATCAAGAGCGATGTGAGCGTCAATCGCAAGACCAACGCGTTCGGCAAAGCCGATCAATCCACCTGCGATTGGGCGCTGCAATCGGCGTTGATTGCACTACAAGGCGAGGCGAAAGCCGTCGGCGCCAACGCGGTGGTCGATATCGTCAGCGATTACGGCGATGAATATAGCGACCCTGAGAAGTACGAATGCCACGTGGGCTTTTTGATCTCCGGTGTGATCATGAAGGGGAAGTTGGCGAAGGTGCAGCCGTAACCACTGTCTAGCGTAGGTAACCCAACAGAGGTCCACGGAATTCGTTGGGTTACGCTGCGCCAACCCAACCTACGCTGCGGCGCGTCAGGGCCATGAAAACCCCCTGCGCTACAATTCCTCGCATCTCCAATCCCTTTCCCTCAGGAGTTCGTCATGCGTCCGTTCCCGCTCGGTGAAGAGATCGATCTGCTGCGCGAAAGCGTCTCCGCCTTCGCCGAAAAGGAGATCGCACCGCGCGCCAACCACATCGATCACGACAATCTGTTTCCGAACGATCTGTGGCGCAAGATGGGCGATTTGGGATTGCTTGGCGTCACCGTGCCGGAGGAATACGGCGGCAGCGGCATGGGTTTCCTGGCGCACATGGTGGCGATGGAGGAAATTTCTCGCGCATCCGGATCGGTGGGTCTCTCCTACGGTGCACATTCCAACCTCTGCGTACAGAACATTTTTCATAACGGCAACGAAGCACAGCGACGCAAGTACATACCTAAGCTATGCACGGGTGAATACATCGGCGCATTGGCGATGAGCGAACCGGGCGCAGGCTCGGACGTAGTCGGCTCGATGACCTGCCACGCCGAGCAGCACGGTGACGTATGGGTCGCCAACGGTTCGAAGATGTGGATCACCAACGGCCCCGACGCGAACGTACTGCTGGTGTACATGCGCACAGCTCCGCGCAACGTGGGCAGCCGCTGCATGACCGCATTCATTGTCGAAAAAGACATGAAGGGTTTCAGCACGGCGCAAAAGCTGGACAAGCTCGGCATGCGTGGCTCCAACACCTGCGAGCTGGTATTTGAGAACTGCGAGATTCCCGCCGAGAACATCGTCGGCGAAGTGAACGAAGGCGTGCGCGTGTTGATGAGCGGGCTGGATACCGAACGCTTGGTACTTTCCGGCGGCCCTATCGGATTGATGCAAGCTGCTTTGGACGTTGCTTTGCCCTATGTGCGTGAGCGCAAGCAGTTCAATGCACCCATCGGCACCTTCGGCGTAATGCAGGCGAAGATCGCCGACATGTACACCAAACTGCAAAGCTCACGTGGTTTCGCCTACATGGTGGCGAAGGAATTCGATGCCGGCGTGAAATCACGCATCGATCCTGCGGCTTGCTTGCTCAATGCTTCGGAGAACGCCGTGCAAGTGGCGCTGGAAGCGATCCAGACACTCGGCGGCAACGGCTATATCAATGAGTACCCGACCGGACGTTTGTTGCGCGATGCGAAGTTGTATGAGATCGGCGCGGGCACCAATGAAATTCGTCGCATGCTGATCGGGCGCGAGTTGTTCCACGGGCGCGAGTGACAGCACGCCAGCGAAGAACTCCCAGTAGATTGGGCGCGGCATCCGGTTGCTGTAACCGACGTTGAATCGGATAAAGAAACAATACAAGGTTGGGTTAGCGCAGCTAACCCAACCTACTGGAGGTCTTCGCCAGATTTAGAACTGCAAGCTGTAGTTGAGCGTACCCATCGTCGCGTGTGCGCGCTGCGCGCTGTATTGATCAGCACCGAGTGACAACTGCGAGCGCGCCGAGAAACGCCAGTTCAACGACACACCCGCCACATTGCCGTAGCGCGACAGCCCAATACCATTGATCGGCATGAACTGCTGCAACGCGGCGAAGCTGGCCGCCGGCACGACGCCGCGCATGGCGAACGCATCCTGCCAAAGAAAATGGCCCTGCAAGCTGAGGCTGCTGCCGTTAGGCAACTTCCACTCGCGCGAACCACGCAAGCCGATACCCGCCTGCCAGCGCTGGATCGTCTGCGAGCTGGCGTTCAGGCCGAAACCATCGCCACCCCATTCATTGAAACCACCGCGCTCGACGTATGCATATTGCAGGTTCGCATAGGGCGTGAACTTCCATTTACCGGCATTGAAGCGATAGCCGCTTTCGCTATACGCCACATCGTAAGTGCCGCGACTGACACTGCCCACCCCGGCATATTGGTTACCGAGCAGCAATTCGCGACGCGTGTTCTGCCAGTCGTTACCTACACCAACGCGACCCATCGCATACCAGCTGCCCCGCACGATACCGCCGTAGACCATGCCTTCCAGCGCACGGCTGTAGCCTTGATCGGCACTTTGTTGCAGGTTGCCCAGACCCTGGCTGTGGCTGATGGCATAGCCCAGCACCGCGCCGTTGCCGAGCATGCGATCGCCGCCCACCATGCTGCCGTTGAGCTGGAAGCCCAGGCTGTCATAGCCGCTGCGCGAGAAGCTGTCCTGCTGACTCAGACTCTGTGACCAGTTCTGGAACTTGTTTTCGCGCTGAAGCGCTTGCGGATTGTCGAGCAGGCTGTCGAATCGATCGGATAGCGCACGCGTATCGGCATCAATGGCTTCGAAGGTCATCGCAGCGCTGGCGGCATACATCTGGCCGGAGAGGCTATTCAACGATTGCTGCAATGCTGCCGTGGTCTGCGACTGCTGAATCGCTGCGGCGCCGCTGACGAAGCTGCTCGGCAATGGCTGTGCATTCGAACCGTTTTGCATCACGCTGTTAATCGTATTGAAGGCGCTTTGCGTACGCACAGCCCCACCATATGCGGCGGAAGAATACGGTGCACCCGCGGCCTGCGTGAGCTTGACCTGTGTCACATTGAGATAGGCGTCATTGGCGTCGTAGGCCAGCGTGGCCGACAACGTGACGCTGGGCGCCCAGGAAAGGTTTGAGAAGGTACCGGTCAAGCCATTGGTCGCGGACAGCACTTTGGTGTTGGAACTGGCGACGTAGCCTTGATTGGCGCCGTATACATACAAGGCAGCGCCATTGCTGAGCGACGCCTTGCCATTCACTTGCAACCATGTGCCCAGCGATACCGCAAGCTTGCCACCCAACTGGGTATAGTCGCCCCCCAAGGTGAGGTTACTGCCGGTGCCCACCACGAGCGTGCCCTGATTGTTCGTCAACAGGCCGTTGATCAACGGAGTCGTTGCATTGACGGAACTTCCGGTAATCGACAACGTGCCGCCAGACTGGACAAAGTTGGTTTCCGTCTCTAATGAGCCGGCAGTCAACGTACCGCCACTGACTGTGGTGTTGAGTCCTGAAATCGAACCGGTAGCGTTCAAGCTGCCGGCGTTCACTGAAATGTTCGCACCGTCTATCGAGCCGACATTCAACGCACCGCCGTTGACCGTGACGGCATTGCTGTACTTGAGCGATACCGCATTTAAAGTGCCGCCGTTGACCGTGGTATTCCCATCATAAGTAGAAGGCTGGGTCAGATTGAGCGTACCGGGCCCATCCATGATCAAACCGCCACGCCCGGAAATGGGATTATTCCAGCTCGAGCTGCCGGTAAAACCAACTTCTACATCACCCCAATTGAGCTGCTGCGGCCCATTCACCGCCGCGCCCACATTCAACGCACCATAACCAAACGTGGGGTTGGGCTGCGAACCACCCAACGGCGTGGCCGTGCCCAGCAGCGTCTGGCGCACCAGATCGTTCGAGAAATACGGATACGCCTGCCATACCAGCGCCGCCGCGCCGGACACGACCGGTGCCGCAAACGAAGTGCCCTCTACGATGTAGTAGGTGGGATTGGTAGTGGTCGACGTCGTGTTCTTGTCCAGCACGATCACATCGCCCGGTGCGGCGAGGCAGAAGTTCATGGCCACGCCGCACTTGTTCGAATAACTCTCAAGCTGGGTAGGATTGTTGCTGTTCAACGCAACGGCCACCAACCAGCCTTTTTCCAGACTGGAGTCTTTCGCGTAGTAAGGCAGCGAGGCGATCGTGCTGGGATTGGCTTGCGAATCATTGCCAGCGGCAAACACGACCAAGCCGCCGTGATTGACGACGAAAGGCGTATACGCCGCATCGAACGCCGCATTAAGCGATGCGTTGGTGGTATCCCAGGTAATACCGCCCCAGGAATTGTTCATCACCTTCACGCCGGCGCTGGCCAGATCCGAATTGACCTGCTGAAAGAATGTCGCATCGCTGGCGGTGACCGTTGAAGGCGCGGTGGAGCCGTTATCGTCCGGCGCGCTGTCGGAAATGATGCGCGCAGAAACCAGGTTCGCGCCTGGCGCGATGCCACCGGGAAACTTCGCGAACGAAGTACCGGCCGCGACCTGGGACACCCAGGTGCCGTGCCCGACCACGTCATCGATCTTGGTGTTGTTCTGCGACGGATCGACGTAGATCAGCTCTTGCTGTACCCGCGTGCCGACCGCCGGGTTGGAGCGCATGATGCCGCTGTCCACTACGCCGATGGTGACCCCGGCGCCGGTATAGCCCTGCTTTTGCGCTGCATAGGCATTGGTCAGGGACAACTGTGCATCGAGCGGCGGCGTCGGAACGTTCGTACTGGGCGACGGCGACGGCGCGGGTGACGGCGATGAGGGTGTAGGGGTGGGCGAAGGCGACGGCTGGAAGGCCTGCGACGGTCCCGGCGGCAGCGACGCCTTTACCGCACTGTTGCTTCCCCCTCCCCCGCAACCACTCAGACCCACTGCAAGACCGATCAATAGCGCGATTTCACGGCGGCGCAACGCCTGCGTCCCAGTTGCCATATCCTCACCCTGTGAATGACGTACTCCAGAAGTAATGCCGCCACTCCCAAAAGCGGCATCCGTCCATAGCATATTAGTTAATCCTGCCCGATGGCGAGGGGACAGAAGGCATGGTTCCCCACGGGCGAGATCGATGCGCTTGCTGTATCGCGCCGGTTGGGTTAACCCTTCAGCCCAACCTACGGGAGATGTTCGCAAGATTCAGAAGTGCAAACTGTAATTGAGCGTACCCATCGTCGCGTGCGCACGCTGCGCGTTGTATTGATCGGCGCCGAGCGACAACTGCGAGCGCGCCGAGAAACGCCAGTTCAACGACACCCCTGCGATGCTGCCGTAACGCGACAAGCCGATGCCGTTGATCGGCATGAACTGCTGCAAAGCCGTGAAACTGGCTGTCGGCATCACGCCGCGCATGGCGAAGGCATCCTGCCATTGGAATCTAGCTTGCAGGCTGAGACTGCTACCGTCCGGCATTAGCCACTGGCGCGAACCGCGCAAACCGATGCCTGCCTGCCAGCGCTGCACGTTCTGAGAGCTGGAACTCAAGCCAAAGCCGGCGCCCCCCAGTTCATTGAAACCATCACGTTCGACGTTGGCGTATTCCAGATCGGCGAACGGCGTGAATTTCCATTTGCCTGCGTTGAAGCGATAGCCGCTTTCGCTATAAGCCACCTGGTAGCGACCATTGCTGAAGCTCCCCACGCCGGCGTACTGACTACCCAGCAGCAGTTCGCGGCGTGTGTTCTGCCAGTCGCTGCCAACGCCGAAACGCCCCATCGTGTACCAGTTGCCGTGCACGATGCCGCCATAAACCATACCTTCCAGCGCACGGCTGTAACCCTGGTCTGCGCTCTGCTGCAGATTGCCAAGCCCCTGACTGTGGCTGATGGCATAACCCAGCACGGCGCCATTACCGAGCATGCGATCACCGCCGAACATGTTGCCGTTGAGCTGGAAGCCAAGGTTGTCATAACCGCTGCGCGAGAAACTTCCCTGGTAGCCAAGGCTCTGCGACCAGCTATGGAACTTGCCGGCGCGTTCGAACGTCTGCGGGCTGTCGAGCAGGCTGTCGAAACGATCGGATAGCGCGCGAGTGTCGGCATCGATGGCTTCGAAGGTCATCGCGGCGCTGGTGGCATACATCTGGCCGGAGAGGCTGTTCAACGATTTTTGCAGCTCCGTGGTGGTCGGCGATTGCTGGATCGCAGCGGCGCCGCTGACGAAACTGCTCGGCAAGGGCTGTGCGTTTGATCCGCCCTGGATTGTGCTGTTGATCGTATTGAACGCGCTTTGCAGTTGTGTTGCCGCCGCATACGTAGCAGCGGAATAAGGCAGCCCAGTAATTTTGGTGAGATTGACCTGCTGTACATTCAGATAAGCGTCGTTGGCGTCATAACCAATGGACGCCTGCAAGGTTACGGTGGAAGGTGTTCCCACGGTGGGATTGAAGGCACCGGCAAAACTTTGGGTGGCCGACAGCACGACAGTGTGCGAGTTGGCGACATAACCCGAATTGGCGCCATACACATAAAGCTGCGGATTATTTTGCAGGGTGACGTTGCCAGTCACCTGCATGGCCGAGCCCAACGGCACCGCCAGGCGACCTCCGTTCTGGATGTAATTGCCCGTCATGTTGAGGTTGGTGCTACCGACTACCACCGTGCCCTGGCTCGTTACATTGCCGGAAATAAGCGGAATCAGGTTGCCGGGATTTGCAGTGAATGCCAGCGTTCCCGTTGAGCCGATATTGACGTTCGAAACCAGCGAGGTGGTATTCAACGCGCCCCCATTTACCGTCGTGAGGTTCGCCGTTACCTGCGGCGAATTCAAACTGCCGCCACTTACCTGGATGTTGGTGTCCACGCCTAGCGACGTGGTTGCATTCAAGCTGCCGCCGTTCACTACCGCGCTGCCCGAGAAGGTCGATCCAGCGTTGAGCGAGCCGTTATTTACTGTGATTACAGAAGATGGACCGGACAGTAGCGAAACTGCATTCAACGTACCGCCGTTGACCGTGGTATTTCCAAGATAGGTGGACGCCTTGGTCAGATTGAGCGTACCTGGGCCATCCAAGATCAAACCACCCGCGCCGGAAATGGGATTGTTCCAGCCCGATGTACCGGTAAAACCTACCTCGACATCGCCCCAATTGAACTGCTCTGGCCCATTCACGGCCGCCCCCACGTTCAACGCACCGTAACCAAACGTGGGATTCGGCTGCGAACCGCCCAGCGGCGTTGCAGTACCAAGCAAAGTCTGCCGCACCAGGTCATTGCTGAAATACGGATACGCCTGCCACACCAGCGCAGCAGCGCCGGACACCACCGGTGCAGCAAACGAAGTGCCTTCGACGATGTAATAGGTTGGATTGGTGGTTGTTGACGTAGTGTTCTTGTCCAACACGATCACGTCGCCCGGCGCGGCAAGGCAATAGTTCATCGCAATGCCGCACTTGTTCGAATAGCTTTCGAGTTGCGTGGGATTGTTGCTGTTCAACGCTACGGCCACCAACCAGCCTTTCTGCAGAGTGGCGTCGTTCGCTACCGTGGGGAGTGAAGCAATCGTGCTCGGGTTGGCGGTTGAATCATTGCCTGCCGCAAACACCACGAGGCCACCGTTATTCACGAACGGCTTATAGGCCCCGTCGAATGCATTGTTGAGCGTAGCGTTGGTGGTATCCCAGGTAATGCCGCCCCAGGAATTGTTCATCACCTTTACGCCTGCGCTCATTAGGTCGGCATTGACCTGCTGGAAAAACGTAGCGTCGCTGGTGGTGACCTGGCTCGGCGGGCTCGAGCCGTTATCGTCCGGCGCGCTGTCGGCAATGATGCGCGCGGAAACGAGATTCGCATTCGGTGCAATACCGCCGGGAAACTGTGCGAACGAAGTGCCAGCTGCGATTTCGGACACCCAAGTGCCATGCCCGACCACATCGTCGATCTTGGTGTTGTTCTGTGCGGGATCGACGTAAATCAACTCTTGCGTCACGCGCCCGCTAACCGCCGGGTTGGAGCGCATGATGCCGCTATCCACCACGCCGATCGTGACACCAGCGCCGGTGTAGCCCTGGTTATGCGCCGCGTAGGTATTGGTCAGAGATAACTGCGCATCGGCAGGCGGTTGCGGAAGGTTCGAACTTGGCGCGGGGGAAGGTGCCGGCGAAGGACTTGGCGCAGGCGCAGGCGTACCTGATGACGGTCGCACGTTGCTGTTACCGCCCCCTCCACCGCACGCACTCAAACTCAACGCAAGACAAATCAACAGCGCCATTTCGCGGCGACGCCCAGTCTGCATTCCCATTGTCATATTCCTCACCCAGTAGGGACTTCATCCCCAAAACACATCGGCATGCCGCCACTCCCAATAGCGGCATTGGACCATAGCTTATTCGCTTGATTTGTAAGATGGCGAGAGGCACGAATGCGTAGCTTTTCACGAAAAAAAGTCGATTTGCTGCAAAGCATCGAGGACTGCGATAATTCGCAAATTCCTTCCTCGGCGCGACGCGCCTAAAGCTCCCCAGGAGACTCCCATGTCGGATATCGTCATTGCAGGCGCCAAGCGCACAGCCATCGGCTCCTTCCTCGGCCAGTTCACCGGCGTACCCACCCCCACGCTGGGCGCCACGGCCATTCGCGCTGCGTTGGAGCAATCCGGCGTCGCAGCCAAGGACGTCAGCGAAGTGATCATGGGTTGTGTGTTGCCGGCCAACCTCGGCCAGGCTCCCGCCCGACAAGCAACGCTCGGCGCCGGCCTGCCCCCGGCCACCGGCTGCACCACCATCAACAAGGTGTGCGGTTCGGGCATGAAGGCGATCATGCTCGGCCATGATCTGATCAAGGCCGGCTCGGCCAGCGTGGTGGTGGCCGGCGGCATGGAATCGATGACCAACGCCCCGCACATGGTCAACGCCCGCGGCGGCATTCGCTACGGCGACGGCAAGCTGGTCGATCACATGGCCTGGGATGGCCTGACCAATCCCTATGACGGCAAGGCGATGGGCGTATTCGGCGAACTGTGCGCCGACAAGTATCACTTCAGCCGCGAAGACCAGGATGCCTTCGCCATCGAGTCGGTGAAGCGCGCCCAGGCAGCGCAGGCGTCTGGTGCATTCGCCGGCGAGATCGTTCCAGTGACCGTGGCTGGCAAGAAAGGCGACGTGCAGATCGATACCGACGAGCAGCCAAGTCGTTCCGACATCAGCAAAGTCCCTTCGCTTAAGCCAGCCTTTCGCAAAGAGAACGGCACGATCACCGCAGCCAGCTCGTCGAGCATCTCAGACGGTGCAGCGGCTGTTGTCCTGCTGTCGGCCGATGACGCCAAGGCGCGTGGCCTGAAGCCGCTCGCTCGCATCGTTTCCCATGCCACCCATTCGCAGGAACCGGAGTGGTTCACCACCGCGCCGGTCGGTGCGATCAGCAAGGTGCTGGACAAGGCCGGCTGGAAGGTGAGCGACGTCGATCTGTTCGAAATCAACGAAGCCTTTGCCGTGGTGGCCATGACGCCAATGCGCGAGCTGGGTGTCCCGCACGACAAGCTCAATGTCAATGGCGGCGCTTGCGCACTTGGCCATCCGATCGGCGCCAGCGGCGCACGCATCGTGGTGACTTTGCTCAATGCTTTGAAAACCCGAGGCTTGCGTCGCGGCGTTGCAGCGTTGTGCATTGGCGGTGGCGAGGCGACCGCCATCGCCGTCGAACTTCTGGACTAAGTGTTACTCGTTCTTGCACTTCGGCCGGGGCATCAAACCCCGGCCTGGTTTAATGCGGCATAAAAGTTGTTTGCACAAACCGGTAGCGCTGTAAACGTGAAAGCGCTATTAATAATCCGCCAATTGGCATTCCACGGCTAAGGAGATCCATCATGAAGTTCACGCGTACCCTTCTCGCCTCTGCGCTCGTCGCGCTGCTGGCGGCTTGCAGCAACGGCGCTCAGGAAGGCGCGCAGGACGCACAAAAGTCGGCTGATCAAGCCCAGCAAGCAGCTACTCAGGCTGCTGATCAGGCTCAGAAGGCTGCCGCTGCTTCCACCGCTGCTGCTCCGGCTACCCCGGCTGCCGCTCCGGCTTCCACTGCTGCTGCTCCGGCTGCCGCACCTGCTTCCACCGCTGCTGCTCCGGCTGCCGGCGATGCGATGAAGGCTGCCGCTGCCGACGCTTCGGCTGCCGCCAGCAAGGCTGCCGATGCTGCCAAGTCGGCTGCTACCGCAGCGAAGGACGCCACCAAGGACGCTTCGAAGGATCACTAATCCTTCTTCGTTCAAGGCCCCATGAAGCCGGCCGCCGTTTGGCGGCCGGTTTTTTTATGGTCGCTTGCAGCATGCGTAGAAACGGCATGCCCCGCTATCATCCACGGTTTGCCCTGGCGATCTTTGCACGACCTCATGAGCGTCCTTACTTCGCAGATCGATCCCCGTTCTTCCGACTTCCAATCCAGCAGCGCCAACCTGCGCAGCTTGGTGGATGACCTTCACCAGCAGCTTGCACGGAGCGCCGAGGGCGGCGGTGCCAAGGCCCGCGAAAAGCACACGGCTCGCGGCAAGCTGCTTCCGCGCGAACGCATCCGTGCCCTGCTCGATCCCGGTTCGCCCTTCCTGGAATTGTCGCCGCTTGCCGCGCATGGCATGTATGACGATGCGGCGCCGGCCGCCGGCATCATCACCGGCATCGGCCGCGTGCACGGCATCGAAGTGGTGATCGTGGCAAACGATGCCACCGTCAAAGGGGGCACCTATTTCCCTATGACGGTAAAGAAGCATCTGCGCGCACAAGAGGTCGCACTGGAGAATCGCCTGCCGTGCGTCTATCTGGTCGATTCCGGCGGCGCGTTCCTGCCCATGCAAGACGAGGTCTTTCCGGACAAGGAGCACTTCGGTCGCATCTTCTACAACCAGGCGCGCATGTCCGGCCTGGGCATTCCCCAGATCGCCGTGGTCATGGGCTCGTGCACCGCCGGTGGCGCTTACGTGCCGGCGATGAGCGATGAAACGATCATCGTGCGCGGGCAAGGCACGATCTTCCTCGGCGGCCCGCCACTGGTGAAGGCGGCCACCGGCGAAGTGGTGGACGCCGAAGCGCTCGGCGGTGCGGACGTCCATACATCCACTTCGGGCGTAGCCGACCACTTCGCTGAGAACGATACGCACGCGCTGTCGATTGCGCGCGATATCGTCGCCAGCCTCAATCGCAGCAAGCAGTTGCCGCTGGCCGTGCGCCCTTCCGTCGAACCCCGCTATGCAGCGGAGGAACTGTACGGCGTGATACCGCAGGACACGCGCCGCCCCTTCGACATCCGCGAAGTGATCGCGCGCATCGTCGACGGCTCGGAGTTCCACGAATTCAAAGCGCGCTACGGCAAAACCTTGGTATGCGGCTTCGCGCATATCTACGGCTACCCAGTCGGCATCGTCGCCAACAACGGCATTCTGTTTTCCGAATCCGCGCTCAAGGGCGCGCACTTCATCGAACTGTGCAACCAGCGCAACGTGCCGCTGGTATTCCTGCAGAACATCACCGGCTTCATGGTCGGCAAGAAATACGAGAACGCCGGCATTGCGAAGGATGGCGCAAAGATGGTCACCGCCGTCGCCTGTTCGCACGTGCCCAAATTCACTGTGGTGATCGGCGGCAGCTTCGGTGCCGGCAACTACGCCATGTGCGGCCGCGCGTACGGTGCGCGCTTCCTGTGGATGTGGCCGAACGCGCGCATCAGCGTGATGGGCGGCGAACAGGCCGCCAGTGTGTTGGCCACGGTGAAGCGCGACGGCATGGAAGCAGCCGGCCAAACATGGAGCGGCGAGGAAGAGGAAGCTTTCAAAGCGCCGATCCGCGAGCAATACGAGCGCCAGGGCCATCCCTATTACGCCACCGCGCGGCTGTGGGACGATGGCATCATCGATCCGGCCGACACACGCCGTGTGCTGGGGCTGGCGGTCTCCGCGTCGTTGAATGCGCCGATTGAGCCGCAGCGGTACGGCGTGTTTCGTATGTAGCACCTATCGGCCGGATGGCCACGGATGCAGGACAGGGGGAACAACTTGTGATCGTTGGTATTGACCTGGGTACGACGCACTCGCTGATCGGCTATTTCGGTGAAGATGGCCCAAAACTGTTTCCCAACGCGTTAGGGGAACTGCTCACGCCATCGGTCGTCAGCGTGGATGACGATGGCCACATGATTGTCGGGGAAGCAGCGCGAGATCGCCTGATCAGCCATCCTCAAAGCAGTGTCGCCACCTTTAAGCGCTGGATGGGTGCGTCGCGCGAAACAGAACTCGGCCGCCGCATGTTCCGCCCGGAGGAACTGTCGGCATTGGTACTGCGCTCGCTGATCGTCGACGCCGAAGCCGCGCTTGGCGAAAAAGTCGAAGAAGCTGTAATAAGCGTGCCGGCTTATTTTTCCGACGCGCAGCGCAAAGCTACACGCGCAGCGGGCGAACTGGCGGGCATCAAAGTGGAGCGCCTGATCAACGAACCCACTGCGGCGGCCCTGGCTTACGGCCTGGAAGCCAAGCCCGAGGGAAGCCGCTTTCTGGTCTTCGACCTCGGCGGCGGCACGTTCGACGTGTCGGTGCTAGAAACCTTCGAAGGCGTGGTCGAAGTGCATGCCAGCGCCGGCGACAACTACCTGGGCGGCGAAGATTTTCTCGACGTGCTGGAAGGCGCCTGCCTTTCCGATCTGAAACTGCGCACGGAGGATTTTTCGCCCATCGAACGCGGCCTGCTGCGCCGACGCCTTGAAGTGCTCAAGCGCGCGCTGAGTCAGCAGCCTGAACAGCGCATTGACTGCTTGATTGGCGAGCGCACCATGCGTTGGGAAATCGACCAGGATCGCTTTTTGCAACTGGCCGAACCATTGATGCAGCGCATGCGTGCGCCACTAGAGCGAGCCCTGCGCGACGCACGGCTGCAGCCGGAGCAGCTCAGTGAAATCGTGCTGGTCGGTGGCGCCAGTCGCATGCCGCTGGTTTCGCGTCTCATTGCGCGCATGTTCGGTCGGCTGCCGCTGCGCCACATCAATCCGGACGAAGCCATTGCTTTGGGTGCATGCGTGGCATCCGGCCTCAAGCGCCGCAACGTCAAACTGGATGAAATCATTCTCACCGATGTCTGCCCTTACACACTGGGAGTGGAAGTCGGCCAGAAAGACGAACACGGCAACACCCAGAACGGCCTGTTCTCACCGATTATTCAGCGCAACAGCGTCGTGCCGATCAGCCGCGAATCCACCTACTATCCGCTGGGCGACCGGCAGAAGGTGCTGTCGCTCAAGGTCTACCAGGGAGAAAGCCCGCTGGTGGCCAAGAACATCAAGCTCGGGCAACTGGAAGTGCCGCTCAACCCAACCCTGCCTATAGCAGACAACGGCGTGAAGGTCCGTTTTACTTACGACATCAACGGCGTGTTACAGGTAGAGGCCACCCCCATTGCGAGCGGCACGCGTTACGAGCTGGTGCTGGAACAAAACCCGGGCATCCTGAGCGAAGCAGAAATTCGAGCTCGCCTGACTGCACTATCCGAGTTAAAAATCCATCCTCGTTCCAAGCAGGAAAACATCGCTCTTTTGGCTCGCGCAGAGCGCCTGTTTGAAGAACATATCGTCGCACGCGACCTCCTACGGGGATGGATCGGAGAATTCAACCAATCGCTGGAATCACAGGACGAACAGCGCATCCGTGATCACCGCTCTCGCCTTAGTCAGGCCATGGACGAACTGGAGCATCAGCTTTGAATTGGGCTTACGCGTTGCTCGGCATACCCGCCGATGCCGATGCGACAACGATCAAGCGCGCTTATGCACGCTTGCTGCGCACCACGCGGCCCGATGACGATGCTGCCGCGTTTCAACGCTTGAACACGGCGTATCAGCTAGCGCTCTCGCAGACGGGCAACCGATCGGCAGCCCCGGTGACTGCGCCAACGATCGTTGTGCATCCTTCCGGCGAACCGGTTTCCGTATCCGAGCCCGCTGCAAGACCACGCTCGACGCCGGCGTCACAACCGGAAGTACAGCAGCCATCAGCTTCTCCCGCCCCCGCGCCACTGGAAGTGCTCAAGCCGTCGACGCCACCGTCGCCTTTAGCACCGCGCCCGCTGGAGACGTTACGCTCATCCGAAGCTGGAAAACCCGCGCCGACACCGGCGCCACTGGAAATATTAAAGCCGGCGGCTTCTGCGCCCAAGCCTGCCGCGCGCCCGATCGAAGTACTGCGCCCGCCAGCGCCCAAACCTGCACCGGCGATCAATACCAAGGAACTCGCCGAACGGGCGATACGCGAGGCAAGCACTGCCGAAGAGCCACAGACGCTTTCGCGCTGGCTTAATCATCTTCCAGAATTCTGGTCCCTACAGGTCAAGCAGGTCACCGGGCAATTGCTGTTGCAACGCTTGCTGCGCGAGCCGCAGCCGATGACTACCGCCAACCTCGATGTATTGCTGCGCTTCTTCGATCTCGATCACGTATTGTCTGGCGTGAATCCGGTGGCACTGGAGCAGTTGCGGAACAAACAGGCCGTGCGGTGGGAAATGCTGCACGACCAAGCATCATTGGCGCGGCGTGCGCGCATCCTGACCCAAAAGGGTCGCCCGCATACTTTGCGGGTGCGCGATTGCATCAAGCTATTAGGGCAGCCGCGTAATTGGCGCCAGACTTTCATCACCGCACTAACGCGCGGCAAATCCCTGCATCTTGCACGTATGGTGTATGCGCTTTGCAACGGTCAGGTTGAGCAGCTTCCGCCCGCTCTCGACCGCGAGCACGCACGATTCTGGCTCCGCGCGGCGGACGTCAGCGGCATCAACCGAGAACGCACGACAATAAGCGCCTTTCGCGCACTCTGCTTCGCTTTGGTTTGCGCGGGCATGACTGTTCCGATGATGCTGCTATCAACGCAAAGCGGCAGCACCCCATTGGAAGTGTGGAAAGGCGTCGGCGGCGTGTTTTTTGTTTTGTTCGCCGGAATCTTGCTTATCTGGGCAACCTTCACCGGTGCGGTCTGGATTGATCAATGGCAAGGCCAGCCGGAGGCGATGGAATCGCCTAAACCCTGGTTGCGACGACTTTTCATCCCTTTGCTCAGCGCGCTTGGGCTCTGCCTGGACTATCTAGGCGGTGCCCCTATAGCAGCATCGATCATCGTGTGGGGCTTGATGATTTTGTCTATTCGCCGCTTCACTCATCGCCAACCCAGGCGCACCAATAAGCCCAGATTGAATCTTAGTCCGCGGGCGGTGATCTACTTGCTAGCAGTCGGCACCATTGCCATGGGCAATCTCGTGCAACAAATTCCTGGCGGCGCGTTCGACGATATCCCGCTGCTGGGCGTTGCATCCGGTGCGACACTGTTCGTGTGGAGCATCGACATGTGGCGTCACCGCGCTTTTCTGCATCCCAAGCTTGCACGTACCTGACCACGCATCTGCATTCGTCAGATGCAAGCAAGTTGCACATCACATTTTGATCGATCTCGGCTCGCTCGCATTCACTCGCCTGTGACGAAGGCGCACGTCACTTAAACGCAGATCGCTTCTGCCACTTCGCAGAAAGATTCTTGTCATCCACACCCGCTGAGATGCGCGCCTTCGGCTGTAGTGCTCATACGCACTTGTGTCCAAGGGGAAAACCGGCATTGCCGGCCAGCCGAAAGGTCGCGCACGGAGGGAGGGCGGCAGTGGATTAGCGCACGGAGTGCGACAACCTAACTCGACATAAGGATCAAGTCATGCAAAAGCGTTTTGAACGTTCCAGCTTTATGAAAGCCGCGCTGGCGGCTGCTTGTGCTTTCGGCGTCGCACTGCCTGCCTTTGCGCAGCAAACGTTGGTGATCGAACCCGACCAGGGGCTTACCTCGATCTACAACCTGATCAACTCCGCCAACTCGACCATCGACATGACGATGTACGAGTTGCAAGACACTACGGCCCAGAACGATCTGTGCAGCGCTGCTGCACGTGGTGTCAAGGTGCGCGTGATCCTCGACGTGAATCTCGAAAAGAGCAACAACACGTCGGCCTACAATCAACTCAACCGCTGCGGCGTGAATGTCGTGTGGGCATGGACCACATATTCGGCGACGCATCAGAAGAGTATCCTGATCGACTACGGCACTTCGAACGCGCAAGTGGCCATCATGTCGCTGAACCTGACCAGCCGCTACTACAGCACCAGCCGCGACTTTGCGGTGATCGAAAGCGACCCCGTCGACATGGGCGCCATCGAAGCCACCTTCAACAAGGACTTCGCGCATACCTCGGTCACTTCCTCGAACGGCGATGATCTGGTGTGGAGCCCCACTAATTCACGTGCCTCGCTGCTCAACATCATCAACAACGCCACTACCAGCCTGCTGGTGGAAAACGAAGAGATGGGCGACAGCGGCATCGTCAGCGCGCTGGAGAACGCAGCTTCCGCCGGCGTGAGCGTAACCATCGTGATGACCGACAACAGCAAGTACTACACCAACCTGGATGCGCTGAAGTCGGCCGGTGCGTCGATCGCCACTTATCCGAACGACAACACATCGCTGTATATCCACGCGAAAGCCATCGTTGCCGATTACGGCACCCCGAGTGCGGTGGCGCTCGTGGGTTCGGAAAACTTCTCGTATTACTCGTTGAACAAGAATCGCGAGCTTGGCTTGACCACGACCGATTCGGGCGTGATGGATCAACTCAACAGCACGATCAACAACGACTACTCGGGTGGCAATCCGTACTGATCATTTGGCTCGCATAGGCTGGGATGACCATCCTGGCATGGCTATGTAGGCACGCACCCGATGTTGGGCTCTGCCCCTCGACCTACATGGCTATGAAGCGCCCCTCTCTTCTTCATTTCTCCCCGAGGAAGAGAGGGGTTATCGGCTCAACGCTGACGCGGCCGAAATTCCAGCGGCATGGCCTCACCACGTGCCTTCACCGGTGGCTTCGGCCCACATGCACCGCAAGTGCTGCATCCATCGCTGCAATGGCCGGTGGCCTGCTTGGGTTGCAGACGTCGACTCAAAGCACGCACCCATGCAGCATGCTCCGGATGGCTGAAGCGAATCGACGCGGCTGCCAGCCAGCGATTGGTAAGCTGCGGCGCAAGCTTGCGAAACGCATATAGCGCACTGGCCAACACAGCCAGGCCAATCACGACGTACTGGATCCACAAACTCGTGCTCACGAGAACAACCTCGCCACCTGATAGGTGATGAACGACGCCGTGTACGCCACGGCAAACATGTAGCCGAACGAAATTGCCACGTTGCGCCAGGAGTTGGTTTCGCGGCGGATCACTGCCAGCGTGGACATGCATTGCGGCGCAAACGCGAACCACACCAGCAGCGACAGCGCCGACGCCAACGTGAAGTTGCCGGTAAGCGCGTGCGCAAGGCCACCATGTTGGGCATCTCCGCTCACGGCGTAGACCGTCGCCAGCGTGGCGACTGCCGTTTCGCGCGCAGCGAAAGCGGGAATCAACGACAGGCTGATCTGCCAGTTGAAACCTAGCGGCGCAAAGATGTGCTGCAGGAAACGGCCAAGATGACCGGCGAAGCTGTAATTGATCGCCGGCCCCGTCGCACCTTCCGGTGGCGCCGGAAATGTGGAGATAAACCACATCAGCACGGTCAGCGCCAGGATCACGCCCGTCAAACGCTTGAGGAAGATGGTGCCACGCTCCCACAAACCGATACCGATGTCGCGTGCCCGCGGCAGGCGATAGGAAGGCAGCTCCATCAGCAACGCATGTTCGCTCTTGTCGCGACGGATTCGCTTGATCACCCAACCCACCGTCATCGCGCCGGTGATGCCGGCTACGTACAACGCAAACAACACCACACCTTGCAGATTGAACATGCCCAACACGCGCCGCCCGGGGATGAATGCGCCGATCAGCAGCGCATACACGGGCAGACGCGCCGAGCACGTCATCAACGGTGCAACGAGAATGGTTGCCAGTCGATCGCGCGGATCGGTAATGCTGCGCGTACCCATGATGCCGGGAATGGCGCAGGCGAAACTCGACAGCAGCGGAATGAACGAGCGCCCGGTCAAACCTACCGACACCATCAAACGATCGAGCAAGAATGCCGCACGCGGCAGATAGCCCGATTCCTCCAACATGAGGATGAAAAAGAACAGCACCAGAATCACCGGCAAAAAGCCGAGCACCGTACCGAGACCGCCGAAGATACCGCTCACTATCAAATCGTGCAGTGGTCCAGGGGGGAGCACCGCAGCAGTGTGTTCGCCCAGCCAGGCAAAGCCGCTGCCGATCAGATCGCTCATCGGCTTGCCGGATGCATACACGGCCTGGAACACCAGGAACATCACGACGGCGAGCGTCAACAGACCGAATACCGGATGCAGCACCCAGCGATCCAATACATCATCGATCACCGCCGTCGCGCGCGGCATCGTTACGGTCGCGGCCATCAGCTGACGCACTTCATCATGCAGACTGGCGCGACTGCCAGGATCGTCCGGCAACGCGGGCGGTGCATCCGGCAAATCGCCATCCACGCGTTCAACCAGTGCGCGCGTACCGCCACGTTTCACCGCAATGGTTTCCACCACCGGGATGCCGAGGCGTCGCTGCAGTTCCGGCACATCGATGGTGATGCCGCGATGACGCGCGGCATCCATCATGTTCAAGGCAAGCACTACGGGGCGCCCCAGACGCTTCACTTCCAATACGAAACGCAGATGCAAGCGAAGATTGGTGGCGTCGGCAACGCAAATGATCAGATCCGGCGCCGCTTCGCCGGGATAATTGCCTTCAAGTACGTCGCGAGTGATCTGCTCGTCTGGACTGGCCGCGTCGAAGCTGTAGGTGCCAGGCAAATCCAGGATCTGCATCACCCGGCCAGACGGCGCCGTGAATCGACCTTCCTTGCGTTCCACCGTGACACCCGCGTAGTTGGCCACCTTCTGGCGACCGCCCGTGAGCTGGTTGAACAGCGCCGTCTTGCCGCAGTTGGGATTGCCGACCAGGGCAATGCGCAAACTACCCGCGCTCATGCGACCTCCTTTACGCTCACGCGAGCCGCCTCGGCGCGACGCAGCGCGAAGCGCGTCGAGCCGATCTGGATCAACAACGGATCGGCCCCGACCGGGCCGCGCGCGACCAGCCGCACCTGTTCACCGGCAACAAAGCCCAGGTCGCGCAGGCGCTGCGCAATCGGGTCATCGGCATGGGCATCTTCGACTCGTTCAACCACGGCGTAAGCACCTTTCGGCAAATCGGACAGGCGCACGGTTGTCATGCTTCTAAATAAGAATGGTTCGCATTGTATCCTCTTTTCGCATTAGGTGCAGAGGCGCTCCCTCTCCCTAAGGGAGAAGGGCTTGCTCTACGCTTTGCCAATTTCCTGCACGGACAGCCCCATGCCCGCCTCCATCCAGATCGCCGACCACGCCGGCATTCGCGAACTCCGCCTAAATCGCCCGGAAGTACACAACGCCTTCGATGACCGGCTGATCGCCGAATTGACGTCCGCCCTGCAGGACGCCGGCCGCGATCCCGCCGTGCGCGTAGTCGTGCTGACCGGTGTGGGCGCCAGTTTTTCCGCCGGGGCGGACCTCAACTGGATGCGCGGCATGGCTAAAGCCAGCGAGGCGGAAAATCGCGAGGACTCGCTGCGGCTGGCCGCCTTGATGCGCACGTTGCAGTTTCTCCCCAAGCCCACAGTGGCCCGCGTGAACGGGGCCGCTTACGGCGGCGGCGTGGGGCTGATTGCCTGCTGCGACATCGCCATCGGCGTGGATACGGCCAAGTTTGGGCTTACCGAAGTGAAGTTGGGCCTGGTGCCGGCGGTGATCTCGCCCTATGTGATCGCGGCGATTGGCGTGCGGCAGGCGCGGCGCCTGTTTCTTACGGGTGAAATTTTCGAAGCGGAGACCGCGGCAGATATCGGTCTGCTGCATGAAGTGGTCGCTGCCGAATATCTGGACGACACCGTGCATACGGTGCTCAAGCAGCTCGCCAAGGCCGGTCCCGTGGCACAGCATGAAGCGAAGCAACTGGCGTTCGGCATGCACGGGCTGACCGAGGCAGCGGCCGAACGGATCGACCACGAAAACGCTGCATTGATCGCACGACTGCGCGTATCTCAGGAAGGCCAAGAAGGTCTGGCAGCTTTCCTCGACAAGCGCGCACCCAGCTGGACCCAACAAGGCTGACACCACGCTGGCAGCAATCCCCTGCTAGCGTCCGCATTCCGCTCGCCCACTTCAACCGAGGCTCGCCATGAAACGCATCGTCAATATCGCCGATATCGAACTGCAACCCCGTCCTCCCGGCTTCGCCGCCACCGGCGACGCAGCACAACGTTTTGATGCACGGATGGGGCGCGTTTCCATGCAGCTCGGCGCAGAGAAGCTCGGTTACAACATCACCGCGGTGCCGCCGGGCATGCGTGCCTTTCCGTTGCACAACCATCGCGTGAACGAAGAAATGTTCTTCATCCTGCAAGGTGAAGGCGAAATACGCATCGGCGCAGAACGCTATCCGATCCGCCAGGGCGACATCATCGCCTGCCCGCCCGGAGGGCCGGAAAGCGCACACCAGATCATCAATACTGGATCGGTTGAAATGCGTTATCTCGCCGTGAGCAGCAAGCTTTCGCCGGAGATCTGTGAATATCCCGATTCCAATAAGTATGGGATTTTGGGTGAATTCGGACCGGATGCGGAAGGCAAGCCGCAGATGATTCGCATCGTGATGCGCCAGGGCGATACGGCGGATTATTGGGAAGGCGAGTAGCGTAGGTCGGGGGCTAACCCCGACATTCCCCCTGCACTTCCATCCCGATGTTGGGGTTTGCATACCAACCTATAAAAAAACATGCTGCGCCGCGCATCGGCCGCGTCACGCAATTCTGCTAGCTTTATGGGCTTTGCAGCTGTAAGCGAACCGGTAGGGAACCCGCATGTTCAAGCGCGTACTGATTGCCAATCGCGGTGAGATCGCCTGCCGCGTCATCCGCACTTGCCGGCGGTTGGGTATCCAGACCATCGCCGTGTATTCCGAAGCGGACAAGGACGCGCAACATGTGCGCTTGGCCGACGAAGCGTGGCCGATCGGCGGACCGCGTCCGGCGGAATCGTATCTACGCAGCGACGCCATGCTTGATGTCGCAAAGAAAAGCGGCGCGCAGGCCATCCATCCTGGTTATGGGTTTCTTTCCGAGAACACCGCTTTTGCACGCGCGTGCATGGAAGCCGGCATAGCGTTTATCGGTCCGCGTCCGGAGAGCATCGAGGCGATGGGTTCCAAAGCAGCCGCCAAAGCGCTGATGGAACAACACAGCGTGCCGCTGGTGCCGGGCTATCACGGCGACAACCAGGACACCGCCGTACTCGCCGAACAAGCGCACAAGACCGGCTTCCCGTTGATGATCAAGGCGGCAGCGGGCGGTGGCGGCAAGGGCATGCGCATTGTGCGCACCGAAAAGGAATTCACCGATGCGCTGGCTTCGGCACAACGCGAGGCAGCCGGTTCGTTCGGCGATACGCGCGTAATCCTGGAACGCTATGTGGACCATCCGCGCCATATCGAATTCCAGGTGTTCGGCGATACGCACGGCAACGTCATCCACTTGAACGAACGCGAGTGCTCCGCCCAGCGCCGCTATCAGAAGGTGCTGGAAGAAACGCCCTCCCCGTTCCTCAATGCCGAACGCCGCAAGGCGATGGGCGAAGCCGCTGTTGCCGCGGCCAAAGCGGTGAACTATGTGGGTGCCGGCACGGTGGAATTCATCGTCGGCCAGGATGGCACTTTTTATTTCATGGAGATGAACACGCGCCTGCAGGTGGAACACCCGGTCACCGAAGAAACGCTGGGCCTCGACCTGGTCGAATGGCAATTGCGCGTAGCCGCTGGCGAACCATTGCCGCTAAAGCAGGATGAAATTCAGGCACGCGGACATGCGATCGAAGTACGCCTGTACGCCGAAGATCCAGATCAGAACTTCCTGCCCGGCTCCGGCAAGTTGCGTACGTTGCGCCTGCCTGCGCCGTCGCGCCATGTGCGCTTGGATGGCGGCGTTGTCGAAGGCGACACCGTAACGATTTTTTATGATCCGATGATCGCCAAACTGATCGTGCATGACGCCGATCGCACACAAGCCTTGCAGCGTTTGCGTGAAGCCTTGGCCGAATGCGAGATCGTCGGGCCGAAATCGAACGTCGCTTTCCTTGAACGCTTGGCGCGTCATCCGGTGGTCGTCGAGGGCCGCATCGACACCGGCTATCTGGATCGTCACCTTGATGAATTTCTAACCGGCGATGCGGCACCCTCTGATCATGTCCTGTTCGCTGCCGCCACTGCTGCCCTGCTTTACGACGAAGGTGCCGTGGTCGCTAGCGCGACGCAGAGCAACGATCCGTATTCACCATGGTCGCGCACCGATGCATGGCGTATCGGGCATGCCGGCAAACGCATCGTCGCACTCAGCCTGCGCGAGCAGCGCTATGAAATCGAAGCGCATGGCCACGACGGGGATTACCAATTGCAGCACGGCTCGGCACAGTGCCAAGTTCGCGGCGCGCGCCTTCAAGTCGACGCACTTAGCGCGCGCTTCAATGGCCAGGGTGTTCGCGTTGCCATGCACATCGACGCGGAACGCATTGGCTTGCACGACACGAACGGTCAGCGTCACGCCTTTGTACGCGCCGCCGCCTTTGCCTGGGAATCGAAAGAAGGCAGCGGCGGCAACCAAATCGTTGCACCCATGCCCGGCCGCGTCGTGTTGGTGAAGGCCAGCGTGGGCGACACCGTCGAAGAAGGACAAGAATTGCTGGTAATGGAAGCCATGAAAATGGAACTGGCCTTGAAGGCGCCTCGCGCCGGCACTATTGAAAGCGTGAGTGCAACGCAAGGCGAGTTTGTGGAAGCCGATGCCGTACTCGTTCGCTTCGCATCGTAACCAGCGCTAGGGTTGCAGGAGCATGGTATGAATACAGACTCTCAAGTCCGCATCGTCGAAGTCAGTCCGCGAGATGGGCTGCAGAACGAGAAAACTCTGCTGCCGCCGGATATAAAGATCGCGCTGATCGACCGGCTTTCCGCAACGGGGCTCAAGACCATCGAGACCACCAGTTTTGTCAGCGCACGGTGGGTGCCGCAGCTGGCTGACGCAGCGGAAGTGTTCCGTCGCATCCGCAAAGTGCCTGGCGTGACTTATCCGGTGCTGGTTCCGAATGAGCAGGGCTATCGGATTGCGCGCGAAGCTGGCGCTACCGAAGTGTCGGTGTTCACCGCTGCGTCGGAAGCGTTCAATCGCGCCAACATCAATGCCTCCATCGACGAATCGTTGCGCCGCTTCGAGCCCGTGCTGGAGGAGGCAAAAGCCGAGGGCGTGAAAGTACGCGGCTACGTCTCCACCGCTTTAGGTTGCCCCTATCAAGGCGAAGTACCCATCGAGGACGTCGTCAACGTTGCCAAGCGGCTGTACGAGATGGGCTGTTATGAAATCTCCGTGGCCGACACCATCGGCGTCGGCACACCCGCCAAAGCACGCGCGATGCTGCATGCGGTAGCGCAGGAAATTCCGATGCGTGCGCTGGCCGTGCATTTTCATGACACCTATGGCCAGGCACTGGCCAACATCCTTGCCTGCCTGGAAGAAGGCGTGCGCGTGGTCGACAGCGCCGTCTCCGGCACCGGCGGCTGCCCCTATGCAAAAGGCGCCAGCGGCAATGTCGCCAGCGAAGACGTGGTCTACATGCTGCATGGCATGGGCCTGCAGACGGGCATCAACCTGGACATGCTTGTCGCCACCGGCGCATGGCTTTCTGCGCAGCTCAACAAGCCCACGGCGAGTCGAGTGACGAAGGCGCGTACGACGGCGGCTTGAGGGGCAGAGCCCAGCCTCACGAGAAACTTCCCGTGGGTTGGGCTGAGGCAACGCGTAACCCCAATCGCCATGTGTGCCTCGCGTTCGGACCTGGCACTGCCTCGACCCAACCTACGGCCGATCCACTTCCGGGCAAAGAGCTGATAACTTCCCGCTCATGCCCGATTTCCGTATCCGCCCCATCGACCCTCGCGACAGCGCCGCAGTAGCCGCCATCATCCGCGCCGTCATGCCCGAGTTCGGCGCTGACGGCCCCGGCTTCGCCATCCACGATGCCGAAGTGAACGACATGCATGCTGCCTACACACGACCACGCAGCGCGTATTTCGTAGTGGAACGCGATGGCGTCGTCATAGGCGGTGGCGGCGTCGCACCACTGGATGCCGGCGAAGCAGATGTTTGCGAACTGCGAAAAATGTACTTCCTGCCCGAAGCACGTGGCATCGGCGCGGGTGCTGCGATGATGCAGTGCTGCCTGGATACTGCGCGCACCCTTGGATTCAAGCGCTGCTACATCGAAACGCTTACCGGCATGGACGCCGCACAAGCGCTATATAAGAAATATGGATTCGAACCCTTGTGCGAGCCGATGGGCGGCACCGGACATTTTGGCTGCGATCGTTTCTTTATCCGGGATCTATAGAGGCACGCCATGCCCAGCCGCGATCCACGCATCGATGCCTATATCGCCAAGTCGGCCGATTTCGCAAAACCTATCCTGGAACATCTGCGTAATGTGGTGCACGCAGCGTGCCCCGAGGTGGAAGAAAGCATCAAGTGGAGCTGCCCGCACTTCCTGTATCACGGCAAGCTCATGTGTTCCATGGCGGCGTTCAAACAGCACTGCAGCTTTCACTTCTGGCATGGCAAAGAGGTCATAGGTGAGACAGACAAGGAAGGCATGGGCCAATTCGGCAAACTCACCTCTGTAAAAGCATTGCCCAGCAAAAAAGAACTGTTCGCTTACGTGCGCAAATCCATCACATTGCGAGAAGCGGGCGTGACACGCCAGCACGCCACGCCCACGCGCAAACCACCGCTAAAACTACCCGACGATTTCGCTGCGCTGCTCAAAAAGCACACTTCTGCACGCAAGACATACGAGGCTTTCAGTTCCAGCGCGCAGCGCGAATACGTGGCATGGATCACCGAAGCCAAGACTGACGCCACTCGCCAAAAACGCGTGGCCACAGCATTGGAATGGCTGGCCGAAGGCAAGCACCGCAATTGGAAATACATGAAATGATTCGTATCGCCTGCGCCGACGACGCCGAAGCCGTCCACGCCATTTACGCACCTACCGTCATCCACACCGCCATCACTTTCGAAACCGAGCTGCCGGGCGCAGATGCAATGCGCCAGCGCATTCTCACCCGCCTGCAGCACTACCCGTGGCTGGTGTGGGAAGAACAAGGCGAAGTGCTGGCTTACGCGTATGCCACGCGCTTTCGCGAACGTGCAGCGTATGACTGGATTGCCGAAACCTCGATCTATGTGCATGAGAACGTCAGACGACGTGGCATTGCGCGCAAACTCTACAGCGTGCTGCTGGACGTCATGCGCCTGCAAGGCATCAACCAGGCGGTCGGTGTGATCACCATGCCGGGTGAAGTGAGTGTGTCCTTGCACGAAGCGATGCGCTTTACGCCGGCCGGTGTCTGGCGCAAGGCCGGTTACAAGCTGGGGCAGTGGTGGGATGTGGGCGTGTGGCAGAAGGAACTGCAACCTGCTGCAAATCCACCGGAGGCAGTGCACGCGTTCGCGTCGATCGCAGGTTCGGAGGTACTACGAAACCTGCTCGCCTCGTAGGGCCGGTTACCGCCGGACCAAGTCCAGGGTAATCCAACCTGCGGATATCGGCCTCCCGTTATCCGAAGGGAGTCCCTGCGTTACCATTACGCCTTTCGCTTTCCTGGATATCCTCCATGCAACTCAACCAAGTCAAAGCCATCGTGACCGGCGGCGCTTCCGGTCTCGGCCATGCCGTGGCGCAGCATCTGGTCGCCCACGGCGGGCGCGTTGCCCTGTTCGACGTGAACGAGGAAAAGGGCCAGGACGCAGCCAAGGCGCTGGGCGGGCATTTCTTCCGCACCGACGTCACTTCGGAAGAAGGTGTGACAGCGAATGTTGCAGCGGCCCGCGACGCGCTGGGCGGCTTGAACGTGGTGGTGAATTGCGCGGGCATCCTCGGCGCTGGCCGCGTGCTGGGCAAAGAAGGCCCGATGGCGCTCAGCACCTTTTCCACCACGGTGATGGTGAACCTGGTGGGCAGCTTCAATGTTGCCAAAGCTGGCGCAGCGCTGATGCAGAACAATGAAGCGGGCGAAGACGGCGAGCGTGGCGTGATCATCAACACCGCCAGCGTCGCAGCCTATGAAGGCCAGATCGGGCAGGCCGCCTATTCCGCTTCGAAAGGCGGCGTGGTGGGCATGACTCTGCCGATGGCACGCGAACTATCGCGCTTCGGCATCCGTGTGGCGACCATCGCCCCGGGCATCTTCTGGACGCCGATGGTGGACAACATGCCGCCGCAGGTGCAGGAATCGCTGTCGGCATCGATCCCCTTCCCTTCGCGTCTGGGCAAGCCGGACGAATTCGCCACAACTGTGGCGTTTATCCTCGGCAATCGCTACATCAATGGCGAAACGATTCGCCTCGATGGCGCAGTGCGACTGCAGCCCAAGTAACAACCACTTTCTTATTTCCAACTACCGACTCTTCCCATGAAAGCTTCCGACGTCAAGAAAGGCAACGTGGTCGAACACGAAGGCACCGTTTACCAGGTGCGCGATATCGAACGCAGCTCGCCGACTGCGCGTGGCGGCAACGTCACGTTTCGCTTCACGCTGTATTCGATTCCGGGCGCACGCAAGTTCGACCTGAGTTTGCGCGCCGACGACGATCTGAAAGAAATGGATCTGGTGCGCCGCGCTGCCAACTTCTCGTACATGGACGGCGACGCCTACGTGTTCATGGACAACGAGGACTACACGCAATACACGCTCGGCCCGGAACTGATCGGTGAAAATGCCGGCTATATCGTGGAAAGCGTGGAAGGCTATTACGTGCAGGTGATCGATGATGTTCCGGTAGGCCTGCAAGTGCCGACCAGCGTAATGCTGACCGTGGTCGACACCGCACCGGAGCTCAAAGGCGCCAGCGCCACCAAGCGCACCAAGCCCGCCAAGCTCAACACCGGCATCGAAATCCAGGTGCCGGAATACATCACCACCGACGAAAAAGTGTGGGTTAACACGCTTACCGGCGAGTTCGCCGGGCGTGGATCCGAAAAGACCTTCTGACCGCCGCGCAACCTGCGGCGGCTTTGAATCTTCACGAACGGCGCCCATCGCGGCGCCGTTTTTTTGTATGCAAAGCAGGCGACACAGGTACTGCGGTAAGGCAGAATCTTCCGCATTCCGGCACTGTTCCCGCCATGTCCACTCGAGCCTATTCGCTACGCGCCAGCGTGCTGCAAAGCCTGACCGCGACCAAGCGGCCAGACGTGCCGGCGTGGGTGGTAATCCGCAATACCGCCGCTGTAGTGCTGCCGTTGGCAGCGGGCATGCTCACCGGACACGAGGAAGCAGGCCTGGCGATCGGCGCCGGTGCGCTCGACACCATGTTTTCCGACCAGCCAGGTCCTTATCGCCAACGCATTCGGCAGTTGCTGCTAGCCTCGCTGGCCGCTGGACTGGCTTCATTGTGCGGTTTTCTGATTGGCGCCAATCTGCCGCTTATTCTGATTGCGATGGCCGCGTTCGGTTTCTTCGGCGGCTTGCTGGTGGTGTTCGGCGTGGACATCGCGCGCGTAGGCATGACCAGCATGATCCTGCTGGTGATTACGGCGGCGACGCCGACCACGCTTGATCAGGCGCTGATCGGCGCCACGCTGATTTTCGCGGGCGGCCTTTTATTGGCGTTGTTCTCCGTTGCGGCGTGGCCTCTTCAGCGCTATGGCCCCGAACGGCATGCACTGGCAACGGTCTATCGAGGCTTGGCTTCGCTGGCCCGCGAAAATCGACAAAACCAAGAGGATGTACCCGCACTCACCGAAGCAATGACTACGCTGCAGCAGACGTTGCTGGGCCGTCATCATGCAAGCGGTCGCGCAATGGAAGCCTTTGCGGTGTTGCTGGAACTGGCCGAACGTCTGCGCCTGGAGCTGGTAGCCATGGCAGAACTGCATGGCGCCCAGAGTGTCATCGCAATGTTCCGTGCAGATGCGGCGCGCGTGCTCACCGCCATCGCCGACGCGCTGGAAAGTGGCGATTCACCGGAACAAGCCGCGCGCGCCTTGCAAACTTTGCAAGCGAGCGAACGCGCCCTGCTCGACAACCACACCCGCAGCGACAGTGTTGCCGCACACATCCATGCGCTTTCCGGACAGCTCGCCGCAGCCGTGCGCAACGCGAACTGGGCCGGCTCACGTGGCGAAGAGCGTGCAGAAGCCGCCGAAACGCGTCTGCCCGGCGCTTTACGCGGTCGCGCGCCGTTATCCATGTTGCGCGCGAATCTCACCACGCATTCCGTGGCATTTCGTCATGCGATGCGCTGCGCAATATGCCTGAGCGTTGCGTTGCTGGTCTCGCGCGTGTGGCAAATGCCGCATGGCTACTGGCTGCCGATGACGGCTGCGATTGTGCTGCGGCCGGATTTCGGCGCCACATTCAACTTCGGTTTGCTGCGCGTGGTCGGCACCATTCTCGGGCTGGTACTGACCACCGCCCTGTTGCACATCACGCCGCACGATCCCTGGGCGCACTTGGCCCTGATGGCGGTGCTATGCATGGCATTCCGTTACCTCGCCACCGCGCACTATGGCATTGCGGTTGCGGCATTGACCGGTACGGTGGTGATCCTGCTTTCATTCGAAGGCGTGAATTCCGGTACGGCCGTGATGGATCGCGTGATCAATACGGCGCTGGGCAGCGGCATGGCGCTGCTTGCCTATGTGATCTGGCCGACATGGGAACGCGGCCGCGCACGTTCTGCGCTGGCAGACATGCTGGATGCATATGCTGACTATCTGCGCGCCCTGGGGCGCCCCGACCAGCGCCATACCCATCTCGAAACGCGTACCGCAGCACGCACTGCACGCACCAATGCGCAGGCGTCGATCGATCGCATGCAGTCCGAACCTGCCACGCCGTTGATTTTGTTGGAACTGGCCAATGCCCTATTCCTTAACGGCAACCGTCTCGCGCGCACGACGATGACGCTGGAGGCGCTGCTGCACGACTGCGACAGTTTGCCGGAGCAAGCGGAGGTCACCCATTTTTTGGACCGGGCGGCCACTCATCTGCATAACCAGGCTGTTGCATTGCGCAACAACCAGGCGCCATCGCCTGCGCCGGAATTGCGCCAGCTGCAGCGTAGCCTTTCCACCCTGCTGGCCATGGCGGATGATCGCCCACGCGCCGAACAACTGGTGCGCATCAGTGATCGGCTGGTCGACAACATCAATACGCTGGCCCACGTGGTAGGACGTGGGCCGCAGGAAACGGCAGCTGCACAGCGCCGTCCCGGTGCCGTCAATCGGTAGTCGGCAATTGCAATAGCAGCCAGCTGCAAGCCTGCCGCAACCGTCGATTGACGATTCCTGCCCCGTGCAAGCGCTACACTTGGCTCATGCTGAAAATAGACACCCACGCTCACATCCTCCCGCGTGACTGGCCCAACCTCGCCGCCAAATATGGCAACGATGCTTTCCCGGTGATGATTCATAGCGACGGGCGGCACCGTATCTATAAAGACGGCAAGTTCTTCCGCGAAGTCTGGGAATCGTCCTTCGACCCGCAACACCGCATCAACGACTACGCTCGTTTCGGCGTTAACGTGCAGGTGATTTCCACGGTGCCCGTGCTGTTCTCTTATTGGGCCCCGGGTTACCAGGCGCTTGATCTTCATCGTCATCTGAATGACCACATGGGCGGCGTCTGCCAGGATCATCCGAAGCATTACGCGGGTATCGGTACCGTGCCGCTGCAGGCGCCGGAACTGGCCATTCGCGAGCTGGAACGCTGCATCGACGAGCTGGGGTTGTGCGGTGTGCAGATCGGCTCGCATTGCAACGACTGGAACCTGGACGCTCCCGAACTGTTCCCGTTCTTCGAAGCGGCCGCCGACCTGGACGCAGCCATCATGGTGCACCCCTGGGACATGATGGGTGCAGCCAGCATGCCCAAGTACTGGATGCCATGGCTGGTGGGCATGCCCGCCGAGCAATCGCGCGCAGCGTGTTGCCTGGCTTTCGGCGGCGTGCTGGAGCGGCTGCCTAAGTTGCGCGTGATGCTTGCCCACGGCGGTGGCAGCTTTCCCTGGACCATCGGCCGTATCGAGCACGGTTTCCGCATGCGTCCGGATCTGGTCGCCACGGACAACCCGCGCAATCCGCGCGAATATCTCAAACGGCTGTATTTCGACTCGTGCGTGCACGATCCGGCGGCACTGCGTTATCTCTTGGATGTGACCGGCGTCGACCGCGTGATGCTCGGTACCGACTATCCTTTTCCGTTGGGGGAGCAGGAGCCGGGTAGCGGCATCGAGTCGCTGCACTTGGACGAACCGACCCGCGCCCGCCTGTTTCACGGCACCGCGCTGGAATGGCTGGGGTTGCCACTCCGTCGCTTCGTTCAAAACACTTTTCCCGAGGAACACGCATGACTGCAAGGCGTTACATGGCGGCCGCTTTCCTGGCGTTGGCCAGCATTACCGTGGCCCATGCCGACGATGTCACCATGGCATCCGGCAGCGTGCATTTCAGCACACCTTCCAATTGGGTCGGCATCATGCAGGTGGATGGCGATCCGGAAGTCCGCGTATTTCAGGTACCCGATCCTTCGCCGAGCGCAAGCAGCACGCTGGCTCGCGTCACCGTCACGGTGAAGCAGGTATCGGATATGCAGGCATTCAATGAATACGTTACCTCGGCAATGGTCAAGGCCAAGAGCCTGAAGGACTATCAGCAGGGCACCCGCCCCGCCGGCGACCAGAACAGCTTTATCTACACCGCCAGTGAAAGCGGTACGCAGTACACCTATGTCGAGCGCTACTGGTTCCGCAATGGCCATGGTATTCAACTGCGCTGCGCGCGCCCGTCGTCGAGCCAGGCCGGGCAAGCCTGGGCGGCAACCTTCGATAAGGGTTGCACCGATATTGCCGCCGCGCTGAATAGCTGACGATGCTGTCGCCATTTTCGCGAAGGCGAAAATGACGACGAACACTGCACAAAAGAACCAGGCTTGGATGCACCGATGTCTACACCTTACGAAGCCACTACCGAATGGGCGCAGGCCCGCGATGCCACCGATCCGTTGCGCGAGTTTCGCAACGAGTTCCTGATCCCGCCGCATGAAGGCGGCGACAGCTATTACTTCTGTGGTAATTCGCTAGGTCTGCAACCGCGCGCCGCACGTGAAGCGGTCAACGCGGAACTCAACTATTGGGGCCAATTGGGTGTGGAAGGCCACTTCAAAGGCCGCCTGCCATGGATGGATTACCACGAATTCGTGCGCGATCATTTGGCCGAACTCGTTGGTGCGCAGGCCGATGAAGTGGTCGCCATGAATACGCTGGGCGTGAACCTGCACCTGATGATGGTGAGCTTCTACCGCCCCACGCCCGATCGTCACGCCATCCTGGTCGAAGCCGGCGCCTTTCCCACCGATCGGTATGCGGTGGAATCGCAGATTCGCTACCACGGCTTCAGCCCCAACTTGTCGCTGATCGAGCTGGAAGGTGACGAGCCGAACGGCACCATCTCGATGGGTGCCATCGAGCGCGTCCTCGCCGAGCACGGCTCGCGCATCGCGCTGGTGTTATTGCCGGGCGTGCAATATCGCACGGGCCAAGCGTTCGACCTCAAAACCATAACCGAGCTCGCGCACAAGCAAGGCTGCCAGGTGGGCTTCGATCTCGCTCATGCAGTCGGCAATCTGCCCTTGCAGTTGCACGACAGCGGCGCCGACTTCGCCATCTGGTGCAGCTACAAATATCTCAACAGCGGTCCGGGCGCGGTGGGCGGTGCATTCGTGCATGCACGCCATGCCCGCGCCACGCTGCCGCGCTTCGCTGGCTGGTGGGGGCACGACAAAACCACGCGCTTCCAGATGGGACCGGAATTCGTGCCTACGCCCGGCGCCGACGGTTGGCAGCTTTCCAACCCGCCGATCCTTGCCCTCGCACCTATGCGGGTATCGCTGGAGATCTTCCATCGCGCAGGCATGCAACGTCTGCGCGAAAAATCCTTGCAACTCACCGGCTATCTGGAATGGCTGGTGCAGACGCAATTGCCCGATGTGCTAGAAGTTGTTACGCCGAAAGAAGCCGAACGCCGCGGCTCCCAGCTATCCATTCGCGTGCTTGGCGGTCGTGCGCAGGGGCGCGCGCTGTTCGAATATCTGATCGAGCACGGTGTTATCGGCGATTGGCGCGAGCCGGATGTGATCCGTATTTCGCCGGTGCCGTTGTATAACCGGTTTGCGGATTGTTTGGCGTTTGCGCGAGAAGTGAGGCAGTGGAAGGAGCAGGCCTAACCCGCTAAAGCTTGGCAAGCAATTGATCGACACGCCGCTGCATCGCACCCAGCGGCGTGTAATGAGCCATATCAAAATGGCCAGCATTCTGCTCGAGTTGAATCAGATCAAAACCGATCAGCGCATGCTGTCGTAAATCTTCGTACAGTGCCGCCACCTCTTTTGCCGAGTTTTGAGCATGCGTCGGAACATGCTCGATCGAATAACGTCTGACGCGGCGCGAGTCGTAATAAGCTGTCCCGCGCGTAAGATCAACCTGCAATTTAGAGCCCAAGTGACGAAACACTCCTTCATCGATGTTTTCGTGAAATACCGCGTAAACTGAAGGAAGATTTCGCAACATCCGTATATACAGTCCAACAACTCTTACGAAGCTGCTCAATACAGCTTCGCAGCTTGCAACTGTGTTGCCATTGAGTTCTGCCAGGCCGCGCGTGGACATCAATACGTCGATTGGGTTTCTGAACGTAAAAATATGGTGCGAGCGGTAGAAATACCTGCAGTGAAAATCAAATAGACGTTGGCAAGTTTCATCTGCTCTTTCCGGGTTGATGACAATCTTGCTACCGACATACCGGTACAGGCCAGCCAAATGGCTCAGATACTCCTTCCAGGGCGCATCTGCAGTAAAAAAGGCCGGACAAAAGCTGCTCTTGTTTTCTTGATTGCCCCAGGCTCGATGTTGAGCGTTGTAACGCGCCGCAAAATCGGCACTACCCGGATCATCGTGAAACGCCGGCTCCCCGAACAAGAAAATATCGCGCGAATCGTTGAGGGCGTTTTGCAGCACCGTGGTGCCGGTGCGCGCCGCACCAAATACGAATAGTCCCTGTGTATCGATCGCCCGCAAACCATCGCCCAAAGAGGGTAAAAGAGCAGGCGCATTTTCTAGCGGGGAGGGAGGCAGATTTCCTCGCAAGAACAGACCTACTAATCGCCGTGGCACGTTGAGGACGCCCTCTTTCATCAGCCACCTCATTTCTGACCCAAGGCCAGTATGCCTTACCTATGCCGGGTGGTAGAACAAGGAGGCTTCGACGCGCCTTCATTAGCGAGCATTGTCCTGACATCCCATCTTGCGCTCTCCGAACTTGAACCGCGCACTGACAATCCGGCCGGCCTTGACTTCGTAAATAGCCAACGCATCGACCTCGCCCAAGCCATCTGGGAAGTTCCTGGTGACGACTTCTCGGTCGACAACCAGATTGCCCACCAACCATGCGCTGAACCAGCCGCCCATGCAGATTCGGCTCCTTGAACCGCTCCACATGACGCTCACGCATTTGCTTCGCCCCATCCCCCAATAACTCCGAAGGAAACGCGTAGTACTGACAATCGTCCGCCCACCATTGCATGAAGCGGTCGATGTCTTTGGCGTTGTACGCGGCCAATTGCTCCCGCACGGGGCGGATGATGTCCGCCTCGCCTGATGCATTCTCCATAAACTTCCCTGGTTGCTTACAGCCTACAGCCGGCTTTGCGGATGACGTACTTGTCCGTCGCCGCGTACGATAAAGCGCTCCACGGTCAGCGCTTCTGCGCCCATCGGACCATAAGCATGCAGGCGCGTGGTGGAGATGCCGATTTCTGCACCTAAGCCAAGTTCACCGCCGTCCGAGAAGCGTGATGAAGCGTTGATCATCACCACCGCGGAACGAATGGCATGCACGAACCGTCTAGCAGATTCGTCGTCACGCGTGGCAATGACTTCGGTGTGATCGGAGCCAAAGCGCTGGATGTGGCCGATAGCCATGCCGAGATCGTCGACTACGCGTACAGCAAGGATCAAATCGAGGAATTCGGCGGCATAATCGTCGTCGGTGGCGGGGCGCATGCCTTCGACCAAGGCGCGAGAGCGCTCGCACCCGCGCAACTCGACACCGCGCTCCTGCAGCGCATGCGCTGCTTTTGGCAAGAAAGATGGGGCCACATCGCGATGCACCAGCAAGGTTTCCAGCGAATTGCAGACGCCAGGGCGCGATGTCTTGCCATCGACCAGCAAGTTCAAGGCAAGCGCTTCGTCCGCACTGGCATCAACGTACAAATGGCACACGCCCTTGTAGTGCTTGATCACCGGCACGCGCGCATGCTCGGCCACGAAGCGAATCAAGCCTTCGCCACCGCGCGGGATCGCCAGATCAATCACATCGCTCAGCTGCAGCAGTTCCACCATCGTTTCGCGACGAAGATCTTCGATCAGCGTTACAGCTGCTGAGGGAACATCATGTTTTTCCAACGCCGCATGCAGGGCCGATGCAATCGCCACGTTGGAATGCAAAGCTTCTGAACCGCCTCGCAGAATTACGGCATTGCCGGCCATCAGACACAGCGCTGCCGCATCGGCGGTTACGTTGGGTCGTGCTTCGTAGATCATTGCGATGACGCCGAGCGGTATACGCACGCGTTCGATCTCAAGACCGTTCGGGCGTGTTTCGTGGCGGGTAACTAGGCCAACAGGATCGGGCAAGGCAGCGATCTCGCGCACGGCGTTGGCAATGCCGGTCAGGCGCGACTCGTCCAGACGCAGGCGATCCAACATGGCGCCTTGAATGCCTTTGGCGGCAGCTTGGTGCAGATCACGCGCATTCGCCGCGAGGATGGCATCACGTTGCTCTTGCAATGCAGCGGCCATGTCGCGCAGCAGTTTGCGCTTGGTTTCCGTATCCAGCGCAAACATTGCCTGCGCGGCATCCTTGCATGCCAGGGCCAGTGTACGAATCTCGCTCATGCTTCCGATTCTCCTGCCGGATCGATCAAGGTAGCCAAGTCATCACGGTGTACGATCTCAGTGCCATAGCTATAACCGAGCACCGCCGTGATATCGCGACTGTGGCGTCCGGCCAGTCGCCGCACTTCGGCTGCGCCGTATTGGCTTAGGCCACGCGCTACGGGCCGGTCGTTGGTGTCGACGATCTCGACCAGGTCGCCGCGGTGAAAATCGCCTGCCACATCAAGAATACCCCCGGGCAACAGCGATGCGCGGCCTCCGGTCAAGGCACGCACAGCACCCGCATCGACGCTGATGCGTCCGGTACCCGCTGGCGCGTGGCGCAGCCAATACTTGCGCGCCTGCAGCCGATTGCCGGCGACATCGATCAAAGTGCCGCGCAAACGACCTTCTTCCAGCGCCTGCACGGTCGTTGCTTCGCGGCCACTGAACAGCGCCGTGGGAATACCGGCTGCCGAAGCTTTCTCTGCGGCTTGCAGTTTGGTACGCATGCCGCCTGTACCTACGCCCGTACCGCTGCCGCCAGCCATGGCGATGATGGTCGGCGTCAGTTGCGGCACATGACCAATAGGCTCGGCGGAGGGATCGCGTCGCGGATCGGCGTTATAGAGCGCATCGACATCCGAGGCGATCAGCAGAAGATCCGCATCGACCAACGCAGCGACGATGGCCGCAAGGTTGTCGTTGTCGCCCAGCTTGAGTTCGTCCACGGCGACCGTGTCGTTTTCGTTCACCACGGGTAGCACGCCGAGCATCAGCAGTTCTCGCAAGGTGGCACGTGCGTTGAGATAGCGGCGGCGATTGCGCAAGTCGTCGTGTGTCAGCAACACCTGCGCTACAGGCCGTTCCGACAGGCTCTGCCATAAGGCGATCATGGGTGCCTGGCCCAGCGCAGCCAACGCCTGTTTGGCGGCAAGCTCTGGACCCAACGTTGCGCGCGCGCGAAGCAGGGCACGGCCCGCGGCCACGGCACCGGAAGAAACCAGCACTACTTCGCGCCCCGCCTTTTGGCTGGCTGCCATAAAGGTCGCAAGAGCCTGAGCATAATGCGGCGTCAATCCACCGCCGTCGGCAGCCAGCAGATTGCTGCCGACTTTCAGTACAGCGCGACGCCATGTCGGCAACTTATGTTCGGGTAACACTCGGCTTGTCACAGTGCGGCGCCCTCTAACGGAGCAGCCGTACGGTCACCGTGGCTCTTAGGTGACGACACCACGACAAAGCGTGCATCCGCAGTGCCATCGTTCCGCACTTGATGTGCGCTGCCAGGCGGCACATGCAAACCTTCACCACCATGCAGGCGATGCACTTCGCCTTCCAGTTCTATCGTCACCTCGCCATCCAGCGCGTAGAAAAACTGACGCGCACGCGCATGCCGATGCCGCTGTTCGAAACTGCCTGGCGGCATGCGTTCTTCGATAACGCTCAACTCATCCAGCGCCAGCAAATGCCAGCCCTCGCAGGATTGCCCCCAGTGATAGTGCGGTGCGCTGGCCGTGCTGGCGATGGTCATATTGATGTCGCTAAGACGAGAGGCTGTCCAGGCGTTGCCGCAGGACATCCAGATGCAGTTGGTTGCCCGAACCGGGCGAAGTGCGCGCGGCCAGACTGGATTCGGGTGTACGCCCCTGCCCTGCCTCGGAAGCCGCTTGTGCTGCAGCACGGTAGGCGTCGCGGAATGGCACGCCCGCAGCGGCTTGCTCGATCGCAACGTCCGTGGCGTACATGGCAGGTTCGATCGCCGCGCGCATCACCGCTTCGTTCCACTGCATGCGTGCAAGCAGATCCGGCAACAACTCCAACGCAGCAAGACCATGGGTGACGCCGTGGAACAGCGAGCCCTTGGAGAACTGCAGGTCGCGCTGATAACCGGACGGCAGCGAGAGCAGGTTTTCAATCTCGCAACGTGCCGCAGCTACGGTGGCGTAGGACGCGCGCAGCAGTTCCACCACATCCGGGTTGCGCTTGTTGGGCATGATCGAACTGCCGGTGGTGTATTCCGAAGGCAACGACACGAAGTTGAACTCCGCCGTGGTGAACAGCGACAGATCCCATGCAAGGCGGCGCGCATCCAGCATGGCGCTGCTCAGGGCTTCCATCGCAGCCATTTCGAATTTGCCGCGAGAAAGCTGCGCGTAGATCGGCGAAACCTGCATGCGGCCGAAGCCCAACGCCTGCGTGGTATGCACGCGATCCAGCGGCAAGTTCACACCGTAGCCCGCGGCGGTGCCGAGCGGATTGGCATCGACCCATGCCGCCGTCTGCTTGGCGCGCCAGGCGTTATCGATAAAGCCTTCCGCGAACCCCGCAAACCACATCGCCGTAGAAGACACCACGGCACGCTGCAGATGGGTGTATCCGGGCAATGGCAACGTGGGCTGCGCTGCGCGCTGCAGGCACACCTCGGCGATGGTGCGGCAATGCGTTTCCAGCAACGACAGCTTTTCTTTCAACCACAAACGCGTGGCGACCAGAATTTGATCGTTACGGCTGCGGCCGGTATGTACGCGGCGCCCGGCATCACCTAGGCGCTCGGTGAGCCTTGCTTCGATGGCGGAGTGGCCGTCTTCATAGCGTTCATCCAGCACGAAGCGGCCGGCACGGAAGTCCTCCGCCAGCGCGTCGAGTTCGCGCTTGAGATCTTCCATCTCCTTTGCGCTGACCACGCCAATGTTGGCCAAGCCTTCCACATGAGCCTTGCTGGCCGTGATGTCGTGCAGGAAAAACTCGCGATCCAGCAGCACGTCGTCGCCGGCGAGGAACTTCATGATTTTCGCGTTGGTTTCGACGCCGGCTTTTTGCCAAAGGAGATCGCTCATGCGTTGGCCTCTTGATCCATCGGTATGGCGGTGTATTCGTTCACGCCAATGGCGCGGTTGATGTTCTGCATGGCTTGCGTAGCCGCCCCCTTCAGCAGATTGTCCAGCGTGGCTACCACCACCACGCGCTTGCCGTCGGGCGACAAGGTGAAACCGCCGACTTCGGCGTAGTGCTTGCCGGCCACCTTGCTCACCCACGGCGCTTCATCCAACACGTGCACCAGCTTTTCGCCGGCATAAGCCTGCTGGAAACGGGCCAATACATCCTCACGCTTGAGCGCGCGCGAAAGGTAAAGATTGGTGGTGACGGTGAGGCCACGGAAGTACTGCGCGACGTGTGGCATGAACTCCACCGGGATGCCGAGATGCAGACTCGTCTCCTTCTCGTGCATGTGCCCTGTGAGTGAATAGGGCATCAGATTGTCGTGCAGCTTTTCAGGATCGTTCTTGTCGGACGGTGTGGTGCCTGCGCCGGAATAACCGGACACGCCGAAGCACACCGGCGGTGCAGCAAGCAGATCCTTGAGCGGCGCAACGGAAAGCTGAATCGCCGTGGCATAGCAACCGGGATTGCTGATGCGCCTCTCGCCGCGCCATTTGTCGCGAGTGAGTTCCGGCAAGCCGTAATACCAGCTGTTGTCGAAGCGATAGTCGGCCGACAGGTCGACAAACACAGGATCTTTTCCGGCAGCCTCGAACGCCTCCACGTAAGCGGATGCCTTGCCATTGGGCAACGCCAGCACGACGACATCGACGTCGATCGCAGGCAACTCTTCAGCGGTTGGCGAGCTGTAACGCAAATCGCCTTTGTATCCGTCGACGTTGTCCTCTACGCGCTGTCCGTTCAATTCGCGCGAAGAAACATAGGCCAGCTCCAACGCCGGATGGGACGTAATAAGCCGAATCAATTCGGCGCCGGTATAGCCACGGGCACCGACGATACCGATGCGTTTCTTCGAAGTAGCCATAGTCATCAGTCGATCAAAGTGGGTTGACGCACGGCGCAATGCTCGACACAGCGTGCGATCGTTTCGAAACCATCGAGGCCGTACCAGAACACTTTCCAACGCTCCTGTTTGTAGCAGCCATCCGACTCTGCGTAATAAAAGTGATTGATCTGGTTGCCGTGACGCGAACGCCAGAACAGACTCGGATTTTCCTCGCGCATCACCAGCCACACGGCACGACCCAGGCCTTCGCCCTGGGCATCGTCGAGCACGGCGAACTTGTCGAGATAGATCAGGCCGTTCTCGTTGGTGAGGATCATCGCGGCGCGATAGTTCTCACTGACATACACGCGATACGGCTTGGTGCGCGCAAAGTAATCGTCCACCAGTTTGCGGCCAAAGCTGGATTCGATCAGCGTACGCATGCGCGCCTGATCGATACCTTCCCAGCTTTCAAAGCGGAAGACTTTCTCTCCGCGGCGCACTAGCGTGCCGGACCCCTTGTGCGTGAACAGCTCCTTCGCCAGCTCCGAAGGACGTGTGATCGACACGGACGAGGTCAACGGCAGGCTTTGCAGCAGATCAGCAATCTGTTCGATCTTCACGCGCATGCCGCCGTTGATCCACGGCTGCTGGATCAGATGCTCGAATTCGGTGCTCAAGTTGATCGAGTCGATGATCTGCCCCTTGTCGTCGAGCAACCCACCGGTGCCGGTAAGGAAGACGATCTTGTACGGCTGCAGCACGCGTACCAGTTCGTTCGCCGCAAAGTCGGCGTTGATGTTGAGGAACTGGCCTTCGTCGGTTTCGCCCAGGCTGGCGATCACCGGAATGGAGCCGGCGCGCAGACTGGCCTCGATCGGAGCAAGATTGATGCTGTCTACCTTTCCCACCATGCCATACACATCCTTGTCCAAGAAGCTGGACATGAACACGCCGGAAGGCACCGAGGTAGCGCGCGTATCCATCGCCTGCAGCGCTTCCACCAAACGCAGATTTTCCTGCTGGAACACGCGGCGCACGATGCCCAGCGCTTTCGGTGAGGTGACGCGCAAACCATTGACCGTTTGCTTGGTAATGCCGGCGGCTTCCAGTTCCACGTCGAGCTGAGGACCTGCACCGTGCAGCACGATCGGTGTCAACCCGACTTGTTGCAGAAAGGTCAGCGAAGACGTCAGATCATTGAGCTCGTCGCGCAGCACGGCACCGCCGACTTTCACCACGGCGAAGCGCTTGGCATCGAGCTGCGAAAAGCGCTTGAGATACTGCTGGATTTCCTTGGCGCTGCCCATGGCAGAGAGCAGACGCACGATGGTTTGACGAGTGTTTTTATGCGCTTCCACGGTTATTTATCCTTTGCGTTCATCCCTGAACGCAATGAGTCAAAAAGTGGCCGTTCTTGGCCACACTTCTCAACGATCCGGCAGATGGTTTCTGCGTAGGTTTGCAATTGATCCAGTGCGACCCATTCGTCGGCAGTGTGCGCCTGTGCGATGTCGCCAGGACCGTAGACGAAGGAGATATAGCCGGCTTCGGAAAACAGTGCAGCTTCGGTCCAGAAATTCACGGCGTTGCCAACGGGAATGCCGAGTTCGTCGGCGATGTCGCGTGCAGCGAGGCGGCGTGCCTCGGCATTGGGGACATCGCCCGCGGGCAGCGACATGCCGCGGAATAGTTCTTCGTAACTGACCGGATGGGGTTCCATCAAAGTACGGAATGTTTCCAGCAACTGATCCGGATCCATGCTGGGCAGCGGGCGGAAGCCGAAACGCACATCAGCGGTAGGCGCAATCATGTTCGCCTTGATGCCGCCTTCGATGCGGCCGATGTTGAAGCGCAAACCGGTAAGGCCGCCGAAGCGTTCGTGCGACAGGCCTTCCACATGATCCAGTGCGGCAGCGCCCCAACGAATCGCCTGATGCACCGCGCTGTCACTTGCTTTGATTTCACCCGAAGCGTGACCTGCCTGGCCGGTAAAGCGCATCTGCACGGAGTGGATGCCGCGATGCGCAAGCACCGCCTCGCCACGCGTGGGTTCGGCCACGATCACCGCTTCATACGCGGGCGCATCTTTTAGGAAGGCAGCGATGCAGCGCGGATCGTTGGCTTCTTCGTCAGTGGAGAACAGCAAAGCCAGGTCGCCGGCGCAAGCGTTCGCCACGGCAACCAAAGCGGCGGCCGCACCTTTGATGTCGCAGGCACCGAGGCCGATCGCACGATCCTCGGTCACTTCCAACACATGCGGATCACGCGTCCAGTGCGGCGAATCCGGCACGGTATCCAGGTGCACGTTGAACAGATATTTCGGCTTGCCGCGCACGGCATGAAGCGTGACTGCGCCTGCACCGTGATCGGTGACCTTCACGTCGAAACCCGGCAATTGCTCGCGCAGATAATCGAAGATGCCGCCTGTGCCGATTTCGCGCGGCGGATTGCGCGTGTCATGACTGACCAGCGCACGCAGATGCCTGAGTGTTTCGTTGAGTAGTGGGCTCATGCAGTCCATCTTGTGAGTTATTGACTCCGGCACATTCATCATCGGGAAGCTCGATAGATGTCCGGCTTGTAGATTTCCATCAAGGCCTCCGGTCGCAATGGCGAAGCAAAACCGTGACGTGCGTAAAGCGCGTGCGCATCGGACGTCGCCAGCATGAAGCGGCGCAACCCCTGCAGATCAGGATGCGCCATCACAGCTTGCACTATCTGCTTGCTGTAGCCGTGCCCGCGGTGGGCGGGCAGGACGAAGACGTCGACCAGATTGGCAAAGGTCGCGAAATCGGAGATCACCCGCGCGAACGCCACTTGCGTGTGGTCAACATATCCGCCAAAACACAGCGAGTGATCGATGGCCTTACGTACTGTCTCGGCTGGAATGTCCTTCGCCCAATAGGAGCCGGTCGACAGAAAGTCATGGATCATGGCCAGATCCAGTTCGTTCTTGTCGGTGCTGATGCGCAAGCTGAGGCTCATGCGGATGATCCCTCACCGATTCACTTCGGCCCAGAGCGTGCTGCTCATGCCGAATAGCTTGATGAAGCCCTCCGCTTCCGCCACGCCCCAATCCGCGGCCTGCGCATACGTGGCGCCCTTGGCGTTAAGGATGTGCTTGGATTCAACCGCCACGGCATTGATGATGCCGCCGCTGGTTTCCAGCGTGACGTCACCGTTGACGGTCGACTGACTGGAAGCGAGGAAGGCTTCCAGATCGGTCTTCAACGGATCGTGGAAGAAGCCTTCATACACCAGCTCCACCCACTTGCGTGCCACGTCGGGCTTGAAGCGATTCTGCTGCTTGGTCAACACGGCTTCTTCCAGCGCGCGGTGCGCCACCAGCAGTGCGGTGAGGCCCGGTGCTTCGAAAATGATGCGGCCTTTGAGGCCGATGGTGGTGTCGCCGGTGTAGATGCCACGGCCCACGCCATACTGCGCCAGCAAGCTGTTTAGCTTGGCCAGCAGCTTGTGGCCTTCGATCTTTTCGCCGTCCAGCGCCACCGCTTCGCCGTTGACGAAGCTGAGCTTCAAGCTCAGCGATTTGGACGGCCATTCCGAACGCGGCTTGCACCAGCCTACTGCGCCTTCGCCAGGGGTCAGCCAGCGATCGATCTCGCCACCGGACATGGTGACGCCGAGCAGGTTCTCGTTGATGGTGTAGGCCTTCTGCTTGGCACGCACGCCGAAGCCCTTGGCTTCCAGGTACTTTTGCTCGTAAGCGCGCACTTCGGTGTGTTCTTTCTGGATCTCGCGGATCGGCGCCACGATCTCGTAATCGCCCTGCGCCTTCACGGCGAGGTCGAAACGTACCTGGTCGTTGCCCATGCCGGTGCAGCCGTGCGCGATCGCCTTGGTGCTCAGCTCTGCGCAGCGCTTGAGTGCAGCGTCCACGATCAAGTAGCGGTCCGACACCAGCAACGGATACTGGCCCTGATAACCCTCGCCCGCCCACACGAACGGCTTGACGAAACCGTTCCAGATCGCCGGGCCGCCGTCGATCGTGACGTGGCTGGCCGCCTTCAACTCCTTGGCGCGCGCTTCAATGTAGGCGCGCTCCTCGGCGTCCACGCCGCCGGTATCGGCGAACACGGTATGCACGGCCCAGCCACGTTCCTGCAGGTAGGGAATACAGAAGCTGGTGTCGAGACCGCCGGAGAAGGCCAGAACAATATCTTTGCTCATGATGCTGGATCCAAAAAGAGAGGTTGTTTACACGGATTCGATGACAATGCGTGGTTCGCAGCGCACTGGAAAATTGACGGAGTTGGCGATGAAACAGGCGTGGTGGGCGTCCTCATGCGCACGCTTGGCGGCTTCGGGATCGCTGTCGGCGGTGATGGTGACGCGCGGCTGCAACACGACTTCGGTGAAGCGGCCATCGTTGCCGCGCTCTACCAGCGTGCCGACGGCATCGTCCACATAGTCGGTAACGACCACGCCCGCCACGGCTGCAAGGTGTAGATACCAAAGCATGTGGCAACTCGATAGCGCGGCTACCAACATGTCTTCGGGATTGTGCTTGCGTCCATCGCCGCGAAAAGCCGCATCGGAGGAGCCGGCAATCACCGGTTTGCCGGTGACGCGAACTTCATGCTCGCGGCCGTAACCCTGATACGTTTTGGTGCCGCTGCCGTGATTGCCGGTCCACACTACTTGGACCGGATACTGGTGTTGCTTATCCGCCATGTCGACGCTCCTCGGCTTGTTGCATCAGCGCGGCCAGCTCTCCGTCACGGCGGCCATTGCGTTCAGCCAAACCGCGCAGCACGCCAGCGCGATTGGCATCCGGATGATTCTGGCTCAGCTTGAATTTGCCCTCGATGCGCTCGATCGCGATCTCGATACCGGCAATCATGCCCAGCATCTTTTCGATGTGATCCTCGGGCGCATCGCTGACATGCCAGGGTTTCGGCTGCGTAGCTTCGTGGCGATTCGTCAGTCGTTCCAGCAACTGGCGCAACCATGTTTTGTCTTCCACTACGCGCAGGCGGCCGTGTACGTGCACTACCGCGTAGTTCCAGGTTGGCACTTCGCGGCCGGTGACCTGCTTGCTCGGATACCAGTTCGGGCTGATGTAACCGTCGGCACCTTGAAAGAGCACCAGCACTTGCGCGCCATCGGCCTTCGCCAGTTCGTTTCCGCGCGCCACGTGTCCGTGCAACGCGGTTTCGCTGATCAGTTCCAGCGGCAGATGATTCGCGGTCAACGCTTCGGCACTATGCATGATCACGGTGCCGAACGGGTAGTCGCGAATCAGTGTATGCAGCACATCATCATGCGTTTCGTGGAAGGACTTGGGCAGGTACATGTGCGACTCAGCGTTGCGCAATCAGCGAAGCCATCACCGCCTTCTGCACGTGCAGGCGGTTCTCGGCTTCGTCGATAGCGATGCAAGCCGGTGAATCCATCACGGCATCCGTGGCCTTGATGTTTCGACGCAATGGCAGACAGTGACTGAAAACGCCGTTGTTGGTGAGTGCCATCTTCGCTTCGTCGACAATGAAGTGCTTGTGTGCGTCGCGAATCGGCTTTTCGGCATCCCAGCGACCGAAGAACGGCAGTGCCCCCCAGCTCTTGGCGTACACCACATCGGCGCCGCTGTAGGCTTCTTCGATGTTGTGACTGATGGTGAGCGAACCGCCGTTTTCCTTCGCGTTCTGTGTGCCGTAAGCCATGTAGCGCTCGTCCAGCACGTAATCGGGCGTGGGACAGAGCAGCGTGACATTCATGCCCATCTTGGTGGCGATCAGCAACGCCGAATTCGCCACGGCGGTGTTCAAGGGCTTCGGGTGATACGTCCAGGTAAGCACGTACTTGCGTCCGGTGAGATCGCCGAAGCGTTCTTTCAGCGCCAGCGCATGCGCCAGTTCCTGGCACGGATGCGTGATGGTTTCCATATTGATCACCGGCACGGTGGCGTACTGCGCGAACGCCTTGATGACGGCATCCTCGCGATCCACCGACCAGTCCTGGAATTTCGGAAAAGCGCGTACGGCGATCAGATCGACGTAACGGCTCAGCACGCGCGCCACTTCGGCGATGTGCTCTTCCGCCTCGCCATCCATCACCACGTTGGGACGGAATTCGATCGGCCACGCATCTTTGCCGGGTGACAGCACGATAGCGTGGCCGCCGAGATGGAACGCGCCCAGTTCGAAGCTCGTACGCGTGCGCATCGAGGGATTGAAGAACAGCAGCGCCACCGATTTACCGGCCAACTGCTGACCACGCGGCGAGCGCTTGAATGCGGCAGCCTGTTCAAGCAGCGCGTCGATCTCAGCGCGGCTGTAGTCCTGGGTGGTGAGGAAATGGCGAAGTGACATCGTTGACTCCGGTCAGAAAAACAAAAAACCCGGCACAAGGGCCGGGTTTCGTCGTCGTATTACACATGCAACGTGGCGACAGCCTACCCGGCCGAATGTCGATTCAGCGGTCGGCGCGCACGCGAGGTCATGCCAGCAGCCATACGGGCGCTGGTAAGCACGGTAGCGGTATAGACGGCTGAAGACATGAGGCTTCCGGGTGGTTGAATCCCAATCATGACGGGATTTTCGTTGCTATGCAACAGGCGAAGTCATTCCCATTTGGACTAGGGAAATGCCCCCTTCCTATCGGGTAATCGAGTTCCAAAAACAGAAAAGCCTGCGCAATGGCAGGCTTTTACTCCCTGTTTTCCGGCATCCATTAATCCGCCGGCGAAACACTCACCCGTACCCGCAGGCGTTCGCCCGGGTCGTAGCTGAGGCGCGACATGTAGACGTCGCCGTGATAGCGGTATTCCACGTCATAGCCAATGATCTGGCGCTGTTCGCTGACCTGAGTGACCGGTTGGCAGACAGTCTGGGTAGAGCTGTACGTTTGCCCGCCGCTGGCAACGGAGTTACCCACCGCGCCACCTGCCACCGCACCACCCACGATGGCTGCCGTGTTGCCGCGGCCATGGCCGATCGTGCTGCCGAGCACACCGCCGACGACGGCACCGAGGACCGTGCCTACACCCTTGTTGCCGGGGGTCTGCTGCACCACCTGCTGGTCATAGCACTGAGTGGTGGGGGCCGCCGTACGGGCTACGCCATAAACCGGATCGACGCGAAGCACGTCGGCCCACGCGTAATGCGCGTTATCCGCGCCGGCCCCGCTTTGGGGCGGCGGCGGTTGGGGCGGGTAGTAACCGCCCTGCTGCGCCATCGCTCCAGTGGAAACCACGGCCAGCGCAAACAACGGGATCAACAGCGTCTTCTTGTTCATGGACAACCTCCTTTAAGAGGAATTTGAGCGCTCTCCGCGCATATTGAAATTCCAGCAAATTCACACTGAATCCACGCTTAGAACCGCCGCAACTTAGTGCTGCTTTCCCCGAAATTTTCGAAACTTTTGCAGCGTTTTCTAGCAGTTCCCCCGCAAGAGCTTGATAAGATGGACGGCTTATTGACCCGACCGCCACCCGCCATGCCGATCTCGCTCTATAACAGCCTCAGCCGCCGCATCGAGCCCTTTACGCCGCTCGATCCGAACCGGGTGACGGTGTATCTGTGCGGGCCTACGGTCTACAACTTCGTCCATATCGGTAACGCACGCGGACCGGTGGTGTTCGACGTGCTGGTCAAACTGCTACGCCGTCATTACCCACGAGTGGTCTACGCCCGCAACATCACCGATGTGGACGACAAGATCAACGCCGCTTCCATCGAACAGGGCGTGCCGATCGGCCAGATCACCAGCCACTTCACCCAGGCCTACCGCGAGGATATGACAGAACTGGGCATCGCGCCGCCGGACGTGGAGCCGCATGCCACCGCGCATATCGCCCAGATCATCGCCATGATCCAAACCCTTATCCAGGCCGGTCATGCCTATGAAGCGCAAGGCCATGTGTTGTTTGACGTGGCCTCCTACCCTGCCTATGGCGCACTTTCCGGTCGCGACACCGATGAGCTGATCGCCGGCGCGCGTGTGGAAGTGGCGCCCTATAAAAAGAACCCCACCGACTTCGTGTTATGGAAACCGTCCACGCCGGAATTGCCCGGCTGGGGCAGTCCGTGGGGTCGCGGCCGGCCCGGCTGGCATATCGAATGCTCGGCGATGAGCGCAGCGCATTTGGGCGAAACCATCGACATTCATGCCGGCGGGGTGGATTTGCAGTTTCCGCACCACGAAAACGAAATCGCCCAGTCCACCTGCGCGCACGGCGGCAAGGTGTTCGCGCGCTGGTGGCTGCACAACGGCATGCTTACGTTCGAAGGGCGCAAGATGTCCAAATCGCTGGGCAACGTGCTGCACGTGCATGAATTGCTCAAGCACCACCCACACGAGGCACTGCGCCTGTTGTTGCTGCGCGGTCACTACCGCCAGCCGTTGGATTGGTCGGATGCCGCGCTCGCGCAGGCCATCAGCACGCTGGACGGTTGGTATCGCGTATTGCGCGAACTGGGTGATATCGCCGTCGACATCACCCAGCCCCTACCGATTCCCGAACGTATGGAAGCGGCGCTTTGCGACGATATGAATACGCCGCAAGCCTTGGCTGAACTGTCGTTGCTTGCAGATGCCGCGCGGCAAACACCCAGCCCCTCCGCCAAGGCGGCCTTGCTCGGCGGCGGAGCCGCGCTTGGCTTGTTGCAGCAGGATCCTGAAACCTGGTTCAAGCAGGCGGGCGGGAGCACTGTGGATGCACGACGCGTCGAGGCGCTGCTGGAAGAGCGCCGCGCAGCACGCGCCTCACGCGATTTCGCCCGCGCAGATGCAATCCGCAACGAACTGACCGGCATGGGCGTGGTGATCGAAGATGGCGCGCAGGGCACACGCTGGAGCGTCGCGAAGTATTGATGGCCACGGTTCGGGTTTCATGAACCGAACCGCGCGATAATGAGCCCATGAACACAGTTGCCAACACCAGCGCCGTCCAGGCCCAGCAAGAGATCGCCGACGAATTCGCCTTCTTCGGCGACTGGACCGAGCGCTACCAATACCTGATCGACCTTGGCAAGCAGTTACCCCCCTTCCCCGATGAGTGGAAGAGCGAGGACTACCGCGTGCACGGCTGCCAATCGATGGTGTGGCTGGTGCCGAGCGGCGATGCTTCGAACATGCACTTTGATGCGGCCAGCGATTCGGCCATCGTTTCCGGACTGATCGCGCTGGTGCTGCGCGTGTATTCGGATCGTTCGGCCGAGGAAATCGTGGTTACGGAACCGGCCTTCATCCAGGAGATCGGCTTGGCCAAGCATTTGTCGCCGACGCGTTCGAACGGCCTGGCGGCGATGCTGGCGAAGCTGAAGGCGCATGCTGCAGCGCAACTCAACAAGAGCCAGTGACGTACAAATATCTCTCAAGCATGACGGTTTTGAGAGCACCCAACCACAAGAAAAGCCCCGCAACTGGCGGGGCTTTTTCGTTGCAGCCGGAACGGCGAACGTCAGTCGCCCATCTGCTTCTGCAAATGTTCGCGACGCTCCTGCGCATCCAGCGATAGCGTAGCGATCGGGCGGGCATCAAGGCGCTCGAGACCGATTTCTTCGTCGGTCTCTTCACAGAAGCCATAACGGCCTTCCTCAATGCGACGCAACGCCTTGTCGATCTTGGAGATCAGCTTGCGATAGCGATCGCGGGTACGCAGTTCCAGCGAGTTTTCCGTCTCGCGGGTGGCGCGTTCGGCTTCGTCGCCCACGTCGCGTACTTCATCGCGCAGGTTTTCCATGGTCTGGCGCGACTCCTCCACCAGCTGTTCGCGCCAAACGCGCAGCTTGTTGCGGAAGTAGGCCAGATGACGGGGATTCATGTACTCCTCGTCGGGCGACGGACGATAGCCAGGAGGCAGATCGATGTTCGTCGTGATGGGCAGGGCGTAACGGCCGTCTTCGCGGGTTACACCATTATCGAGCGTTGTAGCGGAGCTATTCATTGAGGACTGCGTGGTTTTCTGCTTTTTGCTGGTGGAGTTATGCGCAGTGGCATTCGCTACGCGCGGAGCCGTGGGTCCCACGGCGCTCGCTACCTTGCCCGCAATGGGCCTGGCAGCGGGGGATGATACGGGTTGCGATGTTGCAGTTTGTGTAGCTGGCGTTGGCTTCTTGGAAGCGGCGGCAGGCGCCGGGGCCGGAGCGTGATGCGGAGCCGGCTTCACGGCAGGTTTTTCCGCAGCTTTCTTGACGGGTGCCGGCTTGGCACCGGGCGCAGTGTGCTTGGGCTCCGGCTTCGGAGCCGGCGTCTTGACCGGGTGCTTCGCTGCTGCTGCCTTGACGGGTTCCACCTTCTTCGGCTGCGGCTTGGGGGCTGGCTTGGCCACAACTTTCTTGGCCGGCGGCGGCGCCTTCTTGGCGACAGCTTTGGCCGGCGCTTTCTTCACCGCAGCCTTCTTGACCGGCTCGGCCTTTTTCGCGGACTTGGGGGCAGCAACCTTGGCCTTACCGGCCTTGGCTTCGCTGCTCTTGCCCGCAGCCTTTCCATGTGCAGCTTTCTTGACGGCTGTGGCACTACGCGTGGTTTTCGCCATTTACCTTCACCATTTTGGCCTTGGCGGCCGGCTGTTATAGCCCAATACCCTTCACACCGGCAACCGTCCTTCTGGAATACTTGCAACATCGGGCGCCACAGGCGGTTTCGGCGATGTGAATGCCGTGAGTCGATTGATCATCTTCCTGCTCAACCTCTACAAACGCTACATGAGCCCTCTGTTAGGACAGCGTTGTCGCTTTTACCCCAGTTGTTCGGATTATGCACGGATTGCGGTGTCGCGCTTCGGACCATGGCGGGGCGGACTGCTGGCCGGATGGCGGATACTACGCTGTCAACCGCTGTGCTCGGGCGGTAACGATCCGGTGCCCGATCATTTTCACTTTGCAAACTGCCGCTGCTCCGACCGGGAGCAGGAAGCCGGACACGAGAAACACTGAGCGAGTCGTACACTGCACGCCCCCTGCCCCATTCGCTGCAAGGAATCTACATGTCTAACGATTGGCTGATCAAGAACGCCGAACTGGTCAATGAAGGGCGTCGCTTCCACGCTGATTTGCGTGTGAAGCACGGCCGCATCGACAGCATCGGCGGCGACTTGGCCGCCCGTCCCGGCGAGCAGGTGATCGACGCCAAAGGGCTATGGCTGCTGCCGGGCATGATCGACGACCAGGTGCACTTTCGGGAACCTGGACTGACGCACAAGGCCGACATCGCACACGAATCGCGCGCTTGCGCCGCGGGTGGCATCACCAGCTTCATGGAAATGCCCAACACCAAGCCACCAGCACTGGACCGTGAATCGCTGGAAGCCAAATACGAACGTGCGGCACAAACCTCGGCGGTGAACTACGCGTTCTACATGGGCGCGAGCAATGACAACCTCGAAGCGATTCGCACCCTCGACCCGAAAGCCGCCCCAGGCGTAAAAGTGTTCATGGGTGCCTCCACCGGCAACATGCTGGTGGACAATCCCGACACGCTGGACGGCATCTTCCGCGAGGCACCCACGCCGATCATCACGCACTGCGAAGACACGCCGATGATCGACGCACTGCACGCCAAGGCGCGCGAAAAATACGGCGAACATATTCCCGCGCGCGAGCATCCGCTGATCCGCTCGCGCGAAGCCTGCATCAAATCGACCCGGCTGGCGATTTCGCTGGCGCAGAAACACGGCACCCGCCTGCACGTGCTGCATATCTCCACCGCGGATGAACTTGCGTTGTTCCAGCCCGGCCCGCTCAAAGGCAAGAAGATCACCGCCGAAACCTGCGTACACTTTCTGCATTTCAGCGACGAGGATTACGATCGGCTCGGCTTCCTGATCAAGTGCAATCCTGCGATCAAAACGGCTGCCGATCGCGACGCGATCACCAAGGCGCTGGCGGAAGGCCGCATCGATGTGCTCGCCACCGATCACGCGCCGCATCTGCTGGAGGAAAAAGGACAGCTCTACGACAAAGCCCCCTCAGGCTTGCCGCTGGTGCAGTTCGCATTACAGGCGGCACTACAGCGCGTGACCGAAGGCAAGCTGACCTTGGAGCGCGTGGTGGAAGCCGTGAGCCACGCGCCGGCTACCTTGTTCGACGTGCACGAACGTGGCTTTCTGCGCGAAGGCTATGCCGCCGACCTGGTGCTGGTCGATCCGAACAAACCGCATCTCGTACGTCGCGGACAAGTGCTGTCGAAATGTGGCTGGTCGCCGTTCGAGGGCTATACCTTCAGCAGCTCGATTGCGGCCACTTTCGTCAACGGGCGACGCGTGTGGGATGGTGCGCACGTGGATGGCGCTGTGCGGGGTGAACGCTTGGCGTTCGATCGGTAACGCATCAAGCCCCTCTCTTGAAGGGAGAGGGGCAAATGTCTCAGTGCAACTCTGAAACAACCACCAGCACCGGGCCATCATTGCCCGAATTGCCGAGCACCCTCTTCGGCGTATCGCTGCTCGCCAATGTGCGATCACCCTGCTTGATGCTGGCCGACACGGTGAAATCCGTGCCATTGGCCAGATCGCCGGGTTCGTAACTCAACACGAAAGAAACCGGCGAAGCGCCAATCGGAGCGATACGGTCGCTTGCGATCACGCGTGCAGGCGCATCACGCCGGTCGAGGGTAACTAGCAAATAGGCATCGGGCGGCAAGTCATGGGCGAGGTGGTAATCCACTTCTCCGCTGAGCGACTTCATCAACGTCTGTTGCGGCGGCGGCGCTTCGCGCTTGCCGAAATGCGGCATCCAACTGCAACCGGCGAGTACGAGTGCGCCGGCCAGGAGCACTCCGTAGCGAATTTTCATGGCAACTCCGTATCTGCGACCGCGGGGATGATAACAACCCCGCATGCAGTGGCGTTGACTCAGCTTCGCCCGTTGCCGTAGCCGCCGGCCACGCCCTTGCTGGCGTAGGCCACTGCATCGTGCGGATGCAGGCTTTCCTGGTGCTCCAGACGTACATGGAAGTCGGCGATGCTTTCATCGGCATCGAGTGCACGCTGGATGCGTCGCGCGGCATCTTCGCAAAACATCAGGTTGCCGCCGTTGGCAAGAGCAAAAGCCTGTTCGTCTTCGCGCTTTACGGCGGTCTGCACAGACGTGCCCAATGATTGTTCCACCCGATCAAGCAAGCTGATCAAGTTGAGCGGAGTGCTGTCCTGAAAACGCACCAGCAAACGCGCCACGCTGCGCTGCGCATGTGGGGTGGCGACAATGCCCTTCTCGCTGCCGAGCCAAGCCAGCACGGCGGCGTGGTCCAGCGGCTTGCCGGCATCGAAATCCTTGGCGAATTGTTCCTGGATCAATTGCCGCGACAACGCAGCCGAAGCGGGGCAGGTGGAGGAGTAGACCACTTCCGTGCCCAGCTCCAAGCGGAAACCGTCTTCGCACAGGCTGCCTTCGATGGAAACCGGATAGGCACGCCAGCCGCTGTTGCTGCTGCGCAAAGCAGCGCGACGTACGAGCTGATCAAAACGGATGCTGATACGCGCACGATCGGCCAGTTCTTTGTGTGAATCGAGGAAGGCCCGCAACAGCGAATCCAGCATGGCCGGGTCGACGGGCCTGGCGCTCAAATATTCGTCGACCAATAGATACAGGCGCGACATGTGGATGCCGCGCTTGTCCGGCCGCGCGAGGTTCACGAATGCGCCGACCTGAGCGCTGGAACGTTGCACCGTTCCGTCACCCGCATCGAACAATACGGGGACTTGGATGCCGTCCATACCCACCCAGTCCAGCGCCCCGGCCAGATGCGGCTGTGCCTGACTGGCGACGTCAGGCATCAGGCGGACGGTGTTTTCGTGGGTATGCATGGGTGTTTCCTTGAATGCCCTCCTCTGCTTGTGCGCGGCGGAGGAGATCAGGTTGCACAAGCTACGGTAATGCGGCCTGCAGGCTTATCTTGGAGCAGCTTGCGGCGTCGCAACAGTACTTGGCCGGAAACAGTACGTTTAAGGCATCAGCTGGCTACCTGTTGCTGCCAGCGCTGAGCCGCCCGCCAAGCTCGAAGGGTCGCTATGAAGCCATTGTCCGGCGCGCCCTTCTGCAGCGCTTCCAGAGGTTCACTTGCGCGTACGGCTTTGCCCGCCAGGCGCTCACTCTCGCTCGCTTCCATCGCGCGGAACACGCTGAGCGGGCCATCAAAACGCGACGCCTCGGTCCAGGCAGTGCGCAAATCGACGAGCTGGGCCTTGATCGCCTCGCCGCGTGCCTCACTGCGCTGCCGCAGGTCAATGCGGCTCAGACCAAAGCGAGCCAGCCGCGCCATGGGCAATGGCAGGCGATCTCGCTCGACATCGTCCTGCAGACGACGCAAGGCAAACAACAGATGGCTCAGCGTGGCCACCCGCGCCGCTCGTGCCGGTGAGGCGGACTGGCCGAACCACCACGCCGTTTCCAATTCGGCCAGGGCGCCATGCAAGGCAGAAGCAGCGTTGAGTTGCGCGGCAAAATCCACCGCGGTGCCTTCTTCCAGTTGGGCCATTGCCGCTAACACCGGCGCCAGCCAGCGATGCTGAGGCATGGTGTGCGCACGCTCGTCATCGAACAAGACCCGAGTCAGGGGATGCCGACCGCCGCTGGCCGCCGCACCATCCAATTCTTCAGCCCACCAATTGAGTTTGGTGGTTGCTACGTGCGGCTCGCGAATGCCGTAGGCGGCGGAAAGCAGCTCCTGTTCGAACGCTGCAAGCGCAACGTGTCCCGGATACTTATCCGGTTGAACAAACACCAACGCCACGCGTTGTTGAGGTTGCACAGCCAGCCATTTGTCGATGTAGCTCTGCAGCGCGCCGTGAGAAACCCCTTCGCTCACGCCAGAACCTTCAATTTGAACAAATCAAGCAGCTCACGCGGATGCGCCACTACCGCGTCCGCACCCCACGCGTGCGGGTCGCCACCATCCAGATAACCCCATTGCACGGCTACGGTGTAAAGCCCGGCGTCGCGGCCGGCCAGCACATCACGGCGATCGTCGCCCACAAAGAAACAACGTGCAGGATCGAGCGCGGCGCGCTCGCAAGCCAGCAACACGGGTGCAGGATCCGGCTTGCGCACTGGCAATGTGTCGCCGGAAATCACCGCACATACACGCTCACCCCAGCCGATCTGTTTGACCAAATCGTCGGTGAGATAACCGGGTTTGTTAGTGACAATGCCCCAAGCAATGCCGTTGCGTTCCAACGCATCGAGCAGTGTTTCGATGCCTTCGAAAGGATGTGTGTGGCGAGACATCATGCTGTGATAAAGCTCGAGATAACGCGGCACGCGCTCCAGCAAAGCGTCATCGTTTTCGTCGAAAGCGCTACGCAGGATGGCACGCGAACCACGCGACACCACCGCGCGCATCGCTGCATACGAAGGCACCGCCGCACCTACTTCGCCGCAATAAACCGCTAGTGCCGCGTGTAGATCCGGCGCACTGTCGAGCAGAGTGCCGTCCAGATCGAACAGCATGCCATGGGGAGATGCAGGCGGTGGCTTCATGCGGGTTTACGCGCGCAGATGAGATAATTGATGGCCGTAACGCGGCTCAACCACGCCTTGCGATTGATCGGGTTGTAGCCAAGGCCGCTGATGTCTTCAAGCTCCAAACCTGCATGCCGCATCAACCGCGCCAGTTCGGAAGGCTTGAGGAACTGCGCGTAATGATGCGTGCCTCGCGGCAGCAGGCGCGCGATGTATTCCGCCCCGATGATCGCCGCCCCGAACGCCGCAGGCGTGCGATTGAGTGTGGACATGAACAGACGCGCGCCTGGCTTGAGCATTCCGGCAAGATCATGCACCAGCGCTGCGGGATCGGGGACATGCTCGATCATTTCCATGCAGCAGACGGCATCGAAGCTGGCTGGCTCCTCAGCAGCAAGTTCCGCTGACGACTGCTTGCGATAATCCACCTGCAGATTCGACTCATGCAGATGCAGCCGCGCAATTTCGATCACCTTCAAGCCGAGATCGATGCCGACCACGTCGGCTCCTGCGCGCGCCAGCGCTTCGCTCAACAAGCCGCCGCCGCAACCGACATCGGCCACGCGTGCCCCCCGCAATGCCACGCGCTTGGCAACGTAATCGACGCGTACAGGATTGAGATCATGCAAGGGCCGCGATTCGCCGTCCGGATCCCACCAGCGCGAGGCCAGTTTGTCGAAGCGCGCGATTTCTTTGTGACTGACGTTTTGCGTGGCTTGCATGGTGAGAGACTCCAACCGATCCGCCGAATTTATTGCGTGTTCCATTCGTAAACCGTGACATCCCAGCCGCCGCTAGTATGCGCCGGATCGCTGTGGGCGATCATCAATGCCTCTTCCAGCGATGGGGCACGCAACAGATAGGCGCCGCCCGACTTATCGGCAAAACCGCCGGACATTTCGTTGCGCCCTTGTTCGCGCAACGACTCCAGAAACCGCTGATGCAGTGGAACAACCGCAAGATCCAACTGCGGGCGACGCATCAACATCACAAGAAAGCGTTTCATACAGGATCCAGCGCGGCGATACGTTCACGCCACGCATGGGTGCGGGCCATGACGCCTGGCAGATCCATGTCGACCAGCTCACGCGCTGCGAGCTTGCGCTTGCCGGCGATCCACACATCCGTCACCTGATGGCGGCCGGTCGCGTAAATCAACTGCGACACAACGTGGAACAAGGGCTGGGTTTCCAGATCGCTCAACCGTACGGCCGCCAAATCCGCCTGCTTGCCGACTTCGATCGAGCCGACCTCGGCATCCAACCCCAGCGCCTTCGCCGCTTGGATGGTCGCCGTGCGCAACGCAAAGCCGGCATCAAACGCGGCAGCATCTTCGGCAACGGCTTTCGCGAGCAACGCCGCAGTGCGCATTTCACCGAACATATCCAGATCGTTGTTGGACGCAGTGCCATCCGTGCCCAACGCCACGTTCACGCCGGCCTTGCGCAGTTTTTCCGCGGGACAGAACCCGGAGGCGAGCTTCAAGTTGGACTCCGGACAGTGCACCACTGACACACCTGCTTCGGCACAGGCAACGATTTCGCCGTCGGTGAGCTGCGTCATGTGCACGGCGATCAAGCGGTCGTTGATCAGGCCGAGTTTCTGCAAACGCTGGAAGGGGCGCAATCCGCTCTTCTTGCGCTCCTCATCCACTTCATGCGCGGTTTCGTGCAGATGCAAATGCACGGGAATATCGAGCTGGTCGGCCAGTACGCGAATGCGCTCGAACGATTCGTCGGACACCGTGTAAGGCGCATGCGGCCCGAACGTCGTACGAATAAGTGGATCGTTGCGGAAGCTGTCGTGCGTTTCGCCGGCGCGCTCGAAGTATTCGTCCTGCGTGCGCGCCCATGCGGTAGGAAACTGGATCACCGGCAGCGCAACGAGCGCTCGGAAACCGTGCTTGCGGTAGGTCGCGCCGATGGCGTCCGGGAAGAAATAGTTTTCGTTGGCGCAGGTGGTGCCGCCGCGCAACATCTCGGCGATGGCCAGTTCCACGCCATCGCGTACGAACTCGGGGCCGATCACCTTCCCTTCCACCGGCCAGATGTGCTGCTGCAGCCAGACCATCAGCGGCAGATCGTCAGCGAGACCGCGCATCAACGTCATCGGGTTGTGCGTATGCGTGTTGATCAGGCCGGGAATCAGCACGTGCTCGCCCAGTTCTACGCGCTCGCGTGGCGCATAGGCGGCGCGTGCCTCGGCGATCGGCAGAATGGCGACAATGCGATCGGACCGTATCGCTACCGCATGGTGGTCCAACACCACGCCATGCGGTTCGACCGGCACAACCCAGCGTGCTTCGATGAGTACATCCACAGATTGCGGCGCGATCTGGCTCGTCATGATGTTCTTTTATGGGGGATATGAAACGGGGCGGTACATCTTACGATGACCGCCCCGGTGGGTTGCTTGTCGCCACGCTGAAGCGCGGCCGGTACATCACTTGCCGACGCGGCTGACGTACTCGCCCGTGCGGGTATCGACCTTGATCACTTCATCCGTGCTGACGAACAGCGGCACACGCACCACCGCGCCGGTTTCCAGCGTGGCCGGCTTGCCGCCGCCACCGGAGGTGTCGCCCCGCAGACCCGGATCGGTTTCGGTGATTTTCAATTCGACGAAGTTCGGCGGCTGCACGGCGATGATCTCGCCATTGAACAGCGTCACCACGCACTCTTCTTCGCCCTTGAGCCACTTAGCCGCGTCGCCCACGCCCACCTTGGTGGCTTGGTGCTGCTCGAAGCTTTCCTGGTGCATGAAGTGCCAGAATTCGCCGTCGGAGTACAGGTATTGCATGTCGGTATCGACGACGTCGGCGACTTCGAAGCTGTCGCTGGACTTCATCGTCTGCTCGGTGGTGCGCCCGTTCTTCAGGTTGCGGATGAAGATGCGGGTAAACGCCTGACCTTTGCCGGGCTTGATGAAATCGGCGTCGGTGATGACCCACGGGTCATTGTTGTGAAGGATCTTCATACCCTTCTTGACGTCGTTGAGACCGACGGTGGCCATGCGCTTTATGCTCCAGATGTGATGACGCCGACGGGCGGCTAGAATAGGGAGTTTCCGGGCACTGAGCCCGGCTCAAGACTCACTATGATAACCGCAAGCAACGCCGCCCGCCTATCACTGCCCGAATCCGACTGGCGCACGCTATGGCGCGAAGCCATTACCGATGCCGGTGAATTATTGGCGCTGGTGGGGCTGGCGCATCTTGCCCATTCCCTGCCCGCTGATGACGCCGGCTTCAAGCTGCGCGTACCACGTGGCTTCGTCGCACGCATGCATGTTGGCCATGCGCGTGATCCCTTGCTGCTGCAAGTGCTGCCGCAACTTGCCGAGTTGGAACAGGTGCCAGGTTTCGTGATGGACGCCGTCGGCGACATGGCTGCCCGCGAAGCCCATGGCGTGCTACACAAATATCAGGGGCGCGCCCTGCTGATTGCCAGCGGCAGTTGCGCGGTGAACTGCCGCTATTGCTTCCGGCGGCACTTTCCCTACGGCGATGAAATGGCCGCGGCCGGCCAATGGCATCAGGCGTTGGAGCATATCCGCCGAGACACCTCGATCAACGAACTCATCCTTTCCGGTGGTGATCCGCTTGCCCTGGCCACCCACAAGCTAGAAGAACTCAGCCGCGGCCTGACGAACCTTCCTCACGTGACCCGCCTGCGCATCCACACCCGTCTACCGGTGGTACTGCCTGAGCGTATTGACGCCCCCTTCATCGACTGGCTCAAGGCGTTACCGCTGCAGAAGGTGATCGTGCTGCACGCCAATCACGCGAACGAGTTCGACGATAGCGTGGACGAGGCTTGCGCGCGCCTGCGCGACGCGGGCGCCATGCTGCTCAATCAAGCCGTGCTGCTAAAGGGAATCAACGACGATGCCGATACTCTGATAGCGTTATCGGAGCGGATGTTCGCCGCAGGCGTATTGCCCTATTACCTGCATCAGCTTGATCGCGTGCAAGGCGCAGCGCATTTCGAAGTCGCGGATGCGACGGCACAATCGCTGATCGAGCTGATGCGCAACCGCCTGCCGGGGTACCTTGTACCCAAGCTGGTGCGTGAGGTAGGTGGCGACCCATCCAAACGGCCAGTTTGACTGTCTCGGCAGGCCATTTTGTAGCACCCTGCGAGGGCTAAATCCCTGCGTGCCCATGCGCTTCGTCACCAATGGATGAATTGACGCTGGCGAGGCTGAACGGAATCCGTTAAAACGTTATTTCAGTGCCGGCTAGCCCTCGGATGCCTTTCCGCGCGAGCAGCCTTATCAAAGGAAAGCACGACCCGCCCATGAAGACAGACTCCGTCATCAAGATCCTCTTCATAGAAAAATCGGTCGAGGACGCGGAACAGATCATCACGTTGTTGCGCAACGCGGGCACTGCCGTGCGCCCCACGCGGGCGACAACGCCCGAACAGGTCCACGAAGCGCTCGAAGAACTCAGCCCCGATCTGGTGCTGTACAACCCTAGCGTCACCGGACTGCCGCTGCGCGGCGTGATGCAGCAGATCGATGCAAGTTCTCGCGACATCGCCCTGATTGGCTGCGTGCCGAAAATTGAAGAGCAGAGCGTGGCGGACATGTTCCAGGAGGGCGTGCACGGCGTCGGTTCGCGTAGCCAGCCCAAGCAGCTCATCACGGTAATCCGGCGCGAGTTCGAAGCGCTCAATGCACGCCGCCAAGTGCGCCGGCTGGAAACCGCCTTGCGCGAATCCGAACGGCGCTGCGATGCCCTGCTCGATTCCTCGAATGATCCGATCGCCTACGTGCACGAAGGCATGCACGTGCGTGCCAATCGTTCCTATCTGGATACGTTCGGCTATTCCGATTTCGATGACCTGCTCGGACTGCCGGTTCTGGACCTGATCAGCCCTTCCGACGCGGATGCCTTCAAGAATTTGCTACGTGCGCTGTCGAAGGGCGAGAAAGCTGAGTTCCGCCTGGAGTTGCATGCGCGTCGTGCCGACGGCAGCACATTCCCGGCCACGGCCGAGTTCGCGCATGCCACGTTCGAAGGCGAACCGTGCTTGCAGATCGTGTTCCGTCGCCAGCAAATCGATCCGGCCCTAGTAGAGCAGTTGCAGCGCGACTCGGTCACCGGGCTGTTCAATCGCGCACGCACGCTGGAATGCATCGACAATGCCGTCGCCGCCGCAAGCGAAGGCCAAAAAGGCCAGTCCTTGCTGCTGATCGAACCGGACAATTGGGCACCAATCGTGAACAACATCGGCCTTGGCAAGGCGGACGAGTTGCTCTCGGCCTTTGCGCGCCGCGTAAGCGCGCAGCTTGGGCAGAACGACATTGCTGGCTTGCTCGGGGATCACACTGTCGGCGTGATCCTGCATACGGAAACCGATGAGGCCATCCGCGCCTGGATCGATGACCTGCAAAAGGCAATCTCCAGCGAGATTTTCGACCTGGGTACGCAGTCGATCACACTGACTGTCAGCATCGGGGGCAGCCTGCTTGGCGAGAAGAACGCCAACACCGACATGCTGTTGAACCAGGCCGGCCAAGCACTGCGCAGCGCTCAAGGCCAGGGTGGCAATCGCAGTGAACTGCATGACCCGGCAGCCAGGGAAAAGGCCGACGCTGAGCGCGAGCGCAACTGGCTGAATCTGCTGCGGAAGGCGCTTACCCAAAACGAATTCATGCTGTATCACCAGCAGACCATCAGCCTGCAGGACGCCGAAGGCGACTATTCGGAAATTCTACTGCGCATGAACGGCCCGCAGGGCGAAGTATCGCCCGGCTTCTTCATGCCGATCGCCGAAAAGCACGGCCTCAATGCCGAAATCGATCGCTGGGTGCTCAACCAAGCGATCACCGCATTGAAGACGCGCGACCGACATGGCATTCCGACCACCTTTTTCGTCAAGCTGACACCCGACTCGATGCAGCCGCAGGCAAATCTACTGCCGTGGCTGGATCGCGCATTGAAGCAAGCCGGACTCAAGCACGGCCGCCTGGTGCTGGAAATGACCGAAAGCAAGGTGGTGACGATGTTGCGCCCCGCGCAAGAATTCATCACGGCCTGGAAGAAGCTTGGCGGCTATTTCGCGCTGGAACAGTTCGGCTCCGGCCTCAACTCCTTCCAACTGCTCAACCACATCGATGCCGATTACCTCAAGATCGACCGCAGTTTCATGGCCGATCTGCCGCAGCACCCGGAAAACCAGAAGAAGATCACCGAAATCTGCGTGCAGGCGCACGAGATGAAACGCTTGGCCGTGGCCGAATGGGTGGAAGATGCGGCCAGCACCTCGCTGCTGTTCGCCTGCGGCGTGGATTTCGTGCAGGGCAACTTCCTGCAAGAGCCGCAGCCGTTGGTGGTGGGCACCTAAGAAAACCCATGGAGGTTGGGGTGCAAACCTCATCCTGCAAAGCAAACAAAAGCCCTGCGGATCGCTCCGCAGGGCTTTTCGTATGACGCAGCAACCGCTGGATTAGCTGGCGGAGGTCGAAGCGGCGATGTCTTCCTTGATACGTGCTGCCTTGCCTTCCAGGTTACGCAGGTAGTACAGCTTCGCGCCGCGCACCTTGCCCTTGCGCTTCACCTGTACCGATTCGATGCTCGGACTATGCGCCTGGAACACGCGCTCCACGCCGGTGCCGTGCGAGATCTTGCGCACGGTGAAGGCCGAATGCAGGCCACGGCTGCGCTTAGCGATGACAACGCCCTCGAACGCCTGCACGCGCTCGCGGTTGCCTTCCTTCACCTTGACGTTAACCACCACGGTGTCGCCAGGGCCGAACTCCGGCAGCTGGCGGGTGATCTGCTCGGCTTCGAACTGTTCGATGATCTTGTTCATGACAACACCTGTTCTTTGTTCAATGACTGCGGTCTTCATCGGCCGCATCGTTTTGCCGTGACTTAGCTTGAGCATGCTCACGGCGGAATTCATCCAACAGCACACGGGACTCTTTATCCAACGCGCGCTGCGCCAATAAATCGGGACGCCTCAACCACGTTCGTCCCAGCGATTGCTTCAGACGCCAGCGGCGAATGGCCGCGTGATCGCCGGAAAGCAACACCTCCGGTACGTCGCCCAGTGCGTCGTGCACCGGTTTCGCATAGTGCGGGCAATCGAGCAAGCCGTTCGAGAACGAATCTTGCTCGGCGGATAGCGCGTCATTCAACGCACCTTCCTGCAAGCGACCCACCGCGTCGATGATCACTGCGGCGCCCAACTCACCGCCGGACAGCACATAATCGCCGATGGACAGCTCCTCGTCGACCTCATGCGCCAACAGACGCTCGTCCACACCTTCGTAACGCCCACAAAGCAAAGCGATGCGCGGCAACTTCGCCAGCGCTTCCACTCTGCCCTGCGTCAGCCGCGCTCCTTGCGGACTGAGATAAATCACATGCACCGGCTCCGGTGCCGCCTCACGCATTGCCTTGAGAGTTTTGCGTAGAGGCTCGATCAACATCACCATCCCAGGGCCGCCGCCGCAGGTGCGGCCATCCACAGTACGGTAATTGTCGGAAGCGTAATCGCGCGGATTCCAGGCTTCCACCTGCAGCAGCTCGCGCTGCTGCGCACGTCCTACGACACCGACGGCGGCACACTGGCGCATGAAGTCGGGGAACAACGTGACGACATCAATGCGCATAGGACCTCAAAACTCGGGATCCCAGTCCACCACCATGCACCCGCCGGAAAGATCCACCGAACGCACATACACACCTTGGACGAAAGGAATCAGCCGCTCGCGCTCGCCATCCCTTACGACTACCACATCGTTGGCACCGGTCGCGAATAGATGACTTACGCATCCCAACGCTACGCCTTCAGTGGTGACGACCTCGAGACCTTCGAGATCGACCCAGTAATACTCATCCTTGCCGGTTGGCGGCAGCAGCTCGCGGGCGACGTATATGTCCTGCCCTACCAGTGCCGCGGCGCCATCCCGATCATCCACCCCGGGGAATTTGGCGATGAGCCCTTTGCCCTGGGGTCGACCATTGACACTTTTAACCTCGGTTTCCCCGCCCGGCGCCGCTAAGAGCTGCCAGGGCTGGTACTTGAAGATCTGCGTGCGCGGCTCGGTCCAGGATTCGAGCTTGACCCAGCCCTGCACGCCGTACAACCCGACGATGCGTCCGACCAGGACGCGCCGGCCGGCTGCATTCATGCTCACGCAGCCTGCTTAGCGGCTTCCTTCACGAGCGAGGCAACCTTGTCGCTCAGCTGAGCGCCTTTGGCCACCCACTCCTGCACGCGCGCGACGTTCAGTTCAAGGCGCTTGTCCTTGCCCGAAGCCACCGGGTTATAGAAGCCCACATTCTCGATGTTGCGGCCATCACGCGCACTGCGCGAGTCGGTGACAACGACGTGGTAGAACGGACGGCCCTTGGCGCCGCCGCGCGAAAGACGAATCTTGACCATAGTTAAAAAGCTCCAGAGTTGCCGACTTGCCCGGCAAGCACGTCCTAGTCCGGACGCGGTAAACGCGATATTTTAATGAAATTCGCGGAAAAAGGAAGGGGTTGGGAGTTCTGCCGCCTTATCGCATCGGAGGGAATCCGCCACCCATCCCGCCCATGCCCTTCATGGCGCCCCGCATCTGCCGCAGCAAACCCTTGGTGCCGCCCTTGGAGAGCTTGGACATCATCTTTTCCATTTGCATGTATTGCTTCAGCAGACGGTTGACATCGGCCGGCTGTGTACCAGAGCCCCGCGCTACGCGAGCACGGCGGGAGCCGTTGAGCAGATCTGGATGGCGACGTTCCTTCTTGGTCATCGAATTGATGATGGCGATCATGCGCTTGATCTCTCCATCGTTGACCTTGGACTTCACATTCTCGGGCAGTGAAGAGACGCCCGGCAGCTTGTCCATCAGGCCGGCCAGGCCGCCCATGTTATTCATCTGGTCAAGCTGATCGCGCATATCGTTGAGATCGAAGCGCTTACCCTTGATGACCTTCTCGGCCAGTTTTTGCGCTTTTTCCTGATCGACCTTGCGCTCGACCTCTTCGACCAGCGAGAGCACGTCGCCCATGCCAAGGATGCGTTGAGCTACGCGGTCCGGATAGAACGGCTCCAGCGCGTCGGTCTTCTCGCCCGCGCCGAGGAACTTGATAGGCCGGCCGGTGACATAGCGCACCGAGAGTGCCGCACCGCCACGAGCATCGCCGTCGGTTTTGGTGAGGACCACGCCCGTGAGTGGCAGCGCTTCGGCGAAAGCCTTGGCGGTATTGGCCGCGTCCTGACCCGTCATCGAATCGACGACGAACAGAGTTTCGATAGGCGTGATCGCGGCGTGGAGCGCCTTGATCTCGGCCATCATCGCTTCGTCGATGTGCAGACGGCCGGCAGTATCCACCAGCAGCACATCCATCACTTCCTTGCGCGCCGCGGCGATGGCCGCCTTGGCGATATCGACCGGGTTCTGACTGCCCTCTGAGGGGAAGAACCGCACACCAACTTGCTCGGCCAGGGTACGCAACTGCTCGATGGCCGCCGGACGATACACGTCGCAGCTCACCACCATCACACGCTTCTTTTTGCGCTCGGTCAGGAAGCGTGCCAACTTGGCCACCGTGGTGGTTTTACCAGCACCCTGCAGACCCGCCATCAGCACCACGGCCGGCGGCTGCTGAGCAAGATTCAATTCGGCGTTGGCGGTACCCATCACCGCAGTCAGCTCATCGCTGACCACCTTCACCAGAGCCTGGCCGGGCGACAGGCTCTTGAGCACTTCCTGGCCGACCGCCCGCACTTTCACGCGCTCGATCAACGCCTGTACCACTGGCAGCGCAACGTCGGCTTCCAGCAGGGCAATGCGCACTTCGCGCAGCGATTCGCGGATGTTTTCCTCAGTCAACCGGCCACGGCCGCGCAGACGATTGACAGTGGTGGAAAGGCGTTGGCTAAGCGACTCGAACATAAGTGCGGTATGAGCAAACGAAAATTGGACTGGCGATTGTATCAGACCCGTCTATTTTCTCGGGGGCCGGCCAACTCCCCGGCAGTCGCCCTTCCCTTGCCACGGCAAGCTGTGGCCGGCGCTGCCGTCATTTGATATCGGATCAACCAGGAGCGCCGGCAATGATGCGTACCACGCAACACAGTCCTCAGTGGCGCAATTCCAGCCGCCGATAGACCACGTACGAGTACACCGTCGGAATCAGCGCAGCGCTCAAGACAATGACCAGCAGGAACTTTGAGGGGAGACCTGCCAGCACCACTGCAACTATGGCCACCCCTGCAAGCATGAACACCCATCCGCCCATGCGATGCGTACGCTCCCACACCGCGTCACTGGCAAGCGTCCATGGCGTACGAATGCCGATAAAGAAATTCTTGCGTAGCTTGCTCGTGTAGTTGCCGATGATCATGAGCAGTACACCTATACCTAGCGTGCAGATCAATGGCATCCGCATGGAATGCCCGGCCGCGTTCATCAGCACGGCTAACGCGGAGATCAGGACAAAGGCTTGTACCGCAAGCATGATGAGCAAATACACCGAAATAAATGGCTTGATCTCATAGCCGCGCGGCGAAATGGCCGGCAATAAGAGAGTGATCCCGGCAAGTACAACTATCAGAATCAAGGGCGTGGCCATCGCTCCCAGCGGAGACATGTAGCCATCGATTTGGTGTTGCGCATTCCAATGCACGGGAACCTGCACCGACATATGCGGCGACAACCACATAAATGCGGCCAACAGGATGAGCACAAACAGGGCCGATATGGACAAAGTGCGCGCGGGTTTCATCGTTTTCCTCCTCGCGTCCCAGCGGACGGAAACAGATCGAGCACCATGCGAGTGAGATCTTCCATCACGGTGCTGTTGAGCGAATAGACGATGTACTGGCCACGCCGCTCTGTTCGCACGAGGTCCGCATGCTTGAGCACGGTGAAGTGATGCGAGAGCGACGCGCCGGTGATGTCAAAGGCCTCGCCTATTTCGCCCGCACTCATCGGACCGCCTTGCAGTCGCTTGAGAATGGCGCGACGCGTGGGATCGGCAAGTGCACGGAAGACGGCTTGTTGCTTCATGGCTTGGCAAGGCACTCCGGCTGGCGAGTAGATATTTAGATAAATTTCTAAATATTACAAGTGCCGGTCGCACATCCGCGTTCACCCCGCTCTCGCCGTGTGCCACACTTGCACGCCATGCTAGCCGCCCTCTCCATCCTCGCTATCGCCTGCTATCTCTTCGCCAGCGGACTGTTGGCATGGCCGCTTTTTGATGGCAACACAACCATGCCAACCAAGTTGACGCGTCCGGCGCTAGTCATAGCCACCGTTGCCGTGGCAGCACACGCAGCTTGGTTATTGGCAACACATCGTGGCGCGCTGGATCTGCATTTCTTTGCCTCGCTATCACTGGTTGCATGGGTAGTGTCAGCACTGACGCTAGCAGTGAACCTCACTCGGCCGGTTGTAGCGCTTGGCGTCATCGTCTTTCCGCTCAGCGCCCTGCTACTGTTCGTCGACAGCTTCTTTGCCCCGCCCACGGTGCCCATATCGATGGATTGGCAAATCAAGCTGCATGTCACAGTGGCGCTACTTGCCTTCAGCGTGCTCTCCATCGCCGCGGCCATGGCCATTCTGCTCGCCATCCAAGAACGGGCTCTACGGCATCGTCACATCACGCCGTGGCTGGGCGCGTTACCACCTCTGACGCTGACTGAATCACTGCTGTTCCGTCTGATTGGCGCGGGATTCGCGCTGCTTACCGTGGCGCTGCTGACCGGTATTCTCTTCGTCAACAACCTCTTTGGTCAGCACCTTGTGCACAAGACTGTGTTGTCGATCATTGCCTGGCTCGTGTTCGGCGCCCTGCTCTATGGCCGGTGGCGGTACGGCTGGCGCGGACGTAGTGCGGTAAATCTCACGCTGATCGGCATGAGCGTATTGGTGCTGGCGTTCTTCGGATCGAAGTTCGTGCTGGAAGTGATCCTGCACCGCGCGGTGGATTAGCTTCTTAGCGGCAGGCATCAATCGCCTGCGCCAGGCGTTCCACTCCGATCACCTCCATGTCCCCCACGCGCCCTTTCTTTGGCGCATTGGCTTTCGGCACGATGGCGCGCTGGAAACCATGATGAGCAGCTTCTTTCATGCGCTCTTCGCCGTTGGGTACGGGACGAATCTCGCCGGAAAGACCCACTTCGCCAAAGGTGATGGTTTTTTCCGGCAGCGGGCGATCACGCAGAGACGAGAGCACCGCCAACAGCACGGGCAGATCTGCAGCGGTTTCTTGCACACGGATACCACCGACGACATTGACGAAGACGTCCTGATCGTAAGCAGCCACACCACCATGACGATGCAGAACGGCCAGCAACATGGCCAGACGGTTCTGCTCAAGGCCCAGCGCCACGCGGCGCGGATTACCCAACGAGGATTGATCCACCAGTGCCTGCACTTCCACCAGCAAAGGACGTGTGCCTTCGCGTGTAACCATCACCGCGCTGCCCGATGTGGGGCCGCTGTGGGCAGAAAGGAAAATGGCGGATGGATTGGGTACTTCGCGCAAACCTTTTTCGGACATGGCGAATACCCCAAGCTCATTCACTGCGCCAAAACGATTCTTGAAAGCGCGCAGCACACGAAAGCGACTGCCGGACTCACCTTCGAAATAGAGCACTGCATCGACCATGTGTTCGAGCACGCGTGGTCCAGCGATGCCACCCTCTTTAGTGACGTGACCAACGAGGAATACCGATGTGCCTGTTTCTTTCGCGAAACGCGTCAACTTGGCAGCGGATTCGCGCACCTGGCTTACCGAGCCCGGTGCAGCCGTAAGCAGATCGGTCCAGATCGTCTGAATGGAGTCGATCACGAGCACGCGCGGCCTTGTCGCGGAGACCTGGTCGAGAATGCGCTCAATGCCGGTCTCGGCCAATGCGTGCAACGGGTGCAGCGGCAGATCGAGCCGTTGCGCGCGCGCTGCCACTTGCGCCAGCGATTCCTCGCCCGTGACGTACACGCTGGGAAGTTTTTCGCCAAGCTTGCCGAGCATCTGCAGCAGCAGCGTGGATTTACCGATACCGGGATCGCCGCCGATGAGCACCACCGAACCATCGACCAGTCCGCCGCCCAATACACGGTCCAATTCACCAATGCCCGTCAACGTACGTGATTCGGCCGTCACCAATACATCAGTGAGCGGCGTGACGCGCGGAACGCCGTTGACCGCACCGGCATAACCACTTTGTCGCGCTGCGCCCACAGATTTCTGCGCCGGCTGCACCACGAATTCCGATAGCGTGTTCCACGCACCACACTCCAGGCATTGGCCTTGCCATTTGGTGTGCTCGGCGCCGCAATCGGCACAGACGTAGGCGGTTTTGGCTTTGGCCATGATAGTGAATGCGCGTGCCTGGATGGAGTGAGCTTAGCTTGCAATGATCGCAAGCCGCGAGACACGTGGCTTACTGGTCGTCCTCAACGAAGAGTACGCGACGCGTCATGCCGCATGTCAGGTCATAGCTGATGGTGCCGGCCTGCGCCGCGGCGATTTCCACTGGTAGTTCTGGTCCCCATAGCACCACGCGATCGCCTACTTTGGCTTCTGGCGCTTCGCGCAGGTCCAGCGTAATCAAGTCCATCGAGACGCGCCCGATCAGGGGGACTCGCTGATTTCCTATCAAGACAGGCGTGCCGGAAATGGCGCTACGCGGGTAACCATCACCGTAACCGACGGCCGCGACGCCTACCGGCATATCTTCCGGACACTCCCACAGACCGTTGTAGCCAATGCGCTCACCGCGCTTGATTGTGTTGATCGCGATCAACCGGGTAGACAAGGTCATGGCTGCGCGAAAGCCGAAATCGGCACCGCTCTTGCCTTCCACGACCGATAGGCCGTAAAGCAAACCACCCGTGCGCACCCAGTCGCCGCGGGCGTCAGGCCAGCCCAGCACAGCGGCAGAATTGGAGAGCGAACGCGGACCGGTCAATCCTCGCGTCGCCGCCACGAAACGTTCGATCTGTTGGCGCGTGCGTTCACCATCGAACACTTCGGATTCAGCGAAATGGGTCATCAGACCGATATCCGGATCGATGCCTGCCATCGCCGTCAATTGTGCGTGCACCATAACCGCGTGCTCGGGCGCGAAGCCAAGTCGATGCATGCCGCTGTCGACCTTCAGCCATACACGCAAACGTCCACGGGCAGGCGACGCCTCCGACAGCCACTGCAATTGGCTTTCGTGATGAATGGCCGCATCGAGACCGAGCCGCTGCATTTCTGCGATATCGCCTGCTTGATCGGGACCCGCCAACACCACGATGCGCTGACGATGACCTGCCGCACGCAAGCGCAAACCGTCACCGAGCGACGCCACGGCAAACGCATCGGCGGCGCCGTCAAGCGCACGCGCGACACGCTCCAAACCATGCCCGTACGCATCGGCTTTGACCACCGCCATGACCCTGGCCGGCCCAGCCAGCGCCTTGATCTGTGCCAGATTGTGGCGCAGCGCGCCGAGATGGATGGTGGCGACGGTGGTGCGACTCATAGGCAGGATGTGAGGTTAAGACTTCCCATCGGAAAAATGACGCGCGCAAAAACTCAGCCGCCCGCGTCCATTGCGCATAGATTAATGGGCGAGGAGCGCCCGATCAGGGCATGAAAATGGCAATGCGGGGGCAGCAATGGCTTAGAAATGCCCGGTATACGAATCAGGGCTGTAATTCTCGAACTTGGTGTAGTGGCCCAGGAATGTCAGCTTCACCGTATCTGTGGGACCGTTACGTTGCTTGCCAATGATGATTTCGGCGAGCCCTTTGTCCGGTGACTCTTTGTTGTAGTACTCGTCGCGGTAGATGAACATGATCACGTCCGCGTCCTGTTCGATAGCGCCCGATTCACGCAGGTCTGACATCATCGGACGCTTGTCCGCACGCTGTTCCAGTGAGCGGTTCAACTGCGATAGTGCAATTACCGGCACGTTGAGTTCCTTCGCCAACCCCTTCAGCGAACGCGAGATTTCGGAGATTTCCGTGGCACGGTTTTCCTTGTTGCCCGGCACCTGCATCAACTGCAAGTAGTCGATCACGATCAGACCGAGGCCACCATGTTCGCGCGCCAGACGTCGCGCCCGCGAACGCATTTCCACTGGCGAAAGGCCGGGTGTGTCGTCGATGAAGATCTTCGCTTCGGACAACAGCGCAATGGCATTGGTGACGCGCGGCCAGTCCTCTTCCGCCAGGTCACCCGTGCGCAGATGCTGCGCATGGATGCGCCCCACCGAGGAGATCAGACGGAAGGCCAGCTGCGATGCGGACATTTCCATCGAAAAGATCGCGACCGGCTTTTTGGCACGCAGCGCACAGGCTTCGGCAATATTGACCGAGAAGGCGGTCTTACCCATCGACGGACGCGCAGCGACGATGATCAGGTCCGACGGCTGTAAACCCGAAGTGAGGTTGTCCAAATCGGAAAAGCCGGTGGAGATGCCGGTGAGCTGGCCGCGGTTCTGGTAGCGCTCATGCAACTGGCGGAAGGCGTCTTTCACCGCCTCACGCATGGACACGGTGTCCTTCTTGCCACGAGCGCCCGATTCAGCGATGTGGAACACGCGCTGCTCGGCAGTTTCCAGCACTTCATGGACGGTCTTGCCTTCCGGACGATAGCCGTCTTCAGTGATGGCCGTGCCGGCATCGATCAGCTGCCGCAGCACCGACTTTTCGCGCACGATTTCGGCGTAGGCGATGATATTCGCTGCGCTCGGCGTTGTATTCGCCAATTCCACCAAGTAGCTGGCACCCCCCACCATTTCGGCCAGATCATTGGCCTCGAACCAGTCGCCCAGGGTGATGGCGTCGCAAGGCATGCCCTTGTTGGCAAGCTCGGTGATCGCGCGCCAGATAAGGCGATGATCCTTGCGGTAGAAGTCCTGCTCGTTGAGCTTATCGGCCACCCGATCCAGAGCGTCGGCAGCCAGCATCAGCCCACCCAATACCGCCTGCTCCGCGTCAATGGAGTGCGGCGGTACGCGCAACGCCTCAATGGCGCTGTGAGCGGATTTGCGTTCGGGGACGAAGGACATGGACATTCCCTGTAGCAAGGTAGACGCACAAAGCCATGTAGGCAGGCATAAGCTGCGAGCATACGCGGTGCTGTCTCACGGTGTAAGACAATAAGTCTGTGGATATCCTGTGCGCGACTGGGGATAAACCATGTACCCGGAAAAACAAAAGGCACCTGCTGAAACGCAGATGCCTTTCGTCCTATGGAACCCTTGCCGCGAAGGTGTCGCGTTTACAGGCTCCCGGCTTGCTTACTGCTTTTCGGCGACCACGATCACCTTGATTGAGCTCTGCACATCGGCATGCAGGCTGATCACCGCTTCGAACTCACCGATGTGGCGGATCGGGCCTTCGCCCTGGATCACTTCACCCTTGTGGATGTCGTGGCCAGCGGCCTGCAGCGCATCGGCAATTTCGCGCGGACCGACCGAGCCGTATAGCTTGCCTTCCGGGCTGGCATTGGCGGCAATGGTTACCGTCACGTCAGCCAGCTTGTTCTTGCGAGTATCGGCATCGGCCAGCAGCTTGTTGGCCTTGGCTTCGTACTCGGCGCGGCGTGCTTCGAACGCGGCGAGGTTTTCAGCGTTGACGCGTACGGCCTTGCCCTGCGGCAGCAGGTAGTTGCGGCCGTAGCCCGGCTTCACATTGACCTTGTCGCCAAGGTTGCCGAGGTTGCGCACCTTTTCGAGAAGAATAAGTTCCATGGGTATTTCCTCAATTCGTTAGCACCGGAGTGGCCCGATGCAGCCGTGGACGGTTGTCCGAAAGGAACTGCCGCTGCCCTTTCAGGCAGCGGCAGTTAAAGCATTAAACGTCGTGGTTATCCGTGTACGGCAGCAGTGCCAGGAAGCGTGCACGCTTGATGGCAGCGGCCAACTGACGCTGGTAACGCGCCTTGGTGCCGGTGATACGGCTGGGCACGATCTTGCCGTTTTCGGTGATGTACTGACGCAGTGTGTTGAGATCCTTGTAGTCGATCTCTTTGACCTTTTCAGCCGTAAAACGGCAGAACTTGCGGCGGCGGAAGAACTTGGACATGACTTAAGGGCTCCTGGATCAGTCTTCGAGATCGGCGTCGTCGCTATCGGCGCGGCCGACACGGCGGTCGTCGCCCTCGCTGTCGTCGTCACGGCGACGGGAGGACTTGGCGTCATCCTTTTCCTTGCTCTTAAGGATGAAGGACTGCTCGGACTCGGCGCCATCGCGCTTGATCACCAGGTGACGCAGCACGGCATCATTGAAGCGGAAGCCCGACTCCAGCTCGTTCAGCACGTTCTGGCTCACTTCGATATTGAGCATCACGTAGTGAGCCTTGGCCAGGTTCACAATCGGGTAGGCCAGCTGGCGGCGGCCCCAGTCTTCCAGGCGGTGGATCTTGCCGCCATCGGAGGCGATCAGCGCTTTGTAGCGCTCGATCATCGCCGGAACCTGTTCGCTCTGGTCGGGATGGACCAGGAATACAACTTCGTAATGACGCAAGGTCATTGGAAAAACTCCTTATGGATGCGACCCTTACGGGCCTCGCAGCCTCCCGCGGTTGCAGTGAGGCAAGTGCTGCCTGACACCTATCTGGCGTAGGCAGAAGCGGAATTGTAAGCGGGGCAAGCGAATGAACGCAAGTCGCTGAATTAGCTGGAGCTACTCACAACCCGCGTGATTGCGCTCAGCCGACGGTGAAGCTTTCGCCGCAACCGCATTCGCCCGTCGCATTGGGATTGCGGAATACGAAGCTGGCGTTGAGCCCCTGGCGCTGATAGTCGATCTCGGTGCCATCCACCAAGGCCAGGGTCTTGGTATCGACGATCACCGGTACTCCGTCGATCTGGAATGTCTGATCGTCCTCGCCCACTTGGTCGGCCAGGTCCACCACATAGGCAAAGCCCGAGCAGCCAGTGCGCTTCACACCGAAACGGACGCCCGCGGCAGTCGGTGTCTGCGCAAGGAACTGGCGCATGCGTTGCGTGGCGGAGGGAGTGATCGAAATGGTCATGGCGACAACGGTTCTAATTCGGCACTTGGGGCACGGAGGGCATGTCGCAGTGCGGCACGGCTAGATTATCATGCCCGCTTGCCTTCACGCCTATGAACAGATGGGCGCCTCTCTTAGGAGTTTCAATCCATGACGGTGGTCAGCGTCAAACAGGCCCTTTCCGGCAAACTCGAGGCCGGCAGCAAGGTGACAGTGCGCGGTTGGGTACGTACCGTTCGCGAATCCAAAGCAGGCCTGTCATTCGTGAATATCAGCGATGGCTCCTGCTTCGACCCCATCCAGGCGGTGGTGCCGGCCACGCTCGGCAATTACGAGAGTGAGGTGAAGCACCTCACGACCGGCGCCGGGGTGATCGTCAACGGCACGCTGGTGCCTTCGCAGGGCAAGGGACAGAGCTTCGAGCTGCAGACGGAGAGCGTGGTCGTCACCGGCTTTGTCGACGACCCGAACACCTACCCCATCCAGCCCAAGCAGCACTCGATGGAATTCCTGCGCGAAGTGGCGCATCTGCGCCCGCGCACCAACCTGTTCGGCGCCGTCACGCGCGTGCGTCATACGATGATGATGGCGATCCATCGCCATCTCACCGAGCAAGGCTTCTTTTGGATCAACACGCCGATCATCACCACGTCCGACGCCGAAGGCGCCGGTGACATGTTCCGCCTGTCCACGCTGGACTTGGCCAACCTGCCGCGCGATGAGAAAGGCAAGATCGATTTCCGCAAGGATTTCTTCGGCCGCGAAGCGTTTCTCACCGTGTCCGGCCAGCTCAACGTCGAGGCCTACTGCCTGGCGATGAGCAAGGTCTACACCTTCGGCCCCACCTTTCGAGCAGAAAACTCGAACACCCCGCGCCATCTGGCCGAGTTCTGGATGGTGGAACCGGAAATCGCCTTCGCCGATCTCTCCGCCGACGCCGACTGCGCCGAAGCCTTCCTCAAGGCGATCTTCAAGGCTGTCCTGGATGAGCGCGCAGACGATATGGCGTTCTTTGCCGAGCGCGTACTGCCGGAGGCGATCACCCGCCTGGAAACCTTCATTAGCCAGCCGTTCGAGCGCATCGATTACACCGACGCCATAGAGATCCTGAAAAAGTCCGGCCAGGCTTTCGAATTCCCGGTGGTATGGGGCGTGGACCTGCAAACCGAGCACGAGCGTTACCTGGCCGAGAAACATATCGGCCGCCCCGTGGTCGTTATGAACTACCCCGAGCAGATCAAGGCCTTCTACATGCGCCTGAACGACGACGAGAAAACCGTTGCCGCGATGGACGTGCTGGCTCCAGGCATCGGCGAGATCATCGGCGGCAGCCAGCGCGAGGAACGCCTGGATTATCTGGATCGCCGCATGGCCAAGTTCGGTCTCGATGCTGCCACGTACGGCTGGTACCGTGACCTGCGCCGTTACGGCACCGTACCGCACGCAGGCTTCGGCCTCGGTTTCGAACGCTTGCTTGTCTATGTGTGCGGCTTGACCAATATCCGTGACGCCATCCCCTATCCACGTGCGGCAGGGAGCGCCGAATTCTGATCGCCTAACAAACTTATGCGACTTCGACTGTTACTCACACTTGTTTCCGTGCTGCTGCTTGGCGCTTGCCACAGCGTCAAACTGCCTAAGCTGCCATCACCCACTGATCTGCTGCCGCAGTCGCAGCCGATCCGACCGCTTGCCGACGCCAGAAAAGCGCTGCAAGACGCCACGCCGTGCTGCACGACCTTCGCGGATTTCTCCTACCAGACACTGCTGCCCTGGCGGCCGCAGCGTTTCGAACTAGGCCCTGGTAGCCAGGTGGTAGCGATCAACAATTCGCGCAGCTACTTCCTGAGCTTCACTCTGCCCGGGGATGTGAAGCTGCCGTACAAGCTCGGCCTGAAATCCGAACTGGTCGGCCGCTCGGTCACCAGCGGCAGCTATCTGTTTGCACCGACCGTGGTGCAGTTGGATGAAACTTTCCAGCCGATCGATTCGCAAGACGTGAAGTTGTGCGAATACATGGGCTGGAGCAATGACGACAGTGGTGCGTTCGGCAGCATTGAGGTCACCAACAGCAAAGCGCGCTACCTCGTGGTGTATAGCTCGGCCAAGCAGCAAACAGACAATACGTACTGGGAGCAATCGGCTAGCACCTTCTCCACCACAACCAGCAGCACCGCTACACCCGCAGCCACCACCATGGGCGGCAGCTACAAGATCCAGCACGGTCCCGAAGGGGTGGTGTGGATTGGCATGATGGACAAAGCCTATGCCCAAGCGGTCAACCGAGCCGTTTGCGGCAAAGCCCCGCAAGGTAATGGCCTGCTCAACTCGCTAGGCGCGGATCTCGGCTTGCATCGGAGAAGCCCTTGATTCCCTTTGCGGTCTACATCGGCTTGCTGATGATCGGCCTTGCTTGTTTCGTCGCGCATGCCGTGTTGCCATTTCGTATTGCCAAACATTTGCGCGAGGATTACCCACAACACTGGAAGGTCATCGTCGACACCGGCAGCGCGCAGGCGGCGCATGGCCCGCAGTTATGGCTGCGCATGCAGAACGTGTTGCGCTCGCCAGCCATCGCGGCGATTGACGACGCTGCGATCACGCGCCTGTGGCGCATCTGGCGCTACAGTCAGTGGATGGCCTGGGGCTGTTGGCTCGCTGCCTTGGCGATGCAGTGGCATAGCCGCTGATCGCACCACAGCCTGCTCAATAAGGAGATCACATGGATTTGAATCTGCGCGGCCGTCACGCCTTGGTGTGCGGCGCATCGCAAGGCATCGGGCACGCAACAGCGGTCGAACTCGCTGAGCTTGGTGCGGACGTCACGCTGCTGGCACGCTCTGCCGATCGCCTGGCTGCGCTCGCCGAGAACCTGCCGCGCACGCACTCCGCGCAACGCCATGGGTGGTGCAGCGCCGATATGCTGGATTCCGATGCGCTGCATGCCGTAGCTGCAGGCATCGTCGAAGCCAGTCCAGTGCACATCCTGATCAACAACACGGGCGGTCCGCCCGGTGGCGCTATTCACAGCGCCGAGCCGGCCGCCTTCGAGAACACCTTCCGTCAGCATGTACTGGCTGCTCACACGCTATTGCAGGTGGTACTGCAAGGTATGCGTGACAGTGGATACGGGCGCGTGGTGAACGTGATCTCCACTTCGGTCAAGGAACCGATCGCCGGACTCGGCGTTTCGAACACTGTGCGTGCAGCGATGGCTGCCTGGGCCAAGACGCTATCCGGTGAAGTGGCTGCTGACGGCATCACCGTCAACAATGTTTTGCCGGGTTACACCCGCACCGCACGGCTGGACGGCCTGCTTGCAATACAGGCGCAAAAAACCGGACGCGGCGAACAGGAACTAGCCAAGGAAATGGCGGCAGCCGTACCCGCGCGCCGTTTTGGCGAACCGGGTGAAATCGCCTCGGTCATTGCGTTTCTCTGCACACCGGCGGCGGCTTACGTCAATGGCGTGAGCATCGCGGTGGACGGCGGGCGGACGAAAGCGCTGAGCTGACCACACATACGGCCGCGTCCGGTGCATTCCGGCCCCTCAAGCCCTAAGCTTGCAAGGATGCCAAGCACACGACTCGCCAATCTCATCGATGGTCGCCTGCAGGCGCCGTTGGACGATCGCTGGCTCGACGTCTACGAACCAGCCACCGGTGCGGTGTTTGCGCAATGTCCCGATTCCACCGCCGCCGATGTCGCCGCTGCCGCCAAAGCAGCGCAGAAAGCGGCACTGGCGTGGGCGAAAACACCCACCGAAACGCGCTCTCATTTGCTGCATCGACTCGCCGATCTGATCGAAGCACGTATCGATGAATTCGCCGCACTGGAATCGCGTGATAGCGGCAAGCCAGTATCGCTCGCGCGGCGCCTGGATATTCCCCGCGCCGTTTCCAACCTGCGTTTCTTCGCTGCCGCCATCATCGGTTGGGAAAGCGAAGCGCACGCGATGGAAACCGGCGCGATCAACTACACGCTGCGCCATCCACTGGGCGTTGTCGGTTGCATCAGTCCGTGGAATCTCCCGCTCTATTTGTTCACCTGGAAAATTGCGCCGGCGCTGGCCGCCGGCAATGCCGTCATTGCCAAGCCTTCGGAAATCACGCCCTGCACCGCCGCCCTGCTCGGCGAGCTCAGCATCGAAGCCGGCTTTCCGCCTGGCGTGCTGAACATCGTGCAAGGGCGCGGCCCCTCCACGGGCCAGGCCATCGTGGAGCACCCCGCAGTGAAGGCCATCTCCTTCACCGGCAGCACACGCACCGGCGCCTGCATCGCAGCCACCGCGGCACCGCAGTTCAAGAAACTCTCGCTGGAACTGGGCGGCAAAAATCCCGCCATCGTGTTCGCCGATGCCGATCTCAGCGAAGCAAATCTCGACACCATCGTGCACTCCGGCTTCGCTAACCAGGGTGAAATCTGCCTGTGTGGTTCGCGCCTGCTGGTGCAACGTTCCATCTACGACAGCTTCCGCGAACGCTACCTGGCGAAAGTACAGGCGCTGCGCGTCGGTGATCCGCAGGAAGCATCCAGCGATTTGGGCGCACTCGTTTCCCGCGAACACTTCGACAAGGTCATGCGCTGCATCGAGCATGCGCGAGCAGAAAGCGGGCGCGTGCTTTGCGGTGGCGATGCATTGAAAGTCAACGGCCGCTGCGCTGATGGCTGGTTTATCGCACCCACCGTGATCGAAGGCCTGACGAACGATACGATCACCAATCAGCAGGAAATCTTCGGCCCCGTCGTCACGTTGATTCCGTTCGACGACGAGGCAGAAGCGATCGCGATCGCCAACGGTACCGGCTACGGGCTGGCCGCCTCGCTCTGGACCAGCGATCTGTCGCGCGCCCACCGCATGGGTGCGCAATTGGAATTCGGCATCGTGTGGATCAACTGCTGGCTGCTGCGCGACCTGCGCACACCGTTCGGCGGCAGCAAGCAATCCGGTGTCGGGCGCGAAGGCGGTGCCGAAGCACTGCGCTTCTTCACCGAGCCACGCAACATCTGCATTCGTTATTGAGGAAAGCATTTTGAGCAATCCATTGCAGGACCTGATCGACAGCAATCGCCGCTGGTCGGCGACCGTGAAGGAAGCCGATCCGAAGTTCTTCGAGCGGCTCGCCAAGCAGCAATCGCCCAAATATCTGTGGATCGGCTGCTCCGACTCGCGCGTACCGGCCACCCAGATCGTGGACCTGCCGCCGGGCGAAATCTTCGTGCAGCGCAATGTCGCGAACGTGGTATCGCATACCGACCTCAACTGCCTGAGCACCATCCAGTTCGCAGTGGATGTACTGAAGGTGGAGCACATCATCGTTGTCGGCCATTACGGTTGCGGCGGCGTGCAGGCGGTGCTGGACGATGTGCGCCTCGGCCTGGTCGACAACTGGCTGCGCCATGTCGGCGACGTGGCGCACAAACATTTCGACAAGTTATCCACATTGGATTCGATGCCCTTGCGCAACATGCGCCTGTGCGAGCTCAACGCAATCGAACAAGTGGTTAATGTGTGCCTCACCACGATCGTGATGGATGCCTGGGATCGCGGTCAGTCGCTCTCTGTGCATGCGTGGTGCTACGGCCTGTCCAACGGACACATGCATGATCTGGCGATGCACGTGTCCTCGCGCGAGGCCCTGCGCCCGAGTTATGAACAAGCGCTGGAACTTCTGATGTGCCGCGCGAAGGAACTGCGATGAGCAATGTAGTTCGCACGGATGCCGCACCGGCACCCGTGGGTGCTTACCCCCATGCGCGGCGCGTGGGCGATCTGCTATTTCTTTCCGGCGTAGGCCCGCGAGAACCCGGCACCAATGCTATTGCGGGCAACATCTACGATGGCGAAGGAAAGCTGGTCGGCTACGACATCGAGCAACAGTGCCGGCAGGTATTCGCCAACGTACGCGCGGTGCTCGAAGCCAGCGGCGCGCACTGGGAAGATCTGCTGGACGTCACCGTATTCCTCACCGATATGGCGCGCGATTTTTCCACGTACAACCGTCTCTATGCCGAATACTTCAAGGGCGTGGATGCCTGCCGCACTACGCTCGGCATCACTGCATTGCCTACGCCCATCGCGATCGAACTGAAATGCATCGCTGCGCTGCCGCGGTGACATAAAAAAACCCGGGGGCCTGCGCCCACCGGGTCTTTGCATCCGAACTGGATGAGGGAATTACTTGCCAGCGGCCGTGCTGCTGGAGGCCGGCTGCTCGGTACCGCTGCTGGCCTTCTTCGACTTGTGAGTCTTGTGGCCAGTCGAGGACTTGTGATGGGTGTGCTTGGCGGGAGCGGCAGAGGTCGAAGCGGATGCCGGAGCAGCCGACGTGTCCTGAGCCAGCACCGAACCGGAGAGAGCGACACCTGCCACGAGCAGGGAAGCGATCGCAAGTTTACGCATCATGATCATGAGCCTCGAGATTTTTGGTTGTCACGGACCCGGCCGGAACCCGGCTATCGCGGGCGGCGTGACGGCTCTAACAATGCAACTACGTCGGCATACCGAAACTGAACGACGATAAGAAATGTCCGATTCACTGGTAGCTATTTACATAAACCTTCAAATCCCCGTCAGAGCGGGCCAGCCCCCTACGTTACGGAGTCACGCAAGACAGCATCGCAGCAGTTCAAGGATCGTCACCCGTACCTGCTTTGCCTTGGTCTCATCCCAGGTAAAGCTTTCCTCGTCCATGTACTGGCACTGCGCCAGTTCAAGCTGCACCGCCTGCACACTGTCAGCCGGGTGGCCGTAATGGCGAGTGATATGGCCGCCCTTGAAGCGCCCGTTGACGACGAAGTCATAACGATTTTGGGCCTCCAGGACATTAGTGAGGCTCCACTGCAGATCGGCCCCGCAGCTCGCGCCATCGGCCGTGCCCAGGTTGAAGTCCGGCAGGCGCCCTTCGAACAACATGGGAACGTGGCTGCGGATGGAATGACCGTCCCACAGCACCACCCTGCCGTGCTCCGCTTTCAGCCGCGCCAACTCAGCGGCAAGCGCCTGATGGTAGGGACGCCACCAGATATCGATGCGCTGACTGATTTCATTCGCGTCCGGCTCCTGACCTTCCAGATAAAGCGGCTCGCCATCGAAACCGATGGTCGGCACCAGGCCCGTTTCGCGACGGCCCGGATACAGGGCGTGACCGTCCGCAGGACGGTTCAGATCGACCACATAGCGCGATGCAACCGGCTTGATCACACTGGCCCCGAGCGTCTGCGCCAGAGGCCCATACAGTCGCGAAACATGCCAGTCCGTATCAGGAACACGGCGTGCAGAAGGCTGCAGCCGCTGGACCAAGTCGTCGGGAAGATGGCTGCCGTCATGCGGCAGGCTGATCAGCAGCGGCACACGGCCACGGGTAAGCGTGAAAGTATCCATCCGCTGAGTTTGGCCCCTCCCTGCTCAGTGCAGCAACAGCAATTCCTCTGCTGCAGTGGGATGAATCGCGATGGCGGCCTTCAGATCGCTCCAGTACATCCCCTTCTGCATCGCCACGGCATAGCCCTGCAGCAATTCGTCGCTGCCAGGCCCAAGCACATGGATACCGACCACCTTGCGCTCCTCGCCCACGGTGACCAGTTTCACCACGCTCTGTTCCGAGCGGCCGGCAACCATCCACAGCAAGGGCGTATAGCGACCGGTGTGTACATTCACGGCATCACCGTAACGTGCGCGTGCCTGCTGCTCGGTAAGACCGACGGCACCCAGCGGCGGTTCGGAGAACACCACGCTGGGAATGACGCTGTCGTCGAACTTTGCATCCACATTGCCGCCGATAAGCCGATCGGCTAACGCACGCCCCGCCGCTACTGCAACTGGTGTGAGCGCCCTGCGATCGGTGACATCGCCCACGGCATAGACGCCGGACACACTGGTGTTCTGATAGGCGTCTACCAGTACATGCCTCTGTTCGTCGCACTCCACGCCGAGTTCTTCCAGACCTAAGCCGCTGCTGTTCGGCACGCGCCCGATTGCCCACAACACGGCATCGTAGATACCGTGCCCGGTGCCATCGAGTGTTTCCAGGGTCACCTTGCCAGGTTGACCGCGCGCTGCCTTGATTCGCGTGTTGCGTGCGATACGAATGCCGTGTGCCTGCATCTGCACAGCCAAGGCTTCGACCAATTCGAGATCGAACCCCGTCAGCATGTTCTCGCGCACCAATAGATCCACCTGACAGCCGAGCCCACGCAGCACACCGGCGAATTCCACGGCGACATAGCCGCCGCCCACCACTGCTATGCGTTGAGGCGGGGCATCGAGTTCGAAAATCTGGTCGGACACGATGCCCAGCTCGAAACCCGGAATATCGAGCCGATGCGGCCGTGCGCCGGTGGCAATGACGATATGCGGCGCGCTCGCTTGCATACCCTTCGGCGTGATCACCGTGTCGTTCGCAACCAGCCTCGCGGGTTCTTCGATCACACGAATGCCGGCCAAGTCCAAACGCGTCGCATAGCGATGACGGATGCCTGCGATGTATTGATCGCGCAAACTGCGAAAGCGCGCCCAATCCAAGCGCAAGGGTTCCGCGTCGAAGCCGATTTCGCGGCCAAGCCGATGCATGTCCGCAATCTGCGCGGCGAACCACATTGCCTTCTTCGGCACGCAACCACGATTCACGCAGGTGCCACCGAGCGGATCAGGTTCGAACAGTGCCACTCGTGCACCCAGCCGCGCCGCGTGTTGTGCAGCGCTCAAACCACCGGAGCCTCCTCCCAGGACAATCAGATCGAAGCGCTCGCTCATGCAATCTCCTGCTTTGGGTCACTCGCGGTTACCGTAAGGCTGAGAAAGACCTCACGTCATTCAAACATGAGACTTTACGCACAACTAAAGATCAAACCGTGACGGTGCAAAAGGCACCGGATCGATCATCGGCGTCGCGCCATAAATCTGCGCAGCAATCAGCTCACCGGTCGCCGCCGACATGCTGACACCCAGCATCCCGTGTCCCGTAGCCAGATGCAGATTTGACCAGCGCGTACTCGGACCGATGATCGGTATTTCGTCCACGCTCATCGGACGCCAGCCCCACCATTCTTCCTGAAGCTGAGGACCTTCAGGCTCGTGCAAGCCTTCCGCAGCACCGCGGCGCAATGCATCCATGCGTTTGCGATTGAGCCCTTCTGCATAACCGGAAAACTCCATGGTGCTACCCAGGCGAAAACCGCTGTCCCAGGTAGTGACGCATACTTTCGCTTCACGCAGCACCATCGCATATCGTGGCGCCTGTTGCGGCCGCGTATACGTCAGCGAATAGCCCTTGCCGGGCTGCATGGGCAAACGCAAGCCGAGTCGTTTACCGAGCAAAGGTGACCATGCGCCCAGCGCCATCACCACGCGATCGCCGGTGAAGTCGCCAAGCGATGTGCTGACGCTCACGATGCGCTTCCCATCAGTCGCAAACTGCTCGATCTTTGCGCCGGTTTCGATCATGCCGCCTTGCTCGATGACACGCCGCGCCAGCTCGGCCGCATAGCGGTCCGGACGCAGACGCGCATCATCCGGGTGAAACAATCCGCCCAGCACGCCCGGCTTGAGCGACGGCTCCATCGCTTCCACCTCGTCGCCACCCAGGCGCCGCACCGGAATGCCCATGCGATCGAGCAACTGCGCATGATGGTGCTCGTCGTCCGCCATCTGTGCGGTAGTGCGATAGACGTAGAGCAGTCCTTCTTCCACGAATTCGCAGTCCAATTGATCATTGCGAATCAGCTCGGCCATCAGTCGGCGCGAGCGTTGCAGAATCTCCCCTCGCGCCTTCGCTGCATGTTCGAAATCGCGCCAAGTGCAGTGCCGCGCGAAACCGAGCAACCAACGCAGCCGAGCACTATCGAAACGTGGATTGAGATAAAGCGGTGCGTCGGCGCGAAGCATCGAACGCAACGCCACCCCTAACGTGCCTGGCATGGACAAGGGTGCCGCATGACTGGGCGTGATGGTGCCGCAATTGCCATGGGAGCTGCCGCAGCCGGGCGTGCCCTGCTCCAGTACCCGCACCCGTGCACCGCCTTTGAGCAGATGCAGGGCGCACGACAAGCCGATGACGCCGCCACCAAGAATCAGTACATCGCTGCGAGAAGGATTCATCGGACTATTGTAACGGGCCGGCCCGGTCGAACCATGGATGGCCTTCTAAAAAACGAACCCATTGGTGCTTGATTTGATTCGCCCGAGACAGCGCGGGCAGCCACATTCGACTTTTGCTGCGCAGCTACTTGCGCGGCATCCAACTTCGTCGCAGGCTGGCGCAGCATCCCCGACTTCGTCCCCACGCCGATGCGCATAAAGATCGTGATGTGCCTGCTGTGCACGACCGTGCTGGTGGCCCCTATCAGCGCGCGTGAGCAATCGTCTGCCCCTTCCACCAGTGAGCTGCTGAGCCGGTTCGGCACCGCGCCCAACGGGCTCGCGCGCTACGAGTACCTTACCTCGGTGATGCCTCTGCTCACGGGCGAGGACAAATTGCTGGCGGAACAATTGCTGGCGACGGTGGACAGCGAACTGGGCCTGTACAACGAGGCCATGATGGCCTTCCCGTTCGACAACCGTGTTGCGCCCCCCAAATCCACGCCGCTGCCGCAACCGGAGCAGTGGCAAGCCGCCGATGCCGCGGACACGATCACCAAGCTTGTCGCCAACCGCCGCATCGTGATGGTGAACGAAGCGCATCATGACGCACACACCCGCGAACTCACCCTGGCCTTGCTGCCACGCCTGCACGAGCTCGGCTTCCACTATTTCGCAGTGGAAGCGCTCAGTCCCAAAGACACCGACCTGATGCGTCGCGGCTACGTGACCGAAACTTCCGGCAGCGAATACCTGCTTGAGCCGCTGTATGGAGAGATCGTGCGCCAGGCGATCCGGCTGGGTTACACCATCGTCGCTTACGATCCGGAAGACGCCAACAGCGCAAACCGCGATGGTGAAGAAGCACGCACACTCATGGAAAAAGTGTTCGACAAGGACAAGCAAGCCAAATTGTTCGTGCATGCAGGCTATGCCCACGTCGACAAGGCGCCGGGTAACCTGGGCAGCGGTATCCAGCCCATGGCCATGCAGCTCAAGCGCCTGGTCGGCGAAGATCCGCTATCCATCGATCAGACGCAGTTTCGCGACGTTGCCATAGGCGGCCTCGATTTCGGTTTCTACAACACCGTGGCCAGCCGTTTCTCCGAACAACAGCCTTTCGTACTGCGCGCAAGAAACGATGGCACGATCTGGAGTTCCAATCCGCAACAGCACGATGTCACCGTCGTACTACCGCCCGCATCCGAACGCGACCTGGACGTGTACGGCGTGATGCGCAGCGACGTGTTGCGCCGCGAAGTCCTGCTCCCCCGCGCGTCTTTCGACCTCGACAAACGGCCACCATGGCTGACCCTTGGCGGCGTTCGCGATACCTACCCTATCAATACGGATCTTTGCGACAACCAGATGCCGTGCGTGGTTGATGCCCACTATCCCAACGAACCCGACAGCGCCACACCGGCAGATCGCTACACCTTCCTACACAAGCGCTCGCACAACGTGCTTTTTCTCTTCCCAGGCCGTTATCGGCTGCGCGCCTGGGATGCGTCCGGCAAAACCCTGCAGCAGCAAGATATCGACGTACCGCTGCGCTGAGGTATCCAACAAGCTTTGGTGATGGTGGCTCTCTGCTGCTCTTGTTGCTCTTTTGTGCGCACGAGTAGCTTTTCCGGGCAAGACGCCCCGCGACCCAACGGCAATGTGCAGCTCTGCACAGGCGCGGGAGCGTCGTTGATCCCACGGCTCATCGAGCCGCAAACCAAGGAGCTCACCATGAATGATCCTCGCAACGCGTGGCGGTGGCGTATCAGTTGCATGACGCTGGCAGCACTGCTTGCCGGCGCGGCGCTGGCGCAAAGTCCGGATGCACCTCCGGCAGGGTTTGAAAACGGCCCGGGCATGCCGCATGGCGGTTTCCCCCCGCCCTTCCCGCCCGATGCTGCCAAGAATCGCGAACAGGGGGTGGTGCTGTTGAAAGTGCTGGTGGCCGCGGACGGGTCGGCGCGCAAGGTCCAAGTCGACTCGGATAACAAGGCTTCGCCCGAAGTAACCAAGGCCGCCAGCGATGCCGCGCTGAAGTGGCATTACCCGAAGCAAGACAACGTCAAGTCGGCCGATGCCTGGCTGAAAGTGCCGGTGCGCTTCACGCTCACACCGCTGCCTCCGCATCCGCCAGGCCCGCCGCATGGTGGGGACATGCCGCCACCACCGCCGGGTAACCCGGCGCCTCCGCCGCAACCTACACAATCAAGCTCTTCCAGTTCCTAAAAACTTCCAGGCAAGCCATTGATTTGATATAACCTCGGCGCAAACACGCCGAGGTTTTTTCTTATGGGTTTGGCCGGCGCCGGTGATCCCGACAAACATCGATCGTTCGCCCGTGCATGGCGTCTCAGTGCGCCCATAGCGGTGCTGCTGTTGCTAACCGCCTGTGCCAGCTCGCCTCGCCGCGAAGCCACATACAAGCCATCACACTCCGAACTGGCTGACGAACCCGCACGTGCCCCCGAAAACGCCGTCGGCACTGCCAACGATGTGCTGTTTCGTGCAATGGCGCTGGTCGGCACGCCTTACCACTGGGGCGGCAATACGCCGGCTGGCGGCTTCGATTGCAGCGGACTGGTCGAATACATCTATCGAAACGCCGCGAACATCATGCTGCCGCACAGTTCGCGCGACATGGCCTCGATGGATGGAATCAAGGTCAAACGCATGGACGACCTGATGAGCGGTGACCTGGTGTTTTTCGGTGGCGGCGGCGGCATCAACCACGTCGGTGTGTACGTGGGCAAAGGCCGCTTCGTACACGCGCCCAACAGCGGCGGTACGGTTCGGCTCGACGATATCGATGGGCCGTATTGGCGCGATCACTTTGAGTATGGGAAGCGGCTGCTCGACTGAGCCTCAGCCGTCCCGCACGACTACTTTTGTCCTTGATCCGGCGTTACGCGGCAAATTCGTGGTCTTCACGAAAATTATATTGTGCACAATTAAATTTGATACTATCTTCTTCACCATGAAGAAGCCTCCAGCCCCCTCCCTGCTTCTGGACGAACAGCTCTGCTTCGCGCTGTACGCCGCCTCGCGCCGTATGACCGCCACCTATCGGCCATTGCTGGATGCATTGGACCTAACCTACCCGCAATACATCGTGATGTTGGTGCTGTGGGAACAGGACGGCGTAACCGTGCGCGAACTGGGCGAACGCCTGCAATTGGATTCGGGCACCCTCACTCCCCTGCTGAAGCGCCTAGAGCAAGCCGGCCTGCTGGGTCGCCGCCGTCGCCAAAGCGACGAGCGCGAAGTGGAAATCACCTTGACCGATGCCGGGCACAAACTGCGCGAACGTGCAGAAGACGTACCGCGTTGCCTGGCCGAAAAGCTTTGCATGTCCGCCGACGCATTCGTGCACCTGCGCGACCAACTCAAAACCCTGGCGACTCAGCTCGCCCCCACAGACCAAGAGAGTAAATAGCCATGAGCAACCCCACCAAAGTCCTCTACACCGCTACCGCCACCGCCAAGGGTGGCCGCGAAGGCCACATCCACAGCAGCGACGGCGTGCTGGATTTCGATCTGAAAGTGCCGAAGGAACTCGGCGGCCCGGGCGGCCCGGGCAGCAATCCGGAGCAGCTGTTTGCCGCCGGCTATTCCGCATGCTTTGAAGGCGCCGTGCGTTACGTCGCACGCGAGAAGAAGGTCGCGCTGAAGGATGCCTCGGTGACCGGCCATGTCGGCATCGGCCCGCGCGAGCCCACCGGTTTCGCCATCCAGGTAAAGCTGGAAGTGAGCCTGCCGGGCATCGACCGCACGGTAGCGCAGGAGCTGGTCGACATCGCGCATCGCGACATCTGCCCGTATTCGCACGCCACGCGCGGCAATGTGGATGTGCAGATCAGCCTGGTTTGATCTGCCTGCACCGAATGCGACAACGGCGCCTTTCGGCGCCGTTGTCGTAGATGCAATCAATGCGCCGCGGCACCCGGCGGATGCGCATGCCCGTGCTGGATTTCTTCTTCCGTCGCCTCGCGCACTTCCTGGATCGCGACATCGAAATTCAGCGTCTTGCCTGCCATCGGGTGATTCATATCCACGTCGATGGTGGACATGCCGACCTTGTGCACCGTCACCGCACGCTGGCCGCCCTGCTTCAGCGACAGCACCGTGACCATGCCCGGCTTGAGGCGATTGCCCTGCTGGAAATATTTCTTCGGCACGCGCTGAATCTGCCCGTCCTGGCGCTCGCCATAACCTTCGGACGGTGGAATTTCCACCTGCAGCGTGTCGCCGGCAGCATGATCTTCCAACGCCTTTTCCAGGCCGGGAATGAGCTGGCCGTGACCAAGCAGAATCCACAACGGCTCGCCGCCTTCGTGCGAGCTTTCAACCTTCTCGCCGTCCACGCTGAGCGTGTAGTGGAATGCGATGACCTTGTCCTTGCCAGCCTTCATTGCTTGTCTCACGAATCGGGTAAAGCGTCCATTCTACCGGTTTCGTCGGCGTCCACGGCCTTCACGGCAGCCCCGTCGCTGTAAACCACAAAATGTTCGCCCTGCAAGATGAATTGCGCGGTTTCGCGCATGCCCAACCGCTGATGCGCGCGTATCGAACCGAGGTTGTCTCGCCGGATGAACAATACCGCTTCGCGCCCCGGCATCCGCTGTTTCAACGCTGCATACAGTTGCGGCAGCAGGCCCCGCCCGCGCTCGGACTCTGCGATACAGACAGGGCCGTAGGCATACGCGGACGGGCCGCCCGGCCACGCCCGCCACATGGCCTTGATCGGCGGTGGCTGGGCCGCACCGTCGCGCGCTGCGCTGAACACCACGCCGACGATCCGGCCTGCACGGCGCGCAACGATGACAGGCATGTCGTTCGAGCTCATGCCCGCCACGACTTCGCGTGTGAAGTTACCGGTCAGCGCCCCGCCGCGGGCAGCCGAATTGGCCTGCAACAGCTCGGTGATCTCTTCGACGTCGGCGGTATCGGCAAGTTTGAGGTCATACATGGCATGCTCCGTCCTGGTGCGTGGCCGGCCATTATTCCGCGAAACGCACGCCCTTGGCTTCCGGCCCCAGCCACACCAGCAATGCGAGCAGCAGCGCCACCGCAGCGATCCACAACGACATCACCAGCTGCAGCCCCTCGCCTTGCGCGGCCAGCCAGGACTGCGCGGTAGCGGTGCCGGCAGCGAGCAGGTTGCCCATCTGATAGGCAAAACCGGGCAAGGTGCCGCGCACGGCATCCGGCGACAATTCGTTGAGATGCGTCGGCACCACGCCCCAGGCCCCCTGCACCATCACCTGGATCAGGAACGCGCCCAACCCGAGCAACACCAGCGAGCCGCCGTACGTCCACAGCGGAATTACCGGGATGGCCAGCAAGGCCGACACGATCATGGCGCGGCGCCGCCCCACTTTTTCCGACCAGCCGCCGAAGAAGATGCCACCGACCAGCGCGCCTAGATTGAGCAAGGCCACCAGCACGAAAGCTGCGCCCGATCCGGTGGGCAGATGCAGGTTCACTTCTTCAAACGTGTGATACATGTCCTGCGAGCCATGGCTGAACATGTTGAACGCCGCCATCAGGCACATCAGGTAGATCGCCAGCTTCCAGTGACCGCGCATCGCCTCCAGCAGGCTGCGCTTGCCATGAGCCGCCTGGCTCGCTTGCCACGCCGGCGATTCGGGCACCTTGCGCCGAATGTAGAGCACCAGCAGCGCCGGGATCGTGCCAACGACGAATAACCCACGCCAGCCGATGTGATCGATCAACAACCAATTCACCAGCGCACCCAGAAAAAAACCGCAGGGATACCCGCTCTGCAGCAAGCCCGACACCAACCCGCGCGACTTCGGCGGAATCGACTCCATCGCCAGCGAAGCGCCGATACCCCACTCGCCGCCCATCGCCACACCGAACAGAAAACGCAGCGCCAACAGCATCGTCATCGAAGTCGAAAACGCGGTCGCGAGTTCGAACAACGAAAACAGCAATACGTCGATCATCAGCACCGGACGCCGACCAAAGCGATCCGCCAGGCGCCCAAAGAACAGCGCCCCCGCCGGACGTGCCGCCAAGGTCAGGAACACCCCCAGCGTGACTTCTGTTCGATCGGCACCAAATTCCTTCGCGATACCAACGATCACGAAGGTGTAGAGGAAATAGTCGAACGCATCGAGCGTCCACCCCAGGAAACTCGCCAGCACGGTATGCCGTTGCTCGTGATTCAACTCGCGAAGGGCGGACAAGACGGACATGCACGGCTCCCGGTTTGCGGTGGCGCGAGGCTACCACGCGGTGCCGCGCTACGAATGGTCCATGCGTCGTTCATGTATACTGCACGTCGAATCGCATCCTCTGGATGGATTCCCACCCCCATATTGATCAGCAACGCGGTTCTGCATGAAGGCTCCGGGTTGCACAGGAGCTATTGCATGTCTTTCGAATCGCTGGGCCTCGCCCCTGCGTTGCTGCGCGCGCTTGCCGAACAAGGCTACGCCGGACCCACGCCGATCCAGGCCGGCGCCATTCCGGTGGTGCTCGAAGGCCACGATCTGCTGGCCGCCGCGCAAACCGGTACCGGCAAAACCGCCGCATTCTCGCTGCCGCTATTGCAGCGCATGTCCACCACTGAGCACACGCACAAGCGCCCGCGTGCGCTCGTGCTCACGCCCACGCGTGAACTAGCGGCACAAATCCACGACAACGTGCGCGCCTACGGCAAACATCTGCGTGTAAGCAGCACAACGATCTTCGGCGGCGTGAGCATGGGTCCGCAGGTGCAGGCCCTGCGGCGTGGCACGGATATCGTCATCGCCACGCCGGGTCGCCTGGTCGATCACATGCAACAGCGCACGATCGATCTTTCCGGTATCGAAGTTTTGGTGCTGGACGAAGCCGACCGCATGCTGGACATGGGTTTTCTGCCCGCCCTCAAGCGCATCATCGGCGCATTGCCGAAGCAGCGGCAGACGCTGTTGTTCTCGGCGACGTTCGCACCGGAGATCAAGGCGCTGGCGATGCAGTTCATGCAATCGCCGCACGAAGTGTCCGTAACGCCCGCCAACAGCGTGGCGACCACGGTCAGCCATGAAGTGCATCCGGTCGATGCGTCGCGCAAACGCGACCTGCTGCTGCACGTGCTCAGCAAAGACAGCCGTCGTCAGACGCTGGTCTTCTCCCGCACCAAGCATGGCGCCGACAAGCTGGTGCGCCACCTTGAGCAATCCGGCCTGCGCGCGGCAGCCATCCATGGCAACAAGAGCCAGAACGCACGCACGCGTGCGCTCGCCGATTTCAAGAGCGGCCGCATCACCGTGCTGGTAGCGACGGATATTGCCGCACGCGGCATCGATATCGATCAATTGCCGATCGTGATCAACTTCGACCTGCCGATGGTGGCGGAAGATTACGTGCACCGCATTGGCCGCACCGGTCGTGCAGGCGCCAGCGGCCTTGCGTTGTCACTGGTGAGCCACGAAGAATCCGGCCTGTTGCGCGACATTCGCAAGCTGCTCAAGCAGGACATCGCGATCAACGAAGTGTCCGGATTTGAACCCACCGCGCCGCTGCGTCTGGATGCAAACGCGCCGCGTCCGAAGCAAGGACAGCGTCAACCACAGCGGCCGCCGCGACAAGGCGGCAACGGGCATCGTCCGCATGGGCATGCGCAGCATGGCAATGGTGGGAGCGAGCATGCGATGGGGAATCGCAAGCGGCAGCGTTCGCGCGGACGCAAGCCTGCAGCGAAGGCGTAAACATCACGCCCGGCAAAACTACCCGTAGGTTGGGCTGAGGCGCAGCCTACGGGAGGCTCAACCTGCAGGATGGATCAACGCCGTAAGAACGTGATCCTCCCACACCCCGGCAATCTGCAAATACAGCTTCGCATACCCTTCGCGTTCGAATCCGAGCGAAGCCAGCAACTTCGCACTGCGTTCGTTGCGCGGCAGGTAATTCGCCATGACCCGATGCAAGTGCAAGTCGCCGAACGCCCACGCTATGCCGGCCCGCAGCACTTCGCGCATCAAACCCTTTCCTTGCATGCGCGCATCCACGCCGTATCCGAGATGACACGCCTGAAAAGCGCCGCGCACGATATTGGCGAAGTTGCACGTCGCAAAAATCGTTTGTTCTGAATGATCGAATACGGCCAAGGGATAACCGCGATCGTGCATGGCGTTTTCGCGCCCATCGGCAATGCTCTTCGCGCAATGCTCAAGCGTGTAATACGATGATTCGCGCAGCGGCTCCCACGGCGCCAGATGTTCACGATTCTCCATCCGATAGCGCAGCAGCTTGACCGCATCCGCTTTATTGGCCAGACGAATGCGTGTACGCGGCGTTTCCAATTGCGGTAAAACCATTTCGTCTTGCCGCCTCAGCGCTCTTGATCCGTCGGCCGCAACAACACTTCGTTGATGCACACGTAATCCGGCCGCGTCACACAAAACACAATGGTGTCGGCGATATCTTCAGCCTGCAGCTGACGCATTTCGCCCGCTCGTGCATTCACGGCGCGACGGCTGGCTTCATGGCCGACGTGATCGCGCAGCTCCGTATCCACCATGCCCGGCTCGATCACACTGACGCGGATGTTGTCCTTGTAGACCTCACGCCGCAGCGATTCGGAAAAACCGACTACCCCGAACTTGGTCGCCGCATACGCTGCCGCGTTGGGATTGGCCACGCGTCCGGCGACCGACGAGATATTCACGATGTGCCCTTCGCGTCGCGCACGCATGCCGGCCAGAACAGCCTGCGTGGAGGCAATCATGCTGAGCACATTCAGCTCCAGCATGTGGCGCCAACGGCCAAGATCCGCTTCGGCGACCGGCTCCAGGTACATCACGCCGGCATTGTTGACGAGGATATCCAGACGTCCGTAATGCGCCTGCGTTTCCTCCACGATGCGTTGCGCCTCGGCTTCCGAGGCGAGATCCGCCACCAGCACCAGCGGCTCCGCTCCGAGGCCGGAAAGCTTGGCTGCGAGCTGATCAAGCCGGTCCTTGCGCCGTGCGGCAATCGCCACTTTGGCGCCCTGTTCGGCCAAGGCCAGCGCGGTCGCTTCGCCGATTCCCGAGGACGCTCCCGTAACCAATGCGATGCGATCTTTCAGGCGATTCTTCATTGCAGCTTCCTTGGGTCATACATCTCAGCAAGAGTATGTCGGCCACGGGCTGTTACAATAGTGACCTTTCTCCCGCATGCTCCGCGCATGCCCCGTCGAGGTTCTCTCATGTCGTCCCCGTCTTCCGACTCTGCTCCGGCCGCCGCTGGCTTCTCTGCGCTTGCCCTCTCGCCGGAAGTGCTGCGCGCGCTGACCGACGTGGGTTATGAATCGCCCTCGCCGATCCAGGCCGCCACTATCCCATCGCTGCTCGAAGGCCGCGACGTGCTGGGTCAGGCGCAAACGGGTACCGGCAAGACGGCCGCCTTCGCACTGCCGATCCTTTCGCGCATCGAAATGCGCCCCGGCAAGCCGCAGGCGTTGGTGCTGGCGCCCACGCGCGAGCTGGCGATCCAGGTGGCCGAAGCGTTTCAACGCTACGCAGCGCATATGCCGGGCTTTCAGGTGCTGCCGATCTACGGCGGCCAAAGTTACGGCCCACAATTGCATGCGTTGCGGCGCGGCGTACATGTCGTGGTGGGTACGCCCGGACGTGTGATTGATCACCTTGAAAAGGGCACGCTCAACCTGTCCGAACTGCGCTTCATCGTGCTCGACGAAGCGGATGAAATGCTGCGCATGGGCTTTATCGACGACGTCGAGAAAGTGCTGCAGGCCACACCTCCGGAGCGCCAAGTAGCGTTGTTCTCCGCCACCATGCCGTCGCCGATCCGCAAGATCGCGCAGCAGCATCTGAAGGATCCGGTGGAAGTCACCATCAAGGCGGCCACCACCACGGCGGCGAACATCCGCCAGCGCTACTGGTGGGTGAGCGGCATGCATAAGCTGGATGCGATGACGCGCATCCTAGAAGCCGAACCGTTCGACGCGATGATCATCTTCGCGCGCACCAAGCAGGCCACCGAGGAACTGGCCGAAAAATTGCAGGCACGTGGCCTCGCCGCCGCCGCGATCAACGGGGACATCGCGCAACCGCAGCGTGAGCGCGTGATCCAACAGCTCAAGGACGGCAAGCTCGACATCCTCGTCGCCACCGACGTCGCAGCACGTGGCCTGGACGTGGAACGCATCAGCCACGTGCTGAACTACGACATCCCCTATGACACGGAAAGCTACGTGCACCGCATCGGCCGCACCGGTCGCGCGGGTCGCAGCGGCGAGGCGATCCTGTTCGTGACACCGCGCGAAAAAGGCATGCTGCGGGCCATCGAACGCGCCACACGCCAGCCGATCGAGGAAATGAAGCTGCCCACGGTGGAAGCGGTGAACGACCGTCGGATCGCACGCTTCAAGCAGAACATCAGCGACACGCTGGCCATTGGCGGGCTGGAGCAATTCCAGCAGTTGATCGAACAATTCGAGCAGGAACACGACATTCCGGCCATCGAAATCGCCGCCGCGCTGGCACGCATTGCGCAAGGCGATCGCCCGCTGCTGCTGGAGGCTCCGCCCAAGCGCGAGCGCACGCAAGAGCGTGAAGCACGTCCCGCCCGTGCACACGAAGGCGAAAAACCTCGCGCTCAACGCGAGCCGCGTCATCGCGAAGAAAACCCCCGCGATTTCGCGCCGCGCCAACTGCGCCCGCATGCCACCGAGGAAGGCAAGCGCACTTACCGCATCGAAGTGGGGCATGAGCACGGCGTGAAGCCCGGCAACATTATCGGCGCCATCGCCAATGAAGCTGGCCTGGAAAGCCAATTCATCGGCCGACTGAGCATTCGTGGCGACTACAGCCTGATCGACCTGCCCGACGGCATGCCTAGCGAAGTTTTCCAGCATCTGAAGAAGGTGTGGGTAAACCAGCAACAGCTGCGCATCAGCGAGTGGGATGGCAACGAGCAGCACGATGCGGGCACTGCCGGTACACGTGCGCCGCGCAAGCCAGGGTTCAAGCCAGCCCATGCGCGGGGGCATGCGGGTAAGCCGAAGCACGGACGCGGCGGCGACAAACCCCCTCGCCGCAAGTAGGCCCTCGTCGCCGCATACGTCCCCACAACCCTCATTCCCTCGCAAACGGGAATGATGGCTGTGCGGTAAATGGCTAATCGTTGCACATGGCGCAACAGTGCGTTCCTGGCCGCCTACCGCTGAAAACCCGTTCATGCGGCCATACTTCTACGCCATGAACACACTGCCCAGCCTCTACATCTCCCACGGCTCGCCGATGACCGCCTTGCATCCGGGCAAAGTCGGCAAACAGTTGGCCGACATCGCTGCCAACTTGCCGCGCCCGAAAGCGATCGTGATCGCCAGCGCCCACTGGCTGGCGCATCAGCCGAGCGTAGGCAGCGCAGCACAGCCTGAGACCATCCACGATTTCTACGGTTTCCCGCGCGAGTTGTTCGAAATCCGCTATCCCGCTCCCGGCGCGCCCGAACTGGCCGCGCACGTCGCGCATTTGCTCGACCAAGCGGGGTTGAGCTCCAGGCTCGATCCTCGGCAAGGTCTCGACCACGGCGCTTGGGTGCCGCTGCACCTGCTCTATCCGCAAGCCGATATCCCGGTAGTACCGCTGTCGATCCAACCAAACCTTGGGCCTGTGCATCAATACGCCGTGGGTCGCGCACTGGCGCCACTGCGCGAGCAAGGCGTGCTGGTGATCGGTTCCGGCAGCATCACGCACAACCTGCATGACTTTCGCGCAGGCTACAGCGAAACGAACGAAGCCCCGTATGTACGTCCGTTCATCGGCTGGGTCGAAGAGAAGATCAACACCGGCGATCTTGACGCTCTGCTCGACTACCGACGCCAGGCACCGTTCGCCGAACGCGCGCATCCCACCGACGAACATCTGCTGCCGCTGTATGTGGCGCTCGGCGCCGCCGGCGAGCATTTCGACGGACGGCGCATCGATGCAGGCATCGATATGGGCCTGTTTGCGATGGACATCTATCGCTTCGACAGCTTGCTTACCGCCGTCACTGCACAATGATCGTGCCGACCATCATCGGGTGGATCGAGCAGTAATAGGTGTACGTGCCGGGCTTTAGGAACATCACCGAATAGGTATCGCCGGAATCCAATGCTTTCGACGACACGAATGCCGCGCCTGCGCTGGTTACGACGTGCGGTTCCTCGTCGCGATTGGTCCATACCACGCGCGTGCCGGCTGGCACGGTAAGCGTCTTCGGAGCGAACGCGAAATTCTGGATCGCCACGTCGTGGGTCACGCCCTTCGCCGGCGTAACATCAGCGGCTGCGCACGAAATCGCAACGCCGCACAGTGCGATGGCGGCAGGCATGCGAATCACTCGCCACGATAGTGAAGGTCTCATGCCATTACCTCGTCGGTCACGGCGAGCGCGCCACCTGTCTGAACGTGTCGCACATCGCGAATACCCAGATAGCGATGCAGCGCTTGGGCCGTCACGCTTTGCAGTGGCCCGGGTCCAGGCCCTACCCCCGGCGCAGGCTGCGGATAAGCAGTAGAACGCGCGGTGTAGAACGTGATGCTGCCCTCCACCTTCTGCTGGATCTGGTGGATGTGTCCGTTGAGCACGGTGACGGAGCCAAAGCGGCGCAGATAGCTCAAGGCTTCCGCGCTGTCATCCGTGCCCCAGCCCCATTGCGGATACAACGGCCACAGCGGCATGTGTGCAAACACAACCACCGGCGTTTCGGCCGACAAACCCGCAAGATCGTTTTTCAGCCAGGCCAACTGATCCGCGCCTAGCGAGCCCAAGCCGCCGGCCTTGAGGTTGAGCACATTGATCAGACCCACGAAATGCACGCCACTCTGATCGAAGCTGTACCAGCCGCCGGCTTGCTGTTTTTCACCGAAACGTCGGAAGAATTCGGCGCCGTTATCGCCAATCACATCGTGCTCGCCGGGCACATAAAAACGCTGGCCGACACGCGCCTCCTGCATCAATCCGTTCAACGTATCGAATTCCTCGGGTTTGGAAAGATGCGTCAGGTCGCCCGTATGCAGAAGAAAAGCAGGCCGGGTTTTCTGCGCGTTGATCATCGCCAGCGAGCAGCGCAGCGTGCCGACGACATCCGGGTTGGGCGCTTTATGAAAACCGATGTGCGAATCGCTGATCTGCACGAAGCTGAAGGTGGCGTCCTTTACGGAACTGCCTTCGCCTAACGGTTGCGCCTGCAGCACCCCGCTTTTCATCAGCCACAACGTTCCTGCCCCGGCCCAGGCCATGCACTTGAGAAATTGCCGCCGGCTGCCGGTCCTGCCGTCGTCGGCGCTGTTTTCGTAGTCCTGCATTGTCGTTCGCTCCGCGGAAAGGGGCCGCCCAACGCCGCCCTTACCTGCCTTTACCGGAGTGCGGGCCGGCCTATTCCGTGTTTTTCCGGCTGGGAATAAAGTCGCCGCAACGCCGGTAGAAGGTTTTATGCCCTCCCACATCCTCCACTCCGCACCCGCTTCGCGCAGCGCCGGCTTTGAGGCTTGCGTACTGCCGCACCTGGATGCCGCGTACAACCTCGCTCGCTGGCTGGCTCGCGACGATGCGGACGCCCAGGATGTCGTGCAGGAAGCGATGTTGCGCGCATTCCGTTACTTCAGCAGTTTTCACGGCGGCGATGCCCGTGTGTGGTTATTGGCCATCGTGCGCAACACGTTCTATTCACTGCGTGCGAAAACCGCTTCCGATCATGCCCACGAGCTCTTCGATGACGACACCCATGTCTTGATCGACGAACAACCATCGCCCGAAGCACGCGCACTGCTTGCCGTGGATGTCGATGCATTGCAGGTTGCGCTATCCAAGCTTCCACATCCCCTGCGCGAAGCTATCGTGCTGCGCGAACTGGAGGAATGCTCATACAAGGAAATCGCCTCCATCACCGGCCAGAAAATAGGCACGGTGATGTCGCGCCTTGCCCGCGCCCGCGAACGGCTGCGAGCGGAACTGTCCAACACTTTTACGGAGGCCCGCCGTCATGATGTGCGATGACGCCAGGCTGCTTTTGCACGCCTATCTGGATAACGAACTGGATGCTGCGCAAAGCGTAGCCATCGATCGGCATATGCAGTCCTGCCATGCCTGCGCGGCGCTGCATGCCGATTACACGCAATTGCATCAAAGTTTCGCGCATGCATCACTGTATCGGCGTGCGCCGGCCACGCTGCGCAAGCAATGGTCCGCCGAATCAGGCACTGCGCATGTCACCAAGGCGCGTCGCCCGCCTGTCGCGTTGGCGATGGCAGCAGGATTTGCTGCTGCCTTGTTGATTGCTGCACCGGCGTGGTGGTACACGCTGCATCGCGGTGCAAGCCAGAATATCGATGAAGTTGTATCCAGCCATATCCGCTCAATGCAGCCGCAACACTTGATGGATGTGGTTTCCACCGATCAACACACGGTGAAGCCATGGTTCGCCGGCAAGCTGGATTTCTCGCCTCGCGTGAAAGATCTGGCGGGCGAAGGTTTTCCGTTGGCTGGCGGGCGGCTTGATGCGCTGGATGGACACAATGTGGCCGCTCTGATTTACCGCCGGCATCTGCATGTGATCAATCTATATCAGTGGCCAGTATCAGCGTCCGCATCGGGACCGGATCTTGCACAATCACAGGGCTACACAGTGATTCGATGGACTGACGAACGCATGCGCTTTGTTGCGGTGTCTGACGTCAGCGAAGGTGAATTACGGGAGTTCGTGCAGATTTTTCAGCGTGAGGCCATGCAGCCGTAATCCTCACAGCCTTCATTCGCGCTTTCGCGGGAATGAAGGCCCGGGGTATGCGGTTAACACCAATCGTCAGGCGTCAATGGTGAAAGACCATGTGTCCTACGAGCCTTATCACACTGCAGACTCGGCTCGCCCGATTCCCACGCGGGCCGTACCTCGTGGCATATCGATGGCCGCTGCGCATAGATGCTGCAGCGGGTAGCTAAGCCAACCGTGCCTTGCAGCGCCACGCAACGCGGTTGATAGGCTTGCGTACCGCGCATGGCCAAGCGATGCGGATCGAGCCTTTCTGCAAGCTCCAGCGGCACCGAGCCGCCCAAGGAAGGCTCAGCCTCCATCCAATGAAAGGCGACTCGGAAACTGGCGCAACAGGCGCCGCAACGCTGGCACGGATGAGTCATGGCAAATCAAATGGATGCGTCCCCTGACGCATTGGCGCGACGATTTTAGCCACGCCGCGCCTCAATCTCATACCGGTCCATCAAACGTGTTGCACTGCTGAATATCCCCGCTCTGCAGCCCCACCTTGAACCACTTCACGCGTTGCTCCGAGGTGCCGTGCGTAAAGGAATCCGGCACGACGGTGCCGCGTGCTTCGCGCTGCAAGGTGTCATCGCCGATCTGACTGGCAGCGTTGAGCGCGGATTCCACATCGCCCGGTTGCAGCCATTGCAAACGCTGCTGCGTGCGATTGGCCCACACGCCGGCGAAACAGTCGGCTTGCAACTCCTGCCGCACGGACAGGCCACTGGCGCCTTGCATCGCTGCACCGCGCCGCTGCATTTGTTCGCTCTTGGCAAAAACACCCAATTGGTTCTGCACGTGATGGCCGACTTCATGCGCGATCACGTAGGCGCGCGCAAAGTCACCGCTGGAGTGAAAACGCGTATCCAGTTCACGGAAGAAATCCAGATCCAGATAAACCTTCTGATCGCCAGGGCAATAGAACGGCCCCACCGCCGTCGATGCGGCACCGCAAGCCGTGTTCACGCCACCGCTGAACAAATCCAATTTCGGATCGACATAGGTGCGTCCCATGCCGGCAAAGATGTCGCCCCAGGTTTTTTCGGTGGAACCGAGCACACGACGCACGAATTCCATCTGCTGAGGGTCCACCTGCGCCGGCTGGCTGCGAGGTGCATAAGTGGCCGGCTCTCCACCGCCTTGATTGAGCAAGGCCAACGGATTCTTGAAGAAAATCCAGCCCAGCAAAGCCAGGATGATCAAACCACCGATGCCCATCCTTCCGCCACCGAAACCACGGCCGCCGCCACCGCCGCCCTGGTCGACTTCGACGTTCTGACTCTCTTCGCCCTTCTGCCAATCCATACCCTTTCCCCATCGCGCGCGATCGCCGTGTCACCCCCGGCCAACCTGCACAGCATGGCACCAAACCGCTACAGTGGCATCTCCTTTCCTACCTGCATGCGCCATGATTCAGAACCTGCCTGCCCTGGTCACCTTGCTGACGGTTTTGCTGCAGTTCGCCACGATGTGGGCAGTCGGCCATGCGCGGGGCAAGTACCGCATCGAGGCGCCGGCCGTCAGCGGCCATCCCGCTTTTGAGCGCGCCTATCGCGTGCAAATGAACACGCTGGAAAGCAGCGTGATGTTTATGCCCGCGCTGTGGTTGGCGGCGCATTACGGCTACGTACTTTGGGCAGGCATCGCCGGGCTGGTATGGATCGTAGGGCGCGTATGGTACGCATGGGCTTATCTCGGCGACGCGAGCAAGCGTGGCTCGGGTTACATGATTGGCATGGTGGGTTGGGCGGCATTGGTAGTGATGAGTGCGCTCGGTCTGGGCCGGGCGCTGCTGGCGGGCTGATGCAAAGCCGTCAATGAGCGCGCAGGACGAACCGGCATCGCCGCCTTTGCCCAGAGCACCGGGGGTGCTGCAGGCATTCGGCCTGATCTTGCTTTATTTCCTGCTGCAGGTCGTAGCCGGTGTGCTGATGGGTTTTGTCGTTGGTGTGATCGAAAAGATCCGCCATCCGCAACTTGCCCTGGCGGACGTGTACAAGCATGCGATGAACGCACTGCAGCAACCGGACGGCAACGCCATGCTGGTGGTGATAGCCGTGCCGCTGATCGCCATGCTCCTGTTCTGGCTGGCGCGCCGCACATGGCCGGTGTTGTGGGCACGCGCTACGCCGCCAGGGTTCGGGTTGCACGGCCACCCGACACCGCGCTGGTATATCGGCGCGGTGCTTGTTGGGGTGACCATGCCACTCCTTGGCGCATGGGTCACCCAGTGGCTAGCGCATGGCCACGAAGTGACGCAAAACGTGCAGGAACTCAGCCAGCACGCATCCAGCTATTTGCGCTTGCCGCTGGCGATCGTTGCGGTCACGGTAGGTCCGATGATCGAAGAACTGATGTTTCGCGGCGTGCTGCTTTCCGCGCTGATGCGTCATATGTCGACGAAGATGTCGATTGCAGCGTGTTCCGTGATGTTCGCCGCGGTGCATCTGGCAGGGTTGGATTTCCAGTGGTATGCACTACCCAACTTGATGCTGCTTGCGATCGCGTTGTGCTGGTTGCGGTTGAAATCCGAATCGCTATGGCCAGCGATTGTGGCGCATGGGATATACAACCTGTTTGCGCTGATTGCGTTGTTTTCAACCGCCAACGGTGCATCGTAAGTTGAGGTGCAAACCCCAACCCACAGGGATCACACAGCCACACCAAACTTCCGCAACAACCGCGCCGTCTCAAACAACGGCAACCCCATCACACCGGAATAGCTGCCTTCCAGATGCTCGATCAACGTAGCGCCCCGGCCTTGAATGGCATACGCACCTGCTTTCCCAAACGGCTCGCCGGTTGCCACATAACCTGCAATCTCCGCTTCACTCAACTCGGCAAAGCGCACGCGCGACACGCATACATCGCCGTGTTCCTGTTTAGCTGAAACCACACACACCGAAGAAATCACCTCATGCGTGCGTCCGGATAGCGCGTGCAGCATTTCCACCGCGTCGTCGGCATCTTTCGGTTTGCCGAAAATGCGATTCTCCAGCACCACTTCCGTGTCGGATGCGATCACCAACGCATCGCCCTGCGCTTCGCGTGCCAATGCTTCCCATCCCGCCTGCGCTTTGTCGCGCGCCACGCGCCGCACATAGTCCAGCGACGTTTCTTCGGGGTATGGCACTTCCGTCACGTCCACGTCGAGAATGGAAAAAGTGGCACCGAGCTGTCCGAGCAGCTCGCGTCTACGCGGCGATTGAGAGGCGAGATAAAGCATGAATCACCGAGCTCCCTGCCAAAGATTCAAAGTGCCCATTATTGCAACAGCCAGGGCGATGACGCACTCCAGAAAATAATTCGCGCGCCAAGATAGTTCCGCCCGAAATCCTCGAACTCCGCCTTCGTGAAGGGGCGGCCCGTCTGGGGATTTTTATACGTCAAAGTAGGTTCTTGTACGGCCATCGCGATCAGGCCAAGCCTATCTTTATAGCGGTGGAAGAACGGGTATGCATTATGCATGTGCGCCTTACGGTACGGCACGATATCCGGACCGCCCAGGCCCACGCCCTGCTTGAGGGCGGCCTCGAACAGACGCTGCATGTAGCGGTGGTCATTGTCCCACTCGCACGGCCAGAAATTTACGTATTGCACGACCGCTGAGCGTGCGAAGGCCTTTCGCGCGAACAACATGTTTTCCAGTTCGGCCTGGAAGTACTTGTCGCACGTAAAACCTGTTCTGTCGTGCTCCCTGACCGTATCGATATCAATCGCCGTTTCCGGCAAGTTGATTCCTTCCACACGACCATCGAAAGCTTTGGCCAGTGCCGATAACAACCGCTGGTAACGCTGTCGCACATTCGGATTCCATTGCTGTGTCACCCACCCTTGAGCCTTTGGCACGCCCTCGCCAGGATTGTCGACCTGAGTGACCATCCCGCCACCGTACACCGGATCGGCGAGCAGGTAATCCGGGACATATCGGGCATCCTTGGTGAAGAAGCGATCCTGGATCTGAATGAACAGCCCCCTCTGAAGGGCCGTAACTCGGGCGAGATCTCGCTCTATAAGCGAGAAGTCGTAACGATCTTTTTGCGGCTCCAGTTGCCGCCAGGTATAGACAACCTGTACGCCATCGATATCGGTTCGCCGCAACAGATCTTCGTATTGACGGAGCTCGCCCGATCCCAAAAACAAAAAATTCCGAAACCCGCTACTGACTGCGATGGCGGGAAGCATCCATGCTGCAATAGCCAGGAAGGAAACGATCAGCTTGCTCATACCCGCCATCCATGCTCTGTAGCGAAAGCATGCAGTCTACAGACCGAGCCGGGATTTCACTGTAGGCGTATCCGACATACCGCTACAACACCAGGCAGTAATCGCAAAATCCGTTATCGCGCTTCCATCCGGCCGATTCGTACAAAGCCTGTGCAGACGTGTTATCCAACTCCGTCTGCAGCCACAACCTGGCGGCGCCCAATGCACGCGCGTGCTCGGCCGAGATATCAAGTAGGGCTTTCCCCACGCCATGCTTGCGTGCACCGGCCGTCACGAATAAATCATTGAGCAAATAAATGCGCGCCGTGCGCACCGATGAAAACAACGGAAACAATTGTGTAAAACCCAGCCCCGCACCGTGCTCGTCACAGGCAAGCAGAATCAGCGATTCGTGATGCGCGAAACGCTCGGCAAGAAAAACCCGTGCACGTGCGGGATCAGATGCTTGTCGATAAAACTGCCGGTAACCGTCGAACAACGGCACCAACGTATCCAGGTCATAGATGTTCGCCTGACGAACCTCAAAGCGCATGACAGCTCCTGTGACAAGACAGTGACGCCGGCATGCGCCGATCAGGCGCGATGGTACGGATGACCGGCAAGCAAGGTGGTGGCGCGATAAAGCTGTTCCACCAGCACCAACCGCACCAGCATATGCGGCAGCGTAAGCGGGCCCAATGACCACTTTTGATCAGCGCGAGCCACCACTTCCGGCGCGTGGCCATCGGGACCGCCGATGAGAAAAGCCAGGTCGCGCCCAGCCATGCGCCACTTTGCGAGCTGCTCGGCCAGTTCTTCGCTGGACCACGCTTTGCCGCGGCCATCGAGCGCAATCACGTGGGTGTCACGCGGCACTGCAGCGAGTATGGCGGTGCCTTCATCATGAATCGCGCGCGCATCATCGCGGCCTTTGCCGCGGGTGCCGGGCTTCAATTCGATCAATTCGAGGGGCAAATCGTGGGAGAGCCGTTTGCGGTATTCGGCAAACCCTTCTGCAACCCATGCGGGCATGCGTTCGCCGATGGCGATCAGGCGGGCACGCATGCCGGATTTTTATTTAACCTGTGGCCAGGGCAGCTTCGCCCTCGGCATCGCGGTCACCGACAGTCCACAAGCGCTCCAGACCGTAGAACTCGCGGATGCGCGGCAGCATCACGTGCACGATGACATCGCCCAGATCCACCAGTACCCACTCCGCTTCCTGTTCACCTTCGACACCCAACGGCATCACGCCCGCCTTTTTGGCGAACTTGACGACTTCGTCGGCGATGGATTTCACATGGCGGCCCGAGGTGCCGGAAGCAATCACGAGCAGATCGGCGATGGAGGTTTTGCCGCGCACATCGATTTCTCGGATGTCTTTGGCCTTGAGATCTTCAAGGGCGGCGATGACGGTCTTGCGCAGGGCGGCCGTATTGACCGCTTTGGTATGACGAATGGTGATCAAGAGTTAGGGCCTCGCGTCGGAATCGGCAGCGCGGGATCGCGCGAGTGCAGTATATCCGCCTTGGTGTCAGGGCTCGTCAAGCGGATCTCCTTTCTCCGCAAGGGGAAAGGAGGCGACAGTCAGCCCTTTAACAACAACCGCCCGCCCATCAGGGCATTCAGCCCAACCACCAGCGCCACCGCCAGCGCATGCATCACCAGGTCTGACGCGGTGGCATCGAAGTTGTGACAGATCTCCAGCAGGCTGGCCGAGGCAGCGGCGCTGGCCAGCCCTACCAGCACTGCCGAAAGCATGGGGCGCAAAGGACAGGCGCGCCGCAGCAGCCAGATCATCAGTCCGGACAGAGGCACGGAGAAAGTGACGATGAAGATCAGGCAATCATTGGCGCCACGCAGGCTCATCACCGGCATACCCGGTATGTGTGCACTCAGGCAACCCAGGCCGCTCGCGCCAATCCACACCACCGTGCTCGGTACCGGCAGCCACGCCCAAGCCAATGAGCGCCCAGGTACCGCCAGCACGAACGAGGCCAAGGCTGCGGTGATTGCCGTAATCACCGCAGCAATGGCGGCCACGCAAAGGTCGGGCGCCGCACCCCAGCGATAAAGCATGGTAGTGGCGCCATAACGCCCAAACAGCACCGCCGCGATCACCGCGACCACCACCATCCACCCAAGCGCGCGCCGCCATGGCGGAAGCAGGCGCCGCACCGGCGTCAGCTCCGCGCCGAGCGCGTCGATCAGGGCTTCATGGCGTGTGGCAGAACCTGCTTTCATATGCCAAGTGTCTGGGGTTGTATCTGAGTGGGCGCCAGGTGGCGGTGCGTGGCGCAGCGCCAGACTGGCTGTCTGGTCAAGCCACGCGCCGTCGCATGGCGGCCACTCAGGTCCAACACGCGGTGCTTGGCATATGAAAACAGGATCCTGGACATGACCGTTCAAGATTCTCCATGCAGGCGATCGCGCAGCGTTTTCAACGCGCGATGCAGATTCACTTTCAGCGCACCGGTGTTTCGCCCGGTGCGTTCGGCGGCCTCGGCGAGCGTGCGCTCCTTCAGGCCAAGTTGTTCCACCGCTTCGCGCTGCCCCGGCGGCAGGGTTTCGATCGCCTTGCGCAGACGCTCGGCCTCCTGATGGCGCTGGGTGCCGGCACTGGCATCGTCGCGATCGGCGTGCGTATCGAGGGCGAATTCATCATGCACTTCGCGATGTTCGCGGCGGCCATGACTGCGCAACAGATCGATGGCACGTCGCGCGGCAATCGCCGACAGCCACGCGTCATAAGAGCGCGACGGATCGAACGTATGCCGCACGCGATGTACGGTAAGCAGCGTTTCCTGCACCACATCGTCCAGCGCATCCACCGCCACACCCTGCCGCCGCGCCACTGCGCGGATCAACGCCACCGAATCGTTCAGCACGCGCGTATAGGCGCGCTGGTCGCCCGCTTGCGCGGCGGCCATCCATGCTGCCCGCTGCCGGTCAGCCTGTTCGCTGGCACTTAAGGATTCGATCGGCACGGCCTTGTCGCTATTCATCCTCCTCGGCGGAGGCTGGCGTAGTAAGGCCCACGGGCCGTCAAAGGTCAAGGAGACTGATGACATGTTGGCGATGGCTGATTTCCTTGAACCTATTCGCTGGGCACAGCTATAGGGTTACCTTCGTTCCTTGCGTAACCGGGACGCGCAACGTAGCGAATACATCACCGAAACCACACCACATCCCACGCCATGCTTCTCCTTATCCTCGCCTTCCTCGGCGGCATCCTGACCATCCTCAGCCCGTGCATCCTGCCGGTACTGCCGTTTGTGTTCGCACGGGCCGATCGTCCCTTTGCACGCAACGGTCTGCCCATGCTGGTCGCCATGGCCGTTACTTTCGCGCTGGTCGCCACGCTCGCTGCGGTAGGCGGTGGCTGGGCAGTGCATGCAAATCAGTACGGGCGTTACATCGCGCTGGCAGTGCTAGCGGTGCTGGGCTTGACCTTGCTGCTGCCGCATTTCGCCGAATGGATCAGCCGTCCGTTCGTGAAGCTCGGCAATCGGCTCAGCGAAAAAAGCGATGCGCAGCAGGATTCGCCGTGGTCTGCCGCAGGACTCGGTATCGCAACCGGCCTACTGTGGGCGCCCTGCGCCGGGCCGATCCTTGGCCTGCTGCTCACCGGTGCAGCGCTACAAGGCGCCAGCGGAACAACGAGCTTGCTACTGCTCACTTACGCAGCCGGTGCGGCCGTATCGCTCGCGCTAGCGCTGGTGGTCGGCGGGCGCGTTTTCACATTGATGAAGCGTTCGCTCGGTGCCGGTGAATGGGTGCGCCGCGCGCTGGGCGTGCTGGTACTGGCTGGCGTGGTCGCCATCGCGCTTGGTGCAGACACCGGTTTGCTGACCCGCGTTTCGCTGGCCAGCACGGGCGGCCTGGAACAAAAACTGATCGACGCCGTGCGCCCTGCGCCGGTTCACGCCGCCACAGCGCCGAAAGCCGGCGTGCCGTTGCCCGTAGAAGGCGAATTGCCGTCGCTGACCGGCGCCACGACATGGTTCAACAGCGCGCCGTTATCGCCCGAATCATTGCGTGGCAAAGTCGTGCTGGTCGATTTCTGGACGTATTCCTGCATCAACTGCATTCGCTCGCTGCCGTACGTGAATGCGTGGGCGCAAAAATATCGCGACCATGGATTGGTCGTGATCGGCGTGCATGCACCGGAATTCGCATTCGAGAAAGACCCTGCGAACGTGGCCAGGGCGATCAAGGATTTTCATATCGGTTATGCGGTGGCGATGGATAACGACTACGCCATCTGGAAAGGTTTCAACAACGAATACTGGCCGGCGCATTACTTCATCGATACGCATGGACAAATCCGCTCGCATCATTTCGGCGAAGGCGATTACGCGGGCAGCGAAGATGTGATTCGTCGTTTATTGAGCGATGCCGGTTACAAGAATCTGCCTACGGGTTATGTGCAACCTGGTGCATCCGGCGCGGAAGCTACCGCCTCTGGCGATATGCGTCGTTCACCGGAAACCTACGTGGGTTATGCGCGCAGCGAAGGCTTCGCCGGTGCTCAGATCGCGCATGACGACCGTTGGGATTACCACCCACCCAACGCGCTCGTCGCCAATCAGTGGGCGTTCGACGGAACGTGGACCGTAAACGCCCAGCACGCCACGCTCGACAAACCGAACGGCAGCATCGTCTACCGTTTCCGCGGTCGCGATCTGCACTTGGTGCTTGGCCCCGGCGAAGACGGCAAGCCCGTTCGCTTCCGCGTCACGCTCGACGGCAAGCCGCCGGGTGACGATCACGGTGCGGATATCGATGCGAACGGCAACGGCACGGTCGACGGGCAGCGTTTATATCAGCTGGTACGTCAATCACATGGCACAGGCGAACGCGTTTTCGAAATCACCTTTCTCGATCCGGGCGTGCGCGCATACGCATTTACGTTCGGCTGAGCGAAACAGGCAACAGGAGCAAGGTATGACTTCCACCTACGACAAAACAGCGGATCGGCGGCGGTTTTTGTTCGCCATGCTGGGCGGCGGCGCGGTTGCTGCGCTCGGTGGCTCAGCCATGGTGCGATTCTTCGGCGGCAAAGGGAGTAACGCGATGGCAGCTACGCCTGCTGCTGCCAACCATGCCGAAACCCTGCTGCTCGAATGCTTCGCCGACGAAGATGGCCATCACCTTGGTCCTTGTGATGTGCGCAAGCTGGTACTGACCGATGCGGAGTGGCATCAACGCCTATCCGATACCGCGTTCAACGTGATGCGTCGCGCAGGAACCGAGATGGCGTTCAGTGGTCCGCACGAAAGGCCGAAAAGCAAAGGTTTGTATCGTTGCGCTGGCTGTGACACGGCATTGTTCGATGCATCCACGCAATTCGATTCCGGCACGGGTTGGCCGAGCTTCTGGCAACCGATTGCCAAGAAGAATGTGATCGAGAGTCGCGACAGCAGTTACGGCATGATTCGCACGGCGGTGAGCTGTGCCGGGTGCGATAGTCACCTCGGCCATGTGTTTGATGATGGCCCGCCGCCGACCGGGTTGCGGTACTGCATGAATTCTGTGGCGATGCGGTTTGTGGCGTATAGGGTGAGTTGATACTTATCGATGCATGGCCCTCCGGGCGTCATCTCCCGGAGGGAGAAGGAACATCAAGGTATCGTGCGATACGGCGCCAACAACGCCGGATCATCGAACAAACCCGCCGGCAGCAAATAGCGCGGATCACGCCCCGCCGCCAGCAACTCGCGAATACGCGTAGCGGAAACTTCCAATGGTGTGACGGCGAGTTCGATCACCTTCCCCGCAGGCTCGGCACGAACCACGGCAGGATCATCCGTACGCCGCGCAGCCACCGCTCGTTCCAGCTCCACCGGAATACAGGCATCGATGCCGGGTCGGTTGATTACACCGATATGCGTGACGTTGAACAACTCACGCCAACGATGCCAACTGCGCAAGCCGGCGAAGGCGTCCGCGCCAAGCAACAGCACTAGCGCCCGCTCATCGTATTCGCGACGCAGTTCTTCCAGTGTATCGATGGTATAGGAGGGACCGCTGCGCTCGAGTTCGCGCGTATCCAGCGCTAGACGCGATTGCCCACGCAAAGCCGCACGCAGCATGTCCACGCGCTGCGTTGCGCTGGCAGTAGGCGGCGGGCGATGCGGCGGTACGTTTGCCGGCATCAAACGCACTTCGGCGTCGAGCAGCTCCGAAGCTTCCCACGCTACGCTGAGGTGACCAATGTGGATCGGATCGAAGGTGCCGCCGAACAAGGCGAGCGGTTTCATCGTCATATCAACGCCTGCGCAGCCCTCGGCTCCGCAATCGCCGCTATCAAGCGCTGCGTTTCCAACCATGCATCACCGGCTTCGCGGCCCTTCGCAATACGATCGATCCGCGCCGCCCGCGCCAGGCATTGCATCCAATGCTCACGCGGCGCACGACGCAACGCTTTGCGGAACAACTGCTCGCGCGCCGGCCACAAACGCTCCGCACGTGCCTGCGCACCGAAGTCCTGCGCATTGGCCAGACGCAAGGCAAGCTGCAACTGATTAACCAGCCAGCCCATCAGCGCAATCAGCTCATCGCCTTCGGCATGCAGGCCATCGAGAATGCGCAGCGCACGTGCGCCGTCGCCGCCGAGTGCGGCATCGGTCAGTTTGAAGGCGTCGTAACGGGCGCTGTCTGCAACGAGATTTTCCATCTCCGCCGCATCGATTTTGCCCTGCCCATGCAACACGACGAGCTTGTCGATTTCCTGCGCGGCAGCGAGCAGATTGCCTTCCACGCGCTCGGCGAGCAAAGCAACGGCATCGGGTGTAGCAGTCAACCCGCGCGAAGCGAGGCGCGCGCCGATCCAGGCTTCCCATTCGTTCGGACGCGGCGCGTTGAAGATCACCATGCAACCGGCGCTATCCAGTTGCTTGGTCCACGCGCCTTCGTGCTTGTTGCTCCATTCCACGGCAGTGATCAGCAACGTCACGTCCGGCGGTGGATTGGAACAAAACTCGACAATCGCCTTGGCGCCTTCGACGCCGGGACGTCCGGTGGGCAGGCGCAGATCGAGCAAGCGACGGGTAGCGAACAGCGACATGCCCGCTGCGGAACGCGCCAGTTCATCCCAATCGAAATGGGCGCCTACATCCAGCACCTGGCGTTCGGCATAACCGAGTTTGCGCGCTTGCGCGCGCAAGGCATCGGCGGCTTCGAGTACCAGCAATTCCTCGCCGGCCAGCAGATAAACAGGCCGAAGGCTGTCCGCAGCCAGCGCCTTCTGCCATTGGGCGAGGTTCAACGGCATATCAGAGCCTGCCTGGATCTCTAGTTGCCGATCGGCGTCGGCATATATTGCGGCGGTTGCTGTGTCGTACTTGCGCTGGCCGGCATCGGGCCGACCGCTTTCGACGCCGCCGTGGTGCCGTGTTGGGCCACCGCCTGCAAACGGAACAGCACCGCCTGGATGGCGTCGTCGATCAGGCTGCCCTGGATCTGTTCCATCTGCGATTGCGTACCCACCGGTTGGCTGGCGTCATAGCTGAATTCGCGCTGCAGATCGATCGCCTGCTCCGGCACGATGACCTTGCCGTTCGAATCCGCGGCGGTGAACACCATATGGAAGCGCACGGCGAACTCGGTCACCTGCGCGGCACCGTTGATGGTGAGCGATTGCACCTGGAAGTTCTGCGCCGGCACGTGCAACTCGGCGATGCCGGGACCGGGCTGGTCTTCCAACGTGACGTTCGAAGCAAGCAGTGCGCGCGCCAGTTTGCGCTGGAAATCACCGCCGCCGCCCACGGTCAGGTGCACGCGCTGCATGCCTTCGGGCATGGCCGCGCTTCCGCGTAGATGAAAACCGCATGCGGCCAGGGCGAGCATGGGCAGCAGCGCGATCAGTTTCAGCATGCGATTCATGAACTCATCCTGCAACGATGTTGACGATCTTGCCGGGCACCACGATGACCTTGCGCACGGTCTGCCCTTCCAGAAAGGCTGCCACATTGGGTTGTGCGCGCGCCAGCGCTTCGGCTTCTTCCTTCGAGGCGCTGGCGGACATCTCAATGGTACCGCGCAGCTTGCCGTTCACCTGAACCGCCAACGTGAGCGTGTCGCGCACCAATGCTGCTTGATCCACCTTCGGCCACGGCTGGTCGTCCAGCACCGTTTGCGAGTGGCCCAGCGCCTGCCACAGCGCGTGACTGACGTGGGGCACTACCGGGTTGAGCAGCAACACCATGGTTTCCAATGCTTCATGGCGTACGGCGCGGCCCTGGTCGCTCTGGTCGGTAAATTTGCCGAGCGCGTTGAGCAGCTCCATCAATGCAGCGATTGCCGTGTTGAACGCATGACGGCGACCAAAATCGTCGCTGACCTTCTGAATGGTTTCGTGCAGCTGGCGACGCAGCGTTTTCTGGCCGGCATCGAGCTTCGACGGATCGACTTCCGGATGATCCGGCTGGCCGACGTGCGTGGTCACTTCGCGCCAGAAGCGGCGCAGAAAGCGCGCCATGCCTTCCACGCCCGCCTCGCTCCATTCCAGCGATTGCTCGGGCGGCGCGGCGAACATGGAGAACAGGCGCACGGTGTCGGCACCGAATTTCTCTACCATCGCTTGCGGATCGACGCCGTTGTTCTTGGACTTGGACATCTTTTCGGTGCCGCCGATCGACACCGCTTTGCCGTCCGCCTTCAATACGGCGCCAACCACGCGCGCTTTTTCGTCACGCTGGATTTCGACGTCGGCGGGATTGATCCAATCCTTCGAGCCGTCCGCCTTTTCACGGTAGAACGTCTCCGCAATCACCATGCCTTGGCATAGCAGATTGATGGCTGGCTCATCCGAATGCACCAGACCCGCGTCACGCATCAGCTTGTGATAGAAGCGGAAGTACAGCAGGTGCAGGATCGCGTGCTCGATGCCGCCGATGTACTGATCCACCGGCAACCAATAGTTGGCACGTTCGTCCACCAGTCCGTTTGCGCCGGGGCTGGTATAGCGCGCGTAATACCAGCTCGATTCCATGAAGGTATCGAAGGTGTCGGTTTCGCGCTCGGCCGCGCCGCCGCATTGTGGGCAGGTGGTCTTGCGCCATTCGGGATCGGCTTTGATCGGCGATTGCACGCCAGAGAAAGCGACATCTTCCGGCAACACCACCGGCAGTTGATCTTCCGGCACCGGCAGCGCGCCGCAATGCTGGCAATAGATCACTGGAATCGGGCAGCCCCAGTAGCGCTGGCGGCTCACGCCCCAATCGCGCAAACGCCAATTGACGCGGCGATGTCCTTTGCCTGCCGTTTCCAGTTTGCCGGCGATGAAGTCAAAGGCATCACGATAATTCTTGCCATCCATGTCGCCGGAGTTGACCACGCGCATATCGGCGCGCGTCTTGTCCGAGTACCACTCTTTCCAATGCTGCGGATCGTAGGCGGCATCGTCACCGCTCACCGCAATCACCTGCTTGATCGGCAAGTTGTACTTGTGGGCGAATTCGAAATCGCGCTCGTCGTGACCGGGCACTGCCATCACTGCGCCGGTGCCGTAGCCCATCAGCACGAAGTTAGCCACCCATACCGGCACTTCCTCGCCGCTGACTGGGTGAATCGCGAACAGGCCCGTGGCCATGCCGCGCTTTTCCTGCGTTTCCAGCTCGGCTTCGGACACGCCGCCGTGACGCAGCTCTTCCAGGAACGCAGCTAGCTGCGGATGGTTTCCAGCCGCCTTCTGCGCCAGCGGATGTTCACCGGCAATCGATACGAAGGTGACACCCATCAAAGTATCGGGGCGCGTGGTGAACACGGTCAGCGGCTCGACCTCGCCTTCCACGGCGAAGTGGATATCCACGCCTTCGCTACGGCCGATCCAGTTGCGCTGCATGGTTTTCACCGCATCCGGCCAGCCGGGCAGCGTGTCCAGGCCATCGAGCAGTTCTTGCGCGTAGTCGGTGATCTTCAGGAACCACTGCGGAATCTCGCGCTTTTCCACCAGCGCGCCGGAGCGCCAGCCGCGGCCGTCGATCACCTGCTCGTTGGCGAGCACAGTCTGGTCGATCGGGTCCCAGTTCACTACCGCGTTCTTGCGATAGGCCAAGCCCTTCTTCATCAGCCGGGTGAACATCAGCTGTTCCCAGCGGTAGTACTGCGGCTGGCAGGTGGCGAATTCACGCGACCAGTCGATGGCATAGCCCATTGTCTTGAGCTGCTCACGCATGTGGTCGATGTTCTTGTACGTCCATTTGGCCGGCGCGGTGTTGTTCTTGATCGCCGCGTTTTCCGCAGGTAGGCCGAACGCGTCCCAGCCCATCGGCTGGAGCACGTTCTTGCCGGTCATGCGCTGGTAGCGGCTGATGACGTCGCCGATCGTGTAATTGCGCACGTGCCCCATGTGCAGTGCGCCAGAGGGGTATGGCAGCATGGCCAGGCAATAGAACTTCGGGCGGGAGGGATCCTCCTTCACCTCGTACGCGCGCTGCGCGTTCCAATACTGCTGCGCGGCGGATTCCACCGCCTGCGGGATGTAGTCGTTGGAAGAACCCTGGTCTTGATTGTCCTGCATGATCCGCTGCCGTTATGCGTATTCGACGGCGCAGGCGTCCATCGCCGTGCGCTGCGTGGGACCCGGCAGACTAGCAGAAATGGGCGTCAGGCTTCTTCCCCTTCGAGCCCGTAGATTGGGTTACCCCGGACTTGATCCGGGGGTAACCCAACAATGCCGCTCGAAAACGTTGGGTTACACCGCACCAACCCGACCTACGCCCCTGCGGAACGTCATCCGGCAGGGCAGGCCGGCACACGCCCTTCGGCCATGGCCGGAGCCACGCTGGCGATCTGACCGGCCAGCGTCGCCAGCGCCTGCTGATGCCCGGCTACCAACCCCGTATAGCCCTGCCCCACACTTTGCTCGATACGGCTACTACAGGTGAGCACGGCCTGACTGCCGAGTTCGCGGACCGTCCAGGTGGCATCGATCTGCGCATAGTTGCCCGGTGAGGAATCGAAACGGCGCAGGTCCACTTTGATACGCAGCACTGCCTTGCCATGCGCGGGAGCAGTGCCACTGATGTCCTGTGCATGGGTGCGTCGAGCAAGCTCCACCACCAATGCACCACGCACTTCATCTGCCAGCGGCGCGGCCCAACGTTCCCCATTGAGTAAGGTGACCGACTGCCCACCCTGGCGCACGACCAATTGCGGCACGTCATCCTGAGCGGGCACGCCTATCGGCATCAGCTCGAACTGAAAGTTCGCAGACGGCGCTGCACTTTCGGCCTGCGCGCTGTCGGGCGCCGGAATCAACGTGTAGTAGTGCAGTGGCGCCGAGGAGCACGCGGCCAAGACTGCCGCGCCCAACACCGCCATCAGGTGTCGCATACGAATCATGGCTTGCTCCCTTGCTGCGGCTGGGCGGTGGACGAACCGTCGCTGTTTTCGGGCGGCGCATCCTTCGTACGTCCGCGAATCAGTGAGCTCGGCTGGACGTTCAAGTAATCGGTGAGCGTGCGCAACGAGCGCGCCATGCGTTGCAGCTCCTGCAAGGTGCCGCTGAGGTTCTGCTGCAGCGGCGAATCCGCCGACAGTGCATTGTTGGCCGTGCCCAGCGTCTGGTTGGCACCCTTGAGCGTCTCCTTGAAGGCCGGCAGCACGTCGCCGTTGAGCTGCTTGATCGTGCCGTCGAGATCGGCCAACGTGTGATTGAGGTTGTTGCCGATTGCGTCGAATGGAATCTTGTTCAACTTGTCGACGATCTCCGCCATCTGCTCCTGCAGCTTGTCGAAGCTGCCGGGGATGGTGGGAATTTGCAGCGGCCGCGCGTTCGGATCGTAATCCAACGCCTTGGGCGCCTTCGGCTCGATATCCAGCGAAATGAACAGCTGACCGGTAAGCAGATTGCCCACCTTGGCCTGCGCGCGCAGGCCTTGTGCAACCAGCGTGGTCACGACCTTCGACATGTCCTCGTCCCCCTTGGACCGGGCAATCTCAGTCAGCTTGGCATTCGCACGGCCTAGCCGTTCGGGATAGATCAACGCGCCCACGTAGATGGGGAACTTGTTGGTCTTTTCGTCGTAATCCATGCGGATGGATACGACGCGGCCAAAGTTGATGCCGCGGAATTCCACCGGCGCATCCACCGCCAGGCCGCGCACCGGCTGATCGAAGCGCATGACGATATAGCGCGGCTCGCCATCCGGCGGAGCCATCGCATTGGCTTGCGTATCGAACAGGGTGAAGGTGGTGTTCTCGGGGACCGGCTTTTCGTTGGGATGCGGGCCAGGCGCATCGTTGAACGCCACGCCGCCGGCCAACACGGTGGCCAGCGATTGCGTATTGAGCTTCAAGCCGTCTGCGCTTATCGCTATATCCACGCCACTGGCATTCCAGAAGCGCGATTCCGTGCTGACAAAGCGGTCGTAGGGACTATCCACAAAAATTTGCAGCGTGACGCCCTTGCCGTCTTCATCGAGCTTATAGGAAGCAACGCGCCCCACCTGGATGCGCCGGTAATACACCGGGGAACCGATATCCAGCGACCCCAGATCGCCGGCATGCAAAACAAAACTCTTGCCGCGCGAGTCGTGCAGTACCGACGGCGGATTTTCCAGACCGACAAAATCGGTCTGCGGCTGCTGGGACTTACCCACGTCCACACCAATGAACGAACCCGACAGCAACGTATCGATACCTGACACGCCACCCAGTCCAATGCGCGGGCGCACCACCCAGAAGCGCGAATCCGATACGGCGATGTCGGACGCACTCTTTTCCAGATCCACTTTCACAACCACTTTGCTGTGATCCTGACTCAGGCGGATACCGGTGACCTTGCCGATCACCACGTCCTTGTACTTCACCACCGTCTTGCCCGATTCCAGGCCCTGCGCGCTTTCGAAGCTGATGTTGATGGCAGGCCCTTGCTGCCGCCACGCGTTGATCACCAACGACAAGCCGACCAGCGCCGCCACGGCCGGCACCAGCCAGATCCACGCAGCGTTCACGCGCTTGCGCCGCACCACCGGTTCGGGAAAATTGCCGCCTGCGCCAGGTTGGTTTTCAGAGCCTGTTGTCATATCCCAAATACCCCGCGCCGGAAGCTGTTTGCCCGCAGGGCAAGGAAGAACGAATGGGTGTATGTCGATACATGATTGAGTGATGACGCTGCCATGCGGGCAAACAGACCCGGCGAGGGGTGTTTGGAATATGACAGCAGGCTCTTTTTAGTCATCTTCGTCCTTGCAATCCCATATCAGGCGGGGGTCGAAACTCTGCGAGGCCAGCATGGTAAGTATCACGGTCAGCCCGAAGTACACCACCCCCGGCAGCGGCTCCACCTGGCTGAAGAAGCCGAACTGCACCAAGGCGGTTAGCAGCGCGACCACAAACACGTCCAGCATGGACCAATAGCCGATGAACTCCACCAGCCGGTACAGCATGGAACGCTGCCGGCGTGCCCAACTGCTACCTCGATGCGCGCTCAGCAGCAGTGTGCTTATCACCAGAAACTTCATCATCGGTACCACGATGCTGGCGGTGAACACGATGACAGCCAGATCCGGCGATCCCTTCACCCACAGCTCGATCACGCCACTGAGGATGGTGTTGTCGTCCACGTCGCCCAGGCTGGCCGTGCGCATGATGGGCAGCACGTTGGCAGGGATATAGAAGATGAAAGCCGCAATCAAAAGTGCCCAGGTGCGAGCGCAGCTGAAGGGTTTGCGCCGATGCAGGGTGCTGCCACAGCGTGGGCATGCGGCGTTATCCATTTGCGTGTCGCGGCAAATCTGGCCGCAGACGTGGCAGCCGATCAATCCCAGCTCATGCGCACGTGGCAAGGCGGTCATGATGCAGGCTCCGCGGGAACCCTGTCCCACAGCTGACGCAGATCGATGCCCGAGAAAACCGTGATTAGCAGTGCCAGCGCCGCATAGGCAAATGCACCGATGTTGGGCGTCACATCAAAATAAAGCTGCGCCTTGACGATCGACACCAGCACACCGAGCACGAACACCTCGCTCATCGTCCACGGCGCGATGTAATGCAGCACCACCATCAGCGACACGAAACCGGGAGCACGCTGTCCTTTGCGGCCGAAGATCAGCAGCCAGCCCAATATCCCCATCTTGCACAGTGGGAAGAAGAACAACGTGCACGCGGCCAGCACCGCCACCACCTGCGAGTGCTCTTTCCACATCATGATGATGATGCCCCACAGGGTGGCGTGAATTTCTTCGCCGTTGAGGCCTAGCGTGATGATTGGCCACACGTTCGCCTGCACGAACACCACCATCACCGTCACCACCAGCGCCAGCATGGTATTCAGGCTGATGCGCTGATGCCGCTCCAGCACTGCATTGCAACGCGCGCAGCGGGCGACCTCGCCACGCACCAGCTCCCGGCGCTGGTGCACGGTATCGCAGTGCTCGCAGATCAACAGCGTCGATGACGTCGCTTTCTGCGCTTGCTCGATGGCGGCCGGGGGAGTGCTCATGCCGGCGATTCTCGCAAATCCTTAAGCGTCTTGCGCACACTTGATATGCTGCGCGCTGCCCCGATGTGTCTGGGGTTCATCCATCCGGAGCTTGCCGTGAACGCCGCTGTTTCCCCGCACATTTTTGACGTTGATCAGGACAACTTCGAAACCGAAGTGCTGCAAGGCTCGCTGCAGACCCCCGTGCTGGTGGATTTCTGGGCCGAATGGTGCGGCCCGTGCAAGTCATTGGGTCCGTTGCTGGAAAAACTTGCCGCGGAATACAACGGCGCGTTCCGGCTCGGCAAGGTGGACGTGGACAAGAACCAGGAACTGGCGGGTGTCTTCGGCATCCGCAGCATTCCCACCGTGATCCTCGTGAAAGACGGCCAGATCCTCGACGGCTTCGCCGGTGCCCTTCCCGAGGGCCAACTGCGCCAGTTCCTTTCACGTCACGTCCAACCGCTGGAAGGCGACTTCGAAGAAGCGCCGGAAGAAGAAGCCCTGCCAGAGTCCCCCGAGCAAGCGATCAATCGCCTGCAGCAGGAAATCGCCGCCAGTCCGAATCGTCCCGAGCTCAAGCTCGACCTGGCCATCGCGCTGGCACAAGCCGGCCAAGCCACCGCAGCCGAAGCAGAACTCAACGCCCTGCCCGCCAACCTCGCCACCGACACACGCGCCGTACGCCTGCGCAGCCAACTCGACCTGGCTCGTTCGCTCGAAGGCACACCGCCGATGGAAATGCTGCAGCAACGCGTTCATGCCAATCCACAAGATTGGGAAGCGCATGATTTGCTGGGCGTGCGCTTGCTGCTTGGCAACGATCCCGCTACGGGCTTGGAGCATTGGTTGTTGATGCTTGAGAAAGCCCGCGACTGGAACGAAGGCCAAGCTAAGAAGCGTCTGCTGGCTGCGTTTAATACGTTGGACGATGCAGAGCTGGTAGGCCGTTATCGCAGGCGAATGGCATCGCTGCTGTTCTGATGCATTAACCCATACGCCCAAGTATGGCAAGCTGAGAGCTTCTTCGTCGGAGCTCTCCATGCGCGCATCCACCTTCCGCTGCCTGCTCAATCTGTGGCCGCCGTTCCTGTTCAGCGGCATTCGCCTGCTGAGCCTGGATGATGACTACACCGAAGCGAAGGTGGTGTTGCGGTTGCGGCCATGGAACCGGAATTACGTGCGCACGCAATTCGGTGGCAGCTTGTTCGCGATGGCCGATCCATTCTGGATGCTGCTGATCCTGCATCACATAGGCAAAGATCACTTCGTGTGGGACAAGGCTGGAACCATCGATTTTGTTGCGCCGGGGCGCGAGGATGTCTACGCCCATTTCAAGCTCGAACCCGGCATGCTCGATGAACTGCGTACGGCTGCCGCGAAGGGTGAGAAAGTGCTGCGCTGGTTCGACGTGTCGGTCAAAACGGCAGCGGGAGAAGTGGTGGCAGTCGTGCGCAAACAGCTTTATGTCCGGTTGAAGCCGCGGCATCGCTGACAGCAGTGACGCTAAACCTGATCGTTTTCGGATAGCGACACGCTTTCCGCATCCGCCATCTGCTCAAGCATGACTTCTACGCTTTACACGCTCTTGCGGGCGAATTTCGCCATGCGCGAAGAAAATTCACCGCGAAGCGTTCAGTCCTACAATAGGGCGCCCCCCCCCCGCCGAGTCGACCATGCCCCAGCTGCGTCTGAAACGCTATCTCATCACGGGTCTTCTGACCTTCATGCCGCTTTGGGTGACGTGGCTGGTCTTCAAATTCATCGTTGGTTTTTTGGCCGATCTTGGTGCGCCGTTGGTGGCGGCATTCGTGGGGGCCTTGGGTTGGGTATCGCCGCAAGTGGCGGAGCAGCTCAGCCATGGTTGGGTGACCTATGTATTGGCACTGCTGCTCACGGTCATCACGTTGTATATGCTCGGCTTTCTTGCCAACCGCATGATCGGCCAGCGTTTCCTGCACGCGTTCGACAATTTGCTGCAGCGTATTCCGCTGGTGGACACCATTTATGGCGGCACCAAGAAATTGATGACCGTGCTGCAGAACAAACCCAGCGGCGCGCAGCGCGTGGTGTTGGTGGAGTTTCCGCGCAAGGGCATGCGGGTGGTGGGTTTTGTGACGCGGGTGATGCAAGAGGAAGGCACCGGACGCGAGATGGCTGCGGTGTTTATTCCCACCACGCCCAACCCTACCGGCGGTTATCTGGAGGTGGTGCCGCTGAATGAGTTGACGCCCACCGACTGGACGATGGATCAGGCCATGGCTTTCATTATTTCCGGCGGCGCGGTGGCGCCCGATATCTTGCCGGCTTCGCCCTCGGCATTACCGGACCATAGACCGGAGAGCCATGCATGATCGCGCGCCGGTTTGGGCTTGCGGCTTTGCTTGGTGTGATCGCTCTAAGTGCGCAAGCCACCGGACCGCACGATACCGGCTGGGCAACACCTGCAGAAACATCGCAATTCCGTACCACACCGAGCTACGCGCAGACCCAGGCCTATTTGGAGCGACTGCAACAGGCCGCACCGGACAAGATCAAACTGGAAAGCTTTGGCATCACGCCGCTGGGCCGCCCGATGACGGTGGTGGTCGCCAGCAGCGATGGCGCATTTACGCCCGACGCCGCGCACGCCGCACATAAACCTATCATTCTGCTGCAAGCAGGCATTCACCCCGGCGAGATTGAAGGCAAGGATGCCGGCCTGATGTTGTTGCGCGATATCGCGGTGACCGGCAAGCATCCGCACCTGCTCGATCATCTGGTGCTTGTCTATATTCCTGTATTGAGCGTGGATGGACACGAATACAGCTCCCCCTACAACCGCATCAATCAGAACGGCCCAGAGAGCATGGGCTTTCGTGGCCAGTCGCAGTATCTCAACCTCAATCGCGATTACATCAAGGCCGATGCGCCTGAAACGTTGGCGTGGTTGAAGCTGTGGCAGAAGTGGCTGCCGGATTTTCTGATCGACGTGCACACAACGGATGGTGCGGATTACCAGTACGACCTTACCTGGTACACCGAAGACCCGCATAAGCTCGATCCTGCTGTTGCCGCATGGCAGCACAAAGCAATCGCCGAACAAGCTATTTCGGCTTATGAAAAGCTCGGCCACAAGGCTTCGATCTATCTGGAATTCAAGGATGGTCGCGATCCACGCAAGGGTATCGAGAATTTCGGTTCAGGATGGCGTTTCTCCACCGGTTACGCAGCGCTGCAGAATCGTCCGGCGCTGCTGATCGAAACGCATATGCTGAAGTCCTACGCGGTGCGCGTGCATGCCGTTTACGATCTGGTGCGCGTAATACTCCAAGGCATTGATCAGGACCCGGCTTCGCTGTTGACCACCACCAGCCAGGCTGATGCTCACACGATTGCCCGCACAAGCGACGCGCACGCGAACGCTCCATTGACCTTCAAGCTCGACCCCACACCCACGCCGTATGAGTTGAAGGGCTATGCCTTCACCCAAACGCATAGTGATATTTCCAACGACACCTGGATTCAGTACGACCCGAGCAAACCGGTCACCTATCGCATCGACAATTGGAACGATCTGCTGCCTGATTTATCAATCACGCCACCGGCTGCTTACATCGTGCCGGGCGAATGGAAAACTGCCATCGCGAAGCTTGATGCACACGGCATCGCCTATCGGCGCATCGGGCATCCGATGAAGGAAGTGGCTGCCACCGCCTATCAACTCGATCAGCCCAGGTGGGCCGATGCACCCTTTGAGGGGCATCTGATGTTGCAGAGTTTCAACCTGCAGGCCCACCCGACGGAGGTGATCCTCCCTGCCGGATCGGTGATCGTGCCGATGAATCAGCGTGCTGCGAATGTGGCTATTCAATTGTTGGAGCCGCAGGCGCCGGATTCGCTACTGCGCTGGGGTTATTTCGATGCCATTTTCGAGGCCAAGGAATTTGGCGAACCGCGCGTGCTGGAAAGACTTGCACGCGACATGATGGAAAAAGATCCCAAGCTGAAGGCGGAGTTCGAGCAGAAGCTGCATGATGATCCTGCGTTTGCAGCGAATAGCCGTGCACGGCTGAATTTCTTCTTTATGCGGTCACCCTGGTACACGGTGCAACGCGTAGGGGCTTATCCAGTGTTGCGAGTAGATGCTGCGCAATTGGCCAATATCGCGACAAAGTAGCTCGTAGCACATAGGTTGCTTTAGCACTGCCGCCAAATCAAAACATTGCGAAACGCCGGGTTACGCCGAGCTAGGGCCTGCACGCAAAACCTCGGCTTGCGCGGGAACAGGCTATTACGAAATTGTGGGCAGGCGTTAATGTTTCTTCATTTGCAGTCGCCGCAACGCAAACGTTGCATGGAAAATATCTACACAAGATCCGCAACTTGTGTTGTCACAAATTTGCTGTGATGCAAAAGATTTTTCGATCCGCACGACGACACCATTACTCCCTGATGATCCCGCATTGCGGCATGCGATATTTCTTTCGAACAAACGGCCGCGACCATGCATTGCCGCACGCGAGGCCGGTGTCCTTGTCAGCTCGGCTCATTTCATTTAGCTTTTAGTGGTAGCGCTAACATTATTTCGCTCCCCTCGACAGAGATTCAAACCCCATGAGCACCCCTTTCATCGGAAAACGCGAATACTTTCCAGGCATCGGCCGCATTCCGTTCGAAGGCCGCGAATCGGACAACCCGCTTGCGTTCAAGCATTACGATGCCGGCAAGAAGATCGACGACAAAACCATGGCCGAGCACCTGCGCTTTGCCGTGTGCTATTGGCATAGCTTCTGCAACACCGGGCATGACCCGTTCGGTCCCGGAACGCGCAACTACCCCTGGGACGCCGAAACCACCCCGATCGCGCGTGCGGAAGCAAAGGTCGATGCGGCGTTCGAGTTCTTCACCAAGCTGGGCGCGCCCTATTACTGTTTTCACGACATCGATCTTGCACCGGATGCCGATGACATCGGCGAGTACGAGAGGAATCTCAAGCATGTGGTCGCACTGGCCAAGGAGCGCCAGAAGACCAGCGGCGTCAAATTGCTGTGGGGCACGGCGAACCTGTTCAGCCACCCGCGCTACATGAATGGTGCGGCGACCAATCCCGATTTCGCAGTGGTCGCACGCGCTGCGGTCCAGATCAAGGCCGCGCTGGAAGCGACGGTTGAACTTGGCGGCGAGAACTATGTGTTCTGGGGTGGGCGCGAAGGTTACGCGTCGCTGCACAATACCAACATGAAGCGCGAGCTGGATCACTTCGCCCGCTTCCTCACCATGGCGCGCGACTATGGCCGCAGCATCGGCTTCAAGGGCAACTTCCTGATCGAGCCCAAGCCCATGGAACCGATGAAACACCAGTACGATTTCGACTCCGCCACGGTCGCCGGCTTTCTGCGGAAGCACGGCCTGGACAAAGATTTCAAGCTCAACATCGAGGCCAACCACGCCACGCTGTCGGGGCATACATTCGAGCATGATCTGCAAGTGGCATCCGATCACGACCTGCTCGGCAGCATCGATGCCAACCGTGGCAATGCTCAGAACGGCTGGGATACCGATCAGTTTCCGACCGATCTCTACGACACGGTCGGCGCCATGATGGTTGTGCTTCGCCAAGGCGGGCTGGCTCCCGGTGGCCTGAATTTCGATGCCAAAGTGCGGCGCGAATCCACCGATGCAGATGATCTGTTCCTGGCGCATATCGGCGGCATGGATGCGTTTGCGCGCGGGCTGGAGGTTGCCCATGCGTTACTGACGCGCTCACCTTGGGAGACCTGGCGCGCTGAGCGCTATGCCGGCTTCGATCACGGCGCAGGCAAAGACTTCGCGCAGGGCAAGTTGAACCTTGCCGACTTGCGTGATCTCGCCATCAAGCAAGGTGAGCCTGCCAAGCGCAGCGGCAAGCAGGAGCGTTACGAAAATCTGCTCAACCAATATTTGATGTTCTGATATGCGCGATCAGCGGCAGGCTCGATCGCACCGTTTCGCCGTCAGACGGGAAGCCGTTGCGAGCCTAGGCTTTTTTGCCGGACGCCGCACGCAGTGGAGCGACCGAATCGCGCAACACCAACTGGTGTGCGACGACCTGGTGAACCACCACGCGCGGCTCGCTTTCCTTGCGGCGAATGGCGCGCAGCAGAATATCGATGGCTGCGTCCGCCATCGCCAAAATGGGTTGGCGAATGGTAGTGAGTTCAGGCCATACGGTGGTGGCGGCGGAGCTGTCGTCGAAGCCCACGATGGACAGATCGCGCGGCACGTCGATACCACGGCGATGGGCGACCGACACCGCCGCCGCACCCATGTCATCGTTACCGGCGAAAATGGCGGTGGGCGGTTTGCGCAACGCAAGCAGTTGCTCCACTGCCGGAAGCGCGGAGCGATAGGTGAAATTACCTTGCCGAACCAGCGCGGTATCCAGGGGAATCCCCGCTTCCTTCAGCGCAGCTTGATAGCCCTCGAAACGACGCGAGCTGGCGCTCTGACTGGGATTGCCCTTGATACAGGCGATGCGCGTGTGCCCCATCTTGATCAGATGCTCGGTGATTTCCTTGCCCGCCAGGAAGTCATCGATGCGCACACCGGAAATGTCGGGATTGAAGTGTCCCGCGGCGATCGCCACCACGTGTACGCCTGCCTTGACCAGTTCGTCGATCACCGTCTTCGATTCGCACAAGGGCGGCGGCAGGATGACACCAGCCACTTTTTTCGCCAGCGCGCGTGCCGCCTTGCGCTCGGTGCCTGCGCCAAGCTCGTCCCAGTCGGCGATGACCAGTTGTGCCGCCGAACGCGCCGCGCCGTGCAAGGTTCCCATCAACAGCTCGCGCAAATAAGCGCCACTAGGGTCGGTGTAGATGAGCGCGATGCGCGCGTCTTGTGCAGCCGCCAACGAACTCGCCGCCGCGTTGGGGACGTAGCCGAGTTTTTTCACAGCTTCCATCACCCGCTCGCGGGTCTCGTCACGCACCTTGCTGTGGCCGTTGACGACACGCGATACCGTCATCGGCGACACCTTGGCGAGCGCAGCCACCTCATCGATGGTGACGGCGCCACCCTTGCGGCGCACCGATTTCCTGCTTGTCCTCTTCAATGTCGTTTCCTTTTTAGCGAATCCGCCACTGTCAAAGGCGCAACGTGGTCGCAGCAGACATCGTCGTCTGTCATTTGAAACGGATATGAGCGTATTTTTGCACATGTTAGCGATAACAGGATCACCCAGCGAAGGGTCCGCCAGGTACCGGCAAACCATGATGCCGCTGTTTTGCCGAACCATCGCCGCCGCGGCATTAATGCTCACCGCAGTGCTATGCATGGCACAGGCGCATGCCGAAGACGGCCATGAGCTGTGGCTGCGCTATCACCCGCTTGCCGTCCAACAAGTCCAACAGCACCGAAGCCACGCCTCGCAGCTGATCGCCGATGCCGCCACACCCACGCGCGCAGCGGCTCGCGCGGAATTGCTGCGCGGCATGCAAGGCTTGCTGGGAATGCCCCCGCCGCTCTCGGGTACGGTGACGCGCGACGGCGCAATCATCGCGGGCACGCCTGCATCGTCGCCGCTCATTGCACGGCTGGGCTTGGATATCTCCAGGCTCGGCAAAGAAGGTTACGTGATCCGCAGTGTCACGCTGCAAGGCCACGCCGCTACGGCCATTATCGGCAACGACGATATCGGCGTGCTGTACGGTAGCTTCCATTTCCTGCGCCTGTTGCAAACCGCGCAACCCATCGATCACCTGGATATCACCGAAGTGCCGCGCGTCAAGCTGCGCGTGCTCGACCACTGGGACAACCTCGACGGTAGTGTCGAGCGCGGGTACGCCGGCACGTCGATCTGGGATTGGTGGAAGCTGCCGGACTGGATATCGCCGCGCTATACCGACTATGCGCGCGCCAACGCGTCCATCGGCATCAATGGCGTGGTGCTCAATAACGTCAATGCCGATGCCTCGATTCTCTCCTCTGCGTATCTGAAGAAAGTTGCAGCTTTGGCGGACGTGTTTCGTCCTTATGGCATCCATGTCTATCTCAGTGTCCGCTTCAGTGCGCCCATCGAAATTGGAGGCTTGAAGACGGCCGATCCGCTCGATCCGAACGTGCAGCGCTGGTGGCGCGAGAAGACCGATGAAATCTATAGACTTGTTCCAGATTTCGGCGGCTTTCTGGTCAAGGCCAATTCAGAAGGCCAACCCGGCCCGCAAGACTACAAACGCACCCACGCCGATGGCGCCAACCTGTTCGCCGATGTCCTTGCGCCGCATGATGGGGTAGTGATGTGGCGCGCGTTCGTCTATTCGCAAAACAATGCGCAAGACCGCGCAAAACAAGCGTACAGCGAATTCAAGCCGCTCGATGGCCGCTTTCGTGCCAACGTACTTTTGCAAGTGAAAAACGGGCCGGTCGATTTTCAACCGCGTGAGCCGTTCAGCCCGCTGTTCGGCGCGATGCCGAACACGCCGTTGATGATGGAATTCCAGATCACCAAGGAATACCTGGGCTTTGCCACACACCTGGTCTATCTCGGACCGCTGTACGAAGAGGTGCTATCGGCCGACACGATGGCGAAGGGCAAGGGCTCCACGGTGGCGAAAGTAGTCGATGGTTCCATGGACGGGCATGCGCTGAGCGGCATGGCAGGTGTCGCCAACATCGGCAGCGATCGCGACTGGTGCGGCTCCGATTTCAATCAGGCCAACTGGTACGTGTTTGGCCGTCTCGCCTGGAATCCGACGCTGTCCTCGCGCTCGGTTGCCGAAGAGTGGGTAAGGATGACCTTCAGCAACGACCAAGGCTTCGTCAAGCCCGTCGTCGACATGATGATGGGCTCGCGCGAAGCGGCCGTCGACTACATGACCCCGTTGGGGCTGCATCATCTGATGGGACCCGGCCATCATTACGGCCCTGCCCCGTGGGATGCTAGCGAAGCACGCGCCGATTGGCGGCCCGTCAACTATCACCGCGCAGATCGCCAAGGCATTGGCTTTGATCGAACACGCACGGGCAGCGATGCGATCGATCAATATGCTCCTCTCGTTACCGCGCAATGGAACGATCCCCGGCGAACACCCGCAACGCTGCTGCTGTGGTTTCACCATGTGCCGTGGAACTACCGCATGTCATCGGGTCAAACGCTGTGGTACGAACTGGTGGCGCATTACACGCATGGCGTCGATGAAGTGAAGCGGATGCGCGATTCATGGCGGCGCCTCGATGGTCATATCGATGCCGAACGCTATCGAAAAACCGCTGCCTTCCTGGCAATCCAAGAGCACGAGGCGCAATGGTGGCGCGATGCCAGCATTGCGTACTTCCAAAAAATGTCAGGCCTTCCGCTGCCGCCGGGATTCGCGCCGCCGCTGCACCCGTTGTCGTACTACGAGTCACTGTCGTTCCATAACGTGCCGGGACATTCGTCATGGTGAGCAAGTTCTCGCAGATCAGATTTCGCAGCGCCGTCGCAACACTGCTTGCACTCTCCGGCGTTCATGCGGTGCATGCAACGGATGAGCATGCGCTATCGCTGTTGAACCCGCTCTTCCAGGATCACGCTGTCGTGCAGCGCGACCAAGCCAATCCGGTGTGGGGCCTCGCCCGGCCTGGCGAGGCCTTGGATATCGCATTCGCCGGTCGCACCATCCACGCGCGCGCCGACGCCGGCGGACATTGGGAAGCATCGCTACCGGCACTGCCTGCAGGCGGCCCTTATACGCTCACCGCCAGCTCCGCCGATGGCAGTCAAACCGTTCATGACGTACTGGTCGGCGACGTGTGGCTGTGCTCGGGTCAATCCAACATGGTGTTGCAGGTCAAGCGTGCACTGGATGCGCGTGCGGAAGTGCAGGATGCATCCAACGACCGAATTCGCATGCTGACCGTGGATGACGTCAGCAGCGTCACCCCGCTGCAAAGCATTCCTGCTTCCGATCATTGGCTGAAAGTCACGCCGGATACCGTGGCCGAATTCTCTGCCGCTTGCTATTTCTTTGCGCGCGAACTGCAGAAAAATGTTCCCGTGCCTATGGGCTTGATCGTTGCCGCATGGGGCGGCTCACGCATCGAACCCTGGATGAGCGAGGCAGCGCTCCGCAAGGTTGGTGGCTACGACACGTCACTGGACCTGCTCGCCTTGTATCGCAAGAACCCGGCACGTGCCGGCGAGCAGTGGAGTCGTTTGTGGCAGTCATGGTGGCGCTCCCGTCCCGGCGTCACGAACAACGATGAACCCTGGAATCCCGATCACCTTACCGAGACGGGTTGGCTCAACGCTCCGCTTGAGCTTGGACCGTGGCAACACTGGAACAAACCGGAACTCGCCGACTTCACCGGCATGCTGTGGTATCGCACCACCGTAACCTTGACCAAGGCACAAGCGGCTCAGCACGCCGTGCTGAACCTGGGAGCCGTCAACGAAATCGACCAGACCTGGGTGAATGGGCATTGGGTCGGCACGGGTTATGGCGGCGGCGATCTTCGCGCTTACGCGGTACCTCAAAGCGTGCTGCATGAAGGCAAAAACCTGATCGCCGTCAATGTGCTCAACACCTATCGCGACGGCGGCATCTACGGTCCGGCATCGCAACGTGCGCTGCGCATGGCCGATGGTTCCAGCGTACCGTTGGACGACTGGCAATATCAGATCGTTCCATCGGCCTATGGCTCGCCACCGCATGTGCCGTGGCAATCCACGTCCGGATTGACCACGCTCTACAACGGCATGATCGCTCCGCTTGGCCACTACGGTCTTCGCGGCGCGCTGTGGTACCAGGGTGAATCGAACACCGGCGAAGCCGCCAGTTACCGCGCATTGCTGGAGGCATGGCGCGCGGACGAACGCGCACGCTTCGGCGCCAACCTGCCGGTGCTCATCGCACAACTGTCGAGCTACGGCCCTTCGCCGATGCATCCGGGTGAAAGCGGCTGGGCGGATGTGCGCGAAGCGCAGCGTCTGGTTGCGGCGGAAGATGCTCGCTCCGGGCTCGCCGTTTCCGTGGACATCGGCGAGCGCTACGACATCCATCCGGCCAACAAGCAGGAACTGGGACGTCGCCTTGCGCGTGCAGCGCGCCGCGTCGTCTACGGCGAAACACTGGCGCCGTCAGGTCCCACACCGGCGTCGGCGCAGCAAAGCGGCGATACGGTCACGCTCACCTTCGACGATGTGAGTGAGCATCTTGTCGCTTACAGCGCCGATAACCCGATCGGCTTCGAACTTTGCGGTGCCAAACCGGACTCGTGTTACTACGCCGCAGCGGATATCCACGACAAACAGGTCGTCCTGCATGCGCGCCCTCCCGCGAGCAGCGTGACACGCGTGCGCTACTGCTGGGCTGACAGCCCGATCTGCACGCTCTACGACGAGGCCCGCCTGCCAGCCGGCCCGTTCCAGCTAAGCATCTCACCCACACATTCTCATCCATGAGTACCGCCATGAGCACTTCTCCCGCCTCTGAAACAACCTCGCATGGTTCCCATCGCGATCGCGAGATTGTTGGCGCCCGCGTCATCGTCACCTGCCCCGGGCGCAACTTCGTCACGCTCAAGATCGAAACGCGTTCGGGCATCACCGGCCTGGGCGATGCCACGCTCAACGGGCGCGAGCTTGCGGTGGCCTCCTATCTACAGGATCACGTGGTGCCGAACCTGATCGGCCGCGATGCAGGCCGCATCGAAGACATCTGGCAATTTCTCTATCGCGGCGCTTACTGGCGTCGCGGCCCGGTGACCATGACCGCCATTGCGGCTGTGGACGTGGCGCTGTGGGACATACTCGGCAAGCTTGCCGGTATGCCGATCTACCAATTGCTGGGCGGACGCTCGCGCGAAGGAGCGCTTGTCTACGGCCACGCCAACGGGCGCGACATCGCTGAAGCCAGCGACGCTGTGGGCCGCTTCATCGAACAGGGTTTTCTCGCGGTGCGCGCCCAATGCGGCGTGCCCAGTGTGAAGAAGGCTTACGGCATTTCCAGCGGCAAGGCATACGAGCCGGCGGAAAGCGAATTGCCACTCGAAACCGTGTGGTCGACACCCAAGTATCTGGAGACCGTTCCGCAATTGTTCGAACGCCTTCGCGCCGAGCATGGCAGTGAGGTTCATCTGCTGCATGACGTGCATCACCGCCTCACGCCGATCGAAGCGGCACGGCTCGCGCGCGACCTGGAGCCCTTCCGCCTGTTCTGGCTGGAAGACGCCACGCCGGCGGAAAACCAGAAATCGTTCGAGCTCATTCGGCAACACTCGACCACACCACTGGCCGTAGGCGAAGTGTTCAACTCGATCTGGGATTGCAAGCATCTCATCGAGAACCAACTGATCGATTACATCCGCACCACCATCGTGCACGGCGGCGGCATTACTCACCTGCGTCGCGTGGCCGATTTCGCAGCGCTGCATCAGGTACGCACCGGTTTCCACGGTGCTACGGATTTGTCTCCGGTGTGCATGGGTGCGGCGCTACACTTCGATACGTGGGTGCCGAACTTCGGCATCCAGGAGTACATGTTCCACGCCGACGAGACCAACGACGTATTCCCGCACGATTACGTGTTCCGCGATGGCCGCCTGCATTGCGGCGAAGCGCCGGGGCATGGCGTCGGCATGGATGAAAAACTGGCTGCGCGGTTTCCGTATGCGCCCAAGCAGTTGCCTGTCGCGAGGCTCGAAGATGGAACCATGTGGGATTGGTGAGCACCAGGGACGGCGCCCTTCCCTGCGTGCAGGGGAGGGCTGGGGTGAGGCGAGCGAAGCTCGCGTCCGGCCACGCCGGACTGAGCTCAGGGCACGAATGAGCATCCTCGCCAGATTCGCTTCACCCCACCCCAACCCTCCCCTACTACACGTCGGGAAGGGAGCTGATCAGGCAAGTTGAAAGTCATGCCGTCACGCGACATACGTCAGCAAAAAGGAATTCCATGAACAAGCCACGCTGCAAAGCCCTCTTTGCCACCCTCATGCTGACCGTAAGCGCGGCAGCCTGGTCGCAAACACCCCTCTACAAGAACTCCACCCGTAGCTTCGAAGAACGCGCAGCCGACCTCGTCTCGCGCATGACCCTCGAAGAAAAAGTCTCCCAAATGCAAAACGTCGCGCCCGCGATCCCGCGCCTCGACATCCCCGCCTACGACTGGTGGAACGAGGGCCTGCACGGCGTAGCCCGCGCCGGGCAGGCGACAGTTTTCCCGCAGGCCATCGGCTTGGCGGCCACGTTCGACACAACGCTGATGCACCAGGTCGCCACCACCATCAGCGACGAAGCACGCGCCAAGTACAAAGAGTTCCAGCGACGCGATATGCACGGACGCTACGAAGGCCTTACGTATTGGTCGCCCAACATCAACATCTTCCGTGATCCACGTTGGGGCCGCGGACAGGAAACCTATGGCGAAGATCCGTTCCTGACTTCGCGCATGGGCGTGGCTTTCGTACGCGGCATGCAGGGCGACGATCCCAAGTATCGCAAGCTCGACGCCACCGCCAAACACTACGCCGTGCATAGCGGCCCGGAATCGGAGCGCCATCGTTTCGACGTCCATCCCAGCGAACGCGACCTCTACGAAACCTATCTGCCGGCTTTCCAGGCGCTGGTGCAGGAAGCCAAGGTCGATGCGGTGATGGGTGCTTACAACCGTGTCGACGGCGCATCGGCATCGGCCAGTCCACGTCTGCTGCAAGACATCTTGCGCAAGCAGTGGGGTTTCGACGGCTACACCGTTTCCGATTGCGACGCGGTAGAAGACATCTATCAGCAACACAAGATCGTGCAGACCGCTGAACAGGCCGCTGCGCTGGCGGTAAAGAACGGCATGGACCTCAACTGCGGCCAAACCTACGCCGCACTCACGCAAGCTGTTCACGATGGCCTGATTGCGGAAAGCGATATCGACCATGCCCTGAAGCAACTGATGGTGGCGCGTTTCCGCCTTGGCATGTTCGACCCGCCAGCGCTCGTACCCTGGTCGCGCCTGCCCTACTCGGTCAATCAGTCTGCGCAACACGACGAGCTGGCACGTCGCGCCGCGGATGAATCGATCGTGTTACTCAAGAACAACGGCATGCTGCCTTTATCGCCCGATGTGCGACACATCGCGGTGATCGGCCCGACGGCCGACGACATCGCTCCGCTGCTCGGCAACTACCACGGCACACCGAAGGCACCGGTAACGATCCTGCAAGGCATCCGCGAAGCAGCCCCGCATGCTGAGGTGGTCTACGCGCGCGGCACGCAGCTGGTCGAAGGCATTCAAGGCTCCGACACGGCGAGCTTGAAGAACGCTCGCCAAAAGGCATTGGATGCTGTGCAGAAAGCCGACGTGGTGATCTTCGTCGGTGGCCTCACTGCCGATCTGGAAGGCGAGGAAATGAAGGTCAATTATCCAGGGTTTGCAGGTGGCGACCGAACCGATCTGCGCTTGCCGGCCACGCAGGAAAAACTGTTGGAAGCGGTACAAGCCACTGGCAAGCCGGTGGTGCTGGTGCTCACGTCCGGTTCGGCGCTCGCCATCGACTGGGCCAAGCAGCAGGTGCCCGCCATCTTGCTGGCGTGGTATCCGGGCCAACGCGGTGGCACGGCGGTAGCGGATGCGTTATTCGGCCGCATCGATCCCGCCGGCCGCCTGCCGATCACCCTCTACAAAGCCGACGAAAAACTGCCGCCGTTCGATGATTACCGCATGGAAGGCCGCACCTATCGTTACTTCAAGGGTGAGCCGCTCTACCCCTTCGGATACGGTTTGTCGTACACGCGCTTCACCTATGCCGATCTTCAGCTCGACCGCACCCACGCCACTTCCCGCGACCACATCAAGATCACGCTGAAAGTGAAGAACACAGGTGAACGCGCCGGCGACGACGTAGTGCAGCTTTACCTGAAACCGCTGCACGCGGCGCATGCACGCGTCAACGAAGAGCTGCGCGGCTTCCAGCGCGTTCACCTGCAGGCCGGTGAAGAGCAAACCGTTGCCTTCGACATCTCGCCGGCAACGGATCTGAAGTACTACGACGATGAGCATCACGCCTATGCCGTCGACCCCGGCAGCTACCGCGCGCAGATCGGCGCATCCAGCACAGATATCCGGCTGGCAAAAGATTTCGCAGTCGAGCCATGACGAGAATGGGCATGCACAAGCAAGCACAAACTGACGCATGCCGCATCGCTTTCTTCGGCGAACTGCTGATGCGGTTGTCGCCGCCAGAAAACGAACTGCCTCTGCAATCGCCACGCTTCAACGTGCATTTCGGCGGTGCGGAGGCGAACGTGGCTGCATCGCTGGCCATTCTCGGCCACCACAGCGTGATGATCAGTGCACTGCCGGACAATCTGCTGGGTCATGCCTGTGCCAGCGAGCTGCGCAAGCATGGCGTGGACACCGGCAGCATCCATCATGCGGAAGGACGCTTGGGCGTGTACTACCTCTCGCCCGGAGCCATGCACCGTCCTTCAGAAGTGTTGTACGACCGGGCGGATTCGGTATTCGCCCTCACCCCGGCCGATGCCTACGATTGGCCGCGCTTGCTGGCCGATGCGCAATGGTTCCACCTGTCGGGGATCAATCTTGCGCTGGGCGAAACCACCGCACGTGCTGCGCTGGCTGCCGTGCACGCAGCGCGTACCGCGGGGGCGTCCATCTCTTTCGACTGCAATTACCGCAGCAAGCTATGGGGATCACGTGCGACGCAGGCTACGGCGCTGCTACGCGAGATTGTCAACGAGGCAGATCTGCTGTTCGGCAACGATCGCGACGTCGCACTGATGCTTGGCATGGATTTTCAGCATGCTGATGCCGGCGACCGGTTTCGTACCGCCGCCGATGCCGCGTTCGCAACATGGCCGCGCTTGCGTCGTATGGCGGCGACCGAGCGCGTGCATCGGAATGTGGACGATCAAGACATCTTCGGCATGATGGCCACGCGCGATCGCATGCTGACGACGGCCACGCATACCCTTGCGCATATCGTCGACCGCATTGGCGGTGGCGATGCATTTGCCGCAGGCCTGATGCACGGTTTGTTCCGCGGCATGCCGGATGAGGCTGCACTCGATTTCGCCATCGCCGCGGCTTGTCTAAAACACTCGATCCAGGGTGACGTGAATCTGCTGCGCGAAGCCGACATGTTTTCGTTCCTGGCACAAGGCGGTTTTGAGGTGAGACGTTGATGGCCCCTATCGCGACTCACGGCTTGCAACGGCTGTCCGAACAGATGCTGGACGATCTGCCATCGACTGTGACCAAGCCTGATTACGCGCTGGACAGCACACGCATCGGCATCGTCCACATGGGTGCAGGCGCCTTCCATCGCGCGCATCAAGCTGTCTATATCGATGACCTGCTCGCGGCACATCCCGATTGGGCGATATGCGGCGTGTCCCTGCACAGTAACGACGTGCGCGACGCGCTGCGTCCTCAGCATGGTCTTTACACATTGCTGTTGTTGGGCCAACAGACCCAATTGCGCGTGATCGGTTCGATTCGCGAACTGCTTTGCGCACGCGATGAATCTGCCGCCGTCCTCGCACGCCTGGCCGATCCCGCGGTGCGACTGGTAACGCTGACGATTACCGAAAAGGGCTATTGCCTGGCCGGCCAGGATCTGGACACCGCCCATCCCGAGATCATGCACGATCTCGCTTTGCCGGACTCGCCGCACAGTGCCATCGGCTACATCGTGGCTGGATTGCGCCAGCGCCGGAAGCTTGGACTTGCGCCCTACACCGTGCTCAGTTGCGACAACCTTGCAGAGAACGGCCATCGTCTGCGACGGGCGGCATCGCAATATGCACGGCAGATCGACCCCGAGCTGGCAGACTGGATCGATGCGCAGGTGAGCTTTCCGTGCTCCATGGTCGACAGCATCACGCCTTCGACCGACGATGCGTTGCGGGACCGCATCAGCCATGAATGGGGCTACGTGGATGCATGGCCGATTCAACGCGAGACCTATGCGCAGTGGGTGATCGAGGATCGCTTCTGCAACGAGCGGCCGCCCTTCGAACTGGCCGGCGTCACGATGAGCCACGATATTGCAGGCTACGATCGCGCCAAGCTTCGCCTGCTTAACGGCGCGCATTCCACGTTGGCTTATCTCGGCTCGCTGATGAACCTGGAGACAGTCGCCGATGCGATGAACGAGCCGTTGCTCGCCGGTTTCGTGGAGCGCCTGATGCGCGAGGCGATAGCACCGGCGATTGCATTGCCGGGCAGCATGGATGCTCCGGCATACATCCATGCCATTCTCACTCGCTTCCGCAACCCTTCCATCCGCCATCGCCTTGCACAGATTGCATGGGATGGATCGCAGAAATTACCGGTTCGCCTGCTCAGCACGATCGCCGATGCACTCGCTGAGGAAAAACCCATCGACACCTTGTGCATAGCCATTGCGGCGTGGATGCAGTTTGTGCGCAGGCAGGCCCGCAACGGTGCGGCGCTGATGGACCCTCTGAATGACGTACTTGCCGCCATGGGTCGTGCATGCACCGGTGATGCCGCAAGCGACGTTAGTGCCTTCTTGCAACTCGATACCGTCTTCATTGCCCCGCTATCGAAGAATGCGCCATTCATTCACACCTTGCAGGCCGCCTATGCCGCCCTTGCGGATGGCTCGCCGGCAGCGGTTTCACAAGCATTGGCCGCAGCGATGAACAGAGCGACATGATGAAACGCTTTCTGATTATCCTGAGCCTGCTCGCACTGCTCGCCACTTCTGCCAAAGCGACGGAGTTGCCGAAGATCGTGATGCAAAACGGCACTGGCCAGTTGCTCCTGCACGGCAAGCCGTATCTCATCCTTGGTGGCGAACTCGGTAATTCGTCCGCCGGCACCGAAGCGCAAGCAGACACCATCCTGCCTCGCCTGGCCGCTTTGCACGTGAACACGGTATTGATGCCGGTGGCCTGGGAACAGATCGAACCGGCGGACGGCCACTTCGATTTCCGCCTGCTCGATCATTGGATCGACACAGCCAGGAAAAACCAATTGCATTTGGTCCTGCTGTGGTTTGGCAGTTGGAAGAACGGCTTTTCCGAATACGCCCCAGCTTGGGTGAAAGCCGATACGCAACGTTTCCCCCGCGCACGTGCTGTAGATGGCACGCCATTGGAGATCCTTTCAACCTTCGGTGAAGACACCCTGCGCATGGATAGCCGCGCGTTTGCAGGATTGATGGCACACGTGCGCGCAAAGGACCCGCAACAAACCGTGTTGATGGTTCAGGTCGAAAACGAAGTCGGCCTGGTCGGGGATGGCAGGGATCGCTCTGCAGAAGCCAACCGCGTTTTCGATGGTGATGTACCGCCATCCCTTGTACAGGCTTTGCTCGCAAAACGCGCAGCGTTGACCCCCGAAATGAGCGCTCACCTCAACCCGCAAGGACACACCTGGAAGGACGTCTTCGGCGAGGCCGCAAACGAAGCTTTCATGGCCTGGCGCTATGCCATCTATGCCGACACCGTGGCGCGCGCGGGCAAGCAGCAGTATTCGCTGCCGATGTATATGAATGCCCAGCTCCCTGCTCCGCTGGAGCGCGCGGGCGAATACCCTAGCGGAGCTCCACATCCCTACTACCAGCAGATCTATCAAGCTGTCGCAACGCACATCGACTTTTACGCGCCCGATATCTATTGGCCAGAATTTGCCCATTGGGTGCAGCGCTACCAATCATTGGGCAATCCGGTGTTCGTTCCAGAAGCGAAAATCGATAGCGCCCCCTACAACGCGCTGTATGCCTATGGAGAAGCCAGGGGCCTCGGCTTCTGCCCGTTCGGCATCGACAGCCTGAGTCCTCCCAAAGACAAGAGTGATTCGCCACCACTTTTGATGCAGGTCTACGGCGCACTCGACGAGCTTGGCGAACAGCTAGTGCAAGCGCAGGAAGATGGCCACACGCGCGGCTTGGTGCTGCATGCCACGAGCCCGCGACCAACGCAAACAGTGTCGTTGGACGGCTATCTCTTCACAGCAACGCTCGCACGTTCATGGCCGGAAAAACGCTTGCTGACCCACGACGGCGCCATGCTCGTACTCGAATCCAATCCAGATGAGTTCTACATCGTGGGCAGCGGACTCACCGTCACTATTACACGCGATCCCGACAAGGATGCCCGCGTGGCTGGCATTGCCAGCATCGAAGAAGTGTCGCGATCGGAGGGTTCAGATTGGAAGATCGAGCGGCGCTTGAACGGTGATCAAAGCAATCAGGGCAGGCAGCTCAGCATGGATGCCGATCGGATGCGGATTTATCGCGTGCGCCTGTATGCGGCGGAGCGGTAACTTCGTAGCGCGTCAATACTTTGAGCTTGCCGAGCCGATTCCCCTCTTCCTTCTAGGGATGCTCTGATCTATTCCACGTACCCGTCACAACTTGTAAGCACGCTTCGGCAGGTTATACGCAAGATCGACCGCAAGCTCCGCCGCTTCATCCTCATCCAACCGATGCTCAGCTACCAGCTTGGCAAGAAACGCGCAGTCGACACGACGCGCCACATCATGGCGCGCCGGAATCGACAAGAACGCGCGCGTGTCATCGTTGAAGCCGACCGTGTTGTAGAAACCCGCGCTACTCAACGTCCATTCGCGAAAACGCCACATGCCTTCCGGCGCATCGTGAAACCACCACGCCGGGCCCAGGTACAACGCAGGATAGTGCCCTGCCATAGGCGCCAGCTCCCGGCTGTAGGTGCTTTCGTCCAGCGTGAACAGGATCAACTTGAACGTCGGTTCGTTGCCGAAACGATCGAGCAAGGGCTTCAACGCGTTGACGTAATTCGTGCGCAACGGAAGATCCGCACCCTTGTCCCGGCCGTAGCATTCGAACAGGGCGCGGTTGTGGTTGCGGAAGCAGCCGGGATGAAGCTGCATGACCAGCCCGTCTTCCAGGCTCATCGCCGCCATCTCGGTGAGCATCTGCGCGCGGAACAGTTCGGCGTCTTCCACGCTCCCTTTCCCGCGCACGATGCGGTCGAACAGCTTGCCGGCCTCGGCGGCGGAAAGGTTCGCGGTCGCCGCCGTGGGGTGTCCATGATCGGTCGAGGTAGCACCGGCTTCGGCAAAAACCGCACGCCGCTTGCGGTGCGCACGCAGATAGCCATTCCAGTTGTAGACATCCTCGCCTGTGATATCGCCGAACGTCTGCAGCGCCGACGAAAACTGCTCGTGCTCGGAGTCGATCACTACATCGGGCCGATAAGCCGTGATCACCCGCCCGCCCCACCCGCTCGCGCGAATGGCCGCGTGATGTTGCAGCGTATCGATCGGCGATTCGGTCGTGGCGAGCGCCTCGATGCGGAAGCGCTCAAACAACGCGCGCGGGCGGAACTCCGGCCTTCCCAGTGCCGCGGTGATGTGGTCGTAATACATATCTGCCGTGCGCGCTTCCAATCGTATGCGTAAGCCGAATACGTCGTGGAAGACATGGTTCAACCACAGATACGAAGGTGCGCCGCGAAACAGGTGGAAATTTTGTGCAAACAGGCGCCATGCGGCACGCGGTTCGACGTTCGCGCGTGAACCGTCGCGACGCGGAATGCCCAGCGCATCGAGCGGGATGCCTTGGCTGTAAAGCATGCGGAACACGTAGTGATCCGGCACCAGCAACAATTCCGTGGCATTGGCGAACGGTGCGTTGTCCGCGAACCATGCCGGATCGGTATGACCATGCGGGCTGATGATCGGCAAGCCGGCGACCTGCGCATACAGCAATCGTGCAATCGCCCGCTGCGTCGGATCGGATGGAAAAAGACGATCCTGGTGCAGCTTGAAGGGAAGCATCGCGAGTTTCATGGCGTAAGGAAATTCCAGGAAGTGAAAAGGCGAACCAGCCGACTCGTGGGAAACAGGACGTTATTTCAGCGTCGCGGGCTGCAGCCGCGGTGCCAATGCATGTACAACGACAAGCGCAATCAGATACGCCGAACTGGCCAGCATGAACACCGGCACATAACTACCGGTGGCCTGCAGCAACAATCCGATCACCGTGGATATCAGCATGCCGCCTACGGCACCTGCGAACCCGCCCATGCCGACCACGGAAGCAACGGCATGGCGTGGAAACATGTCGGAGGCCAGTGTGTAGACATTCGCCGACCATCCTTGATGCCCAGCCGTGGCCATGCCAATCAGCGTGACGGCCAGCCAAAGATGATTGGCCCTTGCTGCAAAGACGACGGGCACGATCAGCAACGCGCAGGCCAGCATGGCGCTTTTGCGCGCATGGTTCGCGCTCCAGCCTAACCTGATCAACCGGCCCGCCAGCCAGCCTCCTGCGATGCTGCCCAGATCGGCAAGCAGAAAAATCGTCACCAGCGGCAGCCCAAGTTCCAGCAAGCTCAAGCCATATTTCGCATGCAGAAATTTCGGCAACCAAAACAGGAAAAACCACCAGATCGGATCAGTGATGAACTTGGCAGCCACCAGGGTCCAAGCCTGGCGATGCCGCAGCAATTGCGACCACGCCACACGCGCTTGCACCGTTGGCGGTTCTTGCCCGATATAGGCACGCTCCGCGGCGGACAGTCGGGGTTGTTCGGCTGGCGGCCGGTAGCTGCGCAACCACATCACCAGCCACAAGGCGCTTAGCGCACCTGTGCAAAGAAAGGCCGCCTGCCAGCCCCAGCGTGCTGCGACGACCGGCACCAGCATAGGCGCGACAATGGCGCCAACGTTCGAGCCCGAGTTGAAGATTCCGGCAGCCAGCGCGCGCTCCCGCTGTGGAAACCATTCGGCGACCGCCTTGACCGCGGCCGGAAAATTGCCGGACTCCCCTAGGCCGAGCGCAAAACGCGCCGCCGCGAAGCTGATGACGCCCGTAGCCAGCGAATGGCTAGCCGCAGCAACGCTCCACACGCCAATCGCCAGCGCATAGCCGATGCGAGTACCGAACTTGTCGATGATCGCGCCGGCACCGAGCAGTCCAATCGCATAAGCGGCCTGGAACGCGGTGACGATGTAGCTGTACTCGATCTCGTTCCAGCCGATTCTTTCCTGGAGGAATGGCGCCAAGACACCCAGTACCTGGCGATCGATGTAATTGATGCTGGTTGCCAGCAGAAGCATGGCGCACACGCGCCACCGGTACCTGCCGACTTTCGCAACGGGCGGTAACGTCATGCTTGCTTTGCCTGGTTTGTCCATGTCTCCTGCAGCCCCACTCGCATCCGGCCGCATGCGCAGCCCCTCACCGAACATCGGCGCATCCAGCCCGAAACCGGCGCGACGTCATCATTTGCAGGTCACGCAAATCGAAAATGGCCGCAAATTTGTTAGCGCTATCATTAACACAGGCAAATGCAAAAGCCACCTTGCATAGCGGCAACCCGCTTTTACAGCGCCTGGAAGGCCTTTTTTTGGCCTAATTTCCAAGGATTTCTCCTAATCGCAGCGACCGCGAGCCTCCATGCTGCCCTGCAGCGTGCCAGCCAAAAATGTTAGCGCTACCTTTCAACACCCAAGGGCGACCGGTACATCACAAGACATCTTCACCGGACGTTCGACGGCGCGATCAAAGCCACAAGAATTGGAGGGAGGGGAGTACGGTGCAGAAGCTATTTGCAAGAACCATGTTGTCGCACGCCTTGACGCTTGCCCTTGTTGGCGCAGCAAGTGCGACCCATGCACAAGACACATCGGCATCATCGCCGTCGCCCGCACAAAACCAGGCATCGGCCAATACGCAGAAGAATCAGGCGCAGCCATCTTCTTCGAAGCAAGTCAAGCAACTCGCAACCGTCAACGTAAGCGGCGGTTATCGCAACAGTATCGAGTTTTCCACTAACGCCAAGCGCGATGCGACCAACATCGTGGATACCGTCTATGCCGAAGACATCGGCAAGTTTCCCGATTTGAACATTGCCGAATCACTGAATCGCGTGCCGGGCGTGCAGCTGACTCGCGACGTGACCGGCGAAGGCAAGAACATCCAGATTCGCGGTCTTGGTACCGATTTCACCAAGATCCTGTTCAACGGCAACCAGATCGCCGTGGCATCCGCCGGTACGCTGGGTTCGCAGAACCAGAACCGCGAAGTGGACCTCGATCTGCTGCCGACCGAGTTCTTTACGCAGTTGACGGTGAACAAGACGCCGCAAGCCGATATGACCGAAGGCGGCGTCGCCGGCGTGGTCGACATGCGCACCACGCGCCCGTTCGATAACCCGGGCGCGCATCTCACCTATTCGGGGCAAGCCAGTTACAGCTCCGTTGGCAAAGACGTCAAGCCGCGCGGCGCCATCATCGGCAGTTGGACCAATGCCTCCAACACCTTCGGCGTACTCGTCGGTTTGCAGGCCTCCAAGAACGATTACGACGTGCGCGGGTTCGAAACGATCGGCTGGACCACACCGCACCTGAGTGCCTCCCAATGCGGCATCGCATCCGGCTCGTGCAGCCCCGCGGCCGGCAGCTGGTTCATCCCCGGCACGGTGCCGGCAGGTGCCGGTGCCGGATTGACGGCGGGTCAAACCATCGACAACGCGTGGTTGCTGGCGCACAACCCCGGCCTGACCACGCAACAGATCGCCAACTCGCTGATTCCCCGCCTGGCTCGCCCGTCGTACGTGCACGGCATCAACGATCGCCAGTCCGGATTGCTGTCGCTGGAATTCCGCCCGAACGAGCGCGCTCACTTCTATTTTGATTCGCTGTTCTCCAAGAAGGAAAACGACTTCAACCGCCTCGACGTGGACCTGATCGGCCGCAATGGCGCGCTGATTCCCGTCAATATGAAGGTGGACCAGAACAATGTAGTGACCAGCGCCACGTTTGCGAATGCACAGTACTTCATGGAAGCCTCGCCCTATTCGGAACACCTGAAGTTCTACAACATGAATCCGGGCGGCGAGTTCCTGTTCGGTAGCGATGAAAACATCAAGCTCAGTTTTCAGGGCTATGTGCAGCGCAGCTGGTATCTGAACCAGAAGCCGTCGTTCCTGGTGCAGACACCGCTCGGACAAGGCACCACGGTCAACTACAGCAACAGCGGCGGCAATTTCCCGGTCATCACGCCGAACATCGATCTCAACAATCCCAACCTCGGGTGGCAGTACTACCGCGTCAACATCCAGAACGAATCACGCGTCACCACCAACAAGGGCACGCACGAAGACCTGCAGATCGGCGACGACGACAACAATGTGAAGGTCGGCATCGCCTACGACGACATCGCGCGCAATATCACCGCGTTCGATAACAGCAGCGCCTACGGCAACGCGGTCAAAGCCGCCATACCGAACGGCGCATGGTCGCAGTATTTGACGCCCGGACCCGCCGGCTTCGTGCAAGCCAATTATCCTGCGCTGATGGCCGCGACGAACTACGGCTATTACTACGCCACCGCGCCGCTGAGCACATCCGCCGCCACGGGTGCCAATACGTCATTCCTCGAGGAAAGCACCTGGGCGTGGTACCTGGAAGGCAATCGCAAGTTCGACCTGTGGGGCCACGAGCTGCGCACCAATGTAGGTATTCGCCACGCGTATACCGACCAGACCATTGCCGGCCCCTCGTCGATCGGCGGCCAGTTGCAGTACCTGAACCTCAAGCATGCTTACGGCGCGTACTTGCCATCGTTCAACCTGGCTTATAACGCGGCGGACAATGTCGTGTTGCGCGTGGCTGCCTCGCGTTCGATGACTCGCCCCGATCCCAGCGCGATGGTGCCTAACACCAACTTCAGCGACCCTTCGGCAGAAACCGCCACCCAGGGCAATCCGAAGCTGGCACCCTACATCTCCACCAATCTGGACTTTGGTGGCGAGTGGTATACCGGCGGCGAGGGCTACGTTGCACTTGATCTGTTCGGCAAGCGCATCAGCGGCTTCACCGTCAATGGCGTCAACCTGATCCCCTTCACCCAATTGGGCGTGCCGTACGCAAGCCTGACCCCGCAACAACAAGTCGCGATCGACCAGCGTGGCGGGCCCAACGCGGCATACGTGCAGGTGCAGCAGCAGGTCAACGCCAACGGCACCCTGTTCCTGCGAGGTGCGGAAGCCACCTGGGTGCAGCCGCTGGATTTCATCTACAAGGGGCTGGGCATCCAGACCAACTACACGGTGGTTTCGCAGCGGAGCATCGGCAGCGGCGTGCCGGCGCAAGCGATCGGCATCTCGCCGCACACCTATAACCTGACCGGCTACTGGGAAGGTCACGGTGCAACAGTTCGCGTGTCCTATACCTGGAACTCCGCTGCCATCGATTCGACGCCCAACCAGAATGGCCTTCCATTCGGCCAGATCAAGTCGGACGCACGCGGCCAGCTGGACATGTCGGCAAGCTATCAGTTCGCGAACCTGCCTTCGAAACCCATGGTCACGCTGAACTTCATCAACATGACCAAGGCTTCGCTGCGGCAGACGTTTACGTACAACAATGCCACGTATACGTATTACGACCCGGGCTATACGATTCTGCTCGGCCTACGCGGAAGCTTCTGATCGCTACGTGAAAAACGGCTCCCTTCCCTGCGTGCAGGGAGAGGGAGCTGATCCAGCAAGACTCATCAGAAACCATTGATTCAGTGCGCATGAACAGCACCACTCCAACGCTCCCGGTGATCGAAAAAATCGGCTACAGCCTGGGCGACCTTGCTGCGAACCTGATTTTCCAGACACTGGTGACGTTTCTCGCATTCTTCTATACCGACGTGTTTCGGATTCCCGCCGGTACGGCGGCCACCATCATTTTTATCGTCGGCCTGCTCGGTGCGTTCGTATTCACGCCGGCGATGGGCCTGATTGCCGACCGCACTCACACACGCTGGGGCAAGTTCCGGCCGTGGGTGTTATGGACGGCGGTGCCGTTCGGCGCACTTTCCCTGCTGGCCTTCAGCACGCCGTCGCTTGGCGAGCAAGGAAAGGTGACGTATGCGCTGGCGACCTATTCGCTGCTGGTAGCGGTCTATGTCGCTAACAACCTTCCCTATTCCGCACTGAGCGGCGTGCTGACCGGCAATATGGCCGAGCGCAACAGCCTCTCGTCATACCGCTTCGTGGCGGTGATGGTCGCGCAGTTCATCATCCAGGTTCTGCTGCTGCCGCTGGTACTGATACTCGGCGACGGAGACAAAGCGCGCGGGTTCCATAACACGATGACTTTGTTCGCCATCGTCGGCACATTGTGCTTCCTGATCACCTTCCTCACGACCCGGGAGCGCATCGTTCCCGGTCATCAACAAGCGTCAAGTATTCGCGAGGACCTGGCCGATCTGATCAAAAATCGCCCCTGGCAGATCATGCTGGCTGTGACGGTGCTGGTGTTCATCAATCTCGCGCTGAAAGGCGGGATGTATATCTACTACTTCAAGTATTACCTCAGCGGCGCGCAGCTTTCCTCGTTTCTCGACCGCATAGGTTTCGATGGTTTCATCGCGGGATTGAACAGGCTGCTTGCCGCTCTGGGCTTGACCGCGTTTCGTTGGCCGAAAGATGCGCCGACTTCGGCATTCAGTCTGTTCAACGCGTTAGGCATTCTCTTCATGATCGTCGGCATCGGCTTTTCCAAACCGCTGGCCGACCGGTTTGGCAAACGCAACGTGTTCAGCGGCGCGTTGCTGGCGTCCACCCTGTTCCTGCTTGGCTTCTGGCTCTATTCACCCAATGCAGCTGCCCTGGTTATTGCTTCTTACATTTTTCACGGCTTTTTTTACGGCATCACCATACCGCTGCTATGGGCCATGATCGCCGACGTGGCGGATTATTCCGAATGGAAGAACCGACGCCGCGCCACCGCCATCATCTTTTCCGCCATGTTGTGCGGACTGAAAGTGGGCCTTAGCGTCGGCGGCGCCCTGGTGGCAGGCATTCTGGCTTTCTATGGTTACCGCGCCGACGCGCCGGCGCAGTCCGCGGATGCCATCACCGGCATTCGCCTGGCCGTGAGCGTGCTGTGTTCCATTCCTTTCCTGGCCGCTGTGGCGCTGATGTTCCTGTATGAGATTGACAAGCCGCTTGAGCTTCGCATCGAACAGGAACTGGGCACACGCCGGCTTGAGGCGGCTTTGCCTCGTTGACTTCCCAAAGCACTTTCTCGATGGATTTGTTCGATGTCCGATGAAACGGAAAAGCGCGACCTGCAGTCGCTGGCCTCCAGCGCCATCTCGTCGCCGCTGGTCACGCACCTGTATACCGCCGACCCTTCTGCGCATGTATTCCATGGAGCGATCTATATCTACCCCTCGCACGATATCGATGGCGGCATGCCATTCAACGATAACGGCGATCACTTCTGCATGGAGGACTATCACGTCTTTCGCATGGACTCGCCCGGCAACAAGGCGGTCGATTGCGGCGTAGCGCTGCATGTGAAGGATGTGCCCTGGGCAGCGCGGCAGATGTGGGCGCCGGATGCTGCCTGCAAAGGCGGGCGTTATTACCTTTATTTTCCGGCCAAACGCGCCAATGGCATCTTCCAGATCGGTGTAGCCACGTCAGAAAGCCCGCAGGGTCCGTTCGTTGCAGAACCGGAAGCCATTCGCGGCAGCTATTCGATCGACCCCGCGGTCTACGAAGACGACGATGGCGTTTACTACATGTATTTCGGCGGCATCTGGGGCGGGCAGCTGCAGAAGTATCGCGGCAATGTGTACGCCGAAAGCAACGAAGAGCCTGCTGCCGATGAGCCTGCGCTGGGCCCACGCATCGCGCGGCTGAGCGATGACATGCGGGAGTTTGCCGAGGCGCCTCGCGAGATTGTCATCCTCGATCAGCATGGGCATCCGCTGCGTGCAGGCGATCATGATCGCCGCTTCTTCGAAGCGCCGTGGCTGCACAAGCATCAAGGCACCTATTACTTCTCGTACTCCACCGGCGACACGCATTTCATCTGCTACGCCACCGGCGACAATCCCTATGGACCGTTCACCTACCAAGGGCAGATCCTGGGTGAAGTTGTCGGCTGGACCACTCATCACTCCATTTGCCAATTCGCCGGCAAGTGGTATCTGTTCTATCACGACTCGATTTTATCCGGCGGCATTACGCATCTACGGTCGATGAAAATGACAGAGCTGCATCATGATGCGCAGGGAGGCATCGTGCGCATTGATCCCTATGGACACTCTATTGAGTAGATTGGGTTGGCGCAGCGCAACGATATCGATCGCTTCGTTGGGACTCTGTTGGATTGCGTTGCGCCAACCCAACCTAAAAACCACGCATGAAAAAGATTGATCATGCAGCCGTCACTTCAAACGGCCGCATCATTTCGTTTGCTTCGTGCTCAAACAGATGGCAATGCCACGCGTAACGCCCTACGTAACCATCAAAGCGCACGATGATGCGCGTGATCATGCCCGGCCACGCCTGCACGACATCCTTCCATCCTGCTTCACCTGCTGAGGGCGCTTGCGCAGGACCGGTGTAGCGAACGGTCTTCGATTCCGTCCACATGCCTGCGTCGAACGGGCGGCGATCTAGAATCTGGAATCGCACCAGGTGCAGATGGATCGGATGCGAATCGTCGGTGAGATTGATCAGGCTCCAGATTTCAGTGCTGCCCAACACGGGCTTTTCCGTCACCGGCTCATGCCAGCGCTTGCCGTCGAGCAGCATCAGCATCGGTTCGGCAACGCAATCCTGATAGAAATCCAGCGTCAACATGCGCTGTCGCGTTGCGGACGATTCTGCCATGCGTGGCACATCGCGCAGTACGGCGGGGACCACGCTAGCATCTTTCACGCGGGTGCTTCCGATACGAAACTGCATGATCGGCAGCGCATCGTTGATCAGTTCCATCTGCTGCCCGGCCAATGCCGAAAAATCAATCACGATATCTGCGCGTTCACCTGGCGCAATGAACAAGCTATGCAACATAACCGGTGCGGCCAGCAGACCTTGATCGCTCCCGATCTGTTGAAACGACCGCCCATCGCGCAACTTCAGATTGAAGAAACGCGCGTTGGATGCATTGAGCACGCGAAATCGGTAACGGCACGGCTGTACATCGAGGTACGGCGAAATCGTGCCATTGACCAGCATGGCATTGCCGAACACTTCCGATACCCACGGCGCCTCGCTGTTGCCGGATACCGGGTAGTAAAGCTGCGCGTCGGTAGTGAGCAGACGATCGCTCAAGATCAGCGGAATTTCCTGTTCGCCTTGCGGCAAGCCGAGCGAGCGCTCGTGCTCATCGCGCAAGATCAGATTGCCGAACATGCCTGCGTAGATATTCAGGCGATTGATACCCATGGCATGGTCGTGATACCAGAGCGCCGCGGCGTCCTGCTTGTTCGGATAGGTATGCAGACGCGACTGGCCGGGTACATACCAATCTTCCGGATAACCATCGCTGGCGGTAGGCACGCAAGCACCGTGCACGTGAACGATTGCGCGTACTTCGGGCTTGTCTTTTTCGGCACCGTGAATGCGGTGATCGATGGGCAGGAAGTGTTTCGACGGCAATGCGTTGCGCCAATCGATGCGCAGCTCCTTGCCGCTTTCAGCTTCGATGGTGGGCCCCGGCATGCAGCCGCCATAAGTCCACACGCGCGCGGGTGGCAGGTCGCGATGCAGGCGTTGCTCGGTTTCGCGCATGTCCACGCGCAGTACTTTGCCGTCCGCGCGCAACACGGGCGGTAGCGGTAATGGATCAACGAAGGGTTTCAGCTGCGTTGGATCGAGCAGGCGCGGTACGTTCGGCTGGTCTGCTACCAAGTGTTTGCACAAGGCGCTGCCGCCGCCCATTTTCGGCATGGTGTGGATATCGTGGGCACGTGCGCGCATGGAACAAGCACCTGAGGCAAGCCCTAGTGCAGTCCATTTCAAAAAATCGCGGCGAGATGAAGGCACTGCTCGTTTCTCTCAATGGAGCTTGTATTCGCTCCTCCCCCTGCTTGCAGGGGAGGGAGCTGATCCCCGCAACGTGCGCCAGCAGGCAGGTGTTGCATGGGTAGCAAAAAGCGTCGCCCCAGCGAGTGGGGCGACGCGTTCAACATACTATCGGCAGCCGAAGCAACGCGAATCAGTGCTTCGCCACCGGCTCGCCGGTGCTTTCATCCAGGAACAAACGGCGATTTTCCGGGAACACATCGTCGAAGTCGAACATGTGATTCAAGGTGCCGGCCACGGCATCAAAGGAGCCGCCACCGATACGCTCACCCTCCAACCAGTTGTCTTCGACGAAGCGCGTGATCGAACTCTGATCGGTCACCGTGTGATCGACGTGGTTGCGGCGTGCCCATGGCGAAACCACCAGCAGCGGCAGGCGCGGACCATAACCGCAACGACCCTGTACAGCATTGCTGGTGTTCACGCCCGACAGCGTGCCGTGGCCGTTACATACACCCGGAGCATTCAACGCATCCTGGCTGCTCTGCGATGCATTCACCTGCGGCGCGGGCTGATGGTCGTACCAACCGTCGGAGTCGTCATAGGCGATCACCACGGCAGTATCACGCCACTCCGGACGCTGCTGCAGATAGTTGATCACATGCACGATGAACTGCTGTTCGTCCAACGGATCGGAATAACCGGCGTGGCCATCCTGATAGCCCGGCGCCTTGAGGAAGCTCACCGCCGGCATATTGCCCGCATCCACTGCGGCGTAGAAATCGGTCATGTCGTACTGATGATTCGCCGCGTCGCCGTTGTGGCCGATCATCGCTACCGACGTGGGACGCACGTGTGTCGGGTTGGTGGTGCTGGCGTAGTACTGGAACGGCTGGTGGTGCGGAATGTAATCGGCCTTCTTCACCTGCGTGACGGCGGACGTGGTGCTGCGCTTGCAGCCGGTGGTGCCGTTCGCATTCACCGCGGTGAGGTCGAAGCCGCCTTCAAAGAAGCCCCAGGTGATGCCCTTGGCATTGAGCAAGTCACCGATGTTCTTGCCGCTCAGGCGCACACGCCCACCGCTGGTGTTGGAACACACATCGTCGATGGGATCGGCGTCGCTGATCAGCGTGTAACCGCCCTGTCCATCTGCCACCACATCGCCGCCGGCTGCCAACTGATCGCTAACGCCATTGGTCTGGCCCGAAACCAGATTGATCGCGCCTGGCGTGGACGGGCCGAAGGTAGTGTTGTAGCTGTTGTCGCTCATCGCGAAGTGCTGCGCGTAATGCCACAGCGCGGTGACGGTGTTGCCGTCGTAGTAGCCCATCACCTGGCCAATGCCGTTTTCAGCGGTGGTTCCGCCCGGCAGCGTTTCACCCGTACCGGTGTACTTCGGAAAAAGATCCATCGCGCCGTTGTTGAACGCCTGCTGCTCCGGCATGTAGTCATGATCCTGATCGGCCGTGGCAGCTTGTGCGCGCGACAGACGGAACGGATTGATCGCGCCGGCGCCATTGGCAGCGTTGTTGGCGTTGGAATTGTTGGTCAGCAGTTCCTTGGTGAGGCCGTTGATCTTCGGCGTATTTTCCTTCGGATAGAACGCCGGCTCACCCGGAGCGTTTGCCGCATAAGGATAAGTGCCGAAGTAATGATCAAAGGAAACGTTCTCCTGGAAGATCACCACCAGATGCTTGATCGGCGTGGCCGTGTGCACAGGGTGGTGCCCGTGCTGGGCATTTTCAGCAACGGGGTCCGGGGCGCAGATCGCAACCGCGGACAAGGTAAGCAAACTGGCGGCAAGACAGACGGCAAGACGTGAGCGCATGGCAGTCTCCGGTGACGGTCAATGGGCACGCTCCCCTCAGCGCGATACACGGGACCATACGGACAAGCCATGACAGCCTCGTAACAGTGATGCGACGAAGCGAAGCGGCAGTTAAGTGCCCGTAACACAGTAAAAATGTTGCGGCTCGACCGCAGACCCTAGCCATGCCGTACAAATAACTGTTGCGGACACCTACACCCCTACCCTGACCTTTGACACTGTGTCCACCGTGACCTTTGACCTAGCTTGCGCGGTCATGGTCGCGATATCGGGGAAAGTCCACAGCGCGGCCAGCACTACCTGGGAGCGCCTGCGGGCGAATCATTCGACTCTTTCAGAGGGATATCCATGACCTACAAGCATTTGAAGCCGCTGCTGCTCGCTGCGAGCGTCACTTTCGCCCTGGCCGCGTGCGGCAAGCAGGAACAAGCGCAGGCACCTGCCCCGGCTCCGGCCTCCACCGCGCCGGCCGCAGCATCCACAGCCGCCAGCGCTGCCGCCAAGCCCGTCAACGTGTTCGACGTGGCCGAGCTGGATAGCGGCATCAATGCTTGTCAGGACTTCAATGGTTTCGTCAACGCCAAATGGGTCGGCGCCAACCCGATTCCGCAGGATCGCACCCGCTGGGGTGCATTCGATGCGCTGGCCGAGCAGAGCCTCAGCACTCAGCACGACATCGTGGAAGCCGCCGCCAAGAATGCCGCACAGGCCAAGCCGGGTTCGATCGAACAGAAGATCGGCTACCTGTACCAGGCCGGCATGGATCAAGACACCATCAACAAGCTTGGTTACGACCCGATCAAGCCGCAGCTCGATCGGATCGCTGCACTGAAGACACCGGCCGATGTCGCCAAGTACATCACCGAGCGCTTTACCGAGGGCGACCAGTACGTGTTCGGCTTCGGCTCCGGCGCGGACTTCAAGGATGCCAAGATCCAGATCGGCTTCGCCCAGCAGTCGGGCCTTGGCTTGCCCACGCGCGACTACTACTCCGACGCCAAGTACGCCGACATCCGCAATGCCTACAAGGGCTACATCGCCAAGTCGCTGGAGCTGACCGGCGTTGCCGAAGCGGATGCCAAGAAGCAGGCCGATGATGTGCTGGCGTTCGAAACCAAGCTGGCCGCAGCTTCGCTCTCGCCCACGCAAATGCGCGATCTGGACAACCAGTACCACTTCGTCAGCGTGACGGAGGCGGACAAGATCACCCCGCACTTCAAGTGGGAAGATTTCTTCAAGGCACAAGGCGTCACCATCGACAAGGGCTTCTCGCTGTCGCAGCCGAAGTTCTTCACCGAGTTCGACAAGCTGCTGGCCAGCGCGCCGATCTCGCAGTGGCAGTCGTATCTGCGCTTCCACACCATCAGCGATGCTTCGCCTGCATTGAGCACCGCCTTCCAGGACAACCGTTTCGATTTCTACGGCAAGACGCTTGCCGGCCAGCCGGAGCAGAAGCCGCTGTGGAAGCGCGTGCTCGGTGCGGTGAACGGCTCGATGGGCGAAGCACTGGGCCAGTTGTATGTGGCCAAGGAATTCACGCCGGAAGCCAAGCAGCGCGCGCAGGAACTGGTGACCAATGTGCGCGAAGCACTGAAGGATCGCATCCAGCATCTGGATTGGATGAGCGATGCCACCAAGCAGAAGGCGTTGGAGAAGTGGGAGAAATTCCTGCCGAAGATCGGCTATCCGGATCACTGGCGTAGCTGGGATGGCCTGGACGTCAAGCAGGGCGACTACTACGACAGCCTGCAGGCAGCCGCCAAGTTCAACTATCAGTGGGATATCGGCCACATCGGCAAGCCCACCGACCGCACCGAGTGGGGCATGACGCCGCAAACGGTGAATGCTTATTACGACCCGAGCACCAACACCATCAACTTCCCGGCCGCGATCCTGCAGCCGCCGTTCTTCTACGCCAACGGCGACGACGCCATCAATTACGGCGGCATCGGCGCGGTGATCGGCCACGAAGCCAGCCACGGCTTCGACGATCAAGGCGCGCAGTTCGACGGTGACGGCAACAAGTCCGACTGGTGGACGGCGCAGGACAAGTCGCAGTTCAAGGCACGCAGCGGCAAGCTGGTCGACCAGTTCAACGGCTATGCACCGCTCAAGGACAAGCCGGACCTGCACGTGAACGGCCAGCTCACCCTGGGCGAAAACATCGCCGACCTTGGCGGCCTGAACGTGGCCTACGACGCTTTGCAGGATGCACTGAAGAAGAACGCCGCAGAAGCGCAGCAGAAGATCGACGGCTATACGCAGGATCAACGCTACTTCCTGAGCTGGGCGCGTGTGTGGCGCAACAACACGCGCGAAAAGCAGGCGGAGCTCTATCTCAACATCGATCCGCACGCCCCCGCTTCGCTGCGCGCCGTGGGTGCACCGTCGAACATGGCGGCGTTCGCTCAGGCGTTCCAGTGCAAGACCGGCGATGCGATGGTTCGCGATGGCGACAAGCAGGTGAAGATCTGGTAAGTCGCGCGATCCTTGGGATCGAAACAAAAAGCCCCGCATGCGTGCGGGGCTTTTTTATTTCCAGGTTCCATGTGTGAGCTGTGTAGGTTGTGGTTCGCAACCTAATGCGTCCGGCCCGCTTCACAATGGCACAACGACATGCAAGAATAAGAACCGTTCTCATTTGATGAGACCCCTCAGGGCAGCAAGCAAGATTGAGCCGACCGCAGATCCTCGCGTCGCGCTCAAGCAGCCAGCCATCCCACGTACTGGCCCCTCCCACTTGCCGACATCGCCCATGCCGACCTATTTCCGTGCTTCGCCCCTGCAAACCGCCCTGCTTCTTGCCCTGACGCTGCCTGCCGCCGCGCAAGCTCAGGGCACCTCACCTTCCAGCGACGCCTCCGACCCGCAGACCAAACCGAAAACGCTCACTTCCGTGCATGTCACCGGCAGCGTGATCGGCAACGACTACACCGCCGACACCTCCACCGTCGGCGCAAAAGTACCCACCTCCCTGCGCGACATTCCGCAGACCGTCGTGGTGGTGAATCGCGATCTGCTCGATGCACAAGGCGCCACCTCATTGCAGGACGCCCTGCGCAACGTGCCCGGCATCACCATCGGTGCAGCGGAAGGCGGACAGATCGGCAACAACATCAACCTGCGCGGCTTCACCGCACGCACCGATATCTATCTGGACGGCTTCCGCGATCCCGGCCAGTACTACCGCGACGTGTTCGATCTGGATGCGGTCGAAGTGCTGAAAGGCCCCTCATCCATGCTATTCGGCCGCGGCTCCACCGGCGGCGTGATCAACCAGGTAACGAAGGAACCGGAACTCAAGCCCTTCGGCACTGTAAGCGCCACCGTGGGCACCAGCGATCGCTATCGCCTGACCGGCGATATCAACCAACCGCTGTCCGATACCTCCGCCGCGCGATTGAACATCTACGGTCAAGACATGCATTCCACGCGCGATGTATCAAGCAATCGCGATGCAGGCCTTGCGCCATCGTTGCGCTTCGGCATCGGCACGCCAACGCAGATCACGTTATCCGCCTTGCTTCAGCGCAATCACGACATGCCCGACTACGGCCTGCCGCCGGTCAATGGCCGCCCTGCGCATGTGAACGAGAAAAACTGGTACGGCCTTACCGATGACCGCACTATCCAAAGCGTCAATGCCTTCAACGCGCGCTTGGAACATGCTTTCTCGGATAACGTTAATCTGCGCACGCAACTGCAATACAGCCAATATAAAACCGATGCGCGCGAAACAGCCGCCAACAGCATCGTGACCGCCGGCGGCGTAACGCTCAACCGAACGCTGGGCAACCCCACCAATCAGCCACTGCAGAATCTGTATGCGCAGCTGGCCAGCCACGATCGCGTCATTCACGACAAGTTGCTGGACAGCCAGACCGACCTCACCACCCAGTTCAGTACGGGAAGCTTGCGGCATACGCTGATCACCGGTGTGGAACTGGCACGCGAAACCTACAACAACCAAACGTACACACGTAGCGGCCTGCCGCTTATCTCATTGCTCAATCCGGTGTACGAAGCAACGCCTTCCAATGTCAAAACCACCGTTGGCAATTATGCGCAATCGGTCGGCAAGACCGCTGCGATCTACGCCAATGACACCATCAAGTTCAACGATCAATGGATGGTGGTGGCCGGTTTGCGTCGCGATCGTTTCGACGCACTTATCAGCAACACTATTTCAGCGCCGGCTTATGCGCAGCAGACGGTGTCCTTCACCAGCGTACGTGGTGGCGTGATCTACCAACCCAGCGAAAAACAGTCCTACTACGTTTCGTATGGCACGTCGTTCAATCCAGTGCTCGAACAGCTCACGCTCACCAGCGGCACACAAAATCTGTCCCCGACAAAAAACCGCTCCTACGAAATCGGCGGAAAATGGAATCTGCTGGACGACACGTTAGCTATCAACGCAGCGCTATACCGGTTGGAACAAACCAACGCACGCACACAAACCTCATCCGGCGAATACACGCTGGACGGCAACATCCGCGTGCGCGGCGCCGAACTTGGTGCGGTGGGGCACATCACCAAGCACTGGCAAATTTTCTCCGGCTACAGCTACATGGACGGCAAAATCGTGAAGGCGCGCGATGGCACGCAAGGCAACGTACCCGCCAACACACCACGCCACACCTTCGCCGCATGGAGCACATATACCTTCGCCGAGCATTGGGAAGCTGGTGGCGGCCCCACGTACATGTCGCAACGCTATGCGGCGAATACCGATAGGACGAGCGTAGGCGGCTATACGCGCTGGGATGCGATGGTCGCCTATCACCAGCCCAGTTACGACATCCGGCTCAATCTGCTGAACCTTGCCAACAGGCGTTATTTCGATGCGGTGATTCCATCGGATGGCGGACGTGCCGTGCCGGGAATCGGGCGTACGGCGTTGGCGACGTTCACGTATAAGTTCTGATGCATCAATACTCAATGCCGTCATTCCCGCTTGCGCGGGAATGACGGCATTGAGGGCAGCTCACCCAAGAGGCAAGCCATGCTGGTTCACATCCCCAACCTTCTCACCGCAGACCAACTCGCTCATTTTCGCCAGCAACTGGATGCCAACAACGCCCCATGGATAGACGGCCGCGTCACCGCAGGCCATCAAGGCGTCCACGTCAAACAAAACCGGCAAATCGCCGAAGGCTCCCCACTCGCCATCGAACTCGGCCACATCGTGCTGGCGGCACTGGAACGCCACCCACTGTTCATCAGCGCCGCATTACCCAACCGCATCTACCCACCCATGTTCAACCGCTACGAAGGCGGCATGCACTTCGGCAACCACGTCGACGGCTCCATCCGACTGCTCCCCGGCACCAGTGACAAAATCCGCACCGATCTTTCGGCAACCCTCTTCCTCGCCTCACCCGAAAGCTACGACGGCGGCGAATTGCTAATCGAAGATACCTACGGCACGCACACCGTAAAACTATCCGCGGGCGACATGATTCTCTATCCCGCAAGCAGCCTGCACCGCGTCAATCCCGTTACACGCGGCACACGACTGGCTTGTTTCTTCTGGATACAAAGCATGGTGCGCGACGACAGTCAGCGCACCATGTTGTTTGATTTGGATAATGCCATTCAGCAACTTACGGCGACGAATGCGGATGGCGCTTCACGAATAAAGCTTACGGGCATCTATCACAACCTACTGAGGATGTGGGCTGAAACTTGATTGCATCACCCTGTTGAGATCACCAGCACCCGGCTGTAGATGGACTGCGAGTACCCGCCTGGTTGAGCGTGAGTGTTCCACAGGTGTCTTTCAGCTGTAACGCCGATTTAGGTATCGCCTCAACGCTGTAGCCTGTGGTGGTGGGACTGGCTGGAAAGTCATATTTGTAATTATTTCCAGTTTGACTGGTTGCATCGCAATCAAGCGGTGGCAGCGTCGAAAGTGGCGTCGTTGCCGTAGAACCAGACGCAGGTTGCTGGCCGTAATTCAAAGTAGTGGTGTAGACCCGCTCCATATAGTTGGCGTGCTCCGACAAACAAGCCTCCGCCGCCTTGCGATTCGTCTTGATGGTGTATTGCTGATAAGCCGGATATGCCAACGCAGCCAGCACGGCGATGATCGCCACCACGATCATCAGTTCGATCAGGCTGAAACCCGCCTGTCTATCGCCGTGCATCCGCTTTTGCGCAGACCATGGGTGGCCGGCAACCTTGCAGAATTTCCCATGGTCATTGCGTAGATTCATGATGCTGCGCCTCATTGGTTGACAACTTCCTGCCAGGACACACGCGTTGTATTCGCGGTCGAGCCCGAGGTCATCAGGCTGGATGTGGTGCCGTTATCGAAACTCATAAGCATGTCGCCGCCTACGAAGATCGGGTTGTTGGGTAGCGCACTGAAGCCTACGCCCGCCGTCGGCATGGTCACGGACTGACCGTTGTATGTGAATGTGGCAGTACCGCCACCAGTGCCCAGGAAGAACGGGGCCGATGGGTTTGTGCCGGTGAATGGATCGACCGCCATGACCCAACCACTGCCGGACGGGTTGCAGATATCGGTAACCACGGGGATACGCGTGGTACCCAGTAGCAGATTGCCCTGGAACTGGTTAGGCGTGACCATCCGCTCACCTTGGGCAACCAAAGAACCATTCGCTCCCGTCGGCGCTTCCAGATTCATGTACCAACCGAGCTTGCCGCTCATATCGCTCGGTGTCGGCATCGGCGTCACGACGCGCACACCCAAGGTCGGGGGGGTGGCGGTGGGATCGCCGTTCTGCTGATAGATGATTGAGCGTTGCACCAATTTGCTCACCGTCGCATTGCTCGTCGTAGAGGTGCCACCAGGTTCAGCAATCACGCCGTACCAACTCTCTACTTGCTGGTTGTTGAGATCGCTATTACTGAGGTACTGGCCCGTACCGAAGAACAACCACACATTGGCGGTAGTGGGATCCGAGCCCGCCAACATGCCGGCAGTGATGGGTTGCGGATTGCCGCCGGAATCCAACGGAGTGGAGAAAACAACGGTTCCGGTCGTACTCACGCCGCCCAGGGTGCTTGGGTCGGTGTTGTATTTATTGCCCTGGGCGCTCCCCAGCGAGAAGCTCCACACCTGCCCCTGCAGATCGCCGGCATAGGCCTCGGTGCTGATGCCGTTGCTTGCAACGTCCATCCAGGCTACAGGGGCGGCGAGGCCATTTGCCGCACCCGTGATGCGATTAGTTGCCGTGTGCACGCTGAGAGTGCCCGTGGCCAGGTCAAATTCCAGCAATGCAGCCGTGCCTGCGGCGCTGTTATAACCGTTGCCGATCAGCACCTGCCAATCGGAATTGGTGCCGTCCTGCACTTTGGCAATCACCGGCTTGCCCACCATCTGGCCGATGTATTTGCTGTTGTTGTCAGCTTGAGTATCACCGGCGTAGCGCTCCCATAAGGGAGTGATGTTGCTGGGGTCGGTAATATCCAGCGCATAGACGGCTTTGGCCGGGCCACGACCCGTGGTGCCCACCAGGATGGTGTGCCAGGAATAGCCATTGTCCGCCGTGAGCCCAGGCAGATAGGCATCGGCGATCGTCAATTCACCATCGTTGAAATACTGATGCGGCAAGGTAGTGGAACCGTAAGTAGGGTCCGCCAAGCTCGCCAGATTGGCTGTCGTATTTGTCGTGCCACCCGCCGCAATCACCGCACCTGGCAGGTAGGCATAGACTTCCTTACCGGTGCCGGCGTCAAACGCGTGCAGCATGCCATCGTTGGCCGCTACGAACACCAAGGACTTGCGCCCAGAAACAGCATTGGCCACAGCGGTGCCGCTGCTGTCGGTCGTGCTCTGTGCCCAGGCCTGGAACGAATTGTCGCCGGACGTCGCGTTGTTGGTGATGCCGGTGAATGACTGGCCTTCGAACTCATTCAGATTGGGTGCACCGGAATACACCGGCTGCGAGTCCACAATATCGCCCAGCGCAGTATCGCGGTCGCGATAGTTGCCGTTGTTTTTCTGCTCAAGCGTGGTGTCGCCTCGCAGATAGTTCACCATCGTCGCTTGTGCTGCTGCCGTGCTGCCAAGCGCGGTCATCTGAACACTGGACAAAGCGGGCGGCGCGCCAGAGGAAGAATTCTGGAATGCCACGAACGTACCGCTGCCCGCCGAGGCCGGCGGCACGTAGGTCACGATCTTGCGATTAGGATAGGTGACGACGCCATTGCTGTCGTCCAACTGGGAGGCCGCACTCCATGTTGCCGTGGTGGCAATCGCGCCGGTGGTGGAATCGATCGCCAGCGCCTTCAGGTCACCGGTCCATTTGACCGTGTAGTAATTCGCCTGATAAGCCACCGTGCCACTGGTGAGCTGGGTGGAATTGGCCGCCAGGCTGGCGCCGGTACCCGCACGCTCGGACGCACGTTGCAGGGCATCGGTCAAACCACTGATAAACGTCGCCGGGCTGGTAGCGGAGTAGAAACCGCCATGCCCATTCACGCCCGCATGCGCCAGGTCGGCAATGTTGTTGATCGAGTTCGACGCAGGTGCCGGCCAGCTGAAATTGCTGAGCGTAAGGCCACCGTCGGCCGCCTTAAAGATGTCGCTGATGGTGGGTGGCGAATCGCCATTTGATGCTTTGCCTTTAATACCGGTCGGGGTAAAGCCCAAGCCCATGGTGAAGGTGGTCATGTGTTGCCAAAACGCCGGATCTTCTGAGTTGGTCGGCACTTCGTTGGGAAAGGATGTGCTGGTTTGCAAATCGTTTTCCCAGTAATACATGGCCACGTCGGCCAGAGACGGGCTGCTATCACTCGAGGCGCCACCGGAATAAGGTGCTGCAGGCGAACTGCCGGATAGGCTCGTCGGCCACGTCAGTCCATTCGGCCCGCTCACAGTCGGCCAGGCGGCACTACTGGCGCCATTCTCGGTCGACGACGTGTAAGCGTCGTTCCAGAAACCATCCGTGGTCAAAATGGTGTAGGACTGCCGGCAGGCGATATTGCTAGGTTGATTCGCAGTTCCATAATCGGGATCGGATGACATCGTCGTCCAAGGCTGCGATGTCTTGTAGTACTTACCAACTCGATCCAATGCTGTGCGCAAAGGCGTACCGTTGTTTGCACCCTCACCAGCGATCCAGGTCCAAAACGCCGCTTTCTGGGTACCGCTGGAGCCATCGCCGAATGGCTGGACTTCGGCCAAGGCATTGTTGCTGTTACCGCCACCGGCACCGGCATCGTTGAACGCATACTGCAGCGACGGGAGGCCCGCCGTGTTGTTGCCGTTAATCGAGCCGAAGCCCACTCGGAACGACTTGTCTATCGTTGAAAAAGCCGCCATCAGGCCGCTCTTAGCCATCAAGATGCGGGTGTGATAGTAGGAGTACCAATTGGCAACGTTCTGCTGGGTAGCGGCAGTCTCGTCGCAGTTGCTCGATGTCATACCGGCCGACGCAGCCAGCTCGCAGGTACCGTTCAGGCCGACGTAGTGACTTGTGAAGCTGCCATCCGCGTTTTGCACTGTATAGGTAAAGAACGAATACGTGCTCGTCGTCTGCGGCACACACATGTTCGTGCTCGAGTTGTAGGTATCCGAACCATGGCAGGTCGCCGGCGTATACACGGCCGGATTCGGCGTGCACATGAAGGTCGTTGAGCTATAGGTGTCTGTCTTTGCACCCTGACAGGTAGGTGTCGAGGTTTTATTCTTGCTGTTGGTACACAGCCCCGCGTTCTTACCGGTGGTTTGCAGCGTGTAACCCTGAGGGCAAGTGGGGGCGTAGGGCTGCTTCTGACACTGCCCATTGGACTGAAGCAAATATCCGGATGGGCAAATCGGCGAATAAGGTGTGCCAGACGAGGTTACGGTAAACGATTGCGTATAGCCGATATCGCTCGAACTTGTGTACTGCCGACTGGTATCTTGAGAACCATCGTAGGTCGACAGATCCACTGTGCCGGTACTTTGATTGAAACCGTCGACCCATGCCGCAGTAAAGCTCGGCGCGGGATACAGGGTGCCATTGGCCTGCTGCGGTGGGGAGTAAGTGATACTTGGGTTGTAGTAGGCACCATTGACGCTGGAACTGGTCAGCTCGCTCGCGGTAGGCGACCCCGGTGTTGCGCCGAGAAAGTCATAGTCAGGCATGACGTCCCAGGCCATCGAACCCGAGTCGTCGAGCATCAAGGTTACGTTAGGTGGAATCGTCGGCTGCAAGGTCACCGGCTGCTGGTCCACAGTCACTGTGGTGGCGGCCATCGCTGGCGTGTAGACAACGCCAAGCATCCATACAGCCAGCATCGTACTCAGCAACCTGCCCGCTGCGGCACGCAGACGGCGAACTGCTTGTAGCTTCGTATTCATCACGGTTTAGCCCTGAAATTAAACAGCTCGTCGCCACCTAGCGACATGCATAGATCGAGTGCGTCCTGATCAGCCTTGCTTGACCACCGCTTGTATTGTCACTACGGCATGGTCTCCCACTAGAGCTGGGTCGCCGCTGCGCGCGGTAATGCGGTAATACACTTGCGTACCCGAGCTACCCTGCACCCCATAATTGCGCGAGTTGGCGGTATTGCCGAAGCCGGTGCTGGTTTTCTGGTTAACCCAGTTGCCCATGTTCTCCACCACGAACTGAGGCTGGCTGGCGGCCGCGGAGCTTGCGGTGTAATAACCAGCCCCCGTGCCTTGGCTCACATTGTGGATGGCAGTCTTCGGCAGCGTCGAATCGTTGAAGGGATTGGGCAGGCACGTAACGCCGCCGGCTTGGCAGTTGTGCCAAATAAGCGTTGGTGTGGTGGGAATCAGCGCAGTTGCCGCACGAACCGCCGCCTCAGCACTTTGGAACTCCACCTGGCGGTCGTATTGGTTGGCTGACATCTTCTGCTGCATGAGGGTTCCACGCATCGCAGCCAGCCCCACCAGCGTGATCAAGATCAGCAGGATCAACGCCACCACGAGCGCTATGCCACGCTGAGCGTGCGGGCCAGGCGAACGGGTACGTATCGGCGATGAAGAGAAAATGATTGGCGCCATGTCATTGCACTCGATTGCGCACGGTGGTGGTGGAGGTGAAAGACCTCGTGAGCGGCGCCGAGTTGTTGGAGTTAACGCGCACACTGGCGCTCTGCAGGCCTAATGTGACTTGCGCGGCATTGACGACAGCCCAGTTGGTCATATTGGCAGCCGTATCAAATTTCGTGCCCGGCGGCTGCAGGTATTTGATTTGCATGTTGTTGACGTTGCGCACCATTTCCTGCGGCGTGGCGGCCGGCGCTCCGGTGCCGTAGCCCACGTTCAGACGGTAGAGAGATTTTCCTCCCAGCGGATTGATGCCTATGTACCAGTCCACCGCAGTAAGTATGGCAATGCGTCCGTTATTGGCGAAGTCGTAGACGACACCATTGGAGTCTTTGGTGCTGCTGTCGCAGGGGATGGGTGCCGGATAACCCACACCTTTCGTGCAATTGCCGGGAGTGGATCCGTTGCCGGAGTTGTGTACGACGGTACTGTTTCCGGAATAACTGGTGATCTGCATGATCGTGGCGTGATCGTAATCGCACACAATGATGAGGTCGCCGCTAGCTAGCAGAGTGCTTGGCGTATTGATCTGGAGATTGGCAGGCGATCCCGCGCCACCGCTTGCACTCTTAGTCACCACTACATCCGCTGTTGCTGTGCTGAGGATATGCACCGAACTCGTGTTAGGCACCGGTGCTCCAGTTCCAGTACGTCCGGTTAGCACCGGATCCTGACTGGCGTCGTCATAACCGTGCAGCGCATTGCTCCAGTCGCTGTACCAATTGCTGGAGCCGTTGTTGACTACGTTGGCAATACGGCCATTGGTATTGTCGCAACCGGAGAGACCCGCATCGCGCAAATCGCGTGCGAGCAACTCGAACGCGGTGCGCGAACCGTTCTCCACATCACCCAATGCTTCATTGGTGCGATACGTCTGCTGACCAGCCAGAAATACGCTGATGACACCGCCGATGACAATAAGACCCAGCAGCATCGCCACCATCATTTCGATCAGAGTGAAGCCATGCAGACGTTGTGTGGCGCGTGTTGCGCTCCACGATAGCCTGCTGCGGATAATGGGATGCTTGCTCATAGCATGGCCTGCGTAACCAATTGCTGGCTGCTGGTGCCAGCATCGCCAGCGCGGCTGTCATCGAATTGAATAGTGACCTTGCACAGCGCAGTTGTCGTACCCGTGGCTGCGGAACACTGGATCGTCCCAACGGTGGTCACAGCCCCCTGACCGATTGGCTTAAGCTCAGTGCTGCACCATTGATAAAGCTGCTGCGAGGCCAGCGTACTGCCGGCTGTCCCACAGGCGTTACCCTTGATGGTTTTGTTGTAAGCGCCGGTCACCGCGCTGCCGACATCGGCGCGCATCGCATCAAGAATCGAATAGCTTGCGATCGTTGCCATGCTGCGCACCATTGCGCTGTTGTTGGTAGATAACGAGCGCGCTTGCAATGCGGCAACACCGAGGAATCCGATCGAGAGCACCAGCACGGCTACCAGTACTTCGATCAGGCCAACACCGGCTTGATGCCGGCGGCCGACTCGCACGAATCGTCCTTGTAAGGGGCTGCGTTTCATGGGCAAGTTCCGGTGGTAGGGGCACTGGTGATGATCGATCCGGCCGCCATCGTGATCTGAATCGTGTTGTTGGTCTTGAGCGAGGCGGTGCAGACATTTGCAACTGCGCTACCGCCAGTATCGTTGTAAGGGGTCGTCGAACCGGGCGCATAGCCCAATCCATCGCCGTGGAAGCGAATTGCGTTGATGTGGCCGTGCAATTGAATCGGCATCTGCAGATCCGGCGGAGCTGCGAACACTGTCGACGCATAGGCGGGTGTCTGCTGCACAAACACCATGCCGCTGTTGCTGCCGCACTTGGTCCCCAGCGTATCGGTGGTGTTGACGGTGCTGCTATCGCTGCAGAACTGGGTATAGGCGTTGCGCTTGATCGCTTCCATCCGCGCCGTGTTCAGCGCAGCCACGATCTCGTTGCTGGCTGTGGTGAGCCGGTTCGAGTTGATCATGTTGTTGAAGCTGGGCACCGCGACCACCATGAGGATGGCGATCACCCCCAGCGTGATCATCAGCTCGACGACCGTGAATCCCTTGGCACACTTCCGCAGCGTGCTTCGCAACAAGACATGCATGAGATTTCCCCAGTTCCCTAGGTTTTTAGTCTACGCAGGCGTTTGGCGCCGACCAGTCCTGTGCGGCCCTGAAGTCGGTCATTTCCGACAAGCGGTGAGGTTTTTCCGACAAGCGGGCTAAAGGGAGACGAAGGGCGTGAGGGCGGTCACGGATGAAATGTGTGGCTTGCACGGTTGTGTGCCGCCGCTCTGTCATCTCACCAGTCTTTATCAACGCGTAACGTGTCCCCCGCTGCCGGCATGCCCGCGCACGCGGGCATCTATTTCGCTGTTATGCGTCCCGGAAAATGGATTCCCGCTTTCGCGGGAATGACGGCCTGAGGTGAGAACGAGGGTTTTCATGGCAACCTCGACAACCTTCGTTTTCTGGCAAGTCATCCCCCTCACCCCAACGCTCTCCCCTAGGGGAGAAGGAGTTATGTAGTTCATGGTTCCCTCTACACGACCGTGAGCGGATAATCGTTGCCCTTTCTGGACGGCTCCTAATTAATGTTCATACCTGGTCAACGCTGGATCTCCACCGCCGAACCTGAGCTCGGCCTCGGCACTGTGCTGCGCGTCGAGGGGCGTGGGGTGCAGGTGCTGTTTGCCAAGTCGGGAGTGTTGCGCCCTTATGCGGCGGATTCCGCGCCGTTGGTGCGGGCGGAGTTCCGCGCCGGGCAGCGGGTGGCGGGCAAGGGCATCGCGTTTCTGGTGGAGCGGGTGGAAGAACGCGAAGGGCTGCTGGTGTATCGCGGCGAAGGGCGTGAGCTGCATGAGGGGCAATTGGATGATGAGCAAAGCGTCAGCCAGGCAGACGACCGGCTGATTGGCGGTCGCACGGACCCGGTTCAACACTTCGATTTGCGCCTGGAGGCGCTGGAGCGCCGGGCCGTAGCGCGGCGTTCGGCGAGCTGGGGCTTGAGTTCGGCGCGGATCGGGCTGGTACCGCATCAGTTGTGCGTGGCGGGTATTGCCGCTTCGCGCCATCCGCCACGCGTGCTGCTTGCCGACGAGGTGGGCCTGGGCAAGACGATCGAAGCGGGCATGATCATCGCGCGCCAGATTGCCGCTGGCCGCGCCTCGCGCGTGCTGGTGCTGCTGCCCGACACGCTGGTCTATCAATGGTTCGTGGAGCTGTTGCGCCGCTTCAACCTCAGTTTTGCCATCTATGACGAAGAACGCTGCGAAGCACTGGAGCAGTCCGGCGATGAGGCCAATCCGTTCGAGGATGAGCAACTGGTCATCGCCGATTTCAGCTTCCTGGAGCACAACGGCAAGCGCGCCAAACAGCTGCTGGAAGCAAGCTGGGATCTGCTGGTGGTGGATGAAGCCCATCACCTCGCATGGACGCCGGAAAGCGCCAGCCCACGCTACGCCCTGGCGGAGCAACTCGCCGCGACCACGCCGGGCGTGATCCTGCTGACGGCCACGCCGGAGCAGCTGGGGCGTAGCGGCCACTTTGCCCGTCTGCGTCTGCTCGATCCGCAGCGTTATCACAATCTGGATGCCTATCTCGCCGAAGCCGAGCGTTTCCAGTCGCTTTCACGCATTGCCGACAAGTTGCTGGAACGCGTATCGCTCGACACCACCGAACTGGAACAGTTGCAAAAGGCGTTCGACGGCGACACCGCGCTGCAAACCTGCCTTGCCGATACCACCAAGCCCGAACACAGCCGCGAACTGCTCGCGGCGCTGATCGATCGTCACGGCACTGGCCGCTCGATGTTCCGCAATCGCCGCGCCAGCATCGGCGGCTTTCCCAAGCGCGTGCCGGAATGGGAGTTGATCGACGCCGAGCGCGTGGATGAAGTCACGCGCCAGGCGCTGCTGGCTGAGTTCCATGCGGATATCCAGCAGCCGGTGCCGGTACTGGAATTGAATTACGCCAACGATCCGCGCATCGATACGTTGGTAGCGCTGCTCGATCGCCACCCGCAAGACAAGTTCCTGTTGATTTGCCGCAGTCAGGCGAAAGTGCTGGCGCTGGAAGAAGCGCTGCGTACACGCACCGGCGCAGGTATTGCACGCTTTCACGAAGGCCTGGGCATCGTGCAGCGCGATCGCAACGCGGCGTACTTTGCACAACCGGATGGCGCGCGCTTGCTGATCTGCTCGGAGATCGGCTCGGAAGGTCGCAACTTCCAGTTCGCGCATCGTCTGGTGCTGTGGGATCTGCCGCTCGATCCGGATCTGCTCGAACAACGCATCGGCCGTCTCGACCGCATCGGCCAGAAGCACGACATCAGCATTCACATCATCGCCGCTGCGGATAGCGCTCAACATGTGCTTGCGCGCTGGTACGACGAAGGTGTGGATGCGTTCCGTACCAGCCCAGCCGATGGCCGCGAGTTGCTGCGTCGTTTCGGCGATATGCTGGCACGCCTCGCGGAAGAACACGCGCGCAATGACGATCAACGTGATCAGGAACTGGATGTGCTGCTCGCCGAAACGCGCGCGGCGCACGAGCAAATGGCCGAGCTGATCCGCGCCGGCCGAGACCACTTGCTTGAATTGGCCGCCAGCCGCGATCTGCATGCCGACGAATTGGCGCAAGCCTTCCGTCGCGAAGACAACGATCCTTCGCGCGATGTGTTCCTGCAACGCTTGCTGGAATCGTTCGGCATTCACGTGGAAGAACTCAGCAGCCATGTATTGCTGCTCGATCCGCAATATCTCTCCACGGATGCCCTGCCCGGCTTTGCCGAAGGCCCGGTTTCCATCACCTTCTCGCGCGACGTAGCACTCGCACGCGAGGAGCTTCCGCTGCTGCGCCTGGATCACCCGATGATCGCCAGTGCGGTCGATCTGGTGCTATCCCACGAACGCGGCAACGCAGCTTTCATGGTGGACGATGCGCTGCCGCCGCGCAGTGCGCTGTTGCAGGCGGTGTACGTGTTGGAATGCGTCGCGGAGCGCAGCCTGGATGCGGAACGCTTCCTACCCACGCAGCCGATCGTGGCGACCATCGATACCAAGCTCACGGAACGCGCGAACTTCCAGCCGAGCGATATGGCGGTGCGCCGGGCTGGAGAACGCACGATCGAGGTGCCGCGCTACCGTAAATTCCTCGCCAAGCTGGTGCCGCCAATGCTCGAAAAGGCAGAGGCTGCAGCAAGCTTGCGCGCGCAGAGCAGCATGACCGATGCGGCAAATGAAGCACGGGACTTGTTCGATGCGGAACTGGCGCGCCTGCATGCGCTTCGCGCCGTGAATCCCTCGATCAGCGAGGCGGAAATTGCCGGTGTCGAAGAGGAACGTGCGGCATTGCTCGATGCGTTGCCGCAAGCGCGGTTGCGCTTGGATGCCGTGCGGTTTGTGGTGAGTCCGGATTTTCTGGCGTTGCGGTGACTTACTCCCTCCCCTGCTTGGCAGGGAGGGCTAGGGTGGGTTGCTTGCGCTTGCCTGGAACATGAATTCCACGCGAGATTGAAGACTTCACCCCACCCCTGACTACACGCAGGGGTGGGAGCAAGAATTCACGTTTCAGGATTTAAACCGCATTCGCATCGGCTTCAACAAGACTCATCTTGCGCCCGATGCCAAACGCGAAATACGCCACCGTCAACAGCGCCACCCACGCCGCGCCGACATACAAAGCCACGCGCGTATCCGGGTGATAGCCCAGCATAAACACCACGAACAAAAGGAATGCCAGGCAAATTGCACTGGTGATCGGCCAACCGCGCAGCGGGAACTTCGTCTTGCCGAAGCGGCGGCGGAAACTGAAGTGTGCGATCAACACCATCGACCACGTCCACACGGTGTTGAACGAGAGGATCGACATCATCATCTCGAAGATATTCTTCGGCAACTCATAGTTGAGCACCACGCCGATCATCAAACACGCAAGCGACACCAGCACGCCGCGAACCGGAACGCCATGCGAACTCACCTTGGCCAACGCAGCAGGCGCCTGCCCTTTGTTGGCAAGGCTGTAGAGCATGCGGCTACCGCTGAAGGTGGTGCTGTTGAAGCCTGACAACGCCGCGGTGATCAACACGAAATTGATCAGTCCTGCTGCCTGCGCGATGCCGAGTCGATCGAACGTGGTGACGAAGGGGCTGCCCTGCGTGCCGATCTGATTCCACGGATAGATCGCCATGATCACGAACAGCGCGCCTACGTAGAAAATCAGAATGCGCCACAGCACCGAATTGACCGCGCGCGGAATGGTTTTGTCCGGCTGCGAAGCCTCGCCCGCCGCCATGCCTACCGTTTCGATTCCGCCGAAGGAAAACACCACCACCGGCAGCGCCAGCACCATCCCGGTGAATCCGTGGGGGAACCAGCCGCCGTGACTCCAGAGATTGGAAAGGCCCACCGGGTGACCGCCATTACCCCAGCCTAGCCAGATCATGCCGGCACCGCCCAGGATCATCAGCACCACGGTCACCACTTTGATCATGGTGAACCAGAATTCCATCTCGCCGTACACCTTCACCGCCATCAGATTGAGCGTGCCGATCATCACCACGCTGCCGAACACCCAGATCCATTGCGGCAAGTCGGGAAACCATTGCTTCATGTAGATGCCGACGCCGGTGCTCTCAGCCATGCCCACACCCACCATCAGCAGCCAGTAATTCCAGCCGGTGACGTAGCCGGCGAATGGTCCGAGGTAACGGTGCGCATAGCTGCTGAAGGAACCGGCCACCGGATCGTGCACAGCCATTTCGCCGAGTGCACGCATGATGATGAAGATCATCAGGCCGCCGAACATGTAAGCGAACAACACCGAAGGGCCGGCCAGATTGATCGTGCTGGCCGAGCCCAGGAACAGGCCCGTGCCGATGGCCATGCCCAGCGCCATGAAGGTGATGTGGCGCGGCATCAGCCGGCGCTGCAGGTGTTGCGTCATGGTTTTCCCGCCCTTTTAGTGTTCAGCGCATCAAAGGATGCTCAGATCCCTTTCAACGTGAGTGGCAGCGGCTCTGTCTGTTCGCAGATCACAGGGCCATCGGCGAAGGCAGACTGGCCGTCTGTCGAGGCGATGGACCGCAGAGCTGCGGGCAGACAGAGTCGGTGACGCTTGCGCTGGAAGGGATCTGAGCATCCTATCGTTTTGGTTTTATCGGAAGCTTGCCGCGCCAGTACTCGATCATCAAAAAGCCGCCCAGCATACCCCCAAGATGGGCGAAATGCGCAACGCTCGGCTGCCATCCTGACACGCCTAATGTCAGTTCTACTGCGCCATAGCCGATCACGAACAACCACGCGGGGATCGGAATGGGCACGAACATCAGCATCAATTTCTCGTGCGGATACAGCATGCCGAACGCCAGCAGCAGACCGAAGATGGCACCGGATGCGCCCAATGTCGGCTCGAAGCCATGCGTGAAGTACTTCACCACTAACAACTGCGTCAGCGCGGCCGTCAGCAGACACACGAAGTAGTACAGCGTAAAAGGGCGCGGACCAAAGGTCTGCTCGATGGCGCCACCGAACATGTACAACGCAAACATGTTGAAGAAGATATGCGCGTAGCTGCCGTGCATGAAACCGTAGGTAACGAGTTGCCACGGCCGGAAGCCGATGGCTAGCACGCTGCCATCGGAGGCTTGTGCAAACTGATCAGGCCCCCACGGCCATAGTGCGAAATGAGCGACCAATGTCTCGCCCATCACCTGCTGCAGCAGGAACACGGCGACGTTGGCGATCAGCAAGTAGAGGGTAACGGGAGGAATACGAGTAGGCATAAAGGAAGGGTATAGACGCAGCGCGCAACAAAAAAGGCCACCAGGGGGTGGCCTTTCAAAATCGTCATTGCAAATCGATCAACCGTTGTGCGTGCCCGCGTCGATCTGCGCCATGGCTTCCGGACGACGAGCGCCGGCAAAGCGCTTGGCCCAGTAGCTGTCGCCGAGGTTGTCGACGCGTACGGATTCACCGCGGCGCGGCGAGTGGATGAAGCGGCCTTCGCTCACGTAGATGCCCACGTGCGAGATACGACCCTTGCCGCGGCGATCAGCGGTGCGGAAGAACACCAGATCGCCCGGCTGCATGTCGTTGCGATGCACGATGTGGCCGATCAGGTACTGCGAGGCGGAATTGTTCGGCAGTTCCAGCCCCAGCGCACGCTCGAACACGTAACGCACGAAGCCGCTGCAGTCGAAACCGGTGGAAGGATCGCGGCCGCCGCGCACGTAGCGCACGTGACGCAGCTGCATGGCCATGCCGATCAGCATGTCGCGCAGATCCTGGCTGGTCTTGGCGTCGCTGAACTGGTCGCCATTGAGATCGGCGTCGGCGTTGCCGGCGCTATCGTCCGCCGCGTTGCTCTTGTCTTGCGCGAGGGCGGCGATCGGAAGCTGGGTGGGGAGCGTGGACTGCGCCAGCGAAGGAGCGGCGCTGAAAGCGGCCAGAGGACTCAACAACGCGGACGAGAATTTGCCGGAAACCTGGGCCTGAACAGTCTTGGCGGTATCGGTGGCGAAGGTGGTGCCTGAAAAGCACAAGGCCGTGGCGAGCGCGGCAAGTACAAGTCGCGTGTTTGGCATTCGGTGTTCTCTGGGCGGTTGCTGTGTCCGGCCGCTACCCCCGCAGCGGCCGTGACGAGGTAGTGAAAGTAACAAAGCAACACCGGCGACTTGTTCGGATGGGGTTAACTGAACCCTATCGTTCGGAAAATCGATTTCCACCCCAAATCCGGCCTAACCCACTGATATAAGAAAATTTTCTTTAGAAACAAAGATTCACCCGTAAGCGAGCGCTAAAAAATTTTTCGCTCGCTTTACGTCTACACCGCGCAAAAATCCTACGAAACAGCGTACGAACGGCTACCAAAAATGGCGGTTCCGATCCGCACTTCGGTGGCTCCCTCGGCAATGGCAATCGGAAAATCGCCGCTCATACCCATGGAAAGCCGCGGAAGCTCATGGCCCTCTGCTGCGCAACGGTCGCGCAGCTCGCGCAGAAGCCGGAAGCAAGCTCGTACTTCGCCGGGATCCTCGGACAGGGTCGCCAACGTCATCAGCCCCTTTACGCGGAGCGTCGGATACGCACGCACCCGCTCCAGGAAAGCGGGCAGTTCTCCGGCAGGCAGTCCATGCTTGGTCTCCTCGCGCGCCGTCTTCACCTGCACCAGCACGTCCAGGGTGCGGTTTTCGATCTCCAGGCGCCGATGCAGTGCTTCGGCCAGTTCCAGCCGGTCCAGCGATTGCACTTCGCTGGCCAGCCGGGCCACGTCCCTGGCCTTGTTGGTCTGCAGATGGCCGATCACCACCCAGTCGATCGCCTCGCCGGTGAGCGCCGCGGCTTTCTCCTTGATTTCCTGGACCTTGTTCTCGCCAAAGCGATGCAGGCCCAACGCCAGTGCGGCCCGGATCAGCTCCGGGCCGAACGTCTTGCTGACTGGCAGGATGCTCACTTCGCGCAGATCGCGGCCTGCCTCAAGGCAAGCATCGTCCACCCGTCGACGTACGGCGGCCCAATTGGCGGCGAGGTGCGAGGTGTCGATCACCGCGCACTCTGCTGAAAATGGCGAGCCACCACGTCGGCCACCACCATCGAGACTTTCTTGCCGGTGGGAATGTGCAGGAACTCGTTCGGGCCGTGGGCGTTGGAATGCGGCCCCAGCACGCCGGTGATCAGGAACTGCGCCTGCGGAAATTTCGCGCCCAGCATGCCCATGAAGGGAATGGAGCCGCCCTCGCCCATGTACGCAGCCGGTGCGCCGAAGTAGCACTGCGAAGCGTCGGCCACGGCCTTTTCCAACCACGATGAAAGCTGCGGCGCGTTCCAACCGCTGCCATCTTTCTCCAGCTTGAAGCTGACTTTGGCGCCGTACGGCGGATCTTTTTCCAGCAGTTGCTTCACAAATTCGCCGGCCTTCGCACCATCCAGCGTCGGCGGCACGCGCAGGCTGAGCTTCACGCTCGTCTTCGGACGCAGCACATTGCCCGCGCTTTCCAGCGGCGGCAGGCCTTCTGCGCCGGTCACCGCCAACTGCGGACGCCAGGTGCGATTGAGCACCAACTCGGTGAGGTCTTCCGTCACCGGCTGCATGCCTTCGACGAACGGGAATTTCTGATAGACAGCCTTGCCGAGCACACCGGAGGCGGCCCTGGCCTGGTCGATGCGTTGCTGCGGAATCTCTGCGTACAGCTCTTTCGGCTTGATCCGGCCGGTTTCCGGATCTTCCAGGCGCGAAAGCAGCTCGCGCAAAATGCGGAAGCTCGACGGCACCACGCCGGAGGCATCGCCCGAGTGCACGCCCTCTTCCAGCACCTGCACCGTGAGTTCGCCGCCGGTCATGCCGCGCAGCGAAGTGGTGAGCCACAACTGGTCGTAGTTGCCGCAGCCCGAATCCAGGCACACCACCAGCGAAGGATTGCCGATGCGCGGCGCGAGGTGATCCACGTAATACGGCAGGTCGTAGCTGCCTGACTCTTCGCACGCTTCGATCAGAATCACGCAACGCGCATGCGGAATGTTCTGTTCCTGCAACGCCAGCAAGGCAGCAAGCGAGCCGAAGATCGCGTAGCCATCATCCGCGCCGCCGCGCCCGTAGAGCTTGTCGCCCTTCAGCACCGGTGTCCACGGCCCCAGCCCTTCCGACCAGCCGGTCATTTCCGGCTGTTTGTCGAGGTGGCCGTACAGCACCACGGTGTCGTCGTTCTGGCCCGGCACTTCGATATAAATCAGCGGCGTACGCCCGTGCAGGCGCACCACTTCGAGCGTGGCACCGGGCAGCAGCGATAGCTTGCCGCGCGCCCAGGTTTCCATCAGCTTCACGGCGGCATCCATATGGCCATGCGCTGCCCAATCCTTGTCGAACATCGGCGATTTATTGGGGATACGTATGTATTCCACCAATTGCGGGACGATTTCGGCATCCCATAAATCGCTGATGTATCGGGTGACGCGCGCGGTATCCATGAGGACTCCATCGGGGAAAGTGAAAGCGGGATTTTAACAGCGCGCGCTATCGCACTCTTGCTGCAGGGGAACAATCGCACTGCACCCGCCAAAAACGGACGCTCACAATCTCCGCAGTGCGTCGCCGACACTCGCATTGGCGCAATCCAGCCATTCCCGCACGCGCTGCACCGACTGGGCTGCCGCACACACTGCAGCGCAAAGTGATATCGCGGCGTGAATACACCGCACATGTCCAACAAGGAGCACACCTTTCATGCTGAAAAAATTCATCGCCATCGCCGGACTGACACTGGCGCTCGCCCTGCCTGCTTTCGCCGCCACGCCGGTCAACGTCAACACGGCGGACGCCGAAACGATTGCAAAATCGCTGGATGGCATCGGCCTTGCCAAGGCGAAAGCCATCGTTGCCTTCCGCGATGAGCACGGCCCGTTCAAGAGCGCGGACGATTTGTCGCAGGTCAAAGGCATTGGCGCCGCCACGCTGCAGCGCAATCACGATGCCATTCTGCTGAGCGGCGAAGGCGCCAAGGCGGAAGACGTACCCGCCAAACCCAAGCACGCCAAGAAGTCCAAGCAGGCCAAGGAGGATGCCGCTCAAGACTGATTCGCTCCACGCCGATACGGTCCTTAAGTGGACCGTATCGCCGGGCACAGCTTGCGCTACACTCCGCGGCGCCGAGGGGCCTGTTCAATGTCTTAGCGCGCCCCGCATAGCTCCTGAGCGGCCGCCATGCGTCCGTGCGCGGCTAGACCAGACATTCAGTCTGACGCTGCGCCACGCACGACCACCTGACGACCACTCAGGAACTATGCGAACCACGCTAAGCATTGAAGAGGTCCCAAACCGAAACCGCCCATCGCAGCCAGCCGACATGATTCTTCCGCGCTATCGCATCGACGCCTCCACAATTCGTGGTGCGGGCAAGGGATTGTTTCTGGAAGAAGAAATCGAAGCGGGACGCATCATCACCGCGCCCGACGCCATCAATCGCACCTATCGACTGGACGAGTTGCAGAGCAAACCCGAACAGCTATACGCCAGCGCTCGCTGGTTCGAGAACCGCTACACGCTGTCGCCGGAATGGCCGGACGAGTGCTACATCAACCACAGCTTCGACCCGACCGGCCTGTGGCATCTCGGCTTCGTGTTCGCTTTGCACGACCTGCCTGCCGGCACCGAGATCACGGTGGATTACCGCCACCTGCTGCCGCCCGGCCAGGAGGAGGACTTTATCGACACCTCCACCGGTGAGAAAATCATTGGCCTGCCATGGGACGAGAGTCTGATGACCACCACCCGCGCCCTGGCCAGAGTGTTGGACAGCGCAAGCGACTGATCGGAAATGATCGAGATCCCCACCATTGAAACCGAGCGCCTACGTCTCACGGCGCTGACCGAACGCCACTTCAACGACTACGCCGCGATGCTTGGCGACTCAGAGAGCACGCGCTGGATCGGCGATGGCTTGCCGCTCGATCGCACCAACGCCTGGCGTTCGCTGGCCATGCTGATCGGCCACTGGCAATTGCGCGGTTACGGCATGTGGGCGCTGGAACTGCGCACCACCGGCGAATTCATTGGTCGTGCAGGGCTGTTGCATCCCGAAGGCTGGCCGGATGTGGAAATGGGCTGGATGCTCAAACCCGATCATCGCCACCACGGCTACGCCACTGAAGCCGGCGCCGCCATTCTCGATTTCGCATGGAATCAACTGCACTTGCAACGCGTGATCAGTCTGGTTCGCATCGGCAATGATGCATCCGATCGCGTTGCCGAACGTCTCGGCGGCGAGCACATCGAAGACATCGACTTCTTCGGCAGCGACAACCACGTTTTCGCTTACTACCCCCCGCATCGTAGTTTCCGTCGCCACGCCTTCGCATGAGCCGGCTACGCCTGGTGCCGAACGATGCCCTGCGCACGCAGGCATGGGCCAACGGCGCCGGCACCACGACAATTATCGCCAGCGGGCCGGATGACGATTGGCAATGGCGCTTGAGCATTGCCGACATCACGCAGGATTGCGAATTTTCATCGTTTCCCGAAACGCGCCGACAATTCGTCGCGCTGGATGCGCCTGTGCACCTGCGTTTTGGCGATCAACACGAACTTTCATTGCTGCGCCTGCAAGTGACTCGTTTCGATGGCGCCGATGCGCCGCATGCCACGCTTCCGGAAGGTGCAACGCGCGCCTTCAACCTGATGTTGCGCGGCGATGCGCAGGGCGAGCTGCTTGCACGACCCTTGAACGGAAGCATGTGGCTGCCATCACGCGAAACGTGGTGCTGGCTTGTGCATATGCTTGCCGGTCGCGCGGAAATTGAAGCGGGCGGCGAACGTATCGAACTCGATGCAAGCGCGAACGTATGGGTCGAGACGCAACCGGGTGAGCGCATACGTATCGAGGGTGGCGGCGAGCTGGTGATGGTCCATCTCGCCATGAAGCACCCGTAGGTTGGGCTGAGGCGCGGCCGAACCTACGGGAAGCGCGTCGCAAGCGTTCCCCTCCCACACAGACAGGGGAACGCAAGCAATCTGCTGCGTCTAGCGCCGACCAAGCATCACATCGCGCGCCACATCCGCCAACGCAAACAAGCGCGCCGCCCGCATCCAGCCAAACGCCAGCACGACGAGCTGGCTCAACAGCAAAGCCAGCGCCACGCCCGCAAATCCCACCGGCGTTACGTGGATACGCAGCAAGCCGAACACCGATACCAGCACCAGCCCGGCCAGCGTCACCACCAGATAGAACGCCAGCGTCTTCACCGGTCGCCGGAACAACTGCTTGATACCACGCCACAACGCACGCGTTGCCGAACGCAATGAGGTATCCGCAATGAATGCTGCGCGCGCCGATTCCACGATCGACTGCATCAGCACAAACACCAGGATCAACACCCAATGCGCAATGTCGGCGTAACGATCCGCCTGCGATTCCAGCACGGCTTGTTCCGTGTGCTTATCGACCAAGTGCATGCCCATCAAATGCACGGCGATCACCACGCCATAGGGAATCAGCGCCCATAGAAACAAGCGGAACATACGGCCGTATTCCACCAAGCCACTTTGCAGCAGAGCGCCAAAACCCAGCACACGCCCCGCTCTGCCGCTACCGACCACCATGCCCGCAAGGAACGGCGACAGCAGCAAAGTGGTTATCTGGGCGAGCGCCAGATCGGTCACCAGCCATTGCGGATGATCGGAAAAGCTGGCGATCACATCACCGAACATGATGTCGTTGAAGCCTTTGGCCCATTCCATCGAATGCACCGACGTGTCGAGCAAACCACTCAACATGCGCCAGAGCGGCAAGGCCACCAGCGTTACCGGAATCAGCATGATCAGCAGCCACAGCAACAACAAACGCCATTGCACAGCCGCGCGCATGCCGGAAAACAAAGCTCCAAAACCGTTGGAACGAGACATGTCTGTGGCCCTCACATGGTTGCCAACGCGGAATAAAGTGCTTGCATAAGCGCACTGATATCGGCCGTCCAGCGCTTGGAAGCCGAGCTATCGGGCTTGGTGGTCAAGCTGTTGTTGAGGCGATCGCGATCCAACAAGTTGTGCTGCTCCGGATCGAGTTCCGCCGAGATCGCTTTGCTCGGTTTGACGAAATCGAAGCGCGCCCAGCGGCGATCGTCGTTCCACGTGATGTCTTCGTGCGTACCGTCCTCGAAAGCGACGCGCAGCAGCTCCGGCGCAGCGACGCCATCGCGACGAACAGTGACCGTGCTATGCCAGGGATAAGGTCCAGGCGCACCGGGTTTGGCAGCGGAATGCGCCTTGTCCCACTCACTGCGCTTCTTGTCGACTTGCTTGTCCAGCTCCGATGCGACCACTTCTGCCTGCTTGCCGTCCTTCCATGTGACGCCCGCCTGCGGCAACACTTCGTTGCTGGTAACGCTGGCTACTTTGTCGTCGATAAAGGCTGTGCCGTAGATGTACTCATTGAAGATCGCATCCACGTCCTTGGCATCGCCGGAGCTGTCGATCAGCGCAGCGCGAAAATCGGCGACCGAAGGATGACGGAAGTGCCAACGCTGGTAATAAAGATGGAAGGCTTTCTCCAATGCTGGCCGGCCAAGGCGCTCTTCCAGATCGTGCATGGCCGTCGTCGTGCGCGAATACACCGTGCCGTAGCTTGAGGTGGAAAGACGATCCCAACTGTTCTGCGCAAGCGGATCGGCCGGATGAAACAGCGTCGCACTCATGCGCTCGAAGGTAAAACCGTGAACGTGCGGCGTAATACCCAGGCGCTTAGTGAATGGCGAGGCCACGATCAGATCCTGCTTGCGCTCGCGCAGCATGCGGTTATCCCAATATTCGTTGAGCCCTTCGTCCAGCGTCGGCTCTTCGAATTCGTTGGAAGCGAGCAGACCGTAGAAATAGCCATGACCGAATTCGTGGATATTCACGAAATCGCTCAGCATTTCGTTCATCGTGCCGGGCTCGACCTGCTTGTAACCCTCGGAGGTGAAGAAGGTCGGATATTCCATGCCGCCGGCTTCTTCGGCGTTGTACGGCGGAATCACCGCCGTGAGCGTTTCATACGGATAAGGCCCGAGCGTGCGCGAGAAATAGCCGAGCGAATCGATGCTCGATTTCAAGGTCGGTGCAGCACTGGCTTCGTATTCGGCGGGATAAATCACGCGCACCGCCACTTTCGGACTGCCCGGCCCTTCGTAGCTGCCGTCCAGTGTCTTGAAGCCCTTGGCGGCCACCCATGCAAAATCGTGCACGTCACCTTGTATGAAGTGATAAGTGGTCTTGCCGTTCTTCTGCTCCGGCGAGCCTTGCAGTTTGCCGACCGCGCCAACCGTGTAATCGCTGGGCACGGTCAGATGCACGTCGTACAAGCCGAAATCCGCGTAGAACTCGCTGAAAAAATGGAACTCATGCACGTTCCAGCGCGCTTGCGTGGCGCCGCGCTCACCCGGCAATTCCAGCACGCCGATCTTGGGAAACCATTGTCCGATCAGGTTGAAATCGCCCCACCATCCGGTGCGTTCCACCACGCGCGGCAACTGGCTGAGGAAATCGATATCCAGTGCGAGCGTGCCACCGGCCGGCACGGGTTGCGCCAAGTCGATACGCACCACGGTTTCATCCGTACCGGGGCCGCCATCGGGATGCACGAAACTCCATTTCAGCGCGGCGCCGTTTTGCTGCACGTTCTGCAAGCGAATCCAGCCCCACTGCCCTTTTTCCAATACGGCATTGCCGCGTCCGTGGGCGTCCGGGTTGAGCACTTTGCGCTCGGTGAAGAACGTGCTGCCTTCGTTCTGGAACGCATTGAGATAGAGATGAAAGTAGACACTGTGCACTTCGCGATCGCTGCGGTTGCGCCAGGTCATATGTTCCTTGCCGGTCACCGCATGCTTGGCTGCATCGAGGTCCGCGTCGATGGTGTAGCTCACCACGCGGTCGGAAAGCGTCGGTTCGCTGCCGGTGCGCTCGCCGCCCCAAGCGTTCGATGCGCTCTGCGTGGTGATGATGGTGTTGTGTGCAGGCGCAAACGGAATGTCTGGCGATACGGCCACTGGTGGCGCGTTGCTTCGCTGTACCTCTCCAGCAGGCGTGACGGTCTGTGCGATCGCCTGACACGACCACAGCACCGCGCATGCGGCGAGCCACCGCCCGCTTCGGCTTGTTGCAAAACTCATCTTGCGATCTCCCCTTTCGGTGATCCGTCGAGCGTGCGGCATGGGCATCTGTTGCAGCATCGGCCAAACGTCATGCCGGCTGACAGGGATGGGCCTAATCCACGAGTCATGACACGCACGGGCGGCCCAACGGGACAACCTCAAACACATCTGTGCGAACACCACCGCACGCGCTAAGCTGCCCACCGTTCAGACACATCACGCGGAACCCGCTGAAAATCATGGACATACTGCGAGGTTCCGAGGGAGCTTATCGACCATGCGTATCCTGATTGCCGAAGACGACCCCTCCATTGCCGCCGGCGTCAGCGCGGCACTGCGCCAGGGCGGCCACGCGGTCGATCATGTTGCCGATGGCATACGCGCCGATGCCGCGCTGAAGGACACACCGTACGACCTGCTGGTACTCGACCTGGGGCTGCCCAGCCTGGATGGCAGTGAAGTGCTGCAACGCGTGCGCAAGCGCGGCAGCGGCCTGCCGGTGCTGGTGATCACCGCACGCGAAGGTCTGCGCGAACGCGTGCGCGTGCTGGATCTGGGCGCGGACGATTATCTGGTGAAGCCATTCGCGCTGGCCGAATTCGAGGCACGCGTACGTGCCTTGCTGCGCCGCTACACCACACAGGGCGCACCGGAAATCACCCTGGGCCGCCTGCGCCTGGATCTTCCCGGTCACCGTGCATGGGTGGATGACAAACCGCTCGAACTCACCGCACGCGAATTCGGTTTGCTGGAAGCGCTGGCCGCACGCCCTGATCGCGTCACCAGCAGGACGCAACTGATCGAAGCGTTGTGCAGTTGGGACCAGGAGCTCACCGACAACGGCCTGGACATCGCCATCTACCGGCTGCGCCGCAAGCTGACCGATTCCGGTACGCAAGTGCGCACCATCCGCGGCCTGGGTTATCTGTTGGAAGAGGTCAAAGAAGCATGAGTCAACGCCTGGGGTGGCGCCACAGTCGTCAGAGCCTGCGCAAGCGCCTGCTGACGACGCTGCTGGTGCCGCTCACGGCGCTGCTGCTGTTGAACAGCTTGATCACCTACATCGGCGCGCTGATCTACGCCAACCACGTGCACGACGTAAACCTGGTCGATGACACGCTGACGCTGGTGCAGATGATGGCCAGCAAGAGTCCGGATGGCAGTGTTTCGCCACAGGCGGAATTTCTGCTCGAATACGAGCCGGAAGGCCGCAACTATTTCAGCATCTACAGCGCTCGACATGGCCTGATTGCGGGCAACCCCAGTTTGAAACCGACCGGTGGATTGTTCATCAATGGCGAGGCACCGCAGCTTTACAACGTGCAAATCGAACGTCACGCGCTACGCGCCGCCAGCATCCAGATGAAAAACCCGCGCGAACCCGGCGATCAGCTCGAAGTGACCGTCGCCGAAACCTTGCGCGATCGCCGTCTGGAAGCGAGACAAATCCTGCTGCTGAGCATTCCCGCGCAAGCGTTGCTGATCATCGCCGCTTTTCTGCTCGTATGGGTGGGCGTAAGTTCCGGTTTGCGCCAGCTCGAACCGCTCACTAATCGGCTCGCCAATCGCGAGCATGGTCTGGCGCCCATCGGCGATGCCGAAGTGCCGGTGGAGATCCTGCCGCTCACGCGCACCATTGATGGCCTGTTCGCACGCCTGCGCGGCATGCTTGCCTTGCACGAGCGCTTCATCGCCGATGCGGCTCATCAACTACGTACTCCGCTCGCAGGTTTGAGCGTGCATGCGGAACGCGCACAAGCCAGCGACGATCCGGCGACGATCAAGGATGCCTTGAATCACATCCAGCGCTTGATTCTGCGCGCCAATCGCACGTCCAGCCAATTGTTGGCACTCACTCGCGCACAAACGGCTGAGCACGAAGCCGGCGACATGCAACGGCTCGATCTCGCCACGGTGACTCCCGAACTGATCGGCCAACGTGTGCATGAAGCCATCGCGGCAGATATCGACCTGGGCTACGAGGGCCCGGCAGGCCCGCTTTGGATCGATGGCGACCGCCATCGCCTGCAGGAAATGCTCGACAACCTGATCGACAACGGCTTGCGTTACGCCGGACGCGGCAGCCTGATGACGGTGTCGCTCGAACGCGAAAGCAATGCCATTTGTCTTGCAGTGGAAGACAACGGTCCTGGCGTGCCGCCTGCGTGGATCGAACGACTTGGCGAACGCTTCTTCCGTGTGCCTGGCAGTGAAGAGCAAGGCAGCGGCTTGGGGTTGGCGATCGTGCAGCGCATTGCCGAGTGGCATAACGCGCATGTGCGGTATCGCATTGGAAGTAGCGGGCGTGGCCTGCGCGTGGAAATTGTCTTTCCGCAAGCACACGACACAATGCAAGCGTAGGCTGCGCTATCCCAGCCTGCAAAAAAAGGCGGCGCAGAGCGCCGCCATGTTTGTCAGCTTCCCCTGCATGGGAACATCGACAAAAACGTAAGAACTGTCCACTGAGCTGCACCTCATCTCTCCTAATGAGAGAGAAGTGCAAAGTCTCACATCGCCTTCTTCGCCTTGGTCAGCAACTGATCGAGCAGCAGCATGGCCAGATCGATTTCCTCGTAGCTGATGTCGAGCGACGGCGCGAACGTGATCACGTTCTTGTACCAGCCGCCCACATCCAGTACGAGGCCGATCTTCTTGCCGTTGTGCTCAAGATCCCCTGCCAGACCGATGTCGACCATCTTGTCCAACAATGCCTTGTTCGGCGTGAAACCGTCGTCAGTGCAGATCTCGGCGCGCAGCGCCAAGCCGAGACCGTCGACGTCGCCGATTTCCTTGTGGCGCTTCTGCAGCTCCTTCAGGCCTTCGAGGAAGTACGCACCCTTCAGCGGCACGGTCTTCTCGTAGTCCAGTTCGTAACCCATCTTGATCACTTCCAGACCCAGCGATGTGCCGAGCGGGTTGGAATTGAAGGTGGAGTGCGTGGAGCCCGGCGGGAAGATGGTCGGGTTGATCATTTCCTCGCGCGCCCACAGGCCGGAGAGCGGATTCAAGCCATTGGTGAGCGCCTTGCCGAACACAATGATGTCAGGCGTGACGCCAAAATGTTCGATCGACCACAGCTTGCCGGTGCGCCAGAACCCCATCTGGATTTCATCCACCACCATCAGGATGCCGTATTGATCCAGCACTTTCTTCAGATCTTTGAAGAAGTTGCGCGGCGGCACCACGTAGCCGCCAGTGCCTTGGATCGGCTCGACATAGAAGGCAGCATATTCGGCCTGATTGACCTTTGGGTCCCACACGCCGTTGTATTCGGTTTCGAACAAGCGCGCGAACTGACGCACGCAATGATCGGAATACTCTTCCGGCGTCATGCCCTTCGGACGGCGGAACGGATACGGGAACGGAATGAACATTGCGCGTTCGCCGAAGTGGCCGAAGCGGCGGCGATAGCGATAGCTGGATGTGATCGACGAAGCGCCCAGCGTACGGCCGTGATAACCGCCTTCAAAGGCGAACATCAGGCTCTTGCCGTTCTTGTAGTTGCGCACCAGCTTCAGCGAATCTTCCACCGCCTGCGCACCGCCGACGTTGAAGTGCACGCGGCCCTTCAAGCCGAACTTTTTCTGCGCATCGACCGCAATGGTCTTGGCCAGCTCGATGCGCGTCTGATGCAGATATTGGCTGGCCACTTGCGGCAGCACGTCGATCTGACGCTTCAGCGTATCGTTCAGGCGCTTGTTGCCGTAACCGAAGTTGACGGCCGAGTACCACATCTGCAGATCGAGGAACGGCACGCCGGCCGTGTCGTACATGTAGCTGCCTTCGCCGTGACGGAAGATTTTCGGCGGATCGACGTAGTGCACGGTGTCGCCGAAAGAGCTGTATTGCGCTTCGTCGGCGAGCAGTTGCTCATCGGGAATGACGTAGTTGGCAACGTTGGGATCGTAAGTGTTCATGGATGTCAAACAGGAAGTTGTAGGTATCTGGCGCGCGATGTTCGCTCTTGCCTCACCGTCATTCCGGCGAAGGCCGAGGCGCTTCACCGGAATGACGACTCGAAAGATCAAGCACCACAAAGAACGAACGAACATCTACGCCCGAGTAGCCGGACGTACTGCTCTTCAGGTCAAAACTAAAAATTCGAAACCGCCGGCAACACCCGCGACTCATGCTCGGCCAGCAGACTGCCGTCCAGCAGACGCGGCAGCAGTTCCAGCGCATCTTCGAAACCGGTGATCGGCACATAAGGAATGCCGGCGGCGCGGCAATGCTCGATCAGGCGGTGCTTGGCGAATACGAAATCGACCTGGTCGGCCGCGCAGAAATCCGATGCGCCATCGCCAATCAACAAGGTCTTGCCGCCACCATTGCGCGCTTGCGCAACGCAGGCGCACTTGCACGTGCCGCTGCGGCAGCCTTCGCTCTGGAAGGGAGAAGTGAGTTGCCACTGGCGCGGCGGCTTGCCCGGCGCCAAATGGTTGGCGGCGAGCGGGAGATGATCCAGATCATAACGGCCGAGAATGCGATGAATGGCGTAGTCGAGGCCATCGCTGACAATGCGGACGGGGGTGTTCAGTTCCGCCGAACGCGTTACGAAAGCCGGAAAAGCATGATCGATCCACAGACCGTCCAGATGCTCGTCGAGCTCCTTGCTGCTCACATCGAGCAAGGCCACTTGCCCGCTCATGCATTCACGCGAACCGATGCGACCGGCGCGCCAATCCTGCTCCAACGCTTCCCACCCGGGACGGCCGAAACGATCCAGCAGCGAGTCGATCACGTCCTCGACGGAGATCGTTCCGTCGAAGTCGCAGAGGATGTTCCAGGCAGTCACGCGCGCCACTCCCACACACATCATTAGAGTGGGCATCTTGGCAAGCATCCCCTTTCGGGCCCCTTTCCGCTCGCCTCGTCCAGGACGGGGCGAGGAGCCAAATTTCGGCTCGACCCGCTATGCTTAGCGTTTGCACGCTCCATTGACGGTTTCCCCTCGTGCACGATCCTGCACTGCGCCATGCCCTACCTGCGATCCGCCGACCCAACGCCGGCCGGAGCCTGCTTTATGCGTTGGTGCTGACTGTGCTGGCCGGTTGCACAGCCGCGCCCTTGCCCGCGTTGAAGCCGTCCGTGCCGCAGACTTGGCGCAATGCGCCCACGGCCACGCCCAATCCTGCTCAGCCGGATCTGCATAACTGGTGGCAGGCGTTCAACGATCCACAACTGAACTCTCTAGTACAGCAAGCACTGACCCACAACATGGATGTCAAAGCAGCGGCCGAGCGCGTGCTTGCTGCACGCGTGCTGTACCGGCACGCCAACGACAAATATCTCCCCAGCCTGCGCTTCGATACCAACCAGGTGATCCAGCCGGACGCCAGCGCCTCGTATTTCATTGTCGGTTTCGACGCGCTGTGGGAAATGCCGTTCTTCGGCGCGCTCAAGAGCACGCACCGCCTGGCGGCAGGCAACATGGATCTGGCCCGTGCGCAGTTGCAGGGCGCCTACGTCACCTTGGTGGCCGAAGTGGCGCGTTGCTGGATCGCACTGCGCAGTGCGCAGGAACAAGCCAAGCTGCTGACTGCGGTGCACGACGCCAATCAGGAAAAACTGCGTCTGCTCCAGGTGCGGGAAAATCTGAAGCTGGCATCCCCTACCGAAGTCGCCACCGCACAGGCGGAACTGGCTCGGTCGGAGATGGCGTTGACTGAACCACAACGTGCGATCAACGCCAACGCGCAACAGCTCGCCGTACTGCTCGGCCAAAGCGAACCCGATCCGGCATGGCTGCAAGCCACCGGCCCGCAACCGCAATTGGGCGATTGGCAGATGACCAGCGCGCCGGCCGATCTGCTGCGCACGCGCCCGGAAATCGCCGCTGCCGAAGCGGAAGTACTGCGCGCTGCCGGCGCAGCGGGCATCAGCCGCGCGAACATTTATCCGCATATCGGCTTGGGTGCCTCGCTGGACTGGTCGGTAAACCTGTTGAGCCACCATACCTTCATCCGCTCGGGCGATGGCATCTTCTCCGCCGGTCCGGTGATCGACGTGCCGCTGTTCGATTGGGGCATGCGCATGGCACAAGCGAAGTCTCAAAAACATGAACTTCGCGCCGCGGTATTTGCCTATCGGCAAGCCGTGCTGCAGGGTGTCGCCGAAGCGGAAACCGCGATGGGCGATCTGCAGCAAGCGCATATGCGCGAGGCGGCTGCAGGAAAGATGACGCAAGCGCTCGGCAGCAACGCTGCCGCACTGGACAAGCGCCACAGCCTTGGCCTCGCCAGCACCTTGGACCTGCAAGATGCAGCGATCGCCCAACAGAACGCACAACTCGAACTGGTGTCCGCGCGCGCCGAGCGCGACCTCGCGTACATATCGCTTTATAAGGCGTTGGGCGGCGCGCCCCAGCCACCGGTGAACGTGGCCGCCGACTACAAAGCACTCGGCAATAAGAAAGAGGCGAAGTAATGGTCGCCCTTGCACGCAAGACCCTCATCTACGAATGGCGCCGCTTTCTTCCCGCGATTCTCGCGGTGGGTTTCGCCAGCCTGCTGCAGTTGCTGCAGGCCGCCCTGGTGCTGGGCATCTTCGGCAGTGCCAGCGTGTACATCACCGGCTCGTCCGCCGATCTATGGGCAGGCTATCCCGGCACGCAAAGCGTGAATCTCGGGCGCCCCATCAACGAAGACGTAGCGATGCGCTTGCGCATGGACCCTGACGTGATCAAGGTGGAACCCTTTCGCTGGGTGGATGCCGACTGGCGGGGTCCGCGCGATACCGGCGGCGTATCGGTGTTCGTCTCCGGCATTGATCCCAGGTCCGATGGCATGATGTTCTCGCGCGCCCTGCCGCTGGACTTGCGCGCGCGCTTGGACGAACCCGGCGCGGTGATCGTCGACAAGGCGGATCTGGACAGCCTCGGCGTGAGCATCGGCGACACCGCTGCGATCAACGGTCAGCGCGTACGCGTGGTCGGTGTAAGCAGTGGCTTGCGTGCGCTCGGTGGCGTGAACATCGTCGCCTCGCTGGAAACTGCACGCGTACTCGACGTTTCGCCGGGAGACGCCGGCATGATGACCTACTTCGTCGCCAAGCTACGTCCTGGCGTCAAGCCGAATGTGGCGGCGAAGCGCCTGAATGGCTCGAATGCATTCGGGCCCTACACCGTTTGGACGGCCAAAAATTTCGCGCGCGAATCGCAGTTGTACTGGATGTTCGACACCGGCGCAGGCGCCGGCGTGCTGTTCCTCGCCGGTATCGTGTTTCTGGTCGGCGCGGTGATCACCAGCCAGACGCTGATCGCCGCCGTGATCGGCTCGATCCGCGAATACGCCACGTTGAACGCGCTCGGCGTCGGCCGAGGCTCATTGCGCAAGGTCGTGATGGAGCAGGCGTTCTGGGTGGGCGCACTGGGATTGGTGTGCAGCGTGGTAATCGGCGCGATTCTGTTGGTGATCGCCCGCAATCGGAGCGTGCCGATGGAGATGCGCCCACTGACCGCCGTGGCATGCCTGGCGCTGAGCATGGCGCTGGCGATCGTGTCCGGCCTGGCGTCGGTGCGAAGCCTGCGCCGCGCCGATCCGGCTAGCCTGCTGAGATGAGCATGTCCGCAATCGCATCGAGTTCCTCGGCGAACATCGCCACGCTGCAAGCGCGCAGCGTGCGCAAATCGTTCGTCTCTGGCCACATCGAAAGCACCGTGCTGCATGATCTCACGCTGGACGTGCGCGCCGGCGAACTCACGCTGATCTCCGGCCCTTCCGGTTGCGGCAAGAGCACGCTGCTGGCAATTCTCAGCGGCTTGCAGCCCGCCGATACAGGTGAAGTGCACGCGCTGGGGCATGATCTCAGCGGTCTGAGCATGCGTGCGCTGGAAGCCTTCCGCCTGCAGCACACCGGTTTCGTCTTTCAGGGTTTCAATCTGTTTCCCGCGCTCACCGCACTCGAACAAGTGGAGTTGCCGTTGAGCTACATGGGATTGCCCAAGCATGAAGTGCGCAAGCGCGCAGTGGAATCGTTGGAAGAAGTCGGCCTCGGTCCGCGCATGAGCATGCTGCCGATCGAATTGTCCGGCGGCGAAAAACAGCGCGTTGCCATTGCCCGCGCACTCGCCAAACAACCCGAACTGCTGTTCGCGGACGAACCCACCAGCGCGCTGGATGCCGCCAACGGCCAGATCGTGATCGACATCCTGCACCGCATTGCCCGCACGCACGGCACCACCGTGCTCTGCGTCAGCCATGACCCGCGCCTGGTCCACCATGCCGATCGCGTGCTGGCGATGGAAGATGGCCGCATTCTGAGCGACCATGTGCCGCCCGCCGCATCCGCCACGGCCACCGAGCATTCCTGAGAACCTCACGCATGACTCTGCGCAACCTCCGCCTTCCGCTCACCCTGCTCGCCGCCGCGTTGTTGCTGGCCGGGTGTTCGCAAGACGAAGCACCCGCTCCCACGTCCAACTCTTCTGCTGCGGCTTACTCGGCCGTGGCCCGCGGACGCGTCGATATCGAAGGCGGGCTGCTGAAGCTGACCATGCCCAGCGAGGGTGTTGTGGCGCAGGTCGACGCGCATGAAGGCGAGCATGTGCACAAGGGTCAGTTGCTGGCACAGCTCGATCTGCAACCCGCGAAACTGGCGCTGGATTCCGCACTGGCCGAACAACAACAGGCCACCGCGCAGATCGGAGCGCTGGAAGAACGCGCAAAATCCTCCAGCCTGCGCGCATCGCGCCTGGAGCAAGCGGCGAAAGCCGGCGCCGGCGATGTGCAGACCGCAGACGATGCGCGCCAAGCAGCCCAACAGGCACAAGTGGAATTAAACAATGCGCGCGCCGCTGCAGCGATTGCCTCGCAGAAAGTAGCCGGCAGCCGTTATCAACTTGAACTGCGCAGCTTGCGTGCACCGGCGGACGGCCAGATCGTGCAGCGCATGGTTCAACCCGGCGCATCGATATCGCCCGCCGCCGGTCCGATCTTTGTGATACTGCCGGATGCTCCGCGCATCGTGCGCGCAGAACTCAACGAATCCTTCGTCGGCGTGGTCCACGAAGGCATGGCGGCGGAAGTGGACGACGACAGCGGCAGCGGCATGGCGCCCTTGAAAGCGCATGTGCTGCGCATCGGCAACGTGTTCGGCGCCAGCACATTGGAAGACGATCCGCAGGTGCGAGCCAACACGCGTTCGGTGGAATGCGTGCTCACGTTCGATCAGCCGACGTCAACGCCATTGCGTATTGGGCAGCGCGTGTTGGTGAAGTTTGCGCCGAAGTGATCCGCACGCCTCCGCGTGCAACTCGTAGGTTGGGGCGCAAACCCCAACATCGCGATCTATGCATGCAAGGCAATGTTGGAGTTTGCACCCAACCTACGATGCCGCTTCAAGTGCGCCCAACGGCTCTGGCGCCTGTGCAGCCTGCCCGGCGCACGTTTCAAGCAACGCCACGAATTGCCGCTGCAGCGCATCGATGTCGGCATCGCTCCAATACCTCTTGTCGCCCATGTAGGTGAAACGCAGCTGGCCATGCAGCGAATAGGCGACGATGGCGAAAACGCTCATCACGAACGAATGCAAAAAGAAACGAAAATCCTTCAACTCGAACGGCGCATCCTCATCGATCACATCGACAGCGCCGAAGTTCGAGAATGAAAACACCCGCTGACTGCGACGACGGCCCAGGGCATTGCGCAGCCGCACGACCGAGCGCATCTTCCGCTCGGAGGGCACGTTGAGCATTTCGAAATACTGATACTTCGCGGGAATATCGATCAGCTCCTGTTCGATCTTCCGGTGGGCTTCTGCGTGAATTTCGCGCGCCCTCTCCCAGAAATCCGCAGAAGCGTTCTGCCCGGTTTTGATCCTGAAACTGCCACCGCTGAAAAACAGCATGTCACTCTTGATCATGGGCAGCCGACCGCGCCGTCCATCGAAAGGATTGTCTATCCACGCCGGAGCGTGCTTGCCGAAAGCCGCCAGCAGCGCTCTGTCCAACACCGACAGCAAGGCCGCATGCATGGATACGCCCTCCAGCTTGCAGCGCTGCTTCAGCATCGCCGACAACCCTGGACTGACGTTCCATTCTCGATAAATTTCCCTGTTTTCCACCGGTGTGCGGGAGCCTGGAATCAGCGCAACCAGCGCATTCACGAGGCGCGCTACGCGCCGACGCTTGGACAGACTCTCATCCCGCACATCACCGATGATGTCGTGAAGGGTCAATGGCGCATAAGCGACCAAGCTGTCGTCGCTATGAAGCGATTTCAGTATTTCCCTGACCAGGGTGAGCACGCTCATGCCGTCACAGATGCGGTGCGTAGTGGTGATCAGCAGCTGGCTGCCAAGCCCTGAGCTCAACCACACGACACGCAACTGAGGCTGTCGATGGGAAATAGGCGTCGTCAGTTCGGTCCGGCGCTCCCTGGTGCAATCATCATCGGATTGCATGTCGACGATGCGCAGCGGAACGGGACCGGCCGCATCCGCCTCGTAATAGAGCATGCCGTTGTCCTGGCGGATAAGCATCCGCAACGCGGGATGTTTGCGTTGCACCCGATCGAGCGCGGAGCGAAGCCGATCGGCGGAAAGGCGCCCCTCCAGATGGACCTGGCACGTCATGTTGCCGTCGATCACATGCTCCAGCGTGGAAAGCTTTCTTTTCATGCATGCCTCTTATTCAGCGGCTGCGGACGAAGGATTGCGGATGATGAATGCCTCGCGCGCAGGCCGTTTGCAGAATGCCGCGACCCTGGGATGCCTGCTCTCGAAGGTGCCTAAAGCGCCGCGCCGTCCATCCATATAGCCGATGACGATCGCCATGACCTTGCGCAGTTTCTGCGGCTCGAACAGCATCACGCATAGCATCCAGTGGACGGCCAGCAAGCCGGTCAACCAATGCAGCGACCATTTCGACCGGTAAAGCCGCAGCGAGTGAACAGCGTTGCGGGTCCCGTAATAGCGCCGCCACGCCGCATGGTTGGTGGTAAACAACTTGCCGTGCCGCTCGATGTGCCCGGTGGTCTGCCGCATCGTCACCGCCGCATTCATGTAAACCGGAACACCCATGCTGGTTGCACGAAGTCCGTATTCGACATCGACGCATTCGATGAAATAGTCCTCCCTGAAGGCACCCACCGTGCGGTAACCCTGTGCGGAAATGGCTGAGCCGGAAGAGATCACGAACAGCGTGGGAAACAGGCCCTCGGTTTTTTCATCGATGCGGAACGGCTTGGGAAATCGTCGCCCTGGCGGCGTCACCGCCATGCATCGCTGCAGATGGATCTCATAAATCTTCGGACCCATGATGAAGGTGCGGTTATCCAGTTCCGAGCATGCTTTCATCATTTCCGCGAAAAAATGCCCGTCGATGTCCGAGTCCTGATCGAGCAGAAAAATTACGTCACAACCCTGCGCCAGCAGCAATTCGGCACCTCTGTTGTACGCACCGGCCAGGCCACCTCGATTGCCGTTGGCGACCACCGTGGCGCCGGCCTGCCGCAATGCTTCATGAAGCGCGGCGTCGTGGTCCGGCGAATTGTCGACGGCGATGACGTTTCGACACTGCGCCATGGCTTTGTGGAGGTTGTCCACGAATGCCGCCGTGGGCTGGTAGAGCACGAAGATCAGGCCAAAGGTTTCCATAGCATCCCCATCGGCAGCATCCCCATCGGCATCCATCGCGTTGCGGCGACTGCCGGTTTTAACCCGCGTTACGCAATGGCTCGGCAGCCGGCTCATCGGTTGCCAGGTCGACCATCGGCGACAAGAATCCCCATGCCTGCAGGCACCGCAATGCGCTACGCACGCCGTCTTCCGCTCGCACGCGCTCGCCGAGTGCGGCGGCGGATCGATGCACCGGTTCGTGCAGCGTGCAGTCGATGGCGTTCGCCAGCGCTTCGGCGGTCAGGTTCTTGCGGTCCAATGCAGGCGGCGCCACGCCTTCGCGCTGCAGGCAGCGTGCCCAGAAGGGTTGATCGCCATAGAACGGCACGATCACGGACGGAATGCCGGCGCGAACAGCCGCCGCGGTCGTGCCGGCGCCCCCGTGATGAACCGCGGCAGCCATGCGCGGAAACAGCCGATCGTGCGGAGCGCTGTCGATAACGAATATCTGCTCGTCCAGCGCGCCTTCACCGCCAGCGAGGCCTCCCCAGCCAGTGGCGATCACGGCACGCCGTCCGCTGCGGCGCACAGCTTCGAGCACGGTGGCGGTGAACTGCTCCGCGCCTGTGCTCACCATGCTGCCGAAGCCGATGTACACCGGCTTGGGTCCGCCATCGAGAAACGCACGCAACGCATCCGACGGCCGCCATTCGGGCTGATCGAGAAACCAGTAGCCGGTGATCTGTTGCGTCTCAGGCCAATCCGCAGGCCGCGGCACCACGTGCGGGCTGAAACCAAAGAGCACGCGATGACGCCCGTTGTGGAAATACGGTCCGTACCAGGGATATTTCGGCAGGCCCAATTGCGGACGCACGATGTCGTTGATGGCCGGCTTCATCACGTGCCACACCAGGAGGCGCAACACGTGGTACGCCGTCATGTTCAAGGCCGGCGGCAGTTTGCGCCCACCCACCAGCACCAGCGGCGGCATGTATCGCGAGGGTGCCAGCGGCTGCAATTGCGCGCCTACAAACGGAATGTTCCACGCCTCGGCCACTGCCTTGGCCAACAGGGTGCTGTTGGCGACACCAATCAACAAGCCTGCGCCCTCCGCCGCGGCCATGCCCTCCTGCGCCCAATGCAAGGCCCACTTCGCATAGAACTGCCGGGAAATCCTGGCCATCGCCGACATGTCCAATCCTTTGTCGACGATGTCGCGGTTGGCATCGAGCAAGGTCTGGAAATTCGCGGTCAGCGGACGAAATGCCAACCCGGCGGCGCGCACCATGCCTTCGAAATTGTCGCTGGTGACGATACGCACCGGATAACCGGCACGCTGCAAACCAACGCCAAGCGCCACGCAAGGCCGGATATCGCCTTGCGTGCCGATGGTGAAGATCGCGATCGGTGCGCTCGGCTCAGGCATACGCAGCCAGGCTCCCCGCAAGCGAATGATCCACGTCTTCCGGCATGGCCTGCACAGCCTGCGTCTGTGCGCGCACGGTTTGCAGCACATGCAGACGTTGCATCACCAGACGGCCGACCTGCGCCGCCGCCTCGGCATCGAGCAGGCTTTGGTGATGGCAAGCCACATCGTGCACAACCAGCCTGCCGTCGACATAAGGACGCCACGCTTCTGGCTTGTCATACAACTGTGCAGTCAGGTCTACGTCTTCTTTCAACGCGGCGCGGAAGAACATCACGTCGGCATCGATGCGCCGCGGCACGTGCCGGCGCGCAAGCTGCAGATTGTTGAGCGTTACCGCAGAGACACGCTCGATCAGGTGCGGGTCGGTGCGCGACATTTCCCGCACGAACGGCATGTCGAAAATGCCGTACTCCTTGCACAGCAAATCGGTCAGCTCGGCCAGGTTTGCAGGCGGACGTTCGGCATGCCGATGGAAGCCGAGGAAACGCAAAATGGCTTGGATTTCCTGCGAAGGATCGTTGGTCGAGGCAGCACCGTCCACCACGAACGGAAACGCATCCAGCAAAGCCAGAAATTCCACCTGCTGCGCGTGCGCCTGCAACTGCGCCGCGATCTCGTGTGCAATCAACCCGCCGAATGACCAACCCAGCAATCGATAAGGCCCTTCCGGCTGAATGCGCCGGATCTGCGCCACATAGTCGGCCGCCATTTGCGCGATGTTTCCGGGCAAGGAGGCGCCATTGCGCAAGCCGCTCGACTGCAAGGCGTACACCGGCAATTTGTCGTCGAGATGACGCAGCAGGCCGGTGTAGGCCCAACCGAGCCCCACCGCCGGGTGAATGCAGAACAAAGGCCGCTCGCGATGCGATACGCGCAATGGCAGCACCAGGCCCAGCGGATCGCTCTTGCTTTCCGCACGCTGCAGATAAGCCGCCAAGCCCGCGATGGTCGACGCTTCGAACAGGCTGGCCAGCGGAAGCTCCGTGCCAAAATAGTCCGGAAAGCGCGCAATCATTTCTGCCGCGCTCAAGGAATCGCCGCCCAGTTGGAAGAAGTTGTCGTGCAGGCCCACACGCGCCACGCCCAGCACTTGCTGCCATAGCGCGGCGAGCTTGCGTTCTACTTCCGTCACCGGCTCGGTGTATGTGGCTGCGCGCTGCGTGCGCGCCGGCGCAGGCAACGCCTTGCGATCGAGCTTGCCGGTAGGTGTCAGCGGCAACGCATCGAGCTCCATGATGTGCGCAGGCAACATGTAGTCGGGCAGAAACTTCGCCAGGTGCGCCTTGAGTTCGTCGACAAATCCTTGCCTGCCGGGACGCGGCACGACATAGCCCGTCAGCACCTGTGTACCGTCGTCTGCGCGATGCATGGCGACTGCCGCCTCGATCACTGCACTGTGTCGCGCCATCGTGTTTTCGATTTCGCCAAGCTCGACGCGATGGCCGCGAATCTTCACCTGGCCGTCCGCGCGCCCCACAAAATGCAGCAAGCCCTGGTCATCCCAATACACCAGGTCGCCGGTGCGGTACATGCGGCTGCCGTCATCCACGAACGGATCCCGTAGAAAGCGTTCTTCCGTCAATTGATGATGGTTGAGATAGCCTTTGGCCACACCCGCGCCGGCGATATACAGTTCACCGATGGCTTCCGTCTGCACCAGTTGTTGATGCTGATCCAGCACGTACAGCCGTGTGTTGAGGATCGGGCGGCCGATCGGCGGCGCTTGAGAACTCACCTCCTTCAAGGTGATCGCGGTGGATAAGACGGTGGTTTCGGTCGGGCCATAAAGCTGCGTCACGCATGCCGTGCGCTGCATGAGGTGCGCAGCCAGTTCCGCGCTCAAGGCTTCACCGCCAACCAGGGCATGCAGGTCTGCCAGATGCGATTCAGAGCTGGCCAGAAGCACGCGCCACAGCGAAGGCGTTGCCCACATATGCGTAGCCCGATGCTGCTTCAGCAACCGCAGCATGGCAGGCGGATGGCGCACGGTTTCGCCGCTCGCAATGACCACGCTCGCGCCCGCGATCAACGGCAGGAAACGCTCCAGCATGGCGATGTCGAACACCATGGTGGCGATCGCCACGAAGCGATCCGTCGGATCGAGCATCAATTGCCGCTGCATGCCCTGCAGCAGGTTGCATAGATTGCGATGGGTAACTTCCACGCCTTTTGGCCGTCCGGTGGAACCGGAGGTATAGAGCACGTAGGCCGTGTCATCCGGTTGCGACAGGTCCGGCTCCTGCGTATCGGTTGCCACGGACACATCGATATCTTCCGGATGCAGCAGCATCATGCCGCCGAGTCCAAAACGGTTGCACAGCTCAGGTGGCGCGAGCAAGGCGATGGGTGCGGCATCGTCCAGCATCATCGTGATACGTTCCAGCGGACCATCCGGGTCCAGCGGCAGGTAAGTCGCCCCGGCGCGCATCACGCCCAGCAAAGCAATCAGCCACTGCTCGCCACGCGGCAGCATCACCGCCACGATGTCGCCGGGCAGCACGCCATCGGCGATCAGTTGTCGCGCCTGCTGCACGCTGCGCTCGTGCAGTTCCCGATAAGTCAGCGTGACATCTTCGAACAACACCGCGGGTGCGTTGGGAGCAAGGCGCGCCTGTCGCGCGATCAGTGCAGGCAGGCTTTCTTCTGCAATGGGTTCAGCGGTGTCGTTCCAGTCGTGCAGTAGTCGTTTGCGCTCTTGCTGGCCGAGGATATCGATCTCCCGCAGAGGACGATCCGGTTCGGCCAGCACGCCCTCGACCAGCAACGCCAGGCGCCGCCGGTGCTCATCCAGGTCGGCCATGCTGTACAGCATCGGATTGGCGTCGAAATCGAAACGCAGTTCGCTGCCGTCGCCGCGGTCGTAGACGAACACGGTGAGGTCTTCACCCGAGCCGTTCGACACGTTGTGTGAGACCACGTTGGCGCTACCGAAGCTGAGCTGGTAGTCGAACGGTTCGATGTTCACGCCCAGCCACGCGATGTGCTTGCCTTGCCCGATCAATCCCAGATCACGGCGCAGGTCTTCATAGCGATATTGCTGATGCCGCAACGTCTGCCGAACCACTTGCGCGACTTGCTCGAACAAGTCGACTGCAGTGGTATCCGGCGCAAAGCGCAGGCGAATCGCCACGATGTTGGCGACCATGCCCGGCGTGCGGCGTAACGTGGCATTGATGCGTCCGGACACCGGCATGCCGATGATCAGATCCTGCGCGCCGGTAGCGCGATGGTAGTAAGCCGCCACCAACGCGATCAGCATCTGCGGCAAGCTGGTGGATGTCTGTTTGCCCAGCTCGCGCAGCCGCTGCACCGTGTCGACAGACAGGTGTCCGGTGCTGCGTCGCAAGCCACCCATGCTGTTGTGCGGCCCCAGGCGCGACAACGAAACCGCTTCGGGCAGATCGGCGAGCTTCTCCTTCCAGTAGTCGCGATCGCGTTGCAGACGATCCGAATCGCGATAGGCCGCTTCGGCTTCGATCAATTCCTGCAGCGGGCCGAACTCGCAGGGCGCAGGCTCGCGCTGTTCCAGGTAAGCGTTGTAAAGCTCGGCCAGCCGCCGCGCGATCAAGCCGCCGCTATAGCCGTCGTACACCACGTGATGCGCGCGCTGGTACCAGTAATAGCGATCCCCCGCCGCCTTGAACAATGCGCTTACCCACAAAGGATCGTTGGCGAGATCGACGGGGCGGCTCAGCTCCGCCAGCATCCACGCTTCCGCGGCCGCGCGCGGATTCGCCTCATGGCTGACGTCCACGTATGGAAAATCGCCGTGATAAGCCGGACGCACGATCTGGCTGGGCCGGCCGTTGTGCTCGACCACGCTTACGCGGAAGGTTTCCGCTTCGCGCGTGACCTGCCATAAGGCGCGCATGAACAATTCGGGCCGCACCGGTCCGCAGATTTCCAGCATCTCGGCGATGTTCAAAGTGGCATCCGCCGCGCCGATCTTCTGACCTACCCACAGTCCGCGTTGGGCGGTGGTCAATGGCAGCGACAAAGGTGACTCGTGACTCATGGCGCGTTCTCCTTGCGAATGCGCGCTCGCGTCGTGGCCGGCTTGTTGCTCATCTCACAGACATGCGCCTGCCCTACTGCGTTGCATTCGCGTTGTGATGCAAATCGGGTTATCCCCCAGACACACTCTCCCGGCGCAGGCGGCTGCGCTCTCGTTTTTCAAGGCACAAGCAGACCGTCACGGCTGACTGCAGCCATGAAAAGAGACGCTTGCACGATGAGTGCCGCAAAAAACGGGACGATGGCCGAGAAGCAATCAGCAATCGTCATCCACTTTGACATACTCGCAGGCGGCTACGCGGAGAGACCAGCATTCCGCTTCGCATCCGCCGTTCCGCTTCAACTAACCCTGCACATGGGCATAGCCATGTGTGCAACATCACGCTGCCGGACCACAACACGCAGCGCTTATGTTGCGGTGTAACAATTGTCCGATGAAAGATTCGTCAACAGCAGTTGACGTGTTTGTGTCTGCGTGTGGACCTGAGAACCAAGGCACAGTGAGGCGGGCAATGCGGGTCGTTGGACCTGCTCAACATCAAAATCAAAGCTCGCCGAATCTGCTCCCTCCCCTGCGGAGTAGGGGAGGGAGTGACATCTCGCACACTTGAATATCACCGGTCGTCCCGCGTCCAAATCAAACCGTGCTCTTCCTTGATCGGAAACCGATAAATCGGCTCATACGCCGGCGGACAGGTCGGCTCACCCGTGCGCAAATCGAAACGCGCACCATGGCGCGGACATTCCACTTCATGGCCGTGGATCTCGCCGCCAGCCAGTTCGCCGCCGTCGTGCGTGCAGATGTCTTCCACCGCATACAGATCGCCGTCGATATTGAACACGGCGATGGCGGTGTCGCCATCCCATACCACTTTGAATTCGCCAGGCAGCAACTCCGAGCGCGTGCCGACTTCCACCCATGCTTCACTCATCGTGCCAAATCCTTGATCATCAATTCGAAACGCAGATCGTCACGACGCGGTAAACCAAAGCGTTCGTCGCCATAAGGGAAAGGCGAATATTCGCCCGTGCGGCGGTAACCTCGCCGCTCGTACCAAGCCATCAGATCGCTGCGGACATCGATTACCTTCATATGCATGGACGTGCACTGCCAGGATTGGCTTGCATAGCGCTCCGCTTCCGCCAGCACCAACCGCCCCAGCCCACTGCCCTGTCTCGGAGGATGGACGGCGAACATGCCGAAATACGCCGACTCGCCATGCCGTTCGATGTGGCAGCAGGCAAGCAATTCGCCGTCGATCGACGCCAGCAGCACGGCACTGTCCGGCGCAGCCAGCACTTCGGCTACGTCGGCGGGGTCGGTGCGTTGCCCATCGAGCAGATCGGCTTCGGTGGTCCAACCCTTGCGGCTGGAATCACCGCGATAGGCGGATTGAACCAGAGCGACGATGGCAGCGATGTCGGCCTCGGCGGCTTTGCGGAAAACGGGGGAAATGACGGTATTCATCCGCGCATGATAATCCGCTCCGCGATGCCGCCAAAGCCTGACGCGCCACTACGGCGCGATCCACGAGCCAACGTGATCGTTACGAAAGAGAGTCCCCGGCCGGTAGGCGTGGTGTTTGCAGACGTTGAAGTTGCGGACCAGAATGCGCCGGCCGTTCGACAGCACGGTGCGCAGGTCGCGAAGGCACCCTTCGTCGTCGTGAAACGCCAGGGTTACGGCAAGCTCATAGTCGAACCACGAGCCCTGCGTGGGACCTTTGAAGTTCATCTCGGTCCAACGGCCGCTTCCCGCTGCAGCCACTGCAAAAGAATCGATACCGCCGCGGGTATCGTTCACCACTTCGATGATATGCACCGAATCGGCTAACGCGCCGAAGGGAAGACAGGCAAGGCACAACGCGGCTAGGCAGGGACGCATGACGATCTCCTTTTGAAAGGCGCAGCAGCCCCTGGCCGGCATGCATGGCATGCGGCGGGCTGTACGGCTGCGGGATTGCCAACTACGAAAAATGGATGCGCGTGGCGGGCAGATGGTTGCAAGGCATTTGCCTGCAACCGGGTGGCGGCCGGCCGTATCTCTATACTCGTCGGCGCCGGGTCGGCGCCCTTTATCGGGAGTGGATGATGGACAAAAACGAGATCATTCCGATCGTGCTTTTCCTTTGCATTACCTTCGGCATCACCTACATCGCCAGGCTGCTGGTTAACGCGCGCCTGCGCATCAAGATGTTGCAGGTTTGTGGCTCAAAGGAATTGGTGGAGTCGGTCGTGCAGGGAGACGCACATCGGGACCAGATGACGGCTTTGCGATGGGGCATCCTTACCCTGATGGAAGCCATCGGCTTTGGCATCATCCAGGGCATGGGCTGGTACGACATCAACCCTGGCGTGGCAGCGACCCTGCTAGGCGCCTTCGGTACTGGATCTCTCCTGTTTTTCGTGCTCGCGCGACGTTTCGGCTGACCGGCGCCGCAAGGCATGAGCCATCCGGACCGGCAGTTGGTCGAAGCCGTACTGGCGAACGCGCCGGGCGCGTTCGAGCGGCTGGTGCGCGAGCATCAGGCGTTGTGCTGGCACATCATCTACCGCATGGTCCGCCATCCGGAGGATGCGCGCGAGCTTTGCCAGGATACGTTCCTGCGCGTGCATCAACACTTGCGCCAATATCGCTACGAAAGTGCTTTGAAGTCGTGGATTGGCCGCGTGGCTTATACGGTGGCGCTGCGCTACCTGGAGCGAAAGCGCATTGCCTTGCTCGGTCCCGGCGAGGACGGCGACGGTTTCGACCTGGCCGAGCGGGTGAGCGACGGCTTCGATCTGGAAAGCGCTTATGCCGACAGCGACACGGCAGCGCGCCTGCATGCGGCGATCGAAGCCCTTCCGCCCCTGCAGCGCACCTTGCTTACGCTCTATCATCTGGACGAACTGTCCATCGACGAAATCGCCAGCATCACCGGTCTGGCCACCGGTACGATCAAAAGCCATCTGTTTCGCACCCGCCTTCGCCTGCGCGAACAGTTGGAGACTGTGTACGGAGTTTCACCATGAACCGCGAACCACCATCGCCCCACGATGACAGCACGGAACGCGAATGGGCTCTGCAGGAGCGCGCCCTTCGAGCCGAACGTCTCAGACTGGATGACAGCGATGATCAAGCGCTGCGACGCTATCGCATGGTGACGCGTGCGTTACGGCAGCCTTTGGCTGAAAACCTGCCACCTGACTTCGCCAGCAAGATCGCCATCGAGGCACGTCGCCGTGTGGCCGTCGATACGCGGCTGGAGTTGTATCTCAGCTGGGCACTGCTAGGCGTGCTGGTGGGGATGCTGATTGGCGTAGTGGTTTGGTATGCGAACAGTTGGAAGCAACTGGTACCGCAGGCGCTCTCGCAGCCGTGGTTGCTGGCCATGATGGGAGTCATGGCGCTGCTTGCGATAAGCAGGGTACTCAATTTCCCGCGCCATCATTCCGGCGGAGATGCGTAGGCTGGGTTACCCGGATCAAGTCCGGGGTAACCCAGCCTACGAACGCGTGGACATCACATCAGCAATTTGCGCACCTTCAGCACCGCGGCCATAAACGCATCCACTTCCTCGCGCGTGTTGTAGAACGCCAGCGACGCACGCAAGGTGGCCGGCACGCCGTAGAACTGCATCAACGGATGCGCACAATGGTGGCCTGAGCGTACTGCCACGCCTTCCAAGTCGAGCAGCGTCGCCATGTCCATGGCCTGCGCACCTTCAATCAGGAAGGAAATCACCGGCTCCTTCTCTTTCGCCTCCCCGAAAATGCGGACGCCCGGAACTTCACGCAGGCGCTCGGTGGCGTACGTCAGCAATTCGTATTCCCACGCACGGATCGCTTCGAAACCAATGGACTGGTAATAGTCGATCGCAGCGCCCACGCCGGCGAAGCCGGCAATATTCGGCGTACCCGCTTCGAACTTGTGCGGCGGATCGGCAAAGGTGGTGCCGTCAAACCGCACTTCGCGGATCATCTCGCCGCCGCCGAAGAACGGCGGCATGGCCTGCAAGTGTTCGCGCCTGGCCCACAACGCACCGGTGCCCGTGGGTGCCAGCATCTTGTGACCGGTCAACGCGTAGAAATCGCAACCGATCGCCTGCACATCCACCGGGCGATGCGGCAAAGCCTGCGAACCATCCACCACCAGCGGAATACCGCGCTTACGGCATTCGCGTGCGATCTCACGTACCGGATTGACCGTGCCGAGTACGTTGGAAACATGCGTCACACAGGCAAGCTTCACTTCCGGAGTGAGCAGCTCGAAGAACTTTTCCACGATCAGCTCGCCGTTCTGATCGATCGGCGCAGCTTTCACCGTAGCACCCGTGCGAGCAGCAACGAGCTGCCACGGAACGATGTTGGCGTGGTGTTCCATCACCGTGGTGACGATGGCATCGCCTGGCTTCAAGCGTGGCAGCGCGTAGCTGTACGCCACCAGGTTCATCGATTGCGTGGTGCCGGAGGTAAGGATCAGGTCGTTGCGCGAACCGGCGTTGATGAATGCGGCGAGCTTGTCGCGCGCATTTTCATAGGCCGCCGTCGCTTCTTCGCCCAGCGTATGTACCGCGCGCGCCACATTGGCGTTGTGCTCGCGATAGTGATGATCCACCGCTTCGATCACCTGTCGCGGCTTCTGACTGGTATTGGCGTTGTCGAAATACACCAGCGGCTTGCCGTGCACCGTGCGCGACAGCAGCGGAAAATCCGCGCGTACGCGCTGCACATCGAAGTCGACGGAAGGATGGCTGGGCTTGACGGTCATGACGGTAGATGCGCCAGTAGCGCGTCGGAAAAATGGTCGCGCAGGGTTTCGTTGGGGAGCGCTGCAAATACGGCACGGCAGAACGCAGCGGTGAGCAGCGCGCGCGCTTCCGCATTCGGCAAGCCACGCGAGCGCAAGTAGAACAACGCACGCTCATCGAGCTGGCCGACCGTAGCGCCGTGCGCCGCCTTCACCTCGTCGGCGTAGATTTCCAGCTCCGGCTTGGTATCGATCTCCGCTTGCGCGGACAACAGCAGGTTCTTGTTGTTGAGGCTGGCGTCGCTGCCATCGGCACCCTCCGCCACGACGATCGCGCCGCGGAACACGCCACGCGCGCGCTCGTCGGCCACACCGCGCCAAATGGATTCCGAAGCCGTGTTCAGCGCCTGGTGGCGAATCGAAAGCTGGGTATCGACATGCTGACGACCATGCAGCACGAACACACCGCGCGTATCGAGACGCGCCTGATCGCCGCGCAACTCCGCATGCAGATCGTGACGTACCAAGGCGCCGCCCAGCTCCAGCACATGCAGCATCGCCTGCGACTTGGCCCCCAGATAAAGGCTGCCGCGACGGATCAGCGTGCTGTCTTCCGCCGCCTTCTGCAGCAACGCGTGCTGCAGCTTGGCGCCATCGCGCAGCACGATTTCGCCCACCAGCGTACCCAGATGCTTGTGCTGCGCCGTTGCCAGATGATGTTCGACCAGATCGAGTTCTGCGCCCTCGCCCAACTCGATCACGTTGCGCAGATGCCAGGCGACATCGGCGCGCCCCGGCGTGCCCGCAAAGCACAAATGAACCGGTTTATTCACACGCACACCCGGCGCCACGCGCAGCACCACGCCATCACCTGCCAGCGCCGCATTGAGCCGTGCGAATACGTCGCCCGCTTCGCGGTAATGCCGGCTGAGTGCGAAGCGCAGCGGTTCGGGATCGTTTTCCAACACGCGGGAAAGCGGCTGCAGCGACAACCCCGGCGGCAGCGCTTCGAGTCGCGACAAGTCGGCGCGAAACACGCCGTTGACGAACACTAGACGCGGACCATCGATGCCGGGCAACTTCAGCGCATGCGCATCCACGGGATGCGCAGCCGCTGCAGCATCACCCAACGCAAAACGACGCTGACCGAGTGCACGCAGTGCGGTGTACTTCCAGGCTTCTGCACGCGTATCCGGCAATCCGGCCGCGATGAACGCCTCCAGATTTTCGCGACGCGCCGCATCCAGCCATGCCAGTCCGCTGCCGGGCAACCGCAGGTCGCCGGCTTCGCGCAGCGCATCGATGAAAGGCACGGATGCCGGTGACTGGCTCATGCACGCGCCTCATTCGCCAAGGCCGGATCGCGGTCGTTGACCCAGGCGTAACCGTATTCTTCCAATTTCAACGCCAGCGTCTTGTCGCCACTTTCCACGATGCGGCCATCGGCCAGCACGTGCACGAAATCCGGCTCGATGTAGTCAAGCAGGCGCTGGTAATGCGTGATGACCAGGAACGAACGATCGGGCGAACGCAGCGCGTTTACGCCTTGCGCCACTTGCTTGAGCGCATCGATGTCCAGGCCGGAGTCGGTTTCGTCCAGGATCGCCAGCTTCGGTTCCAGCACGGCCATCTGGAAGATTTCGTTGCGCTTCTTCTCGCCGCCGGAGAAACCTTCGTTGACGGCGCGGTGCAGCAGCTCGTCGGAGATCTGCATGATCTTCAACTTCTCGCGCACCAGCTTCAGGAACTGCATGGAATCCAGCTCCGCCTCGCCGCGCTGCTTGCGCTGTGCGTTGAGGGCGGCACGCAGGAAGTAGGTATTGTTTACACCCGGGATTTCCACCGGGTACTGGAACGCGAGAAACACGCCGGCGGCAGCGCGACCTTCCGGTTCCAGCGCGAGCAGATCGCGCCCTTCGAACGTCACGGAACCCGCCGTGACTTCATAGCCTTCACGGCCGGACAGCACATTGCCCAGCGTCGATTTGCCGGCGCCGTTCGGCCCCATGATGGCGTGCACTTCGCCCCGGTTCACGGTGAGCGTGAGGCCTTTGAGAATGTCTTTGCCCTCGACGCGGGCGTGCAGGTTTTCGATCTTCAGCATGGCTAGAAAGTCACATCAAGGTTGATGAGGTACGACGGTGGGATGAGCCACCAGGTCGGCGCAGGGTGCGTTATCGCGCTCGCCATAGGCATCCCCGCGTAGAAATTCGCAAAGGCGGGCAACACGTTCAAACACCAGTCCCGCTTGATAAAGATTTCGCGCCGCAGGATACGCAGTGCCCGCTGTGCCGGCGGCTCGATCCTGATCGGCGATGGCAAAGCGAGCGGCAACATCCGCGTCGCGATAGGTCAGCCAGTTGCGCTGCGCTTGGCGAACCTTTGTAGCCGTGGCCGGAAACGCGGCCCATTTCTTCAGCACCGCTTGATAGGTTGCATTGAGTTGGCGGTCGGCGTCGCTCAGTGCCGCAGCGGAACATTCGTCCATGTCGCGCTGGGTGTTGGCTTTGGCGCAATAGCGATCGACAACTTGTTGATCGGACATGGGTTGGTCGGCGTGCACTGAGCAGGCCAAGACAAGCAAAAGCAGAGCGAGCAAGGCTTTCTTCACTGCACGATTCCTTCTTTGGCGAGGACACAGCCCCCCTTCTCCTTGATGGCTGCGTACAACGCATCAGGCGCTAAATCGATCTCACCAGGCCATGTCACTGCACCAGGTTCGACATGCACCGCCTCGAACATGGAAGGTTCGCGCAAAGAGGCAAACACACCGGCTGCGTCGCTATTCACTAGAGCAGGCATGGCAGCAACAGCTACTACTCGCCATGGCGGGGTAGCGCTCAATCCAGCGGATCGATCGGATGTGGAGACTTGCGCGCTGCACATAAATCCCAGTCCTCTTGCAATTCCGCACGTGAAGTGCGGCCCATTCAAGTACAAATGCCGTGGCTCGACGTGGTAATTGACCTTCGATGATGCCTAGAGTCCGTATATCGATCAAAGCTTCCGAATCACCGTAAATCGCATGAAAGTGGCGGCGCATGATCGGCGAAATACATCCCGACCAGGACGCCGTAGAAACTACTTATCGTTGGCATCCTTAGCCCACCGCACCTTCCAGCGAAACCTCCAGCAACTTCTTCGCCTCCACCGCAAACTCCATCGGCAGCTCGCGGAACACCTGCTTGCAGAAACCATCCACGATCATCGACACCGCATCTTCTTCGCCGATGCCGCGCGCGCGGCAGTAGAAGAGCTGGTCGTCGGAGATCTTCGACGTGGTGGCTTCGTGCTCCACGATCGAGCTGGGATTCTTCACTTCCATATACGGGAAGGTGTGTGCGCCGCATTTCTTGCCGATCAGCAGCGAATCGCATTGCGTGTAGTTGCGTGCGCCTTCAGCGCCTTTCTCCACCTTCACCAATCCGCGATAGCTGTTGGAACTACGGCCGGCGCTGATGCCCTTGGACACGATCTTGGACTTCGTGCCCTTGCCGATGTGGATCATCTTGGTGCCGGTGTCGGCCTGCTGGCGATGGTGCGTGAGCGCCACTGAGTAGAACTCGCCCACCGAACGATCGCCGCGCAATACGCAGCTCGGATATTTCCAGGTGATCGCCGAACCGGTTTCCACCTGCGTCCAGGAAATCTTCGAATCGTCGCCGCGGCAATCGCCGCGCTTGGTGACGAAGTTGTAGATGCCGCCGCGGCCTTCCTCGTCGCCTGGATACCAGTTCTGCACGGTGGAATATTTGATCTGCGCTTTTTCCAGCGTGACCAGTTCCACTACCGCAGCATGCAGCTGATTCTCATCGCGCATCGGCGCGGTGCAACCTTCGAGGTACGACACGTAGGCGCCCTCTTCCGCAATGATCAGCGTGCGCTCGAACTGGCCGGTGTGGCCGGCGTTGATGCGGAAATAGGTGGACAATTCCATCGGGCAACGCACGCCCTTTGGAATGAACACAAACGAGCCATCGGAGAACACCGCGGAATTGAGCGCCGCGAAGTAGTTGTCACCGACCGGCACCACACTGCCGAGGTACTTCTGCACCAGGTCCCCATGTTCGCGGATCGCTTCGCTCATCGAGCAGAAGATCACGCCGGCTTCCGCCAGTTCTTTGCGGAACGTGGTGCCCACGGAAACGGAGTCGAACACCGCATCCACCGCCACGCCCGCCAACTTGGCGCGCTCGTGCAGCGGCACGCCGAGCTTGTCGTAGGTTTCCAGCAGTTTGGGATCGACTTCGTCGAGCGATTTCGGTTTGTTCTTCGGCGAGGCGTAGTAGCTGATCGCCTGGAAATCGATCGGCGCAATGTTGAGCTTGGCCCAGTTCGGCATCGGCATGGTCAGCCAATGGCGATAGGCTTTCAGGCGCCACTCGGTCATCCATTCCGGCTCGCCCTTCAGGGCCGAAAGCTGGCGCACGATGTCTTCCGACAAGCCGGGCGGCAGGCTGTCCGTTTCGATGTCGGTGACGAAACCGGCTTCGTAGCGACGGCCGAGCGCGGCGGCGACTTCAGCGTTGTCGCGCAGCACGACGGGACTATCGTTCTCGGGGGTCATGATGCTGTCCTGCCTTTCAATTCGGTAAGCGCCACGGTGGCGACGGCCGGCGGCGCGGGATGCAGCATGTCGGCCAGGCTCATCGTGCGCAGCGCGTTGTCGAGTACGTGGTTGATGCGTTGCCAGCTGCCGCGCACGCCGCATTGGGCTTCGCGGTCGCATTGGCCTTCGCTGAGGGTGCATTCGGTCATGCCGAGCGGGCCTTCGATCGCTTCCACGATCTCGGCCAGGCTGATCTGCTGTGCGGGCCGCGCCAGCCGGTAGCCACCGTTGACGCCACGGAAGGATTCCACCAGTCCCGCATGCCCGAGCGACTTCAGCAGCTTGCTGACGGTGGGCAGTTCCAGATGAGCCTGTTCGGCGATCTCAGCCGTGCTGAGCACGTCATCGCCGGGGTGCGCGGCGATGCAGGTCATCACCACGGTGGCGTAATCGGTAAGTCGGCTGACACGAAACATGGGGAAAAGGAGACACGGCTTAATTCGGACTGAAATGGTACTGATTAGGGAGCAGAGGGTCAAACCTCGCCGCCGAGGAATTCGCTGGAGCCCAGCCTTAGCGGGGCGACAAAAAACTAATTTGCACCACAACAATGCAAAGCATGCACCAAACCGCTCATTGAGCAGGCCTGATCATTCTTCTCAGCCGCGTCAAATGGCGCCCTGAAGCGGTTTGGCATCCACTACCGCCGTTTGGCACACATTCTGCTGTTATGCAACAAAACCAACTTCAGGGAACCACCGCGCATGAAATGGGTTACCGCCATCATCAAACCCTTCACCTTGGACGACGTGCGCGAGGCACTGGGCGAGGCCGGCGTGCAAGGCATGACCGTTACCGAGGTAAAGGGCTTCGGCCGACAGCGCGGCCATACCGAGTTGTATCGCGGTGCGGAGTACGTCGTGGACTTTTTGCCCAAGTTGAAGATCGAGATTGCCGTGGCCGACGATCAGGTCGAGTTGGCGGTCGAGGCGATCATCCGCGCCGCGCGCACCGGCAAGGTCGGCGACGGCAAGATTTTCGTGAGTGACCTGGAACAGGTCATTCGCATCCGCACGCAGGAGGTGGATGCAGATGCGCTTTGAGATGCGGGGAACGGGGAACGGGGAGCAGCGGATGGGCAAGTATCGACATGTTTCGCGGCTGATCGCCGCCATGCTGGCAGCTGGCCTTGCCATGCCCGCTTTTGCGCAGGCCACGCCAGCACCGACGCTCAACGGCGGCGACACCGCCTGGATGCTCGTCGCCAGCGCATTGGTGTTGATGATGACAATTCCCGGGGTTGCGCTGTTCTACGGCGGCATGGTGCGCGCAAAGAATTTGCTGTCGGTGATGATGCAATGCCTGGCGATCACCGCGTTGGTGACGGTGCTCTGGATGGTGTACGGGTATTCGCTGGCCTTCAGCACCGAAGGCATGCACGCAGGCGTTACCAACTGGCATTCGTTCTTCGGTGCCTTCGATCGCGTGATGCTGGCAGGACTGACGCCTAACACGCTGTACCAGACGGTGCCGGAGAGCGTGTTCGTGATGTTCCAGCTGACCTTCGCGATCATCACGCCGGCATTGATCATCGGTGCCTATGCAGAACGCATGAAATTCAGCGCGATACTGTGGTTCTCCGGCCTGTGGCTCACCCTCGTCTATCTGCCGATCGCGCACATGGTGTGGAGCGGGCCCGGCTCGTTGCTGGGCGATCTGGGTGTGCTCGATTTCGCGGGCGGCACAGTAGTGCATATCAATGCCGGCATTGCCGGCCTGGTCGCGTGCCTGGTGATAGGCAAACGCCGCGGTTGGCCACATACACATATGCCGCCGCATAACCTGGGGTATACGGTGATCGGCACGGCCATGTTGTGGCTAGGCTGGTTCGGCTTCAACGCCGGCTCTGCAGTCGCCGCCAATGGCAGCGCGGGCATGGCGATGCTGGTCACGCAGATCGCCACTGCGGCGGCGGTGATCGGATGGGTGGCGGTGGAGTGGATGGTGCACAAGCGCGCCAGTGTGCTCGGTGCCGCCTCCGGCGCAGTCGCGGGGCTGGTGGCGATTACACCTGCCGCCGGCACAGCAGGGCCAGCCGGTGCGCTGGTCATCGGTGTCGTAGCGGGCGCAGCATGTTTCTTCACTGCGACCAAGCTGAAGCACAAGCTGGGCTACGACGACACGCTCGATGTGTTCGGCGTGCATGCCGTCGCCGGCATCCTCGGCGCACTGCTCACTGGCGTGTTCGCGGCGCCGAAGTTGGGTGGCTTCGATAGCGCAGTAACCTCGCCGCTGCTGCAGCTGTGGGTTCAGGCCAAGGGCGTCGGTTTCACCATCGCGTGGAGTGGCGTGCTCAGTTGGGTGATCCTGAAGCTGCTGGACCTGACGGTTGGTCTGCGTGTTGGTCCCGAGCAAGAGCAGGTGGGTCTGGATATCGCCGAGCATGAGGAGCGGGCGTACAACTTGTCGTAATGTTGATCCCCCTCCCCTGCAAGCAGGGGAGGGTCGGGGTGGGGTTGGTCGGGCTTGCCGTACAACTGGCATTTATCGCGAGGTTGCTCTACCCCACCCCAGCCCACCCCTCCTACGCAGGGGAGGGAGCAGCGCGTGGTATCGCTGTGATACACGCAAGCTCTAAGCTTTCCGCGTGTCCGCAACGAATCCCCTCATGCAAAGCACCACCGACCGCGCCGCCGCCCGACTCGCCTGGACGCGCGCAGCGCTTGGCAACCCATCGCTAACGCTCGAACCCGCCTCCTCCGACGCCAGCTTCCGCAGCTACTGGCGCACGCATCACCGCGGCCAAAGCTGGATCGTGATGGATTCGCCGCCCGCGCAGGAAGATCCGCGCCCATGGTTGAAGATCGGCCAGCAACTCGCCGCGGCGGGCCTGCATGTGCCGGCCGTGCATGCCCAAGATCTCGAACAAGGTTTTCTGCTGATCGAAGATCTCGGCACGCGGCTTTATCTGCGCGAACTCAACGAACACAACGCCGACGCGCTGTATGGCCACGCGATGGATGCGCTGCTGCTGATGCAGACCCGCATGGATTTCCGCGAGTTGCCTCCGTTTGATCAGCGCGTATTGGCAACCGGCCTGGAAGTGATGCCGGAATGGTTCCTCGGTCGTCATCTTGGGCATACGCCCGAGCGCGGTGAACGGGATGTGCTGAAAACGGCGTTCGACGTAATCATTCGCAACACACAGGACCAGCCGCGTTGCTTCGTGCATCGCGACTACCACAGCCGCAATCTGCTGGTGGTGGAACACAACAATCCCGGCGTCATTGATTTCCAAGGTGCGCTCGCCGGCCCCATCACCTATGACCTCGCATCGCTGTTGCGCGATGCCTACATCGTCTGGCCGCGCGAACGCGTGGAAGGTTGGGTGGAATCCTATCGGCAGCGCTTGCTCGATGCCGGCGTGATCGGTGCCGGCATCCATCGCGAACACTTCCTGCGCTGGTTCGATCTCACCGGCCTGCACCGCCACGTGCGCGTGCTCGGCCAGTTCTATCGCCTGTGGTATCGCGATGGCAAGCCGGGTTATCTCGCCGACGTGCCGTGCGTCTATCAATACGTTGTTTCGGTGGCACGCAGCTATCCGGAACTCGCAGACTTCGTCGCATTGATCGAACGGTATGCCGAAGGTCGCGATCTGACCAAGGTGACCGGCGCATGAGGCATGCGTTGATCTTCGCGGCTGGCTTGGGCGAGCGCATGCGCCCGTTGACCCATCACACACCCAAGCCTTTGCTGCTGGCACGAGGCAAACCGTTGATCGCGTGGCATCTTGAGAAACTTGCGGCGATCGACGTGCGTTACGTGGTGATCAACACCTCGCATCTAGCCGAGCAATTTCCGGAAGCGCTCGGCGATGGATCGCAGTGGGGTTTACGCATCCGCTATGCGTATGAAGGCCCTACTCCGCTGGAAACCGGCGGCGGCATGCTCAACGCACTGCCGTTGTTGGGGCCGGAGCCGTTCATCGTGATCAACGGCGATGTGTGGACGGATGCGGATTTCGGTGCGCTACCCGCCGAACCGGAAGGCCTTGCGCATCTGCTGATGGTGGACAATCCGCCGCATCATCCGCGGGGGGATTTTGCGCTGGATGAGCATGGCAAATTGCACGATGACGGTGGCGAGCGGCTGACATACAGCGGCATTGGCGTTTATCGGCGCGAGCTTTTGAACGATTGGCAGGCGATTATTGGCCAGCATGATTCATCGGATGAGAAACATCCACGCTTCAAACTCGCCCCACTGCTGCGAACGGCGATGCGGCAAGGCAAGGTAAGTGGCAGTCATCATCATGGTACGTGGACCGATGTGGGTTCGCCTGAAAGGCTGGCAGCCTTGGACGGCATCAATCACATGCCACGGTAAAAGTACACATCCCCTCACGGCCGTCATTCCCGCGAAAGCGGGAACGACGACGTCACAGATGGCTTTCGCCGTGAAGGATGTCGAACTCCACCACTGCGGAATCAGCGCAACTCAGCGGCCCGCTCGTTCAATCCAACGGCCGCACCCATATATTGCGAAAGCTGATCGGCGGCGAAGGATCGCCATGCGCCTGCAGCTTGATCGCCGCGCGGTCATAGGCCTTGTATTTCGGTTTGCCGATGTAGAACGTTTCTCCGGCAAGCTCGGTATGGTTGTGCACTAGAACACCGTTATGGAACAACGTGACGTAGGCGGGCGATTTGAGCGTGCCATCGATGTTGAACACCGGCGCCGTCCAGACCACGTCATAGGTTTGCCATTCTCCCGGTGGGCGCATCGCATTGACCAACGGCGGTGTCTGCTTATAAATGCTGGCCGCCTGTCCGTTGACATACGTTTTGTTTTTCCACGAATCGAGTATTTGTATTTCATACCCCTCGTCGCCTGGACCCGTCGAAGCGAGAAACAGACCACTGTTGCCGCGCTTCTGGCCTTCACCGGTGATGTTCTCGGGTATGCGCCACTCCAGATGCAACTGGTAATTCCTGAAACGCTGGCGACTCTCGATATTCCCTGCAGCCTTCACCACCGTGACCACGCCATCGTGGACTTGCCAGCGCGCCGGCGACTGATCCTTGGACGTTACCCATTGGCTGAGGTCGTGCCCATCGAACAGCACGACGGCATCCGCAGGCGGTGCACCATCCTGCTTGCCCGGTAGCACGGTTTTCGGTTCGGGCGTCCATTGCTCGGTGGCTTTGGGATCGGCGGACTCGGCGTTCTGCGCCAATGCAAGTGATGGTTCGATAAGCGCGCATGCGCAAAAGATGAGCGCCACCGTGAATCGTTGTTTCATAAACATCTCCTCACACCGTGCAGATCCTGACTGCCTCCGCGAACGAAGCGAACGGATCGGCTTGCGCAGGCACGAATTCGTGCGCGATGAACCCCTGGTAATCGAGATCCGCGATGGCTTTGGCGATGGCGTGATAGTTGAGTTCCTGGGTGCCGTCGATCTCGTGACGCCCCGGAACGCCGCCCGTATGAAAGTGCCCGATCCACGCGATGTTGTCGCGGATGGTGCGGATGACATCGCCTTCCATGATCTGCATGTGATAGATGTCGTAGAGCAGCTTCACGTTCGGCGAGTTGATGCCTTTCATCACGGCGACGCCAAACGCGGTGCTGTCGCCTTGATAACCGTGATGATCGATTTTGCTGTTGAGCAATTCCACGCACAGCGTGATGCCATTCTCTGCAGCGTAGGGAGCGACCTTCGACAAGCCCGCCACGCAGTTGTCGATGGCTTGCCGAGCATCGATGCCGGGCCTGCGATTGCCGAACATGGTGATGAGATTCTTGACGCCGGCTTGCCGGGCGAGCGGAATGGTGGCTTCCAGCTCCTTCAGCAGCAGCGCGTGATTGGCCGGGTCGTTGAAACCCATGTCGATGAAGTTGTCGCGCTGAGTGGGATAGCCCATGGAAACCGCCAGGCCATGATCCTGCACCACCGACCATTCGTCCGTATGCAGCAGATCGATACCGGCAAAACCGATTGCCTTGACCCGTTTGCACAACTCCGGAAGCGGCGCCTTGGATGTCCACCGGCTCAAGGATTGCCTGAGACGTCCGGCCTCCTTTTTATTCGGCGCTTTATCGCCGACAGCCGTAGTGCCGGATGCCATCAGCGACGTCGCGCCCACTGCAGCGATGGCGGCGATATGACCCAATGCCGCCCGGCGGGTAATGCCCAAAGAGTTCTGTGACATGGCTAGTCGATTCCCAGAATCCGACGATTGAAGGCCCGATCGGTATCGACGCCGGCAAAATCGTCGAACGCGCGCGTCGTGACCTGGATGATGTGATCGCGAATAAACGCTGCGCCCTCCTTCGCGCCCACCAAGGCATCCTTCAAGCAGCACTCCCATTCCAGCACGGCCCAGCCCGGATAACCGTATTGCGCCAGCTTGCTGAAGATCGCGCCGAAGTCGATCTGCCCATCGCCCAGCGAACGAAAGCGCCCCGGTCGATCGATCCAACCCTGGTAACCGCCATAGACACCCGCCCGGCCATTGGGGCGGAACTCGGCGTCCTTCACATGAAAGGCGCCAATCCGTTCGTGATAGAGATCGATGAAAGCCAGATAGTCGAGCTGCTGCAGGACCATGTGGCTGGGGTCGTAAAGAATGTTCGCACGCGGATGCTGATCAACGGCATCAAGGAAGCGCTCGAAGGTTGCGCCATCATGCAGGTCCTCGCCCGGATGCAGTTCATAGCAGACATCCACGCCGTTCTCATCGAAGACATCGAGAATCGGGCGCCAACGCCGGGCGAGTTCCGCAAACGCTTCCTCGATCAGTCCCGCCGGACGTTGTGGCCATGGGTAAAACAGATGCCAGGCCAAGGCCCCCGAAAACGTCGCGTGCGCAGTGATGCCAAAATGCTTGCTCGCTTTTGCAGCGAGTTTGAGTTGTTCGACCGCCCACGCCTGCCGCGCCTGCGCATTGCCACGCAACCCCGCTGGCGCGAAAGCATCCAGCAAGTGGTCGTACGCAGGATGGGAGGCGACCAGTTGGCCCTGCAGATGCGTGGACAACTCGGTAACGACCAGCCCATGTTCGGCCAGCATGCCGGCAATGTCGTCGCAATAGTTTTTGCTCGCTGCCGCTTGTTCCAGATCGAACAGCCGTTGATCGTTGCTGGGAATCTGCACGCCGACAAAACCCAGCGATGCAGCCCAGCGGGCGATATCGGGCAGCGTATTGAACGGCGCTGTGTTTCCCGCGTATTGGGCGAGGAAAATACCCGGCCCCTTCAGTGTCTTCATGCGTGATTATCCGATGGGCACATGTCCATTACAGCACCAGCTGAGTCTCGACCGCCCAGGCCTTGCCATTGCCGGCTTCCGACAGCGGTATATCCGGCAGATAGGCGCCGGGCACGGGATCGTATTGCAGCACCTGCATGCATCCGGGTTGGGACATGAAGAAACCCAGCATGGTCAGTTTCTTGGTCATCATCACGAACGCGGCAGCGGATGCCAGGCCATCGGCGTGAACCACGGCTTCGCCGTGCAACTTGGTGACCAATGTCTTGCGGTGAGCATCGTCGAGTTCGAGAAAAGGCTTGCCGCCAGCGCGCTCGAATGCAGCCAGCGAACTAAGATAACGATCCTGTTCGGCCTTGCTATAGACGCTGACGAACATCTGATCGATAAAAGCCGGTACACCAACATCGAGTGCGCCCGGCGTACTGCTGCGCGGGATGATGATATCGGCTACCGCGGCCACCAGGTCATGCTGTGGCCGGGTAAGGAACCCGAGGCTCACGTCCGGCGCTTGCGCAGCGGCATAAGCATCGAAGGTGGCCAGTAACGACGGTGCAGCCACGGCACCGAGGGCCAGTGTCGAAACACACTTCAACCATTCGCGACGATTCATGGCGATCCCTTTCAGATGTTTCCGCGCTTCAGCTCGTCCACCGCATGGCTGGCTGCACGCGCGGTCAGCGCCATGTAGGTGAGCGAGGGGTTCTGGCAAGCGGACGAGGTCATGCAGGAGCCGTCGGTAATGAACACATTCTGGCAGGCATGCATCTGGTTCCACGCGTTGAGTACCGAGGTTTTCGGATCGCGACCCATGCGCGCCGTGCCCATTTCGTGAATGCCGGCGCCGACATTGAAGTTGGGCTGGTGTGGTTTCACATCGCGATAGCCGGCTGCTGCGAGCATCTCGACGGCGTCGTTGATGATGTCCTTCGTCATCCGCGTTTCGTTCTCGCCGTGCGCAACATTGAAGTTCAGCACAGGCAGGCCGTATTTATCTTTGCGATCGCGGTCCAGCGTCACATGATTTTCATGCGCGGGCAGCATTTCGCCGAAGCCCCCTACCGAGATCGTCCACGGACCGGGTTGTTCGGCGGCATGTTTCAAGGCATCGCCCAGCAGCGGTTGATCGACCAGCCGCTCCCAATCCTCGCGACTGGCACCGCCCTGGTAGCCGAAGCCGCGCAAATAGGGGCGGTTTTCCCCGCTCAGATTGCGGTAACGCGGGATATAGAAGCCGGTGGGACGGCGGCCTTTGTAATAGCGATCGGTATAACCGTCGACGGAAGCGGTAGCGCCGTTGCCGAAAATATGATCCATCACGTTGTGACCCACCTCGCCGCTGTCGTTGCCGAAGCCATTCGGGAAACGACTGGACGTGGAGTTGAGCAGGATCTGGGTGGTGCCGAAGGTGGACGCGCAGAGAAAAATCACCCGCGCAAAATAATCCGTCTGATGTCCGCTTTCCGCATCGAGCACGCGCACACCGGTCGCCTTGCCTTTGGCGTTGTCGTAGATCATCTCGTAGACGATGGCGTTCGGTACCAGGGTCATGTTGCCCGTGCGCTCCGCCGATGGGAGTGTCGAGGCATTGCTGCTGAAATAGCCGCCGAAAGGACACCCGCGCATGCACAGATTGCGATACTGGCACGTCGTCCGTTGCGGGCTCTTGTTGTGTTTGAGCGGGGCAGTCAGGTGAGCGGCTCGTCCGATAATCAACTTGCGCCCGAACTTATCGGCAAGTTTGTCGCGGAAATGTTTCTCAACGACGTTCAATTCCATCGGCGGCAGAAACTGACCGTCGGGCAATTGCGCCAGATGATCCGTCGCCCCGCTTACGCCGATGAATTCCTCCACGTAGTCGTACCAGGGAGCGACGTCGGCGTAGCGAATCGGCCAGTCCACGCCGACGCCTTCTTTGGCATTCGCTTCAAAATCCATCTCGCTGAAACGATAGCTCTGCCGCCCCCACATCAGCGAACGGCCACCGACGTGGTAACCACGCAGCCAATCGAACGGTTTGGTTTCCACATAAGGATTGTCCAGATCATCGACAAACCAATGCTTGGTCGCTTGCGTAATGCCGTAGAACGAAGGGCGGGTATGCACGGGATGACGCCGGATGTCTTCCTGCGTGGGCATATCCGCATACGGCAGTTCCCAGGGTGCTTTCATGGCGGTGGGATAGTCGCCGTGCTTGACCATGGGGCCACGTTCCAGCACCAGGGTCTTGAGCCCTTTCTCCGTCAATTCCTTGGCTGCCCAGCCGCCGCTGATACCGGTGCCGACCACGATGGCGTCATAGGTGTTCTTGTCCATGCTGCCCTCTTGAAAAAAAGTGGATGCGCAGCTCAGCGCAACGGACGCAAATAGGCGTAATCGACACGCGCGGCTTCGAGCGAACTCATGCGGCTATAGGGGCCTTCCTGCTCGGCGAAGCAATGTTTCAATCCTGATGCATTGGCTGCAGCCATGATGGGTTTGTAATCGACCGTACCGTGTCCAAGTTCGGCCCCCGGATAGTCATCGGGCTTGGTCAATGGCAGGAAATCCTTGGCATGCATCAGCGGAATGCGCCCGGGATTGGCCTTGAAATAATCAGCGGGATTTTTGCCGCCCGCATGTACCCAACCGCAATCCAGTTCGAGCTTGACCAGATGTGGATCTGTTTCCTTGAGCAGCACGTCGTAGAAGGTTTCGCCCTGCCCCACATCGGTAAATTCCAGATGGTGATTGTGGTAGGCGTACTGCAAGCCTTCCTTCTTGGCCTTTTCACCGATCCGATTGGCAAACTCGGCAGTGCGCTTGGCATCGTCGCGGGTATAAGTCGGCGCGCTCTTGGCGCCTTTCACCTTCGCCATGAAATTCGGCAGCATGCTGCTGACGAAATATTGCGTGCCCAAGGTGTGGGCTGCCTTGATGCCGTCATCGATACCCAGGCTGTCGAAATGCATGCTGGGACAAGCAAGGCCGGCTTGCTTGAACTGTTCGTGCATATCCTTGACCGTGACTGTCCCGAAATAAGCCTCGATCTCGGTATAGCCAATGGCCCTCAGCGTCTTGAGCGTATCGACCGGATGCTGGTCATAAGCATCACGCACCATGTAAAGCTGAATGCCGAGCGGCTTGCCTTGTGCCGTTGCGGCAAGGAGCCTGCCGGCCGCACTCGTGCCGAGCCATGCGCAACTACCTAGAAGAGCGGATCGAGCCAGAAACTGCCTGCGGGTCAACATGAAGCATTCTCCTGCGATGGAAAGCGTGAATTACGCTGCGGTGGCGACAGTCGCTGATGCCGCCGCCTTTCTGTCCCTGAACAGCAGCACGAACAGCACGAGCACGGAGGCGGCGCATGCGCCGGCAATCAGCCAGATCGCATGCCAGTCATGCACGGCCACACCTGCTGCGCCGGTTTGCGAATGGATGTCCACTACCCACCCGGACAACCAGGAGCCGACAAACATGCCAAGGCCATAGGTAAGAAAAGTGATCAGGCCTTGCGTGGCCGCGCGCAAGGCCGCTGGCGCTTCGCGGTCGATGTAAATCTGGCCGACGACGAAGAAGAAATCGAAGCAGATGCCGTGCAAGATGATGCCCAGCCACAACATCCACATCCGTTGATCGACGCCGCCGAAGGCGAACATGGCATAACGCACCACCCAGGCGAGCATGCCGACGGCCAGCATGTACTTCACGCCCAATCGCCGGAAAAACCACGGTATGAGCAGCATGCAGAACAGCTCCGACATCTGCCCGCCCGTCATCTTGCCGGCAGAATTCAGCACGCCGATTTCGTTGAGAAACAAATTGGTGAAGGCGTAGTAGAACTGCAGCGGAATGCAGATCAGAAAAGACGCCAGTGCAAATACCGCCATCGAACGATCGCGCAACAGATGCAGCGCTTCCAGCGGCAGCGCATGACGCCATTCAAAACGTTGATGGCGTGCGAGCGGCGGCGTAGAGGGCAAGGTCAAACAGTAACCTGCCATCAACAACGAAAGCACGGCGGCCAGATGCAACGGCGAAGCGGTGGCTTCCACGCCCCAGGCGCCAACAGCCAGACCCACTACGATCCAGCCGATCGTACCGAACACGCGAATGGCGCCGAATTCCTGCTGCGGATCGTCGACGTGCCGCATCGCCAGCGAAGTGGTCAACGCCAACGTGGGCATGTAGCAAAGGCTGTAAACCAGCAAGATGGCGTACAACAGCGAAAACGCCTGCTGCTGCGCGGCAACGATCAACAACACGGCACCAAGCGCATGCAGAACTGCAAGCACGCGGCGCGTATCGAACAGGCGATCTGCCAGCAGGCCGACGAACAATGGCGAAATCATTGCACCGATCGCCGTGGTGCCGGCTGCCGCGCCGATTTCCTGCCCGCTGAAATGCAGCGTCTTGCCCAACCAGGTACCGACCGTGACGTACCACGCGCCCCAGATGGCGTACTCCAACAACATCATCAAGCCAAGGCGCCACTTCATTTGCGTTTCCCTTTCTTGTGCGATGACGGGATGCGGTCTTCTACGTTTTGCCATGTGCCGCCTGCTGCATGGCTCTTGAGCATGGCTTCGATCACCAGACTGTTGCGATAGCCGTCGGCGAAGCTGGGCAACGCCGCAGGTTTCGATTCCGGCGCACCGCCGCGGCGTATCCACGCATAGGCATCGGCGATCAGGTTGCGGAAGGCATCGCTCCAGGCTTCCCCATGGCCGGCTGGCAAATGTGCATAAGCGCGCGCAACAGCATCCAGTTGCGACGGGTCTCGCTCAAGCAAGGTGTTGGCTTGCGCGTGATGGCCGATCCACAACGCATTGGGGTTTTCCTGCTGCCACGCGAGAGAGGCGAGCCGACCATTCACTTCCAGGCGCAGATCGTTCTTATGCCCGGGCAGTACCTGGCCAACCATGAGGCAGCCACGGGCGCCGCTATCAAAACGCAGCAATACGCTGGCGATGTCTTCGCTGCTGATCTTCAGTTCCCGCCTCTGCATCGCCTTGGCTTGCTTGGCGAAGGCTTTGATCGATTCGGCGGGCGCGTGGCGAACGGGAACCGCCGTGTGGAGATCGGCCAGTACCGCGGTAATGCGTGAACCCGTAACATGTTCGGCGAGATCGCACCAGTGCGAGCCGATATCGCCAAGTGCGGAACTGGCGCCGCCCCGTTTCGGATCGAGACGCCAGGAATAGGCGCGCTCGTCGGTCAACCAATCCTGCAGATAGCAACCGTGCACAAACACCGGCGCACCGAGCTTGCCCTTGGCGAGCATCGCGCGCGCCTGCTGGATCAGTGCATGCCCGCGATAGTTGAAGGTCACTACGTTGGCTACGCCTGCATCGCGCGCCGCCTCGAACAGTTCGCGGCTTTCCTCTGCGCTGCTCGCCAACGGCTTGTCCGAAATCACGTGCTTGCCGGCGCGCAACGCAGCCAGCGACACCTCCTTGTGCAGATGATTGGGCGTGGTGTTATGCACCACTTGCACGGCAGGATCGGCGATCAACGCCTGGTAGCTCTCATACGCCTTGCCGATGCCGAGTTCGCGTGCACGCTTCTTGGCAGAATCGAAACTGGAACCCGCGATGCCGACCAATTCGACATCACCCAGACGACGCACCGCATCGATGTGATGCGCCGCAATGAAACCTGGCCCGACCAGTCCCATGCCGAGCTTGCTCATCGCGATGCCCCGAACGGAACGAACCGGCTCCGGACGCCATTCGATACGGACTGACCTGCCACTTCCCCTCCCCTGCCCGATGAGGCTAAAAAATGTATTCGATTACATTTTACGAGAACGAACGGTTGCCATGTTCGCTTTGGTGCAGCAATGAATAGCCATTTGTGCCGAACTAAAACGATAAAACATGTAGCAGAAGCAAAATGGAGATGCAACGATTTCATGTAATCCATTACATTGCACTGCACAAACTGGCACCGATAGCAGGTGCCTTGCCGAGCAAGGTCCTGGTGGTATCGTCGCTAAGGTTTTGCTCAAAGAAGGGAGACAACTTTGGTGAATACGGGCAAGCGCAAACGGCAAGGCAACAAGAGCACGCAGCCTGCTCGTGTCAGAACCGTCAAGGAGATTGCCGAGGCTGCCAATGTTTCTGTGGCGACGGTGTCGCGCGCCCTGCAGCGGCCGGAAGTCGTCAGCGAGACGACACGACAGCACATACAGGAAGTGGTCAAACGCCTGGGTTACACGCCCAATGCACTGGCCCGCAACCTGCGCACGGCCCGCACTCGCCTGATCATTGCATTGCTGCCCGATATCGCCAATCCGTTTTTCTCCGAAGTGATCCGCGGCATCGAACAGGTTGCGCACGAAAGCGGTTATTCGGTGCTGCTGGGCGAAACCCAGAGCAGCCTGGTGCGCGAGCAGGCTTACGCCGATATGGTGGCCGCCCGGCAAGCCGACGGCATCATCACCATGTCCCATCGCGTGCCGGCAATTCCAATCCAGGGCCGACTACCCGTGGTCAACGCCTGCGAATACGTCAAGGACAGCCAGATTTCCAGCGTGTATGTAGATAACGTCGCGGCGGCCGATGCTGCGGTCAACTATCTCATCACGCTCGGACACCGCGACATTGCCTTTATTGCCGGACCGCCATCGAGCCCGATTTGCGTGGACCGCGAGCAGGGTTACCGGCTTGCCCTGCAGCGCGCTGAGATTCCTGTCCATCCCGCACTCAACGTTACCGGAGATTTTTCGGTCGAAGCCGGCGAGCGCGCGATCGAGCGGCTGCTGGCGCAAGGACAATCATTTACCGCCGTGTTCTGCGCCAATGACGAAATGGCGATCGGCGCCATGCGCGCGCTGAGCTTGCGCGGATTGCGCGTACCCGAAGATATTTCGATCGTAGGTTTCGACGACATCCGGTTTGCGCGCTACACCATGCCGGCGTTGACCACCATCGCACAGCCAAAGCATGCGCTGGGACGGGAAGCCACCACGATGCTGATCGAACTGCTCAATGATCCCGAAGTTCCGCCACGCAAACGCGTGTTGTCGGCGGATCTGGTGGTGCGAGGGTCGACTGCGCCGTGTTCCCAAGGGCGAGAACGGTAACTCCCTCCCCTGCTTGCAGGGGAGGGAGCCGATCATGGGAAGCATCAAGCTTCATGGCTTAAATGAAGTACAAGTCCCCAAACCCCAATCTACGGCGCAGACGGTGTAGCTGATGCTGGCTGAGATGGCACCGGCGGCGACACAGCATTCGCCTGCTCCTGCGACAACGCCGCATCCTGCGCCTGCTTGGTCATCATGATGATGCTGATGCGTCGATTGATCGGATCACTCGGGTTGAACCTGTCGAACGGCACCGATGACGCCAATCCAACTACGCGCGCGATCTTCGCCTCTTCAAGACCGCCATCCAGCAGGGCGCGCCGCGCCGCGTTGGCACGATCAGCGGACAGCTCCCAGTTGCTGTACTGGCTTTCACCGCTATAAGGCGCGTCGTCGGTGTGCCCGGAGATGCTGACCTTGTTCGGCGCCTGATCGATGAAGCCCGCCAGCTCATGCAGGATCGCCACGGTATACGAGCGGAGCGTCGCGCTGCCGGTATCGAACATCGGCCTGTTCTGCTTATCCACGATCTGGATACGCAAGCCTTCGGGTGTGATGTCGAGCAGCAGTTGATCCTTGAACGGTTCCAGCGCCTGGCTTTTTTCGATGGCGGCATGCAACTGCTGCATCAAATTTTCGAGGCGCTCTTTCTCGTGCTCACGCGCCAGCTTCTCGACGTCTGCAGCATCCGCACGCGACGCGCGACGATCCTTACCGGGACCGTGCGGGATATCCATCGCACCGCCCAGCTTGATCATGCTGTCGCTTGCGCCACCTGGCCCGATCTTGCCTGGCGGCGCCATCGTCGCGGTACCTTGCGCCATGCTGGGATTCTTGAAGTATTCGGCAATCGCGGCGCGCTGCTGGCGCGAGCCTATGCCGAGCAGCCACATCACCAGGAAGAACGCCATCATCGCGGTGACGAAGTCGGCATACGCCACTTTCCATGCGCCGCCGTGGTGACCGTGCTGCTTGCGCCGCGAACGGCGCACCACGATCACCATGTCGCGATCGCGATCCTTCTCGCTCACGCTGCCGCTCCTGCGCGAGTTGCATCTTTCAGATGGTCCTCGAAATCCTGGAAGTTCGGCCGCTCCTGCGGCGACAGCGTCTTGCGTGCGAACTCTACCGATACCTTGGGGTTGTAGCCGCGCAAGGAGGCCAGCAGGGCCACCTTCACGCATTCGAACGCCTTGCCATCTTCCTGCACGCGACTTTCCATCGCGGCAGCCAGCGGGCCGACAAAGCCATAGCAAAGCAGAATGCCAAGAAACGTGCCCACCAGCGCACCGGCAATGTGCTCGCCGATCTGCGACGTATCGCCACCGAGTTGAGACATGGTGGTAACGATGCCCAGCACCGCCGCCACGATGCCAAAGCCCGGCAAGGCGTCAGCCATCTTCATCACGGCCAGCGCGGGCGCCTCGGCTTCGTGGTGGTGGGTTTCCAGTTCCACTTCCAGCAACTGTTCCAGCTCGTGCGGATTCATGTTGCCGCCCACCATCAATCGCAGGCAGTCGGTGGTGAATTCGATCAGATGATGCTCCTTGATCAGGCGCGGATAGGCGCTGAAGATCGAACTGGAATGCGGATCCTCGATATGCGACTCCAGGCCGAGCAGACCTTGCTTGCGCATGACGCCAAAGATGTCATACAGCATGGACAGCAGATCGACGTAATCCTGCTTGCGATATTTCGGCCCTTTGAACAACGCAGCAACATTCTGCAGCGCGCCTTTCACGATCTTGAGCGGATTGGCGGCGAGGAACGCACCGATCGCGCCGCCGCCGATGATCATCAGCTCGTACGGCTGCCAGAGCGCAAGGATGTGGCCGTGCGAGAGAACGTAGCCGCCCAGCACACAGGAAATCACCACCAGGGAACCAATCAGGACAAGCATGGGGACTCCATTCAGGACGTTCGTGTCCTGCCCTGCTTATCGACCGATGCGAGGTGAAATTTAGAGCGAAAGATGCGCGTAATGTGATCTAGATCAAGCGCAATTTTCTGTCATGTGACTGTCGCCTTGCGTCACTCGCATGCCTTCAGAGGCAACATGAGCCACTTGGCTTGCACTGCACAGCTGATTTGCACAGGGACAAAAACAAAACGGCCCGGAGAACCGGGCCGTTTGCATACTCAGAAAAACTGCACCTTATGGACGACGCGCCAGCTCCGGATTTTCCTTGCTCACGGGCATCAGATCCTTCTTCGACACGCCCAGCCACAGCAGGATCGGGCTCGCCACGAAAATCGACGACAGCGTACCGATCAAAATACCGATCAACATGGTGACCGCGAAACCATGCACCGACGGGCCGCCGAAGAAATACAGCGCAGCCATTGCAATGCTGGTGAACAGCGAGGTGATGATGGTTCGCGACAGCGTGCTGTTGATCGAGCGATTCAAAACCTCTTCCGGATCGGCCTTGCGCGAGGAACGGAACAGCTCGCGGATTCGGTCGAACACCACCACCTTGTCGTTGATCGAATAACCGATCACGGCCAGCACCGAAGCCAGCACGGTGAGGTCGAATTCGCGTTGCACCAGCGAGATGACGCCGAGCGTTACCAGGGTGTCGTGCACCTCGGTGAGCAATGCAGCGATCGCGAAGCGGCGCTCGAAACGGACCCACAGATACAAGCCGATGCCGATGATCACGAAGACTGCCGCCGTTACACCGTCGCTACGCAACTGCTCGCCTACCTGCGGACCGACGTAGTTTTTGCCGGCGATCTTGGCGTCAGGGCGTGCAGCCTGCAGCGCCTTGGCCACGTCATTGGAGATCAGGTCGAGGTTAGGCGACTTGCCTTCCTGTAGCACGTAATGGTGGTCATCCTTGGGCTGGAAACGAAGCGATACTTGGCGAGTACCGCCCACGCTCTGCACGATGGCGTTATCGATGCCGCCTTTGGTCAGCGCGCCGCGCACGTCTTCTACCGAGACAGGATTGTCATAGGTGACGTCCACACTGACGCCGCCGGTGAAGTCCAGCCCATAGTTAAGGCTGCGCGTGGCCAGCAGCGCGATCGAAGCGACCATCAGCAGGATCGCGATACCGACGCTGATCTTGCGTAGCCCAAGGAAGTGGACGTTGGCGTTGTGACTGAAAATTTCCATAAGCGTCTCCGATTACACCGACAGCGTCTTGAGCTTGCGGCCGCCGTGGATCAGTGCGGTGATCGCGTGGGTAACCGTTACCGAAGTGAACATCGAGGTGAGAATACCGATCAGCAACGTAACGCCGAAGCCCTTGATCGGGCCGGAGCCCATCGTGGTCAGCGCCAGCGCGGCGATAAGGTGGGTGACGTTGGCGTCGAGAATGGTCGCCCACGCTTTTTCATAACCTGCGCGGATCGCCGCCAGCGGGGTGGAACCATTGCGCAGTTCTTCGCGCACGCGTTCGCAGATCAGCACGTTGGCATCGATCGCCATACCCAGCGTCAGCACGATACCGGCAATGCCAGGCATGGTTAGCGTAACGCCGATCATCGACATCACCGCCACCAGGATCACCAAGTTGAAGAACAGCGCGACGTCCGCCACCAAACCGAACAGCTTGTAATACACCGCTGCCGCCAGCAGCACCAAGCCAAGGCCGAGCAGCACGGCCTTCAAACCTTTTTCGATGTTGTCCTGGCCAAGACTGGGACCGATCACGCCTTCCTGCACGATGTCCATGCGCGCGGCGAGCGAACCGCCTTTCAACATCAACGCGAGTTCCGATGCAGCTTTGGAACTTTGTAGACCCGTGGTCTGGAACTTGTTGCTGAAGACGCCGTTGATGCTGGCGTAGTTGATCACCGCATAAGTGGTCTTGGGCGTGCGCACTTCCTTGCCGTCGACAATCTTGGTGTCGGTGGTGCTTTCAACGTACACCACGGCCATCGGCTTGCCGACGCTCGCGCGCGTAAAGTCAAGCATCTTGGCCGCGCCGGCCGAATTGAGTGTCACGCTCACCATCGGCGAACCGCTTTGCGGATCGTTGCCGGACGATGCATCCACCAGTTCATCGCCACTGGCGATGATGTTCTTGCTAACCAGGTACGCGATCGTATTGTCTTGGTTGTAGTAGAGATGCGCGTCGGGCGGAACATTGCTGCTGTGAATGGCGTCCACGACGGCTTGACCGTCCGGCCCCACCGGCACCCAATCCACCCCGTTGGAGCGCGCTTCACCAAGGCCCGCTACATATTGCAGCGTGGCCGTTGCACCAATCACCTTCTTCGCCTCAGCCGGATCTTGCACGCCCGCCAATTCCACCGAGATGTGATCTTCACCCTGCCGCTGAATCACAGGCTCGGACACACCCAGCGCGTTGATGCGGTTGCTCAGCGTGGCGAGGTTCTGGCGGATCGCATTGCCTTGCAGATCGCGCAGCTTGTCCGGCTTGATCGACGCATTGAGCACGAAGCGATCGCCGGTGCTCGCGCCATCCGTCACAGCCAGATCGGTGTATTCGGTGGCGACGGCGTCGCTGGCCGCGGTGCGATCAGCGGCAGAACTCAGCACCACGCTCACACCCTGCCCGCGCGTGGCGTTGCGTGCCACGGAAATGAAGGGCACCTTCTTGTCCTTCAACAGCGCGGCGATATCTTGCGTATAACGATTTTCCTGACGATCGACGATATCGTTCTGATCGACCGCCATCAGGAAGCGCACGCCGCCTTGCAGATCCAGACCCAGCGGCATGGCACGGCCACCGATCGCGGTGAGCCAATGCGGCACGGTGGATTCGAGGTTGAACGCAACGGTGTAGGTATCGCCTAGCGCGGCTTTCAGCGCGTCGGCCGCGCTCTTTTGCAAGTCACCGTTGGCGAAGCCGATCACAATGTAATCACCGCGATTGGCATCGTGTTTCTGGCTTTCGTTGACGTAGGGAATCTTGGCGGACTGCAACGCGCCGATCACCTTCTGCTGCACGCTCGGATCAAGGGTCGTGCCCTGGCTGGCGGTGACCTGCACGGCCTGCAACGGCACGTACACGTTAGGCAATCCGTACAGGATGCCAAACAGCAGTACGGCGGCGACCAGAAAGTATCTCCAGCGTGGAAAATCACTCATGCCTTGCATCCGGGTGAACCGCGGTGTCTTTGCCGCGGGTAACGTGAATTGACGAAATAGAAGGAGCTGGCCGCCGCAATTAAGACGACTTCAGCGTGCCCTTCGGCAGCACCTGCTGCACGGCGCTCTTCTGCAGCTTGATCTTCACGTTCGGCGCGATCTCGACCGTGATGAAGGTCTCGCCCACGTCGTCGACGCGGCCGGCGATACCGCCGTTGGTGACCACCTCGTCACCCTTGGCCAGGCTGGACACCATCTGGCGGTGTTCCTTCTGCCGCTTCATCTGCGGGCGGATCATCATGAAATACATCAGGCCGAACAGCACGACCATCATGATCAGCATGGAAATGCCGCCATTGGCCGCTCCTGGCGCTGCCTGCGCCAGCACGAAAGTCGTCGGAAGAATCATCTGCTTATCCCGCAAGTTGTGGCTGCGACTGGAGTTTTTGCCGCAAGCCCAATAAAAAGACGTTGGATTATGCCATGAGTACGGCTTTTTGCGTTTGCCCCTTCTCCCTCCGAGGAGTCCTCATTTGTCTTGGCCTTTCCCGAGGGGAAACGCGTGCGATGAGGGGCCAACCTTGCCGTACACATCCGTTTTTGTCCGCAGAAACCGCAAAAAAGTTCGCCGCCGCCGGCTAATGCCCCACAAGATCGCCCCCTCATCCCGGCCCTCTCCCCGCAGGGGAAAGGGCGTTATTCGGCTGCCACGCCCCGCCGGGCATAGAACTCAGCCACAAAATCATCCAGCGCCCCGGCCGCGATGGCCTCGCGCAAGCCAGCCATCAAGCGCTGGTAATGATGCAGGTTGTGGATCGTGGCGAGCTGGCTGCCCAGGATTTCGTTGCAGCGATCCAGATGCCGCAGATACGCGCGACTGAAACCCTGGCTGCACGCGTAGCACTCGCATCCTTCTTCGATCACGCGGGTGTCGTTGGCGTATTTGGCGTTGCGGATGCGCAACGTGCCGTGAGAGGTGAACAGAAAGCCGTTGCGCGCGTTGCGGGTAGGCATCACGCAGTCGAACATGTCGATGCCGCGCCTGACCGCCTCGACAATGTCTTCCGGTCGGCCCACACCCATCAAATAGCGCGGACGATCCTGCGGCAGCAGCGGCACGGTGAAATCCAGCGTGTGATTGCGCTCCGCTTCCGGTTCGCCCACCGCCAACCCACCGACCGCGTAGCCGTCAAAACCGATCTGGATCAACCCTTCCGCGGAGCGCTTGCGCAGGTTTTCGTAGACGCTGCCCTGCACGATGCCGAACAGCGCGTTAGGGTTGTTCAGATCATTGAATGCACGGCGCGAGCGTTCGGCCCAGCGCAGGCTCAGTTCCATCGACTCGGCCGCCACTTTCTCCGTGGCCGGATAAGGCGTGCATTCGTCGAAGATCATCGCGATGTCCGAATCCAGCACGGTCTGGATGCGCATCGATTCTTCCGGCGAAAGAAATACCTTCGAGCCGTCCACCGGCGAGGCGAAGGTCACCCCCTGCTCGGTGATCTTGCGCTTGTGTGCCAACGAGAACACCTGGAAACCGCCGGAATCGGTCAGGATCGGCGCCTTCCATCCGATAAAGCGATGCAGGCCACCGAACTCGCCGACGATGTCCAGGCCCGGCCGCAAGAACAAATGGAAGGTGTTGCCGAGAATGATCTCCGCACCCACTTCGACCAGATCGCGCGGCGTCATGGCTTTGACCGATCCGTAGGTGCCTACCGGCATGAAAGCCGGGGTTTCCACGATGCCGCGATCGAAAGTAAGACGGCCGCGGCGCGCGGCGCCGTCGGTGGCGAGGAGGTCGAAATGCATGGAGGTCATCGAGGAATTATGACATTGAACGCCCTCTCCTCTCCGGGGCGAGGAGAAAAAGCGCGTGCATTACGCGCCTTTCGGCAAAATCAACATCGCGTCCCCATACGAGAAAAACCGATAGCGCATCTGTACCGCATGCCGATACGCATTCAGCACGAACTCCCTTCCCGCCAGCGCCGACACCAGCATCAACAGGGTCGACTGCGGCAGATGAAAGTTGGTGATCAGCGCATCGACACTGGTGATGCGATAACCGGGAAAAATAAAGATCTGCGTTTCGCCCGAGAAGGGGCGCAGCTCACCTTCCACCGTCGCGCTTTCCAACGCACGCACCACGGTGGTGCCCACTGCAATCACCCGCCCACCAGCGCGGCGCGTGCGATGGATCTGATCGATCAGACCCGCGCCAACATTGAGCCATTCGCGATGCATCTTGTGATGGGAAAGATCTTCCGTACGCACCGGCTGGAAGGTGCCCGCGCCGACGTGCAAGGTGACGTAGCCGAAATCGACACCCGTCTCGCGCAACTGCTTCAGCATTGGCTCGTCGAAGTGCAAGCCCGCCGTCGGTGCAGCCACTGCGCCTGATTCGCGCGCATAAACCGTTTGATAGCGCTCCATATCGCTGGTATCCGCGTGGCGCGAGATATAGGGCGGCAACGGCATCTCACCGAGTTTCAGCAGCAGGCGTTCCAGCGGCTCGGGCGACTCGAAGCGCAGGTGAAAAAAGCTTTCGTCACGCCCCAGCACCCTGGCATGGCTGCCATCGGCCAGGACGATTTCCGTGCCTTCGCGCGGCTTCTTGCTCACGCCGAGCTGCACGATGGCCTCATGTGCGCCGGTCACACGCTCGATCAGAATCTCCACCGCGCCGCCGCTGGGTTTGTGTCCGTACAAGCGCGCCGGCAGCACACGCGTGTCGTTGAACACGAGCAAATCGCCCTTGTGCAGCATGGAGGGCAGGTTGCGAAACATCCGATCCTGCCAGGTGTGCGTGAGTGCGTTGAGCACCAGCAGACGGCTGGCACTGCGCTCTGACAGCGGCGCTTGCGCGATGAGCTCGGGCGGGAGGTCGAAGTTGAAGTCGGACTTCTTCACGGCGGGGCGCTTGACTGGGGTGGTGCATTATCGCGCAAACCACGCCCTCCCCTGCCCGCGAGCTTCCCGCTAGCCCGCAGGCCACAAGCAGGCGCATGGTGCACAATCCCTGTCCATCGCAAGCACCGCCACGCCGAAGGCAAAAGGAAAGCCCATGTCGCGTCATACCCTTCGCTGCTCGCTGGCCACATTTGTTGCGCTGTACGGCGGCACCTGTCTGGCACAGACCGCCACAACCTATCCGCACGAACAAGCCGATCTGCACGAATTGTCCGGTGCGCCGGATGAAGCACGGTTGCGCGATACCATCGCCACGCTGGTCGGCTTCGGCACTCGCCATACCCTCTCCGATACAACCTCTTCCAAACACGGCATCGGCGCGGCACGGCGCTGGGTGCAATCCCGCTTCCAGGCTATTTCGCACGATTGCAGCGGTTGCCTGGAAATCATCACACCGTCGCAGATGGTCACGGGCAAGCGCATTCCAAAGCCGACCGAAGTGATGGACGTGGTGGCGATCAAACGCGGCACGGGTGATCCGCAGCGGGTGATCGTGATGACCGGCCATCTGGATTCGCGCGTAAGCGACGTCATGAACGCGACCAACGATGCTCCCGGCGCCAACGACGACGCCTCCGGTGTGGCGGCGCTGATCGAAGCGGCGCGCTTGCTGTCCAAGCGCGATAACCGCGCCACTCTGGTCTTCGCGGCTCTATCCGGCGAAGAACAAGGGCTGTACGGCGGCAAGGTGCTGGCCGACTACGCCAAGACGCAGGGCTGGCAGGTCGAGGCCGATCTCAACAACGACATCATCGGCAGCAGCCGCGGCCAGAATGGCGCGCAAGACAACACTGTCGTGCGCGTCTTCAGTGAAGGCACGCGCAGCGCGGAAACGCCCGAGCAGGCCAAGACGCGCAACTACTTCGGCGGTGAAGTCGACTCGCCGTCGCGCAACGTGGCGCGTTACATGGTGGCACTCGCCGATCAATACTTGCCCGATTTGCAGGTACGCATGATTTACCGTACCGACCGCTATGGGCGTGGCGGCGACCAGGTGCCGTTCCTGGAGGCCGGCTATCCGGCTGTGCGTGTCACGGAAGGTCACGAGGATTACACGCACCAGCACCAGGACCTGCGCGAAGACCATGGCGTGAAATACGGCGACACCCTCGATCGCATCGACTTCCGCTATCTGGCACGCATTACCGCTTTGAACACCATCACCATGGCTTCCCTGGCGCGTGCACCCACACCTCCTTCACACGTTTCAGTCAGCGGCGCCGTGAACACCGACACCACACTGAGCTGGCAGAAAGTAACCGGGGCGGCCGGCTATCGTGTGCATTGGCGCGACACTACTGCACCGCAGTGGCAATACGGGCGCAGCGTGAGTGACGTCGACCTCTACGTACTCAAAGACGTCGTCATCGACGACTGGTTCTTCGGTGTCTCTGCGGTTTCGACCGACGGCTATGAAAGCCCGGTCGTATTTCCGGGTGACGCAGGCAGCTTTGCTCCGACTGTCGCGAAATAAAAAAGCCGCCTCATTGAGGCGGCCCAAAACGGGTGTCAGCCCTTGACGCAAAGCACCTGCCGCAAGGTATGCACCACTTCCACCAAGTCGGCCTGCGCGGCCATCACCGCATCGATCGACTTGTAGGCAGCCGGCGATTCGTCGATCACGCCTGCGTCCTTACGGCATTCGACATGCGCTGTGGCCTCCCGGTGTTGCGACAACGTGATGTTCTGACGCGCGGCGGTACGACTCATTACACGTCCGGCGCCGTGACTGCAGCTGTGGAAACTTTCCGGATTGCCTTTGCCACGCACGATATAGCTGCGCGTGCCCATGCTGCCCGGAATGATGCCCAGCTCGCCTTCCCTGGCGCTCACCGCACCTTTACGCGTAACCAGCAGCGATTCGCCACCGTGCGTTTCGCGCTGCACATAGTTGTGGTGGCAGTTGACGACCATCTTCTCTAACTGGAACTTCGGCAAACGGTGGCGCATTTCGCCCAGCACCCGCTCCAGCATCGCTTCACGGTTATGCCGTGCGTAATCCTGCGCCCAGGACACGGCCTCCACGTAGTCATCGAACAGCGGCTCGCCTTCCATGAAGAACGCAAGATCCTTGTCCGGCAGATGGAAGCCGAGCACACGATGCGCCAGCTGCTCACGCGCACGCTCGATGAAGTACGTGCCAATCAAGTTGCCGGTGCCACGCGACCCGGAGTGCAGCATCACCCACACTGCGTCCGTCTCGTCGAGACAGATTTCAATGAAGTGGTTGCCACCGCCGAGTGTGCCAAGTTGCTTGTCGAGCTTGTCGGTACGAATGCGACGATGCTTGGCTTTGATCGCTTCCAAACGGTCGTACAGTCCTGACGCACTCAACCGCGTTTCGATGCTGGCCGGCATGCGGTGATGGTCGCCGCCGCGTCCGTTGCCAACCGGCACGCCACGCTCGATGCTGGAACGCAGTTGTGCGAGGTTGTCGGGCAGATCGCTCGCACGGAGCGTCGTACGTACCGCGGCCATGCCGCAGCCGATATCCACCCCGACCGCAGCCGGAATGATCGCACCTCGTGTAGGCACCACCGAACCGACGGTTGCGCCTTTGCCAAGGTGGACGTCCGGCATCACCGCCACCCACGGGCCGACAAACGGCAACTCGGCGATGTTCTGCAACTGGCGATGCGCTTGCTCTTCCAGCGGCACGCCGTGCACCCAGCCCTTGATCGGGGTGGTGCTGCCTTCGGCATGCAGCAATGTGTAGTGAGATTGCGTTTCCATGTTTCTTTATCCATGAGGCTCGGCGCGGCAACGCTCCCTTTGCCGCACCGAATTTTACTGCTTGAGACTCACAAGCTGAGTCAGCACGCCGTCCAGGCCGCCAAACACGGTGAGCTTGTCGATTTTCTCGGTGACTTTTCCAAGGCCTCCAACTCCTTCAGGCGCATCAGCGTCGGGCTTTCCTCGATCAGCTTGGCCGTGTTGAGCAAGGAACGCGTCGCGTTCGCCTCCTCACGACGGCGGATCACGTTGGCTTGCGCCGCCTTTTCCGCCTGCACCACGCTGTTCAGGATGTCCTTCATCTCGCCCGGAAGGATCACGTCCTTTACACCTACGCCAAGCACTTCCAGACCCAGCTCGCTTACGCGACCGCGTACGTACGCGAAGATATCGGCATCTAGCGACGCCTTGTCGCCGAGCAGTTCGTCCAGGGTCTTGGCGGATACCGCCTTACGCAAGCCATACTGCAGTTCGCGATACAGGTAATCACCGTACTTGGCGACCTTGGTACGCGCGACCACCGGGTCGACCACACGCAGGCTGGCTGCCAGGTTTACCCGCAGGCTTACCTTGTCGCGCGTCAACAGTTCCTGGCCCGACACCTCCATCGACTGCACACGCAGGTCGATCACCTCGGCCGCCACGTTTTTGCGGAAATTCCAGAACGCGTAGGAACCCGGCGTCAACGCACGCACCAGCTTGCCGTCGACGAACAATAGACCGGTGGATTCCACCGGCACCTCGACCGTCACCGCGACTTTGGACAACACGCCGAGCTGACGCAGACGCGCCACCACATTGGCATCGACCGCCAGGGTCTCGGACATCCACACCATTTGTACTTCGATCTGTACCAGCGCATTCCAATACAGCTTGCGGGTACCCGGGGCCAACACATCCTCAAGCTTGCCGTTCTTCAGCACGAGGCATACCTGATCCGTGCCGACGTCGGCGACTAGAAAGTGTTTCGCGAGCTCCTTGTCCGTCGACGCCATCAGCACTTCCGCATCGGCGCCGGCATACTCCGGACGCGCCACGTTGTGCACCACGACCGCGATGCGATTGAACGGGTCGACATAGCGATACACGCCGGCCTGCAACACGGCCACCACTCGACGGTTGCGATACAGCAAACCGCGTTCGCCGTCGCCGACCACGATTTGCTTGATCCAGAACATGGGAATACTCCTTTTCGTTAGAGCCTGTTTGATCCGCCGGGATAATCCGTCACGCCGGCGGATCGTTGATGCGTGACGGTTATGTTGATAATCCTGGGCGCACTACGCCCTCCCTCGCGGGATAATCGGCTCGAAAACACCTCGTTCCGATAAAAATCCAAAAAGTGGAAACGCCCCTTTACGCATACAGAGCGGGATAATCGTGCCTTGCATGGGGAGATAACTATTTCCGCACATCGATACGGCATGCCGTGTTCGCTGCACTTCCACCGCTACCCGCCCGAGTTCGGGACGAAGACCCGGCCTTGCACCCGCTGCATGAATCGGCGACTGCCTTCCCTGGCGATCCATCCAGCCCACGCATAGGGCGTTTCCTGTTTGAAGGGCTTTCGCCCTGATTGGAGCGGGAGTCGAACCCGCGACAGTCGGATTAATAGTCCGATGCTCTACCCTTCTGAGCTATCCAGTGGCTTGACGTGCCGGATTCGAACCGGCGGCCAGCGGCATCATATGCCGCTGCTCTACCCTCTGAGCTAACGTCAACGTCTCGCAACACCTTCGCACACGCTTCGGCATACGCTTCAGGCAAAGCCCTGCGCACCGGATGGGCTTTTTGAGCCCATACCGCTGAAACCCGCCGATTTGATGCTGCGCATTACCGACTGTTGCCAATCGGCAATTCGTTTGGGCGTACATGCCCGAATACTTTTCCTGATCCCGCTCTTGCTCGCACCGAAGCACCCAAGTGCAGCGCACATGCGCCTGTCGCAGCCGCGCCCTCTGCCTCGGCGCGGACCCGCACCGGGTGCTTCAGGGCGGAAGAAATCTTCCGGGAACCGGATTCGTGATCTGTTTTCGCATGACCATCGCTTTGCGAACAGTAAAAACAAAACACCCCCGGGTTTGGCGACCCGAGGGCGTTCGCGTTACCTCGGGAGATCGGGGCGACCGATCTCCGCGAGCGGATTCGGTCAATGAGTGAAGAGCAAGGTGTGCATGCGCCGTTCGTCGCGCACGCACGGCAGCGCGACGCAATTTCTGCGCGACGGCAAACCGATTTTGGCGAGATGAAGCAGCATGATTAAACCCTTGAATAAATCGCCGGAGTTGGCGAAGGATGCGAACATTACGCGAGGTTTATTTTTAGCGCAAGTATTTTTTAACTAGGAATATTTCCTAACGATATTTGGATTTGCACCGCTAAATGGCTACAACCAACCTTTCTGCCGCGCCAAGCGATACGCTTCAATGCGATTGGCCGCACCCAACTTGCCAATCGCCTCGGAAAGATAATTACGCACGGTACCGTGCGATAGATTGAGCTTGGTTGCGATATCGCTCGCCGATTGCCCCTCACCGGCAAGACGCAGCACCTGGCGTTCGCGATCGTTCAAGGGATCGGCTTCCGACCACGCTTCCAACGCCAACTGCGGGTCGATCGAACGGCCACCGCGATGCACGATGCGCAATGCTTCGGCAAGGTTTTCGGCAGGTGCATCTTTCAAGAGATAACCCGATACACCCGCATCCAGTGCACGGCGCAGAAATCCCGGCCGCGCAAACGTGGTCACGATGATGCACTTCACCGGAAGCTCCTGACGATGAATACGCTGCGCCAATTCCAAACCGGTAAGGCCCGGCATTTCGATATCGGTCACCAGCACATCCGGCTTCAACCGCTGCATTTCGCGCCACGCCATTTCACCGTCGGACGCGGAACCTAGCACTTCGATATCGGATTCGAGATTGAGCAACGCCGACAGCGCGCCGCGCACCATGGCCTGATCTTCGGCCAGCAATACGCGAATCATGCAGCGCTCCCAGCCAAATCATTCTGCGAGGGCGCTTCTGACAAAGCACGCGCTTTGTGTTGCCGCAATGGCACACTGATCGTCAAACGCGTACCGCGACGCGCCGGCGAATCGATCTGCAAACTTCCGCCGATGGCGCGCACGCGCTCGCACATGCCGCTCATGCCATTGCCATGGGCAACGAGCCCACCTTTTCCGTTGTCGCCGATCTGCATGTCCAACTTTTCTTCCGTACGGGTAAAGCGCACGCAGGCTTCGGTGGCGTCCGCATGCCGATGAATATTGGTCATGGCCTCGCGAATGACCAGCGCCAAGGTGCGCTCCACGTCTTGCGGGAGCGAGTCGGGCAGGCTGCCGTAGTCAAGATGCACCGCAGACGACTCCAGCAACAGCCGCGCCGAGGCAAGTTCCGCGGCGAGATCGGTCGAGCGTATGCCGGTCACTGCTGCACGCACTTCCGCCAATGCGTGGCGGGCCACCCGCTCGGCTTCCTCCAGCTCACGGCGCGCGGCTGCGCTATCACGGTCGAACAGCTTGCGCGACAGCTCCAGTTTCAAGGTGATGAGCGACAAGGTATGGCCAAGCAAATCATGCAAGTCCCTACCGATGCGCTCACGCTCGGCCGTTGCCGCCAAACGACGCACCTCTTCCTGCGATAGTCGCAGCGCCGCGTCGCGCTCTCTGCTCTTGATCTCAAAGATGATCACGGTGCAAATAATGACGGCCATCGCGGGCATGGAAATCAGCATCGTCGTGGGATAGCCGACCCGCCATGCCACCACGATATAAAGTGCATTGGCGAGCAGCAGCAAGCCGATGCGCGCGGGATAACTCCCTCGCCATTTCAACAACATGGTGCAGCTAAAAATGAAATAGCTAAGGCCGCTTGGATACCAGGGCAGCGTAAGCAGACAGAGGCTGCCAATGGCGAATGCATAGAAATGCATATGACGACAAGAAGCGAAATGCGCCTTGAGATACAACGCCAGAAAGATCGGATAGGTACCCAACGTAAACATCAGCCATTTGAATGAATAACCTTCCGTGTCGAGCAATGGCGTGATGAAAATCCAGGCCGACCACAGCAAGTGGATAGCCCACGGCGACTTGCCGCGCCGCAGCTCATCCGCGGCGCTTGAATCCGGTGCCGGCGTGTACCAGGCGCGTATGGTTGTAGCGATGTTCATGGCCGCGCTCCCCGCACTGCGATCTTCCCCGCCAACATCCTACTTCAACCGTAGCGCCGCAGCCTGCGTACGGCGATCGCGAAGAACATCGCCGCAAAACCCAACAGCACGGCCAAATGCACCATCACGCTGCCGTGCTCCAGCCCCATCACCGCCAGCCCAAGCTGATGCAGGTGGTAGGGAGGCCACACCGGCGCAATCTGCCGCAACGGCTTCGGTAACAGGCCGATCGGCACCCACAGGCCGGACAGGAACGACATAGGCAGGTAAACAAGGTTCAGCATGCCCGGTGCGCCCTGCCCTTTGATCAAAGTACCCACTAGCATGCCCAGTGCGCAGAACGGCAACACGCCGAGGACGCCGGTAAGCAGCATCAAAGCAACTTGCGGCGCAGACAAAGTGACGTGACCCAGCGCCAAGCCGATCGCAAGCAGCACCAAAATGACAACCGCCGCGGCCACCATCGCCATCAGCATCTTGCCGAGCAAGTAGGCACCAGGCGGCATCGGCAAAGCGCGCTTATAGGTAAGCAAGCCACCATCGCGCTCCAGCGCCAGCGACACGCCAAAGCCGAATAACCCCGGGCTCATCACACCGAACACACCGTAGCTCACCAACAGATAGCGCAAGGTATCGGCGCCGGCGGAGCCATTCATGACGACGCCGAACAGCAAATAGAACATGGTGGGGAACAATATGATTGGCAACATGAAGCCCGGCGCGCGCATGTAACGCAGGCATTCGCTACGCACTTCAGCCAGATAGGCGCCCACTACGCGCCGTGTACTCATACCGCTAACGGATGACGTCATCGGTGTAGCGGAAATCGATACGCTGTTCATTACGCAGCCTCCCGTTCGGGGTCTTCTTCACGCGTCAATTCAGTGAATGCCTCGGCCAATCCCGCGCGTTGCACTTCCAGTTCGCTAAGCGAGATATCCGCATCCAGCAGGCGTCGCAATACGTTTTCCGGAGCACTGGTGCTGATGCGCAGACGCGCACCATCACGCTCTGCCGATGTCACTTGTGGCCAAGTCGACACGGCTTCGGCATCGAGATCAGTCACGCAACGAATGCGCGACAGCGGTACTTGTGCACGCAGCGCATCGACACTGCCTTCGCTCAGCACGCGTCCTTTGGCCATCACCACGACGCGTTGCGCCAGCGCTTCGGCTTCTTCCAGGTAATGCGTGGTCAGCACCACCGAGCAGCCTTCGGCGACCAGCGCGCGCATGGCGCTCCATAGTTTGCGGCGTGCATCGATATCCATGCCGACGGTAGGTTCATCCAGGAACACCAGTTCGGGCCGGCCACACAATGCCAGTGCAAACTGCACACGCCGTTGCTGACCTCCCGACAGCTTGCCGTAAGGCCGCTGCAGCAAATCAGTAACGCCCGCCAGCTCGGCGCTTTCCTCCAACGCGCGCGGATTCGGGTAGTAACTGGCCACCAACCGCAGCAGCTCGCCAATGCGCAACGTGGGCGGCAGCATGGCCGATTGCAGCATCACGCCGATGCGACGGCGCGCATCAATCTGCTGCGGGTCCATGCCAAACAACTCAGCACGGCCCGCGTCAGGGCGCATCAAGCCAAGCAACAGGCTGATGCTGGTGCTTTTGCCGGCGCCATTCGGGCCCAGCACCGCCAGCAGTTCGCCGCGCTGCAACACAAGATCCACGCCGTCGAGCGCGGTAACACCGCCGTAACGCTTTACGACACTGCAAAGACGGGCTACGTCATCAGATGAGCTATGCATAGTTGGCCTCCTTGCACTGCAGCGTAGGGAGCACAAGCGCTTTTCAGCAGTTGCCGACGTCAGCGATCCGGCATGACAGCCGTCATCCCTGGGGGTTACGCCGCCCTTTTTCACCGGTTATCCTGATGCTCCAGCGCCGGCAGTTTCCCCATATGCGGCGCAGCGCGAACCGGCGAATCGCCTGTAATTCACGCACGCAACACATCCTGCCGGCCTGCTTCGCGTTGGGCGCGAGGCGCTGTCAGATTCGAGGAGAGTAGTCATGGGTGTCATCGATCAGCTGCGCGAACTGCGCGAATTTGGCGGCAAGCCGCGGACCATCGGCCTGGACGACGCCACTATCGAACGCATGGCCGCACAGGATCCGCAACTCACGCAAGCCATTACCGATGCGGTGGCACGTCACCGCGAGTTGCGCGCCGAGCTTGGCGAATTCCTGAAGCTGGACGAAGCCGAGCAACTGACTCAGGCACAGCACGACCTGGTGAATTTCTATCCGGACGATGCGATCAATCCGTACATGCCGGCAGCTGCGCTCGGCCCGTGGATCATCACGCTGAAAGGCGCGGTGGTACACGACAACGGCGGCTACGGCATGCTCGGTTTCGGCCACAACAACGCCGCCATTGATGCAGCGCTGTCGCGTCCGCAGGTGATGGCGAACGTCATGACGCCGAGCATTTCGCAAATGCGTTTCTCGCAGGCGATGAAGCGCGAGCTCGGCCGTCGTCGCGGCAACAATCCGTACACACGTTATCTGTGCCTGAATTCGGGCTCGGAATCGGTCGGCCTGGCCTGCCGCATCGCAGACGTGAACGCCAAGCTGATGACCGATCCAGGTGCGCGTTATGCTGGGCGCACTATCAAACGCATCGCGGTGAAAGGTGCGTTCCACGGTCGCACTGATCGGCCGGCGTTGTATTCGGATTCCTCGCGTCGCACGTATGTGCAACATCTGGCGAGCTACCGCCACGAAGACACACTGCTTACGGTAGCGCCTTACGACGTCGCGCAACTGGAAGCGGTGTTCGCCGACGCGGACAAGCACGGCTGGTTTATCGAAGCGATGTTCCTGGAACCGGTGATGGGCGAAGGCGACCCGGGCCGTTCGGTGACGCCGGCGTTCTATCAGGCTGCGCGCGAGCTGACCGAATCGCACGGTTCGTTGCTGTTGGTCGACTCGATCCAGGCCGGCCTGCGCGCGCATGGTGTGCTATCGATCATCGATTACCCGGGCTTCGAGAAACTCGCTCCGCCGGATATGGAAACCTTCTCCAAAGCGCTCAACGCTGGACAATATCCGCTTTCGGTATTGGCCGTTACAGATCGCGTGGCCGGCTTGTATCGCAAGGGCATTTACGGCAACACGATGACGGCCAATCCACGCGCACTGGACGTGGCGCTGGCCACGCTGGATCAACTCACGGATGAAGTGCGCGCCAATATCACCGTCCGCGGCAAAGAGTTCGTCGACAAGTTCAATACGCTGAAGGACGAACTGGGTGGCCTGATCACCAAGGTTCAAGGCACAGGTTTGTTGTTCTCGTGCGAACTGGCACCGCAATTCAAATGCTACGGTGCGGGATCCACTGAGGAATATCTGCGCGAGCGCGGCATCGGCGTGATCCACGGCGGCGCCAATTCGCTACGCTTCACGCCGCACTTCAAGATCACCAGCGCAGAAGTGGATATGGTGATTGCGCATGTGCGGCATGCCTTGCTGGAAGGGCCGCGCAAGAGCGAAGCGCAGGCGGCTTGATGCTTTTCCTCCTCGCCCCTTCTGGGGAGGGGAGGAATCGCAGGTTGGGGTGCAAACCCCCAACCTGCACGGGAAGATAAAGCCCCGTGAAACGTCGACGTCCCCTCGCGCCTATTTCCCCGTTCCCCTCCTCCTTCACACGGCATAGACTGCGCCGGCCGGTACCGCCACCGGTTACCCTTTCAGGAGGAAGCATCATGTCCATGCGTCTCAGCCTGCTCGCCGCCAGCGCCGGCCTGGTTTTCGCCACCGCCGCTTTTGCCGCCGCACCGCAAAGCAAACCCCTTTCCTCGTCGCAGCAGAAAATGGCCGACTGTAGCCACGCCGCCAAAGGCAAGACCGGCGCCGACTACAAGAGCGCCGTCAGCAGTTGCATGAAGGGCGACGGCACCACTGCCGCCGCTCCTGCCAAGATGACCCAGCAGCAAAAGATGGCTGCATGCAGCAAGGAAAACGCCGGCAAGAAAGGCGCCGACTACAAGAGTGCCGTGAGTGCCTGCCTGAAGGCTCATTGATGCGCTGAACCGACCGGGGCTTACCCGCATTTCAGGGCGCTGCCAGCATGGCAGCGCCTTTTTCGTTTCCGGCTATGCTTGCGACACTTCACTTCCTACGCGCAGCTGCCGGCATGAAGATCATCGAAGTCCGTCATCCTTTGATTCAACACAAGCTTGGACTGATGCGCAGGGCTGGCATCAGCACCAAGGAATTCCGCGAGCTGGCTTCCGAGGTTGCTTCGCTGCTCACTTACGAAGCCACCAAGGATCTGGAAACCATCGAAGCGCAGATCGAAGGCTGGGCCGGCCCCGTACGCGTGCAGCAGATCAAGGGCAAGAAGATCACCATCGTGCCTATCTTGCGTGCTGGCTTAGGGATGCTGCCCGGCGTACTTGAATTGATTCCTTCGGCGAAAGTGAGCGTGGTGGGTTTGCAGCGCGACGAACAAACGCTGCAGCCGATCACCTACTACGAGAAACTCACCGGCCGCATGGACGAACGCATCGCGCTGATCGTCGATCCCATGCTGGCCACCGCCGGCACCTTGGTCGCCACGGTGGACATGCTCAAGGCGGCTGGCTGCAAACGCATCAAAGGCTTGTTCCTGGTGGCAGCGCCGGAAGGCTTGAAGCGCATCGAGGCGGCACATCCGGACGTGGAGATATACACCGCCGCGATCGATGAGCGGCTCAATGAGCATGGCTACATCTTGCCGGGACTGGGCGATGCGGGGGACAAAATTTTCGGGACGAAGCAATTCCCGGCGTGAGCACGATTACTCCCTAGGGATGCTCTGATCTATGCCACGCACCCGGCATGACGTCCAGAAGGCCCGCAGGATGTGTTGCGTGGCACAGGGCAGACTGGCCGTCTGTTCAAGCCACGCGGCGCAGGCTGCGGGCCTTCTGGACGTCACCCCGTCATTTAAATTCAAGAGGTTGGGGCCGCACGGTATGCGCGTATCGCTGCGCCCCAGCGTCTAGACAGACGGCCAGCCTGCCTTCGCCACTGGGGCGCAGCGATACGCGCATACAGTGCGGTGACGGATACGTGGAATAGATCAGAGCATCCCTAGACTTCGAGAAGAGTGCCGGAGGAGCAAATCTTGCGAGAGATGGCTCATCACCTCGCCGTCATTCCGGTGAAGGCCGGCATCCAGTCAAAGCATGCCTTGCACGGCACGCGGCATAAAAAAGGTTTTGAGTACTCCGCACGACGCATCAAAACTGGATTCCGACCTTCGCCGGAATGACGATCGGCTAAAGATCCGCTCGCAAAGCAAGTCTTTGTCATTAGCGCCGCGCGAATCGATCCGTCGTCTCGATCAACTCATGCGTAATTCCCGGCTCGAACGCCGAATGCCCCGCGTCCTGCACGATGCGCAGATCCGATTCCGGCCACGCGCGATGCAGATCCCATGCACTACGCATCGGGCATACCACGTCGTAACGCCCTTGCACGATCACGGTCGGAATACGGCGAATGCGATCCACATTACGCAGCAACTGATCGTCGTGCTCAAAAAAGCCGCCATGCACGAAGTAGTGACACTCGATGCGCGCGAAGGCGAGTGCGAATTCATCTTCGCCACTGCTGTGGATGTACGCTTCGTCCTGATATAGAAAACTCGTCGCACCTTCCCACACCGACCATGCACGCGCGGCATCCAGGCGAACCTTCGGGTCCGCACTGGTCAGGCGCCGATGGTAGGCACTCATCAGATCACCGCGTTCAACCTCTGGAATCGCGGCCAGAAATGATTCCCACGCATCCGGATACAACGCGTCGCAACCTTTTTGATAGAACCATTCCAGCTCCCAGCGGCGCAGCATGAAAATACCGCGCAATACCAACTCGCTCACTTTGTCCGGGTGCGTCTGTGCATAAGCCAGCGCGAGCGTGGAACCCCACGAACCACCGAACACTTGCCAGCGTGCAATACCCAAGTGCTCGCGCAAGCGCTCGATGTCAGAGACCAGATGCCACGTCGTGTTATCCATCAACTCTGCGTGCGGCGTCGATTTGCCGCAACCGCGTTGATCGAACAGCACGATGCGATAAACCGCCGGATCGAAGAAGCGACGGCATTTGGGATTGGTGCCACCGCCCGGGCCACCATGCAGAAACACCACCGGCTTACCGTTCGGATTGCCACTCTGCTCGTAGTAGAGCGTATGCAGGTCAGAGACCTTGAGCTGGCCGACATCGTAGGATTCGATCTCGGGGTACAAGGTACGGCGATGCTGAGACATGTCTTCGGCAGCCTTTGGTTGGGGAAGGCACATGGTACGGGGGAGTGCTGTGCAACCCAAGTTTCTTCCCGCAGGGCGGCCCGAGGCGCAAATCAGCCTCTATATGACGACGCGCATGGCAATGTTGGGGTTCGGCTGCGCGTCAGCCCAACCTACGGGGAGCATTCGGCCTCAGCTAAACAACTTGCCTGGATTCAAGATTCCATTCGGATCGAACACGGTCTTCACGCCCCGCATCAACGCGATTTCTGCAGCGCTGCGCGTGCTTTCCAGATAAGCACGTTTCACCAAGCCAATGCCGTGCTCGGCGGAAATACTCCCACCATGACGCTGTAGCGTTTCCGCCAGCAGCTTGGTGACGTGTTCGCATTGCGTGATGAATTGGGCATCGGCCAAAGATGCGGGCTTCAGCACATTGATATGCAGATTGCCGTCGCCAATATGGCCGAACCACACTACTTCCACCTGCGGATATTCCCGTGTAAGCAGCGCTTGGATTTCTTGCAGAAATCCCGGCACCGCACTGATGCGCACGGAAATATCGTTCTTGTAAGGCTTGTGCACGGCGAGGCTTTCCGTGATGCCTTCGCGTAAACGCCACAATGCGGCGGCTTGCGCATCGCTTTGTGCCATCACGCCATCGGCAATCCAACCCTGCTCGACAGCTTGCTCGAATACAGCGAGCGCTTCCTCCTGCGCGCGCTCGTCCGCCGCGTCGAATTCGGTCACCACGTAATACGGATAATCGCCGTCGATTGCGCGCTGCGCGCCGTGTGCCAATACGTGCTTCAACGCGACATCGGTGAAGAACTCGAATGCTTGCAACGACAAACGCGCACGGAACAATGCGAACACCTGCATCAGCGCATCCATATCCGGCAATGCCAGCAGCATCACTTGTGAGGCGGCCGGTGGATCGGTGAGGCGCAATGTCGCTTCCACCACGATGCCCAGCGTTCCTTCCGACCCGATCATCAATTGCCTGAAGTCATAACCACTGGAGTTTTTGATCAAAGCGCGATTGAGGTCGAGCAACTCGCCATTGCCCGCCACGATTTTGAGACCGGCGATCCACTCACGCGTGTTGCCGTAGCGAATCACCCGTATACCGCCCGCATTGGTGGCGATATTGCCGCCGATGGAACACGAGCCGCGCGCGGCGAAATCCACCGGATAGATCAGCCCATGCTCACGCACAGCGTTGTGCACGGCTTCCAGCGCGATACCTGGCTGCACGGTCAGTGTGCGATCGACCGCGTCAAAACCCACCACCCGGTTCATCCGCGCCAGGCTCAGCACCAACTCGCCATGGGCTGCCACGGCGCCGCCGGAGAGGCCGGTACGGCCCCCGGAGGGCACGATGGCTACCTTGTGCTCATTGGCCCAGCGAACGATGCCCTGAACTTCCTCGATCGACGCCGGTAACGCGATGGCCAGCGGAGCCGGAGTCCAACGCCGTGTCCAGTCCCGGCCGTAGTGCTCCAGGTCGCCGGGCTCGGTGAGCAGGCGTAGCTCGGGCAGGCGGCTGGAGAGGTCGGCGAGGGCTTGCGGGTTCATGGCGGCTCCGGGAGAGAACCCCCAGCGTGCCAGCGGCTGCCTCGCACGTCTAGTGCTGCGACGCGGCAAAATCTGGCATAGTGTTTGGACTTCCAAACACCGGGCCGACATGAAGACCTCGTTCCCCAAGCAAGACATCAAGGTGCTGCTGCTCGAAGGCGTGAGCCGCACGGCGGTGGAAACATTTCAGCGTGCTGGCTACAGCCAGATCGAATATCACGCCAAATCCTTGCCTGAGGACGAACTGAAAGCGCGCGTCGCCGACGCGCATATCATCGGCATTCGTTCGCGCACGCATCTCACCGCCGACGTGCTGGAACATGCCAAGCGCTTAATCGCCGTGGGCTGCTATTGCATCGGCACCAATCAGGTGGATCTGACGGCGGCAGGACAGCTTGGCATTCCCGTGTTCAATGCGCCCTACTCCAACACGCGCAGCGTGGCGGAGCTGGTCATTGCCGAAGCGATCATGCTGTTGCGCGGCATTCCGCAGAAGAACGCGCTGTGCCACCGCGGCGGCTGGACCAAGTCCGCTGCCGGTAGCTTCGAAGTGCGCGACAAGGTGCTCGGCATTGTCGGCTACGGCCATATCGGCACGCAGGTCGGTGTGCTGGCCGAAAGCCTCGGCATGCGCGTGATTTTTCACGACATCGAAGCCAAGTTGTCGCTAGGCAACGCGCGCGCTGCCGCCGATTTGAATGATCTGCTCGAACGTTCTGACGTGGTCACGCTGCACGTGCCGGAAACGCCTGCTACCAAGCTGATGTTCGGCCGCAATGAACTGTCGAAGATGCGCAAAGGCGCCTTGCTGATCAATGCTTCGCGCGGCACGGTGGTCGATATCGATGCATTGGCCGAAGCATTGCGCAGCGAACAGGTGGGTGGCGCGGCCATCGACGTATTCCCGGTGGAACCAAAAGGCAACGACGATCCATTTGTATCGCCGCTGATCGGCATGGACAACGTGATCCTTACGCCACACATCGGCGGCAGCACGCTCGAAGCGCAGGAAAACATCGGCATCGAAGTGGCCAGCAAGCTGGTGCGCTATAGCGACAATGGTTCCACGCTGTCCGCCGTCAACTTCCCCGAAGTGACCTTGCCCGAACATCCGCGCAGCCGTCGCTTGTTGCACATTCATCGCAACGTTCCGGGCGTGCTTTCGCGCATCAACGAATTGTTCTCCGCGGGCAACATGAACATCGATGCCCAGTTCCTGCAGACCAGCGCGGATGTGGGCTATGTCGTGATCGATGTGTCCGCCGATGAACAGCAAGCCGCATCGCTGAAAGAAAAATTGGCGGCGATTCCAGGCACGTTACGCGCGCGAGTGCTGTACTGAAAAGCAGGCATCAGGCCAGGACGCCCGACAGGCCTGATGCCGCACACTCAAGACAACCGCACTTATGCCGATAAATCCTATAACTCGGCAACTCCCCAGTGCGGTTTTCCATGCGCTTTCGATTTCATGACCTACCCATCGCCGCTCGCCTTGGACTGCTAGGCCTCGTCCTGCTGGCCGCAACCGTTCTCGTGGGTTTCGGCGGTTGGCGCGGCCTGGCACGCACCCACGATCTACAGGTTCGCTCGGCCGACACTGCAGCCCGATTCGCAGCAGCCGTCGATACGGCTCGCGTCGCGCAGGTCGATTTCAAGAAACAAGTGCAGGAGTGGAAGGACCTGCTGCTGCGCGGTGCAGACGCCGACACGTTCAAGAAATATCACGACGCCTTCGTCGCACAGGCGCACGACGTCGATAGCGACCTGGCTGCGCTCAAACAGCAAATGACCGTGCTCGGGCTCGACGTGCGCGGCGTGGACAATGCGTTGGCCACGCATGCCGAACTCGGCGAAAAATATCTTGCCGCCGTCCAGCATTACGATGCAAAAAACGAAAAAAGCGTACATGTCGTCGATGGCCTGGTCGCCGGCATCGATCGCGCACCCACCACGGCCATCGACGCGCTGGTTGCTGGCATGAAGAAAGAAGCAGACGCCACATCGAAACGCATTGATGCCGAAAGCAGTACAGCCTTCAACCAGGCATGCATGCTGCTAGCTTCCGTAGTGCTATGCGCAATGATCGCAGGCGCCCTGCTGGTCTGGCTGTTGGCTTACAGCATTACCGCCCCGTTGGGGCGCGCCGTGAAGGTGGCGCAGGCCGTTGCAGAAGGTGATCTTTCAAGCGAAGTCGTTGCAACGAGCCACGATGAAACCGGCCGACTGCTTTCCGCGCTGGCCGTCATGAACAAGCAACTTCGCAACGTGGTGAGCGTGATCCGCGCAGGCTCCACGGAAATCTCTGCCTCGACACGGCAGATCGCCATTGGCAATCAGGATCTCTCCACGCGCACCAGCGAACAGGCTGCGGCGCTGGAGGAAACAGCGTCCTCGATGCAGGAATTCACCACCCGCGTAAACGCGAGCGCAACACGCGCCCATGAGGCCAGCCGCCTTGCTGAATCAGCTTCGCATATCGCACTCCAGAGCGGCGCCGCGATGTCCGAAGCAGTCGATGCGATGACGCAAGTGCAAGACGCGGCGAATCGCATTTCCGAGATCACCGAAACGATGGATCGCATTGCCACACAAACACACATCCTTGCACTCAATGCGTCGGTGGAAGCAGCGCGCGCAGGTGAAGCAGGCAGAGGCTTCAATATTGTTGCTGCCGAAGTCCAAGGCCTTGCGCGCAGCTCACGTACTGCTTCGCGAGAGATCCACACCCTGATCGAGGAATCCGTCTCCATCATCGCAAAGGGCACGCAAATGATCGGTCGTGCCGAATCGATGGTCGGCAAATTACTCAACAGCGTGGACGACGTCACCAAGACGGTCGACGCGATCGCCACGCTGAGCACGGAGCAAGCCAACAGCATCCAGCAGGTGAATCGCGCAGTGCGTCAGATGGACGAGGTCACGCAGAACAACGCTGCATTGGTCGAAGAAGCAGCGGCTGCAGCCGATACCGTTCAGATACGCGCACGTTCGCTGGTAGAGAGTGTGGAGTTCTTCAAGCTGGATGGAAAAGATGTAGTCGGCCTCGCTGCTGCGAAGATGGTGCAGCAAGCGGAACCAAAGCTTTCGTCACATCCGCGATTGCAGGCAGCTTGATTTCAGCGCGGTAACGATCAAGCCGCTGAACCCCACGGGGATCTGACGGCGCCTTGATAGCCCTCCTATGACCAACGTCACAGTGTTACTTCCAGCAGTCTAGGCGCACCGGCAAGCGCCCTACACTCCCCGCATCCGGGGAGGTGACGCATGTCCAGTACAGCCGCCGTCGCAACTGCTTTGCTCACGCGATCCAGCATCGGGGAGCGCGCCCTGAAATTTTCCGCTGCCGTCTGGTGGGCAGTGACATTTGTCGGGCAATGGTTGTTCTTGTATTACGTCGCCGGTTTTTATGGACGCGCGATCGTCACGGGACATATCGAGAACTGGAATCGCAACCGCGAAATTTTTAAAGGCTTCGTGCCAGGCGATACGGCATGGAATGCGTATTTCGGCGCGCACGTACTGCTCGCGTCGGTGATTGCTTTTGGCGGCGTGCTGCAATTGGTGCCGCAGATACGGCGGCATGCCATCGCTTTTCATCGCTGGAACGGTCGCGCATTCATGCTCACTGCGCTGGCTGGTGGAATCACCGGGCTGTGGATGGTGCTGGTGCGCGGCGTCAGCGTGAGCGGTAACGGGCAACTAGGCGTTGTCGCGCTGACGCTGGACGCAGCCTTGATCCTAGCTTTCGCCGCCATTGCATGGCGCCGCGCATATATCGGCGATGTGCGTAATCATCGCCGCTGGGCGTTGCGTTTGTTCATGGTCGCCAACGGCGTTTGGTTTCTGCGCCTGGGACTGTTTGGCTGGTATGCGCTTACGGGCGGCGCGGGCCTGACCAATCAATTGGACGGCCCCGTCAATTTCATCTTGGACTTTGCTTCGTATCTGCTGCCGCTGGCGTGCCTTGAGTTCTATCTGCGTGCGAAAGATGGGGAGAGCCATGGCGGCAAGCTCACCGCGGCCATCGTCTTGCTGACATGCACGGCGTATATGTGCGTGGGCATCTTCGTCCTGACCATGGACGAGTGGCCGCTTATGCCTGGGCTGTAACGCGTCTATCGAGTTCGTTTGGCGACAGCTTTGCCGCGCTTCGCCGTTGCCTTTGCAATGAGTTTGCGCTTGCCTGCGGGTTTGGCGACGTCATCAGCTACTGCATGTTGCTCGTGTGCATGCAACTCTTCGCGAAATGCAGCGGTATAGCTTTTCAACTCTGCCTTTTTCACGCCAGCAGGCGCTTTGTCGTGTGCAAGATGCTGCTCCATCCGATGCAACAGATCGTAGTCGTGATAGTCGCGATACGGTTTCAAGTCGAGATCATCCGGCACCTTAATCAGGCGTTCGTCACCGATTCGCTTCACGTATTTCTGCATGAAACGGTCGTAGGCCTTCCAGGTGATGCGTTGCGCATGCACGGCGGCTTCCTCGGCACGCGTGGCGACCTGATGAGCGTGCAGATAGTGCAGGCCAAGCTGGTCGATCAGCGTTTTCTCCACTTCCTCGTGCAGGATCAGGAAGCGATCCACATCGATGGTGCGGCCGCGGAAGGTAAAGGTCTTGGGTAGGTGGCGATCGATATAGATGGTCTTACCGTCCTGGCTATAGCCGGCAAGATAAGGAATATCATGCTTGCGGTCGAGCTTCTTCACCCGGCGCAGAATCGCATCGAGCGCGCGATCCATCATCAGCGAGGAGATGTACCAGTCGGGAGCCTTCAGCTTCTCGTGCGGGGCGTTCGGATGGCACGTGTTCGACGGCATGGCGGCAGTTCCTTGTCTACGCGGCGAATGCGTTCGCGCGAGACTACCAGCCGGAAACGAAAAACGGCGCCCGAGGCGCCGCTTGTCGATTTTCCGAATTGGTCGGGGCGGCCGGATTCGAACCGACGACCCTTTGCCCCCCAGGCAAATGCGCTACCAGGCTGCGCTACGCCCCGACTGATTCAGCAAAGAAAGAAATTGTAGCAGTACCGGCACGCGTGCCGGTAGGTGGGCTCAGCGACGCAGCAGCGCCAGCACTTCTTCCAGCTCCATGCGTACCTGACGCACAATCTGGTGCGACATGCTGGCTTCCATCCGGGCCTGCGGGCCTTCCAGACGCGCACGCGCGCCGGTGATGGTGAAACCCTCGTCGTACAGCAACGAGCGGATCTGCCGGATCATCAGCACGTCGTGACGCTGGTAATAGCGGCGGTTGCCGCGACGCTTGACCGGGTTGAGCGCAGGAAATTCCTGCTCCCAATAGCGCAGCACATGGGGCTTCACGCCGCACAGGTCGCTGACTTCACCGATGGTGAAGTAGCGCTTGGCCGGGATGGCGGGCAGTTCGGTGTTATTCCCCTGATCCAGCATAGCCCTCGACTCTCACCTTGAGTTTTTGTCCTGGCCGGAACGTCACCACGCGGCGGGCGGAGATGGGGATCTCCTCGCCGGTTTTTGGATTACGCCCCGGTCGCTGGTTCTTTTGTCGCAGGTCGAAATTGCCGAAGCCGGACAGTTTCACCTGCTCGCCCCTTTCCAGAGCCTCGCGGACGACTTCGAAATAGGCGTCCACGAACTCTTTGGCTTCACGTTTGTTAAGGCCCACCTCGAGGAAGAGGCGCTCTGCCATCTCCGCCTTTGTCAGCGCCGCCATCTTACCCTCGCAATTTCGCCTCGCATGCAGCCTCCAACACAGACACCGCATTTCGTACGCAGTTGTCCGCGTCGTCGTCAGTAAGGGTGCGTGAAGCGTCCTGCAAAATCAAGCCCATAGCGAGACTCTTTCGGCCCGCTTCGACCCCTTTTCCGCTGTAGCGATCAAACAACCGCAAGTCTGTCAGGGTCGCGCCCAGGGTGGCGCGAATAGTTTGCTCAATCTGTGACCAACTTACCTGTTCAGGTATGTCAACGGCGATGTCCCTGCGTACGGCCGGGAAGCGGGGCACTGGCTGCGCTTTCGGCAGGCGGCGGGCGAGTAGCGGGTCCAGGGCAAGTTCGAGCACATGCACGTCCGGCCCCAGATCCAAGGTCTTGGCCAGGCGTGGATGCAACGCACCGAGGTACCCAGCCGTTTTGCCGTCACGCGTGATGCGTGCGGCACGTCCGGGGTGCAACCAGGCCGGGAGACCGTCGGCATGGGCCGCCCAACGGTGCGGCTCACCGCCCCAGGCGATCAGGGCATCCAGGTCGCCCTTGAGATCGAAGAAATCCATCGGGCGCGAGGCTTCACCCCATTGTTCGGTGTGCGCATTGCCGCTGGCGACTATCGCAAGGGAAGGTGTTTCGACCGGAGGGTCACCTGCCGCAAATACACGACCTAGTTCAAACAGGCGCACCCGATCCTGCTGGCGCGCACGGTTGTGGGACAACGCTTCGATCAGTCCCGGCAGCAGCGACGGACGCATCACCGCCAGGTCAGCAGACAGCGGATTGGCAAGCGGCACGAGGTTTTCGGTGAAGCCCCACTTTTCCAGCAAACCATGACTGACGAAGGCCAGGTTCACGGCCTCATAGTATTCGCGCGCTGCAAGTTGCTCGCGTACGGCCAGCTCATTGAGGCGTGCTTCCGGTTCAGTCGCCAGTGCCAGCGCCCCGTCCGGCGTGTGCGTGGGAATGCGGTCGTAGCCGTAGATGCGGGCCACTTCCTCGACCAAATCTTCTTCCAGCTCGATGTCGAAGCGGCTAGTAGGTGCAGTGATGCTCCAGCCCTCAGCGGTTGGCGTCACCTGCATGCCCAGTGCGGTGAAGATACGCACGACTTCGGCGTCGGCCACTTCCACGCCCAGCACACGGCGCAAGCGCGTACGGCGCAGCATGACAGCCGCCGGGTTGGGGAGGTCGGCGAGGTTTTCAGCTACCAGCACCGGGCCAGCTTTACCGCCCGCGATGGACAGCAGCAATTCGGTTGCGCGCTCCAGCGCGCGGCGCGGCAGTTCCGGATCAACGCCACGCTCGAAACGATGCGAGGCATCCGTATGCATGCCCAGCTTGCGTGCGCGCCCCATGATCGCGGCCGGCGCGAAATGCGCGGATTCGAGGAAGATGGTATGCGCAGCGTCAGTGACACGCGAGTCATAGCCGCCCATCACACCGGCTACTGCCAGGGCGTTTTTCTCGTCGGCGATCAGCAGGAAACCGCTGTCGAGGTTCACTTCGGAGCCATCGAGCAGCTTCAACGTCTCGCCATCGTGTGCATGACGTACGACGATATCGCCATGCAGCTTGTCGTTGTCGAATGCGTGCAATGGCTGGCCGAGTTCCAGCATCACGTAGTTGGTAACGTCGACCACGGCGCTGATCGGGCGCAAGCCTGAGCGACGCAGACGCTCGGCCAACCAGAGCGGAGTGCGCGCAGAAAGATCGATGCCTTCGATGATGCGGCCGAGGTAGCGCGGTGCATCCTTGCCTGCTTCGAGGCGAATGCCTCGGCGTGCGCTGCTAGTTACCGCAGCGTCGGCTTGCGCAGGTAATTTCACGTGGCTGCCGAATAGTGCGGCAACGTCGTGCGCGAGACCGGCCAGGCCGAGACAATCCGGTCGATTCGGTGTGAGCTTCAGTTCAATGCTGGCATCCGGCAAGCCGAGATATGTCGCGAGCGGCTGACCGACCGGTGCATCCAGCGGCAGCTCCAGCAAGCCGGACGCATCGTTGTCGATGCCTAGCTCCTTGGCCGAACACAACATGCCGGACGACTCCACGCCGCGCAACTTCGCCGCCTTGATATTGATGCCGCCAGGCAGTGTTGCACCGACGGTTGCGAGTGGCACCTTGATGCCGATACGCGCGTTCGGCGCACCGCAGACAATCTGCAATAGCTCGCCCGTACCCGCATCGACCTTGCATACCTGCAAGCGGTCGGCTTCCGGATGCTTTTCTGCCGCAATAATTTCGGCCACCACCACACCACCGAGGTTTTCGCCCAGCGGGGTAAGTTCTTCCACTTCCAGCCCGGCCATGGTCAGCGCATGCGCTAGCGCGGCACGATCTGCCTTGATCTCGACCAGCTCGCGTAGCCAGTTTTCTGAGAATTTCATGCGGGGTCCTTGCTTCGATTACGCGAATTGCTTGAGGAAGCGCAGATCGTTCTCGAAGAACGCGCGCAGGTCGGAGACGCCATAACGCAGCATCGCAAAACGTTCGACGCCGAGGCCGAAGGCGAAGCCGGTATAGCGCTCTGGATCGATGCCGCAGTTCTGCAGCACGTTCGGATGCACCATGCCGCAGCCGAGTACTTCCAGCCAGCGCGTGCTGCCGTCTTCTGCATCCCAACGAATGTCCACTTCAGCCGAGGGTTCGGTGAAGGGGAAGTAGCTGGGGCGGAAGCGCATTTCGAAATCGCGCTCGAAGAACGCGCGGATGAATTCGGCCAGCGTGCCTTTCAGATCGGCAAAGCTGGAGGTTTCGTCCACCAGCAAGCCTTCGATCTGGTGAAACATCGGCGAGTGCGTCTGATCCGAATCGCTGCGATACACCTTGCCGGGCGCAATGACGCGAATCGGCGGCTGCCGACCTTTCATTGAGCGAATCTGCACCGGCGAGGTATGCGTGCGCAGCAGGCGGCCGTCACCGAAATAGAAGGTGTCATGCATCGCGCGCGCCGGATGGTGCGGCGGGAAGTTCAGCGCTTCGAAGTTGTGCCAGTCGTCTTCGATTTCGGGACCATCGGCGCGTTGATAACCGAGCCGCGCGAAGATGGCGGCGATGCGCTCAAGCGCACGCGTGATCGGATGAATGCCGCCACGCTCGCCGTCTCGACCGGGCATGCTGATGTCGAGTTTTTCGGAAGCGAGGCGACGATCGAGTTCGGCCTGTTCCAATGTCTGCTTGCGCGCAGTTAGCGCATCATTGAGACGATCCTTTAGGCGATTCACTTCGGCGCCGCGCGCTTTGCGTTCTTCCGGCGACAGCGTTCCGAGCGCTTTCAATGCTGCGGTGACGATGCCGCTCTTGCCCAAGAGACTCACGCGCAGCGCATCGAGCGCCTCGAGCGTGTCAGCCTTGTCGATTTCCGCCAGCGCCTGGGTGGCGCGGCTATCCAGGTCTTCCATCGATGCGATCTCGGCTTGATTCATGGTTAGCCCCTCTCCTCTCAACAGAAGAAAGCAAAGCTCAAACAAAAAACGGGGAGAAGGCTTAAGGCCTTCTCCCCGCTTGATTCACATCATTTCGTCAGTGTTTGACGATCAAGCGGCCAGACTGGCCTTCGCCTTTTCCGCGATGGCCCCAAACGCCTTGATGTCGTGCACGGCGATGTCGGCCAGCACTTTACGGTCGACCGTGATACCGGCCTTGGCAAGACCGTTGATCAGGCGGCTGTAGGACAGACCGAACTGACGGGCAGCAGCATTGATACGCACGATCCACAGGGCGCGGAACTGGCGCTTCTTCTGCTTGCGGCCGATATAGGCGTACTGACCGGCCTTGATGACGGCCTGGTTAGCAACGCGGAAGACTTTGCGACGGGCGTTGTAGTAGCCCTTTGCGCGGCCGATGATTTTCTTGTGACGACGACGGGCGGTAACGCCACGCTTTACACGAGCCATGGTTCAGTCCTCCGCCTTAGAGATACGGCAACATGCGCGCTACACCCTTGGTGTCGCATGCCTTGACGTGGTTGGTGGCGCGCAGGTTGCGCTTACGCTTGGTCGACTTCTTGGTCAGAATGTGCGACTTGAACGCATGGCCCGCCTTGAACTTGCCGGACGCGGTCTTGCGAAAGCGCTTCGCCGCCGCGCGGTTGGTCTTGATCTTGGGCATTTGAATGCTCCTTGATGGGGTGCTTGCTCGATGAAGGGCAACCCCGGTTTCTGACTGATCTGGCGGCAACCCCTGGGCTGCACTTTCCGTCCTGCCATGATCGGTTCACGACCCTTCCTTGCGGGTCGAACCGGCGATTATACGGAGATGATCAGTCTAAAACCAGACCGGTTCGCCCGAAATCGCCGAAAACTCTCCGTTCCCGGTTCCCGGGATGCAAAAAAAGTGGTGCCGTGTGGTCGCCCTCACGCTGCCCCTCCCCCGGAGGGGGAGGGGAATCAGCGGGCTTATTTCTTCTTGGGCCCGATCATCATGATCATCTGCCGCCCTTCCAGACGCGGGAAGGATTCGACCACGCCGTGCTCGCCCACATCCTGCTGGATGCGCTTAGCGAGGTCCTGGCCGAGATCCTGGTGGGACATCTCGCGGCCTCGGAAGCGGATGGTGACTTTGACCTTGTCGCCCTCTTCCAGGAAGCGAAGCATGTTGCGCAGCTTGATCTGGTAGTCGCCCACGTCCGTGACCGGACGGAACTTCACTTCCTTGATCTCGACCTGCTTCTGCTTCTTTTTGGCAGCCTGGGCCTTCTTCTGGGTTTCGAACTTGAACTTGCCGTAATCCATGATGCGACAAACGGGCGGATCGCCATTGGGCTGGATCTCGACCAAGTCAAGTCCGGCCTCCTCGGCAGCGCGGAGCGCCTCATCGCGGGTGAGGATGCCGAGCTGTTCGGAATCCGGTCCGATCACGCGCACACGCGGTACACGGATCTCATGGTTGCGGCGGTTGCCCTTAGTTTCTGTGGTGGCGATACCACTATCCTCCAGAAGATGTTTTACATTGGCCGGGCGGCTTCATCAGCGCCGCGTCTCGGCCCCTAGGCGTTCGATGAAGCTGGCCAGCGGCATGCTACCAAGGTCTTCACCCGAGCGTGTACGCACAGAAACAGTGCCCGACTCCTTTTCGCGATCGCCGACCACAAGCAGGTAGGGCACTTTCTGCAACGTATGTTCGCGGATTTTATAGCCGACTTTTTCGTTGCGCAAATCCGCATGCACCCGGAAGCCTTTATCGACAAGGGCTTGCGCCACCTCGCGGACATAATCGGACTGTGCATCCGTAATGCTGAAGACCTGAGCCTGCACCGGCGCCAGCCAAGCAGGCAGATTGCCGGCGTGATGCTCGATCAAGATGCCGATAAAACGCTCCATCGAGCCGACGATGGCTCGATGCAGCATCACCGGGTGACGGCGCTGGCTATGCTCGTCCACGTATTCGGCGCCCAGGCGCTCCGGCATCATGAAGTCCACCTGCATGGTGCCGACCTGCCAGGCGCGTCCGATCGAGTCCTTCATGTGGTATTCGATCTTGGGGCCATAGAACGCGCCCTCGCCCGGTAACTCCTCCCATTGCACACCGGCTGAGTTCAGCGCGGCGCGCAGGGCGTTCTCGGCGCGATCCCACACTTCATCGCTGCCGAGACGCTTATCCGGGCGCATGGCGATCTTCAAGGCGATGTCCTCGAAGCCGAAGTCGGCGTACACCTTCATGGCCTGTTGATGGAACGCGGTGACTTCCGATTCAATCTGCTCTTCCGTGCAGAAGATGTGACCATCGTCCTGCGTGAATGCGCGCACGCGCATGATGCCATGCAAGGCGCCCGACGGCTCGTTGCGATGGCAGCCGCCGAATTCGCCGTAGCGAATCGGCAGGTCGCGGTAGCTATGCAGCGAGGTGTTGTAGATCTGCACGTGGCCGGGGCAGTTCATCGGCTTGAGCGCGTACGTGCGCTTTTCCGATTCCGTGAAGAACATATTTTCCTGGTAGTTGTCCCAGTGACCGGACTTCTTCCACAGGCTCACGTCCATGATCTGCGGACCGCGCACTTCCTGGTAGCCGCTCTTGCGGTACACACCGCGCACGTACTGTTCGACTGTCTGCCAGATGGCCCAGCCGTTGGGATGCCAGAACACCATGCCGGGCGCTTCTTCCTGCTGGTGGAACAGGTCCAGCGCCTTGCCGATCTTGCGATGATCGCGTTTCTCGGCTTCTTCGAGCTGATGTAGATAAGCCTTCAGATCTTTATCGTTCAACCACGCCGTGCCGTAGATACGCGTAAGCATCGCGTTGTTGGAATCGCCGCGCCAATAAGCGCCGGCCACTTTCATCAGCTTGAACGCACGCAGCTTGCTGGTATTGGGCACGTGCGGGCCGCGGCACAGATCCGTGAATTCGCCTTGCGTATAGAGCGAAAGCTCTTCATTGGACGGAATGCTTTCAATGATCTCGGCCTTGTAAGCCTCGCCGATGCCGCGAAAGAACGAAACCGCGTCGTCGCGCGACTTTACGCTGCGCGTAACCGGCAATTGCTCCTTCACGATCTTTTCCATCTCCGCCTCGATCTTCACCAGATCATCCGGCGTGAAGGGGCGCTCGTAGGCAAAGTCGTAATAGAAACCGTTGTCGATCACCGGGCCAATCGTCACCTGCGCGCCTGGGAACAGGCGTTGCACAGATTGCGCCAGCAGATGCGCCGTGGAATGCCGAAGGATCTCCAGCGCTTCCGGGCTTTTTTCGGTGACGATTTCCAGGCTGACGTTGTGATCGATCGTGAAACTGGCGTCGACAAGCTTACCGTCCACCTTGCCGGCCAGGGTGGCCTTGGCGAGACCGGCGCCAATGGAGGCGGCCACGTCCTGCACGGCAACGGGGTGGTCAAAGGGGCGTTTGCTGCCGTCGGGTAGCGTGATTTCGATCATGAGATTGCACCTGCTACGTCATTTCAAAGAGACGTCGCTTCTGTTTTTTGAAGAATCCGGCCACGGATGGACGGTTATGCCTTTGCCGGCCTGGAGGGCGGGCAAAAATAAAGAGCGCCACGCGCCCTTTCATGTATGGAACACAAGGCGTGGCGATGATCAGCGCTGGAAGCTCGTAGTTGTCATGTCACACACTCGACCGGCGCTTGGACGCGGGCCACCTTGTCTGAAGAGTTGGGAAACAGACGCTAGTTTAGCGCGGCGGCCGTGTCAATTCAGCTACGACGACCGAGCTATACAATAGCCACCTCACTTCCAAGGACATCGCGATGCGCGTACTCGTCACCGGCTCGGCCGGCTTCATCGGCGCAGCTCTCACGGAGCGTTTATTGGCCCGGGGCGATCAGGTCCAAGGCATCGACAACCACAACGACTACTACGACCCATCGCTGAAAGAAGCCCGCCTGGCGCGCTTCGCCAATCACCCCGACTACACGCACCTGCGCGCCGACCTGGCCGATGCCGAAGCGCTGAACCGAATCTTCCGCCAATTCCGGCCTCAGCGCGTAGCGAATATGGCCGCCCAGGCGGGCGTGCGCTATTCACTGAAGAACCCGCAAGCCTACGCACAAAGCAATCTGGTCGGCTTCATCAACATCCTGGAAGCGTGCCGCCACAACAACGTGGAGCACCTGGTCTACGCTTCTTCCAGTTCGGTCTACGGCGCAAACCGCAAGCTGCCGTTCGCGGTGGAAGATGCCGTCGATCACCCGGTAAGCCTGTACGCGGCCAGCAAGAAGGCCAACGAGCTGATGGCACACACCTATAGCCATCTGTACAACCTACCCACCACCGGCCTGCGCTTCTTTACCGTATACGGACCATGGGGTCGACCGGACATGTCGCCGATCCTGTTTGCCGACCGCATCGTGCGCGGTGAGCCGATCGATGTTTTCAATTATGGCAACCACAGCCGCGATTTCACCTACGTCGACGATATTGTCGAAGGCGTGATACGCACGCTCGATCATATTGCCGAGCCGGACTTGAATTACGACGCCTCGCAACCCAATCCCGGCACATCGAGCGTACCGTATCGCGTCTACAACATCGGCAACGATCAGCCGGTGCAGCTGATGCACTTCATCGAGCTGATGGAACAGAACCTGGGGCGCACGGTCGAGAAGCGCTTACTGCCGATGCAGCCGGGTGATGTGCCTGACACCTGGGCGGACGTCTCCGCATTACGACGCGACGTGGGCTATGCACCGAGTACGCCGATCGAGGAAGGCGTGGCGAAGTTCGTGAAGTGGTATCGCGAATACCACCACATCGCCTAAGACCCGCAGGTTGCGTTGGCCCAGCGTAAACCAATAAGGTGCGCGGAAATTCGGATCATGTGTTGGGTTACGCTGGGCTAACCCAACCTACGGCCGCGGAGTTAAAACGGCTTGGCGATCACCAGGAACACCACACCCAGCAGCACCAGCACCGGCAACTCATTCATCAAGCGCAACGTGCGCGCCGAAGGCAACGCCCCGCCCTGTTCACTGCGCTTGAGCAATCGCCCGGCCCACACGAAATAGATCAGCAGCAAAACCACCAACGTGAGTTTGGCGTCGATCCAATGCAAAGGGCCCACGACGTTCGGCAAGGCGCTCGGAAATACCCGCCAGCCTTGCCATAGTGCCAGTCCAAACAGAAAGGCGATGCCGAACAAGTTATGCCCGAAGCGATACAGGCGGCGCCCCATCAGGCACAACCGCGCCCTGACCGCGGCATCGTCGCCGGCTTCAGCGACGTTCACCAGAATACGCGGCAGGTAGAACACCGCGGACATCCAGGCAATGACAAACAGCACGTGCAGACTCTTGATCCATAGATAAGTCATGTTGACTCCATGCAGCGAAGGGACAGCGCGCGCCATGGTACGTGGATCGGCTCGCGACGTCAGCGTCTGCGCGCATGAGCCGCAACTAAGCCCGCAACAGATGCGCTAAGTCGGCTTGTGTGGAAACACCATGCACACATCGGTACCGCTCCCCCGCTGACTGGTCACGCTGATCGTGCCGCCGTGCCGCTCGATCACCGTCTTCACGAACGGCAGACCCAGACCCACGCCCAGCTCCACTCCAACTCTGCCCGAGACCTGGAAGAACGGCTCGAACAGATGAACGAGGTCGTCTTCAGCAATACCGATGCCTTGGTCGATAACGTGCAGCGCTATGTGCTCTTCACCTGCCGCGACAATGCGCAGCGTGACCGCTGTATGCGGCGACGAGTATTTCAATGCGTTGTCGATTACGTTGACCACCGCCCGAATCAGCATGTCCGCATGACCGTGTATCAGGGTATCGCCCAGATCGCATTCCGGGCCGATCAATTCAATCGATTTGCCCCCTGCGGTCGGCCATAGCTGATCGGCCGCCTCTGCTGCCAAGTCCAGCAGAGCAATGGGAGCGAAACCATCGCGACCGAGCTGCTCGGCACGTGAGAACTGCAGGAAATCCTTAGCCACGCGTAGCGAATAATCCGCTTGCCGGCGCAGCTCATCCAGGAAAACCTGGTCGTGGCCGGCTGCTTGCTGTCGCTCTTCGGCACGTGCCTCGATCAAGGACAACATGGTGGAAAGCGGACTGCGTAGATCGTGTGCGATATGCCGCAATGCCTGCGTGACACGCTGCCTGATGCCTGCGATGTCGACCAAGCACACCAGGAACGAGGAACGCACTTGGGCTCGTTCCAAAGACACATCCATGCTGGCATAGGGCACGCACAGCAGCATGTATTCGCGACCTCCCAATACCACTTCAACGCTGACGTTTTCTTCGCCGCGGCAATGTTCCGATACCAGATGCCGCACTTGCTCAAGCGTAATCGCATCGGAAACCCTTGCGCTTCCATCCTCCAGCACCTCCGCGGCTTTCGCGTTCCACACGGAAATCTTTCCGTCCCCTGCCGTGAACAACGGATACGGCAACTGGTTGATCATGCCCACGAAGGTGCCTTGCCAAGTACGAATCTCACGCATGGCCTGACGGATCTGCTCAAGCGCATCACCCGGCACACCGGCTTTGGCTATATTGTCTTCGCCTGTCGTCGCCACACTGGCACGGATATCACGCAACTTGTCGATTTCACGCCGCAACAAATTCTGGGTTCTTCGCACGCGTTCCCAGGCAAAGTGAACGTAGATCAGCAGGCAGAGCATCGGCATCAGGCCCAGTCCCAACCAGCGGTGCGTCCACCCCAACAACAAAACCGGCAACAGCAGCATGCCCGCGACCCATGCGATGGCGCCGGCATGCATCCATCCGCCACGCCCCCACAGGCAGATGCCGACCATGCCCAAAGCGATGGCGAGATAAATCGGTATGGCGATGACACCGGGTATTTCGCTGGCCATGTTGCCACTGATCACCGCATCGGCCACCAGCGCATCGAGTTGCGGTCGCGACACTGCATCCATGTTGAGGGATGAAATTTGGAATCCAGCGTCGGCGCCGGATGCATCCCCGACAAACACCAACTTATCTGCGAAGTTTTCGGTCGGCACGTAACCACCAATCACATCAGCAAACGAATACTGCGCCAGGCCCGCCGGGTCACCCAGCATCACCAACACGGCGTGCTGGCGCGTACTAGCCAACGACAAAGCATAGTGACGAAGATGTGCCTGCAGCGGTTCATGCCCATGCTGAGCGCCCGCAACACGAATGGCTTCAAGTACAACATGCGGCGTCCCGCCCTGCTCCGGCGCAAGGTACGGCACGAAACGGTTGACTGCACCGTAGTGGCCCAATGTGAAATGACGCTGCCCGCTCCCGGCAATCCGCTCCCGCAGCACGGAAGGCCTTGCATCGATCTGATCGGGCGCGCTATCCGTCAAAGACAACACGATGCGCCCGTTAACGGCAATGGCTTGTGCCAATTCATGGGTATGCGCATCCGTTGCCAAGGGGTAATCGAGAGTGATGCTGGCCGCTTGTCCCAAGTGCTTGATCAATTCGGCCGTGCGTGCAGTACGTCCGTCAGTGCCGTATTCGCGCAACGTCTTGCCATCGATCAGCACCACCGCCACCTCTCGCGAGGAAGGATGGCTAAAGAAACGCGCGGCCGTATCGAACAGCACTTTGTCTAGCGCGCCGGATACGCTCGCGCCCAACGGGTGTCCGCTGAAGCGGCCAACAACAGTGCGGCACCGATGAAGGCGGTCCTGACCTTCGTGGTGCGGGTCAGACGTCGAAAAAAAGCGGGAAGCGACAACATGCGAACATCCCCTTGCACGCTGGCTTCCACTCGCCATGGCTAGTGCCCAGCGCTAGCGCATTCGGCCTGTAACGGAATGCCCGGTGCTATCCATTCAATGAGGCAAAGTACCTCGCCGAGCCATGGCTCTTGCACCCGGGGCGGGGGCGAATCGTCCACCTGCCTGCGGCAGCTCCTCCAAGCGATAGCCGTGATTGTAAACGGTGGAAAGAAGCATGCCGTTCTTGGCGCGCAACGTCAGCGCGTTGCGCAACTTGCTCACGTATGTGGAAAGCATCGCGTCATATTTGCGATCGGCTTCACCCCAGATTTTCTCGCAGAGTTCTTCTTTAGAGATGACGCAACCCACTTTGCTGAAGAAATGCATGGCCATCACGAACTCGCGCTCCGGAAGATTCACCAACCTCTGCCCATCCACGCCATCCACCAGCACGTTCCGCGCTTCGGCGTCGAGGGTGTATCGGCCGATCCGGAGTTTCTTGTCGCGCATGGATTCGGGGTAATACTTGCGCGCCTGCGCGCGCACTCGGGCCACTAATTCCGCCTCGCGCGCCGGCTTCACGACGTAATCGTCCGCGCCGCCGTCCAAACCCTGCACCACACTGGCTTCGTCGTCGTGCTGAGTCAGCATGATGATCGGTACCCTAGCATGCGCGCCGCCGGCACGCGCCCACTTCAGCACGTCGATACCGGATTTGCCGGGCACGTTCCAATCCAGCAGCAACATGTCCGCCGGCTCGTTTTCCAACAGAGTCACGAAGCTGTCGCCATCATGGCGGATCACGCTTTCGTAGCCGGCGCGCTGCATCCAGCTCGCTACGCAATGGGCCTGCTTCACGATGTCTTCGAGAATGGCGATACGCATGATGGGTGTCCTCGCATGACGAAGGGAGAAGATCTAGAAAAAATCCTAGCCAACCGTGCATGCGTTAGGACTAGTACAAGTCCTAAATGCGCCCGCGAATTGTGAAAATCTTGTGAACTCCCATCAAAGAGAAAAATCCCAGCTTCAAAGGCTGGCAATAAGCGAGGATGACAGGATGACCGCTCTTTAGAACCAACCCGCAGCAGCGGGTTGGCTCATATGGCATGAATGCTGGCAATACGGTTTGGTTGAGGTGAATCTCAAATACATGCCGAATCACCAGGATCTTGTTGCGCACATGAAAATTTGTGTCGCCTATTACGACCCAATCAATGCATCAGCCCACAAGGCTTTCATGGCGATCCCGCATATCGAGGGTGCAAAAACAACGGCGCGAACCGAAAAGTCCGCGCCGTTGCTGATGTACGAATTGGTGGGCGGTACAAGGATCGAACTTGTGACCCCTTCCATGTCAAGGAAGTGCTCTACCGCTGAGCTAACCGCCCGTAGGCTCGCCGGAATCCCGCGCGAGCCGCGTAGTCTACCGGAAGCTTCGACAGCCTGTCTATGATCCGGCCCGTTCGCGAAGCTGATGGATGCGATCTCGCAGGCGGGCGGCTTCCTCGAACTCCAGGTTTTCTGCGTGTTTGCGCATGTCGGCCTCCATCCGCTTGATCATCGCGGCGGCTTGGTCGGCATCCAGGCTCGCGTATTCGGCAGCCTGATCCGCTACGGCGGCAGCACGGCCGCGCGAAGCCTTGCCTCGCGCCCGTCCCGGCGCCTCGCTGCGCGCGCCTTCCATGATGTCGGCAATACGACGCACCACCGACTGCGGCGTGATGCCATGCGCCTCATTCCACGCGACCTGCTTTTCGCGGCGGCGACTGGTCTCATCCATCGCCGCCTGCATGGAGCGAGTCACCTCATCCCCATACAAGATGGCCTTGCCGCGCACATTGCGGGCCGCGCGGCCGATGGTCTGGATCAATGAGCCGGTGGAGCGCAGGAAACCTTCTTTGTCCGCGTCGAGGATCGCGACCAGCGACACCTCGGGCATATCCAGACCCTCGCGCAGCAGGTTGATGCCGACCAATACATCGAACTCACCCAAGCGGAGGTCGCGGATGATTTCCACGCGCTCCACGGTTTCGATGTCCGAGTGCAGATAGCGGACCTTTACATCGTGTTCGCTGAGATATTCGGTGAGATTTTCCGCCATCCGCTTGGTGAGCGTAGTGACCAACACGCGGTCGCCCATCGCAATACGCTTTTTCGCTTCGCCGAGCAGATCGTCCACCTGCGTGCGTACCGGCCGCACTTCCACTTCCGGATCGACCAAGCCCGTAGGACGCACCACCAGTTCCACCACCGCGTCGCCGGATTTTTCCAGTTCGTAAGCCCTGGGCGTGGCGGATACGTAGATGGTGCGCGGTGCGCGGCGCTCGAATTCCTCAAAACGCAGCGGGCGATTATCCATCGCCGATGGCAGACGAAAGCCAAACTCTACCAGTGTTTCCTTGCGCGAGCGGTCGCCTTTGTACATGGCGCCAAGCTGCGGCATGGTGACGTGCGATTCGTCGACCACCAGCAACGCATCCGGCGGCAGGTAGTCGAACAACGTCGGGGGTGGTTCGCCCGGTGCGCGGCGCGTGAGATGGCGCGAGTAGTTTTCGATGCCTTGGCAATAACCGACTTCGGCCATCATTTCGATATCGAAGCGCGTGCGCTGATCCAGGCGCTGCGCCTCCACAAGGCGGTTTTCCTTGTAGAGCAGGTCCAGCTGCTCCTTCAGCTCGACCTTGATCGTTTCGATCGCATTCAACACGCTCTCGCGCGTGCTGGCGTAGTGCGTACGCGGATAGACCGTGTAGCGCGGCACCTTGCGAATGGTTTCGCCGGTGAGCGGATCGAACAGCGAAAGGTTTTCCACGTCGCCGTCGAACAACTCGATGCGTAGCGCTTCGGTTTCCGATTCGGCCGGAAACACGTCGATGACTTCACCGCGCACACGGTAGGTGCCGCGACGCAGTTCCATTTCGTTGCGGGTGTACTGCAGCTCGGTGAGCTGGCGGATCAATGCGCGCTGATCGATGCGCTCACCGCGCGCAAGGATCAATCGCAGCGACAGGTAATCTTCCGGATCGCCCAGGCCGTAGATGGCCGAAACGGTCGCGACGATCAAGGAGTCCTTGCGCGAGAGCAGCGCCTTGGTCGCCGCCAGGCGCATCTGCTCGATGTGGTCGTTGATCGAGGCGTCCTTCTCGATATAGGTATCCGACGCCACTACGTAGGCTTCTGGCTGATAGTAGTCGTAATAGCTGACGAAGTACTCCACCGCATTGTGCGGAAAGAATTCCTTGAACTCGCCATAGAGCTGCGCCGCCAACGTCTTGTTCGGCGCCAGCACAATGGTGGGCCGCTGCACCTGCGCAACCACATTGGCGATGGTGAAGGTTTTGCCGGAGCCCGTTACGCCCAGCAGCGTCTGCCCGGCCAAGCCGGACTCGAAGCCCTCGACCAGGCGCGCTATGGCATTGGGCTGGTCGCCGGCAGGTTTGTAGTTGGAAACAAGTTCGAAACGGTCGCGATCGGTCATAGGGGGCTCAACGTGCGGGCGTTTTGGCGCATTTTAAATGCTGGTGCTGACACAAGTTGTCAGCAGGGTCTGACGCTGGGCCTGCCCTGCGGCGGTTGGCCTGCGGAAATCGGGATCTAGCATGGGCCAATGAAATCTAAGCATAGCAACGGATACAGTCAGGGCCGGCAACGAGGCTTTGGATTGGCCGAACAGATCATTGCACTGGTCGTACTGGCAGTGCTTACCGCCCTGGCCGTTCCCAGCTTTCACAAGATGGTAGAGAAACATGAGCTACGCGCCGCACAATCCGACTACATCGCAGCGTTGCAGCACGCGCGCAATCTCGCTGTGAACGAACAGGTGCGAGTGATCTTCTGTCCTAGCCGTGACGGGAACACATGCAGCGGTGATGAGTCGTGGAGCCAGGGCTGGCTAATTGGAAAAGCCGATCCGGATAACCCAAGCAAGATGCTAGGGGCGCCGCGTTACACCGGCCGAAAATATGGTGATGCGCTCATCATCACCAGTAGCCGCAAGCGGAAATACGTATGGTTCGATCCAGCAGGGAGTTCCATAAATATCAACCAGACCCTGTCGTTCTGCCTGAAGGATGAATCGCAGCAAGTTCTTCAGGTGGCCATTGCGCTCTCGGGTCGTATTCGAGGCGAACAAAGCAAAACGTCCGCGTGCGGCATGGATATAAGCGATGACTCCGAACTGGATTCATCAACCTCCGATGCATGATGTCCACGGCATGTTGGATTGGGCTGCATCTCAGTCCAATCTACGACTATTCAGAGCAACACCGGCCGATCCGGCAATTCATCCGGTCGTTGCTTGCCATGACTAGGAAAATGCTTGGCCAGCAACGCATGCACCTGCGTAATCCCGTGCAAAGCTCCCGCGCGCCACTGCCCCGCTGCAAAGTTCTCCCGCATACCGTTGCAGATCGCTGCCCATTCCTCCGGCTTCACGCGCTGAGCAATACCACGGTCGGCGACGATTTCGATGCGATGCTCGGACATCAACACATAGATCAGCACGCCACAGTTATGTTCGGTATCCCACACGCCGAGCTGGCCGAACACCTGCCGCGCACGCGTGCTGGCATTCAGCCCACCCCACACTACCGGCAGCGGCAGCCGCGATTCGATCGCAAAGCGCACTTCGCCAAGATGCGTGTGCTCACCATCGGCGATGGCTGCTGTCATGTCATCCAGCAACTCAGGCGGAAAGCGCCAATGCATTTGGAACCAGCCCTCGAACAGGTTCGCGAAGATTCGTTGGCTACGTGTAGGCATGTCACCAGCTCCCCGAGGCGCCACCGCCACCGAAACTGCCGCCACCGCCACTGAACCCGCCACCGCCGCCGCCAAATCCTCCACCGCCGAGACCACCGCCACCCCAACCGCCGAAGCCTCCCCAGCCTCCGCCGCCGATCGATCGACCCGACCCTGACGGCAGCAGCATGAACAGGCCACCAAGCACGCCGCCGAGGATGCCCATGCCCATCGACACCAGCATCCACAGCAAGCCGCCGACAACCAAGCCACCCAGCGGCGCGCGCACCAGTGCCGGAGTGCGCCCCAAGACGCCGCGCATCACGATGAGCGCGAAAAAGGCGAGGAAGAACCACCCTTGCACATTCGGTCCGTGCGCGACCTCCTTGCCATGCACAGGCGGCGGCAGCGGCTCGCCATTGATCAGCAACGTCAACGCACCGACCGCATCGCCAATACCACCGAAGTAATCGTTGTTGCGAAACTTCGGCGCGAGGTATTCGCGAACAATGCGTGCGGCAGCAGCGTCGGGAATGGCGCCTTCCAGACCGTGCCCCACCTCGATGCGTACTTGCCGATCATTTTTGGCGATGAACAACAGCACGCCGTCATCCACGCCTTTGCGACCCAGTTTGTTCGCCTCGGCTACACGCAGTGAATAATCTTCGATGTCATCCGGCTGCGTGCTGCCGACCATCAGTACGACGAGCTGCGCGCCTTTTTGCTTTTCCAGATTGGCCAACTGCGCGTCGAGCTGATCGATCTGCTGTGACGTAAGCGTGCCGGTGAGATCGGTAACGTGCCGCACCAGCTTGGGTACTGTCGGCTGATCATCGGCATGCAGCAAGGTCCACGGCGATAACAGCGCTATCGCCAGGATCATCCATAGGCGCAACCCGCGCCGCATCATGTCAGTGTGCCGAGGCTGCGGGAGCTGGGGTGCCGGTGCCGAAATCCACCGTCGGAGCCGTGGAAATCGCCTTCTCGTTTTCTACCGAGAAATTCGGCTTCACCTGATAGCCGAACATCTTGGCTGTGAGGTTGTTGGGGAAAGTGCGAAGCAGCGAGTTGTATTGCTGCACGGCCTGAATATAGCGATTGCGTGCAACGGCGATGCGGTTTTCCGTTCCTTCCAACTGCGCTTGCAGATTCTGGAATACACCGTTTGCCTTCAAATCGGGATAGCGTTCGCTGACAGCCATCAGTCGCGATAGAGCACTGGTGAGTTGGCCTTGGGCGGCCTGGAACTTGGCCAGGGCTTCAGGATCGTTCGCCAGTTCGGGCGTCACCTGGATGCTGCCCGCGCGCGAACGCGCTTCAGTCACTTCGGCGAAGACCTTTTCCTCGTGCGCGGCATAACCCTTCACGGTATTCACCAGGTTCGGCACCAGGTCGGCGCGGCGCTGATATTGGTTGAGCACCTCGGACCATTGGGCTTTCACCGCCTCGTCCTGTTTCTGGATCGCGTTATAGCCGCAACCCGAGAGTATGGACACCAGCCACAACAGCGCTAGAAAACGAAGGGTTTTCATCGGAGTGCTCCTTTCCCAATAGACGTTCATTGCAGCATTTGGCCTGGGAGGATGCAATTGCCGGCCCGCGAGTCAGAACCAGCGCGGCCCCAGAATCAAACCCCAGCACACCACCACCAGCACCAGCAGCAGAAACACTGCCGCCGAGCCCATGTCCTTGGCCCGTCCAGCCAGCTCGTGAAATTCGGGACTGACCTTATCCACCACGGCCTCGATGGCGGAATTGAGCAGTTCAACGGACAACACCAGGATCACCGGTGAAATCAGCGCAATCTTCTCAAGTGGTCCGTTACCTACCCACAGGCCGACGGGGACAAGGATGACGGTCAGCATCGCCTCCAGCCGAAACGACGCCTCGTGCCGCCAACCCGCGCGCAGACCGTTCATCGACCACCGAAAAGCGCGCCATAACTGGCGCGGATCGCCACGAAATCCGTTACCGGGCATGGCTGAAAAGGCTTGACCACAAGGAAGTAACGGCACTTTTCGGCATGGCGAAGATCGCTCCATGAACGTGGCAACAGGCGCGCCATGATGCCACAAGCCAGCCTAGGCACCTGTTTCCCGCAGGAATTTGCTTGATGCAATGCAACTTTCGGCTAACGGCGAATCAGTTACGCTTCGGCGAATGTGCCTTGCTAAAGCCCACAAAAACAGGCCGATTTTGGCTTTGTAGTACACGTAATCCGGAAGTATCCATGACCATTCAGACCCGACCTGTTTCGCAGACCCGCTCCTTCACCACCGTCTTCCTGATCGAAATGTGGGAGCGCTTCGGCTTCTACGGCATGCAGGTGCTGATGGTCACCTTCATGATGAAGAAGCTGGGCTTCGTGGATACGAAGGCCAATCTGGTTTGGGGCGCCGCGGCAGCGCTGATCTACGCCACGCCTGCGATCGGAGGCTGGGTTGGCGACAAGTTGCTGGGCACGCGGCGCACCATGCTCTTGGGTGCAACCATTCTCGCGATCGGTTACGGCATGCTGTGGATACCCACCGACAACGCCTACATCACCTATCTGTCGCTCGGCGTGATCGTGGTTGGCAATGGTTTCTTCAAACCAAATGCCGGCAATCTGGTACGCAAGATTTACGAGGGTGATGACACGCGCATCGATAGCGCCTTCACCATCTACTACATGGCGGTAAACATCGGCTCGATGATTTCGATGACAGCCACGCCATGGATTCGCGATTACATCGGGAAACTCTATGGCGACGACATGGGTTGGCACACTGCGTTCGGCGTCTGCTCCATCGGTCTGATTTTGGGCTTGATCAACTACTCGGTAATGCGGCGCACGCTGTCGCACATCGGTTCACCCAGTGATGATCGTCCGGTCGATTTCAAGCGCCTGGCCGGTGTAGCGTTAGCTGCGTTAGCCACCGTGTTCGTCTCCGCATTCATTCTGCAAAGCGAAACCGTCGCCAAGTGGTGCGTGTATGGTGCGGGCGTCGTGATCCTCGGCATCTTCATCCATCTGATCCGCAGCAGCCGCCCCAGCGAGCGCGCCGGTTTGACGGCAGCCTTGGTGCTGACGGTGCAGACGATCTTCTTCTTCATCTTCTACGCGCAGATGGCGACGTCGCTGAATCTATTCGCGCAGCGCAACGTCGATCTGTCGTTCTACGTCTTCGGCGTTCACTTGTTCAACTGGATTCCCGAGCAGTACCAGAACTTGAATGCGATCTGGATCGTGGTACTTAGCCCGGTGCTGGTTTTCATCTACAACTCGCTCGGCAAGGTCGGCAAGGATCCTTCGGTGGCAGCGAAATTCGCCTGGGGCTTTGCGGCCGTTGCGCTTGGCTTCTTCATGTACGGTTTCGGTGCGAATGGGGCGATCAACGGCCAGGTTTCTTCGTGGGTGATGATCTGGGGCTACGGCCTCTACTCGCTGGGCGAACTGCTGGTGAGCGGCCTGGGCCTGGCGATGATCGCGCGCTACGTGCCCGAACGCATGGGCGGTTTCATGATGGGCGCTTATTACGTGGCGGTGGGTATCTCGCAATACCTCGGTAGCGTGGTGGCCAATATTGCGCATATTCCGGACAACATTACCGATCCGGTGCAATCGCTGAACATCTACACGCACCTGTTCAACATTCTCGGCTTCGTCGGCATCGGCTGTACCGTTGTCGCCGTCGTCATCCTGCCGCTGATGAACAAACTCTCGGCCACCCATTCGGACGTGGCGACGAACCACGAGCCGCTGCCTGCCGTGCGTTCCGAGGAATACAACACGCCATGAGTAGCCCGCGATCCGCCGTAATATGGCGGATCGCAACCACCACGGCCGGTCATGCCGCAGCATCAGCTCAAGCAACCTATTGGACCTTTTGCGCTCACGCGCACGCTCGCGTGGCTGCGCCTGTGCGCCATCGCCGGTCAGAGCATGGCGGTGATGGTGTGTTCGTGGTGGATGCATATCGACATTCCCACGCTGTCGTTATTGCTGGGCATTGACCTGCTCGCTGTCTTCGCAGTGTTCGCCGCGTGGCGAATCAGCCAGCCATGGCCAGTGCGCGAGTGGGAGGCGGTGTGTCATATCGTCGCGGACACGCTGGTGTTGAGCTACTTGCTCTACTTCACCGGCGGTGCCAGGAATCCGTTTGTCACCTTGCTGATCGTACCCATCGCGCTCAGCGCTGCGGCCTTGTCGGTGCGCGCCATCCTTGCCGTGGCTGCCATTGCCGGCGCAGCGTACTTCGTATTGCTGCTCTGGTTCGTGCCGTTGCCGATGAACGAGCTGACGGCCAACGATCATGGATTCTCGCTGCACGTGGCCGGCATGGGCGTGAACTTCGGCATTACCGCCTTGCTGCTCGGCTTCTTCATCAACCGGCTGGCGACTGCAGTGCGCCAGCAGCAACAAGAAGTGCAGCGCGTACGCGAGCGAGCCTTGCGCGACGAAGGCATCATGGCCATCGCCACGCAGGCCGCCGGTGCAGCGCATGAATTGAACACGCCGCTTTCGACCATGCGCACGCTGTTGCCGGAACTGCGGCGCGAGCGCGCGTCAGATTCGGCGTTGGATGAAGACCTGCAGTTGCTGGAAGGCCAGGTGGAACGCTGCCGCACTATCCTTCGCGAGATGGTCGCGTTCGGCAAGGCGCAGCTATCACAGGAACCCGAGCGTCTGCCGCTGTCCGCCTTCATTCATGGCTGCGTCGAACGCTTCAAGCTTCTGCGGCCCGAAGCGGAACTGGAACTCACTGTGCAGCCGCAGCTCGATCGGCTCGTGCTGCGCACGCCACCCGGCCTGCGCCACGCGCTGCTCAATCTGCTCAATAACGCCGCCGACGCCTCGGCGCTGTGCGATTCCCACAGCGTGATGTTTGAAGTGCGTCGCGACGAACAGTGGCTGGAATGGATCGTGCGCGATCGTGGCCCCGGCTTCACGCCCACCGGCACCACGGCGGCGATCGGCATCAGCGGCAAGCAAAGCGGATTGGGGATCGGTCTGGCGCTCGCCGAAGCGACCGCCGAGCGACTGACTGGCGAATTGATCGCCGCCAACACCGGAAACGGTGCGGAAATGCGGCTGCGCCTGCCTCTGTCCGCCATCACCCAAGGCGGATAACTTGAGCCACCGGCCGCGAACGCCACTTAATCAAATACCCGCCCGGACCTCGTATCCGGCAAAATAGCGGCGATACGATCAGAAGCAACAGCATGAATCAGCCAATCCCCTCCGGCAGCCCCCACCCGCTGCTTATCGTCGATGACGATGCCACCTTTGTCCGCGTACTCAGCCGTGCCCTTACCTCCCGTGGTTTCGAAGTACTGAGCGCCAGCAACGCCGATGAGGCACGCGCCCTGTCGCAACGCCACCAACCTCGCCATTGCGTGCTCGATCTGAAGTTGGGCGAAGAGAATGGCCTGCGCTTGATTCCCGAGTTGCGCGAACTCGTGCCCGACATGCGAATCCTGCTGCTGACTGGATACGCCTCCATCGCCACCGCCGTCGAAGCGATCAAGCGTGGTGCACACGACTACCTCGCCAAGCCGGTCGACGCCGATGCGGTGGTACGCGCGCTGCTCGAAGGAAGCGATGCAGTACCTCAAGCCGAAGACGAAGTCATCGATGCGCCCGAGGCCCCACTTGCGCTACGACGCCTGGAATGGGAACACATCCAGCGCGTATTGACCGAATGCGACGGCAATATTTCCGAAACGGCACGCCGCCTGGGCATGCATCGCCGCACGCTGCAGCGCAAGCTGAGCAAACACCCGGTACGCGAGCGGCCCAATTCAAACGGTTGATCGCGACGCTGCGCTATTGCACGTCAATCGTGTCGAGTGCAATACGCAGCTTGGCTCCCGGCACACCCGGCCGCAGCTCGATTTTCCGGAAATAGTCCCGGCTTGATGCACCGGGCACGGCAAACGCCCACAAGCGGCAACCGTCCCCAGCCATATGACACGTGCTGATCCGTTTTCCGTCGAACCACGCCTCCAATGCCATAGCCATCGATTTGCCGGTGTTGGCGCGATGAAGCGCAAGCTTCACATTCACCGGCTGCTGCGAATCGTGACCGCCCGGCACGAACAACGTTGCCGTGTCGGAAAGCGTCATCAGCCCCTCTCCGGTCGCATTCCATCCCGGTCCTAGCAATAAACGCGCGGGGCTGGCCTGGGAGAAATCGCTGTTGGACGAAAGATCGAAGCGCGGCTTCGACACCGCGTTACGCAAATTGACCGCCGACGTGGGCAGCGCATCCACCCACCCCGGCGCCAACACGTTTTGGCCATCCAACCGGAATAAAGCGGCATGTTGCGCAGGGATCGCCGCGCGCGCCACCTCTACTTCGCGATCATCCAGCAGATACAGGGTTCGCGAATCCAGGTTGTCGCTCAACAGCGCCTCCTGTTGTTCGTTGTAGAGCGAGATGAACCCGTCCATATCGATACGCGCCAGTTGCACGCCATCCATGCCCATGTGATGACTGTTCGCATAGAAGGCCAATTGTTCCCAACCCTCGCGCTTCGACAACGGCAGTACGCGTAACAAGGTGTAGCGATGGCCTGCGGCATCCCAGAAATCGCCATGCAAACCCGGCACGGCTTGGTTACGCGCTCGTGCCGATAATGTGGCGTGCAAGTTCGCGAAACCCGGAGCCAGATCCATACATTGCAGAATGAGTGCTCCGGACAGCACCACAATTTGCCAACGCACGGAGCAGCTTTGCAGTAACACATACAAAGCGGCGACCAAAGCAACGTAATAGCTGGCCCAAAACAGCCGACCCGTCGATTGAAGTGGAATATGCGAGAGCGCCACCTGCCATTTTTCCGGTAGCGGCATATGCCATTGCACAGCGCCGACACCCACGTTGCATGTCACCGCGGCGACAGCGAGCACTATTGCGATGATCGACAAGGGAACCGGCAATCGACGACTACGCGGAACATGCCGACGCATCACCGCCATGACGATGGCCACCAGTATCAGCGCCAACCCACCCGCGCCGAAATAATTGAACCCTTCGTATTCGCCCGCCGTCTGCGAAAAATTCAAACCCAGATGCGACCACCCGGCGCCATTGAACGGCGCCAGTACATTCATTTTGTAATAGCCGAAACCGTCGGCCTGCGTGCCTTGGCCGGATACCATGAACAATCCAGCCAGCCAAGCGACGAATAGAACAACGATTCCGACAAGAATCATCCCTGGCAGCAGTGTTCTCAGTCGCAACCCGGGACCGGCGCGAAAAGATTGGGCAAGCATCCGGTAGCTCTGCGCCAAATCCGCCAACCAGATAGCCCCTGCAATGGCGAATAGATACGCATGAACCATCATCGCCACCGCTAGCAGCACAACCCACCAAACGGTTTGATACCTGCGTTCGTGACGAAGGCAAAGATAGATGGCGGCCAGTACGATCCAGTGCCCCACCAACGCCATGTGCCCACCGAGTCGCATCAACATCGGCGGCGCGAATACGAAGAACAGCACACTCAGTGCTTTCACGATCGGATTGAGCGCAACCAATCCAAGCACCCGCCATGCGAACCAGGCTTGCAGAACGAAGCAAGCCAGCAGCCATAAGCCGAAATACTGGAAAGGTTCCGGCAACCAGATTGCCAACGGCTTCAACAGCATCGCCAGCAATGGGATGGAATCGGAGTAATAAACCGATGTGTGCAACCCAGCACCGTAAAGGGCATTGCCGCCGGGTGGCCAACTCCATGGCGCGTCGCGATAGAACGCCCAGCCAAGATAGCTTTGCGCAAGATCTCCCTGGGTCAGCCAGCGGACGTTTTCAGGGTGAAGCGCGGCGCTGCCGCTGATCAGGAGGCAAGCCAGCGCACCGATCACAATGGGCAGTACCCAGAAACCAAACATACGGGTTGTCTTCCCTGCGCTATTCACCACGCTGCTCACCCCGTTGCGAAAGAGCGCGAGCATTGCACATCGAAGGCGTTCGTACACCTTCAACAACATAGCGAAGCCAGGAAAAAACCATCAATTGGTTGACGATGCATCCGCTGGTGCGGGCGGATGATTCGACGGATCCGGCTCATCGTCGTAGATCGCCACATGCGCAACGCCGTCCTCGCCAATCCAACCACGGAACATGCCGTCGGTGTTGAACGGCATGGCGATGTTGCCGTTCGCATCCACCGCGATGGCGCCGCCGTTGCCGCCCATGGAAGGAATTTCCTGGTTGATGACTTCAGCGGCGGCGCGCTCGATGGGCTCGCCCAGCATCGATACCTTCATGCAGATTTCGTGCGCGGCCACGGTACGCATGTAGAACTCGCCCCAGCCGGTGCCCGATACGGCGCATTGCCCGTTTGCATAAGTGCCGGCACCGATAATCGGCGAATCACCCACGCGGCCCCAGCGCTTGTCGGTCATGCCGCCGGTGGATGTACCCGCGGCAAGGCGACCTTCGCTGTCGAGTGCCACCGCGCCGACCGTGCCGAAGTGCTTGGCTGTTTCCGGATCGGTGTTCGGTTTCTTTTCGCGGTCTTCCTTCAGCGCCTTCTGCAATTGCTGCCAGCGTTCTTCGGTGCGGAAGTAGGAAGGATCGACCAGCGTGATGTTCTGCTCTTTCGCAAACCCTTCTGCGCCTTCGCCGACCAGCATTACGTGCGAGGAATGATCCATCACCGCGCGCGCCAGCAGAATGGGATTCTTCACCCTGCGCACACCCGCCACCGAACCCGCGCGCAGATTTTCGCCATCCATCACCGCGGCATCCATTTCGTTCTTGCCGTCATGCGTGAATACGGAACCCCTGCCGGCGTTGAAATTGGGGTCGTCCTCCAACACCGTGATCGCCGTCGTCACCGCATCCATCGCCGACTTGCCTGCCTTCAGCTGGGCGTAACCGTCTTGCAGCGCCTTGGTCATTGCTGCACGCACGGCTTTTTCCTTGGCAGGATTCATGTCGCGCTTGATCACCCCGGCACCACCGTGAATGACCAGTACCGGCGCAGTGGCGTGAGTCATGGTGGCACCCCCCAGGGCAACGATCGCAACAACTAGGCGGGACAGCTTCACAGGGCACCTCTTGTCTACGTCGGGCCGAGTATAGCCAGCCGCTGTCACGTGCTCAGCCGTATGTCAGAGGGATGACATCAGGCTGACGGATAACGCCCTTTCGACCTTTGTACAGCATGTCCCGTCGCCGATCCGTCGTATCCTAGGGAGCTATATCCCCCGCAAGAAAGGCATCCGCATGGAAAAGGTCTACGCAAACGCCACCAAGGCTCTGGACGGTCTGTTGTTCGATGGCATGACCATCGCAGCAGGCGGCTTCGGTCTCTGTGGCATTCCCGAGAACCTGATTGGCGCCCTGCTCACTGCCGGCACGAAGGGTTTGACCATCGTCGGCAACAACGCCGGCGTGGATGATTTCGGCATGGGCCCGCTGCTGAAGACGCGTCAGGTCAAGCGCGTGTATGCGTCTTACGTGGGTGAGAACAAGGAATTCGAGCGCCAGGTGTTGGCCGGCGAACTGGAACTGCATCTGGTGCCGCAAGGCACGCTTGCCGAAAAACTGCGTGCGGGGGGCGCGGGCATTCCGGGGTTTTATACGCGCACGGCGTTCGGCACCAAGCTGGCGGAGGGCAAGGAAACTAAGCGCTTCGGCGAGAAGGAATACGTGCTGGAAGAAGCGATCCACGCCGACGTGTCGATCGTGAAGGCGTGGAAAGCCGACAGGCTGGGCAATCTCGTGTTCCGCAAAACGGCGCGCAACTTCAATCCGATGATCGCCACCTGCGGCAAAGTGTGCGTGGCCGAGGTAGAAGAACTGGTGGAAGTGGGTGAACTGGATGCGGATCAGATTCATGTGCCCGGCATCTACGTCGATCGCATCATCAAAGGTGTGCAGTACGAAAAGCGTATCGAATTCCGCACCGTTGCCGGCGCCAATACCGGCAAGGAAAGCCCGATCCGCATGGCGATGGCGCAGCGCGCCGCGAAGGAACTGCGCGATGGTTTCTATGTGAATCTGGGCATCGGCATTCCCACGCTGGTTGCCAACTTCATTCCGGCGGGCATGGATGTAACGTTGCAATCGGAGAACGGCCTGCTCGGCATCGGCCCGTTCCCGGATGATGCGCATGTCGATCCCGATCTGATCAATGCGGGCAAGCAAACCATCACCGCCCTGCCCGGATCGAGCTATTTCTCCAGTGCCGAATCGTTTGCGATGATCCGCGGCGGGCATATTGATCTGTCCATTCTCGGCGGCCTGGAAGTGTCCTGCACGGGCGATCTCGCCAACTGGATGGTGCCGGGCAAGATGGTGAAAGGTCCCGGCGGTGCGATGGATCTGGTTAGCGGCGTGAAGCGCGTGGTGGTGCTGATGGAGCACACCGCGAAGGACGGCTCACCGAAGATCAAAACGCAGTGTGATCTGCCGCTCACCGGCAAGCAGGTGGTGGATCTGATCATCACCGATCTGTGCGTGTTCGAAGTCGCGAAGGGCAAGGGGCTCACGCTGATCGAACTGCAAGCGGGCGTGACGGTGGATGACGTCAAGGCCAAAACGGGGTGCCCGTTTGAAGTGCATGCGTCGCTGAAGTAATGCGCTGCTCGCTCCCCTACTGCGCGTAGGGGAGCGAGGTAATTTTCGCAAGTATGAAGTTACGCCGAAACCGACAACGGCTTCGGAAACCGAATCTCCGCCACATAGCGATTGCCGCCCTGCACATGCAGGCTCAGCGGCCACGCAAAACGCTCACTGATGCGCTGCGCGATGGCGTATTCGAAACCGCGCTGCCCTGCTGCAGGCGGATCATGCTCGCCGCCCGCTGTCGCACTCACGCTCACCATGCCCGGCGTTACCGTCACCTGCACCACGCCCTGCCCGGTGTACTGACTGGCATGCCGAATCAATTGCCAGCACAGCACCGCGAATACACGCGGCGACCCATGCAGTGCGAACGAAGCCGGCTCATCCAACTGCAATTCGATCGGATGACCATGCAGCATCTCGCGTGCGTTGGTGAGTTCATCGCGCAACACGTCGTTCACCACGAAATCCTGCTCGCCCTGGCCGTTATCGGCTTCACGCGCAAGGATCAGCAGCGCCTCGACCAGCGATTCCATCTCGCGCGTGGCACGGCGGATACGCTCCACCGAGCGCTTGCCGAAATCGCTCAAACCCGCTTCGTCCGACAGCATATCGGTGGACATCTTGATCACCGTGAGCGGACTGCGCAGTTCGTGGCTGGCATCGCGGGTGAAGTTGCGTTCGCGCTCGTTGTAGCTCGCAATGCGGCTGGCGAAATGGTGGAAGCCCCGCGCCAAGGTACCGATATCGCCCTCGGCCTGCTGCAGGCGGTCTGGCTGCGCATCCAGATGGGATTGTCCTTCCTTCCAGTTGCCCACCCATTGGGCCAACGTGCTCACCTGCCGCCAGGTCCGCTCCGTCGCCAGCCAGGTAAGCACACTTACGATCACGATCAGCAGCAGCACCGCTAAGGCCGGCGCCACGTTGTAATAGCCCATCAGGCACACCACGGCCACCGCCACGAGCTGCATGCCGAAAATCAGCAGCAACCGGCGTTGAAAACCGCCGCGCGCACCTTCGTCGCGCGGCATGGGGGCACCCGTTGTCGACATGCAGATATCGGGCAGTTACGCGTTACGCGATATGGCTCACGGGAGCAGTAGCCTCGGTCTCCAGATCGGCCAAGCGGTAGCCCGCCGAATGGATGGTGTGCAGCAGAGGCCGATCGAACGGTTTGTCGATCACCCGGCGCAGATTGTAGAGATGCGAACGCAGGGTGTCGGAGTCGGGCAAGGTATCGCCCCAGATTTCCCGTTCGATGTCGCGCCGGCTCACCACGCGGGGCGATTCGCGCATCAGGATCGCCAGCAGCTTCAAGCCGATCGGTGAAACGGTCAGCTCCTGGCCGCTGCGGGTCAGGCGCAGGGTGGCCGTATCCAGCGTCATGTCGCCTACGGTCAACACCTCGCTGGACACCTGGCGGCGGTCACGGCGAATCAAGGCGCGCAGGCGCGCTTCCAGTTCCCGCACTTCGAAGGGCTTCACCAGGTAGTCGTCGGCGCCGGCCTCCAGACCGATCAGCTTGTCTTCCAGGGTGTCTCGTGCCGTCAACATCAACACGGGGGTGGATTTCTTGGCGTCGCCGCGAAGCTTGCGGCAGACATCCAGGCCGTCGATGCCCGGCAGCATCAGATCCAGCACCACCACGTCGTAACTATTGGACACCGCCAAGTGCAGGCCGCTCACACCATCTTGAGCAAAATCAACGGAATAGCCGCGGCGCTCCAGAAATTCGCCGACCATTTCCGCGATCTGACGGTTGTCTTCCACCAGCAGAATCAGCCCAGCATGTTCGTCACGTGAACTCATATTGGCCTCGCCCGTTTGCGGTCTTCACATTTGTGAAGGCTACCGTCCGGGGTAGTAAGGGCGATGTGAATTCCGGGGGACGAATGCGTAGTGATGGGCTCGCTACAGCAACGGTTTAAGTTTCGGCCATACGTTTTCTAGCACGTGCGGCTCACCCGCCGACACGGGATGCAGGCCATCCTCCTGCATCAGGGCCGGATTCAAGGCCACACCGTCCAACAAGAACGGCACCAGGGCAGCATGCTTTTCCTTAGCGAGATCGGCATATACCGCACGCAGGCCATCGCGGTACTGCGGGCCGTAATTCACCGGCATTTCGATGCCGAGCAAGAGCACCTTGGCGCCCGCACGCTGGGCCGCATCGATCATGGTAGAGAGGTTGGTGCGCAAGTCGGTCAATGGCAGGCCGCGCAGCCCATCGTTGGCCCCCAACTCGATCACCACCACCCGTGGGTGATAGTGCGCCAGCAGCGCCGGTAGCCGATTTCGCCCGCTCACCGAGGTATCGCCGCTAATGCTGGCATTGATCACCGTCCAGTCCGGCTCCATCTGCTTGAGGCGTACTTCCAGCAGATGCACCCAGCCTGCCTCTACTGGGATGTTGTGCGCAGCGGACAGCGAATCGCCCAGTACAAGCACGTTTTTCGCGGCAGCGTTTTGCGTGGACGCCGCTTGCACCGTCCCGATACCGAATAGCAGCACGAACAGATATAGGAAACGACGCATGAGTGGTGGTTCTCGTTCGATGGTTGAGAGTCTGTTTTCATATTCCAAGTGCTTCGCGTTGCGTCTGAGCGGTCGTCAGGTGGCAGTGCGTGGCGCAGCGCCAGACTGGCCGTCTGGTCAAGCCGCGCGCTGCCGCATGGCGGCCGCTCAGGCGCAACGCGGGGTGCTTGGAGTATGAAAGCAGACTCCAAGTGCGTGCTCGAAGTTCGCGATGTTAGCAAGTCGGTCAACGGTCCCGAGGGTAGGCTGGATATCCTCAGCAATGTCGCCATGCAGGTGAGCGCGGGTGAAAGCTTCGCCATCGTCGGTGCTTCCGGCTCCGGTAAAACCACCCTGCTCGGCCTGCTCGCCGGGTTGGATACGCCTACCAGCGGCAGCATTCACCTGGATGGTCACGCGCTGGAGCAGCTCGATGAGGAAGCGCGCGCGGACCTGCGCCGGCGCTTGGTCGGCTTCGTGTTCCAGTCGTTCCATCTGTTGCCCGCCCTGACTGCCGAGCAGAACGTCATGCTGCCACTGGAGCTGGAAGGTCACGCTGATGCACGCGAACGCGCACACGCGGCGCTGGATGCGGTCGAACTTGGCATACGACGCAACCATTATCCCGCGCAACTTTCCGGCGGCGAGCAACAACGTGTCGCCATCGCGCGCGCCTTCGTGCATGGACCACGCGTACTCTTCGCGGACGAGCCCACGGGCAATCTCGATCGCCGTACCGGGCGGCACGTGTGCGACCTGCTGTTTGCGCTGAATCGCGATCATCACACGACCTTGATATTGGTGACGCACGACATGCAATTGGCCGAGCGTTGCATGCGGCGCGCGGAATTGCAGGAAGGGCGCCTGGAATCGCTGTCATGAGAATCCTATTGCTAGCACTGCGCAGCCTGCGGCGCGAATGGCATCTGCCGGAGTTGCGCACGCTCGCGGCATCGCTGGTGCTGGCCGTGGTGGCGCTCGGCGTCGTGGCCACACTTGCCACCCGTATGGAACGCGGTGTGCTTGCCAGCGCTGCCGAACTTATTGGTGGCGATGTGGGTGTTTCGGCGCCGCAGAGCATTCCAGGCAAATTCGCTGTCGCTGGCAGTCAACGTGGTTTAGCGATCACTCGCACAGCGAGTTTCCCTAGCGTTGCCTTCGCACGGCAGCAGAGTCAGCTACTGGATGTACTCGCTACCGACACGGCCTATCCATTGCGTGGCACGCTGCTGATCGGTGATGCGAGCGGGCGGCAAGTCGTCAGTCATGGACCCGCGGCCGGCATGGTCTATCTCGACCATCGTGCACTTGTCGCTTTGCAACGCCGCGTCGGCGATACCGTGCAACTGGGCGGCCGTGATCTGCGCGTTGCGGGCGAATTGTTGCAGCAACCCGATGGTGGTGAACTCGTCGCCATGGCGCCGCGTGCGCTTATGAACATGGGCGACGCACAACAGGCCGGCTTGCTAAGCGTCGGCAGTCGCGCACGACACAACGTACTACTGGCGGGCGAGCCCGCTGCCATACAAAGCTGGCGCGCGTGGGCGCAATCGACCTCGCTACCGCAAGGTGGTGAGCTGATCACACCGGAACAGACGCAGGAACGCATGCGTAGCGCGTTCGATCGTGCCGGCTCGTTCTTGCGGTTGACGGCCTTGCTTTCCGCGTTGCTTTCGGGCGTTGCGATTGCTGTGGCATCTCAGCGTTATGCGCGGCGTAAGACCAGCGAAATATCCTTGTTGCGTGCACTCGGCACGTCACGTGCGAAAGTGTTCGCCTTATTGCTCGGCACGATGGGCGGTTTGGCGTTGCCCGCGGCACTGCTAGGCGTGCTGCTCGCATTGGTGCTGGCGCAAGCTGCCTGGATGTTTGCCAGCCAGTTGTTCTCCGGCGTGCCGACGGTATTGCCGATACTGCCTTCCTTCGCCACGGCTGGCATGGGCATTGCCGTACTGATCGGCTTCGCACTGCCGCCGCTGGTGCGGCTCGCCGATGTGCCGCCGGTGGCGGTGTTTCGCGCCAGCATGGCACGGCGTATCCGCCGTTTCGATGTGCTGTATCTGATTCCCGCCGTGGTGGCATTGGCGTTGATCTGGAATCTCAGCGGCTCCGCCAAACTCGCCGGCATTCTCGCAGTGAGTTTGCTGGGCGTCGCGCTGTTTGCCGCCCTGCTGGCAGCATTGCTGTTGTGGACCGTGCGACGCATTGCACCCGGTGGACATCCCGCGTTGCGACTTGGCATGGCGGCGCTGGCACGCCGCCGCGGCTTGAGCATCGTGCAAGCCACGGCACTCAGCATGGGTCTTACCGCACTTCTGCTGCTGGCGGTGGTAGCGCCGGCATTGCTCGACGGCTGGCGCAAAGAGCTGCCTACCGATACGCCGAACTGGTTCGTGCTCAATCTGCAAGATGATCAGCGCGATGGTTTCATCAAGGCGCTCGCGGATATCGGTGCCAACCAGCTCAACATGATGCCGTTGGCGGTCGGCAAGCTCACCGCCATCAACGGCCATCCGATCGATGCCATGACGTTCAAGGACGAGCGCGCGAAGGAATGGAGCGATCGCCAACTGCGCCTGTCATGGTCGGACGATCTGCCACCTTCCAACACGGTGATCGCAGGCCAATGGTTCGCGTCGCAACCGGCACAAGCCGAAGTGTCGGTGGATACGATGTGGCGCGACATGTATGCCCTGAAACTCGGCGATACCATGCGCTTCGATATCGGTGAAGGCCAAATCGATGCGAAGATCACCAGCTTCCGGTATGTGGATTGGACATCGTTCCGCGTGAACTTCTTTCTGCTGCTGGATCCCGCGCATGCGAAACCATTGCCGCACACGTGGCTGTCCAGCTTCTATTTGCCTCGCGGCCATACCGAGGCGTTGGCTGCGTTGTCACGCGATTACTCCAACTTGAGCCTGGTGGACGTGGATGCACTGCTCGATCGCGTGCGCGATATCGTGCAACGCGTGACCGGAGCCGTGCGCTGGGTACTGGGCTTCAGCCTGCTGGCAGGTGCTCTGGTGCTGGCGGCAGCACTGGCAACCAGTGGACAGGAACGTCGGCATGAGGCGGCATTGCTGCGCACCTTGGGTGCACGGCGTGGCTTGCTGCGTATCGCAGCCGCTTGCGAATTCGCCTTGCTTGGATTGATTGCCGGCATCACCGCGGCATTCGGCTCGATGGTCGGCGGCTGGTGGTTGGGGCGCAGTGTTTTCCACATCAAGGATTTCACGCCGCAACCGTTGCCGCTTTTGCTATCTGCTTTGGCTGCGGCGATCGTAGTGATGTTGCTTGGTTTGGCCGGTACGCGGAAGGTGACGCATACGCCGCCGATGCGGTTGTTGCGAGCGGAGTAATTACGATCACTTTTGATGCAAGTGCCCCAAGCCTCGGATGGCGCCTCCTCCCCTGCGTGCGGGAGGGCTGGGGCGGGGTCGTACGAGCTTGCCGCATAAATTGAATTCATCGCCAGGTTGCTTCACCCCACCCCAACCCTCCCCTACTGCACACAGGGGAGGGAGCAGATCATGGCGCGCAAAAATACCGGTACGATGCGCGTTCCTTCCCGACAAGGACCGCGCATGTACACGCTCTACTATTCCCCCGGCACGGCCAGCATGGTGGTCCATCTCGCCCTGCTGGAAATCGGCGTGCCGTATCAGCTCAAGCTGGTGGACATCGACAACAAAGCGCAATACGACTCCGAGTATCTGAAGCTCAATCCCGGCGCCAAGGTGCCTACGTTGTTGATCGATGGCCGCGCGGTATACGAGTCGGGCGCATTGCTGATCATCCTGGCCGAGCGTCATCCGGAAGCGAAGCTGATTCCGCCGACAGGAACACCCGAGCGTGAGGCATGGCTGCAATGGACGGTGTTTCTCAGCAATGCGCTGATGTCCACCTATCGCTTGTGGTTCTATCCGCAGGAACTTGGCTATCAGGAATCACCGCCTGATATCCGCGCCGCCGTGCGACACAAGATCGAGGGCATCTGGGATCGCCTGGAAGCACATCTCTCTGTGCATGGCCCCTACATGCTCGGCACCGACTTCTCTGGCGTGGATTTGATGCTCACCATGCTGATGCGCTGGTCGCGCAACATGCCACGTCCCGCGACCGAATGGCCTGCATTGAAGCGCTTGGCCGATAACGTGCGCGCGCGGCCGAGCTGGAAGAAGCTGTATGAGCTGGAAGGTCTGACGGAGTGGTGAAGAACCACCCCGCTCATCGCTGGCTCAACCGCCTCAAGCACGAATGGCTGTTGCTGTTGTTCGCTGCGCTTGCCGTGCTCCTGGCATGCATCGATCCGCAACCGTGGGCACGTTACGAAAGCTGGTTTCAGCTACCCACGTTGTGCGGCTTGTTGGGATTGATGATTTCGATCCAAGGCATTTGCGACAGCGGATGGGTACAGCGCATCGCCGGCATGCTGGTGGCGCGCATGCATTCGCTGCGTGGCGTGGGCCTGTTGTTGGTGAGCATGACCGCAGTGCTGTCGATGGTGCTCACCAACGATGTCAGCCTGTTTCTGATGGTGCCGCTGACGGTGGCGATCGGCGGCATGTCCAACATGCCGATCTTGCGCATGGCTGTACTGGAAGCGCTGGCTGTCAATGCAGGCTCCACGCTCAGCCCGATCGGCAATCCGCAGAACCTGTTGATCTGGCAGCACGCGCAAATGCCTTTTCTGCAATTCGTCGGCCATCTGCTGCCCGCCTCCGGCGTGATGTTTGTGATGGTGGCCGTGCTCACGTGGTTCTGGTTACCGAAAGGACGCGTGGAATTACAGGCTGACAAACTCGATGGCCACCCGGTGTCCGCATCGTTGGCAGCGCTGTCGCTTGTCGCGCTCGCCATGATGGTGCTGATGATGGAACGCGGTCGTGCGCCGCTCGGCGTGCTGTTGCTGGCAGTGCCGTTTGCCTTGTTTTCCCGGCGTACGCTCAAGCGCATCGATTGGTGGCTGATGGCGACCTTTGCCGCGATCTTCGTGGGGCTTGGCCATTTCGCCGCACTGCCGATCGTGGATCATGCACTAGGCAAAATCGACTTCACGCAGCCATGGGCGCTTTATGTAAGCGGCATCGTGAGCTCGCAACTGATCAGCAACGTACCGGCGACGGTATTGCTGCTAGACCGTGCACCGGATGCAATAGCGCTGGCCGTGGCAGTGAACGTGGGAGGTTTCGGCGTGGCGATCGGCTCACTAGCGAACCTGATCGCGCTTCGCCTGGCAAAACAGCCGCATGGAATGCGGCTGTTTCACGAGGTATCCATTCCGTTCTTGTTGGTTTGCGCAGCACTGGTTTATTGCGTGATGCGCTTGCTTGCGTGAAAGCTAAAGCGCAAGCACATCATGATCAATCGTTGTCGTGCGGCACGCTGACCTTACCGCCAATATCGCTGTGCGAGACATCGCCGCTGCCCTTGGTGGCCACAACGAGATCGCCGCGCACATCCTTGGCCACGACGTCGCCGGAACCGATGGTGTCCACATGGACGCTGCCCCCCACGTGCTCCAGCGTGACATCGCCCGAACCCACGTTGCCAATGTTGACGCCGTTGTGGACGTTGCGCGCTTTCAGGTCGCCCGAACCCACCGAACTGGCACGCACGCTGCCCACGTCGGAAAGTTCGACATCACCCGAACCCGTCGTCACGGAGACTTCGCCGGCAATGTGATCGACATGCAGATCGCCCGAGCCGGTCTGCGCATCGAGCTGCGCCAACCCACTGACATAGGCGTCTCCCGAGCCGGTATTGATGCTGACCGGCATGTTGGCAGGCAACTGCGCCTGCAGGTCCAGGTAGGCGTAAGAAACACCAAAGACGCGGAAGTTGAATTCGTTATGGCCGCCGATATCGATGATGAGCTGATCGCCTTCGCGCCGCGAAGTGACCTGGAGATTGTCCAGTGCGGACTGCGAAGAAGCGCAAGCGCGGCCATTGACCTGCAAGCCACCGGCGTTACCGTTGCCTACCAAGTGCAAGTCCTGGCTATGCAATTCGATCTGGACGCGATGGATGCCGGCCAGGTTCTCCTGCAGATTGCGGGGGGCGCTATAGCGGCAGTCCGCGGCGGCGGCAGTCAGGGGCAGCAGGGCCAGCAAGGCGAGTAGGTAACGCATACGAAAGCTCCGGTAGTGTTCGAATGCTTCAGATGCTTGCGGTGGCGAAAAGGTTGAAGCCGGCAAGCGGTGCGTTATCGCTCTTCCGCCTTGGCCCGCCGCCAAAGCCCTTCCTGCTCCGTCAAGCTCATGGAGGAAAGCAACTTACTCTCTTCCGACGCCAGTTGCTCCATGCGCCGGAAGCGTCGTTCGAACTTGGCATTGGCATGCTTGAAGGCGCGCACGAAATCCACCTTGGCGTGACGTGCCAGATTGGCGGCCATGAACAGGACGTCGCCCATTTCGTCTTCCAGACGGGCGGGGTCGGCACCGGCTTCGAACTCGGCGTTCACTTCGGCCAGTTCTTCGTGCAGCTTGTCGATCACCGGATGGTGGTTGGGCCACTCGAAGCCGACCGTGGCCGCGCGCTGTTGCAACTTCTGCGCACGCTGCCATTCCGGCTGGCCATGCGAAACGCCGGCGAGCACACTGTCGTCATGCACGGCGCCTTTCGCAGCACGCTCGGCCGTCTTGATGGCTTCCCAGGCGCGCTTTTGCTCTTCCACATCCGTGTAGAGCGTGTCGCCGAACACGTGCGGATGACGGCGCAACATCTTTTCGCTGATCGCGTGCGCCACGTCTTCGAAATCGAACAGCGCTTGCTCTTTCGCCATCTGCGAATGAAACACTACCTGCAGCAGCAAATCGCCCAACTCATCGCGCAGGTCATGCCAGTCCTTGCGGTCGATGGCATCGGCGACCTCGTAGGCCTCTTCGACGGTATACGGGGCGATGGTGCTGAAATCCTGCTGCAGATCCCACGGACAACCGCCTTTCGGATCGCGCAGGCGCGCCATGATGGCGAGCAGATCGGCCAGGCTGTGGCGTGTGGCCGTGCTCACGGCAGCCCCGCTTCGCGCAACCGTGTGCCCCAATCAATACCGCCATCACCAACAGCCAAAAATTCCGGATTGAGCAGCGACTCGCCCCGGTTGTAGTGCAGCGGCTTGCCAGCTAGATCGAGCACCGCACCACCCGCTTCCTCCAGTACGCATTGCGCAGCGGCCGTATCCCATTCGCTGGTCGGGCCGCGACGCAAGTACACGTCTGCCGAACCGCGCGCGATCAGGCAGAACTTCAGCGACGAGCCGAGGGCATGCAGTTGGTACTCCTCACCAAGCAAGCGCCGCAGCGTCGCTTCCGACGAGCCACCGTGTGAGCGGCTGCCGGCAGCGACCGGCGGATTGGCCAGCGCACGGGTGGAAATGCGTTCCCATTCAGCGCCGCGCTGCACTTGCCACCATGCGCCGTGTCCGCGCGCAGCGACAAACAATTCTTCGGTGACCGGCGCCAGCACTACGCCCAGCACGGGACGACCGTTCTCGATCAAGGCGATGTTGACAGTGAACTCGCCGTTGCGCTTGATGAATTCGCGCGTGCCGTCGAGCGGATCGACCAGCCAGTAGCGCGACCATTCGCGACGCTCTTCCCACGGCAACTGGCTTGCCTCTTCCGACACCACCGGTAACGCGGGATCAATCTGTGCCAAGCCGGCAGCAATAACTTTTTGCGCTGCCAGGTCCGCCGCAGTGAGCGGCGACATATCGCTTTTCATTTCGACATCGAAATCTTCGCGATAGACGACCATGATGGCATCGCCGGCAAGCCGCGCCAGCGTGCCGACTTCAAGCAGCAGGGAATGATCGGGCATGTTGCTCACGAGATATGGAGGCGTCCGGCAAGGTATTCGCGCGCCAGAAACAGCGCGGCGATGGAGCGGCCTTCGGTGACGTCATCCCGCGAGACCAATGTATGCAATTCGGCGAGTTTCCACGGCACCACTTCAAGCGGTTCCGGTTCGTCGCCTTCCAGGCGCTCAGGATAGAGATCCTGCGCCAGTACCACGTGCGCCATGTGCGTCATATACGACGGCGACAGCGAGAGGTTGTGCAGAATCTTGAGTTTGCGTGCGCCGTAGCCGACTTCTTCCTTCAGCTCGCGATCCGCGCCCTGCTCCACCGTTTCGTCTTGATCGAGCCGGCCTTTCGGCAGACCTAACTCATAACGATCTACGCCTGCACCATATTCGCGTACCAGCAACACGGTTTCGTCGTCCAGCATCGGCACAATGATCACCGCCCCCAGGCCGTGGCCCTTGAGGCGTTCGTAGGTGCGGTGCTGGCCGTTGGAGAACTCCAGATCCAACTGCTCCACGCGCAGGAAGCTGCTGGTGGTGAGGTCACGCGTGGCGTGAATGATGGGGTAGCGAGGCGGCATAGAGTGGGATTGTAACCGCTACGGATTGAGGCGCATCAGCGCCTGCGCATGGATCGCCGGCGTACCGGCCAACACGCTGCGGGTTTCTAGATTCAGCGGTTTGCCTTGCAGATCGGTGAACAGGCCACCTGCCTCGCGCACGATCACTGCCAGCGCAGCCACATCAAGAATATTCACATCCGACTCGATCACCAGATCCAGCCCTCCGCGCGCAAGCAGGTGGTAATGACAGAAATCGCCATAACCGCGAATACGGTTGCTGTCGCGAATCATTTGGCCCAATGCCTGCCACCGCGCGTCGTTGGTCAGCGTCTTGACGTTGCCGGTGGAGATGGAGGCTTGCGACATGTCAGCAGTCGCCGCCACGTGTACGCGCTCACCGTTGAACCACGTACCGCCGCCGGCACTGGCCCACATGGTTTCGCCATAGATCGGTGCACTGGATACGCCGAGCACCAATTCGCCCCGATGCATCAGCGCAATTTGCGTGGAGAAGAACGGAGTGCGGCGTACGAAGCTCTTGGTGCCATCCAATGGATCGACCAGCCAAAGGTATTGCGCACTGTCGTTGTCGAGCCCAAATTCCTCGCCGTAGATCGCAGCGCCGGGGAGTGCCGGCGCGAGGATCGCGCGAATCGCCTGCTCGGCTTCGCGGTCGGCAATCGTCACCGGCGTGGCATCGGATTTGATCTCCACCTCGACGCCGCGACGCCAGTAATGCCAGATCACCTCGGCGGCTGCGTCCGCCGCTTCGCGTGCGGCTTTCAACGCCGCATCCCATTGCTGCTCGTTCATGCTTTCCTGGGGTTCAACTGGGCCAAACCGCCACGATAGCGGAGTTCGAGCGCGCCGTCCGCTGCCGGCGTGCCCAGGGTGTGCAACCAACGCATGAGTACAGGATCATCGCTGCGGGGAACCAGGCGAAATTGCAGATCCCAACCCAGCGGACTGAGAGATAGCCGTCCGGACGTCTGTATGGGACTACTGCTGTCATCATTGAGCGTGCCCTTGACGGCACCCGATTCACCCGTGACCGCCAGCATCAATGTGCCCAATGGAACCTCACCCTGCTCGGTATGGACCGATGCCCGCGACCAGTTGCCGGCCGCGTCCACTTGCAGCGGCCAAATGCCTTGCAGTCGCGCCTGCGGTATCTGCAGTTCGAGTTCGCCTTGCGGCTGTCCGTGCAGCCATGGCTGTGCGCCAAGCATCGCCATATCCATATGCAGGGTGGCGTCGCGCACATCCATCTGGTTGGAGGAAACGCGATGCGCCTGGGCCGTCACCTGCAACTGCGGCTGGCGCAGATACAGGCCCACGTGGACATCGCCGAGCAAGGCGCGATGCGAAAGGGTCCAACTGAGGCTCCCTAGCGGAGGCCCATTCCCAACGGACACTTGCTCCGCCTGCCCTTGCCACAGCGTGCCGCTGAGGCCTTCGAAGCGTATGCCGCGCACCTGGGACTGGAGCAGCGGCAAAGCCCAGCTCGCAGGGACGAACCACACCAGGACGCCAAGGGCGATCAGAATTATTGCCAGGGTCGCCAACCATCGTTTCATGGATCTTCATTCCTACCGCATACGGCCTGCCTTGGAGCGTTGCAGGCATTCACACAATGACCACAGGCCAGACTTGGCCTCGCCGGAACCAGAACGGAGCTCGATCCGGCACTTCGGCGGCGTAGTTGCCATGCTTGAGCAACCCCGCCGCTACCCCGATCATAGCCAGATGACTCATCAGCAAAACGCCAACGCCGCCCTCGCCCAGCGCGATCTTCGCCACATCTGGCACCCCTGCACGCAGATGCACGATCACGAACATGTACCGATGGTACCGATGGTACCGATCGTGCGCGGCCAAGGCGCCTGGCTGATCGACGCGGAAGGACGGCGTTATCTCGACGGCATCAGCTCCTGGTGGACCAATCTGTTCGGCCACGCCCATCCGCGCATCGCCGCGGCACTGGCCGATCAGGCCCGCACGCTGGAGCACGTGATTTTTGCCGGCTTCACGCATCCGGTCGCGATCGAATTGGCCGAGCGACTGGTGAACGTTACGCCGCCAGGATTGGAGAAGGTTTTCTTCGCCGACAACGGTTCGGCCGCCATCGAAGTGGCGCTGAAGATGAGCTTCCATTATTGGCTCAACCAGGGGCATGGCGAAAAAACACGCTTCATCGCACTTACGGGCAGTTATCACGGCGAAACGCTTGGTGCGTTGTCGGTGAGCGATGTCGCACTGTATCGCAAGACCTATGCGCCTTTGCTGCTTACGCCGATTCTTGCACCCTCGCCCGATACGTATGAAGGCGAACCGGGCGAATCGCCCGGACAGATCGCCACGCGTCGCCTGGAAACCATGCGCACGCTGCTGGAGCGTCACGCACACGAAGTCTGCGCGGTGATCGTGGAGCCGCTGGTGCAATGCGCGGGTGGCATGCGCATGTATCACCCGAGCTATCTCAGCGGTTTGCGCGAGCTGTGCAATCAGTATCACGTGCACTTCATCGCCGATGAAATCGCCGTGGGTTTCGGTCGCACCGGCACCATGTTCGCGTGTGAGCAAGCGCAGATCACCCCGGATTTCATGTGTTTGTCCAAGGGACTGACCGGCGGCACCCTGCCGCTTTCCGCTGTGCTCACCACGCAACACGTGTATGACGCTTTCTACGCCGAATACAGCGCGGGCAAGGCTTTTCTGCATTCGCATAGCTACACCGGCAATCCGCTTGCCTGTCGTGCTGCGCTGGAAACCTTGAACATCTTTCGCGATGAACCCGTGCTGGAACGCAATCGCGTGCTGGCTGCGTATCTCGCTCGGCGGCTTGCTCCATTGCGCGATCATCCGAACGTGGCAGACGTGCGCCAGCACGGCATGATCGCTGCGGTGGAATTAGTAGCCGACAAAGCAACACGGCGTGCATTTTCTTCAGAGGAACGACGCGGCTTGCGCGTTTATTTGCACGGGCTGGAACACGGCGCATTGCTGCGCCCCTTGGGCACCGTCATCTACTTCATGCCGCCCTACGTGGTGAGTGAAGGCGAAATCGATCACCTCGTTAATGTGGCCATTGAAGGCATCACTCACGCCGTAGCTTAGGCTGGGGTGAGAACCCCAGCCCACGAAAGCCGTTTGCAAAGTTCAGTGACCGCCGCCGCGAACCGTAATGGCCGGATCCAATTTATTCAGCGCCGGTCCCAGCGTGGTTTCGCCGGTGGCATCGATATCCTGCTTGGAATAGGAACGGCCTGCGACCGGCAGACACTCTCCCGGCTTGGCCTTGATCAAGCTGCCGGTATCGCGAATGCAATTGCGGTCGCCCGGTTTGAGCGGCGAACGTGGCACGGCCTTGGAGGGCGTGGATGTCTGCTGATCCTTCGGGGGTGCGCTTTGCGGTACAGCGAAAGCAGTGGTCGCAAAACCCGCCATCAAAACGGTCGAAAACATCAACCTGAACATGGCAAACCTCCTTGCTCGCAGTGGGGAAATTAACGAGCCTCGTGGGTAAGACCATGCTGATACCCGCTTCGGTTCATCGCAAGGCCTAGCTGCACAAAAGCCGTTCAGATGGCTGAACACCAGGCACGCCGCGCGGTATGCTGCATAACCGTCGTTTCTCTAAAGCTTATGCGCACCATCCGCATCCACGTCGATCAACCGCTTTCGCCAACCGGCGAAATACCCCTGCCCACGCAGGCTGCCGAACATGTCGCGCGCGTGCTGCGCATGAATGTGGGCGATGCGCTGACCGTATTCAACGGCGATGGCTACGACTACGCGGCAACCTTGGTGAGCGTTGGTAAGCGCGACGTGATCGTCCGCATTGGCGACCGCGAAGAAATTGCGAACGAATCGCCGCTGCAACTTACGTTGGCGCAAGGGGTTGCGCGCGGAGAGAAGATGGATCTGATCGTGCAGAAAGCCACCGAACTGGGTGTTGCGCGCATCGTGCCGTTGTTTACCGAGCGCTCCGAAGTAAAGCTCGATCCCGCTCGTGCGGAAAAACGCTTGCAGCATTGGCGCGCAGTAGCCGCCAGCGCATGCGAGCAAAGTGGTCGGGTGCGACTTCCCGAAGTGATGCCTGCGCAATCGCTGCAAACCTGGCTGGAAAATCTGGCCAATGACGGCACTCGGCGTCTGGCGTTATTGCCCGAAGGCACGCAGCGAGTACGTAATGTGCGTTTCGGCCAGTCAGGCGGTTTGTTGGTGGTAGGTCCTGAAGGTGGCCTTGGTGACAGCGATATCGCTGCATTGCGCGAGGCGGGTTTTCAAGGCCTGCAATTGGGACCACGAATTCTGCGCACGGAAACGGCCGGATTAGCCGCATTAGCAGCTTTGCAAGCGTTACACGGAGATCTATAGGTTGGGTCACCCCGGATTTGATCCGGGGATAACCCAACCGTGCGGCGCGAAAATATTGGGTTACGCTGAGCTAACCCAGCCTACGTCAGCTTGCTTGACGCAGCAGTTCGGTCACTTCGTTCTCGATGCCTTCGAGATCCGGAATCACCGCAATGTCATCGCGCACCAGCACCTGCGCTTTCACGCCGCGCGGCAAGGGCTTGCCGTCGTGCGTAGGAATGATCAGTTCGGAGTTGAGCGTGGTCAGGCGCGGGAAGCCTTGGGTGACCACGGCTACAAACGGCACATCAGGGTTGTCGCCCAACGCTTTGAGCACAGCCACGCGCACGCTAAGTTCCGCATCGCCTTCTTCAGCATCCGCGAGCTTGGTGAATGACACCAGCGGCACCCGCCAACCGCGCCAGGCGATACGGCCGAGCAGCCATTCAGGGGCGCCGGCAATGGGTTCGGGTGTGGCGAAGGTAATCACTTCGGCCACGGTGGCGTTCGGCAGCAGCAGGCGCAAATTGCCCACCGGCACCAGCACGCAACGGATTTCTCGGGGTAGCGGCTGTTCGCTCATCGGAAGTCCTCAACCAGGCGCACCGCCAATTCCTGCGGTGAACCGGAAAAGCTGGCCAGGCGTTCGGCCATCACGCCGTTCACCATGTCTGTGTAGTGATCGCTGAAAGAGGCTTCCACCCACACCTGTCCACCGCGATCGTGAATGGCTTGTGCGCCGGCCACGGCATCGGTGGCTTCACCGGCGAACACAATGGCCAATGCGTTACGCCCGAAGACGTTCGCCGCCATCGTGAAGCTGCTATCGATGGAGGGCGACTGACCGCCGACGTCATCGTTCGCAGCCGTGATTTCCACACGACCATCGCGGGTGATACGCACCTGCTGACCACGCGGCACCACGACTACTTCACCGGTGCGCGCGCGCATGCCAGTGGCAGCCACCTTGATCGGCAGGCTGCATTGCGTGGACAGTGAGGCGAGCAGCGGATCGAGCGCATCCTGGTTGTGATGCTGGGTGAGCAGAATCGGCATCTTCAGATTGCCCGGAAGCGCGCGGAGAAAAGTCGCCAGCGAAGCGCTGCTGTCACGCGCCGCGCCCAGCACGAGCAAGTGCGCGAATGCGACATCCAGCTCCTGCAGGTGCGACTCAAACGGCTGGTATTCGTCCTGCGGTGCGATGGCTTCTTCCATCGACACCAGCTCCAGGCTCATGCCCGGCGCAACGGGCGATTCGTCTTCCAGAAACTCGACGTCGGGGGCCAAGTAATCAGAAGCGCTGACTTTCTCGATCCCGAAGGCTTTGTCACCTGCCGGTGCCGCCGCATGTTCTTCCTCTTCCATGAAGCCCCATTCCGGCGCGACAGGCGAAGGCGTCTGCTGGGCAAGCGTCGCTTTTTCGATAACCGGCGGAGTGAACTCCTGGTCGAGCGAAGCAAGCGAGAGATGATCCAGATTGATGTTGAACGCAGGCGCTTCCATGCGAGCAGGTGCCGGTTCGGGAGCTGGCGCAGGTGCCGGCGCGAAACCAGGCGAAGTCGGAATGTCGTCGTGCGCAAGAGGCGTATCGTTATCGTGCCAGCTGAAGTCGTCGTGCAGCGGCTGCAAATCCTCTTCCGCTTTGAACTTCAGCGAACCGAACTCGTCTTCTGGCTCGTGCGATGTTTCGTCGCCGGCCAGCAGCGCTTCCAATTCGTCTGCAAGCGTTTCCGATGCAGCGGGTGCGGCAGCGATTTCTTCGTGCACCAGCGGCGCAGCCACGATCGGCTCATGCGCGACCACTGCTTCGGCCACCGGCTCAAGCAACGGTTCCGGTTCGAACACCTGTTCTACAACAGGCGATACGGAGACGTCTTCTGCGACCGGCTCGGCAGCAACAGGCGCAGCCGACGGCGGGACTACAGGCTGCGCCAGGGGCGTTTCCACCGCGCGAGCATGCTCGGGACGCGGTGGATCGATGGCGTCGCTCTTGAGCGTCTTGGCCGCCAAATGACGTGCCCAACGCGCACGATCCCAGCCGTCCAGATGACGGCTGGCCTGCGCGTCGTTGAACACAACGGGAATATCGCCGGCAGCACCGAGCTCGTAGATCAGATCGAGCGCGGCGTCATCCACCGAGTCGTCCAGATTCACGACCAACACATTCACGCCGGCCTCGCGCAGCTTGACCACGTCGAAGCTGCTGACCGGGCCTTCGTGCGCAATCCGAGCACCATGCTCGGACAGTGCGGCGCGCAGATGACTACCCAGCTCTACATCATCGAACAGCAGCGCGACCGCAACCACCTTCTCATTCATTCATCGGCTCCTGCGCGTGCTGCTCCAATACTTCGCTGATCTGCGCCAGCAATTCGGCTTCTTGATACGGCTTGCCGAGATAACGTTCCACGCCGATGTCGAACGCGCGCTGGCGATGCTTTTCGCCGGTACGCGAGGTGATCATGATGATCGGCACGTTGCGGAAACGCGCATCGGCCTTCATCTGCGTGGCCAGCTCGTAACCGTCCATGCGCGGCATCTCGATGTCGAGCAGCATCAGGTCCGGGACGCGTTCGTGCAGTTTTTCCAGCGCGTCCAGGCCGTCCTTCGCGGTTTCCACTTCGTATTCGTGGCGTTCCAGCACGCGGCCGGTGACCTTGCGCATGGTGATCGAATCGTCGACCACCATCACCAGCGGACGCACGCGCTCTTCTTCGATCACCGGCGCGACAGTGGCGTAATCCAGGCCTTCGGCCAGGCGCTGCTCGCGACGGGCCAAGCCATGACGCACCAGCGGTGCGAGATCGAGAATCACCAGCACCGAGCCGTCGCCCATGATGGTCGCACCGAGAATGCCGGGCACCGAACTCACCTGCGGACCAACCGACTTCACCACGATTTCGCGCGAGCCGATCACGGCATCGACGCGGATCGCAGCGCGTAGTTCGCCCGAACGGGTCAACAGCAGCGGCAGCTGTTCTTCGTCACCCATACCCGGTACCAGGCCAAGCAGGCCTGCCAGATCGTGGATGGCGTAGTCGTCGCCGTTGTAATCGAACTGCGGGTTTTCTTCAGCCAGGCGCTGCGCCAGTTCATCCGGATTGATGCGCGCAACGCCTTGCACCGAAGTCATCGGGATGGCGAAGGTGGATTCGCCGATACGTACCAGGATGGCCTGCGTCACCGCCAGAGTGAACGGCAGTCGCAGCACGAAGGTGGTGCCTTCGCCTTGACGCGATTCGATGGCGAGCGAACCACCCATCGACTTGATCTCGCTGGCGACCACGTCCATGCCCACACCACGGCCGGCGAGCTGGGTGACGGTGCTGGCGGTCGAGAAACCGGTCTGGGTGATCAGCGCGAGCAACTGGTCGTCGAACAGGCGCGTATCCGGGCGGATCAGGCCGCGCTCGATCGCGCGCTTGCGAATCGCCTCGCGGTCCAGGCCTCGGCCATCATCGCTGACGCGGATCACCACCTCGGTAGCTTCGCGCGCCACACGGATGCGAACCGCACCCTCTTCCGACTTGCCGGACTTGCGGCGATCGTTCGGCGTTTCGATACCGTGCGCCACGGCGTTACGCAGCATGTGCTCGAACGGCGCCTTGATGCGGTCAAGCAGGTTGCGATCCATTTCGCCGTGCGCGCCTTCCACGTACAACTGCGCGCTCTTGCCTTCTTCCTGCGCTGCCTGACGCAGCGTGCGACGCAGGTTCGGCACCATGGTGTCGAACGGCAGCATGCGGGTGCGCAGCAGACCTTCCTGCAATTCCGAACTTACGCGGGACTGCTGGATCAGCAGTGTTTCCGCCTGACGGGTGAGTTCGTCCAGCATGCCCTGGATCGACACCAAGTCCGATACCGATTCGGCCAGCGCGCGCGAGTACTGCTGCAACTGCGAGAAGCGGTCCAGTTCCAGCGGGTCGAACACGGCAAGGCCCGCATCGCGATGTTCGCGCTGGAAGCGCGCGATGATCTGCGCTTCGGTTTCGATTTCCAGCATGCGCAGCTGGCTGCGCAGACGCGATACGGTCTGTTCGAGTTCGACCAGGTTGAAGCGGTAGGCCGAAACCTGCTGTTCCAGGCGCGAGCGATAGATCGCCACTTCGCCTGCATGGTTCACCAGGCTGTCGAGCAATTCCGCGCGTACGCGGATCTGTTCCTGCGCGGTACGGCCTTCTTCTGCCAGCGGTTCGTTGTCGGCGGGCAGCAGCGCAGGCAGATCTTCCCCACTGATTTGCGCAACCGGCGTCGGGACGGGAGCTTCCGCCACTGCAACAGGCGCAGGTACTTCGGCGACCGGTGCCGGCGTTTCTTCCACCGGGCCGCCTTGCAGCCGCGCGATCATCGCATGCGGATAGGCGATCGCCTTGCCCTGCGATACACGCTGCACCAGGCCGTGCATTTCGTCGAATGCCGCTTCGAGCGTGCCGATCAGCGGACCGGTCGCTTGCGGATCGATGCCGTGCGAGCGTTCCAGCAGGCTCTCGATCGAGTGGCTGAGGTCGCCCACCGGTGTTACGCCAGCGATGCGCGCACCACCCTTGAGGGTATGCAGCGCACGCAGCAAACCGGCCATGTGCGAAACATCGGTCGGCTCGGCATGCCATCTGGCGAGCGTGCCGTCGGCATCGTCGAGGATCTCGCGTGCTTCTTCGCTGAAGATTTCCAGCAGGTCCGGATCGATGTGACCGAAGGTCATCAGCTCGCCAGCCGGTACACGTTCTGCCGGCTGATGCTCGCCGATTTGCGGTTGCGGCGCTTCTGCAACCACGGGTTCTTCGTGATGCGGTGCCTGCGCGACTGGCTCTTCCACCGGCTGTTCGATGTCTTGCTCGACAGCGGGGTGCTCGAAAGCAACCGGTTCGACCGCTTCGGGTTCGACGGCTTCGGGCCCGACGGCAGGCGCTTCTTCGACCGTGGGTTCGCTGACCAACACATGCACGGGTGGTTCTTCGTGGGCAGGCTCTTCGTGCACCGGCTCCTGGTGCGCAAGTTCTTCGTGTGTCGATTCCTCCACCGGCTCGTTCGCGGCTTCGGAGCCGAAGTCGAGATGATGCTCGACCGCAGCCGGTTCTTCGGCCGCTTCTTCGGTAACGGGATGAAGACCGGTATCGAGTGCTTCGAGGCTGGCAAGCAGCTCGGCGAAATCAACATCTTCCGCGCTGGTCTCGGGCTCAAGGTGATGCACGACCGGCTCGGCTTCACCCGACGCTTCCGTACCGAGCGTATCAAGCAGTTCGGCGGTGTAATCCTCGTCCTTCGCGGCGGGGGATTCGACCAACGGTTCCGCAGGCGTTTCGGCCGGCGCCTCAACGGGCTCTTCGAACGCGGTGTGCGTTTGTTCGGTGTACGCCGGTTCTTCCGACTCGGCCACGCGCATTGGTTCGAACGACACCGGCTCGACGGTGTGCGGCTCGAACACGACGTGCGCCATCTGCGGTTCGGGCTGGTGATCGCGCAGCTCGGTAAGGCGTGCGATCAGCGCGGTCGCATCCGGCAACTGCGGATGCGGCGCATCGAACTGAGCCATCACTTCGTCGACCACGTCTGCGCTCTGGCGCAACAGGCTCACGCCTTCGCTCGACAGCGGTTGGCCCGCCGCGCGCAGGCGCTTGAGCAGGCTTTCCAATGGCGACAGCAACTGGATCAGCAGCGGGATGTCGACCATCGCAATGGCACCGTGCAGCGTGTGCACGGCGCGCAGCAGGCCATCGTCGACTGGCAGATCGCCCTTGGCGAAAGTCACCGCGTTGCGGATGGTCTGCAGGTACTGCGCCACTTCGCTGCGCAGGATTTCCAACAGCACCGGATCGACCGGCGGCAGCACCGGCGGGGCCATGGTTTCCACGGCCGGAGTGATCGGTGCTTCGACCGGCTGCATGGCGGCAACGGAATGATCGGTATGGGTTGCAGTCGGGATCGCATCCGTCGATACGCGCGGTACGCGGCGACGCACCACACGGCGCACGGTCTGCATGCCGGTGGCAGCAGTGATGAACTGCTCCATGCCTACATGCTCGCCGGCGGCGAGGTGATCGGCGGCCTGCATGATCGCGCTGAGCGGCACCGTCGGTACGGTGCCCTCCTTCAGCATGGAATACAGCTGCGGCAGCGCCTCGATGGCATGACCGACCAGCGCCTGCACGCCGCCGTGCGGCTGAATGCTGCCGTCCAGGACGCGGTTGAGCATGTTCTCCACGCGCCAGGCAAATTCGCCCAGCACAGCGGCGCCGACCAGGCGGCCGGAACCCTTCAGCGTGTGGAACGAACGACGGATCGGCATGAGCGCGGAGAGCTGCGTCGGATCGGTCATCCACGCCTGCTGCGCATGGCGCAGGTTGCTGATCTCTTCCTGCATTTCTTCCAGGAAGATGTCGCGGATATCGTCGTCGATGCCCTCGGTGCTGGCCTGGAAGCCGGCAGTAGTAGCCAACGGATCGACGCCCGAAACCTGCTCTTCGATTTCCTCTTCGATCTCGACCCAGTCGTCGCCTTCTTCAGCCGCATGCACATAAGCATGCGGTTCGGTCTCGACCAGATGCAGACCGGTGACATCGTGCGCGGACGGCATGGGCGTTTCGCTGCTGCCGACAAACAGCGCGGAAGCGTCTTCGCCGTGTGCGACGGTGACCGGCTCGTTGAGCGATGGTGTGGAAACTGGCGCGAACGATTCGATGGGCGCGGGCGCATGGACCGGTGGCGGCGTTGCTGCGCCGGTTTCCGGTTCGCTTTCCGGTGCCTCCTTGGGCTCCGGAGGCGGCCAGTAGCCCAATCCACCCAGGCTGTGTTCGGCCACATCCAACACATGCTCAAGACCGCCGCGATGTTCGCGTGCGGCTTCGAGGTAATACTCCAATGCGGCGACCGCGTCGGCGAGCTGGTCCATCTGCGCGCTGCTGGGAATGCGCTTGTCGATGCACAGCTCGTTGCCGATGAAACGGCCCACACCTTCGGCGATTTCCGCCGAACGCGGCGAGGACAGCATGCGCATGGCGCCGGCCACTTCGTCCATCACCGCCGGCAGGCCATCCAGATGTTCGTGTTGCCAGCCGGATTCGACGAACGCGACGATGCCGTTCTTAACCTTCCCGGTGCTGACCACCGCCTCGCTCATCAGCGTGGCGAGAATATGCCGCGCTTCGCTGCGCGGCAGCATCGTGACCTTCTGCTCTTCCTCGGGCGCGTTGTCCGCACCCAGGCTTTCGATGTGGTCGTCGAGCGACGCTTCCACATAGAGCAACGCACCCGCCACATCGAGCAGCGATTCCTCGTCGGGACTGCGCATGCGATTGGCGACTTCTTCCAGCACGCGGCGCTGTTCGTTCACCACGCGACGCGGCACGTTCAACGCGAGCATGCCCAGTGTGTCGCCGACGCGCTCAAGCACTTCGGCTTGCGCACCGAGCTGCGATGGATCGGCATCGCTCTGGCGCAGGAACAGATCCAGCGCTTCCTTCACGCGCAGCAGGTCATCCTTCAACGCGCGCGCGACGGAGTCGAGCAAAGCGCGGTTATGACCTGCCATCGAGCCGCGAGCATGTTCCAGCTCGGTGGCGTCGGGCATCAGGTTGTCGAGGTTGTACGTCTGCGCCAGCAGCGCCATCTGCGGACTGCGCTGCTTGGACTGCGCCACGATGTACAGCAGCTTGCGCGAGAGATCGTCGGCGTCGCCGCCCTGCATGGCGTTTTCGCCTTGCTCGATCAACTGGCGGATACTGCGATCGACCTTGCCGATCAGCTGGCGCACGTCAGCGGCATAGCTCTTCAGCATGCCGTGGTCGAGGCCTTCCAACACCCCGGCGGTGATCCACCACAGGCGACGGCCCGGCACGGTGCTGCAGCGCGCGGTGATCGCCGAAAGCGTGTTGCGCATGCCGGCGAGTTGTTGCTCACCGCCTTGTCCGCGGAACCAGGCCAACAACTGCTGCTGGAAGCGCAGGCGCAGTTCGTTGATTTCGGCCTTGCGACGTTGCGGATCACCGTCCGCCGCAACAGCTGGTGCCTGCGGCGGCAGCGGCATATCCAGATTCGGTGCGAACAGCGCCGCTTCGCTCAATGCTTCCTGTTCGCGGCTGGCGCGCAGTTCGTTGAGCAGCGGCAGCAGCACCACCGGCACGTCGCGATGGCCGCTGGAGAGGCGCTCCAGATAATCGGGCAGCTGCATCAGGCCGCGCATCAGCGCGGCGTAAGCGTCTTCGCGATTGCGTATGTGGTCTTCGAGCAGCGAGATGGCGAGTGTTTCCATCTCTTCGGCCACCATCGCGGCACCGTAAAGCTCGACCATGCGCAAGGTGCCCTGCACCTGGTGCAGGCTCTCGGCGCAATTGCGCATGACCTGGCGCTCGCCGGGATTGTCCACGTAGGACTCCAGCGCCTGTCGTGCGAGCGCAAGCGTCTCGTCAAGCTCGGGCTTGACCCACTGGAGCGTGGTGAAATCGATGTGGTCTTGAAGTCTCATACGCCCCCCTCAGCGGCTGCGCTCTTGGCGCCAGACACAACCGTCGAGGTTGCCCTCTTGTGAATGTCCAATAACACCTATTAGCCCGGCAGCTTGAAGTGCGCCACCGAGCGGCGCAGATCGCTGGCCAGTTGCGCCAGGTAACCAATCGATTCGGCCGTCTGGCTTGCGCCTTGCGACGTCTGCGAGGTGATTTCCTGAATCGCATTCATGGATTGCGAAATATCCGTTGCGGCGATCGACTGCTGACGCGCCGCGGCGGAGATGTTTTGAATCAGTGCGGACAAGTCGTGCGATACGCGCTCGATGTCGCCCAGCGCACTGCCGGCGTCTTCGGCCTTGCGGGCACCGGCCACCACTTCGGCGGTGGTCTGTTCCATCGAGTTCACCGCTTCGTTGGTATCGGACTGAATCGTTTGCACCAGCGTCTCGATTCGCTTCGTCGCGCTCGCGGAGCGTTCCGCGAGGCGCTGCACTTCGTCCGCCACCACCGCGAAACCGCGGCCCGCTTCACCCGCCGAGGCCGCCTGGATAGCTGCATTCAAGGCGAGGATGTTGGTCTGTTCGGCAATGTCGTTAATCAGTTCCACGATGGAGCCGATTTCCTGCGAGGACTCGCCCAGTCGCTTAATACGCTTGGACGTTTCCTGGATCTGGTCGCGGATCGAGTCCATGCCCGAGATCGTTTCACGCACCACCTCGGCACCGCGCGAAGCGATTTGCACCGAGCGTTCGGCCACGTCGGCCGATTCGGCGGAGTTCTTGGACACATCGTCCATCGAACTCGCAATCTGGTTGATCGCAGTGGTCGCCGTGCTGATGCGGTGTGCCTGCGCTTTCGCCGCATCGGCCAGATGGCGTGCGGTGGTCTGCGTTTCCTGCGCCGAGGACGACACCTGCTCGGAGGTTTCGTTAATCGTCGTCACCAGGGTGCGCAACTCGTCGATAGCGTAGTTCACCGAGTCGGCGATCGCGCCCGTGATGTCTTCGGACACGGTGGTCTTTACGGTCAGGTCACCTTCGGCGAGCGAACCCATTTCGTCCAGCAGGCGCATGATGGCCTCCTGGTTACGCTGGTTGAGTTCGGTACTTTCGCGGAAGCGGCGGCGCTGGTCGGTAACGAGCTGGAACACCAGCAAGACGGCGAAGGCCACGGCACCCAGTGCACCGACCACACCCCAGCCTACGTTCGGGAACAAGCGGCGCACCGGGAGCTGACCCACCTGCTCGGAGAGGTCGTTCGCGCGCAGCAGCACGTTCTGTGAATCCAGCGAGGCCTGGTTGCCTGCGCTCTTCACCACGGCGAGGTTGCTGGCAGCAGCCACCAGCTTGTTGACCGGATCGCTCAGCTTGTCCCAGTCGCCTTGCATCTGCGAAAGAATCTTGCGGCCATTGGCGTCGCCCAGCTGCTGCACGCCCATGCTCTGGTTGCCTTGCAGCAAGCCCTTCAGCACTTCGCCATAGCTCTGCGCGTCACGCGCCAGGCCGTCGGCGGATGCCTGAGCAGACTCGCCACCCTGCAGCACTTCCTGCACGCGGCGGATGATGCGGTCGGCCAGCAACATCTGACGCGAAGCGCCAAGCATTTCGTCCGCACTGCTGCCCTTGCGTTGCTGCAGGATTTGAACGACCTGCTCCATGTCGGAGTTGAGCGACGGCAGCTGCTTGGACAAGTCGTCCGCGCGCTGCGTCGAATCGAGCACGACGGCCTTGTTGGAAAGGATCTTGCCGATATCGCCGTCGAGCTGTTTCCAGGCATCGGCCAGTTTGCTGACAGAACGGCCGGTGGGCGTGGCGTTCTTGTCCGCATACGGCTTCATGCCGGTCTTGGTATCGCCGTTGACCAGGCGCTGCACGGCCGAATCGATGGCGTCGCGCGCGTTCTCCAGCTCAGCGAACGAATCGGCGTTACCACTGGATGCTTCCAGCGCGTATTTGGCCGTCTGCTGCGACAACACCTGGATCTGCGTGGTCAACGCAATCGCCTGGCGGTCTTCGCCGTTCTTGAGGTTGAGTAATACGAAGTCGATCGCCGCGAAGCCGATCGAAACCACCAGCAAGACGATGAGGATGGTGTATCCCCTTTCCTTGCCGACGCCCCCTGTAGTGCTCATATCTTCACCTCATCCGTCTACTGCACCGGCACGCCGCGCGTGTCGGTCAAGAATTTCTTTAAGCCCTCGCCCCGCTACGGGCGCAACCCGTGCTGACAACCACCGCTTCATCAGGCGGCTGCCTGGCGGAAATCGGGTGCACGAACCAACCTACCCATGCTGAACAACGCCAGGCGCTGTCCGTCCACTTCCACGCGGTCATCGACGAAGCGCGTCAGGCGCGGATCGTCTTCGCGCTCGGCTTCGCGGCGTTGTTCCGCGTCCACCGTGCGCTGTCCAAACACTTCGTCCACCAGCAGCGCCACGCTGCCGGCACCCTGGCGCACCACCAGCAAACGTGCGCGCTCGGAGTGCTGCGTGCGCTCGCTGAACAGGAAGCGGGCCATGTCCACGACGGGCATCAGGTTGCCGCGCACGTTCGCCACGCCCAGCAGCCAAGGCTTGGTGCCAGGCACGGGCGTGAGCGTGGGCACAGCGAGCAATTCGTTGATTTCATCGATGGCGCTTACGAACAGATAGCCGCCCGCGCGATAACCGATTCCGCGCCACAAGCCTGGCGCTTCGAAGCGCTCCTGCGTACCGGACGCGTGCGCCAACGAAAGCCGCTCGTAGCGGGCCAGGACCTCGAAGGGCGATTGGGCGGCTGTAACCGTCATGCCAACCTCACGCTGCCTTCGGCAGCAGTTCGTTGATGCATGCCAGCAGATCCTTCTCGTTCACCGGTTTGGTGATGAAGGCCTTGGCGCCCTGCCGCATGCCCCACACGCGGTCGGTTTCCATCGATTTGGTGGTGATGATCACGATCGGCACAGCAGCGGTGGCCGGGTCGCGCGTAAGCGTGCGCGTGGCCTGGAAACCGTTCATGCCCGGCATGATCACGTCCATGATGACGAGATCCGGTCGCGTGGCGCGCACGCGCTCGATGCCGTCCTCCGCATTGTTGCAGGAGTCGACACGATGCCCAGCGCGTTCGAGCATGGTGGAAAACACGCGCACGTCTGTGGGCGAATCGTCGATGATGAGGATATTGGCCACAGCTCCCCCTTCAGAGCTTTTCTTCACAACCTTTAAACCGTGCTGGCGACATGACGGTGGATGGCACCAAGCAGTTCATCGCGGGTGAACGGCTTGGTGAGGTACTGTTCCGCGCCGACAATGCGGCCACGCGCTTTGTCGAACAAACCGTCCTTCGAGCTCAGCATGATCACCGGCGTCGAACGGAATTGCGGATTGTTCTTGATGAGCGCGCACGTCTGATAGCCATCCAGCCGCGGCATCATGATGTCAACAAAAATGATGGCCGGTTTCTGGTCGGAAATTTTGGCCAACGCCTCGAAGCCGTCAACGGCAGTCAGCACCTCGCATCCTTCTTTCTTGAGCAAGGTTTCCGCCGTGCGGCGGATGGTCTTTGAGTCGTCAATGACCATGACCTTCAGACCAGCCAGGCCGTTCGTAGCTACGTTCAAGTTCACTTAACCCCCCTGCTGCCTGCCCCAGGCTCAGGTACGCCATCCAGCAAGCAGCAAACGGGCCACCCACCAGACGCTAATGAAAAATCCTGCTCAAACTTTTGTTGGGTGCTCGATCTGCGTCGGGCGCTCCGTCGTTGCTGTTTACTGCCTGGGCGGTCTTCCGTCAAGGAAAAAATCGTTGTGGTGGGGGCGCTTATCATCAAAACCGCGAACACAAATGTGAAAGAAGACCCAGAGCGTCATCTTCGGACAGAAGAGTGTCCCTGAGCGGCACATGGCAGGCATGCATCCGCGCATCCCTTGTGGCATCGAACCACCTCGGCGAACATGCACGCCCCACCCGCCACCGGAACTGCCATGCCCCGTTCGGTCGCCGTGCTGATGGATCCCATCAGCAACATCAAGATCGCCAAGGACACCACCTTCGCCCTGCTGCTGGAGGCCAGCCGCCGCGGCCGCCCGCTGTTCTACATGGAACAGGGCGATCTTGCCCTGCGCGATGGCACGCCTTGGGCAAAGCTGCGTCCACTGCGCGTGAAGGACGACCCTGCCGGCTGGTACAGCCTGGGTGAAGCGCGCTGGATCGACCTGCGCGAGATGGACACCGTGCTGTTGCGCAAGGACCCGCCGGTCGATGCGCAATTCTTGTACGACACCCTGGTGATGGACGTTGCCCAACGCGACGGCGTGCAGGTGGTGAACGATCCGCGTGCGCTGCGCGATTGCAACGAGAAAGTGTTCGCCCTGCACTTCCCGCAGTGCATGGCGCCGACCTTGGTCGGGCGCGATCCGGCTGAATTGCGCCGCTTCGTGGCCGAACATGGCGACGCCGTGCTCAAGCCGCTGGATGGCATGGGCGGGCGCGGCATCTTCCGCGTGCAGTCGGGCGACAAGAACCTCAACTCGATGCTGGAGACCTTGCTCGGCGGCGACTCACATGGCCAAGGACGCCAGTTCGCCGTGGCGCAGAAATTCATTCCGCAGATCAGCGCAGGCGACAAGCGCATCCTGATGATCGACGGCGAACCGGTGCCGTACGCGCTGGCGCGCATTCCGCAGGGCGACGAATTTCGCGGCAATCTCGCCGCCGGTGGACGTGGCGAAGGCGTGGCGCTGTCCGATCGCGATCGCTGGATCGCCGCCGAAGTCGGTCCGGAATTGCGCCGCCGCGGCTTACGCTTCGTCGGGCTGGACGTGATCGGCGACTACCTGACCGAGATCAACGTCACATCGCCGACTTGCGCCCGCGAACTGGACAAGCAGTTCGGGCTTAATATCGCCAGCATGCTGTTTGACGCTCTTGAGACCAGGCTTGCCTTGGGGACGCTCTGATCCATTCTGCGTAGGTGGCATGATGTCCAGAAGGCTTGCAGGCTGTGTTGCGCTGCGCAGGGCAGACTGGCCGTCTGTTCAAGCCGCGCGGCACAGCCTGCGAGCCTTCTGGACATCACCCCGTCAATTTTAATCAATGCGTGGGGGCCGGCCCTGTCTGTCCGCATGCCTTCGGTCCATCGTCTCGACAGACAGCCAGTCTGCCTTCGCCGATGGTCCTACGGCCTGCGAACAGACAGGGCCGGTGACACCTGCGCAGAATGGAACAGAGCGTCCCTAACGTGAATGCTGTAGCCCGCCGCCCCGGCGACAACAAGATCGGGGCCACCTTTGTTTTTTCGCTGCTGGTCCATGGCCTGCTGCTGTTTGGCATCGGCGTCAGCTTGGTGGCGACGCATCCAGCGCTGCCCACGCTCGACGTGACGCTGGTGAACGTTGCCAACAGCGAAGCGCCTGATAAAGCGGATTTCCTGGCCCAGGCTAACAACAAGGGGGGCGGCGAAAGCGACAAGTCGCAGCGTCCCTCGCAGCCGTTCTCCGGATTGCTGCCGATGCCGAGCCAGGGCGTTGCGCCGCAGCCGGTGCAAGCTGCAACGCCCTCGCCGCAGCAAGCCACCGACCAGCGCATGCTCACCACCACTGCGTCAGGCAGCTTCAGCGTCAACAGCGACAACACGAAGAACACACGGGATACGCCGGACACCGCTACGGCTGACGAGGCACGCATCGAACAACAAGCTGCACAACTTGCTGCCGAAGTGCGCCAGCAAGCGCAGGCCTACGCAAAACGTCCGCACAAGAAATTCATCTCGGCCAGCACCAAGGAATATGCCTACGCTGCGTACATGCGCGGCTGGGTGGATCGCGTCGAGCGAGTGGGCAATCTCAATTACCCACAGCAAGCGCGCGACCAGCAATTGCATGGCGACGTGATTCTCACCGTCGGCCTGAATCGGGATGGCAGCATCCATGACATCGACGTCACAAAGAGCTCCGGCTACGGCGTCATCGACAAAGCGGCCATCGCCATCGTGAAATTATGCGCACCGTTCCCCCCGCTGCCGCCGGACAGCAAGGAAAAGGTGGACATTCTGTACATCACGCGTACGTGGGAGTTTCAGCCGGGCGATGTGTTGAAAACGCGGTAGGCCAATAGAACAACGTAAAGAAGCACGCACGCGCTTCGGCTTGCTGATTGGCAGCGCCTCTATACGAACGCCTCTGGGCGAGATTGGTTGGCACTCAAGGTAGTCGCCGCTCGTGCCACGTGATCCGCATTGTTCACATTGTTTTGAAAAGTGTTTCGGGCCAGGTTCCCGTGCAAATTTGGACGTCTATCGTTGCTCGCGGTCAAATAACCGCTATCGTCGTTAGTACCTATGAGATGAGAGAGTTCGTGCGAGACGATCTCACTCTGGTTTTCTAGCGACATGTTGCGTATCGCATTTGGATTGAAAATCATGCTCCCGCTAGCCGGAAACGCCTGAGCTGCCGTACCAGGGCTCGTTGCTCCTACGCGAACGTTACGAAACCCGTTTCTTATGGTCGACATCAACGCGCGATATGTACCTTCGAGCTTACTCTTGAGCGCATTTCGACCCTCTTGAGTAAAGATCGTGTGGCCGAACAGCTTGTCCATGACGCGAGCAGTCTTGCTGTCCCACGGCTTGTCTATGTTGTCCAGCGCGCCTTCAATTTTTCCTTTCGCGGCGTAAAAAGCGTCCTTAAGTTTCTCGAAAAGACCGGCGCCGTCCCGCGTAGATTCCCTTGAGTTCGGCTGTCCTGGCTGTGCTTCTCGTCCTCCTTCAGCGCCCCCTCCCCCCTGGGCGCCGCCTCTGCGCCCGCCACCTCCTGCTTGAGCACCGCCCCCTCGTTGAGCACGCCCTCCACGCTCTGCCTGGGGCGGCTGCGTCTCCTGCGATGGCAGCTTATTTATAGCCAGCCACCTATTCCCTTTCTTGCCAGGCCGGTCGAGTATCCCGATCGCTTGCCCTGTCTGTGCATCCAGCACTTGCCAAGTCATCGTGCGGGGGTCGAAATTCCCAACCTGATAGATATCGCCATTCGCCATTCTGATGAAATAATTCTTGCTTCCGTCAGCATTTAGACGCGTATACACACCGTTTTGATCGGGTTGCAAATCTTTTCCTGTTTTGGCGTCCATCAGATTGCCCGGAGCCACCCGATATTTGCGTAAGTCCAGGCTATCTGTTGCTTGGGGAAATACTGAAGTGCCCGGCGCTGCTGTAGGAAACCCTGGGAATCGATTGATCGAATTGGGCGGCGGAGAAACCGCTGAATTTACCCCGTAACCGGAGTTATACATGTTTGCGCCCGCTTGTCCGTAACCGAGCCTTGATTGATGGTAAGACGGCGCATTGATGGACATAGCGGCCTCCAAACGATTCTTTCCAGAAATTTTGAAGGACCGCGGGCAACATCGAGGTGGTGCATACTGATTTCTGATCTCGTGATGCAGCTGTGCTGCGACACCGAGACCACCACAACACGGCCTGTCGACCCCGCTCAAAAGAGACCGCTCTTTGCGAAAGCCGAGGCACTTTAACTTTCGGTTTTTGAGTTCAGCGCGCTAGTCGCTGTCGAAATTGGCTAATTTTTCGTGAAGCCTGCCGGCTTCTTGGCGCATCGGACAGACTGATAGCAGACAGACTGATAGAATGCGCCCATGCCAACCAACTCGCCCCAGTCCTTCGCCGGCCAGTTCCTGATTGCAATGCCCAGCCTGACCGAACCGCCGTTCTCCCGCGGAGTGGCCTTCATCTGCCAACATGACGAAGATGGTGCAGTGGGACTGTTGGTGAACCAGCTTTCCGAGTACCGGTTCGGCGACGTGCTGGCGCAGATGAAGCTCGACTGCAAAGATCTGGAACTCGCCGACGCGCCGGTGCTGATCGGCGGCCCGGTGCAGCAGGAGCGTGGCTTTGTGCTTCACCGTGAGCACGGCCATTGGGAATCGAGCTATCGCATCAATGGGAACTGGTCGGTGACCACTTCGCGCGACATCCTGGTCGCCATGGCATCCGGCGAAGGCCCGGGCTTGGCACTGATGGCGCTGGGCTATTCGGGCTGGGGCGCAGGCCAGTTGGAGCAGGAGCTAAAGGACAACACTTGGCTCACCGCCGAAGCCAACGAGCGAGTGATCTTCCACACACCACTAGAAGAGCGCTGGAGCGCTGCGGCCGGCCTGGTCGGCATCGATCCACTGCAACTCCCCGGCTACGCGGGCCACGCATGAGCTGCGTTTTCGGCTTCGACGTCGGCAGCAAGCTCATCGGCGTCGCGGTCGGCAATCGCATCACTGCGAGCGCCCGCGCCATCGCCACCATTCCCATGCGCGACGACACGCCCGACTGGGCGGCGCTCGACACACTGCGTGGCGAATGGCTGCCCGAAAGCTTCGTGGTGGGGCTGCCACTCACGCTCGATGGCGCAGAGCAGGCATCCAGCCAACGCGCACGCCGCTTCGCCGAGCGTTTACGCGAACGCTACCGCGCACCGGTGAATCTGGTCGACGAACGCCACAGCTCGCGCGAAGCCGCGCAACGCTTTGCTGAAGCGCGCTCCGCCGGATTGAAACGCCGCAGCGACGCCGCACAGCTCGATGCCGAGGCTGCCGCAGTGATTCTCGAACGCTGGTTACACGAAGCCGCATAACAACATCAAAAAGGCCATCGCCATGATTTCACGCTTGCGCCACCTCACCACCCTGGAAAACCTGCCGCGCGATTGCATCGAACGATTGCTGGACAAAGCCATCATCATGCGCGACGCCTGCGCACACGGTACGCGCAAGCTGGATCTGCTCAACGGGCGCACCATTCTTAATCTGTTCTTCGAGCCATCCACGCGCACACGCACTTCATTCGAATTGGCGGCCCGCCGCCTGGGCGCGGACGTAATCAATTTCGACATCGGCTTTTCCTCCACCGCCAAGGGCGAGGAACTGTTCGACACCTTGCACACGCTGGAAGCGATGCATCTGGACGCCATCATCGTGCGCCACAAAGTGTCGGGCACACCGGACGAACTGGTGCGCCATGCCATGAGTGGCGTGTCGGTCATCAACGCCGGCGACGGTAATCGCGCACATCCCACGCAAGGTTTGCTCGACGCACTCACCATTCGCGAGCACCGCCCCGATTTCAGCCAACTCACCGTCGTGATTTGCGGCGACGTGAAGCATTCGCGCGTGGCACGCTCGGACGTGCATGCCTTCACCAAGCTGGGCGCGCGCGAAGTGCGCCTGTGCGGACCGGCATCCCTGATGCCGACCCAGGAGGAATTTCCCAGCTGCAAGCTTTATGACAACTTCGACCAGGCGATTGAAGGCGCCGACGTGGCGATCACGCTTCGCCTGCAGAAAGAGCGCATGGCCAGCATCGAGCTGCCGGACGAAGCGGCGTACTTCCGTGAGTACGGACTGGACAGCCGCCGCCTGGCCAAGGCTGCGCGTGGTTGCCTGGTGATGCATCCGGGCCCGATCAACCGCGGCATCGAAATTGCTCCCGAGGTGGCCGACGGCTCGCAGTCGCGCATCCTTGAGCAGGTAGGTAATGGCGTGTTCGTGCGCATGGCCGTCCTGGGCGAAATGCTGGCGCGCTGATACTTGCTGCGGTAGCCCAGTAGCCTGGGCTGAGGCGTAGCCCGCTGATGTTTCCCGGAGGAGTGAAGCGCGGCAATCACTGCGGCAACGCATCAAAGCAGGCATAATGCCGCGGTTAAACACGACACCCCTGGGGATGAATATGCGTAGACCCAAGCGCGTGCTGGCGCTGGCGTTCTCCGGCTTGCTGCTGGCCGCCTGCTCGCACAAAGACAAGGATGCCCCCCTGGCCTTCGCGCCGGCGGATACCCCTTATGTGATCGCCAACCTGGACGTGCTGGACGACAGCACGCGCAAGGCCATCCTGGCCCAGGTCGATGCGGAAATGCCTGCGCAAGTCGCGCAGATGAAAGCGCAGGCCGACCAGTTGGCCGAGAAAGATCCGGACATGGCGAAGTACCTGCGCACGGTTGCCAGCGAATTCGACGGCAAGACCGCCGAACAAATAGTCCAGGAAACCGGCCTCAACCCCAAGGGCTACATGGCGCTGTACGGCCTGGGCCTTTCGCCAGTGCTGCGCATGGAGCTGGCGGACGCGAATGCATTCCAGCAATTCGTCGCCAAGCTGCAGAGCGATTACGGCAAGAAGTTCGAAACAGCGACACTCGGCACGCAGAGCTATCAGCGTTACGTTGCGCCGACTTCGCACCTGCAGTTCATCATTGCGGTGGTCGGCAAGCACGCCGTTCTCGCCATGCTGCCGCAGGACGCCGCCCAGCCGCTGCTACGCCAGGCGCTAGGCCTGGATCGTCCCACCAAGAGCGTGCAGGACACTGATCGCCTTGCCGACCTGGCCAAATCCAAGGGCTATGCCAAATGGGCCGTCGGCGAAATCGACGTGACGCGCCTGTTGCCGTTGCTCATCGGTGGCCAGGATCCGCTGGCGCAGTCGCTGCAGAAGATCCGCGCGGAAAACGAATCGGCCAAGACCGGCGAGCCGGTGGCCAACTTGATGCAGGTGTCGCCTAGCTGCCAGGGTGAAGCCGACCGCATGGCTGCCCGCGTGCCGAAGATGAGCATGGGCTACACCACGCTGGACGAAAAACATCGCGACATGCGCTTTGACGTGTCGTTGGCCAACGACATCGTCAGCGCGTTCAGCGGCCTGAAAGTGGAGTTGCCCGGTCTCGGCAGCGATCCCACCGCGCCGTTCGAGATGAGCCTAGCGTTGCCGATACAGCAAATCCGCACGTTCTGGAGCGCGCAGGCGCAAGCGGTGGCGGACAAGCCGTTCACCTGCCCCATGCTGGATAACCTCAACGAAACCTTCAGCAGCCTGGGCGACGCCATGCAGAAGGCCGCCGTGCCGCCGATCGGCGACATGCTTGGCCTGCACATTGCCCTGGACAGCTACACACCGAACCCCGGTGGCGGCATGCCGAAGGCCGCCGGCCGCCTGGTGATCGGCACCAACAACCCTGCCGGCCTGCTGGCGATGGCGCAGGTCACCAGCCCCATGCTCAGCGGCGTGAAGCTCACCGGCGACGGCAAGCCCGCTACGCTGCCTGCTCAGCTCACCAACGCGCTGGGTGAATCCGGCTGGGCCGCCATGGGCAGCAAGTCCATCGGCATCGCTGTCGGCACCAACGAAGACAGCAAGCTCGCCGACACGATCAAGCAGCAAGGCGGCGACGCCGGTGAGCTGATGCGTATGCGTCTGGACGGCGATATGTACGCCAACTGGATCAGCCTGCTGCAACAGCGTGCCGAAAACGCCGCCGCCATGGCCGCCACCATGAATCCGGACGATGGCAAGCCGCAGAACGACGAGAAGACGGCCATCGCCAACACCAAGGCGCAATTCGAGGCGATGAAGTCGGAAGCCGCGCGCATCAAAGCCATCGGCATGCGGGTGCAGATGCAGGATCAGGGCCTGGTGATTACCACGCATACGGAGATGAAGTGACGGTTAGTCACTGACATCGCCCACAAAAAAAGGAGCCGCAAGGCTCCTTTTTTTGTGGGCGATCGTAGAGCCTTCGTCTAGCGCCGCAGGAACCCGCCGCCAAGTCCATTTTGATTGCTGCGATCCTCTTCCAACTCCACGCCTTCCAAACCTTGCGAAAGCGTATGCGCATCGCCGCCCTGCGATAGCTTGATGCGCAGGCGCACTTCGTTGGAGCTGTCGGCGTGGCGCAGGGCATCTTCGTAGCTGATCTCGCCGGCCTGATACAGCGTCACCAGGCTCTGATCGAAAGTCATCATGCCGAGGTTGGAGGATTCCTTCATCACTTCCTTCAGCTTGTGGATCTCGCCCTGGCGGATGTAATCCTGCACCAGCGGCGTACCGAGCATCACTTCCATCGCCACGCGACGCGCCTTGCCGTCCGGCGTGGGAATCAGCTGCTGCGCAACGATGCCCTTCAGGTTCAAAGACAAGTCCATGAACAACTGCTCGCGACGATCTTCCGCGAAGAAGTGCAGGATGCGGTCGATCGCCTGGTTGGCGTTATTGGCATGCAGCGTACATAGGCACAAGTGACCGGTTTCGGCGAAGTTGATTGCGTACTCCATCGTTTCGCGCGTACGCACTTCGCCGATCAGAATCACGTCGGGCGCCTGGCGCAACGTGTTCTTCAGCGCGTTTTCCCAACTGTCGGTATCGATGCCCAGCTCGCGCTGGGTAATGATGCATCCCTCGTGCTTGTGCACGTATTCGATCGGGTCTTCGATGGTGATGATGTGGCCGGTCGAATTCTGGTTGCGATAGCCCACCATCGATGCAAGCGACGTGGATTTACCGGTACCGGTCGCACCCACGAAGATGATGATGCCTCGCTTGGTCATCGCCAGTTGTTTGATGACCGGCGGCAGGCCCAGTTCTTCGATGGTGGGAATCTTCGATTCGATCCGGCGCAGCACCATGCCCACGCAGTTGCGCTGGTAGAAACACGACACACGGAAGCGGCCCACGCCTTGTGCCGAGATCGCGAACTGGCACTCGTGCGTTTTTTCGAACTCCTCGCGCTGCGCGGGCGTCATGACGTTGATCACCATGTCGCGCGACTGCTGCGCCGAGAGCGGGCTCTGCGTGATCGGCACAACGCGGCCCTGCACCTTCATCGATGGCGGCACGCCGGCTGTAATGAACAGGTCCGACGCCTTCTTGTGGACCATTAACTTCAGGAATGAGGTGAAATCGAATTCGCTCATGGCGGGCTCCCGTAGGGGCGTTCCCTATTCACTTGAATACTTCTTTGTTCTTGGCGTACCCGATCGCCTGCTGCTTCGCGATCAAACCGCGCTTCACCAGGTCGAGCAGGTTCTGATCCAGCGTCTGCATGCCGTACTGCTGGCCGGTCTGGATGGAGGAATACATCTGCGCCACCTTGTCCTCGCGGATCAGGTTGCGGATGGCGGGAATACCCACCATGATTTCGTGCGCGGCGATACGGCCACCGCCTACTTTCTTCAACAGCGTTTGCGAAATCACCGCGCGCAGCGATTCGGACAGCATCGAGCGCACCATCGGCTTTTCGCCGGCGGGGAACACGTCGATGATGCGATCGATGGTCTTGGCCGCCGAACTGGTGTGCAACGTGCCAAACACCAAGTGACCGGTTTCCGCGGCGGTGAGCGCCAGGCGGATGGTTTCCAGGTCGCGCAACTCGCCCACCAGGATGTAGTCAGGGTCTTCGCGCAGTGCGGAACGAAGCGCTTCGTTGAAGCCATGCGTATCGCGATGCACTTCGCGCTGGTTCACCAGGCACTTCTGCGAGGTGTGCACGAATTCGATCGGATCCTCGACGGTGAGGATGTGCGCGTATTCGTTCTTGTTGATGTGATCGACCATCGCCGCCAGCGTGGTCGACTTGCCCGAACCGGTCGGGCCGGTCACCAGGATCAAACCCTGCGGCTGCTCGATCAGCTCGCGGAAAATCTTGGGACAACCCAGATCATCCAGCGTGAGCACTTCGGAGGGAATGGTACGGAACACCGAACCGGCGCCGCGGTTCTGGTTGAAGGCGTTGACACGGAAGCGCGCGAGGCCCGGAATCTCGAACGAGAAGTCGACCTCGAAGAATTCTTCGTAGTCGCGGCGCTGCTTGTCCGACATGATGTCGTAGATCAGCGAGTGGACTTGCTTATGATCCAACGCGGGGATGTTGATGCGGCGCACGTCGCCGTCCACGCGGATCATCGGCGGCAAGCCGGCCGACAGATGCAAGTCGGACGCCTTGTTCTTCACCGAGAAGGCAAGCAGTTCGGCGATATCCATCTGATGTTTTCCCCTAGAAACCGATCGTCTTGGTCGAAAGCAGGCCGCAATCAGAACGACGGCAGATCACCTGGACAGATGCGCCAGCGGGCAAACCTGCCCCGCCATTCCCCCGATCCTTTGCAGCGACCCCGATACTACTCGCGCGGCGGGGCGGGCAGCCAGTCTTGCGGTGACCTAATTGCGGGCGCCAGCACAGAAAAGTTGAAAACCGGGAACAGGAAAGAGCAACGGGAACATCGGGATCGCTGCCTATTTGTCAGCTACCGTCCCTTCACATTTTCTGGGGATAAGCATTCCAGGGAACTGAAGCCGCCCGCAGCCTTATTCCTGCGCGCACCCCATTCCCTGTTCCCCGTTCCCTGTGGTCCAGTAAGGTATAGGCCCGCAAAACCCTGGAATCACCCATCACATGACCCGTATCGCATTCATCGGCGGCGGCAACATGGCAAGGAGCCTGATCGGCGGCCTGCTCAAGACCGGCGTACCGGCCGCCAACCTGCGCGTAGCCGAGCCCCTGGCACAGGCTCGTGAAAGCCTGGGGCGCGATTTTGGCGTTGCCACCTTCGACGACAACCGACTTGCCGCGGCCGAGGCCGAAGTGCTGGTGCTGGCAGTGAAGCCGCAGGTGATGCCAGCGATCCACGCTGAGCTGCGCGATACCTTGCAGCGCAACCGCCCCCTATTGATTTCCATCGCCGCTGGCGTGCGCATCGACCAATTGGAACGCTGGTTCGGCAATCTGCTGCCAATCGTGCGCTGCATGCCCAACACGCCCGCCCTCATCGGCGCGGGCGCCACCGGGCTGTGCGCCAACCTGCGCGTAACTCCGCAACAGAGGGAACAGGCACAGCACATCCTGGACGCCGTCGGCATCACACGCTGGATCGACGAGGAGGCGCTGATGGATACGGTCACCGCCATCTCCGGCTCCGGCCCCGCCTACTTCTTTGCCCTGGTCGAGGCGTTGGAAGATGCCGCCGTGGCGCAAGGCATGCCGCGCGAGACGGCACGCATCCTCGCCACGCAGACCTGCCTGGGTGCCGGCCGCATGCTGGTGGAAAGCAACGAGGCACCTACCGTGCTGCGCCAGCGGGTCACCTCGCCCAACGGCACTACCCAGGCTGCACTGGAAAGTTTCAGTGCCGACCAACTGCCGCGTGTCGTGGCTCGCGCCGTGGCTGCCGCCACTAAGCGTGGCGCGGAACTAGCCGCTGCGCTGGACGAGGATTGATTCATGTCTTATCTGCTCGGCGCTCTCGCGTTTCTGGTCCAGGTGGTGTTCGGCGCTATCGCCACGCTCTTTCTGGTTCGCTTGCTGGCGGAAGCTAATCGTGCGGACTTCCACAATCCGCTCAGCCAGTTCGTCTATCGCTACACCAATCCGGCGTTGGCACCCATTCGCCGCGTGCTGCCGAACTGGCGGCGCATCAATCTGGCTGCGCTGTTTATTCTGCTGATCACCTTCGTGGTCGAGCGCACCTTGATTTCCGTGCTGGATGGCACCCTTCTGCCATGGTTGAGCCTGCTGGTGATCTCGCTGGCCGATCTGCTCAGGTTCGTGCTGCTGTTCTATGTTGTGGTGATCTTCGGCTGGTCGTTGCTCAGCATGTTTGCGCCTGATCAATACAACCCGCTGTATCGGCTTGCGAGCACGATCGTGCAACCGGTGTTGCGCCCCTTGCGCGGCAAGCTGGTGGTGGGGAGCATCGATTTTTCTCCCACCGTCGTCATCATCGTGCTGCTGCTCGCCATGCAGTTGATTGCTGCCCCCTTGTTCGATTTTGGTGTAAGTCTGGCGCGGGGCGGGTAAGGACATCATGCCGAAGCGGTCGCTCCTGCTTTGTCTCGGCCTTGTCTTCAGTACATCGGCTGGATCGCAGCAGGAGCCGCCGGAAGTTGTTTTGCATGGCACGGTCACTACGCAAAGCGGTGAGCATCCCGCTTGGTTCACGCTGATGTGCACGCAAGGTTCCGGCGGCGCGTTGTCCTTGCAACTATCGGTGATGAGCGAGACTGCGCCAGGCTTCCCTTTCGATGCGTTTGAAGGGCCGCGCGCGCCGGCATCGTTTCAACCCAGTGCAGAGTTGCGGGCAGGAAGACAATCGTTTGGGCAAGTTGCCGTATCAGGTTGGTACGGCGGCGATGGTCCGGGCGTGTTCGTGTTCGGCATCGCCATCACGCCGGGGCAACACAACGCGGCAGCCAGTGCGACGATGGCGTTGAGCAAACCAGGCGTGACGTTTAGCTGGATCCAGAACAGCGGCAATGCACAGACACCACCACTAGTCGCGCAATTTATGCCGGACGCCGTGCAGAGCCGAGAGCTACACCGAATAGCTGCGCCATGCCTGCCTCATCGTTGATTCGCAGGTTGGGTTACCCCGGACTTTATCCGGGGGTAACCCAACGATTGTCATCCCTGTCTACGCGCCCATTCGGCGATCACGGCATGAATCGCATCCAGCCCATCGAACAAAGCGGCAGGACCGGGCTGCAGGATGATGGGCGATTTGATTTCGCGCATGTCGCCGTTGCGTACCGCAGGAATGGTTTCCCAGCCGGGACGCGCCGCCACGCGTTCGGGACGAAAGCGCTTGCCGCACCATGAGCCGAAGATGATGTCCGGCGCCGCATCCACCACCCTGGAAGGATCTTCGAGAATGCGATGCTTCGCCAACGGCTCGCCAGCCTGGTGGGGAAACACGTCATCGCCGCCAGCAATGCGCACCAGCTCGGCAACCCACCGGATGCCGGTAATCAGCGGCTCGTCCCATTCCTCGAAATAGATTTTCGGCCGCCGAGGAAGACGGTCCGCTGCGGCGCGCACGTCGGCGATGTGCTGCTCAGCCTGGCGTGCATAGATTTCAGCCTTGCCTGCCGCACCTACCATGGCACCGAGCCGGCGAATGTAAGCAAGAATGCCGTCAACGCTGCGGTGATTGCTAATCCACACTTCGATGCCGGCACGAATCAGCTCGCGCGCGATATCCGCCTGGATATCGGAAAAACCGATCACCAGATCAGGTTGCAACGCAAGGATTTCATCGAGCTTGGCGCTTGTGAATGCCGATACTTTCGGCTTCTCTTTGCGCGCGCGGGGGGGGCGCACCGTGAAGCCGGAAATACCGACGATGCGGTGTTCCTCACCGAGTGCGTACAGCACTTCGGTGGGCTCTTCGGTGAGGCAGACGATGCGATGGGGAAAAGGATCGTGTGTCGACATGCAGAGAACACTAATGCCCAAGCACGGTGACCGTCACCTTGCGCTGATGCGGATCCACGCGGTGCTCCCACAAGTAGATGCCTTGCCACGTTCCCAACTGCGGTTTGCCGCCATGCACGGGAAGGGTCAGGCTCACGCCGGTAAGGATCGCGCGCACATGCGAAGGCATGTCGTCAGGCCCTTCGGCATCGTGCTGAAAGATGGCATCGCCATCGGGCACGGCACGTGTGAACCAGCGCTCCAGATCGGCACGCACGGTCGGGTCGGCGTTCTCGCTGATCAGCAGCGAACAACTGGTGTGCGTGGTGAAGATGTTGACGATACCGGTATGCACGCCGCTGGCCGCCACCAGCTCAACCACCTTGTCGGTGATCTCACTGAAGCCACGGCCGCGCGTATGCACGGTGAAGGCGTTCTGGGCGACATGTTCCGCAGGTGTGGCTCGGCTCATGGCGCGTTCCTCTTCATGGATATAGCAATCGGCTGGTCCAGGTCTGGCCGTGGCGGTCCCAGCGCACGCGTTCGTGCAAGCGGAAGTTGGCGCCATACCAGAATTCGATCATGTCCGGCTCCACTACGTAGCCGCCCCAATGCGCCGGGCGCGGCACATTGCTGTTTGCAAATTGCTGCTCGTAATGGGCAACACGCTGCTCGAATGTATCGCGCGTAGCCAAGGTCTGCGATTGCAGTGAAGCCCACGCGCCAATCTGGCTGCCGCGCGGCCGGCTGGCGAAGTAAGTGTCGGATTCCTCCGCTGCGACTTTGCGCGCCAAGCCCTCCACACGTACTTGCACGCCCTCGCGAAGGCGCTTCCAGTGAAAACATAGGGCGACCTGGGAATGAGCGTCGATCTGCACGCCCTTGTCGCTCTGGTAGTTGGTGAAGAACCGAAACCCCCGTTGGTCCGCCCCTTTCAGCAGTAGGATGCGCGAACTGACACGGCCCGCGGCGTCCACGCTGGACAGAGTCATGGCAGTGGGCTCAGGATCGCCACTGGCCACGGCTTGGTCCAGCAGAGTGTTGAAAGTGTCAAGAATCTCAGGTTTCAGCATAGGGTCTTGAATCGTGGTCGATGCACGTCATGATTACGCGATGAAGGATGATGCTAGCACGCAAAACGAAGCCCTCGCCGGGCATCTGCTGGATCATTACGCCGGTCGCATCGCGCGAACGCAGCGGCCGTACGTGCTTGGCCTGTCGGGCCTGCAGGGAAGCGGCAAGAGCACCCTTGCTCGGGTGATCAAGACCCAGGCCGAGCATCGCGGCTGGCCCACTGAGGTGCTGGCGCTGGATGACTTCTACTACTCGCGCAGCGAACGCGAGGCGCTGGCCCATCAGGTGCATCCGCTGCTGCGCACACGCGGCGTACCCGGCACCCACGAAATCGAACTGCTGCTGTCCGTGTTGACTGCCCTGCCCCATGCCTCGGACAAATTTCCGGTGACTTGGCCGCGTTTCGACAAGGGCCGCGACACGCGCATGCCGCCTTCACGTTGGCCGCACACCAACCGTCCGCCACGCTTGGTGGTGATGGAAGGCTGGGCGCTGGGCCTGAGGCCGCAACTGGAAAGGGCGCTGGAAGAACCGGTCAACGATCTGGAACGCACCGAAGACGCGGACGGCCGTTGGCGTCACTGGGTCAACAAGCAATTGCGCGCCTATCAGCCGGTATGGCGCAAGCTGGATGCGCTGATCGTGTTGCAAGCCCCCAATTGGGAAGTGGTGAGCGAATGGCGCAGTGAAACCGAGAAGGAATTGCTGGCACGCGGCGCGCCGCTGGCGATGGATGCCAAAGCCATGAAGCGGTTTCTTGCGCACTTCGAACGACTCAGCCGGCATGCACTCGCCACCCTATCGGCGCTGGCGGATACCTGCGTCGAATACGACACGCAGCATCATGTGATGGGCCTCAGCCACAGCTGAAAAAAAGCCGCTTTCAGCCGTAGTACACGCGGTTCCGCGCGGGGTATTTCGGAAATGTTCTATTGTTCGAATATTCCGCCCACCCATAATCGATACACAGCAATGCTCAGTGAAAGCGAATTGTCTTCGACAGTTCGCCCGAACTCTTTTTACCGGCGCCGGCCCTGACAGCCCATTCTGCTACACACATATAGGACGCTGCCTAGTCGCCAAACGATCCACGGCCCAGCCAGCAGCGTGACCATAAACATTCATAGCTGCGCATCATGCCCACGAAATTCCTCAATGCCACCTCTCCCTCCGGCCAACGCACCATACGCGTTGTCCTTGCGGACGATCATCCGCTGTTGCTCGCCGGCCTTGTGCACGAATTGCAAGGACGGGCCGACATTCGCATCGTCGGTTCCGCCGCGAATTCCACGGCGTTGATCGAATTGCTGGAAAGACACGCCATTGACGTGATCATCTCCGACTACGCCATGCCAGGCGGCGGTTATGGCGACGGCATCACGCTGTTCGGTCTGCTGCGGCAACGCTTTCCGAGCGTACGACTCATCGCGCTCACCATAATGAGCAATGCCGACGTGATCCGCTCACTGCTTGCGCAAGACGTCAGCTGCATCCTGAGCAAGGCCGATCCGCTGGAATATCTCACCACTGCGCTGTACGCCGCACTCGCCGGCAAGCGCTATCTCTCGCCCGGCATCGAAGCCATCGTGCATCGGCACGGCATTCAAGGCGGCACTTCGACTTCACGCATGCGCCAGTTGTCCACGCGCGAACTGGAAGTGGTGCGACTGTATGTATCGGGTCTCACCATCAGCGAAATCGCTGCACGCCTACATCGCAGCAAGCAGACAGTGAGCACGCAGAAAATGAGCGCGATGCGCAAGCTCGGCATCAGCCGCGATGCAGACCTCATCAAATATGGCATCGAGGAACATCTGACCTCCCACAGCGCCGAACCGCACTCCGAGCCGAAGTTCCTTTAAGGATGCTCTGATCTATTCCACGTACCCGTCACCGCACTGTATGCGCCTATCGCTGCGCCCCAGTGGCGAAGGCAGACTGGCCGTCTGTCTAGACGCTGGGGCGCAGCGATACGCGCATACAGTGCGGCCCCAACCTCATGAATTTAAATGACGGAGTGACATCCAGAAGGCCCGCAGCCTGCGCCGCGTGGCTTGAACAGACGGCCACGCAATACACCCTGCGCGCCTTCTGGACGTCATGCCGGGTGCGCGGAATAGATCAGAGCATCCTTAACTTTGCGAAAGACCCCGCAGACATTCGGCATATCCCACCCGCGAATCCGGCCAACGCAACTGAAAACCGCTGGCGCGAAGCCGGGCATTGCTGAGCCGCTTGCTGCCAATGCCTACAGGTGCAGGGCCATCAATGACCGGCGGCGCACCGGCCAAAGCCGCTAAATGATCGTAGAGAACGTCAAGGGGCAACGGCGTATCGTCGACGCCCACATATACCTGCTGTGGGTTACGCAACGCGAGCAGATGCACGATCGCTGCAGCGGCATCATCGACGTGCATGCGATTTGCCCAATGCCGCTGCTCGCGCGGCGCACGCGCCTGTCCCGCACGCAAACGATCGATCAATTGCAACTTTCCCGGCCCATAAAGGCCGGCCAAGCGCAGTACTACCGCTTCGATCGGCTGATTCGATAGCCACTGTTCCGCTTCCCACAGCACTTGCCCGCTGAAACCTTGCGGGGCAGGCGGCGTGAGTTCATTCACCCATTCGTCGCCGTGTTCGCCGTACACGCCGCTGGATGAGACGAACAGCACGCGTTTCAACGAAGCCACATCCAATGCCTCCAGCACATGGTGCAACCCTTTGACGTACACCGCTCGATAGGCTTCCGGTTCGCGCGCCCGCGGTGCCGGGGCGTACACCAGTTGGGTGATTCCTGGCGGGAGCGCAGCGAGCGTTTCCGGACAAGTCAGATCAGCCGCCAGCCAGCGGATACCGTCATCGCTGCCCGGAGGATGGCGGCGCACGGCATACACCTCATCGCCCTGCTTCAGCAGCAGGTGTGCGGCGCGTTCACCCAAATCACCGCAGCCAGCGATCAAAATCCGTTCGGACATCTTGCTACTATCCACGCATGAACCCTTCGTGCAACCTGTTCCTGATCGGCCCTACCGGCGCCGGCAAGACCTCGATCGGCCGGCAGCTCGCCGCCCGCTATGGTTTGCCGTTCGTCGATCTCGACCAGGAAATCGAGCGCACCACCGGCGTTTCCGTCAGCACTATCTTCGACATCGAAGGCGAAACCGGTTTTCGGCGACGCGAGCGCGCGCTGCTGGAAGAGTTTAGCGGTCGGCACGGCGTGCTGTTGGCAAGCGGTGCTGGCGCAGTGCTCGATCCTGCCAACCGCCGCACATTGAAAGAGCGCGGCTATGTCGTGTGGCTGCAGGCCACGGTGCCGGTGCAGTTGCGGCGGCTTGCGCTCGACACCTCGCGTCCATTGCTGGCCGATACCGATCGTCAACGCAAACTGGAAGCGATGGCCGAAGCACGCACCTTGCTCTATGAAGAAATCGCCGACCTGATCATTCCGCCCGGCCACGAACAGGAAGGCGTGGCCGTGGCCAGCGAACGCTGCATCGCGCTTATCGATCGGCATTGGAACCAGCAAGCCGCATGAACACCAGTACGACTACAGCTTCGGAAACCATCCAAGTCACGCTCGGCGAACGCAGCTATCCCGTGTGGATCGGTCGCGGCCTGCTCGATGATCACGCGCGTTGGCGCGCAGCCATACGCGGCAAGCACGCGCTGGTGATCAGCAATCGCACCGTGGCGCCGCTGTATTTGGACCGCGTCGCAAGCGGGCTCGACGGTTTGCGCTGGTCTTCGTTTCTGCTCGACGACGGTGAAGCGCACAAGAGTTTCGCCAACGTGGGACTCGCGCTCGAAGCCCTGGCCGCACTCGGTGCTACGCGCGATGCCTGTGTTATCGCACTCGGCGGTGGCGTGGTAGGCGATCTCGCCGGCTTCACCGCAGCCAGTTGGATGCGCGGCATCGATTTCATCCAGATACCGACCACCTTGTTGTCGATGGTCGACTCTTCCGTCGGCGGCAAGACCGGTGTGAATCTGGCCGCCGGCAAAAATCTGGTCGGCGCCTTTCACCAACCACGCGCCGTGGTGGCCGATATCGGCACGCTCGATAGTCTGCCCGTACGCGAATATCGCGCCGGCCTGGCGGAAGTTATCAAAGGCGCGGCGATTGGCGATGCAGCTTTCTTTGCGTGGCTGGAGCAACACGCCGATGCGCTGGCTGCACGCGACGAACCGGCGCTCGTGCAAGCCATCGCCACCAAGGTGCGTTACAAGGCCGGCGTGGTGGCGCGCGACGAAACCGAGCAAGGCGAGCGCGCCCTGCTCAACCTTGGCCACACTTTCGGACATGCACTGGAAACAGCCGGCCACTACACCACGCTGCTGCATGGCGAAGGGGTCGCCGTGGGCATGCTGCTGGCTGCGCGCCTGTCCGAGCAATTGGGCATGAGCGTCCAGGCCGATACGTCGCGGCTGGAACGGCTGCTGCAAGCCGTTGGCCTGCCGACCGGCGTGCCTGCAGGTTTCGATCCCGAGCAACTGTTGGCATTGATGCGGCTGGACAAGAAGAACACCGCCGGCACGCTGCGACTGATTCTGTGGCGTGGCATTGGGCTGGCGGAGATCGTGTCAGGTGTGAACGAGGCAAACGTTTTGACGGTGTTGCGCGAGGCTTGTTCGTAGACCGGCTTACGAACCCTCGCTTGCAAGCCCTCCGGCCCTCTAAAATGCCTTACCTTGCGGCCTTTTAGCCGCACCTCATTCAGGGACGCCATGCGCCTCTATCTGCAAACCATGCCAGCCTCGGCCGAGCCGCCGCGCTACGTTCAGATCGTGCTGGAGCAGGATCTGCTCGGCGGTTGGACGCTGTACCGCGAGTCAGGCACGCAAGGCGGTCGCGCCACGCTCAAGCGCGATCAATATCTGGAACGCGACGAAGCCATCGCCGCCTTCGAAAAAGTGCGCGATGCCCAACTCAAGCGCGGCTATCGCGTGGTCTTTGCCCAAGGGGTCGATGGCCCCTACGGACGTCGATAAAACATGTCATCCCTGCTCAAGAACGATCGCTTCCTGCGTGCCCTGCGCCAACAACCCGTCGATACCACGCCCGTATGGGTGATGCGTCAGGCCGGTCGCTATTTGCCCGAGTACCGCGCCACGCGCGCGAAAGCCGGCAGCTTCATGGCGCTGGCACAGAATCCGGAACTGGCCTGCGAAGTCACCCTGCAGCCGCTGGACCGCTACGAGCTGGATGCCGCCATCCTGTTCTCCGACATCCTCACCATTCCGGATGCCATGGGGCTGGGTCTGTCCTTCGCACAAGGCGAAGGTCCGCAGTTTGCGCACCCGGTGCGTACGCGCGCCGACGTGGAACGCCTGGGCGTGCCGGATATGGAAAGCGAACTGCGCTATGTGATGGATGCCGTGCGTGTCATCCGCCGCGAACTTGCCGGCCGCGTGCCGCTGATCGGTTTTTCCGGCAGCCCCTGGACACTCGCCTGCTACATGGTGGAAGGCGAAGGCTCGCGTGATTTCGCCACCGTCAAGGCGATGTGCTGGAGCGATCCCTCGCTGGCGCACATGCTGCTCGACACGCTCGCGCGTTCGGTCGCTGCGTACCTCAGCGCCCAGGCTGCTGCCGGCGCGCAGGCTTTGATGATCTTCGACACCTGGGGCGGCTTGCTTGGCCCGGCGGCATTTCGCGAATTCTCGCTACGCTATTTGTCGCAGATCGTCGAGATGCTGAAGTCAGACGTGCACGCGCGCGACGTGCCGCTGATTCTGTTCTCCAAAGGCGCCAACAGCCATCTTGCGGAGATGGCCGCTACCGGCTGCGCAGCGCTTGGCGTTGATTGGACCATCGATCTCGCCGACGCGCGCAAAGCGGTGAGCGGCAAAGTGGCCCTGCAAGGCAATCTCGATCCGGCCGTATTGCGCGCCAGTCCCGAAGTGATCCGCCGCGAAGTGCGCCGCGTGCTCGACAGCTATGGCAATCATCCTGGGCACGTGTTCAATCTTGGCCATGGCGTGACGCCGGAAGTCGATCCGGAGCATGTGCAAGTGCTGGTGGATGAAGTGCACGCGTATAGCCGTGTGCTTCGGGCCGCATGAAGCCTTCTTCTCTGTCTTCCAGGAGAGGGTGAGGCAACACATCCATTCACGCAAAACCCTCAACGCCTAACCATCAGGATGCGCGCATCTCTTCCAGCTCCATGCCGCGCGTTTCGCGCACCGCACGCATCACGAACAGCAATGACACGAATGCAAACAGTGCGTATAAACCGTACGCAAAGGTAAGACCGATCTGCGCCAGCCACGGAAACGTACTGGTGATGACAAAATTGGCCACCCATTGCGCGGCGGCCGCCACGGCCAGCGCAATCGCGCGAATGCTGTTGGGGAACATCTCACCCAGCAACACCCATACCATCGGCCCCCAGCTCAAGCCGAAGCACACCACGTAGAGATTGGCGGCCACCAGCGCAATCATGCCCCAGGGAGTGGGCAGGCTAAGCGAAGCTCCACTTCCGGTGGCTTGCGAAAAACACCATGCCATTGACGCTAGCGTGACCGTCATGCCTGCCGAGCCAATCAACAACAACGGTTTGCGTCCGATCTTGTCGACCAGTGCGATCGCCACCAGCGTCACCAACACATTGACGATCGACGTGAACACTGTGATCGAGAACGAATCGGCTTCACTGAAACCCACCGAGTGCCACAGCGTCGATGAGTAATAGAAGATCACGTTGATACCGACGAACTGCTGGAATACCGAAAGCAGGATGCCCACCCAAACAATCGGCAGCAAACCGGCGCTCGAACCGCGCAGATCCTTCAAGGTAGGCCGGTATTCCACTTTCAGGCTGTGCGCGATGTCGTTGATCTTTGCATCCAACGCATGATCGCTGTGCAGATCCAGCACTTTCGCCAACACCACGCGCGCTTCAGCAGGGCGTCCACGGGCAACGAGGTAACGCGGCGATTCCGGCACACCCAGCACCAGTACGCCGTAAATCAAGGCCGGCAGCGTGGCGACCAGGAACATCCAGCGCCATGCTTCCAGGCCGAACCAAAGTTTTCCTGATGCGCCGCCCGCCGTGCTTGCCAGCCATGCGTCGCTGAGCAGCGCCACGAAAATTCCCAGCACGATGGCCAACTGCTGCATCGAACCGAGCCGCCCGCGAACATGCGCCGGCGATATCTCAGCGATATACGCAGGTGCAATGACCGATGCGACACCCACACCGATGCCGCCGATCACGCGCCAGAACATCAGATCCCATACGCCGCGCACCAACCCCGAGCCGACTGCGCACAACACTAGAAACAGCGCGGCTACCTGCATGGTGCGCACACGTCCCAGGCGATCTGCCAGTGGCCCCGCATACCAAGCGCCCAGCGCAGAACCAAGCAGTGCACAAGACACCGCGATACCGATTCGCGCCGCGCTTAGGCCGAAACCATGACGCACCGCATCAACCGCGCCATTGATCACCGCGGTGTCAAAACCGAACAAAAATCCGCCGATCGCCGCTGCTGCCGCAATCAGCACCACTCTTGCGGTGGTGCGCCCTTCATACCCCTGCCCCGCACTCGCATCTGTACCGGTGTTCATGTGCATATCGATCATGCTCCCCACATGATGGTTCTTCGGTGATGGCCGATTCTGCGCAGCGCGGCTGAGCTTGTCCGCCTGAATACGTATGCAGGAGCGGACTCTAGCAGCAGGGGCGTCGCAACTTCTTCACTCGTTGGAAGAGAGGCCTTGAACAGCGGGAGGAGCTTGAGCTGAGGCATGTTCGAAAAACCGCTGCACGTCCTCGACATCCCGCGTGCGCGGCATCGGCGGCAGACTGTTGAGAAACAGCTTGCCGTAACCCTTGGTGGTCAAGCGCGGATCGCACAGCATCAGCACGCCGCGATCATGCACGTCACGAATCAGGCGCCCTGCCCCTTGCTTGAGCGCAATCACCGCCGAAGGAACTTGCCAGCCCATAAAAGGATTGATGCCGGCCTGCTCCAGCGATTCCAAGCGCGCCTGCAGCACAGGATCGTCTGGCGCGGCGAAAGGCAGCTTATCGATCATCACCACCGACAACGCTTCACCGGCTACATCCACGCCTTCCCAAAAGCTGGCCGCGCCCAGCAACACACCATGACCGCTGGCACGAAAATCCTCGAGCAACTGATGCCGTGGCGCACTGCCTTGCACGAACAGTGGCCAAGGCACGCGATCAGCCAGCAACTCTGCAGCCCGCCGCAACGCACGATGCGAAGTAAACAGCAGGAACGCCCGACCATTGGAAGCTTCCAGCACGGGCAAGGTGGCATCGATAACGCGATCGGTGTAATCGCGCATCGCCGGGTCAGGCAAACCATCCGGCAAGTAACACAAGGCCTGCCGCGGGTAATCGAACGGACTTTCCAGGCTCAATGTCTGCGGATCGTCCAGGCCCAACTGGCGCGCGAAATGATCGAACTGCCCCGCCACCGACAAGGTCGCCGAGGTATGAATCCAGGCCGCGTGCGTGCGCTCGCGCATGGCACGCAACGGCGCGGCCAGATCCAACGGCGTGGCATGTAGCGCGAAACCGCGCGGAAACAGTTCGTACCAACGTACGTCCTGCTCAGAGGATGTCTCGGCGATACGATCCAGTCGTTCGCTCAAATGCCCGGCCCGCTCGTGCACGTTCATCAGGCCACGCGAACGCTCGGCCTGCGAAGCCAGCGCGTCGGTCAGCGCAGCCAGCACTTCACTCACGTCGCGTAACGATGAGGGCACACCATCGCGCCGCAACAGTTCATGGAAGGGGCCGCGTGCAGGCAGCGCGTCGATCGCCAGACGGAACTTGCGCACCGCTTCCTGCAACGCTTCCACCGGTTCCAGCACAAGGCCGATTGCGCCGGTGACACCGTTGCACTCGGCGAGCGCATCCTGCGCCAGTTCAGTGAGCTGGCGCGCGCTGATGCTTTGCGAAAAGAACTGTCCGGCAAGTTCCGGTATCTGATGCGCTTCATCCAGAATGAAGGCATTCGCACCTGGCAGAATTTCGCCGAAGCCTTCCTGTTTCAAGGCCAGGTCGGCGAACAACAGATGGTGATTCACCACCACCAGATCCGCTTCCTGTGCTTCGCGGCGTGCGGTGATTACATGGCAGTCGTCGTAGAACGGACATTCCACGCCCAGGCAATTTTCCGGCGTGGAGGTAACGCGCAACCACAGCGGCGAATCCTCCGGCACTTCTGCCAGCTCCATGCGATCACCGCGGCGCGTGCGCGCAGACCAGGCACGGATCGCCGCCAATTGCGTAGCCTGGCTGCGTTCCATGCTGGAACCTTCGCGCACCGTCTGATCAAGGCGATACAGACACAGATAATTGGCACGTCCCTTCAGCAGCGCGGTCTTCAAGCGCGCACCGAGCACCGAACGCACTTTGGGTATATCGCGAAAAAAGAGCTGATCCTGCAGCGCCTTGGTGCCGGTGGAAACAATCACCCGCTCGCCCGACAGCATGGCCGGCACCAGGTACGCATACGTTTTTCCCGTGCCCGTACCCGCCTCGGCAATCAGCGTCTCGCATTCGGCAATGGCGTGCTGCACCGCGCGCGCCATGTCCTGCTGCGCGGGGCGCGGCGCAAAGTTCGGCAACTCGCGGGCAAACGGGCCGTCGGCGCCGAGCAGTGCGCCGATGTCGTCGGTGTCAGTCATCGGCACAGTATGGCGCAGCTGTGCGCAAGGCGGAACGGAGCAACCCACCGTAGGGATTGCGAAACGTCAGCCCGTCGTGTCGGAAGCTTCGACTACACGGCCGATGCCTTCGCGCTCAATCGCATCCATTGCACGGCGCAGTGCGGCCGCAGCGCAATCTCTACTAACACCAATGCGGAACAACAACTCACCTTCCGCACTGCGTGAGGAATGAATGGAATCGAGATTGATGTCGCGCTGTTCGAAGACGGAAAGCAAGGCGCGCAACGAACCGGGCTTATCCAGTGGCAGGAACACGCTGATGTAGCATGGCTCATGCAGATCGGCGAGCAGATAGCCTAGCCGTTCGAATGTGTAACTGCCTTCCGTCACCGCGCGTTCGCCCATATATGCGCGGCTTTGTTCCAGCAATGTTTCACGCATGCGAGTGCGCGCTGCATCGTCGCCCTGACGTACCAGATCGCGCAGCGTATCCAGATGCGCCGTCAGGCGTTCCAGCATGGGGGCCACGTGCGGGTTTTCGAACTGGATGTCCTGATAGATCGCTGGATTGCTGGCGAGAATGCGTCGCGTCACCGCAACATCCAGTTCGTAGCCGACCGAGCTAAAAGGACGGATGCCGTCGAGGTCACCCACGGCCGGAGCCAGCTCGCGCAACACGGCGCCTTGCGCCATATGCGTGGCGTGCACCATGCCTTGCACGAGTGCCATGACCCGATCGTGTTGCTCGGCGTCTGCGCGCACACAATCGGCTTCGGTGGCGGCAAGGAATTGCTCTAGCCACTGGCGCCATTTATTCAAGCGCGCCTCGCATACCACCATGGCGCGACCACGCAGGGTGGCAGCCTTGGGCGCAGCGCTCATGGGATGTAGACCCACCACCTCCGCTTGTGATGTAAGCATGGCGGCTACCGGCGCGGCCTTGATCGAAGTTATGTCCAACCAGAGTTGTTGGCGTTCGAACCCTGCGGCCTGTTCGGCGTAATGGCGGATGACAGCAGGTGTCTGGCGAATGGAAGCGCAGAAGATCAGTACGTCTACGGCTTCGATCAATGCGCGTTCGCAGAGCACCGTATCGCCGTGCGGGTCGCGGCCGACGACATGCAAGCCCATGCGTTCTTCAAAGAAACGACGCAACCAGCGTCCGTAAGCGCCTTGGCTGCCGACGAGGCCGATCCGTGGTTTGTCGTGGATCATGCGAGGAAATTCTGCAGTGGATTCGTATGCATGAGGCCCCTTGTTCCGCAATGCACTTATCTTGCAGGCCGTCATTCCCACCAAGGTGGGTACGCGGGGAAGGTACATGGACGTGCCCGGCTTTGAGGAGCCAGGAATCCACTTTCAAAAACACATGAGAGCAAATTGGATGCCCGCTTTCGCAAGCGTGACGAGACCATGAGGCAATCATGACTTTTACGGCAACTTCTCCGCATAAGAGAGATGCCTAGATCAAAACCGCTGTATCCCCGGCTCGCGGCACTCGCCCACCCACTTGCTTGCCGAGGCGGCGCCCTGCTGGTCGTCGGCATGCAGGCGAATCTCGACGATCGTCTGCCAGTTGCGTGCGCACAGCGGGCCCTGCTTGGAACCCAATGTCCATGACTGGTGCGCGAGTTTTTCCGCCAACTGAAAATCACCCAGGTAGATGGCGACTTCAGCGCGATCCTGCAGCACATCCGGCGCTTCAGGATTGCGCTTGAGTGCCATGTCGAGCTTGGCAGCGGCAGCCTGATATTGGCCGCTGTGCTCATCCTGGCGCGCGGCGTCCTGCAGCGAGGCGATGCCTGGATCGACCAGCGGATGTACGTTGATCACCGATTTGTCGCGCTCTCCTGCGGCGCGGATCTCGTCCACCATCGCCACACTGGATTTTCCCGGTGGCGGCTGAGGCGCCTCGGGAGTTGGCTGATGGGCACAGGCGGCGAGCAAGGCACCCGCCAACACGGCAGGCAGAAAGGGGGAGCGAATGCGGAAAGGACGGTACGACATGGTCATGCTGGCTATTGATTACTGACGGTGGCGGGCGATTCGGAGGAAGGCGCAGAGGCGCTTTGGCCGGAACCGAACAGATTACCGATCTTTTGCCAGAAACACCCCTCCGAATCGGTAGATAGCGTACCGGCGATCACCGGCACCTGCTTGGCTCCCGAACAGGCCGGATCGCTGCGGCGGCCGTCGGAGGGGTTGATCCAGGCCATTTCGAGCCCCTCGCCCGGCGCTGCGGGCAGCGGTTGGGTGGGCAGCTTGCGGAACAACTCCTGCCACGCACGCAGGCCGCCGGTGGACCCCCATAGATGGCTGGGCTTGTTGTCGTCACGTCCCATCCAGAACACCGCCAGGCGATCGCCGGTGAATCCTGCGAACCAGCTGTCGCGCAGATCGTTGCTGGTACCGGTCTTGCCGGCCGCATGCAGCGACGCCAGGCTTCCTTCCGCCAGCGAATGGGCGGTGCCATAGACGGCTACTTGCTGCATCGCCCAGGTCATCAGGCGCACGGCGGGTTGGTATTCGCCCTTACCGCTCTCCACTTCGTAGCGCTTGATGGTGCGGCCATTGCCGTCGACCACGCCGCTCACCGCCAGCAAGGGCAACGCATGGCCATCCGAGGCGATGTACTGATAGAGCTGCGTCACCTGGATCGGCGCCAGATCGACAGCACCGATCAGCAGCGACGGACCGGGCTGGATCTGGGTCAATCCGAACGAATCGAGAAATGCCTTGATGCGCGGCACGCCCACGGACATGCCGAGGTGAATGGTGGCGAGGTTCCAGGAATTGGCCAACGCATCGACCATCGGCACCATGCCGTGGCTCTGGTTGTCGTCGTTATGCGGTGTCCACCAGCTGCCGTCGGGCTGTTTCATGCTGATCGGCGAATCGTCCAGCTGCGTGGCGAGATTCCAGTGATCGGGCTGCGTGAGCGCTACCAGATAGACGAAAGGCTTAATGGTGGAACCGATCGGCCGCTGCGCATCCAGCGCGCGGTTGAAGCCCTGTTCGTCGGGGAATTTGCTGCCGACCACGGCGAGCACGTGGCCGGTCTTGGAATCCGTGACGACGCCCGCGCCTTGAGTGTCTTCGCCGCGCTTGCCGAGGTTATTGATGGCGGTGCTGATCGCCTGTTCGGTGTAAAGCTGCGTGGCGGGATCGAGTGTGGTGAAGATCGACAGGTTGCCCTGCCGTAGCGTGTCTTCATCAAAATCGTTGGTGATCTGCTGCCGCACCAGTTCCATGAAGGCCGGGAAGCGGTTGTGCGGCAATTGGCCGTCAGTGATCACACCCAGTGGCGCCTGCTTCGCGGAACGCGCTTGATCTTCCGTGAGCAGTCCGGTGGTGACGAACGTATCCAGCACAAGGTTGCGCCGCGCCAGCGCACGGTCAGGATAACGGCGCGGGTCGAGCTGGCTGGGGCCTTTCACCAAGCCGATCAGCAAGGCCATTTCCTGAGGACGCAGGTATTCCAGACGACGGCCGAAATAAAACTCCGCGCCCGCTGCAAACCCATGCACGGCCTGGCTGCCTTGCTGGCCCAGAAACACTTCGTTGATGTACGCCTCCAGGATGCGCGACTTGCTGTAGTGCATTTCCAGCAGAATCGCCATCAGCGCTTCGTTTGCCTTGCGCCCCATGGTCTGTTCGCGATTGAGGAACAGATTGCGCACCAACTGCTGCGTGAGCGTGGAAGCGCCCTGCACGGTGTGGCCTGCACGCAGATCGGCGAACAAGGCGCGCAGAATGGCCGTGAAGTCGACACCGATGTGATGCTTGAAGTCACGATCTTCCACCGCCTGCAGCCCACTCACCAACAAAGGCGGCGCATCGCTCAGTTGCACGTAACTGCGGTCTTCCTGCTTGGCGCCATACACGGTGGCAATGCGTGCAGGGTCCAGATGCGCTTCGTTCAAGGCCTTGCCCGAGCCCAGGTCGGTGACCGACTGCACGATGCCGTTACTCACCGCCACACGGATGTGCTTAGGCAACTCGCCACCATCGGGCCCTGCATACCCGCGTGAAGAAATGAAATAGGTGCCGCCCTTCTTCGCCCAGCTCCCCGGAACATCACCATGGCCGTCGCTCACATAGCCGGAGAAAGTGAGTTCCACTTCCAGTGTGTTCGGCGTCATCGGCACGCCGGGCGCAAGGCGCGGCGGCTGCGAGTAGATGCGCGTGGGCACGGCGAAAACGAGGTCGTTGAAACGGTTCTGTACGCGTTTGTTGAGAATCAGCGAGTACGGCAACAGGAACCCGAATAACAGGCCCGTGCAAACCCAGAAAGGAATGCGCAGCCAAGGCCAGCACGCGCTTGCGATCGATCGGATACGGCTCAGGGCGTCCAAGGGGTGTCCAATGTAGGGGATGTCGGATCAGCAATGTCGGAATCATAGGGCCCATCACCCGGCGGCCGGATGAATGCAGGCCTGCCAAAAGTGGCTCGAGGCGGGCGTTCCGAAGGCTATCGACGGGCATTTCACGCTGGATGTCCCCCGTAGGTTGGGCTGAGGCGCAGCCGAACCCCAACCTCGCATCATCACGTTGGCTTCGGCTACGCCTCAGCCCAACCCACGGGAAAATTCAGAGCCGCCAGCACTCGGCATCCGGGCGGAACGGGCGTGGCTGCACGCCCAGCAAGCGTGTCACCTCGGTATTGTCCGCTATGAGATCCGCCTCCAGGCGACTCAATGGTCCGCGCAACTTGCCCACGCTGCGGCGCGCCGTTCGCAACAACCATGCCGGCAGTGGCAAAGGCAACGTATCGATCGGGAGGCTGCGGCGCACTCGGGCGAACATTTCACCTACCGACAGCCGTTCACCGCCGCCTATGGCGAGAATCTTGCCGGCAGCGGCCGCGTTATCCAACGCCGCGAGCGCAGCCTGGGCCAGATCCTGTGCATGCACCGGTTGGCGCAAGCCACCGCCAGCCGGCAGCGGAAACACCCGCATGCGCATCGCGCGCTGGGCCATCGGAGTGAGGCTTTTATCCATGCCGGCACCATAAACAAGCGTAGGGCGCAGCACGGTCCAGGCGCTGCCGTGCTTTTCACAGGCTTCGGCCATCGCCGTCTCGCTGTCGCGAATCAGTTCGGACAGCTCACGCTCCGTGTGCACTTCCGAATCGCGCTTGCTATCTGCACTCATCGAACTGACCACCACCACACGCGGCGCATGCGGCAGTTCGATCTGCCGCAACCAATCCGCAAGATGGTTCAAGGGGCCGAAGCTGAGGATCGCTGATATGTCTTCGACCGCCGGCACCGCGTCGGGAAGATGGCCGGGAAGCCACGTCACGTTTTGCACCGGAGGCTGCGCCATGCGACTCAACGCCAAAACCGGCTCACCGCGAGCAGCGAGTAACGGCAGCAGATAATGCCCGATCTGGCTGCTGCCGCCGAACACCAATACCGTCATCGACCAGCCTGCATGCGCGCCAGAAGTTCTCGCACGCGAGGATCGTTCGGCAACAGATTCCGCCCCTGCTCGAGTGACGAGGCTGCGTTGTTGCGATCACCGCTGTCCAATTGCTGCTCGGCCTGATCGATCCAGGCATAAGCCAGGCGCTGGCGCGAGATCGACAAAGCCGCATCGCCCGGTTCGAGATTGGTAAGCGCATCGAGCAGGCTGCCGGCCTTCTTGAGATTGCCGGCACGCAAAGCTTGATTGAATTGCTGCTGTACCTCTCCCGGCAAAGCTTGCAAGCCGGCCAGCGCTTCCGGATTGTTGCCGTCGATGGCGAGCGCGCCGCGATAAAGGTCGTATGCGCAATCGCCCGGCGGCGACATGATGTCGCCACGCCCCGCGGCCTGTCTGGCGCGGCTGACCATGTCGGCTACCTGGATTTGCTGCTGTCCGGTCAAGGCGGGTTGCGGAGGCGGAGCGGTTTCTTCTTGCTCCTGCTTGCGAACCGTTGGCGGCTTAGCTGGAGGTGTCGGTGTGTTCTCAGCGACCGGCGGTTGCGCGGCGGGCTGCCCCAGACGCGCACGCGCGGCAACGAGGTCAGCCGATCCAGGCGCAAGCGACTCCGCCTCATCAAGCAATTGTTTGGCGTGCTCGGCATCGCCCGCATCGATCGCAGCGTTTGCCTGCACCACGAGTGCTTGTGCCACTTGTCCCAACCCGGCCTTGGCTGGTGCGTTGTTCGGATCGATCGCGAGCGCCGCCTTGAAATGCGCGAGCGCGCTGTCATTCCCATCGCCGGCGATACGTCCGCCTCGCAAGGCATCGTTACCTTGGTTAATGGCATCGGTTAGCGCGCTGTTGGCTTGTGCTTGCTGTGCGGAAAGCGACGCGCGCAAGGTCGGCAGTTGTGCGTAATTAGGCAGCACGGCCGCAAGGCGATCGATGCCGGCGGAAGCATTGGCAACGTCGTTTGCGCTCAGCGCTTTCTGAATTTGCGCAGCCATCGCGTCGCCGACCTGATCCATGCCATGCCGCGCGACCGCGTTATCCGGTTCAGCACTCAGCACCCGCTGGTAGAGCGCGGCAGCACCATCCGGGCCGTCGAGTTTGTTCTGGCTGAGCGCCTGCTGCGCCTGGGGGATCAGCGTATCCGTCTGACCAGATGAAACTTGCGCCTTGGCGATCTCCTGCGAAAGGCGATCCACATCGCTGCCGCCGCCGAGCAATTCGCGCGCATTGGTCAACGCCTGGGACGCTTCATCGAGTTTGCCTGTACGAATGGCAGCATCGGCGCGCGAGACTTCCGCGCGCCCCACATCGTTGAGACCCTGTCGCGCGGCATCGTTGTCCGGCTCCAGTGCACGCGCCGCTTCGAACAATTCGCGTGCACTGGTGCCATCCGTGCCATCGAGATGACCTGCCTGCAAAGCGACCTGCGCGCGATGCAGTACGTCGTCGAAATCGGTGCGCGGCACCAGGCTGCGCAAACGGGTCTGGTTGAACCACAAGCCGCCGACCGCCGCGAGCAGCACGGCAATCAGCGCCGGCAATATCCAGTGATGACGTTTCCGGTAAGGATCTCTACCGTTGGGTTCGCCACGCCGATAAGCGGGCTCCACGCTGATGCGCGGCAGACCGTCGTCCGGCTCGGCCGGCGGGTGCGGCCGATCCAGGTGGTCCAGGTTGCCCAGCTTCGGTTCGGTTCGGCCGGAATTACCCGGGTCGTTCTGGTCGCGGTTTACGCCCATGGCTCGTGCGCTGTCAGATCAATACGTTCAGCTTAGCATTGCGTTCAAGACCCGGACTGACAGCGAAAAGTTGCGTTCAGCGACGCGAAGACGCTCCCTACCCTGCTCCCACTCGCCGAGCCTCCACCACGTTAGGCAGCACAGCCAGCCGGTCCAGCAAGGTGGAAAGCTGCTCGAAGTCCCGCACACGCAGGGTGTAATGCATTTCCACCTCACCGCTGCGCGGAAACAGGCGGCTGCTGGAAGCGATGATGCCGACGTTGGCGTTGCTGATCACGCCGACCACGTCTTTCTGCAGGCCCTTGCGGTCGTAGCCATTGAGCTGGATGGTGACCTCGTAAGCCTGCGTGTCGGCCTGCCCCCAATTCACTTCGATCACCCGGTCCGGGTCACGTCGTGCCAACCGCGCCAGACTTGCACAGTTGGCGCGATGAACCGATACCCCGCGCGTGCGCGTGATGAAACCGCGTACCGGATCGCCGGGCAGCGGCTGGCAGCACTTGGCCAACACCGTGAGCAGGTTACCGACGCCCTCGATGGTGATGGCGCTGTGATCGAATACCGCTGGACGCGCGGTGGGATGCGGCGCACTCGGCTCGGGTTCGGGCGGCTGTTGCGATTCCTGCAATACACGCGCCACCTGCCCCGGACTGATCTCGCCCAATGCCAGCGCGACCAGCAACTCGTCTTGTGTCTGCAGATGGAACAGCGCCGGCAACTTGGCGAGATCCACGTCCGGCAACGCCAGCCGTTTCAGTTCGCGCTCAAGCAACGCGCGGCCTGCCGCAAGATTGGCGTCGTGCGCGCTGCGCCGAAACCATGCGCGTACTTTGTCGCGCGCACGGCTGGTGTGCAGATAACCATGATGCGGCGACAACCAGTCGCGCCGAGGCTCGGCCACCTTGGTGGTGAGAATCTCCACGCGATCGCCGCTGTGCGGTTGGTGCGTGAGCGGCACGATGCGGCCGTTGACCTTGGCGCCGCGACAGCGATGGCCTACTTCCGTATGTACGTGATAGGCGAAATCGAGCACGGTGGCACCGTGCGGCAAGTCGACCACTTCGCCCTTGGGCGTGAGGACGTAGACGCGATCTTCCAGCAACTCGGTCTGCAGTTCGGCAGCCAGTTCACCATCGTCGTTGCGTGGCTCCAGCAGCTTGCGCATCCAGGCGATCTTCGCTTCGAAGTCCGCATCGCCACTGCCGCCTTCCTTATAACGCCAGTGCGCGGCCACACCCAGTTCGTTGGCGCGATGCATCTCATGCGTGCGGATCTGCACTTCCAGCGTCTTGCCGTGCGGGCCGATCACGGCGGTATGCAGCGAGCGGTAGCCATTGCTCTTGGGGCGCGCCACGTAATCGTCGAATTCGCCAGGCAGATGCGGCCACAACGCATGCACGATGCCGAGCGCGGCGTAGCAGTCGGCCACGTTATCCACCAGCACACGCACGGCGCGAATGTCGTAGAGATCGGAAAACTCCACCGCTTTGCGCTGCATCTTCTTCCAGATGGAATAGATGTGCTTGGGCCGACCGGCCAAGTCGGCGTGAATGCCGGCCTCGCGCAACGCGCTGCCCAGTTCGGCCAGCGCTTCGCGTATGAAGCTTTCGCGATCGCTGCGGCGTTCGTCCAGCAGCTTGGCGATCCGCCGGTAGGTATCGGGTTGCAGATAGCGGAAGGCGAGATCTTCCAACTCCCACTTCAATTGCCATATGCCGAGGCGATTGGCGAGCGGCGATTGGATGTCGCGCGTGAGGCGCGCCAGCTCCTGCCGCTCCTCTTCCGGCAAGCTGCCGGCCGCGCGCATGCGGGCGAGTTGGCGTGACAGCAGAATGAACACCACACGCACATCGCGGATGATCGCCAGCAGCAGACGTCGCAAACCTTCCGAACCACCTTGCGGCGGCCGCTGTGCGTGCAATGTCCACACCCGTTCCGCCGCCATTTGCCCGGCAACCAAACGTTGCAGTTCTTCCGGCAGGGATGCCTCACGCTGCTCCCACAGCAACGGATGCGTGCGCGCAAGCTCGAACCACAATGCGGCGGCCTGGGTCTGCGCATCGCAGCCGAGCATGGCGAGCAGATCCAGCACATCGCCACACTCGCGTTCGTTCACCCCGTTTTGCGCGCACACCGCCAGTGCGTCGGCCAGTACGGCAGGCAACGTGCCTGCTCGTGACTGCCATGCCGCCAGGTGGCTTGCAGTGGAGGTGGTGGCGTGAACCATGGAGAGTGGTCATGTCCCGCGTGGGTTGGGTTAGCGAAGCGTAACTCAACACGTTCGAGGCGACATCGTTGGGTTACCCCCGGATCAAGTCCGGGGTAACCCAACCTACGATTGTCATCCGCGCACGGCTTCAAGCGCCTTCGCCAAGCGTTTGGGCGATACCGGCTCGGCCGTCTTCAGCTCTTGTGCGAACAGCGACACTCGCCATTCCTCGATCAACCAGCGGAGCTCATCCAAATTTTCGCTGCCGCTCGCACGATGATTGAGGTACTCGCGCCAGTACGGCAGTACCTGCAACATGCGCTGTTGATCCTTGGCCGGATCCTGCCGCAAGCGCTCGGCGCGCAGGCGCATGGCTTTCAGATAGCGCGGAAAGTGCGCGAGCCTTGCGGTCGATAGCTCACGCAGGAAACCCGGAGCGAGCATGGCGTCAAGCTGTTCGCGCAGATCGTCATAGCTGGCGCGTGCAAAGCCGATCAGCGGGGGCTGCAGCCAGGGTTTCAGATCGGCCTGGGCCTCGATGATCGGCTCAGCAAGCTTCAGCCGCTCCACCGCCACCGAAAACAACTCGCGAGTGGCATGCGTGCGCAACACTTCGAATGACACAGCACTGCGTACGTTGAGATCCTGCGTTTCCAGCAGATCGACAAAACCGCCTTCCACCAGGTCCTCACGCAAGCTGTCCACGCTGCCCAGCGGGGCGTACTTCAAGGACATGGGATTGGAAATCGGCAGACGCCGGCGCGCCTGTTTGACGTCGCTGGCAAGCGCATTGCGCAGCAGACGTTCCACACCTTTGATGTGTGCAGCTTTCGCTTCGTCGCGTCGTTCAAATACACGCAAGGCCACCGCTTCACCCAGATCGACCAGCGCGGGAAAAGCCATCAGCCCGCCTTCCGAACGCACCTGCTCGGGGATTTCCTCGAAATCCCAGTTGGTCACGTCTTCGCGGGTGAGTTCGATATCGGTCTTGCGGGAGAAAGCCTCACGCGCCTGTCCTTCCCATTGCGCACGCAACGCGGCGAGATCGCGGCCGGTAGCGAGGGTACGACCGTTTTCATCGTGCAAACGGAAACGCATCGCGAAATGCGCTGCAAGTTCCGTGGGTACGAATTGACCCGCTTCGATTTCCACGCCAGTCGTGCGCCGCAGAAATCCGGCAAGCGCTTTTGCCAACGACTCATCGCGCGGCGCTTCTGCTTCAACGAAGGCGCGCGCAAAGTCCGGCGCGGGCACGAAGTTGCGGCGCAAAGCCTTGGGCAATCCACGGATCAGCTCCGCAACTTTGTCGCCTAGCAAACCGGGCACCAACCACTCGCAACGCGCAGCAGACAGTGCATTAAGCATTGCCAGCGGCAGATGCAGCGTGACACCGTCGGCCTCATCGCCAGGCACGAAACGGTATTCCAGGCGATAACGTTGCGGCGGAATATCAAGCGACGCGGGAAATGCTCTCGGATCCAGCCCGGCACCGCCCACCATTACGTCATCGATCGACCAGCGCAATGCCGCCTGTTCAGCAGGACGCGCATTGCGATACCACGCATCCAAGGCGCGGCTGCTGGCGATGTCTTCTGGCAATTTACCGCGGAAGAAATCCACCAGTTCATCTTCGTGACGGATCAGCCCTTCGCGACGCTGGCGCGCCTCGATGCCGCGCGCGTCTTCCAACACGCGTTGATTGGCGCGCACGAAATCTGCGCGTGACTCGATATCGCCGCGGGCAAGTGCTTCGCGCAGGAAGATGTCGTGCGCAAGCGCTGGGTCCTGCTTCTGGAAGGTCACGGGGCGGCGTTCGACCAGCACCAAGCCGAACAGACTGACTTGCTCGTACGCCACCACGGTGCCGCGCTTGCGTGACCAGTGTGCGTCGCGGCAAGCACTGCGCAATAGATGCGCGGCTTGTTGTTCGATCCAAAGCGGTTCGATGCGTGCGCACATCATGCCCCACACCCGACCGCCGATATCCAGAATCTGTGCAGCGAAGATCCAGTTCGGCGGGGTCTTGGCGAGCGCGGAGCCGGGGAAGACCTGGAAGCGGCGTTCGCGGGTGCTGCGGTAGATGCCCTTCTCGTCTTTGTTACCTACTTGCGTGGGCAGGCCAGCCAGCAAGCTGCGATGGATGGATTCATAGAGATGTTCACCCTCGCCACCACTTTCGCTCCCTCTCCCCTCTGGGGAGGACACTCCTTCTTTTCCCTTTCCCCAAGGGGAAAGGTGTGGCGTGAGGGGCGGCCGCATGCCGGAAGCCACATCTTTGCGATGCTTCTGCGAAGCCTTTGCCTGCACCTTTGCAACCTCTCGCGAGGCTGCCCCCTCACCCTGCCCCTCTCCCCGGAGGGAAGAGGGCGAAGAGATGACGGCATCCAGTTTCCACCCAAGCTCCTGTGTCACCAGCAACAACTGCCGATGCAGCTCGCGCCACTCGCGCATGCGCAGGAAGCTCAGGAAATGCCGCGTACACCAATCGCGCAACTTCGACTGCGTCAGTTCCTCATGCGCGTGGTCGTACTCGCGCCAGAGATTCAACACGCCAACGACATCGGATTTGGGATCGGCGAACGCCGCATGCGCCGCATCCGCTTGCTGGCGAGCGTCGGCGGGACGCTCGCGCGGATCCTGGATGCTGAGAAAGGCCACCACCACCAGCAACTCGCGCAGGCTGCCCAGTGTGTGGGCTTCCACCAACATGCGCGCGAGCTGCACGTCGATCGGCAAGCGCGCAAGCGTGCGACCAATGGGCGTGAGCTGACGTTTATCGTCGATCGCACTGATTTCGGCGAGACGACGATAGCCATCAGCTATCACGCGCGGATCGGGTGATTCGAGGAACGGGAATTCATCGACTTCGCCCAATTGCAGCGACAACATGCGCAGGATCACGTTGGCGAGCGAGGAGCGCAGCAGTTCCGGATCGGTATAAGCGGCACGCGAGGCGTAATCGGCTTCGTCGTAGAGGCGATAGCAGGTGCCTGGACCAATACGCCCGCAACGGCCTTTACGCTGATCGGCTGCCGCCTGTGACACCGGCTCCACGTGCAGGCGCTCGAGCTGGCTGCGTTGGCTGTAACGTTTGACGCGCGCCGTACCGGTGTCGATCACGTAGCGGATGCGCGGCACCGTGAGCGACGTTTCCGCCACGTTGGTAGCGAGCACCACGCGCCGTTTCGGCCCCGGCTTGAACACGCGATCCTGATCGGTCGCGGAAAGGCGCGCGTACAGCGGCAGGATTTCCGTCTCGCGATATTGCCGGCGCGACAGCATCAAGTGCGCATCGCGGATCTCGCGCTCGCCGGGCATGAACACCAGCACGTCGCCGCGTGGATCCTCGTGCGTGATTTCGTCCAGTACGGCAGCCACATGCTCGGCGCTGCCCTGCTGCAGCTCGCCGTTGCGCTGGTTGCGCCGGGCAGCCACGTCGTCCGCCGAACGCCAGCGCACCTCCACCGGATAGGCGCGACCTTCGACCGAGATGACTGGCGCACGGCCGAAGTGCTCGGCGAAGCGCGCGGTGTCGATGGTGGCAGAGGTGACGATGATCTTCAGATCCGGCCGCTTCACCGCCAGCCGCTTCAGATAGCCGAGCAGGAAATCGATGTTGAGGCTGCGCTCGTGGGCCTCGTCGATGATCAGCGTGTCGTAAGCCGACAGCCAGGGATCGTTCTGCGTTTCGGCAAGCAGGATGCCGTCGGTCATGAACTTGATCAGGCTTTGCTCGGACACCTGGTCGGTAAAGCGCACCTGGAAGCCGACCTTGTTGCCAACCTGCGTGCTCAGCTCTTCTGCCACGCGGCGCGCTACCGAACGCGCAGCCAGGCGTCGCGGCTGGGTACAACCGATCACGCCGGCTTCGCCGCGTCCTGCCGCCAGACACAGCTTGGGCAATTGCGTGGTTTTGCCGGAACCCGTTTCGCCGGCGATCACGACGACTTGATGTTCACGGATCAGCTTGACGATCTCGTCGGCGCGCGCGGTGATCGGCAGCGATTCGTCCAGACGAATCTCCGGCTTGCTCTGCGCGCGCAACTGCCTCCGCTCAGCAGACGCGGCAATATCGGCGGCCAGCGCTTCCAGCTTTTTCGCATCCGGACGGCGGGACAGGCCACGCCAGCGGCCGAGCAGCCGACCGAAATCGCGGCTGGAAACCGCATCCAGCGCTTTGCGCAATGCGCGCAAACGGGTTTCCGGGGAAGCAGTGGAAGGGGTATCGGTCTTGGGATCACTCATGCAGTCGCACATGATAGCTCGCGACTATCGTCGGCATCTGCTTTATTCATTTCCCCTGCTCTCGGGGCATGGTTAAGCTCGTTGCCCAGACTCATCAGATCAGGAGTGCACGCATGACCACCAGCATCGGCATTGCCAAGAAAGACCGTGAAGCCATCGCCAAACAGCTTTCCAAGCTGCTGGCCGATACGTATTCGCTGTACCTCAAAACCCACAGCTTCCACTGGAACGTGACCGGCCCGCACTTCAACAGCCTGCACACCATGTTCGAAACCCAATACAACGAACTGTGGCTGGCCGCCGACGAAGTGGCCGAGCGCATCCGCACGCTGGACGTGTTCGCACCGGGCTCCTACAGCCAGTTCGGCAAGCTCACCACCATCAAGGAAGAAGCCGGCGTGCCGGACTGGAAAGAGATGGTGGAGCAGCTCGTCACGGGTCATGAGACTGCCGCGGCCACGGCGCGCGAGGCGATCAAGACAGCCGATTCGGCGGGTGATGAAGGTACCGTGGACATGGCGACCGGGCGTCTGAAGGCACATGAGAAGACGGCCTGGATGCTGCGGTCGTTATTGAAGTGAAGCGATCGCCGCTCCCTCCTGCCACAGGCTGAGAGCGAGTCGTCACCTGCAGCGAGGTTGGCCACCCCCTGACCTTGCGCTGACCACTCCACCCGCAATTTATTGAGCCTTCCGCCGCGAATTGGTTAAGCTCCACGAGATTAACGCGCCTCGCGAGAGGTGACTTGCGGGGACTTTCTTGAGCGCCACATCCACCCAACCCAAATCCGGGCCATCGATCATCTCTGCCATCTTCCTGGCATTTGTGGTCGCCGCGTTGAACATCGGCCTATGGTGGTGGAGCAACCGCCCGCATGGTCCCGAGGATTGGCACGGGCCGATCAACGGTTTTTCGGTATCGTTCTTTCAGCGCTACCAGAACCCATTCAATAAGAGCTTCCCCAGCGACGACGAGATCGCCAGTGACCTGAAGCTGCTGCATCAGTACACCGGCCGCATCCGCACCTACGCCACGCAGCTGAATCCGCAGGTGTTCCGCCTGGCCCAAAAGGAGGGGCTGAAGGTGATGGCCGGTGCGGAAATCGATACCCGCCTGGACAACAACGAAAAGGAACTGGAGACGCTGATCGCCCTGGCACAGCGCTATCCGGACACCATCGAGCGCGTGACGATCGGCAACGAAGTGTTGTTCCGCAATAACGTGCCCGTCGACAAAATGATCACGTATCTCGACCAGGCACGTGCGCACATACGACAGCCGGTGTCGATTGCGGAGCCGGATTACATCTGGCTGAAGTATCCGGAACTCGCCGACCACGTGGATTACATCACCATCCACTTGTTCCCGTTCTGGAACGGGCTGCCCGTATCGAGCGAAGAACGCTACTCGGTGGCTGTGCAGGCGGCCGAAGGCGCGTACGGCGTCATCAAGCAGCGCTTTCCGAACAAGCACATTGTGGTTGGCGAAGTAGGCTGGCCCTCCAACGGCGACCGCCGCGAGCGCGCCTATCCATCCATCTCCAATGAAGCCATCTTCGATCGCGAGTGGATGATCTGGGCGAAGAGGAACAACGTCGACTATTACCTGTTCGAAGCCTTCGACCAGCCGTGGAAGGAAGGCTTGGGCGAAGGCCGCACCGGTTCCTACTGGGGTGTGTTCAACGCCGATCGCCAGCCGAAATTCCCCTTCGTCGGTCCGGTGACCGAAGACACTGGCTGGCCGTGGAAGGCGCTGGCGGCGAGCTTGCTGGCGATTGCACCGATGATCTGGTTCGGCATCCGCTTCAACCGCTTCAAGCTGACAGGACGGTTGTTCTTCGATGTCCTGATCCAGCTCGCCTGCGGCCTGATCGTGTGGTCGGTGACACTGCCGTTCAATTTCTATCTGAGCTGGGTCGACTGGAGCATGTTGGTGCTGCTGTTCCCCGCGCAGGTGGCGATTCTGGCGATTCTGCTGATCAACGGTTTCGAATTCACCGAAGTGCTGTGGCGGCGCAAGTGGGTCCGCCATGCGGATCTGCTGCCTCCCGATCCAGTGGAGAAGCAGCCGTTCGTTTCCATCCATCTGGCCTGTTACAACGAGCCGCCGGAGATGGTGATTATCACGCTCGATTCGCTCGCCGCACTGGAGTATGAAAACTTCGAAGTGCTGGTGATCGACAACAACACGAAAGACCCGGCGATCTGGAAGCCCGTGCAGGAATACTGCGAGAAGCTCGGGCCCAAGTTCCGCTTCTTCCACTTGGAGCCGTGGCCCGGCTTCAAGGCAGGTGCGCTGAACTTCGGTTTGAAGGAAACCGATGCGCGCGCCGATGTGGTTGCTGTCATCGACGCCGACTACGTGGTGCGTGCGGACTGGCTGAAGTCGCTTACCGGTTACTTCCACGATCCGAAGGTGGCGGTCGTGCAGTGCCCGCAGGCGCACCGCGATTTCGAGCACAACCGCTTCCGCCGCATGACCGCCTGGGAATACGACGGCTTCTTCCGCATCGGCATGCATCATCGCAACGAGCGCAACGCCATCATCCAGCACGGCACCATGACCATGGTACGTCGCTCGGCGCTGGAAGGCACCGGCGGTTGGTCGGAATGGACCATTTGCGAAGACGCCGAACTCGGCCTGCGCTTGATGCACGCCGGCTACGAACTGGTCTACGTCGACGAGCTGATGGGCAAGGGCCTCACCCCTGCCGATTTCAAGGCGTACAAGAGCCAGCGCTATCGCTGGGCGTTCGGCGCGATGCAGATTCTGAAAGGTCGCTGGAAGTGGATGACCAAGAAGGGTCCGCTCAGCAGTGGCCAGCGCTTCCACTTCCTCACCGGCTGGTTCAGCTGGTTTGCCGATGCGCTGCACCTGCTCTTCACGCTGATGGCGATCTTCTGGACCGCAGGCATGGTCGGGCTGCCACAGCTTTTCAGCTTGCCGATGCAGTTGTTCCTGATCCCGATCATCGGCTTCTTCTTCGCCAAGGCGATCTTCGGCGTGGTGCTGTATCGCGCGCGCGTACCCTGCGGCTGGTACGACACCATCATGGCTTCGCTCGCCAGCATGGGCCTGAGCCATGCGATCGCGCGCGGCATCCTGCACGGCCTCACCCGCGAGAAAACCTCGTTCGTGGTAACGGCCAAGAGCCGGCGCCTGGGCGGAAGCAATTTCGCTGCCTTCACGCCGGTGCGTGAGGAAATGCTGATGTTCATCGCGCTTGCGCTGTGCGTTATCGGCATGGCGAAGAGCACCGCGGCGCACTTCACTGAAGGCCAGTTATGGATTTTCATCCTGGCTGCGCAATCTATTCCGTATGTTTCTGCGTTGATCGGTGCATGGATTGCGCACCGATCCGGCGACAAAGCGGGCTGATGCGCAGGTTGGGTTGGCACTGCTGCGCCAACCCAGCCTAGGGATGCTCTGATCTATTCCACGCAACACACCCTGCGGGCCTTCTGGACGTCATGCCGGGTGCGTGGAATAGATCAGAGCATCCCTAGAGGCAACACGCACCGCAAAATAGGAACTGCCTTAATGCACGTTGCACATCAGGCTCGCTAAGCTTCACTTGCGATGCCTCGCTAAGGATGGAACCCTAACGCATGCGCCGGATTCGCTGCCTGAGCCTGCTCCCGTTGCTGTTTGTTCCTGCGTTGAGCCACGCGGGGGTGCAACTTGTTGTGACTGGCGTGGACGATCCGCTCAAGGCAGCGGTAATCGCAGGTGTCAGTCTCTCCCAGTACGCCTCGCGCGATGTCAGCGAGGCGCAAGTGCACCGCCTCTACGAACACGCCGATGCCGAAGTCGGCAATGCGTTGAGGCCATACGGTTACTACGACGCGCACGCCACCGGAAAGCTCGAGCAGGTCGGCAAAGACTGGCGCATCAGCCTGCAGATCGTGCCGGGCGAACCGGTCAAGGTAACCTCCGTCGACATTCAGCTTGATTCCAACGCCGCTGCGCTAAAGCCGGTTCGCGCGGCGCAACGCGGCGTACAGAAACTCAAGCGCCAGCGACTGGACGATGCGGCCTACGATTCCGCGCGCGATGCCTTGAACAATGCGCTTACGGCCAACGGTTATCTCGACGCGAAGCTCACCGTACATCGCGTGGAAGTGAATCGCGGAGAACGCAGCGCAGCCATCCACTTGGCCTGGGACGTGGGCCGTCGCTATCGCTACGGTGAAGTGCGCTTTGAAGGCTCTCAGTTCCAGCCGGCGTTTCTCGATCGCTACATTCCGTTCAAATCGGGCGACTACTTCGACCAGAACCAACTGCTCACCCTGCAGCAAGCCCTGAACGGTGCCGATTACTTCTCTGTCGCCAACGTGATCGCGGAAGTCGACAAGGCCAAGGATGGTGTCGTCGACATCAAAGTGGAACTCGCACCCGCCAAGCGCAGGATCTACACCACCGGCCTGTTCGTGGGCACCGATACCGGCGTCGGCATACGCGGTGGCGTGGAATACCGCTGGATCAATCGCTACGGCCACAAGTGGAAGAACGACATCGTAGTGGCGCAGCGGCTGAAGACGGTGTCCAGCCAATACACCATTCCGTTGCCTGGCGATAACCAGCGCAGCTTGAACTTCGGCGTCAATTACCGCGACGCGAACACGGTCACCTCGCAATCGCGCACGCTCGAATTCGTCGCCAATGAAAGCGAGCTCTGGCACGACTGGGTGCGCACCGTGGGTCTGCATGCGCTCACCGGCACCTTCAGCGTCGGCAAGCGGCCCAATGAACCGGAAAGTACGCCCGGCGTGGAGCACGGCCGCAGCACGCTTTTCTACGCAGAGGGCTCGTTGAGCCGCAAGGCAGCCGACAACTTCGATTTCGTCCGTCGCGGCTGGTCGTTGAACTTTGACGTGCGCAGCACGGCAAGTGATCTGTTCTCCACCGCCCGCTTCAGCGAGATCACGGCCAGCGGCAAATGGATACGTTCTTTCTGGCGCACCAACCGGTTGATCCTGCGCGGTGACCTCGGCCATGTGTGGACCAATGACTTCGAAGCCCTACCACCGCAGCTGCGCTTCTTTGCCGGCGGCGATCAATCCATTCGCGGCTATGCCTATCAGGCCGTTGGCCCGGAGAACAGCTATCGACGCGTGATAGGCGGCAACAGCCTGGTGATTGCCAGCGCGACGGTGGAGCACTATTTCACGCCGCGCTGGGGCATCGCCACCTTCGTCGACGCCGGCAATGCTTTCAACGGCACTAATGTTCATCCGAAGATCGGTACGGGCGTTGGCGTACGCTGGCGGTCGCCGGTAGGCCTGATCCGCGTGGACGTGGGCACGCCGATCAACGATGCGCAGCACCGCGGCGTGGAATTGCACCTGGTAATCGGACCCGATCTGTGATGAACACGACACAGCCCGCGCCCCGCCCTCGCCGCCGTTGGCTTCGCGCTGCCGGCATCGCCGCGCTCATGCTTTTCGTATTGCTGGCGAGCGGCCTCTTCTGGCTGCTATGCACCGGCGCAGGCCTGCGCTTCGCCTTGGCGCAAGCGCAAGGCTTCACGCAAGGCGCATTGCAGGTGCAACAGGCGCAAGGTCGATTGATCGGCCCGATCGACATCGCATCATTGCGCTACAACGATGGCAAGGGCACCGATGCCATCATCACGCGCACGCACCTGAATTGGAATCTCGCCGCCCTGCTCTACAAACGGCTGCACGTTATCGATCTTCATATAGAACGCGTGGAGGTGGCATTGCCTGCGTCGCAGGAATCGTCGTCGTCCAGTACGTTTTCGCTCAAACCACCGATCGAGATGGTGCTTGATCGCGTGCACGTTGGCCCAGTGACCGTCATCGGGCAAGGCAAGCCGTTGTTTGCTTCCGATCAGCTCGATCTCTCCGGACGCTGGACCAACAGCGGCATCGATATAAGCACCCTGGCGCTGCATGCGCCGGATGGACATGTCGATCTCAATGGTCAGCTTGGCATCGGCCGGCGTTATCGCGGCAAGGGTCACGCCGAGATTGCGTGGAAGGCGAATGACGTCGAGTACGCAGGCACACTCGATGCACAAGGCGATGGCCGCAATGCGCAATTGCAGTTGGCTTTGGCGCAACCGACTCGCGCACAGCTGCAGCTTCATCTGGATCAAAGCCGCAACAATGCATGGACGGCCACACTCAATGCGCCCGCGTTCGATCCTACGCCTCTGCTGGGCAACAGCTCGCTGACGCGTCTTGGTGTAAATCTACAGGGCAGCGGTGATCAGCAAAGTGGCACGCTTACCGGCCAGCTTGATCTCAACAACTACCGTGTACAGCTGCAACCGTTGCAGGCGAGTGTCGACAAGGATTTCAAAACACTCAGCTTGCAGGAGCTGCAATTGACCTCGCCGCAGATCAAAGGCCAGTTGAATGTTGCCGGCACCGTTCATCTCGACGCGCATCCGACCAGCGCGGATCTGACCCTCGATTGGAAGAATCTCGAACTACCGGCCGACCTCGTCGGTCAGGTCCTCAGCAGCCAAGGACATCTCGCCGCCAAAGGCAGTGCGGATGCTTATCACGCCGAAGGTGACGTAACGATCGGCCCGCCGGGCAAGCCGGCAAAGCTCGCCTTGAACTTGGACGGCACGCCGCAGCACATTCAATTGCACACGCTGAGCCTGTTGCAGCCGCAAGGCCATTTCAGTACGAACGGTTCGCTGATTTTGCAGCCTGAGCTTGCCTGGCAATTGCAGGCGACCGCCCATAAATTCGACCCTGGGCAGCTTTTCGCCGGTTGGCAGGGCCTGCTCGATGCAGACCTCGCCACGCAGGGCAAGCTTGCACAAGACCGCCCTGACGCCACGCTCGATCTACGCAAGCTGGAAGGCCAGCTGCGTCAGCGACATCTGCGCGGCATGGGCAAGTTGCATATCTCACCCAATCACGTGGTGGATGGCACGCTGGAACTGGCATCCGGCAGCAGCACCATCAAGCTGCTTGCACAACCCGGCAACAGCAATAACGCAGACGTTACCCTGGCGATCGCATCGTTGAACGATTGGCTGCCGCAAGCCGGCGGCGCACTGAATGGTCAGTTCCGCGTACGCGGCAACTACCCCGCACTGGCCGTCAACGGCACGTTGCAAGGTCAATCGGTAAGCTGGGACAAGCAGAGTGTCCACAGTTTGCAACTGCAGGCAGATATACCTGATATCAGCCGCCCAGGTGGCAAGCTGGCGCTTAACGCTACGGGTGCCACTATCAGCGGCCTGACCTTCAAGCAGATTCGCCTTAACGGTCAAGGCACGTCTGCACAGCATCAGTTGTCACTCGACGCACAGGGTCAACCGCTGTCCGTCTCGCTTGCACTTAGTGGCTCGTTGAAGGGACAGAACTGGAACGGCACGCTTTCCTCGCTGAGCCTGGACGTGCAAGGCATGCCGCGCTGGCACCTTCAGCAAGCGACGCGGTTAGGTTGGAACGACGGTAACGCGAGCCTCGGCGAGCTATGCCTGACGGCGGGCGATCCCTTGCTCTGCGTCAACGGCAAAATGGATAAGACTAGCAACGTCGACGCCGGTTACCGCTTGCATGCCGTGCCGCTTACGCTGGTGGTGGATGCGGCTGGTGTCACCAACATGCCGGTAAGTGCTGACGGCTTGCTGGAAGGCAGTGGAAAAATTCGGCGTACCGGCACAGGCGTGCTCAACGGCAACGCGTCGATCACCTCGCAACAAGGTCGCATTACCTATAACGAACACCCCGATCAGCCTCTGCTCACCTATAGAGACCTGACCTTGAATGCCGAGCTGGCACCCGGCAACCAGCAAGTTACTGCGCATGCGACGCTCAACGGCAATGGACGTCTGGATGGCCAAATCGCCATTACCGGAACACAGCAAGCGCTCAATGGCCAGATAGGATTGCACCTGGACGATCTGGCTTTCATCAGTCTGTTCACCGATACGCTGGCTAACGTCAAAGGTCGCGTGAATGGCGAATTTAAACTTGGCGGCACCGTCGCAGAACCGGCTATCACCGGCCAGGCGGATATTGATGGATTCGCTGCCGAGGTGCCCGACGCCGGCTTGAAGCTCACAGATGGGCGGTTAGTAGCGACCACTACCGATGCGCGGGAACTACGCATTGATGGCAGCGTGCAGTCGGGCAAAGGCACGCTTGCCATCAACGGCACTGCGGGGCTCGATGCGCAAACGCCCACAACCATTACGCTGAAAGGCAATGACGTCACCGCCATCGATATTCCGGCAGCGAAAGTCGTACTTACGCCGGACTTGCTCGTTCGCCATGACGCACAAGGTCTTCAGGCCACCGGCTCAGTAGGCCTGGAGAGCGCCGATGTAAATCTCGATAAATTGCCGGGCAGCGGCGTCAACAAGGCATCGCCTGACGTGGTCGTCGTGGATGAGCCCCAACCCGCCGCCAACAGCGGTTCCACACCTATCCATGCATCGATCAAGGTGAATCTCGGTCAGCATGCGCATCTGGTCGGCATGGGATTGGACGGACGGCTGAGCGGTGTGCTTACTGTCGAGGAACAACCCGGCCGCGCCACCACCGGCCAAGGCCAGGTCATCGTCAACGGCACTTACAAAGCGTACGGGCAGAATCTGCAGATCCAGCAAGGCCAATTGCTGTTTGCCAGTACGCCGATCGACAATCCGGGGCTCAACATCAAGGCGATTCGCAGCCTGCAACCCAACGCCACCATCAACGAAGGTCAGCAGGTTGGCTTGCAGATTACGGGGACGGCGAAGCGGCCAATCCTCACCGTATTTTCCAATCCGGTGATGGACCAATCGGATGCACTTTCTTACCTGATCACCGGCAAACCGATATCGCAAGTCAGCAGTGGCGGTGAAAGCAATATGGTGAACGCAGCAGCGCAAGCGCTTGGTTCGGCTACCGGCAACCTGCTTGCCAAGAGCATCGGCAGCAAGCTCGGCATCGAGGATATCGGCGTAAGCAGCAGCGATGCATTGAATGGCGGCTCTGCTTTTACGGTGGGCAAATACCTTTCGCCACGGCTCTACCTGAGCTATGGCATTGGACTGTTCGAGCCCGGTCAGGTCATCACGCTTCGCTACCGACTAAGCAGGCGCTGGAGCTTCGAAGCGCAGAACGCTACCGATTTCAATCGCGCCAGCCTTAACTACCGAATCGAGAAGTAAGCTTCGTAGTTTGGGTTAGCGCGCCATAACCCAACAAGGCTGCCCGTTCGATGGGTCTTTGTTAGGTTACGCTGCGCCAACCCAACATACGAATACCGCGTTTTTACAGCTCGTAACGCTGTTCGAGCTCAAAACGACTCTCAACTGGCGAAGCGATGATGTTCTGCTGCACGCAGCCGGGGAAAATATTGAAGCTTTCGCCCGCGTGATTATCCGCGTTATAGAGGTACGGCGTGTGCGACCAGCAGCGATAGCCAAGCTCTTTGATCGCCTGCACTTCGGCTTCAGCCTGCTCGATACCAGAAAGACGGTAGTAGATGACCGGCCGAAGCTTGCGGATTATTTCGGCCGCACCGAGCAGCAGATCGATCAGGCTACCAGGAACGTTGATCTTGAGCAGATCCAGGCTTTCCAACTCGAGACTATCGAGCGTGACGGCATTGACGGTTTCGTCTTCCTCGTCCTCAAGCACTACGCCACCTGTCAGCGACGATAATGCACTTTGAGTATTGGCACGGCCCAACCAATATGAATGCGTGTACACGTTGGTGAGCTGATTGATCGCGACGTTCGCGCAAAGCTGCTGAAACGGAAGACGACGCGGCTCAGCGACGTACACCTTGCCCTTCTCGCCAACCGCCTGGGCAAACCATAGTGTGTGAGCGCCGTATTCGCCGCCGAATTCCAGCACGCTCTGTCCATCCTCGATCAATCCGCTCAGCAAATTGAGTTCCTGCTCCGCCCATTCGCCGTAGCGCTGCAAAGACCTGGCGGCCGGACCTTTGACGGGAACCACCGCCATTAAGCCATAGCGTGTCGACCACAAGCGTGACGAAGATTCGGATGCGTTGGTTTTCTTTTGCGTGTTCATGATCAAGCCTCTTGCGTAGGGGATGAATAAGGTTTTGTATCAGCGCATCGCGTTTGCGATGCTGAGTTGCCGCATCGCTTGCTGCTGAGCCATCAGCTGCTCGGGCTGAGTGGAAGCGCTGGCCCAGCGCCGGCAGGCCTCTTGCCAAATGGTGAGCAAAGCCGGTGTAGCGCAGCCATTTCGCCAGGATTTTTCGCAAAGCGCCGTTGCGTGAGCAAAATCGGCGTGGCGTAAATAAACCTGCGCCATGCACCGCACGGTTTCTGGATGCCGTACGTGCAGGGCCTCCAAACGGGCAGCCAACCCGATGGCAACATCGCTTTGCACGGGCATTCCCGGAAGGTTCTCGTAAGCCCATTGCACCGCGAGCCGGCATTGCAAGCCCTCGGCACGCAGATGGGGTTCACCTTCAGCCATAAAGGCATGCGTCAGCGCATGGGAATACGCTTCTTTGGCTTGTTCGCACGGCAGCACGTTACCTCGAGCCAAAGCGGTAACAGCGACTGCCAGCGCGTTGTCGCCGCTCGGTACACGTTCGTAAAGCAGATCAAGCAACGTTTGTGCGGTATCCAGGCTCTTCAGGCGCGCACCACCTTCTTCGATCATCGCCCGCTGCCTGAGAATCTCGGCACGACGTCGCTGCGCGATATCGGCGCTGTCCGGGCGTTCACATAGGCGTATGCACATCGCTTCGGCTTCAGCGTATCGCGCAAGCGCCGCATTGCCGAATTGACACTCCGCCCAGAACATCAACACGTCTACCCACGCAAACAGCAAAGGCGGCTCGTCGCGCGCCAGCGCCTGTGCATAGCGCGACTGCATACTACGTAATGAAAGTAGACGCGCCGCGCCCTTCTGGCGTCTGGCTCGACGAAGATCGATATCGATGTGGCGAGCCAACCACGCTGCTGACCGCTCGACATCGGAAGCCATACTCAAATCGACCCATTTCTCTGCTTCTTCATAGAGCGATTCGGTTTCATGATGGTCCGCTTCGTCTGCTTGCAGCAATAACGTGCTGATCAGAAGCCATGGCAACGTCAGCGTATTCGCATCAGGCATGGCCTTGCGCAGTGAGCATTCCCATGCATACAGAATAAAGCTCGGCACCGGCTGCCTGCTTGTGCGGATTACATCCGGCAGTGAACTGTCACGCTCGATACAGAGCGCAGGAATAGCCTCGTTATCTCGTGTGGCGATCGCTTCCAGCTGATCAAACAGATCCGATAACGAGCCATCTTCGGAAACAGTCATGGAGGTCTCCGCGTCTTCTTCAAGGAATTGCGTAGCTTCCTCTGCCATCGCTTCCGAAAGCAGCTCGCTCCTCGCATGCGCTACCGGAGAGACATACGCTGACATTGAAGCAGGCAGAAAATCGACCGGTGTCGACACATCCCAGTGCTCATTCCTTTCGTAGTCGGGCGCCCGGTATGACCACGTCAGCGATGAAAAGGCGAAAAGCGTCGGCTCGACATCCGTGGCCACCGCCGCGGATACGGACTCAGGCTGTACCCGCGTCGCATCTTCGAATGGCTTGACATTATTTTGCGGCGGTACTGTTTTTACGCTCGCCGGATCATGAGTTTCATTCTTCCTATCGAAACGCTTTCGAAGATGGTGCGCCAACCCGGCACCCACGATCGCAATCAACGCCAGAGCTCCAAGCGACCACAGTCGATTGAATTCAGACCTTTCTTTTACAACCCTGGTGATGGATACCGATTCGCCGCCGGCATTTACTTCAACCGCACCGACAGAATGCGGAATGTCGGCAGTCGACAAGAGCCGTAATGTCACCGAAGCATCGCCCACGACACGATCAAGGGATGATGCCATTCCGTTACTGCTGCGCTCGTCGAGTATCATGCGAGCGCCGACAGGTGCGCTTACATGCGCCCCATATATGGACGGCGACGTACGCGCCGCTTGCCTATCGAGCGATATATTGCTTTCGCGACTCAGGCTGGCTTGCGGCTTGGCCACAGTCATTGCATAAGATTCGGAAGCAAGGGTTTTCGCATGCAGCGCCGCCTTATCCGAGGCGCGATTACTGCACGCAACCAATCCCGGAATCAGCATAAAAAGGCCAGCACCGTATACACAGCGACGTCCTGCGCCAAACGGAAACGCGGCGACCTTGGCCAACATGCGATTGGCATCGTTTTCCGAAGTCTTCATGGCGCTTCCCCAGGAAACCTATTTATTTACGAGTCACAGCAAAGCGGCGCTGCTTGATCACACGCAGCGCCGCTCGCGTTCTCGACAATAGGATTGTTCCGTGACCCAGGGACCGGCGGGGTAGTAGAAATACGAAAGTGCCGACGTTCAGCCGTCCATTTCAGGCTTGAAGCAAGTAACTCGCAAAGACGCCGCCGAGAACAATACGTTCAGTGCGCAGCTGTTGCTTGCTCTCCCGTCGCGGCATGTGGCGTGCGCAAAAACACAGCGCCAGCTATCGCCCCCAGCGCAGCGAAACACCCGCCCACCAGGAAGGCCAATTGATAACCCGACGTCAACGCCAATGTATCCACGCCGCCCGCAGCTGTTACGCCCTGCGTGCGCGCTTCCGCCAGGCTCGCCAATACCGCCAGACCGAGCGAACCGCCCATCATGAATGCGGTGTTCACTACGCCCGAAGCCAATCCCGACTCGGACGGTCCCACATCATTCATCGCCGCCAGCAGCACCGGGTTGAACGCGACGCCCGCACCAATTCCCAGCAGAACCATGCCTGGCAAAATGTCACGCAAGAAATGGCCGTGCTCCGATGCATGCGCAAACAGCAGCAAACCGCAAGCGGCCAACATGAGTCCAACGACCAGCGGACGACGGATACCGAAACGCATCACCAGCTTTGCCGACAACCCCAACGAAAACACCGCCATGATCAAGTTGGCCGGCAGGAAGGCCAGCCCAACTTCCATAGGTCCATAGCCGAGCACGAGCTGCATATACAACGCGGAAAGAAAGAACCAGGCGAACATCGCCGCCGCCCATAACACACCCACGATATTGGCGACAACCAAGTTGCGCAGCCGAAACAGACGCAACGGCATCAGCGGTACATGCACACGCGCTTCCGTCCACAAAAACAGCGCCAGCAGAACGAGTGCAATCGCCAATTGCCCCACCGTTCTGGACGAAAGCCAGCCGACTTGATTGCCGTTGACGATGGCGTATACCGCCAACATCAAAGCGGAAGTCACCGTGATGGCGCCCCACACGTCCAGGTGTCTTGATGCAGCGGTTCCGGATGCCGCAGGCAACAATCGCAGCGACGCCACCACCACACCGATGCCAATCGGCAGATTCACCAGAAACACCCAATGCCAGCTCAAGCTACTGGTCAGCACGCCGCCCAGCATGGCGCCAAGACTGCCGCCACCCGCGCATACGAAACCGTACACGCCCATGGCCTTGGCGCGATCCTTCGGCTCGGTAAACAAATCCATGATCAGCGACAACGCCACCGCTGTTACCACCGCACCACCCAAGCCCTGCACGGCGCGCGCCATCACCAAAGCGATCTGTGTGGTGGAAAGCCCACAAGCGAGCGAAGCCAACGTGAAAGCAGCAATGCCGATCAAAAACAGACGTCGATGTCCGTAGAGATCACCCAACCTGCCTCCCAACAATAAAAAGCCGCCGTAGGTGAGCAAATAGGCGTTCACCACCCAGGCAAGCGTGATGTCGCCGAACTTCAAATCCACTTTGATGGAAGGCAAAGCCACGTTCACGATGGTGGTATCGAGCACGATCATCAACACGCCCAGGCACAGCACGATCAAGGCCAGCCAGCGTCGATCGGGGTGCATGGAGAGATGAGGATGTGCGGCCTGCGAATGCGTCATGGGATGTCCTTGCATGCTTGGGATGTGTTCTCTTGAGTGCGTCGAACGAGCCATCCTGAAATCGACATCGCAAGATATCACTCTTGCACCAGCAGTCAGCGCCGACCCATCACTCCACACACGTGATTCCAGCATGAGGTCGCCTGCCCCGGCACATGCTGCGCTGCGGTTTGACACACATGATTTGGATCGATCAAATCCGCCATTTGGCGTAGCTTCGCTATCCGCACGCAATCGACAAGGGTTATCCCATGCCAGGCTTCACCGCTCGCTCTCGGCAGAAACTCCTATTTCTTGCACTCGCCTGCTGCGCCACTGTTGTTGGTGCGGATGAACGCGAAGGTTTTTACACCTCCTTCGAATCAGGCGAACCAGCGCCGCTGATCCAAGCAGCCAACGACAACTTTAACGTCAAGATCGACGGCGGACCTTCGGCGGATGATGCCTATACCGCAAAACCCAACGTCGGCTTCACCGGTGCGCATTCACTGCGCTACGAAAGCCACGCCGGCGGCAAACAGGAAGCTACCCTGTTCGACGTGGATCTGCCGGTGCAAGCGGACACGCAACTGTCTTATCTGCTGTTTCCGTGCATCAGCAAGGACGATCTCGCCAATCCTGCCACCTATGTCGCCGTCGACCTGGTGTTCGACGATGGCACGCGCCTTTCTGCCAGCCAGGCGCAAGACCAGCATCGCGTTCCGGCAAATGCGCACGCGCTCGGCATCAGCCGCACGGCTTATGTGAATCAGTGGAACAAGCTGACCATCGACCTGGGCAAGGTGGCCGTCGGGCGTCGTATCCGCCACATCGTGCTATCGCACGATGGCCCAGCGGGGGAGATCGAAGGTTATCTTGACGATCTGCGCATTGGTCCGGCACCTGTGCCTGCCGGGAGCGAGCGGCCCAGCGATTACGTAAACATTCTGCGCGGCACGAATTCTGGTTTTACGTTTTCGCGCGGCAACAATGTTCCAGCCGTCACGCTGCCGCACGGTTTCAATTTCTGGGCACCCGTCACCGACGCAAGCTCGGATTGGATGTACCAATATCAACAGCGTAACGACGCCGACAATCGTCCACGCATCGAAGCCTTCTCGCTCTCGCATGAGCCCAGCCCGTGGATGGGTGATCGGCAAACGTTCCAGCTTATGCCTGCTGCGGTCGCCAGCGGCGCGCCCACTGCGAATCGCGACAAGCGTGCATTGAGCTTCAGCCATGCGAACGAAACAGCGCATGCGCACTATTACAGGGTGGCATTCGACAACGGCATCGTCGGCGAGATGACACCGACCGATCATGCGGCGATGCTTCGTTTCACCTTCCCCGGCAAGCGCGGCCAGCTCGTATTCGACAATCGCACGGATCAGGGCAGTATCACGCTCGATGCTGCGCATCACAGTTTCAGCGGCTACTCCGACGTCAAGAGCCGGCTTTCCGCGGGTGCGACACGCCTGTTTTTCTATGCCGAGGTCGATCAGCCCGTCGCCGAAAGCGGAAGGCTCACCGGCGAAGGCCGCGATCAGGTTACAGCTTGGTTTGGCTTCGACACATCGAAAACGAAAACGGTGAATGTACGCCTCGCCACCTCGTTGATCAGCCTTGACCAGGCCAAGCACAACCTGGAAATGGAAATCACACCGCAGGAAAGTTTCGACGACGTACGCGAGCGCGCACAAGACAGGTGGGACAAGCAGCTTGGCATCGTGCAGGTGCAAGGCGCCAGCCATGATGAGCGCGTCACGCTGTATTCCAATCTCTATCGCCTGTTCATGTATCCCAACTCGGCATACGAGAACACCGGCACGGCCAGTGCTCCGGTCTATCGCTACGCAAGCCCCTTCTCTTCGGCCGTCGGCGAGAACACGCCTACGCAGACGGGTGCGCGCATCGTCGACGGCAAAGTGTTCGTGAACAACGGCTTCTGGGATACCTACCGCACCGCGTGGCCGGCTTATACATTGCTGATGCCGCAACAGGCCGGCACGATGATCGATGGCTTCGTGCAGGAATACCGCGATGATGGCTGGATTGCTCGCTGGTCGTCGCCCGGTTATGCCGACCTGATGGTCGGCACCAGCGCCGACGTCGCCTTTTCCGACGCCTGGCTGAAAGGCGTACATAACTTCGATGTGCAGTCGTTCTATCAGGCTGCCTTGAAGGACGCCACCGTGGTGAGCCCACTGCTAGGCACCGGTCGCAAAGGCTTGCAGCGCTCGGTCTTCAACGGTTACACCGATTATGCGATCAAAGAAGGTTTTTCCTGGTCGATGGACGGCTATATCGCCGATTTCGCGATCGGCAATCTTGCCAGCGCACTGGCTGCGCAACGTGATCAACACGATCCATATGGAGCGCATTACGCGGAAGATGCCGATTACTTCCATGATCGCGCACTGGATTACGTAAATCTTTTTCACCCCGGCATTGGCTTCTTCGTAGCCCGCGACGAACAAGGCCGATGGCGTTACACGCAGCAGAACTTCGATCCGTTGCGTTGGGGTGACGACTACACCGAAACGAATGCGTGGAACATGGCCTTCCACGCACCACAAGACGGTGCCGGCCTCGCCGCGTTGTACGGCGGACGCCAGGCGCTCGGGGCGAAGCTGGATCAATTCTTCAGCACGCCCGGCATCTATCACGTCGGCGGTTACGGCGAACCGATCCACGAAATGTTCGAGGCGCAGGCCGTGCGCATGGGGCAATACGGCCATAGCAACCAGCCTTCGCATCACATCATCTATATGTACGATTATGCGGGCGAGCCGTGGAAGGCGCAGGATAAAGTTCGCGACGTGCTATCGCGCCTGTACCTGGGCAGCGAGATCGGCCAAGGCTACCTCGGCGACGAAGACAACGGCGAAATGTCCGCCTGGTGGCTATTCAGTGCCGCCGGCTTCTATCCGCTGCGCATGGGCACGCCTGAGTATGTGATTGGTGCACCGTATTTTCCTCATATGGACATCGCGTTGGAAAACGGCAAGCACATCGTGATCAGTGCGCCCGCAGTAAGCGACGAGAACCGCTACGTGCAAAGCCTGCGCGTCAACGGCCAGCCGTGGAACAAACTCACCTTGCCGCATGCGTTGCTTGCGCAAGGCGCAACGCTGGATTTTGTCATGGGACCGAAGCCCTCTACTTGGGGCAGCGACGAGCAGGCTCTGCCACCATCGCTGACTACCAGCGGCAAACCTTCTCCGATGCACGATCTTGCAGGCATCGGCGACGGCGAGGCCGGTGGTGATCCGGCGATATCCCATCTCAATGCCTTGTTCGATCACACCAGCGATACCGAAGCGCAGCTGCCCGGTTCACATGCCATCGTGATCTGGCATTTCTCGCAGCCGCGTGTGGTCGCGATGTATACGCTTACCTCAGGCAAGCAGGCACCGGCACCTTCGAACTGGACATTGGAAGCTTCTGATGACGGGAAGCATTGGAAAGCGCTCGATGCGCGTAAGGGCGAACGCTTCCCGTGGGCGCGGCAGACCCGGGCGTTCGGCATTCGTCAGCCGGCTTCGCATGTGTATTACCGGGTTCGGTTTGATAACGATGCGCCGAAAGCATTGGCGGAAATCGGGTTGCTGGGGCGCTAGAGTCTCCGGCCTTTCACGGAGCAGGATTAGCACCGGTGCAGTTTTGCCAGAAGCGGCAACAAACGCGATAAGGCCGTCATTCCCGCGAAAGCGGGAATGACGGCTTCGAGGCTATGGCTATTTCCCGGCGAACTTTTCCTTTCTCCGGCGGGGAAGCCATGGCAGTGCCCTAGCCCGAAAGTCATGCTCACAAAGTCCAACGCGGCGGGCTATGTTGGGGAACTCGTTCCTCACATATGAAGGTGATCGCCATGCAGCGACTCAGATGGATTCTCACCGCCGCGATCTTGACCAGCGCCACGGCGATGGCGGCTTCGCCCGCTACGGTGAACAAAGGGCCGTCGGCAAAAGCCAGCCACACTGACATGGGTATCGATCTAAAAGGAATCGATCATGGCGTGAAGCCCGGCGACGATTTCTTCCACTATGCCAATGGCAACTGGGTGAAAACCACGCAGATCCCGGCCGACCGCTCCAGCACCGGCACTTTCCTGCAGGTTTACCAGCTGGCTGAAAAACAGACGTCAGAGCTGATTCGCAACATCGCACAAGGTCATTCAGCAGCAGGCTCCAACGAACGCAAGATCGCCGACTACTACGCCGCCTACATGGATGAGGCCAACATCGAAAAACGCGGCCTGGCCCCGTTGAAGTCGGAACTCGATCGCATCGGTGCGATCACGACGCGCGACGATCTCGCCAACGTGCTTGGCAGCCAGATGCGCGCCGATGTCGATCCGATCAACAGCACCAACTTCCATACTGAAAACCTCTTCGGCCTGTTCGTGGCGCAGGGGCTGGAAGACTCCTCGCGCAACATGGCCTATCTGCTGCAAGGCGGCATCGCGATGCCCAGCCGCGACTATTACCTGTCGCCAGACAAGGACATGGCTGAAACGCGCGCCAAGTACCAGACATATGTAACTTCTTTGCTGAAGCTTGCCGGCACGCCGGATGCAGAGGCACAGGCAAAATCCATCATCGCGCTGGAAACCAAGATCGCGCAGGCACAGGAAACCCTGGTCGACAGCCAGGACGTGCACAAAGCCAACAACGTGTGGAACGTGAGCGACTTTGCGCAAAAGGCACCTGGCTTGAACTGGGCGGCTTATTTCAAGGCCTCCGGCCTGGATGGACAGAAGCAGATCGACGTGTGGCAGCCTTCTGCCATTACCGGCATCGCCAAACTGGTAGGTAGCGAATCACTCGATACGTGGAAGCAGCTGCTGCGCTATCACACCTTGAATCAGGCCGCGCCACTGCTACCGAAGGCCTATGCCGAGCTCAGCTTCCAGTTCTACGGCACCACGCTGCAAGGCACTCCCAAGCAGCGAGACCGGTGGAAGCGCGCCGTCAGCGCCACCAACACCGATCTGGGCGATGCGGTGGGTCAGATCTATGTGAAGCGCTACTTCCCCGCGTCGTCCAAGGCAAAGGTCGAAGAATTGGTGAAGAACATCGTTGCGGCGTTCGATCAACGCCTCGACACGCTGGCATGGATGACGCCCGCCACGCGCGCGAAGGCTAAGGAAAAGATCGCCACCTTGCGTGTAAGCGTGGGCTATCCGGATACCTGGCGCGATTACAGCTCACTCCAGATCAGCGCTGACGATCCGCTCGGTAACCACGAACGCGCTGATGCATTGGAATACAAACATCAGCTCGCCAAGCTCAGTCAGCCGGTAGACAAGGGCGAATGGTGGATGACGCCGCAGACCGTCAATGCGGTCAACCTGCCGTTGCAGAACGCACTCAATTTCCCCGCCGCGATCCTGCAGCCGCCGTTCTTCGATCCGAATGCGGATGCCGCTGCCAACTACGGTTCAATTGGTGCCGTTATCGGTCACGAAATCAGCCATAGCTTCGACAACACCGGTGCCGATTTCGACGCGCAAGGCAAGATGGAAAACTGGTGGACGCCAGCTGATGCCGAGCACTTCGACGCTGCAACAAAGAAACTGGTCAAGCAGTACGATCAGTATGAAGCGCTGCCCGGTTTGCACGTGAACGGCCAGCAGACGCTGGGCGAAAACATCGCCGACGTCTCCGGTCTTACCGCGGCCTATGCGGCTTATCACGCTTCGCTTGGCGGCAAGCAAGCGCCGGTGATCAACGGCCTGAGCGGCGATCAGCGCTTCTTCCTGGCCTTCGGCCAAGCATGGCGCTCGAAGATTCGCGACGCGGCGCAACGCCAGCGACTCGCCACCGACGTGCATGCGCCAGCGGAATTCCGCGCGTTGACGGTCCGTAATGTCGACGGCTGGTATGACGCCTTCGGCGTGAAATCGGATGAGAAGCTTTATCTTGCGCCGGATGATCGTGTGAAGATCTGGTAAGCACCCAAACAAGCAAAACACAAAGAAAAAGCCGCACTCCAAGGAGTGCGGCTTTTTTCTTTGTCCATGCTAGAGCCTCTACCCTGTTGCGCTTTCGCGCGACGAGCATGCTCCTCGCTGTAAAGATTCATTTCCTCGGCCAATGAGCAGTTGGGGATGCAAACCCCAATATCGCCATCTTGAAAGACATCGGACATGCCGGGGCATGTATCCCCACCTGCGCGATCACGCAGCCGTGCCGACGGTCAAACTTTCAGGCGATGCCCAAGCCTTCGATGCTGGCGATTGCCTTCTCATCGAATCCAGCCAGTCCGGCGAAGCGGCGCCCACGTTCGGCGTAATCGTGGAATTGATCGAAACTTGGCGCACCGGGCGAGAGCAATACAGTGCCGCCTTCGGGTGTGACGATGCGCGCCATCTCCACAGCATCCGTCAGCTTGTCGACATCACCCATCGGCACTTCAACCTTTGCAGCGCGCAAGGCAACAGCGATGCGTGAACCATTCGCGCCTTGCGTGATGATGCGCAAGGCCGTGCGTGACTTCACCGCATCCACGAAAGGCGCCCAATCCAAGCCGCGATCATGGCCACCGACAATCACGGTGACTTCCCTGCCCTGCAGACTCTCCAACGCCGCGAGCGTCGCTAGCGGAGTCGTGCTGATGGAGTCGTTGATCCATTGCAACCCGTCACGCTCGCCCAATGGTTGCAAGCGATGCGGCAAGGGATGGAACGAGGCCAATCCCTGCGCCGCTGCGATGGCATCGATACCCATTGCTTCCAGCGCTGCGAGTGCGGCGCATGCGTTGAGTGCGTTGTGCAGCCCGGGCACGGCGATGCGCGCCAGGGGAAACACGTCCGTTTCGCCGCGGCGGATAGAGCCCTCTGCCACATGCCAACCTGCGGTTTGTCCAAACAGCAATCGCTGCGAATGGTGTTCCGTTTTCTCCAGCAACGATGACTGTTGCGCATTGACCAGCAGCCGCCGCGCACTGTTTACCAGCTTGAGCTTGTCGGCAACATAACGATCGCGCGAGCCATGCCAGTCGAGGTGTTCTTCGTAAAGACTGGTGATGACACCCAATTCCAAGGGGCCGGCTTCGCTTGTCTGGAAACTGGACAGCTCGATCGCCCATAGGTCGGCTTGTTGATCGAGTAGTTCGAGCAGGGGTAAACCGATATTGCCCGCCAACGCTGTGCGTACGCCCGATGTACGAGCGAGATGCGCAATCAGCGCCGTTGTGGTGCTCTTACCCTTGGTGCCGGTAATCGCTATCACTCGCGCCTGCGGGTTCTCCGCAAACCACAATGCAGTGCCGGAAGTGAAGCAGGTGCCTTGCGCCTGCGCCGTGACGATGGCCGGCTTGTAGGCGGAAATGCCTGGCGATTTGATGACAATGTCGTAGGCGCTTAGCGCAACCGCATCCGGTTCGCGCGGATAGACACGCAATGCGGTGTCGAATGCCTGCGCTTGGACGGCTTCCGCCTCGCTGCAATAAAGCGCCAAGGGCAACTCGGGAAGGCGTTTGCGCAAGGCTTGAATGGCTGCGCGTCCTTCCCGCCCGAATCCCCAGATCGCAACGCGCTGTCCGGCAAGCTCGGCAATACGCATATCAACCGATCGCCGCGAGCGCCGCCTGCAGGCGAGCCGGCACGCGGTGTTCGCCCGATGCGTGCAGCCACGGCTCCAGTGCGAGCTGCGAAACATCGAGTTGCGGCAGGATTTCGCTGCGGAACCGTGCCACCAGCGCATCTTCTTGCCATTCCGGACGCTGGCTCAATGCATACATGGCTGCACGTGCTTCAGCACCCTCGCCTACGCATTCGAAGGGCTTGTGATCGTGATATTCGAGCAGCGCATCGAAACCTGCAGCTTGGGTTTCGTCATCGAGCAAGTTGCGGCCGAAGATGGTGAGCAAACGCGGCTTGGGCAGGAATGGCGCCAATGCGAGAAACACGAAATGGCATTTCGGGCACTGCCCGCACCAGCGATCCGCCGGTTTCGGCCCAAGGATCTTGAAGTTGCGGTTGCAGCTGGAAAATGCGTCGAAGTAGGGCGTGAGCTTGGCGAATGCGCGCGTGATGGCAAGTTCGGAGTACGGGCGCAGAAGCGAGCAGTAATCGAGATCCGACGCAACATGCGTGTGCAGCCAATCGGCAAGCATCTGCTCGAACGCATAGCCCTTGCTCCACTGATGATTCACTTGCTGCCCTTCGTATTCCAACGTGGCCGCCGAAGCGGAACGCTCATTGGCGAAGGCAATGCTGTCGAAACCATACAGCACGGCGGCAACCGAAAGAATGGCCGAGTTCACCGCCGTTACTGGGATATGGCCGTTCCAGGCGCCGAGCCGGTTCAATTCGAACAAGCCAGGCGCAAGCTCGCGCTGGATGTTGAGCATGGGCAGGCCGGTGCGTTCGGCACATGCAGCGATCAATGGCGAATTGCCCACCCAAACCGCTGTTGCTTCGCCACCGATCTGCTTGATCGCTTCGACGGCGACAAGTGAATCCTTGCCTCCACCAATCGGAACGAGCGTGCGTTTGGGCAGATGCAAGGCAGCCGCCTCCACCTTCCCCACGGGCTCCCCGGAGCGCGGGAAAGCAATCCGACCGCGCAGATCCAGACCATTGCGATAAGCGAATTCAGCCAGGCCATGCAGGTAGAGCGCGTCAAGCAAATCTGCCGTGGCATCGTCCAACGGACCATCCGCCACTTCGATCTTCGGCGGCACGCCTGCTTTGTAATAGCTCACGCCCGCGATGTAATGCAGCAGCGTGAGTGCGGCATCGAAAGCATGCTTGCGTTCCGGCGTCAGCGCGGGCGGTGCGGGGAAGCGCACCCGCTCGATCAACTCCTCACCCTGGTCGAAGGCGTACACCAACTCAGCTACGCCGTCGGCATAGCTGCGGCGTACGAAACGGAAGACCTGGGTCAGGCGGGGTTGGATCGGGTGGGTCACTCAGCAAACTCCAGATTCTCTTTGGTCCCTCTCCGCACAGGAGAGGGACTCACTTGAAAAGATCATTCACTCGATGACGATCTCTTCCGCCTCATCCCGCAGATTGTACGGCGAGGACATCACCTTTCCGTAAGCGCCGGCCTGGGCGACCAGCACCACGTCGCCCTCCTGGGCTTCCGGCAGGCGGCGGTCCGAACCAATCACGTCGCCGCTTTCACAGATCGGACCCACCACCTGATAGAGCGCGGTGGCAGGCTCGTCCAGGCGAGTGAGGTTCACGATCTCGTGCCAAGCGTCGTAAAGCGCGGGGCGGATCAGGCTGTTCATGCCTGTGTCCACGCCGAGATAACGCCACGAGCCCTTGCCCTTTTGCTGCGTCACGCGCGTGATCAGCACACCAGCGTCGGCGACCAGATAGCGACCCGGCTCCATCCACAGTTGGTAATGCGGATAAGCCGCCTTCACCTTGCGCAGTGTTTCTTCGAGCGCCGCGATGTCGAGCGGCGCCTCGCCGGGATGCGACGGCACGCCAAGCCCGCCGCCGATATCGAGAAAAGCGACGCTGCCAATGCGCTCGGCAATGGTCGCCAGCTGGCTGTACACCTCACTCCAATGCTTGACGTCGAGAATGCCCGAGCCCAGATGCGCATGCAGACCACGCACGGTGACGCCATGTGCGTCGGCCAGGCGCAGGAAAGCATCCAGTTGGTCTACCGGCAAGCCGAATTTGCTGCCGCTGCCGCCGGTACGCACTTTTTCGTGATGACCCAGGCCGCGCCCAAGATCCAGACGCAGAACGATCTCGCGACCACGGAACACATCGCCCCAATGCTCAAGCGGATAGAGCGAATCCAGCGATACCGTGGCGCGCGTGGTGAATGCCCATGCGTAGTCGTCGCGCGGCGCGAAGTTGGGGGTGAACAGCAACGGGGCCGATTCGGGCACCACCGCCATCACCGCTTTCAATTCACCGGGCGACACGCATTCGAAACCAAAACCTTCTTCGGCAAGCGCACGCAAGATGGCCGGATGCGTATTGGCCTTCACAGCGTAATGCAGGCGATCCACGGCGCCGAGCGTCTTCAGCTCGCGCGCCTGTTTGCGCACGGTCGGCAGGTGATAAACGTAGCGTGGCGTGGCTTCAGCACCGAGTGCCAGCAAACGCTCGCGCTCCTGCGTGCGCCACCAGGCATCACTTGCCGTGACGGTTTCACCGCTGCCGTACAGGCTTTGCCAGCTCGGCCCGAACAAGGCGCTGTCGTCTGTACGCAAGGCTCCGGCAGCGATCAGCATTTCATGCAGACGCGGCACCAATTCGTCGACCACGCTCTCATCCACCACAAAGGTGAGGTTGAGATTGTTGGACGACTGCGAAATCAGGTGCACGCGCAACTGACCGAACTCTGCCAACACACCCGACAAGGTGTGGAGCATCGAGCGCATGCCGCGACCAACCATGGTGATCGCCGCGCACGGCGCAATCACCTTGACGCGGCAGACCTTGGCCAGATCGCTGGCAAGCGCGGCGATGGCATCGGAATCGAGCAGATTCTCGGTCGGGTCCAGTGAAACGGTAACGTTGGTTTCCGCCGAACTGATCAAGTCCACCGACAAGCCGTGCTGCTTGAACTGCGCGAACACGTCGGCAAGAAAGCCAACCTGTTGCCACATGCCCACCGACTCCATCGATACCAGCGTGATGCCTTTGCGCGCACTGATGGCTTTGACGCTGGGTGCGTGTTCGCGCACTTCCGGGCCGATCACGGTGCCTTCGAGTTCAGGACGATTCGTATCCTTGATCAGCATCGGCACGCGCGGTTCGCGCAGCGGCGAGAGGCAGCGCGGATGCAGCACTTTCGCGCCAGTGGAAGCGATTTCCTGGGCTTCCTCGTAATCGAGTTTCTGCAGCAGACGCGCACCCGGCACCTGGCGCGGATTGGCGGTGAACATGCCGGCCACGTCGGTCCAGATTTCCACGCGTTGCGCTTTCAGCAATGCGCCAAAATAGGAAGCCGACGTATCCGAACCGCCGCGGCCAAGCAACACCGTGCGGCCTTCTGATTCGCGCGCGATGAAGCCCTGCGTGATGAACACTTCGCCGAGCTTCGCCAAACGTGCATTCAAAGCAGGATCGGGTTTTGCTTCGACCATCGCCGAAAGCAACTTGGTACGTTCGTTTTGATTCGGCAGTGCCGCAGCGGCGAGGCAATCGCGCGCATCCACCCACTGCGTAGGCAGATCCGTGTGGGAAAGAAACGCCGCGCCCAATGCGCTGGACATCAACTCGCCGTGCGCCTGCACCAACGCAGACCATGCGAGTTCACCCATCACGGCCGGACCATCTTCCGCCAGCTTCGACAGCTCACGCAAACGTGCGGCCAAGGTATCCGGCACGGTCAGCTGCATGTGATCGAGCAGATCGTAATGACGCTGCGCGATCGCTTTGTATGCCTCGATACGTTTGCCTTTGTCTTCCTGGGCGCACAGTTGTTTGAGTGCGTCGGTGATGCCGGTCAGCGCGGACACGACCACCAGCACGCGCGCACCTTCGGCGCGACGGCTGGCAACGAGTTCACGGATGTTCTGCCAGCGAGGCAGGGTGGCGACACTGGTGCCGCCAAACTTCATCACGATCCAGGGTGCGCCGGCGGAAAGCGGCGCGGGGGCGTTCGAGGTCACGGTTTCTCTGTCTAGGGTTGCGGGAAAAGTCAATTCCGCCAGTGTTGCAACGCGTCAGGCGGAATGCAACCGAAAATTTGGCATGGGGATAACGTTTGGACGGCTAAATGCCAGCCGCAACCTGCTCAGTTCTCGCCGGGAAACCGGCTAGAGTGGGTGCTCTCGCGATAGGCCCCAGTAGGTTTGGCTGCGGCGTAGCCGAACCCCAACATTGCCATACATACGCTGGCGGAGAATGCGAGCTTGGCAATGTAGGTGTTCGCATTCGCTCAGCCCAACCTAGGGGGAACTGGTCGCAAGTGCTCACCTCACCCCGCTCTCTCTCTGCAAGCAGGGGTCCATGCGCATCGCGTTACTCGACCAGTACAGGGATCTTGCCGATTTTCGCCTGCCATTCCCGCGGCCCCGTCTTGTGCACTGACGTACCGGCCGAATCCACCGCCACGGTCACCGGCATGTCCTTGACCTCGAACTCATAGATCGCCTCCATGCCAAGGTCTTCGAACGCCAGCACGCGGCTGGCCTTGATGGCTTTGGAAACCAGATAGGCAGCCCCACCCACAGCCATCAGGTACACCGACTGGTGCTTTTTGATGGCCTCGATGGCGGCGGGGCCGCGCTCGGCCTTGCCGACCATGCCGAGCAAGCCGGTCTGTGCCAGCACCTGCTCGGTGAACTTGTCCATGCGGGTGGCCGTGGTGGGGCCGGCGGGGCCGACCACTTCGTCACGCACCGGGTCGACCGGGCCGACGTAGTAGATAAAGCGGCCGCTGAAATCCACCGGCAGCTTCTCGCCCTTGTTCAGCATGTCGACCATGCGCTTGTGGGCGGCGTCGCGGCCGGTGAGCAGCTTGCCGTTGAGCAGCAGCACTTCACCGGGCTTCCAACTGGCCACTTCCTCACGCGTGACCCTATCGAGGTTCACCCGGCGGCCTTTGGACGAGTCATAAGTGAGCTTGGGCCAATCTTCCAGCGAAGGCGGATCGAGCATCACCGGACCGGAACCGTCCAAGGTGAAATGCGCATGGCGGGTGGCGGCGCAGTTCGGGATCAGCGCCACCGGCAGATTTGCCGCGTGGGTGGGGTAATCCTTCACCTTAATGTCGAGCACGGTGGTGAGGCCGCCCAGGCCTTGCGCGCCGATGCCCAGCGCATTGACCTTCTCGTACAGCTCCAGGCGCAGTTCCTCGGCGCGATTTTTGGGGCCGCGAGCGATCAGATCCTGGATATCGATCGGCTCCATCAAGGCCTCTTTCGCCAGCAGCATGGCCTTCTCGGCAGTACCGCCGATGCCGATGCCCAGCATGCCCGGCGGGCACCAGCCGGCGCCCATCGTCGGCACCGTCTTGAGCACCCAATCGACGATGGAGTCGGAGGGATTGAGCATGACGAACTTGGACTTCGCTTCGGAACCGCCACCCTTCGCGGCCACGATCACGTCGACCGTGTCGCCCGGAACGATCGAGACGTTGATCACCGCCGGGGTGTTGTCCTTGGTATTGCTGCGCTTGCCGGCAGGATCGGCCAACACACTTGCGCGCAGCTTGTTATCCGGATGGTTGTAAGCGCGGCGCACGCCCTCGTTGACCATGTCTTCGAGGCTCATCGTGGCGTCCCAGCGCACGTTCATGCCGACCTTCAGAAACACCGTGACGATGCCGGTGTCCTGGCACAGCGGGCGATGCCCTTCCGCCGACATGCGCGAATTGATCAGGATCTGCGCCATCGCATCCTTCGCCGCCGGCGATTCCTCGCGCTCATAAGCTTTGGCCAGGTTGGTGATGTAGTCGACCGGGTGGTAGTAGCTGATGTACTGGAGGGCGTCAGCGACGGACTGGATCAAATCGTCTTGCTTGATGGTGGTCATGGCGGCGGCTTGGACGGGGGAGGAAAGCCCCGCAAGCCTTGCACTGGCGGGACACAACCGCCCTATTGTGCCCCAATCCGACCTTGCAGATAAAAAAGCGGCCGCGCGAGGCGGCCGCCAGGGAGTGGAGAACTCCTTGAATCAGAAACGATATTCAGCCTGGAGCGAGTACATGCCGATGCGGTTGCGCTCCGTATCGGACAGCGGCGCGCGATAGGTATCGTAGGCAAGGCCGAGGCTGAGGTTCTTATTGAGGTTGTAACCGCCGCCAACGCCGAAATATTCACCCGTGCGCACTACGCGATCGCGGCCCGACTCGTTGAGGTTGTCGCTCATGTAACGAAATTCATAAAGGCTACGCGCTCGGAACCAGCCGGCGCGCGCGCCGATGTACCAGTTCTCGGTGATGTTGTAATTGAGATTGCCGCCGAGCATCCAGCCACGAGTTTGCACCTGCTCGCGCCCGGTGCCGCCGCCGTAGTCATTGACGCGCGCGGTGGCGTTGCCGAGGAATCCGTAGCCTGCCTCAACGCCGTAATCCACCCCACTGTTCCAGCGATAACCTACGCGCAGCGCGCCCGCCTTGCCCGTCTTGCTGAAGCTGTTATCCATGCCCGAGTACGGATTGCTGACGCCGTAGTGCGAAGCACCCGCGTTGGCATTGACAAAGAAATGGCCATCGTCAGCGAGAGCAGCGGACGAAGCCGTGCCAAGCGCCAAAGCAACAGCGATGAATGCGAACTTGCGCATGCGTGAACTCCTGATCGATTGAAAGAGATGTCGCCGAGTCGAACCGCGCAGTGGTGAAGCGGTTTCGTGCGTAAAAATTTCGCAAAGCGTAACGAATGGCTTCGCAACTGCCTAAAGGGATTTCTTCTGCATGGGTAGGGTTTTCCTTGCGCGATCCGTCTTGCGCGTCATGCAATGGCATTCGTACAAATCTAGTGGCGATGGCGGACTACACACGCAAGCCAGATGTTTCGTTAGATCGAGCAAAGAACCTAAGAATTCGATGCCTCATGACATCTGCAATCACCTACATGCAACTCAGGCACTTCCAGCTTTTGCTTTAGCACTATAGGCTCCCGTGCAGCGGCTCGATGCCGGTCGTCAGGGGAGACGGACGACGTCGCTGGGAAGAGGAATTTTTCAGCCACATGCGCCACGACAGTCGTGCGGAGGCATGTTTGTCGTTGCGCCTATTCGGGAGAGCAACATGTTTGCAAAGCTGCATCGCAAGTCGCTTTCGTTATCTGTGGGTCTGCTGCTCGCCGGCGTCAGCGCCGCAACCTGGGCCGCAAACATCAAACCTGCCGTGGACGCAGGTGTCGCGCCAAGCAACCAAACCGTACACGTCACGCTGTTTCTGAAGCTGCACAATGAAGCCGCGTTGGAAAACTACATTCGCGAAACCGTGACGCCCGGCAGTGCGCACTACCAACAGTTCCTCAGTACCAGCCAATTCGCGCAGCAATATGGCGCCACTGATGCCGAGATTGCACGCGTGCAGTCGTACCTGCGCAGCCAAGGACTGAGCAGCGAAGTGCTGCCGAGCCATCTGGCGATTCGCACCAGTGGCACATTGGGCCAGTTCGGCAATTTGTTTCAGACGTCCATCCACACCTACGTATCGCGCGAAAACGGCCGCAGCTTCCACAAGCCCGCGACCGCACCGCAACTGCCTTCAGGCATCGCTGATGTGGTGGATGTAGCAACGGGCTTGAGCAGCGAAAAAGCGTATCGTCCGCATCACGTCTCGACGCCTGCGTTCACCGCACTCAGCGCGAATGCGAAGACAAATGCGCTTGCGGCCAAGAGTGGCTCCAATGGCAATCCCACGGCTTCCGGTGTGCCCGGCCAATACACGGTGGGTGACGTCGCCAATTTCTACAACATCAATCCGCTCTATCAGCGCGGCATTGTCGGCAAGGGCTCGACCGTCGGCATCGTGACGTTGTCTAACTTCTATCCCAGCGATGCGACCGCGTATTGGTCGGGCATCGGCCTTGCCACCAAACCCAACCGCATTACGCAGGTGCACGTGGACGGTGGTGCTGCGATTGACGGCGGCAGCGGCGAAACCTCCATTGACGTCGAGCAATCGGGTGGCGTCGCACCGTTCGCCGATGTGCTCGTATATGACGCGCCCAATACCACCGCCGGTTATGTCGATGCTTTTGCACAAGCCGTATCGGACAACACAGCCGACAGTATCTCCACTAGTTGGGGGTTGCCGGAAATCTTCAATTTCGCTGCATTGAACGTTACCGGTGCCAGCAATACCGACACCACCGACGTGGGCGATCTGCGCGCGTTCCATAAAATCTTCCTGGAGGCCGCCATCCAGGGACAATCGTTGTTCGCCGCATCGGGCGACTCCGGCGCGTATGACACAGCACGCGATCTGGGCGCAGGCACGGGCGTAGGCCAATACACCGCGCCACTCACGGTGGACTCGCCCGCCTCCGACCCCTTCATCACTGCAGCGGGTGGGACCACTACGCCCTTTAGCTTTGCGTTTGGCACCGGCCCGACCCAATCCATCACGCAGGAGAGCGTATGGGGTTGGGATTACATACAGACCTACTTCAATCAATATGTCCGTCCGATCAATCTGTTTTCGGTCGGCGGTGGCGGCGGCGTGAGCGTGTACTGGCACACGCCGTTCTATCAAGCCTTCACCTACGGCATCCGCCGCAGTGAGCCGAATCAGTCGCTGGTCTTCAACGATCCTAGCGCCGGTCCGACCACGCTGCTCAAGCTGCCCAGCCGCTTTGCGGGCCGCAATGTGCCGGATATCTCGTTGAATGCCGATCCGGAAACAGGTTACGTTTTCGTGTCGACGAATGACGGCGGCGTGCTCAGCGGCGAAGGCGGCACCAGCTTCGTGGCCCCTCAGCTCAACGGCATCACTGCATTGCTGCGGCAGAGTGCGGGTCATCGCATCGGCTTGTGGAATCCACAGGTGTATGCGCTGCAGAACATCTTCGGCTACGGCTGGTTCACACCGTTCAAGGCCATCCGCGCCGGCGACAACTGGTTCTACAACGGCGCACCGCATTACAACCAGGGCGCAGGCATCGGCGCATTGGATGTAACGAATCTGGATGTGTTCTTCCGCGCTGGATTTTAAATAGTAAGTTCATGCTCTCCCCCGGTCGGGGGAGAGCCCGGCTTGTTGCCGGGAACACAAAGCGTGCAATGCGGATGGCTATGATGGCGGACCATTTCGCAACGCCGCATGCCATGTCCTCCAAGCGCCGCTTCATGCAGCTCGACGTGTTTTCCCGCCAACCGACGAAAGGCAATCCACTCGCGGTTGTCATCGATGGTGACGGCCTGGACGACGCCACCATGCGTGCCTTCGCGCGCTGGACGAATCTCTCTGAAACCACCTTTCTGCTACCGCCCACAACACCGGAAGCGGATTACCGTGTGCGTATTTTCACGCCGAATCGGGAGTTGCCGTTTGCCGGGCATCCCAGTGTCGGCAGCGCTTATGCCGCCATCGAAGCAGGGCTCGTCGACAGCGGCAAAACGAAACTGATCCAGCAATGCGCCGCTGGACGGTTGCCGGTAACCGTCGAACATACCGGCGCAGAACGCATCATCCACGTGCAAACGCCGCCCACTCGATTGGAAGGCGTCAGCGCTGAGGTACATCACGCCATCGCCAAGGCAATCGGCATCACACTGGACGATACGCAAATATGCCTGGCGGATAACGGCCCACCCTGGTGGATATGCGATCTGCGCGACGCATCGCACGTGCGCGCACTGAAACCGGACATGCATGCCATCGAACGGTTACGCGAGCACCACGGCATGATGGGCGTCAGCGTATTCGGCCGCGAGCATTTCGGGCCGGCACAGATGGCAGTACGCGCCTTCTGCCCGGGAGATGGCATGCCGGAAGATCCGGTCACCGGCAGCGCCAATGCTGCGATCATGGCATTCCTCGCCAAGCGCGGTGATCTCAGTTATGGCTTGCACTATCGATCCAGCCAGGGGCGTGAAGTGGGGTGCGATGGCTACGTCGATGTCGCGCGAGATGCGGTAACTGGAGTCATCACCATCGGCGGTCAATGCGTGCCGATGATCCGGGGTGAGATCGATCTGGGTTGAAGGCGGACTTGCCGGATCAGGTCGCGATTGCCATGCTCTGCCTTTCCACTCCAGGGGCATTCCCATGACGTCACCGGACACCGGCTATCAGCGCAGCCTCCGCCTGCGGGATGCGGCGTTGGTCGTGATCGGCGGGATCATCGGCGGCGGCATTTTCTTGAATCCCGGCATTGCCGCGCAGCGCACGGAATCGGGGCTGGCGCTGCTGCTGATGTGGGTAGGCGCTGGCGTGCTGACGTTGATCGGTGCGCTCTGCTACGCCGAACTTGGCGCGCGCCGTCCGCATGCGGGCGGCAGTTATGTGTATCTGCGCGAAGCCTTCGGTCCGCTTGCCGGTTTTCTGTTCGGCTGGACCATGCTGCTGGTGATCTATTCCGGATCGAGCGCGGCGGTCGCGACGATCTTCGCGAGCTACGCAGCCTCGGTATTCGGCCTGCCCGCCGGTATGGCGACACCCATGGCGGTGAGCGCGCTGGCCATGGTGGCGGTGATCAATCTGTTCGGGCTGAAGTTCGGCGTGCAGATGCAGAATCTGTTTACGCTGCTGAAGCTGCTCGCGGTAGCAGTGCTGGTGGTGTGCGGGTTGTTTCTGGCCGGTGCCGGCAGTGGCACGCCGTGGCTGGCGGCCGATCCCGCGCGCGCAAATGTCGGCTTCATGAGCGCTTCGCTGCCGGTGCTGTTCGCCTATTCCGGTTTCACTTATCTGAACAATCTGGCGGGCGAGGTAAGCGAACCGCAGCGCACCCTGCCACGCGCGCTATTCGTAGGCATGCTGGGTGTGATCATTGCGTATGCGCTGGTCAACATTGCCTACTTGGCGGTGCTCGGCCATGACGGCTTGGCACACAGCAGCACGCCGGCGGCGGATGTCATGAACAAAGTGTTTGGCACGGCCGGCGCCAAAGTCATTGCCATCGGCATTGCCATCTCCACCTTCGGCTTCTGCAACATTACGCTGGTAGCCGGCGCACGCGTGCTGCAGGTGATGGGATCGGATGGCTTGTTCTTCGCAAGCGTAGGGCGGCTGCATCCGCGTCATCACACGCCGAACCTGGCGCTGATCCTGTTGGTGGGTTGGTCGATCGTGCTGGTGCTGTCGGGCAGCTACGGGCAATTGCTGGATTACGCCACGTTCGGCGACTGGGCGGCCTGCGCGGTGGGCGTCGCCACATTGTTCTGGTATCGCCACCGGCAACACGGCGAGGTGTCGTTCCGTGTGCCGGCTTATCCGCTCCTGCCGCTGATCTTCATTGGGACCATCGGCCTGGTGGTGGTGCAAAGCCTGCGTGCAAGCCTGGTGAATACGGGTATGGGCGTATTGATCATGGCAGCCGGCATCCCCGTCTATTTCGTCTGGAAACATTTGTTCAGGCCGGTTCGCACCTAAATTCCTGCGGCAATGCCAAAATGGGTGAATGAGGGATGCTCTGATCAATTCTGCGCAGGCGTCACCGGTTCTGTCTGTTCGTAGGCCACAGGGGCATCGGCGAAGGCAGACTGTGGCCCTTCTGTCGAGACGATGGACCGAAGGCATGCGGACAGACAGAGCCAGCCCGAAGGGTGAAGCCCAGAAAGCCCGCAAGCTGTGCCGCGCGACTTGAAAAGACGGCCAGTCTTCCCTGCATCGCGCAACACACCCTGCGGGCTTTCTGAGCTTCATGCCGCCTACGCAGAATTGATCAGAGCATCCCACTTTCAGGAGACATCCCCAGATGGTGCAAGACCCCGCCGCGCTGCCCAGTAAGGCTGCGGATATCACGCCCACCCCGATCCGCTCCGGCATCGACCTGCAGATCAACGGCGAGGCATTCCGCCATACCGGCGATCCGGACATGCCCTTGCTGTGGTACCTGCGCGACGTGCTGCGGCTTAACGGCACCAAGTATGGCGGCGAGCATGGCGAAGGTGGCGCGGATCTGGTGCTGGTGAACGGCAAGGCCACCTCCGCCATCGGTGTCACGATGAGCAAGCTCATCGGCAAGCAAATCACCACGGTGGAAGGCCTGGCCGACAAGAAAGGCGGACTGCACCCGCTGCAACAAGCCTTTATCGACGAAGACGCCATTGGCTGCGGCTACTGCACGCCTGGTTGGCTGATGGCCTCGATGGATCTGTTGAATCGCAACAAAGACCCATCCGACAACGACATCGACGCGCTGCCCAACCTCTGCCGTTGCGGCTGCCAGACGCGCGTACGCAAAGCCATCAAGCGCGCGGCCGCGGGGATGAAGCAAGGAGCAAAGGCATGAGCGGCCAGGTGAAGCTGTCGCGCCGCCGCTTTCTGCAGGTGCTCGCTGGTACAGCAGGTACGTTGATAGTCGGCATCCGCACTGTCCGCGCCGCTACGGCGCAGACGCCTCCGGACATGTTGGGCGATGCTCTCTACGACATCGGCGCCTATGTGCGCATCGATGCCGATGACACAGTGTTGATCGGTACGCGTGATCCGGAAACGGGCACCGGCGTCGCCACGTCACTCGCGCGCATCATCGCCGACGAAATGGATGCGGACTGGCAACGCGTACGCGTGTTGCCGCTCGGCCTGGGCGTGGCCGACGACAACGGCAAACCGCGCTGGCTCTATGGCCAACAAGTCGGAGGCACCGGCAATTCGATGCCGCGCGCATGGCACGACCTGCGCTCGGCAGGCGCGTTGGCACGATGGCTGCTCATCCGAGCCGCTGTACCGCAGCTCGGCGTTCCCGCCGAACAATTGCGTACCGAGCAAGGCGCCGTGATCGCGCCAGACGGCCGTCGCGCCACTTATGGCGAGCTTGCTGCAGCCGCGGCGAAGGTTGCGCTGCCGCCCGGCCCGATCTCGTTGAAAACACCGGACCGCTACGCGCTGATCGGCAAGCCTGCCGGCGACGTCGATGCACGCGCCATCGTTACCGGACAAACGCCCTACGCGCTCGACCAGCATTTCGGCGAAACACTGGTCGCCGTGCTGGCGCACTGCCCCTGGACGGACGGCCAACTTACCGGCCTCGACAGCAGCGCAGCGCTTGCTATCAAGGGTGTGGTGAAAGTGATCGAGCTCAAACCCGATCCGAAACTGCCGCCAGGCCAGACGGTCATCGCGCCGGCTGTCGCCGTGATCGCTGAAAACACCTGGATCGCCTTGCAAGGCCGGCGCGCATTGAAGCTCACCTGGAAACCCGGCACGAGCGGCAGCGAAAGCACCGCCGCGCTGGAACAACAAGCCAGCGCATTGCTCGACAGCGATGCAGCGCCCACCACGCGCATACGCGATGAAGGCGACATCGACAAAGCCAAGCGCAAAGCCGCGCGCCGCGTCGAGGCCACCTACTACCAACCATGGCTGGCCCATGCTGCCAGCGAGCCGATGAACTGCCTGGTGCGCCTGGACAAGACCAGCGCCACGCTTTACGTACCCACCCAGTCCCCGCAACAGGCGTGGACGGTGGTACAGCGACTCACGGGGTTCGCGCCGGATCAAATCGATATCCGCGTACCGCGTATCGGCGGCGGTTTTGGCCGCCGCCTCGATCATGACTATGTCGCCGAAGCGGTATTGCTGGCCAAGGAAGTCGACAAGCCGCTGCAACTGTTCTGGCCGCGCGATGAAGATCTCACGCACGACTACTATCGCTCCGGCAGCGTGCACAAGCTCAATGCCATTATCGACGCCAAGCGCAACGTCATTGCGTGGAACCAGCGCGTGGCCAGCGCATCGGCGCTGACCGGTCGCGGCGTGCCGAGCGATCATCTTTGGACGTCCGAAGTCAGCGCGAACCAACTGCCTGCCGGCCTCGTACCGAATTACCGCAGCGATTGGTTCGGCCTCACTTCCTCGCTGCCGCGCGGTCCACATCGCGGCATGCCGGATGTCACGAACGCGTTTGCCGTCGGCAGCTTCATCGACGAGATCGCGCATTCGCTCAAAGAAGATCCGCTGGTCACGCAACTGCGCCTGATCGGCGAGCCGCGGCTGATCCCTTTGCAAGGCGGCGGTGCGATCGATACCGCGCGCCTCGCCAACGTGTTGAAGCTCGTTGCCGATCGCATCAGCTGGAAAGACTGGCTGCATTCGGTGAACGGCCTTGGCATCGCCTGTTGGCACACCGGCGGCGCGTATGTCGCGCATGCCATCGAGGTGTCGATGCAAGGCGAGAAGCTCACTATCGAGCGCGTCGTGTGCGCGGTCGACGTGGGCCGCGTGATCAACCCGACAGGCTTGGAAGGCCAGGTTGCAGGCGCCACGCTGGATGCGCTTTCCACGGTGTTGAATCTCGCCATCACCACGAAAGACGGCAAAGTGCAGCAAAGCACCTGGAAGGATTATCAGCTCGCCAGCATGGCGCAATTGCCACGCGCGGTAGAAGTGATCACGGTGCCGGGCGAAGGCGATCCGGCTGGTGCGAGTTTCCTTGCCATGCCGACGGCGGCACCGGCACTCGCCAATGCCGTGTTTCGCGTAAGCGCCGTGCGTGTGCGCAGGTTGCCGTTGATGAAGGAGTTGCTGCGGTTGTTGTAAGCGGCTAGCCGAAACGTACCTCTTACATGATCGTCATTCCCGCGAAAGCGGGAATGACGGCAAGGAGGCGGCTAATGGAATTGATCGCTGGCCGGCACCCAAGAGCCCGAAGTAGTTGGCTTAGGTGTCCCCACTGGCTTTATCGGCTGCGGCAAAGGCGTCGTCGCCGGCAACGACGGTGACGGCGGACAATTCGGCGGCATCGGACCACCACTGACGCGCGCTGCCGCGCATTCGGCGCTGTTATCCAGCACCACCGGCGCAGCAGGCGCTGGCGTGCTTGCCGCCGCGCCCGCTTCGCTCTTGGGAATCGACGCGTTCTGCGAAGGCAAATTCAAGCGATCGTAGATCTTCTTGTCCAACGGCTGTGCCGGCGGATCCGGATTGTGGCAACCGAAGAGCGCCGACGGCAGCAACGGCATCACCGCACATTCGATGCGCACACCCTGAGGCAAATTGAAGGTGTGCTTGACCGTGGTTTTCTCCACCGCATGACGCAACGCCGTGTCGACGGAACTCTCGCCTTCCGGTGTCCAGTACTTGTTGAAGCGCGTCGCCTGGTAGCGCGGCAGATTCGTGTTGTGCGACATGATTTCCGTATCGCCGCGCGGCTTGAGCTGGATGTAGGTGCCGGTGGGCGCGCCTGGTGTTCCGCCACCCTGCTCGCCCGCGGTGTTGTTGCCTGTGCCGATCGAGGGAGATGGCTGCGTACCTTGCGTGCCGTTGTTTTGCGCTTGCGACTGGATCACGCCATTGGGCTGACCCGGGTTACCGGTTTCGCTGCCTTGCGGCGTGGCATTGGGCGCGGTGCTTGCGCTCTCACTACCCTGATTTGCAGCAGCACTGGACGGCGACGGGTTGGGTGGCGACGTCGATGCTGTTTCTTTCTCGCTGCTGGGCGATGTCGATGGCTTCGCTTCAGTTTGCGGTGCCGTAGGCGTCGGCGAAGGCGATGCGCTCAACTGCGGACGCAGCGACACCTCCGGCACCGCCAGCTTGGGCGCTTCGATATTCAGCGCCGGTGCGGAAGGCGTAACGCTCGGCGCCGGCGCAGCGACCGGCGTCACCGGCACGGGTGCAAGTTGCGGCTGTTCTTGTGGACGTACGATAGGGCCAACCACCTGCTGCGAAATGCTCGGCACACTCGGCGCTGCCAGCGGCGTCGCGGACGGTTGCAAGTTGACCGTAGGCGCCACCTGCGCCGGCAAGGGAATCGGCTGCAGCGATGGCGAAGGCGGCGCCGCCGGGGCGGGATTGGGTTGGGCCGCCGCAACATTTGGCATAGGCGGTGGCGTTAGCGATGGTTTCTCTACCGCCATCTGCGGCGGCGTGATCGTCTGCGCCGATTGCGCTGGCTGCGTAGGCAACGCAACCGAAGGAAGCGGTGGCATCGGCTGTGTGCCTTCCGCTTGCGCTTTGCGCACCGGCTCAGGCTGAAATTGCGGCGGTACCGGTTGTGGCGCTTGCACGGCCTGCAGCGACAACGGCGGTGGCGGCAGCCCAGTGGGCGTGGACTGTTCGATCGGTGGTGCCGATGGTTTCGGTAGCGTGATCGGGGGCAACGGTGCGGCAGGCGCCTGCGCTTTTTCGGCCGCTGGCGGTTTGGCCTGTGCCACGACCGGCTCTTGCTTGGGCGCGGGCACCGGCGGCTGTGTCACCGCGGCCACCGGTGCGGCGGTCGAGGTTTCGCGAGTGGCATGCGTCACTTGGGCTGTGTTGCCGCGGTGCGTGGGGCCGTGTTCCTTCGGCGGCACGCCGCGCACCGGTGGCGGTGGCGGCGGCTGCGGCTTGTTCTCGATCAAGCGCACCAGCAACGCATTGCCTTTGGGCTCCGGCGGCAATGGCTGAAGCTCATAGGGTGAGCCGAGGATCATGCCGAACAGCACGATCAGGTGCACAAGAAGGGTGCCGATAAACCCCCAGAGTTTCAGCAGACGTTCGCGTGGCCGGTCACGCGTATGCCGCCGATATACCAACGCCCAAGTCGCCGCATCACGCGGCGACTTGATCATGACGACCTGTTGGGGCGGGTTGGGCTGATCGGGAGAAGACGTCGGCGACATAGGCGCCAGTGTAATGGGGGACGTGCTTTTTTCTTCGCGTCCCTAGGGATGCTGATCTATTCCACGTACCCGTCACCGCACTGTATGCGCGTCTCGCTGCGCCCCAGTAGCGAAGGCAGACTGGCCGTCTGTCTAGACGCTTGGGCGCAGCGATACGCGCATACAGTGCGGCCCCAACATCTTGAATTCAAATGACGGGGTGACGTCCACAAGGCCCGCAGCCTGCGCCGCGTGGCTTGAACAGACGGCCAGTCTGCCCTGTGCCACGCAATACACCCTGCGGGCCTTCTGGACGTCATGCCGGGTGCGTGGAATAGATCAGAGCATCTAGCGGCTTGTCCCTTGGTTCCGTGACTCCCGAGTCGATATTGCCTCCGGCTTACGTCCCTGATTTTTTCTTCTCCGCATCCACCGCACGTGCTGGCGTGTCGACCGGACAACCTTGAGGTAGCGGTATGCCCCTCCGGTAATCGTCGATGCAAGTGGCTACGTCCGGCTTGTTCGAAGGAGCGCCCTTCACCAGTGGTGCCGGCGCCATATTCAAGCGTTCATCGCCATCAGTGGGTGGAGGCGGCGGCGGCGGATCACCCCCACACCCCCCTGCAAGTGCAGCGAAGGCAATGCCGCAATGGATGCGAATTCCCCCGGGCAACTCGATGGTTTTCTTGACCGTGGTTTTTTCGACTGCCTTCTGCAAAGCATCGTCGATCGCGTTAGTGCTCTTGCGCCAATAGGGATCAAGCTTGGTCGGCTTGTACTTGATCAGGTCTTTGTCGTGCATGATCTGCGTGTCCCCTTGCGGCCCATGCTGCACGTAGTCAACAGAAGGAACACTGGACGCATTGGCCGGCAACACAACCTGCCCCGTGCGATCGAACAACACCGGATGAGGCGCCGATGTGGCTGGTGCAGGTTGCGGTGCAGACGATGCGGGCATGCGCACCGTCATGGCGTTCTTCGACACCGGCTCATGCGCGGGAGGTGGCGGTGGTGGCGGCGCGACCGGTGGAGGTTCGGCTTTCGACGGCGCCGGGCCGCGCGCAATGAAGCGCACCTGGATGCCCTGATCGATCTGCACCTGCACCACTTGCGGCGGCAGCGGCGCGGGCTTCATCTCGTACCACACCACCGCCACGAACAAGACGTGCAAAACCAGCGCGATCGCCAGCGCCACCCACAGGCGCTGGCGATCGCGTGGTGGTTTGCGCCAGCGCAGTTCATGCAGCATGGCGCGAGTAGGGCCGTCGAGCGGGGCCAGTCCGCGGTGCGATTCCGGGAACCAGCGATGGTGCTCGACCTGATCGGGGCGTTCGATAAGCGGCCTCGGTGTGGGCGATTGTGTGGGGTCACACAAAGACCATGGCTTTGCCGCGCGGTTCCAGTGATCACATCGGATTAACGTCTTCGCACTGCAACTTGACCATCCCGCCCAATGAGAGAAGGCTAGCCCAACGAGCAGCGCCAACAGGCTCCGCCGTTATCCCCGCCATGACCGCCCTGCGTCCCGCACGCAAAGGACGACCATGACGGCCCACCATGAACGAGCCGCCGAAAGCGGCTTTTGCAGAGGAGGGTCGCATCGTGTCCTACAACACGGAAAACATCCGCAACGTCGCGCTCGCCGGTCACGCCGGTGCGGGCAAGACCACCTTATTCGAATCCTTGCTGCACGCCAGCGGCGCCATCCAGTCCATGGGATCGGTAGAACGCGGCACCACCCAGTCCGATACGGACCCGCAGGAAAAGGCGCGCGGCCATTCCATCGACAGTTGCATCGCCGGCATCGACCGCGATGCATGCCATATCAACCTGATCGACACGGCCGGCTATACGGATTTTCGCGGCAGCACGCTTGCTGCGTTTGCTGCGGTGGAAACCGTAGCCATCGTGGTCAATGCCGCCAACGGTATTGAACATGGCGCGCGCCGCATGATGGAACGCGCACGTGAGCGTGGCCTGGCGCGCCTACTGGTGATCAACAAGATCGATGCCGACGGTGCCAACCTTCAGGCACTGGTGAATGTGCTGCGTGAGGAATTCGGCAGCGAGTGCTTGCCGGTCAATCTACCGGCAGAGAACGCGAGCAAAGTCGTGGATTGCTTCTTTCATCGCGACGGTTCCACCGATTTTTCGTCGCTAGCCGAAGCGCACCAGCAGATCCTCGATCAGGTGGTGGAAATCAACGAAAACACCATGGGCGCCTATCTGGATGCCGGTGAAGAGGCACTCTCGCCGCAGCAACTGCACGATGCGTTCGAGCAATGCCTGCGCGAAGGGCACCTGGTGCCGATCTGTTTCGTCAGCGCGCGCTCCGGCGCCGGCGTGAACGAATTGCTGGATATCTTCGATCGCCTGCTACCCAATCCGGCCGAGGCCAATCCACCGCACTTTCGCAATGGGCAGAACCTGCAGATCGAGGTGGAGCCCAATCAGAACGCCCACGCGATCGCCGATGTATTCAAGGTGGTGAACGATCCGTTCGTCGGCAAGCTGGGCATTTTTCGCGTGTGGCAAGGCACGGTGCGCCGTGAAAGCCAGCTCTTTATCGACGACAACCGCAAGGCGTTCAAGGTCGGACATCTGTTCCGCTTGAACGGCAAATCGCATGCCGAAGTGGAGCAAGCCATACCCGGCGACATCGCAGCCGTGGCCAAGGTCGAGGACATTCATTTCGACGCCGTGCTGCACGATTCGCACGACGAAGACAGCATCCATCTCGACCCCGTGCACTTTCCGCAGCCGATGTTCGGGCTGGCGCTCGAACCCAAACACAAAGGGCAGGAACAAAAACTCTCGCAAGCCCTGTCGCGGCTGGCCGAAGAAGATCCCTGCTTTCGGGTGGAGCACCACAAGGAACTCAACGAAACAGTCATCCGCGGGCTCTCCGACCTCCATCTGAAAATCATGCTGGAGCGCATGAAGGATCGCTACGGCGTAGAAGTCGTCACCCATCCGCCGCGTATCGCCTATCGCGAAACCATTTCCAGCTCCGCCGAAGGTCATCATCGTCACAAAAAGCAGACCGGCGGCGCGGGACAATTTGGGGAAGTGTTCCTGCGCGTCGATCCGCTGGAACGCGGCGCGGGCTTCGAATTTATCGACGCGGTCAAGGGCGGCGTGATTCCCGGACAATTTATTCCCGCCATCGAGAAAGGCGTGCGGCAGGCGATGGAGAACGGCGCAGTGGCCGGCTATCCGCTGCAGGATCTGCGCGTCACCGTGTACGACGGCAAATACCATCCGGTGGATTCGAAGGAAGTGGCCTTCGTCTCGGCCGGCAAAAAAGCGTTTCTCGACGCGGTCAGTAAAGCGCGACCGATCGTGCTGGAGCCGATCGTGGATGTGGAAGTGGCCATACCCGAACCCAGTGTGGGCGACGTCACCGGCGGCCTTGCCAGCAAGCGCGCACGCATCATGGGCACGGATGCGAAACGTGACGGTGAATTGGTGATCAAGGCACAGGCGCCGCTGGCCGAACTCACCGACTACCCGACCGAACTGAAAGCGATGACGGGCGGACGAGGACGCTACAGCCTCGATCTCAGCCATTACGAACCGGTACCGCCGCCGGTGCAGCGTCAGCTCAGCGAGGCGTGGAAACCCAAAGTGGAAGAAGACTGACGTCGCCAGGCTGCTTTACGAACGGATCGGCCGGGCGACACGACAGCCGCCCGGGCCGATCCACATGTATTCGAGAAGACACTGATTGCATCTGCCGGCCAGGCAGGGTTGAACACACTATTCCGATAGGAGGGCCGCATGAGCCGAGCCTTCGTCAAAGACAATGATGGCGACACACAGGATGCATCGCCCGAATTACCGATAAGCACGCATCCCAATTACGTGACGCCGCGCGGCATGGCTTCCCTGCGCGAGCGCCTGGCCACGGTGTTCGCACGGCGCGATGCGCTCAAGGCCAGCGAGCAGGATGCGCTTGACCAGCGCAACGAACTCGCGGCGATCGAACGCGATCTGCGCTATCTCAACGCGCGCGTCGCCAGCGCCATCGAAGTGGATATCGCCAAGCAGCCGCACGATCGCGTGGCATTCGGCGCCATCGTGACAGTGGATAGCGATGAAGGCGAGCGGCGTTGGCAGATCGTCGGGGAAGACGAAGCCGATGCCGAGCACGGCCTGGTGAGTTACGTGTCGCCGCTGGCTAAAGCGTTACTGGGGGCGCGGGTGGGTGACGAAGTGCGCTGGCAGCGGCCGGCGGGGGACATGATGATTGAGGTATTGAACATCGATTACGTCTGACCCTGGTCACGCATCGGCTTCGCCCACTTCAACAAACGCGCGCAGCGTGTTGATATCGCCAGAATGCGCGCTATCGACGCGATAACCACTACCTGCGGTACCGGCGTCATTCCTGGACGACAGCGCAAAGTAGCTTGCAAGCTGCTTTGGAAACGCCCGGCAAGCATTGCCGCATGCTGTCATGCTTTAGAAAACCAACGTAGACGCAAAGGTATATTTGAAGCTTTACCAGGCCCTTGATTGCACGTTTATAACTAAGCCATATAAATCATTAAACCAAACCCAACACTTACACTGCCGCCAGTGCAGGCAAGTGCCAGCCTCTCATCGACGAGCACATCTCACGCTTTGAGGCTTGCGATCCAAACATGGTTACCTCACCTGATGACGATCTTCAGGCGATATTGGTGGTGCCTCTTTGATGGAGAGCACCCATGTCTACGCATCCCACATCTTCGCTATCGTCCGGATCTGCTTCCGCCGACCACATGTTTTCATCGGAAGCCAACGAAAAGGCAACAGAAAAACGCAATCCGCTCCAAGAACAAGCTCATTCAATCTCATCCGCCGTTGCCAACGATGCGCGATCGCCATCGGAAGCTTCCACTCCCCGCACAGCTGCACCGTCTTCGCGCACTGCCCGTTCGGCAATCGGAAACTCAGCGGCAGCGCCTGACTCGCAGCCTACCGAATCCACCATCACGGCCCAGGAACAACGGCTTATGGAGGGCCTGGCCCCCTCCTCCCGAAACGCCCAGACACTCATCGCACATGCACCCACTTTTTCGCAGGCCGCGGCGAAGAAACTTTTTCCGAACGCTACGCAGCCAATTGATCTGAATCAGTGGTACGTCAACGATTATGTGGAAGACGTCGTAAGCGCAGGCGATGATTACGGCGGCTTCGCCACTGTGAAACGCCGCCAGACCGCTTCCTACAAGCTTACCGATCTGCTATCGGAATCGATCAAGTTCGGCGGCGCATTGCGCTTTCTGGATCACGTCAGTGAGCGTGGAATTTTCTCTCGCAAGGATAGTGTGGCTTATGACGATGCCCTGGGCGGCGTGTCCATGTCCCACTTCAGAGATCGCCTTGACGAGCTCGCGCGCAATCCGGCCATCGCACTGCAGGACGACCTCGACAATTACTTTGAAGCGCCCAGTGCTACGGGGTCCGCATCTCCTTTCGCCGCAAATGCTAAGGCGAAAACATCTCTGCGCCTGCACCTACTTTCGCAATTTGCAGGAGAAGCCGACCTTCGCGCGATCACTCACACTTTGAAGCCAGAGTACAAAGCATTAATCGATAACGCCCTCGCCAATCCGAATCCGAGCGCGGACCAGCGCACTCGGTCCAACGCGCCGGTGATGTATGGCATATCGCTGATCACAACTGGCACGCCGGTCCCTGGAGTGACCCTGCCCGGGGCCTTCCTGATCACCGACAGCAATCCCGTATCAGACAGAACACTGAGCGTCTTTTATTCGCCGGTACGAGGCATTCAAACATTCGATTCGCTGCAGGACTTGCAGAACCATGTATTGAAGCGGAGTCCGCAGGACTTGCTGGGCTCGCTGTCCAACGAAAACGCAGCCCGGCTCTCTCCGCCCCTTGACGGGCTCCATCTGGGGGTCAATCAACTGGATGAGGACGTCTTCAGCTATAGCATCAAGACGCAACTGGAACGCTACAAGAGCGATATCGCCTACGCTTTCAAGCAAGCCAAAGAAAAGGGCGTTACCGACCTGGACGACCTGGACCTGATCGCCTCACAGTCGTCCATCCCTTTGCGCACATCGTTTGATGACAGTCTGATAGAGGCTCGGCGCTTGGCGGCCAAGGTCGAGCGTGATCGTCCGGCGTGGTGGAAGAACGCCACCGAAGCAGATCGCGTGCAGCTCGATCGCCTGGAGCAGGATTCAAAAGCCAAGGCCGACTCGCTGACCGAAAGGATGAAAACGCTCCCCACCGTAACCGACTATGCCGCTCAGCAAATCAAGAAAAGCTTGAAGGCGAAATATCCGGATGCAGAGATCGACCCGGATGCCATCATCGTTAGCGCGTGGCCTGCCAATCCCGGAGCAGCGCACAATCGTTTGCAGCGGCCCGGTTCCTTTGCCTTACCGGCTCCCAGTCAAGGCAGCCCGCCGTCGGTTTCCCTGACTCAATTCGTGCTCAACAACGTCAGGTCCAGCTGGGGTGAATTCGCAGACCCCGTTGCCAGCCTGCAGTACGGCGCCCGCTTCACCGACAAAAACGGGAACCCGGTCACTTTGACCAACCGTGATTTGCGCAGCCTGGCACGTGACTTGAATGTTGGCGAAGGCCACCAAAAGCTGATCAAGCAACGTATGTTGTCTGACGAGGGCAACGATCTGCGCCAGAGCTGGAAGGACTGGTATGTCGCGCAAATGCGCGCCGACGCGAAAGTAGCACAGCTCTCGAAAGCCCTGGACAGCACGAGATATGACCAGGTCTTAGCGCTCTTGGAAAATCCCGATGGACTCGGCCAGAACAGTGAGCCGCTGCAAATCTACTCTTTGCGCATCGGCAACAGCACGGGTGGCCGCAGGGGTGCCGAAGTGGCAGGACCTCTGCTGATCGCCAAGAAGAACGCGAAACCCGACGACCCAATGACACTTTACACGCCCAATGCGCCTGGCGACGTGGAATATCGTACCTACCCAAATGGCATGGCCGACTTGAACAGGGACGTCCAACTCAAAGGGAACGAATGGCAAACATATTTCAAAAACCATGTTATTCAAAATCATGCTTCGGAAAATATGAAATCCTTCTTGGATGCGCAATTCACGCGCGGTTACAACCTATTCGATCGCGTAAAAAATGAAAATTCGTCGTTCCGAGAAGTCATAAATACGCTTTATGCAAACCATGTACGGCAACAGTTGACCGATACGCAAAGTTTCTCCAAGCCCAACCAGCAACACGACCACGAGGCCAAAGCTGACTGGATTGCCTTGGCCATGGGCATAGCCGCCTCGGCTGCCGACTTCGCAGCGCCAGGCCCGGGCGCGATGAAGTTCTTAAAGCGCTTGCGCGACCCCTTCAAAGCCATAGTCAAGCTGAAAGAACGCGCCAAACCGTCCTTCGTTTCACCCCAACGAATAAATGGATATATGGGGTATCCGTTGTCGCCGATGAATTCGCAACCCGGCGGTCCCCCTCCTCCCAAACGCATACGCCCCGCGCAGCCTATCTCTTCCGACATGCAACGGCCAAGCTCTTCGCAAACGGCCACGCGTCCATCTGGCGCCGCAGGGGAAATTTCGTCCAATGCCAGGCCAACGGGCTTTCATGAAAACACAACGTTACTCGACGACAAAGCATGTATCAGGCTGCATATACCCAAAAAATCACGTATATCCAATAAGCCAGAGGAAGGCACAAGCAACATATTCAAAGTCTATAATGGCGATGAATCCTTGTATCCTGGCAAGTCAATGAATTTTTATGCAAATAAAAATGGAGACGATTATTATCCAGCCACACGAACAAATGGCACACAATGGGAAAATTTTTCGCCGGATCAGGCTCAGACATATTTGAACAAAGCATTGGAGGGGATGGGCAATGATGTCGAAAAATTTAAATTCCTGAGAAAAATGCAAAGCGGCGAAGTCCTCCATAAGCCTTATCAAATCAGACACCAAACAGGCCTGGAGGAAGCCAGAAGACATGTACCGGGCACCTCCGCGGCGATACCCGAGGTTTCAACCGGAACGCCCACGATTTCCAGAGGCACATCAGAATTCAGGGATTGGTTCATCCCGGGCAAACATGGGTCCAAGCAATACGCTCGATATAACGATAGTTCTGCAATGCCGGGAGTATCGACAGATCCGAACTGGGCCAACGCAACGCTCATCGATAAGAATGGATCTGTAAAAGAACAAGGAAAATGGTGGAGTGGCGGCATGTCTCATGATCCTACCGCCCGCCCAGGCTACCAAAGTGATCATCTACATTCAGAAATCAAATTGCTATATGACTTAAAAGATAAAATGAAAAAAGGTGATGGACTGATAATAACGGGTAAAAACCCTCCCTGTAACCATTGCAAGTCCGAAATTAAAGAATATGCAAAAAACAAAGATATTACGATTATGTATCAATGGCATGCAAAAAATAGATGGGAAACCTTTACAGCAAACGACACCGATGCCTGGACAAATCATTCGCAAAAAAACTTCGCGACCGGGTCCCAACCAATGCACTACAAATATCCTTAACTATAAATCAGCGCCAAACGCCAGCTTACGCTCATTAAGCAAAACTATGCAGCGACCGCTGGTCCCCCGGGCTTATTTGGGAGCCCTGCCATGAGGGCGGCCTCATGGCAATCCCCCTGTTTGAAATGCAGGCGACAGCGACCGTTCTCCCAGCCAGCGATCGCGCACTCACTGCATCCAGATCGAACAACAAACCATCACAACCTGCTTTCGCGCTTGAGCTGCAAATACCGCTCAATCAAGGCACCGGACAATTGCGCACACTCCACATCCAGCGTCATCACGCCGCGCCGGTTGAGATCGTTGTGCACGCGCTCGCGTCCGGCCAGGTAATGCATGGAGGACGCACTCCGAATCGCGGTTTCCAGATGGTCGCCAGCATGGTTGGCGGCTTGTTCCACCGCTTGCTCGCGTAAGCTTGTCACCAGCACCAGATGACGTTGCGCCAGCAAGGTCATGGCCATGGCCAGTTCGCTGTCGTCTTCATCACGCACATTGGTGACCAGAATCACCAGCGCACGCCGACGCTGCCGTTCCTGCAATGCGCGTGCAGCAGCAAGGTAATCGGTAGGCGCGGACGTTGCCTGCAAGTCGTATCCGGTGCCGAGCAGCAGATCCATGCCGCCGCTGTCGCGCTGCGGCGGCAGCCAGCGTTGCGTACGGCCCGAGCAAGCCAGCATGCCGACCGCGTCGCCCTCGCGCATGGCGATGTACGCCAGTGACAGCGATGCGTTCAGCACATGGTCGAAGTGCGAGATCGCGCCGTCCTTCGCCAACATGCGACGGCCACAATCGATCAGCAGCACGATCTGCTGATTACGCTCCTCGCGATATTCGCGCGAGATGAAATGCCCCATGCGCGCGGTGGCCTTCCAGTCGATCTTGCGCATGCTGTCGCCGACGCGATAGTCGCGAAGCTCCTGGAATTCCGTGCCTTCACCACGCCGCCGCTGCAGGCGCGCACCGAACGTATGCGAAGCCAATTCGACGGTGAGACCGGCCATCTTCGCCAACGGTGCAAAGTTGGGATACACGCGAACAGTGTTCACCACGTCGAGTGTGCGTCGCTGTCTCCACAACCGCCAGGCGGAATGCACGCGCAAATGGCATCCGGCAAAGAGTGCAGGTCCGCGTTCGTCGGGGGTCAAACCGTATTCGAAGCTGTAGTGCGTTTCCGATGCCAGCCGGAGTCGATGCGGCAAGCCGCGCACGGGCCAACTGCCCGGATGTAGATCATGTACTTCGACGGTACGCTGGCGCTTTTCGGCCGATTGCATGCGCAGCCGCACGAGCATATCCAACCCCAGCGGGACGACAGGTGCCACTTCGCGCTGCAAACTGGGCGAAGGCACTCGCTGCAACCGCCATGCGTCGACGAGCATCAGGCACGCGAGCGCCGCGCCGCAGGCCAGCCATGCGATAAGCGGAATCATGCCGATGCTGGCCAGCACGCCTACCAGCGCCCAGCCGAACAACAGCCACAGCAGCAGCGGACCCGGTCGCATCATTGCCGCGGCGCAGCCACCTTGTGCAATAGCGCGCGAATGACATCGTCGGGACGCTGCCGCTCCACCAACGCCTCCGGCGCAAGCAACAAGCGGTGACGCAAAGCGGGCAGCGCCACCGTGCGCACATCGTCCGGTGTCACAAAGTCACGTCCATTTATTGCCGCATGCGCACGCGCAAGACGCGCAAGCGCCAAGCCGCCGCGCGGTCCTGCACCACCGACGACTGCAGGCCACTCACGTGTGGCCCGCGCAATACGCACGGCGTAGTCGGTCACGGCCGGGTCCATATGCATATGAGCGACGCCCTGCTGCATCGCCAGCAATTCGTCCTGCGTCATCACCTGCTGCACGCGCGACACGTCCAGATCGGCTGCAACTTTGCCGTGCAGCACGTTCTCCACCATGCGCTTCTCGTCGTCCAGCGAGGGATAGTCGATCAGTACTTTGATCAGGAAACGATCCAGTTGCGCTTCGGGCAACGGATAGGTGCCTTCCTGTTCAATCGGATTCTGTGTCGCGACGACCATGAAAGGCGCAGGCAGTGGAAAACGGCGACCTTCGATGGTGGCCTGCCCTTCCTGCATCGCTTCAAGCAAAGCCGCCTGCGTTTTTGCCGGTGCGCGGTTGATTTCGTCGGCCAGCAGCAGGTTCGCGAAAACCGGACCGCGACGAACCTGGAAGCGCTCGGCTTTCACGTCATAGATTGCGTGGCCCGTGACGTCGGTGGGCATCAGGTCGGGCGTAAACTGGATGCGACCGAAAGTGCAGTTCATCGCCGCCGCCAGTGCGCGCACCAGCAGCGTTTTGCCTAAACCGGGAACACCTTCGATCAACACGTGGCCACCGGCCAGCAAGGCCATCAGCACCTGATCGAACACGTCGGTCTGTCCGATGAAGGCGTGCGCGACTTGTTGCCGTAACGCGGCCGTGCGCGCATGGATGATGTCGACCGTCATCGGCGCCGGCGGCGCCACGGGCGCAAAGGTTTCGGGTGTCGTCACATGTGGCTCCTAAGCCGCGCCAAAATGGTGATGCTGCCGCGGAACGCAGCAGCGTTCGCGGGCGAGCGGAAAGCTTGTTCAATATGGGAAGCATCCAGCCGGCTGCGCTGCGCCAGCCATGCGTACAACTCGTCGTGCTTGAGCATCGCGCTGGCCGGATCGCGACGGTGCAAGCGGGCAAGCACGGCTTCGCATGCCAATTGATGCAAGCTGCGGCCGCCATCGCGACGGAACAGGAATTCGCCGACCGCCTGAATATGTTCCAGCAATGCGCGCCGATGTGCGGCGGGCGCCGGCACCAGCGGCCCCAATCGCTCGCTGCGCATCAGCATCCAGCCGAAGATGAGCAGCAGCGAGGCGATCAACGCAGGCCAGCCGCGCAGGAACAAATTGACCCAGAACGAATGGCCGATCAGCTCGTACAGCAAGTAAACGTGACCGCGCCCAAAGTTAGGCGCCAGCACGCGTAACGCGAACTGCTGGGCCGGCTGTTTTTTCAGGCTGTTGTAGGTCAGCGCATTCAAGTTACTCACGATGCTGACGGTGCCGTCGCCTTCGGTCACACGTGCGAAGGCCAGGCCTTTGTCCGTGTTGTCGCCCAGTGTGACTTGCGCATGCTCAAGCGCCTGCTTCTTCAGACGAAACCCCTTTCCACACAGCTGCAGGCTGTCGTTTGCGGTTCCGTCCGAAAGCGCGACGCACGAAAATTTACTTTCCTGCTCAGCAAACAGATTCAGCTCCTTCAACAGAGGAACATCCTGCTTGGCAAAGACGGTAGGCGAAAACACCAGATGCCCACCCTGGCGAACCCATTCGGCCAGGTCCGCCGCATCCTCGGGTTCGATGCGACCGATGTCGTCACCGAACACCAAGGTGTCGCCATCTTCCAGCTCCGGAACTATTTTGTTGAGCAGCACGCCGCTGCTTGCGGGTTGCCCCATGTTCTTGAGGACGCTCTGCAACGCAAAGAAACGGTTGTAACGCGCCTCGCCGGTGGCAGGTGTGGTTTGCGTCGCCCACTCGCGCTTGAATGTGTAGAAAAACAACGCGCCGCATAAGGCGATCGCGACGGCTGCCGCGATGACCAGCAGCACGACAACGGTGCGGCTCTTCATGGCGTCACCTGCTGCGCGGGCCAACCCGACAACAAGGTGTCCATATCCGCATCGCCAGGATAACGATCAGCGTAGGCAGCAAGCTGCCAAGTACGCACGATGGCGATCAACCGTTCACGTCGCGCAGGATCGTCGAGTGAGCGCGCGTGCTGTAGCCAGTCGGATTCGGTGGCGTCGATCGGTGGTTGGATGCGCAGCGCCGTTGCTGCTCGCTGCACGCTGCCGCGATAAAGCAGCGCCAATGCCTTGCGCCGATGCCCGTCACGCCACAGCTCGCGGACGGCCGCAGGCAGATCTTCCGGCAGCGGCGCATCGTGCACGACGCTGCTGCGCAAGACTTTCGGCTTTTCGGAGCGCTCCACCACCGGCATCGAAATGCGCAAATGACGTATGGCGAACACGATCAAGGCCACGACGACGGTCGCCAGCAATCCCCAAAAGATCAGATTCAACAAACCTGATCCCAGATTGCCGAACAGGGACAGCCATGAAGGTGCGCTGCCAGGCGATGGATCAGAAGGATGCTTCAACACCCAGCGCGTCACCTTGTATTCGTGCCCGAAGCGGGGATCGCGATAAACGTCAGCAGCTTTGCTCGCGAACAACGCATCCTTGCCGTTCACCGGCTGATGAAATATTTCGGCAATGTTCTGCGCCGGCACTTTTTCGGCGTTGGCCTGCTTGTCCGCTGCGTTCGCAATGGAAGGTGCGCCCATGACGCAGAAGAGTAGCAGCATGCCAACGCCCGCCTCCACCAGGCGCTGACGCAAGCGCCGGAAAGCAAGATCGATATCCCACGCCTCCAATTGCGTACGGCGATTCAGGTACAGCGCAAAACCAGCCGCAACGTACAGCGGCTCCACGATGCTCATCGATACATAGGTCACGCCCGAGATGATCCACACCAGCGCATGCTTAAAGGCCGGCAGGGTGAACGCCTGATTCAAGTCACGCATGGAATCGGGTAGCGATTCGTTTGGAAGCATCGCTACAGCGAAGATGCACAAGCTGAGCGATATCGTCAGCTCGAACGCCATGCAAGTCCATGTCAGGCCACTGGCCACGCCGACCAGGGGTCGGCTCAGCACGCGCCAACGCGCCCGACGCTGCGCAGTTGCCATGCCCTCCAGCAGCTCCATCGGCAAACGCATTGAGCGGTTGGTGTCCACGCGCAGATAGGTCAGTCCGGCGAGTGTTCGTTTCCATGGCCATTTCCATTGCTCTCGCAGTGTGGCGCGCCATGTGGGCGCCTGCTCGAACACCGCGCGCGACAACACATACAGCGGAATGCGATCGAACAAGGGACGCAACCACCAAGGCAGCAGCAGACCCAGCCAAGGCATGCCAACCAGCCACGCCAGGCCCTGGCAAAGCAAAAAAATCGGCAACGTAAACGCGAACCACGCCAACCACACCGGACGCGCATGCGCACGCAGCATGGCCGTGCCTAGATCCATCGCTTCCTGCCAGGTGCGCGGACGCAATGCGACGCCGATACGTTCAAGCTGCATAGCGACTCCCCGCCCCGCCGCGAGCGAGCCACCACAGCACCAGCAGCCAGACGCCGGCGCCGCTGCTGAACTTCACTACATCAGGCAATTGGGCAATCGACGACCAGTAGGCTTCGATGAAAGCGGCGGCGATCAACATCGCAAAAGCCCCCATCGCCAAACGCGCGCCCGTCCATGCGGCTTCACGCAGCGCGACTTCGCGCCGCAAGCGTCCTGGCGCCAGTAGGCTCAAACCGAATTGCAAACCCGCACCGCCCACAATCACGATGGCCGTCAATTCGAAACCCGAATGTCCCACCACGAACCGCCAGAAGGGCCCGCCATAGCCGATGGCGTTCAAATGTCCCGCTACGCCACCGAAGATCACGCCGTTGGCAGCCAGCACATAGATCGCACCTACGCCGAACACCAAGCCCGACGCAAACGTGCGGAAAGCGATGCTGACGTTGTTCATGATGTAGAAACCAAACATCTGCAGATCGGTGCCGCTGCTACGCCCGATATGGCTGTTGGCCGGGTCATACATTTGATCGAATCGGGATAGCTGCTGCGCGCTGAACAGCGAATATGCCAGTGACGGCTTCCACATCACCAGGACATAAGTCACGACGGCTGGCGCATACAACAGGAAGGCGGCAACCAGCATGTAGCGCCAGTGCTGACGCACCAGCCGCGGAAAATCAGCCAGTAAAAACACCGCTACTTTGTGCCAGCGCGGTGCCGGCGGACGGTACAGCTGCCGATGCCCCATCTGCACGATTTGCTGCAGGCGATCGGTCACTTCTCGGCTATAGCCACGCGCTTGCGCCAAGGACAGATGATGGCAAACGCGCCGATAGGCTTGCGGAAAATCCAGCATGCGCTCCGCGCGCATGGCCGCCTGCGGTTTTCGATCGAGTTGCGCCAGCCACGCTTGCAGCGCGTCCCATTCTTCTGCGTACAAGGCGACGAACTGCTCTTGCTTCATGGCCTTCCCAGCAATCCATTGGCATAAGCGGTGAGTTGTGCGACCGCTGCGGTGCCTTCGCGTTGCGTGAGCGGATACAAGATATCCGCCAGCTCTTCCTGGCGCTGCACCGTGAGCTGCGAGGAGCGCTCTGCAAATTCGATCAACGCCGCTTGCTCATCTTGATCGAGCGGCAATGGCAGCGGCTGCGCAGGCGCGACCGGCACCTTGCTGCCCGCTGGCAGATCGTTCGCATGCACCACCAGCGTACCCGCGACGATGTCGCCGATGCGGCGCGCGGAAGGATCGATCATGCCGCAGATTAATCCAACGCCGTAGATGCCCGGCAAGCCATCGACCACACGCAGCAGATTGCGCGTGATCGACGGTAGCAGCGTCACCGGCGTGCCATCGGCGCTGACCACGCGCAAGCCCACCGCACGCTTGCCCAGCGTCTGACCATGGAACCATACCTCGCACACCACGTTGTACGCCCACATGAGCGCGAACATGAGCAGCGACGCCAATCCCACACCACCGCGGCCAAACGCCGCCGAAAAAATACCCAGCGCCGTAAAGAACACGATCATGCGTAACCCAAAATCGAGCAGCCACGCCTGCGCACGGCCGAATGCTCCGGCAGCGCGCAGACGCAGTGCGACGCCTTCCGGCGTTTCGATCTCGCGTACCGTGTCCAGCATCAGTCGACGATAACGATGGTGTCTGCGATGTAATCGTGGATGCAGCGTTTATCGTTGCCGAAAATCACCAGCGCGTCAGCAAGGCCAGCAAACCCACCAAGGAAGGGAATCCACCGTGTGATAAACAAGGGAAGCCAACGCAGAACGATCACGCGCCAAACCTCCACCGGCGTGCCGTCGGTGCGCACGAGCTTGGTGCCGACGGCGCGCTTGCCGATGGTCTGGCCGTTTTTACTCAGCAGCATGAGGTTGCAGGCAATCACCGCCAGTACCAGGACCGAACTGACCGCTAAGGCAGTCGAGCCCGTGAAAGGAAGTTTTTCCAGTACGCCCGCAAGTTTGTCGTGGTTGATTCCATAGTGGCTGGCCCACCACATGGACAAAGGCCAAGCGCAAAGGCCCACGATCAAACTATCTATGAAAGCCCCCCACCAACGCTGCCATCGCGTGGCTTTGCGGGCTTCCAGGTCGTTGCCGCCAAACGCAGGCATATCCTCGACCACCGCGCCGGGCGCGGCATACGGATTCGTTTCCATGGCTTGTTTTTCCCTGTCTGAACACCGGTCCCCATGCCGGTTGCCTGAGTATAGGAGCAAGTCATGACAGGTGCGCAAGAGGAGAAAGTGGCCCCGCGAGCCGGGCGGCAAACCCCAACATCGTCGTGCACGCATGCATGGCAACGTTGGGTTGGTCCCCAACCCACGGGTATCGGTCAAGCTGCCAGCAATTCGATAAACGCCTTCCCGAACGCCGGAATATCATCCGGCTTGCGACTGGTGATCAAATTGCCATCGCGCACCACTTCGCGGTCTTCCCAGTGTGCGCCGGCATTTTCCAGATCCTCTTTCAGGCTCGGCCAGGAGGTGAGGGTGTGGCCTTTCACCTGGCCCGCATTGATCAGGGTCCAGGGGCCATGGCAGATCGCCGCGATCGGCTTGTCCGCTTCGCCGAAAGCGCGCACAAAGGAGATGGCTTCTTCCTTCATGCGCAGTTTGTCGGGGTTGATGACGCCGCCCGGAAGCAGCAGCGCTTGGTAATCGTCGGGCCTGGCCTGGTTGAGCGATCGGTCCACTTTCACCGAACCGCCCCAATCGCTGATTTTCCAGCCCTTGATTTCTTTGGCATCGCCGGGAGCGATGACATCGACCTTGGCGCCGGCTTCTTCGAGCATCTTTTTCGGCTCGGTCAGCTCGGCGTACTCGAAACCGTCGGTGGCAAGCAGTGCGATCTTCTTGCCGGATAGGGATTTACTAGAGGTCATAACGCAGACTCCGGGTGGTAGGCCCCGGAGTCTGCATACAGCGCGATACAGATTGCGTATGCCCTCAGTGAGGGCCGTGTGATCAGGGCTTCTTGGCGCGCTTGGGCTTGAGCAGCGTGCCCGTGCACTTGGGCGAACCACACAGGCAGGCCCACTTCTTCTTCAGGCGCGCGGTATGCGGCACTTCCAGCACGATGCCGTAGTCATAGGTGAGCTCTTCACCCGCCTTGATGTTGCGCTTGGCTTCGATGACCACCTTGTCTTTGCGCGGATCGCCTTTCTCGTTTTCGATCACGAACGCCACGCAGTTGGGCGCGCAGCTGTGGTTGATCCAGCGCGCCACGTTGCCCTTGCGGTTGGCATCGAGGATGTATTCCTCGTTGAGCGTAAACAGAAAGGTATGCCCGGTTTCGCCGCCATCGCCGTACATTTCGTCGGCGTCCTCATGGGTCATCAAGGTGCCTTTGTATTCGATGATTTCTTCGCCCTTCTTGAAGGGGGCGACGGCAAACACGCCATTGCCGTGGATGGGTGAGCGGCGAGCAACGATGCGACGGGACATGGATAACCAGAGTTGGATGGAAGGAAAGTGCAATCGCTAATGATGCCCGCTCTGCATGACATTGGAAACCGCAACAGAACCCATCCTGCGAAATACCTCCCGTAGGTTGGGCTGAGGCGAAGCCGAACCCCGACGTCGAGATATGCATAGCCATGTTGGGGTTGGGCTTCGCCTCAGCCCAACCTACGAGTGACTAGCGGTATATCCCACCGCGTCCTTTTTTGTATAACCCTTTTCGTTTCAAACGCTTCCCCCGCCATACACCCTCTTCCACCCCTCCCGTTCCCTGCTATATTCAAACAATCGTTTGAGGTGCTTCTCATGAAACGACTGCTCCACGGATTGGCCCTTGTGTTGCTGGCTGCCTTGCTTACGGCCTGCGGTCCGCAGCGGCAAAGCGTGTTTCCGCCCACGCTCAGCATCCAGCAGATGCGTGTGCAGCCCAACGGCGCCTGGCAGCTCAATCTGCGCATCCAGAACAACAGCTACACCGGCATGAGTTACCAGTCGATCGAAGGCCAGTTGCAGATCGCGCAAGGCATTCCGGTGCGCGTGCATGCGAAGTTCGATCTGGATATCCCCACCTTCGCCGGCGATGTGGTGCAGATCGACGTGCTGCCCACAACAGAGATGACCCAAGCGCTTCAGGCCATTGCCGGCAAGGGCAGCGCAGGCTCCCTGCCGTACACGCTCAACGGCATCGTGCACTGCGTGCCCAATCTGGAAGACCACCCGGACAACAAGAATCCGCGCGATTTTCCATTCACCGCCAATTCGTTCCTGTCGCCGGTTCCCGGCATACCCAATACCTATCGCTGACCCATTCGCCTTACGAAGGATTTAGCCATGACGCTCTACAAGGCCCCGCTCGACGACCAGCGCTTCGCACTTTTCGATGTGCTTGGCGCAGAAGCCGTACTCACCAAGCTGCAAGGGGGCGACGGCCACACGCGTGACCTGCTCGACGCAGTGCTGGAAGAAGCCGGCCGGTTGAGCGAACAGGTGCTGGCACCCACCAACGCACCGGGCGATGAGGAAGGCTGTCATTTCGACAAAGCCACCCGCACCGTCACCACGCCGAAGGGGTTCAAGGAAGCCTTCAAGCAATTCGCCGAAGGCGGTTGGGCGGGTCTCACCATGGCCGAGGAATTCGGCGGCCAGGCGCTGCCTTCATTGCTGGGCATTGCGACCACCGAGCTGTTCCAATCCGGCAACCTGTCGTGGAGCTTGTATCCGCTGCTGTCGGAAGGCGCTTGCCACGCGCTTGAACTGCACGGCACAGACGAACAGAAGCACACCTATCTCAAGCCGATCGTCGCCGGCCAATGGACCGGCACCATGTGCCTGACCGAGCCGCAGGCAGGCTCGGATCTCGGCCTGCTGAAGACGCGCGCGGAGCCCGGCGAAAACGGCAGCTACAAGATTACGGGCACCAAGATCTTTATCAGCGCGGGTGATCATGATCTGGCCGAGAACATCATCCACCTGGTGCTCGCACGCCTGCCCGATGCACCGGCCGGCAGCCGTGGTATCTCCATGTTCATCGTGCCGAAGTTCAAGCTGAAGACCGACGGCTCGCTGGGCGAACGCAACAACGTCTACGCCGGTGCGATTGAACACAAGATGGGTATCCGTGGTTCGGCCACCTGCGTGATGAACTTCGACGAAGCCGAGGGCTATCTGATCGGCCAGCCGCATAAAGGTCTGGCCGCGATGTTCACCATGATGAATGCGGCGCGTCTCTCGGTAGGCGTGCAAGGCCTGGCGCTGGCCGAACGCGCACTGCAGAACAGCGACAACTACGCTCGCGAACGTTTGCAGTCGCGTTCGCTCTCCGGCGCAAAATTCCCGGACAAGCCGGCCGACAATCTGCTGGTGCAACCCGACGTGCGCCGCATGCTGCTCACCCAGCGCGCCTTCGTGGAAGGTTCGCGCATGCTGTTGTTGTATTCCGCGCTGCAAACCGATATCGAAGCACGCGGCGCCGACGAAGCACAGCGGCAAAAAGGCAGCGAGCTGCTCGCCTTCCTGATCCCCATCGCCAAGGGCCTCGTAACCGAACTGGCGCAGGAATGCACCAAGGAAGCACTGCAGGTGTACGGTGGCCATGGCTTCATCGTCGAAAACGGCGTGGAGCAGTTCGTGCGCGATGCACGCATCATCACGCTGTATGAAGGCACCACCGGCATCCAGGCTGCCGACTTGCTCGGTCGCAAGATTCTGCAGTTGAAAGGCGTGGGCCTGCAGCATTTCCTCGCCGAGATCGGCGCGTTCTGCAAACAGCATGCAACGGATGAAGCATTGAAGCCGTACATCGGTCAGCTCGGCGCGTTGGCCAAGGAATGGGGCGAGCTGACGTTGAAGCTGGCGCAGCGCATCCAAACGAATCCGGAAGAACTGGGCGCCGCTGCCAACGATTACCTCTATTACAGCGGCTACATCACACTTGCCTATTTCTGGGCACGTGCAGTGGCGGCGCTGGAGCACAGTTCGCAGCAGCCGGCGTTCAAGCAGGCGAAGCGGGATACGGCAGCGTTCTATTTCGCGCGTCTTTTGCCGCGTACGCATGTGCACAAGGCGGCGATCGAGGCGGGGATCGGTACGATTCCGGCGATTGCATAAAGCTACTTATGCGACACGCAAAACGCCCGGATATTTCCGGGCGTTCTTTTATTTCTGAAGACGTGAAGCTACGAACTAGCACATCGAGCCGAACTCCCCTCACCGTCATTCCGGCGAAGGTGGAATGACGGTGAGGCAAGATTTGGCATCGCCAGATGCCATACATCTTCATTAACGCTAGGCTACCCCGGCTTATCCAACGGGGAGTCACCATGAAGTCCAGCCGTACCGCTGTCGCGCTACGCCGCGCCAAACCCGCCGTGCTCGCCCTGCTACTCAGCCTGAGCGGTGCCGCACTCGCCACGGACGACACACCCAAACCGCAATACCCCAACTATCCCAGCGAAACGCCGGCCAATTTCAAACCGGTCTCCGACAGCTTCGATTACGTCGAACGCGACGTGAAAATCCCGATGCGCGACGGCGTAAAGCTCAACACCGTGATCCTTATCCCGAAGGGTGCGCATCACGCCGGCATCGTAATGACGCGTACGCCCTACGATGCCAAGGCACTCACGCATCACGTGATGAGCGGCCATCTCGGCCCGATGCTGGAAGGCTACGACAATGTCACCGACGTGATCGTGGAAGACGGCTATATCCGCGTGATCCAGGACATCCGCGGCAAATATGGCTCCGAAGGCGACTACGTGATGAACCGCCCGGTGCATGGCTCGCTTAATCCCACGCCGGTGGATGACGCCACCGACACGTACGACACCATCGATTGGCTGGTGAAGAACGTGCCGGAGTCGAACGGCAAGGTCGGCACCATCGGCATTTCCTATGACGGTTTCGAGCCACTGATGTCACTGGTGAATCCGCATCCAGCTTTGAAAGTGGCCGTGCCGATGAATCCGATGGTGGATGGCTGGATGGGCGATGACTGGTTCCATCACGGCGCGTTCCGCCAGCAGAACATGTCTTACATCTACGAGCAGACGGCCAGTCGCGACAACACGTTCAAGTGGTGGAGCAGCTTCCACGACGAATACGACCTGTTCATGCACTACGTATCCGCCGGCGACATGGGCCACGCGTATGGCATGGAGCAACTGGGCTTCTGGAACAAAGTGACTGCACACCCGGCCTACGACTCGTTCTGGAGCGAGCAGGCCATGGATAAATTGCTCGGCGCGCAGCCATTGAAAGTACCAACGATGCTGGTACACAGCTTGTGGGATCAAGAGGACATCTACGGCGATATCGCCGTATATCGCGCCATCAAGCCGAAGGACAAAAACGGCAACATGGTGAAACTGGTAATGGGTCCATGGCATCACGGCCAGGAAATCGGCGAAGGCAGCTCGCTCGGCGCGATCCGCTTCGGCAGCCAGACGGGCAAGTATTTCCGCGAGCACATTCTGCGTCCCTATCTGGCGCAGTATTTGAAAGATGGTTCGCCCAAGGCGGACATTGCGCCGGTGACGGCATACCAGACCGGCAGCAACCGCTGGGAACGCCTTGAGCATTGGCCACTCGCCTGCGAAGAAGGCTGCAACACGAAGAGCCGCCCGCTATATCTCCAGGCCGATCACAAACTCGGCTTCAGCGCACCGGGTGGCGACGACGCTTACGACGAATACATCTCCGATCCCGCTCATCCCGTACCGTTCCGCGCGCGCCCGATCCAGCCGGTCGGTTACGACAACGGCCTTACTTGGACGCAGTGGTTGGTGGACGACCAGCGCGAAGCTTCAGGCCGCACCGACGTCGTCACCTACGTATCCGACGTGCTGACCCAACCGCTGACCATCGGCGGTTCGCCGGTCGTGCATCTGACCGCTTCCACCAGCGGCACGGATAGCGACTGGGTCGTGAAGCTGATCGACGTGTATCCCGACCAAGTGTCCGAGCAACCCGAGATGGGCGGCTATCAGCTTGCCGTAGCGATGGACATCTTCCGCGGCCGTTACCGCGAGGGCTACGACAACCCCAAGGCACTGGCCGCCAATCAGCCGCTCGCCTATCGTTTCGATCTGCCGACTGCGAACCACGTGTTCCTGCCTGGCCATCGGGTGATGGTGCAGGTGCAGTCGAGCTGGTTCCCGCTGTATGACCGCAACCCGCAGACCTTCGTGCCGAATATCTTCTTTGCGAAGCCGGCGGATTATCAGAAGGCGACGCAACGGGTTTATCACTCGGGGGATCGAGCCAGTTACATCGCGTTGCCGGTGATTGGCGGTTAACGCTGCATCCCTGAACTCGCTTTGCTCCCTCCCCTGCTTGGCAGGGGGCGAGGCGGGGTTGCTTCACCTCACCCCAGCCCTCCCCTACTGCACGTAGGGGAGGGAGTAGGGCGGCGAGAAGATAAGCAACTCGCATTGCTACCTCTCCGGGGTCTTCCACCCATAACCCCGTTGGGTGTAGAACCGGCCTACGCGTTCCTATCGATCGGCCGGCGCATGAGCGACACCCATTTTCTGATTCGTCTGGCCGAGGATGATGATGACTTTATCCTCGGCCTGGTTCCGCGTTTCGTGGATTTCTCCCTGCCTGCCTGGCGCAAGCGGCACGAATGCATCGAGGGGATCCGCAAGGATCTATCCCGGCATCTGGATGACCAGCCTTCCAATAGCTACGTCTTCGTCGCCGAAAACGACGATGGCGAGCGCGTAGGCTTCATCCACCTGCAGAAAGCGCAGGATTACTTCACGGGCCGTTACAACTGCCACATCTCCGACCTTGCCGTTGCACCACGTCACGAAGGCCAGGGCGTCGGCAAGGCGTTGATCGTGCACGCCGAGGCGTGGGCACGAGAACATCAATGCCAGTTGGTGACGCTAGCGGTATTTCCCGGCAATGAACGCGCCAAGGCGCTATACGAAGCGGCGGGGTTCAATCTCGATCTGCTGCGAATGGCCAAGCCGGTACACGGATAGTTGATAGTGCTTTGCTCCCTCTTTTCTTCACGTGAGAGAGGGGATCATGCATGCCTTATGTCACTGTCCCCAGCGTCGCAAATACGCTGTGCTGACAACTCGAACACAAGGGGCACATGATGCAAGGGGAAGACGTCAACCATGCGATGACGCGCCGCGACCTGTTGCGCCTGATTGGGGTCAGCGCAGGCGGTGCGGCGATGTATGCGGCCATGCATCGGCTGGGCTTCGCAGCCCAATCGCCCTACCGAGGCACGCCTACACTACAGGGTGCGCCGCGCGGCACGTCTGTGCTGATTCTCGGCGCCGGACTGGCCGGCATGGTGGCCGCGTATGAACTGCGTGCCGCCGGTTACAAGGTGCAGGTGTTGGAATACAACGCGCGCCCCGGCGGCCGGAACTGGACGCTGCGCGGCGGCGACACCTATACCGAACTGGGCGGCTTTACACAGCACTGCCAGTTCGATCGCGGCCTTTACATCAATCCCGGCCCCTGGCGCATTCCCTATCATCATCGCGGTTTGCTCGACTATTGCAAGAAGTTCGACATACCGCTCGAGCCGTTCGTGCAAGTCAATCACAACGCCTACTTGCACCGGTCCCATGCGTTCGACGGCAAGCCGCAGCGATACCGCGCCATCAACGCCGATTACCGCGGGCACATCTCAGAACTGCTCGCCAAGGCCACGCAGCAAAACAAGCTCGATGAGCGGGTAAGCAAAGACGATCAAGCCGTACTACTCGACTCGTTGCGCCAATGGGGTGCGCTCGACGAAAACTACGCCTACGTCGCCGGCTCCGCTGCCAGCAATCGGCGCGGTTACAAAAAATCGCCCGGCGGCGGCCTCACGGCAAAGCCACTGGATTCGCAGCCGCTGCAATTGCACGACATGCTCAGCTCGCATCTGTGGTCCGGGCTTACCGATGGCGAAATCTACGAATTCCAGACCACACTGCTTCAACCGGTGGGCGGCATGGGGCGCATCGGTGAAGCCTTCGGGCGCCAGCTAAAGGAAGTGATCCGCTACAACGCCAAGGTCACAGCCATTCACCAGGATGATCACGGCGTAACGGTCAACTACGAAGACACGCGCCATCCAGGCCGTGCGCAAACAGCACAGGCGGATTGGTGCATTTGCACGATTCCGCTTTCCATCCTGAGCCAGATTCCGATGAACGTCGGCGCGCCCATGACCGAAGCCATCGGCGCGGTACCTTACGCCGCCTCAGTGAAAATCGGCCTGCAGTTCAAGCGACGCTTCTGGGAAGAGGACGAGGGCATCTACGGCGGCATCACTCAAACGGACCTGCCGATCAATGTCATCAGTTACCCAAGCGCCGACTTAAACAGCAAGGGCAAAGGCGTGCTGCTCGGCGGATATGCCTATGGCCTGGATGCCTATCAGCTCACCGCCATGACGCCCGAACAGCGCGTACGTAAAGCCGTGGAATGGGGTAGCCAGATTCATCCGCAATATGCGCAGGAATTCGAAAACGGCGTAGCGGTGGCGTGGCATCGCTCACCATTTACGCTCGGCTGCTTTGCGACCTGGACGGATGAACTGCGCGATAAGCACTACGAAAATCTCTGCCAGATCGATGGCCGCATTGCGCTGGCCGGCGAACATGCTTCGTATCTGCCGGCGTGGCAGGAAGGCGCAGTCACTTCAGCGCTGGATGTGATCACACGCATTCATCAACGCGTGGTGGCAGGAGGTGCAGCATGAAACGGCTCCCGGCGATCGCGATACTCTTTCTTGCCTGCACCAAGTTCGTTGCAGCACAGACGTCCGACAACACGTTCTACACCTACGGATCCCTGACACACGCCAACGGCGAAGCAATTTTTCACGCCATCTGCCAGGGTTGCCATATGCCCGATGCCAAAGGCGCCATCGGAGCGGGAACCTATCCGGCATTGACGGGCAATCCGAAACTGGCTTCACCGCAATATATGGCCGCGGTAATCCTGTTCGGCCGACACGATATGCCTTCGTTCGTGATGAAACCCTCGAATCACAAGAACTTCTTCGAGGATGCGAAGCTGAGCGATGCGCAAATCGCGGACGTGATCAACTACGTGCGTACGCATTTCGGCAATCACTACACCAATAGCATTACAGCGGCGGAAGTGACTGCGATGCATCCGCAATACATGGCGACGAAACAGCGGTAGATTGGGTGCGAACCCAACATTGGCATCTACACAAACATGGCAAGGACAGTTGTGGCAGCGGCGAATACTTTTTGCTCGTCATTCCGGCCTTCGCCGGAATGACGACTCGCTTTGAAACAGCATTAAGGATGCTTTGATCTATTCCACGCACCCGGCATGACGTCCAGAAGGCCTGCAGGGTGTGTTGCGTGGCACAGGGCTGCGGGCCTTCTGGACGTCACCCCGTCATTTAAATTCAAGAGGTTGGGGCCGCACTGTATGCGCGTATCGCTGCGCCCCAGTGGCGAAGGCAGACTGGCCGTCTGTCTAGACGCTGGGGCGCAGCGATAGGCTGCATACAGTGCGGTGACGGGTACGTGGAATAGATCAGAGCATCCTTAACGTGAATTTAGATTTTCGCCGGAGTGGCAGAAAAAATATCGGGATAGGTCAGGGTTCGCCCCATCCTGCATCAAAAACTGCGTCCGTCGAACTGCACGCGCTTCAGATTCGCAACATCCACACTTTCCAGGCAACGCACATTCACCGCAGCCATTGCCTTGCCGTCCGGTCCTGTGCCAAAGCCCAGCGGCGCGCATCCGCATGTCGGGCAGAAGTGATGTTTGATCACATGCTTGTTGAAGGTATAAACCGACATATCCGACTCAGGCGTGTGCAGCGTGAATTGCTCCCGCGGCACGAACCACAGCAAATATCCCTTTCGGCTGCAGTGCGAACAGTTGCACTCCATCGCTTGCGTCAGTTCGCCTTCCACGTCGAATGCAATGCGTCCGCAGTGACAGCTGCCGTGATAGTTCATGAACAAGCTCCTTGTCGCTTTCGGCTGCAGTGCGAACAGTTGCACTCCATCGCTTGCGTCAGTTCGCCTTCCACGTCGAATGCAATGCGTCCGCAGTGACAGCTGCCGTGATAGTTCATGAACAAGCTCCTTGTCGGTGATGGTTCGAAAACAATACGCCGAAGCGCGTCATGAGGTGACTGCACATAAAAAATCCCCCGTTCGACGAACGGGGGATCGTGAGCCTTGAAGCTACCTCGAACAACTAGTTCTTGGTGGCGTTGGCGCCTTCGGCTTCTTCGCGCAGCGCCAGGCGCTGGCCGACGCGGTCGATATTCATCAGCGACAGCAGATGGGCATAGATCCAGCCCAGGGTGCCATCGGTGAGGAAGCGGTGCGTGGTTTCGGCGTCCAGCTTGCGCAGCTTCTCTTCGCTGATCACGTACAGGCCGTTGAGGTTGATCACGTTGCCATTGCGCTCCAGGCGGATGTTGCGCGGCTCGAGCAGGTCGAATTTGCGCAGGTCTTCCATGAATTGCTTGGTACGTGCCACGTGCTGCTGGAATTCGCCGAGGAAGTTCACGGCGTTCTTCAGCACGTCGGTTTCGGTGCCGTCTTCCTTGAACAGGCGCTCGCCTTCGGCACTGTTGAAGCCTTCATAGGCTTCATCGAGAAACACGGTGAAATCGTCGCCTTCCACTTCCGGCGGCTTCTCGGCCAGCACGAACGGATAGCGCCGCACGAAGGCCGGGATATACACGCCCTGTGCCCACTGGCCGTCGGCGTCGACGTACAGGTTCTCGTTCTGGCGCAGACCGAGCAGTGCCATCGGGCCGGCGTTCGTCTCGTCCGGGCCGGCGAACAGAATCGGAATGTCGCGGGCGGTGATGGGAAATTCCGTGCAGGTCAGCGGTACGGAATGCACGTTATGCGCGAACTTGAGGTTTTGCAGCCCCTTGATGCGCAGATCCTTGTGTGCGGTGCGGTTCAGCGGAACCGGACGCTCGTAGAAAAGTACTTCAGCCACGTTAGCTACCTCTGCCCCGCCGTGCCGGGGTCGCCACCCAGGCTCCCCCTCCCAAACCCGGCGTCGGGTCTACAGATGAACGAGCACTATATCAGCGCTGGATTTCCGGGGCGAGTTAACGGATATGTCGCCCGCGTAGGGGTTTGGCCCCGGGAATTGCATGCGATTTGCAATCAAATTGGTCTATGCTGCGGAAAAATCGAGCGCCATTGCATTGGGACGACGCTCTTTCGCCAAAAGTGAAGGACGAAACGCATGCTTATGGAAGTGCCACATCGGGCCGACCTGAACTCGACCCGGGTACTGTCACTGGACGCCGCAGGCCGGATCCTCGACTGGATCAGCTGGCAAGATGCGGTATGCCTCTACGTTCGCGATGCCGTGGCCTGGACCCTCGGCGACCCCTGCCTTACCGTCCACGGCGGCCATAACCGGTATTTGGGTGCACAAAGCCGCATCGAGCTGCATCCCATCGTCGCCAGCCGCGGCCACTGTCACGATCACGCCATCGACCCCGCCCCCACGCTGACCAACATCGCCCTCTTCAGCCGCGACCGCTATCTGTGCATGTACTGCGGCATACGCTTCAGCCGTGGTGAGCTGACCCGCGACCACGTACTGCCGATTTCCAAGCGCGGCCGCGACGAATGGGAAAACGTGGTCAGCGCCTGCCTGGCCTGCAATCTGAAAAAGGGCAACCGCACGCCGCAGGAAGCCAACATGCCGCTGCTAGCGGTGCCATACCGGCCGAGCTGGGTGGAACATCTGATCCTGTCCAACCGCAACATCCTGGCCGATCAGATGGAATTTCTGGTGAGCCATTTGCCACGGCATCGGCGGGAAGCGTTGGTGTAGCGCGAGATATTCCCCCTCCTGGCAGGGAGAGGAAGAAAAACGCGGCACAATACGCTTCATGATCGACCTCTCCCGCTACCCCCACCTCGCCGCGATCGAGTCCCCCGCCGACCTGCGCCGCTTCCCCGACGATCAGCTCCCGACCATCGCCGAAGAACTGCGCCGCTATCTAATCGAGGCCGTAGCCAGTTCCGGTGGCCATTTCGGTGCCGGCTTGGGCGTGGTGGAGTTGACGGTGGCCTTGCACTACGTGTTCGACACGCCAAATGACCGGCTGATCTGGGACGTGGGCCATCAGTGCTATCCGCACAAGATCCTGACCGGTCGCCGCGACCGCATCACCACCATCAAGAAGAAGGGTGGCCTGGCGCCCTTCCCGCGTCGAGAGGAAAGCCCATTCGACGCCTTCGGCGTGGGCCATTCCTCCACTTCGATTTCCGCCGCACTGGGCATGGCGATCGCCGCGCAGCACAAGGGCGACGCATGCAAGTTCGTGGCGGTAATCGGCGACGGCGCGATGACCGCAGGCATGGCGTTCGAAGCACTCGATCACGCCGGCGACCTCAGCGCGAACCTGCTGGTGGTACTCAACGACAACGGCATGTCGATCAGCGAAAACGTGGGCGGCCTGGCCAAGCGCCTGGAAAAACGCGACGACGTCGTAGCGGTGCCGAGCACGATGTTCGAGGAACTGGGCTTCCATTACACCGGCCCCATCGACGGCCACGACGTACCGAAGCTGCTGGAAGTGCTGCGCACGTTGAAGCAGCAACAAGGTCCGCAGTTACTGCACGTGATCACCACCAAGGGCAAGGGCTACGCGCCGGCCGAACTGGAGCAAATCGAATATCACGCGGTCGGTCCGTTCGATCCCATGGCCGGCGTAGTGAAAAAAACCACGCCCGGCAAACTCACCTACAGCGATGTTCTCAGCGACTGGCTGTGCGACATGGCCGCCGCGGATACGCGTCTGTTCGGCATCACGCCCGCCATGCGCGAAGGCTCGGGATTGGTGCGTTTTTCCCAGGAGCATCCCGATCGCTACATCGACGTGGCCATTGCCGAACAGCACGCTGTCACGCTGGCCGCCGGCATGGCCTGCGAAGGTGCCAAGCCGGTGGTGGCGATCTACTCCACTTTTCTGCAACGCGCCTACGATCAAACCATCCACGACGTGGCGCTGCAAAACCTCGACGTCACCTTCGCCATCGACCGCGCCGGCGTGGTTGGCCCGGATGGCCCCACGCACGCGGGCAGCTTCGATCTGAGTTTTCTGCGCTGCTTGCCGAACATACTGATCATGGCCCCCGCGAACGAGGACGAATGCCGCGCCATGCTCAGCACCGGCTTTCTCCATGAAGGCCCTGCAGCCATCCGCTATCCACGGGGCGGCGGCCCAGGCGTAGCCGTGCGCAACACGCTCGATACGTTGCCCATCGGCAAGGCGGAACTGCGCCGCCGCGGTCGCCGGCTGGCGATCCTCGGCTTTGGCGCCATGCTCGCGCCGGCCACTGAAATCGCTGCAGAAATCGACGCCACTCTGGTCAACATGCGCTTCGTGAAGCCGCTGGACGAGGCGTTGCTGCTGGAACTGGCGAAGAGTCACGACGCCTTCGTGACGATCGAGGACAACGTCATCGCCGGCGGCGCCGGCTCCGGTGTCGCGGAGTGTCTGGCCGCGCACGGCATGAACCTGCCGATCCTGCACCTGGGCCTGCCCGATGCATATCTGGAACATGGCAGCCGCGAGCAAGTGTTGAGCGAGGCCGGACTGGATCTGCCGGGGATTCGCCAGGCGATCCGGGCACGGTTTCCGCAGGCGGTGGCGTTGAATCAAGCAAGCGCCTGAGCCGCCCGATGACCAGCGCAGGCGGGGTTAGCGCAGCGTCACCCAACAAAATGCCGCCTCAAAATCTGTCGGGCTACCCGACGCTAACCCCATCTACGCTCTACGTTCCCTTCACCCCAAGCACTTAAGGCAGTTACCCCCGCCTAAGGGAGAACGGCACGTAATGGACTATCCTTAACGTTTTCCAAAGGACTGAGGAGCCTTTTGGCCCGTGACTGAGTTCATCGTCCGACTTGTTCAATTCTGCCGACGCTACGCCGTAGCCGTGACGCTGCTCTTTTTCGCCCTGGCGGGCGTCAGCATCTGGGTTGCCGCTGAGAAGCTGAGCGTCGATACCAATACCGACAACCTTTTCGCCAGCACGCTGCCGTGGCGCCAGCATGCGATGGCTTTCGACCGGGAATTTCCGCAGTTCAACAATGTGTTGGCGGTGGTAGTACGCGGCGCGACGCCGGAGGAATCCGACGAAACCGCCGAGCAATTGGCCAAGGCGTTGGCGGCTGACAAAAAGCACTTCATCGACGTGACCCGGCCCGACGCAGATCCTTTCTTCCGCCAGCAAGGCCTGCTGCTGCTCGACCCGGACGACCTGAGCAAAATGCTCGGCTCGCTGATGAATGCGCAGCCGCTGCTCGGTCCGCTCGCGGCCGATCCGTCGGCGCGCGGCTTGTTCAATGGCGTGTCACTGATGGCTGCTGGTGTGCGCATCCAGCACGCTGACCTTTCCCCTTACAAGCCTGCGCTGGATCAGTTGACCCAGGTGTTGAACAACGCCGCTGACGGCCGACCGATTCCGTTGTCATGGCAGAGCATGTTGGGTTCGGATGTCACGCAACAGGCGCAAAACGTGCGCTTCGTGCTAACGCACCCCGTCCTGGAAGAAGGCTCGCTGCAACCCGGCCTGGCTGCCACGCAAGCACTGGAAAACATCGCCAAGAACCTGCCGGACGTGAAAGCAGACCGCGTGCACGTCGACTACACCGGTTCGGTCGCGCTGGCGGATGTGCAATTCGGCGCGCTGACCAAAGGCATCGTCGCCAGCACGCTGGTCAGCCTGTTCCTGCTCGCGCTGTGGTTGTATCTAGCGATGCATTCGTTCCGCCGCATCATTCCCATCCTGCTTACGCTGCTGGTGGGTTTTGCGTTGACCACCGGCTTCGCCGCCTTGGCGGTCGGCAACTTGAACGTGATCTCGGTGGCGTTCGCGGTGCTGTTCGTGGGCCTGGCGGTGGATTTCGGCATCCAGTTCGCGGTGCGTCTGCGCGAGCAACGCATGCTGCACGATGACATCAACATTGCACTGCGCGAAGGTGCGCGTGTTTCCGGCGTCCAGATCGCCGTCGCCGCTGCAGCGACCGCGTGCGGCTTTCTTGCCTTCTCGCCGACCAGCTTCGTGGGCGTCGCCGAGCTGGGCACCATCGCAGGTGTGGGCATGGGCATCGCGTTGGTTTGCACGCTCACCTTGCTGCCCGCTTTGTTGAGCCTGATGAAGCCTGCGCGCCAGAGCAAGGAGCTCTCGCTGGTATTCGGCCCGAAGCTCGATTCGTTCCTGCATTGCCACTACAAACCGGTGCTGATCGCGTTCGCGCTACTCGCCATCACCGGCCTGGTGGCGGGCGTGCGCATGCCGTTCGATGCGAATCCGCTCAACACGCAAGATCCGAATTCCGAGCCGATGCGCACGCTGCGCAGCCTGGCCGACAATCCGGTCACCAACCCGTTCAACATCAACATCATGGTGCCCAACCTCGACGCGGCGCGGCCGTTATCGGACAAGCTGTCGAAGCTACCGGAAGTGTCCCAGGTGATTTCCGCAGCCACCTTCGTGCCCGCCAACCAACAGGCTTCGCTCGACCAGCTCAATCAGGCACAGGTGTTGATGCTGCCGTCGCTGGACGTCGATCCCTCCGGTCCGCCGATCACGCCACAAGCACTACGTTCGGCGATCAGTGACACGCTCGACGCGATCAACGACGCCAAGCCGCAGATGCCGGCTGATTCGCCGCTGCATGGCATCGAGGCCGCCTTGCAGAAACTTGCCAAGGCGCCTGATGACCGCTTGATGATGATGAACGAAGCCGTAGCCCGCTTCCTGCCTAAGCAGTTGGACGGCCTGCGTGATGCACTGAACGCAAAGGGCGTCACGCTCGAATCGCTGCCGCAATCGATCAAGCGCGACTGGGTCAGCCCCAACGGCCAGGTACGCATCCAGGTATCGCCCACCGTCAACGAACAAGACACCGCCGGCTTGCGCAAATTCGTGGAAGCCGTGCAGCGCATTGCTCCCGATGCGGGCGGCCCGGCGGTCACGACGATTGCATCGGCCGACACCATCATGCGGGCGTTCAAGCAGGCAGCAACCTTGGCCATCATTGCGATTGCCATCGTGCTGCTGGTGGTGATTCGCCGATTGAAAGACGCCGGCATCGTGCTGCTCACCCTGGCGATGTCTGCATTGCTCACTGCTCTGCTCGCACGCGCACTTGGCATGGCCGTGAATTACGCCAACATCATTGCGTTGCCGTTGCTGTTGGGCGTGGGCGTGTCGTTCAACGTGTACTTCGTCATGAACTGGCGGGCGGGCATGCGGCGTTTCGTGAGTTCCGCCTCAGCGCGCGCAGTGTTGTTCTCTGCACTGACGACCGGCACGGCGTTTGGCTCGCTGGCGCTGTCGCATGACTTAGGAATGGCCAGCATGGGACGCATGCTGCTGGTGAGTTTGGTGGCGGTATTGCTCGCCACATTTATCTTCTTGCCGGCATTGTTGTATGCGATCAAGCCGCCGGCGCAGGTGAGTGGGACAGGGCATTGAGCATCTTTACGTAATCAGCATGGCCGTCATTCCCGCTTCCGCGGGAATGACGGCCATGAAGATCTTCGTCGAGGTCTAAATCAAAACGGCACGTTGAACGCCACACCCACCGTCCGCGGCGTCGACATCTGCACCAGCATCGGTCCGCCCACCGAAGCCAGGAAATTCACCGCTTCATCATTGAGCGTGCCGATCGGCACCTTTCGGTTGAACGCATTGCGCACGTAGAGATCCACGTTGGCGCCACCACGCAGATTCACGCCCATATTGAAGTCGACAAACATGAAACCGGGCAATTTGAAGTTCGGGTCGCTGACATCGCCATCAAAACCGGCATTGCGATGGCTGGAGCCACGCACCACGGCGCCGACATAAGCCTGCGTTCCCGCCAGTGTGAATTTGTATTTGCCGCTCACCGTACCCGCCCATCGAGCCGAATACGGCAACGGCGCATCAGGCTGAATACCAAGCTGCGGCGCGCCGTTATTGGTAAATGCGTCGGTGTAAGCGCCAGATAAAGCAAGCTCCCAGTGGCCTTTCGAATAATTGCCCCGCATCTCGATGCCCTTGATGCGCGCATCGCCCGCGTTCTGGATGATGGTGTTGCCGAGCGTATAGGTGAAGAGCTGCATGTGGTGCCATTCGATGTCATAGCCATCGAGACCCACGCTCAAGTGATGATCGAAATAGCTGCCTTTATAGCCAAGCTCGTAACTTTCCAGATTGTCGGAACCGAACGTGCTCGTGGCACTAGGATTGGGCACCAGCAGCGTGCTTTGCAGAGGTGCCTGCAAACCTCCCGGGCGATATCCGGTGGATGCGCGCATGTAGAAACTGTCCTTGTCCGTAGGCCGCCAGGTCAGCGTAACCATCTTGGTGATGTCCTGGCTTTTCATATGTTCGCGAAAGCCTCCCGGACTGCCGGCAAAAGCACCGTCTTCGAAGTTGGAAAGATGCTGCGTATTACCGCTCGCACGCGCACCGAAGGTGAGGTCCAAAGTTGGATTGGCATGCCAAGTGAGGTCGCCGTAGCCGGCGTATTCTTCAAAGCCCGCATTGACATATTGGTGGATCAGCGGCGTCACGCCGGGCGAGGTCAGGTTATCGCCTTGGAGCGTGTACTGTTCCCACACGTTCTCGCGGTTGAGCCACAAACCCATTAGCCAATCGAGCGTTTGGTTCTTGCGCGACGTAAAGCGGATCTCCTGCGAAGCTTTGTGCACGGCGTATTGCGAGTCGACATAGAGCGAACTGAGTGGTTGATTGACGCCAAACGCAGGCCCAATCAAGTTCAGCAATCTTAGAAATGAATCCGGATAGTCCTGCACGCTGTGATTGACGAAATTCTGATAAGAACTGATCCAATCCAGCGTCGCCCAGTCGAAGTCATACCCGGCATGGAAGGAATACAGCTGAAGCGTCTGCGTAAATGGCTCGCGATGATTGAGTGCGCGGTTGTAGGGGCCGCCGGAAATAGGCTGCCCTTGCAGATTGAAATCGCTCATCGACAAACCATCCGCCATGATCTTCTGCGCCATGGCGGTGACGTTAAAGCTGAGCTTGTCGATCGGATCCACTTCCAACTGCACACGCGCCCCCCTGGTGTGCGTGCGGTCGGCGCCACCTGCCGGCGTTTCGCCTATCGCTTGATATACGCCGGTGGTGTGCTGATCCACCGCCGATACACGCAACGCAGCCTTATCCTTCACCAGCGGCAGATTGATCGACGCGTGTTCGGCATAGCTGGTGCCGCCGCGATTGGTGTTGGAGATATCGCCACCTACGTTGCCCGAAACGCCGCTCAGATCGGGCTTCACCGTCACGTATTTCACCAGCCCGCCCATCGAGCCCGCGCCATACAGCGTGCCCTGCGGACCATACAAGAACTCGATGTGATCCAGATCGAGCAAGGCCGGGTCGAACAAAAATGTAGCGGCCGCGGCATACACCGTGCTGCCGCCCACCGGCACATCATCGATGTAAAGCGACACCGTCGGGCTGGTCTGGTTGCCGGTGGAAACGCCGCGCATCACCAACTCACCCTCGCCCGCTCCGCCGGCGCTCGCAAAGAACACGCCGGGTTGATACGACACGTAATCGTTGAGGTTCTTCGCACCTAATTGCTGCAAGGTAGCGGCCTGCACCGAATCCACGTGCATCGGCACTTCGCGTTGCGGCTCTCGGCGGCGATTCGCCGTCACGATGACTTCACTCAACGTGACCGCCTGTTGACTGCTCGATGGTGGAGATGCAGTGCTCGATGATGCGGGCGACGAATTGTTTTGCGCCATCACGACAGGCGCAGGCAACGCCATCAGAAGCAAGCGGATTGCATGTGGCAAACAGCGCAACGCAAACGAACGGCGAGCAACAACACAATGAGCATTCATAGGCAGTGCGTCCGGGGCAAATTTTATTCGCTCGCGCCCAGATGCGCCGACACCACCCGGGCCTTTCAAGTGACGACCGCAGTCTACGCCGAAGCGAACAGCGAATGACAACCGTTACTGACCGACCCAACGCCCAAGGCTTACGCGATCTCTTTGCTCGAGATCCTGCGCAGTTGAAAGCTCCACGAAACCTGCGTCACGAAGTAGTGCACGCGCTGCATCACCTTGCTTCCATCCGTGCTCGAACAACAACCAGCCGCCCGGCATGAGGTGAAGACCTGCATCACGAATGATGCGACGAATGTCGTCGAGTCCATCGGCGCCGGATGCGAGTGCGCGCATCGGCTCAAAGCGCAGATCGCCTTGCTGCAAGTGCGGATCGCTGCTTTCGATATAAGGCGGATTGGAAACGATGACGTCGAAGCGCTCACCACTCAGTGGTACAAACCAGTCGCCATGAACGAAGTTGACGTTACGGACGTGATTGTTTCGTGCGTTATGTTGGGCCACGGCGAGTGCGTCGCCGCTCGCGTCAGTCGCGATGATTTTCGCCTTCGGACGTTCACGCGCGATCGCCAAGGCGATGGCCCCGGAACCCGTGCCGAGATCAAGTACACGACACGATTGATCCATGGGCAAACGTTCCAGCGCGAGTTCCACCAGCAGTTCGGTTTCCGGGCGCGGAATAAGCGTTGCGGGCGTGACTTCCAGATCCAGCGACCAGAAGCCGCGCCGACCGGTGATATAGGCTATGGGCTCACCTGCTTCGCGTTGCTCGATCAGCAACGCATAGGCTGCTGCGTGATCAGCTGAAAGCAGGTCGTCGGCATGCGCGATCAGCCAGCTGCGCGGTTTGCTCAAGGCGTAGGCGAGCAACACTTCTGCGTCGACGCGATCGCCAAGCCGTTGTGCGGCTTCGGTGAGCGTTTTGCGTATATCTTGCCAATGGCTTCGCTGCATTGATATTCGCTTATCTTCGCACCAACCACTCTTGCCTCACCGTCATTCCGGCGAAGGCCGGAATGACGGTGAGGCAAGAGTGAAGCTCTACGGGTTACCAATATGTCGTGCACCAGGCGTTAGTCTTCAAGCCACCCTCCGTCGCTTCGCCGACGCCACCGCCGCACTATGCGGATCCAGCAAATCACGCGGCAGGTTCTTGAACACTTCCGAGAGCTGCTTCAAAAAACCGCCCATCGCAGAACTCTTGCGCCACACCATCGCGATGCGTCGGCTCGGCGGATGCCCACTGAATTCCACCAGTTGCAGATTCGGCGCTGGCGCCACCGGCGGTTTCACTGCAAGTGTGGGCAACAAGGTGATGCCCACATTGGCCGCCACCATCTGACGCAGTGTTTCCAGGCTGGTCGCGCGAAAACCGCTCTTTTCGCCAGCACCGGCCATGTGACAAACCTCCAACGCCTGGTCACGCAAGCAATGGCCATCTTCGAGCAACAGCAGACTCTGATCCGATAGATCGCTGAGCTTCAAAGACGAACGCTTCGCCAATGGATGCGACTGCGGTACTGCGAGCAGGAAAGGTTCTTCGAACAGCAGTTCCGCATGCAGGTTGTCGTCATGAATGGGCAAGGCGAGCACGCCGGCATCGAGCTTTCCTTCACGCAGGCGATGCAGCACGACTTCGGTTTTCTCCTCGACCAGCAGCAGTTCCAGGCGTGGAAAACGCTCACGCACGACAGGAATCACATGCGGCAACAAATAAGGGCCAAGCGTCGGAAAAATCCCCAGCCGCACCGTGCCCGATTCGGGATCGACCGTGCGACGCGCGATGCTCTTGATCTGCTCGATCTCGTTCAACACATCGCGTGCGCGGTTGGCGATGTCACGGCCGACTTCGGTAAGCAACACCTTACGCGGCGTTCGCTCCACCAGCGCCACGCCCAGTTCGTCTTCCAGCTTCTTGATCTGCGTGGAGAGCGTGGGCTGGCTGACGAAACAAGCTTCCGCCGCACGCCCAAAATGCCGGTGCTCAGCGAGGGAAACGAGGTAGTGAAGGTCGCGCAGGTTCATGGCTCTCAATAGATCCCATCTATTAATTTCTATGATAGAGATCAATCTTAACAATGCAAGACCCGCACGCCCTTCAGCGGCGTTTCCCTATGAAAAAGCCCCGGCACAAAGCCGGGGCTTTCGGCGACGCAAGCGCTACAAGCTTTTACAAGCGGTAATCGGCCAACACCGAAATATTGGTGAAATTGCCACCATCTTGAGGAACCACACGAAGGTAGTACGTGGCCACCTGAGGAGCCTGAATGACCACGGCCTCACTGGTGCCCGGCTTGACCGATTTGAAATCGGCATTGCTGCCATCTGCAGCCGGAGCACTGCCAGCCTTCACGTACAGCGCCGCGCTACCCGAGCCACCGAGTGTGCGGAGGTTCAAAGTCTTGGCGCCTGAAGGCACAGGGATTGCGTAAAGAATGCTCTTGCCGGTAGAGCTTTGACCCGTCATCAGCACACCCTTGGTCAGCAAGATCGCCAACTGACCACCGCCGGTGTCATCACCCCACACTGCCATCTGGACCGCGGCTTGCGCATTGAGGATACCGGCGCCAATCGGAGCGTCGGTGGGTGCAGGGAACGCGCGCGCTGACTCAACCAGCATGTTCTTGATTTGAGCTGGCGTGGGTTGCGGCACACCAGCTGCAGCAGTGGCACTCAGCATCAAGGCCACCGTGCCGGCGACATGCGGCGCAGCTTGCGAGGTACCTATGTATCCCTTGTAATCCGGTTGCCCCGGGGTCGTTTCGCCGTCGTTGAGCGCAGAAAACACCCAACCCTTGGGGTTCATGCGGTAATCCGAACCATCGGAGCACAGACCCGTAGAAGCGCTTGGTGCCGAATCATCCGGGCAAAGGCTACCGCCCGGGGCCGATAACGTAACTTTCGAGCCGTAGTTGGAATAGTACGCGCGTTTGCCGGCAGCACCATTGGAAGCAACGGTGATCACACCCGGACAGCTAGCCGGCGAGTAATTAGCTACGTCAGACGTGCTGTTGCCCGCAGCGACCACTACTGTGGTGCCGCGCTGGATGGCTTGGCTGATCGCCGTACCCATCGCATCACTGGCCGAGCACACACCTGGTCCGCCCAGACTCATGTTAATTATTTGCGCAACATGGGTATTGTCAGGCACACCATCCACATGACCGCCGGATGCCCAGGTGATGGCATCGGCGATATCGGAATCGGAACCACCACAATGGCCGAGTGCGCGCACCGGCAGTACCTTGGCGTTGTAAGCGGTGCCAGCCAGACCCACACCGTTGTTGGTCAGCTCGGCAACTGTCCCGGACACATGCGTGCCATGCCAACTGCTAGGCTCCCCGGGCTGGCCTGCACCCACGCATCCATCAACAGGATCATTCCAAGGGGCAGTGTTGGTCCAATCGCCCGTATCCCATCCGCCAGGCGCACGTCCGTCGGTGTCCCTGCCTGAAACGAAGCCATAGCTAAGGAAGTCATAGCCTTCCTCGGCCAGCGAGGTATCGAGATCATCATGTTTGGTGATGCCGGTATCGATCACGGCGACGGTAATGCCCGTGCCATCGGCCAGATCCCAGGCGTTATTGATATTGGCACCACCGATTGCATCCCAGTAATCCCACTGATACGTGCCATATAAGGGATCGTCCGGAGTCGTCGTTTGTGGCGTAGCGTTATTGATCTGCGCTTTCAGTTGCTCATTCAATACAGCAGGGGCGGCGATGTCCCGTACGATCTGTCGCCGGAAATCCGGTTGCACATAGGCAACCGCGGGATCAGCAGCCAGCTGCTGCATCAACTGATTGGTTTCGTTCTGGCTCAGCTTGCGCGACGTTTTCACGAGGTCTGCGCCGATGGCCAGCTTGCGTTGGTAGGACACCGACAAGGGTGCTGCCGGTGTTCCCTTGGAGGAAACCGTGGCATGGTCGAGACCGGCTCGACTGACAGCAACCTTCACGCTTTGTAGCAATGCATTGCGATCGTTGCGCTCGGTGGAGCCTTCGCGGTATGTGATGATGAAGCGATCGTAGCTTTCGTTAGCCTGCGTGGCGAGGGAAAGCTTGGATGTGGAATTGGGTTGAGTATCGGTTGCGTGTACAACTGGAATGGCGAGCATCAAAGCTGCGGCCATCACGCTGAGACGAACAGAAGAAAATGACTTCATGCGTGGATCCTTGACGTAAAGACGGGGTTTTCCACCCCCCGGATTGAAGTGGCGAATGACGCAAACCGTCGGTTCTTGCCATGTCGCATGGCATCGGAAGAAACGCCCCTTTTCCCAAGCAGGAAAAGGGGCGCTGCTCCGTTACCAACCGAAGCTGACGCCGACCGTGCCGCTGGATTCGCCGCCACCGGCAACCGAACCGCCAATCAGCAAGGCACCGCTGCCCGGAAGGCGACGTGAGAAGCCGACCGACAATGCGTTTTCGCCGCCGTAGGTGCCGGCCGCCGCACTGATGCGGTTGTCGGTACCCGGTGCGGCAGCAATGGCGCCAGCCATGCCAGCCATCGCCGCGCCCATGGCACCCACGCGATTCAAGCGCTGGTTGACCGCGTGGAACTGGTTGTTTACCGAGTCCTTGAAGGCATTGAAGTTGTCGTTGGTGACCAGGTTAGAGACCTTCTGGTCGGTGTAGGCATTGGCCGCGCTCAGCGTTTGCGCGTCACCCGCATCGGCATAAGCCTGAGCGGCATTGATCGCGTTTTGGGTGAACTGTGTGACCTGGCCCACCGTCGCTGCGTCGGTTGTCGCCACACCGTCGGCCACATTCGTCACACGACGCTGCTGGTTGGCATTGCCGACGGACACGGTACTGTCCTGATCCGCCACGGAACCGGCACCTAGCGCCACAGCATTGGACGCCGTGACCGAGCTGCCTTGACCAACGGCAGTACCGGATGTAGCCGTAACGCTGCTGTCTGCGCCTATCGAAACAGAGTTGTCGGCAGTTGCAGCAATCTGCGTGTTGTTGCCTAGCGAAGTGCCGTTCGGTGCATTGACGGTGGAACCCGCACCAACGGCAACATCATTCTTGCCGTCTGCATGGCTGCCGCTCCCCACGGGCAAGCCATTGCCCGTGCCGATCGGAAGGCCACCGTTGCCGCCGCCACTACCGTTCGTCTCTAACTTGCCTACGCGGGAATCAAGTGAGCCCAAGGCGGAGCTCACCGCCCCAAAGGCATCGCCCACACTGCCGTAATGGCTACCAAGGATATTGAACTGCGGCGCCGTGATCATGCCGTTGGCACCCAACGCGGCACCACCACCGATGGTTTCGGCCAGCGACTTGAACTGCGCGACGTTCACTGCATCGCCATTGCCGATGCCCGCGGCGACGTTGGACAACGTGGTGCCGCCCGAACCACTAAAGGTTACCGAATGCCCGCTGCTAGCTTCGTCATACGTAACCGCCGAGACGATGTTGCCGCCGCCATCCACCAGGCCGACCTGCTTAAGCTGAGCGACATTGACAGCATCGGTATCGGCCGTGCCTGCAGCAACGTTGGTGATCTGGCGTTCGGCGCCCCATTTACCTACCGATACCGCATTGGCTCGGTCAGCCACACTGCCGGCCCCTAATGCAACGCTATTGAATGCGCTGCTGGAGCTGTAGGCACCCAGCGCCATGCTGGCATTGCCGCTTGCCGACGCATTGAAACCCACAGCGACGCTGTTCGCAGTAGATGCTGTGCTTGCCCCACCCAGTGCCAGTGCACCGTCGGATAGCGCCTTGGCGCCGGCACCACTGGCTACAGCTTGCACACCGCTGATACGAGCGTCATCGATACCATCGTTATTGCCGTTGGCCTTGAAATAACGATGGGTACTGCCGTCACCCACGACGGCATTGAGCTGGTCTACGTTTACCGCATCGGTACCTTGTGTACCGGCACCGACGTTGGTGATCTGGCGTGTTTCGCCGATGCGCGCGTCACCTACCGATACCGTATCGGCACGATCGTTATAGGCGTATTGACCCAACGCGATGGCATTTTCGGCCCCAAACTCCACGGTCGCGCTATAACCGATAGCGACACCACCGGCTGCTCTGCTCGAACTTGCCGCACCAATACCGATCGCTTGATCGAAATAGGCACGCGAACTGTTGCCCAATGCTATCGACTGGGTTCCGAAGGCCGACGAACCACCGCCTACGGCGGTGCTGGATACGCCAGAGGCAACGGCTCCCAGACCCATCGCACTGGAAAATGCGCCCGATGCCTCGGAAGCGGCACCCAGTGCTGTGCTGCTTGCCGTAGCCTGGGCCTGCGAACCGAGTGCCGTCGAGAATCTATCGCTAGCCAACGCCGATTCACCCACTGCCGTGCTCTGCCGTCCGCTGGCGATTGCTTGTTGACCCAGCGCGGTGCTGGCGAGACCGGTGGCCTGCGTGTTCCAACCCATGGCTACGCCGCCTTGATTGGCGTTAGTGGAGCTACCCACCGCGATGGCCTGTTCTCCTGCCTTCGCAAGGAGACCCAAGGCAGTGCCATCTTCACCGGCATTGCTGCGACTACCCACGGCAGTACCGCCTGCATCGGCAAGGGTCAACGAACCGATCGCTGTGCTGAAGGGGCCTTCCACAAGCGAGCCATTGCCCACGACCACGCCGCCAACTGCATTGGCGTGCGTCGCGGCGCCGATGGCAATCGAATCAAAGCCATTGGCCTGACTGTCCGCACCTATGGCAATGGCCCTAGTGCCCTGAGAGACACTGCTGGCGCCCATAGCAATGGATCGACCACCATTGGCTTGGCTGTTTACGCCTTGCGCCAATGACCCGTCGCCCTTTGCCACGCTGCCATAGCCACTCGCAACGCTGTAATCGCCAAGTGCATTGGCTCCGCTGCCGAAGGCTGACGCACCCTCACCCATCGCATAGCTGCCCGAGCCTGCGGCGGTCGCGTAGTCACCTTGAGCGATCGCATCGTCGTTGCCGTCGCCATTGGCTTTGAAGTACTTATTGCTTTCGCCGATCTGGCCGGCCACGGCATCAAGCTGCGATTTGTTGACTGCGTCGGTGGCTTCCGTACCGGCGGCCACGTTGGTGATCTGGCGATTAAAACCAGGCCGGCCCACTGACACGGTGTTATCGCGATCGGCCGTCGAGCCATAGCCGAGCGCCACGGCCAGCCTGCCGTTTACTGTGCTGAGGTTGCCGAGCGCCACGCCGAAGTCACCAGTGACTTGCGCGCCAGCCCCCAGTGCGACACTACTTACACCAGAGATGTACAGAGGACGGAATCCCAGAGAAAGGTCGGCACCAAAGCCGCCAATGCCTGTGGAGTAGGCCGAATCAACACCGGCGAGCGTACCTATGGCGATCGAATTTCCAGCATTGTTGTTGACCGAGGCAAGATTGCCCATCGCAATGCTGCCGGTTGCATTGCTACCCACGCCGGCGAGCGCACCTATAGCGATAGCGCCGGATGAATTGTTTCCAACGTAGTTCTGTACGCCAAGCGCACTGGCGTTGTCGCTGTAGACCTGACCTCCATTGCCGATGGCAGTGGAGTGATTGCCAGTAACGCTGTTATTGCTACCCACCGCCACGCTCTGCTTACCCAACACAGCGCTGCCGTAACCGATCGATGTCGACTGATCACCGATGACGGTGGCGCCACTGCCAAAGGCTGATGCACCGTAGCCCTCGGCATAACTGCCGGCTCCAGCAGCCGTAGCGAACTCGCCATTGGCGACAGCGTCATCATTGCCCTGCCCCGTGGCGGCAAAGTAATGGCTGGCTGCACCAACGCTGTCACCCAGTGCATCGAGCTGCGACTTGTTCACCGCATCGGTGCCTTGCGTACCTGCGGCTACGTGGGTGATCTGGCGTTCGCTGCCGGTCGAACCCACCGAAACGGTGTTGTCACGATCAGCGATCGAGTTGGCGCCCAAGGCCACCGAGTTGTTGCCAAGCGCACTCGAATAAGCACCAAGCGCGAGGCTTCCAGCGGTTGCTGCATAGGCATGGGTTCCCAGCGCCGCACTGTCGTCGCCATCCGTGATGGCCGTAGTACCGATGGCCACTGAATTGCGTCCGTAGGACTGTGCGCCTGCATCAATGGAGCAGATTTGATCATCCGGGCATGCAAAGAAACTGCCGAACGCTATCGAACCGTCACCATATGCGCGAGCTTCTGCACCGATCGCCGTCGACAGATCGCCCTCCGCACCTGCCCATCCTCCGATGGCGACAGCACCTCGGTTGGTGGCATAGCTCTGAGCGCCCAACGCCGTCGATATGTTGCCCGTTGCCACGGTATCGACGCCGACGGCCGTCGCATAGTCGCCCTGCGCTTGCGCGCGACCACCGAACGCACTGCTCACATTGCCGCTCGCCACGCTATGGCTGCCGAACGCACTGCCCAGGAAACCATTTGCCGTGCTGTCGCTGCCGACAGATGCGGCGTAATCCCCCCTGGCCGTGGCGTTGTTGCCTACCGCCGTTGAAGCCGTGCCCGTAGCAGCGGCGCGATAACCAAACGCAGCAGCTTCGTCTGCGCCCGCCACACTGCCCGCGCCTGCTGCAGTGGCGTGCGCGCCATCCAGCAACGCATCATCGAACAGGCCGTCGTCACCGCTGGCTTTGAAGTATTTGTTGATACCGCCCACTTGGCCGGCCACTTCATCGAGCTGCGATTTATTCACGGCATCGGTTGCTTCCGTGCCGGCGGCTACGTTGGTGATCTGGCGTTTGATGCCGACCGAGCCGACCGATACGGTATTGGCGCGGTCTGCATAAGCGTTCGCGCCCAATGCCACCGCATTGGTGGCACCAAAAGCCACTTTACTGTTGTAGCCGATGGCCGTGCCTTGGTCTGCGTCACTCATGCTCTTGGTGCCGACCACGGTGCTGTTTTGCGCGCCAGCTTGGATGAAGCTATCGACGCCGATCGCAGTACCGCGCTCGCCATTGGACGTAGCGTTGAAACCAACAGCCGTGATTTCATCGACTTCGTGTTCACTGCCCGCATCCGCACCGAGTGCCGTGGCTTTGTCGCCACGCGCCCAGGCTCCGGAACCGACGGCCAGCGTGCCGTAGCCGGTAGCGGATGCGCCGCCACCCAGAGCAGTGGCCAAGAAGTTGGACGCCTGACTGGCCCTGCCGATAGCAACGTTGCTCGCATAGCTCGTTTGAGCTCCTTCGCCGATAGCGATGCTCCCCGCACTGTCGGCCTGGCTGTTCAGGCCCATCGCGATACTGCGATCACCTGTTGCCACGCTATCTCTACCCATTGCAATCGCGTACCGTCCCACTGCGGTGCTGTAAGTACCCAATGCAACAGATGCTTCGCCCACGCTCGTGGCATTGAAGCCGGCAGCCACGCTGCCAGGGCCAACGCTGTAGGCGGCACCACCGATGGCTGTTGAGCCATCGCCTGATGCCTGGGCAAGTGCACCCAAGGCGGTGGCTGCCTGATCAGCATCGGCTACAGCGGACGCCCCCAAGGCCGTATTGCCCAAGCCCCACGATTGTGCGCTTTGCCCCACGGCAACCGACGCATCGCCGAATGCCATGCTGCCTTGGCCCATCGCCGTGCTACCGATGCCGTCAGCAATGGATTGGGCGCCGACGGCAGTAGCGGCATTTTGAGTTGCCTGTGCATTGGCGCCGGCGGCGACGGCTAGATCACCGTCGACGCGCGCGTCATCGCTGCCGTCATTCATACCGCTGGCTTTGAAGTAGTGCTTCGCGTCACTGATGCTGTCGCCAAGTCCACGCAACTGCGACACGTTCACAGCATCGGTGTCACTCACACCGGGTGCCACGTTGACGATGCGGCGCTCTGCGCCAGCCTTGCCGACCGAAACGGTGTTGGCTTGCTGCGCAACGGAACCATTGCCGAGCGCCACGCTGTTGACGCCCGAGGCGGTACTGCCTGAACCAAGCGCGAGGCTGCTTTCGCCGGAGGACCTGCTGTTTTGGCCTATGGCGACGCTGCCCATGCCAACGGAGACAGCATCGTGGCCGAGGGCAATACTCTCGGCGCCGCGCGCCAATGAGTGATAGCCCAGCGCAGTAGAGTAAGCACCCAATGCGCTCGTATCATTGCCGACCGCCGTGCTGTACTCGCCGGATGCCAAGGCCGCCGCGCCGCAGGCAAAGGCGGTGTCGCTTGCAAACGGTTGATCAGCGACGGCGAACGTTCCCTCGCATATGTCGGCCAACGCCGCCTTCGGCGCCAACCCCAAACCAAGCATCACCGCGAGCGAAAGCTTGATCAGTGCAACGCAGGAACGCCCCTTGCTGCCGGCGCTTGTGCCGGTCTTGCAGGCGGCGAGTTCCGACGCCACCACGACCTGGCCAAGCGATGCGTTCCAGACTTTGCTGTAAATCTTGTTCATGCCTTATTGCCCTCTCCATGCGAGTGAATGACGCAGAGCGCGTACGCGGTGACGTAACGCACCGAGGTGTCGAAGCCAGTGTGGAATCCCCTCGACTCTGCTGTCCGTGTGGTCCCTGTCGATGCTTGGTCTGCGAAGACAGGAAGTGTGTTTGGGCAAAGCATCTCGATTCGCGGCGCATGGTTCACTCACGCAAATGCACGTGAAAATCACCAAGCTCACGAAATTTCATCTTTTCTCACTACCCTGCGCATGCAGCGTTGCTGCAATGCACGAAACGCGCAGATGTTGGTGTTATCTATGTATGGCCACCATGAAAGCCGTTCTGTTCTTTCATCCGGCGTGGCTGCTCAGTCGTTATGGCAAACGAAATAAGTTGTTCCCTTACAGAACACCATGGTGATATCGACATAACGCGCAGTGGTCGACTGTCAACAGAACAGAGCGCGCAAGGTTTCGATCAGCATGTCGACGCATCCATCTCGCAGGAAAGCAGATAACCGATCCCACGTGCCGTGAGCAACGGCAAACGTTCGCCAGTCTGTTCGAATGCTTTTCTGCGCAAGCGATACACCATCATTTCAAGACGATGCGGATCGAACTCGTCGGCCTGCACACTCAAGGCACGGATCAGCGAGTCGCGAGGCACGGGCTGGCCGTCCGCCTTCGCAAGCAGCGTCACCAAGCATTGCTCGGCAGAAGTCAGCTGGATGGCATTGCCCCTCGGTGACACCAGACGCCAACCTCCGGTCTCCAACCGCCAGCGCGATGAGGCGGCGATGGGATGATCATGGACGGCGCCGCCAGCTATGTGCGCGGTGAGGCGGCGTGCAAGGCTTTGCAAGGTCGCTGCAAGCACCATCACGTCGGCAGGTTTGGTCAAGCAGATATCGGCGCCGGCACGCAATGCATGCACATGATGCTGTCGATCCTCATCGTGCGTAAGCACGACAATACCGATATCCGACATCGCGCGCAGCTGCTGCACCACCGCCAAACTGTCTTCGCCGCCCAGGCTGATGCCAAGCACCGCGATATCAAACGACCTTAGCAGCATGTGCCGGTACACCTCCGTGGTGGAACCGGCGCCATGCGCTGCAAACCCGTGCGCACGCAGCGTGGGTAGAAGAATCTGCTGGCGCAACGCGGCATCGCCTTCCAGTACGACAACGTGAAGCGGCTGCACGGGCGGATAGGCGGACGACAGTCGCTGTTCGGTCATCGACATGCGGGCTCGTGAACACTAATTCAGACCAGCTTAGGCGGGATGCGCAACCGAAGTTCATAGGACTATGCCTTTTGGCACTGTGGTAAACCGCTTACGCAACCTAGCGTGAATCCTTTTGAATGCCGTAGGAGGCTCGCCGTGCAACGTCTCGCCCATTCACTCGTACTGACCGCGCTAGCGGCATGTTGCAGCGCCGCGTTCGCTGCAACCCCAGCCGATCAGGTGCCACACGGCAAACTGCCGCGCTGGGCACAGCCGCAGTCGTATCAATTGGCATTCAAGGTCGATCCTGCGCAGAAGGATTACACCGGCACCACCGCCATCAAGATCGATTTGAAACAGGCGGCTGACCATCTGTGGCTCAACGGCCACGATCTGAACGTGACCAAGGTGACGATCACCGATGCGAACGGCACGCAGCACGATGGCAAGTACGTCATCGTTGCGCTGCAGGAGGGCATCGCGCGCGTCGATTTCGGCGGCGTGCTGCAACCGCAGATACTTACGCTCACCCTTGATTACAACGCGCCGCTGAACCAGCAGTTGCAGGGTCTGTACAAGGTAAGCCACGCGGACGTGCCGTATGCCATGACGCAGATGGAGCCGATCAGCGCACGCTTCGCTTTCCCCGGTTTCGACGAGCCGGATTTCAAGACGCCGCACGACATCGCGCTGACTATCCCGTCGGATCTCGCCGGCGTGGCCAACACCAAGCAGATCAGCGAAACCGCTGCCGGCGACAAATGGAAAACACTGCGCTTCGCGCGCACGCAGCCGCTGCCGACCTACCTAGTGGCATTTGCCGTAGGCCCCTGGGACATCGTCAACGGTCCCGACATCGCGCCGAGTGACTATCGCAGCGACGTACTGCAACTGCGCGGCATCGCCGCGCATGGCGAAGGTCATCGCATGCAGCATGTGCTCAGCGAGACGCCCAGCATCATCCACACGTTGGAAAACTACTACGGTTTCGGCTATCCGTTCGGCAAACTCGACCTGCTCGCCGCGCCCGATTTCTCCGCGGGCGCGATGGAAAACCCGGGCCTGGTCACCTTCCGCGACTGGCTATTGCTGCTCGATCCGGATTCGCCGGCGAAGTACGTGCGCGGCTCGTTCAACGTCACCGCGCATGAATTGGCGCACCAATGGACGGGCGACACGGTGACGCTCGCATGGTGGGACGATCTATGGCTTAACGAGGCCTTCGCCACCTGGATGCAGCAGAAGGTCGCCATGAAGGTGCATCCGGAATATCGCGCGGATCTCGATCGCATTAGCGCGGCTCAAGATGCCATGGAGAACGACAGCCTGGTCAGCGCGCGCAAGATCCGCCAGCCGATTACCGGCAATGGCGATATCGAGACGGCATTCGACAGCATCACCTATCGCAAGGGCGCAGCCGTGCTCGGCATGTTCGAAGGCTATGTCGGCGAAGACACCTTCCAGAAAGGCATGCGCGCGTATATCCAACAGCACAAATTTGCCAATGCCACCGCCGATGATCTGATCGACGCCATCGCTAGGGCGGCAAACAAAGACGAAGCGTTCAAGCAGGCCTTCCAGAGCTTCCTCAATCAGGCAGGTGTGCCTTATGTGCAAACCAAGCTGGAGCAGAAAGACGGCAAAACCGTGCTGCATCTGAGCCAAAGCCGCTACCTGCCGGTCGGCAGCACGGGTGATGCGGCGCATGTATGGGGCATTCCCGTTTGCGTGCGCTACGGCACGGCTAACGGCAGCAAGGTCAGCTGCGAAATGCTCGACAAAGCCACCGGCACGATGACGCTGGATGGCGCGAGCAAGGCCACCTGGATCATGCCGAACGCCAATGCGCACGGCTATTACCGCTTCAGCCTGGCCAAGGCGGAATGGAATGCACTGACCAAGCACGTTGCTTCGTTGACCGACACCGAACAACTTGCGTACGCAGACGGCATCGATGCCGGTTTCCGTCACGGCGATCTGAATGCGAGCGATGCGCTCACCGCACTCAAACCGCTGGCGGGCGCAAGCACGCGTGAGGTGGCCGTTGCACCACTAGGCACCATCACATGGATCTACCGCCATGAGGCGACCACCGATGTGCAACGTGCAACTATCGTGAAATGGGTGAAGGACGCCTATCTGCCGCGCATGACGCAACTCGGCTATCGCCGTAAAGCGGGCGAGCCCGACGGCGATTCGCTGTTGCGCGCGGCGCTGGCACATTCGTTGGCGCTGGATTTCAAACTGCCTGAAGTGCGTGCCGAACTGCTCAAGCAAGGCGACGCCGCGTTGACGAAGAAAGCAGATGGCCATCTCGACTTGACTGCAGCCGATCCGGAATTGCTCGGCGATGCACTGGCGGTCGCCGTGCAGGAACATGGCAAACCTGCACTCGACGCGTTGATCGCCGAGCTGCCGCAAACCACCGATCCGGCCCAGCGCAACTCGATGCTGGCCGGCCTTTCCGCAGCCAATACGCCAACCCTGGCCAATCAAGCGCGTGATTTTGCACTAAGCAAGCAGGTGAAGGTGGGCGAGATGGCCGCGATTCTGCGCGGCAGCCGCGACACACCCGCAGCGCGCGACGCACTGTGGCAGTGGTTCACCTCCCGCTACGACCAAGTGCTGGCACGTACCGGCAGCTTCGCCAGCGGCGTGCTGCCGAGACTGGCCGGCGGCGGCAGTTGCTCGACGACAGAAGCCGAGCGCATGGAGACGTATTTCAAGCCACGCTTGAAGGACATCACGGGTGCGGATCGTGGTTTGGCGCAAACGCGTGAGCAGACGCTGCTGTGCGCAGCGCTCAAGGCGAAGCAGGATCCTGCTGCGATTCTGCGCTGATACGTATACGGTTGCGGTCGAAAAAACGCCGGGCGGTTTTGCCGTCCGGCGTTTCTATTTGCCAAATGCCAAACACGGCAACCTTATAGCCCTAATCAATCATCTTCATAAAAATTATCAATTTCATAATCGTCCTAGCGAGGGCTACGCTCGGACGGTAGACCGCTTTGGTCCCCTCTTGCATTTCCCTCTCAAGCCCAACGCCACGAGGTGATGTCATGAGCAAGCTGAAAGGCTCCAAGACGGAGCAGAACCTTAAAGACGCGTTTGCCGGCGAATCCATGGCCAACCGCCGGTATCTGTACTTCGCATCGAAAGCCGATGTGGAAGGCTACAACGATGTATCCGCTGTCTTTCGCTCTACCGCCGAAGGTGAGACCGGCCACGCGCACGGCCATCTCGAATATCTGGAACAGTGCGGCGATCCTGCCACGGGCAAACCGTTCGGCCCCACCAAGGAAAACCTGCAAAGCGCCATCGCGGGCGAAACGCACGAATACACCGATATGTATCCGGGCATGGCCAAGATGGCGCGCGATGAAGGTTTCGAAGAAGTGGCTGACTGGTTTGAGACGCTGGCCAAGGCAGAGCGTTCGCATGCGAATCGGTTCCAGAAGGCGTTGAACGAGCTTTGATGCATTGGCTCCCTCTCCGCTTCGGGGAGAGGGCTGGGGCAAGAGGCCAGCCTTGCGAAGTTGCCGCGCAATTGCCCACTGCCGTCATTCCCGCTTTCGCGGGAATGACGGCCATACGGCTGTATTGATGTTCTGCGCGAGGCTTGCCCTTCACCCAGCCCTCTCCCCGGATGGTGAGGGCTTTAGTCGCTGCGGAGGCAACGCATGGCAGAACCCATCAGTACCACACGCGAAGGCAGCCTCGAGGCACCTACACGCCATCCGCTGGATTGGCTGAACCCCGAATTCTGGGATCGGCAATCGCTCGACGCCGAACTCGAACGCGTCTTCAACATCTGCCACGGCTGCCGTCGCTGCGTCAGTCTTTGCCACGCTTTCCCAACGTTGTTCGACCTGATCGACAACTCCGAATCGATGGAAATCGACGGCGTTGCCAAGAGCGATTACGCGAAGGTCACCGAGCAGTGCTATCTGTGCGATCTCTGCTACCTAACCAAATGCCCTTACGTGCCACCGCATCCGTGGAATGTGGATTTTCCGCACGTGATGCTGCGCGCCAAAGCGGTGGACTTTCGCGAACACGGCGCGCCGTTGTCCGCTCGCGTGCTTTCCAATACCCGCGCTGTCGGCAAACTCGCTTCGATTCCGGTCGTGGTGCAAACCATCAATGCGGCAAACAAGAATCCCACCGCGCGCAAGCTGCTGCAGAAAACCATGGGCGTGGATGCGCAAGCGCGCGTACCGACCTATCACACGCCCACGGCACGCAAGCGCCTGCGCAAACTGGATGGCCAAGGCGAAGCCAAGCCGGCGGGCCGTACGCGCGGCAAAGTTGCGATTTTCGCTACGTGTTATTGCGATCACTCCGAGCCAGGCGTGGTGGAAGATCTCGCGGTAGTGTTGAAACACAACGCCATTCCTGTACGCCTGGTTGAACAGGAAAGCTGCTGCGGCATGCCGAAGTTCGAACTGGGTGATCTCGGCACCGTGCGCAAATACAAAGAGCGCAATATTCCGGTGCTCGCCAAAATGGCCCGCGAAGGCTGGGATTTCACCGCTGCGATTCCCTCCTGCGTGCTGATGTTCAAGCAGGAGCTGCCGCTGATGTTTCCGGATGACGAGGATGTTGCGCTGGTACGCGACCGCTTCTTCGATCCGTTCGAATACTTGGCCGAGCACCACAAGGCCGGCTTACTCGCAACTGACTTCAAACAGTCGCTGGGCAAGATTGCATGGCAAGTGCCTTGCCATCAACGCGTGCAGAAGATCGGACCAAAAACCAGCGAGATTCTGCAACTCGTGCCGAACACGGAAATTACCGCGATCGAACGCTGCTCCGGCCATGACGGTACGTACGGCGTGAAACACAAGACGTACGCCTTGTCGCGCAAGCTTGCCAGGCCGGTGGAGAACCGCGTAACGCAGGCTGAAGCCATGCATTTCACCAGCGACTGCCCGATGGCCGGCGGCCACATCGCACATGGCCTGGGCGACAAACCGGCAGCGGAACATCCATTGAGCCTGCTGCGCAAAGCCTACGGCATCTGACCATGAGCTCATCACCCTCCATCGCCATGAACAAACTGCAGCGCCACGATCTGCTTTCGCTCGAAGCCTACGCCGTGCAGCGCAACGACTTTCGTGCACGTGTGATGGCACACAAGAAGAATCGCCATGTGCAACTCGGCGCACACCTCACGCTTGCTTTCGAGGACCGCCTCACCATCCAGTATCAGATCCAGGAAATGCTTCGCATCGAACGGATATTCGAAGCGAATGGCATCAACGACGAATTGGAGGCTTACAACCCGCTCATTCCCGACGGGAAGAATTTGAAGGCGACGCTATTCGTGGAATATCCCGATGTGGAACAACGCAAACGTGAGCTTGCGCGATTGGGTGGTCTCGAACATGGGATTACGTTGACCGTTGATGGCCATGCACCAGTTACCGCCATTGCGGATGAAGATATGGATCGCAGCGACGAGGGAAAAACCGCGGCGGTGCATTTTCTTCGCTTCGAATTGAGCGATGGGATGATTGAGGATTGGAAAGGTGGAGCGGCGGTAACGATTGCTTCTACGCATTCGGAGATGTGCGAAGAAGCTGCCCTCTCACCAACGCTGCGTAAGGCACTCGCTGAAGACTTCGGCTAACTCACCTCTTGCCTCACCGTCATTCCGGCGCAGGCCGGAATGACAGTGAGGGAAATCAAACATCATCGCGTTGCCATGTGCGACAACATCAATAATGCAGCACCGAATGCAACGGAACTTCCCGAGGCCAAAGCGCCCTTCCCTGCAAAGCCAACAACTCGATCACCACCGAAGCACCCACCAGTTCAGCACCAAGCTGCCCCAACACATTACGCGCCGCGCCAAGCGTTCCACCGGTGGCAAGCACATCATCCACCAACACCACACGCTCGCCTTTGGACAACGTACCGACACGCGCTTCGAGTCGATCGGTGCCGTATTCGAGCTGGTAATCCGCATGCATCACCGGAGGCGGGAGCTTGCCGGGTTTGCGCAATGGCACGAAGCCCGCTTTCATTTTTTGCGCCATGGCCGCGGCAAAAATAAAACCGCGTGATTCGACGCCGCACACAGCTTGCACGCCACTGTCCAACCAGGGTTCGACCAGCGCGTCGATGCAGCGTGCGAAGGCGGGACCGTCGGCCAGTAGCGGCGTGATGTCACGGAATGTGATACCCGGCTTCGGGAAATCCGGGACGGCACGGATCAAACTTGCAAACTCGGTCATGCAGGGCTCCAGTCGTGATGCGATAGGGATGCTCTGATCTATTCCACGCACCCGGCATGACGTCCAGAAGGCCCGCAGAGTGTGTTGCGTGGCACAGGGCAGACTGGCCGTCTGTTCAAGCCACGCGGCGCAGGCTGCGGGCCTTCTGGACGTCACCCCATCATTTAAATTCAAGAGGTTGGGGCCGCACTGTATGCGCGTATCGCTGCGCCCCAGTGGCGAAGGCAGACTGGCCGTCTGTCTAGACGCTGGGGCGCAGCGATACGCGCATACCGTGCGGTGACGGGTACGTGGAATAAATCAGAGCATCCCTAGGTAGCATACCTGGAACATGCGGCATCGCTTCAGCATGAACCCCTCTCCCTCCGCGAGAGCGCTCACTAGAGACCGTTTGTGGCAAGGCCATAGATATCCGGCGATACGCAAAAGAAAAACAATGCGTAATCAAATCGGCTGCGGCACCAAGCTGTCCGAGTCATCATCCATCTCATGGATCGCCGCCCTGGCTTCCGCCAATGCATGATCAATCTCGCGCACGATAGGCTCGGCCGCATCGATGCTCGATTCCGGCACCAGCACCGCCACGTAGTCCAGCGCAGGCAACTGCCCAACGCCGCCGGTGAGATATTCGCCTGCAATAAAGGCAGGCACTTCCGCGCTCTCCAGCGCATCTTTCACCAGATGGGCGTCGATCAGATTCTGAGCGCGATAAACGATACGCATGGGCGCACGCTACTGCTGCATGCGCTGTTGAGCAAGCCACTCACCAGAACGCACCGATGCCGGCCACACCCTGGGCGCTGTGTTTGCGCGCCTCCCCGGCTTGTGCGGGCGTCATGCCGCCGAGTGCATAAACCGGCAGCGAGGCTGTTTCGGCCAACGCCTGGAATCGCTGCCAACCCAGCGCGGTTGCCTGGGGATGGCTGGTAGTGGGCGCCACCGGCGAAAGCGTGGCGAAGTCGGCCACCGAGGCGCCTTTTACAAGCTGATCAGCATCGTGGCAGCTGGCGCCGACCGCTTGCGACCACAGCAAGGGACGCTCCGTCAGCTGCTCCAATTGAGCCGCCTTGAGATGCACGCCGATGCCCTGACCAAGCCGGCGCGCGCCTTCGATATCACCGTTGAGCAGCAGACAGGCCCCACGCTGCACCGCACTTGCTTGCAGACGAGCGGCCAAGGCACGCACCTGTTCATGTGACCACAGGGGGAAACGCAGCTGGACCAGCCTGACGCCTTGTTCGATGGCGGTCGCCACGCGCGCATGCCACGCATCGATCTGATCCGGTGATACGTCGGCCGGCGTAATCGCGTAGAGAGCAGGCAAGCGTAGCGCTTGCAGGATGGGGCGATCGGCAAGCGTCAACATCGTAAGGTCGACATCGCATGGCATCCGCCATTGCAAAGCCTGCCCTTCCAGCGATTGCGGCGAGCCTTGCCAGCGCTCGAAGACCCACGCATCGAGCAGCAAGCTGCGCTCGCCATAGCGCCAAGGTATGCGAATCAACGGCGTACCGTCCGGCGGCTGGATGTGGACACCCAATTCTTCACGCAGCTCGCGCACCAGGGCGACCTCCGGCGGTTCGCCAGGCTCCAGCTTGCCGCCCGGGAACTCCCACATGCCTTCCAGGTGTTTGCCCAACGGACGCTGCGCCAGCAGTACCTTGCCCTGCGCATCGCGCAGCACGCCGGCCATCACACGCAACGCTGCGCCGGTGACATCGTTCACGCGATCAACTATTGCGGATGTACTCGACCATGTCGAAGTCGTAGCTGTGCTGCGCATCCTTCTTGTGATGCGTGCGCTTGACCTCGGTCCAGTCGCTGAAGTGGATACCGGGGAAGAATGCATCCGCACCTTCCACCGCCGCGCTCACCCAGGTGAGATAAAGGCGCTGCGCGATCGGCAGCGCATCGTGAAACACCCGGCTGCCGCCGATCACCATAAGGCCGGTGCCATCGGCGCGCGCCTTTGCCTCTTCGATCGAGCGCACCGTGATCTGGCCGGGAAACGGCGCCTCGTGACGATGCGACAGCACCATGTTCACGCGATCCGGCAGGGCCCGGCCGATCGAGATCGCGGTGTTATAGCCCATTAGCACGTGCTTGCCGACAGTCAACTCCTTGAACCATTTCAGATCGTCCGGCAGATGCCAGGGAAGCTGGCCCTTCCGACCGATTGCAAAGTTCTCGTCGAGGGCGGCGATCAGCGAAATGGCCATGGAAGCTCCAAAGGGTGCGGCGGCAACTGTCACAAAGGCCGGGTCTGGTCCGGCCGGCCGCTCATTATAGCGTTCTCTTGGCTGTATCTCTGCTCCCTCCCCTGCTCAGCAAGGAAGGGGGCTATAGCGGCAAGTACAAAAATTTCCGCGACGTGGTTAAACCGCCACCGGCGCCTTGATTGCCGGATGCGGGTGGTAATCCTCGATCGTCACATCCTCAAAGCGGAAGTCGAAGATCGAAGCAACGCTCGGGTTGAGCTTCAGCCGCGGCAACGCGCGCGGGGCGCGCGTCAGCTGCAAGCGCGCTTGTTCCAGATGGTTGCTGTACAAATGCGCATCGCCCAGCGTATGCACAAAATCACCCACGCCCAATCCGCTAACCTGCGCAACCATGTGCGTCAACAAGGCATAGCTGGCGATGTTGAATGGCACGCCAAGAAAGATATCGCCGGAACGTTGATAGAGCTGACAGCTCAATTTGCCGTCCGCCACGTAGAACTGAAACAGCGCATGACAAGGCATCAACGCCATCTTCGGCAGTTCGCCCACGTTCCATGCACTGACGATCAAGCGACGCGAATCGGGATTGCGCTTGATCTCTTCCACCACCCATCGAATCTGATCGACCACATGACCATCAGCCGTCGGCCAGGCGCGCCACTGCTTGCCATAGACCGGGCCAAGATCGCCGTGTTCGTCGGCCCATTCGTCCCAGATGCTGACGCCATGTTCCTTCAAATACGCGATGTTGGTGTCGCCCTGCAAAAACCAGATCAGCTCATGCACGATCGATTTCAAATGCAGCTTCTTGGTGGTGACCAGCGGGAAGCCTTCGTTGAGGTCGAAGCGCATCTGCCAACCGAACACGCTGCGCGTGCCAGTGCCGGTGCGGTCGGTTTTTTCCGCGCCATGTTCCAGCACGTGGCGAAGCAGATCGAGATAAGCATGCATGGCGAGATCTTACGCCGTCTTCGCCGGCTCTGCCGGAGCCAGCGGCAAGGTCGGCGCCTTGCGTGAAAGCCACAGCAAGAAAATGCCGATCGCGATCAACGGCAGCGATTGAATCTGCCCCATCGTCAGCCAACCCCATGCCAGATAACCCAACTGCACATCCGGCACGCGCACGAATTCCACCGCGAAGCGGAAGCAGCCGTACATCAACGCGAACAAGCCGGAAATGAGATAACGCGGACGCGGCTTCAACGATACCAACCACAGCACGGTGAACATCACCACGCCTTCCAGCAACAGTTCGTACACCTGCGAAGGATGACGCGGCAAACCACCGAACTGCTGCATGAGCTGTGCGAGATGTGGATCGTTCGCCGCCAACGCAGCATCTTCATCGCGTGCGTTGGGGAAAATCATCGCCCACGGCACGCTGCCCGGCTTGCCCCACAACTCGCCGTTGATGAAATTGCCCAGGCGTCCCAGCCCCAGGCCCAGCGGCACCAGCGGAGCAACGAAATCCACCGTGTCGAAGAAATGCAGCTTGTGCCGGCGCGACCACCAAAAGCCCGCCACCAGCACGCCGAGCAGGCCACCGTGGAAACTCATGCCGCCATCCCATACGCGAAACAGTGCCAACGGATCGGTCCAGATCCATTTGGGGCCGCCTGCGTAATAAAACAGCATGTACCAGATGCGGCCACCCAGGATGAGCCCCATCATCACGTAGAACATCAAATCGCCCAGCGCATCGCGGCTTACCGGCAAACGCCCGCGCTTGCGGCGGTATTCGCCGAGCAGCCAGCCCCCTAGGAACCCGATCAGATACATCAGGCCGTACCAGTGAACCTGGAGCGGCCCCAGGTGCACGGCGACCGGGTTGAATTGCACGACAAAGGGCTGCGTCATGGGCTACATCGGCTTTGGATCAAAGGCGGCAGTTTAGCCGGGCCAGCCATGACTCGTTAGAGCCTGCTCAATATCTCAGCGTGGTTTGCATAGTCCCTGAGTGGTCGCCAGGTGGTCGCGCGTGACGCAGCGCCAGACTGGCTGTCTGGTCAAGTCGCGCGCGGCCGCTTGGTGGCCACTCAGGGGCTATGCGAGCCGCGGGGAGGTATTGAGCAGGCTCTTGAGACACTCCCGAGTCCCCAGGGTCTTGGCTACACTCCCAGGACGCGAACGGTCCCGGGGGAAAGTCGCGGCCGGACGCGTCTACATCGCGTGTCAACTAGGGGAATGAGAATGCAGAAAGGAAGAGTGCGCGCCCTCGCGGCGGCGCTGTGCATGTTGATGCCTGTGGCCGCAGCGGCGGCCGATCTGGTGCCAGTGGAAGCCTTCGCACATCGCGGCGGCTATTCGCTGCCCAGGCTTTCACCGGACGGCAAATACCTGGCCATCGCCGCCGAAGAGGGCGAAGACCATGCGGTGGTCGTCTATCAACTTGACGACATGAGCCATCCGAAGAGCCTGTTGCGGATGCCCAAATACCAGCTTCCCTACAACATCCATTGGGTGGGGCCCGAGCGCCTGGTGGTGGAACTGGCCAAGTTCGTGGGATCGCTCGATCGACCGGAACTGCTAGGTGAAATCATCGCCTCCGATGTCAAAGGCACGCGCGTCGAAGCCATGTTCAGCCGTGAATGGGGGCTGGCCTCGCACGGCCAGACACGTGCCCACGACGAAGGCTACGCGTTCGTCGTCGGGCGGCCGCCCAAAGCCAACGACCATTTCTACATGCAGGCCTACATGTGGGAAGACGAGAAGAATACCTGGCTGTATGACGTGAATGTCGACAGCGGCAAGCGTCACGAGATCGGCCAGATCAATGTAGGGAACATGGAATTCACGCTGGATCCGGACGGCAACGTGCGCTACGCCGCGGGGCTTAATATGCTCAACAAATTCGTAGTGTATCGGCGGCAGAACAATCAATGGATTCAGTTGGCCCAGGACGGTGGCGATCGCTTCACGCCGATTGCCTACTCGCTGGACAAGCAGCACCTGTATGCGTTGGCCAGCACGAAAGGCGGACCGCAGTCGCTGGTGCAGACGGATGCGGATGGCAACAACACCCAACTGCTTGCCAAGGATGATTTCAGCAACATCGGCCACATCCAGTGGACACCGCAGGACGAGCCCTTTGCCGTGGCATCCGCCACCGGCATTCCCAACCCCGTCATTCTCAACGACAAGCTGCCGCTGGCGCAGATATATCAGGGCCTGCGCAAGAAATTCCCCGGCGAATTCATCGATTTCTCCAGTTTCAGCGAAGATGGAAACGTGCTGATTTTCGAAACCAGCAGCGACCGTGATCCCGGCGGGTTCTACCTGTTCGATTTCAAGCGCATGAAGATCACGCAGCTGTTTTCTGCAAACGGGGCAATCAATCCGGAGAAGATGGGCACGCGCATGCCCATGCATTTCACCGCCAGCGACGGCAAACAACTTGAAGCGATTCTTACGGTACCGACCGGCGCATCCATGACCGACCTGCCGATGGTGCTGCTGCCGCATGGCGGTCCCATCGACGTGCACGACTCCTGGTTCTTCGACGAAGACGCCCAGTTCCTGGCCAGCCGTGGCTATCTGGTGCTGCAGATCAACTACCGTGGATCAAGCGGCCGTGGCCCTGCATTTGCCGATGCAGGCTATGGTCAATGGGGCACGCGCATCCAACAGGACCTCATCGACGGCGTGAAATGGGCCGAAGCCCAGCACTACGCCGATCCCAAGCGGGTTTGCGTATTCGGCGCCAGCTTCGGTGGCTACTCCGCACTGATGGCGCCGATTCGTGCGCCCGGCCTGTTCAAATGCGCCATCGGCTACGCCGGCATCTACGATCTGGCGATGATGTATGACAAGGGCGATATCCAAGAAAAAAAATCAGGCAAGAACTATCTGGAACAGGCCATCGGCAAGGACCCTGCCGAACTTGCCGCCAACTCGCCCGACAAGCTCGCCGACAAAATCAACATCCCAGTGCTGTTGATTCACGGCGAGGAAGATGAGCGTGCACCGTTCGCTCAAGCCAAAGCCATGCGCGCTGCGTTGGATGCCGCACACAAGCCGTACGAATGGTTGACCAAGCCCGGCGAAGGTCACGGCTTTTACAAGGAAGAGAACCTCGTGGACATGTACAACCACGTGCAGGCGTTTCTGGAGAAAAACATCGGGCCGGGTGTGCGCTCGAATTAAGCATTGAGCTTCAACTCATCACGATGCGCCCCTCCCCTGCAAGCAGGGGAGGGAATGGCATATGGCACAGCTGGAATTCGACGCGGGTCTAGCGCGCACGAATCGGCACGTCGTGCGCCAACGAATACGGCAAACGCCTGACGACACATTGTCATTTCAGGCCAATCACGCATCCCCAAATAACTGATCCATGCATTTGCTCTGCACTGCATGCGACTTCGTGTACCAACGCCACCCTGATCGAGATGGATGGCCCGACGATCCGCATGAACGACGGCAGCCAGCGCCAATTGCCGATGCTGGTCGGCGCGGCGAAGCACCTGCTCAATGCTTCCCTGCTTTACAACCAGGGACCATTCAGTGCGCAAATCAGCGCCAACCATACCGGCAAAATGCCGATCAGCTTCGCCACCGACAATCCGGTGAACGACATCTACTACGCGCAGACGCAAACCTACGACGCCCAGCTTCGCTACCTGTACAACTCGCACGTCAGCGTTCTTTTGCAAGGCAAAAACATCACCAATACACGCCCCACCCGCGTGCTCGGACCAGATCAGAGTTTGATCAAGGAGCAATTGGACAATGGTCGCGCCTATTACCTTGGAGTCACCTATGTCCTTTAACCCTAGGGATGCTCTGATCTATGCCACGTACCCGTCACCGCACTGTATGCGCGTCTCGCTGCGCCGCGTGGCTTGAACAGACGGCCAGTCTGCCCTGTGCCACGCAACACACCCTGCGGGCCTTCTGGAGGTCATGCCGGGGGCGTGGCATAGATCAGAGCATCCCTAGGTTGGAGTGCGAACATCAGCATCCCCATGCTCACGCACATTCCTCAAAGGGCCGTCATTCCCGCTTTCGCGGGAATGACGGCCCTGAGGGAATAGCTATTTTCACGGCAACCCCAACATGGGTTCGCACGCTGTTGCAGGCTTGCATGGGAGCTGCTTTGAGCATGGGTGTAGCACACGCGGGCGAATCGCAACCGGCTGCATCCAGCACATCCGCGATTCCCGTCGTGGCGAGTTCCACTTGCTGGGACATGCAGCCCGGCGATGTGCTGGGTGGGGTGAAGCAATCCCGCAAAGAAATTTGGTCACGCCTCATCATGAAAACGACGCATCCCTACGCGAGCATTGCTCGCGTCACCCCACCCTAACCCTCCCCGCAAGCAGGGAAGGGAACTGTATGTCACGCAACGGAGACTCGACGCTAACCTCAATACATAAACACCGAAGCATCCGCCGGCAACACACGATCACCCGCAAGCTCGCGCGCCTTCTGCCGATAGCGCTCCCACGACGACGCCTGCCCCAGCGCACGATACGCACACGCCTGCGTCCACGCCGCACGCCAATCCGATTGAGCCCATGTCGAAAGCTCACCGCTGACGGCCACCGCTTCTTGCACCCTGCCATCCACGAGCAATGCCTGCGTGTAGGCCTGGCCGACGTCCACCATGGGTTCTGGCACGCCCAGTTCATTGGCTTTGCTCATGGCGAGCTTCAATTGATCCAGCGCCTGATCGCGGCGGCCTTCACCCCACGCTTCAATGGCTTGTGCCCGCAATAGCAGAATGGCGATCCATTCATCCTGATCCGGCAATTTCGCCGCCCACGCTTGCATCGCGGCGACAGCATGTTTGAGCTCCTCCGGCTTGCCGGCACGTTGCAGCACCAATACGTCGGTGAGCCAGGCATCTGCGTGGTCGCGCTGATCGCTGTCGTTTTCCAGCAGGTGTCCGGTCAGCGCTTTGGATATCCAGGATTCGGCAGCCTGGATATCGTCACGTTCCAGCGCGAGTCTGGCCAACAATATCTCTGTGGTGGCTTGCATGCCTGGTTCGCCCTTGGGGTCGAGGGCTACGTCTGCGAGAAGATGTTCCAGCAGGCTGCTTGCCTCTAGCGTGCGACCGTTGTCGGCCACTGCTCGCGCACGCTCGTAGATGAGTATGTGACGCACAATTTGCTCGGTGAATTCCATATGCGTTTGCTCAAATGGCCAGTAGCGGTCGCTGGCGGCCAGTTCGTCGCGATAGTGCAGCAGCATCCTGTGTGAAATGACCAAGTCCTGCAGCGGACCGGGCAGAAACTGTCGCATGCCCATGCGACGGTATTCGTCGTAGGCGCGCTGTATCACCGGAATCGCACGCGCATATTGCCCGCGCTGCATGGTTAGCCCTGCGATGGACTCGTCCATGCCGAGTGCGGCGGCGGTATCCCCGGCCAGCGCATAGTTCACGCGCGCAAGGCCGTAATCCAACTGCGCCTGGTCGGGTTTTGCATCGAGCGCTTCCAGCTCTCCGCGCTCGGCATAAGCAAAGGCCAGATAAGCCGGGTTCTTCTGTTTTTGCAGAAGCTGCACCGCTTCATTCAATGCAGCCTCGCCGCCGGCCAAGTCGTGATCGCGGAAATAAACGTAATACTGCTGCGCAAGTGTCCTGCCCCGTAACACGGGTTGCTGGTCGGCAGGCAAGCGTTCCAGCAGATCGGCCAACCCCTGCTTGCAGGGTTCGTATTCGCCTTGATTGCAGTGGAACACGGCTTTGAGATAGTCGAACTCGGGCGTCTCGCGAAGATCGGGCGGCGCCTTGTCGATCAATTCGCGCGCGAGGTCGACGGCATTGGCAAAGTCTGCCGCTTGAATGCGTGCGAGATATTGCTCTTTTGCGTCACTGGAAGCCGCCTTGCCGGATTGAGCCTCCATGCCGATCTGGACCAGCAACAGTTGGTTCGCCGAGCGCGCCGCATTGAACACATTGCCGGACGACGATTCCGCCTGCCACGTGCCACCATGGGGACTTGTGGCATTCAGATGGACACGCCAAAGGTTGCCGTCAAGCGTGACGTGCGGCCGGATCACCAAGGTGAATGCAGCAAATCGCGAGCTGTCTGAGATATCACCCTGGTTGAGCAGTTCGAGCGCGGTCTGACTGCTTTCGACTGGAATCTGCGCTTCACGCACATCGCCGGCGATCAGGTCCATCAGTCCCAGGCGCAGCCATTTCCAATCGTCCGGAGCATTCACCTCTGCGGGCAGCACGATGGCGGTGCCTTGGTCGAAGCGCAGCGGTTTGTGATGACCGGCCGACCATCGCCCATAGACTGCCGCACCGGCAAGCACGAACAGCAGTGCCATCCATATCGAACGCCGCAACCACGGCTGCCGCCATGACGCCGTCGAGACCGTAGCCGTCTCGTCCTGCGTACTTTGAACCTGTGCCGGTGCTTGCTCGACGATAGCGTCGGCTGCATCCGAAACGACCGTATCCAATACCCAGCGATATCCCACGCGCGGAATGGTCTTGATGCCGCCCTGCTCGGTACTAAGGTCGCCCAATGCGCGGCGCAACCGCACGATCGTTTGCGCCAACACATTGTCACTGACATCGGTGCGCCCCCATACCGCGGAAACCAGCTCGTCCTTGCCGACTGCCCTTTCGCGGTGTTCCGCCAGATATACCAGGCACAGGAGAGCGTTGGCCGCGACGGTAATCGGCTCGCCGTTTCGACTCAGCTCTCGCGCAAGCGGGTCGAGGCGAAAATCGCCAAAATGATAGATCGGCTTCCCCATGCGGGGATTTTACCATTCGTAATACTTCAATCTCGCTTTACCATGATTCCGGCATCAATCAAGAAACTCCGCGATATCTCAGCGCCATTCCGGCGAAGGCCGGAATGACGTCGATGTAAGACACACTTTCTTGCGGCGAACGATGCTTCAGCACCGTTAAGGATGCTCTGATCTATTCCACGTACCCGTCACCGCACTGTATGCGCGTATCGCTGCGTCCCAGTGGCGAAGGCAGACTGGCCGTCTGTCTAGACGCTGGGGCGCAGCGATACGCGCATACAGTGGGGCCCCAACCCACTTAGCCACCCGATGGCGTGGCCTTCGGCGACGCCATCGCCACCGCGCGCGACGGCGATCGTCCCATCGCCGTCTTCAATTCCTTGTACACGTTCAACACCAGCTCCCCATAACCACGCGCCAAGGTGGCGTCATGACTGTGGTAATAGCCGATGCGCAGCACCGGATCATTGGTTTCCCCCATCGCTTTGCGCAACAGGTGTGTGCCGATATCGATATTGCGTGCCGGATTGAGCAGCGCAATCGGATCAGGCTCGATATCGCGGTGAACGGGGTAATACACCTGCATGATGCCGACGTCCTGCACCGGCACCGCCAACAGATGCGCCAATTCAATCGCGTGCTCCGTTTCCGCACGCGTGCCGCTGTGCAGGTGGCCGTTGATGCGTACGATCCAAGGGCTCGGCGCGACCGAACCATCGGGCTGCGTACCACGCGTTTCCACCAGTGCCACGGCGTAAATCAACACGGGGTCGACACGATAACGCGCACCTGTCTTCGCCCACAGACTGGCGGGTGAAGTGATATCCAGATTGAAGCCGTCGGCATGTTTGATGAGTGGCTGTGCAACGACCACGATGGTGCCGTCATCGGCCAGTCCGAGCGCAGGCGTTGTTTGCGTTGCCGATTTGGGTTTGGCGATCGTTGCCACGCGTTTCGGCGTGCTGACTACCGTGCCCGTCACTTCAACGAATGAAGCAAGCGGATGGATGGCGACATCGGCTACCGCGGATTTGGCGACATGCTCCGTTTGCCAGGGCGCTTGTATTTGCGGACTCGCGTGCCACGTGTGCAGGCCGATCATCGCAACAGCAGTACCGGCAGCCAGGCTCAAACCGCCAACGATGGGAGTCCGATAAATCCGCACATGCTGCTGCATGACCGGCAACAGCTTGGACCCGTCGAGCGACAGCTTCGCTTGCCACGATGGCAGCATCGCCAACTCATTCATTCCACTGAGGCCGCTCGCGGCCTGTCCAGCAGGCTGATGCCGTTCCGACAGGCGCCGCCGTCTGGCCCATCCACCCGGCGCTGCGATCAGCACTTTCTCGTTGCCGGTATCCATGCGCCGCGCCCGGAAGGCGGCCGGCGCGCACAGGTAGACCCGTTGCGTCACTTCTGGCCGATTCATGGCGTCCGCTCGCATGCGCCCGGGGACCTTTCGTACAAGGAAAGTGCCGGGATTGTGCATGGAAGTGGGAACGCTTGCGGGAACAGCACCTGTCTTTTCCTTCCGTACCGATCGGCTGAGCCCGCTAGACAAGCACAAATCGGGCCGGGATCCAAGCTCAAGGTGGGCCAGAATCCCGCGCGCGCCTCATTTGCGCGCGGATGGGGTTCCCGGACTTGGTCCGGAGGTAACCCAACATTTCGCGGGCATTCGTTGGGTTACGCTGCGCTAACCCAATCTGCGAGCTACATCAAAACGAAAACGTCGAAGGCCCCTCAAGCTGCGCACGATCCCCCGCAAGCACTTGCGCCTTGCTGCGATATTTCTCCCACGCCGACGATTGTCCCAATGCGCGATACGTGCACGCCTCTACCCACGCCGCGCGCCAGTCCACATTGCTCCACGTCGAAAGCCGCCCGCTGATGGCAACAGCCCGATCCATGTCGCCAGCACTCAGCAAAGCCAGCGCATAAGTTTGGCCAACGCTCACGACGAGGTCGGGTACGCCCAGTTTGTCCGCCTTGGCCATGGCAAGCCGCAACTGCTCCAACGCTTGCTCGCGCTGCCCTTCGCTCCATGCTTGGGCCGCATGGGCGCGCATGACGAAAATATCGATCCAGTCGTCCTGCTTCGCGCGTTGTGCCGCCCAGGTTTGCAGTGTCGCGATCGTGCGCTTGAGTTCATCGAGCTTGCCGGCACGCTGCAGAATATTGATTTTGATGAGCAAGGCCTCGGCGTAATCGCGCTGGTCGTCATCCTGCTCCAAGGACGATCCCGCAAATGCCTTGGCTATCCACGCCTGGGCGGCCTCCGTTTCGCCTCGCTCCATCGCGAACTTGGCTAGCAATGCATAGGCCCAGGCCGTTTGCACCGGATCATCGTCGGGTTTGGGTTGCGCATTCAATTGCTCCAGCAAGGTGCTGGCTTCTGACGTGCGGGCATTGTCAGCCAACGCCACGGCACGCAGGATGGTCAGCCCACGGCCTACGTTTTCATCGCAAAACGCCATGTTTTTCTGGTCGAACGGCCAGTATTGGTCGCTGGTGGCCAGTTCGTCGGCGTACTGCAGCAACATCTTGTGCGAGACGACCAAGCCTTGCAGCGGCGTGGAGATAAGTTGCCGCATGCCCATGCGCTGGTCATGTTCGTAAGCGTGCTGCAGCAAGGGCAGCGACTGATCGAATTGCCCGCGCCGCATGACGATCTCCGCCATGGAGGTGTCCGCTTTCGCCTGCCCTACCGTATCGCCTGCCACCGCATAGTTGACGCGGGCCAGGCCCAGATCCGCCGTTGCTTCGTCTGGCTTGTTGTCGAAGAACTCCAGATGCGAGCGATCGAGGTATGCCTGCGCCAACGCCTCCTTGTCTTTCTGTATTTGCAGAACGCGTACCGCCTCGGTCAACGCGGTTTCGCCTTCGGCAAACTGGTGTTTGCGATAGTAGATATACCAAAGCGAGGTGAGCACCTTGCCACGCAACAGCGGCTGCTTGTCGGCCGGCAGTTTTTTAAGCAGATCCGTCAGCGCACGTTCGCAAGGTCCAAGCTTTCCCTCATCGCAATGGAAATCGGCCTCAAGGTAGGCAAACTCCGGCGTGTTGCGCACATCGGGCGGCGCCTTATCGATCAGTTCGCGCGCAAGCTCCGGATGGCCGGCAAGCTGCGCCGCTTCGACACGCAACAGATATTCCTGGCGCACGCTGCCGGAGCCCGGCTTGCCGGTGTCGCCGCCAAAGCCGAGTTGCGCAAGCAGCAGATCGCTCGCCGCACGCGCCGCATTCAACACGTTGCTGGATGACGATTCGGCTTGCCAGTTGCGCCCTTCGCGGCTCCTCGCATCCAGATGCACGCGCCAAGTGTTGTCGACCAGCGAAACCTTCGGCGTAACGACTAGCGCGAATGACGAAAGCTTGGCGCCGTTTTCTTTGTCTGCCTGATTGAGCAGATTGAGCACATTGCGACTGTTCTCCGTGGGCACCTTGGCCTCTCGCAGCCGGCCCGAGAGCATGTCCATCAAACCAAGGCGCAGCCAATTCCAATCTTCGGGGCCATTCACCACGGCAGGCAACACGATAGCCGTACCCTCTTCGAAATGCATGGTCGCCGCAGCAGCGCCCCTTGTTTGGTGCAACTGCCACGCCAAGTAAGCAACCGCCAAACCAAGTATGGCCAGCAAAGTCACCCGCATTCGAACGCGTAGCCGCTCCCTGGACCATGGCTTCGCCGACGTGGCTTCGTCGATCACCTCAACGTTGGATAGAGGAGCCGGTTCCACCACTGCAGCGGCGGAACCCTTCGCCGCGACCTGCGTATCCAGCATCCATCGGTAGCCGACACGTGGAACGGTGCGTATGCAGCGCTGCTCATTGCCTGCATCGCCCAGCGAACGCCGCAGCCGCACGATGGTTTGCGCGAGCAGATTGTCGCTGACGTCATCGCGTCCCCATACCGCCGAGATCAATTCATCCTTGCCGACCGGCCGTTCGCGATGCTCGATCAGATACACCAGGCAGTCGAAAGCACTCGCCGCAAGCGCGATCGGCGCACCGTTTCGACTCAGCTCTCGCGCAAGAGGATTAACGCAAAAATCATCGAAATAAAAAACGGAATTCCCCATGCAGTGATTTTATCAGCCGCCTACCCATAAACCTTTCGTTTGAAACGAATGGGACGCGATTTGTGGGACCTCACGCACCACCCGGCAAATAACGCAACGCCATCGATAAATATCGCAACCGCTAACGAAGCGCCGTTGTGTATTGCGCATGGCTTTCGCATGACGAAACAATGACGCGACGCATCCCGGATAATCCAACCTACGAGTCACCCTCCACCATCGCGACCGATCGATACACCCGCGGCGACATGCCTACCGTCGCCTTGAACTGCCGCGCAAACGCGCTTTGATCAACGAAGCCGCAAGCCACGCCGATCGATGCAATCGTTTCGTCCGTATGCAACAGGCGCATTGCGGCTTCGATGCGCAGCTTGGTCAGCACCTGTTGCGGCGTCAGCTGAAATACGCGCCGGAAATGCCGTTCGAGTTGCGCGATGGAAAGACCCGCCAACTCCGCCAACGCTTGTACGCGGATGGCTTCGGCGTAATTCTCCTGCATGTAGGTCAACACGCGCTTCAAGCGGTCGTAGATGGGATGCTTGCCATCCGGAATGCCCAGATCGCGCGAAATGCCGATCACGCCCTGAATCTTGCCGCGCGAGCGCAGCGGCCGCTTGCAGGTGAGGCACCAACCCAATACGCGGTTGGCGAAGATATGCACTTCGAGCTGGTTTTCGATGGTTTCACCGGCCAGTACGCGCTTGTCTTGCGCAGCGTAGGAACCGCCCATGGTGGTGGGGAAAAGCTCGGTGACGGATTTGCCGATCACATCGCTGCGCAGCTTGAGCCCAAGCCGGCGCACCAGGGTGAGATTGGCATGGGTGTAGCGGCCGGCGGTGTCTTTGACGAAGAACACCACGTCCGGTAAAGCGTCGAACAACGGTTCCAGTTCATCGGCGGAAATCTTCATGGGATGGATCGCTACGACAGTGTGCCTGGGATGTCTTCAAAAACGATGTCCATGCCTCTGCGGCACCGCCGCCACGCCGTTTGACCGCCGTGACCCGCTTCCCGCCTGCCAGCGGCACCGTTCGGCCGACTATGCCGAATTCCGCATGCCAGGTCCACAAGCTTTACTAGACGCTTGCGGCAGGTGAAGACGAAGATGCCGGCATGCATACCATCGACTTCATCGACTCGCACACCGGCGGCGAACCCACCCGGGTAGTGCTGACGGGCTTTCCGGATCTCGGCACCGGCCCGCTGGCTGAACGGCGCGAACTGTTCCGCACTCGTTACGACCGCTGGCGCCAGGCGATCGCCTGCGAGCCGCGCGGTTCGGACACCATGGTGGGTGCGTTGCTGTTGCCGCCGACCGATCCCTCAGCCTGTGCCGCGGTGATCTACTTCAACAACGTGGGCTATCTCGGCATGTGCGGCCACGGCACCATCGGCCTGATCCGCACCCTGCATTACCTCGGTCGCATCGCACCCGGTAAGCATCGCCTGGAAACGCCGGTGGGCATGGTGGGCATCGAGCTGCATGCGGACGGCCGCGTCGCGATCGATAACGTGGAAAGTTATCGCCACGCCAAGGACGTCGCGCTGGACGTGCCGGGCTACGGCAAAGTGACCGGCGATATCGCCTGGGGCGGCAACTGGTTCTTCATCAGCAACGACAGCCCGTTGCCGCTCACCCTGGCGAACCAGCGCGCCTTGACGGTCTATACCGAAGCGATTCGCCTCGCGCTTGAAGCGGCGACTATTCGCGGCGCAAACGATGGCGAGATCGACCATATCGAAATCAACGCGCCTTCACCGCAAGCTGATGCGGATGCGCGCAATTTTGTGTTGTGCCCGGGACTGGCCTATGACCGCTCGCCTTGCGGTACGGGCACCAGCGCAAAGGTGGCGTGCCTGGCTGCCGATGGAAAATTGGCACCCGGACAAGTGTGGCGCCAAGGCGGCATTCTCGGCAGCGTGTTCGAAGCGCAGTACACGCCGGGCACACATGGCGTGCTGCCGCGCATTACCGGCAGCGCGCACATCACTGCGCAAGGTCAGTTGTTGATCGACGCTGACCACGATCCGCTGGCATGGGGTATCGGCAACGCGTGAAGAGCTACGACCTGATCATCGTCGGTGCAGGCATCGTCGGTACGGCCTGTGCGGACTACGCCAGCCAGGAAGGCCTGCGTGTGGCGATCGTCGAACCCGGTCCGATCGGCGGCGGCGCCACCGCAGCGGCCATGGGCCATCTTGTGGCGATGGATGACGATCCGGCTGAACTGGCGCTTTCGCATTACTCATTGAACTTGTGGGAAAGCTTCACCGATATCGAGCAGATCGAATACAGCCGCTGCGGCACGTTATGGGTGGCGAGCGGCGAAGCGGAGTTTGCGCGCATTCCCGAAAAGATAGCGCGCCTCGCCGCAGCAGGCGTGCAGGCCGAGCTGATCGATCGCGAACAGTTGTATCGACTTGAACCGCACTTGGCGCCAGGCTTGTACGGCGGCATGCGGGTGTCGCGCGAAGCGGTCGTTTATCCGCCCGGGATGGCGCACCACCTGCTCAATCGCGCTCGTGCGCGCGGTGCGGAGTTTTATGCCCATCGCGTCATCGCCATCACCGATCATGGCGTGCAACTGGCGGATCAAACGCACCTGACAGGCGCCGTGCTGGTCGCCACCGGTTGCGCATTGCCTGAGCTGCTGCCGCAGTTGCCATTGCGCGGGCGCAAAGGACACCTGGTGATCACCGATCGCTATCCCGGCATCGTGCATCATCAATTGCTGGAACTAGGCTATGCCGATAGCGCGCATGGTCACGACGACAGCAGTGTCGCGTTCAATGTGCAGCCGCGCCCCACCGGGCAAATCCTGATCGGTTCCTCGCGCGAATATGGCAGCCAGACGCCAGAGGTTTCCATGCCGATGGTGCGGCGCATGCTGGAGCGAACCTTCCGTTTTCTGCCAGGCCTGCGTCAGCTTGATGCGCTGCGCATTTGGACCGGATTTCGCCCGGTAAGCAAGGATGGCTTGCCTTATCTCGGACGCGTGCCGGACCAGTCGAATGTGTGGGTTGCCGCCGGCCATGAAGGTTTAGGCATCACTACGTCGCTGGGCAGTGCGCGGCTGGTCATCGATCAGTGGCTGGGACGAGCCACGGCGATCGATCCGCGCCCCTACGATCCTGCGCGGGTGGCTGCCGTTGTATGAGCACTGTACGTATTCAAATCGATGGTGAAGCGCTCGATGTGCCGAACGGCATCAGCGTGGCTGCTGCCATCGCACGACTGGGGCGACCTTTCCGTCGCTCCGTAAAAGGTCAGGTGCGCGCGCCGTTTTGCGGCATGGGCATTTGTTTTGAATGCCGTGTGCGTATCGACCATGTCGCGCAGCAACGCGCGTGCATGGTGACAGTACGTGAAGGCATGCAGGTGGTTACCGATGGCTGAGCAGTACGACGTCGTTATTGTCGGTGCCGGACCTGCGGGATTGGCCGCCGCCGAAGCCGCGCTCGCGCAAGGCGCGCGAGTGGCTTGGCTGGACGCGCAAGCGACGGCCGGCGGCCAGGTATGGCGCAAGGATGCCGCGCATGGTTGGCCAAGTCGCGCGAAGAAAGTGATCGAACACGTCACCCGGCAGGCAAACGTGACCTGGATGCCGCAAACGCAGGTTATCGCCGCCGAACAAGGCCAATTGCTGCTGCAGAACGAATCCCGTGCGTGGCGAATCACGCATGACGCCCTGATCCTCGCCACCGGCGCACGCGAATTGCTGCTGCCTTTCCCAGGCTGGACCTTGCCGGGTGTAACCGGTGCAGGTGGTTTGCAAGCATTGGCCAAGCAAGGCTGGCCGTTGGCAGGTCGTCGCGTGGTGATCGCCGGCAGCGGCCCGCTATTGCTGGCTGCTGCGGCGACGGCGAAGCGGCATGGCGCGCGCGTATTGGGTATTTACGAACAAGCCAGCGAAGCTGCTGTGCATGGCTTTGCACGCCAGCTGTGGCGCTGGCCCGGCAAAGCCTTGCAGGCGGCATCGCTACGCGCGCAACTGACTGGTATTCCCTATCGTTGCGGCAGCATTGTGGCGCGTGCGATCGGCGACGACGCATTGCAGCGGATCGAAGTGGATGGGCCGCACGGCGTTGAACGCATCGAATGCGATCAGCTCGCCGTGGGTTATGGTCTTGTGCCGAATATAGAGCTGGCCCACACACTTGGTTGCGCGATGAAACACGAAGGTGCGCATCCTAGCGTTGAAGTGGATGCCATGCAGCGCACCCGCCTTGCGCACATCTATGCAGCAGGTGAAGTTTGCGGCATTGGCGGACGCGACTGCGCGTGGCTGGAAGGCCGCATGGCGGGCCTGGCCGCCACCGGCGCAACGATCGATGCGGCGCTGCGGTGGAAGCATCATCACGCTCGTACTTTCGCCACAGCGCTGCGCGAACATTTTGCGCTCGATCCCTATATCTACGATCTGCCCGAACCCGACACGCTGATCTGCCGCTGCGAAGACGTCTCTCTGGGCGCGCTGAAAAACCATGACGATGCACGCAGCGCCAAGCTCGCCACGCGCTGCGGCATGGGTGCCTGCCAGGGTCGCGTGTGCGGTAGCGCGCTCGCGGAAATGGGCCGTTTTCCTCGCAGCGGTCTGCGCCCACCTTTATTTCCCGCCCGGCTCGCGACGCTGGGCGAACTCGACTCCCTCTCCTGTAGCCAAGGATCCATCCCATGAGCAACGCATCCATGTGGCACGGCGTACTGCCTGCCATCACCACTCCGTTCACTGCCGACGATCAAGTCGATCACGCTTTTCTCGCCAAGCATGCGAAACAACTGATCGACGCCGGCTGCCGCGGCATCGTGCCACTGGGTTCGCTGGGCGAAGCGGCCACACTGAGTTTTGAGGAAAAGCTCGACATCCTGCGTACCCTGGTGAAGGCATTGGAAGGTCGTGCGCCGGTGATTCCGGGCATCGCTGCACTTTCCACGCGCGAAGCGGTGAAGTTGGCCAAAGAAGCCAAAGCGATCGGCTGCGGCGGCCTGATGGTGTTGCCGCCGTACGTGTATTCCACCGATTGGCGTGAAATGGGCGCACACGTGCGCGCCGTGATCAGCGCCACCGATCTGCCGTGCATGCTTTACAACAATCCCGTTGCGTACAAGACGGATTTCGCGCCGGCCCAGATTGCCGAACTTGCCGCGGAATTTTCGAACCTGCAGGCCGTAAAGGAATCCTCGGCTGATGTACGCCGCTTCGCCGGCATTCGCGCGTTGCTCGGCGATCGCCTGCACCTGTTGGTGGGCATGGACGATGCGATCGTCGAAGGCGTCGCCATGGGCGCGGTGGGCTGGATTGCCGGCTTGGTGAATGCTTACCCCAAGGAATCGGTGAAGCTGTTCGAACTCGCGCGCGACGGTGGCCCAAAGGCGGCCGAGTCGCTGTACAACTGGTTCCTGCCGCTGCTGCGCCTGGATACCGTGCCGACCTTCGTGCAGCTGATCAAGCTGGTGCAAGAGAAGACCGGTATGGGCAGCGAGCGCGTGCGTGCGCCGCGGTTGCCGGTGGCAGGCGCCGAACGCGAGCATGCGCTGAAGGTCATCGATCACGCCATCGCGACTCACCCGGCCGTTTGATATGAGCATGCTCGAACAAGTGTTGATCGGCGGACGCTGGTGCGCATCACTCGATGCGCACGGCAGCTTTCGCGCGGAAGATCCTGCCCGCGCGGAAGCGATCGGCCCTGAGTTTCCGATAAGCGGCAAGGCCGACATCGAAGCGGCCATGCAAGCCGCAATCGAAGCGGGGGATGCATTGAGTGCCGCATCGCCTGCACGTATCGCCGATTTCCTGGACCACTATGCTGCTGCGATCGAAGCCGACGCGGATCACCTGGTGGCGTTGGCGCACGCGGAAACGGCGCTGCCTGCCGAACCACGTTTGCGCTCGGTGGAACTGCCGCGCACCAGCAACCAACTTCGCCTCGCCGCGAAAGCCGTGCGCGAGTATGCGTGGACCGATCCAGTGATCGACACGCAAGGCGGATTGCGTGCCCATCGCGCACCGCTCAACAAGCCGGTGCTGGTATTTGGCCCCAACAACTTCCCGTTCGCGTTCAACGCCATCGCCGGCAGCGACTTCGCTTCAGCGATCGCGGCGCGTAATCCGGTCATTGCCAAGGCGCACCCGTCGCATCCGGCGACCAGTCAGCGGCTGGCACAGCTCGCACACATCGTTTTGCTGGATACCGGCCTGCCTGCCGCTGCCGTGCAGATGCTCTATCACTTCGACAATGCGCTTGGTCTGGCATGGGCTGGTGATGCTCGATTAGGAGCCATTGGCTTTACCGGGAGCCGTGCGGGTGGCCTTGCGCTCAAGGCCGCCGCCGACAAAGTCGGTGTGCCGATTTATGCGGAGCTTTCCAGCGTCAATCCGGTGTTTCTGTTGCCTGGCGCATTGGCCGAACGCGGCGAGGCGTTGGCGCAGGAGTTCTTTGCTTCTTGCACGATGGGCAGCGGCCAGTTCTGCACCAATCCCGGCATTGTGATTGTGCCCAAGGGCGAACAGGGGGATGCGTTCGTTGCTGCAGCCATAAAACCGTTTGCCGAAGCGGAACCCAAGGTGCTGTTCTCGCGCGGCGTGCAGCAGAATCTTTCGCGTGCGGTCGCCGGCTTGCGCGCGGCCGGTGCACAAGTGCTCACCGGCGGAAACGAAGGCGAAGGTTATCGCTATCAACCGACCCTGTTAGGCGTGGATGGCGCAACCTTTCTTGCGCATGCGGAAAGCTTGCAGGCCGAAGCATTCGGGCCGGTCAGCCTGATCGTGCGTGCGACAGATCTGGCTGAGATGCAGCGTGTGGCTGCGTCGTTCGAGGGCAATCTCACTGCCACGATCTATCGCTCTGCTGCCGGTGGCGACGATGCGGCCTGGCAGGCTCTTGCACCGATCGTGCGCAGCAAAGTCGGTCGCTTGATCGCCAATAAAATGCCAACGGGTGTTGCGGTGAGTGCGGCGATGAATCACGGCGGACCCTACCCCAGCACCAGCCACGGAGGGTTCACTTCCGTCGGCATGCCTGCTGCGATTCGCCGATTCACTGCGTTGCATAGCTACGACAACGTGCCTGACGCATTGCTGCCGGCGGAGTTGCGCAATAGCAATCCGGGCGGCGTGCAGCGGTTAGTGGATGGGCGTTGGGCGGATGGTGATGTTGCATAAGCAACATGCCTCGGCTGAGCGGCCCCCTCCCCTGCGCAGCAGGGGAGGGTTGGGGCGGGGTTGTTTGAGCTTGCTGTCGTGGTTGAATTCACCGCGAGGTTGCTTCACCCCACTCCAGCCCTCCCCTACTACACGTAGGGGAGGGCGACGGTTTTTGCGAGGCAGGGTCATGCGGCACACCGCCGGTTGTGCGCTACTTCTGCTGCTTTTGAGTCACTCCGCCCTCGCAACCACCACCTCTACCCAAACCTTCCGCGATCTCTACACCCGCGAATGGCAATGGCGTCAGCACCAATTCGCTGGTGCCGATGACGAAGACAGTCAAGGCCAAGCCGCCAGTCATCTTCCAGAGGTCGACGCTGCTACCCAAGCCATGCGTGAGCGCTATTGGTCCGACGTACTCGCGCAACTCAATGCCATACCTGAGCATCAGCTCACGCAAGAAGACCAGGTCAACTACGAGGTCTACAAGCAGCAGATCGAAACGCTGCTGACCGATCAGAAGTTCAAGACCTGGCAGATGCCGTTCAACAGCGACTCTGCGTTCTGGAGCGATCTTGGTTTCACCGCGCGCGGCGATTTCAACAACGCGAAGGATTACCAGAACTACCTCGGCAAGCTGCACGACATCCCGCGCTATTTCGACGAGCAGATCGCCAATATGCGCCTGGGCCTGACGCGAGGCTTCACGCAACCAAAGGTTATTTTGCAAGGGCGCGATCAATCGATTGCCGCAGTGGCTGATGCAACGGGCGAGAAAAATCTCTTCTATGCGCCATTCAAGCAGATGCCGGCGAGTATCCCGGCTGCGCAACAAGCCGCCTTGCGCGATCAAGCGTTGGCGGCGATCAGGCAGGACGTGATTCCCGCCTACGCGAAACTGCTGACGTTCATGCGCGACGACTACATGCCACATGCGCGTACAACCCTCGCAGCGGAAGATTTGCCGGATGGCAAAGCGTTCTATCAGTCGCGAATCCTCCAATTCACCACGCTGGACATGAGTCCCGACGCCATCCATGCGTTGGGTTTGAAAGAAATGGCGAGCATTCACCAACAGATGCTGGCCATCATCAAAGAAACCGGTTTCAAAGGAAGCTTTGCCGATTTCCTGCATTTCCTGCGCACCGATCCACGCTTCTATGCAAAGACGCCGGATGAGCTTCTGAAGGACGCCGCCTGGATCGCCAAGGATGTCGACGGCAAGATCGGCAACTACATCGGGCATTTGCCACGTCGTCGGTTTGCCATCAAGCCGGTGCCGCCGGATCTTGCGCCGATCTATACCGGCGGCCGTGGCGGTCCCGGCATTTATCTGGTCAATACGTATGACCTGCCCTCGCGCCCGCTCTACTCGCTGCCTGCACTTACCTTGCATGAGTCCTCCCCCGGCCATGCATTGCAGATGCCGCTAGCCGAAGAGATGCAGGATTTGCCGGAATTTCGGCGCCATTTCTACATCTCTGCCTATGGCGAAGGATGGGCCCTGTATTGCGAATACCTCGGCCAGGAAATGGGCATGTACCACACGCCCTATGAGCAGTTTGGTTACTTGAGCTATCAAGCCTGGCGTGCGGCGCGATTGGTGGTGGATACAGGCCTGCATCATCTTCATTGGACGCGCAAGCAGGCGCAGGATTATTTGCGTCAGAACACTGCACTGGCCGAGCATGAAATCGACACCGAAGTCGATCGCTATATTGCCTGGCCGGGACAGGCTTTGTCGTACTACCTTGGTGAGATCGAGATACGCGACGATCGCGCGCGGGCTGAAAAAGCGTTGGGTGAGAAGTTTGATATCCGCGCATTCCACGATGCGGCGCTTTCCACGGGTTCGGTGCCGTTGCCGGTGTTGCGGCAACGGATTGATCGGTTTATTGCGGAGGGTGGAAAGTCGCCCTATGCGCAGCCGTGAACGTACGCACACATCTACGTTGCCGTCATTCCCGCAAAAGCGGGAATCCATTTTCATGCTTACACCGGAGCAAGATGGATTCCCGCTTTCGCGGGAATGAAGGCACTGAGGGAACTCAGCATCACGCGAACGGGGCGAAGCGCTGCGCCATTGGGGAGAGCAACACATGAGCTTGATCACCGATATGACCCGACGCAAGTCCGTCGCGTCCATGCAACAAGAAGCAGGCGAACGCAGTGGGCTGCGCCGTGTGCTTGGGTTATGGCAACTCACCGCCATCGGTCTGGGCGGCATCATCGGCGTGGGCATTTTCGTACTCACCGGCACGGTCGCCGCGACGCAGGCTGGCCCCGCGGTATTGCTTTCGTTCCTGCTTGCAGGTATCGCCAGTGGTGCTGCCGCGCTGTGTTACGCGGAGTTCGCCGGGCTCATTCCCGTATCCGGCAGCGCTTATACCTACGGCTACGCGGTGCTCGGTGAATTCGCCGGCTGGATCATCGGCTGGGACCTACTGCTGGAATATGCACTGATCGCCGCGGTGGTCGCGGTGGGTTGGTCGGGGTATGTGCAAGCTTTGCTGGACGCGGCGGGCATATCGCTGCCGGTGTGGGCGCAAGGTGCATATGGCAGCGCACCGGGACGCTTGTTCAACCTTCCTGCAGTAGTGATTTCCTTGGCGATCACACTATTGCTCGCAACGCGCATGCAATGGGGCGCGCGCTTCAACACCACGATCGTTGCGATCAAGATCGCCGCCGCGGTGGCGATCGTGATTGCCGGAGTCGCCTATATAAAACCGGAGCGCTGGCATCCATTCATGCCATTCGGGATGCATGGTGTAGTCACTGGCGCCGCCGTGGTGTTCTTCGCGGTGTTCGGCTATGACCAGTTGACTACTGCAGCAGAGGAATCCCGCCATCCGCAACGCGATCTACCGCGCGCCGTAGTACTGTCGCTGAGCATCGCGATGGTGCTGTATTTCGCTATCTGCCTGGTGCTCACCGGCATCGTGCCGTATACCACGCTGGATACCCCCGCCCCCGTTGCCACCGCGTTCAGCGCCATCGGCCTGCCGCAGGTGATGGTGGCGATTTCGCTGGCATCGATCTGCGGCATCACCAGCGTGATCTTCGCCAACCTGCTTGCGGGTGCGCGCATCTGGTTTGCGTTGTCGCGGGACGGGTTGTTGCCCGGCTGGTTTGCCAAAGTGCATCCGCGCTGGCACACACCGCATCGCACTACCTTGCTGCTGGGTGCCGTTACCGCCGCTGCATCGGGACTGTTTCCGCTCAATGAACTGGCCAAGCTGGTGAACATTGGCGTGCTGTGCGCCTTCATCGTCATCTGTACGGCTGTTGCTGTGCTGCGTTGGCGCCATCCCGGGCTGGAACGTCCCTTTCGCACGCCGCTGGTGCCGCTGGTGCCGCTGATCGGCGTGGGCTTCTCCTGCTGGCTGATCTGGGGCTTACCCACCATTACGTACTGGCGTTTCGGCTTGTGGCTGATAGTCGGCTTGCTGGTGTATTCCATCTATGGTCGCCACCACAGCCGTCTAAACGTCCGCGCCGAAACGGTGACATCTGTGCACGAATCCGCATCGTAAACGCCGGTTTTCGCCAAGACGCCTCTTCAGGGCTGCCCCACTATCCAAACAGGCCCGTGCACGGTGCCACCTCCGCCGGTCGGACACACCGGCGCCCTCCTCCCTCAAGACGTGCACGGGCCATTTCTTTTGGTTCTCGTAACGCGCGGATCGGATCAGCGCCATCCGCTTAGGAGCTGAGTGCTTGGATCGTCGACGTTTTCTGCAAGGGCTTGCCGCTACCAGCGCAGCCGTAGGCTTGAACGGCGTGGGGCGCGGCCAATCGGCATCGGCCATATCTGCACCGCCATCGCATCCCGCACCGTCGCCCGTGCGTGTGTCCGCCAATAGCTTGTCGTTACAGGACCATATCTCGATCACGCATTTCGTCGCGTCCAATCATTCATGGCAGGTGTTCGAAGATCTGCGCGATCCGCATGGTGCGCTGACGCTGACCGACGGCAATCAAGCTTGTGTATTAAGCAAACGCACTGAGCCGGTCTACGCTGACGAAGGTGCGCCCTACTTCGGCATGAAGCTGGCGGATATCGCGCTGGCCGAAGCGGATCTGCTGGCCGACCATCTACTTCGCCACGGCGAGCCGGATGAAGACGAAGTGCGTCGTGCCGCGCCACCGGTAGCATCCCAACTCAATCCTGAGAATTACTACGGCCGCCTGCCCTGGACCACGTTCGTCGGTACGCGCCAGTGCGCCGACACTATGCCGGTGTATACCTCCGGCAGCACGCGCACGTATCACACCGATCAGGTATTCGCCGAACTGCACGACGCAAAACGCGTCGCACACCGTCGCGAAGGCATGCTCGGCGGATGGCTGCCTGCGATCCACAAGGTGATACCGATCAGCGACGGTTGCTGGTACGACGTATTGGTTTTTGCCGACGTCGACGCCACCGATCGCTTTGTGGTTCAAACCTGGCATCGCACGGCTCGCATCGAACATGGCCAGATGGTCCAAGTGCGTTACGGCCACAGCTATCCCAGCTATCCGCCGCGCCGAACGTCGCCGGATGCCGCCGCGTTCTATGCGGCGTTGCTGCGCTTTCACGACTACTGGCAGCGCGAGCTGGCGGATATTTGTGCCACCGAGCTTCCTGCAGCGGATTGGGGCGATATGGTTCGCCATGCCTTCGCGCGCGAATTGATCGTTCGGCCGGACGGCACCTATCCAAAATACGGCGCGGTAGACCGCGACTACTATGGCAACGAGTACGACGGGTTCCAGGACACCTTCACCAGTTCGCTCTATGCGAATCTTGAGTGGGGCCGCTTCACGCAAGCGGCCGCGGTTCTAGACGGGTACTTCACCGACTTCGTGCAACCAGACGGCATGATCAACATGCGCGGTGCCGAAACCGCTCAATTCGGACTGACGCTTTCGCTGCTTGCGCGTTACTTCCACTACACGCGCGATGCAATGCTATTGAACAAGCATCGCGCGAAGATCGAAGCCACTGCGCGAATGCTTCTTGAAATGCACGACGCCAGCCTGCGCTTGCCCAATGACGACCCTGGCTACGGCCTGATCCACGGCTGGAATGAATCGGATGCGTGCCTGTTTCCCGATCCGATGCTCTGGTGGAAACCGTATTACGCCAACAGCGCCATGGCAGCGCGTGGCCTGCGCGACATTGCGCAAATATGGCCGCAGGTCGTGCATGGCAAAACAGATGCGCAAGCGTGGCAGCGCCATGCGGATGCGCTGACGAGGCAGGTCAAACGCAGCATGCGCGCCAACATCCGCCATGATCTGAAGCCGCCCTATATCGGACCGCTACCAGGTACAAAGGTGACATTTCGCGAATCGCTGACGACGGAGAAACCCAGCGAGCAGCAATGGCCGCATCGCGCATATTCAGAACTGTTACAGGCGGACGTGTTACCTGATGATCTCGCCCATCTGGTGATTGACTGCATGCGTGGCCATGGCGCCACCAGTATCGGCGTGGTCGCCAATGTTGCACCGGTGGCAGCAGATACCCGCGACATCCTCGGCTTTATTTCCTACGGCTATGCACAGCAGCTGTTGCGCTTGAATCGCATCGACGAATACCTGCTATTCCTATACGCCCATCGCCATCACGCGCACACGCCTGGAAGCTGGACGGCCGGCGAGGTGTCCGATATCAGCGGCGGCATGCCGCTGTTCTGCATGCCGGCGCAGCTGACGATTCCAGTGCTGCTGCGCTGGATGCTGGTATTTGAAGATAGCGCGGGAGACACGCTTTATCTTGGACGTGCCATTCCTCGCGCATGGATAAGTAGCCATCAGCCGATCGGCATCAGCAACGCCCCAACGCGGTGGGGCCGTACGGGGTTTGAGCTGCGCGCAACGGATAGCGACGTCATCGAAGGCCATATCAAGCTACCCGATCGCGACGTACCGCCAGCCACCTGGCTGAGTTTGCGCGTGCCAAAGGGCAGAACATTGACATCGGTTCAGTTGAACGACACCGCAGTAGATGCCGCCGATTTGCACGGCGACATGGTGAAGCTGCACGGGGAGGTCGGGCAGCTTATTCGCGTGCTGGCGCGCATTGCTTAGGGCCTGTTTACACTATTGGTGTGGCTCGCTCTGGGAGCTGTTTGCGAGCCAGACAAGGAAGAGCGAAGGAGACGACGCAGGCTCACGTTCGCCATGCGCCTGAAATGAATCAAGATAATCCTCTAGGGATGCTCTGATCTATTCCACGCACCCGGCATGACGTCCAGAAGGCCCGCAGGGTGTGTTGCGTGGCACAGGGCAGACTGGACGTCTGTTCAAGCCACGCGGCGCAGGCTGCGGGCCTTTTGGATGTCACCCCGTCATTTAAATTCATGATGTTGGGGCCGCACTGTATGCGCGTCTCGCTGCGCCCCAGCGTCTAGACAGACGGCCAGTCTGCCTTCGCCACTGGGGCGCAGCGATAGGCGCATACAGTGCGCTGACGGGTACGTGGAATAGATCAGAGCATCCCTAGCCGCAAGCGTAAATATCCAACAAATGTCTCAGCGATCTCCTCAAAGATTCAATATCGCTTTCACACTTGTCCAGTCCTTTTGTCTCGATACTATGCTCAGCGCTACTGCAATCGTTGGCTGTGGCGTGCTCACCGACGATAAACAACGCCCCCTTCAACGAATGGATACATTCCAACAGGCTGGCCTGGTCATGCCGGCGCCATGCGGCGTCAATACTTTCCAGGTCGCGGGTGATGGACTCGATGAGAACGTGCCGATCTTTTCCCGACAGCCTGATCGTCTTGGCCGTCGTACCGGATGCGGCAAAAGGATCCGGCACGAAGGATGGATGGAGAGAAGTCACCATGTAGCGTTACTTCCTGAAGGGGTGGCCGCAGTGATCCAGATGCAGGTTCGGTTGCGGACGAACGCCGAACAACAGAGTAGCTCTCCCCTGCGATCTGTATCGCTGTCAGGACCAGGCAATATCCGCCCAGCCGTGACGTTGTCGAGTTAGACCCGAAGAACGACGCCAGACAATCGACCCGACTCTGCCTGGCCGAAGGAATGGCAGCCAACCCAAGCTAAAGGGTACGTGTGGTTTACCGAACAAGATCATTACGAAAAATGCGGCGCATGTGGGTCGATGCACGCGGCATCATCCATTCCCCATCCGTCGAAGCGCTGCTTTACTGATGATTCGCGGTGCTCGAACTTGGATCGGCATGCACCTAGGGATGTTCTGATCTATTCCACGCACCCGGCATGACGTTCAGAAGGCCCGCAGGGCGTGCTGCGCGGCACAGGGCAGACTGGCCGTCTGTTCAAGCCGCGTGGCACAGGCTGCGGGCCTTCTGGACGTCACCTCGTCATTTGAATTCAAGACGTTGGGGCCGCACTGTATGCGCGTATCGCTGCGTTCCATCGCCTAGACAGACGGCCAGTTTGCCTTCACCACTGGGGCGCAGCGATGCGCGCATACAGTGCGGTGACGGGTACGTGGAATAGATCAGAGCATCCCTAGCAGCTCATTGCTTCGAACTTAAACGCTGCGCATCCATTTGCGACGGACGAGCTTCCTACCCAGGAACCGCGCAGCTGGTCTTTCCGGCGAAGACCGAGGCGCTGTACAACAGCGAAGCTGATCAATCCTGTTCAAATACGTTGTGGGAAGCACACGTCGGGGGCACCGCTTACGCCTCATCGCATGAGGTCACACGGAAATATTGAACAGAACTCTCATTGCTTTCCGAGTTGGCGCAAGCTCTGGTCTCGACGGATTCGTTGTGGCGGGGCTACGGTGTCAACTCCGCCACGTGTGACACAAACTGGCCATAGTCGCTGATGCTGTTGAATTGCACCTGGGCGCGCGCACCGGCGGCCAAATGCAGATCCTTAAGCGGAAAGCGCTGCGTTCCGCCGGGAGCGATCATCTGCGGATTCTCGCTCTTGATGTCCTTGCCATCGCTCATCAGCGCCACGCTCTCCAATGAGATGTAGTAAGGCGTAGGGTTATTCGCTTCCAGCGTGGGTTCTGTGCCTTCCATCAACAGCTTCCAGCGCAATTTCCCCGGTGCTTCTGCGGCGCTGCCTGGAAGGCCTGTGGGGCGAAAAAAAAGCTTGATGCGTGTACGGAAGGCCAACTGCATCGTGTTGGATGGCTGACCATTGACCGCCTTGGGCTTGGGAGGCACTTCCAGCACGTTGAGCCAGAATACGGATTCCTTGTCGGCCGGCAGCGGTTTGTTCTTCAGGTAACGGATGCGCAGCGCCTGTGCCTTGCCCGGTTCCATGCGGAAGACGGGTGGGGTCAGCAGAAAAGGCACGTCGAGTTGGGCGGGCGTGTCCTGTTCGCGGCCATCGTCGATCCAGGCGTGGAGCAACAGTGGCGACTTTTCTTCGTCGTTGCGAAGGTCGACGGTGACCTGGCTTTCTTGTGCCGGGTAGATCACCCGGGTCGATGCGACCACCACTCCGGCCTGGATCGGGGCAGCGAGCATGCCAATCACGCAACAGGCGAGCCATGCGCGGGCACAACGAAGAACATGACGCGTATTCATCACCGCTCGCCTTGCTCTCGATGGCGGGCCACGCCGCCAGCGCAGATGACATGGGCGACGATTTCTGGCGAAGCAGAAGTGGCGACCATGAAACCGGCCAACGCAATCCAAGGATTCGGACGTTTCATGACCACCCCTATTGGTAATTGACGGTAACCGTAGCGACCGCGCTGACCGTGCCTGCGGTCACCGTGGACTCCGTTTGGATGTAGCGCGCCGAAAAGGTGAAGTTCTGATTGGCGCCGGCATTGAACCTGATCGGCGTCGCGCTATTGGGGATGGCCTGCGAACCATTGGATTGCCATAGCTGCAGTGCCACTCCCTTGGCGGTACCGCCATTGGCAAAGGCTGTCTGATAGGGGGAGGCCGCCGCTGTACCGGCAAACGTCATGGAGGCCGTGCTGGCATTGCAGTTGCTGCTGGCCCTGAGAGATTGATCGGCAACCCAGTTGTAGGTGGCGCCTGCGCCTCGATTGAAGTCCGAGGTCTTCAGCGTGCCCATGTTAAAAGTGGCGCTGGATGTTGAAAGCGAGCACGTGGCCGCATTCGGAAGGATTGTGGCACCTCCGAAATATACTTCACCAATTACCCTGCCATCGACCGTCATGGTTCCTATTAGGCCTGGCGTAATAACGCCGCCAGGTGTGGACCCAGTCTGATAAAGCCCTACATACAATCGACCATCAGCAGTCACATCTGGCGTGTTCACAGTAATGTATGAGCTTGGATAGAGCGCGCCAACAAAATTTGGTTGAGGAGCGATTGCGATGTAGATACCAGGGACATTGGTGGCGTAATAACCAGCCACACCTCCAGGTGTGGTGAATTTTACGACATTGAAAGCAACCAGTGAACTTGAACACTTCGTCGCGGTTGCGGAAGGCGTGCTCTGTCCATACCCTCCGGCGAGGGAGATATAAGACCCGTTAGTAGGCCCTGCTGCAACGGTTCCGAGGTTGCCCACCGTTACAACACCCGGTGAGGTTGGGTAGCTGGCACAGGTGGCATGTGCCTGTGTCCCACCCAGCAACAGCAGCATTGCGAGAAGCAGATAACCATATCCACGAACAGCCTGATTTATCAGCTGGATCATTTTCATAGCGTATTTTCCTTCGCGGATTCCATAGAGATTCCCGCGTCTACTGTCAGTTTGTTTCTCTTTAATGTGCTGCGTTACCAAGCATTCGATGGCCATCATGAGCCAGGCGAAGCCAGCCTGGCCGTATGGTCCTGCACGCTGCCAAAATCATCGACGGCGGAAAAATGCACGGATGCCGTGGCCGGCGGCGGATGGCTCAGGCCTTTGAGCACGTAGCGTGCGGTATTGCCGGGAGCCAGCATGGGCGGCGCGTCACTGGAAAATTCCTTGCCGTCCACCGCCAGCGCAATTTTGGAGAAGGAGATGTGATACCCGCTGGGATTGTGGACTTCCAGTGCCTGTTCGCTGCCTTCGGATACCGGTTTCCAAGTGAGTTGCGAGGGCGCTTGCTCAGGTCGACCGGAAAGCCCATCGGGACGGAAAAAAAGCTTGATGCGGGTGCGAACAGCAAACTGCAGGACATTCCTGCCTTCGGCATTGGCCGGCTTAGGCGGCACGGACAGCACATCGAGCCAGAACAGCGATTCTTTGTCCGTGGGCAGCGGCTTCCCTTCGTAGCTCTCGTGCGTGTACACGATACGCAAGGCCTGGCTCTTGCCGGCGTCCAGGCGGGATATCGGTGGGGTCAGCTGAAACGGTACCTGCACCTGATCGGGGGTTTTATCCACGTGCCCGTCGTCGATCCACATCTGCACCAAGCGTGGCTGCACTTTCTCGTCGTTGTTCAGCTGGACCGTGACTTCGCTCTGCTTCGCGGGATAGATCACGCGTGTGGTATTGATCACCACATCGGCACGGGCCGGCACGCAAACCAAGCCGGCGAAGCATAAGGTAGCTGCCACACGCAATAGGCTGGGAAAGAGTCGAGCGGCCATGTCGGGTCCAAAGATCAAAGTAAGAGTGCTTTAGCGTGGAAGTCTGTTTGCCGGGTGCCTATACGCGGAGTTCCAGCTAGCTCAGTTGTACGACAGCATCACGGTGACCGTGCTGTCCGCGGCACCCGGAGTGACACTGGGCAAAGTCGAGACGTAACGCGCGCGCATCGCATAGATGCCGCCGGTGGCTAGAGGCGTCCAATTCACCAGATTGGTGGTGCTATTGGGGATCACCGTGACGCTACCGTCCGCGGTCTGCAGTTGAATACCAAGACCCTTGGCGCCGCCTGGCGCCACGGCAAACAATCCGGTGTTATCCGTGTCGGCCATGCCATCGAAGCCCATGTGCACGGTGACGATATCGGCACTGCAACCCTGCGAGGTAATCGGTACGGGAACCCACTGGGTGAATGTGCCGACAGTGAGAAAGTCGCCGCTGTGATGCCGCCCCAGGTTCACCGGGGTCGTGGAGATGCTGCACGAGCCGCTGGCGATGGTGCCGTGCACATTGACGGTGCCATTGCTTTGCGCGAGCGCCGCGCTGCCGCCGAGGGACAGCAGGAATGCCACGCTGGTAGCGATGCAGCGGCATGCGCTAGAGCGGGACGCAGAAAATACATACGGATATGTCATGTCGAATTCTCAGGTATAGGTGACCAACACCGTAATGCTGGCGTCGGCGGTACCGTTGACCATGACCGAAGCACTTTGTACGTAACTGGCGCGGAAACTCTGGATGCCAATGGCGTTGACGATGGGCGAGGTCGTGCTGTTGGGGACGGCTTGTTGCCATACCCCGCCGGAATTGAGGCCTTCCAACTTGATGCCTACGCCGGACGCTCCTCCGGTGACGGCAAACAGCGTGCTGTCGTTGGGATCGGCGTTGGCGGTGAAGGTCATCGAGACCGTGGAAGCGGTGCAACTGGGATCCGTGGCGATGGTGCCAACGTTTGAGAGTGGTGATGCACTGCCTATACCGGTAAAGACGCTTTGCTGAACGGTGCCGATGGTGAGGGTGGCATTGGAAACGGAGAGCGAACAGGTGCTCCCGCTTATGCTGCCGACGACATGGATGGTGGCGGTGTCCTGTGCCAGTGCCGCACCACTGCCAAATGCAAACAACGTTGCCAGTCCCGCAAGAAATGTATGCTTCTGTGTCATGCCGGATTCTCAGGTGTAGGTGACGAGCACAGTAATGGTGGCGTTGGCATTACCGTTGACTAAGGTCGCGGCACTTTGTACGTAACTGGCACGGAAACTCTGAGCGCCGATGACATTGACGATGGGCGCAGCCGGGTTGTTAGGAACAGCCTGTTGCCACACCCCGCCGGAATTGAGGCCTTCCAACTTGATGCCTACGCCGGACGCTCCTCCGGTAACGGCAAACAGCGTGCTGTCGTTGGGATCGGCATTGGCGGTGAAGGTCATCGAGACGGTGGAAGCCGTGCAACTGGGATCTGTCGCGATGGTGCCAACCGGTGAGGGAGGGGATGCGCTGCCAAGGCCCTTGAAGACGCTTTGCTGCACGGCGCCAATGGTAAGAGTGGCACTGGAAATGGAGAGCGAACAGGTCGCACCGTTGATGGTGCCGGCGAAATTGATAGTGCCGGTGTCCGCCTGCGCAGAGCCCACCGCGACGGTGCCGGCCAGTACGATGCAAGGAATCAGGTATTTCATGGTCATCCTTTATGGGTAATTGACGATGGCGGTGATGGCGGCGCTGACCGAGCCAGCAAGAAGCGGGAGGCGGCGTGACACTAATGGGTACCTTTTTTGGTGCGCTTTTTTGTTCCAAAATAAATTTGGAACATGAAAGCGTTGATTCAATTGAACGGGTCCGGTTGAACGTTGTGTGGTAACGGGCCATCAGATGCAGAAGATGCGGCTGGCGCTGCGGATGTAGGTTCCGTCGCGCCTGCCACTCGGCAAGCAGCGTGCACCGTCTGCAAAGCCACCTGCCGCCCCTTGGCTACCGCCGGCAACTGCACGTCGATCCGGCAAGATTCCGCCACACCTTCGCCCCACTTCACCGTCAACACTCCGGAAGCGGGCAGATCGCGCACGAACAGACGGCTGCCCTGGCCGGCCACGCCGACACTATTGCCCTCCGCGTCGAGTACCTCGGCGCCGAACGGCACCGGCTGGCCATTGGGTAGAGTGGTTTCCACCATCACCGCGCGGCCACTCTTGGTGTCGTATTTCAGTCTGACTACCGAACCTGCACGTGGCGCGACGTTAGCTGTAGTGGATTTCAATTCCAGACCAGCGTCGGCGCCCTTGGGATCGAGTGCGACAGTGTTGAGCTGATAAGGCATCAGGTTGGGGACGATCGCGTAGCCGCTTCCATTCACTCTGGCGCCTTGACTATTGGATACGGTGGCACCCGCTGCATGAGGCGCATCGACAATGCCAAGGGTGTCGCCGCTAGGCGGCCCAAAGGTTACGCCACCACTGTGAGCAACCACACTGCCCGACGCACCCACGTTGAACTGTTGGTAGCCGCTACCTTGACTATAGCCTCCTACCAACTGCGTCAACGGGCTACGGTATTGCGCGTTGAGCGAGCCACTCCCGCCGTTACCGTCAGTCTGGCCTGCGGTAGCACCATAAGTGAAACGGTTATCTTCGCCGAGATTGCCCGTCACTATCGCCTGACTGCTGTTGCCGCCTTGCTTGGCACGATTGACAATGGCGGTTAGCTGCGGCGCGCGATCACTGCGACCCAACGGCACACTGACGGTGAAGAGAAGACGCGTGTCGCGCCGTCCAGGTGTCTGTACGACGTTGAAGCTTCCGGGTAAGCCGGGGATTTGGTCGGCAGGTACATTACCCGGCACAAATCGCGGGCTATCGCTCACTAATTCGCGTTGTACGGTGAAACTGTAATTGAACGACTTCCAATGATTGGAGTAACCCGCCGAAAAGTTCACTTGTCGGCCGCTGTCTGTCCAATAATCGACGACGGAGCCTTGAAGAAATAGCTGCCCGTAGGTATCGCCCAACGATTGGTTGATATTCGCGTCAAGACGGCTACGTTGCCTCAATAGGTTATTGCCATAGCCTCGTGCGGAAGCATCGCGCAACACAACCGCATCTTGCAGGCTGACGTAGCCCTTGGTGGAATACCTGTACGCAGCCACCGCGAAGTTGGTGCCGGTCTCAGTAACGTTTTTGTTGTAGCCGACTCGTACACTGATGCCATTGGTTCTGGCTTGGTTCGGCGCATGATTGGTGGCGTGGGTGATGTCGGCTGAAAAGGCGCCCACCGATGTATTGACGGCGGCACCGGCGAGCGCTGCGCCATAGCCATTGGCAAACGTGGCACCTGCGTAGCCCGTTACGACATTGTTGATACCTCGTTGGAACGTACCCTGTACTACGTAGGGCGTGTCGAGCAGATTCTGCTGCTCCACCTTGCCGACGGCCACGCTCCAACGATTTTGTCCCGGACGCAGCAATTGCTGCACGGCCGAGTATGGAACGGTAAAGCGCTGCACACGCCCATCGGCTTCGGTGACCTCCACGTCCAGGTCACCGCCGTAACCGGTGGGATAAAGATCCTCGATCGCGAACGCGCCAGGTGCGACGTTGGCGTCGTAGATCACATAACCACGCTGACGAATGATCACGTGTGCATTGGTTTCCGCTATGCCGCGCACGATCGGTGCATAGCCGCGCATGGATTGGGGCAACATGCGATCGTCGGTGTACAGGCGCATGCCGCGTATGCGCACGCTGTCGAACATGTCGCCAGACGTAAAGGTGTCACCGGCTTCCAGCTGCGCCTGCAACGAGGGGATATCGTGCTGGAGATAGGTGGCGGTGTTCTGATAATGCGTGCCGCCGCGCTGGCTCCAGCTCAAGGAGCCTAGAGTGTAAAGATGCCATGAGCCAAGCTTTGCCGACGCGTTGAGGCCAACGTAACCGGTGGTTTGACGCCGCCCTTCACTGCCATAGCTGTACACATTGGTCGCGTAATTCAGGAGCGCTGCATTGATACCTGCATCCCACTGCGATGGATCGACGTAACCGCGCGCAACCTGGTTGGTGTAGATCTGCGGCACAGACAGGGAAAGCTCTTGCGAGCCCATGTCGAAATCGGCCTTGGCACCAGGTATGTAGTCACCAATCGGACCGCAGAACGTTCCTTCCGGTATTTTTTTAAGGGACGGATTTTCCTTTTGCGTAAATACCTTTTTCAGGTCCAAGCCGATACGGATCAGCATGGCCGAGTCGTAGCAAGGCTCCGCGTTGTCTTTACCAGGAACGTTGGCAAACACCAGGTCACCTCGCGCTTGCCACGTATTGTTGAGGCGTATGTCGCTTCGATATGTACCAGGCAACACGACATTGCCCTTCTCGAAGCGCGACAGATCCACCTTCGGGGCCATGCCGGATGGAAAGAAGGAAGTATCGAAGCTAACCGGATCAGCAGCAGCTGGAGATGCCAGCTCTGCGGGCGATGCTGGAGCCGCCGCATAAGCCGACGGCGCGAACGCACTCAGAAGCAGCGTAGGTAGTAAACGCCGCCGCAATCCTGCGTGCTTGTCAGCGATCGGTTCATTCGCGACGACGGCATCTAGCTGCATACAAAATGACTCCTGATATGGCCAGCTCGTCGCTCGCCACTTGCTTAAAAAACTCAATTTTGCGCGGATACGAACCAGCAAGAGGGATATATAGTTACGGCGCAAGCGGCTGGGCGATGGTGCTAATGGCACCGAAGTCGCTGATGACGTCGAATTGCGTCTTCACATCACCGGAAGGCCGGCTGGTGAGTTCTTTGATCGGAAACGTCGTCGCACCACCCGGAGCGACCATGCCACCGCCGCGCTCATTGATACTGCGCTCGCCGATGGTCAAACCAACTTTGGCAAAGTTGACGTAATACGGTGTCGGGTTGGTGACTTGCAGTGCCACGCCCTTGCCACCTTCACCACCAACCAGTTTCCAAATCAGTTTATGCGCAGCACTCGCAGCGTTTCCAGGCAATCCGGCCGGCCGGAAAAACATCTTGATACGGGTGCGGAAGGCAAATTCCAGCTTGTTGCGGCCGTCATCCGAGGATTTTGGCGGAACCTCAAGTACATTCAACCAGAACAAACTTTCCTTATCGTTGGGCAGCGGCTCTTTCGTATACACCATGCGCACAGATCCGCTCTTTCCCCCATCCAAACGGAAGAAGGGGGGTGTGATGGCGAATGGCACCTTGGCGTTTTCGGGTGTCGATTTTTCATCACCTTCATCAGCCCAGACTTGCACCAATGAGGGTATGTTGCCTCTGTTCTCAAGCCGAACGGTAACTTCGCTCTCTTGAGCGGGATACACCACACGTGTGCCGCTAATCACCACAGTAGCTTCGGCTCGATTGGCTAATAGCGCCGCGCAAAGAAGCGAGCCCGTCATAACTTGGCGCATTACGTTAGTCATACGTTATCTTTCTAAAAATGGAGTGCATCGATGGCGGCACCTTCACCGCCATCGATGACAACTAGCGCTACCGTGTCAACGGATCAGTTGTAGGTCACTGCGTACACGACGCTAGTGCTGACCAGGCCTGGCGTGGCAGCGCCGCCGACCGCCAGATACTGAGCGGTGAATGGGATGACTGCTGTGTTGTTCGCAATGGGCGGCGAATCCTGGAAGTAGCTGGGATCAGCCAGATTGATCACACCACTGCTGTCGGTCAGCTGGACTTGCACGTTCATGGCTTCGCCAGACAGCGCATTCGTCAACGCACCCGTAGCCGCATCGATCCGCGGGCTGGAGGTCAGAAACGACATGCGAGCGACCTTGCCGTCGGTGCAAGAGCCCTGACCCGGGCCGCCAATTTGAACGCTGAACGGCTTCGGCTTAGTGACATCGCCGGCAACTGCCAAGTCGGCCGGGGCGGCCGGGGCGAGTGCCACGGTGAAATTGCCCTGGCCACCATCCGTACCACCACCACCGGTGACGGTACAGGTGACGTCATCCACCGAACCCGTGAAGGTGATCGTGCCGCCATTGGAGGACGCGGCGCTGGCGGCACCAGCAAAGGCAATACCCATAGCGATAGCGACCGCCGAGGCGAGCTTGAAGTGCTTCATACTTATCTATCCTTAAGTTAGATTTTCAACGAGGCATTCGCCGATTGGCGAATACTATTTGCCGAACATCAAGTGACGTACGACAAAGCGGAACGGATCGAGCGCGTGCATGCGCAGATCCAAAACCTGGGACAAAACGACTGCAGTTCAATGTGTAAGCCATCTGCTTTGCCGATGGCTACTTGTTTAGAGACTTCGTCTGGCTGCGCATTCTGAGCGAATGTCGCAGATGGCCTGTATAGGAATCATTTGAAATCGTTGTGGGCCAACTTCGCGATGTGCCAATGCGGCCATGCGAATGCAACGCTGCCTTCGACAGTGTTTCGAAATCAGCCCGCACATCGACAAGCTTTCTTCTCGAATGCGCTTCGATCCTTTCTCACTTCAGCGTGCGCGGAGAGGTTACATGGAGGCATCCGCCTCTAAGCGGCGACGATTGCCAGGCCAGGCAAGCTTCTTGAAAAAGACACCGGACTCCAGCTTTGCTCGCTCCTCAAGTCAGGACACGTCCATGTGCCTTCCCTGCGTTCGCCGGGTGGCGCGTGCGTTGATGTTTGCGAGATTGATTTGGCAGCAGCGAGGAATAGATCGCTTGAGTTGGGAGTTTCGAGACCGAGTCTCCCACAACGATAAAGACGTTATAAATTGTGAAAAGCGCAATAAAGAACTGCTCAATGCCTCGTCACCGCTACCCACTTGGCTATTTCTTTTTGCAGCACTTGCAGCGCTTGGACCACAACGACGCCGTTGGCAGCTTTGGCCAGCTCCTCGACTCGACTGGCCGATTGCGCCATGCCGTCAGCATTGATCATCAGCGCTGCACCCTTGATGCGATGCGCGAAGTGGATGGTGTTGTCACGATCTTCCCGCTTCAACGCGTCTTCCAGCGCCTGCGCGTCCTCTTCGATAGATGACCTGTACAACTCGAACATGTCGATGGCCGGGCTATCGGCTATAGCAGATGCGGTGGCGGGTTTGGCGGGCGGATGCCGATCCAGCCACAATCCAATCATGCTGCTAAGTTCATCCATCCGCAGTGGTTTTTTCAGCACGCTGTCCATACCACTGTCCATGCATCGTTTCAAATGCGCCGCATCGGTGGCGGCGGAAATCGCAATCACGGGCACGTGCGGAAGTTGGAGCCGTGTTTCGCGTTGGCGAATGCGCCGAGTGGTCTCATAGCCGTCCATCTCAGGCATGTGGCAGTCCATCAGCACCAGCACAATGGACAGATTGCCGATCGCTTCAATGGCCGCATGGCCATCGGCAGCGAGGACAGTTTCAACGCCGAGTGCACGTAGTTGCTCAGCCATGATGAATCGGTTCTGGGGATGATCCTCCACTATCAGAACCTGCCCGATCGGGCCCAAGTACATTTCGCTTTCGCTCACTGAAGGCATCTCCGATTCCATCGAAGCCGCTACCAGACGCACCGGAAGCGTAAAGCTAACCGTAGTGCCGACGCCCTGCGTGCTTTCAAGGCTGATCTTTCCCCCCATCAACTCGACCAGTTCCTTGCAGATCGTCAATCCAAGTCCGGTGCCACCGTATTGCCGCGTGGTTGCGCCGTCCGCCTGCATATAAACCTGGAACACCCGGCCTTGTTGACCTCGCGCAATGCCGACACCCGTATCGATAATGCATGCGTGGATTTGCCCTTGCTGCCCCGGCTCCCCTTCTACATGCATATCCAGCGTAATGTTGCCACGCTGGGTGAATTTCACTGAATTCCCCAACAGATTCAGCAGAATCTGGCGCAATCGCGTGGGATCGACTACTGCGTGCGCGCGCGATGCATTGCTCACCGAGACACAGATCGGCAGCGACTTGTCCCGTGCCTTTACTGATACTACGTCCACTACCTTTTGCACCAGGCGCTCGATATCGGTAGGCATGGTCTCCAGCTCGAGCCGGTGCGCATCGAGCTTGGACAGATCGAGTACGTCATCCAGCAAGCCGAGTAGGGCCTTCGCAGACGTCGAAGCAGCCGTTGCAAGTTTGTTTTGATGCGAGTCCAGCACCGAGCGCTGCAGCATCTCTATTGAGGCGAGAATTGCATTCACCGGCGTTCGGATTTCATGGCTCATGACTGCCAGAAAATGTGACTTGGCCCGTTCACTCTGCTCTGCTTGGCGCCTCGCCATCTTGGCGCGGTACGCGAACCAGATCAGTAGCATGCCAGCGAGGCCAGCCGTGACGAGCTCCGGCAGGTAATGCATGACGACGGAGCGTAGTGCGGACTGGCCGTAGCCCGCATGCTTCCAAGCACTTTCATGCATGACGTCGGCCTCTTCGGTCGAAAGGCTTTTCAACGATTTCGTCACGACGGCGTATAACAACGACTCGTCCTTGCGCGCGGCCATATGCAGGCTGAGTCGCTCTTGCGGCGTAAAAAACGCTTCTTCAGCATACGCGTGTCCCACCCATCCCGCCAACGCGAACCCGATGGGGAACATGCGCAGGAACAAACGGATCATGTTCGTTCCAGTTGATGGCGGATCTTGAACAGCTCGCTATCGTTGCGAATGCCAAGCTTACGGTAGGCCGCAGTCTTCTGCGCGCTGATCGTGGTGATGCTGCGGGAGAACTTGTTGGCGATTTCCGTCACGGACATACCGTCGAGATAGCAACGCAAAACCTCCCTTTCCCTGGGCGAAAGCTTTACATCATTGATCAGTGCCGACTCGCCTGTATGCTCGGACAGTTCGCCGGACTGCAATTCGATCTCTCGCGACATCTCCTTGCTAAGGTAAACGCGGCCCGCGGCAACGGCCCGAATAGCCATGATCAGCTCCTTCTGATCCTGCCCTTTGCCGATAAACCCCCGCGCGCCGGCCTTCATGGCCAAAGCAATCGTGGCAGTGTTGTAATGCGCGGACATCACCAACACTTTTTCGTTGGGGAAGCGCACTTTCAAAGCTCTGATCAGGTTCAAGCCGTCGACTTCCGTGGGACCGAGCGAATAGTCGACGATCAACACGTCCGCCGTCTTCTCGCGTAATGCGGCAAACAGTTCGCGGCTGGTGGTGAAGCTGCCGATGACATTGATGAGATGTTCCTGTTTGAGCAAGAGCTCCAGGCCACGACGCATCACCTCATGGTCATCCAGCAGTATCACGCGCAACGAAGGCGTCATTTTATGGGCCGACATGAAACTATCCTTTTGACAAATATACGGATCACACGAGCCGAAGTACGCCGCGTATGCGCCGTAAGCGAAGAATGTCCATGCTTAATGTGATGTCGACGAAAAATTCCTTCTTCGTCTGGTGGAACAACCACTAACATTCTGAAACAGGCGCTCCTGCCTGACGCGGCTGAACGCCTTCCGACCACCCTGCGCGCAACCATACCGTGCAACCGTTTTCTTCAGATATATCGGGACGCGTCGGACGCTTCAATACCCAGCTCACACTTACCCGGCACCGCTGTACGGGAGTCATCTCGCAATTGGCAATAGGCCAGCCGTTCCCTGGGAACGGCTTTTTCAACATGACCATCTGCCACGCGCCGACCCGTGATAAATCTTACTCTGACCGACGCGCGCTTCGGTGGTATCCCAGTGTTCACGGGTGACAGCGTCGCGGTCTAGATTTCGGATACTTTTTAAATACCACCGACTAGTTTCACCCGATACTCACTTTTGCCATCCAGCTGCGAGCCCAGGCTCGCCGCAGCAGGCACCTGTCACGCCGATCAAGTGAGCGAAGGCTACCCGAAAATCTCGCGCACAGAACGCTTCCGGTCATGCATCCCGCGAGCGCATTCCCATCAAGGGGTGTGACCAGCCGAGATGGGCCAAGCTCGCTCAAGCAAAGAAAGACGGCATGGATGAATAGCCAGCTTTCGCGGAAACCTCGCGGTAGCGCCGTTGACCACCGGTCGATACCGGCCAGCTATACCACCTGCCATCTAACGAACGATCATGATACTGCGACTTGCATATCTACTCATCTCGCTATGCGTTCTCTTGCCGGGTATTGGCCGGCCGCAGACGCAAGAACTGTTCACGCCTGAAGAGCGGGCATGGATGATCGCGCATCCGGTCGTAAAGTACGCGGGGTATCCCGATTGGCATCCCTTCGAATACATCGAAAACGGGCAGGTTTCCGGCCTTGCAATTGAATATCTGACAGCCATTTCCCGCACTAGCGGACTTCGCTTTCAGGCGGTGCTAGAAGCGGGCCCCGCACAGAGTCATCAGGCGCAGCATGCCCTGGACCGTGGCGAAGTTGATCTGCTTCCTGCAGTCGCGTTGGAAGACGTCACAAGCGCCGCAGAGCATCCTCACTACTTGCTCAGCGATCCTTATTTCGTAGGCACGGCTGTAATCATTACCCGCGATACAGCGCCCGCCACATTCGATCTTGGAAAATTACGCGGCCAACGCATGGCGGTGCGCAATCAGGGCTTCTTCGCCCAACTTTTGCGCGAACGCTTTCCCGACATCGTGCTGGTGTCACGACCCAATGCGGAAGAAGTCCTGAACGCGGTCGCTCAAGGTCAGGCAGACGCGGCCATTGATATGGATGCGGCATTGATGCCGTTATGGCGGCAAAAGTATCTCAGCACCTTGCACATTTCGGGCACTGTCAATAACGCGTTACTTAGCATTCGCATGGGCGTACGCAGCGACATGCCTCAATTGCTCTCCATCATCAACAAGTCGCTGGCATCGCTCACTGCCAAGCAGACCGACGAGATGATGGCCAAGTGGATGGACGATACCGAATACGGTGCACCAACGTGGCAAGTGCTGATTCGCTTTCATGCCCTTGAAATGCTGGGCTTCCTGGCACTGCTAATGACCGTCATCGCCCTGCTCCTGGTGGCACGCAGGGATCGGCATCGCGCTATTCGCAGCGAACGGGACAAGGCTGCCTTTCTCGCGGTGATGAGTCATGAGATTCGCCTGCCGCTGGCCGCCGTGCTCTCATCCGTTGACCTGCTTCAGCAAAGCACGCTCAATAGCAAGCAGCAGAAGATCGTCGACAACGCCGTCGCTGCGGGTGACGCATTACATCATCTGCTCGATAACGTATTGGATCTCTCCAAACTCGAAGTCAACGTCATGAAGCTCGAATGGCTGCCATTCGAGCTGGAAAAGCTGGGACACGATGTCATTGAGATCGTTCGTCACAAGGCGCAAGCCAAACACCTGCAACTTGTATTTCGATCGCATGTTCCCTCGGGTGCCGTGGTTATCGCGGACCCCACGCGATTGCGTCAGATCTTGATCAATCTGCTATCGAACGCAGTGAAATTCACGGAGCAAGGTAGCGTCACGTTGGAAATGACGTTGCACCAAAGCGAGGGCATGGATCTTCCGGCTCAACTGTTCTTGGAGGTGCGCGATACCGGCATCGGCATTTCCGCCGAACGTCGCAAGCGCCTGTTCCGCGCTTACGCGCAGGCCGACGACACGATTTCCCGCCGCTATGGAGGTACCGGGCTCGGCCTCAATATCTGCCGCCAGCTGGTGGAATTGATGGGTGGCACCATCGAATTACACAGCGAGGAGAACGTCGGCACCACTTTGTCATTCAATGTCCCGGTGACCCTCGGATCGGCCGACCGCAAGCCGGGAGCTACCGACTCAGCACCTCGCGCCAGGGGATCTGTCGCCGAACTGCCGCGCCGAAAAACCAGCCTGCCTGCGAAACAGGCATCGATTCTGTTGATCGAAGATCACCCCGCCAATCGGTTCGTAATCGAGCAGCAGCTCCAGACCATCGGTTGCCGGGTGACCTCCTGCGTCGACGGAGCCTCCGCACTGCGAGCGCACAATGCCGGATCATTCGACATGATTCTGATGGATTGCGACCTGCCGGATATGGACGGCTATACGCTGACATGCACGATTCGGGAAAGGGAAAGCGCGATGAATCATCACACTCCCATCTTGGCACTCTCGGCATCCACGGATGCCGATCATCACATGCGGTGCATTGATAGCGGCATGGACGGCTTGCTAAAAAAGCCGTTGCAACTAGGGTTGCTTCGATCCGAATTGGCATTGTGGTGCGACATCGAGTTGCCGCCTATCCCACTCTCTCAAACCAACGAGCATCACCCGCGCGACAACTTCGTCTGAGCGACCATCAGCAATCTCACATGAGGCCGATCATCGTTCCGTCGGACAGACAGCACCGACGGGCCCGCATAGAATGATCGTGCACCTCCCATGCGCAGCTGCCAAAGGAGCATGAATTGGTCATGGCCGTCGCCACGCAAACCATTCGAGTATCGCTTCTGGACGATCACGCTTTGGTTCGGCTGGGCTTGTCCCGCTTTATCGAACTGCAGCCCGATCTCGTGGTTACTGGAAGTTATGGCTCAAGTGTTGAAGCGCTGCAGGAACTTGGCCATACACATACCGATGTACTGGTGCTCGATTACGCATTAGCTCCAGGGAACCTTAGTGGCTGTGAACTTATTCTTGTGCTGAAAGCGCTACATCCCGGTCTCAGCATCATTGTGCTGACCGCCAGCATTGATGAAGAACGCGTGTCCGCCTGCCTGAAGGCAGGAGCAGCCGGCGTGGCTCACAAGCGCCTCCCTTTGCCTGAACTGATGGACGCCATTCGCGCGATCCATAAGGGGCAACGGTTCGTCGATTCGAGCCTATCCAATCCATGAGCCCAGCGTGAAAGCGCGCGGCATCTTCAAGCCAACACCAACATGGACTCACAAAAAACCCCGCAAGGCGCGGGGGTTAGATGCTTTCTGCAGAAATCCGCTGGGCCCTGCGGAAACGTAAATTGCTTCCACTAGTTGCGCTGCAATTTTAGGCAGCGAGTTGACCGCCAAGAGACTCCGGACGCCATCTTCTGGCCGTAAAAATAGCCACTATTGCTCGCCCCTTCTGAAGCTGCCTACTCAACTAGTGGCATCACCTGTCGACACCGAAGTCGAACAGCTCGCCCATGTACAGACCGTACTCGCCAGGCTTCAGATCCTTGGTTGGCGTCAATTTCCACTGGTTGCTATTGCCGACCGCGACCGCGTCATAGGCGATCTGGTTATCCTTGTCCGGTGCGCCTACGTTCTTCATGCCGCCCCAAAAACGCGAATTACCCAGCTTCAGCGATCTATTTTGGTCGTGGCTGTCCACTTCGACCGACACGATGTAGATGCGCCCCTTCGGCTGGTCCGCCGAGTTGACGATGAACGACGGTCGCGCATCGTGCGTGCGGGTTGCGTGGCTCACCCCGAGTCGGCGCGTAACTTTACCAGCGCGAGCGCCTGGCTACGGTGCACTTTTTAAGCTACGCGCATTTTTCCGCATAAAAACGTATAAAAACAAAAAAGGCCTACCCGAAGGTAAGCCCTCGATATTTGGCGCCCGAAGTTGGACTCGAACCAACGCCCCCCCTGATTAACAGGCAGTGTGCTTGTGCCTTCATTTCAGAGGGTTAGATCGCTTATTGTTCAACAATCCGCCCGCTTGCGCCCGCTCGGCGCCATGTTTCGCAGCATGATTTTCAACGCCTGTTGAGCCCTTACTTCACAACCCAGACCACACCCATCGCTGACCGACGCGCCGTTTTGCTTGGCTGTAGGTGGTGCAAGCGGCTGCTGATGTCTGTGCCATCCCTGCCGCTGGCGAGACCCGGATCGAAGCAGCCTATGAGTGGCGCTCCATATGTCGCTGTTGCCATCCCAGCCCAAGCAATGAATCAACTATGCCAATAGTTGACAACCCAGAAGCCCCGGGTATCTACTATGCCTATAGTTGACATAGCGCGGACACCATGAAGATTTCTCTCACCGACCGCGAAGCCGATGTCATGCAGGCGCTCTGGGATCACGGGCCCTCGCTGGTCGCCGAGGTCCGCGAACGCCTGAGAGACGAGCTCGCCTATACGACGGTGCTCACCGTACTGCGCACCCTAGAAGGCAAGGGCTATGTCGGGCACGAGGAAGAGGGGCGCGGGCATCGCTACTTCGCCAGCGTCAAGCAGCAGGCCGCGCGCAAGAACGCTGTGCAGCACCTGACCGACAAGCTGTTCAAGGGCTCTACGGAGCTGCTCTTTTCCCACCTGGTATCGGAGCAGAAGCTTAGTGCCGAGCAGATACGCCGCATGCGGCAGCTGCTGGCCGAGCGCTCGGACAAGGAGGAGTCGTGATGATTGCCGTGATGATTGTCTGGATGATCTATGTCGTGCTGGTCACACTCGCATTGAGCGCGGCAGCATTGATCGCCGAGCGTGCGGCAAAGGTTCGCCGAGCCTCGACGCGGTGGGTATGGATCGCATCACTGGTTGGCTCGCTGGTGTTGCCGACGCTGATGGCGACCGCGTCGGTCCGTCTTCCCGGCGCCTTCAAGTCCGGAACGCCATCCACTCCCATTATCCTGCGCGATGCTACATCCATACCGATGCCGACCGCGTTGCTTGATCTGGGCGGCCCCCATTCGTACAAGACGTCCGCTGACATCGATACGTTGCTGTGTGACGCTTGGCTGGCGGTGTCAGCGCTGACACTCCTGAGCCTTGCCCTGAGTTCGGCGCTGCTGCATCGACGCAAGCGTGGTTGGACCGAAGTACGCCTGTGTGGCGAGTCTGTTCTGGTCGCGCCTGACGCGGGGCCGGCTGTCGTCGGCCTGTTGCGTTCACGCATCGTCGTGCCGCAGTGGTTGCCGGAGGCGAGCGAGCAACAGCAGCAATGCACGATTGCGCACGAACGCTCGCACCTCGTTGCACGGGACACACAGTGGATTGCGCTCGCGCTGGCGTTGCTGACCCTGATGCCCTGGAACGCCCTGCTGTGGTGGCAATTCAGCCGCCTGCGTCGTGCTATCGAAGTGGATTGTGATGCCCGCGTCCTGCTCGGCGGACACGATATCGGCGCCTATTGCGAGACATTGATCCACGTTGGCCAACATCAGTCGAACCGACTCGCCGTGGTACCGGCGATGTCCGATTCCGCGTCGTTCCTGGAGTCGCGGATCCGCCACATGCTGCACAAGCCTAATAAATGGGCGCGCGCGTCGGCAGCGGCCTTGGCATGCCTAGCACTGGGTATGACGGCACTTGCAGCACAAGTCACGCCACCGGATATCGATCACCATGATGCCAAGGCACTCACGTTGAGCCCTGACGCGCTTGACCGCTACACGGGCTTCTACCAAGTCAGCCCTCTCTCGGTGGTCACTGTTACGCGGGCCGGCAACGGTCTTACCGTCAGCATCAGCGCACAGACCGCGACGCCGAAGCCATTCCACCTCTTTCCTCTTGGCAAGAACCTGTTCGGCGTGGAAGGCAGGGACGGCACCATCGTGTGCTTCGTCGTGGACGCCGACCGACATGCTTCGCAGATGATCGTCGATCAGGCCGGGCGCGTGGTCCTTAACGTGACTCGCGTGGACCAGGCCGCCGCTGAGCGAGCCAACGCAGCGCTTGCGGCACGCATCAAGACGCAGAAATCGTCCCACAACCCGCTTGCCCTCAAGGCCTCGTAGCGAGGACCTGCCCCCGTACTTTGCCTGCATCCGATCCACCTGTGGCCATTGCGCATGGCCGCAACGGTGCCGGTGTGCCTGTTTTTGCCGTTTGGAGTGATGACATGAAACGTACGGCACTGATCACCATTGGATTTGTATCGGCCATATGCATCGGAGCCTGCGCCCTGTCTGCGCGTGCCGCTGATCCAGGCAACAGCACGAGCCCGCTTTCGTTGCATGTCTTGGAGCTTATCAACGACACGCGCGGCGATATCGATTCGTTTTCGATCGCCCCGGCCGGGACGGCTCACTGGACCAACGTCGATTTCCGACGGGCGATGCAGGAATCGTCACTCGACTACGGGAGCGCCGCCATCCTTACTTTTCACGATACCGATGGCTGCCTGCGCGACTTGCGGACGGTGCTGTCGGACGGACGCCGGATACTCACCCACAACTTCGATCTCTGCCATTTCCACGCCTATTCGCCGGGAGTGTTTTTTCCAAGGAGCAGGAATGACGGCATGCAACGCAACATGTGCAGCTCAACACCATCTGACGGCTGAAATGTCGCCGCGGTAAAGGACCATGCCAGGCCCTTCATGTTCGGGGCTTTGCAGTCAGCTGAAGACGACGAGATGGCGTTTTACATGGTTTGGTGACTCGGAGGCCCAGCCTCTGCTTGTCTCCTCTCGGGCCGCCCGCAAGGGCGGTTTTTTTACTTCAATGTGGCGCCATCGTCGACGCCAGCGCCGCGTTCAAGGAAGAAGATGGCCGCTTGGGTGATGGTTTTCAGCGCATTGCTGCGGATAACGTCTCACGCAGCTTGCTATTCAGAACATCGGGCTCGGGTTCACTTACTTGTTCATGTGACGTGATATCTACTTCGCAGCCAAAGCAGCGATTTTTCAAATTCGGGAATGAGGCCGCTCTTCAACGCCGAACCTGCAGGCAAGGGATTCCGCCAGTCAGTTGTCAGATGACTTTTGAAGATCAGACTCTGAACGTAGCGCGCCCTTTCAAGCCGTGCCGTCTTCATGTGCGCGGAAATGAAAAAAGGGCCTACCGCACGGTAGGCCCTTTTTCTGAATTTGGCGCCCGAAGTTGGACTCGAACCAACGACCCCCTGATTAACAGTCAAGTGCTCTAACCGGCTGAGCTATTCGGGCGGGGAGCTGCATAGTTTGGGGAATCGGCCCCAAACCTGTCAAGCCATGAAAGCGGCCGAATGTCGGCCGGCCTTCACCTCGTAAGCACGCGGTAGCACGGCACGTAGGCAGTGCCGCCAGGGAGCTTCATGCGGTGCTGCTGGACGAAAGCCTGCAGCAGGCGATCCAGGGCGCGCATGATCTCCGGCTCGCCATCAATCTCAAACGGCCCATATTGCTCGATGGCACGCACACCATCGTCTTTCACGTTGCCAGCGACAATGCCCGAGAAAGCGCGCCGCAGATCGGCGGCCAGCTCGTGACGCGGACGATTGCGATGGATGGCCAGCGCGCGCATGGCCTCATGCGTAGGGGCAAACGGCTGCTGGAATTCCAGCGGAATGCGCAACGACCAGTTGAAGAAGAACGCATCCTTGTTGTCCAGACGATGGTTGCGCACCTTGTCGACACCGCGCACGGCCGCATGGGCCACGGCAATCGGATCGTCCACGATGATCTTGTAGTGCTGCGCCACTTCATCGCCCAGCGCGAGGCGCAGGAACGTATCGATCTGTTCGAAGTAAGCGGCCGATTGTTTTGGCCCGGTAAAGATCAACGGAAACGGAACGCCGGCGTTGTCCGGATGCAGCAAAATGCCGAGCAGATAGAGGATTTCCTCTGCCGTGCCCACGCCACCGGGGAACACCACGATGCCATGCCCCATGCGCACGAACGCTTCGAGGCGCTTCTCGATATCCGGCATGATCACCAATTGATTCACGATCGGATTGGGCGATTCGGCCGCGATAATGCCCGGCTCGGTCACGCCGATGTAGCGGTTTTTGCGACGGCGCTGCTTAGCGTGCGCAATCGTTGCGCCCTTCATCGGGCCCTTCATAGCGCCGGGACCGCAACCCGTGCAGATATCCATGCTGCGCAGGCCGAGCTGATAGCCCACTGACTTGGTGTATTCGTATTCGTCGCGCGAGATCGAGTGACCGCCCCAGCACACCATGAGATTGGGATCGATCTGCGGCTTCAGAATGCGCGCGTTGCGCAGAATCTCGAACACCGTGTGCGTAATGCCGACCGTATTCTCCAGATCGAATGCACCCTGCTCCAACTGGTTGGACACATAAACGATATCGCGCACCACCGCCACCAGCAGCTCGTTGATGCCGCGGATGATCTGACCATCGACGAACGCTTTGGCAGGCGCATGAGAGAGCTCGATCTTGATACCACGATCCTGCTGCAACACCTGGATATCGAAGTTCGGATATTGCTCGAACATGCCGCGCGGATCGTCACCAATCTCGCCTGAGGTAAGCACCGCAAGCGCGCAACGGCGCAGCAGGACATGCAGTCCAGCACCACTGGCATCGCGCAAGCGCGCCACTTCATTGCGGGAAAGAATGTCCAGGCCACCGGCGGGCGAAATGCGGGCGCTTACCGTTGCGGGCTTGCCGGATTTGTCGATCTGCGTGTCGTTCATTCCTATCGTTCTCCTGGATGCTTTCCGCGCTGCGAGGCCTGCCGGTTCGCGTGCGCGGCCGCCTAGCATCTCGCCTTCTATGCAGCGGGGTCAATGCGTTCGCAAAAACGCCCCGCAGAAGTCTGCGGGGCGTTTTGACTTGCAACATGATCGCCGCAGCTGCGGCACACGCCCAACGCTTAGTGGAACGAGGCGCCGAACGTGACCATGAAAGTACGCTCTTCCAGCACCGAGTAGTACGGTGCGGACGGGAACAGCGTCACGCCGTTGACGTCCTTGAGGCCACTCGGATTGGACGCCAGGAACGCGCCAACGTTGCTCGCATAGGTGAGCGCCTTGCGGTCACCGAGGTTGTAGACGTTGACCTTGATGTACGGCTTATGCACGAAGCTGCCGAAATCAGAGAAATTCCAGCCCGCGTTGAAGTCGAACGTGGTGTAGCCACCCACCTTCTCCGTGTTGGACCAGTCGCCCCATTGGCTGCCCGTGTACTTGGCATTCAACTGCGCCCAGAACGGGCCGTTGTTGTAGTTCAAGGATGCGTAGGCCACGTTCTTCGGCGTGGAGATCATGGTTTTGCCGCGGGTGTAGTAGATACCGTCACCCAGGGTATTCATATTGTCCTGCAAGCGAGCCTGCGTATAGGTATACGAACCGTACGCGGTGAACTCGTCGGTGATCTTGTAGCTTGCCTCGGAATAGAAGCCGCGCACGTGCACGCGATTGAGTGGCACGTAGACCGTCAGACCCGTGTTCTGGTCGTAACCGGAAACCTGCTTGTTGTGGAAGTTGGACGCGTACGCATCCACGTTCGCAGAAATCCTGTCGCCATAGAAACGCCAACCCAGATCTGCCGTATCGGCCGTTTCCGGCTTCACCGCCACCGGATTCTTGCCGTAGTTGGCGAAGGCGTTGGACAGCACCGCACCGTTGATCGGCGCACGGAAGGTGTGGCCATAGCCGAAGTAGAACTGGTTCTGGTCGTTCAACTGATACTTAGCGCCGAAGGTCGGCGTGAAATCGTGGAAGGTCTGGCTGGTGTTGCCGCCGAACCATGCATTCTTGGTGCTAACGGCGAGCTTGCTGGTAAGCGAACCGGTGGAACCGGGGTACTCATACATGAAGCCATCACGCTTGGACCACACGTACGCGACGCTGCCGGTCAGCGTGATTTGATCGCTGGGTGTCCACGTATCGGTGATGAACGCCTTGGTGTTCGTAGTGGTGGTGTACTGATCGTAGGTTTTCTGCACAACGCCGTTGGAGTAGCGGATCAGGCTTGCATTGTTTGCCCACACATCGACCGGTATACCCGTAGCGTAATTGACCGGAACGAACACTTGCCCCTGCGCCTGGCGGGGACGCTCAAACCACACGCCGTACTCCAGGCTGTTGTCCAGGCCGAAATCCTGGTTCAACTTGGCGATGACGCCAGGACGGAACGTGTACGAGTAGCTGTACGAATTGACCAGCACGTTGGAGTACTTGTTGTCGATCTTGCCGTTGCCGTTGAGGTCGTAGTTCACGACCTTGAACAGCGGATTATTGGAACCCTTGCCGTTGTACTCGCTGAACGTGGTGCCCGAACCGCCACCACCTTCACCCCACTGGAAGTACGGCACCACCGACAGATGCAGGTTGTCGGAAAGCTTGAACTCGCCATCCAGGCTGGCCAGGTAGTTGACGAACGGATTCTGGTGCAACCGGTAGTAGTTGCTGCTGGTCTGGCCAGGCGTATAGACGCCCAGATAGCTCTGCTTGTAATCCTGCTGCGCCTGCACCTTGGTCAGCGATTCGTAGTTGGTCTTGATTTCGCGGTTGTACTGCACCGACGCGGAAATGGTGTTGTCGGCGTCGATGGTCCACACCGACTTGCCGTCAACCTTGGTCACATTCGAATGACCAGGACCGCGCCACAGGTTCACCGAGTTGTCGGAATACGAAACCCAGGAGCGCACCGGGCCGAGATCGCCGGTGTTCAAGCGGAAGAAGGTACGGCGATAGCTGTGGGTGCCGAACGACTGGCTGAAATCCACGCCGCCCTGATGCGACGGATCAAGCGTGACCCACGCGATCGAACCGCCGGCTGCGCCGGGAATCGGCATGTCGTTGTCCGGATAACCCTGCTGCACGGTGATGTCACCCATGTTCTCGGTGTCGCCGTACTCGGTCGGGTAGATCTTGTAGTTGCCGCTGTCGTTGATCGGAGCGCCGTTCACGGTCACGCCGATTTCGTCCAGCGTATAGCCGCGGATGCTGGCGGTGCCATCGTTGAGGCCAGTGAAGTCATCGGTCGCGGTCACCGCGCCCGGGATGCTGGCAATGGCCTGCACAAAGGTGGCGCCGGGCGCCGACTTGACGATCGCATCGCGGGAAATGGTGGATACCGCCTTGGGCGCTTCCTGCACCGACATCAGGCCGCCGCCGAGCGCCAGCGATTGGGCCCTCACCTGCACCGCGCTCAACTGCTGCACCGCGCGCTTGGTAGCCGTGTCATTGGTGGTGTTCGACGTGGTCGACACCGAAGCACGCTGCTGCTGTGCATTCGCTGCCGGGCCTTGATCGCTCGCGGTCTGCGCCAGCGCAACGCCTGCGGCAAGATAGCAAGCCATTGCAATCGCTGCGGAAAGATGCGTTCGTTTCATGAAAAGCCCCATAGTTCAGTTATTGATTCCAGATTTTTTAGGCACCGCTTGTCATGACCGCTGGAAATCTCTGCAACGAAAAGCCCCATCCTCAGCCGGCCCTCCTGGCCATCGCTACGCTGGCGATCCTTCAACACAAAAAAGCCTCGGGCTCAGCTGTTGCTTGAGCCGACTGGCCTTTCTTTGAAACCCCTAGGTTGTTTGTTCCTGACGGGACAGAACAGAAAATTCCGACCCTGCGACTAACCCTGGATGTGCACGTGCAAGCTGGTTCGTTGACTTCACCACGCCTATTTACCTACGCCCAAGCGAGGAGAAAGCGGTCACGTATCCTTAGCGATACCTTAGCACAATGCCATCTTTTCTTTACATGAACTTTACAGTTGCATCTCATTTGTGAAGGTTGAGCGCGCAGCCATCCCTCCCCGAGGAGAGGCTTCAACATGCACTGTCAATGGAATGTCCGGCGCCCCCCTCATCTCTCCCCTCAATGGAGAGAGGCCTCGGAACTCAGGCGCCCTTGCCCAGATAACGCGCGCGCTTGGCGGCTTTGAGGCGTGCAAGGTCCAGCATCACCAGGCCATCGACGCAACCGGAAAAGCCGGGGTCTTCACCGAAATCGAGGAATTGCACCCCGTCAGGCTCGACCAGATCCACGTATTGGCGATAAAGCACCGGCAGGCTTACGCCCAGCGCGTCCAGATGATTGCGCAACCTGCCCAATCCACTGACCGGATCCAGCCCTTCCAATTCGCGGCGCACGCCTTCGAGCACATCCGCGGAAACCTTGAACGGCTGACGAGCCGAGGCCAGCCCTGGCGCTCCGAAATAGTGCTGATGAGCCGCAGCAATCCACTCGCGTGCTTGGCGCGGCAGGTTCACCGACATGCTCACCGGACCGAACAGATAGCGCAGATCCGGATGACGCTGCAGATACAGACCAATGCCTTGCCACAGCTGATCCAGCGCACGCGAGCGCCAGTATGCCGGCGCGATAAAGCTGCGCCCGAGTTCCAGCCCTTGCGCCAAGCGTGATTCCAACGCCGGCGAATAATTGAACAGGCTGGCCGTGTAGAGACCGCTCATGCCGCGCTCGGCGATCAACCGGCCGCCATGGCCGAGACGATACGAACCGACAATACGCAACGCCTTCGGATCCCACAGTACGAGGTGCTCGTACTGTGCATCGTAAGCATCCAGGTCACGACGGGTATTAGTGCCCTCACCCACTTTGCGGAAGGTGAGTTCGCGCAGACGACCAATCTCACGCAACGCAGCGCCATCCGTCTGTCCGCGCAAAACGATCAACTGCTTGCCGTCAGCGAGATCGGCAAGCTTCTCGCTCTGCGCCAATTCCTGCGCCACGCGATCGACCGACTCGGGATGCGCCAGCGCCACCTGTCCGCCGAAAATCAGACCGCGGCGGCGGCCAATGCGATACACATGCCGGCGCATCAGATCCGCGGCGCGCTGCGAATTATCGCCACTGCGCTTGCTCAATTCTTCCGCACTGATCAGTGCGCCCACGCTGAAGCCGATGCGGCTTACATGCGTGGCCACCGCTTCACGCGGCAACATCGCCGTGCTGAGCGGCTTGGCCAACATGGAAAGCCCATAGAACATGGCCGAATTGCGCGCTGCCACGTGAATCGGCAGCACCGGCGTTTTGCTGCGCATCGCCATCCGGGCAAAACCATCCGACCAGCGCGCATCCCGCACACCTGCGGGCCCGATGCGAGAGACCTCGCCAGCCGGAAAAATAATCAGAGCTTCGCCGCGATCCAGCGCACGATAAATGTTGCGCATGCGCGAAGCCGCACCGCCACCGAATACGTCGACGGGCAACAGCAAAGAGCCCAATTGCGGCACGGCCGCCAACCAGTCATTACCGAGGATACGGACGTCTTTGCGTACCGAACCCACCAGGTCCAGCAACGCCATGGCGTCGAGCATGCCCAACGGGTGATTGGCGACGATCAATACGCCGCCTTCGACGGGAATATGTTCCCGCTCGCGCTGCACGACGTGATAGCTGCAACCCAACAGATCCAGGACCTGTTCGGCGAAATCGAACCCCTTGGTATCGGCAAGCCGATCAAGCACCCGGTTGAAACCCGCCTCATCGGCCAGCCGCCCCAGCATGCCGACCACGGGCTTACGAATCATCGGGTGCTGCGCTAGCCATGGCAGACGTTCGGTAAGGGCCTGTTCAACGTGAAGCATGACCGCCTCCCTTGGTATAGAGCCTGTCTATGATCTATGAGCGGCCCGCGTTGCGTTTGAGCGGTCGTCAGGTGGTAGCGCGCGATGCAGGCCAGACTGGCTGTCTGGTCAAAACGCGCGCTGCCGCATGGCGACCGCTCAGACGCAACCCGAAGGGCCGGGTCTGTTTGCCCGCATGCCCGCGTCATCACTCGGTGGTGTATCGACATACACGCCCTCGTTCTTCCTTGGCCTGCGCTCAAACAGCTCCCGGCGCGGGCCACTCACAGATCATAGACAGGCTCTTAAATCCATGTTGCCGATCAAGTGTGACAACTGCGAGAAATCGCGGGGTCAAACTCATACGGAACGCAAGAATACACGATGGGTCTGGGGCGGTTTCTTAAAAGCTCGTTCAAGCTGACCGTGTCTTGCGACCTATCCACCTTGATTTGATTCTGCTCGGCCCATCAGACCGCGTCTTCGGCCAATCGTCACACGGCCCATGTGTGATGCGTTTCAAACCGCCAGATGCAAATAGGCCGCAATGCCGCTCAGAAACATCTGCACCGACAAGGCGATCAGCAACATGCCCATTACGCGCTCCAGCGCCGTAAGCACGCCTTCGCCCAGCCAGCGGAATAAATAAGTGGAACTGAGCAGAATGATGGCCGTCGCCAGCCATGCACATAACAATGCAATGGCCCAATCCGCGGTGCGGCCAGGCTGCGTATTAGTGAGTAGCAACAAGGCGGCCATCGCCGAAGGGCCGGCCACGCCGGGAATCGCCATCGGCACGATAAAGGGCTCGCCTTCGCCGGCTTGTCCAAAAATACCCCCTTCCGCCGGCGGAAACACCATGCGAATGCCGATCAGAAACAGCACGATGCCGCCGGCAATGCTGATGGATTCCTGCCGCAACTGCAGCAGCTTCAAAATGAGCTGACCACCCATCAGGAACATCAGCAACACGGCCAATGCAATCAGCAGCTCGCGCACCATCACCGCGCGACGCCGCTTGGGCGGCACGTCTTTAAGCAACGTCAGAAAGATGGGAATGTTGCCCAGCGGATCCATGATCAGGAACAGCAGGATCGCCGCCGACATGGTGGTCATCTGCGCTTCCATGGATTTCCCTTTTTATTAAGCAACGCGATCATGCCACGCGCAGATCCAGCACGCCGCCGCGCGCAGCAGCGGCTTTCGCACTCAGCAGATACACCACCGCTTCGGCGGTGCTATCCGGCAACGGGTGTTGCAATGTGTCTTCGCCGAAGTAAGCTGCACGACGCAATGTGGTGCGCATGGGCGCTGGCAGTAGCGCATGCACACGCAATGCATCTTCATCGTGCTCGTCATGAAGAATGGCAACGAAACGTTCCAGCGCCGCCTTCGACACGCCATAAGCGCCCCAGTGCGCGCGCTGCACAAGCTCTGGGTTGTCCAGCACAAACACTGCCGCGCTGTCCGGCGCCGCAGTGAGCAACGGCAGGCAAGCCTGAGTCAGCGCAAACGGCGCGGATACGTTGACATGCAAACTGCGCAGCCAAGCGTCAGGTTTGTGCGTTGCCACCGGCATCAAGCCGGCAAAACTTGCCGCGGTGTGGACGATGCCGTCAAGCCGTCCGAGATCGCGTTGCAAACCTTCGGCAAACGCCTCGTAATCACGCGGTGTTGCCGTCTCCATATCAAGTGGATGGATGATCGGCTCGGACAAACCTTCGCGAACCATCGCATCGTAAAGTTGTTCCAACTGCCGCTTGCGCTTGCCGGTGATCACCACAGTGGCGCCCGCGCGCGCAACGGCACGCGCCACCGCACTGCCCAATCCACCGTAGGCGCCGGTGACCAACACGACCCGCGCTTCCAGTTCATTGGCGACCGGAACCCAGGCCGCAGGTAAGCGATGCAGCGGCAAACTCAAGCTCATGCTTGATGTTCCCCTGCCACGTCATGCGCCATGCGTGCCAATTCACCGGAGGCTTTGAGATCTTCGGTGATATCGCAGCCGCCGATCAGCTCGCCCTGTATGAATAGCTGCGGGAAGGTGGGCCAGTTGGCGTAGTGCGGCAACGCGGCGCGGATTTCCGGATCGGCCAGCACATTGACGGCATGAAACGTCGCGCCCGCTTCCGTGAGCGCTTGCGCTGCGCGAGCGGAAAAGCCGCACATGGGAAACTCCGGCGTGCCTTTCATGAAAAGCACGATGGGGTGCTCGGCCAGCACCGCCTTGATTCGCTCATTGACGTCCATAACTTGGGATTCATCACTACAATGCAGCCAGCTTAGTAGTGTACCAGTCGTCCCGGCACCCGATCGGGCCGACCTTACCCATTACCCCTCAGCCAACGCCCAGGAGTTACCCATGGCGATCGAACTTCCCCCGTTGCCCTACGAAAAGAACGCGCTGGAGCCGAATATCTCGGCCGAGACGCTGGAGTTTCACTACGGTAAGCATCATCAGGCCTATGTGACCAACCTCAACAACCTGATCAAGGGCACGGAGTTCGAAAGCGCCGCGCTGGAAGACATCATCAAGAAGTCGTCCGGCGGCGTATTCAACAACGCAGCGCAGATCTGGAATCACACCTTCTATTGGCACTCCATGCGCTCGCCGAACAAGGACAACACCCCCGCCGGCAAGCTGGCCGATGCGATCAACAAGGCATTCGGTTCGCTCGACAAGTTCAAAGAAGAATTTACCAAGTCGGCCGTCGGCAACTTCGGTTCGGGCTGGACCTGGCTGGTGCAGCGTCCGGATGGCTCGCTGGGCATCGTCAACACGTCCAACGCCGCTACGCCGATCACCGGCAGCGACAAGCCGCTGTTCACCATCGACGTGTGGGAACACGCGTACTACATCGACTACCGCAATGCGCGTCCGAAGTACGTGGAATCGTTCTGGGATCTGGTGAACTGGGATTTCGCGGCGAAGAATCTCGCCTGATGTTTCGCTTGTGCCCTCCCCTTATTTTGGGGAGGGCAAGCGTCACGACAGGTGTTGCACTTGATGGCTGTCATCTCCGCAAAGCCAAGGGTGACAGCCATGACGTTTTATACCGAGGGTGGTTGTGAGTCGCCCGCTGCGGACTTCTTCCCCGAGCGACCGAACAGCTTGCGAAGGAACGCGCCGACCGCCGCCAGTCCGATGATGATGAATTTCTTGAACGCCAGCAGCAGCACACCCAGCTTGGCGAACAAACCCGCTTTGGCTGCAATACCGCCAGCCACCAGCGCAGCGATACCGTAAGCAGCAAGCTTGTCGGTGCTGGCGTTGTAATCGGTGTAGCGATTACCCGCGTCGAAATTGGTGAAGGCCAATACCTTGGGCATTTCCTGCTTGATCTTCGGGAAATCGCCCATCGCTGCCACCGCGGTCAGTTCCAGTACGCCTTGGCGGCCAAGCACGCGAATGTTGTAGTTGAGGGTATTCGCGCTGGCGTCATCCGACTTCAGCTCCTTGGCCCAGTACATCTTGTGGCTCTGCGCGTCGTAGTACGGCGGCTCAGCCCAGCCCAGCAAATGCAGGCCCGAGTAACCCTCTTGCTTGCGTTTCTCGTTGTCGCTCTCGTCGGCTTCCTTCATATCCTTGAGCAACTTGGTGTAGTCAATCTTGGCTGCGTCCTCGTCTGAAACATGTCCGTCGTCGTTGTAGGTGATGACGACACCCCAACCTTCGTCGGACAACGGACTCGTCGCCTGCGGAATGACCATGCCTAGTGTTTTGTCTCCCGGCGGATTGCCCCACCCCTTCGTCAGCAGACGCTCGGTGTCTTCGGGCGAGAGGTAGTAAAAATCATCATTGAGTTGCAGCGTCGCGATGCCATTGGGCAGCTTGATCGTGCCGTGTTCGGGCTTGAGCGAAGCGAGGAGTTGCGCGGACTTGTCCTGGGCCGAGCCGGCATCGGCTGGAGCGTTTTCTGCATAGACGCTGGTCGCGCACAACGCCAGCGTCGCCAGTAACAGGCGAATCGGTTTCATGGTTCCTTGTGTCCCCTTGATGCGGCATGTGCCGCAGAATGGCCGCGCTTCCAGCCAAGCCTTCGCGCGGGTCGAGGGGCATCATGCCATGAGCGACATGGACTGGGGAGCGCATACCGCTGCCAGGGGATAGGCCTCAAAGGCTCCGCAGTGCGGGAGCCGCCTGCTCTTCGCGCTGTAACGCCTGTGCAATCTCGGTTACTCGCGCTGCCAAGGTCTTTGCATCCTGCGCGCACACGGTGGCATGCCCCACCTTACGCCCCGGACGCGACTCTTTTCCGTAATCGTGCCAATGACCATCAGCGGTATTGAGCACGGGCGCTGCACCCGGCAGTTCGCCGATCCAATTGAACATCACGGAAAAACCGCGCGCGGAGGTATCGCCCAGCGGCAAACCCAGCACCGCACGCACGTGGTTTTCGAACTGGCTGGTGATCGCGCCTTCGATGGTCCAGTGCCCGGAGTTATGCACGCGCGGCGCCATTTCGTTGCCGAGCAGGTCGCCGTCTTTGACGAACAGCTCCAGGGCAAACACACCGACATAGTCCAAACGTTCCGCCAGCGTGCGGGCCAAAGCTTCAGCACGCGCCTGCAACGCGCCCACTTCTGGTGCCGGCGCGAGGCTCAAGCTGAGCACACCATCCGTATGCCAATTCTGCGTGAGCGGCCATACGCGGAAATCACCATCGCGCGTACGTACAGCCAGCACGGAAAGCTCGCGCTCAAATGGCACGAAAGCTTCCAGAATCAGGCCATGTGCGTTAGCGCCCAGCGCCGCCCACGCTGCATCCGCATCCGTGAGCTGCCTGATACGGAACTGACCCTTGCCGTCGTAGCCAAGACGGCGCGTCTTCAAGATCGAAGGTGCGCCGATCTTCGCCAGCGCGCGATCGAGATCTTCGCGCGTATCGACTACTTCGAAGGCCGGCGTTTGCAAACCACATTCGCGGAACAGCGTTTTTTCGGCGAGACGATCCTGCGCCACCGCCAGCGCACGCGGATTGGGAAACACCGCGGCACGCTCAGCCAGCCAGTGCGCGGTCTCGGCCGGCACATTTTCGAAATCGAAGGTCACGACATCGACCTCGGCGGCGAATTTCGCCAGCGCGGCGTAATCGGTCCAGTCAGCCAATCGCAGCGATGCGACTTGCCCGGCGCACGCATCAGGAGCGCTGTCCACCACCAACGTCTTCACACCGAGCGGCGCGGCGGCGATCGCGAGCATGCGTGCGAGTTGACCGCCTCCAAGAATGCCCAGCACAGGCTGCTTTTGGCGTGCACTCACGAGCGGGGATCCGGGTTGTCCAAAACGGTCTGGGTTTGCCGCGCACGATAGTTTTCCAGTGCCTTCGCCACGGCGGGATCGTGCAGCGCCAACACGGACGCAGCGAGCAAACCGGCGTTGACCGCGCCAGCGCGACCGATCGCCAACGTGCCCACCGGGATACCGGCCGGCATCTGCGCAATAGAAAGTAAGGAATCCATGCCGTTCAAGGCCTTGGACTGTACCGGCACCCCGAACACCGGCAGACGGGTCTTGGCGGCCAGCATACCCGGCAAATGGGCGGCACCGCCGGCCCCGGCGATGATGACCTGAACCCCGCGCCCGACCGCCTCTTCGGCGTACTGGAACAGCAGATCCGGTGTGCGATGGGCGGATACCACCCGCACCTCGTGCAGCACGCCAAGCTCCGCAAGCACCTCGGCCGCGTGCGTCATGGTTTCCCAATCAGAACGCGATCCCATCACCACACCTACACGCGGTGCAGAAGCTGTATCCGTCATGGTCCGGCCGTCCAAAAGGGGCTATTGTACGGACTTCACCGCATTGCAACGATACCTACAGAACAAGATGGATAAGCGCCTACTCGACATCCTCTGCTGCCCGGTAAGCAAGACGCCGGTACGCCCGCTCAACGCCAACGAACTCAGTAGCTTGAATCGCGCCATTGATGGCGGCCAAGTGCTCAACGTGGCCGGCGGGATGGTGCAAACCCGGTTGTCCGAGGGGCTGATTACGGTCGACCGCAAAGTGATCTATCGAATCGAGGATGGGATTCCCGTCATGCTGCCTGAGGAAGGGATCGGCACCACCCAATTCACGGACTTCCCCGCAGCGGCGTAAAATCTTGCGTCAGGTTCACGTAATCTGGACGCACTGTACACAAAAGCATGACTTGGGACATGGCGATGAAACACAATTTCGCTTATGTTCCGAGCATAGGCGGCACTCCCTGTCGCGGCCGTTCGCGGTCGCCAAGTCGGGCTGTCGCCCTTAACGGCTGCGTTTATTGGCCTAGCCAGCCAACCACAGGGGTGTGGCGATGAAAGAAGCCAACGAATCGTCCAACGTCGTCAATCTTAGCCAGCGACTGGATCCGTCCAGCGGCCGTGGAGGCGACCTGTTGAACGCTGTCCGTAACATCTCCTCCCGCCGCCTGCAGCAGTTCATCGGCAACATGTTCGAGCACGTCGACGACGCGCTGTTCGACCTGGCCGAGAAAGCCGAGAACAACGCAGCGCAAATGCACTACTTCGACGGCATGCGCGAAGTGCGCAAGCGTCGGCCGCAGATCGAGCGCAGTTTCCTGGCGCTGGTGTCGCGCGAGTTGAACGATTTTGCGGGCGTCAATCGCTCCGGCAACCCTGGTTCGAACGTTGGTGCACCGATAGGCCCGATGCCTGGTTCCGTCGAACTCTCGCTGGTTGCCGACAACGAGCTGGAAGAATCGCTGGCCATTACCAGCATGATCGGCAAGAACGAGTCGCGCCTGCAGCGCGATCTGTTCGCGGTGAATCAGCGCCTGTCGGTGATCTGCGGCGGCACGCGCATCGAAGATTCGACCAACCCGATCGGCCCCGCCCTGCTTGCCCAGGCATTCCGCCAGGCGATGCGCGAACTTAACGCCGACATGCGCGTGAAGCTCATCATCTACAAGCTGTTTGATCGCTATGTGATGGCAGCGCTGGAAGAGCTCTATCAAGAGGTCAACGCAGAACTGATGCGTGCAGGTGTACTGCCGCAGTTGCGTCACGAAGTGGCACGCAACCCATCTGGCGCGGGTGCCGCTGCAAGCGGTGCTGCCGCAGCGGGCGAAGTGCCTACGCCGCTGGCAGCCGACGACAGCGAAGCATCAGCCGAGCTACTGCAAACGCTGCGCGCGCTGTTCAGTGCTCGCCGCGGGCATTCGACGAGTGCAGCAGGAGTGGGGGTGATACCGCAAGGTCCGCTGCCCACGGCAAACGAATTGATCGGCGCGTTGAGCGTGCTGCAGAGCCAGGCGGCATTGATTCCCATGCCGGTGGCAACGACAACGTCCGGCGCGAGCGCGGTGGACATCGCCGAGCAAGTACTGCACCTGAAAGAACAACTGCTCAGTCAGGTCGGCTCTTTGCGCGGCCAGCGTCCGGGACAGATCGCCACCATCGATGAAGACACCATCGACCTGGTCGGCATGCTGTTCGAGTTCATCCTCGAAGACCGCAACCTGCCGCCGCAGATGCAGGTGTTGTTGGCACGTTTGCAGATTCCGTATCTCAAGGCCGCCATTCTCGATCGCAAGCTGTTTGCGCATCGCCAGCATCCGGCGCGCCGCCTGCTCGACGGCCTGGCCGAAGCGGCCAAGAGCTGGTCCGAAGAATCGGATCGCGACGGCCGCCTGCACGACACCATCAAAGCCATCGTCGAACGCCTGCTGCAAGAATTCGACGATGACATGACGATCTTCGATCGCCTGTCCGCCGAACTGCAACAGTTCCAGGAAACCAATCGCCGTCGCGCGGAACTGGCCGAGCAGCGCGTGGCCGAATCCACGCGCGGTCGTGAAAAACTGGAACAGGCGCGTCGTCGCGCTGCGCGTGAAATCCTCAATCGCATCGGTGATCACGTACTGCCGCCGCTGATCCACGGCGTGCTCTCGCGCGCGTGGGCCAACTATCTGGTGCTCACCATCCTGCGCAAGGGCGAGGAATCGAACGAATTCCGTGAGGCATTGCGCTTCGTCGATGCCTTCATCGCCAGCACTAAGCCCGTACGCACGCCGGAAGCCAAGCGCGATCTGCGCCAGTTGCTACCCGGTATCGAACGCGCGCTGCGCAAGGGCCTGGCAAACGTGGCTTTCCAGGAAGCCGACATCGAGAAGCTGCTCGCCCAGTTGCATAGCTACTACCGTCAGCAGCTGGGTGAAACGGCACACGCCACTGCACAGCCGGCCGCAGCAGAGGCCGCGCCCGCGCCGCTGCCGATTCCGGAGAGCATCCAGCCGATTGCCGAAAGCGTCGAGGAGCTTGAAGACGAATCGGCCAACGCCGAGCCGGCAGCAGACACCATTGCGCCCGAAGTGCGCGAGCAACTTGAGCGAGTGAAAGCGCTCAAGCCCGGCATCTGGCTGGAATTTAGCGGACAGGAAGAACATTTCGAGCGCGCCAAGCTGTCGTGGATCAGCCCGATGAGCGGTCGCTACTTGTTCGTGAATCGTCGCGGCCTGAAGGTGGGCGATTATTCGCCTTACGAGCTGGCTTCGGTAATGGCCGAAGGCCGCGCGCGGGTGCTCGCTTCGAACGCGTTGTTCGATCGCGCCATGGATGCGATCGTGGATCGCTTGAGCCAGGACGAAGTTCGCGCAGGTTAGTCACCCTGATCGACATAGGTTGGGGTAACGCCCAACCTGCCCACTTGCGAGTAGCATGCTCGGAATTCTCCACCACTCGCAGCGCTTCCAGCATGTCTCCAAGCTTCCGCTTTGCTCCGCCCGACCAGCGTCTGATCGACGCCGATGTGGAACGCGCCTTCGCCGAAGACATCGGCCATGGCGACGCCACCGCCAGCCTGCTACCGGCCGACGCCATCGCGACCGCGCAACTCACCTGTCGCGAAGACGCCGTCATCGCCGGGATCCCCTGGTTCAATACGTGCGTACACAAGCTTGATTCGCACGCGCGCATGGATTGGCGCGTGACCGACGGCGACCGTGTCGCGCCCGGCAGCGTTATCTGCGAAATACGCGGTAACGCCCGGCCGCTCGTGACGGCCGAACGTTCCGCCCTGAACTTCCTGCAGATGCTATCGGGTACCGCCACCACGACAGCCGCATATGTTGCTGCCGTGGCCGGCACCCACACGCGCGTGCTCGATACTCGCAAGACCGTGCCAGGTATGCGCCTTGCGCAGAAATACGCGGTACGTTGCGGTGGCGGCCACAATCATCGCATCGGTCTTTACGATGCCATTCTGATCAAGGAAAACCACATCATCGCCGCCGGCAGCATCGCCGCGGCGGTGCAAGCGGCACGCCAGCTTCATCCCACGCTGCTGCTGGAAGTAGAAGTGGAAAACCTCGACGAGCTCCAGCAGGCGTTGGATGCCGGCGTCGATCGCGTCATGCTCGACAACTTCACGCTGCCGCAGATGCGTGAGGCCGTCGCGCAAACCGACGGCCGCGTGCCGCTGGAGATTTCCGGCAACGTCGATCTGCAGACCATCGGCGATTACGCGCGTACTGGCGTGGATTACATTTCAGTCGGCGCATTGACCAAGCATGTCCGGGCTGTCGATCTTTCGCTGCGTTTGAAGATCGGCTGACTTGCAGCCTGCCCGGGTCGCCCACACACTGCACGTATGGGCGATCTCACTACCCTATTGCTGCTACTCGTACTGCTGGCCATCGCCAGCACATGGCTGGTATTGAGCCGTGCCCGCGACCGCGCCATCCAGGAAGCACGCTGGCGATGTCAGCAACATGGCTTGCAGTTGTTGGACGAGACTGTTGGCCTGAGTGGACTACGCGTGCGCCGCTTCCATGGACGTCGAGTGCTCGAGCGCCGTTACAGCTTCGAGGTGAGTATCGACGGCGACGACCGCGAAGCCGGCCATCTATGGATGGTCGGCAACCTGCTCACGGCGTTGATCCTGCCCACCATCGAGCTGTATCTCCCGGAGCAGTCGAAGCAAGAAACGGCAATCGTCGAAAGCAGCAACATCGTGCCGTTCCGGCCGCAGCGCCGCGACCGGGATATCCGGCACTAACCTTCTTCCTGGATGGGTGCGGCGCCCGTGGCGCGCCGGCCTTTCCACCAGTAGCCGATGGCCAGCAACACGAACCACACCGGGCTCGCCAGCAAGGCCTGACGCGTATCCGCCTGCAGCGTCAACAGCCACAGCACGAACGCGAAGAACACCAGGCACGCCCAACACATCACCACGCCACCGGGCATCTTGTACTGCGAGGCTGCATGCAAATGCGGCCGCTTGCGCCGGTAAGCCATGTATGCGATGAGAATCAGCGACCACACGAACATGAAGAGTACGGCCGACAGGGTGGTGACCAAGGTGAACGCCGTCACCAGATTCGGCACCACGTAGACAAGCATCGCACCGGCCAGCAGACATACACACGAAAACAACAGGCCATGCGAAGGCACTGCCGAGCGGGATAGACGCCCAAACACGCGCGGCGCGTGGCTCTCTTCCGCCAAACCGAAGAGCATGCGGCTGGTGGAAAAAATGCCGCTATTGGCTGAGGACGTTGCCGACGTCAGCACCACAAAATTGATCAAGCTGGCGGCGGCGGGAATGCCGGCCAACAGGAAGAGCTCTACGAACGGGCTCTTGCCCGGCTGTACCAGACGCCATGGCGTAACCGTCATGATCACCACTAGCGCCAATACGTAAAACAGAATGATGCGTACCGGAATGGAGTTGATCGCTTTAGGCAGGTTGCGTGTGGGATCGGCTGTTTCCGCCGCTGTCGTACCCACCAGCTCGATACCAACGAAGGCGAACACGGCAATCTGGAAACCCGCGAAGAAGCCGCCTACACCCTTCGGGAACAAGCCGCCGTCATTCCATAGATTCGCCAGCAAAGCATGATGGCCAGAGGGCGAGGTGAACCCGAACACGATCATGCCGAAGCCTGTGACGATCAACGCGATGATTGCCACGATCTTGATCAATGCAAACCAGAATTCCAGCTCGCCGAACACGCGCACCGCGGTGAGGTTCAACGCCAGCAGCAATAACACGCAGAGTACGGCGGGAACCCACGGCACCAAACCGGGGAACCAGAACTGCGCGTAAGACGCGATCGCGATCACGTCCGCGATGGCCGTGACGATCCAGCAAAACCAATATGTCCAGCCGCAGAAAAAACCGGCCCACGGCCCGAGCAAATCGGTGGAGAAGTCGATGAACGACTTGTACTCCAGGTTCGACAGCAGCAATTCCCCCATCGCCCGCATCACGAAGAACAGCATGATGCCGATGATCAGATACACCAGCAGAATTGAAGGCCCGGCCAGGCTGATCGTCTTACCCGAGCCCATGAACAGGCCGGTCCCGATGGCGCCACCGATGGCGATCAGCTGCAGATGACGGTTGGACAGACTGCGGCGCAGGTGATCCGGGTGTTCGTTGGCTGCGGACATGCGGAACGGCTTGTAGGGGAAAGCCGATACCTTAGAGGAAATGCTGGGATGGGGCTATCTGGTTTGTTGCTCGCCGGAGACGCTCCCTCCCCTATCAGGGGAGGGAGTAGATCACGGCTACTGAAAGATCTACTTCACCACCCGCAAATGCGAGCCGCCGCCCCGCTTCGGCTTATCACCGTCACTCGACGGTGGCTCCGGCTCGGGGGGCGCCGGTGGCGTATCGGTCGGCGGTTCGCCGCCCTCTTCCTCATCGGCAGGAAACATCATCCCCTGCCCGTTTTCCTGCGCGTACAAAGCCAGCACGGCCGGCACGGGAATCTGGATGCTGTGGCTGACACCGGAGAACCGCGCCTGGAAACTGATCCACTCGTTGCCCAAATCAAGATTGGCCACCGCGCGCATGGCCAGATTGAGCACCACCTGTCCGTTCTTGATCACATGCGGCGGCACGCGTACACCTTGGCGCGTGGCATCCACCAGCATGTAGGGGGTGAGATTGTTGTCACTGATCCAGTCATAAATCGCCCGCAGCAGGTACGGGCGATTGGAACTCATATTCGGGTGTTGCTGGTTGGTCACCAAGAGGACGCTCTAGCCGATTTGCGTGGACGTCACCGGTTCTGTCTGTTTGCAGACCACAGGCTCATCGGCGAAGGCAGACTGGCCGTCTGTCGAGACGATGGACCGAAGGTATGTGGACAGACAGAGCCGGCCCCCACGTATTGAATGAGAAAGAGGGGGTGATGTCCAGAAGGCTCGCAGCCTGCGCCGCGCGACTTGAACAGACGGCCAGTCTGCCCTGTGTCACGCCACACACCCTGCGAGCCTTCTGGACATCATGCCGTCTACGCAAATCGGCTAGAGCGTCCTCAAAGCCTTTTCCTCGGGTGTCAGACTGCGAGCATACCCCTGACTGTGGAACAGGCGCTCGCCGTAATCCATGATCGGCTTGCCTTCGCGCCCCAGATCCACGCCAAGCGAGGGCAGGCGCCAAACGATCGGGGTCACCAGGCAATCGGCCAGGCTCATTTCCGGGTTGAGGAAAAACTTGGACACCTTGAACAGTGGCAGCGCTCCCAGCAGATGTTCGCGCAGCTTTTTGCGTGCAGCATCGGCCGGACGGCCGCCAGCCTTGATGTGCTCGATCTCCGGCAGCCAATCGCGTTCAATACGCACCGCTGCCAGCCGCAGCCGGGCACGCGAGAGCGGATCGATCGGCATCAGCGGCGGATGCGGGTAGCGCTCGTCCAGGTATTCGCACACCACCGAGGTGTCGTACAACGTGAGCTCGCGATCCACCAGCGTCGGCAGGGTGTGATACGGGCTGATATCTAGCAAATCCTGCGGCGGCTTCGCCGGATCGACCAAGATCAAATCGTAGGTAACTCCCTTTGCGGCCAGCACCAGCCGTACGCGATGACACTGGATGTCATCGGCAGCGGAGTACAGGGCGAGTACCGTCCGGGAACGAGCGTTCTGGACCATGCACGAGTCTCCCCTTCGCATTGGCCGCAAGGATGGCGTTTGCCCTCTGCGGCCACAAGTCCCTTCTGCTTTATAAGGACGTCAGTGGACGTCCTTCCAATATTCTTTCTTGAGCAAGTATGCCAGGAAGGTGAAACCCAGCAGGAACAGCACCACCCAGATGCCGTAATGCCGCCGCTGCAGCGCGGCCGGCTCGGAAACATATTCCAGGAAGTTGGTGACGTCGCGCGCAGCCTGCTGGTACTGCTCCGGCGTGAGCTTGCCCGGATGCTGCAGGGTGAGCTTTTCGATCTGCGGATCGTCGCCCGGCGTGGCCTGCTTGAACACCGGTACCTGTTCGCCCTGCAACTCCCATAACGGGAACGGCATGGCTGCATTGGGCAATACGGTGTTATTCCAGCCGATCGGGCTCTTGGGATCCAGATAGAACGAATTGAGGTAGCCAAATACCCAATCCGCACCCTTGGCCGATACTTCCAGCGAGAGATCCGGCGGCGCCTTGCCGAAGAATTTCTGTGCATCATCGGCCGGCATGTGCGAGATCACCGGATCGCCGAACTTGCCGCCGGTGAAGTTGAGGTTCTTCATCACGTCGTCTTGGGTCAGGCCAAGGTCGTCCGAGATGCGCTCATAGCGGATGTACTTGAGCGAGTGACAGCCCACGCAGTAGTTGAAGAAGATGTGCGCCCCGCGCTGCAGTGACGCCGTATCGCGGATATTGGTGCCGGCGGCCGGCAGTTCCGGACCTTCCGCCATCACCGCCGTGGTGCCCAGCAGCAGGCCAAGCGCCAGCGCAAAAATGGAAATGTAGCGCTTATTCATGCGTCGTCACCCGTTCCGGAACCGGCTTGGTCTTTTCCCAGCCAAGATGCGTGTACAGCCACAGGAATACGAAGAACCCGAAGTAGATCAGTACCATCACGCGCCCGAACAAATTCTCGATACCGGTCACGTCGGCGCTCGCGCCAAACATCATCGGAATCAGTTCGGCGGTGGAATCGGTACCGATCAACACCAGCCCGAAGAACGCCAGTACGAACAACGCCAGCGCCATCTTGTAACCCGTGCCGCGATAGCGGATGGATTTCACCTTGCCGGCATCGATCCACGGCATCAGGAACAGCAGCACGATCGCACCGAACATGCCCAGCACACCCCATACCGCGGTACCAAATGCGGAGGGAATCATGCGCACGATTGCGTAGAACGCAGTGAAGTACCACACCGGCTTGATCTGCGCGGGTGTCACCAGGTTGTTTGCCGGAATCGAATTGTCGTGCTCGAGGAACCAGCCACCGAGCGTCGGCTGGAAGAAGACAATGAACGCGGCGATGGCTAGGAACAATCCCACCCCGACCAGGTCCTTCACCGTGTAATACGGATGGAACGGAATGCCATCGGCCGGCTTGGCGGGATCCCAGCGATTACCTTTCGGACCATGCTTCACATCCACGCCGTCCGGATTGTTCGAGCCCACTTCGTGCAGCGCCGCTAAGTGCAGCACAACCAGCAGCAACAACACCAATGGCAGTGCGATCACGTGCAAGGCGAAGAAGCGGTTGAGCGTGGCATCGGCGGGCAAGTAATCACCCATGATCCATTCGACCAGATCCTTGCCGATCACCGGAATAGTGCCGAACAGCGACACGATCACCTTCGCACCCCAGAACGACATGTTGCCCCACGGCAACACATAGCCCATGAAGGCTTCAGCCATCAACACCAGAAAGATCAGCATGCCCAACAGCCACACCAGCTCGCGCGGCTTCTGGTACGAGCCGTACATCAGGCCGCGGAACATGTGCAGATAAACCACCACGAAGAACAGCGAAGCGCCGGTGGAGTGCATGTAACGGATCAGCCAGCCCCATTCCACATCGCGCATGATGTACTGCACCGAGTCGAACGCACCGTTCGCACTCGGATCGTAATTCATGGTGAGGAAGATGCCGGTGACGATCTGGTTGACCAGCACCAGCATGGCAAGCGAACCGAAGTAGTACCAGAGGTTGAAATTCTTCGGTGCGTAATATTCGGTCATGTGCTTGCGGTACACGGGCATCAAACCCGGCGCACGCTCAACGACCCATTCGCCCAAAGAAGAGAACGCATTCGAGAAGACGTTCGCCATTACGAATTCCCCTCTGTATCCACGCCGATTTGCACGGTGGTGTCATCGACAAAGTGATAAGGCGGAATCGCCATGTTCTTCGGCGCAGGCACGCCTTGATAGACGCGGCCGGCCATGTCGTAGCGCGAGTGATGACAGGGGCAGTAGTAGCCGCCTTGCCAGTTCGGATCGAACGGCTCGGGCTTCATCTCGCCCACGAAGTCGGGCACGCAGCCCAAGTGCGTGCAGATACCGATCATCACCAGCCACTCCGGCTTGATGGAGCGGGTTTCGTTCTGCGCGTACTTGGGTTGCTGGTCGGCGGAAACGCCGTCGGACTTCGGATCGGCCAGACGCGGATCTTGCTTGGGCAGCGTCGCCAACTGCGCTGGCGTGCGGTTCACAATGAATACCGGAAGGCTGCGCCAGGCCACAATCAATTGCTGGCCGGGCTCGATCTTTTTAAGTGACTGCGTAACCGGTGCGCCGGCGGCCTTGGCTCTTGCACTGGGTTCCCACGACTTGATGAAAGGCACAGCTGCCGCCACTACACCTACTCCTCCCACCACAGCAGTTGTCGTGGTGAGAAAGCGGCGGCGGCCTTGATCGACGACTTCGTTCGCCATCAGGCTCTCCGGTACTTGCATGCCATTGACACTACAGAAACCAGATCCTGCTATTGCGGACGAGAAGAATGCGCTTTTCGCCGACCGCCCCAGGATCGTGCCCCTGCAAAAAATCGCGTTACCTACAAAAATCGCGTTAGTCTAACCTAAGGTCTAAACCCTACAATAAATCGGTTTGTGCGGTCACGCCGCTCTGCCACACTCTCGCACTTGCCTTCCTCAGACTGCATTACACATGAAGCATGCCGCCGGCATCGTCGCCTTTGTTGCCCGATTCGTCGTACTCGGGCTGGCGATCGCGTTCGTGATCAGCCTGATTTGGCCCGGCGTCGGCGATCGTCTGCGTGCACGCTTCGGTCTGCAACATGAAGCCACTCCCGCAGCAAGCGCATCGACGACATCATCCAACGCCGCCCCTGCTTCCTACGCCGATGCGGTTGCCAAAGCCGCGCCGTCGGTGGTCAACATCTACGCCAACAAGGTCGTGACCGAACAGGCCGTACGCATGTTCACCGATCCGCTGATGCAGCAACTGTTCGGCGGCACGCCCATCGGCACGGTGAAGCGGCGCGAACAGAACCTCGGCTCCGGCGTAATCGTCAGCGTAGACGGCTACGTACTCACCAACAACCACGTGATCGCCAACGCCGACGACATCCAAGTGTTGCTCTACGACGGACGTGTCGCCAAGGCGAAGCTGGTCGGTGCCGACGAGGAAACGGACTTGGCCGTGCTGAAGATCATCGACGCCGTCAACCTGCCGGTGATCCAGATGGCCGATCCGAAAAAGCTGCGCGTGGGTGACGTGGTGCTCGCCATCGGCAACCCGCTCAATCTCAATCAGACCGTGACCATGGGCATCATCAGTGCGATCGGCCGTCAGTTGAACAACAGCAGTCCGGAAGATTTCATCCAGACCGACGCCGCGATCAACCTCGGCAATTCCGGTGGCGCGCTGATCAATAGCAACGGAGACCTGGTCGGTATCAACACCCTCCTCATCGGCAAGGCAGCCAATGCGGAGGGTATCGGTTTTGCCATTCCGGTCGATACGGCGACTAACGTACTGCGACAATTAATCGCAACCGGGCACGTGATCCGCGGCTGGCTCGGCGCCAATTACGGATTCGTGCCGGTGGCCGCCGACAGCGGCCTGCCCGCCGCCGCCGCGCGCGGCGCACAGGTCACCGACGTCACCCCCGGCACACCGGCCGCCCTGGCGGGACTGCAACCGCGCGACATCTTGCTTCGCCTAGGCGACAACGACATCCGCGATCCGGCCGACCTCAGCCGTAGAGAAGCCGCGCTGAAGCCGGGCAGCAAAGTGGAAGTCTCCGGCCTGCGCAACGGTGTGCCATTTCACGTGCCGGTAAGCGTGATTCAACGGCCACCCCAAATGCCTACGGCAAGTTCGGCCGCGAATAGCGGAAGCAATATCGAAGGTTGAACCCAACCTGCGAGAGCAGCCGTCTAAAGGCTTGCTAGCGGCGGATGCAGCGCCTTCGTATACCGCTGCACCAACTCGCCCACGCGTTGCACATACACCTGCGTTTCTGCAAAGGGCGGCACACCGTTGTAATGCTGCACGGCGCCCGGCCCAGCGTTGTACGCGGCAGCGGCCAGTCGCACGTCGCCGTTGAAGTTCTTCATCAACAAGCCGAGATAACGCGCACCACCGCGAATATTCTGCGCGGGATTAAACGCGTCCAGCACGCCCATGTCGTTCGCGGTGCCTGGCATCAACTGCATCAGCCCTTGTGCGCCCTTGAGCGACATCGCGCGCGGATTGAACGCGCTTTCGGCATGGATGATCGCGCGGATCACCGCCTCATCCACACCCGACTCCACGCTCGCGTCACGAATCACGTCCTTATACGCATCCAGGTTGAGCGCGACCGTGCCCCAGTTGATCGCCGAATGCAGATTGCACGCCATGCAGGTAGCGATGTAACTGAAAAGGCGCGTGACGTTGTTGGCCGGGCCGCCAGCAGGCGTGATGTTGGTGTACTCCACGCTGCCGTCATGATGCACCACGCGATACACCGCACCACGCAGCACGCGGTTGTCCGCCGCATCCGACCCGCCGATGGCGGGCAGCCCTGAGAGCTGACTATCGCGCGATTCGCTATACGTCCATTGCCCCGGTTTGCCGGGAACATGTGGTGCCACTCTGGCGGTGGTTTCCACGCCAGCTTGCACCTGATCCAGCGAGATCACGATCGGTGAAATGGGCTTGGCCGAGGTTTCCACCCAACCGGTGGCCCAGGCCAGGGAGCTGACTTCCTTCGATATCACCCGACGTGGCCCGGCGTGGGGCGCGGGCGTGGCGAACGTCGCAACCTGCTGGCATTCCCGATATCCGACCTTGCTGCTGGTGAATACCACCTCACCCTGCGACCCGGAACAGCGGTAAAGAACGCCAGCTTGTACTGGCCGCACCCATAGCAACAGGACACACCCCAGCACGACCAGCAGGATGGACGTCAAAAACGCAGGGAGGCGGCTTGCCCTGGGGCCGTGGCCTCCCCTTTGGCGGACGGCGGCAAACATGGCCGGCAGTTTGCGCTCATGCCCAGCTCACGCCAAGCATGACTTGGCTATTTCGTGTGCCAGAACATGGATATACATGCTCGCGGTTCTCTCAACCGGCCCGAATCTGGGCCCTCCCCTACGTGCAGTAGGGGGTTGGGGTGGGGTGAAGCAACCTCGCGATGAGTGGCGCACGCGCAGCAAGCCCAAACAACCCACACCAACCCTTCCCTGCTGCACGCAGGGAAAGGAGCCGCCACCCACGCCCGTACCGACTTGCAAGTACTTGATCCTTCGGTGACACGCCGCGCAGCGCACGAGTACAATATGCGGTTTGACGCACTCCGCGCCGCCCTCCGATGCCACGGTACCTCACGCCATGAGCGGCAAGCTTTTCATCAAGACCCACGGCTGCCAGATGAACGAGTACGACTCGGCAAAAATGGCCGACGTGCTGAAGGCATCGCATGGCCTGGAACTGACCCAGGACGAATCGGAAGCGGACGTGATCCTGGTCAATACCTGCTCGATCCGCGAGAAGGCGCAGGAAAAAGTCTTTAGCCAGCTCGGCCGTTGGCGCGAATACAAGCAAGGCGGCAAGCCCGTGCTGATCGGCGTGGGCGGCTGCGTGGCCTCGCAGGAAGGTGAAGCGATCTTGAAACGCGCGCCGTTCGTGGACTTGGTGTTCGGCCCGCAAACCCTGCACCGCCTGCCTGAGCTGATCGAAGCCAAGCGCGCCACCGGCAAGCCGCAGGTGGACATCAGCTTCCCCGAAATCGAGAAGTTCGACCGCCTGCCCGAGCCGCGCGCCGAAGGCCCCACCGCCTTCGTGTCGATCATGGAAGGCTGCTCCAAATACTGCAGTTACTGTGTGGTGCCCTATACCCGCGGCGAAGAAATCAGCCGCCCGTTCGACGACGTGATCGTGGAAGTGGCGCAGCTCGCCGAACAGGGCGTGCGCGAAGTAATCCTGCTGGGGCAAAACGTCAACGCCTATCGCGGCCCCACGCACGATGGCGGCACGGCGGACTTGGCTGTACTGATCCACGCCATCGCACAGATCGAAACCATCGGCCGCATCCGCTTCACCACCTCGCATCCGCTGGAATTCTCCGATTCGCTGATCGAGGCCTATGCAAATGTGCCGAAGCTGGCGAACTTCCTGCATCTGCCGGTGCAAGCCGGTTCGGATCGCATTCTTGCAGCGATGAAGCGTGGCTACACCGCGCTGGAATTCAAACAGAAGATTCGCAAACTGCGCGCAGTGCGTCCGGACATCTGCATCTCCTCGGATTTCATCGTCGGCTTCCCCGGCGAAACGGATGCGGATTTCGAGAAAACCATGAAGCTGATCGACGACGTTGGCTTCGACCAGAGCTTCTCTTTCATCTTCTCCGCACGTCCTGGCACGCCTGCTGCGAACCTCGCCGATGACACAGCAGCGTCCGTGAAGAGCGAGCGCCTGGCGCGCCTGCAAGCCGTACTCAACGAGAACGCCCGCAAGATCAACGAAGCGATGGTCGGCTCCGTGCAGCGCGTGCTGGTGGAAAAACCCAGCAGGAAGAACGCGAACGAACTCACCGGCCGCACCGAGAACATGCGCTACGTGAACTTCCCCGGCCCGGCCCGGCTGATCGGTCAATTCGTGGATGTAATCATCACAGAAGCCATGACCAATTCGCTGCGTGGACGTGTTGCCGGCGTGGACAGCGAAGCCGCCTGACTCGCCAACATGGGCGCTGACGCCGCACGCATCCGCTTGATGCCTTTTGAAGCGCAGCATGCCGTTGCGGTGGGTGAGCTGATCGTGTCGATCCAGCGCGAAGAATTCGGCTTCGATATCGATCTGGAACGCCAGCCGGACCTGTCTGCAATTCCTGCGTACTATCAGCAGGGCGCGGGCAATTTCTGGGTAGCGCTGGAGCAGGAAAAAGTCGTCGGCACGATCGCGCTGAAGGACATCGGCTACCACGGCGTGGCGCTGCGCAAAATGTTCGTTGCTGCCGAGTACCGCGGCACGGCGTGGGGCGTTGCGGCAAAGCTGCTGCATGGCGCACTGGATTGGGCCAAGCAGCACACCGTGCAAAGCGTGTTCCTTGGCACCACGGATAAATTTCGCGCTGCGCATCGCTTCTACGAAAAGCATGGGTTCGCACTGATCGATAAAACACTGCTGCCGGCAAGCTTTCCGTTCATGCCGGTTGATACACGCTTCTATCGCCTCGATCTATCCACACACACTTCATCGCCGCCGTAAGCGTCTCCTACTTGCAGACACCCGACCCGGCATTCGCCGGCGCGATGACACACGAAAACATTCGAGACCTATGAACAACGGTTTGAACCAACGCGATTTCGCCCTCGATCCGGAAGACAACGCCCGGCTCGCCAACCTCTGTGGCCCGTTCGACGAACACCTGCGCCAGGTGGAACTACGACTGGGCGTGGAGATCGATCACCGCGGCAATCTATTCCAGGTGATCGGCGAAGAAGCCGCTGCGCACGCCGGCGAAAAAGTGCTGCGCGCGCTCTATGCCGCCACCGAAAGCGAATCGCTCACCGGCGCGAAGATCAACCTGCATCTGGCTGAATCCGGCATCGATTCGATAGTGGAAGAAGTCGCCGAAAACGCGCAGGAAGTCACCATCAAAGTGAAGCGCGGCGTGATCAAAGGCCGCGGCCCCAACCAGGCGCGCTACCTGCACGCCATCACCACGCACGACATCAACTTCGGCGTCGGCCCTGCCGGCACCGGCAAAACCTATCTCGCTGTAGCCAGTGCGGTGGAAGCACTGGAAGCCAACCGCGTGCAGCGCATTCTGTTAGTGCGTCCCGCGGTGGAAGCTGGCGAGAAGCTCGGCTTTCTGCCTGGCGATCTGTCGCAGAAAGTCGATCCGTATCTGCGCCCACTGTACGATGCGCTGTACGAAATGCTCGGCTTCGAAAAGGTCGCCAAGCTGATCGAACGCAACGTGATCGAGATCGCGCCGCTTGCGTATATGCGCGGCCGCACGCTCAACGATTCCTACGTGATTCTGGACGAAGCGCAGAACACCACGGTCGAGCAGATGAAGATGTTCCTCACCCGTATCGGCTTCGGCTCCGTGGCGGTGATCACTGGCGACGTCAGCCAGATCGACTTACCTCGCCACGTGCGCTCCGGTTTGCGTCATGCGGTCGAAGTGCTGCGCGGCGTGGACGGCATCAGCTTTACCTTCTTCACTTCGCGCGACGTGGTGCGTCATCCGCTGGTGGCGAAAATCGTGCGTGCGTACGAGGCGTTTGAAGAAGCCACGAACGAAGAACAAGGCAAGGGAAACAAGCCGGGGCACGGGAGCTGATCCGTATGTCTGCCCTGGTTCACTTGAGTTACGGCCTTTCACGCGCGGGCGTGCCATCCCCCATCAGCTTCCGCCGCTGGGTGGAAGCTGCCCTGGCCGGCGCACGCCATCGCCGGCCAGCGGAGCTATCGATCCGCATCGTCGGTACACGGGAAGGTCGCACGCTCAACCGCAGCTATCGGGACAAGGACTACGCCACCAACGTGCTCTCCTTTCCCACTGACCTACCTGCTGGCGTGCGCCTGCCGCTATTGGGTGACATCGCCATCTGCGCCCCCGTAGTGCGCCGGGAAGCCGCCGAACAGGGCAAGCCGGTTGCTGATCACTGGGCACATCTCACCGTACACGGCGTGCTGCACCTGCTGGGTTACGACCACATCGTCGAAGCCGAGGCCGTACGAATGGAGTCGCTGGAAACGCGCATCCTCAAGGGCTTAGGCATTTCCAACCCCTACTGAGAGCCAACTCCCTCCCCTGCTTGCAGGGAAGGACCGGGGTGGGGTGAGCTCTTGCAGCGTACGTACCCATCCCAATATCCAGCAGTAAGTCCCTTTGTCTCTGAACAGCAAAGGATTTTCCGCTAGACTCATTTTCCCGCCCCGTTTGGGCTGTCTTATCAAGAGTAATGAACGAGGACCCTGGCAGTACCAGCGGCCCGGCCCACCGAAAATGGTGGGATCGACTGGGCCATCTGTTTTCCGGCGAACCGCGCAACCGCGAGGAACTGATCGACGAGTTGCGGACCGCCCAGGCCAACGGCCTGCTGAGCGCCGACACCCTTCCTATGCTGGAAGGTGCGCTGCGAGTCACCGAGCTCAACGTCGACGACGTGATGGTGCCCCGCGTACAGATCGTGATGATCGACGTGGATTCGCCGCTTCCCGACATCCTTGCCGCCGTGGTGGAATCCGGCCACTCGCGCTTCCCCGTGCACGGTGAAGACAAGGACGACATCCTCGGCATCCTGCTCGCCAAGGATCTGCTCAAGACCTTCGGCAACGGCCACGACTTCGACCTGCGCGCCATCCTGCGTCCGGCTGTGCTGATTCCTGAATCCATGCGCCTGAACGTGCTGTTGGCCGAATTCCGCCGTAGCCGCAACCACATGGCATTGGTGGTCGACGAATACGGCGGCGTAGCCGGCCTGGTCACCATCGAGGACGTGCTGGAAGAAATCGTCGGCGAAATCGACGACGAACACGACGACGAGGAAGAACCCAACCTCGTGCGCGCCCAGGCTGAAGGCGAGTGGATCGTCGATGCTTTAACGCCCATCGCCGACTTCAACGAAGAAGTAGGCGCCACCTTCTCCGACGAAGAATTCGACACCGTCGGTGGCATGGCCACCGCCGAATTCGGCCACCTGCCTGAAGTGGGCGAAGACATCGCCATCGGCAATTTCAAGTTCCACGTGACCCAGGCGGATGACCGGCGCGTGCAGCAGTTCCGCGTAGTCCGCCGCTAGCCGGCTTCTGCCCCCTCTCCCCTCCGGGGAGAGGGTTGGGGTGAGGGGCCACCCTAGCGATCAATCCACCCATCACCTCGGAATACCCACACCTTCTCAAGGCCGTCATTCCCGCGAACGCGGGAATCCATCTTGCTCTGATGCATCCATCAAAAATGGATTCCCTCGTTCGCGGGAATGACGGCTTCGATGTGTATTTTCATCATGGGGCGATGCTGGGTGACCAGCTGGATTCACACCCCAACCCCTGCCACACACATCCGCTACCCTAACGCGTCCCCGATAACAGACCGCTCCATTCCATGACCAAGGCCGGCCGCCTCTTAATCATCGCCCTCACCCTCCTGTGCTGCGCGATCCTCCCCGCCCACGCCGGCGTCGCCGAAGCCCCTGGCGAAAACCTGGAAATATCCCTCATCACCTACGGCCCTGGCGACATCTACTGGGAACGCTTCGGCCATGACGCCATCGAACTGCGCGACACCACCAGCGGCGAAGAAGTCGACTTCAACTATGGCGTCTTCAACTTCGACGAGAAAAACTTCTTCTTCAACTTCGCTCGCGGCCAGATGCACTACCTGATCGACGCCGAACCCACCACGGACGAAGAAAACTTCTACGTCCAAGCCGGCCGCTCCGTTACCAGACAGAAGCTCAACCTCACAGCACAACAAGCTGCCGCGCTGCGCGATTTCCTGCTGTGGAACCTGCGCCCCGAAAACGCCGTCTACAACTACGACTACTACATCGACAACTGCACCACCCGCGTACGCGACGCACTCGACCGCGCACTCGGCGGCGCCATCAAAGCACGCCTCACTAAACTTCCCGGCGGCATGACCTACCGTCAGCAAACCGTGCGCCTGATGAACGCACAACCCTGGCTGATGCTGATCCTCGATCTTGGCCTGGGCCCGTACGCCGACCAACCGCTCAGCGCATGGCAAGAAAGCTTCCTGCCGGAAGAACTGCAAAAGAACCTGCGCAACGTTGCGATTCCCGACGGTCACGGCGGCACACAACCACTCATACAAAACGAAGCGCTGCTCTCACCCAACCGCCTCAACGCCCCACCTGTTTCGCCGCCTGATCTACGCATCCCACTCGGCATCGCCGGCTTGATCTTCGCCGCATTGCTTGTTGCAGCCTGGCGTTATGCACGCGTCGCCTATGCACTACTAGGCAGCACATTCCTGCTAGCTGCCGGTCTCATCGGCCTGATCATGCTGATTCTATGGACGCTCACTGCGCACCATTCCGCATGGAGCAACGCCAACCTGTTGCTGTTCAACCCACTCGCCTTCGCCCTGCTACCCGCAACATGGCGCGCACGCAGCAACATCATTCCTTCACGCCTCGCCAACTACGCATTGCTCCTGCAGCTGATCGCCTTGCTGCTGGCCATGCTCGTGCATTTGTCGCCTGGGGTCGTGCAACAAAATCAGCCGTGGATTCTTTTCGCTTTACCATGCTGGCTAGCTCTCACGTGGTCGCTGCGCCAAACCACACACACCCAATAACCCTCAAGGCCTTCATTCCCGCGAAAGCGAAGGCGTTTTCGCGGGAATGAAGGCCAGAATGCTACAAGACGTTATCCGTATACACGTCGCATAGGATCATCGCCTCATGGCTGACACTCCAACCACAGCGAAAAATCCCACCGAACCCGCCATGATTGTCAACTGCGTCGCCTACCGCACCAACGGTGCGCGCCTGCGCGACATCAGCATCGACGACATCAGCGAAATCTTGAAGGAACCCGACACCTTCGTCTGGGTCGGTCTGCACGAACCCGACAGCGAGCTGCTACTGAAACTGCAGGAAGAATTCTGCCTGCACGATTTGGCCGTCGAAGATGCTCAGTACGCTCACCAACGCACAAAGGTCGAAACCTACGGCGACTCACTATTCATCGTCGTACAAACCGCGCAGCTGATCAGCGGCCACATCGCCTTCGGCGAAACCCACATCTTCCTGGGCAAACGCTACCTCATTACCATTCGCCACGGCGCCTCGCTCTCGTACAAACCCGCGCGCCAAACCTGTGAAAAAACACCAGATCTGCTAGCACTAGGCCCCAGCTACGGCCTCTACGGCGTCCTCGATTTCATCGTCGACAACCTGCTCCCCATCGTGCGCGAATTCCGCGAAGAACTGCAGACGCTGGAAACCGACATCTTCTCCAACACCCTCAACCGCGATACGGTCCGCCGCCTCTACGACATGCAGCGCGACCTGATGACCCTGCGCCTGGCCGCCGCCCCCATGCAAGACGTCATCAACCAACTCGTCCGCCTCCACCCCGAACTCATCCCCGACGAACTGCGCGTCTACTTCCGCGACGTCTACGACCACGTCTTCCGCGTCAACGAATCCATCAGCGCCATGCGCGAAATGCTCACCGCCGCCATCAACGTCAACCTCGCCCTGGTCACCTTCGGCCAGAATGAGGTCATGAAAAAACTGGCCGGCTGGGCTGCGATGCTTGCCGCGCCGACGTTGATCACCAGTTGGTATGGCATGAATTTCACGCACATGCCAGAACTCAGTCAGCCGTGGGCGTATCCCATGATCATGGGCTTGGTGGCCTGCGTGGTAGGTACGATCTATCTGTGGTTGAAACGGGCGAAGTGGCTTTAAAGCGCTTGGACCAAGCAGGCAAGAACCGAAAACCAAGATACATCAGTACCTTCACCCACCGGCTCAATACCTAGGGGCCGACGCACCCCTGGGCACCCTCTTCCCTCATCGGGTTGCAGTTCTCGCCCCTGGGAGGCACGACCATGTTCGTAATCGGGTGATTAAGTAATATGGCTACTCTAGGTAGGCGGCCTTATGTATGCATCCCCTTATGCGGCACCAGGTAGACAGCCACCTTGACAATGAAGCACACAGCATGGATTTCAAATGAGTAACAACAGCAACAAATTGCATGAAGTATTTGCCGATACGCTGAACATCGACCGCAGCCGCGTTACCGATTCGCTTACTTACAACACCATTCCCGAATGGGATTCCGTGGCGCATATGGCACTTATTGCTGCACTGGAGAATAGCTTCGACATCATGTTGGATACGGATGACATCGTGGACATGAGCTCAGTGGCCAAGGCTAAGGAAATTCTTTCGAAATACCATGTGCAACTTTGAAGTAGACAACAAACATGCTGCTAGCCAACAAGGTCGTTTTAGTCACTGGCGCCACTCGCGGGATTGGGCGAGCCACGTCCAGGCTTTGCGCAGACCAAGGGGCTCATGTAGTTCTTACAGGCCGCTCCAAAGATCAACTTGACGGCGTACAAGCTGAGATTGCGACGGAAGTTCCAAGTGCAGTGCTGTCGAACTTGGTCATGGACGTATCCTCTCCGGAAAGCGTGCGTGACGCATTCCAGCAGCTATTCAAGCTGACCAAGCGTCTGGACGTATTGCTGTCGAATGCCGGGGTCCTGGACGATGCTCTCATCGGCATGGTGACACCGGATCAAATCAAGCGCGTCTTTGAGCCAAACACCTATGGTGTCCTCTTCTGCGCGCAATACGCCAGTCGGTTGATGGCCAGGACGGGCGGCGGCAGCATTATCAACGTAGCCTCGATCATCGGTGTCAACGGCAACATGGGCCAGGCCGTCTACGCCGGAAGCAAGGCTGCAGTTATCGGCATTACGAAGTCGCTGTCCAAAGAATTGGCGCCCCAAAACATCCGAGTAAACGCCATAGCACCAGGATTCATCAATACGGACATGGCCCGCTCCATTGGGCCTGAGAAATTCGCGGAACGTGTGGCATCCATAAAAATGGGACGCGCAGGCACCCCTGAAGAAGTGGCAAAAGTGGCGCTGTTCCTCGCGTCGGATCTATCCTCCTATGTAACAGGACAGGTTATTGGCGTTGACGGAGGCATGCTGATTTGACGTTCGCAACCGACCTTGAACGATTTGGTGATCGGGTAGCCGTTCAACTCGCGAGCGGAGAGGCCTTTTCTTATCGCGAACTCGCGCTGCGAGCGGACGCTCTATTCGATCAGGCGTTTTCCGGCCTTGTCGCACCCAGTCTCGTGGCCATTGAATGTTCCAACACTGCCGACTCGCTTGCCGCCTATCTCGGCGCACTTCGCCACAAGGTAGTGGCACTTCTGGTCGATGGGGATTTGAACGCCGAATTACGCGAACAGCTATATGCGCATTACGGCATCAACACTATTTTTCGCATGGAAAGCGGCTGGCAACAGCGTGCGCACGGTCATGAGCTGAAAGTAAATCCTGATTTAGCTCTGCTGCTTTCCACTTCAGGATCAACAGGAGCGCCTAAGCTGGTTCGATTGAGCCGGAACAATCTCCAGGCTAATGCCGAGGCTATTGCCGAATATCTGTACCTTTCCTCCAATGATCGGCCGATCACCTCCTTGCCGATGCACTATTCGTACGGTCTTTCGGTGATCAATAGCCATCTACTCGTGGGCGCCACCCTCCTGTTAACTGCAGAGGCAATAACCACGCGAGGCTTTTGGAATTTCTTCAAAGAATACAGAGCGACAGGTTTCTCTGGCGTGCCCATCACTTATGCCATGCTCAAGCAAATGCGTTTCGAACGAATGGATCTACCGTCGTTACGTGTCATGACACAAGCCGGAGGACGACTGGCACCGGATCTGGTGAAATGGCTGGGAGAATTGACCAAAGCACGCCAGCAGCAATTTTTTGTCATGTATGGACAAACCGAGGCCACAGCTCGCATAGCCTACCTGCCCCCAGAATGCGTCCTAGACAAGCCTGACTCCATTGGCGTTGCGATACCCGGAGGCGCATTGAAGCTCATCAATGAAGACGGTGAATCCATTGAAGAGCCTGAAAGCGTTGGAGAGCTATGCTACTCGGGTCCCAACGTCATGATGGGCTATGCTTACGGCCCCAACGATCTTGCTTTGCCGGATACGCAACAAGGACAGCTCCGCACAGGAGACCTCGCCAAGAGAGATCCGGACGGTTACTTCTATATCATTGGCCGTCTCTGCCGCTTTATCAAAGTATTCGGGAATCGCATCGGGTTGGATGAAGTCGAACACCAGCTACGAGGTGATGGTTTCGATGTGGCGGTAACAGGCAAGGATGATTTGCTGGCGGTCGCTATTCGAGGCGATGGTGTCGCCCCGGATGAACTCGCAAACCGGCTGTCCATGCGCTACCGCATTCACAAGTCTGCAATTCGGGTACGCTCCGTGGCCAACTTTCCCCTGTCCAACTCTGGGAAAGTGCAGTATATGGACCTGTTAAATGAACTCTGCGAGTGACAACACTGCTATTTTCGCGCTCGAAGACGTTGTGCGCTCTTATATGGAACGGCCTGTGTACGGCGTGCCGAAACAAGAGAAGTCGCAACGTCTCGCCGAAATTCTTACGCAGCTCACTTGGCATCATGCTTTAGCGTGCCCGCAATACGGCCGAATTCTTCAAGCTCACGGACACATCAAGTCACAACCGTTCACACTTGAAGAAATCCCGTTTCTGCCCGTACGCTTGTTCAAAGACTATGAGCTGAGCTCAATCACTGAAGACCAACGCTTCAAAGTGCTTACATCATCCGGCACCACCTCACAGCGCGTATCGAGGATTGTCCTAGATCGAAACACGTCGATGCTGCAGACCAAAGCGCTGGTTTCAATTCTGCAGCAGTTTCTGGGCAAGGCACGGCTACCGATGCTGATCATCGACCATCCCGGTGTCATCAAGGATCGCAAGACCTTTTCGGCACGGGGGGCAGGCATTCTTGGACTTTCCAACTTCGGTCGCAATCATGCGTACGCTTTGCGTGATGAAGATATGTCACCCGATATCGAGGCCATCACCCGGTTCGCGAACGCCAATCAAGGTCAACGTGTTCTCTTGTTTGGGTTTACCTTCATGGTGTGGAAGTACTTTTACAAGCCCCTGCTGAAATCACGCATATCACTCTCCTTTGAAAATGCCATCCTGATTCACAGCGGCGGCTGGAAGAAGCTTCAGGAAGAGGCCGTCGAAAATGATGTCTTCAAGGCTTCGCTCAAAAAGGTATTGAACATCTCGGCGATCCACAATTTTTACGGCATGGTCGAGCAGGTAGGGTCGATCTTTGTAGAGTGCGAGCATGGCAGACTCCATACTCCCGCCTTCGGGGACGTACTCGTTCGCAACCCTCGAGATTGGTCTGTTCTGCCAAAGGGTGCCAAGGGGCTGATCCAGGTGCTCTCCCTATTACCGTCTAGCTACCCAGGCCACAGCCTACTCACGGAAGACGTCGGCGAATGGATTGGGGAAGACGATTGCCCCTGCGGCCGTCTAGGCCGAACATTCAAAGTGCATGGCAGAATGGCACAAGCCGAGTTGCGTGGCTGCGGCGATACACATGCAGCCATGCTTGAAAACAGGCCGACTTGATCATGACGGAGCATTACGTCTCGCCGGTACCCAACGCGCGTAGCATGGAGCAGTTGGCATCCACACCAGCGCTTCCTCCTTTCGCCGATGAAGTTTTGAAGTTTGTTGAAGCACTCTCCATTGACCTTATTCGTTCGCCCGACTCACGAACTTTCCCGGAGATTCTTGCGCTGGCATTTTGGATGCGCAAAGCGAATCTAGTTCGACTCAGAGAGCAAATGCAGCAGCGTGCCGGAGACGCATTGCTCGTTCCTCGCGGCACGGTATTTCACATTGCCCCATCCAATGTAGACACCATCTTTGTCTATTCCTGGTTTTTGTCGCTGTTGTGCGGCAATCGCAACATCGTTCGACTATCCAGCAAATCCTCCACACAAGCAGAAATAATCCTCTCAACCATAACCAAATTACTTTCACTTCCCGATTACGAAACCATTGCAGAACGTAACCTTTTGGTTCGGTATGCACCGAACAATCAGGTAACAGCACTATTTTCTAGCGCTTGCGATGTACGTGTCATCTGGGGTGGCAACGCCACAGTTGAACAAATTCGGCAAATCCCACTACCCGCCACCTCAACCGAAGTGGCTTTCGCCAACAAGTACTCGTTGGCACTGATTTCTGCCGAAGCTTGGCTGGCCGCCGATGAAGAAATCCGCGAGAAGTGGGCGAAAGGTTTTTACAACGATGCCTATTGGTTCGACCAGATGGCATGCTCTTCTCCACGACTGATCGTTTGGCTCGGACAAGAGGCCGACGCCCACAAAGCAGCCGACCATTTCTGGAGCATGGTGGCTCACCAACTATCTTCCAAACGAACAGCCTTTGGCGATGCGGACTACGTCAATAAGCTAGTAGCAGGCGATGCAATCGCCATGGAATCGTCAGTAACTATTCTGCAAGGCGTAAACAACAACATCGTGCGCGTTTGGTTGGAAAGTCCGGCGCTTCATGAAGAACATCATTGCGGTGCGGGGTTGTTTCTCGAATGTGCCGCAAACCAGCTGGAAGACATTCACCAAATTCTGAACCGCACTGTGCAGACTGTCTCGTATGCAGGTATCTCACTCCAGGAAATTAAAGATTTTGTGAAGAAAAAGCCGCTAGCCGGTATCGATCGCTGGGTTCCCATGGGCAGAGCGCTTGATTTTTCGCCTGTCTGGGATGGTTTCGACTTGCTTCGCGTGTTTATGCGCGAAATTACGGTTGACTAGGTTCTACCTGTAAATGCCTTGCAGGAATCAACATGCCGCTTCTTCACGACTCAATCATCTCATCCGTCGTCATCGCCGGCGCCGGTGGTTTCGCGTTGGAGATGTTCGATTATCTAGACGGTGAGGCCAGGCAAGGTGGGCCGACCGTTGAAGGTTTCATTGACGATACTCCGGGTGGAAAACCACCTACTGGCGTGGACGCTCCTCATTTAGGGTCGATCATCGACTTTCGCCCATCGCTAGGTCAGGTCGTCGTGGTCGCCATAGGCTCCGTAAAAGGGCGGCAAGCGGTAACGCAGACGCTCTGGGGCAACGGCGTGGCCATTCCACCCTATGTGCACTCAACGGCGATTATTTCGCCCACAGCCACGATCGAACGCGGCTCCATCGTATGCCCGATGAGTATCATCAACAGGAACGCCGCACTTGGTGCAGGCAGTCTCCTGAATGTGCACGGCAGTATCGGTCACGGCGCTCGCACGGGCGAGTTTTGCGTGCTGTCGCCATACGCCGCACTCAATGGCGATGCCCAGATCGGGAATCGATGTTTTCTGGGGACACGAGCAACGATTTATCCAAAAATTTCCATCGAAGATGATTGCGTCGTCGACTCCCATACCGGTGTTCGATCAAACGCATCGGCCTGGCATATCATTTCGTCGCGAGGCACTTATCAGGTCAGCGCGCTACGCGGGGCTGTAAAGCGAAACACATAACTGCAGTTTCGCAGCGCACGCGACGGCATCGATCGGGGCACTTCATCGAAAGATGATGCCCCACATCTGACCAAATCACTTCGACACCCGAATGTCACTACCGCTCCGCCTGCCGGAAGGGAGACCAGCATGTAGATCTGGCGATCGCACCCGTCGGCTCATCCCATTCATACAAGGCGTAGTTTTTGCCCGAAGTCAAAATCCGCCAGCCCTGGCCCACCTCCAACATTTCGGACACAGGTAGAATTTGCAAAAAAAACTTCCTACTCGTAACCGGGCGCGATTGATAATCCGATAGAGCCACATCACGCCAGAGATAGTAAGCAGTAGGAACATCCGCGGGCATCTGCGCGCACACAATATCACCACGCGACATCAGCGGCGCTAGATAACCAGCCACCCACTCGGCCTTGGGAAAGGATCCGGTATCAGGATACTTCGCAATCGCACCGGAACTGATCAAACTCAAGGCAATCAGCCCTCCCGTCGCCACGCAGCTCGTAGCAACGATCCCTCTCATGCGCACGGAGAGCCTTGAAAAAAAGAATATGCTTCCGGCATCTGTCAAGATGGCAAATACCGGAATGAAATAGATCCAAGTCCTGGAAAAAGGAATGCTGTGCTTCAAAAAGAAAAGGATAGTTGCACCTATCAAGAACATCGGGAGGAGCAGCGCCAATGCATATCGATGCGCGCGAAAGGCAACAAAAATACCCCATGCGCAAGCCATGGAAACAAGCATGGCGATAACAACCGGAACGTCCCTCAGGAAATCGCCAGCTGTCTGCCGCACATGCGGGATAGCCGCCGCCGCGAAATGATCCATGGGGAGGGAAACTACATATCGGTTGGACATCAGGGAAGCAAAGCCCCCTGAGGCCAGAACGACTGGAGAGTACAGCAACAAGGTCATGACCGCCGTTGCAGCACCATACGCGAACATGTAGCCCAATACGCGCCGCCAATCCTTAGTTTCAATAGCAAGACATACTGTCACCCAGGCGCATACGGATGCTACTGCGAATAGCATCGAAGGCATCACCAACATACCCATGGCACTTAGCAATGCGGCCAGCCCCCAGCGACCGGAAACCTGGCGCCCATCATCGCTCAGGGAAACCGCTACAACCATGACCACCAGCAGCGCCAGCAGCGAATATCCACGCCCGTTGGTTGCGTAAAGCACAAGGAACGGCGAAACCGCCACGCACAAAGCGGCGATAAATCCCCCTCGCCCCTGATTCATCTTCCGACTCACCGCTAACGTCGCAGGCACAAGCAGCACCCCCACAATAAATGCAGGAAGCCGTGCCGCCAGCGGAGTCGGCCCCATGAGAAAGCATGAAACCCTCTCAAGTAGCGTATTGAGCACATGATTGTTCGGCACAGGGTAATAGAAGGCCCTTGCCAGCCCTCCATGGACGAATTGCAGCAACGTCATCGCTTCGTCATACCGCATGGGCTGCCAAAGAAAGGCGATTCGCAGACACAAGGCAATCCCCAAGATCGCAAGCGCCAACCATATAGAACGCCGATCCATACGAGCCACATGGCCCGCCCCGGCCAACCTTGTAATCTCAGCGCGACATTCCGTGCCCACGGTAGCAACAAGTGAGCCCCCCTTTGCGACTAAACAAAGGCTGACAATGGCCAGTAGCGCAAACATCAATCCGTACGCCTGCAGCAACAGCGGCCACGCCCCTTGCTGAGCAAGTTTCGTTGCTACCGAAGCATGGCTTTGGCCAAGCCAGTAACAAACAAGTCCTGCCAAAGCCATTAGCAGTGGCTCGACAAACCTCCTCATGGGCACTCCCCTAAGCCTTCGGCTTCTGCCAACTACAAATCTCAGCGCGATGCGGTGTCATTGTGTCAGTGAGTGTTGGGCATCGCCATCCGATCAAGTACAAAACTCACATGACGACAAAACAACTCCTCCAAAGTAGTTAAAGCCATGAGCCAAATCACGACCGTCTTCGGATTCATTATGCGCATTCCTAAATATCCCATTTCTTGGCCATTTACGCCCTCATTTTTTCTCTGGATGTTTAGCCAGGTAACCACGCATTTCGGCCGTCTGTGTCTTCCATTGCGGATCGTCGCCAAAGTGGTCGATGAAGTAGTGAATGGTGTCGTAAACGCCAGGAAGATTGTGATCCATTTGGTTACACGAGCGCACGATGTAACCGCCGGCTTTATCCGCGTATTTGCTAATCATGGCGTCTGCCAGCGCTTCGGCCTTTTGAGATTGGTGCCCGGCATGATTGTAGAGATCACCCAGTGTCCCCAATCGCATTGTATTTGTCGGGGTCGCGTTCAAGCACGGCCAACAATGTTGCTTCGGCTTCCTTCACGTTGCCAGCCTGGGCATAGATGTTCCCGAGCTGCATAGCCATGGCATGGTTATCGGGAAAGTGGCGTGCCACATCGACAAATGCAGCAGTAGCACCAGCCCTGTCGCCGAGCGCAATCATCTCCTGCGAGCGTCACCGCAATACATCGACATTGTCAGCGGGGCCGAAACGTAGCACTTCGCTATAAAGCTCCACAGCCAGCTGCCGATCCGTTTCATAGACTTTGGATGCGATAGCGACCATATCTGCAACATTTAAATTTTTGTCGACGGCCTGGATAACAAGTCGGTGGGCTTGGTCTTGCGTGTCACTACAATCGCAAGTAGCCCGATAGACGGCCGGGCTCTGCGCGACCATGCATAACAGCGGATTTTTAGATGTCAGCGAAAGATCCTCCGCGCCTTGCTCATCGACGCCGCCAAAATTCTCTCCCCATTTCGGCTGCGCGTGATTCATCATCTGCAAGCGAATGCCGTAATTGGCCGGATCAGCCTTCAAACCCAATTCAGCGGAATTGTACATGTAAGCGTCGTCGCCAGTCAGGCCACCAGCATGAATCATGGAAGGAGAAACCGATGTAATGGAAGCATTGAGCGACACCGAGTGATTGAGATCCTCGACCGCCAACGCGAGTTGCTGGCTCATGCCATTAACTTGCTGATCGCTGAGATCCCTACTCCAGCCGGTGCCTCGCGCCCGCTGCGCAGCATCGGGATATTGCACACCGCTTGCGGCGAACGCGAATGCGCTATGGGGCGTTTGCTGTTTCCACATATCGATGATTCGGCGCGTGTTGTCGCTGGCGTCGTCAAAGCCGGCGCGCAAGAACGCGATATCTAACAAGCTTGGTTGTTTCGGATCGTGTCGCTGGCTTTCTTCTTGATCTCGTCGCTACGCCAGCTTGGGAAGGTGTAGGCTGCGCAAACCACCACTAGCACGGCCAAAAGCAAACCAAGCACTAGCCGTTGCGGATTGGACGAACGGCTCCCATCGACCATGCCGGTATGGCGCGGATTTGAATGTTCCATATGCCCCTGTTCCATGACTTGCGTGCCCGCTAACGAAACGTCGCCTCGCGACCGGCGGCAAACTTGACTGCCATTTTGCCGGAAACGATATCACCTAACGAACAACTCCGTCCTAACCTCGTACACTGGGGCTAATGCCAAGGAAAAAAGCGCGAAGGCTGCTGCACTCCAATCAGCTTACGATTCGCTTCTTCCACTGGCGTCCGCGTAAATCTGTTCGTTAGCCAGCGCCTGACTGGGAGATCGAAAACAAGAGAAAACAGCGCTGCCACGCCCACAGCAACCACTGTCGTCGTGATGGCAGCCATCAAATCCGACGATCCAACCTGTTGCGCCACGATCAAGCAATAGAGTGAAAGCGGATAATGAAGCGTATAGAGCGGATAGGAAATCATTCCCAAGCCTCGGGCAATGCCTGTCGCCAAAGGACCTCCTGCCGTCCCTCGCGCCAGCAGCAGCGCTAACGGAAAGACCAGCAGCACAACGACCGCGTCGTAAGTGGATTCCCAAGCTCCAGACAACGCTCTAACGCTAAAAACCCCCATCAGCAACAATCCGGCTGCAACGAATGGCAACCGGGGCAGGTTGATCCGCTGGTCAATGCGACTGATCAGCATTCCTGCAAGAAATGGATAGGCAACCCGCACCACGCCCCACGGCATGTCCGTCACATGAAATCCAGAGTTCGACTGCCCTTCATAGGCCATCCATACGGTCATCGCGGCCATAACCACTGCCGCCACGGCCAGAGTCCGGGCTCGCCACCTGGCGAGGAAGCCAGCGAACGCGAGACTGGCAATCCATTCGAAAAACAGCGACCAGAGCGGCGCATTGACGTAGAACACATTGTCGATCCAAGGAACCCCCTTCCTGGACAGCGCGGCAGGCAAGCATAGGCACGCAAGCAACCAATGGCCGACCATCATCCGCAAACTAGTCATGTCGTGCGCTCGCCACGCGAGCGCGAGGAAATAGGTCGCGCCCAGACTCGCTCCGACAAAGCTCATGGGATATAGCCGGATCGCCCGGGTCAGCAGGAAGCGCCCCTGCCCCATGCCCTTCAATAGCCGCTTACGATAAGCGTGGTCGATAACAAACCCGCTCAGCGCAAAAAAGAAATCCACCGCCAGCCAGGCATGATCAAACAGATAGTTGTATTGCGGAATCCATTGAAACAAGTGATACAGAAAAACCGCTAACGCGGCCAGGCCGCGCAAGCCATCCAGGACATCAAAGTGCCGACGCCCTTCACGCAACGTCCTCATTCACTTCCCCGAGTGTCAAAGTCTAGAAAACTCATACAAGCCTCCTCGATTGCCAGTAATTATGGCTCCGAGTTGACTACGAAAGGCTGGGCCATCCACTCCGGCTTCAGCGCCAATAGCCCGTTCATCGCAAGTAAGCGTGCCAAAACATAGTGATCGAAGGCCGCGAGGAAAGCGGAGTGATTTTCAACCGTGAGGCAAGACCACGCATTGTGCGCGGCCGACCCGTCACCTGTCCTGTCCCCGGAGCCTGATTAGCGTCGAGTCTCAGCTTGAACGTAACTGCGGAACCTTGCAGGAAGTTCATCATCCCGGCGAAAGCCGGGGCTCACTGTCTTTCGCTTTAAAGCCAGTAGGCCCGGCTTTCGCCGGGGGGGGACGAGACGTGAAGCGAACGGCTCTAGCTGAGATTCGACGCTAATCCGATCTCCAGAGAGGAGAGAAAAGAGCGGTGGGTTTATGGCTGCTGCTTATTGGACGAAGCGTCTTGCGCCGTCCATTTCTTCAGCCAAGCATTGACGGTTTCGTGCCACTTCACGCTGTTCTGCGGCTTCAACACCCAATGGTTTTCATCGGGGAAGCTGAGGAATTCGCTAGGAATGCCCTGGCGTTGTAGCGCGGTGAAAGCGCCCAAGCCTTGCGTTTCGGGAATGCGGTAGTCCTTGCCGCCATGAATCACCAGCATCGGCGCGCGCCAATCCTTGACGTGATTGATGGGATTGAACTTCTCGTAGTTCTCCGGCACGTCGAACTGTGTACCGCCGTTTTCGCGTTCTTCGAACCACAGTTCTTCGGTGGCGTAATACATCATGCGCGCATCGAACACGCCGTCGTGGTCGACCAGGCATTTCCATGGCTTGTTCCACACGCCGGCGATCCAGTAGGTCATGTAGCCGCCGTAGCTGGCGCCCAATGCGCAAGCGCGATCCGAATCCAGGAAATGGTATTTGTCCAGCGCGGCTTGCCAGCCGAGTTTGAGATCTTCCAGCGGCTTACCGCCCCAATCGCCTGAGATGGAATCGGTGAAAGCCTGGCCGTAGCCGGTGGAGCCATGGAAGTTGATGGTAACCACGGCAAAGCCCTGGCCCGCATACGTCTGCGGATTCCAGCGATAGCTCCAGTCGTTGTTCATTGCGCCTTGCGGACCGCCGTGAATGATGAAGGCGACCGGGTATTTGTGACCGGCCTTGTAATCCACCGGCTTCACGACGTAGCCCTGCACGGCTTCGTTGTTCCAGCCCTTGAAGGTGAAGAATTCCGCGTCGCCCATCTTGGTGCTTTTCAGGCGCTCTGCATTGAAGTGCGTGATTTGCTTTAGGTCTTTGCCTTCGAGGTTGGTGGTGTAGAGATCGGACGGACGCTTGAGATCGTCGCGCGCAAGCAGGATGTGCTTGCCTGCCATGGAGTAGCTGCTTATGGCGCCGCTGCCTATGAGCTTCTCTACCTTGCCGGTGCTTGCGTCGACAGCGAAGAGCGGATGCTGACCTTCATCGTCCGCGGTAACGAACAGGGTTTTACCGTCGGCACTGATCTGCATGCTGCCCGCGGAGCGATCCCAGGAAGGATCGACTTCGTGCGTTGTGCCGGCAGCGAGATCCAACGCCACGATGCCGAAGCGATCGGCTTCGAAGCCGGGCGTTTTCATGGCTAGGTAGTAAAGCGTTTTGCCATCGGGCGAAGGTACGGGATAAGCGTCCCAAGCTTTATTGGCTTCGGTAAGGTTCTGTGGTGTAACGCCGCCGTCCGCCTGCACTTTGTAGACGTCGAAGTTGGTGGACCAGGGCTCGCTGTTGCCGGCAATGCGTGCGCTGAAGTACACCGTGTTGCCGTCGGGTGAGAAAGCGAATTCACTATCGTCGCCGAAAGGCTTGCTGGGCACGTCGCCATCAATGCCGCGGCTTAGCAGGATCGGTTCCGCTGGCAGGCTGCCATCCGCACTGAAACGAGCAATGTAGAGCTGGCTGCGGCGACCATCCGCCCATGTATCCCAGTGGCGCACGAACAGCTTTTGATAGACCGTGCCGGTGGATTTGTCCTTGGCGCGGCCATCCAGACGCTCTTTGGTGCAAGCCAGGTCGTTGCAATCGATAAACACAGCGTAGGAGAGCAATACGCTCTTGCTGTCTGGTGAGAGTTTGTAGGCGTCGATATCGAGCTGCCCATGGCTGACCTGCACCGGCGTTGCGGCAGTTGTCAGCTCAGGACCATGCTTGCCTGTCGGGAAATCCAGCCGCCATAACTGCGCAACGCCATCGGCCTGAGCAATGTAATAAAGACTGTGGCCATCGGATGACCAGCGTGGGGACGAGCCCTTGGCTACTACCTTGATCGGCTTGCTATTGGATTCGGCCAGGTCTTGCGCGTATATGGCGTTGATGCCCTTGTTGGCGGCGTAGTCGGTGCTCCGAACGCTGTAGGCGGCATGATGCCCATCTGGCGACAACTGTGGATCGCTGACCCGATCCATCATCACCAGATCGTTGATGCTGAAGGGATGCGGGGAATGATCCTCGACAGGCGTACCGTGGGATAACGTACTCGCTGCCATCGATATGGCCGGCAAGGCCAACAGCAGCGCCGCAAACAGAGGTTTCATATCAGCTCCCTTACGCAAATTCACTATGCCGGCCAGCCGTAGCGACCTGGCTCTTATTTGCCGAAGGCGCGCTTGTACGATAATTTTGCAGCGCTACCCAGGGGCAAGGTTCTAATGTTCTCCAACACCGTCTTTCGCAGCAAGTGGGCGTTTGCCTTGAGTGCTGCTGTTGTAACTCTCGTTATTGCTTTGACCTACTGGCCAGTGGCGCACGCAGGGTTCGTTTACGACGACATCCTTGATTTCCAGAAAATGGCGTGGCTTCGTCATGGCAACGACTGGCAACAGCTTCTGTTGCGCAGATTCAACGATTGGCTCTACTACTTTCGCCCCCTGGGCGTAGCCCTGTTTACCCTGGAGGTGCGGACGTTCGATGGCGCACCGGGGCCAATGCACCTGGTTTCGCTGCTCATCCATCTAGTCACCACCCTGCTAGTGGGCTGGCTTGCGGTGCAGCTCAGTCGCACAGCGTCGAATCCGGGCAAGCCCCTCTGGGTATTTACCGTCCCCTTGCTGATTTATGGCCTGCACCCGGTACTGGTTGAACCCGTTGTCTGGGTCGGCTGCCAGTTCGAACTTGCAGTCACATTTTTCATGCTGCTGGGATGGATGGTCAACATTGGTATCAAACACCCCGTGGTTAGGGCCATCAGTGTTGCTATTTGTTTTTTTCTTGCCGCATGTTCAAAGGAATCAGCGATTGCTTTTCCGTTTATTCTTATCGTGTGTGATTGGTTCGCTTACAGTGCACCACAAAGCGGTCACAAACTGGACCAGATTCGAGCGCTTCTAGTCCGCAACTGGATGACGTACGCCGCCATCTTTATTGCTGGCTCAGCCTATCTAGCATTGAGACACCTAGCGCTAGGAGCACTCATTCCCAGCAACGGCGCGCAGCCACCGCCCCTATGGGCGGGTCTTCAACAAACCAGCTTTCTGTATCTGCGTTATTGGCGGATGCTCTTTTGGCCCACTATCGGAATGGGCCCCTTGCATCCCATTTCCGCTCAGCAGTTTTGGAGTTTGGACGCCTCACATGTGTTGCAGGATATCGGGGCCGTCGGGATTCTATTGTTTGGGGCCTATTCTTTTCTGTGGCGGCGTTATGTTGGCGGCTTGATTCTCTGCGTAACTTTCGCGCTTTTTCCTGTCTTACACATCATAGGCGCCGCGTTTGATACGAGTCTTTATCATGAGCGCTATGCCATGACAGCGCTGGCCATGGTATGCGCATGGCTTCCTGCAACTCTCTCGGACATTCCATCGTTTCATGGTTCCATGCGTCGCATCGCACTGCTGACTGGGCCCATTATTTTGACAGTCTGGCTGGTGATGGCGATAACGACCGTCCGCATAACCGTGCCCCTTTGGTCCCACGAGGTACCGTTGTGGCAATGGGCGCTTCAGGAGAATCCAAATTACATCGGCGCCAAGGACGAGCTTATCAGTGCATACGTGGAACAGAAATCTTACCCTTCTGCTTGGAAACTCATTGATGAAGTGACTCGAAGCGGGGAGCGATGTGTGAATTGCGCACTCAACGGGGCCATTCTTTCCATCCGGGAAAGCGATCCACAGCGCGCCTCGTTTTTTCTGCAGAAGATCAGGGACTTTCCCGAACTCTATACGAGCCCTTCTTCCTATCGCACCTATCTCACCCTTATCAGCCAGGTGGAGCTTCTCAACGGACACTCGGCACATGCTGAAGGGGCAGCGCGATCGGCTATAGCTCTGGATCCCCTCGATCCTTCTCCCCAGCTAGTTCTAGCGGCAGCACTTGTTCTACAGGGAAAAACCGCCGAGGCCACCCAGGTGGAAAACTACGCGGTTTCTTTGCTCGAGCCGCAGGAGCAGCCTACTCAGCAGAAAAAATTCAAGGAATTGCTGGAATCACGCCATCTAAGCCAATGACATGATCCGAAGTCGGTGAGCCGCCTTGCGCCTCCAAACGCGTCCAAGATCACATGCAAATTGCGACATCAATCACTAAGTTAGACTCTTGTTCGCTGTTTTAGGGAACACACCCACCCAGCAGTGCCTTGCGTTAGAAATTTGGTACAAAGTCTGCTTTCTCCAGGGCACGCACCAGGGGAACCTTATTTATGTATCGGGAAGAGCAGGCTCGCGGCTTTACGTTGATAGAACTGATGATTGTCGTAGCAATCATCGCCATCCTGGCAGCCATTGCCATTCCGGCCTACCAGAACTACCTGATCCGCTCACAAGTTACCGAGGGGATTAGCTTGGCCACCGGTGCCAAGGCGGCGGTGTGGGATTTCACTGCCAACACAGGGCGCCTACCGCCCAGCAATTCGTCGGCTGGGCTAGCAGGATCCTTGTCGATTTCAGGGAGATATGTTTCCAAAGTAGACGTTACCAATGGATTGGTCACCGTGGCCTTTGGTGGGCCGCAAGCCAACATTGCGATCAGCAGCGAGGTACTTGTGCTATCCCCCATCACAGGAGCCGGAAGCATCAAATGGGTATGCTCCGCTCCTCACACGACGCTATCAGGACAATATCTTCCGAGCGCATGCCGTAACTAGGAACGGATGGCGTGCAGAGGCAGGGCTCAGTGGCAAATCTGACAAAAAATGTCACAGATGGACGTGAAGTGCCTTGCCAAAACTTGTCCGCAAAGGCCTTTTTCACACGGGACTGGCCTGTCGTTCACGGGTTGATGTTCACTTACGTGACGCCTTACTCATCACGGGCACCCATCATGCCAAATGCCTCTCGCTTGTCAGGGCGTGGCATATATAGTGCTTCGAAGTCACCAGCTTCCTGGTCATTCCTGACCATGGTGAATGGGGCCGATCCCGCCTAGGGGGTTTCGGGACTGGGGCCCAGGGGGCGTTTACGGTTAGCTAACCAAGCAAAAGGAACCATCATGAAGACCATGCAGAAAGGCTTTACTCTTATCGAATTGATGATCGTGGTTGCGATCATCGCCATCCTGGCGGCCATTGCCATTCCGGCCTACCAGAACTACCTGATCCGCTCGCAGGTGTCCGAAGGCTCCGTGCTCGCCGACGGCGCAAAGACCCCGCTTGCCGAGTTCTATTCCAACAAGGGCTACTTCCCGCAAAGCAACGCTTCGGCAGGTCTGGCGGTGAACACCTCCATCAGCGGCAAGTATGTAAACGATGTGAATATCGGCACTACCACGGGTCGCATCATTGCTACCTTTGGCATGCAGTCGAACAAAGCGATTTCTGGCGAGAACTTCGTCCTGTCGGCAATCACCAGCGCTGGTTCTATCGCCTGGACTTGCACCAAGTCGACCGTTGATCCGAAGTACCTGCCGTCCTCCTGCCGCTAATTTTTCGCGGTCATTGCACGGCAAAGGGCCACCCATGCGGTGGCCCTTTCTATTTTCAACAGACCCCAGCACTCGCGCTAAATATGCAAGTACGTCGCCCGCACATATGGTTAAAATTTTTTGTAGCTAGCGTGTTGCTTGCCCTTGCATGGGTGAGCTACTCACCGGGCTTGCATGGGGGCTTCTCATTCGATGACTTCGCGAACTTACCTGCTTTGGGGGAATATGGCCCCGTTGATACCTGGCCCGCGTTCTGGCGTTTCATAACATCAAGCCACGCGGACCCTACCGGACGCCCGCTGGCAACGCTCAGCTTTCTCCTCGATGCACATGACTGGCCGGCAGATCCATTCAGGTTCAAGCTGACCAATTTGCTATTGCACCTCAGTAATGGCGCACTGCTCATGATGCTGCTGCGTCGTTTGGGCTACGCAATCTGGCAACGCTCTCAGGAAGGTGACGGTAAACGTGTAGCGTATACAACTATCTGGCAGATCGATCTCGCCGCAATACTGGGAGCAGCCTTTTGGCTGCTGCACCCGCTGTTTGTCTCCACTGTCCTGTATATCGTCCAACGCGAAGCCATGTTGCCGGCAAGCTTCACGCTGATGGGCCTGTTGCTTTGGCTCCGTGGGCGTGATGCCTTTGCTCAAGATCGAGTGAAGATAGGGATGATGTGGACAACCTTGGGCTTGGGCGGCTGCACTTTGCTCGCAACCCTTTGCAAGGCCAATGGCGTTTTGCTCCCTGCTTTGGCGCTGGTCGTGGAATACGCGGTGCTGCGCCAGACGGCAAACACTGTCCGCTCGCAAACCTACCAAAAATCTCTTTTGTTGCTTGCGTGGCTACCAACCACGTTAGTTGCAGCGTATCTGCTATGGGAAGGGTGGCATGGACTTGCGTATGGCATATCTTCCATCCGTCCCTGGACGCTCGGGCAGCGACTGTTGACGGAGCCTCGCGTGCTCATGGATTACCTGGCGCTCCTATGGGTGCCGCGACCGTTCACAGCCGGGCTTTTCAATGATCAATTTTTCGCGTCCACGTCGTTGTGGTCACCGGTCACGACAGCACCATCCATTCTTGCGGTTATGGGCTTGATCGTCAGCGGATGGCTGACACGCAGGCACTATCCACCGATTGCCGCCGCCCTATTGTTTTACCTGGTCGGCCAATCGCTTGAGTCCAGCACGGTACCGCTGGAACTCTATTTCGAACACCGCAACTACTTGCCTGCCATGCTGATGTTCTGGCCCTTGGCATTGTGGCTGTGTGGTGCCTATCCGTCCTCGCAACTTGCGCCGGCCGCTCAACTGTCTTTGAAGGATCATCCGTCTAGGCCGCATGCGGCTAAGCTGCTTTTCGCTCTAGTGGTGATGCTTGGGCTCGCATCGATGACCTATGCCGGAGCACGGCTGTGGGGCAATACGAGAGACCAGGCACTGGTGTGGGCCAAGCTCAATCCGGATTCCCCACGTGCGCAGACCAATGCCGCTGATGTCGAGATAAGTGAAGGCAGGACAGCTCTGGCAATCCAGCGTTTACAACCGCTGCTCGCAAGATATCCCGATCAAGTACAGATCGCTCTTAACTTGCTCGGGGCCGAATGCTTACAAGGGAATATCAAGCCAGCCACGCTTGATGCCGCCCGCATCTCTCTAAAGACCACGCGTGACCCGGGGGTCTTGCTAACCAGTTGGTTCTCGCGCCTTATTGATCAAACGGCCAATCCGCCTTGCCCTCAGTTAACCCCTTCCGTCATCGAATCGCTGCTCGGCGCTGCACTGGACAATACATATCTGAAGGAAACACCCGGGCGTCTGCAAGACATCTACTATTTGAAGGGCGTGCTGGCGCTCAAGCAGCAACAGCCGGACGACGCGCTCTTGAACTTCAACCTAGCATTGGATCTGCAGGTACGCGCTGCCCTGGCGCTCCAGCAAGCTGCATTGTTGGGCGCCACTGGACACCCCCAACTTGGTCTGGCCCATTTGGACCACTACCAGTCCGAACAATTTCGGGAAGTTGACCCGAATCTCGGCATGCCACGCATCCATGCCTGGGTATTGTCAAGGCAACATTATTGGCAAAATGAGCTGGTCCGCCTGCACGCCACATTGGAGCAGGACGCTGCAACCCAAACATCCAGGCATCCATGACACGCATCCTTACCAAGCACAGCCGCTCGCTTCCCCGTTGGACCGGATGGCTGCTGCTGCTCATAGGATGCGGACTCGCTACTTTGGTGTATTGGCCAGGCCTTACCGGAGGATTTCTGTTTGACGACTATCCAAACATCGTCGACAACAAAGCCGTTCAACCAAGCCAAGCCAGCTTGCCGTTGATGGTCAACGCAGCGCTTTCCTCTCCATCCAGCGAGTTCAAGCGACCGCTTGCGTCGTTGACCTTTGCGTTGAATTACGTGGTAACGGGGCTTGATCCCTATTGGATGAAGTTAACCAATATAGCTATCCATCTGTTGAATGGCTTGCTTGTATTTTTGTTCGCGAGAAATCTGCTATGGGTCGTTGAGCAAAAAAAACACCACACGCAGGCCGCAGTTGCGACAACGACAATCGAAGCTACAGAACGCATTTGCGTGATAGCTGCATTGATCGCCACTGCGTGGATGCTTCTTCCTATCAACCTTACCAGTGTGCTGTATGTCGTGCAGCGCATGGAAAGCTTTGCGAACTTATTTGTCCTGATAGGCTTGCTCGGCTACATCGCAGGGCGAACCCGCACGCTGGGCTTGGCCTCATTCACAAATGCTAGCACTTCCGAAGCATCACAAGCCGAAGATAAAACCGGCATGGGCTTCATGTTATGCGTACTAAGCATAACCATACCTGCCGCGCTGGGTACGCTGGCCAAGGAAACGGCGGTAATGCTGCCGCTTTATGCCTTTCTAATAGAGTGGTTGATCTTCAGCTTCAAGGCACATACTGACGCCAGAGATCGTCGGCTGATAGCACTGTTTATAGTCTTGCTATTGCTTCCACTAGTCATAGGGCTCGCGTGGCTGATTCCCCATGTCCTGAGCCCCGCGTACTGGTCAACTCGTGATTTCACGCTGAGCACCAGGCTGTTGAGCGAGGCGCGTATCGTCGCGTCCTACATCGCGTGGACGCTGTTTCCAACACCTCATGCGCTGTCGTTTTATCACGACGACTTTCACGTATCGACAGGCCTTTTCACCCCTTGGACTACGTTCGCCAGCATCCTGGTGTTGCTAGCCCTGACGGTGCTCGGCTGGCGCCTTCGCTCACGCCAGCCACTAGTCGCACTTGGCATCAGCCTGTATTTGGGCTGCCATCTGCTGACTGGAACGGTTTTACCGTTAGAACTCGTTTACGAACACCGCAACTACTTCGCCAGCATCGGGCTAATGTTGGCGCTCATACCTTTGCTCGCCGCCGTGCAATCGACGACGGGGCGCCACATGTTTCTCATTCCTCGCTGGACGATGCTAGCCGGTCTATTGGCTCTATGGGGCGGTGAAACTGCAATGACTGCCGCTGCTTGGGGTGACCCGCTGCTCCTTGCAGAAGCGCTAGCGGCACGAGCGCCTGATTCGCCACGCGCACAATACGAATTAGGTCGCACTTACATCATCTACTCACACTACAATCCCGCCTCGCGGTTTACACAGCTGGCATACGCACCGCTTGAACGCGCCGCTACCCTCCCGGGGGCATCTATCTTGCCCGAGCAGGCATTGATCTTCATGAATGCTCGCATGCGCCTTCCACTCAAGGATGCGTGGTGGGATAGCCTGACTGGCAAGCTCAGGTCACGTAAGCCGACCATCCAAGATGAAAGCTCGCTGGGAGCTCTCACACAGTGCGCGCGTACGGGTGATTGCGATCTCCCAAAACAACAAATGATGAGCGCTTATGAGGCAGCACTATCTCACCCTGGCCCAAGCGCCCGCCTGTTGGCAATGTATAGCGACTACGCATGGAATGTCCTGGAAGACCACAACCTTGGATTGCACGCCATAGAAGGAGCCGTTGCGGCCGAACCTAACGAACCTGCTTATCGTATTACATTGATACGCATGCTTTTTACGTATGGGCGCATCAATGAAGCACGTGCGGCCCTGAACCAATTGAAGATGCTAAACATAGGCGGACGACTAAACGGCGATCTAGCCGAGCTGCAAAGCCTTCCTGGAATGAATTGATGCATCAACGCATACTCTTGATCAATTCCTGAGACGCACCACCCTATTCATGAAGACTATTCGAAACAAAGCTGACCTAGCCGTCAACGGTGCACCTCCTGCGTTTAGCGAACCTTTGCATGTGGGCCGCCCCAATATTGGCAATCGCGACGCATTTCTTGAGCGCATCAATCAGGTTCTCGATAGACAATGGTTAACCAACAATGGTCCGATGGTCATCGAGTTCGAACAACGCATCGCCGAACAGCTTGGCGTCAAACACTGTGTAGCGATGTGCAATGGCACCATAGCGCTGGAAATTGCCATCCGCGCCCTAGGACTGGAGGGCGAAGTGATCGTACCCTCATGGACTTTTATAGCCACAGCACATGCGCTGTATTGGCAAGGCATTACTCCTGTCTTTGCAGACATCGATCCAAGCACACACAATCTTGATCCCGAAGCAGTGCGCCGCATGATTACGCCCCGGACTACGGGCATCATCGGTGTTCATCTGTGGGGGCGCGCGGCCCCGATCGCCGAGTTGCAATCCATAGCAGACGAACACAACTTGAAGCTGATGTTCGATGCCGCTCATGCGTTTGGCAGCACCTATAAAGGTCAAAAGATCGGTAGCTTCGGCACCTGTGAAGTGCTGAGCTTTCATGCGACGAAATCATTCAACACCTTCGAAGGTGGAGCCGTCGTGACCAACGATGACGCACTAGCTGAGGATATGCGGCTGATGCGGAACTTTGGCTTCGCTGGTTATGACAACGTCATTCACCCCGGCACCAATGGCAAAATGATTGAAGTGTGTGCAGTGATGGGGTTGACCAATCTGGATTGCCATGCCGAAGTAGTGGCATGCAACAAAAGAAATCATGCGGCGTATGAAGCCGGATTAGCCAACGCAGTCGGCATATCCCTACTGACTTACGATTCACTTGAGCTCAACAGCTACCACTACGTCGTAATCGAGGTGAAAAAAGAAAGCAAGGCCACCCGCGACCAGATTGTTGCTGCATTGCACGCAGAAAACGTGCTTGCAAGAAAGTACTTTTGGCCCGGAGCGCATAAGATGAAACCTTATCGCGATCTCTTCCCACACTCAGGCTTGATGTTGCCCAATACCGAGCAGCTGGCTAGCTCAATTGTCGTACTTCCCAACGGCTCTACGTTGTCGGAAAATGAAATTCGGACCATTAGCGATATTATCAATACGTGCACGAATTACGAGAGCTAAATCCTGCACACGTATCATCGAATGGCGACGCACTCAGCCTGATCAGGTACTTTACATGGCCAATATCGGGCTTAGAGGTCTAGAGACAGGTGTTTGGGGCATACTGGAAATCTTAGCGCGCTACGGTGCGCAGATCGTCGTCACCATTATTCTCGCTCGCTTGCTCGATCCAAGTAGCTTTGGGTTGATAGCAATATTATTGGTTTTCACCAGCGTCGGGGCGTTGATCGCAGATGCGGGCTTTGGCACCGCACTTATTCAGCGGCGTGACGTTAGTCAAGACGATGAAACCACGATGTTTTGTATTACATTGGTGACGGGCTTTGCTGCGTCACTGATGCTTTTCTTTGCCGCGAACGGCATTGCTAGTTTCTACAACAAACCGGAACTCGCGCCTCTAACGAAACTTATGGCCTGGGTGCTGTTTCTTGGAGCAATAGGTGCAGTACCTGATGCGCTACTGACAAGGCGCCTGAATTTCAACGCCCGCACTCATGCACAGGTCATATCATCATTGGCATCAGGAATAGTAGCCATCTTCCTGGCGCTACATGGCCTGGGTGTATGGAGTCTTGCTTGGCAAGGACTGACGGAAACCGCATTACGCACCATTCTGATGTGGAGATTTTCCAATTGGCTACCTACCGGGCGCTTTCGCAAAGATTCGTTTGCAGCACTGTTTGGCTTTGGCGGATACATGTTGATAGCGGGAATATTCAGCACTCTATCCACAAGACTCCAAGCTCTTATGATAGGAAAACTATTCAGTGCCAATGAACTCGGCTATTACTCCATAGCGCAGAACACTCAGCAGGCACCATCATCATTCCTTGCAACACTATTGAATCGCACTGGGCTACCTGTCTTCTCGGCGATAGCCCATGACTCCAACAAACTCCGTCTAGCGCTCAAGGTAACGCTGCAAGTATCAATGTTCGTTTTTTTTCCATGCATGACTGGCCTAGCGGTCGTTGCCAATCCTACTATCGAGCTTATCTACGGCGAGAAGTGGACGCCCGCCGCCCCAATGTTGACCTTCTTGGCCCTGGCCGCATCGATCTGGCCCATTCACGTACTGAATTTGTTAGCCCTCAGCTCAGCAGGTCGATCAGACCGTTTTCTACGATTGGAACTAACGAAGAACGCCATCGTATTTGCCGCGACGTTACTGGCAAGCCCGCTAGGGCCAACAGCTGTCGCGGCCTCAATGTTGGCAGCCAGTATTTGCGCAACACTCATAAATACTTGGTACTCGAAAGAAGTGCTGAATTACGGTCTAAGTGAGCAGATTTCGGACCTTAAGAGCACATTGCTTTTGACCGCAGCGGCATTAGCTCCCGCCTGGGTTGTATTGCACTGGCTACATAAGAGCATGTTGGCCATGCTGGTCTCGATAATCGCTTCGATCACCATCTATGTGGTCCTCGCAACAGTTCGGCGCCATCCGGCGATGGATGAAATAACCCATATGTTGAAACTGGCAATTAGCTCTGTGGGAAAGAACCGCAACACCTAATTCACCTGGATGACCATGCCCACCGCCGTTACTCGCTTACAAGACGAAGCATTGAGCTTTGTCATCTACGCCCCCCGGTATAGAAACAATTCTGGCGGCGCGATAGTCATGCATAAATTCTGTGACGTGCTCAACTCAATGGGATGCCGATCCTCATTGTGGCCACTCTGGAAACCATCCAGCCCGCTGATGGCTCTATTCGATTCACCCATCAGGACGGTTTCATATATGGCATCTCGACTGTACCGAGGCGCCTATTCAACCAACAGAAAATACAACACTCCAATTGCTGATGGGAGCGATCTTCAAGATAGCGTCGTTGTATATCCCGAAATAGTTAGTGGCAACCCGCTTCGAGCCAAGAGATACATCAGATGGCTACTGCACGAGCCCGGCTTTCATGAGGGAAGCGCGTCGTATTCTTCCGGCGACCTATACTTCTGCTATCAGGAGGCTTTTCATAAGAACTGCCAGAATATGATATATGGCGGCCCGCTCATGATCGCCGACACGCTTTTAGATATCTACAAGCAAACCAACACGGGCGAGCGGACGGAGATTTGCTACATGATTAGAAAGGGCAAGAACCGCCCTGATCTACCAGACCTCCACGAAAAACGAGTGATTGATGATCTTGATCACTTCGAGTTGGCAAAAATATTTAACGAATGCAAGACTTGCTATTTTTATGACACTTATACTGCATACGCGCAATACGCTGCAGCATGCGGCTGCATTCCTGTCGTTGTCCCTATTCCCGGAGTTACAAAAACCCAATGGATACCGGAAGAGGTGGGGCGCTTTGGCATTGCCTACGGAGAAGATGATATCGAGTACGCGATACGCACTCGGGTCACTCTTTTAAAATTTATGCAAGAAGTCCCTAACAGGAACTTCGAAGCCGCGAGGCATTTCGTTGAGACAGTGCGAGAACATTTCAAATTGTAATTTCGGTCGAAGGCCAGCTCATCTTTGCATTCGGCATCCCTCCCTCATCCCCTTCAACATGTTGTTAAATTGCGACCAACGATCAGGCCCAATGATTACTGTGACTAGCAATGTCATTGCCAGCTTCACAACAGCCCAGGTCTTCCATATTTTTGGCACATAGGGCCTTTTCATCAGCAAAATGGCGTTACGAAAGAGAAAGTAATGCCTCTTTGGCGAACGCAACGGCCACACGTGCCAGCCAAAAAACCAAAAACGCGTACCTATCACTCCCATTCGATGTACAAACACCGCATTGGGCACTCCCCATAAATGGTAACCTGAAGCCTGCACCCGAAACGACCAATCAGTGTCTATGTGGTCAATAAATAGGCTCTCATCCATACCTCGCAGGCGTGTGTATAAATCGATCGATGTAAGCGTACCGCTACCGTTAATGTTGATACATTTAACGAGTTCGTCGGAACTCGAAGAAGGATACACACGCACCCAGCGCCATCGCGTACGTTGATGGAATCCATGACTTAGCTTTGTTATTGGATCAATCAGGGTAGGCCCCACACACCCAACCATCCCCTCTTTGCTCTCCAATTGACGGTACCGCCGAACTAGCGTCTCAATGCTTTGAGGCAGAGGTTCGCTATCCTGATCTAGCAACAGAACCAACTTCGCATGTGGCGCGAACTTCCCTAGCGCTGCCACTCCCCTGTTCAAGGCTGCTGCTAAACCAGCATTGACGTCACTACACAAGAGGATAACGTTTTCTAATGTTTCTATGCTTGCCTTGATCTCTTCGATAACGTCTTCGCTTGAATTGTTGTCGACAACAACCTTGCATGAATCAGCCGGCAAAGCCATCAGCTGAGCCAACAGGAGTGATACGTCCGGGTTGAACGTAACAGTTACCGTTCCCAATTCAGCGTAGCTGATTTCATTCATCGAAACTTTGTCCAGTCATTTGCCTTGAGGCGACCTGATTTATCAAATTCACCCATGTGGAACATCCAGCCATTACTAATCCGACATCGGCGCAACGACTTTCAACTCTGCGAGAATCCGCCTTCCAAATGTTGACCAAGCAAATTGGCTGGCAAACTCGCGGCACGAATCATTCATGCTCTGCTTCTTCGTCAAAGCCTCGATGACGGAGTCTGCCATCGCCGAATAGTCATCTGGGTTTACAAGATATCCGGACCTGCCTTCTGCAACGGCATCCGTGACACCCCCGACGGCAAATGCAACACTCGGCACTCCATGCGCGGCAGCCTCTATTGCGACCATGCCAAATCCTTCTGGATCATTTGAGAGCTGTCGAATGGGAAAGACATGTACGGCACTGGTATCAAATGCGACCTGAAGTTCCGAGTCGCTTATATTTCCTAAGAAGCGCACATGCCCCCCCACCCCTAGCTGATCAGCTGCAACTTTGATGGCCGCAGGCGTCTGGCTTTGCGCATGCAGCGCGTTTCGCGGTACATCACCAACAATGACAAGTAAGACATCTGGATGCCGCTGTACGATGAGCGGCAATGCACTTGTGACAAATTCCAAGATACCCTTGCGTTCACTCAGGCGCCCGACCGACAGTAGGACGGCCTTGTCACCTAAAGCGTATTTTTTTCGAAATTGACCAATTGCTTCCGCATTGGATGCAACACTCGGCAGTTCCACTCCGGGTGGAACAACTCCTATCTTTGAACCATCAACATCAATCGAGCGAACCAATGCAGAGGTTGCACGGCTGTTGGCGATGACGCGATGCATACGGCGAATTGCTGGCACCCAGACCTTGCGATAAATAAAATGCGCCACCGTGAGGTCCAAGCCATGCACGTAAGCCACGGCCGAGGTTCTATTTACCATGGCCACTAAGAAGGCCATCGGCGCAGTAAGACCACTTCCCGCCAAAACTACTTGCGGACGGAAACGACTGGATTCCAATAGCGCAGCGACAGTCGCGCCCCATAGAAAACGCCATAGCGGTTTGAGCGGCAACTCCTTAACAGTTACTCCTTGCGGAGCTAAAGCCGCAGCCCCCTTGGGACCCACGACACGAACATCGGCATACCTGGACAGTTCCTGGACCATGTGCCAGTTCAGGCGCTCCATGCCTCCAATAAGTGGAGGCATGTTTCGCGTGATAACCAAAACACGCATCCGTGATTTGTCAATCATCTTTACGGTAGGTCAAAGCCGTTATTTGCTCGGAGACCAAACCGATCAGGAATATGATGACCGCAGCGCTCCACATCAAAGTGCTCATGTTCGTAAGCCGCCCGCCATGCGTGAAAGTCCACGCATAATTGGCGCAACCAAGCAAGAAAAATATCGCACTCGTCGGAGCAAACAACTTCAATGGCGAGTAGAGCGTAGCTATCTTGAAGATGATCAACAGAAACCGAACACCATCGCGCAGTGGCTTGATATGGCTCTTACCCACTCTCTGTGATGCTTTGATCGACACATAAGCTACGGGATAGGCGCTGCGAAAAAACGCCATCGTGCTCGTTGTAGGGTAAGAAAAGCCGTTTGGCAGAAGATGTAAAAACTCCCGAAATCGGAACGCTTTGACTGCACGAAATCCGGAGGTGAGATCTGCTACCAAATGGCCAGTCATCTGGGTAGCAAGCCAGTTGTACAACGTGTTCGCGAGCCCACGCCCCACTCCCGCCTGACTTTCCCAATTCCGGGCGCCTACCACCATGTCGTAACCCTGCTCGAGCTTCTCGAGCAACCGAGCCACGTCTGCAGGATCATGCTGCCCGTCAGCATCCATGAAGACCAACACATCTCCTTTTGCGACCCGAGCGCCCCGCTTTATGGCAGCACCGTTGCCCATGGAATAAGGTGAGCTCTGGCATTGAACGCCACACTCCTCGCAGATAGCACGGGTGTCATCCGTCGACCCATCGTCCACCACGATAATTTCTGCAGAAGGCTGTGCAGCGCGAAGGTTCGGTAACAATTCTTTCAGCGCAGGCGCTTCGTTCTTCGCAGGAAGGATGATGCTGAGCATGTTCAAGCTGTTGGGTTCCCCGTGATTTGGCGAATCATAGCGTGGCGCAGCAGATAGCTTTGCCAAGCTCTTCCCACACCAAGCATTTTCATTCATCAGAATAGCCGAGCAGTTGCCGATCACCTATGGCGCCAGCGCTGCCAGCAGCGGGGGCCGGAGCCGGCTAAAGAAATCGGCAACAGTCGATAGCCTGCCCCCCCAAAGTGCGCTAAATTCGAGGCCAATCAGGGGACTTAAGTAGGTTTTATCATGTCATCGCAGCCGCAGCCCAGCGCACTTGGCCTGTCCGGACTGGCCCGCCGACTGGTTTCCGAGGGTTTGCTGCCGGAAGCCGACGTTCGCAAGGCCGTCACCGAGTCGAGCCAGCAGAAAAAAACCCTGACCGGCTGGCTACTGGATCAGGGGTTGGTCGATAACAACCGCCTGACGCAGATTGCCTCGGCGGAATTTGGCATGCCGATCTTTGATGTCTCGGCAATTGCCACAGCCAGTATGCCTATGAGCCTGATCAGTCAGGAGCTGATGACCAAGCACCAGGCCCTGCCCCTAATGAAACGCGGCAAGCGGCTCTTTGTGGGCATTGCCGATCCCATGCAGCTTCATGCCCTGGATGAAATCAAATTCCATTCCAATTGCATGGTTGAGCCTGTCCTGGTCGAACGAGCTCAGCTGAGCCGCGCCATCGACACCGCGGTCAGTACTCTTAACAATGTGACACCCGATCTGGGCGGCGGCGACCTCGAAGACTTGGCGCTGGAGTCGGTGGACGAAGACGGGGAGTCCAGCAGTGGCATCGACGCCACCGGCGGTGACGACGCCCCCGTAGTGAAGTTTGTTAACAAGATCCTGGTGGACGCCATTCGCCGCGGCGCTTCGGATATCCACTTCGAACCCTATGAGAATCAGTACCGGGTACGCCTGCGGATGGACGGCATGCTGCGCGCCGTAGCCAGCCCTCCGCAGAAACTGGCAAACCGCATCTCTTCGCGCCTGAAGGTGATGGCGGGCCTGGATATCGCCGAACGCCGCGTACCGCAGGACGGCCGTATCAAGCTCAACCTCTCCAAGAGCCACGCGATGGACTTTCGCGTCAGCACCTTGCCGACCCTTTTCGGCGAAAAGATCGTGCTGCGTATCCTGGACAGCTCCTCCGCCAAGTTAGGCATCGACAAGCTCGGCTATGAGGATGCGCAAAAGAAGCTCTACCTGGACGCCATCCACAAGCCCTACGGCATGGTGTTGGTAACGGGTCCCACCGGATCGGGTAAGACGGTCTCGCTGTATACGGCGCTGAACATCCTCAACACGGCGGAACGCAACATTTCCACGGTGGAAGACCCGGTGGAAATCCGCGTGGAAGGTATCAATCAGGTGCAGCAGAACGTCAAGCGCGGCATGACCTTCGCCGCGGCGCTTCGCTCGTTTCTGCGCCAGGACCCGGACGTGATCATGGTCGGCGAAATCCGCGACCTCGAAACGGCGGAAATTGCCATTAAGGCCGCCCAGACAGGTCACATGGTGCTTTCCACCCTGCATACGAACGACGCGCCACAGACCATCTCCCGTCTGATGAACATGGGCATCCCGCCCTACAGCATCACTTCATCGGTTACTTTGGTGATTGCCCAGCGTCTGGCACGACGCCTGCATAGCTGTAAGAAGAAGATTGAGCTACCCCCGCAGGCTCTATTGGCTGCAGGCTTTACTCAGAAAGACATTGATGAGGGCATGGAGCTTTACGATGCCGTGGGCTGCCCGGATTGCAACGAGGGTTACAAGGGCCGCGTGGGTATCTATCAGGTCATGCCCATGGTGGAAGAGATCCAGAAGATCGTGCTGGAAGGTGGCAACGCCCTGCAGATCGCCGAAGTGGCGCAGAGGATTGGCATCAATGATCTGCGCAAGTCGGCGTTGATGAAGGCCAAGGCAGGGGTGACCAGCCTTGCGGAAATCGATCGCGTGACCAAGGATTAACGTCAGATCGCGACCGTCTTCATACCAGACTTGCGCGGACGGCCACGAAATGGGTCGCCAAAGTACCGTAAGCTGGTGATTGTCTTGCCCGCCGTGCCGATATCCGGCGCCGGGTCCGATTTATTGGGGGATTAGACGCCATGGCTACGGTTACCGCCGCTACCAAAAACACCCGACAGCAGGGCGCCGCACGCGCGCAAATTTCGCAGATGCCCACTTATGAATGGGTGGCATTGGATAAGCGCGGCAAGCGCATGACGGGCTCGATGCCGGCGAAGAATGTCTCGCTGGTAAAAGCCGAGTTGCGCCGACAGGGGATGAATCCGCAGACGGTGAAGGAGCGCGCCAAGCCGCTTTTCGGCGGCAGTGGCAGCGCGGTCAAACCTCGCGATGTCGCTATCTTCAGTCGCCAGATCGCCACCATGATGGCCTCCGGCGTGCCGATGGTGCAGTCTTTCGACATCATTGCGGACGGCCAGAAGAATCCCCGCTTCAAGACCATGCTGACGGACGTCAAGCAGAGCATTGAGGGTGGCTCCACGCTGTACGAAGCGCTCGGTCAGTATCCGGTGCAGTTCGATGAGCTTTATCGCAACCTGGTGCGTGCCGGTGAATCGGCCGGTGTGCTCGATACGATTCTCGACACGGTCGCCACGTACAAGGAAAAAACCGAAGCCATCAAGGGCAAGATCAAGAAGGCGCTGTTCTATCCCATCATGGTGATGGTGGTGGCCGTGGCCGTGATCATGATCATGCTGCTATTCGTGGTTCCGGTTTTTGCCAAGACCTTCAAGGACGCTGGCGCGGAGTTGCCAGCACCCACTCAGCTTCTTGTGACGATGTCGGCATTCATGCAGGACTATTGGTACATCGTGATCGGCGGCCTTGTCGGTGGCATCGTGGCGCTCATCATGGCCAAGAAGCGCTCGGTGAAATTCGCCCACTTCCTCGATCGCGTATCGCTCAAGCTTCCGGTCATGGGAAACATTCTTCGCCAGTCGGCCATTGCGCGATTCTCACGCACTTTGGGTGTGACGTTCCGCGCCGGCGTGCCACTGGTAGAGGCGATGGACGCCGTGGCGGGAGCCACCGGTAGCGTTGTTTATTCCGATGCCGTCCATCAAATGCGCGACGATATTGCGGTAGGTCACCAGTTGCAGCTGGCTATGCGGCAAACCGGGCTTTTCCCGAACATGGTCGTGCAAATGGTCGCCATTGGTGAGGAATCCGGTGCATTGGATTCCATGCTCTTCAAATGTGCCGAATTTTACGAAGAGGAGGTCAGCAATGCCGTCGACTCGCTTGCCTCCTTGCTCGAACCGCTGATGATGGTGATCCTGGGTACCGTGGTGGGCGGCATCGTCATTGCGCTCTACCTGCCCATCTTCAAACTCGCCGGCACCTTCTAATCCGGTCCCACCCACGCGCCACATGATTGCCGCCAAGCGGCGATAATGTGGCGCGTTTTCATGCCCACGGTTCGCGCATGCCTGATTTGCCGCTTACAGTCTGGATCGTTGTCGCAGGCGTGCTGGGCCTGATCGTTGGCAGCTTTCTTAATGTCGTGATTCTGCGGTTGCCGGTTCAGCTGGAGGCATTCTGGCAGCGGGAAGCGCGCGACATCCTGGGGCTGGAACAACCTGACGAACCCTTGCCACCAGGCATCGTGCGCGAAGGTTCGCATTGCCCGCACTGCAAGCATCCTCTGGCCGCGCATGACAACATCCCGCTGTTCGGCTGGCTTCTCTTGCGCGGTCGCTGCCGCTACTGCCAGACACGCATTTCCATTCAATACCCGCTGATTGAGCTGTTGACGGGCATCCTCAGCGCCATCGTCATTTGGAAGTTCGGACCGACTCTGGCCGGACTTTCAGGCCTGTTTTTTACATGGGTTTTGGTCGCATCGTCGGGTATCGACTTCCGCACACAGTTGCTACCAGATCAGCTCACCCTGCCCTTACTATGGGCCGGCTTGCTGCTCAGCCTGCTTCATCTTTTCGTCCAGCCATCGGCTTCGATTCTTGCCGCCGCCATCGGCTACCTCAGCCTGTGGAGCGTGTACTGGCTGTTCAAGCTGCTCACCGGCAAGGAAGGCATGGGCTTTGGCGATTTCAAACTGCTTGCGGCTCTAGGTGCCTGGATGGGGCCGATGTCGCTGCTGCCGGTCATCCTGCTTTCTTCGCTTATCGGGGCACTGGTCGGCGGCGCTCTGATCGCCCTGCGCAAACATGGGCGCGAGGTGCCGATGCCGTTCGGCCCGTTCCTCGCCATGGCGGGTTGGGTGTGGTTCGTCGCGGGCGATCAGCTCGCGCATGCCTACATGAGTTTCACCGGACTGCGGTGAGCGGGCCATGCCGTTCACGGTAGCCCTCACCGGTGGCATCGCCTGCGGCAAAAGTGCCGTGGAACAGCGCTTCCGCGCGCTGGGCGTACATGTGTACGACGCGGATCAGGCCTCTCGCGTCGTCGTCGAACCGGGCAGCGACGGCCTTGCAGCGATCGTCGATGCATTCGGCAGCGAAGTGCTCGACGCGCACGGCCGGCTCGACCGCCCCCGCATGCGCGAACGTGTGTTCAGCGATCCCACTGCACGCAAAACCTTGGAAACCATCGTGCACCCGCGCGTACGGCAGTGGATGCTTGAGCGAGTGCAAACCGACGAAGGGCCGTACGTCATGCTGGCTATCCCGCTGCTGGCCGAGAACATCGGCCACTACCGCTGGGTGGACCGGATTCTGGTGGTGGACTTGCCCGAGGCCACCCAACTGCAACGTCTGATGCACCGTGACGGCATGGACGAAGACTTGGCTGTGCGCATCCTCGCCACGCAAGCCTCCCGCATCGCCCGCCTCGGCCTGGCGGACGACGTGATCGATAACAGCGGGCCGGAAGCGGCCTTGGAACCGCAGGTAGCCGCCCTACATCAGCGTTATCTGGGGTTGGCAGCCGCGCGCGGTTGAACGCCGGCCGCCCGCAGTTACCTAAATCCATCAACCGGTTAAACTTGGGAATTCCCGCTCCTTCTGCGAACTGCTGACCCGATGTCCACTTCGTCTGCCGCTGCCACGCCTGCCGCCCTGCCCGAGACCGACGCGCCGCGCGATTTCATCCGTCAGATCATTCGCGAGGACTTAGGCACCGGCAAGCACACCGCCATCCGCACCCGCTTTCCCCCGGAGCCCAACGGTTACCTGCACATCGGCCACGCCAAGGCCATCTGTCTGGATTTCGGCATCGCTCGCGAGTTCGCCGGCTGGTGCAACCTGCGTCTGGACGACACCAACCCGGGCAAGGAAGACCCCGAGTTCGTCGAAGGCATCAAGGACGACGTGCGCTGGCTGGGCTACGACTGGCACGACCTGCGCCACGCCTCCGACTACTTCGAGGTGCTCTACCGCGCCGCCATCAAGCTGATCCAGGACGGCCACGCCTACGTCGACGACCTCACCGCCGATGAAATGCGCGAGTACCGCGGCACCCTCACCGAGCCGGGCCGCAACTCACCGCATCGCGGCCGCAGCGTGGAAGAAAACCTGGACCTGTTCCGCCGCATGCGCGCGGGCGAATTCGCCGACGGCAGCAAAACACTGCGCGCCAAGATCGACATGGCTTCCGGCAACATGAACATGCGCGATCCGGCCATCTACCGCATCCGCAAAGTCACCCACCAGAACACCGGCGATGCATGGTCGATCTACCCGATGTACGACTACGCGCATTGCCTCTCCGATGCGCTGGAAGGCATCACGCATTCGCTGTGCACGCTGGAATTCGAAGATCACCGCCCACTCTACGATTGGTTCGTCGACAACGTCGACCTGCCCAACCACCCGGAACTGTGGCAGCACATGCGCGACGCCGGCTTTCAGACAGAACCGGCCAAGCCGCGCCAGATCGAGTTCTCGCGCCTCAATCTGACTTACATGATCACCAGCAAGCGCAAGCTGGCCCAGCTGGTAAATGAAAAACTGGTCGACGGCTGGGACGATCCGCGCATGAACACCCTGCGCGGCCTGCGCCGCCGTGGCTTCACCGCAGGTGGTATCCGCCTGCTGATCGAGCGCTTGGGTGTGAGCAAGCAGAACAGCGTGATCGACTACGCCATTCTCGAGAATTGCGTGCGTGAGGACTTGGACGCCATCGCGCCGCGCCGCATGGCCGTGATCGATCCGCTCAAGCTGGTCATCACCAACCTGCCGGAAAACCACGAAGAATCACTGACCTTCTCCAACCACCCGAAGGATGAAAGTTTCGGCACCCGCCAGGTCCCGCTCTCGCGTGAGCTGTGGATCGAACGCGAGGACTTCGCCGAAGTGCCGCCAAAAGGCTTTCATCGCCTGAAACCCGATGGCGAAGTACGCCTGCGCGGCGTGGGCATCGTGAAGTGTGTGGAGGTGATCAAGGCCGCCGACGGCAGTGTGCGCGAAGTGCATTGCACGCTCGATCTCGAATCACGCTCCGGCATGCCCGGCGCCGAGCGCAAGGTGAAAGGCACCATTCACTGGGTCAGTGCCAAGCACGGCATTGCCACGGAAATTCGCTTGTACGATCGCTTGTTCAACGTGCCCACGCCGGACGATGAAAGCGACGGCAAAACCTGGATCGAGCACATCAATCCGGATGCCAAGCGCATCGTGCGCGGCTGGCTGGAGCCATCCGCTGCACAAGCCACACCTGAGCAGCATTATCAGTTCGAGCGCCTGGGCTACTTCGTGGCGGATCGCCTTGATCATCGGCCGGAAGCCCCCGTGTTCAACCGCGCCGTCACGCTCCGCGATACCTGGGCCAAACAGGCGAGCTGAGCGCATGTTGCTGCCGCTGCAGATTCACCTCACCCTGCCCCCTTGGATCGAAGAAGTTGCCGACGCCAGTCGGCGCTACCTCACCGATGAGGAACGCGTAGGGCTGGCGATCGAACTGTCGCAACGCAATATCGAACACGGCCAGGGTGGCCCCTTCGGCGCCGCAGTGTTCGACGAGCATGGTCGCCTGATCGCTGCGGCGGCCAATCGTGTGATTCCGCAAACCTGCTCCGTGGCGCATGCAGAGATGCTTGCCTACATGGCCGCACAGCAGCGCCTAGCCAGCTATCGTCTCAACGAACAAGGCGGCCACTACACCTTGGCCACCAGCGCACAGCCCTGTTGCCAGTGCTACGGCGCCACCTTCTGGGCCGGTGTCGACACCGTTCTGATTGGTGCGCGCGGTGAAGACGTGGAAACGCTGACCGAATTCGACGAAGGCCCCCTGCCCGCCGATTGGGTCGGCGAGCTGGAACGCCGTGGCATCACCGTACGCCGCGACATTCTGCGCGAAGAAGCACGTGCCGTACTCGCCGCTTATGGCGCGCGCGGAGAGAGCTATTGAACCGCCTGCGCGCCGCGCTGCCGCTGCTGCTGCTGATTGCAGCGGGCGTCGTGCTGCTGGTTTCGGGCGTGTTCGATCGCATCCATCCTGAGCAACTCGTTGCGCATCAGCATCAACTGCGCGAACACATTGCCGAACATCCCTGGCTGAGCCGCCTGGGCTACATCAGCTTGCTCGTGCTCGCCACTTGCACGGGAGTTCCCGTCACGATTCTGCTGATTCTCGCCGCAGGTTTTGCGTTCGGCGTCGTGGAGGGTACCGCGTACTCTTCCATCGGCCTCACGCTAGGCTCGCTGATTCTGTTCCTTGCCAGCCGCTATGCCTTCGGTATCGGCAGCAAGCATCCGCCTGCCATCGCGGACAAACTGCATCACGGCTTCGAGCGACATCCCGTGGTCTACACCATGTTCCTGCGATTGGTGCCCGTGGCGCCGTTCGGTCTGGTCACCATGGCGTTGGCCTGGTTTCGCTGTCCCTTATGGTTGTTTATCGGCGCCACCTTTCTGGGTGGCACCGTGATGCTGATCTTTGAAACCTCCATAGGCGCGGGTTTGGGTATAGCCCTAAGCCATGGTCGACAACTTGGACCAGGATTGATTTTCGATCCCAGCGTTGTGTTGCCTTTGTGCGCACTCGCAGCGCTCTCGCTGGTTCCGTTGGTGGTGGAGCGAGTGCGGCAACGCCGCACTCGGACATAGCGCGCGCTTCCAGACTACCAATCCGTCACCACCCCAACACTGACACCGACGCCCGTACCCGAAAGACCTGTCTATAACCGCGAAACCTCGCTAAACACCGCATTGCCTCCCGCGATGTTGCAACTGGGTCGTGCTTTTCTTGGCTCGCTATACGAGCGTATTGGCAGTCGCGACGGTTATGACGCATCGGTTTCCTCAGCCAGCGTAGCCGATCCGCTCTTCTGGGCGCGTGTGTTCGGCGAAAACGGCAAGCAATCGGGCAACGGCATCACCGGCAGCGGTCCCACGTTTGATTACACGCTGGCTGCCGTGCAGGTGGGCACCCACCTCTATCGGAACGGTGCTACTGGCACATCACACGACGATGCGGGTGTGTTCGGCTCCTTCGGTCATGTATGGTCCAACGTCATCCATGACGATCTGCTGGCAGGCCGTATTCATGCCGGCAACAACAACATGGATGCCGTATCCCTCGCCGCTTACTGGACGCATTACGGCAGTGACGGCAGCTATCTCGATGGCGTGGTGCAAGGCATCTGGTTCGATTCCGCACGCGATCGCTCCAGCGAAAACGTCGCAAGCCTTTCCGCTCGTGCGAAGGGATACGGTGCGTCGCTGGAAAGTGGCTGGCGTCGTTTCACTTTGTCGCCCGACCTCACATTGCAACCACAAGCGCAAGTGATCTATCAGCGCCTAAGCATCAACAGCGCGAGCAATGATTTTGAGACCGTGCAATTCGACAATATCGGCTCGCTGGCAGCTCGTATCGGTGCGCAGCTTGCCAATACTGCTGACGGTAAAGACACACTTGGTGGATTGAATGGGTGGCTTGCCCTAAACGCATGGCACGAATTTCACGCCAGCCCCCGCACCACGTACCCCACCGACGATGGCGACGTATCCTTCCACTCCGATCTGCAGGGCACGTGGTGGGAGTTGAAGTTCGGCGCGCAGGGACAAGTGTCGCAACACGTCAACATGTATGGAACGCTTAGCTACGACAGTGGAGGCATCGCGAGACACCAAGAGGTCGGCGTCAACCTCGGCATCATGGTGCATTGGTGAGACATTTCAACTTGCCTGCACCGTCGGCAAAAAGAAACCCGCAAAGGCAGAGCGCCATGCGGGTTTGAAGTTGGTGGGCCGTGACAGATTCGAACTGTCGACCAACGGATTAAAAGTTAGCTGCAATTTGCCGGCAAATTACGGGCTTACGCGCGTCTTTTTTACGGAAAATGGCGACTTTCGGTACCGTTCGATCAAGGGCTTAGGCACCAATTTTACGGGGTGAAATCCGCCTTCCTGCCCCTCCGCCTCTTTGGCTGTGCCGCATTTAGATCTTCAACAAGCGTCGTTGGACGGCCACGACTGAAGGGTTCTCGGTTCGTCTCCTTACGCTTCAGCCGGTGCGCACAAGTTGCTACCAGAACATGAGACGCGGCCGGCATACCTTCCTCGCCATGGGCGTATACATGGAACTCCTGCAGTGGATCGATGAGTCGGTCTACTTCCGTGTCAACTACTCGGCGCAGCCCTTCTGCCGAGTGCGCGACACAGGGCACGAATGGGAGATCCTGTTTGCGCCAGGCAAGGGTCCGAAGCACCCCGGCCCCTACTACGCCACCAGCTTTGCCCAGGCCAAACGCTGGGTGCTTAGCTATGCCAAGCATCACGAAGCCAACCTCAAGGGAAAACCCATGCGCATTGGCAGCGGGCCTGAGCCTAACGAGCCCTGGCCATGGCCGGCGTCCGATAACTCAGCTTAGCCGCGCGAGAACGCAAGCCAGATACCGCGTGGCGGGCCGCGATGTGATCTGCCCGCGACGGTGATGTCGCCCTGTTATCGAAAGAACTTGCGCCAGTCCTTTTGGGCCACGATCTTGTCTGGAGGAACACAAGGGAATCACTAGTAATGACTACAGCAGCAACACTTCTCACATTGATCGCCCACGCTCAGCAGCACGTCGCGGCCCTGGAAACTTTGGCGGCGAGCATGGCCGCAGGCCTTCGCGCCGGCATGGTCGACGCCGACCATCTGTACACGTTGATGACCACGCAATCGCGCGCCATCAACGCACAACTGGACAAGGTGGCCACGGCAATGGAGAAGGTAGAACTGCGGACGGCCACGAACGATAGCGGCGGACCTCCTATATATGTCGCCCCAATGGGTGGCATCGTCGGGAAAAGGTAATTTTGGTAATCGCGCTGGCAAACTTCCCCATTTCGTTAGCTTGATCAACGGATTAGCGAGGTCGGAAAAGGGTAATCAAAAGGTAATTTAAGGTGATCTGATTACCTTCCTAAAAGGTAATTTTTCAAGGTTCTCTACCCCTAATAATTCAAAGACTTACGGCGAAAGGTAATTTTTGTCACCTTTAGATTACCTTTCTCCGTAATCCTATATTTCCTATCTTCAACAATCCCTTAGGCGACTTTTCGGCCTACTGATTACCTTGGTTACCTTTTTCTTGGGGACTCGGTCGAAGTGAACACCCATCCGGCAGGGGCTGAACCATCGCCGGTGACCAATGCGGCTCAAAAAGCCAGACGTTGCTTTTCGATCTCACCAGCAAACTGGTCGGACCGCTTTCGACCCATAGCAACGTTTCGCAACCGTCCCTGTCCAGACACCGATCTGGGCACCCGGTCGCGAGCGGCGGTTATGATGTGGCCTTGAGGATTTCTACTGACACAAATGGTGCGCCTGTAGCCTTGGGGATTTATGTCAGAGTTTGAATGCAAGCTCGGCGATTTTCTCGTACGCGCTCGGTACTACATGATCGAGGGCAAGCTTGTCTGGAATGCGGTTTTGTACCGCTCGGGCACACCTGTTCATTCCATGGCTGGTAGTGTCCTGCAGGACCCCAAAACCAGTGCTATCGACCTGATAGAAAACGCGATCGCAGCTGCCGTCGAAGCACAAGCTTCCTCCCCCTGACGAAGTCCATCACTCAACATTTGTTGATGACTTGCTTGGCGAGTTCTACGCCGTGTAGATATGCCTCCTCAACACTGTTGAACAATGTCCATTCTGTGACTTTGTGGGGTTGGAGAGTATCCACCTCCACACGGTCCACAGTGCAATGCCCTTGGGAATTGGCCCACAAGGTCACAAAGAATCTGTAGCCAGCGAAGCTCCCTTCCCTTCTTGTTACTACGATGTCACCAGCGTCGTCCACACACACTCCTAAACAGTCCAATGCTTAACCGACTAAGCTGCGATTGGCCTAGTAAAGAAATCGTTACTGTACCGTTACATGAAGTCACATCTTGCCAAGGCCTTCACGTGAGGGCACCGAGACCCTGGCACGTCCGCAGCACCTCGCCAAAACACCGCCTAGCTGCGTCAATGCGCATCACGAAGGCCGGCCTAGATATCGCATGAGCCCCCCACACGGGAGCTCGCCGCTGCGTGCGTCAGCTGCATCAAAATCGAGAGGGAAAGCGCGCAGGCGAGGAGGGGGGACGACCGCGCGCGCCAGCGTGAGCAGCACTACTGGTCGATCATCTTTTAACCACACGACGCCCCGGTTGAGGCTGCGGCGGGCCTGATTTCCATCGCCGACGCACCCGCCGTTATTGGCCTGTGCTCTAAGAGTACGATTGGACATCGAAAGTTCTGCTGCTCAAGCCCGTGGGAGTACCGAATGTCCTTTGATCGGGATGGGTTCCTGGCGACCGATCACCAGAAATGGGTAGATAGGGTCCGCGACAACCATGCACCCTGGCTTGCTTTCACCTGGGATATTAATCGGGAGGCAATGAGGGCGTTGCCACGCGCGGCGCCGTCGCAATCGGACAACAAAGAGCTCATTGCAGCATTAACGTTTGGTCGTGTGCTCCAGTCTTATCAAGGCACCATCGTTCTGGCTCAACGCGGTTTGATCTCGGATGCACGAACGCTTATCCGGAGCATGGCAGAGTCAACAATTGCGCTCGGAGGGCTTGCAGTTGGGGCTGACTTTGTAGATCAGTTACAAGAAGATCACGATAAGCAAGTCTTAAGTCAGGCAAACAGTTTACTCAAGGATTCGGAGAAACTCGCTCAGAACGCGAGTGCAGAGCAAGTCGAGCGGCTGACTGCGACAGTAACCGAAATTAAAGGCCGCTATACGAACGGTGGACCTAGAAAAATAAACTGGGAAAACGTAGCCAACGCCGCTGGATTCGATGACCTATACGATCTGATCTATCGTCCTACGTCCGGTGATGGCGCGCATGTGAGTATCAACGGCCTAAATAGATTGGTTGAGGAAATTTCGTCAGGACGGACATTAGCACTTAAGTTTGGACCCGATGCGACCGACTTGAACGACACTTTGCAAAAAGCGGCTGCCGTCGTATTACATGCGCTAGAGGCGATTAGCCGTATCTTTCCGCAAATTGAGATTAATGAATCTATTCACACCTTCCTTCGACGCTATGAAATCCTTAGATCAACCGGCTAAGACGCGGTACGCCCTAACCGGCACCACCTACCTCTACGGCCGACCAGCCATACCGCCCAAATAACACGGTCATCAGCAACTAGGGAGAAGCCAATGGATGACTTCATTAAAAATGTTCCGTGTGACACTTTACCCGCGTTTTGGGACAGCATCTCGCCCGTAGGAAAGTTGTTTCAATCACCGAGCATTGTGTTCCGCGGTCAAGGACTTGACTCCTGGGAGCTGATACCACGCGTGTTTCGTGGAGACGTGCTGGCCGAATTTAAGCACGGGATGTTCGCAATGCAGGAGCCAGATCATCCATTTGAGACTTTCTTCGAATTCAGCCTATTGCATGAATTCTTGTATTGCTGCGACGTACGCGGATTGACAGTACCTGGAGACTCGCCAGATTTTCGAGAGTACATGACCAAAGGACCAATGATCGTCCATTCGATCAGCAACGATAAATGGCCGGATAACATCATTCGCCCATTCATGGCTTTGGCTCAGCACCACGGAATTCCAACTCGCCTATTGGACGTCTCAAGCAACCCGTACGTCGCCGCGTACTTCGCCGCAGTTTCCGCTATCCAAGCATACTTCAGGGAGACTGAGGGTCAACCAAGAGCCGATTTCGCACGAACAAAAAGACTTGCCGTCTTTGGCATTGATTTCGGCCTTCTACACAAAGTCGCCGGAATAGACGAAGTACGCGTCCCCGGAAGTACATCTCCAAATTTATCAGCACAGTCAGGCTCGTTCTTGCTCGTAGCGAACTCAGGGATGCGTGGCGAACCATTCACCGCGAATGTATCCGTCGAGCAAAAGCTAGCAAGCCTTCCCGAAATATCCCACGAACTCAATACTCCAATCGACGCAACACTGTTGGTAAAAGTGACGCTACCGATAGCTTACGCCTCTGAGCTTTTGAGATGGTGCAGACGCCACGGTTTCAGTGCAGCGACAATTTTTCCGGGTTACGACGGAGCCGCACTTGCTGCGAAGGAATTCATTCTTGCCGAGCGTTTTGCAGCTGGCATGAAGCCGTCATCACACCTTGCTTAGTTAGCGGAACTGCAACCACTTACAACTAACGGCCGCTTCTAACTACTCGTACGCAAGGATGAGCAAATGGTAGTCTCTCCAGAACGTCTCGCAGATTTACTAGTTGACCCACGAGAAAGCCTTGATTTTGAGGCCAAAAACTGGCTTGATCTTCAAGACTCGAACGACGATAAGGCAACATTTGCGAAGGCTGTTCTCGCCCTCGCCAATCATGGCGGCGGCTTTATAGCCATTGGCTTCGAAGAAACGGAACATGGTCTAGTGGAATCGGCAGGACGCCCCGCCACGCTCAATCGATACAATCAAGATCTGATCAACGGCATAGTACAAAATTACTGCGACCCACCGTTTCACTGTGCGGTACACATAGTTGCAAATCCAACGAGCGCGTTATTTCCCATTGTGGTGGTTCCTGGCGGTCACCGCGTTCCCGTTCGAGCGCGCCGCGCAGGGCCGAATGGGAACACAGTTCACAACAATGCAATCTACGTTCGCAAGCCTGGACCCCGCAGCGAAATTCCCCTAACCACACCGGAATGGGACGATCTCTTGGCGCGATGCTTTCGCAATCGACGCGACGAAATGTTTGACCAAATTAGAGATCTCATCACTGGCGCTGTTCCGCGGGCCGAGCAGCCAGTTGAACCCGACCACTTGGCAGAATGGGTTAGGTCAAGTCGGCAGCGTTGGGATGGCCTTGTCGCCGCTCTCCCAGTAGATGCCCCGCCACGTTTGCCACACGGCCGTTACCAGATCGCGTATCAAATAGCAGGCGAACGAAAAGCGATTGCACCCGGGAAACTTCCTGAGATTTTGATGGCGAGCGTTGTGCGGCACACTGGATGGCCACCGTTTTGGTATCCAACTCGACATGACATAGCACCCTACCCAATCGATGGCGCTGTCGAATGCTGGATGGGACCAGATCAACGCGAACCTGGACATGCTGATTTCTGGCGAATCAATCCTGATGGATTCGCATTTCTCCTTCGTGGTTATCAAGAAGATGGCATGCGCGCGGAGGTCCACGGGATTGGCGACGTTAAGCCAGGCACTAGTTTTGATGTCACGTTGCCAGTTTGGAGGGTTAGCGAAGCGCTACTTCATGCTCAGAGCCTTGCGAACAACCTGTTTGAGGGACCAACGACGATCAAGTTCGTTGTGCAATACGAAGGATTGACGAATCGCGCGCTCGTAAGTATCGGGAACCAACGGTTGCTGTTCGGAGACAGAATTTGCCATCAAGACACGATCACCCTTGACACGCATATCGATGCCCAAACGATAGATGCCAACTTACCGGAAATTGTCCATCCTCTGCTGTCGCCCCTATATTCTCTATTTGATTTTCATGAGCTTTCAAGACAACTCGTTGTCGAAGAAATCACTCGTATGCGAGCAGGGCGTTAGGGGGCTGCAGTGATTGGATCACAGCCTATGGCTCTACTAGAAGCTTTGAACGATCGTCTCGTGAAAGCAAAGTCACTGACATTCGGTCATGAAACACTCGATTTGCCAGGCGCTCTTGCGTCGGTAAATCCTAATATGTTGGAAGCTGCCCAAAATGCAATTCAGGAACTTGGTAAAGGACTGCCTGAACTTGTCATCAAAGACGAGCGTTTCCCTGGCGATCGCGCGCAATTGGTGCGAAGCATTCCCGGAGTGGCAACCGGCTTCTATCCACATTTTGTAGGATCTCTCCTAGTACGTTGCGCCGTAAAAATGGGTTCGGCTGATGCAGCCATTGAATGGCTCTTGAAGGTACTTTCCACTAACGCCGCGACCGGCAAATTCGTCCATGTGTTGTTGGGTGTGAAAGTAGATCAGGAAATTGCGCTGACTGACGACGTCAAACTAGTTCCTATTGACGCATTGCCGAATAGCTTGCAAAAAACGCGACTATTGAACGACAGCAGTCACGCAAGGTCACATTTCAGCACTATGTTGGACTGGACAGTGCCACAGTCAGCGCTGTTGACTGACATAACGATTGAACCGTTTCTTTGTGGAGAAGGCCAGACGCCAAGCTCGGACTTCGATGCCTTTACGAAGAAAAAAGAGCTACTACAGGACATCACTCTCGCGCTTTCAGTCGTCGGACCATGCACCCCGATGCTCGGGCTGCAGTGGTCTACGCTGGATGATCCTAACCTCGAATTGGCGGGGCTTCTGTCAGGTGCCACCATGAGAATGGGAAAGGCACTTGAAATCTTGCCATGGAAGCCGATCGAAGCCCCATCACTGGATCCCAAAGAGGCCCCAGAATTAGTGCGCGCGCTTCTCGACTTGCAACTCAAACCAAAACAAAAAATGCGAGTTGCGATGAGCAGACTTATCCAGGCGCAACTACGCCATGAGATCGGGGATCGAGCCGTAGAGCTTTCCACTGCCTTTGAAACTCTACTGGGCGATGAAGGAACCAATGAGATGACTCACAAAGTCACGGTTAGATTAGTAAGAATCATTGGCGGTACTGACGATCTACGAAAGAAAAATTACCAAGTAATGAAGGCTACCTACGACTACCGGAGCAAGCTATTGCATACGGGCTTTATCGACCCTGGAGCTAGCAAAATGATAGCTGGCGTAAAGATGAGTGCTTTGGACATCGTTGACCATGCCGCCATCATGTGCGTTGATCTCATCAAGCTGCTTCTTCGTCGCGGAGCCATCCCGGAATGGGCACATTTCGATATTACAGACCATGCTCCATCATGACTGTTCTGCTAAGTCTGGCGACTTGAATCTAAAGGCTTCAACACCAAGCACTGCATTAAGTCCCATCATCTTGGCTTGAATGGGCGCAATCTCGTTTTCCATAAACACAAGCTTCGCCTTCTCTACATCACCAAAACCGCCTGCGTTCGTGGGAATCATACCAAGCAGCTGAGGCGGCACTCGGTGCGCCGCTAAAATGTCATCGCGACTGGTGTTCTTGATCGACGCAAAATCATCCTTCGCCGCCACTTCGCTAATCGGAATGAGCTGCAACCCATCCTTCTTGCCGTTCGGCGCATACATAAACAGGTTCCGAAAATTCCCCGGCCCCTTCGAGTTCTTCAGCGCCTCGCGCAACGCATCGATGTCCGCCGACTGCTGCGCCGTATCCGTCATGTAGAGAATGAAGCCCGCGTGCGAGCCATTGTCGTAATACTTGCGCCGAAACAACGTCGCCGACTTGTTCAACTGCGCTGAGTGCAACGCACTCAGGTATTCCGGCACGCCGTAGATTTCCTGGCTCACGTCCGGCGCCAGGAGTTGGCACACCGGGTTCTGAAACTCGAAGGCCTCGCCGGTGTACGGCACAAACCAGCACGACCCGCCATTGACCCCCACACGCGTGAACAGCGACGGCGAACGCTTCAACCGCAGCAGGCGCTTGGACATGGCGGGGATCTGCTCCAGGTACGCATGCGCGAACACCAGGTAGTCCGTCGCGAAGGCCTCGAAGTCGGCCACGGACAGGTATTTCGTCGGCACAAACGACGACACCAGCAGGTTGCGCTTGATGAAGATCGCGGACGAGTGATGGGGCGCCGCGCGCAGCATGTTGGACAAACCCAGCAGGCTCACCGGCGGCTCGTACCAGCGCCCGTTGTTCCACACCTGCACGTACTCGAGCAACGACGCCCGATCAATCGGTTCCGGCTCACCAAAGGTGAAGGCGTGGGCTTTCGCCTTGGACTCGGCGGCTTGGTCGGCCGGCAGCCGCTGACGTTTGCGCTTGGTCATCCGTAGATCTCCATAAAGCTTTGGCTGTGGCCAGTGCGGCCTTCCAGCGGTTCGTAGATAAGGGAGTGCATCACCGACCAGGCGAGATCCGCGTGGCCGACATCGGCCGAACGGCTGGCGTCATAGGTGACGTGCCGCCCGCTCGGGGTAAGCGTTTTGCGGATCGCCATGAACGCGGCGGCGAGGTCGGTCCAGCCGGCGTCCCATTCCAGGCGCCCCTTGCCCATGACGTCCTGTGTCTTCATGACCATCAGCGCCTTGGTTTCGGGCGAGTACTGGATCGCGCGTGCCATCGGGAAAAACTGCTTCACCAACTGGTACACGCCGGTGCCCATGCCGGTGGTATCGATCGCGATGTCGACCACGTGGTACGTGTCGCACAGCCGCTTGATGTTGCCGGCCTGTGCGTCGAAGTCCTGCCCCGGCCATTGATGCTTCTCGACCACGCGGAACAGGTCACGCTGGGACGTCGGCAGCGCATTCACCGTGCAGCCCGACGGATCGCCGCCGCTGGCCCCTTTGGATGGATCGAACCCAATCGACACCGGCGCATCACCGAGCGGGCGCGGTGCGTACGGGCGCACGTCATCCCACACCTCCCAGCTATCGACCATGCAGCGCTTCACCAGCGCAAACGGAAACACCGATGCGGAGTCGTCGATGAATTCGCACATCAGGAGCTGCTGGAACTCGTCGGCGCTGTATTCCAAGCGCAACTGGTCCAGATCGAAGAGATCACACCCGCCGGCCATGGCATCCAGCACCGTGATGATCTGCCGCCATTGCCCGTCCGCACACGCCAAGCCATTCACCAACGCGGCATGGCTGACGTCGAAGCTGACGCGATCGGCTTTCGGTCTCCCCTTGTTGAACAGTGCACCCGACCAGAACGGATACGCGTCGTGGCTCAGCGCGGACGGCGTCGAGAAATAGGTCTGGCGCCATTTCTTGTGGATCGCCATCCCCGACGCGACTTTGCGCAGCGTCTGGAAGCTGTGCACCCAGAAGTATTCGTCGAAGTACAGGTTGCCGTGATAGCTCTGCGCGGTGCGGGCATTGGTGCCGAGAAAGTAGAGCGTGGCGTCGTTCGGCAGGATGATCGGATCGCCCTTGAGGTCGATCTCGGCGGCATCCTTGGCAAACTGCGTGAGGTACTGACGGAACACATCTGCCTGTGCACGGCTGGCTGACAAGAAAATCTGATTGCGTCCCGTACCGATCGCATCGTCCAGCGCTTCACGCGCGAAGTACCAGGTGGCGCCGATCTGACGCGATTTCAGAATGTTGCGGATGCGCTGCGCGAGTCCGGCCTGGTGCCAGCGGCGCTGATAATCGAACAGCGAATCCATGAACGCCTCGCGCAAGCGCGCGGCCTGCTCGGGGCTGTAGTCGTTCTTGGCGGGCTTTTTCTTCGGGTTGGCGTTGCGGTTCGCGACCTTGGGATTGAGGTGCCCTTCGTGACCACCCGGTGCTTCATACCGATGCACGCGCGCGATCTGCGCGACCTGGCGCATGAGGAGATCGATCTCCTTGAAGTCGTGCGCGTCCTTGCAATCCTTGGCGATCAACTGGCACAGCCGCGCTTCAAGCACCGCATCCACGCGATCGATGGGTTTCGCATTCGCCCAGCCGTCGCGCTGTTTCCACGATTCCACCGTCGAACGGGCTTGCCCGATGTGCTCGGCAATGGCCGTCACGCTCCAGCCTTGGAAGAACAGGCTGCGCGCGAGCGTGCGCGGATCGGTGGCAACGGAAGGCATGAGCATGCGCGACAGCGTAGGGACGCCTTTGCACGCGCTGGGCCGTGCGCTGTTCTCGGTGGCGCGATACAGAACCACGCTTCGTTGCCGGTGTGCGTGGTGGTCCCGATGCTGGCGACCTATCACCGACTCCATTCACGCCGAGGCAAACCGCATGGCCAAAAAGTCCAAGAAATTCCGCGTTGCGACCGAAGGCGCGACCGTCGATGGCCGCACCATCCAGCGCGAATGGATCACGCAGATGGCCGCAAGCTATGACCCGGCCAAGTACCGCGCGACGATCAACTTGGAACACATCCGTGGTTTGTTGCCGGACGGACCGTTCCGCAATTACGGCTTTGTCGATGCGCTCTCGCAGGAACAGAACGCCGAGGGCAAGCTGGAATTGTTCGCCGTGATTAGTCCCACCGATGACCTGGTGACCCTGACGCAGAAGGGTCAAAAGGTTTTCACGTCGATCGAAGTCAATCCGAAGTTTGCCGATACCGGCAAGGCGTACCTGGTTGGCCTGGCCGTCACCGACAACCCGGCGAGCCTCGGTACCGAAATGCTGCAATTTGCCGCCGCTAATCCGGAGGCGAATCCGCTCGCTGCACGCAAGCAACATCCGGACAACCATTTCTCCGCCGCAGTGGAAACGCTGATCGAATTCACCGACGAGAACGAGACGCCCAGCATCCTGGAACGCGTGCGCAAGCTCTTCACGCGCAAGGATGCCAACGACGCCCGCCGCTTCGCCGATATCGAAGCGGCGCTGGAGGAAGTCGCCGAACACGGCGAAGCCCAAAGCGCCCAGACCGCTCGCCAGTTCGAGCAGGTGGACACCGAGGTCAAGGCCAGCAGCCAACAGCTCGCGGCGGTGACCACGCGCGTGGCCGCGCTGGAGCAGTTGTTCAACGACACGCCCGCCGCCACCGCCACGCGTCCGGTCGCCACCGGCACGGACGACGCGCTCACCGACTTCTAACCCGCACGCGTCCCGCCTTCCCTGTTTCCCCACAAGGACACCCATGAAGAACGAAACCCGCGTCAAGTTCCATGCGCTCGCCACCCAGGTGGCCAAGCTCAACGGCGTGGCCAGTGCGTCCGAGAAATTCGACGTGCAGCCGTCCGTCCAGCAGACGATGGAAAACCGCATCCAGGAATCGAGCGATTACCTGAAACAGGTGAACATCCATCCCGTCACCGAGAAGACCGGCGAAAAGCTGCATCTGGGTGTGGCCGGCCCGGTGGCCAGCCGCACCAAGACCAGCGCGAACAAGAAGCGCATGCCGCGCTACCTGGGCGACATGGATGCGCAGCCCTACACCTGCTACCAGACCAACTTCGACACATCCTTCCCCTACGCCACGCTCGATGCGTGGGCGAAGTTCCCCGACTTCCAGACACGCCTGTCCACCATGCTGGTGACGCAGCAGGCGCTGGATCGCTTGATGATCGGTTGGAACGGCACGAGCGTGGCCGAGGACACCGACATCGGCAAGAACCCGCTGCTGCAGGACGTCAACAAGGGTTGGCTGCAAATCCTGCGTGAGCAGGCACCGGCGCAGGTGATGAGCGAAGCCAAAGCCGGCAGCAAAGAGGTGCGCGTCGGTCCGGGCGGTGATTACGAAAACCTCGATGCCCTCGTGTACGACGCGATCCTCTTGCTGGCCCCGTGGTTTCAGGAAGACACCGGCTTGCGCGTGCATGTCGGCCGCAAGCTGATGCACGACAAGTATTTCCCGAAGATCAACCAGGCACAGCGCGCGACCGATGAGCTGGCCACGCAAATCCTGGTGAGCCAGAAAACCATCGGCGGCTTGCAGGGATTGGGCCTTCCCTACTTCCCCGGCCACTCGCTGCTGATCACGCGCCCGGACAATCTCTCGATCTACTACCAGGCCGGCGCACGTCGTCGCCTGCTGCGCGACGAGCCCGACTACGACCAGGTCGCCGATTACCAGTCGAGCAACGACGCCTACGTCGTGGAACGTCTGCAGGGCGCGGTGATGGTCGAGAACATCGTGCTCGGCAACTGGTCGGCCGGCGGCTGAGTCACGCGATGCTCTCCCCCGCCCAAGCCCACCTGATGCGTGTGGAGGCGGCACGGGCGACCGCCAAGGCGGCGCCCGGCGCGGCGGTGGATGCGTCCACCTCCCGCGCGCACCGCCTCATGCGCGCCAAGCTCGACACCGACCGTCGCCGGCTGCACCAGGTGCAATCGGTCGAACGCAAGATTGCTATCAAGCGCGAAATCCTCGGCGACTACGACGCGTATGTGTCGGGGGTGCTGGCCAGCGGCCAGGGCGTGCAGGATGACGTGATGGGTTACGTACTGACGTGGCGCATCGACGTGGGTGATTACGCCGGTGCGCTGGAGGTCGCGCGCTATGTGCTCGATCACAACCTGTCGCTGCCCGATCGCTTCGAGCGCACGCCGGCCACGCTGGTGGCCGAGGAACCGGCAGTGCAAGCACTCAAGGCGTACGACGCCGGCAAACCGTTCGACGTGGCCGTGCTGGAAACCATCCTTGAACTCACCGCCTCGCGCGACATGCCCGACCAGGTGCGCGCCAAGTTGCACTTCGCCATCGGGCGGCATCTGGCCGAAGAAGCGCCGCAGGCCGCACTCGAACACCTACGCCGCGCGGTGGAGCTGCATGACAAGGTCGGTGCGAAAAAAGACATTGAGCAGTTGGAACGTCGACTGCGCCAAACGGCCTCCGGCCCGAATGCCGGCCACCCTTCGCCGCGGCAACGCGGCTCCTGAGCCTCCCCCCGGCGCCCCGGCGGCACGGGTGGCGAACGATGCGGCAACGCATGCCGTGACCCACCCGTCCACCGCCGGATTTTTTTGAGGAATGTATGGGCAGTCCGATCGCCAATGGCGGCACCGTTGCCACGCCAAGCAACCACGAAGGCACGATCACCAACGATGGCTTCTGGCCCGATGTGGATCTGTCCACACTGCGGGCGTCCACGCGGCTGACCGGCAACGTCACGGTCGAGCGGCTGCGTGCGAGTGCGATCGAAGCCATGCTCGACGTCAACACACAGCTCGCCACGTACAAGGCCGTACGCATCGGTGAAGGATGGGAGAACGCGGCAGACGTAGGTGAAACCATCGCCGGTGCCAGTGCGCTCGTGCATCGGTATCTGCGCGCCGTGGCGAGCACCGTGCAAGCGGATATCGCCGAGAAATACCGCGACTGGGATAACACCCGCGCGGGTGACTATCGCGCCCAAGGCGAAAGCGACGCGGCGGATGATTTTCGCCGCAATGCACGCTGGGCCGTCGCGGACATCCTCGGCCGTCCACGCAACGTCGTGGAGCTGCTCTGAATGACGCAAACCGTTTACGCGCGCCAAGGGGACACGGTCGATGCGATCTGTTGGCGCACGTTCGGCACCACCGCCGGTGTCGTCGAGACGGTCTACGAAATGAATCGCGGGCTCGCCGCACTCGGTCCGGTGCTGCCGATGGGGACACCGGTCGTGCTTCCCGATACGAAAGACGTGGGCACGCGCGTGCTCGCCACCATCCAGCTATGGGATTGATGATGTCCGAGCCAACCATCGCTACCCTTGCCACGTCTGCCGCGCTGGGCGCTGCTACCACGACGACCGCACTGCTGCCCGGCATCGACGGCAATGCCCTAGTCGGCGCCGTCGCGGGAGCCGCACTCTTCGTCACCAGCTCGCGCGATCTGCCGCTCGTGCGCCGTGTGATCTATCTGGTGATCAGCACCGTGGTCGGCTACCTCGCTGCGCCCGAGGTGCTCGCGCATCTCCCCCTACACAGCACGGCGATCGCCGCATTCCTGGCCGGTGCACTGGTTGTGACGCTCACCATGCAACTGATCGAGCGCGCCAAGACGTTCGACCTCTCCACTTTGCTTCGTAAAGGAGATTGATCATGCACCTGCCCTTTCCGTTTGGCATCTGGCCTCTGGTGCAGCTCATCGCCTGCGTGGTCATCGTGCTACGCCTCCTCACCTTCCGCCGCGGCATCTCGCGGCATCGCCACGGCGTGGCTTGGGTTGCGTGGCTGATCATCGTGGCGTGCACAGCCACCGCCGTAAAACTCCTTTGCGGCATTCGCCCACCGCCGGGACCGCTGGAAGCATTGCTTACAGCACTGTTCGCGGTCATGGTGTTGATTCACCGCGGCAACCTCGCGCATCTCCTCCGCACACCGCGCGCCTGGTTCGCGTGGGTATGGCGGAGGGATACGTGGTGATCATCTTTCCCGAACAGCGTATCGATCAGCTCATCACCGCCGTGATGAAAGCCGAAGGTTGGGACACGTACACGAACGATCCCGACGACGCCGGCAAGGAAACGCGCTGGGGCATCACGATCGCGAGCGCGCGCGAGTTCGGCTACGCCGGACCGATGAAAGACCTGCCCGAAGCAGTGGCCCGCGCGATCTACCGCAAACGCTATGTCGATGAACCGCGTTTCGCTGACGTCTTTGCGATCGAGCCTAACATCGGCGCCGAGCTGATCGATACCGGCGTCAACATGGGCACCGCCGTGGCCGCGACGTTCCTGCAACGTTGGCTCAACGGCTTCAACGACACCGGCAGCCGCTACGGCGATCTGCACGTGGATGGCCGCATTGGCAGCGTCACGCTCGATGCGCTGCGCGCCTTCCTGCGCTGGCGCGGACCCCAAGGCATCACCGTGCTGCTGCGCGGCCTCAACGGCGTGCAGGCCACCCGTTATCTCGAACTCGCCGAATCCAAACCGTCCCAGCGCAAATACCTCTTTGGCTGGGTGCTCAACCGTGTGGAGATGTAGACCCTTGTCCTCGTTTCAGCTTCATAAGGGCGAAGCCCTTGCCTTCCTGCGTACCCTTCCCGATGCATCGGTCGATGCGGTGATTACCGATCCGCCCTACAGCTCCGGCGGCTTGCACATGACGCAGCGGCAGCAATCGCCGGTCAAGAAATACGTGCAGACCGGCACCCAGCGCGAACATCGCAGTTTCAGCGGTGACAACCGCGACCAACGCAGTTGGACGCTGTGGGTGACGCTGTGGCTCTCGGAATGTTTGCGTGTCGCCAAGCCCGGTGCACCCGTGGTGCTCTTCACGGATTGGCGACAGCTTCCGAGCACGACGGATGCGTTCCAGGCGGCCGGCGCGACCTGGCGCGGCATCGTGCCGTGGCTGAAACCCGCCGGACGGCCGAGCGGTCCAGGTCGTTTTCGCAATGGCGCCGAGTACGCGGTATGGGGCAGCAACGGCGACATGCCGCCGCGTGAGGAGGTCGGCTATTTACCGGGCTATCACGTCGAATCGATCCGGCAGAAAGACAAGCATCACGTCACCGGCAAACCCACGGACCTCATGCGCACGATCGTGCGTGTGTGTCCACCGGGCGGCGTGATTTTGGATCCTTTCGCCGGCAGCGGCACCACCGGTGTCGCCGCGCTGCTGGAAGGCCGCGACTTCATCGGCGCAGAACTCGATGGCGTCAACTGCGAGATCGCGCGCTGCCGCATGGAAGACGCCAACGAAGAACGAGAGAGGCAAGCCGCATGAGCCTACTGCTCAAACCCCTCGCAACCGTCCTGGCCGCGCTGCTGCTTGCAGCGCTGGCCGTGATCGTGTGGCTGCGGCATCAAACGGCGGATCTATCATCGCGCATGGCCGATGCACAGGCGAAACAGTTTGCGGCGCTGTTCGAAGCGTCGGCCGCCAAGCTCGACGTGAAGATCATCACGCAGTACGTGGACCGCGTGCGCGTGATCCACGAAACCACGCAAACCCTTCAACGCGAGATCCCATCCTATGTCACGCCTGCCACGGATCGTACTTTTCCTTTGCCTGTCGGTTTTGTCCGCGTGCACGACGCTGCCGCCACGGGTGTCCTGCCCGGCCCTGCCGGCGCTGCTGATGCGACGGCCTCCGACGTTACAGCCTCTCAAGCCGCCAGCGTCATCGCCGCCAACTACGGCACCTGCCTTGAAATCCGCGAGCAATTGAATGCGGTGCTGGATCGGCTTGAAGCCACGCCTACCGATAACAGCGCGTCGCCATGAACAAGCCCGAGCACTTCCGTGCAGCACTGCTTGCGGCGTTGCCGGACCTTGCCAACGATCCGCAGCGGCTGTCCATCTTCGTGGAAAAAGGCAAGTTGGTGGCCAGCGGTACCGAGGGGGCGGGATGGCAGTACAGCTATCAACTGACGGCGATCCTTCAAGACTTCGCCGGCGACATGGACACGCTCGCGAAGGCGGTCATCGCATGGGTGGCAGCGGAACAACCAGACATGCTTAAAAACCCCACACAAGCGGAACGCGGTATTCGGTTCGACTGCGAATTGATGACAGCAGAGCTGGCCGATATCGTGATCGAAATCGATCTGACCGAAGCGGTCTACGCGGGCGACGACGGCATGTTCAGTCATCCTTCCGAACCGCCTGCCGATCCCACGGGCACTTGGTTATGGTCGACGAACTGATCCAATTGGAACAATGGGCCACGCCCCTGCTGGCCAAACTTGCACCGTCGCAGCGACGACAGCTTGCACGCACGATCGCACTCGATCTTCGCCGCTCACAGCAGCAACGCATCGCGGCCCAAATCGCGCCGAACGGCACACCCTACGTCGCACGCAAACACAAGCTGGAATCATTCCGCGACAAGCGCGGTGCCATCCGCCGTCGGAAGGGGGCCATGTTCGTTAAGCTCCGTACGGCACGCTGGCTGAAAACAAACATCACCCACGATGGTACCGACGTAGGCTTCTTCGGACGCGTAGCACGCCTGGCGCGGGTGCATCACGAGGGCGGCATGGATCGCGTCGCACCCAATGGACCGATGGCAAAGTATCCCGTGCGTCCCCTGCTGGGTTTCACAAAGGCCGAACGGCAGGTGATCCAGGATCGCGTGCTGGAATACCTGCGTGACTAACGCCCCGTCAACAAGATGGGGATTCACGATGGAGATAGGACGATATGGAAACAAGCACGTTTTTTCAGATGGTCGAAGCGCTGATCGTACGTAACGCAACGTATTCAGAGACCACCGGTCGCCGCACCCTCCCTCTTCAAAGTCTTCGCGTCATCTACACGCAACGGACCGAACCCCAACCTTTGGAACTACTCAAGCTTCGAGATGCTGTGGAAGAAGGGGTGCGCAAGGGCTACTGGGAAATGGAATACGACGACACATCCGATACGGATATCGTCGTTCTTCTTTAGTTGACGAAACTAAAACTCGTTATCTTTTTCGACAACACCCAAGCGTTTCTCAGCCTGGATAACCCAGGCCAAAAGGCTGCTTGCGTCTTGAACGAACCAATTGCTTGGCGCCGGAACGTATTTTTCCAAGCCGCCCGCACGCAACGCTTCCGCGACACATCCGGTGCAGTTGTTACTTCTGCTGAGAAAAGAATATGTGGGTCTATTCTGCAAACGTTCCAACCAAAATGCCTCAATCGCTTCAGCATCGAGGCCTTCATCTTCTGAATTGGGCTGCTTTGTCCTTAGCCTAATTTTGTGTGTTGGCTCTTCGCTGTTAAAGAAGTGACCCATCGCTTCCTTATCTTTTTTCTTCGTAAAACTGTCGATGTTTTGGTAGGGATCAAGCACAAAACCTGCGAGCGGCGACCCCTGCGCCGTCCATGTGACATAGTAATTTTTATCACTCACTCTCAGGCGTATGCTGGCGTGACCAACACCCGCCCATGATGCTAGATCGCCCTTCCAGCCCATCGTTTTTGCCGGGAACCAGATTCGAACTGTGACTTTGTTTGAAGCCATGACTCCCTCCTTTGGATGTACATGATCAACGTGCCAAGCGAATGGGCGCATTCGCTTCGACAAATGGTTCGTGCATCTACCCTACCTCGCATTTTACGCTTCAATCATGACTTCGCAGAGACGCTAAGGGTGACGATCCATAATTGCGTCGCTTCACATTTCCTTCACGAAATTGGCCACTACCAGGCTGCGATGACGACCACTGCTCGCTCACTGATTCCAACGAATCCACAACAACTTCCGCTTGTTCTATAAAGCCTCCGACAGAACGCGCCCAAGCTGCGCGCGTGCGGTTCTATCCGCAGCATGTCGGGTATGTCCGATGACATCCTGCGCAAACTCGCCAACCTGATTCGCTTCGGCACGGTGCACGCCATCGCCGGCAAGCGCGTACAAGTCAAAATCGGTGGCTTACTCACCCGCCCGCTTCCCTGGGTATCGACACGCGCCGGGAAAACCAAATCGTGGTCGCCGCCAGATATCGGTGAACAAGTCATGGTGCTGTCCCCCAATGGCGACATGGGCGCTGCCGTTGCGATCGGCGGCATCTTTTGCGACGCCTACGACATCCCTGACGATGCCAATGCCAACACCGTTGTCATAGCGTTCGGCGATGGCGCGGTGGTGTTGTACGACCAGGCCGCGCATCTCCTCAAGGCCACACTACCCGCCGAGGGTCGCGTGTCGGTGACGGCGCCGGGTGGTTTCACCCTCACCGGTGATGTGGACATCGACGGTCAACTCAGCGTGTCGCACGCGGCGACGTTCGAGCAAACCGTGCACGCGATCCAGGCCATCACCAGCGACGCCGACGTGAAGGCTGGCACGATCAGCCTGACAAATCACCCGCACGACAAAGTGCAGCCCGGTAGCGGCATCAGCGGAAAACCGCTGCCATGATGGGCATGGACGCACGCACCGGCCACGCGTTGAGCGGCGACGCGCATCTGGCGCAATCCATCGCCGACATCCTGGCCACACCCATCGGCACGCGCCTCATGCGCCGCGATTACGGCAGCCGTGTGCCCGATCTCATCGACGCACCCGCCAACGCCGCCACGCGCGTACAGCTTTATGCCGCCACCGCCACCGCACTCATGCGCTGGGAACCGCGCATCACGGTGAAGCGCGTTGCGCTCTCCGTGATGGACGCCATGCAAGGCCGCTGGGTGCTCGACTTGGTCGGCACGCGCAGCGACACCGGCGAGTCGGTGGATCTGTCCGTACCCGTGACGCTGCAAAGTGCACGCGCATGACGGATGCGATCCAACTCAATCAGCTTCCACTGCCGGACGTCGTGGAACCGCTCGATTACGAGGCGATCCTCGCCATGGCCGAACACCGCATGACGCAACTGTGGCCCGCTTACACCGCCACGGTGGAAGCGGACCCGATCCGCAAAAGTCTGCAGGTGCTGGCGTACCTCGTGCTGCAGGAACGCCAGAAGAAAAACGACGACGCCCGCGCGTGCTTCCTGCCCACCGCACGTGGCAAAGACCTGGACAACTGGGCCGCGAGCCTCGGCGTAAAACGTCTGTTGATCAGCCCCGCCGTGCCTGAAAAGGCCATCGACGCGGTGTGGGAATCGGACGACGATCTGCTCTATCGCTGCCAGCTTGCCCCCACCGGTTATTCCACCGCCGGCCCCGCCGATGCCTACGAATTCCTGGCGCGCAGTGCGTCTGGCCAAGTGCTCGACGCGAAGGTGACGAGTCCCACACCGGGCACTGTGGTGGTGTCGGTCATGGCGCGCGACGGGGACGGCGCACCCTCTCCCGAACTGCTGCAAACCGTCACCGATTACATCACCGTCAAAACGCGCCGTCTGCTAACCGACAAGGTCATCGTGCAGGCTGTGACGATTCGCCCGTTCAACGTCTCCGCCCGACTCGCGTTCTTCGCCGGCCCCGATTCCGACGTGGTGCTCGCCACGGCGAAAGACAGCTTGACCAAGTATCTGGCCGAATCTCGCCGTATCGGTCGCAACATCACGCTCTCCGGTTTGTACGCCGCACTCAAAGTCCCCGGCGTCGAAGACGTCCTCGATCTCACGCCGAACACCACACTCGTGGTGAGCGATACCGAAGCGGCCTACTGCACGAACGTGGCCATCACACCCGGAGGCGTCGGTGATTAATCTGCTGCCGCCCAATGCCACACCGATGGAACGCGCCTTTGTGCAGGTGTGCGCGGAGTTGCTTGGCTTCGACACACCGCTCGCCACACTCGCCAATCCCGACACCATCCCGGCCAAGTTCCTACCGTGGCTCGCCTGGTCGCTCGGCGTGCGCAGTTGGAAACCGTATTGGTCCGAAACCGTGAAGCGCATGCGTGTACGCCATGCACTCGCCATTGCGCGCCAACAAGGCACGACGCAATCGGTGGAAGACGTCGTCGCCTCCTTTGGCGGTCATGTCGTGGTACGCCCGTGGTTCGAGCAGGAACCACCGGGCGAGCCCTATACGTTCCAGCTCACGTTGACGCTGACGGACAATGCGAGCGAGGACACCTCTGCCGCGTTCGTGGATGACGTCATTAGCGAGGTCAGCCGCACGAAGTCCGCGCGTGACCATTTCACTTTTACCCAAGGGCTCAATGCCCGTGCAGGCGTGCGCGTCGTCGCCGCCGGTCGCGCGGTGGCGTATGCCCATCTGCAGTGTGCGGGAGCTGTTTAACGTGGGCGCTTTGATCTTCACCGTGACCGATGCCGGCCGCGCCGCGCTACGCAACGCGCAAGGCGATGGCACGAATGCGGTGCGCATCGCGTATGCCACCGTCACCGCCACCGCGTTCGCATCCGGTCAGCCGGTCCCCGACGAAATCAAACGGATCGTGTCGATCGCCGGCGGTGCGACCGCGCCGGACACCATCCACGTCACCATCAGCGACGCGAGCAAAGACGTCTATACCGTGCGTGGCTTCGGGTTTTATCTCGCGGACGGCACGCTGTTTGGCTCCTATGGCCAAGCGGAGGTGATCGTCGAGAAATCCGCCGGTGCGGCGATGCTGCTGGCCTGCGATGTGCAATTTGCATCCGTGTCCGCCAGTCAAATCACCTTCGGCGACACCACGTTCGCCAATCCGGCCGCGACGCCTGACACGCTTGGCGTGGTGAAGCTGGCCAGTGATGAGGAAGCGCGGGCAGGACGCGATAGCCAGAAGGCGATGACGCCCGCCAACGATCTGGCCGCGCTCAACGCACGCCTCGGTGCGAGCGCGCCGACCGACTACGCCAAACGCTTGTTGGCGATCGCCACCAACAGCGATTTTCTCAACGCGATCGGCCCCACATTCCCACCCTCCAAGCACACACATCCGATGGATGACGTGACGGGGCTGGTCGCGATGCTCGCGGCCAAGCTCGATGCACGCGCCCGTTACGTGCCGGGTCAAATCATCGTCACGGCGGGCCAGCAGGCACCGCCCTACACGCTGCTGTGCAACGGTGCAGCGATCTCGCGCACGCAGTACGCGGATCTCTTTGCCGCCATTGGCACCACCTACGGTACCGGTGATGGCGTCACTACCTTCAACGTGCCGCGCTTGGGCGAAGGCACCGTGATCAAGGCCACGGTCGATGCCAGCAAGATCGGCACCTACAGCAGCGGCGCGATCCTCACGCACACCCACGGCGCGAGCAGCGCCGCGGCCGGCGATCACGGCCACAGCGTGACACTGACGGCAGCCGGTGGCCACAGCCACGGTGCCAGTGCGAGCGGCGTCGGCGATCACGCACACGGCGCGTGGACCGATGGACAAGGCAACCACGCGCATAGCGGCAGCACCGATGTACAGGGCGCCCATAGCCACGGATGGGGCGCAGTGCAGCCACGCTACGCATCCGGTAACGCGCAATCCGTCTACGAGGTCAACAACAACAGCGCCGGCCGAACCACCACAGACGGCGCGCACAGTCACGGCTTCAGCACCGATTGGCAGGGCAATCACGGCCACAACATCGGCATGAACGGTGCCGGCAATCACACGCACACGATCTCGATCGCTGCCGTCGGCGATCACACCCACGGCCTGTCCTTGGCAAACAACGGCAGCCATAGCCACACCCTCACCATCGCCGCGGCCGGCGGCAACGACAACCTCGCCGCCGGTACGCACATGTTCCATTTCATTGCTTACTGATCGGAGCACCGACATGTCCGACACACCACCCCTTCCGGCCTCGAAAGCCGCGTACAGCTTCGACGCCACCACGCGCGAATACTTAGGCGTCGTGGAAGTCTTTCTCTCGCCGTTGGAGGCGACGTACTACCTTCCGCGCAACGTTGTGGACATCGCACCGCCTACGGATCTTGGCGCCAACGCGTGTGCACGCCTCAACGCGGACGGCACGGCATGGGAGATCGCGCCCGACTTTCGTCGCCGCATGCTGTGGGATACCGCCACGTGCACACCGGTACCGAACACGCTCGCGCTTGGCGAGGCCTTGCCTAGTGATGTCACCGCCGAACCACCGCCTGTGCTGAGCAGCGACACACCACGGATGAACGTGTGGGACCACGATGCGCAAGCGTGGCATCAATTGCCCGATTACAGCCGCACACCGGTGTGGTCCAAGAACACCGGCCAACGCGTGCCCAGTCTTGCGCCACGCAAAGCATTGCCCGACACGCTCACGGCGATTGCACCGCCGCATGTCAGCACGCACCAGGCGCCACGCTGGAATGCTGCACACGAAGCGTGGGAGATCGTTCCCGACTACCGCGGTGTGACGTACTGGACCGTCGATGGTGCGCAGCACGTCATCACCGAACTCGGCGTCGAACCGCCCGCCGAGGCGCTCACCACACCCCCCACCCCCGACGAGGTTTAACGCATGTCGACGGCTTACCACCACGGCGCGCGCATCGAAGAAACCATCGATGCGCCGCTAACGCTCAAAACCGTATCCACCGCCGTCATCGGCCTCATCGTCACCGCGACGGATGCCGACGCGAACGTCTTTCCGCTGGATACGCCGGTCTTGCTCACGCAAGCCAAGAACGGCATCGCCTCGGCGGGCATCAAGGGCACGCTCGCCAAAGCCCTGCAGGACATCGACAACCAGGTGCGCTGCCCGGTGATCGTCGTGCGCGTGGCGGAAGGCGTGGACGATGCCGCGACTACGGCCAACGTGATCGGCGCCGTCAACGATCAAGGCCGCTACACAGGCTCGAAAGCCTTGCTCACCGCCGAACAGCGTGTGGGCCTGCGTCCGCGCCTAATTGGCGCACCGGGTCTGGACACCGAAGACGTCGCGCAGGAACTCGCCATCGTGACTAAGAAGCTGAGCGCGTTCGCTTACGTGGCCTGCCATGGCTGTAAGACGATTTCTGACGCCCTTGCCTACCGCAAGAAGTTCAGCGCGCGCGAGCTGATGCTGATCTGGCCGGACTTCCAGCACTTCGACATCACGACGAAGACCACGATGTCGGCGATGACGATTGCCATCGCGTTGGGCTTGCGCGCATCCATCGACCAGACCACCGGCTGGCACAAGGTGATTTCCAACGTGCCCGTGAATGGCGTGACAGGCATCAGCGCCGACGTGTACTTCGACTACCTCACCGAAGGCACCGACGCAGATATCTTGAACGAAGGGGGCATCACCACGCTGATCAACCGCAACGGCTTCCGCTTCTGGGGCTCGCGTACCTGCGACGACGGCGAGTTCATCTTCGAGAACTACACGCGCAGCGCGCAGATTGTCGCGGCCACCATTGGCGAGGGCGTGTTCGAGTACAGCGACAAGCCGATGCACGCGAGCCTGGTGCGCGACTTGATCGAAACGATCAACGCGAAGCTACGTGACCTGGTGCGCCAGGGTTTTCTGCTCGGCGCACGTTGCTGGTTTGATCCCAGCCTCAACGACAATAGCAATGTGAAGGTGGGCAAGCTGAAACTGTCCTACGACTTCACGCCGGTACCGCCGATGGAAGACCTGACGCTACGGCAGACCTTCACCGATACGTACATCGCGGACCTCATGACCGCGATCACTGCCACCAACAACGCCTAAAACTTGCCGGCGGTGAGTACCGCCGGCAAGTCCCCGGCTTCCCCATTACGAATTCGAGGATAGCACCATGGGTTTGCCCCGAAAGCTCAAAAATTTCGACACCTTCCAGAACGGCGAATCGTTCATCGGCCAAGTGAACAGCCTCACGTTGCCCAAGCTCGCGCGCAAAATGGACGAGATCCGCCCTGGCGGCTTGGATACGTCCATCAAGGTGGACATGGGCGGCGAGGCATTGGAATTGTCGTTCGCCGCCGCCGGCTATTTGCGTAGTGCGTTGCGCCAGTTTGGCGCCACCTCCGTGGGCGCAGTGCAGTTGCGCTGGGCCGGTGCCTACCAGGCCGAGGACACCGGTTTCTACCAGGCCGTGGAAATCGTCGGACGCGGCCGTTACAGCGAAATCGACCGTGGCGATGCCAAGACCGGCGAATCCTCCGAAACCAAGTTCACCATGCCGCTGGTCTATTACAAGGAAACCGTCGACGGCATGGTGCTGTTCGAGATCGACGTGCTCAACCACGTCTTCGTCGTCGATGGCATCGACATCCTCGCCGCGCAGCGCGCCGCGATGGGCCACTGGTAAGCCCTTCCCTTCACGACGGCACCTTCGGGTGCAGCGTCTCCCTGTTGCAAGGATTTCCGTCATGACCGAACGCAAGACCGCCGCCACCATTCCGCTGGAAGAACCCATCGAACGCGGCACGCAGACCATCACGCACGTCACCGTGCGCAAACCCAAGTCCGGCGAACTGCGCGGCACGCAGTTGGTGAACCTGCTGCACATGGACGTCGCCGCGCTGGAAACCGTCCTGCCGCGCATCACGCAGCCCACGCTCACCAAGGCGGAGGTGGCGAACCTCGATCCGGCGGACCTCACGCAATTTGGTGTGGAGGTGTCTGGTTTTTTGTTGACGAGAGCGAACCGCGAGGGCTTCCCGCCCGCGTAGAGGATGCGATGGCCGATATCGCGGTGGTGTTCCACTGGGCACCACCGGTGATGGATGCGATGGACGTGACGGAACTGATGGACTGGCGCGAGCAGGCGCGCCTTCGCAACGGTGTGGAGGACTGATGGATTTAAAGCTCAGCGTGCTGCTCAGTGCGATCGATCGCGCCACTGCGCCGTTGCGGGCCATTGCCGGCAGTTCGTCCAACACCTCCAAGGCGCTGCGCGAAACACGCCAGCGCCTGAAGGAACTGGAGAAGGCGCAGGCGGAACTGAAGGGCTTTCGCGACCTGAAGGCCGGTACACAGCAGCTAGCCATCCAGATGAACGCGGCACGCGCGCGCGCCACGGAACTCGGCAAAGCGATCGCCGGCACGACCGCACCGACCCGCGCACAGCGGCGCGAATTCGACGCGGCGAAGCGCCAAGCTGAAACACTCAGCCGTCAATACGTGACACAGACACGGCGCTTACAGCAGATGCGCGAAGGGCTCGCTGCCGCGGGCATTCATACGCGCAACCTGGTGCAGCAGGAGCGGCAGTTGCGCGACGCCGTCGCCGCGTCCACCAAACAGATGGAGGCACAGCAGCAGCGACTGAAGCAGCTCAGCCAGCAACAGCAACGCATGGGTGCAGCGCGCGAAGCCATGATACGGACCCAAGCCATGGGCACGCACATGGCGGTGGGCGGTGCCGCGGCGATGGTGACCGGCCAGCATGTGCTCGGTGCGCTGAGTCCCGCCATGCAGGAAGCCAAGGCGTTCCAGACGCAGGTCGCGCAGTTGCGCGCGATGGGCGTCGGCGATGCGACGGTGACCGACGCCGTGAAGTTCGCGCGCGGCATGGACATCATGGGCACCAGTGCCACGGAGAACTTGAAGCTCCTAAAAGAGAGCTACGGCGTGCTGCGTGACATGCACGAATCCGAACAGGTCGCGCCCTATCTCGCGCGCATGAAGTTCGGCATCGAAACCGTGATGGCCAACGGGGGCCACGGTGACGGTCACGGCACCAATGCCGAAGCGATGTTCATGGATCTTTTGAAGGTCGCGGAACTCCGCGGTGCCGCGAAAGATCCCGCACGGCTGAAACAGGTGCTCGACTTCGCCACACAGGCCTATGTCGCCTCCGGTGGCCTGGTGAAGCCGGAAGACCTGCTCAACATGATCAAGACCGGTGGCATCGCGGCGAAGCAGCTCGATGACACCCCCTTCTTCTTCGGCATGCTGCACACCATGCAGGAAATGGGCGGCCACCGTGCCGGCACCGGACTTGCCACCGCGTATCAGAACTGGGCCGCGGGTCGCACCACGCAGCAGTCGGCCGAAGAATTGGTGCAGCTCGGATTGATCAAATCCGGCGCCGTGAAATACGGCAAGACCGGCCACGTCACCAAGCTGCTACCTGATGCGCTCAAGGAGGGCGACCTCTATCGCACGAACCCGTTTGAGTTCTTGATGACGCGCGTCGTGCCGCGCCTCAACCCAGACGGCAAGCTCAGCGACCAACAGGTGATCAGCAAGATCAATGCGCTGTTCTCCGGCCGCAAGGGCGGTGACTTGTTTGCCTCGCTCTATCTGGAGCGCGCGAACATTGCGAAGCATCTGGCCGCTGCACCGAAAGCCTACGGCGTGAATGCGCTGTATGACGAAGCCAAGCAAACTGCCGCGGGTCAGGAAGCCGAACTGCTCGCGCGGAAGTCCGATCTCTACCGCGAACTCGGCACGCAGTTGCTGCCCGTCTACGTATCCGGCCTGCAAAAACTCACCAGCGCCGTGCGCCATCTCACTGGGTGGAATCAAAACCATCCGATGCTCGCCAAGGGCATCCTGATCGTCGCCGGAAGCCTTGGCGTGCTGATGACGGTCATCGGCGGTTTGATGGTGGGTTTAGGCGGCTTGGTCGGCCAGTTCGCGCTGCTGCGCTTTCTGCTGCGTATGGACGGACTGACGCTCGGCGGTGGTGGCGGTGCGGGACTCGCACGCCTGTTTCCGCTACTCATCAGCGGCGCGCGCGCCACGGCGGTGGCGGTGCTGGGTTTAAGCGCACCGATGCTGGCGTTGATCGCGCTGATCACGATCGCCGCGATGGTGGTCACCAAATACTGGGGACCGATTCGTGCGTGGCTGGAAGGTGTGGGCCAAGGCATCGCGCAAACGGTGGGACCGGCGTTCCAACGTCTCGGCGCGGTGCTGTACGACGTGTTTGCCCCGTTGGGGTCGATGCTCGCCACGATCTGGGGCTGGCTCTCGCAGCTTTGGCAGCCGTTCGAAGCGACGAGCCAGCAGCTCGATGCGGCACGGCAAAACGGTGTCGCGTTCGGCACGCTCGTCGGCGGTGCCATCGCGGGTGTCATCGATGCGATCACGCTGGCCGTGCGCGCCTTCGTCTGGCTGGGCGAAGCGATGGGCACAGCCGCTGGCTGGGCAGTCACACACTGGGAACCGGTCAAGGGGTGGTTTGTCGACATGTGGCAAACCATCGAAAACGCGGCACGCAAAACGCTGGACTGGATCGCCGACAAGTTGCAAGGCGTGCGCGATCTGATCGCACGCATTCGTAGCTTCGGCAACAGCCCGGCACCGGCCGGTGGCGTACCGATTGAATGGATCATGCCCGGCGACCGCGAACGCGCACGCCAAGTCGCCGAAACGATCGGACGCACGCCTATGTCTGGGCAACCAGGCACCACGGGCCAGGGCGCGATCAACACCGCGAGTCCGATGGGCACACGCACTGCTGCCGGCAACACGTACCAGGTGCACATCGATGCACGCGGCGCGGAACCGTCGCAGGTGAAGCGCGCGGTGCAGGACGCGCTCAACGATCACGCGCGGGCACAGCGCGCGCGGACGAATTCCCGTTATGTGGACGAGGGCTGACATGCTCGGTTATACCCTGATGGCCTTCGGGCCGTTTGCGTTCGGCATGCAAACCGCCGCGTATGACGAACTGCGCCGGCAAATGCAGTTCAAGCACGGCGCCGCCGTGCGTGTGGGCGAACGCGACAACTACCAGTACCTCGGTGCGGGCGAGGAAATCGTCACATTGAGCGGCACGGTGGCGCCCGGCATCACCGGCACGCTGGCATCCATCACGCAATTGGAGAACATGGGATTGGGTGGTCAGGCGTATGTACTGGTGGACGGCGCCGGCTACGTGTATGGCGTCTATTTCATCCAGAGTTTGGAGACCACGCAGCGCCACCTCTTTGCCGATGGCACGCCGCGCCGCGTCGATTTTGCGCTGACGCTCTGTCGCTCAGACAACCTGCCTGCCGATGAACCGGCCAACACGGGAACGCGTGGATGATCCGCGAACGTAGCGCGATCGTGCGCCCGGTCTTCAAGGTGGTGGTCGGTGGCACCGACGTCACGCGCCGCCTGGAATCGCATCTCAGCAGCATGACCTTGATCGCCTGTCGTGAGGATCACGCGGATCAACTTGAGATGGAATTTGAGGACACCGCAGGACGCATCGCGATGCCGCGCAAAGGCGTGAGCATCGAGGTGTCGTTGGGCTTCGACACCGGCGGCATGTGCCTGCAGGGCTCTTACATCGTGGATGAAGTGGAGCACCGTGGTGCACCGGACACCATCACTGTGCGGGCCCGCAGCGCGCGCGTATCCGGGCCGCTAGCCGTGCGCAAGGAGCGCAGTTGGAGCGACACTACGGTGGGCCACATCGTCAGCGTCATCGCGGGCGAGCATGGCCTCACGCCGCGCGTATCCGACAAGCTCGCGAGCGAGCCCGTCTCGCAGCTCGATCAGACCGAAAGCGACATGGCGCTGCTACGTCGTCTTGGAAAGCACTGGGATGCCGTGGCGACGGTGAAGAACGGCTGCCTGGTGTTTGCACCCATTGGCGAAGCGAAGACGGCCGGCGGTACGTCGCTACCGACCGTCACCCTACGGCGAAGCCATGGCGATCGGCATCATTTTCAAGAGATCGACCGCAGCGCCTATACCGGCGTGCGGGCCCGCTGGTATGACATGAACGGTGCGCGCGGCCACCTGGCGCTTGCCGGCAAGAATGGGCATGTCAAAATCCTGCGCGGCGATTTCCCAGCCGAAGCGGACGCGAAGCGGGCAGCTGAAGCCGAACTGGCGCGCGTGAAACGTGGGGCGGCAACGTTCACGCTGGATCTGGCCATCGGCCGCCCGGACATCTTTCCTGAAATGCCAGTGAAGCTAGCAGGATGGCCAGATGCCATCATCGCTTACGAATGGATTGTCGCCAAGACCACACACAAGCTCGACGGCAACGGTGGTTATCTCACTTCGTTGGAATTGGAAAATAAATCAGCGTCAAGCGATCACACTGTGCCAGATGAAGACGACGACGCCACTCTATCGACTCAGTAAACACGGGCAACTAATCAGCACAATCTAGAACATTGATTGCTATGGTGACGATGTCAGCAGCATATAGACCACTTTCGATCAACGAATGAGAAGAACGTGATCTTCAAGTTCGAAGCATTCCAGATCGCCCTTTCATCTAATGTTCTCTTGCCAACTTTCGAGCGACGCTGACGTGATTCTCAAGCGCCTCAACGTCCACTGATCGCCATCCTTTGTCATAACAGATTCGCTGCAATCGTGTGGCGATCATGAGCGTGGCCCTTAAAAGTTTTACAGCAGAAGCTCGACACTGAAACTGCATCTGCGCGGAACCCGCTAGACACTGTATTTGGCACTCGTCACCAGCTTCTCTCCGGACTGACAACCAAAATGGCCCCTCCATAAAGCGGAGCTCGACCTCTTCTGTCCGACCCTCTACTAAACCAATGAGCGCCGTAAGCCACCAATCAACGATTACGACCACCGCATCATTCCACTCTCTCTCCGGAAACTGAAATACTCCGAAGTCAAAAAATACTATTCCGGTTATCAGACCGCGACCTGTGAAATCAATTGACTCCTCAATCAGTTCAACCTGAAGCTCTTGCATAGATGTTACCTGCTTGTTGGGTATGCTGTTTCAATCGTTCGCGTGTCTGTATTGACCCACATCTCTATCTGTGTGCCACCAGACTCACCGCGAACAAGCACCCTATTTCCCTGGCTGGCAACTCGTTCGCTATATCGGTACGCTTGACGCACCGCGTTCTGTACCTGATTGACGGACATACTCTCCGAAAACAGAGTCTTTAGGGAACTAACTCGAGAGCCTCCTATCATATGACCAGACGCGATGTGCTCCATGTCGATGGCGATACGTCGCCAACCAGGTAAATTAATTGGCTTAAGTACCTTCGCTGCACCTACCTCCAGCCCATCCTCTGGTATAACGGCCAGGCCGGCGAATATCCAATCGCTGGTACTACAGCCCTGACCAGCAGCGCAAGCTCCGAGTGAAGCTCCAGGTATCGCATCAGCCACAGGCGCGGCAGTCGCTGCTGCGTCAGATATACCTTCATTTACTGCGCTATTCATGGCGGTAGCGGCGGCCTGGGCCTGCTGGGTGATCATCCCCCCACTGGACGCTGTATTCGCATCGCCAAAAGCTCCGCTAGCAACCCTACTGAAGTCGTCCGAAATTTGGCGCATCATCCTGCACATTGGACCACCACAGTCGTCCTCCATGCCGGTAGGGTCCATGCCCATAATCGGGTTGTTATTGACGTATGCGTATCGATTGAAGTTGAACGCATCGCCTGCCGATGGTTTGACAGGATCTGTGCTCAAAAAATGCCCCGTCACTGGGTCGTAGTACCTCGCCTGCATGTAAACGAGATTCGTCTCCGGGTCGTTCACATGCCCGGTATACCCAGGACCTTTGGGGGTAGAGCCAGGCGTCGACGTACCTTGCGGCGCATAGGTTCCATAAGGCGTGTACTCAAACGTCGCCGTAATGTTGCCGCTTGCATCCGCTTCTGCGAGCGGCGTTCCCTGCGGATCAGTGTAGACATAAGTTACCGTTCCGCCTGTCTGCGCAAGCGCATGCGTACCCACTACGAGCAAACTCAGTGCCAACCAACGGAGCAAAGCCCCTATAGAACTTCGTATTTGCCGCCTCTTATGCATATCCATGGTGTAACGTCCTTAATCGTCAATTTGCGACGAATGATCGACTAGCACTGACCGATCGGCGTATTGTCTGGGCCTCATGCAGGGTGCTTTAGCAACAGCTTGAGACCGACGACAACCGTTCGTCACCGAGGTTAGTCATTGCTCCACGGCGAACACCCTGCGCTATTGCATGCTTCCACGTTGAAGGAGCGCAAGGCGCCGTAGGCGTAACTGCCGGACCAGCTTGTGTTGGTCCCCGAATACACCTGCGTATCGGTGGCGCCGTTAACTTCCCGCACCACGTAATACGTTGCATTGGGCACTGCTGCCCAGGTAACCGTTGCGAATATGAACTTGCCTGTAGAACTTTGTTTCACTGTGACTGTAGGCGTTGCGGGAACCAGTGAAACCGTCTCAGTGATTTGGTTGCTCCATCCACTGCAACCGCCCGCATCGCAGGCATTGACCATATAGATATAGCTCCCGGCACTCTGGCCGCTTACGCTCCAACTCGTCGCACCATTGGACTGCACGGCAGTCCATGAAGACCCGCCATTAGTGCTTTGCATGAGGGTGTAGCTAGTCGCTGTGGCGACCGCAGTCCAGCTCAACGAATAACTACCGGTACTCGACCCGCCACCGCTCAGTGATGGCGCCGAAGATGGTGGGTAGTTCACCGTAACGGTATTGGTCCCGCTCCACGGTCCACATTGATTTCCGTTACAAGCCTGGACGCGATAACCATAGGTCCCGTTGCCTTCGCCACTGGCACTCCAGCTCGTAGCGCTCGTTGCTTGAATAGTGCTCCAGCTACCGCCATTGACTTGCTGCTGCAAATTGTAGGTCGTGGCTGTTGCGACACTGGTCCAGCTCACGGTGTAAGGGCTGAAGTTGACCACGCCTGAGGGTGTACTCAAGCTCGGCGCGCTGGCAGGTGGAAGTGTGACCACCATGGGACCCGCCGATACCCACGTAGTACATACGGTCGCACCCCCTGTGGCATTGCAAGCATCCAACTGGAATGTATAGCTACCGTTACCCAAGTTCGACAGAACGGTGCTCGTATTGGATCCACTGTAAACCGTGACCCAGACGGGAGTTCCACTCGTAGAATTCTTTTGGAGCGTATACGTGGTCACAGGCGATGAAGCCGTCCAGTTAATGGTTTGCGTACCGGTATTGTTTGTTGATGGCACCGAAAAAGTAGGTAATGGGGTTGGCGTTACGCCATAGTTGGTATTCACGGTTACAGCATTGGACGTGGTGCTCCAACCTGCTGCGTTGCCTCCATTGAGGGCAGCTTCTACTCGGTAGGTATAGCTCCCCGACGTCGTACCAGGACGACTGACCGAGGTTGCCAGCGTGGAGGCAACGGTATTCCAAGCGCCGCCATTGAATGATTCCTGCAACGTGTAAACGACACTGTTGCCCGCTGAAGCCGTCCAACTAACAAGATACGTTCCATTGACGATGCCGCTAGGCACCGTGATAACGGGAATCGTCGGCAAGACTTGCAGCGAGGGTGCTGATGTCCAAGGACCGCATACACCGCCCTCACACGCTTGAACCTGATAGGTGTATTGACCTGCAGCGAGTCCGGTCACAGACAGACTCGTCGCATTTCCGCCATTGACTGCTGTGGTTTGAACGCCGTTGCTGACGTTGTAGCTCGTGGCACCTGCCACGACGGTCCAGCTTACCGTGAAGGTGCCTGTATTGACGTAGCTGCTCAGGCTGACCGAGCTCGGGCTGCCCGGCTGCGGCATTACGTGCTTAGCGATGAGCTTGGTGCCAAGGTAAATGTAGTTCGTTCCCGTCGCCGACGCCGGATCGAACTCATACATCAGTTGGCCGCCATGATCGTAGAAGTAATACGCGGTCACACCTCCATTGGCCGCCGTTTTGGCGATACGCCGGCCTTTGGCGTCATAGGCGTAGCCCCCTACCCCAGATACTTGCAGCAGCTGATCTTCCGCGTCGAAGGTGTAATTCGTGGTGGTGCCGCCGCTGCTTAGGCTGTTACGGTTTCCCTGCGGATCGTAACCGTAAACAGTAATGGTGTTAGCACCCTCCGACACACTCGTAAGCTGATTATTTGCATTGTAGTTGAGCGTGAGTGTGTTGCCACCTGTCAATCGGCTGCGCAGGTTGTTGAGTGCGTCGTAGGTGTAGGTCTCTGTGCCATACAGCCCGTTCGCCGTTGCATTGGTGAGGCGATTGAGCGCGTCGTACGCGAATGATTTGGTACGGGCATTGTTAACGAGGTCATTGACATTCGTGATGTTACCGTTTGCGTCGTAAACGAAGTCCTCGCTAAGGTTCAAGGCGCTCCCCACGCCGTAGCTGAAATTATTCAGCAGTTGGCGACTGTTCTGTTGAGCGACGTAGCTTGCACCGTTGCCGTAGTTGAATCCTGCTACCTGATTATTCGGGAAGTAGGTGATACCGCTTGCATAACCACCCACTTGCGTCGCGCGCCCTCGTTCGTCCGGCTTATAGGCCACTCCTTCACTACTGCCGTTGTAGGACGGGTAGCCAATCGCTGCGAGATGCCCCCAATCATCGTAGCTGTATGCCATCGCCCAGGCATGACCCGGCACGGATAGCACTTCGGTGGCGAGCATGTTTCGGGAGTTGTATGTGAAGCCTTGCGAACCGATTCCCGACGTTGCGGTTGCAACGTTGCCACGCGGATCATAGGTGTAGGTAGTTTGTTGAGTGCCGGTAGGTGGCGTGATGGTCAATACGCGATTCATGGCATCGTACGTACGCGTTGTTTGCGCCGCACTGGAAACATCGCCCTGGCCACAGGTCCCATCGGTGATGATTTGTCCCTGCGCACTCCATGCGAGGTTGTTTGCCGCGTCATACGCCATCACTTCACTACCACTCTCCGGTTCAGTCATGCGGCACAAGCGGTGATAGGCGTCATACATCAGCATTTTGCTAACACTGTCGTTCTCACTGCCGTAGGCACCTGACTGTGTAATGGAGGCCGGGTTGCCATAAATGTCCCGTACGATCGACTGGCTGACACCACCCGGTGCGTTGACCTGAATCGGATCCTTATAGCTAGGTTCGTCGAAGACCTGATAGTAGGCCGTCGTAACATTGCCTTTCGGGTCCGTGACTTGCTTGCCGGCACCCGACAGATAGGCTGTACTCGTTGTTAGCGGACCTAGCTCGCTGTCTTCCTGGCGCTGAGTTTCGCGCCCCAGCGCATCGTGGACATGATGGACTCCAGTAGTGATAGTACTGATGTCCGGTGTACCGCTGACGGGATAAGAATTAAAGGTAACTGCACCTGTCCAGTCATAAGTCGTCGCCGTACTTACGTCGGTATTTAGTAGCCCACTAAGTGCAGTGTCATGCAGTATCGGGCGTAGCAAGGCGTCAAAATAAGTGGTCTCATCGCCATTTCCGTTGGTAGTGATCCGATCCCAATGCCCTGCTGCAATGCCGCGCTCAGCAGTGGTCACAAACTTGTAGTTAAAAAAGTCAGCATTCCATGCTGCCGAACCGTCTTTTGGGTAGATAATAAAGCTGATACGACCGATGGGATCGTAGTTGTATTGCGTGGTAAAGCCAGCTTGATCAGTGACTGAGCTGATTTCTCCCAAATCATCCACCACTAGCGTCTGGCTGGTGCTGTCCGGATAACTGATCGACTGCGGAATACCACGGTAATAATTGCTTAGATTGGTGGTGTGGTTGTTGCCGTCGGTAAAGCTCGCCAATTGTCCGGCGCTGTTATAGGTGTAGCTCATCATGAACTCACCGAAGCGCGCGCGCGATTGCAGCAAGTCCTGACCGTTGTAGGAGTTGCTCGATTCCGTCTCGCCGGTTGTGACGTTGGTGGCCGTTTGCGGCAGGCCCAGCACCCACAGGTTCGTATCGTTGAGATAGGCCGTGGTCTCTTCGATCGAGGACTGCCCGGCGATGTCGTTGTAACGTTTGACATCGGTAGGCTGCGCGTAAGCGTTGAAGGCCATCGCTTGCCAGGTGTAGTTCTGGCCATCCTGAGTGGTTGTGCGCTGGCTCAGCGGGGCCAATTGCTCTGATTGAAAGTAATTGCCGCGATAGACCAGATCGATACCGTAGACACTTGGCCACGGTCCGCCGGACGCGTTGGCGTAGGTGTTGACGACGGAACGCACCAAGGTGCCACCATAGGCGCCGCTGTACGTGTCAGCGCGAAGCAGTTGCCCTTCCGTCGCGTCGAAGCGGTTGCTATACGTGTACCGCGTGTCATTACCATTGGGATCGGTGACGTCGGTATAAACGGTCGTTGCGCAGGTGCCGCTCGTTGCACAAGCATCGCTAGCGAAACTCGGATTCGCAGGCGAGTAGCTATAGGTCCAGGTCTGCGTGGGCATACCCGGGCCCGAAAGCACTTCACTCGTAATGGCATCCTGAACATACCACTCCGGATAGAGGGATATAGGGTGTGAACCGTTTAAATCTCCGTAACACCATTGCGGGGTGTACGAACGGCCGCTTAGTTTCAGCGCGACGCCAAATGTGCCGGTAAGTCCAGAGGGCGCGGTTATGGTGGCAAAAGTCGTCCCTGAAAGGGTGCCAGGCGTCGTCGGGGTCGTGAAGTCGCCGACCTGCGGCATCAGGTTGAGCGAGCAGTTACTGTTCCTAAAATATAAATTCTCCTGCCCACTACCCAGTTGATAGGCCCAGGCACTGCCATCAGGTAACTGGACTCCAGTCAATTCGCCGTTCGTATAGCTGTAAGTCCACGTACGCGAGGCGACATTCGTTGCCTTGGCTGTAATCGTTTGAATGAGATACGAGCCTGACACATATGTGACATCCACCTCGCGCCCATCGCTAGCCGTAATGCTAGAGAGATAGCCCGTAGTGGGGTCGTAGTTATAGGTCAGCGTATTGCCAAAACGATCCTGGATCTGCGTGACATACATAAATGCGTCTTCGCGGTACAGGACGCCCAGGCCACCTGGCCCGGCCACCATGGGCGTAACGGCCTTTGTAGTGACAGTACTTTTTGCCGCGACAGCGCTTTGTGCCGAAGAAGTGCTCGAGGTCGCGATGTGCGTACCGTCAGGAGGGAGCGCACCACCCGCACCGACGATTGGGAAATACGGGCGATAGAGAAGGTGAGCGAAGGTATAACGGGTCCCATCGGGTGCAATGGCAAGAAACCCTTCTCCACCATCGCTCGCGGTCACACCACAGGTGACCATCCAGTTGTTCTTCGTGACAATGTTAAAGCTCAGCCCACTGATGCTCGGCGAAAGAGTATTCGCACTGTAGCGGGGCATCAGCTGCTGCTTACCTTCGCCTGGCACCAACAGGTTGTAGCCAAACCACCATTCATCCGGCACCCACCCCCCATCACTGAGAGTGGACGCGATGCCTGGTGGCTCATTAAAAGTCGTGCAACGGTTGGTTGTTCCTGCAGTAGGGGTAGTCCCTCCGAGACCTGTCTGCCATACGGCCGTCGTCGGGAGACCAGTAGTCCCTACAAGCGTTTCGATACGGGGGACATCCAGTTCCCAGCTACCGAGCGGGAGTTGCGGCCCCGCAGATGTTTGCGGAACCCACTCAAAGGCTTGAAAAGATCGGCCTATCGTGATGGTCGGACCATTGCCACGCAGGGTCACGTCCGTAACGTTGAACGAAAGACTGCCGTCGTACGGGTTGATATTTTCGCCAAACGGATGCTCACCCAAGGGAGCGATATTTTGATCGACCTTGATCAGCTTCTGGTATTCCTGATCCGGGGTCGCCGACGTGGACTGGGCATGGCACGAACCGGCAAGCACCAACAACGCGACCGCCCACAGGCAGCTCCTTTGCCAACGTGCACGCATCAGATTGCCCCCTTCGACCCGCGCATTGCGCGCAAACAAGTTCTCACCCATAACTAGCCTGGCCCAAGCCTTGGCGCTCACCATCTCCTGATCCCCTTTGTCCCCTGGGTCTTGCGGATGCGCATCGATGACCGTCATGCGCGACGCATAATTCCCCCATTAAATTTGTTTCAGAGGGACGGAGACAAGCGGTAAAGGACGACACGTGCTGTAGGAATCTACCTACATACGTCGCAATTTTTTGCTACTTCAGATAGACGTCTAAATGCGGCGTCTAAATCGACATGCGTTCGGATATAAGCGCAACGCATCGCCGCTGTTTGCAACGGACGCTACTTGCAGCTTTCCGTTATCCCTTCGATGGCTTGGATTTTGGAGACGACTCCCCACCAGCTCGCCTCAATCGCCCGACGGCTGTGTGACGAGCCAATCTCCATACTCCGGCACGGCCCGCTTGAACTGCTGCTCCAGCCAGATCATCTCGTCCTGTGTACGGTTGACGTACCACCAATACACAAATTGCGACAGGCGATCGGCCGCCGGGCGCGGGTTAGACGATTCGTGCGCGAGAGCTGTTTCCGCGGGCGGCGTTCCCGTCGCGCCCAATCGCATGTCGCCGATGCCAAAGATGAGCCAGTCCAGCGAGATGCCTTTTTTCAGGGCAATCTCAACGCAAAGGGCGTACGGCGGACTGTTTCGCTGGCGCCAGTTGCTCGGCGCGCTGATGCCTAAATTGAGCTCAACGGCCAGCGCAGAATCGGTCTTAACCCCATAGACCTGACGCATGCGCCGGATGATGTCTTCGGCTTCCATGGATGGTTCCCCAACACGCCCTGTGGAATCCCCTGTCGCAATCTCTTGCGTTTCCACAATACGTGTAATATCGTTCGACTTGTGTAACAGATCGGCATCGTAACCCATCGCCATGAAGAACTCTCCTGGTTGTCGCCCGCGGATTTATGCGCCTCGCGGCATAACAAAACGAAAGCGTGTGCCGATCGGTCTCGATCCCGAGCAGCTAGCGCGGTGCAAAGTGCTGGACGAGGCCGAGAACAAGACCGATTCCGCCTACGTGCTTGAGGTGTATCTCGAAGGCCAGGCACATCGGCACCAACGCCGGACCACCCTCGGTGGTCTGGAGGCTAAGTAAGCGTAGACGCGGTGTATGAGGACTAAACGACTATGACGACGCCCCGCAATACCATCGCTTGCCCGCACTGCCAGTCGCACATGCGCACGATCACGTCGCGGCAACTGAGCCCCTTGGTGCGTGAAATCTATTTCGACTGCTTGAATGTCGATTGCAGCCATCGCTGCGTGGCCCAGCTCGGCATCGTGCGGACGTTGGTACCGAGCCTCATGCCCGACGCCCAGGTGTCACTGCCGATCGTGCAGCGGCGCGCTAACGACATCGTCATGCCTTCGGCCACACCGCTGGCCAAAGGCGATACGACCGCCACACCCACAGCCGAGGGTACCGGACGTCCTCCTTACGCACCGATGGTGCTCAACTGACCGCAGGGGTTTTCTTATGTCGCTCTCCCACACGCTGCCCCACGATCAAACCCACGCGGCCATGCTGATCCACAGCGCTACACGGTTCATCGTGACGCATCAGGCCGAGCATTTGGATAGCGAACAACTGATCAAGCGCTGCTGCGCGCACTTGATGGTCACCACGGGCATTACCGAGCACGCGGCGCAGCACTACGCGATGCACGCATTGGCCGAATTGCAGGCTAAACACGTGCCCGCCTATTTCGATATCAGCCACAGTACGTCCTACGTCGTGCGCGTGGTTGATCCGACCACCGGTCATGCCTACGCGCTGACGGCCAGTGATGTGCTGCAAGTGGCCACGCTGCATCACGGCAACGACCACGACGATACGGCGCACGCCACCCAGCAATGCGGACGGCGTGCCGGCTGAGCTAGCCGCAGCGTCCTAACACTTCTCTTTTCCTTCTTCTCACCGGCTGCGTCGCGCAGCCGGCACGGACTCGGCTTGCCTGATGACTAAGCACATGTGCGAACCAGCGTTGACACGTCGCCCGCCACGGAGGGATGCTTCCGCCGTCGCCGCAAAATCGGCGACCGGGTTTAGCAGCCCGATCAGCCAAAGGCGCGCAAGCGCCCATCGATCGATGCGAGCGCTTTTTTTGCGTCCGCAGTCGGCGCACGCTTGCACGCTACGCGCACCGCTTTATGGCGGGCGGCGCGGGGGAGCCTTCGGGCTCGCCGGTCTCCTTTGGCGCCGGTCTGCTAACCCCGCGTCGTCCGTCTCCTTGTTTAGCAGCGGGGTGACGGGCTTAACCAGCCTTAGGAAGCCCCCGATGTCTGCACTCCCCTGTGCCGCATGTGCTTGCCTGCGCGTTACGCAAGCCATCCGTCGGCAACGCGTCAAAACTTCTTTTTCGGAACTGCACCTCGCCAACAATGCATTGCTTGCGGCGGCATCCGGCCTGTCTGCCGCACTCAAGCACGGCATGGTCAGCCCCAGCGATGTGTACGAACTGCTGCGCGTCATCCATGTCCGCCTAAAACAAACCATCACCGATGCCGAGCGCGCCGTGCTGAGCCAGGACGGTGCGGCATGAGTGCGCTCACGCGTTCGTGCCGGGATTGCACGTTCCATGTCTCGCCCGCGGAGTTGGGCGATCGCTTCCATCTGTGTACGTTGCCGCCCGATTGCGCACCACCGGCAATACGTGACATGGACGGTGATGGGGACCACGGCGATGGTGAAGGACGTATCTATCTCGGCACGAGTTGCCATGTGATGCGCCGCCGGGGCGCGGCCTGCGGTCCGCACGCTGCGCTTTGGTGCTGCGTCCAGACGCCTACGTGCTCCGCGTCGTCAGCCGCAGAGGGAGCCGACGCATGAGTGCACCGCGTTACGTCATGAGCACGGAATTGCTCGCCGATATCACCCGAGAGTTGACCCACCAGTTTGGTTTCAAGGCCAGGAAAGATTACCTGCGCGGCGGGAAGTGTCCCGATTGCGGCAAGCCGGAGCTGTACGCCAATGCCAGCGCGCCGTGGGTGATTCGCTGCGGTCGATTGAAAAACTGCGGCTACGAAGCGTCCGTCAAAGACCTCTTTCCTGATCTGTTCGAAGACTGGTCCGAGCGCTACAAGAAAACCGAGGACGCCCCGTATGCAGCGGCCGATGCGTACCTGAAGAATGCGCGCGGCTTCAACCTGGCCCGCGTGCAAGGCACGTACACGCAGGAGTGGTTCAAAGATCTCGACAGCGGCGCGACGTCGGCCACGGTGCGCTTTGCATTACCCGGCGGCGGCTACTGGGAACGCCTCATCGATCGCGCGCACCGCTTCGGCAAGATGAAAGCGCGCTTTGCGCCTGGCAAGAGCTACGCCGGCGAGGTGTGGGTGCCGCCGACCGTGACCGGCGAGACCCTGGCCACCGCGAACGAACTGTGGATCGTCGAGGGTATCTTCGATGCCATCGCGCTCGGCCATCACGGCATCCACGCCGTGTCCGCCATGTCCTGCAACAACTACCCCGCCGCCTTCCTGCAGCGTATCCGCGACGCGCGCGCCACGAATCGCCCCACGCTCGTGTGGGCGCTCGACGGCGATGCTGCGGGACGCGACTACACCCAGCGGTGGGTGAAGCGCGCGCGCAAGGAGGGCTGGAAGTGCGAAGCGGCCACCATCCCGCAGGCCGGCAAGAGCAAGCAGGACTGGAACGACCTGCACCTGGCCGACAAGCTCATGCCCAACGACCTGGACGAATACCGTTACCAGGGCTCGCTGCTCATCGCGCGCAACCATGCCGACAAGGCCCGGCTCATCTACAGCCGCACCGGCATGGCGACGTTCTTCTACGACTACGCCGACCGCCTTTACTGGTTCGACCTGGACATCAAGGCGCTCGACAAGGCAATGCAGCAGTTGCAGGAGAAGGACCCGGACCAGGATGAGCAGGAACGCCGCGACCAGGCGCTGATGGAAGCCTGCGAAAACGTCGAGATCGCCAACTGCAACCCGCAGCCGCTGTACTACCAGGCCAACACCGTCACCGATGAGTCCTGGTACTACTACCGCGTGAGCTTTCCGCACGGCGGCGGTTCGGTGAAGAACACCTTCGCTGGCAGCAGCCTGGCCAGCGCGAGCGAGTTCAAGAAGCGGTTGCTAAGCATTGCGCCGGGCGCGGTGTTCACCGGCACCAGCCAGCAGCTCGACCGCATCATCCAGCGTCAGCTGTTCAACATCAAAACGGTCGAGACCATCGACTACATCGGCTACAGCAAAGAGCACGGCGTGTACGTGATGGGCGACATCGCCATCAAGGATGGCGTGGTGCATACGCTCAACGACGAGGATTACTTCGAGCTGGGCAAGCTCAACCTCAAGACCCTCAGCCAGTCGCCGCAGCTCACCTTCAATCGCGATCGGCGCGAGTATCGGGCCGACTGGCTCGACCTGGTGTGGCAGTGCTTTGGCGCCAAGGGGCTGGTCGCGCTCGCGTTTTGGTTCGGCAGCCTCTTTGCCGAGCAAATCCGCCAAGTGCAGAAAAGCTACCCGTTTCTGGAACTGGTGGGCGAGGCCGGTGCGGGTAAGTCCACGCTGATCGAATTCATGTGGAAGCTCTTCGGACGTCGTGACTACGAAGGCTTCGATCCGTCCAAGTCCACCTCGGCCGCGCGGGCGCGCAACTTCGCCCAGGTGTCCAACCTGCCGGTGGTGCTGATCGAAAGCGACCGCGACGACGACACCAAGAAGCGCTTCGATTGGGATGAACTCAAGACCGCCTACAACGGCCGTAGCGTGCGCGCGACAGGCGTCAAGAACTCGGGCAACGAAACCCGTGAGCCGCCCTTCCGCGCCACCGTGGTGATTTCGCAGAACGCGAAGGTGGAAGCCAGCGAGGCGATCATGCAGCGCATCTGCCATATCACCGTGGATCGTTCGGCGCACACCGTGCAGACGCGCGCGGCAGCACTCAAGCTGGAACAGATGCCGGTGGATGCACTCAGCCACTTCTTGCTGATGGCCACGCGCGCGGAAGCCAAGGTCATGGACACCATCCTGGCCAATGCCTCGCAGCACGAGCACGCACTGCTGGAACACCCCGGCGTCAAGACCACGCGTATTGCGAAGAACCATGGCCAAGTGCTCGCGGTGTTCGACGCGCTGTCGCATGTGATCGCGCTGACCGATGAGCAAAAAGACGCGGTGATGCATGAAGTGCAGGCCATGGCGGTGGAGCGTCAAGAATCGATCAGCAGCGATCACAAGATCGTGCAGATTTTTTGGGAACGTTTCGATTATCTCGACACGTGGAATGGCGCCATGGCGACGCTCAACCACAGCCGCAATCCTCACGAGATCGCCGTCAACCTCAATCACTTCGAGCAAATCGCGGCGCACCACCGCCTGGAGGTGCCGTCGCTGTCCGATCTCAAGAAGCACCTGCGCTCGTCGCGTGCGCGCAAGTTCGTGGACCTCAAGGCCGTGAATAGCGCTGTTTGGCTCCATGACAGCACCGATGAGTCGCGTGGCCGCACCGTCAAATGCTGGGTTTTCCAGCGCGGCCCGAACGAGCAGCCGACTGCATCGGCTCACAAGTAGTCAATCTAATAACCAAAAAAGGGAACAGGAACCTCATGAGCAAGAACCACCACATCGTTGATGCCGAGTTATTGCGCACGCTATCGGGCAAGCGCACGGAAGCCGCTGTGCGCAGATGGGCAAGTCGGCAAGGCATCGCTATCAAGGAAGGTGCTGATGGTCCCTGGACCACGATACAGGCTGTAAATGTTTCTCTTGGAATTGAAGAAGTGCGTAATGAAGGACCCTACCGTGGAGACATCGTATGACTCGCGGTAGGAGGCGCAAACACGACCCATCAATTCCCTCGCACATTGATCAAAAAAAGCTCCCGATAGGTTGCTATTGGGATCGACGCGACCGAGCGTGGTACACAATTCTTCAGCAGGGTAAGGCGCGGCGCAAAAATGTCGCCAAAGCGGATGCCATGCTTTCCGACCTACATCGCATCATGGAGGAACTCCGCGGCATTAACCGAAAGTCGCTGGAATGGCTCTTGAGCGAGTATCACGCAAGCCATGTGTTTAAAGACCTCTCGGACCGTACACGGGACGACTATGAGGATCAACGCGAGATCGCGTTGAAGATGCCCACGAAGCTCGGGCTATTGGGCGCACTCGATTATGCACGGCTGGAGACTCATCACTTTCAGAAGCTGGTGGACAACTTGGCCGACGCCGGAAAGCCAAGTAAGGCGAACAGCCTTATGCGATACCTCAAGCTGGTCTATTCGTGGGGTGTGAGGCGCGGATTTATTGCTGTCAATCCGGTGAAGGGCGTGAAAGGAGCCAAAGAGCGCAAGCAGCGACGCATACCCGAGCCACCGGTGATGACTGCACTCATCCAACTAGCCTACGCTGGAGCGCAACTGAAACCTCACACCAGTGGGAGCTGCCCGCCCTACCTGTGGGCGATTGCCGACTTGGCTTATCTATGCCGTCTTCGTGGTATCGAGGTGGTCACCGCAACAGAAGAACAGGCGCTCGAGGAAGGGTTCAGAACCAATCGTCGTAAGGGTTCCCGCGACAATATCGTCGCTTGGACACCGCGATTGCGTGCGGCCTATGACTCGCTTATTGCTCATCGCGACGCCGTATGGGCAGAAAAGAAGCGGCCGATACCCATTCGTCCCAAGGATCGACCGATTGTCATTTCAGAAGATGGTGGTCCACTGAAGAAGAGTTCACTCGACTCGGCATGGCAGCGGTTGATTCAACGTGCGCTGCGGCTGCAAGTGATCACGACGGAACAGCGTTTCGCGCTGCACGACTTGAAGCGCAAGGGTGTAACTGACACGCCTGGAACGCGTGCAGACAAGCAGCACGCCAGTGGTCATAAGTCGGAGGCGATGATGGACGTTTACGATCTCAGCCTACCCATCGTTGAGCCATCTTCGACCGCCTGAATTTTACGGGAAATTTTACGGGTAAGCGCCAAATTCGCCGTTTTCGTGGCTATAAAAAAACCCGCAAAGCCTTAGGCCATGCGGGTTTGAAGTTGGTGGGCCGTGACAGATTCGAACTGTCGACCAACGGATTAAAAGTCCGCTGCTCTACCGACTGAGCTAACGGCCCGGTAAAAAGTGAGCTGGTAATTTTAGGGTCTGGGCGCCCGATGCACAAGCCGATGCCGGCACCGGGTGCCTTCAGGCGTAGTGAGTAGGGTCTGGCAAGCCGGCTTCGCGGAAGCCCTGCTCGCGCAGACGGCAAGCGTCGCAGCGCCCGCAAGCGCGGCCTTCGGCATCGGCCTGGTAGCAGCTGACGGTGGCGGAGAAATCCACGCCCAGGCGATGGCCTTCGCGGGCAATGTCGGCCTTGCTCATGGCCATCAGCGGGGCGTGGATGCGGATACCTGCACCTTCCACGCCGGCCTTGGTGGCCACGTTGGCCAAGCGCTCGAACGCTTCGATGAAGGCCGGGCGACAATCGGGATAACCGGAATAATCCACCGCATTGACTCCGCACCAGATGTCGGTGGAACCCAGCACTTCGGCCCAGCCCAGCGCTACCGATAGCATGATGGTGTTGCGTGCTGGCACATAGGTGACGGGAATGCCGTCGCTGCCCTGCTCCGGCACGTCGATGTCTGCGGTGAGCGCAGAGCCGCCGATGCTGCGCAAATCCACATGCACGGTTTTGTGTTCGACCACGCCGAGCATGTGTGCAACGCGCGCTGCCGCATCCAGCTCGGAACTGTGACGTTGGCCGTAGGCGACGCTCAGTGCGTGCACTTGATAGCCCTGCTCGCGGGCGATGGCGATGGTGACGGCGGAGTCCATGCCGCCTGAAACGAGAATGACGGCTTTACGGGGTGTAGAACCTGACATGGTGATTTCCAAGTGCAGAAAACGGCCGGTCACCGGCCGGGAAACGCCATCGGCGACACAGGCCGATGCGTGTGATTTTATTTCTCCACCTCGCGGAGGAGCTTCGTATCGTCATTCCGGCGCAGGCCGGAATCCAGTGAAACATGACGCACGAAGCACACGACAAAAAATAGGTTCTGTGTGCTTCGCACGACGTATTGAAACTGGATTCCGGCCTGCGCCGGAATGATGGCGAGGCGATATTGAGCATTCAAAAACGGCTCAATGCCCAGGCGCATCATTCCACAGCAGCTTGTGCAACTGCAGTTGAAAGCGCACCGGTAATTTGTCTTCGATGATCCATTCGGCCAATGCGCGCGGTTCGACTGCGCCATGCACGGGCGAGAAAAGCACCATGCAGCGAAGGTCGATGCGGTGTTCGGCCACCACATCGCGCGCCCATTCGTAATCGGCGCGGCTGGCGATCACGATCTTCACCTGATCGTGCGGCAGCAGATGATCGAGATTCGACCAGAGATTGCGCGCACTTTCGCCAGAATCGGGCGCTTTCAGATCCATCACCTTGCGCACGCGAGGATCAACCTCGGCCACATCCAACGCACCGGATGTTTCCAGCGACACTTCGTAGCCGGCATCGCACAGCTTGCGTAGCAAAATCAGGCAGCGCTTCTGTGCGAGCGGTTCACCACCTGTGACGCATACATGGCCTGCACCGTACGAAGCAACCTCGACGAGGATGTCATCGATATCACGCCAGTTGCCGCCGTAGAACGAATACTCGGTATCGCACCACACGCAACGCAGCGGGCAACCGGTGAGGCGTACGAACACGGTGCGCCAGCCGATCGCATCGGCTTCACCTTGAATGGAGTGAAAAATCTCGGTGATGCGCAAGCGTTCGGCCGCCGGAGAAGCCGACGTGGTTTCCACGTTCGCCAATGTGCTGCTCACCGCCCTATCCTCAACGCGCCGGCTGCTGCGATAGCCGGTGCAGGCGTTCCTGGGCCAGCTTGGCCGCATTGGAATTTGGGTACTTGCTGACCACCGACTTCAGTGTGGCGGTGCCTGCGTCGGTCTGCTTCATCTCAAGCTGGCTGTAGCCGAGCTTGAGCGTTGCGTCCGCAGCTTTGTCGCTCTGCGGGTATTGGCTCAGCAGATGCTTGAAGGCTTCCACCGCCACCTGGTAATTGGTGGTGGCGTAGTACGACTCGCCCAGCCAATAGAACGCATTCGGCGTGAGCGCATCGTTGGGGTATTTCTGGATGAATTCGCGAAAGCCTCGCGACGAGGCTACGTAGTCGCCCGCGCGCAAGGATTTGAATGCCGCGTTGTAGGCGCTGAGCGCAGCATTCTTCTCTGCAGCCGATTCGGCCGGCGCAGCAGGTGCGGAAGATGCTGCAGAAGCAGAAGCGCTGGCTGCCGGAGCTTGTGCTGTTGTCGCCGCAGATGCCGGCGCGGTGTTGCCCTGCTTTTCGAGGCGGCCGACGCGGCTATCCAGATCGGTGTACTGCGCTTTGTTCTGATCCTGCAGTTGCTGAACCTGATGCTGCAACTCTTCGATCTGGCCTTGCATCTGCTGCATGATCGACTGCATCTGTTGCAGTTGATTGAGCTGGTCGCCCTTGTTCTGAGCTTGCTGCTGTTGCTCGAGCCGCGCAACACGATCCGACAGGCTCATGGGTGAGCTCTGTGCGTGTACGGGCGCCACAAACAGCATGGCGGACGCCAAGGCGCCCGCCATGCTGAAATTGGCCGTGAAACGATGAGCCAATCGAAACACCATTATGTCGCCGTGTAGACGATCTCAACGCGACGATTCTTGCTCCAGCAATCCTCGTTGTGCTCGCGGCACACGGGCTTTTCCTTGCCGTGGCTGACCACGTTGATCTGGCTGGCGGAACCGCCGTTGGCCTGCAGTGCGCTGGACACGGCGTTACCACGACGCTCACCCAGGCCCAGGTTGTATTCACGCGTACCGCGCTCGTCGGCGTTGCCGTCCAAGGTCATGCGCGAGGTCGGCACGTCCTGCAGGAACTTGGCATGGCACTGCATGATCTGCTGGAACTCCGGCTTCACTTCGTCCTTGTCGAAGTCGAAGTAGACAACGCGCTGCTTCAGGCATGCATCGGTGTCGAGGTCAGCGGCGGTGTACTTGCCGGCGCCGGTCTGCGCAGGAGCTGCAGTGGTTTCCGGCTGCTGCGGAGCCTGCTGCTTGGTTTCCTGCTTCTTGGTACAAGCGGCCGCACCGACACAGAGCAGGGCGACCAGGGCAATACGGACGGTCTTATTCATGGTGACGTTCCTTCAAACGGGTTTGGTTTCCGACAGTCAATGACGATTGCGGTTACGGGACAGCGTCGCCGGTGGGCCGGCTGTTGTTTTGTTTCTTCTTGCTTCTACTGCAACTACGGCCACGCATTGTACTGCAGAGGCCAGTAAAACAGGCATGGCAAAACGCCATGCCCGCTTAGACCGGAACATTCGTCATGCTCCGGCCCCTCCTCGGGTTATCCGGTCGCGCCGTAAGGTTCGCGACCGGATTGGATCACTGCTTGCGATAAGGTCCCCAAGCCGGTGAGCGAACGTCGCCGTCGGCAAGCGCCAAGCGCTGACGTACCAAACCATCATTCGAAACGGCATAAAGCACGTCTCGGGCTCCATCGGCGGCGGCGTAAATCAACATGCTGGCGTTCGGCGCGAAGCTAGGCGATTCGTCGATCGGACCGGGCGAGATGAAACGCACCTGCCCACCGAGGCTCTGGTCCACGATGGCGATACGATACACGTTCCCGTTGGCCTGCACCATGGCAATCTGCTTGCTGTCGTAGCTGATGGCCACATTGAGGTTTTGCTGGCCCTGGAAGCTGATGCGCTCAGGCGTGCCGCCGCTTGCCCCTACGCGGTAGATCTGCGGGCGGCCGGAGCGGTCGGAGGTGAAGTAGATGCTTTGGCCATCCGGCGACCAGACCGGTTCGGTATTGATCGCCAGGCTCTTGGTTAGGCGGGTTTCCTGACGGCTGCCCAGATCCATCACGTAGATCTCGGGGTTGCCGGTATAGGAGAGGGACAGGGCCAGCTTGGTGCCGTCGGGCGACCAGGCGGGTGCGCTGTTGATGCCCCTGGCACGACCTGAAACGAGCTGACGGGAGCCGGTGTTGATGTTCTGTATATACACCGCCGAGTTGCCGCTTTCGAAGGACACGTAGGCAATGCGCGTGCCATCGGGAGACCACTTGGGCGACAACAGCGCCTCGTGCGAGCGTGCCACCACTTGCGGGTTGTAGCCGTCGGAGTCGGCCACGATCAGCGAATAATTGGCGTTGTTGCCGGTGCCGACCATGGTGACGTAGGCGATGCGCGTCCAGAATGCGCCGGGAATGCCGGTGATCTGCTGGAAGATTTTGTCGGCAATCTGATGCGCTACGCTGCGCAGATCGCTGGTGGACGCGGGCGACATGGCCTCACCCAGCAGACGCTGCTGGCGGTTCACATCCCACAGTTCGTATTCCACCGTCACCATGCCGTTGCCGGCATCTTTGATGCGGCCGATCACGATGTAGTCCTGCTTGAGCAGACGCCAGGTGGCGAACTTGATGTCCGAACCTTGGCTGGGCTGCTCGACAATCTCGCTCACTGCAAGCGAGCGGAATTTGCCGCAGCGGTTGAGGTCGTTGCGGATGACATCGGCGATGTCGGTTGGGAGCGGCGCGCCTTGTTGAGCGAAAGGCACTACGGCAACCGGTGTGGCCGACTTGATGCCACCGACGATCTGCACGTTCAACGCCTGCGCAAAAGCCGGCCCGGTAACCAGGGCCGCGACCAGCAGCAGGATGAGAGTAAATAATGAGCTGGATGATCTACGCATGGGGAATGCTCACTGCGGAATGAAAGTGAAGTCGACTTCACGCCGAAACACGCTTTCGAAGCCCTGATAGGGCAGCGGCTGCGCGCGTAATACAGCGTCTTCTACGGATTTCTTGCCGGCCGCATCATACGGGCAACTGGCCGATGCCTTGGCGCTCATCACGTTGCCACCGGGTATCTGCACGATGTGAACCACACATGGAGCGTTCGGCATGTTATCCGGCCTGATCCAATTCTGCGTGACGGCGTTCTGAATCGCCGCCATATATTGCGAAAGCAGCGTGCTGTTGGAGTTGGTGCCGGTTTGGCGCTGGTCTGCGTTCGGAAGATTTTCCAAGCCATTGGCCTGCGCATTCTTCAAGTCCGCGAGCTGCTGCTTTGCCTGCTTGGCTTTGGTATCCAGTTTCTGGGTTTGCGCTGCGGCGTTATCCATCTGCTTGAGCATCTCATCCACCTTCTCAAGCTCCGCTTTCTTTTTAGCCGCCTGGGCGTCCAATTCTGCCTGGCGCTGACGCTGCTTTTCTTCTTGTTCTTTCTTGGCGTTCTCGGCCTTCTGCAGACCTTCCTGCGTCACGCGCTCTTGATCCACTACATCCGGATGTTCCGGTGGCGGTGGCAATTGACTCTGCTTGGGTTGCTCCACTGGCGGGGGTGGAGGCGGCGGCACCGAGGGCGGCGGGGGCACAGTGTTGGGTATCTGCTTCACCTTTTCCGACTTCGGCGGCGGTGCGGCGGTATTGCCGAGCAGCGTGGCCTCGATCACCGGACCACTGAGTTGCAGCGGCGGTGGCGTACAGGTGATCGGGTTGGGCAGATGCAGTGTAGTGAGAAATTTTTCATACGACGTGCAGGGCAGCATCGCCAGAAACAGGAAGGCGACGATACCCAGGTGGAGAACGGCCGATAAAGCGACCGCGAGCGGAGTGCCCTTGGCGTTACGGTCGTCCATTCGGTTTGCCCGACTCCGGCGCACTCATCAAACCGACCTTGGCCACGCCGGCCTGCTGCAACAAGGCCAGTACCTGGTACACACCTTCGTATTTGCCGTCGCGATCGCCTGCGACCAATACACTCACATCCGGGTTCTGCTTGACGAATGCGCCAACCTTCACCTTTAAAGCATCAGCGTCGATGGGTTCTTTCTTGCTGGTGCCCAGCGTGAGGTACATCTGGCCCTTGGTGTCGACCGAGACGATCACCGGCTCTTTCTTGTCCTGCAACGACTTGGCGTTGGCTTGCGGCAGGTTGACGTCGACGTTCGCGTTGAGCATGGGCGCTGTGACCATGAAGATGATCAGCAGCACCAGCATCACGTCGATATAGGGTACGACGTTGATTTCGGATTTGAGCTTTAAACGCTTGTGGCGCGCGGAGCTGAGCATGATCGCGGCCCTCAGAGCCTGATTAGGGTTTCGGCGTAGCCCGCGTTGTCACGGTGCGTTCGCCAGATGGTAGTGCGTGGCGCAGCGCTTGCCTGGCTGGCAAGCCAAGCCGCGCGCTGCCACATGGTGGACGCACCGTGGCAACCCTTCGGGCCGGAGCTGTTTGCTCGCCGGGCTGCGTCCTTACTCAGTTGTGTATCGACATACACGCCTTCGTTCCTCCTTGCCCGACAAGCAAACAGTTCCGGCGCGGGCCACGCCGAAACCCTAATCAGGCTCTAATGGTTTTCGTCGATCTGAATCTGGCGCTGCAGTACGGAGGAGAACTCTTCCTGGAACACTTCATAGCGCGAGGCAACACGTTCGACTTTGTTGGCGTAGCGGTTGTAGGCCCACACGGCCGGAATCGCGGCGAACAAGCCCATGGCGGTAGCGATCAGCGCTTCGGAAATGTGCGGCGCTACCACGGCGATGGTGACGTCCTTCATTTCGCCCAGGCCCTGGAACGCACCCATGATGCCCCAGACCGTTCCGAACAGGCCGACGTAGGGGCTGATGGAACCGACGTTGGCGAGAAATTCCAGATTGCGTTCCAGCAGGCCGATCTCCTTGGTGCCCGCCACGCGCATCGCGCGCTCGGAACCTTCGATCACCGTGCGCACATCGGTGCTGCGGCGTTGGCGCTGGCGCACGAATTCGCGGAAGCCCGACTCGAAGATGTTTTCCATGCCGCCGGTGTTGCCACCGTTGTTGCTTACTTCGCGGAACAGCTGCGCCAGATCCGCGCCGGACCAGAAACGCTCCTCGAAGGATTCGGCGTTTTGCATCGCGGCTTTGAGCTGCGAGTACTTGCGGATGATGATCACCCAGGACATGAAAGAGAAGATCAGCAGCGCCAGCATCACCAGCTTCACTGGCCAGCTTGCGTCTGAAAGGATCTCGAAAACGTTCAATCCACCGTTCATGGCTTGGGGGTTCTCCACCACATGGGTATGTCAAAGGATGATTTGATCAATTCTGTGCGGGTGCCAGCGGCTCTGCCTGTTCGCAGGCCACAGGACCATCGGCGAAGGCAGACTGGCCGTCTGTCGAGACGATGGGCCGAAGGCATGCGGACAGACAGAGTCGCTGGCGCGTGTACAGAATTGATCAGAGCATCCTCCATTACTTGGATCAGGCCGGGACGCGAGCGATCCGGCCAGCAATGTCTTCAGGAATCCGCGCGGGTTGCATCCGTTGCAAGTCCACGCATGCCGCGCGTACCTGCGCCTGCAGAAGCAGGGCGCCATCGGCCCGGGTGATCGTTTGCGCGAAAAGAATACTGGCTGAACGCCGATCTTTGACTTCCACCGTGACCGTCAGTTCATCGTCCAGCAGGGCGGGCTTGAGAAAGTCGATCTCCATCCGGTGCACCATGAAGGCCAACCCGGTCGCCTGCTTGAAGGCCATCTGGTCCACGCCAAGTGCTCGCAGCCACTCCGTGCGGGCACGTTCCATAAAGCGCAGATAGCTGGCGTGATACACCACCCCGCCAGCGTCGGTGTCTTCCCAGTAGACGCGCACTGGCCATTTAAATGTCTTAGCGTCAGACATCGCTGGCACCAAACAGATCGCCCGGCTGTGCTTGTCGCGGAGGGGGCGTGAGGCCCAGGTGACGCCAGGCCCTGGCGCTGGCCATGCGACCGCGCGCGGTGCGTACCAGGAAACCTTGTTGGATCAGATAGGGTTCGACCACGTCTTCCAGCGTGCCCCGATCTTCGCTGAGCGCAGCCGCCAGCGATTCCACGCCGACCGGGCCGCCATCGAAATTCTCGATGATGACGGCGAGCAGGCGGCGATCCAGTTCGTCGAAACCCTCGGCATCGACCTTGAGCATGTCCATGGCCGCGTTCGCCGCCTCGCGGGTGATATGTCCGTTGGCACGCACTTCGGCGTAATCGCGCACGCGACGCAGCAGACGATTGGCGATACGCGGCGTACCGCGCGAGCGGCGTGCAATTTCCTGCGCACCATCCACTTCGCAAGGAATGCCGAGAATGCGCGCAGAACGACGCACGATCGCCGTGAGTTCATCCGGCGAATAGAACTCAAGGCGCTGCACGATGCCGAAGCGATCACGCAGAGGCGCAGTCAAAAGTCCCGCGCGCGTGGTGGCGCCGATCAGCGTAAACGGCGGCAGATCCAGCTTGATCGAACGCGCAGCCGGACCTTCGCCGATCATGATGTCGATCTGGAAATCCTCCATCGCCGGATAGAGCACCTCCTCCACCACCGGCGAGAGACGATGGATCTCGTCGACGAACAGCACGTCGTTCTTTTCGAGATTGGTGAGCAGCGCGGCTAGATCGCCTGCGCGCTCCAACACCGGGCCGGAGGTGGAGCGGATGTTCACGCCAAGCTCGTTGGCGATCACGTGACTCAGCGTGGTCTTGCCCAAGCCGGGCGGGCCGAAGATCAGCACATGATCCAACGCACCGCCGCGTTTCTTCGCCGCCTCGATGTAGATCGACAGCTGCTCGCGTACTGCCTGCTGGCCAAGATATTCGTTGAGCCGCTTGGGACGAATCGACGCCTCGAGCGCTTCGTCGTCGAGCTGGGAGGCAGCAGTGATGATGCGGTGATCGGACATACGGCGATTATGGCTGAGAGTGAGGTTTCAAGGGCGAATAACGCGCCCTGCGCCCTCAAATCTCCACCTGCGTCCCTAACTCGATCAACCGATTGCCCGGAATCTGAAAAAACGCCGTGGCTGGCAACGCATTGCGCGACATGAAAGCAAACAGTCGATCGCGCCAGAGCGCCATGCCGGGACGGCGTTTGTCGGCAACGATGTTCTCGCGCGACAGGAAGAACGTGGTATCCATCAGGTCGAACGGCAGGCCGGCCTTGGCGCACTTGGACAGCACCAAAGGAATATTCGGATCCTCGGCGAAGCCGAAGCGTATTTCCAGGCCATAAAAATCGCTGCCCAGCGGCGTGAGGTGAATGCGCTCCTCACGATCGGCAAACGGCGTTTCCAGCACTTCCACTGTCAGCATCACATTGCGCTCGTGCAGCACCTTGTTGTGCTTAAGGTTGTGCAGCAGCGCATGCGGCACCGCATTCTGATTGGCAGTGAGGAACACGGCCGTGCCAGGCACGCGCAGCGGCGGGTGCTCAGTGATGTTCGCAATGAAGGGCGACAGCGCCAAACCGCCCTGCTTGATCTCGCGCACCACCAATTCGCGCCCGCGACGCCAGGTGGTCATCACCACAAACACACACAGGCCCAGCACCAGCGGGAACCAGCCGCCGTATTCCACCTTGATCAGATTGGCGGAGAAGAAGGAGATGTCGATCGTCAGCAGCACCGTACCCACCGCCAGCAGGGTCGGCACGCGCCAGCCCCATTGATGACGTGCCACGAACAGCGCCAGCACCGTGGTGATGGCCATGGTGCCGGTCACGGCAATGCCATAGGCCGCGCTCAGGTTCTCTGAACTGCGGAAGCCAAATACCGCCAGCAGCACCATCACCAGCAGAAAGGCGTTAATCCACGGCACGAAGATCTGACCGGACATCTCGCGCGAGGTGTGCACCACCGGCATGCGCATCGAATAGCCCAGCGACATCGCCTCGCGCGTCATCGAGAACGCGCCTGAGATCACCGCCTGCGAGGCGATCACGGTAGCCACCGTGGCCAACGCAATCATCGGATACAGCAGTATCGAAGGTACGGCTTTGAAGAATGGATTATCGATCGCTTCCGGATGGGCCAGCAGCAAAGCACCCTGGCCGAAATAATTGAGCACCAGCGCCGGCAGCACGAAATTGAACCAGGCCATGCGGATCGGCCGCTTGCCGAAATGGCCCATATCCGCATACAGCGCCTCAGTACCCGTCACCGCCAGTACCACGCTGCCCAGCGCAATGTAAGCCTGGAGGCCATGGGTTATGAAGAAGCGCACGCCGTAGTACGGATTGAGCGCATACAGCACATGCGGCTCGGTGAGAATCATGCGTGCGCCGAGCAGTCCGATAACGATGAACCAGATCACCATCACCGGTCCGAACAACCTGCCCACGCGCTCAGTGCCATGCCGCTGCAGCGCGAACAGGAAAAACAGGATCACCGCCGTAATCGGCACCACCCAATGCGCCAGGCCCGGTGCAGCGACCTTCACGCCCTCCACGGCCGACAGCACCGAAATAGCGGGTGTGATCACGCCATCGCCGTAAAACAGCGCCGCGCCGAAAATGCCGATGATCGCCAGCAGCCAGCGCAGCTTCGGCTGGCCGCCAACGCCACGCAATGTCAGCGCCATCAACGCCATGATGCCGCCTTCGCCCTTGTTGTCGGCGCGCATGATGAACATCACGTACTTCAGTGACACAACGATGATCAGTGCCCAGAAAATCAGCGACAGGACCCCGTAGATGCTTTCCGGCGTGGGACGCATGCCGTCGTGACTAAGCGCGGTCTGCAAGGTGTACAGCGGGCTGGTGCCGATGTCGCCGTACACCACGCCGATAGCGCCCAGCGCCAACGCAGCCAGCCGCTTCTTGCTATCGGCTTCGCTGGCGCCATGACTGATGTTGTGACCCACGAGTCAACTCCCTAATGCGGCGCGCAGCGCCTTGCGGATGATGGTTTCGGCGTCGTCACCGGGTGCGGCAACCTTCTGTACCAGCCGGGTCACCTCGGCAGGCTTGTAGCCGAGTTGCTGCAACGCCACGGTGGCTTCGGCGGCGGGATCGGCGGGCGCCCCGGGCGTGGTAGTAAAACCGGGCACGCTCGCACCCAGGCCATCCACGCGATCGCGCAATTCCACCACGATACGTTCGGCCGTCTTTTTGCCGATGCCTGGAATCTTGGTGAGCGCAACGACATCAGCCGCCTGCACCAGCCGTGCGAAATCCTGCGTGGAAACGCCCGACAGCACGGCCAGCGCCGTCTTCGCGCCGATGCCGCTGACTTTCAGCAAATTGCGGAACGAGGTGCGCTCCGATTCATGCAGAAAACCATAAAGCGCCACGCTGTCTTCTTTGACGGCGTAGTGCGTAAGCAGCGTCACTTCCTTGCCGATTTGCGGCAGGTCGTAGATGGTGGACATGGGCGCTTCCAATTCGTAGCCCACGCCACCCACTTCCACCAGCAGCCACGGTGGCTGCTTCGAAATGAGTGTGCCTCTGAGTCGGCCGATCATCGACGTCGCCTCCATGCCATGCGCGGAATGCCCACGCGTTCGAGACTGGAACGGGTATGTGCGTGCGCGACGGCAATCGCCAGCGCATCCGCGGCGTCCGCCTGGATCGGGCCTTTGAGCCCGAGCAATACACCGATCATGTGTTGTACCTGCGTTTTGTCGCTGCGGCCGCCACCGACCACCGCTTTCTTCACTTCGGTGGCTGCATATTCGTGCACCGAAATGCCACGGTTTACTACCGCGCAGATGGCAGCGCCGCGTGCCTGCCCGAGCTTGAGCGCCGAATCGGGATTGCGCGCCATGAAAACGCGCTCGATGCCGCACTCCACCGGACGATGCGCAGAGATGATTTCATCCACGCCTTCGAAGATGCGCTTCAGGCGCAGAGGAAAATCCTCTTCGCCAGCCACGACCAGCGCAGCATGAAAAACATGCGACAGCTTGCCGGCGGCATCGACATCCACGATGCCGATGCCCGTGCGCTGGCTGCCAGGGTCGATGCCGATGATGCGGATCATGGAAAGGTGGCTCGAGAGCCTGTCACTCGGCCGGCAACAATGCGTTGTGATAAACCTCGCTCACGTCGTCGAGGCCATCGAGTTTTTCGAGCAGGTCGGTGAGCGTTTCCAGCGTTTCGCCGGACACTGCGGTGCGGTTGTTCGGGCGCATCACCACGCCCGCATGCTGCGCATCGAGACCTGCCTCGATCAACTTCTGCTGCACCGTTTCGAAGTTTTCCGGCGCGCAGATCACCGTGCTTTCGCCGTGCTCGTTGACCACGTCGTCGGCGCCGGCATCAAGTGCGGCTTCCAGAATCTTTTCTTCCTTCGCTTCATCGCCGCCGGTGGGGAACACCAGCTCGCCGCAACGCGTGAACTGGAATGCCACCGAACCGCTGGTGCCCAGGTTGCCACCATGCTTGGTGAGCGCGTGGCGCACGTCGGCCACGGTGCGGACCGTGTTATCGGTGAAGCATTCGATGATCAGCGCAATGCCGCCCGGACCGTAGCCTTCGTAGCGCAACTCTTCCATCTTCGCGCCACCGTCAGCACCGGAGCCGCGCTTGATCGCGCGCTCGATGGTGTCCTTGGACATGTTGGCGGTCAGCGCCTTGTCCACGGCCGTGCGCAGGCGCGGGTTGAGCGCGGGGTCGGGCACGCCGGCTCGCGTGGCAACGGTAATTTCACGGATCAGCTTGGTGAACACCTTGGCGCGCTTGGCGTCTTCGGCGTTCTTGCGACCTTCGATGGACGGGCCTCTACCCATGGGGATACCTGGCTTAAGTCTGAAAGTGGAAAGCGGGGGATTTTACTGCATTGCGCCATCGCACTTCCTTCCTTCCTCCAAGTTGGCGAAAAACCAGAACTCCTCACCCCCCGCGAAGCTGAGGTTTTCTATGGGTTCCCCATGGGAAGGGAAGCAAAGCTGCCCGTACGCAGGAACGAAGCCGTCAACCGCGCCACCTCCGCCGAAAACAGCAACCCCGTATGGGTGGTTTCGACCACGCAATGCGCCGCAAGCCCCGGCAGCACGGTTTCTTCCACCGCCACCGTACCGTCGTGCTCGCCAGGGATGGGGCTGAGCATGGCGCCCAGGCCGATCGGCATGCGACCGGCGATCACACCCACTTCGCGGGGACCTTTCCAGGCCTCCAGCCCCAGCTCCAGCAATTCGCGGTTATGGCCCAACAGCACCTCACCACCGCGCCCAAGGCGGGCAAAGGCACGCGCTGCTGCGCTGCCCTTCAGAGGTGAACCCAAACAGACGATGCGGCCGGGCGGCAGGTCGTCGGCTGCCAGGCAGGCGCGCAAGGCAAGCAGGCCGCCCAGGCTATGGCCGACGAGATGCACCGGGCCAGGCGCGTATTCGAGCATGCTCGCGTGCAGCTGGGCCAGGACGCGCTCCTGCCTCGCCGCCACGCTCATATAGTCGAAGCGATGGACGCGAAAGCCCTCTTCCATCAGGCGGCGATGCAGCATGCCCAGCGCGAAGCCGCGCATCCACAGGCCATGCAGCAAGATGACGTGTTCAGTCATGAAATCGAAGCACTACCAAGCAGCAGGCAGCATGCCACGCCGTGATTGCGGCATGGCATCGCCGGCTCAGCTTTTCGCGTTTTCTGTGATCGCCACCGCGACGTGCAGTTCTTTCAACTGCGGCTCGCTGACCATCGACGGAGCGTCCGTCATCAGGTCCTGCGCACTGGTGGTCTTGGGGAATGCGATCACGTCACGGATCGATTCCGTGCCCGCCATCAACGCCGCGATGCGATCGATGCCGAACGCGATACCGCCATGCGGCGGTGCGCCGAACTTCAGCGCCTTGAGCAGGAATCCGAACTTCATCTCGGCCTCTTCCGCACCGATACCGAGCAGCTCGAATACGGCGCTCTGCATGTCCGGTCGATGGATACGGATCGAACCGCCACCGATCTCGTTGCCGTTGAGCACCATGTCGTAGCCACGGCTCACCGCGGTCGCCGCATTGGCACGCAGGTCGGCGATGTCATCCACCTTCGGTCCGGTGAATGGGTGATGCAGGGCGACGAAACGCTTTTCTTCCTCGTCGTATTCGAACATCGGAAAGTCGGTCACCCACAGCGGCTTCCAGCTGTTTTCCACCAGGCCGCGATCTTTCGCCGCCTTCAAGCGCAACGCGCCCATGAAGTCGGTGACGGTTTTCCACTTGCCCGCACCGAGGAACACCATGTCGCCCGATTGCGCGCCGGTCGCTTTGAGCACGGCATCGAGCGCGGCATCGTCGAGGAATTTCGCCACCGGCGAGTTGATGCCTTCGCGGCCCTTGGCGAGGTCTTCCACCTTGATCCACGCCAGCCCCTTCGCGCCGTATTTGGCGACATATTCGGCGAGCTGGTCGATCTCCTTGCGGCTGAGCGTGGCAGCGCCCGGCAAACGCAGCGCAGCCACGCGGCCGGCCGGATCATTCGCCGGTTCGGCAAACACTTTGAATTCCACGTGCTTGAGCACGTCGGCCACGTCGACCAATTCCAGCGCGATGCGCAGGTCGGGCTTGTCGGAACCGAAGCGACGCATCGCCTCGTCCCAGGTCATGCGCGGGAACGATTCCGCTAGCTCCACGCCGACCACTTCCTTGAATACGTGGCGGATCATCGGCTCGACGAAATCCTGCACATCGCGCTCCTGCACGAAGGCGAATTCCATATCGAGCTGCGTGAATTCCGGCTGGCGGTCAGCGCGCAGATCTTCGTCGCGGAAGCAGCGCGCGATCTGATAGTAGCGATCGAAGCCGGCCATCATCAGGATCTGCTTGAACAGCTGCGGCGACTGCGGCAGCGCATAGAACTGACCCGGATGCACGCGGCTGGGCACCAGATAATCGCGCGCGCCTTCCGGCGTGGCCTTGGTCAGGATCGGTGTTTCGATGTCCTGGAAGCCACGCGCGTCCAGGTAGCGGCGCAGTGCCTGCACGAGCTTGATGCGCGTGCGCATCATCTGCTGCATCTCAGGGCGGCGCATGTCGAGGTAGCGGTAAGTCATCCGCATGTCCTCGTTGGGATTCTCGTGCAGTGCGAACGGCAGATCCTTCGCTGCGTTGAGAATCTCCACTTTTTCCGCCAACAGCTCCACCGTGCCGGTCTTGAGCTTGTCGTTGGCCGACAGGCGCTTGCGGATGCTGCCGGTGACGCGCACGCAATATTCGTAGCCCAGCTCGCCGGCCACAGCGAAACCTTCAGCGTTCTCGCGCTCGATCACTACCTGGGCGATGCCCTCATGGTCACGCAGATCGACGAAAGCGACGTGGCTCTGCAGGCGAAGGGTGTTGACCCAGCCGCACAGGGTGACGGTCTGGCCGACCAGCGACTCGTTGATGAGGCCGCAGTAATGCGTGCGCATGCGCTTGATGCTCCGGGCCGCCGGGGCGGCGAATTTGGCGTGGAAAAGGCTCGGAATCTTAGCATTCCCCACGACACCGCGCCGCGTGGCATAGCCGCGTAGGTTGAGTTAGCGCAGCGTAACCCAACACTTTCGAAGCGCCATCGTTGGGTTACGCTGCGCTAACCCAACCTATCTCAGCTCGTTGAAGATGGGGACGGTGACGGAGCAGGTGCCGGCGCCGGGGTGGGCGCTGGGCTGGCACTCTTGTCCGACGATGAACTGGACCCACTGTCGCCAGCGATATTGCGCTTCTTATCCCCGTCTTTCTTGAAGTCGGTTTCGTACCAGCCGCCGCCTGCCAGCCGGAATTGCGGCGCGCTGATCTGCCGCTGCACTTGCGGAGCGCCGCAGTTGGGGCAGGTAGCCGGATCAGGGTCGGAGATTTTCTGCAGGCGGTCGAAACGGTGGCCGCAGGCGTTGCATTGGAATTCGTAAATAGGCATAGAAAAAAGGCTCCGCACACTCCATCGGGGCCGATGGTCGCGGGGGATTATCGGGACGAAAAGGCTCAATTCAACGGTATCGAGCCTGTATTAGCGTAGGGCCAAACCCACCAGCACCGCTACTTCCACCATTTCGGCCAGCGCACCAGCCGTGTCGCCGGTGCAGCCGCCCAGCCGGTTTAGGCAGGCATGCCGCCACAGGCCGAACACGGCCGCAGCGAGCACGAGCGCCAGCAGCCCTCGCCCGCCAAACAGAAGGCATATCGCGGCGGTAGCCAATAGCGCGATCACGCAAGCCTGACGAGGCGCATCCGTCAATGCCGCGCCCAGTCCTCCGCCGCGCACATATGGAGTCGTGAGAAATAACGCCGAAAGGCTGGCTCGCGACAGCAAGGGCGCCAACAGCAACGCCGCCCACGGCGCAGGCCCCAGACTTGCCAATGCGACAAACTTCAAAAGCAGGATCATCACCAGGGCCACGACGCCGGCAGGTCCGCTGCGCGGATCCTTCATGATCGCCAGGGTTTTCTCGCGATCGCCCATGCCGCCAATCCACGCATCGGCACTGTCGGCCAGCCCATCCAGATGCAGCGCTCCCGTCACGGCCACCCACGCCGCCACCAGCAGGCCGGCGGAAAGCATCGCCGATGCATCGCGCAACAACCACGCCAGCGCACCCAGCAGCAGACCGATCAGCGCACCCACCAAGGGATACCAAGCCAGAGAGACGGCCTTGGCGCGCACATCGTCATATGCATAAGCCGGCACCGGCAGCCGCGTGAGAAAGCCGATCGCTATCAGCAGCGCACGCATCATGCGGTTGCCGCTACCGGCCACGGCAAAGGATGCAGCGAGGCGTGCGGCACATCGATACCGGCCATATCGCCATAACTGCGCGCCTCCACCCGGCAACGCAGCAATCGAATCGCGCCGCCATGCGTGATCACTAGCACGCGTTGTCCCACCGCCTGCAGCGCGATGTCATCGAGCGCCGCACACAACCGCCCGTGAAACGCGTCAAATGTTTCGCCACCCGGCGGCGGATGCTTCACCGGATCGGCCCAGAAGCGCGCCAGTGCATCGCCCTGCTCTTCGGCAATGCGTTCGATCGGCATGCCCTGCCAGGTGCCGAAGTTGTATTCGGCCAGTCGCGCATCGATACGCAGCGACAAGCCACGCGCTTGCGACAACTCTCTCGCAAAAGCCGCGCAACGTTGCAACGAGGACGACACAATGCAATCCCACGCGCGCCCATCCACGGCTGCGCGCAATTGCGACCAGCCCAGTTCGCTCAACGGATCATCCAGCTGACCGCGATAGCTGCGTTGCCCCGTGTCGCCATGACGCAATAGCTCGATGCGCGTACTCATGCGGTGGACACACCTGCCTGTTCGAACGTCGCCATGCCATTGTGCAAAGCGCAGGCAAGCCGCAACAGGGGCACCGCGACAGCAGCACCGCTCGCTTCACCCAAACGCAACCCCAGGTCGACCAACGGCTCTGCATTCAGCGCCATCAACAAGTGCGTATGACCATGTTCTTTCGAACGATGGGAGAACAGCAGCCACGGCCGCACATCCGGCTGAATCGATACCGCCGTCAGCGCTGCAGCCGTCGAAATAAACCCGTCGACCAGCACCGGCATGCCCGCTTGGGCCGCCGCGATATAGGCACCTACCAACGCCGCAAGTTCGAAACCGCCCAGGCAACGCAATTGCTCAAGCGCCGTTGTTGCCGTGACATGTCGTTCCAATGCGCGTTCGAGCACGCTCACTTTGTGTTGGATACCCGCAGCGCTCAGCCCGGTACCGGCACCGGCGAGACATGAGGGCGGCTCCTCGAGCAAAGCGCTGGCCAATGCAGCCGCCGCAGTGGTGTTGGCAATGCCCATTTCGCCGCCGATGAAAAGCTGGGCCTCCGACTTCAGCGCAGCATGTACGCTTTCCGCACCGACGGTGAGCGCCGCTTCCAGTTGCGCTTCCGTCATGGCCGGCCCGTGACAGAAGTTTGCAGTGGATGGCGCGATAATCGCGCGGCGCACGCCTGCGATATCGCCGGGATCATTCACCGTACCGAGATTCACCACATCCAGCTTCGCGTCCAGGCTGCGCGCCAGCACACTGATCGCTGCACCGCCGGTGGCGAAGTTGCGCACCATTTCGCCGGTAACGACTTGCGGAAATGCGGAAACGCCCTCTTCCGCCACGCCGTGGTCGGCGGCAAACACACTGATCCACACGCGATCCACTGCGGGCTTCGGCGAGCGCTGCAAGGAAGCAAGCTGGATCGCCGCCGTTTCCAACATACCGAGTGAACCCGGCGGCTTGGTCAATTGCATTTGATGCAAACGCGCCGATTCGGCGAGATCCGCATCGGGCTGCGCACAAGGTGCAGTAAGCCAATCAATACTCATGAGAGAGTTCCTTTAAAAGCGAAAGGTAAACCCGCGGCGACGAACACGACACGTTCGCTGACCGCGGCGACGGCTTGATGCAAACGCCCCGCCTCATCCACAAAGCGGCGAGTCAATTCACCCATCGGCACGATGCCCAGGCCGACTTCGTTGCTGACCATCAGCACATCGCCCGGCAAGATTGGCAACACATCCAGCAAGCGATCGCGTTCGCGCTCGAAGCCTCGCATATCGGCATCACCCAGCAGATTGCTCAGCCATAGCGTAAGACAATCGACCAGGATGCAGCGATCTTCGCGCGCGTATTCACGCATTACATCGGCGAGATGCAATGGCTCTTCCACGCACAACCACTGCTGCGGCCGGCGAGCACGATGGTGCGCAATGCGCGCAGCCATTTCCCGATCGCCCGCCTGTGCGGTCGCTATGTACGCAACTTCCCGCCTGCTGTCGGCAGCCAGCCGTTCGGCCAATGCGCTTTTGCCCGAGCGGGCACCACCCAGGATCAGGGTACGCATGCAGTCATCCCTAGCCACTGTTCGAGCAAACGCGTATTCAAATGTGTCTCCACGGCATCCGCCAATCGCTCGATGCTACTTTCTCGCAATGCTCGTACGTCGACGGCAGCTACGTTTTGCAATCCAGCCCAGCGCAGCAACGCCGACAGCGCCTGCGGATCGTCAAACAAACCATGCAGATAGCTGCCCATCACTCGACCGTCCATCGAGATGGCGCCATCACTGCGCCCATCGGCAAGCCGTGCAAATGCATTCTCCAATGCTGGGCCACGGCTGATACCGCAATGGATTTCATAACCCTGCACACTGGCATTGGCGAAAGCCAATCGCCCTGTCGCGCGATGAAGCTGCTTGGACGGTTGCAAGGTGGTTTCCATATCCAGCCAACCCAGGCCTTCGCTGGAACCTGGCTCACCCTCGATGCCTTGCGGATCGTGCACGGCCCGCCCAAGCATCTGCAAACCGCCGCAGATGCCTAGCAACTTGCCCCGGTAGCGCAGATGCCGCTCGATCGCGCGCTCCCATCCCTGCTCACGCAGCCATGCGAGGTCGGCACGCGTGGATTTGGATCCGGGCAGAATGATCAGGTCGCACGCCGGCGGCTGTTCGCCAGGACCGACGATATGCAAATCGATGTCGGGATGCGCACGCAGTGCATCGAAATCGGTGTGATTGCTGATGCGCGGCACAGCAGGCACGACTATGCGAAGCAACGCATGCGACTTGCTCAAGCGCTCATGCGCCAACGCATCCTCGGCCTCCAGATGCAAACCGTGCAGATATGGCAACACGCCGAGCACAGGCTTGCCCGTTTCCTGCTCCAGCCAATCAAGTCCCGACTGCAGCAACGCCAGGTCGCCGCGAAAACGATTGATCACGAAACCGACGATGCGTGCACGCTCGCTTGGCGACAGCAGCGCCAACGTACCGACCAAGTGCGCAAACACGCCGCCACGATCGATATCCGCCACCAAAATCACCGGGCAATCCACCGCTTCGGCGTAGCCCATGTTGGCGATATCGCGATCGCGCAAATTGATCTCGGCAGGACTGCCCGCGCCTTCGACGATCACTGCGTCATAGCTATCGACCAGACGCTTATGCGACGCCATCACAGCATCAAACGCGAGACGCTTGTATTCATGGTAATCGCGCGCATCCATATTGGCGACGGGATGTCCGTGCACGATCACCTGCGCACCCACATCACTATTAGGTTTGAGCAGAATGGGATTGAAATCGACCATCGGTTCGAGCCCGCACGCCTGCGCCTGCACCGCCTGCGCCCTACCGATCTCGCCACCGTCCACAGTTACCTCAGAATTCAAAGCCATGTTCTGTGGCTTGAACGGCGCCACGCGCAGACCACGTCGAAAGGCCCATCGACACAGCGCAGCGACCAGCGTGCTTTTGCCAGCATCGGATGTACAACCTTGCACCATCAGCACGCGCGCGCTCATGGCACGATCTCGCTCAACGCTTCGTTGAGGCGCTCGAATGCCGCATCGTCAGGCGGCAAGCCAAAGCGCAAGCTCGCGGGCATTTCGAACAAACGCGTGAGAATGCCTCGCTGCGCCAACGCACGATGAACTTGCGCCGCATCGTCGCGACGGCACCATTGGAACAAGCCACAACCTGCCGTGGGATGCCATGCGCATGAGGAGAGCAACGCTGCCAACCGTTCACTGGTTTGCAGCAAGCGGAGGCGCGCCTGTGCCTGCCACACATGATCTGCCAACGCCTGCTGCAGCATGTAGCGGGAAGGTCCACTTAACGTCCACGGACCAAGCTGCTCTCGCAAAGCCTGGAGCAGAGTGGACGATGCGCAAACAAAACCGGCCCGCGCGCCGGCCAAACCAAAAAACTTGCCTGCCGAGCGCAATACGATCAGCCCTTCGCGATCCGTATAGCGGCACAGACTGTGCTGCGGTGTTACGTCGATAAAAGCCTCATCCACGACCAGCCAGCCGCCGCGCTTGGCGAGTTCGGCATGCACATGCAGCAACGCTTCGATGTCGAATCGCTCACCGCCAGGATTGTTGGGATGGATCAGCACCAGCACGTCCCACGCTGCCAGGTCAGCAAGCAGTGCGTTAGCCGCGTGAGGCGTTACCTGATGACCTGCACGCTGCCACGCATACGCATGTTCGGCATAACCCGGTGCAATCACGCCTACGCGCGATGCCGACCGCAACAAAGGCAACGCTTGAATCGCGGCTTGCGAACCCGCCACCGGCAATACATGGGGTGCGTCGTAATAGGCACTGGCGACTTCGATCAATCCATCGTCTTCTTCCGGCAACCGTCGCCACGCCGACGCGGGAATATCCGGCAGCGGCCATCCGAACGGACTGATGCCGGTGGATAGATCCAGCCATTGCTCCAGCGGGATGCCGTAGTCGCGTGCTGCGCGTCGCAGGCGGCCACCATGCTCAAGCATGTGTACCTCCCACCATCGCCGAACCCAGCAACAAGGCAACCGCCAGCCAGATGACCACACCACGCTGAAGCAGACGCCATGCACGGTCAATCGCATCCGCGCTGGGTGGATCGCCGACTCCAAGTTCCGGCCGGGCTTCCCACACGCCGTGATAAGGGGCCGCGCCACCCAGCTTCACACGCAACGCACCTGCGCCGGCAGCCATCACGGGACCCGCGTTGGGACTGTCCCATTGCGGCGCCTGCGCGTACCAGCAACGCACTGCGCTTTCAAAGTGGCCACATAACGCATAGGTGAAAGCCGTAAGGCGCGCGGGCAGGAAATTCAGCACATCGTCGATGCGCGCTGCAGCCCAACCGAAACGGTCATACCTTGGCGTGCGATAACCCCACATGGCATCCAACGTATTCGCCAGGCGATAGAGCACTGCGCCAGGTGCGCCTAGCACGGCGAACCAGAACAAGGCGCCAAACACGGCATCGTTGCCGTTTTCCAATACGGATTCGGTGGCCGCCGCGGCAACCTGTTGTGCATTCAATGAAGCGGTATCGCGGCTGACCATGCGGCCGACCGCTGTGCGTGCGGCATCGAGATCATCGTTCTGTATGGCCTTGGCGACCGGCAGCGCGTGTTCGCCGAGGCTGCGTAGACCGATCGTTGCGTACAACACGATGACGGCGATGCACCATGCGAACCAGGTCGGCAGGCTTTGCTGTATGGCCTGCGTCAGCAACACGCATGGCAGTACAGCAGATATCCATGCAAGCACTCCTTTGCCGCGATGATCCGCATGCAGGCGCTGTTCGATCCAACTGACCATGCGGCCGAAGGCAACCAGCGGATGCGCGCGACGCGGCTCGCCCAGAAATCGGTCAAGCAACAATGCAACGAGCATGGCTAGCGCGGTACTCACGGCAGGAACAACCGCAGCGCGGCGCGTGCATGGGAAGGAAAGTAGAAGTGCACGAAGCTGGCCGTCATACGCCGATCGCGATAGATCGCCTCCTTGCACGGTCCATGATTCGGATTGAATGCCTGCGCAATCGGCTGCGCGTCAATGACCGCCTGGGCGTAATGAAAGGTGTGTCCATGCAATTGGCCTTCGGGCAATTCGGCGCCTTGCAGACCCAGCGCAGCGAGCCGTGTCTGTATCGCCGCGTGGCCAGACAGGAGTCCCGCCATCTGCGCCGTGTGCCCATCCCGATCAGCGAGTGCATCGAGCGCAAACAGCAGACCACCGCATTCGACCAGCATGGGTTTGCCCGCATCGCGATGCGCACGCAGCGCTGCATGAAGATCATGCCGTTGCGATAAAGCCTGCAGATGCAATTCCGGATAGCCGCCTGGCAACCACACCGCATCACACTCGGGCAATGCATCACCCGCTATCGGCGAGAAGAAGCACAGCTCGGCGCCCGCTTGGCGCAGCAGATCCAGATTCGCCGGATAGATGAAACAGAACGCATCGTCGCGTGCAATGGCAATGCGTTGACCTTGCAGGAGCGGTGGAATCGCGTCGACAACCGGAGCTTCAAAATCCACCGGCGGCGGCAGTTCGGTCGCGGCATGTTGCGACCAGGCCTCCGCCAGCGCGTCGAGCCGCGCATCGAGATCGGACAACTCATCCGCGGAAACCAGGCCAAGGTGCCGTTCCGGCAAGGCGAGTCGATCTTCGCGCGGCAAAGCGCCCAACCAATGCAACGACGCGGGCAGGCTCTCTTTTAGCAATTGAGCGTGATACGCACTGCCGACGCGATTGGCCGCCACGCCATACATCGACAATCCTTCGCGATAGCTCGCCAAGCCACATGCCAGTGCGCCGAAGGTTTGCGCCATCGCCGAACCATCGATCACCGCTAGCACCGGCAATCCCAGTTTCTGGGCAAGATCGGCGCTGGAAGGCGCGCCGTCGAACAGACCCATCACGCCTTCCACCAGGATCAGATCGGCGGCGCCGGCTGCATCGAACAGACGCTTGCGCACGTCCGCTTCGCCGCACATCCACAGATCGAGCTGATAGACCGGCCCACCCGCAGCACGGGCAAGCACCATGGGATCGAGAAAATCAGGCCCCGTCTTGAACACTCGCACGCGTCGTCCTTGTTGCGTGTGCCAGCGCGCAAGGGCGGCCGTCGTCGATGTTTTGCCCTGCCCTGACGCAGGTGCAGAAACCAGCAAAGCGGGGCAACGGCGAACAGTCACAGTTCGATGCCCTTCTGCGCCTTGATGCCCGCATCGAAAGCATGCTTGACCACGCGCATCTCGGTCACCGTATCGGCAACGGCGATCAATCCGTCGGGTGCGCCGCGCCCGGTGATCACTACGTGCTGGCGTGGCGGCCGCGCAGCGACGGCGGTGAGCACTTGCTCAAGCTGCACGTATTGCTTCACCAGCGCGATATTGAGTTCGTCCAGCAGCACGAAATCGTAGGCGGGATCAGCCAGCATGCGCGCCGCAACCTCCCATGCTGCTTGCGCCGCGGCAATGTCGCGCGCTTTGTCCTGCGTTTCCCAGGTGAAGCCTTCACCCATCACGTGGTAGTCGAGCTGCTCCCCGGCAAACTGGCGAAAGAAAGCCTCTTCACCCGTCGAGAACGTACCCTTGATGAACTGCACCACGCCGCATTGGAAGCCATGACCAAGCGAGCGTGCCAGCATGCCGAAGCCGGAAGAGCTTTTACCCTTGCCGTTGCCGGTGTTCACCACCAGCACGCCGCGATCGATGGTGGCACGCGCGATCTTGCGATCGACCAGTTCCTTCTTGCGCTGCATGCGTTCGCGATAGCGTTCTTCGGGCGTCATAACGTCGTTGCTCCTTCGCACGCCGCAATGGCGTGCATCGCTTGCTGCAGGAGGAAGACGGCAACGGTACCGATGATGGCAGCGGCCCCGACACGGCCCTCCGCCTGTCCGGTTAGGTGTTTATCGAGGCCGGTCTCCGGGCTTGCGAGCGAAAGCGGATGCCTTCCGATCCACGCCTTCCCATGCATGCGGCACAGTGGCGGTGTGTGAATCACTTTGCTCGCTTACCGTTGCGGGGGCAGCTCCGGCATAGCCGCGCAGACGGCGCACCGGATTCCCGTTTCAATCGCCGACACGCATGCCGACGATCACCTCAAGCCGAGGCATCTTAGAGCGTGCTCCATGGTCCGCCTAGTCTGCTGTGCTGAAGGGTTTCTACACATCATCTGCACGACGAGCTAACGATGCTCGTGACGTGGCGCGCGCAGGTGCGGGGGACGCCTGACGGCTGTGGACGGCCGCAGGCATGCGCATAAACGCATGTTCGATATGGATATTTCCATTTGGACTTTTGACCGCATCATTCGTTAATTGGAAGAGCGGCCGCACTGTCATTAACCTGACATGCTGCAAAGCAGCACGTCACACGCCAGGGGAAAACCTCCGCAATGAAGAACGATAGGAATCGCTACGCCCTCACCTTGCTCTCCGCTTCCGTCCTACTCGCTTTCGCTTCTGTCGCCGCGGGCCAAGATGCATCGCCAAGCAACGGCTCGACTCAAGCCAACAACGCCAAGAATCTGCAAGCGGTGATCGTCACCGGCACGCGCGCGCAGAACCGCACCGACAGCACGTCGCTGTCACCGATCGACGTGGTGCCCGCCTCAGCCTTGCAAGGCACCGGCAGCAACGAACTTTCCACCGCGCTGGCGCGCCTGATTCCGTCACTGAATTTCCCGCGCCCGGCAGCCACTGATACCACCGATTCGCAGCGCCCCGCGATGCTGCGCGGCCTTGCTCCGGACGAAGTGCTGGTGCTGGTCGACGGCAAGCGTTGGCATACCAGTGCGACGGTGAACGTGGATGGCACCATTGGCCGCGGTTCGGCGCCGGTGGACCTCAACACGATTCCGCTTTCCGCGATCGATCACATCGAAGTGTTGCGCGATGGCGCTTCCGCGCAATACGGGTCCGATGCGCTTGCGGGTGTGATCAATATCATTCTGAAGCATGGCGCGCAGGGCGGCTCCGTGGAACTGGACGGTGGCCGTTTTCAACGCGGCGGTGGCAAGCAGTGGCAAGGCTCGGCCAACTTCGGCATTCCGTTGAACGGCGACAAGGGCTGGCTGCGCATCAGCCTGGATGACGGACATCAGGATCCGACCAATCACGGCGGTGCGGACGTCCGCTATCCGCAGCTGGGCCGCAAGCAAGTGTTCGGCGATCCCACGGTAAGCCAGCACAACCTGTTCCTGAATTCGCAATACGACATTACGAACAACATCCAGTTTTACGCGTTCGGCAGCTATCACGGGCGCAATGCGATTTCCGATGAGCTGTATCGCAACCCGTTCGGCTATCCGTCCAAAGTGAAATCGGCGCTTACCGCACTTTATCCGGACGGCTATCAGCCGCTATTGCAGGCGCGCAGTACCGATCAGTCGTTGGTTGCCGGTGTGCGCGGCACGACCAGCGGCGGTTGGCGCTGGGATGTGAGCGCGAACTATGGCGGCAATCGCGTCTCGCTGGACACTATCCATACCGCCAACTACGCCTTCTTGCACGACTTTGGCTACACGCCCACTCGTTTCTTCGACGGCGTGATTTCGTCCAAGCAACAAGTGGCGGACGTCGACGTCGCGAAAGATTTCAACCTTGGCTGGCTACCTAACGCAGTGACGCTGGCCTTCGGCGGCGAATACCGGCGCGATACGTATCAGATCAGCGCGGGCGATCCGAGCTCCTACTACGTCGGCAATTCCGGCGTGAGTGGCGGTTCGCAAGGTTTCAGCGGCTACAGTCCGGTGAACACAGGCTCATGGAGCCGCAGCGACGTGGCGCAGTACGTGAGCCTGGAAACCAATCTCACTGACAAGTTGGGCACGTCGTTCGCGGTGCGCCATGAGCACTACAACGATTTCGGCAATACGGTTTCCGGGGCGCTGGCGGCACGTTACGACTTCACCTCGCGCTTCGCGTTGCGCGGAAGTGTCTCCAGTGGCTTCCGCGCACCTTCTTTGGCCCAGGAAGACTATTCGCAGATCGGCTCGCTGTATCTCACACCGAGCAGCGCAGGTCCGGGCGTCGCGCCAGGTATCTATCAAACGGGTCTGCTACCGGTGAGCAACCCGGTCGCGCAGTTGCTGGGTGCGCAGGCGTTGAAGCCGGAACGCTCGCATAACTACACCGTGGGCGCGGTGTTCAATCCGATCGATCCACTCACGCTGACCTTCGATCTGTATCAGATCAACATCTATAACCGCGTTGTGCTTTCCAACACGCTGACGGGCCTCAATCGGCCGGCGGTGGTGGCTTATCTGGCGGCGAACGGTGTCACCAACGTGGCATTCAGCTCGGCACAGTACTTTACCAATGCGGTGGACACGCGCACGCAGGGCGGCGATCTGGTGGCCAGCTTCCGCTCCGACTTCGACCATGCCGGCGTGCTCAACAGCACGTTGAGCTACAACTACAACCGCACGCAGGTCACACACATTGCGCCCAATCCGTCGCAACTGACTGCACTGGGCTTGCAACTGCAGCGCGTGACTTATCGCGACGTCAAAGGCCTGTTGGCCAACTCCACGCCGCGCAGCAAATTGATTCTCAACGAGAACTACACGCTGGGTCACTGGGTGTTCAACGGCAACCTCACTCGCTACGGCAGCTTCACCTCGTACAGCAACAGCTCGTATCTGCTGAATCAGACTTACAGTCCGCAATGGGTGCTGGACGTGGCGGGTAGTTACGACCTGGACAATTGGACGTTTACGCTCGGCGTGGACAACGCCACCAACAGTTATCCGGACAAGACCATCGCGGCGAACAACGTCAACGGAACGATCCCGTATTCAAATTTTTCACCCGCGGGCTTCAATGGGCGCTACTATTACACCAAAGTGATCTATCACTGGTGACCCAACAAGCCCACTGCCAAGCATTACATGCGATGTATGCATGAAAAATCCCGGCCAAAGAGCCGGGATTTTTTTGCTCTGAGTTTCGAGCACGCGTTATCAGGCCTTGTGGAAAACCAGATGCCCGCCTTCCGCACCGACCGCAATCGTGTCGCCGGACACGAAGCGTCCTTCCAGGATTTCCCTTGCCAGCGGATTCTCCAACTGCTGCTGGATGGCACGCTTGAGCGGACGCGCGCCGTACACCGGATCGAAACCGACGTTGCCGAGCAGATCGAGTGCCTTCTCGTCGATTTCGAGTCTGAGCTGACGCTCGGCCAGACGCTTTTCCAGATACACGAGCTGGATCAGCGCGATCTTGCGGATCTGCTTCTTCTCCAGCGGGCGGAACACCACCAGCTCGTCCAGGCGGTTGATGAACTCCGGGCGGAAGTGCGCCTGTACCACGCCGAGCACAGCGGCCTTCATCTGCAGATAGTCCGCTTCGGTGTCGCCTGCATTTTCCTGGATGAGCTGCGAGCCGAGGTTGGAGGTCATTACGATGACGGTGTTGCGGAAATCCACCGTACGACCTTGGCCGTCAGTCAGACGACCATCGTCGAGCACCTGCAGCAAGACGTTGAATACGTCTGGATGGGCCTTCTCCACTTCGTCCAGCAGGATCACGCTGTACGGTCGGCGACGCACTGCCTCGGTGAGATAACCGCCCTCTTCGTAACCCACGTAGCCGGGAGGTGCGCCAATCAAGCGCGCAACGGAGTGCTTCTCCATGAATTCGCTCATGTCGATGCGCACCATCGCTTCCTGCGTGTCGAACATGAATTCGGCCAGCGCCTTGCACAACTCGGTCTTACCTACGCCGGTGGGGCCGAGGAACAGGAACGAACCGTAAGGGCGGTTCGGATCGGACAAACCGGCACGTGCACGGCGAATCGCATCGGATACTGCACGCACCGCTTCGTCCTGACCGACCACGCGCTTGTGTAGCGACTCTTCCATATGCAGCAGCTTCTCGCGCTCGCCTTCCAGCATCTTGCTGACAGGAATGCCGGTCCAGCGCGACACGACTTCGGCCACCTCTTCCTCGGTGACGCGATCCTGCACCAGTTTGAATTCCTGCTTCTCGGCCGCTTGCGCGGCGGCGAGTTGCTTTTCCAGTTCTGGTAAGCGGCCGTATTGAAGCTCGCTCATCTTGGCGTAATCCTGCCGGCGCTGCGCCGCTTCCAGTTCCACGCGTGCTTGCTCGATCTGTTCCTTGACCTTGGTTGCGCCTTGCAACGCAGCCTTTTCCGATTTCCATACTTCGTTGAGATCGGAGAACTCGCGCTCCAGTCTGGCGATGTCGTTCTCCAGGTCCGCCAGGCGCTTCTTGGAGGCTTCGTCGGTCTCCTTCTTCAACATTTCGCGCTGAATCTTGAGCTGGATCAGCCGGCGCTCCAGGCGGTCAAGTTCTTCCGGCTTGGAGTCGATCTCCATGCGGATACGCGAAGCCGCCTCGTCGATCAAGTCGATGGCTTTGTCCGGCAACTGGCGGTCGGTGATGTAGCGGTTCGACAGCGTGGCCGCCGCGACGATTGCGGGGTCGGTGATCTCCACGCCGTGATGCATGGCGTAGCGTTCCTTCAAGCCGCGAAGGATCGCGATGGTGTCTTCCACGCTCGGCTCGCCTACGTATACCTTCTGGAAGCGGCGCTCCAATGCAGCGTCTTTCTCGATGTATTTGCGATATTCGTCCAGCGTGGTGGCGCCGATGCAATGCAGCTCGCCACGCGCGAGGGCAGGCTTGAGCATGTTGCCCGCATCCATCGCGCCCTCCGCTTTGCCGGCGCCGACCATCGTGTGCAATTCGTCGATGAAGAGGACGATCTGACCTTCATTCTTGGCCAGATCGTTGAGCACGGCCTTGAGACGCTCTTCGAATTCACCGCGGAACTTCGCGCCGGCGATCAATGCCCCCATATCCAAGACGAGCACGCGCTTGTCGCGCAAACCTTCGGGCACTTCGTTCTTGATGATGCGTTGTGCAAGACCTTCGACGATGGCCGTCTTGCCCACGCCAGGTTCACCGATCAGCACCGGGTTGTTCTTGGTGCGACGTTGCAGCACCTGGATCACGCGACGGATTTCCTCGTCGCGGCCGATCACCGGATCGAGCTTGCCGCTTTCGGCGCGCGCAGTGAGATCGACACAATATTTTTCCAGCGCCTGGCGCTGGTCTTCGGCGTTTTCGCTCTGCACTTTTTCGCCGCCGCGCAATTTGTCGATGGCGGCTTCCAGATTGACCTTGGTGGCACCCGCGGCTTTCAACGCCGCGCCCAGTTCGCCTTTGTCTTCCAGCGCGGCAAGCACAAACAACTCGCTCGCAATGAACTGGTCGCCGCGCTGTTGCGCGAGCTTGTCGGTGAGGTTGAGCAGACGCGTCAGCTCGTTGCCGGCGTGAATATTGCCTTCCTGCCCGCTCACTTTCGGTAGCCGATCGAGCAGCTCAAATACGCGTTGGCGGAACGCCGGTACGTTGACATGCGCCTGGGTCAGAAGCGGCGCAGTCGAGCCGCCTTGCTGGTCGAGCAGCGCCGCCATGATGTGCACCGGCTCGAGCATGTTGTGATCGCGGCCCACCGCCAGCGATTGCGCATCGGCAAGCGCCTGCTGGAAACGCGAGGTAAGTTTGTCCATTCGCATCGAAGTATCCCCAAAAGGTTTTTGGCGGACGTGCCGCCACTGGCCGTAGAGATGCGGACGGGGCGGGGTGATTCAAGCGTGGTCCATTGGCGCGTTAAGCCTGCGCGGGCTGGGTTAGCGCAGCGTAACCCAACCGATCCTCGCCACATGTTGGGTTACGCTGCGCTAACCCAACCTAGGGATGCTCTGATCTATTCCACGTACCCGTCAGCGCACTGTATGCGCGTATCGCTGCGCCCCAGCGTCTAGACAGACGGCCAAACACACCCTGCGGGCCTTCTGGACGTCATGCCGGGTGCGTGGAATAGATCAGAGCATCCCTAGGGTTCCAGCCAGATCAGGCTGGCGAATCGGCCACTGCGGGAACCTTCGCGCCGATACGAATAAAAACGCGCATCGGTACGCGTATCAAAACCGCCCCCATAGATGCGCGTAACGCCTGCCGCCTCAAGGCGTTGCCTGGCCAATACTGCCAAATCGCATAACCAGTGCCCCGGCCGGGCCGATACAAAAGCCGGTGCTGCGGCGGGATCGTGGTGCAGAAACGCCTTGCGCACTTCCTCGCCCACCTCATACGAAGGCGCGCCGATACACGGACCGAGCCATGCCAGCAGATCCTCAGGATGTTGCTGCATCTGTTCGACCGTGTTTTCAAGCACGCCAGCGACTAATCCTCGCCAGCCCGCATGAGCAGCGCCGATCGTGCTGCCGTCTCCGGCGCAAAACAGCACGGGCAAACAATCCGCCGTGAGCACCGCAAGCGCCGTACCCGGCAAGTGCGAAACCGCCGCATCCGCCTCGGGCTCGCGCGGCGCCGGCAACGGACCTAACTCCGCCACCGTAGTCCCATGCACCTGCCGCAACCAACGCGGCTCCGCCGGCAACGCCAGCGACTGACGCAACGCCCCGCGATTGCTCCGCACCGTCTGCTCGTCTTCACCACTGCTCAGCCCAAGATTGAAGCGTCCGAACGGCGGCTGCGAAACGCCTGGGCCATCACGCGTGGTGACAGCGGCATGCACGCCACGCGGCGCGGGCCAGTCGGGGAAGAGCCATGCGTCAGTCATGGGCAGCGGCAAACGCAAGCTCCTTTTGTTTGTGTTCCCTGTATTTACGGACCAGCCAGACCATAAAAAAGGTCGCGAGCAAGAAGGTGATCGGCATGAACGGCACGCTGTAGCGCGCAATAGGTAAGCCCACAACATGCACGCCTATTGCAAAGAGCTGCAGAAGTGCAAAAAAGCGAAGTGCATCAGTGCGATAACCACCGAACAAGCGTGCAGTAGTCGGTAAAAACGCCAACCCCATGCCCAATATGCCCAAGATGATTAGAGGAGCATGAACTGCCTGCATAACCGCGCCGATCGCGATGTATGCAGAATCGGTCATCCAAGGAGAGCTAAACACGGGATACGTATATATATCCCTCCAACCTTCCGCCGACGACCAGCTAAAGAAACAAGCCATTTTTCCAAACAGGTACCAGCGGGTCATTGCCACGGGGTGCGCGGCGAATTTGGCACGCAGATCAGCAAATAGCAGCGTCCAACTGGTCCCTATTTTTTCAGCCGCGGGATCGAACCTATACGGAGCGCCGAATGTTTCAGGGCGCCCCTCATACATCAGGTCCACGTAGCTGCCCTGCTGGATCGTCACGACCATTTTTGTGGAATCGGACACTCGATGAAGGCTGATTTCGTTGCGCACCCACCAGGGTGACATGATCAGGAAGAATCCCAGCGCCAACGCGATAATTTCGCGTCGATAGCGCCTCATCGCGGGAATCAGTAGTAATAGCAGCAACACTGGCACCCATTGATTGAGGGTAGGTCGCACTAGACAACTTGCTCCAAATAGGGCGCCGCCTGCCGCTGCCAGCAAATAACGCCAGCGCGGTTGCTCCATCTTCAGTGAAAGCGCTACCGCCCCTAGCGCAACAACCAACACGGCGCCAAACAGCGTTTCGGACAACAGATACGGGATGTACACACTTTGATGCGGGCTCAACGCGACGAACAAACCCGCTACCAAGCCTGCCCACGCACCAATTACCTCCATCGCCAACAGGGTTATGCATAGCAAGGTCGCCGTAGCTACCCAGGCTTGGGCGTAAGCCACCTGATGGGCAAACGAACCGTCGATGTATTTGGGCAGGAAAATATCAAGCCAGAGCGGATACCCCGGAGGCCTTACGGCATCAGGCACAGCCGTTGAAGACGTCCCCAGAAGGGTCGAGAAATCGGGCGAGTAAATCCCCAAGTACTTCAGGTTCCAGGCGTAAGCCACGTACTCCTTGGCATCGTTGCGAATGGGGTGATCTACCTGTGTGTGCGCAGCGGTGCTCAGACGCAAGGTCAACCCAATCGCAACAACCGCGCCTAGGCAAACAGCCCGCAGATAGCGCTGCCATGTCCCGCTTTCCGTGCTTAATCTTTGCACTTGGCATCCCCTCTTAAGGCCAAGATCAATTGCTCCACATCATCCGGCCGTTTCGCATCGAACGATAACGCTTCGCCGGTAACCGGATGCTCGAACGCCAATCGCTCCGCATGCAATGCCTGTCGACGGAAGCTGCGCAGTGCGGCCACCAATTCCGGCGTAGCGCGCTTGGGGAGCTTCAAACTACCGCCATACAGCGGATCACCCACCAAGGGATGACCGATGTGTGCCATGTGCACACGAATCTGGTGTGTGCGTCCGGTTTCGAGATTGCACTGGATCAGGCTGTGCGAGCGAAAACGCTCACGCAGGCGATAGTGGGTGATGGCATGCTTGCCGTCCTCTTCGTCGCGCACGGCTTGGCGCAGACGGTCACTGTGATGGCGGCCGATGGGGGCGTCGACGGTGCCGCCAGCGATCAGCGCGCCCAGAACGACGGCTTCGTACTGGCGCTCCACGTCATGGCGGGAGAGCATGCCGACCAGGGCTGTGTGGGCGGCCAATGTCTTGGCAACCACCATCAAGCCGGATGTGTCCTTGTCCAAGCGGTGCACGATACCGCCACGCGGCAGTTCGGCCAGCTTCGGATCGTGATGCAGCAGCGCGTTGAGGAGCGTGCCCGCTGGGTTGCCGGCACCAGGATGCACCACCAGACCGGCAGGCTTGTTCAGTACCAGCACGTGCTCGTCCTCATGGACGATGTCCAGGGCAATGGCTTGAGGCTCGCTGGATACCTCGGTCTCCAGTTCCGCTTCCAGCCGCACATGTTCCCCGCCCTTGAGCAGGTGTCGCGGCGCGGCAGGCGCGCCATCCAGCGTTACCGCACCGGCCTTGATCCAGGTGGTCAGGCGGGAACGGGAATAGTCCGGGAACATCTCGGCCAACGCCTGGTCGAACCTGCGACCTGCGGCCGACAGGGGCACAACCGCCTCATGACGAATGATGGAGCCTGTCATCCCTGATCCTCCGGCCGGGAGCCGGTTTCGGCTATGATCCCTTTTCGCTCAAACATCTGAACCCCTTACTCATGCGCGTAACCAAGCTGCCGGTCGCTCCGACATCTGCCCTAAAAGTCCTGATCGTGCTCGTCCTGGCACTGACGATGAGCGCCTGCTCGTGGTTCCGGCATGGCGGCGATCCGCTAGATACCTTGCCGCTGCCGCAGCTTTACGCCAAGGCTCACAACGATCTGGTCCATGCCGATTACTCGGCGGCCGAGAAAGCGTACCAGCGTCTGATCGCCCGCTTCCCGTCCGGTCCGTTCAACGAGCAGGCCCAGCTGGAACTGGCTTACGCGCAATACAAGAACAACAAGCCGGACGACGCTTATTCCACGGTCAACCGCTTCATCAAGTCGAATCCGCTCAACCCACATGTGGATTATGCCTATTACCTGCGCGGTCTGATCAACTTTGATCGCACTACGGGCATTGTCGAGCGCACGTTCACCAGCCAGGAAATCGGCAAGCAGACGCGCCGCGACCAGGGTTACAACCTTAAGTCGTTCGACGACTTCGCCGAACTCAGCCGCCGTTTCCCCGATAGCGCCTATTCCGCGGATGCCCGTCAGCGCATGATTTACCTGCGCAACGTGCTGGCCCAGTACGAAATCAACGTTGCCAAGTTCTATCTGCGCAACAAGGCTTATGTCGCCTCTGCCGATCGCGCCCAGTATGTGATCGAGCATTATCAGGAATCGCCGCAGGCCGGTGATGCACTCGCCATCATGTGCCGCAGCTACCTGGCCCTGGGCCAGAAGCAGCAAGCTGACCAGGTGCGCCAGGTGCTGACGCTGAACTATCCGGAGCATCCATATCTGAAGGATCCGCACTGGCCGCACTCGCCGTCGCTGCTGCGCAAGATGATTCCATTCTCGGGCCACTATTGATCGTTAGCCTTTGATACGAAAAAGCCGGTGTGCGTTGAGCCACCGGCTTTTTTCTTTGCAGGTTCGGGTGCAGCCCAACTACATTATTTCCAACCCGAGGTAATGGGATAGCGCCGCTCGCGACCGAACGCACGGGTCGTCACGCGCGGGCCAGGCGCGGACTGACGCCGCTTGAATTCGTTGACCAGCACCAATCGCACTACGCGATGCACGGTGTCGGCATCAAAACCGGCCGCGATGATTTCCGCTTGCGACTGCTCCTCTTCGATAAACCGGGCGAGGATGGCGTCGAGTTCGTCGTAAGGCGGCAGCGAATCCTGGTCGGTCTGGTTTTCGCGCAATTCCGCTGAAGGGGGGCGCTCGATGACGGCCCAGGGGATCACCCATGCATCATCGCCCTGAGTCCGCTGTTCGGACAGGTTGCGCCAGCGCGAAAGCCGGTAAACCTCTGTCTTGTACACATCCTTGAGCGGCGCATAGGCACCGCACATGTCGCCATACAATGTGGCGTAGCCCACCGCCATCTCGCTCTTGTTGCCAGTGGATAGCAGCAGGCGGCTGTGTTTGTTGGATAGCGCCATCAACATCACGCCGCGAGTGCGCGATTGCAGGTTTTCTTCGGTGACGTCCGGCGATTTGCCGGCGAACGCGGGCGTTAGCGCCGTGATGAAGGCGTCGTACACCGGCTCGATGCCGATCACGTGATATTCCACGCCGAGCCGCTCGGCTTGTCCGCGCGCACCGTCGAGCGAAAGCTGCGAGGTGTAGCGCATGGGCATCATCACGGCAGTGACGCGATCCGGCCCGAGCGCATCCACTGCCAGCGCGAGCGTTAGCGCCGAATCGATGCCGCCGGAAAGTCCCAGCAGCACGCCGCTGAAACCGTTCTTGTCGATGTAATCGCGAATGCCTCGCACCAATGCAGCGTAGAGCGTGGCCTCGTGCGAGCTATCCGGCACACTCGGCCAATCCAGCGGATGCAACGTGCGGGTAGAGGAATCAAAGTCGGCCCATAACAACGCATCGACGAACGCGGGCGCTCGCGCGGCGATGGTGCCATCCCCATTTACCAGCAGCGTAGCGCCGTCGTACACAACCTCATCCTGGCCACCGATCAGATTGAGATAGACGAACGCACAGCCTGTTTCTTTGGCACGTGTCACCAGAACGTCTTCGCGCACCGCCTGTTTGGCGTCGTCCCAAGGAGACGCATTGATCACCACGATCAGCTCGGCGCCAGCTGCCGCAGCCGCAGCTGCCGGTTCGGCCTGCCACACGTCTTCGCAGACGATATAGCCGACGCGCACACCGTCGACGACGGCCACCGCGCTGGTCCGGCCGGGACGGAAATAGCGCTTGTCGTCGAATACGCCGTAATTCGGCAGCGCCTGCTTGTGCGTGATCTGCGCGATTCCGCCACCGCTAAGGAATGCGGCGGCGTTGTACACCTCACCCAGGCTGTGCGGAAAACCGACGATGGCGGACAACCCATTGGTGTCGGCCGCAATCTCCTGCATGGCTTCCTGGCACGCAGCGAGGAAGCTCGGGCGCAGCAGCAGATCTTCAGGCGGATAGCCACTGATGGTCAGCTCGGGAAACACCGCCAGCGCAGCCTTGCCTTCGCGGGCACGTCCCATCAATTCGAGGACTTTGGCGGTGTTGGCGGCGACGGCGCCGACGGGGAAATCGTATTGGGCCAGGGCCAGGCGGAGAACGGCCATGTAATGCATGTTCCAGGTTCGACTGGCGCTACATGGTAATGGATGAGCTGGAGACAAGAGCAGACATGAAAAAAGGGCCGCGTTTCCGCGGCCCTTTTCGATCACTGCAACACCGCTGATTACTTCTTCAGCAAACCAGCCAGCGTCTTGCCGAGATCGGCCGGCGACTTCACCGTGGTGACGCCTGCCTTCTCCAGCGCAGCGAACTTGGCAGCCGCCGTGCCCTTGCCGCCGGAGATGATCGCACCGGCATGGCCCATGCGCTTGCCGGCCGGAGCCGACGCACCCGCGATGAACGACACCACCGGTTTCTTGACGTATTCGCCGATGAACTCCGCGGCTTCTTCCTCGGCGCTGCCGCCGATTTCGCCGACCATGATGATGCCTTCGGTCTGCGGATCGTCCTGGAACAGCTTCAGGCAGTCGATGAAGTTCAGGCCGTTGATCGGGTCGCCGCCGATGCCGATGCAGGTCGACTGGCCCAGGCCTTCGTTGGTGGTCTGGAACACGGCTTCATACGTCAGCGTGCCGGAGCGCGACACGATGCCGACCTTGCCGGCCTTGTGGATGTGGCCCGGCATGATGCCGATCTTGCATTCGTCCGGCGTGATGATGCCGGGGCAGTTCGGTCCGATCAGCACGGTTTCCGGATGCTGCGCCAGCACGTTCTTCACGCGCAGCATGTCCAGCACCGGAATGCCCTCGGTGATCGTCACGATCACGCGCACGCCGGCGTCGATCGCTTCGAGGATGGAATCGGCGGCGAACGGCGGCGGCACGAAGATCACCGACGCATCGGCGCCGGTTTCGTCGACGGCTTCCGCCACGCTGTTGAAGACCGGCAGACCGATGTGCTCGGTGCCGCCCTTGCCCGGGGTCACGCCGCCGACCACCTTGGTGCCGTAGTCGATCGCCTGTTCGGCGTGGAAGGTGCCCTGCTGGCCGGTGAAGCCCTGCACGATCACCTTGGTGTTCTTGTTGACCAATACGCTCATGACTTAAAGCTCCTCACTTCGCGGCAGCCACGGCTTTCTTCGCCGCGTCGTTGAGATCGTCGGCCGGCGTGATCGCCAGGCCGGAATTGGCCAGCAGTTCGCGGCCCTTCTCCACATTGGTGCCCTGCAAGCGCACCACCACCGGAATCTTCAGGCCCACTTCCTTCACCGCGGCGATGATGCCTTCGGCGATCAGGTCGCAGCGCACGATGCCGCCGAAGATGTTGACCAGGATGGCCTTCACCTTGTCGGAGGAAAGAATCAGCTTGAACGCCTCGGTGACGCGTTCCTTGGTGGCGCCGCCGCCGACGTCGAGGAAGTTGGCCGGCTCGCCGCCCGCCAGCTTGATCACGTCCATGGTGGCCATGGCCAAGCCTGCACCGTTGACCATGCAGCCGATGTTGCCGTCCATGGTCACGTAGTTGAGGTTGTGCTGCACCGCTGCGGCTTCAGCAGCATCTTCCTGCGTGAGATCGCGCATCTTGGCCAGGTCCGCATGACGGAACTCGGCGTTGTCGTCGGAATTGACCTTGCCGTCGAGTGCGGCAAGGTTGCCGTCTTCGAGGATGGCGAGCGGGTTGAGCTCGACCAGCGATAGATCCTTCTCGTTGAACAGCTTGTACAGGCCCAGCATGATCTTGGTGAGCTGCGTGACCTGCTTGGGGTTCAGATCCATCGCGAAACCGAGCTGACGGCACTGGTAGGGCTGCAGGCCTTCGACAAAGTCCACCACGATGGTGTGGATGTCCTCGGGCGTTTCCTTGGCCACCTGCTCGATATCCACGCCGCCATGCTTGGAAGCGATGAAGGTGACGGCCTTGCTGTCGCGGTCGACCAGGATCGACAGGTACAGCTCCTTGGCGATGTTGGTGGCATCGGTCACCAGCACCAGGTTCACCGGCAGCGCACGGCCGGCGGACTGGTAGGTTTCCATGTTCTTGCCCAGCATGCCCTTGGCGGCGGCGTGGACATCATCCAGGCTTTTGCAGAACTTGACGCCACCGGCCTTGCCGCGACCGCCTGCATGGATCTGGGCCTTGACCATCCACTGCGAACCGCCCAGGTGCTTGGCGGCGTCGACGGCGGCGTCGGGGGAATTGGCGACTTTGCCCGGCGGCACGGCAATGCCGTACTGCGCGAACAGCTCTTTGGCCTGGTACTCGTGGAAATTCATTCGCTACCTCGAGTGAATGGGGAAGGATCGAGCCTGCACGGTAGCCACAGCACAGACTTGGGAGAACGGACGGCGGTGTTACGCACTGCCGGCGCGCGTGCAGTGCGCCGTGGCCATGCCTCGACATGGGGGAAACCGCGCAATACGGCCCGGTATTTTCGCGGAAGCGGCTGGGGATGGAAAGGGGCGGGCGGGCAGATTTACTTCCGCGCCCGTCTGAGGAGAAGATTGAGGTGAAGGGGCAATCTTGCGAAAGTGGTGCATCGGAGTTCGTTTCGATGTTGTTCTATCGGAAGATTGTTCCCTCCTCCGGACCCTCTCCCAGGGGAGAGGGGCGGCAACGACCACCTCTCCTCTTGAGTGCGCAAACCGTGTCCAGCCGCGCGATCGCCGATTCGCCCAACAGCACGACCACCCGCCACGAGCTGCTGTTCCTGAATTATTTCAGGCTCGCCCAGGCGCTGGTTTACGTCGGACTGGCCTTCACCCCCTCCGGCATGGGCTGGCCCCATCTCGATAACAGCGACCTCGCGCGGCTGGTGGCGGCAGGCTATCTGTTGTTCGCCCTGGCGGTGATATCGATCACGCATCTGACCAAGTCACTAGGGTGGCTGGGCATCCTGGGCACTCTGCTGGTGGATATCGTCGCGGCTGTGCTGGCAATCGCCGCGATGAACGAGGCGCGCATCGGCATCGCGATGATGCTGGCAGTGAACCTCGCCGCGGGTGCGCTGCTGCTGCCATTGCGGCTGGCATTGTTCCTGGCTGCACTCGCCACCTTAGGTGTACTCGGCCGCACCCTGTTCTCACTTCCCCACGCACCCTCGGTCGACGATCGCGACTTCCTGGAATCGGGCCTGTTCGGCATGGCCTATTTCGCGATCGTGGTGCTGTGTAACGTGCTGGGCCGTCAGTTACGCGCCAGCGAGGCACTGGCCGAGCAGCGCAGTATCGACCTGGTCAACCTGGCCCAGGTCAACGAGCTGATCATCCGCCGCATGAAGACCGGCGTGATGCTGGTGGACGATGCCAATCGCATCCACCAGATCAACGAATCGGCGTGGATGCTGCTGGGCAATCCTTCTTCCGACCAGCGCGACCTCGGCCGTGTGGCGCCGGAACTGTCGCGCCGGCTGTATCACTGGATTACCTCGGGCAAGCTGGACGAAACCGCCACGCAACTCGCCGACGGCATGCCGGAAGTGGTGCCGCGCTTCAGCCGCCTCGCACCGAACGACGATTCGCTCGTGCTGATCTTCCTGGACGACACTTCGTTGGTATCGCGTCGCGCAGAAGAACTCACACTCGGTTCGCTGGGCCGGCTTTCCGCTTCAATCGCGCATGAGATCCGCAACCCGCTCGCGGCGATCCGCTACTCCGCGCAATTGCTAGCCGAATCGAACGAGATGAGCACCACCGACCTGCGCATGGTCGAGATCATCAACAATCACTGCAGCCGTCTCAACGACATCATCGAGAACATCCTGCAGCTGTCGCGACGCGAGCGCTCGCGCCCTGAAACACTCAACCTTGGCGATTGGGCGCATAGCTTTGTCGACGAATACAAGCTAGGCAACGACATCGGCAACGATTCGTTGCGCGTGATCGACAACAGCGCAACGCCGGTGATCGCCGTGGCGGACTCGCAACAATTGCATCAAGTGGTATGGAACCTGGTGCAGAACGCATTGCGCTATGGCCGCATGCCCGGCGAACCTGCACGCGTACTGGTGGTTGTGCGGCACGGCGAACACGGGGTGCCGATTCTTGAAGTCATCGATCGCGGCCCCGGCATCGCGCCGAAAGTGGCGGCGCAGATTTTCGAGCCGTTTTACACCACACATGAATACGGCACCGGCCTTGGGCTTTATCTCGCGCGGCAGATGGCGGAAGCGAACCAGGCAGCGCTGGAATACGTGCGCGTGGCCGGTGGCGGAAGCTGCTTCAGGCTGGTGTTGACGCCGCCGGTGCGGATTGAGCCGGCGGTGTAACCCGTGCATGAGGTATGTGCCCATGTGCACGGCGAACAGGCTTGATTTGGTTATCGACCACTGCTTTGCGTCGGCCCGCGGCATAACACAACCTCAATGTGCCACTTCTGCGCTGCGGGCGGCATCTGTAGTTCGAGTTGATGCAACTAACGTCAAAGCGACAGCTCGGCTTGGACCATATCTTGAAACCGATCAACCTCCTCGATAGCAGCATCTAAACATGGTGGCTCGACGTTGTCGATCACGCGAATCAATGCCGCCACCCTGCTTGCACTCATCCACGAAGCCGTGTGCCGCAATCGCCGCGGTTTAGCGCTTCGCAGCACGAGCGTTCGTGCCACGACAACTGCAGGATGTTCTTGATGATGTCGCTGAGACGTCCGTAATACACGAGCACCCCTCTTGGCCTTGGCTATTTCCTTATGGTTGAGCTGCCTCGCTGGAGCGCATGGCGCCGTGCCATGGGTACGTATCTTTATGTACCCGCGATGGCCTGGGCTTTTCGCACGATTATTTATTAAAAATACCCTTGTTATTGAAAACATTATTGCCTTGTTGATCACATCATTAATTTTATTCCATGCCTCAAATAAGGATTTCGATTATGCCAAGTTTCCATGCTTTCTCCCCTTCGGCTGGTCATTCGAGCAGTCATGGCATTCATCCTGACGAGTCGTCCCACTCATCCGGAACGAAGCCCGAGGGTATAGGGGAGGGCCGATCTATTCCGCTGCTGGTCACGCCGGAGCCCAACCCTTTCCCCCTCTCCTCCACCGGACTTCCCACTAGCGGCACGCCAGTGAAGTCCACGCTGCAAAAGGTCACCTCGCCAAATAAAGCGGGGGACTACGTCATCAAGATGAGTGACTCGCCGGATGCGAACGGGACCCGGCCGGTCTACCGGCGCGATGACGTCACCGGTGCGCCCCAAGCCACCCAAGAACGCGCCCATGCCGATGGGCAGGGAGGCTGGAAGATCGTGAGCGAGGCGAATAGCGCCAGGCCGGCGAGCCGTTCCAATTTGCCGCCTGCGGCCAATGTCGATTCCAAGCAGTTGGGAACGCTCAACAAGGATGGCGTCTATCCGGGCGGCGATGGCCACAGCTATGTGCATATGACCGACGGCTATCATCCGGTGAGCTATGACCATCAGATGGGGGGCTGGAAGATAGTGGATCCCGACAAACCCAACGACTTCAGCAAGAGCATGCCGGTCAAGCTGGATGGCAAAGGGGGAGCGGACGTGTTACCCAAGGCGGGGCTTCCAGGCGGCATGGATGATGGTCAGCGTCCGGGGCCATCAAAACCATCCGGCGGTAGCCATCATCCTGGGCGACTAACGGACGAGCTCAAGACCTTGAAGGGTGATCACGACAAGGTACAGCGCAAGCTTTTTGCATTGAACATAACGAAGGATGGCCTTAACGAAAAAGTGCATCCGCTCCAACGCGAATTGGCGCAACTGGAAGCAAAAATGAAGAACTCCCGTTACGTCTCACTCGCCGACTTACATCAACAAGCTAGTTTGCAAAGACAAGTTGACACTCTCCACCATGAGATTGACTCGATTCAATACGCAATTGACACTACAGGTCGGGAACTCGGTCAAATCGAACGCAAAATCAGCGATACACAATCTCATTCGAAGAACCTGCCGTCATAGCATTCATTTGGAGAGAGGCCCAGCCACCTTCCGTATTCATGCGTGAGCCGTGCCATGGGGAGGGCTTTTTATGTATCTGCGATGATCAAGGTGTTTTTCATGATTATTTATTAAAAATACCTTTGTTATTTAAAACATCCTTGCCTTGTCGATTACAACATTTAATTCATTCCATACCTTAAATAACTACTTCGATTATGCAAAGTTTCCATGCCTTCTCTCCGTCGACTAATCATTCGGCCTGTCAAAGACGTGGATCATCTTCGGCATCAAGACGATAGAAAGAACGATCAGCTCGACCCTTGAGTTGCCCACGGGAAACGACGCCTGTAGCACTTGGATAGCGCTGACGTCCGTGTGAAATCCATAATGTGGATCAGCGCTCGCTAGGGATGCTCTCTCATCCAGAACATATACGTCATGGAATCATCGACCATATCGCCTTCAAATACGCAACCTTACCCGCTCACGTCGAAATATCAGTCTTTCAAGCCCGCTGGGCAGCAAGCAGATCCTGCGATCACTCCGGGCAATCCGTTGTCATCCTTCGCCAAGGCATCCGGCAATACGACGGTGTACAAGACACCGCATTCCCACGATGCAGCCAAGCCTTCCAGCTCCCATCAACTCGCGCTTGAAGGCCTGGACGATCTGGTGCCCTTTGCCACGCCGCAAGACGAACAACGTTATCGAGATCTTGCCAAACGGATCGACAACCATCCCCTGCCCAATGCACGCCAAGCGGCAAAGGCGTTCATCAAGGAAAGGCTAGGCGCCGATGGCGACACGATTGTGCTGGCACACTTCCCCAATGACGAAGCACGCGCGCAGGGCAAACCCGATTCGACGCAGCTCCTGACCGATGCAGTCATGGATGCCTTCACAGGTCTGCAGGACCACGACTGGTTCCCTACGATAACCAACGCGATAGGAAATACGCTTTTCAATACCTCGCCAGCGCGTTTTGTTGGCGACGTGTCCCACAGCAACAGCTTCGCCGACGGCCTAGCAAAAGTTGGCAAATTCCTTGCAAAAATGACCGGTCCGGGATGGGCTTATTGCACCTTCGTGGCGAAAGACAATCCCGTCGACCAAGCCAAAGAGCAACTCCGAGACGTGGACAACGCTTACGGCTTGTTTAAAAACAATGGAAAAGGATATTCCGCGGAAAACAGCTATGAACTAAAACCCTCGGAGCTATATAACAAATTCCGGGCCGTCACCACTTTTAGCGAGCTCCCTTATATCAAGACATTGGACAAAGAAATTTCCGACTATTGGAAGGCAACCAAGGAAGACTGGCCCACCGCCGCCCGGATGGCTCTTGTTGTGCAGGCACGCGACGGACTCAACAACGGAACGCTGAGTTCAGAAGACTACAAGCTCGTGATGAAAGGCTTGGCGCCGGGCGTGCCATTAAAGGCGAGCGCCCCGGTGACTTTCGAGCAAATCAGCAAGGCTACGCCACCAGACCCATCCGTTATCGTGCAGCGCTTCGATATCAACGGTTATCAAGCCACCAATATCCTGCGCGTCAAGCGCGCGGATGGAAGCGGAGTGATGTATGTCCCGGGCAATAAGCCGCCCTTCGTCCCATTTCGCCATAAAGATGACGAACTCAACTGGGTCAAGGTCCAGGCCAAGGATGCGGCCAAGAAGGAAGCTCTGCTTGGCCATTTTTCCCGCTATAACCGCATGGACCGCACCTTCTATTCCGGCGTGGAAACGGGGCTCGATAGATTGGCCGATGGCTCATGGGCGCCGGCTTATCTCCATTACAACGACCACACAGGCAAGAACGACATCAAAAGCGATGTATTCCAGGATATGCGCACGCAAACGGAAGAAAGGTTGAATCAGGATGCAACCATGGAAACGAACAATGCTTGGGACGGATGGAAAAAAACAATAAGTGAAGCCACTGTAATACTTGGCCCGTTTGGCGGCCCCGTGCAAATGGGCCTCGGTATAGACGGCGTCTTGCACCCAAAGAACACTGAAGACCTTAAAAATGGCGTGATGGACATTATTGATGGCGCGATCTACACCGCCTTGGATATTGTCCCGCGCGTCGCGGGCGCCAAGCCTGGACGTAGCGGCCACTACGACGTCCACAAGGCGGAGATATCGAACGCAACGGGCGGCGACGCCCAGGGCACGGTGGCCAGCGATGCGGCATTGCCCGTCTCGCTTACCGGTTACCGAAGCCACACAAGCTAGCCCTGCCAGAAACACCGAGCACGGAGCGCCCATATCCATCAAGCCTGAGGCAAGCGAACTCGCTTACGTTGACCGCACCACCAAAGTCGTCGCCATCATCTGCGACTGCACCTGCTGTCCGTGAATCGCCGCCAGCACCTTGCGCGCAAGCAGCACGCCGCCCTCCTGCCAGTTCTGCCGCACCGAACTCAACGGCGGCAAAAAGCTCGCACCCAACGGCGTGTCGTCGTAGCCGATCACCGATACATCGTTCGGCACCGATTGCCCCAGTTCGACCAGTGCGCGAATCGCACCCATCGCCAGCAAGTCGCTGCACGCGAAGATCGCATCGAAGCGCACTTTGCGCGCTGCCAGCGATCGCACCGCGTCGACACCCGATTCCAAGGTGAAATCCGCACGCCTTAGCAACAGCGGCTTGATGCCGTGGCGAGCCAGCTCATCGACGAAGCCATACAGGCGTTGCGCCATTTCCGGGTGATCGGGATTGCCAATGAATACAGGGTGGCGCCGGCCGATGGAAAGAAAACGCTCGGCCGCGGCGATACCACCCTGGCGATTGTCGCTGCCGACCACGATGTGGTTGTCGCCGCTGGCCTCGTCTTCCGGGGCACCCCAGACCACCATCGGCAAGCCGAGTTTGTCGTACAGGCGCACCGCATCCTGGCGCACGCCTTGTCCGAGCAGGATCAGTCCATCTGCCGCCTGCACTGCGGCATGGGCTGCGCCCTGGCGGGTAGTCAGCAACACGCTGTAACCGGCCGACGTCAGTTCCTGGGAAATTCCGCCGAGCAACGACAGCGGGTACGGGTCCCACATGGTGCGTTCGGACGACGGCTTCATTTCCACGATCACCGCCACCGTATGGCTGCGACGCAGACGCAGATTGCGGGCGCTGACGTTTAACTTGTAGCCATGCTTGCGCGCCAGCGCCTGCACCCGTTCGCGGGTCTCGGGATTGACCAGCGGGCTCTCGCTCAAGGCCCGCGACACCGTGATCTTGGATACCCCCGCCAGCTCGGCCAAGTCCGCCATGGTGAGGCTGGGACGTTGCGCAAGAGGTTGTTTCTTCTTGGCCTGCGTCAAGCGACGACCCCTTATTGAGTACGTGGGAGCAGTGATCGGTAGAGCTCGGCAAGTGTGCCCGAGTGCCGCCTGTTCCTCCAATGTGGTCCGGACCCACCACATTTTCGCCACGTTGACGGGCGCATCATGGTGCGTCGCAGCGATGATATCGATATCTTGATATCGATATCACTCAATCTTATCCTCGCCCTCCGTAAGGCCGAGCTCGGCCGATGAGAAGACCAACCAGCACATGCCAAGGGGAGAATGCGTGCACAGCCACGATGCACAAGCCGTAGCCATGGAGCCGGCGTACCAGGCATCCCCCGATCCCTGGCGGATCGTCCATGCGCACCGCCCAAAGGGATTCGAACTGGCCAAGTTCGAAAGCCTGTTTGCGCTGGCCAACGGCACGCTCGGCGTCCGCGGCTCCCTGGAAGAAGACCGCAGCCCCACCCAAGGCACGTTTCTTACCGGTGTGTGGGAACGCACGCCGATCGAATATCACGAACGCTTTCCCGGCTTCGCCCGCAGCACTGACACACGCATCCCGGTACCGGATGGCGTACGCATCGGCTTGCGCTTGGGCGAAGCGCCGGTCTATTTGCGCGAAGGCGAATGGCTGGCGTTCGAACAAGCACTGGATTTGCGCACCGGCTGCCTGGAAAGGACGTTGCGCTGGCGCTCTCCTTCGGGCGTCACCTTGCAGATCGATGCACAGCGCATCGTCCCTCTGCACACATCGAACCTGCTGTGCATCCGCTATCGGGTCACCTCGGTCGATTACACCGGCCCCATCACGCTGGAGTCGGCCCTGGTCGCCAGCATCAACGCTGCCGAGCAAGGTGACGATCCGCGCATCGGCACACGTATCCAGGGCGGCCTCAGCATTACCGCATCAGATGCTGACCGCACGCTTGCCTCGATTTGCCAGCGCACGCAGAACAGCCACATCCGTCTTGCCAGCGGACAACGGCACCGCCTCACGCATTCGAATCTGAGTTTCTCGCGTGCCATCGTGGACGAAAGCGAAGGCGTGCAGCAGCACTACGTAGCAGAGCTGCACCCTGGCGAAAGCGTGGTGCTGGAGAAATTTGTCGCCTATGCCTGCAGCCGACCCGAAGGCGGCGACACCGAAGCCTCCTTGCTCGACGCCGTGGCCACTACGCTGGAGCGGGCGCTAACCCAGGATTTCGACATCCATCGCGAGGATCAGGCACGCGCCTGGGCCGAGTTTTGGAACGACGCCGATGTGGAAATCCACGGCGACAGCGCCGTCGAGCAAGCACTGCGTTTCAACCTGTTTCACCTGCTGCAATCCACGCCTCGCGATGGCAGTGGCAGTGCGGCGGCCAAAGGGCTCACAGGTGAAGGCTACGAAGGCCATTATTTCTGGGATGCCGAAGCGTTCATCCTGCCGGTGCTCGCCTTCACGTCGCCCGAGCGAGCGCGCAGCATGCTCGAATATCGCGTCAACACACTCGACCGCGCGCGCAACCACGCACGCGAGATGAACCATCCTGCTGGTGCCTTATATGCATGGCGCACGATCAGCGGCGACGAGTGTTCGGCCTACTTCCCTTCCGGCTCGGCGCAATACCACATCAATGCAGCGATTGCGTTTGCGCTTCGCCTTTATGTCGAATCCAGCGGCGATGTCGATTTCCTGGTGCATGGCGGCGCCGAAGTGCTGTTCGAAACCGCGCGCCTATGGCACCACGTGGGCAACTACAACCCGCGGCGCGGTGGCGCATTCTGCATTTGCCAAGTAACCGGTCCGGACGAATACACCGCACTGGTCGACAACAACTACTACACCAATCACATGGCGCAGCAGCATCTGCGCTATGCCGCTTCGGTAGCATCGCAATTGGGACGCGAGCGCCCGCAGGATTACGCGCGCATCGCCGCCCAGCTCGAACTCTCCGACCGGGAAATCGCTGCATGGCTCGCCGCAGCCGATGCGATGTATCTGCCGGTCGACGCGGAACTCGGCATCTTTCCGCAGGACGACGACTTCCTCAATAAACCGCGCCTGCCAATCGCACGCCCGAGCGAACACGGCCATCGTCCGTTGCTGCTGCAGCTGCATCCGCTCACCATCTATCGCCATCAGGTGTGCAAGCAGGCCGATGTGCTGCAAGCGTTCGTGCTTGCCGGCAACGGCATCGATATGGAAAGCAAGCGACGCAACTTCGATTACTACGAAGGCGTCACGGTGCACGACTCCACGCTATCGGCATCCACTTTCAGCATCGTCGCGTCCGATGTGGGTTACGCGCAGAAGGCATACACCTACTTCCTCGACACGTTGCGCGTCGATATCGACAACCTGCACGGCAATACGTCGCACGGTGTGCATATGGCTGCGATGGCCGGCAGTTGGCTGTCGCTGGCCTGGGGCTTCGGCGGCATGCGTGTGATCGACGGCCGCCCTGCGTTCGCGCCCACGCTGCCTGCTGCATGGAACAGCTATCGCTTCGGCGTGCGCTGGCGCGATCACCATATCCGCGTCACGGTGAAGAAGGATCGCGTGGAGTACACGCTCACCCAAGGCTCGCAGCTGGACATTCTCCATCGCGGCAGGAACGTAATGTTGTGTGCCGGCCACACGGTGAACTTGCCGCTGCATGCGCCTGCACACCCGATGTTGAAAGGCGTGATCTTCGATCTTGATGGCGTTATCGCAGATACGGCCGTGGTGCATCACGCTGCATGGAAACGTCTTGCGGCGGAAATCGGCATTGCGTTCGATGATTCGGTGGGCGATCGACTCAAGGGCGTCGATCGCCGTGGCTCGCTGGACATTCTGCTCGAGCGTGCACCACGCGCGTATTCCGAGGACGAAAAAGAAGCGCTCGCCTCGCGCAAGAACGATTACTACCGGCAGCAGATCGAAACCTTCGGTCCGCACAACTTGTTGCCTGGCGCACGTCATGCCGTCGAATCGGTACGTCGCGCCGGCTTGAAAACCGCGCTGGCATCGGCCAGCCGCAACGCACCGCTTTTGCTGGAGAGACTCGGTATCGCCGACTTGTTCGACTACGTGGTGGATGCCAACCACATCGGTCGCGCCAAACCCGATCCCGAGATTTTCCTGGCCGCCGCGCGCGGCCTCGGCATGGAGCCGAGCGAATGTATCGGCGTGGAAGACGCCGCGGCAGGGATCGCCAGTATCCATGCTGCGGGCATGAAAGCTGTAGGTATTGGCCAGGCACCTGCACTGGCCGAGGCGGATTTGCTGCTGCCGAACGTTGCCGCGTTCGACATCAGTTTGTTTACGACATAAGCGGCTAACAGACGCGGTCATGCCGCGCCATCACACATACGAATCAGTTGGGGAGAACGTTCGATGAAGACCAAGCCACTCACACGCGTAGCATTATCGGCGGCCATCGCGGCCACGCTTATGTCTGGCGCCGTGTATGCACAGGACAACGGCCAGCAGACGCAAACCACGACGACAGCACCCACTACCGCGCCCGTCAAGGCAAGTCCCGGCGCTCAGCAGGCCGCCAACGCCAAGAATGCGCAGACCCTGCAGCAAGTGGTCGTAACCGGCACGGCGTCGACCGCGGGTATCAAGAAGATCGACGCCAGCTATTCGATCACCTCGATGACCTCCGAGCAGATCAAAGAAGCCAACCCCAAGAGTGTGGCTGATCTGCTGAAAGCCTCGCCGGGCGTGTATCCGGAATCCTCCGGCGGCCAGACCGGCGCGAACATCGAAGTGGCTGGCTTCCCCGGCGGTGGCGACGCGCCTTATTACACCGGCCAGATCAACGGCACGCCGCTGTATCCGATGTCGAATCTGTCGTTCATGGAACACTCCACCATGTTCCGTCTCGATGACACGGTCGATCGCGTCGAAATCGTGCAGGGCGGTCCATCGGTGCTGTACGGCAACGGCCAACCCGGCGTGACGTCGAACTTCATCCTCAAAGAAGGTACCGATCAGCCTTCTGGTGACATCGGCGTCACCTTCGGTTCGGAAGGCCTCTATCGTCTCGATGGCTTCCTCGGCGGCAAGATCGCGGACGGCTGGTATGCAAGCGTCGGCGGCTTCTGGCGTCGTTCGGACGGCGTGCGCAATCCGCAGTTCCCGGCCGACAATGGCGGCCAGCTCACCGCCACGCTGACGCGCGACTGGGATAACGGCTCGCTGATGTTCTATGCGCGCGCGCTGAAGGATCACAACCAGTTCGTCACCGACACGCCGATCCTCAACGCGAGCAAGGGCAACTTCTCCAACTATCCGGGTTTCGATGCGCTTACGGGCACGTTCGGCAGCAAGGCCGACCAGCGTGAATTCATCCAAACCACGCCCTGCTTTACCACCGGATGCACCCCGGGCGGACAAGAGCTGAATTTGGCCAAGGGCCGTGGCGCGGATCTGCGCATGTTCGGCGCGAACTTCGACTGGGACTTCGGCAACGGCTGGTCGATCTCGGACAAGCTGGGCTTCACCACCGGCGAGCTGAATACGGTTTCGTTCTTCAGCACAGGCGCCAACCCGACTTCGCTGGCCAGTTACATTACCGGTCAGGTGGCTTCGGACGTGGCAGCGGGCCAACTACCCGTTGGCGCTTACACCGCTAACGCGACCTACACCAACGGCCAAGCGGCCGACATGAACCAGAACGTCACCCAGCAGGGCCTGTGGTCCGTACGCAAAAACCTCCAATCGGCGAGCAACGAGTTCCACGTCAGCAAGGAATTGTTCGAAGGCAATACGCTGACGCTGGGCAACTTCACCGCTGTCTACCAGGATCATGACACCTGGTATCTCGGCAACAACATGTTGCTGCAGGCCATCAACAATCCGAATCCGATCGTGGTGACGCTCAACAACGGCGTGAATACCTACGACCTGACCGATCCACAAGGCTTTGTCAGCGCCGTTTCCGCAGCAGCCGTCAAGGAACGCTGGCACGGCTTCAACACTGCGTTCTTCGCAACGGATACGTGGAAGGTCGGCAACTGGCTGATCGACGGCGGCATCCGTGTGGAGCGCCAAAACTCGAATGGCGCGATCGCCAACACCGCCAAGGGCGACCTGGACAACAACCCGTTCACCCTCTACAACAACAGCTCTCAATATTTCGCGCCAGGCAATCAGTACATCAACTACGCGAAGACGGAGAAGTCCTGGACGCTGGGTGCCAACTACGAGTTCAACCCGAACATGAGTGCGTACGTCCGTGCAAACCTGGGCGTGCACTTCCCAGGCTTCGACGATCTGCGCGGCATGCCCACCACGCCGGTGCAGAAGGTGAGGAACTACGAAATCGGCTTCAAGTACCAGGCCGACTGGATCTATGCCGACGTCAGCGCATACCGTCGCCTGTTCTACAACGTGCCGTACACCATCACGACCGATACCGGCCAAAACACCTATGTGTACGGCGCGCAGGCCAAGGGCGTGAACTTCAGCACGACCGTGAAACCGTTCGAGCATGCCGCCGTCACGTTCTCCGGCGACTACATGAACGGTCATTACTACCGTTATATCGGCTGCCTCACCTATACGACACAGAGCGGTGGCACCGCGTGCCAAAGCATCAACGGCATGCAACTGCAGCGCCAGCCGAAGTTCCAGTTCCGCCTGACACCGTCGTATACCTTTCCCACCGCGTGGGGCAGCGTGAAAGCCTGGATTACCTACGAATACGTCGGGAACCGCTATGGCGATCTGATCCAGCAGCAGCCATTGGGCAATTACTACGACCTGTCCTTCGGCGTGCTGGCCAACGTAGGTCAGCACTGGGTGTTGAGCGTGCAGGGCACCAACCTGACCAACCAGATCGGCATCACGGAAGGCAACGCTCGCCTGTTCGGCTTTGCCAGTTCCGGCGGTGTGATTCTGGCCCGCTCGATCGAAGGCCGCGAGGTAAACGGGCAGATCAAGTACAACTTCTGATCGTGATGCCGTGCTCCCTCTCCCGTATTGGGAGAGGGAGATTTCCGTAGAAGCGTTAGCCGCCCTCCCCTCCTTTGGGCACCCATGGCCGGAGCCCGTTTCCGGCCATGGACTTTCCCCTCATGACACGTTGTAGAGTTCGCCCGTTAGCAACCGTTGCGCGGCCGGTTTTTGTACCGGCATAGCTTCGGCGGTTACGGCCGGTGAGAGGGTTTGTTTCGCCATGCAATTCGTCACCAGGCAGGTCGCCATGAACCGATTCCGCATGATCGCCGCACTCGCACTGATCTACATGGTCTTTGCAATTCTGCTCAACAGTGTGGGCACGGTCATCCTGCAATCGATCTATACCTTCGGCATCGACAAGCCGCAGGCGAGCCTGCTGGAACTGTTCAAGGATTTGCCGATCGCGGTGACATCCTTTTTAGTTGCGTCCTTTCTTCCCCTGCTTGGCTATCGGCGCGCGATGATGATCGCGCTTGGCATCGTTGCCTGCGCCTGCGTGCTGATGCCGTTGTATCCGAGTTTCCGTAGCACGGAACTGTTGTTCACCTGTGTCGGCGTGTCGTTCGCGCTGACCAAGGTAGCGGTGTATTCCTCCATTGGCCTGTTGGCCAGCGATCGCAGCGAGCACGGCCGGCTTACCAACACCATCGAAGGCCTGTTCATGATCGGCGTGCTGTTCGGCGGCTGGCTGTTCAGCGCGTTCGTTGATCGTGAACAACCAACCGATCCGTCCTGGCTCAACGTGTATTGGGTATTGGCCGTGATCTGCGTGCTGGTGATCCTATTGCTCGCCACGTCGCGCCTGGACGAATCCGCCGCGCGCACCGAAGAAACCAAATCGATGCGCGGCTCGCTGCTGGAAATGCTGCATCTGTTCCTGCGCCCGCTGGTTTACGTGTTTCTCACCTCGGCTTTTCTATATGTGCTGATCGAGCAGAGTTTCAGCACCTGGCTGCCGACCTTCAACAATGAAATCCTCAAGCTGCCGAACGCGATGAGTATCCAGCTCGCGACCATCCTCGCCGGCGCCTCGGCAATCGGCCGCATCGCTGCCGGCCAGCTACTGCGCCGCATGCGCTGGTACACACTGCTCAACGTGTGCGTGCTCGGCATGGGGCTGCTGGTGATGCTTACGTTGCCGCTGGCTCAAGGTGTAGTGGAACGGGCGAATGCCGGCTGGCTGAATGCACCGGCAGCCGCCTACCTGATCCCGCTGATCGGCGTGCTGATGGCGCCGATCTATCCGGTCATCAACTCCGTGGCGTTGAGCTCGCTACCCAAACCGTCGCATGCGGCGATGACCGGCCTGATCGTGATCTTCTCGGCCCTCGGCGGCACGCTCGGTTCGCGCATCACTGCCATCGTGTTTTCGCGCTTCGACGGCATCCACGCGTTCTACTTCTCGCTGGTGCCGATGCTGCTGATCCTGGTCACGCTGTTCTTCTTCAAGCGCGAAACTGATCGCGCCGGCACCGCAACCATAACCATCACGCTGGCCGGCAAATAGCAGCATCCAGATCGAAGCACACCCCGCATCCCGCTGGAGTTTTTCATGAGTTTTCGCCACTTTGGCCTGCCCGGTTTGTTTGTCGCGGCGTTGGCTGCCGTTTCCGCCGCGCATGCCACATCGGACCCAAGCTTTGAGCTCACTGGCACGTCCGAAGACTTCGGGACTTATTTCCCCAGCTATCTCGCCAATGGCTATTTCTCGACGATGACCTCCGTGCGCGGCACCGAGCCCACGCGCGCATACATGGTCGCATTCATGGATTACGACAAGCGCGATGCTTCCCGCCCCGCCGCCATTCCCGGCTGGAGCGAAATCGACTACAACCCCGGCGGCGGCTGGATCAATTCAACGCGCCTGGACAAGAAGATCTTTGCGGACTACACGCAGACACTCGACATGTACGATGGCACGCTCACCACGCGCTATCGCTTCGATTACGCGAACAAGTCGACGGATGTGAAAGTCACCACCTTCGTCAGTCAGGCGGATCATCATCTTGCCGCAACACAGTTCACCATAACGCCTCACTTCGACGGCAGCGTCGAACTCACCTTCCCCATTCGCCTGTGGTCTGAGTACCAACCGCGCCTCCCGATAGGCAGCATGACCGGCGACCAGATGATCGCCGCGGTGATCGCCAGCGGGCAGAATCTCAACAACAAACCCGTGCCGACACCCGATCGCGCAGCTGTGTGGTATCCAGGCTATACCGAAGTACTTTCCAACGACGGCGACACCAAGACGCTGACGCTGTGGTTGAACGGCCGTGCCAAAGAAGGCCTGAGCATGGCTGAAGCTGCCGCCATCGACCTGCCGAAGACGCTGGATATCCAGAGTGTCAAACTTGAGAAAGCGTCGGACCTCCTGTCGCTTCACATCACAGCCAAGGTGAAACAAGGCACCGCCTACACGTTCACCAAATACCTCGCCGCATCTCGTCAAGACTGGGGCGGCGACGCGAAAGTCGACGCGGAACTCGCCAAGCAAGCGCGCACGACCGGTTTCGACACGTTGCTGGCACGTCATCAGGCGGAGTGGCATGAGCTGTGGAAGTCGGACATCGAGGTGGATGGCGATCCGGCCGTGCAGAAAGCCGTGCATTCCGATCTCTATTACCTGCTTTCCAACAGCACGGTTGGCACCGCCTGGCCGATGGGCGCATGTGCGCTAACGCCCAACTATGCAGGGCATGCATTCTGGGACAGCGATTCGTGGGTATTCCCCGCGTTGCTGCTGCTGCATCCGGAGCGCGCCAAGCCGATCGTGATGTTCCGCCACCGCACCATGCAATCTGCGCGCGAACGTGCCACGCAGTACGGCGCGAAAGGCACGATGTACCCATGGGAATCCGACCCGCAGACCGGCGTGGACAACACACCGCACTTTGCTTACGACGTGTACCGCGAGATTCATGTCAACGCCGATATCGCCATCGCGCAATGGCAGTACTACCTCGCCAGCGGCGATGACGCATGGCTCAAGCAGTACGGATGGCCGGTGATTCGCGAGATCGCGCAGTTCTGGACCAGCCGCGTCACCTACGACAAGGTGGCGGATCGCTACGAAATCATGCACGTCACCTCGCCGGACGAGGCGTACAACGACGTGCCGAACGACTCCTTCACCAACGCTGCCGCACGCAAGGCACTGCAAATCGCCACCGAAGCAGCAAAAAAAGTGGGCGAACCGGCCGATCCGCAGTGGTCGACGATCGCGGCGAAGATGTACATCCCCTTTCTCGACAAGGAACAGCGGCATCTGGATTTTGACGAATCGGTTCCGCACGACAAGATCACCTGGATGGGCTCGTCGCTGGCGTGGCTGATGTACCCGAACCTCGATTTGCCGATGCCGGACACCGTGCGCCGCAACGACTTCGACTTCCAGTTGCACGAATTGAAAGTGCACGGTGACGATCCGAACGAAATGATGATGGTGATGCTCGCGGTCGGCGCCTCGGAACTCGGCGATGCGAAGACAGCGGGGGATTGGATCGAACGCAACCTGGTCGGCTTTCTGAAACCGCCCTTCAACGTGCGCACAGAAACGGTGGCGAACAACGCAGGCTACATCCTCGCCACATCATCCGGCTTTCTACAGAGCATGATCTATGGCCTGACCGGCTTGCGCATCGACGATAAGGGTCTCGATGAAGCTTACGCGCCGGTGCTTCCGCCGAACTGGAATGCGTTGACGCTTCGGCGCGTGAGTTTCCGCGGCAAGCAATACGACATAACCATCAAGCGCAGCGCAACAGGGAAAGCAGAGCTGGTTCGCACGGCGCTATAACGACGATGCCCACGCTTCCGTCCGCACTGCTTGAATCCATGCAACAGATCGGCAAGCTGTTGCAGGCCGGCGACCTTCGCGGTGCGCATGATCGATTGCAATCGATCGTCGAGGAATACCCGGACTATGCGGAAGCTTTGCGTCTGCTCGGTGGCATTCGGCAAACGCTAGGTGACATTGAAGGCGCAGAGACCCTGTTTCGCAGAGCCATGGCCGCGGACCCCGGCTGGGCGCCCACATGGGCTTCACTCGGCGAACTGCTGCTCAACAGCGGACGCCAGGACGAAGCGGTGCCGTTGCTACAACGCGTCGCTCAGCGTCTGCCGCACGCTGCCCTGCTGCTTGCACGCTACTACAACGACCAGCAGCGTCCGACGGACGCGCTGACCATTGTTGCTCCCTTATGCAGTTCCATCCAGGCACCTGCAGCGCTGATCGCGCAACACGTCGCAGCGCTTGCAGCACTCGGGCGCCAGGATGAAGCCGTTGGTTTTTATCATCGGCGAGCCGAGGCATTGCCTGACGATCCTTTTGCGGCTCACGCACTGGCCATGGCTTTAGCGGCGGCATCCAAACACACTGATGCCGAACGTGCCACCAGCGACGCGCTCGCGAATGGACATAGAACGGCGGCGGTCTATTTCACCCACGCAAGCAGCCTGATCGCACTCGGCAAATTGGATTCGGCAGAGCTCGCTCTGCGCGACTGCCTGCGGCTGGAACCACGCCATATCGATGCACACGACCATCTCGCGCGACTGATATGGATGCGCACGGGCGACAGCACGCAAACCACCGCCGCACTCGATCAGGCCTTGCGAAAATTCCAAGGTGACGAAGCACTGCTCGCCGCGAAGGCGGCGATTCTGCAGGGTGCTGGCGATGCACACGGCGCTTACCTGTGCCTGGCGACATCGGCGTCGCATCCACAAGCCGCACCATCCCTGCTTGTACGCGCGGGGCTGGCTGCACTGGAATTCGATCCAGCGGTGGCACTGGCATTGGCGGAACGTGCATTGCAACGATCACCGTCAGCCAATGCACCGCGAAATCTGCTGACGGCTGCACTGCTAGGCACGGGCGATGCGCAAAATGCGTTGCGTCACTGCGAAGCGCTACTGGCCAACGCACCGAACGATCAGTACTTGATCGCCTTGCAGACCACCGCATGGCGCCTGCTGGGCGACGAGCGCTATGAGGCCTTTTGCGACTATGCGGACTTGGTACGTCCGCAAACCTTGCAAGCGCCATCGCAGTGGCCGGATCTGCCTCATTTCCTCGCCGATGTGAAGCGCAGCCTGGAACGCCTGCACAATCCGCACGGCCATCCGTTGCTGTTCCAATCCTTGCGCCACGGCACGGAGACTACCGGCGATCTGACGCGCAATCCGGACGCAGTCATACAGGCGTTGTTCCAGGCATTCGATGCGCCGATCCGCGATTACCTCGCACACATCGGCAGCGGCTCCGATCCGTTGCGCCGTCGCAACCGTGGAACCTACCGTTTCAACGGCGGCTGGTCGGTGCGGCTGCGCAGCGCGGGCTATCACACCAATCACGTGCATCCGCGCGGCTGGATCTCCTCGGCGTTTTACGTAGATCTGCCGGACGACATGGCGAGCGCTTCCACACCGGATGGATGCCTTGCATTCGGGCAACCGAGCATACTGACGACGCCCTCGTTGCACGCTCGACATGCAGTCCGGCCCGAAGCCGGGAGATTGGTGTTGTTTCCTTCTTATTTCTGGCACGGCACCCTGCCATTCCAAAGTGAGCAGACCCGACTTACCGTGGCCTTCGATGTGGTGCCGGAGGAAACGCCATGACACGGCGGCGCACGCTGCTCGCCTGCCTCGCGCTGATGAGCAGCAGCGTCCGCGCCGCTAACGACCCCGGTTTCCTGCTGACTGCCACCATGAAGGATCTCGGCAATTATTTTCCCGGCCAACTCGGCAACGGCTTCACCTCCACGCTGACCGGTCCACGCGGCACCGAAGGCAATCTTGCCTGCATGATCGCCTTCATGGATTACGCCCAAGGCGACGTGTCCCGGCCTGCTGCCATTCCTGGCTGGACAGGCATCGACTGCAGCACTGGTGAATCGCACGCCGGGCAGTTCTGCTTGAACCAGGTCGAGGTCGATACCCATCACTTCAAGGACTACGCGCAGACGCTGGATAGGTACAACGGCGTACTGACCACGCGTTACCACTACATCGACGGCCACACAACCACCGCGATCGAAGTAAAGACCTTCGTCAGCCAGGCATCGCGATGGAAACGTCACCATCACACGCCATACTCTTTGATTCGCAATGTGCCATCGGCTAGCGATCGGTGGCTTCGAAATGGGGATTTCGTATGAACAATAAATTTGGCACTACTCCGCAAAGCCTACACTCTCCTCAGCGTCATGCCTCGCTCCTCAAAGCCGGGCACGTCCCTGTGCTCTCCCCGCGTACCGGCGAAGGCCGGAATGACGACAAGGCAAGAACGAGCCTTGCAAAAACTGGGTGTCTTTCGCTGCTTCTGTCGACAGTGCTCCTCGCGACCGCTTCCGCCGCCCAACCCGACCCGGCCAAGACCCGCGCCTACATCGACAAAGCCTGGAGCACGCTCACCCGCTCCCAGGACGACTGCAAGTCGCTGGTCGATCCGAAGATAAGAACCCGCCCGGTGCTTTACATACCGGCGCAATTCACCGCGCCGCGGGATCTCTTGCAGGCGCAGAAGCGTTGCAATATCGACGTGCATACCTTGCCAAGCACCATCGAGCAGCTTGGCGAGGTCGATGCGGCCAGGCTGCCGGTGCAGGGCTTGCTGTACCTGCCGCATCCCTACGTGGTGCCCGGCGGCTTTTTCAACGAAATGTATGGCTGGGACAGCTACTTCATTCTGCTGGGGCTGGTGGCTGACCATCGCATTGAGCTGGCGCGCGACATGGTCGACAACGCACTGTTCGAGGTGCAGTACTACGGCGGCGTGTTGAATGCGAACCGCACCTATTACCTCAGCCGTTCGCAGCCGCCGTTCCTTACCCGGATGATGGTGTCGGTGCTCAATGATCCGGCCGCTTTCCGCAATGCGGATGACAAGCGTGCCTGGCTTGAAAAAGCCTATCCGTTGGCAGTGCGAAATCATGATATCTGGACGCGACCGGAACATCTTGCCGGCAACACGGGCCTTGCGCGTTATTACGATTTCGGCAGTGGGCCGGTGCTGGAAGCGCAGACCAGCGAATACTATCGCAGCGTGATCAAGTGGCTGCTTGCGCATCCCAGCGACAATCCCGGCTACCTGCTCAAAGCGGCAGAACATCCCGACGCCGCCGAAGCCACAAAACTGAAAACGGAAAGCTGCGACGTGCAGGCGTCCAAAGTGTGCGCCGGCAATTGGCTAGGCGGCTATCGCCTGACCGCCGACTACTATCACGGCGATCGCGCCATGCGCGAATCAGGTTTCGATACCAACTTCCACTACGGCCCCTTTGGCGGCTCCACGCATCACTACGCGGACGTGAGCTTGAACAGCCTGCTCTATCGCTACGAATTGGATCTGCACGACTTCGCCCAGCAACTGGGCAAGACCGCCGATGCGGAACATTGGGCGCAGGCAGCCGCCATACGCAAGGAAGCGATGAACAAGTATCTGTGGCGTCCCGAATTGGGCATGTACCGCGATTACGATACCGTCGCCGGCAAGCCCTCCGACGCGCCTTATCTCTCCACGTTCTACCCGCTATGGGCCGGTGCAGCGTCATCACAGCAGGCTGCATCGGTGCGCGACAAGCTTTCCATCTTCGAGCTGCCCGGCGGACTGGCCATGGACAACAAGCCCAGCGGTGCGCAGTGGAATGCACCTTTTGGCTGGGCGCCAACGAACTGGCTTGCCGTCGCCGGCCTGGATGCGTATGGCTTCCACGACGACGCGCACCGCATTGCCGGCAAGTTCAACGCGACCATCGATCGCAGCCTTGCTGCCGACGGCACCATTCGCGAGAAATACAACATGGCCAGCGGCAATGCCGATGTGAAAGTGAGCGCAGGCTACACCGCCAACGTGATCGGCTTTGGCTGGACCAATGGCGTGTATTTGATGATGGAGGAAGTTTTGAGCGGCACGAAGTCGTCGAAGCCCGCAACTACGCCGTAACTTGCCTCTCTTCGCCGTCATTCCCGCGAAAACGCCTCCGACTTCGCGGGAATGACGAGCATTGAGGTACATCAATAAGAGGATGAGCCATGCATGCATCTCGCCTTTTGTACGTGGTTGCCGCAGCACTGCTGAGCACACATGCTTTTGCGCAAAATAGTTCTCCCACCGTCAAACCCGACGGAACCGTCAGCTCACCCGCCCTCAGCATTCCCTATTCCAACTTCGCCTCGCCGGAGGCGCGCGCCTTCTTCCCCAAGATGCTCGCCGAAGGCGGCAAGGCGCCACCGATCACCGCACCGATCGCACAGAACCGCGCTTTCTACGATCGGATGAACAGCAATCGCGTCGCCCGCATGGAAAAGATGTTTCCGGTGAGGACGCACAGTGAAACGATCGCCGAAGTGGGCACCGACGTGGTGCTACCGGCACAAGGCGTCGCCAAGGAAAACGAACATCGTGTGCTGATCAATCTGCATGGTGGCGGCTTTCTGTGGGGTGCGCACAGCGGCGGCCTGGTGGAGGCGATTCCCATCGCGAGCATTGGCCGCATCAAGGTGATCACGGTGGATTACCGCCAGGGGCCGGAGCATACGTTTCCCGCCGCCAGCGATGATGTGGAAGCGGTCTATCGCGCGCTACTCAAGCAGTACAAGCCCGAAGAGATCGGCATCTACGGCTGTTCCGCCGGCGGCATCCTCACCGCCGAAGCGACAGCGCGCCTGATCACCGACAAACTGCCGGTGCCAGGCGCCATCGGCACGTTCTGCGGCGCGCTGCTGGATGTCGATGGCGACTCGTCGTACATCGGTCCGTTGCTAAACGGCCAGGGTGTGCCCGAGCATCGACTCATGCTGACCGACCTCCCCTACTTCCATGGCACCAATCCGCGCGATCCCTTGGTACAGCCCGGCCTGTCGCCGACGCTACTGACGAAATTTCCGCCCACGTTGCTGATCACCGGCACACGTGACGGGGTGATGAGCTCCGTGTTGGCCAGCCAGCAACTGCTGGACAAAGCTGGCGTGCAGACCGAGCTGCATGTGTGGGAAGGCATGTGGCATTCCTTCTTCTCCGATCCGGAACTGCCTGAATCGCAGGATGCCTATCGCGTGATGGTGAGGTTTTTCCTCAAGCATTTGAGCTATTGACGCACACAGGTACGTAGCGCTTTGCTACTGGCCTGTGCGGCGAGTATCCTGAACGGAAACTCAACCTTCGCCCCCAAATCATGAGCCAACAGACCGTCCTGGTTATCGATGACGAACGCGACATCCGGGAGCTGCTGACGATCACGCTCGGCCGCATGGACCTCAAGGTCGATGCGGTCGGTACGGTCGCCGAAGCGCGCCAGGCACTGTCCGAACGCAGCTACGACTTGTGCTTCACCGATATGCGCCTGCCCGACGGCAGCGGCCAGGAACTCGTGGAGCTGATAGCGGCCGAGTACGACGAAACGCCGGTGGCCATGATTACCGCCTACGGCAACGTTGACGCCGCCGTCACGGCGCTGAAGGCGGGCGCATTCGATTTCGTCTCCAAGCCGGTCGACATCCAGATGCTGCGCCGACTGGTGCGCACCGCGCTTAAGCTGGCGGAAGAAAAACGTACCGGAGCCGGCGCCAGCCACGCCGCAACCGGTTCGAGCGAGCGCCTGATCGGCGAGTCCACCGCGATGCAGCAAGTGCGCAATACCATCGGCAAGCTCGCGCGCAACCAGGCGCCGGTGTACATCGCCGGCGAATCGGGCGTGGGCAAAGAACTGGTTGCGCGGCTCATCCACGAACAAGGACCGCGCGCCAGCGGACCGTTCGTGCCGGTGAACTGCGGCGCGATTCCTTCCGAGCTGATGGAAAGCGAATTCTTCGGCCACCGCAAAGGCAGCTTCACAGGCGCAGTCGCCGACAAGGAAGGCCTGTTCCAGGCTGCGCACGGTGGCACGCTGTTTCTTGATGAGGTCGCCGAGCTACCGCTGCACATGCAGGTGAAGCTGCTGCGCGCGATCCAGGAAAAAGCGGTACGCCCGATCGGTGCACGCGAAGAAGTCGCGGTCGACGTACGCATTCTTTCCGCCACCCACAAGAACCTCGCCGCCCTGGTCGACCAAGGCCAGTTCCGCCAAGACTTGTTCTACCGCATCAACGTGATCGAACTGCGCGTGCCGCCGTTGCGCGAGCGCCGCGGCGACGTGCCGCTGCTGGCCGATTTCGTACTGCGCCAACTGGCGACGAAGAGTGGCGGCGGCACGCCAGTGCGTCTGCTCCCTGAAGCTCGCCAGGCGCTGGAGGATTACGACTTCCCCGGCAACGTGCGCGAGCTGGAAAACATCCTGGAACGTGCCGTGGCCATGTGCGATGGCGACCGTATCGACGCCAGCGATCTGATGCTGCCGCAGCGACCTGCACGTCATCCGGCCGAAGCTATGGCGGGCGCAGGTACCCATGCCGCCCATCACACGCCGGCAGCTTACGCGCAAAGCCAGCCGCCCACGTCCTCGCCTCCCGCGCAAACGCCTTCCAGTGAATTGCCGCTGGACGACTACATCAGCAATCTCGAGCGCACCGCGATCATGAAGGCGCTGGAAGAGTCGCGTTACAACAAGACGGCGGCAGCGCGGAAGCTGGGAATTACGTTCCGCGCGTTGCGATACAAGTTGAAGAAGCTCGGGATCGATTGACGTCGATCCCTCTTGCGAAAATCTCCTATAGGTTGGGCTGAGGCGAAGCCGAACCCCAATCTGCAATGTGCATGGCACCTCAATGCCGCGACTTTTCCTTGCCATCGCGCAACACATCGCGCACTGCGTGCAACAACGCACGCGTGCTTACCGGCTTGTTCAAGCGCCGCACGCGATTGCCGTCAGGCATATGCAGTTTCGCCGAATCAGGCGGATCGTCTGCACGGCATAGCACCAGCACACCGCTGCGATAACCGTATTGACTCAATGCCGCCAAGGTACGTTCGCTGGTGAAAAGGCTCATATCCGCGTCCATCACCACCAGATCGGGCAAGCCGCAGGCTTCGATCCATTGCAGCGCGGCGGTGCCGCTCTGGCTGCCGTGCACTTCGTAGCCCCATGCGTCGAGCGTATCGCTCAACAACGTGAGCTGACCGGCTTCTTCCACCACCAGCAGCACGTGCTCGGCATTGCCATGCAGATGTGCATCGGTCTCCGCCAGATCGGAGATTTCGGCGGACGGACGCGCGAGTGGAATATAGAGATTGAAGCAACTGCCTTCGCCGACGATGCTGTCCAACCGCATCACCCCGCCGTGGCTGTAGACGATGCGGCGGCACGACAGCAGCCCCAAGCCGGTGCCGCCATCCTTGGTGGTGAAGAACGGCTCAAACAATCGCTTGCGCACTTCTTCCGTCATGCCCAGACCGGTATCGGTCACCGTCAGGCATATGTATTCGCCTGACAGTGCGTCTTCATGCTCAAGGAAAAAATCGGGATCCAGTTTCACCTTGTCAGTGGTCACCCGCAGAACGCCGCCGTGGGGCATCGCCTGGATCGCGTTGAGGCAAAGATTGAGCAGGCACTGCTGCAATTCGGTGTGGTTGCCTTCGAAGGTTAACTGCGGGTCTGACATTTCGATGTCCAACGTTACCGTGCGCGGCACGCTGCCTTGCAGAAGCAACGACAAGGCGTCGACCAGCGCTTGTACTTTCACCTGCTCCGCACGCCGTGCACCGCGCGCGAACGACAGCATGGACTGCACCATTTCCAACCCGCGCCGACCGCAGTCGCGCACCAATGCACCCAATCGCGCCAGGCGCGGGTCATTCTGGTAATCCTGCAGGCTGTCGCCGGCCAGCAACAAAGGCTGCAACAGATTGCGCAGATCGTGGCTCAAGCCGCCGGCCAGCATGGCAAGGCTTTCGAAGCGCTGGATGCGGATCAGCTCCGCCTCCGCCCGTGCACGCGCGCGTTGTTCGTCTGCTTCACGCAACGCGCGGCGCACGGCACTCGCCAATCGCGCGGGGTTCTGCTTGAGGATGTAATCGGTCGCACCTTCGCGCAACGCGGCAATGGCCGCCTCTTCGCCCAGCGTGGCCGATACGTAGATGAAGGGGATGTCCTCGCTGTGATCGCGCAGCAGCTCCAGCGCGCGCTGGCCGGAAAAGCCGGGCATGCTCAGATCCGAGAGCACAATGTGCGGCTTGAACGCCCTGAGCGTTTCCACGAACGCCGGCTCGTCGTCGACGAGGCGCACTTCGTAGTCGATACCGTCGGCCTGCAGCTCGGTGAGCACCAGTTCCGCGTCGAGCGGACTGTCCTCTACCTGCAGGACCCGTATCCGGGGTAACGCGCGTTGTTGGCTGGACCTGTCCGGCATCCGATCATCATATGTCAATGCGCTACGGCGGGAAGAGTCTTGGCCGGCTGGCAAAACCTCGCGCGACGGCACTTTTTTACCCCTGTTCCGGCGCTTGATTCAGCACGGCCCAAAATTGGCCGAGCGTGCGCACCGCCTGAAAAAACTGCTCCACGTCCACGGGCTTTATCACGTAACCGTTTACCCCCAAGTCCCAACTGCGGGCCAGATCGCTTTCTTCGCGTGACGAGGAAAGGATCACCACCGGCAGATGCCGGAAGCGCTCATCCGCACGCATCTGCTTTAGCACGTCCAGCCCATTCATGCGCGGCATCTTGATGTCGAGCAGCACGACGATGGGATCATCGTTCGGCCGACCTGCAAAAGCGCCGCGTGCGTAGAGCCAATCCAGGCCATCCACGCCATCCTCTACGTGAATCACCGGATTGGCCAGATGCGCCTGGCGCAATGCGTCCACCGTCATCTCCGCATCGACGGGACTGTCTTCGATCAGCAGGATCGGGCGTAGGGGGGCATGGCTCATGACGAGGACGAGGGTGGTTCGATGGCCGACAACGTGAAATGGAAACGGGCGCCGCGCCCCGGCTCGCCTTCAGCCCAGACTCTGCCTCCGTGACGCATCACGATGCGCCGCACGTTGGCCAGACCGATGCCGTTGCCGGGAAATTCGCTGATCTTGTGCAGTCGCTGAAATACACCAAAAAGTTTGTCGACGTAGCGCATATCGAAGCCGGCGCCGTCGTCGGCCACGGTGAATTCGTAGTCGCCGCCACTGTCCTGCTGCACGGAGACATCGATATGCGCGATCTCGCGCTGACCGGTGTATTTGACGGCATTGCCGATCAGGTTCTGCCATACCGTGCGCAGCATGTTCTCGTCGCCGACGACGACGGGCAATGCGTCCACTCGCCATACGATGCGCCGGCCAGGCGCTTCCGATTCGGCCAGCGTGCAGGTTTCATTGACCAGCGTGCGCATGTCCACCGCCTGCAGGCGCAGCGCGCCGCGGCCGAGACGGGAAAACACCAGCAGATCTTCGATCAGTTGAGCCATGCGGTGCGAGGCGTCACGAATCACGCTGAGGTAATGGCGACTGATACCGTCGACATCTTCGCCCAGATGATCCTCCAACTTCTGTGCGAACGCGGTGATGTGCCGCAGCGGCGCGCGCAGGTCGTGCGACACGGAATAGCTGAAGGCTTCCAATTCGCGATTCACGTCGGAAATCTGCGCCACTTTGCCTTCGAGCTGGTGATTGAGTTCCTTCACCTGCTGCTCGACCAATGCACGCGCCGTGACATCGCTGACGGTGAGCAGCAGCACCGGGCTTTCGCTGTCTTGCTGCTGCAGGCGGCGCGCGTTGATCACGGCATGGCGCTCGACACCGTCGATGGTACGTTGGGTCAGCTCGAAATCCCACAGCTCGCGATCACGCAAAAGCACATCGCGCAAACGCTGTAACAGTACTTCGTCCGCCCAGGCGCCTTGACCGAGGTCTTCCAGATATTCGGCGCGGCTTTCCTCGGAGACGCCGTACAGCTCGCTGAAGGCCGCATTCACCAGCAACGTACGCAGGTTGTGGTCGAGCAGCGCGATCGGTTCACGCACTGCTTGCAGAATCATCTGCGAGCGTTGCACAGCCTGTCGTTCGCGCACTTCGGCCCGCAGGCGGCGACCGATCTGCCGCTCGGAAACGATCACCACGATCATCAGCATCAGCAGCTGCGCCGCCGCCGCAAGCGTCAGCACCAGGCGGCTATTGTCCGACTGCTTGCGCGCTGCCTCGCGGCGCTGCTGCAGCGTCTGTTCTGCAGTGGCAACGATCTTGTCGGCGATCTCGTCGATGTGGAAAAGCGCGCCGGCATCGCGCAGCGCCTGCTGCGCCCCGGTGCGATCGTTGTGCTGATAACGCTGTACGGCCTGATGCAGCAACGCCAGTCGGCCGTTCTCGACTGCGCTCAACTGTTCCACCAAGTGTTGCTGCTCGGCGTTGTCAGCGGTGATGTGGCGCAATTCGTCCAGCAGGCCGGGGATGGTGTTTTCCGCGCTCGACGCCGCCATTTCGGCGCGACTGTAGGGATCGTCCGCCAGCAGATGCTGGATGGCCGATTCGGCTTCGTGCGTCTGATCGGTAATGCGATAAACCAGCGCCTGGACTTCCGCCGATCGGGTGACCAGTTCGCCGGCGTGCAGGGATTCCTTGGAACTGCCGCGCGTGATCATGTACGGCAAGGCCACGATTACGACCACCGCAAGCAGCAAGCCGCCGGTGCGCCAGGGCATCGCCGCTACTTGTCGCATTCCCCCTGGAATCATCGGCCCTTGTTCCGTTCACGCTCCGGCATGATGCATGCATTCTGCGCATGTTTTGCGGCCACTGACCAGTGCGAAAGGGTTTCATTTGCATGAGATCGCTTCACCTGGGCACTGGCTCGCTTATCGGGGCTTCAACGTGTCCCTCGTTCGGATTCGAGGAACGGCGCGCAAACAGCTCCCATCTAGAATCAGACGGAACGGCGCGCGCGTACCCCACCTCCCCGCGCCCAGGGAGCAATCGCAGGTTGGTTAGCGCAGCTAACCCAACCTGCGATGCGTCAGGGTTACCTGTAGGAACTCATCGCCGCCGGGCGTGCCGAAACCGCCTGCCCCCAGCTCTTGTTGGGCTCTGCCTGCATCGTGAAATGCAGCTCGCCGCCCGCAAGAATGTCCGCATGCTTGAGGTACACGCGATCCAGCGGCTTGCCGTTCAAGGTGACTTCGCCCACATAGGGATGCGCGGCATCGAACGGCGCAGCGGTGATGGTGAAAGTGTGCCCATTCTCCAGATGAATCGCTGCGCGCGGCACGAACGGCCGGCCAATGGCGTATTCATCGCTGGCGGGTGTGACGGGATAAAAGCCCAGCGCGGTGAAGATGTACCAGGCTGACATCTGGCCCAGATCATCGTTGCCAATCAAGCCTGCCGGGCCAGGGCCATATTCGTTGTCCATGATCTGCTTCAGCCGGGCTTGCGTTTTCCACGGCGCGCCGGCGTAGTCGTACAGATAGGCGATATGGTGGCTGGGTTCATTGCCGTGCGCGTACCAGCCGATCAGGCCGGTGATGTCTTCCACGTTTTTGAAGATGGACGGATCGACTTTCGCGTCGAACAGTTCGTCCAGCTTGTGCGTGAAAGCCGCATCGCCGCCCATTGCGGTGATCAAACCGGCCACATCCTGCGGCACGTACCAGGAGTACTGCCAGGCGTTGGCTTCGGTGTAGTCGTCGCCGTAACCGGCGCTGGCGGGGTCGAACGGCTCGCGGAACTGGCCATTGCTTAGGCGCGCGCGCATGAAGCCGGTCTTGGGATCCCACACGTTGCGCCAATAGCCGGCGCGTTTCTCGAAAGTGTCGTAGACATCGTGCTTGCCCATCGCCTTGGCCATCTGCGCGATGGCCCAGTCGTCATAGGCGTATTCCTGGGTTTTGGAGCCGCCTTCGACTTCTTTGTCGATGGGCACGTAGCCGAGCTTCATGTAATCGGCGAGATCGCCGTAGTCAGCGTAGGTGGCGGTGGACACCATCGCCTTCAGCGCCTTGTCGGCGTCGTAGCCACGCACGCCTTTGACGTACGCATCGGCGATGATCGCCACCGCGTGATAGCCCGTCATGCACCAGGTTTCCAGGCCCTGGTACGCCCACACCGGCAGCATGCCGAACGGGCTGGCCTGCTGCGTGACGATCAGCGAGCGCACGAAGTCGGTGGTGCGATCCGGATGCATCAGGATCATCAGCGGCATCTGCGCGCGGTACACATCCCACATCGACCAGCTCGAATAGAGATCGAAGCCCTCCGCGCGATGCACCTGGTAATCGGGGCCGCGGTAATCGCCGTTCGCATCCATGCTCAGGTTCGGCGACATCAGCGCGTGGTAGAGCGCGGTGTAGAACTGCGTGCGCAAGGCTTTCGGGCCGTCCACATCGATCGGCGCCAGCGCTTTGTTCCAGGCTTCCTGTGCGTCGTGGCGTTGCACGTCGAAATTCCAGCCTTTGCCGTCCTGATCGAGATTGGCGATGGCATTCGCCTCGCTCACCGAGGAAATCGCCACTTTGGCCAGCAAAGGCTGCTTCAACTGGCCAAAGTCGAACACGCCGACGATGGCGCGGCCTTTCTGCGCGTTCCGATCTTGCGGCTGATAGCCGGGCCCTTTGAAGCCTTTGTAGATGACATCGGTTTCGCGGTTGTAGAGCTCGCGCGAAGTCATCGGCTGATTGAAGCGCATGGCGAAGCACAGCTCACGCCCCGGCGCCCAACCGCGCGTGGTGCGGCAGCCGGTGACGGTGCCATCCGCACGCACTTGCAGGTTCGACCACAGCACCTTGCCCGGATAGTCGTAGATGCTGGGACGCAGATCGAGCAATACGTGCGCCGGCTTGCCGACGGGGAAGGTGTAGCGGTGCCAGCCGACGCGGCGATTGGCGGTGAGTTCCGCACGCACGCCGTAATCGGCCAAGGTGACGGCGTAATAGCCGGCCTGCTCCACTTCGCTGGCGTGATCGAAGCGGGAACGATAACCACTGCCCGGCACTTTCTCGTCGCCGGGATCAAGTTTCACGTCGCCGGCGATCGGCATCATCAGCACATCGCCCAGATCCGAATGGCCGGAACCGGAAAAGTGCGTATGGGAAAAACCCATGATGGTGGGGTCGTTGTACTGGTAGCCGGCAGCCCATTTGTAGGCGTGCTTGAAATCCGGCATGGCGGTATCCGGCGAAAGCTGCACCATGCCGAACGGCACCGTGGCACCGGGAAATACGTGGCCGTCGCCGCCGGTGCCAATGCGCGGATCGACTTCGGCGGCATGCGGCTCGGCAGCCCAGGCTGCGGAACTGGCACTCAACACGGCGATGGCGCATAGGCCAATAACGAACGGGGAAAGACAGGAACGAAGCAGGCGATGGTTCATTGGATAGTGGCCTGTTAATGTCTTTGAATCGGGAAGTGAGCAGGGGAACTCGCGACACCCCCATCCTCGGCTCATGATCCCTGGCAGGACAGGGCCGGGCGGGACCGGATGGTTTGGATCGTTCCAAGGCGCCCGGAAGCTAACACTGGGGAAGGAGGCTTGGCATGCTGCAGTGCAGGATCACTAAATTGCAGGTTCGGGTACATTTGGATCGTTACAAAGGCGAGGTTCTGGCATAAATGGGGAACACACCGCCGGTCGGCCGGAAGGTCACCTTGAGCGATATTGCCGCGGGCTGCGACGTCTCCCGCGCTACCGTTTCGCTTGTCCTGCGGGGTAGCCCGCTGGTTAACAAGCACACCCGTGCGCGCGTGGAGGAAGAACTGCGCCGCCAGGGTTACGTCTACAACCGCGCTGCCGCGAATCTGCGCCGGCGCACGTCATCGAGCATCGCGCTGGTGCTCAATGATCTGGCCAATCCGTTCTTCGCCGAGTTCGCTGCTGGCGTCGACGAGATACTGGGCGACACCGGCTTCGTAACGCTGCTCGGCAGCACCGGCGAATCGACCGAGCGCGAATTGGCGGTGCTCGGTTCGCTGATGGAGCACGGACCGGCCGGCATCATTCTTTCGCCCGCCGAAGGCAGCGATGCACAGCAGATTCTTTCTGCGGTGGGTTCGATGACGCCGCTATTGCTGTTCAACCGCGAAGTGAGCGGCGACGTCGCTGCGTGCGATCACTGGGATCGACTGTTCCTGGACAACCAGCGCGGTGCGCGCCTGGCGACGGAACATTTGATTGAGCAAGGCCATAAGCGCATTGCGTTCTACGGCGGCCATCTCGGTTCCAGTTCTTGCCGCCAGCGTCGCGCGGGCTATGCCGAAGCGATGAAAGCTGCAGGCTTGCCCATCGACGAACACTGGATCGTGGAATGCGTTCCCAACCGCCTGGATGCGGTGGCGCAGAGCGATCAATTGTTCAGGGGCAAAACCGCACCGACCGCCGCGGTTTGCTACAACGACGCAGTTGCACTGGGTTTGATGCTGGGATTGCATCAGCGCGGCCTGCAGCCGGGCAACGACTTTGCCCTCACCGGTTTCGATGACATCGCCGAAGCCGCGGTCAGCGCGCCGCCGCTGACCACGCTGGCGGTCACGCCACGCGACCGCGGCCGGCAAGCTGCGGAATTGATCCTGCAGCGCGTGCGGGAACCTGCTCCACCACCGCGTCAAACCATCGCGCCCGTGCAATTGCTGATACGCGCAAGCAGTTGTCCGCCTCATAACTAAGAGCCTGCTCAATGTCTCAGCGTAGCCCGCCTAGCCCTTGAGTAGCCGCCATGCGGCCGCATGGCGGCTACTCAAGGGCTAGGCGAACCACGCTGAGACACCAAACAGGCTCTGATCACCGGATTTCCTCATGGCTTTTACCGCAGTTACTCCGCCGTCTTCTGGCGTGTCGACGGCCTCCAATGACACCCGCTACACGTACTATCCGATGGCGCTCACTGTCATTACGACGGTGTTCTTCATGTGGGGCTTTCTTACCTGCCTCAATGACATTCTGATTCCGCATTTGAAGGCGGTGTTCGAGTTGAACTACACCAGAGTGATGCTGGTGCAGTTCACCTTCTTCGGCACGTATTTTCTGATGTCGTTACCCTCGGGCTGGGTAGTGGGACGTCTTGGCTACAAAAAGAGCATCGTCGCCGGGCTGGTGATCGCGGGTATCGGCGCGCTTGGCTTCTGGCCAGCAGCAGGCCTGCGCTGGTATCCAGCGTTTCTCGGCGCTTTGTTCGTGCTTGCCACCGGCATCACCCTATTGCAGGTTGCAGCCAACCCCTACGTAGCGCTGCTGGGTCCGGAAAAGACCAGTTCCAGCCGCCTCACGCTCGCGCAGGCATTGAACTCGTTCGGCACCACGATCGCACCCGTGTTCGGCAGCCTGCTGATTCTCTCCACCAAGGTGAAGAGCTCTGCTGAAATCGCCAGCCTTTCGGCGAGCGAGCAGTTGCTCTACCGCACGCAAGAAGCACAGTCGGTACAGATGCCCTATCTCGGCCTGGCGGTGGTGCTGGTATTGCTGGCGCTGTTCGTATGGCTGTTTCGCCTTCCGGCACTGGAGGAAAGCACAATCAAGGCCGATACCGGACACCACACTTTGCTTGACGCGTTGCGCTATCCGCACGTGCTGTTCGGCGTACTGGGAATCTTCTTCTACGTAGGCGCAGAGGTGTCGATCGGCAGCTTTCTGGTCAATTACATTTCCGCACCCAACATCGGCCACATGAGTGAGCAGGACGCTGCACGCTACGTGTCGTTCTATTGGGGTGGCGCGATGGTCGGCCGCTTCATCGGTTCGTTCCTGCTGGCCAAACTTTCGCCACGAAAACTGCTGACCGTGTTCAGTGTTGTCAACGTACTGTTGCTGATCACCACCATGACCACCAGCGGCAACGTCGCGATATATAGCGTCGTGGCGATCGGCCTTTTCAACTCCATCATGTTCCCCACCATCTTCTCGCTCGGCATCGAGCGCATGGGGCCACTCACCGGCAAGGCATCGAGCCTGCTAATCATGGCGATCGTCGGCGGTGCGCTGGTGCCGTTTCTGCAGGGCGCGCTGGCGGACAACATCGGCATCCAGCACGCGTTTGTGCTGCCGGCGCTGTGCTACGGCTACATCGTGTTCTACGGCCTGCGCGGATCAGCCATTCGCAGCGCGCCGGTGCAAGCACCGTAATCTGCGCACTCCCCTGCACGCAGGGGAGTGAACCCAAATCGGGCACTGCGCATCCATCCCTATTCGATACACGCACGACTACTTTTTATCCTGGGGTTTTTGATGAAACGTTCCATCCTCTGCTTCGGCGAGGCTTTGATCGATATGCACGGCGAAGGCAGCGATGGCCACGGCTTTGCGCGCCACTTCGTACCTTTCGCCGGTGGCGCGCCCGCCAACGTCGCGGTCGCCATTGCCAAGCTCGGCAGCTACGCACGCTTTGCCGGCATGTTGAGCACCGACCGCTTCGGCGACTTTCTGCTGCATAGCCTGCAGCAGGCGGGTGTGCATACCGACGACACCGTGCGCACCAGCGAGGCGAATACCGCGCTCGCTTTCGTGACACTGGATCAGCGCGGCGAACGCAGCTTCGCGTTCTATCGTCCGCCGTCTGCCGATTTGCTATTTCGTATCGAGCACTTCCGTCCGCAGACGTTCAACGACACTGCGGTGTTCCACATCTGCTCCAACAGCATGACCGATCCGGATCTTGCCGACGTCACGCTGACCGGCATGCGCCGCGCGCGCCAGGCCGGCGCATTGGTGAGCTTCGATCTCAATTTGCGCCCCGCCCTGTGGCCGCGCGGCGTCGAAGCGCGCCCACATGTCTGGCCGGCATTGCTGTTGGCCGACGTCGTGAAGCTCAGCGCCGAAGAATTCGACTGGCTGGCGAACGAAGGCGAGGAAGCATTCCTCGAGCGCCTATGGACCGGCAATGCGCGCCTGCTGATCGTGACCGACGGCTCGAATCCGCTGCGCTGGTTCCACCCGGATGCAAACGGCGAACTGCCCTGCTACGACGTGCCGATGGTCGACAGCACCGGCGCGGGCGACGCCTTCGTGGGCGGCCTGCTATATCAGTTCGCCGAACAAGGCCTCACGGCTGCTCATCTCGATGCCTGGGTGGCCACGCTGCCGCGCCTGCACGCCGCACTGCGCTTCGCCAGCGCTTGCGGTGCCGTGGCGGTGACGCGGCACGGTTCATTCGCCGCGATGCCGCACGCCACCGAGGTGGAACAATTCATGGAGACTTACGCATGACCACGCCGGATTTCCGCTCCGAAACTTTCCTGCGCGAACACATTGCGCAAACCATGGCGTTCTATCATCCGCGCGCGATCGATCCAGCCGGCGGCTTCTTTCACTACTACCTCGACGATGGCACCGTTTACGACGCCAACCATCGCCACCTGGTGAGCAGCACGCGTTTCGTCTTCAACTACGCAATGGCTGCGATCGAATTCGGCAAGCCGGAATATCTCGACGCTACGCACCACGGTTTGCGCTATCTGCGCGACGTGCATCGCAATACCGCCACCGGCGGTTACGCGTGGACGATTCGCGACGGCAAACCGGAAGACCGCACCAATCACTGTTATGGCGTCGCCTTCGTATTGCTCGCCTATTCCACGGCATTGAAGGCAGGCATCAAGGAAGTCACCGCTTGGATGGACGAGACCTGGCAATTGCTGGAAAAGCATTTCTGGGACGCCGAAGCGAATCTGTATCGCGATGAAGCCGATCCCGAATGGCACTTCAGCACCTATCGCGGCCAGAACGCCAACATGCACATGTGCGAGGCGATGCTTGCCGCGTACCAAGCGAGCAAGGAGCCGCGTTATCTCGATCGCGCACTCACGCTTGCACGCACGATGACGCAGCGCCAGGCCAAGCTCGCCAATGGCCTGGTGTGGGAGCACTACCACATCGATTGGAGCATCGACTGGGATTATCACCGCGACGATCCCAAGCATCTGTTCCGCCCTTGGGGCTTCCAGCCTGGTCACCAGACCGAATGGGCGAAACTGCTCATGATCATGGAGCCGCTGCTGCGCGAACGTGGCCAGGAAGAAAGTTGGATTCTCCCTACTGCGCAACATTTGTTCGACATCGCACTGGCACGCGCATGGGATTCCGTTGACGGTGGTATCTGTTACGGTTTTGCGCCGGATGGCAGCATCTGCGACGGCGACAAATATTTCTGGGTGCAAGCCGAATCGCTGGCTGCCGCAGCGCTGCTGCATGCACGCACAAGCGATGCCAAATACGACGACTGGTATGTCAAATTGTGGAAGTATTCCTGGGAATATTTCATCGATCACCAGTACGGTGCGTGGTATCGCATCCTCACGCAGGACAACAAGAAATACAGCAACGAAAAGAGTCCTCCCGGCAAGGTGGATTACCACACCATGGGCGCATGCTACGAAGTGTTGGCACTGATCCGCCATGGCGGCAAGCCGTGATCTGATGCAAGACAAACATCGCATGGCATCGATAATGGCCATGTCAGCTACAAGAAAAAGCCCGCGCAAAGCGGGCTTTTTTTATCCCGCAACACCCGGCATCGCCTCGCCTGTCACCAAATGTTGCGCCGCAGCTTGTCCGGCGCAATTACCTCTTATTATCCTAAAATACGACAATTGAAAAACCTGGCTCGAACTGGCTTTGATTCTGGGTTAGCAACACAAAGCCTGTTTCGCGCCGTGACTGGCGAACATCGAAGGGGCGGCCGTAGTGGGCCGAGGTGTTTTCCAGTAGGGATGAGTGCGACGTCGACATGAACATGGCGGCGGGGAGTAGCACCGTGTCACGCGACATCGCATTCGTGATTGGTAACTGAAGTTCCACGCGGAGGGGTAATCGATGCAACGCAACCCAATGGCGCACTCAGTGCGCCTGGCGCTGGCAGCAGTAAGTATCGCCAGCCTGTTCGGCTACAGCATGCAGCTACACGCACAAACGAGTGCACCGGCGCCGTCCACGGCGCCCGCTGCACCAACTGCCCAAGGCAATAGCGCGGGCGATGACGGCAGCAGCACCAACAAGACCGACAACAAGAAAAAAGCCACCAATCTCACCGCGATCACGGTCACCGGCCAGCTCGCCGCTATCCAGCGTGCTGAGTCGATCAAGCAGAACGCCGTCAACGTCGTCGACTCGATTTCCGCCGAAGAAAACGGAAAATTCCCCGACCCGAATGTCGCCGACGCCTTGCAGCGCGTGCCCGGCGTATCCGTCAATCGAAGCGGCGGTGAATCCAGCCAGATTGCTATCCGCGGCTTTGGTCCTGATTTCGTGGCCGTGACGGTCAATGGCCGCCAGATGGCCACGGCCTCCCAGAGTTCGAATACCTCCACGCGCGCGTTCGATTTCAACGTGCTTCCCGCGGACATCATCAGCCTCGCTCAAGTCAACAAGACATCGTCGGCGGATATTTCCGAGGTCGATATCGGCGGTGTCGTGGACATTCAAACCGCGCGCCCGCTGGACTTCAGCGGCTTCCACGCGACCGGTTCCGCCGCCGGGGTCAACAGCAACCTGACCGGTAGCTGGGCCGGCAAGACCACGCCCAAGGTATCGGGCTTGGCGGGCTGGACCAATGCGGATCACACGTTCGGCGTGCTGGCTTCCGTGGGGTATTACAAGCGTGATGACACGCAGATCAACACGCAGGCCAACTCCTGGTACGCCAACCAGAATATTTCCCAGCTTTCCGGGTTGAGCAATCCGAATTACACCCATGTCGCCATCCCTGAAACACTGGCCAACAACGTGCTCGTCGAGGAGCGCACACGCAAGAGTTTCACCGGTGCCATCGACTGGCGCCCGATCGACCAACTGACGGTCAAGTTCGACACCTTGTATGCGGGCTATCAGATCAAACCGTTCGAACACGAATTCGGCGAATACGGCAACGCCGGCGACTTCCAGTCGCTCAACACGGATGCCAACGGCACCGTGCTGAACTATGTGCGAAAGAATACCGGCACGATGGCGAACGACTACGTCGTGGCTTACAACCCAAGCAATGAAAAGATGATGCAGAACGGGTTGAATCTGGCGTTCAACATCGACCCGTCAAGCACCATCAGCCTGGATATCTCCAACTCCAAGGCCTGGAACAAAGAAAGCCCCAACGGTTACTTCGCGGTGATCGGCGCACGCAATATTGGCGTCAATCCCACCTGGACCAACAATGGCAGCAGCCAGCCGCCGAGCTACACCAATATTATTTCCACCACCAACCTGGACGATCTGTACGCGCACTGCTGCAACGAGGGCGGCCAGTCGAACAACATTACCTCCGGTGTCACCCAGTATCAGCTGAATTTCGCCAAGAATTTTGAAAGCGGCGTCCTGTCCAACCTCGAATTCGGCGTGCAGGAAAACCGCGATTACAACAAATCGGTGAATGTGGCCACGCCCAACGGCATCCTGTGCAACGCGTACTGCGGTTATGCCGTATCCGTGCCGGCCAGCGCCGTCGGTGCGTACATCTATACGCCCCCTGCGCCGATCAGCGGCGTCTCACAGCCGGGCCTGCCCACGCAGTGGATTCAATACAACGTACCTGAGTTCATGAACTGGCTGACTACGCCCGCGGCCTACAATCAATTGACGCCTGACAAGCGCACCGCCCTGCTCGCCGCGCTTGCCCAATACGGCAGTTTCGGGGCCAAGGTGAATCCCGGCAGCTTCAACGAAGTGCATGAAGTCGAGAAAGCGGCATTCGCCAAAGCGGTGTTCGAAGGCACGATGTGGGAGAAGCCCTGGGCTCTGGATGTCGGTGCGCGCTACGTACACGTGAACTCGGAATCCCAGGCGATTTTCCAGGAGCCCATCAGCTACCGCGTGGATCCCAATGACAGCAGTGCGAGCCAGGTAGCGTACGGGCCGCTGCAACCGCAGTCCGCCAAGGGTGGTTATCACAAGTGGCTACCGTCGGTGAACTTCAAGCTCAATCTGCTCGACAATCTGGTCTATCGCTTTTCGACTTCCAAAACGCTGACGCCGCCTCAGCTGAGCAACCTGTACTACAACCAAAGTTTCGGTACGCGTCCGGAATCGTTGACGATCACCCAGGGCAATCCCAATCTTCAGCCCTATACGTCGACCAACTTCGACACCGGCCTGGAGTGGTACATCGACGACGCCAGCTATCTGGCCATCGAAACCTTTTACAAGCATGTCAGCAACTTCAGCACGATCGTGAGCACACCGGTGTCGTTCCTCGGCCAGACCTGGTCGCTGAGCGAACCGATCAATTTGAATTCGGCGAAGATCTACGGCGAAGAACTGACCTTCAACTACCAGTTCAAGAATGTGCTGCCGGCACCGTTCGATGGCCTGGGCATGGCCTTCAATTACACCCACGTCCAAAGCAGCGCCAACTTAAGTCCCGGCACAATCAGCACATCCGGCAAATTCGCAGTGCCTGGCATTGGCGATTCGGCCAACATCAGCGGCTACTACGAAAAGGGACCTTGGCAGGTACGCCTGGCGTATAACTGGCGTGGGAAATATCTGGAGAGCATTTCCTATGGATCAGGTGCGCAGCCCGCCACGCGAACCTCTTACGGCGAACTGGATCTGAGTGCCAGCTACAAGATCAACAACCACGTCTCGCTGTTCGTGTCCGGCACCAACCTCACCCAGTCGCATCTTTACGACTACTCCGCCTATCCCAATCGCTTCCTCTACGCAGAGGCGGATGGCACGGTGTATACCGTGGGCGTGCGCGGTACTTTCTAAGACGGGCGCACGGGCAGCGCGACACAAGGGGTTTCAATGAATGTATTGAAAAGTATGTCGATGGGTATCGGGCTTGGCCTGCTTCTGACCGGCCAGGCGGTTACCGCGCAACCGATCAAGACGGCCAAGCACGGCCTGGTCGCGCGAAACGGCCAGTTGCGGCTCGACGGCCAACCGTTCCGCATCATCGCCGGCGACATGCATTACACGCGCGTTCCACGCGAATACTGGCGCGCGCGTTTACGCATGGCCAAGGCCATGGGCTTGAACACCATCACCACCTACGTGTTCTGGAATGCGCATGAGCTGACACCGGGCCAGTATGACTTCAGCGGTCAGAACGACATCGCCGAATTCGTACGCGAAGCACAGCAGGAGGGTTTGTACGTCATCCTTCGCCCTGGCCCTTACGTGTGCTCGGAGTGGGATTTCGGCGGCCTCCCCGCGTGGCTGCTGAAGGACCGCGATGCCCATGTACGCAGCACCGATCCGAAGTTCATGCAGCCAGCGCAACGCTGGCTGCATCGACTCGGCCAAGAGCTGGCGCCGCTGCAATACGCCCGCGGCGGCAACATCATTGCGGTGCAGGTGGAGAACGAATACGGCAGCTTCGGCAAGGACAACGATGCATATCTGCAGCAGATTCGCAAAGACATCGTCGACAGCGGTTTCGATGCATCGCTGCTATACACCTCCGATAGCGCGCCGCAGCCAAGCTCGATGCCCGACCTCCTAAAGGTGATCAATTTTGGCGTAGGCCATGCACCTGAAAGGCTACCTCGCTTGCATCAATGGCAATCCGGCGGCCCTTATATGGTCGGCGAATACTGGGTAGGCTGGTTTGACCACTGGGGCGGCCCGCATTACGTCATCAGCGCCGATAAAGTCGCGAAAGAATTGGACGGCATGCTGAAACAAGGCTATTCGGTGAGCCTGTATATGTTCCATGGCGGCACGTCGTTCGGCTGGATGAGCGGCGCCAACTGGGACGACAACAGCTACCAGCCGGACGTGACCAGCTACGACTACGACAGTCCGCTGGATGAAAGCGGACGTCCCACGCCGAAGTACAACGCGTTGCGCAAGGTCATCGCAGAAGCCACGGGCGTTACACCGCCAGCGATACCGGCCACGCCCGGCACGCAAGCCATCGCCAGCATCAAACTGGATGAGTCGGCGTCGCTATGGGATGCATTGCCAACACCCGTCGCCTCGCACGAACTCAAGACCATGGAAGAACTGGGCGAATCCTATGGCGACATTCTCTATCGCAGACACATCGACAGTGGCGCAGCAGGCAAGCTGCGTATCGATGGCTTGCACGACTACGCCATCGTCTACGTCAACGGCAAGCGCGTCGGCACGCTCGATCGCCGCCTGAAGCAGGATTCGCTCGCGGTAAAACTCGCCAAGGGCGATACGTTGGATCTGCTGGTACAAAACGACGGCCGCATCAATTTCGGCGAGAAACTCGTGAATGAGCGCAAAGGCATCGTCGGCTCGGTGAGCGTGCAAGGCCAGCCGCTGCTCGATTGGCAAATCTATGCGCTGCCGTTCGCGATCAACAACGATTTGAAGTACACGCAGGGTCCATGCAAGCACGCGCCTTGCATCTATCGCGCAACCTTCGATGCGCCCGCTTCCGGCAATGCCGACGCCGACACGTTCCTGGATACGGCAGGTCTTGGCAAAGGCGTCGTCTGGCTCAATGGCCATCCGTTGGGGCGCACCTGGAAGATCGGACCGCAACGCACGTTGTACGTACCCGGTGTGTGGTTGAAGCCCAGCGGCAATCAGCTGGTCGTGCTGGATCTTTTGACCGAAGGCCAACCGACGCTGCGCACGTTGAAGCAGCCCATGCTAGGCACAGTCAAAGAAGTAGTCACTCCCTAATCGTTCGGTCCCAATTCCCCATGGTGCAAAGATGACACTGATCGCTTCCCCTGCAACCCTGCGGCGCGCCGCCGCTTCCTTTGTGTTTGTCGTTCTCGCAGCTAGTGCTACCGCCGCGCCAACGCCCGCACCGCCACAGATGGGCTTCAACAACTGGAATTCCACGCATTGCCGCGACGAATTCAATGAAGCCATGATCCGTGGCATCGCCGACAAGTTCATCAGCCTGGGTTTGCGCGACGCCGGCTATCGCTATGTCAACATCGACGATTGCTGGGCCAACTGGCAGCGCGACAAGGATGGCCATCTGCAGCCCAATCCCAAGCGCTTCCCCAGTGGCATCAAAGCGCTCGCCGACTACATCCATCAGCATGGCTTGAAGTTCGGCCTGTATTCCAGCGCAGGCACGTCCACCTGCGAACCGCTGCAGGAAAACCGCGGCTTCCCCGGCGGCTTGAACCATGAAAAGCAGGACGCCGCCACCTTCGCCTCGTGGAACGTCGATTACCTGAAGTACGACAACTGCAACAATCAGAAAGTGGATGCCAAGCAACGCTACACGGCCATGGCCGAAGCTTTGCGCGGTACCGGCCATCCGATCTTCTACAGCATGTGCGAATGGGGTGAGAACAAACCCTGGCTGTGGGGAGGCAAACCGCCGGTCAATGCCGGTTCGTGGCGCACCACCGGCGATATCAGCGACACCTACGCCTCGATGCTGAAGAACTTCAAAGAGAACGTGGTGTTGGATCAGTATGCCACGCCCGGTCATTACAACGACCCCGACATGCTCGAGGTGGGTAATGGCGGCATGACCAACGCCGAATACCGCAGCCACTTCAGCCTGTGGTCGATCATGGCCGCGCCGCTGCTGATCGGCACCGACCTGCGCACGATCAAGCCGGATGCGCTTGAGATCCTGCTCAACAAGGAAGTGATCGCGGTGGATCAAGATCCGCTTGCCGTGCAAGGCAAGCAAGTGAGCGATGCCAATGGCATCCATGTGATCGTCAAGCCGCTCAAGGACGGCAGCCGCGCGGTGGTCGTTTTCAACGAGACCGACGCCGCCCACGATGTTTCAGTTTCCGCGACTGACATCGGGCTCAAGGCCGGCGGCAGCTATAACGTGCGCGATCTGTGGACCCACTCGCAAACCAAGGGCGACGGCTCGTTGAAGGCGCAACTGCAAGCCCATGCATCAGTCATGTACCGCATCAGCGCTATTTGATGGAAAGATCTTAGCGTCGTTGTTTTTCAACAAGCAGGCATCGCATAAAACCCCATGTTTTATACATGGGGTTTTATTTATTAATCGCTCCAAAACCAAACAAATTTATTTTCGTCACATGACAAAACCATCCTCTGTTTAATCTTCAAAGCTTTTGCGCAAACCACTGAAAGTAAAATCCAATCAGACGAACTCATCCAGTAGTTTCACGTAAACGCTTTCTCACATTCCATCCACTTTAGCCAGCGTAATTTCGCGCCCCGGGGATGACCTTGATTGCTTCACCACATGCGGCAAAATTTGCGGCGTGGCAGGGGTTTGCGTGCCGGAAAAATGTCTGGCATCACCTACGACAAGCGGAGGGTCTTATGCGATTTATTTCTTGCGCTACTGTCGCGCTCGCGATGACTTGTTCGTGCGCATTGGCCTATGCGGATGGCGCCATTTTGCTAACTCGCCCTATCAATGCGGTTTCCAATGGCATACTCACGCCGGCAGGCTCCGGGCTGTTTTCCGTTAACGATCACGGCAGCCACTTGCAGCAAATTACGCCCTTCGTGGCCGGCTCGTATTACATGCCGAGCTGGCTGGCTTTCGTGAATTACACCACCGGCAATGGTTGGTGGTTGACGACGAACTTGTCGCCAGATGGCCAGAGCGTGCTGTATTTCCAGAATCCATCGTCGGATCCTTCCGCCGGCCAGTACAGCGGCAAGTACTACGTGAAGAACCTGGGCACCGGCAACATCCAGCCACTGTTTGCAGGCAGTAATGATATTGCCGCGCCAGGATACGGCTCTCTCTCCAGGAACCCGACCGACAGCAATACCATCGCCTTTACCAACTCGACCAGCGAATACCCGGTTACGTCCCCGTGCGTCTATCTGATGAATGCCGACGGCAGCAACCAACGCGTTTTGTGGTGCGCACCGGCTACGATATCCGTACCCAACGCGGAGTCGCCGGTGTATTCGCGGGCGATGAGCGCGCTGCGGTGGTCGGGCAACGGTCAGAAACTGATGGCATATGTCTCGTACATGCCACCACCGCTGGGCTTCGCCGCAAAGAAAGATACGCAGGACCCTTACCACGCGAACGCTTCGATGTTCTCGCTCATGCGACACAAGGTAGCTATCCGGCTCGGGGCAACGCCGGCAGCCGCGGGACCGGTTGAGGGTGGTACCGGCTGGTCAGCCCTCTTCATAGTCGATGTCGCAACGGGCACGGCCATGGAGGTTGGCGGCAACATGTTCGACCCACCATCGGGCGACATCTCTTACGACGGCACCAAGGTGATCTACGAGCAATACGATTACGCACAGTGCGGTGATGAGAATACGGAGGCTCTGGGTACCAGCCTCTGCTTCAAGGACTTGACCATGGGCACGGTAACCGACCTGCTTCCGCCTACCATGTGGAGCGACTGGGGCGGCGAAGTCGGCGTAAACACCAATTGGTGGGCGCCCAACTGGTATCGCCAGATCTTACTTTCACCGGACGCTTCGCAAGCGGTATTCACCCTGCAGACCACCGGCGGCCATGAAGCCGATCTCTATACGATCAAAACAGACGGCACCTACCTGCATCAGCTAACCAGCAGTCTCAATCCGCCCAGCGTCTATACGGCGTGGACAGCTGTCAGATGGTCGCCGGACGGCACACGAATCCTGGCCAATCGCACGACAGAACCGGTAGCCGGCAATAACGATCAGACCTGGCCCAGCGAGGTCCACTTCGTCACCGTGAGCAACAGCCGCGACCAACTCGTCACCGACGGCTATGCCGTGCAGTGGATCGAGCAGCCATAGCCGCAAGCGATGCAAGCACAGCGAGCCATACCTCGTCTCGTCCAATCCTTTCGATATCGTGGAGATGTGACATGCGATCACTATCTTGCGTTGCCATCGCGCTTGCGATGATCTGTCCATGCATGGACACCTATGCCGGCACTATCCTGCTTAGGCGCGACATCAATACCGCTTACAACGGCGTGCTGATGCCGACCGGATCAGGGCTTTTCACCATCGCCGACAATGGCAGCAACCTCCAGCAACTCACGCCCGCGGAAACCCATACATGGTATGTGCCCAGCGGCGTATCTTATGGACCGCCCGGTCACTGGCTGACCCGGAATTTTTCACCGGATGGCCGAAACATTTTGTATTTCACCGGCCAGACCACGGATCCGACACCCGGTGGTCCGTCTAGCGGCAAGTACTACACCATGAACTTGCGCACCGGCGTCACCCAGGCGTTATTCGACGGCAGCAATGACAACACCCTGCCCGGCGTCGGCTGGCTTGCGTGGGGCCCGCAAGGCAGCAATGTCATTGCCTATGCGAATTCGACCAACGGTGCGCCCGTCACGCCCGCCTGTGTCTATGTGATGCAGCCGGACGGCAGCAATAAGCACAGTTTGTGGTGTGCGCCGGCACAAGTGAATACGACACTCGGACCTGCCCCCACGCTATCGGTGGAGACGCTTCGGTGGGCAGGTAACGGCAGGACCCTGCTTGCCTTCGTTACCTATCAGCCGCCCGGCGTGCCCGCTTACATCGGACACCTGGCTGCTTTTTTGATAGACGTCCAGACGGGCACGGCAGTGGAAGCAGCCGACAATATCCCGGTCGAAGTAGGTGATGTCTCGTATGACGGCACCATGATCATTTATCAGCAATGGGATGCCACGAAATGTGGCAATGAGGATCCCACCGCAGCGGGCGTCAGTCTGTGCGTCAAGGATCTGCGCACAAGCCAGGTCACCTCGCTCCTTCCCTCCGGCGCGTGGAACCAATGGGGCCGGGACGGATATTGGTGGGATTCCTACTGGTACGACGATTTGCTGCTCTCACCAGACGGCTCGCAGGCGGCTTTTATGATGAAGACATCCGCCAGCCTCGATGCGGACCTCTACGCGATCAACACGGATGGAACGAATCTGCGCCAACTCACTACGCAAAATCCCGCCCCTCCTTCGGGCTTCAATTATGTGGACTGGCTGCCTACCGCGTGGTCGCCCGATGGCACGCAGATTCTGGTCAACCGCTCGGTCCAGCCCAACTTCGGGCCTGCGTGTTGCACCGACTCGACCTGGCCCAGCGAGGTACACATTGTCAATGTGAATACCGGCAAGGATAGGCTTGTCGCGAATGGCTTTGCCGTGGATTGGTTCAAGCGCTAGCGGCTTTAAGGATGCTCTGATCTATTCCACGCACCCGGCATGACGTCCAGAAGGCCCGCAGGGTGTGTTGCTTGGCACAAGGCAGACTGGCCGTCTGTTCAAGCCACGCGGCGCAGGCTGCGGGCCTTCTGGACGTCATGCCGTCATTTAAATTCAAGAGGTTGGGGCCGCACTGTATGCGCGTCTCGCTGCGCCCCAGTGGCGAAGGCAGACTGGCCGTCTGTCTAGACGCTGGGACGCAGCGAGACGCGCATACAGTGCGCCGACGGGTACGTGGAATAGATCAGAGCATCCTTAACGCACATGGCGTGCGTAAAGCACTTGAAGCGCAAACGAACCCCGTGTTTTTCGGAACACGGGGTTTTCTTCACTTCCCCGCGTTCTTCACCATCATTCCACCTACTTCCTTCAGCAGTTTTGCCGTCACCGTGGCGGTCATGTTGGCGATGTCGCAGCTTGGGTTGTACTCGACAATATCGGCGGCAACGATCGGCTGCGTAATACCGTGAATCAACTGGATGACTTGGCGAGTGGACAAGCCGCCCGGCTCGCGGTGCGATACGCCCGGTGCATAAGCAGGATCGAGTCCATCGATGTCGATCGACAGATAGACCGGCGTCGTTGTATCGATGTGCAAATCGTCGCTGCAGCGTCCCGCCTCGATAACCTCGACACCGAAGCGTTCGAACTGCGCGCGATGATGATCGTTGATCGTACGCAACCCCACCTGGATCAATCGATCGGCAAGCCGCTCTTCCATGATGCGCGCAAAAGGCGACGCATGCGATCGTGGATTGCCCTGGTAGCTATCGTAGATGTCCGCATGCGCATCGATATGCAGAATCGTCAACTTCGCATGGCGACGACGTACCGCGCGCATGATGGGATGCGTAATCGCATGGTCGCCGCCCAGGCAGATCAGCGGACCCCCCGATGCGATCACTTTCCCCACGTCGCGCTCGATAACCTCCCAGGGATCGGAGCCGTTATCGAAAACGATGTCGCCGTGGTCAACCAACCTGCCTGGAACACTGAGGTCAACACCCGTTTCGGTCCACGCGCTATAGGCATCGTTGAACAACTCGCGCCGTACATGGGCGGGCGCGTTAGCGGCGCCTTTCATGTAAGAAGAATTGTCGTCATGAGGGACGCCCAACAAGGAGACGATAGCCATCGTTAGCTTCCTTATCCCACTGCATGCAGACCAAAGCTTAGGCACCTAAATACATTAAATCCACTTCATATAGCTAAGCGTATATGTAAGACTTTCTTTATGTTCGATCTCACCCGCCTACGCCTGCTTCGAGAGCTCACCTATCGCGGAACCATGACGGCGGTAGCTGAAGCGTTCGACATGACCTCGTCGGCGGTATCACAGCAACTCGCGACCCTGGAACGGGAAACCGGAACCATTCTGTTGGAGCGCATCGGGCGACGCGTGCAGTTGACCGACGCCGGCCGACAACTTGCCTTGCACGCCGAAACCATTCTCCAGGCCGTCGAGGCGGCCGAGCACGATCTGCAAACGGCCCATCTGAAACCGAAAGGCGAATGCGTTGTCGCCTGCTTCTCAACGTTCGCCAAAGCGCACTTGATTCCCGCGATCGTTCGATTGCGAGCGCGCCTCCCGGCATTGCGCGTGCGTATCCACGAGCTCGAAACACCCGACGCCATCGAAGCCTTGCGTGAAGGACACTGCCACATCGCCGTGCAGTTCACGTACAACCTGGTCCCTCAGCCCGATATGCAGGGGCTGGTTTCGCGCCAACTGCTGGACGAACCCGTCATGCTCGCTTTGCCCAAACGCTGGCGAACCAAGCCTGGTCCGGTCGATCTGAAAACCCTCGCGCAAAAGGACTGGATCGTCGGTTCACGCCAGACCGACGACCACTTGCTCGCCGAGCGCGCCTGCGCCTCCACCGGCTTCGCACCTCAAATCACCCACACCGTTGACGACTACGACCTGCTCCTCCGCATGGTCGCCGCTGGGCTTGGCGTGGGATTCGTACCGAGCCTTGGATTTCGTTTTAGCGACACCAAGGCAGTGGCCTTTCATACCGTGCGCGGGTTATCGCTTCGCCGATGCGTCTATGCACTGACGCGAAGCACATCCTGCAGTTCGCCCGTGCTGCAAGCTTTGCTGTCGGAGTTGGTGAAGGTTGGACAAGAGCCTTCGCGATAACGGGGAAGGCTCTTTTGTGCCACGAGTAAGTAAGCCTGACTGCGATCTGCCTGGTTGACGGCCGTGCTAGTTGGCACCACGTTCACGTGACTTTTTCGTAACCCGTCGCCAGAACCATCGCCACCCAAGCGCCAACGGAAACGCCAGCAACAAGAAAGGAATGCCATAAGCCAGCATCGACAGGGCGTCGCGAATGCCGTCACTCAACTGATCAGCCCAATCGCCGAGAGAAATGCCAAAATGGCGGCCACCCGTTTCGTCACTGAAATCCAGTTGCAGCAAGTTCGTGTCAATACGCCTTTGCTGTTGCGTGGCTACGTTCTGAAGATTCTCGCGCTCCACCTGTATCTGCGCGCGCTCATGACTCAGCGTGATTAAGTCACTCGTCGAAATATCTTTTCGCTGCGCAAGCTGCTCCACTTGCGTGGAGTAGATTTCCAGCTGCTTCAACTTCTGCTCATTGTCGTTGACCGCATCGGCCAAATCCTCTGCCTGCGTCTGTCGCCAGACCATCTTGCCATCCTGACTGGCCATGGCACTGAGCGGCTCCACGCCTGAAGGCACTATACGCACCGTCAGTGACCCGCTGTGCTCGCTCTGATCGATGCGCAATACATTGCAAGCACCAAAGCGCGATGATTCGCAGGCTTCACGCACGGCAGCCACGCGCGGAGCAATCTGCGCCTCCTGCAATTCGATGCGCAGATGATGCTCATAGGCCAACTTGGCTCCGGCCTTCGCCAATTCACCGGCAACGGGCAACGGCTTGGCTTCCTGCTTCCTCGAACATCCCGTAGCCACTAACACCAGTGTTGCCACCAGTACCCAACGCTTCGCAATCAACATGCCTCTCCTTTTTGATCGCTGGACGAATAGCTACGAGCCTGCAGCGCGCGATACACGAACCGGAACCGATTTATAGGACGGCGTGCCGCTCACTTTGTCGATGTAATTGAGCGGCACCAGACAATTGCCTTCCGGATAGTACGTGGCCACCGCGCCTCGGGCGATCTTGTAGGCAACCGCAATGACCTTGCTCAGACAGCGTTCCTGTCCCTGACCGAAAGCGGTTTCCACGCGGATTTCGTCGCCCTCCTCGATGCCCAGTTCGGCGAGGTCGGCCTCGTTCATGAACACGACGTCGCGACGGCCGAAAACACCGCGATAGCGATCGTCGAGGCCGTAGATGGTGGTGTTGTATTGATCGTGACTGCGGATGGTGGTGAGCTTCAGGATGGTCGGATCGGTGCGCACGGGATCTTCTTCCAGGCCACGGAAGAGAAGGAATTCGGCCTTGCCCGACGGCGTTTTCCAGATGCGCTCCGTGGGCGGCAGCGGCAATCTGAATCCGCCCGGGTGACGAATGCGTTCGTTGTAGTTTTCAAAATCAGGAAAGACCGATTCGATGGCATCGCGTATCCGATCGTAATCTTCGATCAATTCCATCCACGGCACGCGGCTGTTTGGCAACGTGGCGGCAGCCATGCCGGCGACGATGGCGGGTTCGGATCGCAGCGCATCCGACGCCGGTGTCAGCTTGCCGCGCGAGGCATGCACCATCGACATCGAATCCTCCACCGTCACTGCCTGCGGACCGCTTGCCTGCATGTCTCGCTCGGTGCGCCCCAGGCAAGGAAGCAGAAAAGTGTGTTTGCCGGTGAGCAGGTGCGAGCGGTTGAGCTTGGTGGCGATATGCACCGAGAGTTCCAGACTTCGCATTGCAGGAAAGCATGCCTCTGAATCGGGCAGCGCCACGGCGAGATTTCCACCCAGGCATATCAACGCCTTCGAACGACCCTCGATGATCGCCTGCATTGCAGCGACGGCATCGTGACCGTGCGCAGCCGGCGGACGAAAACCAAAGGTCTTTTCGATTCGCTCCAACAGCGCCGCGGTCGGCTTTTCCGTAATACCTACGGTGCGATCGCCTTGCACATTCGAATGCCCGCGCAACGGACAAATGCCCGCCCCCGGCTTGCCGAAATTCCCGCGCAACAGCAGCAGATTGGCGATCTGCTGTACGTTCTGCGTCCCCGTGCTGTGCTGGGTCATGCCCATGCCGTAGGTGAGGATAGTTGCATTCGACTTGGCGTAAGCGTCGGCCACGGCGCGCAACTCCGGCTCACTCAAACCGGATAGGGTTTCGATAGCCGACCAGGTTGTCGCGCGCAGATCGGCAGCAAGCGCTTCGAAACCATTGGTATGCGCTTTGATGAAGGCGTGATCGAGCACGGTCGAATTGGGCCCCGCTGCCGCATCCATCTCGAGCAACGCTTTCATGATGCCCTTGAGCGCTGCTGCATCACCGCCGACCTTGACTTGAAGATACGTTGACGCAATCGGCGTCGAGCCGAGCGTAGCCATCTCAAGCGGATCTTGCGGATCGGCAAACCGTTCCAACGCACGTTCGCGCAGCGGATTGAACACGATGATGGGCGCGCCGCGGCGTGCCACTTCGTGCAGCGTGCCCATCATGCGCGGATGATTGGTGCCGGGGTTGTGGCCCATCGCGATGATCAGTTCGCAATGATCGAAATCCTCCAGCGACACCGTGCCCTTGCCAATGCCGATCGATGACGGCAAGCCCACGCTCGTCGCCTCGTGACACATGTTGGAGCAGTCCGGGAAATTATTGGTGCCGTATTCCCGCGCAAATATTTGGTAGAGAAAGGCCGCTTCGTTGGATGCCCGTCCCGAGGTATAGAACTCGACCATGTCCGGGTTCGCCATACCGCGCAGGATCTCGCCGATGCGCGCAAAGGCGTCGTCCCAGCCGATTGCCTCGTAGATGTCCTTCTCTGCGTTGTAGACCATGGGATGCGTCAGCCGCCCCTGGTCTTCCAACTGAAAATCGCTCCAACCACGCAGGGAAGTGACGGTGTTCTTGGCGAAAAAAGTCGGCGGCACACGTTTGGTCGTGGCTTCCCAAGTGACGGCCTTGGCGCCGTTTTCACAAAACTGAAAGGTCGACGTGTGTTTTTTGTCCGGCCACGCACAGCCTGGGCAGTCGAACCCCTCCGGCTTGTTGGTGCGCAAAAGTGTCGATGTTGCGGCTCCAGCATCCATCTGCTCTTGGATGGCCCGCGCCGTTGCGCGTAATGCGCCCCAACCACCGGCGGGACTGTCATAGGTGCGAATGCCTGGAATTTGTTTATCGGCCACGACACTACCTCTTAGATGATCAGGTCCAGCGGTAACGACCCATTTGCCATGTTAGCTCGCCAGCGCATGCAGGACATATCGACTGGCTCGGCGATTTGTACAAAGCCCAGCATTTGCATGTAACGAAACCGCCCATTCATGCGAATTCATGGGTGGTCGCGTTTCCGCTTGCTGCAGCGTTGAGATGGGCGAAAACGACCTTATCCTTAAGGATGCTCTGATCTATTCCGCGCCCCCGTCACCGCAACTACCTTGGGTATTGAACCTATGTCTACCGCTTCGAATGATCGTTCTTCTCGCGTTTTCGAAGTCACTCATACGGATCAAGAGTGGCGACGACTTCTAACGCCCGAGCAATACAGCGTGCTCCGCGGGCACGCGACAGAAAGGGCAGGAACGTGCGCCCTGCTCCATGAAAAGCGCAAGGGCACCTTTACGTGTGCTGGATGTCATCAACCCTTGTTCGTCGCCACGACCAAGTTCGATAGCGGCACGGGCTGGCCAAGTTTCAACACGCCTGAACCTGGCGCGATTGGAACCTCCACCGACGAAAGCTTCGGCATGCTTCGCACGGAGGTGCATTGCAGTCGCTGCGGCAGCCATCTTGGGCATGTTTTTCCTGATGGGCCGCCGCCCACAGGCTTGCGCTACTGCATTAACGGCATTGCCATGAACTTCGTACCTGAGCCGACTGCCTAGTCGACGTGCACAAGCCGATATCCATTTTTTAGTTAACGCAGAAATAAAAACCCCTGAAGGCTCAGGGGTTTTGAAACAAAACATGGATACCCCAAGACACATTGGGGCGTTTCCTCGAACAGTTTTTGCCACGCCGGCTGTTCAGAACCTCATAGTTTGTGTGGTCCACACAGACTTTGGCGCGCGAAACAGCATGTTCTTGATCGCGGCCGAACACGCATCGCTATCAGCCTATCGTTGCAAATCCGTAATCTCGGGCGCGTTCATGATGGGCCTCCTGATCGATTCCATGGCGTATCGCCTGGTTTTGTGCTCTCGCGCGCCGCTTTCTTCTTGGCTTGCTTCTCATCTTGTTGTTTCTTCTTGGCCAGCTCGCGCTGGCGTTTTTCAAATGAATAGTTTGGCTTTGCCAAGTGGAATATCTCGTTCAATTGACGTAATAAGGGCGACCAACGCAGTTTTCGTCACCGCATATCAGCGCTTATTTGTGACCGGCGATGGTGACTTGGCCATAGTGGTGTTGTTCTCGCCCGCAGTCGTTTCGGGTTCTGCGGATCTACGATGAAGCGGGGCATTGCCTAATACCTCAATGCAACCGCCGGCCTCGTTGAAGGCAGCGATATCCGCGGCAATGCGCTCGCTGGTCAGCGCCCTTGGGGATGTGGAACCGGTATAAGGCGACCCATGGGTGCCAGGTTGTCGATAGCCAGACATGGTGGAATCCTCTCATTTCAGAGTGATCTCAATGTTGCGGGAATGCTGCTTTGTGTACTCCGAGCGAATGGCGGTGCAATACGGACCGCCCATAAAAAATCGTCGGCAGACAGCCGGGCGACTTTCATAAATACTGCAATTCATGTGAGTACGATCCAGCGCGATGCACCACCCATCCTCACCGTGTGCCATCACGCGGTGCCCTTGAGGAAGACGAGTGACAAGGCGATCAGGAATGTTGTCCTCAGGTTCCAAAACAACAATCAGACGACAGCACACTGCCGAACAGGCGGTGCAACTCACCGCAGCTTTTGCTCGGGCTCGGCTACTGGACGGGGTCATGTCTGCCTAGCGATGGGGCGAAATAGCATCGGCGCTCCAGGCGCGTGCCACCTGACAGGTGACGTGGTTCACGTGTGAAATAAGAGAGGGGCCGCGCAACTATTGAATGGTTACGCGGAACGCAAAGGGCGGAGCGACGCTTTCAAAGGATAGTACACCATGCCCGCAAGCTTACATTGTGCGCTGTTAAAGCGAAGTCGGTGTCGAAAAGGACACCAGTACGCGGCGGGAGCAATTTAGGAGTATGGTAGACGATTCACCCACCATCCAATTAGGTATCCGAATGAATGACACACCTAAACCTTTGTCGGCGGCGGCCATTCACTCGGTTTATTCCGGCGAGAAGATTGTTTCTGCAGTCGATCAAGCCAAAAACTTTAAGTCGACGAACCGCTTTGCGCGTGACGGCCTGCATTCGGGGCAAGCTCCCACGAAAAACAAAGTTGAAGGGAAGCGATCCGGCCGCTCGTGATGAAGCATGCAGGTAATGTCGCCCAAACACGTGCGGTCGCCTGCAACGTTGCACGAGCGAGCGCGGATGCGGATGGGAAGATGGGCGTCAGCGTGCCGTATTGCACAGAGCCATTCGATAAACCGCACACGCCTTGCGGATATATTGGGTTTATTGACAGTACAAGCACAGCTTCCTGAAAACCCATAGCGCGCCGCAGCAACATCATTCGACTGGTGCTGAAATGCAAAAAAAAGAGCGGATGTAGCAATGACCCAAATTACGCTGGGACATTGGTCGCAAAGAAGCCCGCCCACCGGTCAGACAGGCGTCATGGATGCATAAAAAAAACCACGTTGACCATGGTTTTTTAAAATCCAACGCTGTGCACGTCGGCACGAATCAGAACGGTTCTTACTACTTGATAGCCCACCCAATATGGGACAAACCTTGCGGTTGAGCCAAACAAACAGCAAGGAAACTTACAACGGACCGCTGGGTTGTTACGTTTCACCGTTCAAATGCCCCGAAATGCAACGAAGCGATGGATGCCTTCAGGTCGACGCTAAATTCCCCCGTTGCAGCGGTAGCCACAGCGTAAATCGGGTACCGGTGTCTCCCGACTTCCAATCGACACGCCCATCAATGGCCTGCGCGCGACGCTGCTGATTCTGCAGACCACGTCCACTGCTGCGCCAGAGCGTCGTTGCCACGTCAAAACCCTGGCCATTGTCTTCAATGATGACTTGCACGCCGGCACTCTCGGCGGCGGTGGTCACACGAATGACCGTGGCGCGTGTGTGCCGCAGTATGTTGGCCACGCTTTCCTGGACGATACGCAGGATGTTCAGCGCGCTCGACGGGTCCAGCCAGTCCAGTAGCGGCAACTCCCCAACGTCCCAGATCAATGCAACATTGGCGCCCTCCATGCGCGGCTCCAGGCGGAAGCGCAGCGTGGCCAGCAACAGCAGCAGATCAGCCTCGACCGGCTCCATCGAATCGATCGCCAATTTCAGGTCGTCCATGCAGTCCTTGAGAATTTGCGAGACCTCGGTATCGCCCATGCGTCCCTGCTCCACCGAACGGATGGCACTGATCAGGGTGGAGCCGAGCCCGTCATGCATGTCCTGCATCAGGCGCTGGCGTTCGTCGCTCAGCAATTGGCGCTGTTCGATCTCGCGCAACAATTGGTGGCTTTGCTCCAGTTCGGCTTCGCGCAGACGCAGGCGCTCCGCTAGGCTGGCGTTGACTCGTTCTACTTCTTCGATGGCATTCACGTAGCGCCGATACATCAGCAAGCCGAAGAAGATGAAGGTGATGCCGTTGGTGTAGGCACCGAGGAACCAACCTTCCGGACCGACGACGTTGTTGTGCAACATCCAATCGGAGAGGTTGATCAGGACGCAGATGACGATCGCGGCAACGACCAGGCGCCCTTCCGCCGAAGACCGCCAGGCGCAGGCGCCGCCAACCAATCCGACAACCATCGCCATCAGCAGCTCGATCGCATAGAACGTCGCCAGCACCGGCGCAGTGTTGGGCAGTGCCCACGGCAACGGCAGAGTTGCCGCGCCAATCACGATAGTCGCCGCAATCATGCCGTGACCGAGCCAGCGCAACGGCCGTCCATGCAGCATCCGCAGGAAGAAATGCAGCGCCGTCAGCAACCAGCAAAACGAGTTGAGTGCGAGCCAACCGAACCAGTCGTGGGCGATCGGCAAGTCCACGTAGTAATGCAGGTGCGCGGCAAAGGAGATGGCAGATAGATTGAAGAACAGCAGGTAACCCGATTCGTGGCGCCGCTTGAACCACACGAACAAGGCAAAGATGCCGACCGCCAGAAACGCCGCATTCAACATGGCCGGCAACCCACGCTGCAGCCACTGCCTCGTTTGATAGCGGCCGCGCAAAGCGTCCGCTGGTCCCAACCACAGCGAAGACATCGCCACCGGATATTGCGGCGTGTGTTCGAGCCTGAGCAGAATTTCCCGCACCGGCACGCTACCGGCGCCCGGATCGAGTTCGATCCACAGTGGCGTGAACAGGCTGTTCCACTGCTGTCCGTGTTGCTGTGCTCGATGCACCAGCCTGCCGTTGACGTAGACAGCGACGGGGCCGTCGGTCTTGACGCGAACGCCGTAGATCGCCAGCGGCTCCGTGGCGAACGGCTGCCCCTCCACAGGCAGCCTGATCCAGGTGATGCGGTCTGTATTTGCCTTGGCGCCGGGGATCGCCTGCTCGGGGGAGGAAGGAAGCATCGCCAGGGGCATCATCGCTTTATGCCATGCATCCGGCAAAGTGTGGCTATCCAGCGAAACAGACGGCGCACCGAAGCGGGGCGTTTCCATTACCTGCCAAGTGGCGTGCGTCAGATGCAGGCATTCACCGGAGCGCTCGATGCCGCTCACCGCCAGTGAGAGAAAGGCACCCAACGCAGCCAACAAAACCACCGAGAAAATGAGTGCGGCGACGGCGAGGAACGAGACGGGAAAGGATGTCGAAGCACGATGAGATGCTTTTTTGATCGTCACTTCCGACGCCGGCGCACGAACCGAACTAGCCATCCAGGATGCCCTGGTTTCTGGCTTCATAAATCGCTTCCGCCTTGGATGTCACGTTCAATTTGCTGTAAATGCGTCGCACGAAGCTGCGCACGGTGAAAGGCGACAACGACATCAGCTTGGCGATTTCATTGGCCGTAAAACCTTTGGTGATGAGTTCCAGCACTTCTTTCTCGCGCGCAGATAGCGGTTGCGGTGTTTGGTCTGGCACTGTCGACCGGCCCGTACTCACCGTCCCGATCTGCCGAAACCGCGCGAGCACCTGTCGCGCAATGATAGGGCTGATCGGGCTGCCGCCGCTGGCCAGGCTGCGAATTTCATCCACGATTTTTGCGGGAGAGCTGTCCTTCAACAGATAACCCGATGCACCGGCCTCGATCGAACGGATGACATGCGTCTCATCGCCGAAGTTGGTGGCGACCATGACGCTGCAACTGCTCCATTGCCGCGCAGCGGCCTTGATGACGTCGATGCCGGAGCCGTCCGGCAACCCAAGGTCCACCAGCAGCACATCGGTCGGCGCACCCTGCAGCAGTTTCAACCCTTCGGCCCGCGTGCTGGCGATGCCTGCAAGCCGGATATCCTGCGCACTCTCTATCGCTTCGGCCAGCGCTCGCCTGAAGCCGAGGTCGTCTTCCACGATGGCCACGTGAATCATGGGTAGCGTTTGGCCGGCGACCGGTGATTGCATGAAAAATCCAGGATTCCAAAAAGAGCGCCATTTTGTAACGCGGCAAGCAGAGCGCATGTAGCGTCTTTGTTCTACAGCAGCCTGCCTAGGCAGGCGCAGCAAAGCCCCGATCGGGCGCCATCCCCTGACAGCATCTTTATCGCACTCGACAAGCAAATATGAGGCCTTACATGAGCATCGCTGCCTCACCTGCTCCCTCCCCTGCATAGGCAGGGGAACATTTCTCCCTTATCTCCTCCTGCAAGCAGGAGAAGGTTGGGGGGGTGTATGAGCTTGCGGTGCAATTTGAATTCACCGCGAGGTTGCTTCACCTCAGGGGAGGGAGCAGATCACGGCGAGCATCCAGATGTACGCGAGGCTTTCCTCCGACAACAAGCTGTCACCCGCAGACAAACCATGCTGACGCACCACGGCACGTTTTGCCCCTGCTCCCATTCCACTTAACCCTGCGTCTCAATTTCCAGGCAAGCCCCGTTCGAATCGGCCGGCCCCACCCTAAGCTTGGCCCGCATCGCCGCCAGGCGTGATCGTCATCACAGAATATCCGTTGCCATTGGGTAAATGGGCCATGGCCAAACGCCTTTCTTTCGTCGTGAGCCTGCAGCGACCGGTTGCCGCGTGTTTTCGCACGAGCGCGAGCAGTGCGCGGCGGCGAATTCCCAAAGGACGCCATTGTGCGGCCCGGCGGGCCATCGCACGTGTAGCGTCTTTGTTCTACAGACAGCCTCCCGTGCTGTCCTCACGATACCCGGCCATGACCGAGCGCTCCCACCTCGCGCTCCCGTTTTGCAGAGGCAACCCGCGAACCGCGTCGATCGCCGGTTTCGGATGGCCGTGCTGCAAGGGTGGGTAGCCGTCACCGACTAACGCTCTATTGCTATCCACAGGGGGATACATGGATCGCCGCATTCACTTCATCTCGGGCCTTCCCAGGTCCGGGTCCACGCTGCTGTCCGCCTTGCTACAGCAGAACCCGCGCTTCCATGCGGGCATGAGCAGCCCGGTGGCCGGGATGGTCACCACCATGCTCGGCGAATTGAGCGGACGTAATGAGTTTTCGGTGTTCATCAACGATGCGCGGCGCCAACGCATCCTGCGCGGCCTGGTCGCCAACTATTACGAGGACGAGGTCGGCGCCGATGTGCTGTTCGATACCAACCGGGCGTGGTGCAGCCGGTTGCCCGCGTTGAAAACGCTGTTTCCCGATGCACGCGTCATCGCCTGCGTGCGGGACACGGCGTGGATCGTCGACAGCATCGAACGGCTGGTGCGCGACAACGCGTTTCAGCCTTCTTCGATGTTCAATTTTCAGCCCGGCGGCACGGTGTACTCGCGCACTGAAAGCCTGGTCAACGGCGACGGCATGATCGGCTATGCCTACAACGCGCTGAAAGAAGCGTACTTCGGCGAAGACACCGGCAACCTGATGCTGTTGCAGTACGACACGCTGGTGAACGATCCCGCACGCGCGCTCGCCGCGGTGTACGACTTCATCGGCGAACCTCACTGCGCACACGACTTCAAGCGCGTCAGCTTCGACGACAAAGGCTTCGACCAGCGCGCCGGCACACCGGGTTTGCATCACGTGCGCGCGCGTGTCGCTGCCACAGCGCGGCAGACCATTTTGCCGCCGGATCTGTTCCACCGCTTCGAAAGCGATCCGTTCTGGCGCGATCCGCAAATCAATCCGCGCGGCGTGCGCATCGTTTGATTCCAGACGACAGCGCGGCATTCCTACAAACCAACAAACGACGCACCGATCCGCGTCGCCATCCATGACAGGGGCAACACCGTGAACCGTATCTACCGTTTGGTCTGGAACCGTGCCCTGGGCACCGTGCAGGTGGCTTCTGAACTGGCATGCGCAGTGCGCGGCGGCGTGCAAGGCACGGCGGACACGCAGCCGCTGCGTAGCCACGCACTGTCGATGGCTTGCGCCGCCGCGTTGGGCCTGACGTTGTCGCTCATTCCAGCTGTATCGAGCGCCAGTTGCGCCCCTACCGTCATCCCATCGGTGACAGGTACGGCCGGAACGGCGGGTATCGACGGTACAAGCGCCGCCCCCAACGGCCATGCCGGAGGGATTGGCACCAGTGGTGGCGATGCCACAACGGTTGGCTCCACTTTTTATTGCGTCGATGTCGGTAACCAGGTTGCTGGTGGCACTGGCGGCACCGGCGGCAATGGCGGCGACGGCATGGCGGCTACCGGAAGACCGAGCTTTGGCGGTAACGGTGGCAACGGTGGTGCGGGCGGGTACGGCATCCGTGGCACGGGCACTTTCCAGCTGGGCAACTACGGCAGTATCGCCGGCGGCGCGGGCGGTAACGGGGGCATCGGCGGAGAAGCGTCTCTTGCCGGCGGTGACGGCGCCTACAGCGGCAACGGTGGTATAGGCGGCGTGGGAGGTACGGCGGTCGGTGGTACCAGCTTCATCCTCAACAACTTCTCCACCGGCGTCGTTACTGGTGGTGCCGGCGGCGCCGGTGGGCGTGGTGGCTTCCGCGCTGGCACCTTTTACGGCGAGGCAGGCCCAGGTGGGCAAGGCGGCGCTGCCATCAACAGCCATGGCGCCAGCCACATCAGCAATAGCGGCAGCATCATTGGTGGCGAGGGCGGTGCTAGCGGCACGGACTACCACGGAAACGAGCGCGGAGGCCGCGGTGGCGCGGGGGTGACCGGCGACGGATTCATGCTCGACAACACCGCCAGCATTGCCGGTGGCGCCGGTGGTGCGGGTGGCGTTGCCTATCTCGGGGGAACCTCCGGCATCGGCGGCAACGGTGGCGACGGCATTCTTGGCAGCAACCTGACGATAACCAACAGCGGCAGCATCAGCGGCGGCCAGGCTGGAGCGGCCGGACCCGCCGTCGTTGCGAACGGCATCAAGGCCGGCCAACCCGGCGTCAGTGGCGATGCCGTGCATTTCACCGGTGGCACCAGCAGGCTCACGCTCAATAGCGGCTCGGTGTTGAATGGCGTGGTGGAGATCGACGGAGGCAGCACCGCCACCCTCTACGCGAATGCTGCCGGACTGGATCTCAACGGCGGCTCGCTCGGCAGCAACGCGTTGCTGGTCAACGGCACCGCCAATATCAATGTCAATACACCTGCCTTCGCCGTCTCGGGAAACATCAACGGCAGTGGCACGCTCAACATCGCGGGCGGCGCGATCACACTGGGCTCAGTGAGCGTTGGCGGGTTGAACAGCAGCGCGTCGACCACGCTCAATGATGACGTCACCAGCAGCGGTGGCGGCCAAACCTACAACTCACCTGTCACGCTAGGCGCAGCCATCACGAGCAGCGACACGCAAGGCGGCAGCATCCGTTTCAATACCATCAATGGGTCGTACGATCTCATTGTCGACACCACGGGCACCATCTTTTTCAACAGCCCGGTAGGTGCCGGCCGCGCATTGAATAGCCTGACCGCGAACGATGCGAGCAAGATCACGCTCAATGGCAATGTCTCCACTATCGGCAACCAGTCGTACGGCGGACCCGTCATGCTGGGCGGCGGCGTTACGGCGCGTGCTTCGACCGGCAATGTTGAATTCAAATCGAGCGTCGACGGTGCATTCGCGTTGGACGTCAATGCAAGCGGCACGACGACGTTCGATCAAGCCGTGGGCAGCCAGACCCGGCTGTCCAGCCTTGTCACGGAAAGCGCTGGAAACACCATCCTGGCGGCGGACATTGCGACCAGCGGCGGCGGCCAGGGTTTCGGCAACGCGGTAAGCATCGCCAACGATATAACGCTCAGCGACAACCTATCCGGCAATATCAGCTTCGATTCGACGATCGACGGCGCGCATGACCTGACGATCACGACAGCTGGAATGACCAACTTCCAGGGTGCCGTCGGTGCAACCCAGGCGTTGAACAACATCACCGTGACAAGCGCCGGCATTCCGCTTTACCAGTCCTGGAACATCAACGGCACCACCACGCTCAACAGCAGCGGCGGCATCGACGAAATGCCAGGGGCCGCGCTCTTTGCCAACTTGCTGACCGGCAGTTCGACGAACGAAACCCGCCTGGGCACCGGCACTAACGCCATCGCGAGCATCGGTCCGTTCACCGCCAATGGCTTTACGCTCGTCAACAGCGAGAGCGTGCTCGTGCTTACCGGTTCCACACTCGACGGCGGCGCAGGCGGCGTATCGCTCACCACCACTGGCAATATCTATGTCTACCAGGGCGCCACGGTCACCGGCGCCCATATCCAGCTTTCTCCCACTGGCTTTACCGACCTGTTCGGCACGCTGGGCACATCGGGAACCATTACCTCCAACAACGGGCTGCAAGTCGAAACGGGAAGCGCGATCCAGGGCAACGTCGCCAACAATGGCGGCATCACCTTCGTCAACAGCGACAGCATTTCTTTGGCTGGTGCCATTTCAGGCAATGGCGACCTGACTGCACAGGGCAGCGGCAGCGTCGACCTCCAGGGCATCAATACCTACACCGGCGCGACCAAGCTCAACAGCGGCAAACTCACGCTATCGGGGAATGGCAGCATCGGCATGTCCAGCTACGTGTTGGTCGGCAGCGCTAGCACACTGGATATCTCGGGTACCAACCATGGCGCGTCGATCACCACGCTCGCCGGCAGCGGCAAAGTGGTACTCGGCAATCGGACCCTGACACTCACCGATGCCACGGATACCTACAAAGGCATCATGAGCGGCACCGGCGGCTTCGCACTGTCCGGTGGAGCGGAGGTTTTCACCGGTACCAACACGTATACCGGCGGCACCACGATCAGCGGCGGCAGCCTGCAGCTGGGCAGCGGCGGTACCGCAGGTTCGATCACGGGCGATGTGGTCGACGACGGCAGGTTCATTTTCAATCGCCTCGATGCCATCAGCTTCGGCGGCAACATTTCCGGCAACGGCACACTGATGCAGCAGGGTGCGGGCATCCTCACCCTCACCGGCAACAATCATTTCAGTGGTGGCACGCAGATCAACCGCGGCGGAATCGCGATAAACAACGGCGGCGCATTGGGTAGCGGTGGCGTGAGCATGGCGGCAGGCACCCAGCTCGTCCTTGGCGCGGACGGATTGGCGCTGGCCAATACCTTCAGCGTGAACGGCACGGCCAGCATCGACGTCGCCAATGGCCAGAGCGCCACGCTTAGCGGCGTTATCGGCAATGGCGCCAGCGCCGGCAGCTTGCAGAAGACCGACAGTGGCACGCTGGCGCTCACCGGCGTCAACACGTATACCGGCGGCACGGTGATCAGCGGCGGCACTTTGTCAGTATCCAGCGACGACAATCTCGGTGCCGGCATGGGGGCCTTGGTACTGAACGGCGGCACGCTGCAAATCAACGGGCATACGTTCAACAGCACCACCCGTGCGATCAGCGTTACCGCGCTTGGTAGCGGCCTGGACATCGCCGATGCTGCCAACACGTTTACGCTGAACCAAGCGATCTCCGGTAGCGGTGGTCTTGGCCTGGCCGGTGCGGGCACATTGAAGCTTACCGGCGCCAACACGTACGGCGGCGCCACCACGATCCACAGCGGCAGCACGCTGCAGCTCGGCGACGGTGGCTCGATCGCCCATGGCATCACCGATAACGGCACGCTCGTGTTCAATCACAGCGATGCATTGAACGCCGGCAATGTGATTTCCGGCAGCGGCAGTTTGATCCAGCAAGGTTCCGGCAGCGTGACCTTGAGCGGCGACGACAGCGCATTCACCGGCACTACCACGGTCGCGAACGGCAGTCTGTTCGTCGGCAGCTTGACCAGCAACACCACGCTGGGCGGCAACGTAATCGTCAACAGCGGTGCCACGCTCGGCGGTTTCGGCACGATCAGCGGCAACGTCAACTTGCAAAGCGGCGCTATCGTCACCCCGGGTGGCTCAAGCGGCACGTTGACGGTGAACGGTAATCTCACCGCCGCGCAAGGCAGCGTGTTGAACGAGACCTACGGCACCCCCGGCGCGAACTTGCGATCCTTCGGCAGCGGCAGCAGTTTGCGTGTCGGCGGCGATCTCGCGCTCAACGGCATCACGCTCAACGTCAACAACTTCGGCACGATGGGTAGCGGCATCTATAACGTGCTCACCTATGGCGGCAACTTGAGCGAAAGCAACGGCGGCATCTCGCTGGGCAGCACGCCAGCCGGTCATACGGTGTCTCTGCAGCATCTCGCCGCCAGCAGGCAGATCAATCTGATCGACACCACCGGCCTCACGCTCACTATGTGGAATGCGAATGGCCAGGCTTCGGCGACGCAGATGGGTGGCGGCAGCGGCACCTGGTCTGCCACGTCGCCAATGTGGACCAATAGCGATGGCAGCGCGCCGAACTCGGCCATGCAGCCGCAGCCGGGGTTTGCCATCTTCGGTGGCACGCCGGGCACGGTAACCATTGATGCCAGCGCCGGCACGGTCAGCGCTACCGGCATGCAGTTCTTTAGCAGTGGTTACGTGTTGAATGGCGATGCGCTGACGCTGATCGCGCAGAGCGGCAGCAATCCGGTCATCCTCAATGTGGGCGACGGCACCACCGCCAGTGCCGGCACGACGGCGACCATCAACAATGCACTGACGGGCAACACGGGCCTGGTCAAGACGGATTACGGCACGCTGATCCTGGGCGGCGTCAACACCTACTACGGCAACACCACTGTCCAGCAGGGCACGCTGGCGCTTGCCGGCAACGGCAGCATCGCCAACACGAATTATGTGGAAGTGGACAGCGGCGCCAGCTTCGATATCAGCAACGCGGCGCAAGGCATCTCGATTCCGTGGCTGCAGGGCAATGGCGATGTGAATCTGGGCAGCCAGACGCTTGTGTTGACCGGCGCGGGTCGATTCGACGGCGTGATCGAAGGTTCCGGCGGAGTGACGCTCGTCAATGGCGTAACGCAGCTCAGTGGCACCAACACCTACAGCGGCATGACCACGATCGATGCCGGAGCCGAACTCGATCTGTTGAACAGCGGCAATCTCGCCAACAGCACAGTCGATGTACTCGCGGGCGGCAGTTTCAGCATCGCGGGTACCAACAGCGGCGCTGCGATCGCTTCGTTGCAAGGCAGCGGTAGCGTCGACGCGGGCAGCTCTACGCAAACACTGACGCTTGGCAACGCAAACGATACGTTCAACGGCGTGATCGGCGGCTACGGCGCGCTTAAGCTGTCGGGCGGTACGGAGATACTCACCGGCACCAATACTTACCAGGGACTCACGAGCATCGACTCGGGCACGCTGGCGCTGTCGGGCAACGGCAGCATCGCCAGCTCCAGCGGTGTGACGGTCAACAGTGGCGCCACGCTGGATATCAGCGGCAGCGACGGCACGTCGATCACTACGCTTACCGGCAACGGCAACGTCCATCTTGGAGCACAGACGCTCACCCTGACGAACGACAACGGCGGTGCTTTCAATGGCACCATCGACGGCAGCGGCAGCTTGACGCTCAACAGCGGCAGCCTGACGCTTTCCGGCAGCAATACATACACCGGGATCACCACCATTGGCGACGGCGCCACGTTGATCGATGCGTCGGCGCAAGCATTGGTCAGCACGACGGCCATCCATCTGAATGGCGGCGGGCTGAGTCTGTCCAACACCAACTTCACGACCTCGGCGCCGGTGGTGCTCGGCGATGATGGTGGTGTGCTCACCGTCAGAGGGGGCAATACGCTGCAACTGGATGGCGCGGTCAGCGGTGGCGCCGGCGGCCTCACCCTTGTCGGTATCGGCGGCGGCAACGTGATACTGACCAACACCAACAGCAACTATCAGGGCGGTACGCTCATCGACAACGTGTTCGGCGGCACCACCGTGGTCGAGGTCAAGGCGACCGGCGCCCTGGGCAGCGGAGATGTGACAGTCGGCGCGTCCAGCGCACTCGACTTCATCGGTCGCGGCAGCACGATCGTCAGTGCAGGTTCAAGCACGATCAACGTCGACGGTACTGCATCGATCAGCTTCGGCAACAGCACGTCGCTGGGATCGTCTGTCATCAATATGGCTGCCGGCTCGTCGGGCACCCTCGGCGGCGCTGACCTCGGCAATGCCCATCTCAACAATGCCGGCATGGTGATGGTGGCCGATGCCACCGCCGGCAACGCCGTGCTGACCAATCTCGGCAGCGGTACCGCGCCGAGCGGAAGCCAGATCGGCGATCCATTTGCTTATACGGGCGGTGCGCTTGGGTTCTTCGGCAACAGCGATATGGCCAACGCCACGGTGGTGAACAACGCCGGCGGCGCCGTATTCATGACCGGCGTTCCGGGTGACAACGCGACCATTTCCATCGGCTCGCTCTCCGGCGGCGGCAACATCCTGCTGGGCAGCAATGACGACGCCAATAACAACAATATCCCGCTCACGCTGACGCTTGGCGCACTGAACCGGAACGACACCGTCGGCGGCATCATCGACGACACCGCCTTCAGCGGGCAAAGCGAGGGCGATGGGCTAACCAAGATCGGCACCGGCACGCTGACATTGACGGGCGCCAACAACTACAGCGGCGTGACCACCATCAGCAACGGCAGCTTGCAGATCGGCAACGGCGGCACGACCGGCTCTGTGATCAGCGACATCGTCGACAACGCCACGCTGATCTTCAATCGCAGCGATGCGGTGAGTTATGGCGGCACGATCTCCGGCAACGGCGCCGTGGTGCAACAAGGTACCGGCACGTTGACGTTGGACGGCAACAACAGCGCCTTTACCGGAACCACCACCGTTGCCAACGGCAGCTTGATCGTGGGCAGCACCGTGGGCAATACGGCGGTGCTGGGCGGCAATGTGATCATCAACAACGGCGCCACGCTGCGCGGCCTCGGCACCATCGGTGGCGACGTCAATGTGCAATCCGGCGGCATCGTCACGCCCGGCAACGCGTTCGGCGTGCTGGGCGTCAATGGCAACTTCACCGCTGCGCAGAACAGCGTGTTGAACGAATCGTTCGGCGCGCCTACCGCGAACTTCCACGCCTATGGCAACGGCACCAGCGTCGTGGTGGGCGGCAATCTCACGCTCGATGGCATGATACTCAACGTCACCGATGCCGGCGGCATGGGCCCGGGCGTCTATAACGTATTCACTTACGTCGGCACGTTGAGCGAAAGCAACGGTGGCATCACGCTGGGCAGCATGCCGGCCGGCCAGACGCTGCAATTGCAAAACCTCACGGCGAGCAAGCAGATCAACCTGATCGACACCAGCGGCCTCACACTCGATGTGTGGAACGCGAATGGCCAGGCCACCAGCAGCCATATGGGTGGTGGTAGCGGCATCTGGTCAGTCACCTCGCAGATGTGGACCGATGCCAACGGCGATATACCGAACGTGGCGATCCAACCGCAACCGGGTTTCGCCGTGCTTGGCGGCACCGCAGGCACCGTGACTGTGGATGACAGCGCGGGCAACGTCGCCGCGGCCGGCATGCAGTTCGATGTAGGCGGTTACATTCTCTCGGGCGACACGCTGACCCTGGTCGGCAGCCAGGGCAGCGCACCGGTGATTCGCGTGGGCGATGGCAGCAGCGCCGGCGCGAACATGACGGCCACGATCAACAATGTGCTAACCGGCAGCGACGGATTGGTGAAGAGCGATCTGGGCACGCTGGTGCTTGCGGGCAACAACACCTATACCGGCGGCACCACCATCAACGGCGGCAGCTTGCAGATCGGCAATGGCGGCACTACCGGCGCGATCGTCGGCAACGTCGTCAACAACGGTGCGCTGGTGTTCGATCGCAGCGATGCGGTCAGCTTTGGAGGTGTGGTTTCCGGCAGCGGCTCGCTCGGCCAGATCGGCGCGGGCAGTGTCACGCTGACCAGCGCCAACACCTATACCGGCAGTACATCGATCACGGCAGGTACGCTGGCTTTGTCAGGTAACGGCAGCATTGCCCGTTCCAGCGGGGTCAGCGTAGCCGGCGGCGCGAGATTCGATATCGGCGGCAGCACCGGTGGCGTGTCGATCGCCTCGCTCAGTGGCAGCGGCAACGTGAATCTGGGCAGCCAGACACTCATCCTCACCCAGGCCAATGGCCATTTCAGCGGCACCATCAACGGCAGCGGTGGCCTGACGCTGGCAAGCGGCAGCGAAACGCTGGCCGGCGCCAATACCTATACCGGCGCCACAACGATCGCCAGCAACGCCACACTGACACTGACGAGCGACCTCGCATCCAGCAGCGTCATCAACCACGGCACGCTCGATGTATCGGCCAGCACGGCGGATGTATCAATGAACAATCTGAGCGGCGATGGCGCGGTGCTGCTCGGCAACCATTCGCTGCGTTTGAACCACGTCAACGGCAGCTATACCGGCGTCATCGCAGGCAACGGCGGCCTGATGCTGTCGAACGGCAGCGAAACGCTCACCGGCATCAACACCTATGGCGGTGGCACGTCGATCAACAACAGCGTGTTGTCGGTATCCAGCGATGCGAACCTCGGTGCTGCAAGCGGTGCGCTGAGCATCGATGGCGGCACCTTGGCCATCACCGGTCATACCTTCGGCAGCACGTCGCGTGCGATCACGCTTGGCCATGCCGGTGGCACCCTGGATATCACCGATGCCGCCAACCGCTTCACAACCAGCCAAGCCTTGAGCGGCAGTGGCGCGTTGACCAAGTCCGGCGCAGGCGCTCTCGTGCTGACGGGCAACAACAGCTATGCAGGTGGCACCACGATCAGTGCGGGAAGCCTGCAGATCGGCGACGGCGGCACCACCGGTTCGGTGAGCGGCCACATCGTCAACAACGGCGCGCTGGTTTTCGATCGCAGCGATGCAGTGAGCTTCAATGGTGCGATATCCGGTAGCGGCTCGCTGATCAAGGAAGGCGCAGGCACGCTGACGCTAACCGGCGCGAACGGCTATGCCGGCACCACCACCATCAACGCCGGTACCCTGGTCGCCAACAGCAGCAGTCTGCCTGGCGCAGTTACCGATAATGCAGCCCTGGTGTTCAACCAGGCCAGCCACGGCACTTTCAGCGGCGCTATCAGCGGCAACGGCGCGATCGCCAAGACCGGTGCGGGCCTGCTGATATTGGACGGCAACAGCAGCAGTTTCAGCGGCGTCACCACCGTGCAGAACGGTACGCTGGAAATCGGTGACGCGGCCACGCCGTCGGCCTATCTCGGCGGCAACGTCACGGTGGACAGCAGTGGCGTGCTGCGCGGCCACGGCACGATCGGCGGCAACCTGAGCAATAACGGCATCGTATGGGCGGGCGGTTCGATCGGCACGCTGACCGTGCAAGGCAACTACGTGCAAGCCGCCAATGGCGTGCTGGAAGTGGAAGCCACGCCGGATGGGCAGGCCAGCCTGGTCAGCGTGAGCGGCACCGCCAATCTGGCCGGAAGCGCGCTGGTGGTGGCGGACAGCGGCAACTGGCTGCCGCGCACCCAATACACCATTCTTGCCGCGGCAGGTGGCGTCAGCGGGCAGTTCGCTTCCGCCAGCAGCAACTTCGTGTTCCTGACGCCGACGCTGAGTTACGGCAGCCATGAGGTGAGCTTGACGTTGCAACGGAACAACATCGATTTCAACGCGGTAGCGAAAACACCCAACGAATTCGCCGTCGCAACCAGCCTCAACAAGCTCAGCTACGGCAATGTCATCTATGACGCGCTGCTGCTATCGAATGCCAATACGGCGCGCATGGCGTTCGATCAGATGAGTGGTGAAATCCACGCCTCGATCCGCGCTGCGATCATGGATGACGAACGCAATCTGCGCGATGCCGTGACCAATCATCTCTTGAATGGAACGCAAGACCGCGGCAGTCAAACCGGTGTTATGGACAACGGCGTCGCCGTGTGGACAACGGCAACAGCCCGCGGTGGCAACCATCAAGGCAACGGCAATGCCTCCACCCTCGATGCCAATGGCGACAGCATGATGCTGGGTATGGACGCACCCATCGGCGACGTCGCGCACATCGGTGGAGTGTTTAGCACGGGCAATCTTTCCGACAGCATCGGTGCACCAGCTTCGTCCGCGCATGTGCATACCCGCCACGCCGGTCTTTATGCCAGCCTGCAAACAGGCAACTTCCGCGTGATGAGCGGCGCGTTCTACGGCCGGCAGAACGTGAATGCCGATCGCCACATCAGTTTCCCTGCCGCAGCCGGCATCGCTAACAGCGAATCCCACGCCAATACTGTGCAAGCCTATGTGGATGGCAGCTACGTGTTCACGCTGAGCCACGGCACGCTGACACCGTTCGTTGACCTGGCGGCACAGCGGCTGCACACCGATGGCTTCGCCGAGTCCGGTACAGCAGCGGCGCTCACCGGACATGCGCAAAGCAACACGCAGACCTACGGCACGCTAGGCGTGCGCAGCGCACTGCAGCTCAATGCGCAGGAGACCGTGCAAGCGCATGCCAGTCTGGGTTGGCAGCATGCATGGGGCGATACGCAATCGACCGCTACCATGCAATGGCTTAGCGGCAGTGATGCCTTCACCGTACAAGGCGTACCCGTGGCGCGTAATGCCATGGCGATCAGTGCGGGCTTGCGCATCCTCGCTACACCGAAGCTCTCATTGGATGCGACTTACAACGGACAGTTTGCTTCACGCGTCAACGATCAGGCTGCGCATCTCAGCCTTACTTACTCGTTCTGAACCGAAGTGGGCGCTGGCGGGACATGTGTAGAAGCTGATGACCCGGTTGGTGACTTGACCACCCATTCATTAATCATCATAAGGAGGGAGCACAATGCCTAAATCAGCGCGGGAAACTGCATTGACATCGAATGCAAGCCGGAAAGCACTCAAGGCAGCAACAGGATTAAGATCACCCGCCACAAAGAAACAAAGCAAATCCGAAGCTGGCCATTTAGAAGATGTACCATTGAGGCCGTCGGGCAGCGTGTCCCGACAGCTTGAACGCTTGACAGCCTAAAGCTATCAGCGCCCTTGTCGCCGACAACTGAGCATCGCTCGGTTTGCAGCTGTTGCATGCGAATTCTTGTGGTAAATAGCTACGAACCTACGGCGCGTGACACCCGAACCGGAACCGATTTATAGGGCAGCGTGCCGCTCGGCCGTCTACGACGGCCACTTGAACCTTGTCTTGCCCCCAGGTTTCCGGGCTACTGCTGGCTCAAGCTCTCTTGGCTAGAAATCCACAAGGAGGAAGGATCAGGGGTTAGACCCTCGGCTACCCCGCCACCCATCCCTTGAGCGACACCGCACGCAGCAATGACGCCTCGGTAGTTTGTCTCAGTGCTCAATCCAGCCCGAATCGCCGAACGAACCATGTCTTCGTCAAATGCGTCAGTACGGCATAGCTTAGAAGAATCAGGAAAAGGCCCGGCCAGTAAGTCGGTGGCAATGGAATAAAGCCCAGGAACGTGCCAAGCCAAGTAAAGGGTATGCTGATTCCCACAGCAGCGATAATTAGGCTCGCCGTGATCAATGCCGCGCTTCCATGACTTTCCAGGAATGGCACCTTTGCGGTGCGGATGATGTGGATGATCAGCGTCTGAGTGAGGAGCGATTCCACAAACCAGCCTGTCTGAAAGAGAGAGGGCTTGTCCCACGCATTGAAGATGTAAAGCATCATGAAATACGTGATGTAGTCGAAGATGGAGCTGACCGGCCCAATCAGCAGCATGAACTTTATGATGTTGCGAATGCCCCATCGCCGCGGCACCTGCAGATATTCTTCATCGACGTTGTCGGTCGGGATAGTGGTCTGCGAAAAATCATATAGCAGGTTGTTGGCGAGCACCTGGATCGGCGCCATCGGCAGGAACGGCAAGATTATGCTAGCGCCAAGCACGCTGAACATGTTTCCAAAATTCGAGCTTGCGCCCATCTTGATGTACTTGGTGATGTTGCCGAATACCCTCCTGCCCTCCAGCACACCTTCTCCGAGTACGGCGAGGCTCTTCTCGAGCAGAATGATGTCGGCCGACTCTTTTGCGATGTCGACGGCGCTATCGACGGAAACGCCGACGTCCGCGGCCTTGAGCGCCGGTCCGTCATTGATGCCGTCCCCCAGGAAACCAACGACATGCCCCTTCCGATGCAATGCATCGATGATCGAGGCCTTTTGCGACGGCGAGACCTTGGCGAAGACGGAAGCGGCCTCCGCCAGATCAGCCAGCTTCTCGGGAGACAGCGGTTTGAGCTCCTGGCCAAGAACAACCCGATCCACTGTGAGTCCAACCTCATGGCAGATCTTGCGGGTAACGATGTCGTTATCTCCGGTGAGAATCTTCACCTGCACACCGCACGCTTTCAACGCGGCAATTGCCGCCGCCACCGTCTCCTTCGGCGGATCGAGAAAAGCAATGTAGCCGAGGAGCGTCAGATCGGCCTCGTCGCCGACCGAATAGGCGACCTGCGTCGGCGGCATCTCCTTGTAGGCGATCGCGATGACGCGAAACCCATCCGCATTGAGCGCGGTGGTGATGGCCTTCGCCGATGCGAAGTGGCTTTCGTCGAGCATGCCCGTGTCGCCGTTGACGACGTAGCGGCTGCACACCGAGAAGACCTCCTCGACCGCACCTTTGCAGATCAGAATGTGAGCACCGTCACTCCGCGCGAGAACAACAGACATCCTGCGCCGCTCGAAATCGAATGGCATCTCGTCGATTTTGGTGAATTGCTCATGCGCCTTCAGTTGTTCATGAAGCTCTACGTGCTTGAGCACGGCGACATCGAGCAGGTTCTTGAGCCCTGATTGGTGGCTGCTGTTGAGATAAGCATATTCGAGCACCTGATCCGATTCGTCGCCACGCAGATCAAGATGGCGCTTGAGAATGATGCGGTCCTGCGTCAGGGTGCCGGTCTTGTCCGTGCAAAGAATATCCATCGCACCGAAATTCTGGATGGCGTTCAGGCGTTTCACGATCACTTTTTTCCGCGACATCGCGATGGCCCCCTTCGCGAGATTGACCGTCACGATCATCGGCAACATCTCGGGGGTGAGCCCTACGGCCACGGCTACCGCAAAGAGCAATGCTTCAAACCAGTTACCCTTGGTCAGGCCGTTGATGACAAATACGAGGGGAACCATCACCGCGATGAAGCCAATCATCAGCCATGTGAAACGGGTGATACCCTTGTCGAAACTTGTCTGGACTCGTTGCGCAGCAATCATATCGGCCACGCGACCGAAAGCCGTCCTCACGCCTGTGAGGGCAACCACGCCACAGCCGACGCCACTGACGACAGCGCTGCCCATGAAACAGATATTCGGCAAGTCAAAATGCGTCTCGGCAGCACTGGTATTGACATGCGCCACTTTCTCGAGCGGCATTGCCTCGCCGGTCAGTGCCGATTGATTGACAAACAGATCTCTCGCCGAAATCAGCCGAAGATCAGCCGGAATGATATCGCCGGCCGACAACAGGACGACGTCGCCAGGAACGATCTGTTCAATGGGTATGTCGGCCTGGATTGCTTCACCCCCCGTTGTACGCCGGCGAACTGTGGTGGTCGTGCGTACCATTCGGCGCAGTCCATCCGCGGCCTTGTTCGAGCGGTGCTCCTGAAGGAAGCCGAGTGAAACGCTGAGGGCAACCATCACCGAGATCACGATCGCGGCGCGCAGATCGCCTAGGAAGTAGGATGCAGTCGCCAGCGACAACAGCAGCAGGTTAAGAGGGTTGATTGTTCTGCTTGCGAGTTCGCCGAAGATCGTATGGCGTACCTCGTGAGCCACCTGATTGGGGCCGGTGGTACGCAACCGCTGCACCACCTCGTCGACCGCCAGACCATTCACAGTGCTGTGCAACCGTTGGAGCGCTTCGTCAGGTGAAACCCCCGCGAGCTCGCTGAGCACCTCGCTGCTGGCGATCGACACAGACGGGCCTGCCGGCGCTGAACGTCGCAGCCAGGTCGGGACTTGGAACATGGCGCACACACGGTATTTGCTATCAAAAAATGTCATGGTCCAGTCAATCGGAAGTCGAGCACTTCGGATGATCGCAACCGTCCGCACTACCCGCCGCAACTGGAAGAACGCAGCGCTGACCAGTTTTCATGCATTCGAACGCGGACAGGGCCGGTGAGTGGCCAGTGGCGCAATGCGGGGCGGCCATCAGGCGCGAGACTATCGCAGCGCGTTAGCCTTGTGAGGCGATAGCCGATTGGCTCATATGTACTTTCCGACCTCCTCGATTGCGTCATCGCCCTGTGTGAGGAAGGCGCCTCGGCATAGATTGCGATCATCGGCAACGAAGGCGTTGTCGGCATTTCGCTCTTCATGGGCGGTGAATCGACGCCGAGTCGCGCCTTGGTGCAAAGCGCTGGCCAGGAATATCGGCTTAAAGCCGATCTCATGCTGCAGGAATTTGGTCGGGTTGGCGCCGTCATGCATCTCCTGCTCCGCTATACCCAAGCCCTTATAACGCAGATGGCGCAGACGGCCATGTGCAATCGCCATCATTCCCTGGATCAATAGCGAAGAGGCGCACCGGCGCCGAGCAGGCCGACCTGTGCGAAAAACAGCGACTGGCCGTCGAACTCCATGCCATGGTGCACGCCGACGAAACCGACTATCGAATCAGGACGCGCGATCCGAAGCGCCTGCTGCATGGACTCCTGTGTACCCGCGGTCCAGTACGGAGTCCGCGCCGACATCCTGAGTAATCACCTTGATCCGCGCCGCGCCTGCGTCGGCGCGTCGCTAGATCGCGAAGAGCGTCTGTCAGGGAAATGGCATGACTTGCTGTCGGTATGCTGCGTGTTGGTCGGGTACTAGTGAAGAATCGGCGTCTCGCGGCGGCGAAGGTAGTCATCGATGCTTGTCAGAATTCGCTGTCGAATGGCACTTTCGCAGTCGACTGTCCCAAGGCCGCAGAGGAAATGGTTTGCGACAAACGTCACTTCCCCGTCATCGTCTTCAAGGCTCGCCGACCAGCTCACGGTGTTCCTTTCACGGCGGTAGATGACGATGTACACCAAGCCACGGTAAGAGCCTTGAATGCCTGTCATGATCGGGATCTCCAGCGACTGAAGCAAAGACGAGTCAGGCATCCCAGTCGTTGATTATGCACGTGACAGGTGGCCTATGAGCGTCAAGGCCTCCTTGGTGTAGTCCTATCGACATGTGTAGCGTGTTAAGTCGCAAGCCGATCAGCTTTCGCTGGTGCCAGATAACTGCTCTGGAACGCTAGGCTGATCAATCGAGTGTCGGCCGCTTCTCGGCGGACGATTCGCCTTCGCGCGTGGCTTGCGATACGAGTATCTCCGATAAACGAAGAAGTGCTTGTTTCGCCGCAAAGCTGATCGGTTGCCCGGCCGCAGCCGCGTCCAGGACGGGTGATGCCACCTGTTCACACCAATCGATCAATGGATTGCCGTTCATAGATGCCTCCGTCCATCGTGACCCGGCGGACTGAACCGGCTAACAGCCTGAACACCTAAGGCATCATAAGAGATGGGGCATGACAGGACGGTCAAGTGCAGGCATCGGCCGGAAGAGCTATGACGATTCGGCTGGATGGCATCGAGTAGAAATGGGTCGGCATTGCGACGTCCCTCCCAGTTGAGGCAACTTCACCCGAACGAGGACTTCCTTCGCTCCTAGTCGCGACTCGACTTCACGGCGCACACGGACTCTAAGGGTGGCCGGCGCCATAGTGATTGATTGATGCGGATCGCCTTGCGCACCCATCCCGTGTGCTTTTGACGCATCCCAGCCAACTCTTCAATGGATGGCGCGTGACGATATGCGCCCCGCCGGAAGGGGCGGAAGAAGTAGGTGAATCTCGCAAGTGTGTCCAGAATCATTGATGGCTGCCTTGTTTGATCCGCTTCGCGGCGTCTACCGCTGCAGCGAGCATTTGCCTTCGAGACATCACTGGCAGGAGCTTCATAGGAGGCATCTTGATGAGGTGATCTAACAGGTCACTTAGGCGTGCGCCCCATTTGCCAAGCAGTGACATAGGACGGTCGGCCGTGCGGGAAAGATGGATGGTCATGGGGGTCGCCTCAAGTGATGAACTTCTACAGGTCGAAACAGCCATCGAAGTCAGGTAGAAAGCAGGTTTGTGATGAAACCGGTGGTGCGGCTTCCCCCGCCACAAATGCCTGGCAGTTACTTCTTGGCGGGCACGTTGACCGCATCGATGGCATGGATGATGCCGTTGCTCGCGGTGATATCTCGCCCGGTGATCGTTGCGCCACCGATGCGGAGCTTGTCGCCGCCTTTGGTGATCGCAGCCATCTGGCCCTGCATCATCTTGGGCGTGGTCAGTTTCTCGACGTCAATAGCAGATACCCGTCCGGGCATCACGTGGTACTTCAGCACGGAGATCAACTCCGCCTTATTCTCTGGCTTTAGCCAGTTCTCCAGGGTGCCTTCCGGCAGCTTTTTGAACGCCGCATCCGTCGGCGCAAAGAAGGTATAGGGGCCCGATTCCTTCAGGGTCTGGGTGAGTTCCGCTGCTTCGAGGGCCTTGCCTAGCGTATGCAAAGATCCATTCGCAGCCGCTGTCTCGACGATGTTCTTGCCAGCGGCGTGAGCGGTATTGGAGTCATGGTTGGACATATATGCACCTTGAGTAGTGATCCGAGTGGCGGATCCGGAGCGGCCGAAGCCGCAACTCCGATAAGAATCGGAGAAGTGCTCAGGTGGCGTTAGGGATGGGACCGCGTGACTGAGGCGCCTGCCAGAGAGGAGGCTGTCTTCCTGGCGCCAACGCAGCATGCACCTGCGGTTGTTAGGTGGGGGTAACGCGAGGGGACGAAGCGGACGTCATATCTGTTGCGATCGCCTTGGAGGGCCTGTCGAAGCCTTGAAGCGCAAAGGGTTTGACGACACGTTACGGTGGCGTAACGGATAAAGGCGCATGTTGAGGGAGCACCGCGGCTCAGGTAGTCATTCCCCCGGGCACTTCAGACTATCCGTGACTTTTCCTCCAAGGTCTCTGAGCCTCCTCCGCCCTGATCGGAGTTGTGGCTGATGCACGCGCACGCCCTGCAGGATGCGGGATCGCACTCGAGGCCTTTCCATGTACATCCTCAATCAACTGAATTTGCTCTACTTTCACCCCCACAAGATGCACTTCTCGCCGGCCGCGCATGTTGCGAATAGTGATTGCCGTACTCAGCGATTTTCGGGCCATTCGGTGTGGGCGGAACCATCTGCGGCTACGCCTCTGCCGCTGCGCCGACAAGATGACGGAACACTCAAGCTCGACCAGTTGGAATCGGCCAGGGCCCAAGATCGTATCGATTCGGATCGCATGGACGACGACGGGCACCCCATGCAACACGTAGTTCATCGTGATCGGTGACCACCCGGGTCGCCAACCGGTGCTTGATCTTTATGCCCTGTTGCTGCCGAGAGACCCGAGTGCATCGGTGATCCCTATCGCAGGAAACCGTCATGACCAATGTATCCGGCAAAACCACGAATGGCTTTACATACGAGGGCGAGTACGAACTCACCCGCTCGGATCGTGTCAGGTGGAGCGCAACCTATCGGCGTGATGGAATCTTCTTTGGGATGCGACATGGCGGCATCAATGAACTTCTAGGCGTATCGTTACGCGAGGTCCAAGAGGCCGTCATGGATGACATCAAGCTTGTCTGGGACCGATCCAACTAGGCGAATCCAGGAGCCGCCCTTTCTTGAGGCAAAAAAATCCTCGAGTAAAAAAAAGGCCAAGAAAATCATGGCCTTTTGAACAAACACAACAAGTTTACAGATGGTAGAAATTAGAACGGGATATCGTCATCGTCGAACTGATTGCCACCACCTATATCCGGTGGCGGCGCCGACTGGCGTTGCGGTGCACTGCCATAGTCATCGCGGCTCTGCTGGCGCTGGCCGCCACCGCCGCCACCTTGCGAGCGTTCACGATAACCACCGCCGCCGCCCGTGCCGCCGCCTTCACCACCTCCCATGCCGCCGAGCATCTGCAGATCGCTGGCGATGATGTCGGTGGAATAGCGTTCCACGCCTTGCTTGTCGGTGTATTTATCGGTGCGCAGTGAGCCTTCGACGTACACCTGACGGCCTTTCTTGAGATATTCGCCGGCAATCTCGGCGAGGCGGCCGAACAGCTTTACACGGTGCCATTCGGTGCGTTCCTGCTTCTGGCCGCTCTGCTTGTCGGTCCACTGTTCGGACGTCGCAATGCTCAAGCTGGCGATGGCCGTGCCGCCGGCGGTGTAGCGAACTTCGGGGTCAGCGCCGAGGTTGCCGACCAGGATGACTTTATTGATACCGCGTGCCATTGAATGACCTCGAAAAACTGAATCGGGATAAAGGTTTTCCGGATGGGCGCCCGGTCCGCAGAGTCGGATCGGTGAGCATCGGAATGGATGCCTGACGAGCATCCCATGCGCCATGGGCGGTCAATCATACATGCCCGACCCGGCTGATGGCCGCTGGTCAGAATTTGACGACTGCCCGTAGCCCGAACACGGCGGCGTCGTGATGGGCGCTGGTACCGCCGGGATGGCGGATGTACTGCACGTTCGGCATCAGCGCCAGGCCTCGCCAGAGCTGGAATTGGTAATTCAACTCGGTGATGTACTCATAGCCTTGCACGGGCACGGGCCCTGCACCGGCAGCATTGATCGCTCGTTCCGCCGCGGCAACGCGGCCACTGACGCGATCGCGGCCGATGGCGAGGCCGAGGCGATCGTCCCGTCGCGATGCGAACGGCCCGTTGTACAGCAGCTCGATGGAGATCATCTGATCGACTGGGTCAGTGCGGGAATCGGCCTGTACCACGTTTGCGAAAACGCTCAAGCCGCCGCCTGTGGCGTTGCGGGTCATTTGCTGCTGGCCCATAAAGTAGCTGCCGGAAACGCCGCTCTGGAATACCGGCGCGTTGCCATCTAGTAATGGCTGCGCGCCATCGACGCTGTAAAACACGTTGTTGTAGCGCGCCGTGTTGCGCCAGCCGCCCATTCGCCAGACGCCGGGCAGCGTACCGTTCCGTGCGTCGCCGAGATTCGTGCGCCAATCCAATTCGGCCAACATCAATGTGCCGATGTTCCGCCCCGGCACCGACAGCTTCAGGCCCTGCGATGGAAGCGCATTGTTTGGGTTGACACCAAAGCCACCGAGTTTGATTGACCAGGCTTGCGAAGGGTTGATAGCTATCACGCCACCGGTCTGCGCGAGCGGCCAGGCATCCACGCCCTTGGAAATCCAGCCGGGCAACGCGCCGCAGAAATTCAAATTCTGGTAATTGCAGGCGAACGGAAAGAAATCTACGCCAATATCCATGCGGCCGAACTTGAGATCCACCAGACCATTCCACAGCGCTTGTTCCAGATAGAAACGCGTGAGACGCGTGACGCTGCCGCCACCGTAGATTTCCTGCGATTGGAGCAGCGTACCGAGGCGCGCTTTCGCATCGATCTGACTGCCGTTGCGGTTGTTGATGTCGACATGCAGCGAACCGCCCGTCCAGCCCCACAGCTTCTCGAAATCGAACGCGGCGTGCACATGGATCTGATCGGCATAAGCATCCGTTTGCCGGATACCGCCGCTGGTGTTGTGCGCGAACTCGCCTAGATAGTCGAGTCCGACGTCGACACCTTGATCGTATAGACGTTGGCGCGCTCCGCCCCAATCGCCGGTGAGCGTAGTGTTGGCGTAATCCTGATCACTGGCAACGACGTTTGCACTGGCGACAACGCAACTGGCCATGGCAATCCGGGCAATCATTTTCTGGCGCATGCAGGTTCTCCTTGGCAACGGCAAGAACGCTGATGACAGGCATAAGGGGACCATGCAGGCACGTGCGTGCCCGCTGTGCTGTCGAATCAGCGGCGATCTACTTCCCTTCCCTGCGCGCAGCCCGGGAAGGTTGAGGGGCGGCAAAGGCCATCACGGTTGCAGCAAACTCATGCAACCCCGCCACAATCCTCCCCTGCCAAGCAGAGGAGGGAACACTTACGTCAAATCTTGAAACCCATCGTTGCTTGCACAGCCTGTTTCCAGCCTGCGTATAGCTCTTCGCGCCGCGCTTCCGGCATGGATGGTTCGAAGCGACGATCGATGGCCCAATGACGCGCGATGTCTTCACGGCTCGGCCAGAAACCGGTAGCAAGGCCTGCAAGATACGCAGCACCCAACGCGGTCGTTTCGGCCACTTTCGGACGCAACACGGGCACGTTAAGAATGTCGCTCTGGAACTGTCCAAGAAAACCATTCGCGATCGCGCCACCGTCAGCGCGCAGCTCCTTCAACTTGATGCCGGCATCGCTTTCCATTGCGGCAAGCACATCACGCGTCTGATAGGCCATCGATTCCACGGCCGCACGAATAAAGTGTTCCTTGGTCGTTCCGCGCGAAAGGCCGAAGATCGCACCGCGTACGTCGCTGCGCCAATACGGCGCACCCAAACCCACGAATGCCGGCACCATGTACACGCCTTCGTTGGATTTGGCGCGTTCGGCATATTCTTCCGAATCGCTTGCCCGGCCGAGCATGCGCAAGCCATCGCGCAACCACTGGATCACCGAACCTGCGACAAAGATCGCGCCTTCCAGTGCGTATTCCACTTTGCCATCCAGGCCCCAGGCGATGGTAGTGAGCAGGCCGTTGTTGGAAGCGACAGCTTTATCGCCGGTGTTCATCAGCATGAAGCAGCCAGTGCCATAGGTGTTCTTCGCCATGCCAGGCTCGAAACACGCCTGACCGAACAAGGCTGCTTGCTGATCGCCCGCAACGCCTGCAATCGGCACTTCATGCCCGAAAAAGTGCTGGCCAAGCGTGTTGCCGTAGATTTCGCTGCACGAGCGCACTTCGGGCAACATCGCACGCGGCACGTCGAGCATCTGCAGCAGATCGTCATCCCAGCGACGCTCGTGAATGTTGTACATCAAGGTGCGCGAGGCATTGGTGTAGTCGGTGACGTGCGCCCTGCCGCCGGTGAGATTCCAGATCAACCAGGTATCGACGGTGCCGAACAGCAGCTCGCCACGTTTGGCGCGCTCGCGTGCACCTTCGACACGATCGAGTATCCACTTCACTTTAGTGCCGGAGAAATACGCGTCGATCAGCAACCCGGTTTTCGCACGCACCATCTTGTCGTGGCCGGCGGCGATGAGTTCATCGCAGATTTCGCGCGTTTGGCGCGATTGCCACACGATGGCGTTGTAGATCGGCTGGCCGGTCGCCTTGTCCCACACCACCGCCGTTTCGCGCTGATTGGTGATGCCGATGCCAGCGATGGCACGCGCATCGACTTGCGCGTTGTTCATCACTTCGGTGATGGTGGTGAGCACGCTGGTCATGATTTCGCGCGGGTTGTGCTCTACCCAACCCGGCTGCGGAAAGATCTGTCCGAACTCGCGTTGGGCAATACCCATGATGCTGCCGGCGCGGTCGAACAAAATCGCACGAGAACTGGTGGTGCCCTGGTCAATGGCCAGGATGTATGACTTGTCCATGAAACAACTCCTGTTCAACGAGTAGTGTCAGCCACCACGGGATCGGGGGCACTGGCCGACTGCGGCGATTGCAGCGCACGCATGCGCGCCGGCAGGAACGGATACACCAGCCATTGATAGGCAGCACCGCCGACCACGCCACCGATCAGCGGACCGACGATCGGAATCCACCAATAGTTGTCCGGCGCAGGCAGTGCGGAGGAACCCCAACCGGCGAAATAGGCGAACAGACGCGGCCCGAAATCACGCGCGGGATTGATCGCCCAGGCTTCCAGATAGCCCATCGATGCGCCGATGGTCGCCACCAGCAAACCGATGATCAACGCGCCGGAATTCGCGCCGGGAGCCGTTTCGTTGTACTGCTCGGTGATGGCGAAGATGCCGAACAACAGGAACGCGGTGAGGATGACCTGGTCGAGCAGTGCATGCATGGGCGTGATTGCCAGGCCCGGATGCGTGAAGAACACGCCCGCGGCGCCGCCTGCTTCGCGAGTGAGCTGATGTACCTGGTTGTAGTGATCGATCACCGGCGAGAACAGTACGTACACGACGGATGCGCCGAGGAACGCGCCAATCACCTGCGCAATGCTGTAAGGAATCACTTTCTTCCACGGAAACCCGCGGAACAACGCAAGCGTTAGCGTGACGGCCGGGTTCGCATGCGTGCCTGACACCGAGCCGGTGACATAGATCGCGATCGTTACCGCCAGTCCCCACGCGATGCACACGCCCCAATACGCATTCGCGTAAGGACTGGGATCGTAGAGCACATACATGCATGCGACCGAATCGCCCAGGGCGAGGATGATAAAGGTGGCAAGTGCTTCGGAAATCAGCTCGCCGATGCTTTGCCGGCTCATGACTGCGTCTCCGGCAGTGGCGTGATCAATCCGATCACTAAATGATTCAACATGTTTTTCCTCCCGCAAGGTTGTTGTTCCCGGCAATCTTTAGGCCCCTTGCCGTCATTCCCGCGAAAGCGGGAATGACGGCAAGGAAAAAAATAAAGCTTTATGACAAGACATGCAGATACGACAGAAGAGCATTGACTCAAACAAACGAAGCACGGCGTGGCGGTGCATCGGCGAGATAAGCTGTCAGGCATGCCACTTGTTGCTGATTGAGTCGCAAGCCGAGCTTGCTGCGACGCCAAAGCACGTCGGTGGCATCCACCGCCCACTCCAGCGCGCGCAGATAATCCACTTCGGCCTGATACAGATCGGCGCCGAAGTGCTCACCCAAGTCCTGCAGCGACCGGGCTTGCCCCAGAATGCGAGTGGCGCGGCTGCCGTAGCTATGCACCAAGCGCCAAGCCAAAGACTCTGGCAGCCACGGGTGTGCCGATTGCAGCTCACGCTGCAAGGCGCTCACATCCTGCCGTTCGCCGCCGGGAAGCGGGTGGCCTTGGGACGTCCAAGCTTCCGACGCATCCGGAAACACTGGCGCAAGGCGATCCATCGCTTCTTCCGCGAGCTTGCGGTAGGTGGTCAGCTTGCCGCCGAAAACATTGAGCAACGGCGCGGCATGCTGATCCAGCTCAAGCAAATAGTCGCGCGTGACTTCCGACGCGTTGCCGGATTCATCGTCCAGCAACGGGCGCACGCCGCTGTAGCTCCACACCACATCGGCCGGGGTGATGCTGCGCTTGAAGTAACGATTTGCAGCGTCACATAGATAGCGCGTCTCCTCTTCGCTGATGTGCGGCGCCGACGGATCATCGTGGTATTCCATATCGGTCGTGCCGATCAGGGTGAAGTCGTGTTCGTAGGGAATCGCAAACACGATACGGCGATCGGGTTGTTGAAAGATGTATGCGTAAGGATGCTCGAACAACCTCGGCACCACGATATGGCTGCCCTTGACCAGACGCAGTGCGTGATCGTGCCCGACCTTGGCGACCTCATCGAGAAACTGCACAGCCCACGGGCCGGTGGCGTTGACCAAGGCCTTGGCGTGGATAGTCGAGATCTCGCCGTGCGCCGATTTCAATTGCGCATTCCAGCCATCCGCATCGCGGGTCGCGCTGATACAGCGCGTGCGTGTAAAAATCGTCGCGCCACGCTCCATGGCATCCATCGCATTGAGCACGACCAGGCGTGCGTCCTGGACCCAAGCATCGGAGTAGACGAAGCCGATATGGAACTCCTCGCGCAGCGGCAATCCCGATTTATGGCGCTTCAGGGATACGCGGCGGGACTTCGGCAGCGTGCGCCGGCCACGCCCCAGGTTGTCGTAGAGAAACAAGCCCAGGCGGATCATCCAGGCCGGCCGCAGATGGGACTGGTGCGGCAGCACGAAGCGCAGTGGCCAAATGATGTGGGGCGCGGCGCGCAACAGCACTTCGCGCTCGGCCAGCGCCTTGCCGACCAAGGCGAACTCGTATTGCTCCAGGTAACGCAGACCGCCATGGATGAGCTTGGTGCTGGCACTGGAGGTGTGCGCCGCCAGGTCGTCGCGCTCACATAGGCAGACGGACAACCCCCGTCCCGCCGCATCGCGCGCGATGCCTACGCCGTTGATGCCGCCGCCGACCACCAGCAGATCGAATTGCTCCGTCATCGCCTGTCCCGTTGATTTGCCTTATCGAAAATGTTCGTTTTCGATCACACATACATTAAGAGCGCGTCAACGGACATTTTCGAAATGGAAAAGTGCGAATTCGCTCGATAACTGAGCGTATTCGAACATTTCCGAAATTTGCACGCTGCAATGCAGCGCGGATCATGCTGCGGTGGCCACGTGCACCTGCGTGCCCGCCTCGGCCAGCACAGTGGCCAGCTCGGGCGGCGGCGCACGGTCGGTAAACCACGCATGGACCAGTGAAATAGGCCCCAGACGCACCAGAGCATCGCGCCCCACCTTGCTGTGGTCGGCAGCAAGAAACACCTGCCGGGAGTGCTCGATGATGGCCTGGGCCACCCGCACCTCATGCAGATCGAAATCGAACAAAGTGCCGTCCGGATCAATACCGGAAATGCCGATCACTCCGAAATCGACCTTGAACTGACGGATCAGCTCGATCGTCGGCTGGCCCGTCACGCCGTGATCGCGTCCACGCACCACACCACCTGCCACGATCACTTCAAAGCTGGGGTTTTCGCTGAGCATGATCGCCACGTTGAGGTTATTGGTGATCACACGCAGGCCTTTGTGGTTCATCAGTGCGCGTGCTACGTCCTCATTGGTGGTGCCCAGATTGATGAACAGCGAGGCGTCGTCAGGAATGTGCTGCGCCAGCAGGGTGGCGATACGCAGCTTTTCTTCCTGCAGGAGATTTTGGCGCTTGGCGTATGCGAGGTTCTCGACGCTGGAAGGCAGGCTGACACCGCCGTGATAACGACGCAGCAGACCCGCGTCACACAGTGCGGCCAGGTCACGTCGGATCGTCTGCTGGGTTACGTCGAAATGGCCGGCCAGATCTTCCACGGTGGCAAAGCCCTCCTCACGCACGCGCGCCACGAGTTGCTCCTGCCTGCGGTTGAGTACCAGATCGCTCATCGTTGTTCCGTCCGGACAGCCGGCGGCCATGGTAGCGGAGTGCAAGCCGCCGACGGGTATCGAGAGCCCGCCAGGCAACCGTCCGTTCGTCATTAAGAACAGCCAACCTTCGGGCAGAATCACACGTAGCGCGGCCGCCGCCTCTATAATCGAGGTTCTATGTCCAGCCCCAGCCGCATGAACACCTCCGTTCTCCAGACCATCGACCCCGCACGCGACTTTGCCGGGGTACGCGCCCTCGCCGAAAGCGACATGCAGCGCATCGATGCCCTGGTCCGTCAGCGACTGGCTTCCGACGTGGTGCTGATCAACCAGATCGCCGACCACATCATCGCCGGCGGTGGCAAGCGCCTGCGCCCGATGCTGCACGCCCTCGCCGCCCGCGCTGCCGGTTACAACGGCGACAAGCACATCAAGCTGGCGGCGGTGATCGAGTTCATCCACACCTCCACCCTGCTGCACGACGACGTGGTCGATGAATCTGACCTGCGCCGTGGTCGCAAGACGGCCAATGCGCTGTGGGGTAATGCGGCCAGCGTGCTGGTGGGCGACTTTCTCTATTCGCGCTCGTTCCAGTTGATGGTGGAGCTGGACGATATGCGCATCATGCGCATCCTCGCCGACACCACCAACACCATCGCCGAAGGCGAGGTTCTGCAGTTGCTCAACATCGGTAATGCCGATGTGGATGAAGCTGCTTACCTGGCCGTGATCGAACGCAAGACCGCGGTGCTGTTCGCCGCCGCGACACAACTCGGCGGCCTGCTGGGTGGACTTTCGGAAGCACAGGTGGTGGCGCTGCGTCGTTATGGCGTGCAACTGGGTTACGCCTTTCAGATCGCCGACGACCTGCTCGATTACATCAGCGACGCCGACACGCTCGGCAAGAACATTGGCGATGATCTTGCCGAGGGCAAGCCGACGCTACCGCTGATCTACGCCATGCAACGCGTCAGCACGGAACAAGCGCGTCAGATGCGCCACGCCATTGAACATGGTGGATTGGATTCGCTCGACCATATCCTTACTGCCATCCGCGAATCGGGTGCGATCGAACGCACGCGCGAATGCGCTCTGCGGCATGCGCGTGCAGCGCGTGAGGCGCTGGGAGTGCTGCCGGCTTCGTCCTATCGGGATGCGCTGGCGGCGCTGGCGGATTATTCGGTGCAGCGGACGTTCTGACTCCTAAGCCCTCTCCCCTTCGGGGAGAGGGCGTAAAAGCTCAAGGCGTACCGCTGAATGCCGCGTGCAACCAGTCATGCATCAAGCGATAACTACGCGCTGCCGCGCGCGCATCGTATTTGCAGCCCACTTCGTTGTCTTCCGTTTCGGTAAAGCAATGCACGGCGTTGCCGAGCACCAGGAACTCCCAGTCCGCCGAGCTGGCACGCATTTCGTCCAGAAACTTGTCGGCGTCGGGCATGGTGCCTTTGTCGTCGGCGCCGTTCATCACCAGCACGCGCGCCTTGATGTTCTTCGCCAACGCCGGATCGTCGGTGGCCAGGCCGCCATGGAATGACACGACCGCTGCGACATCGGCGCCACTGCGCGCCAGATCAAGCACGGCAGATCCACCGAAGCAGAAACCGATGGCCGCAAGCTTGCCGGCATCGATGGGCGCATTCGCTGCCTGCGCCTTCAATTGCGAGAGTGCTTCATTGATGCGCTTGCGCATCAGCGCGCGATCGCCATAGAGCGGCGCAACGGCAGCTTTCGCCTGATCGGCATGACCCACTTGCGGCCGCACATTTTCACCGTACATGTCGGTGAGCAGAATCACGTACTCCTTGCCCGCGATCATCTCGGCTTTCTTGATGGCTATATCGTTTATGCCGTACCAATTGGGCACCATCACCAGGCCCGGGCGCTTGGTGTGGCTGGCGTCATCGTAGATCAGCACGCTCTTGAAATGCGTGCCGTCCTGAGTCCACTCCACCGGACGGTGCACCATCTTTGCCTGCGCGGCGAAGCTCAGGCTGGCGAGTAATGCGAGACAGGCTGCTCGAATGAAACGCATACGAGGTTTCCTTTGTGGGAGGGGGAGTTCGTTGGGTTACCCCGGACGTGATCCGGGGGTAACCCAACAGTTTTCTTGAACAGCTGCTGGGTTACGCTGCGCCAACCCAACCTACAACCCTGACGCGTGTGTAGCCAAGCGTCGCTTCAACGGCAACAAGCGATCGACCACACGTATGCCCAGACCACGCGCAGCCACCCACGGCGCGCTTTGCCACGCATAAATACGCGCAAGCGCATCGAAGCCGTAAGCGTCGAGCGTATCGGCACTCCGGCGGCGGCGCGCGTAACGACGCAATACCTGTGACGAAGCAAAATCGCGTCCTGCATCGCGGGCGCCCGCCAAGGTATCGCGCAATTCCGCTACGTCACGCAGCCCCAGATTCACGCCCTGTCCGGCCAGCGGATGCACCACGTGCGCCGCATCGCCAAGCAGCACGAAGCGCTCGGCCTGATAGTTCTCGGCAAGCTGCAGTTTCAGCGGAAAGGCTGCTCGCGGCGTTGTAGCAGTGATGCGCCCAAGACAGAAATCGCTGGCAATACCGACTTCCGTGATGAACGCTGCGTCGTCCAGCGCGAGCATGCGACGCGCCTCATCTTCCGGCAGCGACCACACAATGGAGCTGCGGCCATCCGCCAGTGGCAACAGCGCCAACGGTCCATCGGGAAGAAAGCGCTGCCAACAGGTATGCGCATGCGGGCGCTCGGAGGTGACATGGGCCACCACGGCGCGCTGCGTGTAATCGCGGCCATGCGTTTTGATACCCGCGCGCTCGCGCAGAGGTGAGCCGCCGCCATCGGCAGCGATCAACAAGCGCACGGCCACACTTTCGCCGTCAGCCAACTCCAGCACTACGCGGTCGGCGCGTGTTTCGAAATCCTTGACGGTGGCCGGGCACAGACGCTGCACACCGGCGGCATCCAACGCCTGCCACAATTTCCACTGCACCAGGTTGTTCTCAACGATGTAGCCGAGCTGGTCGCGGCCTTCGTCGGCGGCGTCGAAATCGATTGCCGCGCCGTTTTCCGCATCCCACACATGCATGCGTGCATATGGGCAGGCGCGCGCATCGCGAATGGACGTCCAGACGTCCAGCCCATTCAGCAGCTTGATCGATGAAGGCGCAAGGCCCACGACACGCAGATCCACGTCTTCCTCAGGCTGCCAGGGCGACGGGGCTCGCGCTTCCAGCAAGGCGGTGCTGAAACCGGCGCGACTCAGCGCGAGCGCAGCTGCGGCGCCCACCATGCCACCGCCCACCACGGCGATATCCAAAGCCGGTGCACGGCGTTGTGTTGCAGGAACAGTTCTCACGGCACACGCTCCAGAACGGCACGCGGCGGCTCGCCGCGAAAACCCATGCCACGTCGGGCCAGGATCTGCTGCAACGGCGACACGCGATCATAAGTCAGCAAGGCAAGCGAGCGGAACGGTGCCAGCAACGGCTGCGGCATGCAGGCAAAACGCACCAGATCGTGGCTCATCGCCATCGTGCCCTCGCGGTCCGGTGCGCGGCGAACGGCGTAGTGTTCGAGCAGATGCTGCGAGCCGGGGTCCTCGCTCTCGGCAATCAGCTCAGCGAGCGTCAAGGCATCGCGCAATCCGAGGTTGAAGCCTTGGGCACCAATAGGATGGATCGTTTGCGCGGCATTGCCCACCAACACGGCGCGCGGCCCGATCAGGTTGCGCGCAGCGACACGTTTGATCGCATACGGATGGCGTTTGCCAGGACGACTGAGCCTCCCCAACCGCCAGCCGAATCGCCTTTGCGCCAGCTCGATGAAACCCGCATCGTCCAAGCTTGTGACTTCTGCCGCGGTATCCGCGTCGACTGTCAGTACGAGACCGCAGCGACGCTCACCCAGCGGCAGCACGGCGATGGGGCCTTCGTCGGAAAAACGCTCCCATGCGCGGTTCGCATGATCACGCTCTGGCGTGACGGTGCTTACAAAAAGCGTCTGTTGGTAGTCGTGCACGTCGGCTTCGATACCGAGCTGCGCGCGTACAAACGATTCGGTGCCATCCGCGCCGACCAGCAAAGCAGCGTCGATATGCTGGATGCCTTCCGACGTTTTGATCTCCGCGCGCCAACCGTCGTCGAGCTTCGTCAACCCGATAAGGCTGGCCGGTGCGCGGCGCGTCAGTCGTTCGCATGTATCTAGTCGGCGCAGCAAAGCGATGCCCAACTCGCGTGCCGGCAAGGTCCAGCCCAATGCATCGACGCCATGCTTTGCAGCGTCCAGGCGCGCGCTGCCGAATTCACCCGCGCGGCTGACATGGATGTGTCGAATCGCCGTGGCTTGCGTGGCGATGAGTGGCCATACGCCGATCGCATCCAAGCCGTTGACGGTGGCGCGCGCCAGCGCCAGGTTGCGTTCGTCGTAACTGGGTTGTGCATCCGCCCGCGGAACGGCGGCTTCCACCAGGGTCACGCGGCACCCGGCTGCATCCAGCGCGATGGCCAGGCTGGCGCCGACGAGGCCGCCGCCAACCACCAACACGTTGCCACCGGGTGCAAAAGGGGGAGAGATAGTCATAAGCCGATGATACGCGGTGCATGCGTCACTCCGCATTGGGCTAAACTGGGCGCCTTCTCATAAGCCGTCTGCTTTCCCAGGGAGTTATTCATGGCTACGACTCAGACCCAGCGTCTTGGCATTCTCGCTGCGCTCGCCCTGGTGATGGCGGCGACTCGCGTCCATTTGTCGCTGTTTCATCACGATATTTGGGACGCGTCGTGGGGCGTGTTCTTCGTTGCCGGCTTCTGGCTGCGCGGCACCGGCCGTTGGGCGTTCCCGCTGCTGATGGCCGAAGCGGTAGTAGTTGATTACCTGGTCATCACGCACATGGGCATCAGCTTCTGGGATCACTACTGCGTGTCGCTTGGTTACTGGTTCCTCGTTCCCGCTTATGGCGCGCTGTGGATGGGTGGCAGCTGGCTGGCCAAGCATCAACGCGGCATCACGCTGTCCACCTTGGGCATGGCGATCGCCGTGTTGCTGGTGAGCGAAAACGCCTGCTACGTAATTTCCAACGGCAGCTTCTATTGGCTGAGCGCTCACGTGCCGGCGCCGAAGACCTTCGGTGCATGGTTCGCCAACCTGGGCGACTGGTATCTGCCGTTCCTTGAAACCACCGCCGTGTATGTGGGCCTGGGCGCGGTACTGCACGTGCTCGCGGCGCAGCTTGGACGCCTGTCGCAGCACAGCGGCCAACCGCAGCATTAAGAGCCTGACTACGATCTCGGCGTGGCCCGCGCCGAAGCTGTTTGCTTGTCGGGCAAGGAGGAACGAAGACGTGTATGTCGATACACAACTGAGAGAGGACGCAGCCCGGCGAGCAAACAGCTCCGGCCCGAGGGGTTGCCACGGTGCGTTCGCCATGCGGCAGCGCATGGCTTGGCTTGCCAGCCAGGCAAGCGCTGCGCCACGCACTACCACCTGGCGAACGCACCGTGACAACGCGGGCTACGCCGAGACCGCAGTCAGGCTCTAGCCGTGGGCAATCGACTTTCCAAGATCTACACCCGCACGGGTGACGACGGTAGCACTGGTCTGGGCGACGGTTCGCGTGTTGCGAAAGATTCTGCGCGCGTCAATGCGTACGGCACGGTCGACGAACTCAACAGCACCGTCGGCATGGTGCTGGCCTGCGAAGGTGTGGACGACGTCGTGCGTGAAACGCTCACCCAGGTACAACACGAGTTGTTCGATCTTGGCGGCGAGCTGTGCATTCCCGGCATGGCGATGATCGAGGACGCCGACATCGATCGCCTGGAGCAGGTGCTGGATCAATTCAACGATCCGCTGCCGCCACTCAAGGATTTCATCCTGCCGGGCGGCGGCATGGCGGCTTCCTGCTGCCATCTGGCGCGCACGGTATGTCGCCGCGCAGAACGTGAAGTGATCGCGCTGGGACGCGTGGAAGAGATAAGACCGCAGGCGCAGCGTTATCTCAATCGGTTGTCCGACCTGCTGTTCGTGCTCTGCCGCGTACTGGCTCGCGGCAGTGGCCACGGTGAAGTGCTGTGGCAGCACGAGCGCCGCCGCAAGCCGGCTTCCAGCTGAGTTTCCGCATGCTGCAGCTTTTCACCCATAGCGTTTGCTTGCAGCACGACCCCGGTCCGGGTCATGCCGAATCACCAGCACGCTTGCGTGCCGTGCTGGAGGCATTGGACCAAGACCGCTTCGCCACGGTGGACCGCATCGAAGCGCCGCGCGCCACGCGCGAGCAATTGCTGCGCGTCCATACGTCCGCTCACGTTGACCGGATCTTGGCCATTGCGCCCGAGTCGGGCACGGTGCGGCTGGACGAAGACACCTTGATGTCGCCTGCCTCGGCCGAAGCAGGTCTGCGCGCGGCAGGCGCATTGGTCGCCGCCGTCGATGCAGTGATGACAGGCCGCGCCACGCGCGCATTCTGCGCGGTGCGGCCACCCGGCCATCACGCCACGCCTGACTCGGCGATGGGGTTCTGCCTATTCAACAACATTGCGGTGGGTGCTGCGCATGCACTGGCGGCACATGGCCTGAAGCGCGTGGCAATCGCCGATTTCGACGTACACCATGGCAACGGTACGCAAGATATCTTTCAGCGCGAATCGCGTGTGCTGTTCATTTCCACGCATCAGCAACCGCTGTATCCCGGCACCGGCAGCCCTGACGAGCAAGGCGTTGGCAACGTCATCAACGCGCCGCTCTCGCCCGGCGAGGGCTCTTACGAGTTCCGCACGTTGTGGAGCGACGTACTACTGCCCAAGCTGCATGCGTTCAAGCCGCAACTAGTGCTGGTTTCGGCAGGCTTCGATGCCCACCAGCGCGATCCGCTGGCCAATCTCCAATTGCAGGCCGAGGACTATGCGTGGATCACCGAGCGCTTGGTCGATCTGGCTCACGCACACGCCGGCGGCCGACTGATTTCCACGCTGGAAGGTGGATATGACCTGCAGGCACTGGCGGCCAGCGCCAGTGCGCACGTCAGTGCGCTCATGGATTAGGCAGCAAGCGACGCCACCTCTTCTCACTAAGGAGCGAGAGAGTGCGCGTCCGGCTCGAAATCCAACGCCACCGAATTGATGCAATAGCGCATCCCCGTCGGCCTGGGACCATCCGGAAAAACATGTCCCAGGTGCGAGTCGCACACCGCGCAGCGCACTTCCGTGCGGCGCATGCCATGGCTTTCATCCGGCACCAGCGTCACCGCGGGTCGCTTGATCGGTTGGAAGAAGCTAGGCCAGCCAGAGCCTGAATCGTATTTGGCCTCGGAGGCGAACAAGGGTGTCTGGCAGGCGGTGCATAGGTAAGTTCCTGCCTCTTTGTGCTTGCACCACTTCCCGCTGAAAGGCGGTTCGGTGGCCGAGCAGCGGCAGACCGCGTACCGCTCCGGGCTCAGGCTTGCGCGCCATTGTTCGTCCGTTTTGTAAGGCTTGTGCTGATTCATGCGCTTCCTCGCTTGAGATGCGTGCCGTCCACAGGGCCTTTCTGATAGCTTAACGCCCCTTCGTCGCCGATTGATTGCCTCCGTGAAGCCCAAGAGCCTCTCGCCCTCGCGTTCTCTGCCTCCACGCCGCCTGCTAGCAATCGCTGCTGCCGCTGCCCTGTTCAGCAGTCAGGGCGTTCATGCCTCCTCGCAGACCAAGCACCCTAAGGCCACGCTCAATGGCACGGAAGTGATCTGCCCACTGGGCAGTTTCTTCTGCCCGCCGCGTCCGGACAACTTCGCGCTGTGCAAGCCCAATGGCATGCTGGAGTTCTACGACCCGTTCCTGAGCAAGGATTCGGCGCTGCGTTCAACGGCCAACACGCAAGTCTGGGCCGACCACGTGGAAAGCCCGGATCAAATCACCTATCACCTGAGCGGCCACGTGAAGACCGTCCGCGCCGACCAGGAGCTGCAGGCGGACGTCGCCGACTACAACAGCGACACCACCGATTACGACGCCCGCGGCAACGTGCATTACCAGGAGGCCACGCACCTGCTGTCGGCCGACCACATCACCGGTAACACCGATAAAAGCACGGGCCTGGCGACCGGCAGCTTGCGCTATCAGATGCTCGATTCGCACGGCAACGGCACCGCGGTGCGCGCGGAAATGCTGGATGCGGATCGCAATCGCTATTCGATGGCCACATATTCCACCTGCGACATCGGCCGGCACATCTGGGAAATCCGCGCCAGGGAGATCGACACCGACGACGTCACCGGGCGCGGCGTTGCGCACAGCGCCACGATGAGCATGTATGGCGTGCCGTTCTTCTATTTCCCGTGGATGTCGTTCCCGCTCAACAATGAGCGTCAGAGCGGATTCCTGTATCCGTACTTCGAACACACCGGCCGCGCGGGCTACCAGTTCCGCATTCCGTATTACTTCAATCTGGCACCTAACTACGACGCCACGCTGACGCCGCGTTATTACAGTGCGCGCGGCGCGATGCTGTCCGGCGAGGTGCGCTACATGTTTCCGAAGACAAGTGGCGAGTTCCAGTTCGAATTCCTGCCCCACGACAACTACAACGATCAGAAGCTCACTTCGACCTCGATCGATACGCAGGGCCAGCAGCGCTATCTGTATCGCATCCTCAACAACACCAACGTGTGGCCGGGATGGTCGCTGAACACAAACATCAATCGTGCATCGGATAAGAATTACCTGCGCGACTTCGGCAATGACCTGTTCTCCATTTCCACCGCACTGCTGTATTCGAGCGTCTATCTGAACGGCGCGGGCAACTGGTGGAGCGCGTCGGTCGGCGGCGACATGTGGCAGAACGCGGACCCGTCGCAGGCTAACAGCGTGGAACCCTACAAGCGTCTGCCACGCGCCACGTTCAACATGGATATCCCGTTCGCGCGCTGGTACGACGTCGGCATGACCAGCGAAGCGGTGAAGTTCCATAAGTTCAATCAGGTGGAAGGCTCGCGCGTCGATCTGTATCCATACGTAGATGCGGATTTCCAAGGCCCTGCCTGGTTCGTCCGGCCCAAGCTGGCATACCGCTATACCGGCTACTCGTTGGATAGCGGCTATCAGCGCTACAGCTATTACGGGCAATTCAGCAACGGCACTACGCCATTCACGCAGAGCAACCCGAGCCGCTCGCTGCCCATCATCAGCATGGACCAGGGCCTGATTTTCGAGCGCAGCACCTCGCTGTTCGACACGCATTACACACAGACGCTGGAGCCGCGGCTGTATTACCTGTATGTGCCGTACCGCAATCAGAACAATCTGCCGCTGTTCGATACCGCGCCCATGTCATTCGACGACTGGATGCTGTTCGCGCCGAACCAGTTCTCCGGCGCGGATCGCCAGATGAATGCGAACAACCTCACCGCCGCGGTCACCACGCGCCTGCTGGACGACGGCGGCGTGGAGCGTCTGTCGGCCACCTTCGGGCAGATTCGCTACTTCACGCCGCAGAAGGTGCAGGTGCCCTGCACGACCGTCTCAAACAGCACCGTCGCCGGCTGCACCGCCACTACCGACTGGCGCGGCTCGGATTACGTGACCGAACTGAGTACGCAGCTCAACGACCAGTGGACGGCCAGTACCGAGTACCTGTGGAACCCGAACTCCCGCCGCACGGACCTTGGCACCTTCACCCTGCAGCGCCGCCTGGGTTTCGACGGCATCCTCAACTTCTCCTACCGCTATCGCCGCGGCCTGCTGGAACAATATCAAGCCTCGGCGGTCTACCCGATTTCGGAACGTTGGCGTCTGATTGGCGAATGGACCTACTCGATGCTGGACAAGCGCACGGTGGAGGCTCTCGCCGGCGTGCAGTACGAAGGGTGTTGCGTGAAGGTCAGCGTGGTGGGTCGCCACTACGTAACCGGCTACTACGGCGTGGTCACCGCCCTGCCACCTGGCCAGACCGCGCCACGCAGCGACACGGCCGTCATGTTCCAGTTGGAATTCAAGGGCATGGGTACTTTCAGCGGCCAGACGGAGAGCGTGCTGCGGCGTGATATCCTTGGTTATCAATAAGCGCGTCCTGTCGGGTTCGGGCGCCCTCGAAAGAACGGTCGCCCCGGCCTTTTTTTGAGCAATATGGTTTGAGCCACACCGTTACCAACCGCTTCGCCCCCGGGCGATAGAAGGCTGTTCACTGATGAAGCAGATTTTTGCGTTGTTCCTGCTGACGATCGTCACGGCGATCCCGTCGCTGGCCCAGGCCCAGTTCCTGGCGCCGCAGGATTCGAGCTCTGGACCCGTCGACCGCATTGTCGCCGTCGTCGAAGACGAGGTGATCCTGCAGAGCGAACTGAACGACGCCGTCGCCGCCATCCAACAGCAATACGCCAACCAGCCGGGCCAATTGCCGCCGATCGACGTGCTGCGCCGGCAGGTACTCGACCGTCTGGTGCTGATGAAGCTGCAGTTGCAGCGCGCCGATGACCAGGGCATTCGCGTCTCCGACGCCGACGTCGACCAGGCTGTGCAGGCCGTGGCCGGCCAGAACAAGATGAGTCCCGACCAGCTGCGTGCCGCGGTGGAACAGAGCGGCATGAGCTATGCCGCCTACCGCCAGCAATTGCACGATCAGTTGGTGGTGCAAAAGCTGCACGAGAACGTGGTACGCAATTCGGTATCGGTCACCGAAAGCGAAATCAACAATCTGCTCAACAGCTCCAGCTACAAAGCGGGCGAAGTGCATCTGGCGCATATCCAGGTCAGCATTCCCGGCGGCGCCAGCGCTGCCGACATCCAGAGTGCGCAGACCAAGGCCGAGCAGGCGCTCGCCGCCATCAAGGGTGGCATGCCGTTCAAGGCGGCAGCCATCCGCTTCTCCGATGCGCAGGACGCGTTGGACGGCGGCGACCTGGGCTGGCGCCGCCTGGACGAAGTGCCATCGGCATTCGTCGACACCATCAGCGGGCTCAAGCCCGGTGAAGTCAGCGGCATCCTGCACGGCCCCACCGGCTTCCACATCCTCCAACTGGTGGACCAGCGTGCGCAGTCAAAGCAAATGGTCACCGAGTTTCACGCCCGCCAGATCCTGATCCGCCCGAGCGAACTGCTGTCAGCCACCCAGGCCCAGCAAAAGGCGCAGGATATGTACAACCGCATCGTCAACAAGCACGAAGACTTCACCAAGCTGGCGAAGGACAACTCCAATGACGACACCACCGCCAACGCCGGTGGCGACATGGGTTGGTTCCAGCAAGGCGACTGGGGCACGCTGATCGGCCAGAAGCTGGCCGACATGAAGGACGGCGAAATCTCGCAGCCCTTCCAGAGCGAAGCAGGTTGGCACGTGCTGCAACGCCTGGGTACGCGCAATAGCGACATGACCAGCGAGATCGCCCGCAACCAGGCCCGCCAGGCCATCGGCAACCGCAAGGCCGACCAAGCCTACGACGACTTCCTGCGCGACCTGCGCTCCAGCTCGTACGTGAAGGTCCTTGTGCCGGAGCTGGAAGAACCCGCCGCTGACAGCAACAAGGCGTCGTCGTAATGGCGACGTCGCGCGAGTAAGCCATGACCGTGCTCGCGCTGCCGCGGCTCGCCCTTACTGCCGGCGAGCCGGCGGGTGTCGGTCCCGAGTTGCTCGTTCGATTGGCCGCCACATCGTTGGCGGCCAATTTCGTTGCGATCACCGATCGAACCCTGCTCGAGCGCGCCGCCGCGCGTTGCAGCATCTCGCTTCAATTGATGGACGATGACGGGGAAAACATCGCTGATCGTCCGCCCGGAACCTTGCGTGTTCGACACATACCGCTCGCCGCTGCCGAAGTCCCTAGCCAGCCCGATCCGCGCAATGCCCGACATGTGCTGGCCACGTTGAGCGAAGCCGCCAGCGGCTGCATGGCGGGTCGCTATGCAGCCGTCGTTACGGCGCCGCTGCAGAAGTCGTCGATCAACGACGCAGGCATTCCCTTCAGCGGCCACACCGAGTTTTTCGCCGAACACTGCCACGCCGATGTCGTGATGATGCTGGCCAGTCCCGAGCTGCGCGTGGCACTGGCTACGACGCACTTACCGCTACGCGCAGTGTCATCCGCCATTGACGCAATATCGTTGGAACGCACCTTGCGCATCGTGCATCAAGCGCTGCGCGTGAAATTCGGTCTGGATGCACCACGTATTGCCGTGCTTGGCCTCAATCCACACGCAGGGGAAAACGGCCACATCGGTCACGAAGAGATCGACACGATCATTCCCGTGATAAACAAGCTGCGCCAGCAAGGCATGCAACTGCTCGGCCCCATGCCCGCCGACACAGCTTTCATACCCGCGCAACGCGAACGCTACGACGCAGTACTGGCGATGTATCACGATCAAGCCTTGCCGGTACTGAAAAGCGAAGCCTTCGATCGCACGGTGAATATCACGCTCGGGCTGCCCTTCATTCGCACCTCCGTCGATCACGGCACTGCGCTGGATCTTGCCGGCACGGGCAAGGCCGATCCTTCCAGCTTGATCGCTGCGGCGCGCATGGCGCTTGATCTGATCTCGCGCAGCGCCACCAACAAAAACTCATGAATGCTCCCGCCCGCCCCAAGAAAAGTTTCGGCCAGCACTTTCTGCACGAACGCCGCTACATCGAACGCATCGTTGCCGCCATTTCGCCCCGCCCCAATGATTTCCTCGTCGAGATCGGCCCTGGTGAAGGCGCACTGACGTTTCCGCTGCTGACGGCTGCCGGCAAGCTCACAGCCATCGAGTTGGATACGGATCTGATTCCAGGCCTGCAGGCCAAGGCAACAAGCATTGGCGAACTATCGATCGTGCACGCCGATGTGCTGAAGGTGGACTTCACTGCCATGGCGCAACGCGCAGGCGTCTCGCGGCTGCGCATCGCCGGCAATCTGCCGTACTACATTTCCAGTCCGATCCTGTTCCATTGCGTCGAACACTCGGCGGCGATCACCGACATGCATTTCATGTTGCAAAAGGAAGTGGTCGATCGCATGGCGGCGGAGCCAGGCAGCAAGGTGTATGGACGTCTATCCGTCATGTTGCAGCTCGCCTGTCGCGTGGAGCCACTGTTCGACGTGCCTCCGGGCGCATTCCGCCCACCGCCAAAAGTGGACTCTTCGGTTGTGCGCCTTGTGCCGCTTTCTGCTGAAGCACGCCATGATGCCGATACGGCGCGTTTGTATACGATTGTGAAGGCGGCCTTCGCACAACGGCGCAAGACGCTCAGCAACGCATTGCGTCAACTGATGGATGCCGATGCTATCCGTGCCGCGGACATTGATCCCAAGGCGCGTGCCGAGACACTGGCCCCTGAAGATTTCGTAAGGCTCGCCAAGGTTTCCCGCTAGCGTAGGTGAGGCCCATCATATTGAGAGCCAGAACGCGCGTTACCCCAACCTACGCGGTCTGCCGACTCCGCTACAATGCGCCCATGGTCAAGAAATCTCCCCACACGATCGACGTGCAGGTGCAAACCCGCTTTGTCCCCGATCAGTCCGCCCCCGCCGAAAATCGCTATGTCTTCGCCTACACGATCAAGCTGCACAACGCAGGATTGGTGCCCGCACGTCTACTCACCCGCCATTGGGTGATCACCGACGCCAACGGCAAGGTGGAGGAAGTGTTCGGCGAAGGTGTGGTGGGCGAACAACCGTGGATGCGTCCTGGAGACGATTACGAATACACCTCCGGTGCGGTCCTGGAAACGGCGGTAGGCACCATGCACGGCAGCTATCAGATGATGGCCGACGACGGCACGCGCTTCGAAGCGCCTATTCCGATTTTCACACTGTCCATTCCCCGCACCTTGCATTGATCAGGGATTCGTTCATGACTGGCGCACGGCAGATCTTCGAGGGAATGCGCTGATGGCCGTCTACGCAATCGGCGATGTCCAGGGCTGTTATCCAGAGCTACAACGCTTACTGGAGAAACTGCGTTTCGATCCGGCCGCCGACCAATTGTGGTTTTGCGGCGACCTGGTCAATCGCGGCGGGCAATCTTTAGATGCCCTGCGCCTGGTGCATTTGTTGCGAAACAATGTGGTGGTGACACTCGGTAACCACGATCTTAGCCTGCTGGCCATCGGACAACGCAAGCAGGACGCGCAGGCACGCGTGAATCCGGAGTTGCGTGAGGTGCTGTTTGCCGAAGACGCGCCGATCCTGCTTGATTGGCTGCGCACCCAGAAGCTGCTGCATCACGACGAAACAATCGGCTGGACCATGGTGCATGCAGGTCTCGCACCAAGCTGGACGCTAAAGCAAGCGCAACGGTGCGCGTTGGAAGTCGAGCGCGAACTGGCCAGCCCGCGCCATCCACGTTTGTTGAAGAATCTCTTCGGTAATCGACCTGCGGCATGGGCCAGTCGGTTGCAGGGTATCGAGCGCATGCGCGCATCGATCAATACACTCACCCGCATGCGCTACTGCGACGTCAATGGTCGCATCGATTTCGAGGGCAAAGGCGCCCCCGGCACGCAAAAGCCCGGCATGTATCCGTGGTTCGAAGTGCCAGGCATGCGCAAGCGCGAGACGCGCATTGTGTGTGGCCACTGGTCAGCGCTCGGGCGCTTTGCCGGGCTGGGCGTTTACGGCATCGATACGGGATGCGTGTGGGGCGGCAAGCTCACCGCGTTGCGCCTGGATTGCGAAGAACCGCAGTACTTCACGGTGGATGCGGAGCCGCATCGCAAGCGCACCCCGGGCGAGGATTGAACGATCCGCCCCTCCCCTACTTCACGTAGGGGAGGAAGCCATTACAGCGGGAATTTGAGAGAAATCAGCTTAACTGCCCGTGGCAGTGCTTGTATTTCTTGCCCGAGCCGCACGGGCACGGATCATTGCGACCGACCTTCGGACCGGTCACCACTTGCTCGGCTGTTGCAGCTTCCTGCGACGCAGGTGCATCCATACCCAACGCGCCGCCGGCTGGCGCACCACCGCCGCTCGCTTGCATCTGCCGCGCCATCCGCTCAGCCATGCGCTGCTGCTCTGCTTCCATCGCGGCGACTTCTTCTTCGCTGCGAATGCGGATGCGTGCGAGCATCTGGATCACTTCTGTCTTGATGCGCGCCAGCATCTGCGAGAACAGCTCGAAGGATTCGCGTTTGAACGCCTGCTTGGGATCCTGCTGTGCGTAGCCGCGCAGATAGATGCCCTGGCGCATGTAATCCATGCTGGAAAGATGTTCCTTCCACGCGTTGTCCAGCACACTCAGCATGATGTGCTTTTCAAGCTGGCGCATGGTCTCGGCACCGATTTGCGCCTCCTTTGCCTGGAACATTTCATCGACCAACGTACGCACGTGCTTCAGCACGGTGTCGGAGTCGGCTTCTGATTGTTGTTCCAACCAGCGCTTGAAGTCCGCGGAAATACCGAACTCACTTTCCAGTTCGCGCTCAAGTCCGGCGATATCCCACTGCTCGTCAATGCTGTCAGGCGGCACGTGACGTTGCACCAGATCGCCAACCACGTCTTCGCGAATGTCGGCGATGGTGGCTGAAACCTCAGCTTCTTCCAGCAATTCGTCGCGCTGACGATAGATCACTTTGCGCTGATCGTTGGCAACGTCGTCGTATTCGAGCAGGTTCTTGCGGATATCGAAGTTGTGCTGCTCGACCTTGCGCTGCGCCTTTTCGATCTGGCGGCTGATCATGCGATCTTCCAATGCCTCGTCTTCCTTCATGCCGAAGCGCTTCATCCAACGCACCAAGCCTTCACCGCCGAAGATGCGCAGCAGGTTGTCTTGCAGCGACAGATAGAAGCGCGAGGAGCCCGGGTCGCCCTGACGACCGGAACGGCCGCGCAATTGGTTGTCGATGCGGCGAGATTCGTGGCGCTCGGTGCCGATGATATGCAGGCCGCCAGCACCCACCACCTGTTCGTGTCGCTTCTGCCATTCTGACTTCGTGCGTGCGCGATCAACGTCAGTGGCTTCCGGCGGTAGCGCCGCCAGTGCGGCTTCCAGGCTGCCTCCCAACACGATGTCGGTACCACGACCGGCCATGTTGGTAGCGATGGTAACGGAGCCGGGCATGCCGGCCTGCGCCACGATGTGCGCCTCACGCTCGTGCTGCTTGGCGTTAAGCACTTCGTGCGGAATCTTTTCCTTGCGCAGCAAGTTAGACAAGAGTTCGGACACGTCGATCGACGCCGTACCGACCAGCACCGGCTGGCCACGGCGGTGGCAATCGCGAATATCTTCGATGACTGCCTTGTATTTCACGTCCTGGCTGAGGAACACCATGTCCGCGTTGTCTTTGCGGATCATCGGCTTGTGGGTGGGAATCACCACCACTTCCAGGCCGTAGATTTGCTGGAATTCGTAGGCTTCGGTATCTGCCGTACCGGTCATGCCGGCCAGCTTCTTGTACATGCGGAACAGGTTCTGGAAGGTAACCGTGGCCAGCGTCTGGTTCTCACGCTGGATCGGTACGCCTTCCTTTGCCTCCACCGCCTGATGCAAACCGTCGGACCAACGGCGGCCCGGCAGCGTACGGCCAGTGAATTCATCCACGATGATCACTTCACCATCGCGCACGATGTAGTCGACATCGCGCTGGTAAATGGCGTTGGCGCGCAGTGCTGCATTGAGGTGATGCACGATGGCGAGATTGCGCGAGTCATACAGGCTGCTTTCCGGATCGATCACCTTGGCCTGCTGCAGGAGCTCCTCGGCATGCTGCATGCCTTCTTCGGAGAGATGCACCTGCTTTTGCTTTTCATCGACCCAGTAATCGCCCGGACCGTCCTCCACCGACTGGCGCGTCATGCGCGGCACGATCTTGTTTACGGCGATGTAGAGCTGCGGCGAATCCTCGGCCGGTCCGGAGATGATCAGCGGTGTGCGCGCTTCGTCGATCAGGATCGAGTCCACCTCGTCGACGATAGCGTAGTGCAAGCCGCGCTGCACGCGCTGCTCTTTAGACAACGCCATGTTGTCGCGCAGGTAGTCGAAGCCGTATTCGTTGTTGGTACCGTAGGTGATGTCGGCGGCGTAAGCAGAATGCTTGTCGGCGTGATCCATGCCCGGATACACCACACCCACGCTCATGCCGAGGAAGGTGTACAGCTTGCCCATCTGGGCGGCGTCGCGTTTGGCCAGATAGTCATTGACGGTAACGACGTGCGTGCCTTTGCCTTCGAGCGCGTTGAGATATACCGGGGCGGTGGCCACCAGGGTCTTGCCTTCGCCGGTCCGCATTTCGGCGATCTTGCCCATGTGCAGCACCATGCCGCCGATCAGCTGCACGTCGTAATGACGCATGCCGAGTACGCGTTTGGCACCCTCGCGCACCACGGCAAAGGCTTCCGGCAGCAGCTTGTCCAGCGTCTCGCCATTGGCGATGCGCTGCTTGAATTCGTCGGTCTTCCCGCGCAGGGCCTCGTCGCTGAGCTTCTCCAACTCAGGCTCCAGCGCATTGATGCGCGCGACGGTTTTGGACAGCTGGCGCAGTACTCGATCGTTACGGCTGCCAAATAAGCTCGTCAGGGCACGGTTAAGCATCGATCTTCCGGATCTGGAAACTGAAAGGGTGCCCGCCGGGTAAGCCCGGACGGACAAAGGCTTGATGATACTAGGGTCCGCCGGCTATCCCAAACGCGGGAAAGCGCGGACATGCCACATCAGTGGGGAATGGGGTGGCGGTAGTGCCGCGTGCTTTCAAGGCCCATGCCGACGTTCGGTCAACGGTGGTTCTTTACGTACGCCAGCGGATTGACGACGCGGCCGTTGTACCAGACCTCAAAGTGCACGTGCGAGCCGGTAGAACGACCGGAGGAACCGGCCTGGGCGATCTCGTCACCCACTCGGACGTGCTGTCCGGGGCGCACCAGCAGCTTGCTGTTGTGCGCATAACGAGTCATGTAGCCGTTGCCATGGTCGATTTCCACTACGTTACCGTAGCCGTTGCGCACACCAGCATAGGTGACCATGCCTTCAGCCACGGTGCGTACTTCACTGCCGTAAGGCACAGCAACATCCAGGCCGGTGTGATAGGCAGCCACGCCATCGAAGGGGTCGGCGCGTACACCGAAATACGAGGAGATATATCCGTCCGCCGGCATGCCTGTGGGCTTCAGGTTCGAATCGATACGCGCATTCAGCAGCAAACTCTGCATGGCGCTCAATTGCGCCTGCTGGGTATCGAATTGCGTGGCCAGCTGGCTGATGCCAGCGTCCAACGTTTGCGGCAGGGCATAAGCGCCGCTGCCGTCGCTCACTTCCACACCACCTACCGGCGGCGGCTGATCGAAATTGAATTCGTTGCTATCGAGCTTGCCTACCTGCACCAGACGCTCGCCCAGCGCATTGATGCGGGTGGCCTGGGCCTGGAGCTGACCAAGCTTAATGGCGAGCGCGTCGAGCTGACGGTGCGCATCTTCGCGCAGGTCGCCCAACTGTTTGTCCTGCATCTTTACCTGCTGGTGCAATGCATTGATCTCGGCCAATGCACGATCACGCGGGCTGGCCACCGCTAACGCCACGCCAGCGCCAATGCTGGCCAGGGCGAACACGATCGCAGCTCCGATACTCCATACACGCCAGCGCAGATGCTGATTGGTGAGGTCCAAGGTTTTCGGCACCTTCCCTGCGCGTGAGACGAGTATGATTTGCATGTCGTTACCAGTTCAAAGTTTTACTTATGCAGCGCGACGTTCCTGCCTCTCACCGCACCGGGCATGGGCCCCGACCCATTACCGATGTCGGTCCTGTCGCTGCGCTGGCCAAACAGGCCGGCAAGCTTGAGGCGTTGGACCGCGCACTACGCCAGACGTTGCCATCACCCCTGCGTGAGCAGGTTAGATTCGCCAATCTCCGTGACGACCGTCTTGTGTTCCTGGCTTCCTCGCCGGCTTGGGCATCGCGCCTGCGTCTACAACAGACACAGATCCTCGCGGCCGCACGCGCCATAGGCGCAAATGCCAGCTCAGTTACCGTGAAAGTGGCCCCCCTTCCTCCGCCTGAACCTCCGCCGGAGCAATCAAAACCGCTTTCGGCCGCGGCAGCACTTCACCTGAAGGCTGCAGCGGGCTCCATCCACGACCCCGAATTACGGGCAATGTTCCTGGAACTGGCGTCCGTCGCCGAAACCTCGAATTCCCCCTCCTCTGCGACGCCCTGAGCTGCAGACGCGTATTCCGGAAATAGGCGAGCGACCGCCTGCCCCAGTGCAGAAGGCGGATTTATACCATGGCATGCCCCACCCAGGTCTCTATGACTCGTGGTGATAACGTGAACTTGGGGACGACAAAAGCGTGACGGTCATCACAAAAATGAACAGACCGGGCCCGAAGGTCCGGTCTGCAAGATGACGCAGGCGATTTTTAGATCGCTTGGGCGGGATGGGCGTAGGAGATCGGAGCGGTGGCCGGATCATCCTGGTAGCTGACTTCTTCCCACGCGGAGGCATCGGCCATCAGCGTGCGCAGCAGCTTGTTGTTCAACTCATGACCGGACTTGTGCGCGTAATACGCACCGATCAGGCTGTGACCGAGCAAATAGAGATCACCGATCGCATCGAGGATCTTGTGCTTGACGAATTCGTCTTCGTAACGAAGACCGTCTTCGTTGAGCACGCGATAATCATCGAGCACCACCGCGTTGTCCATCGAACCGCCGAGCGCGAGATTATGTTCGCGCAGCATCTCGATGTCGCGCATGAAACCGAATGTACGCGCGCGGCTTACTTCCTTGACGAACGACGTAGTGGAGAAATCGATCTCCGCACGGGAAGTGCGCTTGGAAATGATCGGGTGATTGAACTCGATCGAGAACCCCACCTTAAAACCTTCAAACGGTTCGAAGCTGGCCCACTTATCACCTTCCTGCACTTTCACCGGCTTTTTGATGCGGATGAAGCGCTTCGGCGCGGACTGCTCTTCGATGCCGGCCGACTGCAGAAGGAAAACAAACGGACCAGCGCTACCGTCCATGATTGGCACTTCCGGCGCGGACAGATCGACGTATGCATTGTCGATGCCCAAGCCTGCCATCGCCGACAATAAGTGTTCCACGGTTGATACACGCACGTCGCCATTGACCAGCGTGGTCGACAAACGCGTGTCGCCCACGTGATCGGGACGTGCATGGATCTCTACCGGAGGGTTGAGATCGGTGCGACGGAAGATGATGCCGGTATTCGGCGCCGCCGGACGCAACGTCATGTAGACCTTGTCGCCGGTATGCAGACCGACGCCGGTGGCACGGATGATGTTCTTCAACGTACGCTGCTTAATCATTTATTGGGTACCTATAGGGGCAGCAGCCAATTCGAGCTGGGATGCTAACACAGTCTTAACCTGCGGAAAAACAAACCGTACCGTATTGAACGGACAATCCTTCATTTTCCTTTCATCAAATAATGCGAGTCATTCGCATCCCGATGCTGCAAGTACCATAGGTAAATCAAGCACTTGCGATTAGGCACAAAACCCTGGCCGGGGACGGGAAGATCCGGCTGCGGAATTTTGGACCGGTGACATGGAATCCCACTCCACACCAGCCAATCGTGCGCCATCCTTAAGATCGCACTGCCTATCGCATTCAACGCATGAACGCGACGCCAGCCGACACCAGCGATGTCCCCCTATCGCTACCGGTATCCGGCGGCAATCAGGCAGCGGACAGGGAGCATACCCCTCCTCGCCCGGCACAGGGAACATGGACAAGTTAATGCGTCGTTAGTTCATGCGCTCTCTACGTCTTCACATACTGAGTGCCTCTTAGTCGGCCTGACGGCGCAAAAACGCCGGAATGTCGAGGTAATCGAAGCTCGGATCGGCGCTCTTGGCCGGACCGTCGCCGCCACGCGGGTTGCTGGCTGCCAGTTCCGGCTGGGCGTAATCCACCACTTCATTGCCGGTACCTGTGCGCAGCACCATCGGGCGCGGACGCTGGCGCATTTCCACCTGCTGACCGGTAACCCGTTGCACAGGCTGGCGAGCCGTTGCGCGGTTGAGGCCCGTGGCCACCACCGTCACGCGCACGTCGTCCTGCATTTCCGGATCAAGCGAGGTACCAATCACCACCGTTGCGTCTTCGCTGGCGAAGTCGTGGATGATGCGGCCGATTTCGTCGAACTCGCGCATGGTGAGGTTCGGACCGGCCGTGACGTTCACGAGAATGCCGCAGGCACCATTGAGGTTGACATCTTCCAGCAGCGGGTTGTTGATCGCCGCTTCGGCCGCTGCCTGCGCACGATCATCGCCGCGGGCCGTACCCGAGCCCATCATCGACAGGCCCATTTCGCTCATCACCGTGCGCACGTCGGCGAAGTCGACGTTGATCAGGCCCGGCGCCGTGATCAGATCGGCAATGCCTTGTACCGCACCCAACAGCACATCATTGGCTGCCTTGAACGCATTGAGCAGCGTCACCTCGCGACCCAGCACCGAGAGCAGCTTTTCGTTCGGCACCGTGATCAACGAATCGACATGCTGCGACAGGTCTTCGATGCCCTTCAAGGCCACCTGCATGCGGCGACGGCCTTCAAACGGAAACGGCTTCGTGACCACCGCAACCGTCAGAATGCCTTTTTCTTTGGCGAGCTGAGCCACGACCGGAGCCGCCCCCGTACCCGTACCACCGCCCATGCCGCAGGTGATGAACACCATGTCCGCGCCTTCGAGCATTTCCTCGATGCGCTCGCGATCTTCCAGGGCGGCTTGACGACCTACTTCCGGATTGGCGCCTGCGCCCAGGCCCTTGGTGACGTTGGCGCCAAGCTGCAGATGCATGCGACCGCCGCAGCCCTTCATGGCCTGTGCATCGGTATTGCACACCACGAAATCCACGCCTTCGATGTTGGAGTTGAGCATGTGTGCGACCGCGTTGCCGCCGCCGCCACCCACGCCGATGACTTTGATCACCGCATTCGGTGCCAATTTTTCGACCAGTTCAAACATTTCCCGTCCTCCGTAGAGCTTTCGTTGTCGTTGTAACCGCGGCACGACTCCTGTCATCCCGTGGTGGTGAGCGAACCTCCATTCGCCCGGGCTGCGCCTCCTGCGCCGCCTAACCCTTTCGTTTCTAGAAGTTCTTGGTAATCCACGTACGTAATTTGTCGACCAGGCCGCCGACGCTGCCGCCAGCCGGACCGCTCGCACGCATGCCGCCATTCCGTGCGCCATGCAGCAGCAGACCCACCCCAGTGGAATGCAGCGGATTGGCGATCACCTCACCCAAACCCACCACGTGTTGCGGCACACCGATGCGCACCATCTTGTGGAAGATCTCTTCAGCGAGCTCCAGCGCACCTTCCATGCGCGACGCGCCTCCGGTGAGTACTACACCCGCAGCGACCAAACTGTCGTAGCCGGAACGACGCAGCTCGTCCTGCACCATTTCGAAGATTTCTTCGTAACGCGCCTGCACGCTCTGTGCGAGCGACTGACGCGCGAGACGACGTGGCGGGCGATCCCCTACGCTCGGTACCTGGATGGTTTCTTCCGCATGTGCAAGCTGCGCCAGCGCGCACGCGTACTTGATCTTGATTTCCTCGGCATGCGCGGTCGGCGTATGCACACCGTAGGCGATGTCGTTGGTGACCTGATCGCCCCCCACCGGCAGCGACTTGGTGTAGCGGATCGCACCTTGCGTATAGATCGCGATGTCGGTGGTACCTGCGCCAATATCGACCAGGCACACGCCCAGCTCGCGCTCATCATCGGTGAGCACCGACTTCGCGCTTGCCACCGCCGACGGTACCAGCTCATCGACAGACAACCCGCACCGCTGGATGCACTTGCTGATGTTCTGCACTGCCGCGGCCGCACCGGTCACCAAGTGCACCGAAGCCTCTAGGCGCACACCACTCATGCCCACGGGTGAGCGGATGCCGTCCTGGCCATCGATGCGGTATTCCTGCGACTCCTTATATAAGACCTTGCGATCAGCTGGGATCGCCACCGCGCTCGCCGCTTCCAACACCTGGTCGAGATCGCCCGGCGCCACTTCACGATCGCGAATGGCCGCTGTGCCGTGTGAATTGCGCGTTTCCAAGTGGCTGCCAGAAATCGACGCATACACCGAACGGATATCGCAGCCGGCCATCAGCTCGGCTTCTTCCACCGCGCGCTGGATCGAGTGCACGGTGGATTCGATGTCCACCACCGAACCGCGCTTCATGCCGCGCGAAACGTGCGAGCCGATGCCGATCACTTCGATCGGTTCGCCCGGTTCATATTCGCCCACGATCGCCACCACTTTCGAGGTGCCGATATCGAGGCCGACTACCAATTGCTTTTCGTTTTTGCCTTTCATGTGCGTGGCGTGCCTCCGGCAGTCGGAGCGGTCGGGGCGGCCGTCGCTTGCGGCCATTTCACGGCAAAGCCGTTGGTGTAACGGAGATCGGCGTACTCGAAACCTTGTGGGTGAGCCGCGGCAACTTGCGGATACACATCGAGGAAGCGGCGCAGACGACGCCCGGCCTGATTGCGATCGCCGATCACGATCTGGGCGCCGGAATCGGTGGCGACGCTCCAGCTGCCGCGGTCGGTCAGCGCGACTCCGGTGATCTTCAGATGCGTACCGCTGAAGGCCTTTTGCACATCGGCAAAGAAGCTCACCACTTCGGCGAGGTGATCGTCTGGACCGTGCAAATCCGGCAGTTGTTTGTAGTCGGCCGCATCCGGCACCGAGAACACTTTGCCTTCGCGGCTGATCAGCGCGTTGGCATTCCAGCGCGCAAACGGCTGCCGCTCGTAAACACGCAACAGCAAGGTGTCCGGCCAGCGCTTGCTCGCTTCGACCGATTCCACCCATGGCAGCGCAGCCACTGCTTTCTGCACGTTATCCAGATTCAACGCGAAGAAGCCCTTACCCAGGCGCGGCAGCACGGCGGCGCGGACCTGGTCCGCGCTCACGTGCTTGAATTCGGCCTGCACCGTCAACTGAGTGACCGGCCAGCGGTCGGCGGCAAACCAGCCGCTCAACACGCCGACGATCGGCAAGACCACCAAGGCGATGGCCAGGCACCAGGCGACGAGGCGAATGCTTCCCCTCATTGCTCCTCCCTGAAACTGGTTTCCAACACGCGCCAGCACAGCTCCTGATAATCGATACCAGCCACAGCTGCAGCTTTGGGCACCAGCGAATGCGAGGTCATGCCCGGCGCGGTGTTCACTTCCAGCAGCCAGTTGCGGCCTTCGCGATCGCGCATCACGTCGACGCGACCCCAACCGAAACAACCGAGTGCATCGAATGCTTCCAACGCAAGCGCGCGCAACGATGCTTCTGCCTCGCCTTCCAAACCCGGACAGATGTAGCGCGTGTCTTCAGCTATGTATTTCGCGTTGTAATCGTAGAACGCGCCTTTCGGCACGATGTGGATGCTTGGCAACACCTGGCGGCCAAGAATGCCCACGGTGAGTTCGTCACCCACGATCAACGTTTCCATCAGCAGATCGCCCGGGTACTTCTGCGCCAGTTCGACGGCAGCATCCAGATCCTTTTCTTCGAATACGCGCGTCACACCGACGCTGGAGCCTTCGCATGCAGGCTTCACGATCAGCGGAAAGCCAATTTCCTTCGCCGCAGCATGCACATCCGAACCACGCGGCAACGCCACAAATTTCGGTGTCGGCAAACCCAGCGATTGCCACACGCGCTTGGAACGCGTCTTGTCCATCGACAAGGCGGAACCCAGCACACCGGACCCGGTGTATGGCACGTGCAAAGATTCCAGCGCGCCCTGCAGCACACCGTCCTCACCGCCACCGTGCTGACCATGCAGGATGTTGAACACTCGCGCGAAATGCCCTGCACGAAGCGCATCCAGCAGAGCGGGAATACCATCGATCGCATGTGCATCCACGCCGCGCGCTTTCAGCGCACCCAGCACATTGCGTCCCGAGTCGAGCGAGACCTCACGCTCGGCCGAGCTGCCGCCCATCACCACGGCGACGCGGCCAAATTGAGCGGGATCGGTAATTCTTCTCATGTTTCGCTCGTCCTCAAATGGCCGGCTTGCGCCAGTTCTACCGCCGCGGCGCCGATGTCACCGGCACCAAGCAGCAGCAGCAAATCGCCGTCGCGCAGCAGCGCCGGCAGGGTGTCTTTCAATTCGCGTGGATGGCTGATCAGTACCGGGTCCACCTTGCCGCGCGCGCGCACGGCACGTGCCAGCGCACGTCCATCTGCACCTGCAATCGGTGCTTCGCCGGCCGGATAAACCTCAGTCAACACCAGCACATCGGCTTCGGCCAACACGTTGGCAAAGTCGTCGAGCAGATCGCGCGTTCGGCTGTAACGATGCGGCTGGAAACCCACCACCAGGCGGCGATCCGGCCAACCTCCGCGTGCTGCCGCAAACACGGCTGCAAGCTCGCGCGGATGATGACCATAGTCATCGACCAACATCACCTTGCCTTGATCGATCGCGATTTCGCCACGGCGATGAAAACGGCGGCCTACGCCCTGAAAATGCTTCAGCGCATGCGCGATGGCATCGGCTTCCACTCCAAGCTGCCAACCAATCGACGCAGCCGCCAGTGCATTGAGCACGTTGTGCCGGCCGGGCAGATTGAGCGTGACCGGAATGGCTTTGTGCACGCCCGGCAGCAGCAAATCGAAATGCATCTCGAAACCTTGCTGCCGCACGTTGGCGGCGCGCACGTCCGCATGCTGCGCGTCGATGCCATAGGTCATCACGCGGCGCGCAGTGATCTTGGCAAGTTCCGCCACTTCCGGATCATCCACGCACAGCACGGCCAATCCATAGAACGGCAAGCGATGCAGGAAATCCGAGAACGCCTTGCGCACTAGCGCGAAGTCGCCCTGATAGTTCTCCAAATGATCGGCATCGATATTGGTGATGGCCGCGATGACCGGCGACAACAACAGGAACGAACCATCCGATTCGTCCGCTTCGGCCACCAGATACTGACCTGTGCCCAGCCGCGCGTTTGCGCCGGCCGCGTTGAGCTGCCCCCCGATCACGAACGTGGGATCGTAATTGGCTTCAGCCAGCACGCTGGCGGCAAGACTGGTCGTCGTGGTCTTGCCGTGCGTACCGGCGATAGCAATGCCACGGCGAAAACGCATCAACTCGCCCAGCATTTCTGCCCGAGGAATAACCGGAATACGCGATTCGTGTGCAGCAACCAGTTCCGGGTTGTCGCTCTTGATTGCGCTGGATGTCACCACGACGTCCGCATCCCCGATGTGTGCCGCGGCGTGACCGATACGCACATCGATACCGAGCTGACGCAGGCGTTGCGCAGTTGGCGATTCGCTGCGATCCGAACCGGACACGGCATAGCCAAGGTTATGCAGCACTTCGGCAATGCCGCTCATGCCCACGCCGCCAATGCCGATGAAATGCACACGGCGGAAGGTGCTCATCAAATCTTCGTGCGCGAGCAGGCGACGCGGCGTCATGCGGCCACCTCCACGCAGGCGCGCGCGATGTCGGCGGCGGCATCTGGCTTGGCCAGCGTACGCGCGGCTTCCGCCATCGCGGTCAGCTTGGCTCGATGGCCCAACAGCGCAGTCAGACGCTGTGCCAAATCGGTCGTTTTCAAATCACGTTCCTGGATCAATTCAGCTGCACCGGCGGCGACCAGCGCCTCGGCGTTGCGGGTTTGGTGGTCGTCCACCGCATGCGGGAACGGCACCAGCACGGCACCCAAGCCACAGGCGGTGAGTTCGGCGATCGTTAGAGCACCGGCGCGACACACAGCGAGGTCGGCCCATGCATAGGTGCCGGCCATGTCTTCGAGAAACGGCACGATGCGCGCCTCCACACCGGCATCGGCATACGCTTTACGCGCTTCGTCGATACCGCGATTGCCACACTGATGCAGCACCTCCGGACGCTGCTCAATCGGCATATGCGCAAGCGCTTGCGGCACGGATGTATTCAATGCACGCGCACCGAGACTGCCACCGAGCACTAACAAGCGCGGCTTACCGCTGCGCTCAGCCATGCGTTGCGCAGGTGGCGGCAGCGAAGCGATCGCGCCACGCACTGGATTGCCCACCCACTCCGCATTCGGCAGTACGTCGGCAAAACCCGCCATCACGCGGCGCGCATGCTGCGCCAACTTGCGATTGGTGAAACCCGCTACACGATTCTGTTCGTGCACCAGCAACGGTCGATGCAGCAGACGCGCCGCCACGCCGCCAGGGCCGGCCACGTAGCCACCCATCGATAGCACGCTGCGCGGTTTCAGCCGGTGCAATACAGCGAGCGACGACAGTAATGCGCGCAGCAGCATCCATGGTGCGAGCAAACGCGTCTTTATGCCTTTGCCACGCAAGCCGCCCACCGCAATCGTGTGCAGTTCGATGCCGTGCGCCGGCACCACCTTGGTTTCCATCCCGCCTTGTGCACCCAGCCACACCACCGGCACGCCTTGCGCACGCAGCGTTTCGGCCACGGCCAGGCCGGGGAAAATATGGCCGCCAGTGCCGCCGGCCATGATCAGCACGGGTGCCTGAGAGCCTGTCTCGGTTCTCCGTGCAGCCCGCGTTGAGTTGGTGCGCTCGCCAGGGAGTGGCGCGTGGCGCAGTGCCTGACTGGCCGTCAGGTCTAGCCGCGCGCCACTCGCTGGCGAGCGCACGGAGAACCGAGACAGGTTCTGGCTCATGCCGCCACCGCCTCGCGCTCGCGCGCGTTGTTCGGATTTGCGTCCGGTACCGCTGCTGCCGGTGCGCGCGTAGCCATCTGCCGCGCATCGAGCGCGCGATAGATTTCGAATGTTGCACGCAACAACACGCCAGCCATCGCGCAGGTAAGCACGATCGACGATCCGCCATAGCTGATCAACGGCAAGGTAAGGCCTTTCGTAGGCAGCGCGCCGAGATTCACGCCCACCGACACCATCGTCTGCAGACCGATCATCAGCGAGATGCCGAAGGCGACATAGCCTGCGAAACGCTGGCCAATTTCTACGCCCTTCAAACCCACGCTCAAGCCGCGCCACACCGCCAGCGCAAACAACCCCATCACCACCACGATGCCGAGCAGGCCGAGCTCCTCGCCGATCACGGCAAAGATAAAGTCGGTATGCGCTTCGGGCAGATAGGACAGCTTCAACACACTCGAACCCAAGCCCACGCCCATCCATTCGCCACGGCCGATGGCCATGAGCGACTGCGTGAGCTGGAAGCCGTCGTCAAATGGATGCTCCCAGGGATTCATGAAGGAAGTCAGGCGCTTCATGCGGTAGCTTTCGCTGGTCGCTGCTATCGCCAGCAGCGGCATCAAAGGCAATCCCATAAGGAACAGGAAGATCGGCCGCGCGCCACCCAACCACACCATCGCAAGGGTGACGGCAATGATCAACGTTGCAGAACCAAAGTCCGGCTGCGCCAGCAACAGCAACACCATGACACCGGACACCGCGAGCGGCTTGATCAAACCCAAGAAGCGCGTCTCGATGCTTTCGCGGTGACGCACCAGATAACTGGCCAAGTACACCACCAGAATCAACTTCACCGCCTCGACCGGCTGGAACGAGGTAACGACCAGATTCAACCAGCGCCGCGCACCGTTGAGGCGCATGCCCAGATGCGGCACGAACACCGCCAGCAGCATGATGAAGGCCACCAGCATCAGGAAGAAGGCGTGTTTCTCTACCACTTTCAACTCTGTGCGCATGGCGACACCCGCCGCAACGCAGCCGACCGCAAGAAACAAGAGATGTTTCTTCAAATAGTAGAACTCGCCCACGTGCGCGCTATCGGCCACGGCGATCGAGCTGGACGTCACCATCACAACACCCACGCAGGCAAGGCCGACCAGGGCCACCAGCAACGGCAAGTCGAACTTGCCGCGCGGGCCCTGCCGGCGCTTTGCTTGAGTTGTGTCGAAACCGAACATGCCTCAACGCACCTTCAACGTTGCCAAGCCGATCAACACCAGCACCACGCTGATGATCCAAAACCGCACGATGACCCTAGGTTCGGGCCACCCTTTCAATTCGAAGTGGTGATGGATCGGCGCCATGCGGAAGATGCGCTTGCCGGTCATCTTGAAGCTCGCGACCTGCATCATCACCGACACCGTTTCCATCACGAACACACCGCCCATGATCAGCAGCACAATCTCCTGCCGCACGATCACAGCGATTGCCGCCAGCGCCGCGCCGATGGCCAGCGCGCCGACGTCGCCCATGAACACCTGCGCGGGATAGGTGTTGAACCAAAGGAAGCCCAAACCCGCACCCGACAACGCCCCGCAGAAAATTGCCAGTTCGCCTGCGCCGGGAATCGACGGAATACCCAGGTATTCGGAGAACACGCGGTTACCGGCGAGGTACGCAAAGATGCCCAGCGCACCCGACACCAGCACCGTCGGCATGATCGCCAGGCCATCCAGTCCATCGGTGAGGTTCACCGCATTGGAAAAGCCCACGATCATGAAGTACGCAAGCACGATGAAGAACGCGCCTAGCGGTATCGCCACATGCTTGAAAACGGGCACGTACAGCGCCGTTTCCGCTGGAATATTGGCGGTGTGAAACAGGAACCACGCCGCGCCAATGCCAAATACAGATTGCCAGAAATACTTCCAACGCGAAGCGAGCCCACGGCTGTCCTTCAACACCAGCTTGCGATAATCGTCGTAGAAGCCGATCGCGCCGTAGCAGAGCAACACCAGCAGTACCAGCCACACGTAGCGGTTGTTGATATCCACCCATAACAGCGTGGAGATAGCGACGGACAGCAAGATCATCACGCCACCCATGGTCGGCGTGCCCGCTTTGGACAGATGTGTCTGCGGACCTTCCTTGCGCACCACCTGACCGGCCTTGAGCGCGGCAAGCTTGCGGATGAGCGCAGGACCGAACAGCAGCGACATCGCCATCGCGGTCAGCGCCGCCATGATCGTGCGGAAGGTGATGTATTGGAAAAGGTGCGGCGTGGCGAAATGCCGTGCGAACCATTCGGCCAGTTCAAGCAGCATCGTGTGCACCCTCCGGCCGACTGTTCTTGAGTGCTGTCACTACTTGTTCCATGCCCGCGGAATGCGAGCCCTTGATCAAACAGGTGACACCCGCATGCACTTGAGCACGCAGGGCGTCGACAAGCTTCGCCTTGTCACCGAAATGCGTTGCACCTTCGCCGAATGCTTCCACAGCGGCTGCATTCAACGGGCCTACCGCGAACAAGCGATCGATTCCTCGCTCATGCGCATGACGGCCAACACCTGCATGCAACGTGCGCGCGTCCGCACCCAGCTCAGCCATATCGCCCAGCACCAGCCAACGCTCGCCGCCGGCCAATGCCAACGTGTCGATGGCTGCATGCATGGAGCTCGGATTGGCGTTGTAGCTGTCGTCGATCAGTGTCCAGCCATCCGGCATCGCGATGCGCTTGAGGCGGCCCTCGACCGCGCTTGCCTGTTCCAGACCGGCGACGATGGTGTCCAACGGAACATCGAGTGCCAGCGCAATGCTGCTCGCCGCCAGCGCGTTGGCGATATTGTGGCGGCCTGGCAGTGGCAACTGCACTTCTGCATCGCCGTGGGGGGTGCTCAGCACGAAGCGCGAGCCATCCACACGCTGCTCCAGAATTTCCGCACCCACGTCAGCCTTGTGATCCAGGCCAAAACGCAGCACATGGCGCCCGCCGGCGAGGCCCATGAAGAAACTCGCAAAGGCGTCATCGGCATTGACTACCGCAACGCCGTCCGCCGGCAAGGCGCGATACAGCGCACCCTTGGTTTCCGCCACCATTTCGATCGTACCCATCCGCTCAAGATGCGCTGGCGCGATGAGATTCACGAGGCCGATATCGGGCCTTGCGATGGCAGCAAGATATTCGATGTCGCCCGGCTTGCCCGCGCCCATTTCGAGTACGGCGTACTCAGTGTCTTCCGGCATCCACAACAACGTCAGCGGCAAACCGATTTCGTTGTTGTAGCTGCCAGTGTTGACGTGCGTGCGGCCATGGCGTGAAAGAATCGACGCGGTCAGCGTCTTCACCGTGGTCTTGCCGTTGGAGCCGGTGATGCCGATCACGCGCGCGTTGCGCTGTGCGCGCACGGCACTCGCCAAGTCGCCCAGAGCCAGCTCGGCATTCTGCACTTCCACCTGCGGCAGATCGCTTTCCACGCGGTGCTCGACCAAAGCAGCCACTGCACCGCGCGCTTTAGCATCGGCGAGATAGGCATGACCGTCCACGTGCTCGCCTTTGAATGCGACGAATAGATCGCCTGCCTTCACTTTGCGCGAATCGATCGCGACGCCGGTCACACTAGCGTCGGCGCCGTGCAGCCGTCCGTGCGTCCACATGGCGATGGCGCTCAGCTGCATCATGCGTGGCTCTCCAAAGCAATACGCGCGACCGCCATGTCATCGAAAGCGCGCTTACCGCCCGCACCTTCCTGATAGGTTTCGTGGCCTTTGCCGGCAATCAACACAACATCTCCGGTACGCGCCATCGTCAATGCCGCACGAATCGCCGCTTCACGATCGCGTTGCACGGTAGCTGCTTGTGGCCGTGCCATGCCGGCCAGGATCTGTGCGACGATCACGTCGCCGTCTTCGCCGCGTGGGTTGTCGTCGGTAACGATGGCTACGTCAGCCAGCCGCTCTGCGATTCCACCCATCTGCGGACGCTTGCCCGCATCGCGCTCGCCGCCGCAACCAAACACGCAGATCAGCTTCGCTTCGCAATGCGCACGCAGCGCGGTGAGCGCCTGTTCCAACGCGTCCGGCGTGTGCGCGTAATCGACCACGACCAGTGGTTGACCATGCAAGCCACCGATGCGATTCATGCGACCGTTCACCGGATCGAGCGCTTCGACCGCATTGACAATGCGGTCGAGCGATTCGCCCAACGCGCCTAGGCAACCGATGACAGCGAGTAGATTGGCGACGTTGAAGCGACCCAGCAAACGGCTGCGGACCGTCTGCTCGCCCCACGGCGTGCGCAGCCTGAAGGCCACGCCTTCGGCCGATGTAACGATATTGCTGGCTGCAATATCGGCGTGCTCGTCGCCTGCACTACTCAGCCGCCACCCGCGAACGGTCGACGGCAACTTGCCGATCAGTTGGCGACCGAACGCATCATCGATATTGATTACCGCCGCTTTCAGTCCCGGCCACGCGAACAGCCTGGCCTTGGCCGCGCCATAGGCTTCCATACTGCCGTGGTAGTCGAGATGGTCGCGCGTAAGATTGGTGAACGCCGCGACATCGAATGCCGTGGCCGCCACGCGCCCCTGCTCGAGCGCGTGCGAAGACACTTCCATCGCCACGTGCGAGGCGCCATCACCACGAAATCCAGCAAACAGGCGCTGTACTGCGATCGCGTCAGGCGTCGTGCGCTCACCTTCCTTCAACTGTCCGTACAGGCCCGCGCCCAGCGTGCCGATGGTAGCGGCGCGATGGCCCAAATGGTCCAAAGCCTGCGCCAGCAATTGCACGGTAGAAGTCTTGCCATTCGTTCCGGTTACGCCGATCACGCGCATCGATTCCGAAGGGCGACCGAAGAAGCGCGAGGCGATTTCGCCCACGAACGCATGCAGGCCGTCGATCCACAGCACGGGCACGCCTGGATCTTCCAAATCGGCAGGCGCCGGCGTTTCGGCCAACACCACGCTGGCACCGCGTTGCACCGCTCCATGTACAAATTCAATGCCGTGTCCGCGCGTGCCGCGCAGGGCAAAGAACGCGTCGCCACTGCGCACCTGGCGCGAATCCAGCGCAAGCCCGGAAACGACGATAGGCCCTACGGCCTTCGTTTCGGCGATCCCTTGCAGCAGATGATCCAGACGCTGGCCGCTCATGGCTCGACGGCCTCCACGACGGATTGATCATCTTGTTGTGCGCCCTGCGGCGGCGCCGTACCCGCCAAGCCACCACCCGCCTGCAATGGTCCGCCGACATACCAACGACCAATATTGTCGGGCGCCACGTCGAGCAGACGCAGCGCGCCGGTCATCACACTCTGGAACACCGGCGCGGAAACCACGCCACCGTAGTAAGCGTTTTTCTTGGGGTTATTGATCACCACCACGGCGACTAGGCGCGGATCGGTGGCGGGCACAATGCCGGCGAATAGTGAGTTATAGCTGTTCTTGGCATAGCTGCCGCCCGACGCCAGATGCGCCGTGCCAGTCTTGCCGGCGACGATGTAGTTGGCGATCTGCGCACGCGTGGCCGAACCACCCGGTGCGGTCACCGTCTCCAGCATGTCCACCAGTTCGCGTGCAATGTTCGGCGAAATCACCTGCTTGCCGGCATCACCACCGCCTTTGATGAAGGTGGGTGTATGCATCAGGCCGTTGTCCGCCAACGCGGCGTACGCAGCGGCCAGCTGCAGCGGCGTAACGTTGAGGCCGTAGCCATAGGCCATGGTGGCTTTTTCGATCGGACGCCAGCTGCGGCCGGGTCGCAGAAGACCGGCCGATTCGCCTGGAAAACCGCTGCCCGTACTCTCGCCGAAACCAAATGCGCGATAGGTGTCGTAGAGGAACTTGGTATCCAGCGACAACCCGATCTTGGCCGCACCGATGTTGCTCGACTTAGTGAGCACGCCAGTGGGCGTGAGCAAGCCATTACCGCCGGACTCCACGTCGCGGATGTCCTTGCCCATGAACATCCAGTGGCCGTTGCCCGTATCAACCATCGGCGACGTAGGCGTGTATTTGCCACTGGAAAGACCGGCCGCCATGGTGAACGTCTTCATGGTGGAGCCCGGCTCCACCACGTCGGTCACGGTGCGATTGCGACGCGCCGCGGCGGGGCTGCCGGTGACGACGTTGGGGTTGTACGTAGGCAGGCTCACCATGGCGAGAATCTCGCCAGTGTGTATATCCAGAATCACCATCTCGCCGGAATCGGCGTCGATGTCCTGCAATTGCTTTTTCAGCTCGCTATAAGCGAGGAACTGAATGCGGCGATCGATGCTGAGCGTGAGATTCTGCCCAGGCTGCGGTGCATGTACCTGCTCCACGTCTTCAACGACGCGACCCATGCGATCGCGGATCACACGCTTCGCACCCGGCTTGCCGGCAAGCCAATTGTCGAACGCAAGTTCCAGGCCTTCCTGGCCATGGTCGTCGATGTTGGTGAAGCCGAGCACGTGTGCGGTCACTTCGCCAGACGGGTAATAGCGCTTGTACTCGCGCTGGCCATTCACACCCGGAACACCCAGCGCAATCACCGCTTGCGCTGCTTCCGGACTCATCTGCCGACGCAGATAGGCGAAGTCGCGATCGGCACGCTGTTCCAGGTAGGACTTCAGGTCATCGGCATTGGTACCCAGCGCTTGTGCGAGCGCGGGAATGCGATCGGCATTGTCGAGCACTTCCTGCGGCACACACGTGATCGACACCATCGGCGTGGAAACCGCCAGCGGCTCACCGTTGCGATCGAAGATCGTGCCGCGCGACACGGCAATCGGCATCACGCGCAGGAAGCGCGCATCGCCCTGATCCTGATAGAACTGTTTGCGCACCACCTGCAAATCAAAGGCACGCGCCACCAGCCCCAGCGAAGCAACGCCGAGCAAACCAACCACCAGCAGCATGCGCCGACGCGTGCTGGGACCTGCACCTTTGCGGCGCGAGGCGGGTTTTGGAGCCATGGTGTGCTGCAGCCGGTTCATGGCCGCACCAACTGCACGTCCTGCGGACGTGGAGCGAACATGTTGAGTTTGGTGCGCGCTTCGTTGTCGATTCGGCGCGGCTCAGCCCAGGTCGCTTGCTCCAGCTCGAGCCGGCCATATTCGATGTTCAATTCGTCGCGCTGGCTCTGCAACTGCGAAAGCTGCACGAACAGCGCGCGGCTCTGGTGGCGCGTCCACACCACGGCGATCGCACTAACCATCACCGCCACCAGCATCAGCAGAAGCGAGAAGATGCCGACGGCCCTCATGCCAGCTTCTCCGCCACGCGCAGCACGGCCGAGCGTGCACGCGGGTTTGCGGATTGCTCTGCTTCGGATGGAAATTGCGCCTTGCCGATCGCCACTAGCTTGGCCGGTGCCGCTGCCACGGGCGGTCCACGGCGACTGCCTTGTACGCGGCCAGAGTGATCGCGAATGAACTGCTTCACCATGCGATCTTCCAGCGAGTGGAAGCTGATGATCGACAGGCGGCCGCCAGGATTGAGCCGATCGAGCGCTGCTTCGAGTCCGCGCTCCAGCGCTTCCAGTTCGCCATTCACGCGAATGCGCAGCGCCTGAAAGGTGCGCGTGGCCGGATGCTTGCCCGGTTCGCGCCGGCCGATCACACGTTCCACCAAGGCCGCGAGTTCGCCGGTGCGGGTGATCGGCGATTCTTTGCGGCGCTCCACGATGGCGCGGGCAATCTTGCGACTAAAGCGCTCTTCGCCATAGATCCACAACACGTCCGCGATTTCGCGTTCGTCGGCATGGGCGAGAAAGTCGGCCGCACTTTCACCTTGCGTGGGGTCCATGCGCATATCGAGCGGCGCATCGGCCATGAAGCTGAAGCCGCGGGAGGCTTCGTCCAGTTGCGGTGAGGAAACGCCGAGATCAAGCAATACGCCATCGAGACCGGCGGCGGTTTCGTCCCATTCGGCCAGTGTGGAGAAATTGGCGTGGCGGATCGACACGCGCGGATCGGCGGCGAATTCGTTCTGCGCGGCAGCAATGGCCTGCGGATCGCGGTCCATCAGCAGCAGTCGACCGTCCGGGCCCAGGCGCGACAGCACGGCGCGGGCGTGACCGCCGCGTCCGAAGGTGCCATCGAGATAAAGCCCGCCTGCCCGCACGGCGAGACCCTCCACTGCTTCATTCAGCATCACCGGGATGTGCTGACGCTCAGCCATGCCGCACTCCCGCATTTGTTCTGTTCATCCCGCGCCGGACCATTTCGGTCTCAAAGGCGCAGGTCCGCCATGTCGTCGCTGATTTCGTCTTCACCAATGGTCTGGCGAATCTTGGCCAGGTGGGCTTGTTCGCTCCAAAGCTCGAACTTGTTGCCCATGCCCAGCAGAACCGCCTTTTTCTCGATGCCCGCCGCGGAGCGCTGGCTGGCCGGTAGCAGGATGCGCACGGCGCTGTCCGGCTCGACCATCGCCGCCGCACCCACCAGCTTCATCTGCAAGGCGCGGTGCACGGCTTTCACGCTCGGCAAGGCGTTCACCTGGTCGCGCACCTTTTCCCACTCGGCATGCGGGAACAGCCAGAGGCAGCCCGATTCGAACGGGTTGTAGGTGATCACCAGCCGATTGGCACAAGCGCCGGCAACCAGCTCCCGATACGCAGTCGGAATAGCCAGCCGGCCCTTGTCATCGACAGTGATGGCGGTTTCGCCCTGAAACACGACCCAAGAAACTCCCACGAAATCCCACGATTTCACACAGGGTCCCACGATAGTCTCGCCCCTTGAGACTGTCAACAAATTTTTGCTTGTGAATCAATAAGAAAGGCGAGGTTCTGGCGAAATTTCCAGTGATTTCTAGGAAGAAGCGCAAGCCCCTTGATCAACATGGATTTTTTGGAAAATGGAAGTAAGTGAAGGGGAGCAAGAAGTGAGAGAAAAAGCCACTTTGGCCCTCTCTCACCCTTGCTCCTCTTCACTCGCTCCTGAACATCCCTGAATAAGAAGGTGGAGTCGGCCTATAAGCCGGGTTCTGTACGCCTTGCGGCGCGACAGTCATTCTTCTCGGCCAGGCGTCGCCACCTGGCTCCAGCGACCTACCCGGGAACAACGCGGGCCGCGTTATCGTTCCCCTTCTTGGTCTTGCTCCGAGTGGGGTTTACCGTGCCACGCGGCGTTAGCCCCGCGCGCGGTGCGCTCTTACCGCACCATTTCACCCTTACCTGTGCCCTTGCGGGCCATCGGCGGTTTGCTTTCTGTTGCACTGGCCGTCAGCTCACGCTGCCCAGGCGTTACCTGGCACTCTGCCCTGTGGAGCCCGGACTTTCCTCGATGCGCACAAGGCGCGACGCGACTGTCCGGCCGACTCCGTTGCGCATTATAGCGGCGACCCGTACCTACATCAGCACTAAAGACTGGAAAAATCCGGGCAAAAACAATCGTTGCACGACTCGCTTATCCCTCGCCTTTGTCGCCATACAGCAATTTTCTCGATGCACCCGTAATGGCAGCGGCCAACTTCGCTGCTTTCGCCGGCGGTAACTCATCCCGCAAAATCGCGAACACACGCTGCCCTTCGGCGAGCTTCGCATCCGTGTCGTCACCACGCCCCGCAACAAGAATCACGCATTCGCCGCGCTGCTGATTTGGATCTTCTGCTACGCGTGCTGCCAGCTGTGACAAAGGCTCGCCGATCACCGTCTCGAACAACTTGGTGAGCTCTCGCGCCAGCACTGCTTCACGCCCGGCACCGAACACATCGCGCATGTCCGCCACGCTCTCGACAATGCGATGCGAGGACTCGTAAAAAATCAACGTACGTGGATCGCTCGCAAGTTCTTCCAGACGACTGCGGCGCGCCGCTGACTTGGGCGGAAGAAAACCTTCGAACACAAAGCGGTCGCTTGGCAATCCCGCGACGGAAAGCGCCGCGATCGCCGCGCACGCGCCCGGCACGGGTATGCAGCGGATGCCCGCTTCGCGCGCCGCACGTACAAGTCGGAAACCGGGATCGCTGATTAGCGGCGTGCCCGCATCCGAAATCAGCGCCACGGATTCGCCTTGCTCCAATCGCCGCACGATGGAAGCCACCGCTTCGCGCTCATTGTGTTCATGCAACGCCACCAGCGGCGTACTGATGTTGTGTTGAAGCATCAGCGGGCGGCTGTGCCGGGTGTCTTCAGCGGCGATCAACGCCACATTGCGCAAGGTTTCAATAGCGCGCGCGGAGATGTCGTCGCGATGACCGATCGGCGTTGCGACCACCCACAGGCAGCCCGTCTGGCTCGACATTTCTGAATACCCTTTCGCGGCGAAGCAACGATGCGATCGGCTATGATCGCGCAATTGCCCCAAGGGATCGAGAAAATCCATGCGTTCAGGTCGTCTCGTCGCGTCAGGACTGCTGATTTCAATGCTCTTGAGCGCCTGCGTGCCGTCCGTGGTGCCACGTTCGCCCGCCGAGATCGCCGCTGCGCAAAACGCTGTCGACCTGAGTAATCGGGGGCAATTCGATCAAGCCGCACAAGCCTATTTGGCGCTTGCCGCGCAAACGCCAAGCCGCGCCGATCATTACAAGCTGCTTGCCGCCGAGGCGTATCGCGAGGAAAACGCACTGGATCGTGCCGCGCCGCTTGTCATGGGCATTCACCGCGATCAACTTACCGATGATGAACCCGTGCGCCTCGATCTGCTTCGCGCAGAGATCGCACTCAACCAGCGCGATCCCGCCACTGCGCTGCGCCTGATCACACAACCAGACCTCAGCGTGCCGGCGAACCTTCGCCCACGCTTGCTGATCTTGCGTGCCGATGCGCTTGCAGGCACGGGCGATCTGTGGGGCGCCGCGCGCACGCGCGTTGAGATGGACGATGTATTGCACGGCGCCGATCGCGAACAGAACCGCGATCAGGCACTGACGCTGCTCACCAAACTGGGCGCCGAACCGCTCAAGCAGCGCGCCGCCGCCATGCAGCAGGGTGATCGCATGCTCCCGTGGGTGAACGAAGCGCTTGGCCGCCTCGGTGTGACGGTGGCGCAGGCTCAACCCAACTTGGAACAGGCGGTCGGCACACTGGTGCCTGGCACCGGCGCCAGCGTACGCGAGGGCTACAAAATGCCTGCGCACATCGCACTGCTGCTGCCCAATAGCGACGGGCTGGCTGCCGCAGGCGCAGCCATCCGCGAAGGTTTCTTCGCTGCTTATTTCCAGTCGTCCGACACGCATGCGCCGCGCGCCAGCGTGCGTGTCTACGACAGTGGCGGCAATGCCGCGAGCGCGATCAAGGCGTACAACCAGGCCGTAGCCGACGGCGCACAGATGGTGGTAGGTCCGCTGGCGCGCTCCGAAGTCACCGCCGTATTGGGTCAGCCTTCCTTGTCCGTACCTGTGCTGGCACTCAATCATTCGGACAACAAAACACTCCCGGCAGGTACCGCGAACGAATTTGCGCTGATGCCGGAAGATGAAGGCGCGCAAGCGGCCGATCACATGATCGAACGCGGCATGCATAACGCCTACGTGCTTATTTCCGGCGACGATTTCGCCAAACGTGCCGCCGCGGCGTTCAAGGCCGAGCTGGAAGCCAAAGGTGGGCAGATCGCCGGCACTGCGCAATTGCCTTCGAGCGGCGTCAATTACGGTGACGCCGTCAACGCATTGAACGCCGGCAGCGCAGGAACCGATGCGGGCATCTTCATCAGCATGCGCGTCGAACAAGCGCGCTTGCTGCTACCGCAGCTACGCATTGCGCGCATCAATCTGCCCGTAATAGGCACGTCACATATTTATAGCGGCGGCGACAACGCCACCGCTGATCGCGATTTGGAAGGCGTGGAATTCTGCGACGCGCCATGGCTGTTCGACGCCCAAACCGGCCTGCCCGCCTATCACGACATTGCAGCCCAGCTACCTGCTGCACACGGCGGAACAGCGCAGCTGTTCGCCTTCGGCATGGACGCATGGGACCTTGTGCCCTACCTCGAATGGCTGCGTAGCCATCCTGGCAGCTACCTGCCAGGTGCAACGGGCCAACTTGCGGTGGATACCTTCGGCCACGTGAAACGCGTACTGACCTGGCTGAAATTCCAAGACGGCGTAGCACGCCCGAGCAACGCCAGCCTGCAGATGGACAACACGCCCGACGGCCCCGCTCCTGCAAGCAGCGCACCCGCACCAGCCAGCAGCGCCCCGATGCCTGCAGCAGCACAACCGAATGGTGGTTGATGCGAGCAGCCGGAAGCGCGTTCGAACAACGCGCATGTACTGAATTGGAGCGCGCGGGACTGAAGCTTCTCATGCGCAACTACACCACACGCTATGGCGAACTGGATCTCGTCATGCGTGATGGCGATACCGTGGTGTTCGTTGAGGTACGCCATCGCATGCGCGCCAGTTATGGCGATGCAGCCAACTCAGTGACGGCCAGCAAGCAAGCCAAGCTTATTCGCGCCGCAGAACTTTGGCTTGCTTCTCATCCGCAACACGCGCAACGCCCTTGCCGCTTTGATGTCGTGAGCTACGACGGTCCTGTCGCGCAAGCGCACATGACGTGGTGGCGCAGCGCGTTTGAAGCAGACTAGAGCATCCCTAGGACGCCACGCGTCACGGATGGTGAAAAACGCCATCCATCGAGACACGCAATTTCGCTCCAATCCACACAGGCGCTCGACCAGCAATCCAGGCAAATGCTGGAAACGACACACAACTCGATTCAGCAAGCCATGGAACAAATTCGCCATGGCACCCAGCCAGCCATCAAGGAAGGCATTCGGGATGCCATGCAGGAACTCGACCAAACGATTCGTGAAGGCACCACCCGCGTGGATCAGGCTATTGCGCAACTTGACCTACGCATGCTGCATGCGAGGCGCTTGAATATCTCTCATGCATGGAAAACCTTCATTGCTGGCGCCGTTGGCTCCGTCGCCGTAATCGCCGTGGCTATCTACGCCAGTTTTCAGGCCCATGCAGACATCAAGCGTTCGGATTGGATCCGACAGATCAACACCGCGATCGATGCGGGGCAATTGTCTACATGCCCAGAAGGCGGCCTTTGCGCGAAAGTGGACAACAAATGGACGCGACTGCATGGCAAATAGCAGCACTAGCCTCTTGCCAATCAACTGCCGGGTCGTGCTCCCCAGCTACCGTCTTATTACCAGCCAATCCCGCAGCGGCGCATCGTTGGGCGAGACGCCATCCGAGGTGGTGCCGTTCAAGCACTGATTCGAAGGCGCCACGAGGTTCAATTAGCCTGATTCCAGGGTTTTGCGGCTCGGCGGTAAACTTGGCGGATGCCGCTACCCTTGCCCCTGCTTGAAACCCTACGCGTCTCCTTTGCCACTAACGCACTGTCGGTAGGCGAAGCGGAGCGGCTCGCTTACGCCTACGACAACTCGCGCCGCAATGCCTTACCTGATGCAGTGGTGTTTCCGACCGAGCACGCGCAAGTTGAAGCGCTGGTTCGCGCTTGCCGGGAGCACCGCGTGCCCGTCGTGGCGCGTGGACGCGGCACCAATACCACCGGCGCTACCGTGCCGGTAGAGGGTGGCGTCGTGGTGAGTTTCGAGCGGATGAATCGCATCGTGCGTATCGATCCGGAGAATCGCCTCGCTGTGGTCGAGCCTGGCGTGCTCAATGGCGATCTGCAGAATGCGTTGAAGCCGCATGGCTTTTTCTGGCCGCCCGATCCGACGTCATCGCCCTGGTGCAGCATTGGCGGCAATCTTGCCTGCAATTCGGCAGGACCACGCACGGTGAAATACGGAAGCCCGCGCGAAAATACACTCGGCCTGCGCGCTGTCGCCGGTACCGGTGAAAGTTTTCGTTGCGGCACCTATACCAGCAAGGGCGCCACGGGCTACGACCTCACCCGCTTGCTGATCGGCTCGGAAGGCACACTCGCGCTGATCACCGAAGCCACGCTCAAGTTGACGCCGAAGCCTTCAGGCTTGCGGACATTACGCGCCACTTACCATGACGTAAGCAGCGCCGCACACGCCGTCGCGCGCATCATGGCGCAACCGGTTACGCCGTGCGCTTTGGAATTCATCGACGATGTAGCGCTGAAACTTGCACGCGATCATGGCGGCGACGATGTGCCGCTGGCCGGTGCGATGCTGATGATCGAAGTCGATGGCGAGCCAGACACGTTACCCTCCGCTGTCGATGCGATATCACGTGCAGCACGTGGTGCAGGACTGGAAGACTTGCGCATCGCAAAGACCACCGAGGAAACGCAGGCGCTATGGTCGGCGCGCAAGGCCCTGTCGCCCGCACAGCGAACGATTTCATCAAACAAGATCAACGAAGATGTCGTGGTGCCGGTAAGCCGCCTGCCCGAACTGGTGAATGGCATTCGCGAACTTTCGCGCAAGCATGATGTGTTGATCGTTACCTTTGGTCATGCCGGCAATGGCAATCTGCATGTGAATCTACTGCCGCGCGACGATGCAGAGCATGAGCGCGCGCATGCCTGCCTTGCCGACGTGTTCGCACTGGTGATCGCTTTGCAAGGCACCCTTTCCGGCGAGCACGGCATTGGATTGGTGAAACGCGAATACATGCCGCTGGCTCTGGAGCCTTCCACTCTCAATCTTATGCGGAATGTGAAAGCCGCCTTCGATCCAGATGGCATCTTGAATCCGGGCAAACTGTTGCCGTGAAAAAACAGGCCCTATCACTCAGCGCATTGCTAACCGACATCAGCGCATGCCGGCTATGCGCTGTGCACCTCAAAGATGGCCCGCGCCCCGTAATGCAGGCGAGTGCATCGTCGCGCCTGCTGATCGTAAGCCAAGCACCGGGACGCAAAGTTCACGCAACCGGCATTCCGTTCAACGACGTCAGCGGTGATCGCCTGCGCGGCTGGCTGGGTATCGATCGTGAGAAGTTCTACGACGCGCAGCGCATTGCCATTGTGCCGATGGGCTTTTGTTTTCCGGGCAGCGGACGCAACGGGGACCTGCCGCCCCGGCCCGAATGCGCACCCACCTGGCATCCGCACCTGCTGCCGCTGCTGAAGCACGTGCAGTTGACACTGGCCATCGGCCAGTATGCGCAAACCGGTGTACTCGGCGCGCAATGCGGCCCCTCATTGACCGACACCATGCATGCGTGGCGCGAGCATCTCGCGCGTGGCGTTTTACCGTTGCCGCATCCGAGCCCGCGCAATCAGGCATGGCTGAAGCGGAATCCCTGGTTCGAAACGGAGTTGTTGCCGGTGCTTCGCGAAAGGGTCTGTCACATTCTGTAGGTTGGTGTCCCCAGTTTCACACGGTGCGCCGCGAGAAAATCAGGTGCAGACCGAACAGCATGAACACCGCGCCTGCACACCCGTCGATCCAGCGACTGATACGCAAGTAGCCGCGGCGCATCACCGGCAGCGCAAAGCACCCCGCTACGAATGAAAACCACAGAAACGTCTCGGCGACCACCATGGCCCACAAACCCCAGCGTGAGGCGGACGAGACACCGGCGCCAACGAGTGCCGAGAAGATGCTGGCGAAGTAGATCACCGCCTTCGGATTGGCAAGGTTAGTGAGGAGCCCGTTGCATAGGGACCGCCAAGCGCCGGAAAACACCTGTACTGCCGGGGTAGATGGTGCTTCTGCTGACTGGGTCAGCGCGGCACGCAGCAATTTCAAACCCATCCAACACAAGTAAAGACCACCGGCAATGGAAATCAGGCGTTCCAGCCAGATCAATTTTTGCAGTAACAGTTGCAGACCCAGCAAGGCCAGTGCCGCCCAAAACGCCACACCAAGAGAAATGCCGGCCACGCCAGCCATAGCTTCATGCCGCGAGCGGCTAACAGCCGTCTGCGAGACAAAGAAAAAATCCGGCCCGGGAATCATCAGGGCGATGATCTGGACGATCGCGATAGTGATGAACAGGCTCATGGGGTCGCTCCGGCTAAGTGGGCGCAGTGTAAGCGCCGCGGGGTATCGCAGCGAACCTTGCCGGTTGGGCTGGCCTTCCTCTACGCTGCCGAACGACTAGGACTGGGATTACCCGGCCTTTTCAGCCAGGACGACCTGCCCGCCTGCATAAGGGTAGTGCTCGTCATTCCGGCGCAGGCCGGAATCCAGTAAGGCATGCCGCGTGAAGCGCTCCGAATCACAGGTCGAGTGCTTCGCACGTCATATTCAAACTGGATTCCGGCCTGCGCCGGAATGACGGTGAGGCGGGCGCCAGCATCAGCACATCATCAGATGCACAGACATCGACATATTCCCGGGGGAAACATCATCATGCAGGAAACCAGCCCATGAGCCTGAAGCTGCGACTCATCGCGATGAACTTCCTGCAATTCTTCGTCTGGGGCGCGTGGCTGATCACCATCGGCGCGTACTGGTTCCAGAACCGGCATTGGTCGGGAGCGCAGTTCGGCGCGATTTTTTCGACCATGGGTATCGCTTCGCTGTTCATGCCTTCCATCATGGGCGTGGTGGCCGACAAATGGGTGCGCGCCGAGCGCCTGTACGGCTGCCTGCACATCGCCGGCGCAGCCGTGTTTTGCATCGTGCCGGAGATCGACAATCCCCGCACGCTGTTCTGGGTGATGCTGCTGAACATGATGTGCTACATGCCCACCATTTCGCTGGCGATCACCGTCGCCTACAACGCACTCAAACGCGACGACGTGGACGTAGTGCGGGTCTATCCGCCGATTCGCGTATGGGGCACCGTTGGCTTTATCGCCGCGATGTGGATGGTGAGCCTGCTGCATCTGGAAACCACTACCGGGCAGTTTTACGTCGCCGCTGGTGCTGCACTATTGCTTGGCGTCTATGCGTTCACGCTGCCGCCCTGTCCGCCGCGCCTGCGTGGCGAAAGGCATGGTTCCTGGCTGGATGCGCTTGGCCTCACTTCATTCGCGTTGTTCAAGCAAACGAAGATGGCGATTTTCTTCATCTTCGCCATGCTGCTTGGCGCCGCGCTGCAGTTGACCAATGCTTACGGCGACACCTTCCTGCACGATTTCGCGCATGTGGAGGCATATAAGGATCTGATTGCGGTGCGCTATCCCGCCATCATCATGTCGATCTCGCAAGTATCGGAAACGCTGTTCATCCTGGCGATTCCATTCTTTCTGAAGCGCTTTGGCATCAAGACGGTGATGCTGATCAGCATGTTCGCGTGGACGCTGCGTTTCGGCCTGTTCGCATTCGGCGATCCAGGCAACGGGCTTTGGATGATCGTGATGTCGTGCATCGTGTATGGCATGGCGTTTGATTTCTTCAATATTTCCGGCTCGCTATTCGTGGAAGGCCAGAGCGATCCGGCGATCCGCGCCAGCGCACAAGGCTTGTTCATGCTGATGACCAACGGCATCGGCGCGGTGCTGGGCAGCTCGATCAGCGGGTTAGTGATCGATGTCTATTTCACCCGGCCGGATCATTCGCTGGATTGGCACGGCATCTGGCTCAGCTTCGCGGCGTATGCGCTGGTGGTGGCGGTGTTGTTTGTATTCCTGTTCAAGCACAAGCATGAACCGGCGGCGCTGCAAAGCGTGCCCGCGCACTAATCAAGGCCCTCCGCTAGGTCGCACCCTCACCTCAACCCTCTCCTCGGAGGGGAGAGGGAGCCATGGATCGCGGCTACAATAGCCCGATGCAAATCGGCCCCTACCGCATCGACCCGCCCGTGGTGCTCGCACCCATGGCTGGCGTCACCGACAAGCCCTTCCGCCTGCTGTGCAAACGGCTGGGCGCGGGGCTTGCCGTGTCGGAGATGACTACCGCCGATCCCCGTTTGTGGCAGACGCGCAAATCGATCAAGCGCATGGATCACGATGGCGAGCCGGAACCCGTAAGCGTGCAGATCGCCGGCTACGATCCGACCATGCTGGCCGAAGCCGCGCGATTCAATGTCGCCCACGGTGCACAGCTGATCGATATCAACATGGGTTGTCCAGCCAAGAAGGTATGCAACGTGTGGTCCGGTTCGGCACTGTTGCAGGACGAACCGCTGGTCGCGCGCATCGTGAAAGCTGTCGTGGATGCGGTAGACGTGCCCGTCACGCTGAAGATTCGCACCGGCTGGGATCGCCAACACAAGAACGCGCTCACCATCGCACGCATCGCCGAAGACAACGGCATTGCGGCACTGGCAGTGCATGGCCGCACACGTGCCGACAAATACGAAGGCGAAGCCGAATACGAAACCATCGCCGCGGTGAAAGCAGCCGTGCGCATACCGGTATTGGCCAATGGCGACATCACCACACCGCAGCAGGCTAAACACGTATTGGACGTCACGCGCGCCGATGCGGTGATGATCGGCCGCGGCGCGCAAGGTCGCCCTTGGATCTTTCGCGAGATCGCGCATTATTTGGTTACCGGGGAAATGCTCCCGGAACCTTCGCCCGCCGAAGTCTCCACCATTCTGCTCGGCCATCTCGAACATCTGCATGCGTTCTACGGCGAGCAAGGCGGCGTGCGTATCGCGCGCAAGCATTTAGGCTGGTATGCGAAAGATCGACCGGAAAATGTAGCTTTTCGCGACGTCGTCAACCGGGCCGACACGGCACACGAACAATTGCGGCTGACACGCACGTATTTCGAGACGTTGCAGGATAGCTGGCGCATCGCAGCCTGAATAAACGGTTCATCGTGGCGTAAAACACACGGACTGGGGGCAAACCCCCAACGTCCTTCGCGCGCATACATTCCGACCTTGGGGTTTGCATCTCAAGCTACAAACTCCCCCGCAAAATTCTCCGCGAGCAGAGATTGCGCACGGCAATCCCTGCACAGGGCATCCATCGCTTCAACGCCTCCGGAACAGCTCCGCCGATCCCGCCCATGAGCCCAGTGTGGGCCGTGCCTGGGAGCAAGCCTGGACCCGCAAGTAACCCGGTGTTGAAGCCGCCGCCCCCTCCGTGGCGCCCGGACGAACCTATGGAAGAAGAAAGAAGCCGGCACTTGGTTGCCGGCTTTTTTGTCATTGTGCACGCCACGCATGCACTCGCCCACCCTGCCGCATCGGAGTAACTTTGCAACGTAAAGATGCGCATCGTTCCCTCATTCGCGAAGGACGGCCCGCGTGAACAGCATTGCGACCGGTGACTTTCCGTACATCCACGGCTTTTCCGAAGACGAGCAATCGCGCCTGGTTCGCCAGGCGCGCATGTTCGAAAGCACGTTGTTCAGCCACATCGATTACAGCGAGGCAACGCGCTTGCTGGAAGTCGGTTGTGGCGTAGGTGCGCAAACTGAAATTCTGTTGCGGCGCTTTCCGGAACTGCACGTTACCGGTATCGATCGATCGCCAGCTCAGTTGGCCGCCGCCGAACACAACCTTTCCGCCAAAGCCTGGTGTGCATCGCGTTTTGCCTTGAGGCAAGCCGATGCCGCCGACCTGCCCTTCGCCGATCGCAATTTTGACGCGGCCTATCTATGTTGGGTGCTGGAACATGTACCAAGTCCAGCGCGCGTGCTGAGCGAAGTACGTCGCGTGCTTGCGCCGGGTGCGATCATCTACATCACCGAAGTGCTGAATGCCTCGTTCTTCCTCGATCCGTATTCGCCTAATCTGCTGCGCTACTGGATGGCTTTCAACGATCATCAGTACGACAGCGGCGGCGATCCGTTCATCGGCGCAAAGCTCGGCAATCTTTTGCTCGCTGGTGGTTATCGCGACGTACAGACCGAAGTGAAGAGTGTGCATCTGGATAACCGCCAGCCAGGACGGCGCAAGCAGATGATCGAATTTTGGGAAGAGCTACTGCTTTCCGCTGCCGCGCAACTCATCACTACCGGCAAGACGGATGCCGCTACGGTGGAAGGCATGCGCAATGAGTTGCAAGCCGTACGCAACGATCCGAATGCGGTGTTCTTTTTTGCGTTCGTGCAGGCTCGGGCGACGGTGTACTAGACGATTACTGTGATCTCTCACTCATCGTCCCGGCGCAAGACGAGATCCAGTGAGGTTGAGACTGCACTTAGGACGCCGGGTCCCCGGCCTGCGCCGGACGGGATGGACCGATGCGCCGGATTGACCCCTGCCAGCGATGCAGCTATCGTTCGCCCGCTCAGGTTTTCATCTCTTCATCTTTATGAAGAGATGAAATTAAAAGGGAAGCCGGTTGGAATCCGGCGCTGCCCCGCAGCGGTGTGTGGAAACGACCTTCGCCATAAGCACTGGGCTTGAGCCCGGGAAGCGGCGAACAGTAGGCGGCGTAAAGCCTCGTCCACGAGCCCGAAGACCTGCCTTGGCCTTAGCTTGCCGTTCGCAACGGTGCGCTTCGTACGACCTGGGATCTCCGCGGGGAGAACCTGGCATCGAGCCGCACATGGCTCGGCGCCCGACTGCCCGTCACCTTCCCAGTTCGCCCGCGGGGGCGAAGGTCGACGGTGCGTACAACGGGCCGATCCCGCAGTCGTACCTGCCTTCGTTCCTCTTTGCCATCTATCGCAATGAGGAATCACCATGACACACACAACTTACCTTGGCTTTCCGCGTATCGGCCGTCGCCGTGAATTGAAGCGCGCACTGGAAAATTACTGGCGTGACGGCGATGCCACGCCACTGCTGGATACCGCACGCGATCTGCGACAACGACACTGGCAACTCGCAAACGCGACGGGCATGCAAACCGTCGCCGTCAACGACTTCTCGCTATACGACCACGTGCTCGACACCGCCGTGCTGTTCGATGCCGTACCCGATCGCTATCGCGCATTACTGCATGACGATCCGCTAGCCGGCTACTTCGCCATGGCGCGTGGTAATCGCAGCTTGCACGCGCTGGAGATGACCAAGTGGTTCGATACCAACTATCACTACATCGTTCCGGAACTGCACGCAGGACAACGTTTTCAACTCACCGCCAATAAACCACTCAACGAATGGTCGGAAGCGCGTGCACTGGGTTTGGATGCACGCCCTGTCTTGCTCGGGCCGGTTTCCTTTCTGCGCTTAGCTAAAACGGTCGATGGCAGCGATGCGCTGAACCTGCTGGATGCACTGATTCCGGTTTACGCAGAACTGCTGGAACGACTGGCGCAAGCCGGCGTTGCCTGGGTTCAGCTGGATGAACCTTGCCTTGTGCAAGACCTGGATTCGCGGATCAAGCATGCGTACGTCGCGGCTTACAAGACCCTGGCGACCGGTCCCTCACCCAAACGGTTGCTTGCGACTTACTTTGGCGGTTTGGGTGACAACCTCTTGCTTGCGGCTAGCCTGCCTGTCGACGGGCTGCATATCGACCTGGTGCGCGCGCCCGAGCAATTGGATGCCATCTTGTCCGCGCTGCCTCCGCATTGCGTCCTGAGTGCCGGTGTCGTCGATGGGCGCAATGTCTGGCGCAGCGATCCGCGACGCGCCTTGCCACTGTTGGAAAAAATGGCCGCATCGCGCGGAACCGAACGCTTGTGGTTAGCACCCTCCTGTTCGCTGCTGCACGTGCCGCTCGACACATCGCAGGAAATATCCTTGCCGCCCGCACTGCGCAGCTGGCTCGCTTTCGCGAAGCAGAAGCTCGAAGAGGTTCGTCTCTATGCCGATGCATTGGATGACGATGACGCTGCCAGGCAAGCCCTGGTCCAACAGACCTTGCTGTTGGCGTCGCGCAAACACGAACCTGGCGTGCATCGAAGCGATGTGCGAGGGCGCGCTCATACGTTAAGCGCACAAGCCACGCAGCGGCGTTCAAGCCTGAAGCATCGCCTGCAAGTCCAAGCCCACACGCTGGCGCTGCCGCTGCTGCCAACCACCACCATCGGCTCGTTTCCGCAAGCCGATACGCTGCGTCACGCGCGCGCCGGGCACCGTGCCGGCCGCATCGACGAAGATACCTATGAAAGCGTGCTGCGCGAAGAAATCGAGCGCGTCATTCGTTTTCAGGAACGCATCGGTCTCGATGTACTGGTGCACGGCGAACCCGAACGCAACGACATGGTGGAATATTTCGGTGAACAGCTCGACGGCTTCGCCTTCACTCGCCAGGGCTGGGTTCAAAGCTACGGCTCGCGCTGTGTGAAGCCGCCGATTATCTGGGGCGACGTGGCGCGCCCTAAACCGATGACGGTGCATTGGTCACGTTATGCACAATCGCTGACCCATAAACCTGTCAAAGGCATGCTCACCGGTCCGGTGACGGTGTTGCGGTGGTCGTTCGTGCGCGATGACCTCCCGCAGGAGCGGGTTTGTTTGCAATTGGCGCTCGCGCTGCGCGATGAAGTGCACGATCTGGAAAGCGCGGGCATCCGCATCATCCAGATCGACGAACCCGCATTACGAGAGGGCCTGCCGATTCGCCATGCACAACAAGCTGCCTATCTTGATTGGGCTGTCCGCTGCTTTCGCATCGCCGCTGGAGGCGTTCGCGACACGACGCAGATTCACACGCATATGTGCTACAGCGAATTCAACGACATTATCGAAGCGGTCGCTGCGCTCGATGCCGACGTGATCTCCATCGAGAGCAGCCGTTCGCGCATGGAGCTACTACAAGCGTTCGAGGATTTCCGCTATCCAGGCAGCATGGGTCCCGGCGTGTATGACATTCATTCGCCGCGCGTGCCCTCGCAGGAGGAGATGATCGAACTGCTCGAGCGAGCATTGACGGTGCTCGAACCTCAACAGTTATGGGTCAATCCCGATTGCGGACTCAAGACGCGTGATTGGAAGGAGGTCGAACCGACGCTGATCGCTATGGTGAATGCGGCGAAAGCCGTGCGTACTGCGTTGACCGAGAGCGAGGCTTGATCTCGTAGGTCGGGTTAGCGCGGACCAACCCAACAATGCCGCCGAATAGGCTGGATTACGCAGCGCTAACCCAATCTACGCGGCTCTGGAAACGGTGCGGGCAAACACCCGCACCACGCCAAGCTTTCCCGTCGCTTTCCACCTGCCCCATTTGGACGTCTATTTGCCGCCCTGCGTCAACTCATCCAGGCCTGAATCCCCCTTTAGCTGTCACGTGGATATGCCAGACTGGGCAGTGAAACCCGGGGCTAGTGCGTGTATCATGCGCAATTCCCCTTTCCATCTCTTTATCCGTAAAGAAGGATATAAGCCGCGATGAGTAACTACCTCTTCACCTCCGAATCGGTCTCCGAAGGCCATCCGGACAAGGTCGCCGACCAGATTTCCGACGCCGTGCTGGACGCTATCCTGGCCCAGGACCAACGCGCCCGCGTGGCCTGCGAAACCCTGGTGAAGACCGGCGTGGCCATCGTCGCCGGCGAAGTCACCACCAGCGCCTGGATCGACCTGGAAGCGCTGACCCGCAAAGTGATCATGGACATCGGCTACAACTCCAGCGACGTGGGCTTCGACGGCGAAACCTGCGGCGTGCTGAACCTGATCGGCAAGCAGTCGCCCGACATCAACCAAGGCGTGGACCGCAAGAAGCCCGAGGAACAGGGTGCCGGCGACCAGGGCCTGATGTTCGGCTACGCCACCAACGAAACCAAGGATTTCATGCCGGCGGCGATCTACTACTCGCACCGCTTGGTGGAGCAGCAGGCGAAGATCCGCAAGAAGAAGAACTCCCCGCTGCCCTGGCTGCGTCCGGACGCCAAGAGCCAGGTCACGCTGCGCTATGAAGACGGCGTTGCAACCGCGATCGACGCTGTGGTGCTGTCCACCCAGCACGACCCGAGCGTGAAGCAGAAGGACCTGGTCGAGGCCGTGCGCGAGCACATTCTCAAGCCCGTGCTGCCGGCCAAGCTGATCCACAAGAACACCAAGTTCCATATCAATCCGACCGGCAAGTTCGTGATCGGCGGTCCGGTGGGCGATTGCGGCCTGACCGGTCGCAAGATCATCGTCGACACCTACGGCGGCTGGGCTCGCCACGGTGGTGGCGCGTTCTCGGGCAAGGACCCGTCCAAGGTGGATCGTTCGGCCGCCTACGCCGCGCGTTACGTGGCCAAGAACATCGTGGCTGCCGGCATCGCCGACCGCTGCGAAGTGCAGGTGAGCTACGCGATCGGCGTGGCCGAGCCCACCTCGATCTCGGTGACCACCTTCGGCACCGGCAAGCTCCCCGATGACAAGATCGAGAAGCTGATCCGCAAGCACTTCGACCTGCGCCCGTACGGCATCATCAAGATGCTGGACCTGATCCACCCGATGTATCAGGCCACCGCCAGCTATGGCCATTTCGGCCGCACGCCGTACGAAGTGAAGGATGCCAACGGCAACACCTTCACCGCCTTCTCCTGGGAGAAGACCGACAAAGCTGACGAGCTGCGTGCAGACGCCAAGCTCAAGTAAGCTCAGCGCCCTCGCTACAAACAAAAACCCCGCGGCATGCCGCGGGTTTTTTGTTTGGTCCTGCTACACAAACGTCATTGAGACGCCGGGAGAGCGTGTCAGTCTTTCTTATCAGCCGACGAAGCCAGCATCACCTTCTTGTGCTTGCGATGCGAAAGATGGGTAGTGGACTTGGAATGAGACTTGGCCACGCGCGGGCAGCTCTTGCCGCGATGCGGCGTGCAGCCATGGCTGCGACGATGCGCCGGTGCCGTTTCGTCCGCTTCCGCCGTGTCGATCGGCGACAGCGCAGCCAGCACGCGGCGGGTGGTGCTGGGCTTGCCCGCCTGGGCAACCAGCGTATCGGGCGTCGGCTGATTGTCGAAGCCATCGTCCAGCAGACGGGTCATCAAATTGTCGCGTGCCGAAGCGCTGCGCCCACCGAGCACCACCGCGAACAAACGGCGACCATCGCGCACCGCCGTAGAAGCCAGGTTGAATCCGGAAGCGTCGGTGAAACCGGTCTTCAGGCCATCCATGCCGGGATAGCGATCCATCAGATTGTTGTGGCCACGGATGAGCTGGCCGCGGAACACGAATTCCTTGGTCGCGAAATAGTGCGTGTACTGCGGGAAGTCGCGATACAGCGCCATGGCGAGCTTGGCCATGTCGCGCGCCGTGGAGGTGTTGTTCGGATCGGGCAGCCCGCTGGCATTGGCGAAATGCGTGGTGCTCATGCCAAGCAACGCGGCCTGCGCCGTCATCATCTCGGCGAAATGGCCTTCGTTGCCGCCGAGACCCTCGGCGATCACGCTGGCGGCATCGTTGGCCGACTTGGTCACCATGCCGAGGATGCAATCGTTCACGGAAATGGTCTGCCCGTTGCGCAGGCCGAGCTTGGTCGGCGCGCGGGTCGCGGCCCAGCTGGAAACGGGCAGCTCCTGATCCACCTTCAGCTTGCCGCTCTGCAGCGCCTGAAAGGTAAGGTAGAGCGTCATCATCTTGGTCAGCGAGGCCGGGTAGTTCTGCTCATCCGCATTGACTGCGCTGAGCACCTCACCCGTAGCCGGGTCGATAACGATGGCGGCATAGCCCGCATGGGCGACGCTGACAACGCCGGCAACGCCAAACAGAAACAGCACGGCGAACAGGCTCCACAGCCGGTTCCGCAACTGCATTGGCTGATTGGACTGAATGTTCACCACGGCCTTCTCGCTCCCACACCGCGGCGCTACCCCCGCGTTGACCAACCTTAATGCATGACGACCCGGTTTTCCAGAGGAAACGCTTTAATCTGCCATGCTAAGTACATGTTTTTCTGAATTTTACCGAGGCCGGTACCGTAAAATTTCGTTATCTCCCGGTGACAGCCGCCTGAAGTTCGTATCGACAGTTGGCGTCCATTTCTTTACGCGAACCTTTTAGGCTATTCCCGACAAAGGAATGCAAGGAGCGAGCCAGTAGAATGGCGGGATGCCTCTTATCCAACTCCAGCGCGTCGACTTCAGCGTCGGCGGCCCTCTTCTGCTCGAACACGTTGATCTGACCATCGACGCCAACGAGCGCGTATGCATCGTCGGTCGCAACGGCGAAGGCAAATCCACTCTCATGAAGTTGATCGCCGGGGAATTGCAGCCCGACGACGGTGAAGTGCGCGTGCAAAGCGGCGTAGTCGTCGCACGCATGGCGCAAGAAGTGCCGCAAGATACCGCCGGCAGCGTGTTCGATGTCGTCGCCGATGGACTTGGCGATCTCGGCCATCTGCTCGCGCGCTATCACCATCTGCTTGCCGAAGGTCAGTTCGACGAACTGGGTGAAGTGCAACATCAGATCGAGGCGCAGCACGGCTGGGATCTGGATCGTCGCGTCTCCGATGTATTGACGAAGCTTGAGCTTCCCGCCGAGACCGATTTCGCCGCGCTGTCCGGCGGCATGAAACGTCGCGTGCTGCTTGCGCAAGCGCTGGTGCGCAAGCCGGACGTGCTGCTGCTGGATGAACCGACCAATCATCTGGATATCGAGGCCATCGGCTGGCTCGAAGGTTTTCTCAAACAGTTCGGCGGCAGTATTGTCTTCATCACGCATGACCGCAGTTTTCTGCGCGCACTTGCCACACGTATCGTGGAAATCGATCGAGGCCAACTCACCAGTTGGCCGGGCGATTACGACAACTATCTGCGCCGCCGCGAAGAACGGCTGCATGCGGAAGCGCAAGCGAATGCGCTATTCGACAAGAAACTCGCGCAAGAAGAAGTGTGGATTCGCCAGGGCATCAAAGCGCGCCGCACACGCAACGAAGGCCGTGTGCGCGCATTGAAAGCCTTGCGCCGCGAACGTTCCGAGCGTCGCGAACTCGGCGGCAATGCAAAAATGTCGCTGGCCAATGCGCAGGCTTCAGGCAAGAAAGTCATCGAACTCGAACAAGTACACCAAGCCTATGGCGATCGCGTGCTGATCGATGACTTGAGTACCACGATCATGCGCGGCGACCGCGTGGGCATCATCGGCCCGAATGGCGCGGGCAAGAGTACGTTGTTGAAAATTCTGCTCGGCCAACTGAAACCGCAACGCGGTGAAGTCAGCCAGGGAACCGGGCTGGAAATCGCCTATTTCGACCAGCACCGCGCACAACTCAACGATACGTTGAACGCGCTGGACAATGTCGCCGAAGGCCGCGAATACATCGAACTCAACGGCCAGCGCAAACACATCATCGGCTACCTGCAGGATTTCCTGTTCTCACCCGAACGCGCCCGCGCGCCGATCACGCGGCTGTCCGGCGGCGAACGCAATCGCCTGCTGCTCGCCAAACTGTTCGCACAACCATCCAACCTGCTGGTGATGGACGAACCCACCAACGATCTCGACGTGGAAACACTCGAACTTCTCGAAGAATTGCTGACCGAATACAAGGGCACGCTGCTGCTTGTTTCGCATGACCGCGAATTTCTCGACAACGTTGTGTCGAGCACGCTCGTGTTGGAAGGCAACGGCAACGTCAGCGAATACGTAGGCGGCTACAGTGACTGGCTGCGGCAAAAGCCGGCGGATCGCCAGCCTGCCGAGGCGCCCACGACGGCTGCGAAACTCGCCAAGACAGAAGCACCCGCTGCCGCGAGCAGCGACAAACCCAAGCGCAAGCTGAGCTACAAGGATGCGCGCGAACTGGAACAACTGCCTGCGCGCATCGAGCAGTTGGAAGCCGAGATCGCCAAACGCACCGACACGATGAATGACCCTTCGTTCTATCAGCAGGATAACGCAGCCATCCAACAGGCGAACGATGCACTGGCGAAAGCGCAGGCGGAACTGGATCTGGCGTACGCACGCTGGTCAGAGCTGGAAGGCTAAGACTTTCGCAGGTTGGGGTTCGCACCCCAACCTGCGATCAATGCTCCTCGGCGATCTTCGCTACATGCGCGTGCATGATGCGATCCGTCCACGCGATACCGATCGCTGAAAAAATAAAGGCTACATGGATGATGGTCTGCCACATCACGCCCACCGGCGTCAGTGTGGCGCACTTCAGTACGCTGCCCGCTTCATCCGCCTGGACAATGCTGGCCAGCACCTCCGGCGAACAAAATGGCAGCCCGGTCAAAGTGCCTGCAGCAATGAATGTCTTGAGCAAGTGAATCGAGGAAATGCCGATGATCGCCATCGCCAGCTTCACCTTCAGCACGGACGCATTCACATGCGAGAGCCACTCCGGCTGATCGGGATGTCCTTCCAGGCCAAGCCGTGACACAAACGTTTCGTAACCACCGACGATCACCATGATCAACAGGTTCGAAATCATCACCACGTCGATCAGGCCCAGCACGATCAACATGATCTCCTGCTCGCCAAGGCTCGGTGACTCGTGAATCAGATGCCACAGTTCTTTACCGAACAGATACACGTAAACGCATTGCGCCACAATCAAGCCAACGTATAGCGGCAACTGCAGCCAGCGTGAGCTGAAGATCAATAGCGGCAGCAGGCCCAGGCGAGATGGACGATAGGCAGGTTGGTCTATGAGTGTCATGAGTTCCGTTACAAATTCAAAAGACTTTTAATCACGTTCCACGCTGGAACAGAAATCAAGTTTGACAACGCCCGACATTGCTCATACGAGATTCGCCGATAAGAAGAGTATGCGAAGATAGGGCACGATCTTGATCCACCAAGGACAGGCTATGTTTCCAAAGACAGCAATAGCTCTGCTTGGCTGCCTGGTGGCGCTTGTCCTTTACGGCATTGTCGATACTACCCATATACCCAGACCACCGGCCGCACAGCCATGCACAGAGTCGTGGTTTCTCTATCTTGAAAACAACTACCTTCCCACAGCTGCCAATGAGGGAGGGCCCGACCTTGGCGATCCAGACTGGTTCTCCATTTTCGAAAAGAAAGCAAAGCTGCCTGATGGAAGCAAATTATCCAACAAACTTCGGTGCCAACGAATACAGAATGAACTCACCCATCGAACCTATATCATCAACCGCGACCTAAACCTATCTTTATCCTTTTGACGGCGGCGGCAATTTGAATTTTGTCCGCATATTCACGACAACCTGCATCCCAAATGTCCCTGGACATGCACGCCCCATGTTTCCAGGCGCCAACATTTGATATTCCCTGTGCCCACCAAGCGCCTTGATCGGAAAAATGTCCTTCAGGGTCGCTATAAGTGCCGAGAGCGCATCCGTTTGCACCTTGGGTGCCATGTCGTGCCGAAAGGCTGTCTGGTCTCGCACTATGCTCGGCAAATGCCACAGTTTTTGCCCCAACGACTGGTTTTGATACTCGAACGTCCAAGCCTCGCCCGCCTTGGCCAAGTCCTCCAAAAGAACAACGCCGATCTTCCTTCGGTTGGCTAGTGCAACATGTTCGCCCTCATAGCGGATATCTCTCGCCTCTACGATCCAGCCACCGCAGGAAATGGCAAAGTGATATCCGACATCAGAAAATTTCTGCGTCCCCATGTCATATTTTTGTACGCCGATGATCTGATCCATCACTGCCTTGGCATCAAACGCGCACGCATAACTGTGTCCAGCGTGATGAATCACGATGTCCGTATAGTCCCAATCTTCAAGCAAATTTTTCTTTACTGGCGAAGCTGCATGCCAAGCAGACCTTGGCATGAGTGAATAACCCTTTTTTTCAAGACCATCAATAATGGACTGCCGACCCTTTTCCTTGATTTCGGCTATCGCCTCTTTATCACCCGCGCCCTTGCCAGCCTCTGTCATTTGATCCACTCCTGATCAAACTGGATTTTAGAATCCCACTCCGTCACAGCTTCCCACGAAAGACGCCGCATCACCTGTCAAACAGGGAAATCTTCGCATCACCCCGTGTTTTGCAACCCTTGCGCGACGCCATTCACGCACGCCACCAGCGCACGCAGCAAACGATCATCGCTGCGGTCCGTGCCACGCCAGCGTTGCAGCAGATCCACTTGCAGCAGGCTCATCGGATCGACATAAGGATTGCGCAGGCGAATCGACAACGATAGACGCGGATCATCGCGCAATAGTTCCTCGCTGTTCTTCAACTTCAACAGCCAGTGACGGGTACGTACAAATTCTTCGCGAATCATGCCAAAGAACGTGTCATGCAAAGGGCCGGCAAGCCTGGAGAACGCCTCGGCGATATCAAGATCGCACTTGGCCAGCACCATTTCCACGTCGTCGAGGGCATTGGCGAAAAATGGCCAATCGCGCGCCATTTCCCGTAATTTATCTTCGCCATGCTTTGCGGCAGCATCTTCTAGCGCAGTGCCCAAGCCATACCAGCCTGTAATGATCGAACGACACTGCGTCCAGGCGAACACCCATGGAATCGCACGCAGGTCTTCCACGCCGCGCATGCTGCGCCGACGCGAAGGACGCGAGCCCAATGCCATCTGCTCGATCACATCTATAGGTGTGGCGGCGCGGAAATAATCGACGAAACCTTCGCGATCGACGAACGCTCGGTACGCGCGACGGCTTTCTGCAGCCGTCGCGGCCATGATGTCGCGCCATGCCGCCTCGCGCGCGTCATCGTCGCGCGGGCGTACGCTGGCACGCAGCACCGCACCTGCGGTTTGCTCCAGATTGCGCAACGCAAGCGCGCGGATACCGTACTTGCGATGGATCACTTCACCCTGTTCGGTCACACGCAGAATGCCGTTTACCGAGCCGCGCGGCGATGACATCAGCGCAGGCGTAATGCGCGCACCGCCGCGACTGGCGGAGCCGCCGCGACCGTGGAAGAACGCCAGGCGAATGCCGGCCTTCTGCGCCACTTCCAACAGTTCCACTTGCGCACGTTGCAAACCCCAGCGCGAGGCCAGCGTGCCGCCATCCTTGCCGCTATCGGAATAGCCGAGCATGACCCACTGGCAGTCGTTGCGTGCGCGTAGATGAGCGCGATAAACCGGATCTTCCAACAAGGCACTCAGCGTATTCGGGGCGTTCTTCAGATCATCCACCGTTTCGAACAGCGGCGCGATGTCGAGCGGCACATGCTCTGCTGAAGTGAATCCGCCATAACGCGCCAGCGCCAGCACCGCCAGCACGTCCGCAGCGGAACGCGCCATGCTGATGATGTACAAACCAATCGCATCGACACCGTAACGCTGACGCGATTCATGCAACGTCGCAAACACCGCGCGCAGCGATTCGGCCTGTGCATCCTCGGCTTTCTCAAGCGCCCGCTCACCACTTGCATAAGGGCGCAGTACCGCAATGCGCTCTGCGGGTGCACGTTGCGTCCAGTTTTCATCACGCAGCAAAGCGGCCAGCGCGTCATCATGCACGCGCGAATCCTGGCGCACATCCAGCCTCGCCATGTGGAAACCGAACGTGCGCACGCGCCAAATCAGGCGGCGCACAGCATAAGCGCCGGCATTGAGACCGCGATGATCGATCAGGCCGTGCACGATAAGCAGCAGATCGTCGAGCAGTTCGTCGGCCGAGTGATAGCCTTCTTCGTTGCCATCATCCAGTGTCGCTTCGAGACGAGCACCGATGAGCGTGAGCAGGCAGCGATAGGGCATGTCTGCATGACGCGGACGAATCGTCGCCGCGGCACGTGGAAACTGTTCGCGATAATCGGCCAAGCGCTTCAACAGCGACGCTTCAAACTGCACGCGATCGACCGTCTGGCTGAGTTGCCGCGCAAGTCCATCCACATCGGCGATGTAATGTTCCAGCACATGCGCGCGCTGTGTGGCGAGGCTGTTGGCGATGGTTTCGGCACCGACGTTTGGATTGCCGTCCATGTCGCCGCCGACCCATGTCGCGAAGCTAAGCAAACGCGGCAAGGGCACGGCTACGCCATAGACATCTTGCAAGCCATCCGCGAGCAATTCGTAGAACGCCGGCACGATGCGATAGATCGGGTTGGCAAGATAGAAACCTACGTGATGATGCTCATCCTGCACGCTGGGACGGATCGGCGAAGCTTCGGCGGTCTGCCAACCTGCGGAGAGCGCCATGAAGATGCGATCGTCGTCTTCCTTGCGCTCCTGCGGCGTACGAGTGGGATCGAAGTTATCGACCAGTGCGCGCACGATCGCCTGTTCTTTTTCGAGCAGCGAGCGGCGTATGGCTTCTGTGGGATGCGCGGTGAACACCGGCTCCACTTTCAGCTTGTACAACCATTGCAGCAATTCATCCGCGCTCACGCCTTGCGCTTTCAAGCGTTGCAGCACATCGAGCAGCGATTCCGGCTGCGCCGTACCGCTTTCTCGCTCATAGTCGCGACGACGGCGGATGCGATGCACTCGCTCGGCCGTGTTCACAGCCTGGAAATAGGTCGCGAATGCGCGGGCCAGCGCCTCGGCCTCCTCCGCTTTCAGGCCGGCCAGCGATTCGGCCAGATCGTCCACGGCACGTCCCTCGCGACGGCGGCGAATGGAGGCAGTACGCACTTGCTCCACGCGCTGGAAGAAAGCCTCTCCCCCCTGCTCGGCCAGCATGCGGCCCACCATCGCGCCGAGCCGGTGCACGTCTTCGCGCAGCGGGCCGTCGTGAGGCAGGAATTCGGGGTCGCGAGTGGCTTCCATCAGGGCCTCCGTTGGGTCAGTCCCCTAGCCTACCCAATTTATGCGGCAGCGCGGCAATCCATTCGTCATAAGGAACGTTCTATGGATAGAATGGACGTCTTCGCCGAGGGGCGCTGCGACCGTGGAAAGATCATCACGGCCAGGCTCGGTGGATGCCTCGAATGCAACGGCGCTCATGACGCGATCCCGCGTCGGCCTGGCCTATACCGGGCCGGGTTTTCCCCATGAGACTCGGAGACATCCCTCCATGAATGCTGTTACCAACGAATCGACCCACGACTACAAGGTCCGCGACATCTCGCTGGCCGACCTCGGCCGCCGCCGCATCCGCATGGCCGAAGAGGAAATGCCCGGCCTGATGGCCATCCGCGCTCGTCACTCGACCGCCAAGCCGCTGAAGGGCGTACGCCTGTCCGGCTCGCTGCATATGACCAAGGAAACCGCGGTGCTGATCGAGACGCTCAGTGCGCTCGGTGCCTCGGTGCGCTGGGCTTCTTGCAACATCTTCTCCACTCAGGATGACTGCGCCGCCGCCGTGGCTGCCGCGGGCATCCCGGTGTTCGCCTGGAAGGGCGAAACGCTGGAGGAATACTGGGACTGCACGCTCGATATGCTCACCCACCCCGGTATGAAAGGTCCGGAGCTGATCGTCGACGACGGCGGCGACGCCACGCTGCTGATCCACAAGGGCGTGGACATGGAAAACGGCGACAACTGGGTCAACACGCCCAGTGGCAACCATGAAGAGCAGGTCATCAAGGATCTGCTCAAGCGCACCGCCAAGGAGCGCCCCGGCTTCTGGAAAAAAGTCGCTGCCGACTGGAAGGGCGTTTCCGAAGAAACCACCACCGGCGTGCACCGCCTGTACCAGATGATGGAAGCCGGCAAGCTGCTGGTGCCGGCGATCAACGTCAACGACTCGGTCACCAAGAGCAAGTTCGACAACCTGTACGGCTGCCGCGAATCGCTGGCCGACGGCATCAAGCGCGCCACCGACCTGATGGTGGCCGGCAAGGTGGCCGTGGTGTGCGGCTACGGTGACGTGGGCAAGGGATGCGCGCATTCGCTCAAGGGCTTTGGCGCGCGCGTGATCGTGACGGAAATCGACCCGATCAACGCGCTGCAGGCAGCGATGGAAGGTTTCCAGGTCACCACGGTGGAAGACACGCTCGGCATCGCCGACATCTACGTCACCACCACCGGCAACAAGGACATCATCACGCTGGAGCACATGGCGGCGATGAAGAACAACGCCCTGGTGTGCAACATCGGCCACTTCGACAACGAGATCCAGATGGATCGCCTGAACGCCGCCAAGGACGTGACGCGCGAAAACATCAAGCCGCAAGTGGATCGCTACACCTTCGGCAGCACGTCGTCTAAGAGCGGGAAGCACAGCATCTACATGCTGGCCGAAGGCCGTCTGGTGAACCTGGGCTGCGCGCACGGCCATCCGAGCTTCGTGATGTCCAACAGCTTCAGCAACCAGACGCTGGCGCAGATCGACCTGTGGGCGAACAAAGACAAGTATGAGAAGACGGTCTATCGCCTGCCCAAGCAACTAGACGAAGAAGTGGCGCGTCTGCATCTGGAACAGATTGGCGTGAAGCTGACCAGGCTGACGCCGGAACAGGCGGCCTATATCGGCGTGCCGGTGGAAGGTCCGTACAAGCCGGATCACTATCGTTATTGATGGCTCCGCATTCCCTCTCTCCTTGTGGGGAGAGGGTTTGGGATGAGGGACTAACTTCACCTCAATGCGTATCTGTGCCTCACCATCGTTCCGGCGAAGGCTGGAATGATGGTGAGGAACGATTGAAGCTTTTGATGCAAGCGAACACCACGCGTCAATGGCGCAAACTCAGATTCGTCTTCCGCACCGCTTCAACAAATCCCGCAAACGGAATATCAGTCACCCCCACCAGCCCAATGTGACTGTTCTCTCCATCGAGCAACCGCCCCGTCACCGGCTGATCGACGTAGTCGAACCAATGCGTCCCCACAATCGTCGGATCGCTCGCCGCCGCGCGCACGAAACGCGCATATGCTTCGCCACGCTGCGCTTCGTTCCACACCGACACAACGCCTTTCCCGAACGGCCCGCGATCGTCCGAGCCAAAATGGAACTCCGTGATCAACACGGGCTTATCAAGCTTGTGCACGGCATCCATGTCGACGCCATGCTGCGGTACATCCGCATACACATTGAAGCTGATGACATCGCAATACTGCGCACATGCCGCCACCGCTTCCGGTGTATTCACCGCAAAACGCCCGCCTAGAAAAAGATGATGCGGATCATGGCGGCGAATCGCTGCAGCGACGAGGCTGAAGTACTGATCGGCATACCTGCGTAACCACGCGCTGTAATCCTGTGCAATGGCAGGGTGCGCTTCGTTCGGTTCCGGCGCGGGGAAATTCGTGGCATCCAGCGCAGTCCAAGCTGTCAACGTTATGCCCCAGGACGCCGCGAGCTTCGATGGCTCGCCGTATTTTTTCTTCAGCACAGCGATGAACGCCTGCTTGGCAGCACTATGTGCTTCGCCGTGCAGCGTGCCCATCGCCAAACCCCATCGCCCTTGCGGCCCTTGCCCTGCCCACGCCAGTTCGTTATCTGCGAAGTAGCCGAGCAGCCACGGATCATCGCGCGTTGACGCCGCCGTTTTCGCGACCGATTGTTCCACTGCCCGTGCAAAGCGTGGATCGAACGGGTCAGGCATGCGGCCCCAATAGTCATAGCCACTGGAGACATTGCCGAATGCACCGTCGATAGAGATCGACAAGGTGTAAGCCACACGATGCGCCTTGCCTAATGCATCGTCGCTCCAATTACCGATGGTGTTGAAGCCCCACGCCTGCAATCGATCCAACGTGCGCTTGCGCCAGGCCGCCAACCCATCGGCGCCATCTGCGCGATAGAGGTTCGCTGCATAAAAATCGAACCAGCGGCCATGGTTTGCACCGATGCCGGCACTCGCACCACGTTCGGGATCACGACTGTCGCTGGAGCCATAGAACGCACTCCACGGCGGCTGATCTGGGGGCATATCGACAAACATGCCCTCACGCCCTTGCACATAGGTGCGCGTGTCGCTCGAAATCACAGCATTTATACCGAGCGAGAAAAACGCATAACCATCCGGCGTTACCAGCCACCATCGATCGTTTGCTTTCTGTGTGTGGAACCAACCGGTTCGCGTCAATGCGATGTTCTGCAGGCCACCATATGCATCCACGCCGTTACGGGTGATCAATTGGGTCTGCAGCAAACGATCTTCTTGAGCGTGCGCACTACGCAAGGCGGCATCGCTGTCGATCTTTTCCGGCCATTGTACGCGTGTGTACTGCCCCCAGCGATCCACGATGCCGCTATAGGCATTTTGCAAAACAGAGTCGCCTGCAGCCGTACCCACTTTCCCCAGCAAGAGCTGTTGTGCAGCCTGCGGTGCCTGCATGCCCAGACGAACTGCGCGCACCTGTGCCAGATCGATTGAGCCTTCAACCTTCGTCGCCACGAACACCACGCGACCGTGATCATTGAATGGCATGGGCGGCCCCACCTGCATGCCAAACGCACGCGATGACGTCGCATGCAAAGGAATCACCAGGCTTTGCGCCGGGCCTGCAGGTAAACCGACATCTGCATGCAGATGCTGCCCGGCGACAGCGCCTTCGATATCAATCTGCAACGTGAGCGCCCAGGGCATCGCATTCTGTACCTGGATCTGCAACGCGGCTTGCCCAGTCCAGTTCCATACACCGTTTGCGGGCGCGATCGTAATCTGGGGTTGCGCTGTAGCCTCAAACCCGTAACGCTGCAACGGCGTGCCCTTCACATCATGCTCAACCTGGCCGGCGCGCTGCACCTGCTGCAATTGAATCTTTGCTGTTGTAGCCGCAGACGCAAGATCGGCAACATCTGCAGCCGCGCTGCAGAACGACATGAGTCCCAGTAGCAATCCTGCACATGCTGTGATCGCTTTCATCCGCAACTCCTAACACACGTGTGGTGAGGCTTGGATGTAGGTGGGTTACACACTCGCCCGCTGCTGCTGCCACCAGCGCCACACCGCATACACCGGCACGCCAAGCACAATGATCACCACGCTCATGCCCGCATCGCGCGGCGTATCGATCACCGTGGCGACAATCACACCCAGTACTGTGCATACGAATACAAACGGCAGAACCGGATAGAGCGGAACGCGATAAGGCGAGCTCTGGGCACCGAACTGACGCCTATACCAGAACAAAGTGGCGATGCCGAACGCATGGCCAAGCCATTCGCCCACCGTGGTGTAGTTGACCAACTGGTCGAAGGTGCCGGTGAGAATCAGCACGATGGCCCATAAGCCCAACACGGCCAGCGCAACTTGCGGAGCGCGCCAGCGCGCGTCGATCTGCCCCACCGATCGGAAAAACATCCCATCCGAGCCCATTGTCTGCAACACGCGCGCGCCACCCGCAATAGCAATGCTGCAGTAGCCGAACGTAGAGCAAGCAATACCGACGGCCATGATCGTCGCACCATGTGGCCCGAAGATATGACTCATCAGGTCAGCCGCAGGCGCGCTGCTCGCCGCCAGTCCCGCATGCCCCAAGCCGACAAGGTAGGCGATGTTCGCGAGCACATAACACACCACGACACCGACCAGACCTAGCGTAAGCGCGCGCGGCAGGGTGCGCTGCGGATCTCGCACCTCGCCCGCCATGTCGTTCAAATAGTGAAAGCCACCATAGGTGAACAGCACCGGCAATATGGCACCGATCCACGCACTGCCAGATACCTGCCGCGCTGTATCCACTGCCAACACGCCACCCAGATGCCCGTGTGCCAGCGCCAGCCCAGCCACCAACAACATGCTGATTGCCGCCAGCTTCAACAGAGTAAAAACATTCACCAACCATGAGCCTGCTCGGATACCGAACAGGTTGATGCCGACGATGAAGAAAATCGCGCCCACCGCCATAGGCTTCTTCCATGGAACTGGCAAACTCACTGCTTGGCAGAAATAGTCGGCAAATGTCACCGCCACCGCTGCGACGCTGCCTGGGTAGTTGATCAACGCCATGGTCCAGCCGAACAGGAAGGCGGGCAGCGAACCGAAGGCTTCGCGCAAGTAAAGATAAATACCGCCTGCGTGCGGGCGCCGCGAACCAAGCTCGCCGTAACACAGCACGCCGGCCAGCGTGAGCAAGCCGCCCGCTATCCACACCGCAAGCAACGGCAGGCCGGAGGTCGTTCGCTCGGCGACGGTCGCAGGTGTGCGGAAAATACCGCTGCCAATCACACCGCCGACCACGATGGCTGCGCCGCTCCAAATGCCGAGCCGGCGCACATAAGAAGAAGATGAAGAGGTTTCGTCGGTCATAGATGCCGACATTAACCCGAGTCGCGGCCCGCTGTCCGGTGACCTTTGCCCTATGGCGCGTTGGCACATGACCCCTGCCACATTGACACGCCGAAATCGGCCCGCGGATACTCGGTAAGTCACGCGCCATGACTTGACCATGCTGGCGCATCGGCCCCGAGGGGTGCTGCGACGGACCTCAGTCCGCCACGCTCGGCTCGCCGACCACCACAACGATCAAGGGCGCCCACCCCAATTATTTGGAGGTGTTCTTATGCGCGTTTCCGATTTTCGTCTCGCGATCGCTTCGTCCAGGCAGTTTCCGACCGTCCATCATGATGATGTTCATCTGGTGGCAACGCTCGAACGACTTGGCGTGCAGACCACGGTTTGTGTCTGGAACGATCCGCAAGTGGAGTGGACCACATTCGATGCAGTGTTGATTCGCACCATCTGGGACTACTTCGAGCACTACACGGCGTTCCGCGCCTGGCTCGATATGCTCGATCGACTCGAGGTCATTACCATCAACGATACGAGCACGCTGCGCTGGAACAGCGACAAGCGTTATCTGCTCGACCTGGAACAGCAAGGCGTGCCTGTCATTCCCACGCACATCGCTCAGGGCAGTGGTTTGCAGGATGCGTTGTCGTCCATGTCAGGACATGACGTGGTGATCAAGCCCACCGTCAGCGGCGGTGCGTGGCATACGGTGCGCGGCAAAGTAGGCACGGCCGATTTACAAGAAGCCATCGAGCGGCTGCCGAAGAAACTCGATTATCTCGTACAGCCGTTTGTGCCCGAGATCGCAAGCAGCGGCGAATGGTCGTTGATGTTCTTCGATAACACATATAGCCATGCCGTGCTCAAACGCCCCACCGCGGGCGACTACCGCGTGCAGGAACAGCACGGTGGCATTACCTCGCAAGCCACGCCGGACGACCACATCGTGGAAGCGGCCAGCAAGGCGCTGGCGGCCACCGCTACGCTGGGACATCGCGAACTGGCTTACGCGCGTGTCGATGGCGTGGTGGCGAACGGCCGGTTCCTGGTGATGGAACTGGAAGTGATCGAGCCGTCCCTGTTTCTGGCGCAAAGGCCGGATGCCGCTGAGCGCTTTGCGCAGCGACTTGTCGAGCGCTTGCAGCGTATTGCACGCAAGACACCTCAATTAGGGTGAAACCTCCCGTAGGTTGGGCTGAGGCGCAGCCGAACCCCAACATCGCAATGCATGCATCCGGTCACGTCGGGGTTCGCCCCGGACCAAGTCCGGGACTCAGCCCAACCTGCGGGGAGACCACGGCACTGTGGGCGACGCTAGAATCTGAGCGTCGCCCACAGCCACCTCACGCACGTGCCCAACGCGTCACGCAAGATTCTTCACGTCGACATGGATGCGTTCTACGCCTCCGTGGAGCAGCGGGATGATCCGTCGCTGCGTGGCAAGCCGGTCGTGGTCGCCTGGCGCGGAGCACGTTCGGTGGTGTGCGCGGCGAGTTATGAGGCGCGCAAGTTCGGTGTGCGCTCGGCCATGCCGGCGGTGCGCGCGGAGCGGCTGTGTCCACAGGCCATCTTCGTGCCGCCGGATTTCGTGCGCTACAAGGCCGTGTCGCGGCACGTGCGTGAAATCTTCGCGCGGCATACGGACCTGATCGAACCGCTGTCACTCGATGAAGCGTATCTCGACGTTACAGAAACCAAGACAAACCTGCCTTCTGCCACCGCAACGGCCGAAGCCATCCGCGCGGCGATTCGCGAAGAGACGCAACTCACCGCCTCGGCTGGCGTGGCGCCGAACAAATTTCTCGCCAAAATCGCTTCGGACTGGAACAAGCCCGATGGCTTGTTTGTGATTCGCCCGCATCAGGTGCTGACCTTCCTGTCACCGCTGCCGGTGGGCCGTCTCCCCGGGGTAGGCAAAGTGATGGATGCGAAGCTGGAAGCGCTTGGCATCAAGACCGTGAACGATTTGCGCGCCTTGTCGCTGTTCGAACTGGAACAGCGCTTCGGCCGATGGGGCCGCCGCCTGCATGAGCTTTCGCTGGGCATCGACGAGCACGTGGTACAGCCCAACCAGCTCACCTTGCAGGTGTCATCCGAAGACACCTTCGAACACGACCTTACCCTGGACGAACTCGAACCACATATCCGTCGGCTGGCCGAGAAAACCTGGGCGGGGCATCAACGCGAGGCGCTGGGAGGCCGCATCGCACGCACCATCGTGTTGAAACTGAAAACAGCCGATTTTCACACGCTCACCCGTAGCCTCACGCCATCCGTGCGTCCACGCTCGGCCATCGAGCTGGCCAATCTGGCTTGCGCACTACGCGAACGCGTGGAACGCCCCGCTGATACCCGCTATCGACTGGTTGGCGTCGGGCTTTCAGGCTTCGTCGATCAGGACAGTTTCATTGCGCAAAGCGATCTATTCGACAACACGTCATTGGGTCAGCCATGAACGCCTTTCCGCGCGTGTGGGTCATGCTCATTCTGATGCTGACCACGCTGTTATGCGCCATGCCAACACGTGCCGAAGATGGCTATGAGCTGTGGCTGCGTTACCACCTGCTCGCGCCCGAGCAGGCGAAACTCTACAAAGATCATGTCTCCGAGCTGATCGTTGGCCATGCCACTCCTACCGAAAGCGCCACGCGCGATGAATTACAACGCGGCTTGGGTGGCTTGCTCAGCCATGACATACCGCTAACGGACGCCATCACCCGCGACGGCGCCGTCATCGTCGGCACACCCACATCGTCCGCGTTGATCGCGCGCCTTTCTCTGAACATTCAAAGCCTCGGCAACGATGGCTACGTGATTCGCACCGTTGTCATGGATGGCCACGCGGCAACTGTCATTGCCGGCCGTGACGATATCGGCGCACTGTATGGCGCCTTTCACTTTCTGCGACTGCTGCAGACTGGGCAACCCATCGATCATATTGACCTGCGCGAATCGCCACGCGTGAAACTGCGCGTGCTCAACCACTGGGATTACCTCAACGGCCAGGTCGAACGCGGCTATGCGGGTGCTTCCATTTGGGACTGGTGGAAGTTGCCGGACTGGCGTGACGCACGCTACACCGACTATGCGCGCGCCAACGCTTCGATCGGCATCAATGGCACGGTACTCAACAATGTCAACGCAGGCGCCATGATTCTCACGTCCGCCTATCTGGAAAAGGTCGCGGCGTTAGCGGACGTGTTCCGCCCTTACGGCATCCATGTGTACCTGAGTATCCGCTTCAGTGCACCGATGGATATTGGCGGCTTGAAAACCGCGGATCCGCTCAATCCACAAGTGCAGGCCTGGTGGCATGCAAAGGCGGATGAGATCTACAAGCGCATTCCGGATTTCGGCGGCTTTCTGGTCAAAGCCAATTCCGAGGGCCAGCCCGGGCCCGAAGATTACAAACGCACGCATGCCGATGGTGCCAACATGCTTGCCGATGTACTCGCCCCGCATGGCGGCGTGGTGATGTGGCGGGCCTTTGTTTATTCGCAGACAAACCCGGAGGATCGCGCCAAGCAGGCATATGACGAGTTCAAGCCGTTGGATGGTCGCTTTCACAACAACGTGCTGGTGCAGGTAAAAAATGGGCCGATTGATTTTCAGCCGAGGGAACCGTTCCACCCGCTGTTCGGCGCCATGCCGAAAACACCGTTAATGATGGAATTCGAAATCACCAAGGAATATCTCGGCTTCGCCACGCACCTGGTTTATCTGGGGCCGTTGTTCGAGGAAGTGCTGTCCTCCGACACGATGGCACACGGCAAAGGTTCCACCGTAGCCAAGGTGATCGACGGTTCGCTCGAAGGTCACACGCTGACGGGCATGGCCGGCGTTGCCAATATCGGTACCGATCGCAACTGGTGCGGCTCGGATTTCAATCAGGCCAATTGGTACGTATTTGGCCGACTTGCTTGGAACTCCACGCTGTCCTCGCGCGCTATTGCCGAGGAATGGGTACGGATGACTTTCAGCAACAACGAAGCCTTCGTCAAACCCGTGGTCGCGATGATGATGGACTCACGCGAAGCTGCTGTGGATTACATGACGCCACTCGGATTGCTGCATCTCATGGGGCCTGGCCATCACTACGGCCCTGCGCCATGGGACGCCAGCGAATCACGTGCCGATTGGCGACCGGCCTACTACCACCGCGCGGACCACCAAGGCATCGGCTTCAACCGGAGCGAGACGGGGAGTGATGCAGTTGCCCAATACGCGCCAGTACTCGCCGCACAGTTCAACGACGTGAAGCAAACACCGGAACAATATCTGCTCTATTTCCATCACGTTCCCTGGGATTACCGCATGCGTTCCGGCCGGACGCTATGGCATGAACTGGTAGCCCATTACACGAAGGGCGTGGAAGACGTGAAACGAATGCGTGAAACGTGGAACCATTTGGACGGCTATATCGATGCCGAACGCTACCACCAGGCTTCCGTCTTCCTTGCCATCCAGGAAAAGGAAGCGCAGTGGTGGCGGGACGCCTGCATTGCCTATTTCCAGAGCATGTCCGGCTTACCGCTGCCGCCGGACTATGCGCCGCCACCACATTCGCGACGATACTACGAGTCGCTTTCGTTTCCGCATGTACCAGGATTTTCATCCTGGTAAGAAGGTTCTTGTCCGGAATGCCGAACAAAACCGACGGGAGCATGCCATGCACGTGGCGTCGAAACCTCCACTGGAGACGGTCAAGGATCTTGCCAGGCATCACCTGGCCTGACGATCGCACTCAGCAACCATGCTATGCGTTTGGTAAACAAGACATGGCCGTTATCCATACCTTGGCCCCGCAGGAAATCGAGTGCGTGAAGGGGAACCTTTCGAGTCCCTTTTTGGCTCCATGCTCGCGATATTGTCGTCAATGCTCTGCTTCTGCTTAATTAAATAATCAATCTTCATATAAATTTTATGCTGTTCGTCCTTTTTCTGACCGCGACTCTTACTGGGGTCCTTATCAATATCTTCAATGGCCGCTCTCTTTTCGCCTATTTGACTGGAAATATCGTCACTTTGTCGCTTGAGCGCCTGCTTAAGTTCTTTGATTTTCTTCCCGATCAGTCCTCCTTGAAGAAAATTTCGGAATGACTGGCTAGGCTGAGGAGGTTTTTCGTAATGATGATGAGGTGTTTTATTGGGCTGATGAGGCGTTATATTGGACTCAAGCCCCCCCGCTCGCCTTCCCAGGCTATCAATTGAGCGCGTTTGACGCCCTTCCGAAGAGCTATCCCCCGGAAAGCCTTCTTCAGGCCTTACTGGCGGACCGACCTGTGAATCCGTTTTTACATGGGTTGCTTGTGATGACAATTCATGGGCCGGCAAATAATTTGATGAACGTTGAACAGAAATGCTCATATCCAATCTCAGCTCGAAAGTATTTCCAGATTACCGTTCGTAAATACTGATCACGGCAATATCAGGTTATTACCCGCAAGGCACTTCTTGGGCAGTGCATTAAGGATGCTCTGATCTATTCCACGCACCCGGCATGACGTCCAGAAGGCCGGGTCACCGGCACACATACATCCCGATGTTGGGGTGTGCACGCCAACCCGCATGAGAAGCGATCTTGGGGATAAATAAAAAAGCCCGGATCGCTCCGGGCTGTTTTAATTGCGAAGAATTACTTCTTTTTTGGCATGTAGAGATCGGTGATGGTGCCTTCGTACGCTTCGGCCGCCATGCCGACCGACTCGCTCAGCGTCGGATGCGGATGGATGGTCAGGCCAATATCCGCCGCTTCCGCGCCCATTTCGATTGCCAGCGCGATTTCCGAAATGAGATCGCCCGCATGCGGACCGACGATGGCACCTCCGACCACGCGATGGGTTTCTTCGTCGAACAGCAGCTTGGTGAAGCCTTCGGTGCGGTCGATGCCGATGGCGCGGCCGCTGGCCACCCACGGGAATTTGCCCACGCCGATCTTCAAGCCCTTTTCCTTCGCTTCACGCTCGGTGACACCCACCCAGGCGATTTCCGGATCGGTATAGGCCACCGAGGGAATCACGCGTGCATCGAAGTGGCTCTTGTGGCCGGCAACAACTTCGGCCGCCACCTTCGCTTCGTGCGTCGCCTTGTGCGCCAGCATCGGTTGCCCGACAAGATCACCGATGGCAAAGATGTGCGACACGTTGGTACGCATCTGCGTGTCGACGTTGATAAAGCCGCGTTCCGTCACGGCGACGCCCGCCTTATCGGCGCCGATCTTGTTGCCGTTGGCCGAGCGCCCCACCGACACCAGCACACGATCGAACACGGAGGTTGCCGGAATGCTCTCGCCTTCGTAGCTGACCTCGATGCCTTTCTTGGTGGCTTTCGCTTCCACCACCTTGGTTTTGAGGTGCACGCCCTTGAGCTTGCTGCCGAGACGCTTGGCAAGCGGCTTGATCAAATCGGCATCGGAGCCCGGAATAATCTGGTCCATGAACTCGACCACGGTCACTTCGCTGCCGAGCGCGGAGTACACGGTGGCCATTTCCAGGCCGATGATGCCGCCGCCGACCACGAGCAACTTGGCGGGAACGTCTTTCAGTTCCAGCGCACCGGTGGAATCCATGATGCGGTCGTCGTCCCACGGAAACGCGGGCAGGCGCACGGCCTGTGAACCGGCCGCAATGATGGCGTATTCGAAGCGCAGCAGCTTCTTGCCTTCGGCCGTGTCGATTTCCATTTCATTCGGCGATACGAACGTGCCTACGCCCTGCACGGTGCGCACCTTGCGCTGCTTGGCCATACCGGCCAGACCACCCGTGAGCTGGCCGACCACTTTGTCCTTGAAGCTGCGCAGCTTGTCGAGGTCGAGCTTGGGTTTGCCGAAGGTCACGCCGTGCGCGGCCATGGCTTCCGCTTCGTCGATCACCGCTGCGGCATGCAGCAGTGCCTTGGACGGAATGCAGCCTACGTTGAGGCAAACGCCGCCGAGCTTGGCGTAGCGTTCCACCAGCACGGTGTCGACGCCCAAATCCGCGGCGCGGAACGCGGCGGTGTAACCGCCCGGACCGGAACCGAGCACGACGAGTTTGCACTCGATGTCCGCCTTGCGGCCGGTTGCGCCGGCAGCCTGCGGCGCCGGTGCAGCAGCAGGCTTGGCGGGTGCGGGAACGGCAGGCGCAGGCGCCGCTGCGGGAGAGGGTGCGGGAACCGCGGGAGCAGGTGCCGCCGCGGCCTCGCCCGCCACTTCAAGAATGGCGATCACCGCGCCTTCCGACACTTCATCACCCACCTTCAGCTTCATCTCCTTGATGACGCCCGAAGCGCTGGCGGGAATCTCCATCGTCGCCTTGTCGGACTCCAGCGTGATGAGGCTTTGTTCCTTCGTCACGCTATCACCGGCTTTCACCATCACCTCGATCACCGGCACGTTTTCGTGACCGCCGATGTCGGGGACCTTCAATTCGATCGTATTGGCCATGATCCAAGTTCTCCTTGCGTCAAAGCAGCAGGCGGCGGATGTCGCCGAGCTGCGTGGCAAGGAAGGACGCGAAGCGCGCGGCCACGGCACCATCGATCACGCGGTGGTCGTAGCTGAGCGACAACGGCAGGATCAGGCGCGGCGCGAATTCCTTGCCGTTCCATACCGGCTTGGTCTGTGCCTTGGTCACGCCAAGGATCGCCACTTCCGGCGCATTGACGATCGGCGTGAACGCCGTGCCGCCGATGCCGCCGAGCGAGGAAATGGAGAAGCAGCCGCCGGACATGTCGGCGGGACCGAGCTTCTTGTCGCGCGCCTTCTTGGAAATCTCGCCGAGTTCGGCGGCGAGATCGAGCAGGCCCTTCTTGTCGCAATCGCGGATCACCGGCACCACCAGGCCATCGGGCGTATCCACCGCGATGCCGATGTGGAAGTACTTCTTGAGAATGAGCTTCTCGCCGCTCGCATCCAGCGAAGCGTTGAACTGCGGAAATTTCTTCAGCGCCGCAACCACCGCCTTGATCTGGAACACCAGCGGGGTGATCTTCAGATCCTTGTTCTCTTCGCCGAGCTTCTTGCGGAAGGCTTCCAGCTCGGTGATGTCGGCGTCTTCATGATGGGTAACGTGCGGGATCATTGCCCAGTTGCGGGCGAGATTCTGGCCGGAAATCTTCTGGATGCGGGTGAGCGGCTTTTCTTCCACTTCGCCGAACTTGGCGAAATCCACTTTCGGCCAGGGCAGCAGGTTGAGGCCACCGCCAGCCGCCACTGCACCACCCTCCACGGGGCGCGCACCGGAAGCGAGCGCATGCTTGACGTAGGCGGCGATGTCTTCACGCACGATACGACCGCTGCGACCACTGCCCTTCACTTGGCGAACATCGACGCCCAGTTCACGCGCAAAGGCGCGGACAGCCGGTGTGGCATACGGGGCATCGCCCGGCATCACCAGCTTGGCATCGAACGGTGGGCGGGCCTGCGGTGCCACGTCGCCCTCCGGCGCATTGCCGGGCAGTACGCTGCGACCGCCCAGCGGAGCGGGCTCTTCCTTTACTTGGGGAACCGGCGCGGGCGCGGGCGCGAGAGCTGGAGCTGGAGCTGGAGCTGGAGCTGGAGCAGGCGCCGGGGCCGGGGCCGGGGCCGGGGCCGGGGCCGGGGCCGGCGCCGGAGCTTTTGCAGCGGGAGCGGGGGCGGCAGCACCATCCGCGGCTTCGATGATGGCGATCAGGGCGCCTTCGGAAACTTCATCGCCCACCTTTAGCTTCACTTCCTTCACCACGCCGGCAAAGGGCGCGGGTACTTCCATGGTGGCCTTGTCGGACTCAAGCGTGATCAGGCTTTGGTCTTTCTCGACGGTGTCGCCGGGCTTGATCATCACTTCGATGACGGGCACATCCGCGTGTCCGCCGATATCCGGGACGCGGGCTTCTTTCAGGTCAGCCATGATTTCTCCTGCAGAACGAAGGCAGCCGCGGGGGAGGAGAAGGCGGCCGCAAGGCTTCCATCATAGCAATCGTTAAGCCTTCACGGACATGGCAAAGACGCCAAAGAATGCCATCCGCATACGTATGCGGCGGATTTGTCCTACTTTTCGGCTTCCGGCGGCGCCATGACTACGCGCACCTCACGATGCGGGTACGGAAGATGGATGCCTTCGGCCTGGAAGGCCTCTTTCACCTGGCGCAACAGATCGGTCTGCGCAGGCCAAAAGTCGTCCACGGCAGTATGGCCGCGGAGCAACAGCTGCACCGAGCTATCGCCCAGCGAGTCCGTCCAGACGGTGGGCGCAGGATCTTTGAGGATGCGCGAATCGGCCGCAAACAGGCGCTGCACCACCGCGATGGCGTGGCCGATGTTGTCGTCGTAACTGATGCCCACCCGCAACTCGAAGCGTCGCGTGCCGCGCCGGCTGAAATTGATGATGGCGTCCGCACCGATCTTCGCGTTGGGCACAGTGGCTTCGCGGTTGTCCGCCAATATCAGCTGGGTATGCATCAGATTGATGCCCAGCACCGTTCCGTCCACGCCGCCAGCGTTGATGAAATCGCCCGCCTTGAAGGGGCGAAACACGATCAACAGCACGCCCCAGGCCAGATTGCTCAACGATCCCTGCAAAGCCAGACCGATCGCCAAGCCGCCCGCGCCCAGCGCCGCCAGCAGCGGTGCGCTCGGCACGCCCGCGGTCTGCAAGGCGATCACGATCAACACGGCAATCAGCACGCCGTACACCAGGTTGCGAAGGAAGCCGCTCAGCGTGGAATCCACCGCCGCGCGGTGCATCGCGCGCTGCATGAAATTCGCCAACCGCGCCGCGAGCCAGATGCCGACAAGCAACACCAGCAACGCACCGATCAGGGACGGCGCGTGATCGATGAAAAACGCACGCAGATCGTCGCGTGTAAGGCTCAGTAGATGCTCGAGCATGGCGCTATCCCTGGCAAAACTGCGCAAAGCCTAGCAGCCGATTGAAACGACTGCAGTAATGACATTGCTGATGCACCACCGCTCGACACCCCAGCCACATCAGGGGATATAGCGGACGCCTGCACAATGTTGCGGCTGGGGAAGCCATTCGATGTGCAAAACAAAGCCGATCGTAAATACGCTCAACGCATAGATGCATCCGACTTCGGCACACGCTCGTGCTCTGATCCGGCTACAAAAGCAATGCGTCATGGTGCTCCACGCTCAAGTCATGAAGCAGTTCAGCAAGTGACCAGATCTGTGTGCCCGAAACCTTTCGAATAGTCGAGCACTGAAATGACGGTGGGCGTGACACGGAATATCCGGATTTCCTCCGGCGATGGCATGGGCATTGGCAAGGCAACCTGTTCCGGATACTTGAGCGGAAGCCTGTGCAGAATCCTTTCCGCTTCAGCACGATCGGTCACCGGTTGTGCGTGCGCCGCCATGGATAAACCGGCAATCGACATCAGGTTCGAAGTGTCGTGGTCGATCGTGATCGAAACACGATCATCTCGCGCCAAATTGGCGGCCTTCTGGCTTTCCAGGCCACAAATAAAGTAGAGCGTGAGTCCTTCGTTCACGTAGCCTACGGTCGTCGCTTGGGGCCATCCGTCCGGTCTTAGCGTGGCGATGGTCATGATGCGGTGCTGATCCAGCAGCGCCAGTATCTTTTCTTTGATCTGTTCGTTCATGCATCGACTCCCAGCTCGAAACAGTCGCAGCATGAGGCCTCGTGTCATCCGGCGCTTGATGGAAATCAATCACGCGCCATAACCGACGTTGTCATGCATCGCGCTGACGAGTGACTCACCCTTGGTCGCGATCGGATACTGATCGCGAATCCATGAAGGGCATAAAAAAAGCCCGGCGGGGGACCGGGCGTGTGACTGCCGCGCCTTGGGGGGAGCACGGTGGGGGTGATTCGCTAGAGGTGACTAGCGTTGGGCGTAGCTCGCCTTGTCGGAACGATCCATGTCTGGGGAAATCAATTGCAAGCGCTCGCCGCTGGGCAAGCGAAACTGAAACTGCTGTTGCAGCGTCTCCAGTTGGCTAAAGTGCGGACACAGCGCCTCCGCGCGTTGCCCTAGTTTGTCGGCCGGCGCCTGCACTGCTTTGTTAAGTGTCGTATCCAATGCATCGGTGCGTGCCTGCAGCGCGGCGAGCCTGTTCGAATCGCCGCTGAGCGCGTCCTTCACTACGTCGGCGGTGACGTTGCTCACCAGATCGGCGACGGTTTTTTGCAGATGGCTGTCAAACAGATCGCTTTCGTCGCCAGCCATCCAAAGGCCATGGCCGAGCGTGCCGTCGATGTGCTGCAACGCTTCGTTATGCTGCTCGCGTAATTCACGCAATAGGCGCGTGCGATCGTCGCCATTTTCGGACAACGTGGCCACTACCGTGGTCAGCGCGGAATAACCAATCTCCACGCCATCGCGGGTAATCGCCGCTACGGCCGGCACCAGCTCGCGCACTTGCTCTTCGTATTCACGCAGGCGCGCCGAATCCGCCGTGGAGACGGACACAACCCGGCCATCCACCTGCAAGCTGCCATCGTGCATGAAGACTTTCGCAGGCGTGCCACTGCTGCGCGTGAATGCAATGCCGCTGGCCTGCACTTGCACGTCGTAGTCGCTGTTGAAGGAACACGACAGATGATGCGAATGGTTACCCGCGGCCTGCGCACCGCCGGCCGCGGCGAGCGCGAGAATCGTTGCGAACAAAAGCATGTGACGACGCATGTGCAATCCCTCCCAGGACACGAACCGGAACGGCTCTTGTGCGCTTCGATGCGCACCACGGTGCATAGGGTTTAATGCGCGACCACTTGTCAGCATGGGCCGTACGTCATTCCCGTGCCATCGGTCATGACAGGCGACCATGACGATTGGCGCAGCGCACATAGGCAAACCTCCCCGGAGCACGATAAGTTGGTGCCTGGATCGCAACTCAGGGCAAGGGGTGCCCTGATTCATGCTGCGCAGGTGGCATGATGTCCAGAAAGCCTGCAGGGTGTGTTGCGCGACGCTGGGAAGACTGGCCGTCTTTTCAAGTTGCGCGGCGCAGTCTGCGGGCTTTCTGGACATCACCCTCCGGGCCGGCTCTGTGTGCCCACATGCCTTCGGTCCGCCGGCTCGACAGACGGCCAGTCTGCCTTCGCCGACAGCCCTGTGGCCTGCGGGCACACAGAGCCGGTGACACCTACGCAGCATGAATCAGGGCACCCCTTATGCAATCCACCGATGTGATCGTCGTCGGCGCCGGCCTCGCTGGCCTGGTCGCAGCCACGGAGCTGACCGACGCCGGCCGGCGCGTCGTGGTCGTCGAGCAGGAACCGGAACAGAGCCTGGGCGGACAGGCGTTCTGGTCGTTCGGTGGTTTGTTCTTCGTCGATTCCCCTGAGCAACGCCGCATGGGCGTGCGCGATTCACATGCACTGGCACTGGCGGACTGGATGGGTACTGCCGCATTCGATCGCCCCGAAGACCATTGGCCGCGTCGCTGGGCCGAGGCCTATGTGGACTTTGCCGCTGGCGAGAAACGTGCCTGGCTGCACGGCATGGGTATGCGCTGGTTTCCGGTGGTGGGCTGGGCCGAACGGGGTGGTTACGGTGCAATCGGTCACGGCAACTCGGTGCCGCGTTTCCATGTGACCTGGGGCACCGGGCCGGGTGTACTTGAGCCATTCGTGCGGCGTGCACGCGAAGCACAGGCGAAAGGCCTGCTGAGCTTCGCGTTCCGTCATCGTGTGGATGGTCTGATCGCAGAAAACAGCAATGTGATCGGCGTACACGGTGCGCGCTTAGCCGACGACATTATCGAACGAGGCAGGCCCAGTTCACGCGATGTCATAGGCGATTTCCAATGGCGTGCGCAGGCGGTGATCGTCGCGTCCGGCGGTATCGGCGGCAATCACGAACTGGTGCGCAAGCACTGGCCGCAGCATTTGGGTGCACCGCCATTGCACATGCTGTGCGGCGTGCCCGCACATGTGGACGGGCGCATGCTGGGCATCAGTGAATCGGCCGGCGCACGGCTGATCAATCGCGATCGCATGTGGCATTACGTGGAAGGCATCGAGAACTGGGATCCGATTTGGCCGATGCATGCCATTCGCATTCTGCCTGGCCCTTCTTCGCTGTGGTTCGATGCGCGCGGCAATCGCCTGCCCGGTCCGCTATGGCCTGGCTTCGACACCATGGGCACACTCGAACACCTGCGCCGCACCGGCTTCGACTACAGCTGGTTCATTCTCGACCAGCAGATCATCCGGCGCGAATTCGCCTTGTCCGGTTCCGAACAAAATCCCGACCTCACCGGCAAAAGTTGGCGGCAAGTCGCTAAACGCGCTATCGGCAAACAAGCACCGGCGCCCGTCGAAGCGTTCAAACGCCAGGGACGCGATTTCATCGTGCGCGACAATCTGGACGATCTGGTCGTCGGCATGAATGCGCTTGCGGGCACCCAACTGCTCGATGTTCGCCACTTGCGCGAAGAAATCGAAGCGCGTGATCGGCAGTTCGACAATCCGTTCGCGAAAGACGGCCAGGTGATGGCCATCCACAACGCACGACGCTATCGCGGCGATCGCCTGGTGCGCGTGGCGAAGCCGCATCGAATCCTCGATCCAGCCAATGGTCCGCTGATTGCGGTGCGGCTGCAGATTCTCACGCGCAAGACGCTTGGCGGATTGGAGACCGATCTCAATGCGCGTGTGCTGGGACATGATGGCCAACCGTTGCGCGGTCTTTATGCCGCAGGCGAAGCGGCCGGCTTCGGCGGCGGCGGATTGCATGGCTACCGCGCGCTGGAGGGCAGCTTTCTCGGCGGCTGTCTATTTTCCGGCCGTGTGGCCGGACGCGCTGCGGCGGCGGCAGTCGCATGACATCGCCGCCGCGCATTGCCATCTATGGTGCCGGCATGGTCGGCAGTTACCTGGGTGGCCGCTTGCATGGTCATGCGCAGGTTCGTTTCATTGCACGTCCGCGCGTGGCATCTATGTTGAAGGAACACGGGCTGACCATCAGCGACCTACATGGTCATCGCCGGCATATTTCCGCTGCAGATGTGGATGTCGCCACGCAACCCGCTGCGGCGCGGGATGTCGATGCCGTGCTAGTTACGGTGAAATCCGCGGCGACTATGAACGTGGCGCACGAACTGGCCGAGGTACTTACACCAGGCGCGCTGGTAATCAGCTTTCAAAACGGGGTACGAAACACGGCGGATTTGCGTGCCGCGTTGCCGTCGTGCCACGTGCTGGCTGGCATGGTGCCGTTCAACGTCATGCAGCCGGAGCCCGCGCATTTCCATCAAGGCTCATCGGGGGATTTGATGGTGGAACGCTCCGCGCTGCTTTCACCCACATTGCATTCCGCGTTTGAGGACAGCGGGCTGCCGTTGCAGCCATGCGATGACATGCAGGCCGTGTTGTGGGCGAAGCTGCTGATCAACCTCAACAACGCCCTCAATGCATTGAGTGGTTTGCCATTGCGTGAAGAGCTAGCGCAACGCGCCTGGCGACAGTGCCTTGCGCTGCTGCAGCGGGAAGGGTTGCGCATGCTGCATGCGGCTGGCATTCGTCCCGCACAAGTCACCGCCCTACCCGCTCGCTGGCTGCCGGCCGTGCTGTCCTTGCCCGATGCGCTATTTCAGCGCATCGCCTCGCGGATGCTGGCCATCGATCCGTTGGCGCGGTCCTCCATGTGGGACGACCTGCAAGCGGGGCGGCGTACCGAGGTGGATTACATCAACGGCGAGCTCGTTGCATTGGCAAAATCGAGGGGTCTGCACGCGCCCGCGAATGCGCGCATGGTTGCGCTTATCAGGGAAGCGGAACAATCGTATGTGCGCTGGGAAGGTCACGCTCTATTGAAGACATTGCTCGATGCATAGGCTGGCTTTAACGTGCCACATCTTCGATGTGCGCGATCTTTCCGCCGACTATGGTGAACGTAGTGATGCGCCCCTCGCGCTCGTATTGCCACTTCTCGCCTTTGTCCTTGGCGCTAGCCGACTTGCCTTTGCTCTTGCTGGACGATTTCGCTTTCGCCTTCTCTTTCTTGCCCTTGCTTGAGCCGGACGCCTTCGCCCGCACGGAAGGTTCACCCAGCAGTGCCTTGACGCGCATGGCGCTGTCGCCCACACCCACCACCTGACTACCTACTCGCACCGTTTGCAGCGCATGCGCGCTGAAGCTGGCGATCAGCAAGGCAAGAAAAAGATACCGACGCATGACATGCTCCGTGTGGTCATATAGCCAAGTTCCTTGACGGCGATCGGCCTTCAGAACCCAGCGTCGGGCTCGGCAAGATAAGCCAGTTCTTCTCGCGTACAGGCCCGGTCGAGCAACGCGTTGCGATGGGGAAAACGACCAAAACGCGCGATCACCGCCTCATGCCGGCGAGCATAGTCGAGAAAATCGGTGTATTGATGGCGCTCTTCCGCAGGCAGGTTTTCGCACAAGGCTTCGAACAGCGTGACGCAACGCCGTTGCAGCCGCATGTTTTCAGCATGTTCGAGCGGCATGTAGGCGAACACGCGCTGTATGGGCAATAGCTGTCGGTCGTAACCTTCCGCGATACCCCACAGCGCCAACTGTTGAGCAGGAAGGTCTTGGCTCCACGCGCGCGAATCGTTGCGATAAAGATTGCGTGAAAACTGATCCAGCACGATCAACAACGCTAGCCAGCCTTGCGGCGTATTGGCCCAATGCTCGAGCTTGCCTTCCGTGGCCAAACGAAATATCTCGCCGAATTGCACGCGGATTGCTTCATCGAACACCGCGCGCGCGGCAAACCAATCTTGGTGATGAGCAGGATCGAACCAGAATGCGAGAACCGCCTGCGCTTCCCCAGGCGGATTCGCCATGATCAGTGGCCGACGCCAACAGCCTTGGCCAGGCTGTGCATATCCAGATCGATCGAATGCAGGCGCGGCAGTTGGCGGTGCAGTTCGGCCCTCATGTCGTTCGGCCCAACGCGCGCGATAACGCGCTCGAACGAACGCAGCAGGTTTTGCTCATGGCGCGCCAGCAGCCGGATCCAGGCATCGTCGCTGTGCGGTATCAGGACATCGAAATGGTAGCGAACAGCGCCGAACGCGCGACGCCGGGTGGCCGGGGTGCCTTCGTGATGGCGGATTTGCGCCTGCAGCTCGGCGATCACCAGGTTCAGGGATTGCGCTTCTTCATCCAGCACGGTGCGCAGCCCGGGTTCGCTCACCCGCGTTGCCGCATGGCGATACAGCGCGCGCAGCTCGATGCTGCGGCGGATCAGACCATTGCATAGATAGTGAATCGCCAGCGACACGACGCCGCCTCCCGGTTGAGCTTGCGTTTGCAAGACGGGGCCATGTTGCGGGACAAGCACTTAGCGGCGGATAAATCCGCCTGCCATGTTTGGCTTCTGCTCAGCTTTACTGACCGATCTGCACGAGATTCAGCGGACGCCCATTGCTCGCGCGAATCCCTTGCTGCAGCTCCGCAAGCCGCTGGATATCCGGGCAGAGGGCCTGGATTTCCGGACGAAGTACCTGCAAACGCTGTTGCAGACGCGGCTGAAACCCGCTGGTAAGATTTGCGGCCTGATCGCGCAGGGCGGCGGCTTGCTGCAGATCACCGCTCATGGCCGCACTGATGGCTTGCTGACCCATGGCCGAGGCCAGCAGGGGACCGATATCGCTGATGATCTGATTTCCGTATTGGTCGGCCGCATCACCATGCCAGTCATGCGTGCTCTGGCTGGCAGCAACGCGCTGATGAAGATCGGCTGCATGCGTTTGCCAGCGGCGCTGCAGTTCGGCGCGGGTATCGGCATCGAGATTCAGGCCGTTCGACTCCTCCTGCACAGCTTGCACCGCAACATCCACACCGTGATTGATGACGCGCTTCACCCGCGGCATCAAGACAAGCAGATTGCGCTGAAACAGGCTGAGCCGGTCCTGATTTTCGGCATTGAGTCGCACGGTTTGGCCGTCCGTCTGCAGCGTGCCTGATGTGATCACCACGCGCGTCGGCGCAGGTTCCGTACGATCGAAAACCAGTCGGTCTTGTTGCACGGTGAGATCGTAGCTGCTGGTCGCATGGCAGACCTGCGACAAATCCTGTGCATGCAGGCTGCCGCAACCGATCACGAGCATCCCAGCAGCGAGCAGGCAGGTCGAGCGCATGAAACTATCTCCATCGGACTTGAAGCCGATAGCGATAAAGCGCAGCGAGATAACTGCCGCTGAATCAGCCCGCGCGCGGTCGGAATTGCAGGCGGACGGCAGGCTGCCCAAGCTGCCACGCGAGCCACAACAACAGGGGAATGGCGGCCGCTTGCAATGCCAGCGCGATCAGCAGCGGGCGTTTTAAATCCCCCATTTGTGCCTGGAAGGATGCGGCGAGCTGATCCAACGTACTCATTTGATGCCAAACCAGCGCAGCGCAATAAGCCAGCCATACGCTCAACACCAGCGCCACGATGCGCAGCACCGGACGAGCCCAAGCTTGGCGCAGGATGCATCCCGCACAAGCGACGATCACGACAAACGATGCGGCGAGGTAACCGATCATCCAGTTCAACATGCCGTGCAGCGCGGCAGCATTTTCATTGTCGCCTGCAGGCAGCGTTTGCAAGGCGCCCCACAGCCTTTGCAGGTGCATGATGTATTGCGAGCCAAGGAACCCAGCCACAATCAACATCACCCAGGTGAGCATGCGCCACCCTGCGAAACCGATTTTTTTCTTACGCAAATCCGACTCGAAACGCGAGATCACCATCAGGCCGCCACCTTCTTCATCGTGTTGAGGTCAGCCACCACCTGCGCGGCGTTTTCCTTGGGATCGACTTCGCGGTAGATCTTGGCGATCTTGCCGTTCGGATCGATCAGGAACGTGGTGCGCTTGGCGAAGTGCAGGCCAATGGCGGAAGTCAGCACGCCATAGCTGATCGCTACGTGCCGGTTGGTGTCGGCGAGCAGCGGAAACGGCACGTGATATTTCGCAGCGAATTCGGCGTGCGATTTGATGTTGTCCAGGCTCACCCCGACCACGTCCGCACCGGCCTGGCGCAGTTTGGCGACGTCATCGCGAAAGGTGCAAACCTCAGTCGTGCAGCCGGGCGTGAAATCCTTCGGATAGAAATAGAGCACCAGCCAATGCCCGTGATAATCGGCGGGACTGCGCCAATGGCCATTCTGATCTTGCAGCCGGAAAGCCGGCGCCGCCTGTCCAACTTGTGGATCGCCTTGCACACCGGTGTCGGCCAGCACGGGAACAGCCGCCAGGCAAACCAACCCGGCCACCGCTAGCAAGGTCAACAGACGACGCATAGACCAACTCCCGCATCAAGAGACGAAGCGAGTATACGCTGCCACCACGCAAGCAAAAGGCGCCTTGCGGCGCCTTTTGTCGTCGACTTCAACGCACTGTTTAGCGTACGTGGTTATCGGGTATGGGTCGGTTCAATATCGAACTTGTCGACGGCCACACCGAGGTTCACGCCTTCGCCGGTACCCGACAACGCGATGGACGTTGTGCCCTTCGTCAACACCTGGGCGGTACCGCTGCGCACCACGCCAGCGGATGCACCGGCCTGCGCGTAGCTGCCATAGACATCCTTGATGCTGTAGACGTTGCTGATGTCGCCCTTGCCACTGACATGGAACTTGCCGGCAGTCAGACCACCGCCGTGCATGCGGATACTCACCGCCGCGCTTTCACCGTTGTCGCAGGTAATGTCGCCACGTCCTTCGGCATGCTGGTAGATCGCCGACCAACCAGACAGGCTGTAAGAGAGATGGCACTTCACCGGGGCATTGCCTGCCTGCGCCGCAGTAGCCGGCAGGCCAGCCATTGCGCTGGCGCAAAGCAGCATGGCGGCGGTCAATCCAAAGGTACGCTTGCTCATAAACAGGTCTCCTTACGCATGGCATGGATCGCCCATGCCGTAGCGGAAGTGTCGGATCAACGAACTGAACAAACTGGCAAGAACCTTCCGGGCGTTCAGCTTTCGCAAGCCTCCGTGAGGCCTATGTACATAACCCGCCTGTTGTTTCCCTTTGCTTGATGCTTAACTAACAAAGCGTCGCGCACACTGAATTCGTGGGCGCTTTGGCTACGGAGAAAAAAATGCCCAAGTACTCGCTGGTCGGCTACGACAGTTCGGATACCTCGCAGCGTGCATTCCGTTTCGCCATGGCCTTGGCACGCGCCTGTAAAGGCCGCGTGCGAGTGGTTTCGGTGCTGCAGGTCACCCAAGGGGGAGCCGATGCCTGCGCCTTGATGATGACCGACTCCGCCAGCGAACGAACGCGGGAGTTGCAGCAGGAACTACGCGCACTCGATCCGGAAGCCGACACACTGGTGGACCTGGAAATCACCCACGGCAGCCCGGGTGACGTCTTATTGGGCCAAGTGCGCCAGCATCCCATCGATCACATCGTGATCGGCCATACCGAACGCGGCGCCCTCGGCCGCTGGCTGCTTGGCTCGGTGTCCGAAGACGTGCTGGCTGGCGCTCACGTGCCCGTTACCGTGGTCCGGTAAAGACGCGTCCAGATAGGTGGGCTGGCATTAATCCGCTCCAGCGTTCACCATTTATGCTGTTGTCCTTGATCTGTCACAGATCGGATAGTCTTTTTTGCACAGGAAACTGCACGTGGACTACAGCACCGTCCTGCCCTGGACTCTGGAAAGTCTGAATTTCGCGGACATCGACATCGCCCGTGTACGGCATGACGAAAACCTATTTCTGCTGCTCTGCAGCGCTTCGTTCGTCGAAAGCGGCTCGGATCTGTATACCAGTAACCTGATCGATCATTTCGACGGCGATACGGAACTGCAGGGTTGGCTGCGCGATCATTGGGAACATGAGGAACTGCAGCATGGCCGCGCCCTGGCTGCGTACGTACGCCATGTGTGGCCGGAATTCGACTGGAACGCCGGCTTCCAGGCGTTCTGGAAAGACTACGGTGCACTGTGTACCGACGAGCAGTTGGAGCGTTCCCGCGGGTTGGAACTGGCTGCGCGCTGTGTGGTGGAAACAGGCACAGCCAGCCTCTACCGCGCCTTGAACGACATCGTCGACGAGCCGGTGCTCAAGCAACTCACCAACCACATCAAGAGTGACGAAGTGCGCCATTTCAAGCACTTCTACCAAGCCTTCCAGCGTTATCGCGCCCAGGAAAAGCTCGGCCGTTACAAGGTATTCCGCGCCATCCTGCGCCGCGTCAACGAAATCCGGAACGAAGACAGCGACATTGCCCTGCGCCATGTTTTCAATCAGTGCTATCCGCAGCACAAAGACGACAATGCGCAGTTCCAGAAAGTAGCCGGCCCTGCGCAAGCGTTGCTGCGCCGGCATATCCCGGCCGAGATGACGGTGAAGATGCTGCTGAAACCGCTGGACCTGCCGCCGCGGCTGCAGCAGGTGGTGGAAAAGCCGCTGGCGAAAATCAGCGAAAAGTTGTTTCTGCAATGATGTCCGCGCTCAGCAAGAGCGCGCGTCTTCCGCCACGCGCTCTTGCTGCTCTTCGCGTGTGGCCGGGTTCGGCCAGTGATACCAGTCCTTGTGCAGCGAGAATTTCCTGCATGCAAGACAGGCGGCAATCTCCCAGCGACAACTGCAACCGGGGCAGACACCGCCCGTCCAGAACGTATTCCAGGCCGTGCCGCAACCGCCCATCCTCGGCGAGCAAAGCCAGCGGCTGGTGCCTAGGGATGCTCTGATCTATTCCACGTACCCGTCACCGCACTGTATGCGCGTCTCGCTGCGCCGCGTGGCTCGAACAGACGGCCAGTCTGCCCTGCGCCACGCAACACACCCTGCGGGCCTTCTGGACGTCATGCCGGGTGCGTGGAATAGATCAGAGCATCCCTAGCGGACGCCAGGCACATTGCGGGCAGTAGACCTCAGGTTCCCTCATCCCGTTTCACTGGCTGTTGTTCGGCGCCGGTGCGCGGCCGCCATTGTCGCGCGGCACGCTGTCGATATGGCGCTGGCTTTTCTGCTGCAGCTTGAACTTCGCCAGGTCGATCGGCCGGATCTGCTTGATGATGCAAGGGATATACGGCCGCCCCGTCAGCACCTTGTCGAAGCCTGTCTGCACCTCGCTGGCAAAGCTGGTCAGACCGATAAAGTTGGTGAACGTGAGGTTGTTGCACGGCCATACATCGAGCAGGTACGCCTTGCTGGGCAGCGTATAGATCACCAGTTGCGTATCGCTGAGCGGCTCCCACGAATAGATCTTTTCGCCGAACACCAAGCGAAAGCTTCGCACCGGTGCGCCGGCCGCCGAAGCGTATGCCTGTTGGCGCTGCTGTAGGCCCTGCACGTAAGGGACGCTTTCGCACGCTGCCAGCAGCGCACCCAGACATATGAGGGCCAGCATCCGTAGTTTGGACATGACACCTGCCTCCTTGGGCTGGATAAGCGCCATAACGCGTGACCGGCAAAGACGCTTACTTTTTGCCGACAGCCTGCCACTTGGATGGATCGTAGCCGCCGGTTTCGAACACCAATTCTTGCTTGCCGCCATCCTGCATTTCGGTGTCGATGGTGATGCGCCGGGTCTTTTCCATCGCGGTGATAAAGGCCTTGTCGTCGCGAATGAAGATCGCCGGTTCGCCGCTCGTCGGCAAGAATGCGCGCAACGGATGCGGCTTGCCATCGAACTGGGCTTGCAGCGTGCAATTGCCTTTGCAGACAAAACCGTGGCCGTTGCCGAACAGGAACACGCTCTGACCCCACTGGGTGTGCCGACGCAGCACCAGCCGCACTGCGCGGTCACCGCCGGGACGTGTCGTGTAGAGGCTGGCGGTCGATTGCGTGCCGCCTTCCATCGGGCCGACCTGATAGGTCCACAGAGCGGCAAGGCGCCGCTTGTCGGCTGCTTCTTTTGCGCGCTTCTCGACATCCGGCAACGTTTGCTGCACTTCCTTGGCGGCGTCGCTGGCGGGGAATTGCTTGACGATCGCCTCGCCAAGCTGGGCGGCCATTTCGTCGTTCTTCATTTGCAGCATCTGGCGATAGCTCTGCAGCTGCCGATTTGCTTCGTCGGCCATTTGCTGCGCCTCGGCCTTGGCAGCATCCTGGGGCGTTGGCGCGGTTTGATCCTGCTGAGAGCAAGCGGCCAATAACAGCAAGCCGCTTGCGGCGGTCGCAACCAAGGTGTGACGGAAAGACGAACGGATCATCGCTAGCCCGATCCCTACAAAGAAGAGGTCCCTAGCTTGAAACGAGCCCCTGCCCGGATGCAACCGTCACGCGGCCGCGGACCGACCGAAGCGCTCGCGCAGCGCCGCACGATAACGCCGGCTGCAAGGAACCTTCGCGCCGTCTTGCATCGATAGCTGCACGCGCACGAAACGCTGCGCATCCAGTCGCCAAAATGGCATTCGAGCTGAACCACTTTGCGAGATGCTCGCCCGCCCAGATAATGCTGGCTCCAGACAAGGACCCTGCATGTCTCCCTCCTCCGCGCCGCGTCCCTCGGACTCGCTGCTCAACCATCACGCCTACGTCGCCTTCTGGTGCGCACGCACTGCATCCACCTTCGGCTTCCAGATGCTCTCTGTGGCGGTGGGCTGGCAGATTTATGCAATCACCGGACGTGCTTTCGACTTGGGCTTGATCGGTCTGGTGCAATTCTTTCCGTCGGTATTGCTGGCACTGCCTGCAGGTCATTTAGCCGATCAGTTCGATCGCCGTCGCATCGTGCTGATCGGGCAAATCGTGGAATGGATCGCGATCGTGCTGCTTACCGTGCTGACCTTGCTGCACGCGGTCGACGAAGTGGGCATTCTCTTGTTGGTTTTCGTCATCAGCACCGCCAAGGCATTCGAATCGCCTTCACTGCAATCGATGGTGCCGGCACTGGTGCCGTCTCACTTGCTTGCACGCGCGATGGCGATGAATGGCTCGGCGATGCAGGCGGCCATGATCATGGGACCGGCGCTCGGTGGCCTGCTTTATGTTGCAGGCCCCGGCGTGGTGTACGCGGTGGCCGCATTGCTGTATTTGATTTCCGGAGTAATGGTGTCGCGCTTGCGCTACGAACAAGCGCCGCCAAAGCGCGAACCGGCGACGCTCAAAACCTTGTTCGCCGGCGTGCATTTCATTCGCGAGCGCAAGGATGTGCTCGGCGTGATTTCGCTGGATCTGTTTGCCGTGTTGCTCGGCGGCGCAACGGCGCTGCTGCCGATCTTCGCCAAGGACATCCTGCACACCGGGCCATGGGGTTTGGGCTTGCTGCGCGCCGCGCCGGCGGTGGGCGCATTGCTGATGTCGTTCTGGCTCGCACGCCACAGCATGGAGCGCAACGTGGGCAAGATCATGTTTGCATCCGTGGCAGGGTTTGGCGTGGGGACGCTCGTGTTTGCGCTTTCGAAAGTGCTATGGCTGTCGCTAGTGGCGTTGTTCGCGCTGGGCGCTTTCGACATGGTGAGCATGGTGATCCGCGGTGCACTGGTGCAACTGGATACGCCCGATGCGATGCGTGGACGCGTGAGCGCGGTGAATGCCATTTTCATCAACACGTCGAACCAGCTAGGGGAATTCGAATCCGGCATGGTGGCCGCATGGTTGGGCGCCGTCGGTTCAGCGGTGGTCGGCGGCATCGGCACGCTGGTGGTCGTGGGGTTGTGGATGGCGATGTTCCCCACCCTTCGGCGACGCCAGCGGCTGCACATGGAAGCCCCATGAAGGCGGCCTGCAGACGCTCGACCGCCCGCCTGCCACATACCTCGTGGGGCCTACTCCAAGCCGCGATATAACGCCATTTCAAACCCCGTCAGAAGTGACGAAGATCAATGGCTGAGCGTGCACAATCGGTTAACGTGCCACTCACGTGACCGCTGGCAAGGTCAATCACCCGGACATTGGAGGAAGAACGCCATGAGCAGGCAAGCCGACATCGAACGCCGACTCGACCACCTCGGCAACCGTGTGCGCGAGTACGCAGACGGTGCCGCTGAAACCGCCGACGACTGGCTGTCCCGAGGGCGCCGCGCCGTAGGTCGCTTCAGCCGCAGCGACGCCCGCAAGCGTATGGCGCGCCGCGCCGAAGATTTTGCTGACGAAGCCAACTATCAGTACCGACGGCTGCGGCGCCATGCAGGCCGTCATCCAGTCGCTACGGCTGCGATTGTGGCGGGTACGGTAGGCGCGCTGTTCCTGCTGTATCGCGCACTGCGTCGGGACGAAGATTGATCTGCATCGGGGTACGAACCCCGACATAAAAAAAGCCCGCCTTTCGGCGGGCTTTTTCATTACACCGTTTGCGGATTCGGCTTTTCCGGATCGAGCTTGTACTCGCGGATCGCACGCGCCACGTCCTTGGCGTTGACTTTACCTTCCTTTGCCAGCGCCGCGAGTGCGGCGTGAGCAATCCAATGACGATCCACTTCGAAGAAGCTGCGCAGGTGTTCGCGCGTGTCCGAACGGCCGAAGCCGTCAGTACCAAGCACGGTGTAGTGCATGCCATCCGGCATGAACGCGCGGATCTGGTCAGCGTACTCGCGCACGTAGTCGGTGGCAGCAACCGCCGGGCCCTGGCGCCCCTGCAACAGTCCGGTGACATACGGCACACGCTGCGTGCTTTCCGGATGCAGACGGTTCCAACGCTCGGCGTCGAAGCCGTCACGACGCACTTCGATGAAGCTCGGCACCGACCAGATGTCGGCGCTGACACCGAAATCCTTCTCCAGCAGCTCTGCCGCCGCGATCACTTCGCGCAGGATGGTGCCCGAGCCGAGCAACTGCACGCGCGGCTCGCCCTTCTTCGGCTTGCCGGCATCCTTGAACAGGTACATACCCTTGACGATGCCTTCCTCGACACCTTGCGGCAGATCGGGGTGGGCATAGTTCTCGTTCATCACGGTGATGTAGTAGTACACGTCTTCCTGCTCTTCGAGCATGCGACGTGTGCCGTCCTGCATGATCACCGCCACTTCGTAGGAGAAGGTCGGGTCATACGCACGCACGTTCGGAATCGAACCGGCCATCAGATGCGAATGACCATCTTCGTGCTGCAGGCCTTCGCCGTTGAGCGTAGTGCGGCCGGAGGTGCCACCGATCAGGAAGCCGCGCGAACGCATATCGCCCGCGGCCCAAGCCAGATCGCCGATGCGCTGGAAGCCGAACATCGAGTAGTAGATGAAGAACGGCAACATCGGCTGGTTGCTGATGCTGTAGCTGGTCGCCGCTGCCATCCATGCAGCCATGCCGCCGGCTTCGGAAATACCTTCCTGCAGCACCTGGCCCTTCTGGTCTTCGCGGTAGTACAGCAGCTGGTCGGCATCCTGCGGACGGTATTTCTGGCCAAATGGCGCATAGATGCCGATCTGGCGGAACATGCCTTCCATGCCGAAGGTGCGTGCTTCGTCGGCGACGATCGGCACCACGCGCGGGCCGATGGCCTTGTCACGCAGCAACAGGTTCATGCCACGCACGAGAGCCATGGTGGTGGAGATTTCGCGATCGCCGGTGCCCTTGGTGATCTGCTCGAACGCGGCGAGATCCGGCGCCTTGAGCTTCACATCGGAATGGCGACGGCGCTGCGGCAGCGAACCGCCGAGAGCCTTGCGGCGCTCGAGCATGTACTGCACTTCCGGCGAATCTTTGCCGGGGTGGTAGTACGGCACATCTTTGAGCTTCTCATCGGACACCGGAATGTTGAAGCGATCGCGGAAATGACGCACGGCCTCATCGTCCAGCTTCTTCTGCTGGTGCGTGGGGTTCTGCGATTCACCGGCCGCGCCCATGCCGTAGCCCTTCACCGTCTTGGCGAGGATCACGGTCGGCATGCCCTTGGTGTTCACCGCCGCGTGATATGCCGCATACACCTTGTGGGGATCGTGGCCGCCGCGGTTCAAGCGCCAGATGTCGTCGTCGCTAAGGTTGGCAACCATCTCGCGCGTTTCCGGATACTTGCCGAAGAAATGTTCGCGCGTGTACGCGCCACCAAAGGCCTTGCACGCCTGATATTCGCCGTCGATGGTTTCCATCATCAGCTTGCGCAGCACACCATGCTTGTCGCGCGCCAGGAGCGGATCCCAGTAGCTGCCCCAGACCACCTTGATGGCGTTCCAGCCTGCACCGCGGAACACACCTTCGAGTTCCTGGATGATCTTGCCATTGCCGCGCACCGGACCGTCGAGGCGCTGCAGGTTGCAGTTGATCACGAAGATCAGGTTGTCCAAGCCTTCGCGGCCAGCAAGTGAAATGGCGCCCAGCGATTCGGGCTCGTCGCACTCGCCGTCGCCCATGAAGCACCAGATCTTGCGGTCGGTCTTCGGCATCAGGCCGCGGTGTTCCAGGTACTTCCAGAACTGTGCCTGATAAATCGCCTGGATCGGACCCAGACCCATCGACACCGTCGGCACCTGCCAGTAGTCCGGCATCAGCCATGGATGCGGATAGGAGGACAGACCGCGGCCACGGCCAGCCACTTCCATGCGGAATAGATCGAGCTGCTCTTCGCCGATGCGGCCTTCGAGGAACGAACGCGCGTAGATGCCCGGGCTGGAATGACCCTGATGAAACACCAGGTCGCCCGGATGATCGGCGCTCGGCGCACGCCAGAAGTGGTTGAAACCTACGTCATAAAGCGTGGCGGACGACGCGAAGCTGGCAATGTGCCCACCCAGCTCGCCCGGCTTGCGGTTGGCGCGCACCACCGTCGCCATCGCGTTCCAGCGGACCAGGGTGCGGATGCGCCATTCCATCGCGGCATCGCCCGACATCTTCGCTTCCAGATGCGGGGGAATGGTGTTGACGTATTCGGTGGTTGGATCGAAGGGCAGATAGCCCCCCGAACGGCGCGTGGAATCGACCAGCCGCTCCAGCAGGAAGTGCGCTCGCTCGGTGCCTTCGCGATCGATGACGGCGTTGAGCGATTCGACCCATTCCTGGGTTTCGGTGGGGTCGAGGTCCTGATGGAGGATATCGTCGAGCTGATCCATGGAAGTCTCCGCGGCGCGGGCGCCGCCTTGCGGTGGGTGCACGTCGCCGGGGGCAGCGACGAAGTCGATGCTTCGGTCCGGCGACTTTGGACCGGCACGGAACAGGAGAGGACCGCGTGGCGTGTTCGCCGCAGGACGAGCTAACCCTCCGATTCTAGCCCTGAGGCAGTGGTCTCGCCAATTGTCGGACCATACATACGTATGCGAAGGGTTGGAGTGATGTCGCGCTATCTGAAAATGGCACGTCCCTCTCCCTCGGGGAGAGGGGTTGGGCTTGGGGGTGCGATCAACGCGCGACGATCGCGACTTGCACAGACCACAGACATGACGATCACGTTCCGCCCGAACCCTCGCCCGCTTGCCGGCGCCCTCTCCTGAAGGAAAGGGGTTCACCAGAAATCCTCGTAGAAAGCTGTGAAGCGCTCAGCTTCGCTCAGTCTGCGCAGCGCGAATCTGCGCATCCACCACTGCGATCGCCGTCATGTTCACCACGCGACGCACTGTAGAGGAAGGCGTGAGGATGTGCGCAGGCTTGTCCACGCCCATCAGGATCGGGCCAACCGCCACACCATCAGTCATCACGCGCACCATGTTGTAAGCGATGTTGGCGGCGTCGAGGTTAGGCATCACGAATAGGTTGGCGCGTCCGCTCAGCGTGGTGCTGGGGAGTATGCGGCGGCGAATTTCTTCGTCCCACGCGGTATCGCCCTGCATTTCGCCGTCCATTTCCAAATCTGGCGCGCGCGTACGCAGGATTTTCCAGACCTCGCGCATCTTCGCTGCGCTGGCGTTCTCGTGGCTGCCGAAGTTGGAGTGCGAAAGCAGCGCCACCTTGGGCTCGACCCCGAACAGCTTGAGGCGATAGCTGGCCTGCAGCGTGGCTTCGGCGATCTGCTCGGCAGACGGATCGCACTGCACGTGGGTGTCGAGGAAGAACCACGTGCCCTTGTCGTTGATCACCGCAGTCATCGCGGAAGTGCACTGCACGCCCGGATCCAGGCCGAACACGCTGCGAATGTAGCCAAGCTTCTTGTGATAACGACCGACCAGGCCGCAGATCAGCGCATCGGCTTCGCCGCGCTTGACCATCATCGAGGCAATCAACGTGGGGCGTGAACGCATCAAGTTCTTGGCAGCTGCGGGCGTTACGCCGCGACGTTCGGTGAGCAAGTGGTATTGCTGCCAATAATCGTTGAAGCGTGGATCGTCATTGATGTTGGTGAGTTCGAAATCCACGCCGGCACGCATACGCAAACCCAAGCGCTCGATACGCGTTTCGATCACATCAGGACGGCCGATCAGGATCGGACACGCCAACTTCTCGTCGACCACCGTCTGCACGGCGCGCAATACGGTCTCTTCTTCGCCTTCGGCATACACCACACGCTTGCGATCGTTGCGGGCGCGTTCGTACACCGGCTTCATGATCAGACCGGTGCGATAAATGAACTGGCTGAGTTTCTCGATATAGGCTTCCATGTCTTCGATCGGGCGCGTGGCCACGCCAGAATCCATCGCAGCTTGCGCGACGGCGGGCGCCAGCATGACCAGCAGGCGTGGATCGAACGGACGCGGAATCAGGTATTCGACACCGAACGTAGGTGCCTCGCCAGCATAGGCGCCGGCAAGATCGCTCGCTTCCATCTGCGCCAGCGCAGCGATGGCACGCACGCATGCCAGCTTCATTGCCTCGTTGATGCCAGTGGCACCCACGTCCAGCGCGCCGCGGAAGATATACGGGAAGCACACCGCGTTGTTGACCTGGTTCGGGTAGTCCGAACGGCCGGTGGCGATGATGCAATCCGGGCGCACCTGCTTGGCATCTTCCGGCAGGATTTCCGGATTTGGGTTAGCCAGCGCCAGGATGATCGGCTGCTTGGCCATGGTCGCGACCATCTCCGGCTTCAAGATGCCGCCAGCGGAAAGGCCGAGGAAGATGTCGGCACCGTCCACGATCTCCGCCAGCGTGCGCGCCTTGGTATCACGCGCATAACGCTGCTTGTCAGGATCCATGTGATCGCGCCCGATATACAGCACGCCCTCACGATCGAATGCTGTGATGTGCTCCGGCTTTGCGCCCAGAGCCACCAGCATGTCCAGGCAGGCGATGCCCGCTGCGCCGGCACCGGTGGTGGCGATCCTTACGTCTTCAATATTCTTGCCAACGATCTTCAGCGCATTGGTCACCGCCGCACCGACGATGATGGCAGTGCCATGTTGATCGTCATGGAACACCGGAATCTTCATTCTTTCGCGCAGCTTGCGCTCGACAATGAAGCATTCGGGTGCCTTGATGTCTTCGAGGTTGATGCCGCCGAAGGTGGGCTCCATCGCGGCAATGATGTCCACCAGCTTGTCCGGGTCGCGCTCGTTGAGTTCGATGTCGAACACATCGATGCCGGCAAACTTCTGAAACAGCACGCCCTTGCCTTCCATCACCGGCTTGCCGGCGAGTGGCCCGATGTCGCCCAGACCCAGCACTGCGGTGCCGTTGGTGATCACGGCCACCAGGTTGGAACGCGCGGTGTACTGGCTGGCGTTCTGCGGATTCTCGACGATCGCTTCGCACGCATAAGCCACGCCCGGCGAATACGCCAGCGACAAATCGCGCTGCGTCACCAGCGGCGTGGTGGGCGTGACCTTGATCTTGCCGGGGCGCGGAAGACGGTGATATTCGAGGGCGGCTTGGCGGAAGTCGTCGGAATGAGCCATCGGATGGTTGTAACAGAAAGGAAGGGGAAGGAGCCGCGTCGCGGCATGACATGCATGGTAGCACCCGCAGGATTAGGTATGCCTGACGTTGGGAATAGTCAAAAGGTAGTAAGACGCGCTGCGGGTTTATGTATGTGCCATGTCAGGCGAACTACTTTGTGCAGCGCGGTAAAAGAAGTTGCCTCATAGGGATATGGCCTCGGATACTCGCCGTACTTGCCGATTCCGCGACCCTGCTCTGGACCACCGATGACTATCCGTCTCGCAAAAATTTTGCTGCCGCTCGTGTTGGCCGCGTTCGCTTTCATCGTGACGTTCGACAACATCGTCGATTACGGCTCCAACTATCTTTTCGTGCAGCACGTGTTGTTGATGGACACGACTTTTCCCGGCAATGCGCTAATGGGTCGCGCTATCAAAAGCCCTGTGATGTGGCACGCCAGTTACTGGCTGATCATCGCTGCTGAAGGCGCCACCTGCCTACTGCTGTTCAGCGGAACCGTTTCCTTGTGGCGTGCTCGCCACCTGGAGGGAACCCGTTTCAACGCATCGAAAAGCTTAGTCACGGCCGGATGCGCGATGGGCTTTCTGGTCTGGTTCTTTGGCTTCATGGTGGTTGGCGGAGAATGGTTCGCCATGTGGCAATCGAAGATATGGAACGGACAGGAGGGTGCTTTCAGGTTCTACACCGCCATTCTTGGCGTGCTGATCTTCGTTAACCAGCCTGATCACGATTTGACCTGATCGTAGACTGGGTTAGCGCAGCGTAACCCAACCATTCCCGCGATAGCTGTTGGGTTACGCCGCGCAAACCCAACCTACAAACCTGCTGACAAGGTTTCCGCTTCCACCTTCGACATGCGGATGCGATTGATAAACAGCGAAAACGCCAGCTTGCCTGCGAGGCCATGCACATGCTGCATCCACGGCGGTAACCAGCGCGGTGAAGCGATGGCGCCGGAATGGAAATACGATTCCAGACTGATCACGTCGCCCAAGGTGAGCTTGCCTGCGAAGAGATAACGCAGCAGATCCATGCGCCGCTCTTTCAATGCCCAGCGGAAGAACGTGTGCACATCCAGCAGGCCGGAGAGATACACGTTGTCTTTCGCGAATGCGGAGCCACCGGTCAATGGCACGCCACGGAACACTCGCTCAGCGGAATGAAAGCTATCCGCCACCGATTGCCCGCAACGATTGAAGAAGCGGTACACCTCGACGAAATCCGCACCGTTGAGCGCCATATCCAACGCCAGGATGCGCAGGCTGATGCGCTTGAGCCGGGCGATGTCGATCGCGCCTGACATCAATTCGGCAAACACCGCCAACCCTTCTTGGGTAGCCGTGACACGCGGCGAGGTGCGCGCCAGCGAAGCAAGCACCGGTTGCTCGCGTCCATTCAACGCGGTGAGCGAGTGTACGTAGGCTTCGTGATTGAGCAGTTGATGACGGTCATACTGGCTGAAGCGTGTACCGCCGCGCAGACGAATGCGGGTGGCGCCTGCCGCCGCCTTGGCGGTGAGATCAGGATCCACTTCGACCGCAATCACGCCCTGGCCGAAGAAATCATCCAGCGCCTTGGACAGGTCTTTGCGCAGCAGCTCGGATGAGATGTTGGTGACGATGTCGTCGTCGGCCAAGTCGGCGCCGAGCTCGTCCGCCAACTCCACGAAGTAACGTGCTGCATCGAGGTTGCTGTAATGGCTGCCTGGAATTGCATCGCCTGGTCGACCATAGAGCTGGATAGATGGCGCGGTGACGCCTTCAGTGCCCACAGCTTCGAGCATCTCGGCGGCGATGCGCCAGGATTCGGCCGTGCGGCGCAGGTAGTCGCGAATCGGATCGCCGTCGCCGGCCTCGCTTTCGATGGCGGCGAGTTCCTTGCGCACTTCGCAGTGATCCGGTTTTTTGTAGCTCACCTCCGGCAAGGTGTAGTGGCCCTTGCCGTATTCCTCGATCATGCGGTCTTCCAGCGATGCCGGCCAGCTCACCGTCGCAAGAATATTGATGCCTTTCACCGCAGCCAGCAGCCGTTTGTCGAGGGCGGCATAGGTTTCAAAACCGGCGGGGACGACTTTTACTTTTTCGGCAGACGTACTGCTCACCACCCGTCCCTCTCGCGCGAACCGCGCGGGCCATGAGGTTTGGTAGCCGGCCGGCCGCCACGTTGGCGGCGCAACCGCGACTCGAGCATGGTGGCCTGTTCTTCGCGTTCGTCGCGCAGCTTGAGGTAATTGCGCCACCGTTCGGGCGTCAGCTCGCCGTCGTGCAGCGCTTCTTGTACGGCGCATCCGGGTTCGCTGCCGTGGCCGCAGTCAGCGAAGCGGCAGTTTTCGGCCAAGGCTTCGATGTCGGCGAACAGATCGAGGTTTTCCTCGCCGGTGAGCTTCAGCTCGCGCATGCCGGGCGTGTCGATCAGGCAACCACCGCTCGGCAGCTGCAACAGCGCTCGATACGTGGTGGTGTGACGCCCACGACTGTCGTGACTGCGCACGTCGCCGATAGCCATATGCTGGCTGCCCAGCAAAGTATTGGTGAGGGTGGATTTGCCGGCGCCGGAAGAACCCACCAGCACCGCGCTGTCGCCGGGCTTGAAGTAAGCCGCCAGTACCGTGGCGCTAGCCGGATCCTTACCGTTGACGGCATGGATCGGCGTGCCTTCCGGCAGACGGGCTTTCAACTCAGCAATACGACTTTCTACGCCATCGGTGCGGTCCGGTTTGCTGAGCACGACCACCGGCTGCGCTCCCGAACCTTCGACCAACGACAGATAGCGTTCGATGCGGGCGGGATTGAAATCCCCATCTAGACCGGTCAGCACTAATACGTAATCGATATTGGTCGCGATCACCTGCCGCTCGTAGCGCTCGCCGGCCGCCGCGCGCGACAACACCGTGCGGCGCGGCTGCACTGTCAGGATGTGCGGCGGCTTGCCGGGTTCCACTTCCACAAAATCGCCCACCGCCGGGCGTTCAGCCGGGTCCAGGCCGCGCTTGAGGAAGTGGCCGGCCGGCTGAGCGCCAAAGACTTGTTCCCCATCATGCAATTCGTAGCCTGCCCGATGCTGGGCCACCACGCGGGCAATGCGCCGCCCTTCCCCGGGCAAGACCTGGCCCCGCCAGCCGATGTGGCGGAGCCGCTCGATGGTCTGGATGTCGCTCATAGAGCGGGATTATGCCCATCTTCACTAGGTGTCGGGAAAGCCATATGAAATGAAGTGCGAACGCTTTTCCGTTTTTTTGCCTTATTCCATCCCCACGACGCCCTGACTCGCTGTTAGGATCGTGAAAACCGGCGGCAGGCCGGCTTTTTTCAATCCGCAAAGGACCCAAGACCGTTGTCCCCGATCAAGCCCAGCACGCACCTGGCCGAAGTGCGCTATGAAATCCGCGGCGCCCTGACACGTCGTGCGCGCGAACTGGAAGCGGCGGGCACGCCGATCATCAAGCTCAACATCGGCAATCCGGCCCGTTACGGTTTTTCCGTGCCGGCCCATCTGCGCGAAGCCATCGCCGCGCATCTGCACGAGAGCGAAGCCTACGGTCACGAACAAGGTCTGGAAGAAGCCCGCGAAGCCATCGTCGCTCAACAGCGCGCACGCGGCGCATGTCATGTCCAGGTGGAACGCATCTTCATTGGCAACGGTGTCAGCGAACTGATCGACCTGAGCTTGCGCGCCCTGCTGCAGCCAGGTGACGAAGTGCTGTTGCCTAGCCCGGATTACCCGCTATGGAGCGCTGCCACCATCCTCAACGGCGGCGTACCGCGTTATTACCGCTGCCTGGCCGAGAACCGGCATATGCCGGATCCGGAAGAAATGGAAGCCCTGATCACGCCGCGCACGCGCGCGCTGGTGATGGTCAACCCGAACAATCCCACCGGCGCGGTGTATCCGCGCGCGCTGTTGGAACAGATTGTGGAAATCGCCGCACGGCATCGTCTGTTGCTGCTGTGCGATGAGATCTACGACGAAATTCTCTATGACGGCACGCCGTTCCAACCGCTTGCCGAAATTGCAGGCAACACACCCTGCCTGAGCTTTGGCGGCTTGAGCAAGGTGCATCGCGCCTGCGGTTATCGCGTGGGCTGGCTGAGCCTGTCTGGCGATCCGGCGCGTACGCATGAATATCGCGACGCCTTGCAGTTGCTCGCCGCTTTGCGTCTGTGCGCCAACGTCACCGCGCAATGGGCAGTGATTCCTGCGCTGCAAGACGCGCCAACCATCAACGCACTCACCGCGCCGAGCGGCCGTCTATATCAAGCGCGGCAAGCCGTGTTGGACGGTGTCGCATCCAGCCAGTTTTTGGATGTGGTCGCGCCGGAAGGTGCGATTTACGCGTTTCCACGCGTACGTAGCGACGCTATCGCCGATTTCGATGACAACGCTTTCGCGCTGCGCCTGCTGGAAGAGGAATCGGTGCTGATCGTCCCCGGCACCAGCTTCAACGTGCCGAACAGCCGCCACATGCGCCTTACCTTGCTGCCGCAGCCGGCCCAGTTGCGCGAAGTGTTCGTGCGCATGGAGCGTGTGCTGGAACGCATGGCTGCGGAGGAAGCACCACGCGCGGCCGTCGCAGCAGGCTGATGATGCCGCTGCGTTACCTCGCCCTGGGCGACTCCTACACGATTGGCGAAGATGTTTCCGCCCAGGCGCGCTGGCCGATGCAACTGGCGGAAAAGCTGCGCAGGCGGGGGATTGCGATCGACGATCCGCAGATCGTCGCCGTCACCGGCTGGACCACGGACGAACTCTCGGCCGGCATGGATCAGGCCGCATTCGCCCCCGGCTATGACCTGGTGACGCTGCTTATCGGCGTTAACAATCAATACCGCGGCCGCCCGATCGAGGAATATCGCGAACAGTTTCGCGCCTTGCTGATACGTGCGGTGGCACTGGCCGGCCATCAGGCCGAACGAGTGATAGTGGTATCCATTCCCGACTGGGGCGTAACGCCATTCGGCTATGCCAGCGGGCGCGATCGCAAACAGATCGCGCAGGAACTGGATGATTTCAATGCGATTGCTCGCGTCGAAGCCACCGAAGGCGGCGCGCATTTCGTCAATATCACGGGTATTTCGCACGAGCACGCTGGACTGGTCGCTTCGGACGGGTTGCACCCGTCTGGCGCGCAATATGCGCTATGGACCGATGCCATTGAACCCGTCGTGACCAAGACGCTAGGGATGTTCTGATCTATTCCACGCACCCGGCATGACATCCAGAAGGCCCGCAGGGTGTGTTGCGTGGCATAGGGCAGACTGGCTCCACGCGGCGCAGGCTGCGGGCCTTCTGGACGTCACCCCGTCATTTAAATTCAAGATGTTGGGGCCGCACTGTATGCGCCTATCGCTGCGCCCCAGTGGCGAAGGCAGACTGGCCGTCTGTCTAGACGCTGGGGCGCAGCGATAGGCGCATACAGTGCGGTGATGGGTACGTGGAATAGAGCATCCCTAGAGCCTCTTTTGCACCGCTAAAGTGTGCCGTTTGCAGGTTGAGGCAAATCAATCGCAAAAAATGACGAACGGCATCCTTTACTCCTCGTTAAATTTTTGAAACAGTTGCACTAGGGAACACTGGCGCAACATCGCAAGGGATGTCCAGACGTTCACGCGTCTAGCCGTACGGAGGGAGGAACGGCAGACATTTCCTGTTGCACCGGTGCTCTCTATCGCCACTATTCGGGGAGTCACCATGCAAGCCCACTACAATCGCTTGTCCATCGCGGTACGTTTGGCATTGTCCGTCGGTATCGCCTCGTCGGCCGCCATCGTCCACGCCCAAGACAATAACGCTGCGCAACAAAACAATTCGGCGCAGCAAAACGCCTCCACCCAGAACACCAACGAGCAGCCGCAGGCTTCGAAAGCCAAATCACTGGAAGCCGTGACGGTCACGGGTTCTTTGATTCGCCGTGTCGATACTGAAACCGCCAGCCCGGTAGTCACGCTGGACCGCACCGCACTCACTGCCAACGGCGCTCCTACGCTGGGTAACGTGTTGCAACAGCTGCCGAGCGTTTCCGGCTACGCCACCAACCCTGCCAACAACAGCAACGGCGGTGGCGGCGCCAGCCCTACCCTGGAAGGCGGCGACGGCGCGTCACGCGTATCGTTGCGCGGCCTAGGGACCAATCGCACCCTGGTGCTGGTGGATGGCCAACGCATGGCCAACGCGGACCTCAACATGATTCCGCAGAACATGATCCAGAGCGTGGACGTGTTGGCGGAAGGCGCTTCCACCGCCTACGGTTCGGATGCGGTCGGCGGCGTGGTGAACTTCCATCTGCGCAAGGACTTCAAGGGCGCCGAAGTCAGCATTAACGACGGCATTTCCAGTCATGGCGACAGTCAGCGGCGCGGCTTCAACTTCACCACTGGCGCCAGTGGCGAAAGCGGCAACATCGTGGCAGGCATCGACTGGAACAAATACAGCCCGACGCTGGCCTTGCGCCGCGGTTTTTCGCAGCGCGCGCTGTATCTGTCCAGCGGCGTAGTCACCCCACAAGGATCGGGCACGATTCCCACCGGCCGCATTCTGGTTCCCGCAGCACTCACACCCGGTGGCTGTCATGTAAATGCCGCGGGCAACGCCTACGTGACCCTGGCCAACGGCACCGGCAACAGCCTCAGCAACTACCGCTGCTATGGCGGCTCCAACGACACCTTCAACTACAACGCCTACAACTACATCCAAACCGAGCAGAAGCGCGTGAACTTCTTCGTGCTCGGCAACTACAACATCACGTCGAACCTCACCGCGTTCGCCAATGTGTTTTACAACCGTACCAATTCTTCCGGCCAGGACGCTCCGGCGCCCACCAGCACCAACGACGGCTGGTACGTGACGGCGAACAATCCGATCAATCCGTTCGGCGTCACCTTTGGCACGCCGCCTGGCTACACCGGCACCAGCTACGTCATGAGCGAGCGCCTCACGGGCCTGGGCACCCGCCTGCACACCTTCGATACCGACAACTTCCAGCTCAACACCGGCCTGCGCGGCCATTTCGGCCAGAGCAGCTGGCTGTGGGACGCAAGCCTCAACTACGGTTACGCGAATCGTAAGCAGACCGACTACAACGAAGTGAACATTGCCGCCCTGCAAGCGGTGATCAACGGCGGCGGCAATATCTTCAACCAGGCCGATCCTGCGGTGACGGCGCAATTGAAGAATGGCGTGGACGCGCCTGTCTATACACTCACCAATACAATGAAGCAGCTGCAGTTCAATGCATCCGGCGAACTATGGGATCTGCCCGCCGGCGCCATGCAGCTTTCCACCGGCGCGTTGTACCGCTGGAATTCGATGAACTACACGGTGACACCGGATGCCATTCTCAATCCGGGCACCGCCACCTGCGCCGTACTGGCCGAAGCCTGCGGCTCGCCCGGCCGCGGCAGCATCAACGTGAAGGAGCTTTACGCCGAAACGCTGATCCCGCTGCTCTCGGAAAAACCCGGCGCTTACGCGTTGAATCTGGATGTTGGTATCCGCTCCTCCGACTACAGCACCTCCGGCACCACCACCAATAAGAAGATCGCGCTGGAATACAAGCCGATAGCCGACTTGCTGATACGCGGTACGGTCACGCAGGTGTTCCGCGCCCCTAACCTTAACGAGCTGGACGACGGTCTCACCATTGGCGGACCGACCGTCAACGACCCCTGCATCGGCCTCAGTGCAGCGACGCTGGCTGCACACCCTGCGGCCTGCCAATTCGTGCCGCCGCAATGGGCGGGCAATCCGATTCCGCAGGTCACCGCCTATACCTCGGGCGGCAAACCCGCTGGCGTCAATTTGAAGCCCGAACACGGCACGTCCTTTGACCTCGGCCTGGTGTATTCGCCCAGCTGGCTGCCGGGCTTTTCCTCCACCGTGGATGCATGGCGCATCAACCTGCACGACCTGCTGACGCCGCTGGCTGCGCAGACCGTACTCAACGCTTGCTTCAATAACGACAACAGCCCGTACTGCAATTTCATCCACCGCTACCCCACCAGCAACGCACTCGCCGGCGCGATCTATTACATGAGCACGCCAGTGGTGAACCTGGGCAACCTCAGCACCAGCGGCGTGGATTTCAGTACCAGCTATGCCATTCCGCATTTCGATATGGGCAGCTTCAACCCCGGCAACTTCAAGGTGGGCATCAACGCCACCTATACCGGCTCGTATTACAACGATGCCACGCCGGGCCAGCCGGGCGCGAAGACCGTCAACTATGCAGGCACGTATACGCAGCAGTTCGGCAGTATCGCCCGCTGGCGCGGCTCGCTGACGCTCAACTGGTCGCTGGGCAACTGGAGCGCACAATGGCAGACGCGCTACATCCACCACATGACCGACCTCAACGCCGACATCAATACGGGTGCGAGCGCACCGATGGCTTCGATCCTGTATCACTCGGCACAGATCGCCTACGCCGTACCTGCGATCAAGACGCGCTTCGAGTTCGGCGTGGATAACATCGCCGACAAGGCACCGCCGCTCATCTACCAGAACGGCGCGAACTACAACGTCGATACGGCGACCTATGACGTACTGGGTCGCTATTACTGGGCTCGGGCCACGGTCAAGTTCTAATTGTGGAAGCAAGGAAGCAGCATCTGCATGCCGCGATCTGCTCCCTCCCCTACCTGCAGTAGGGGAGGGAGCAACGCATTACGCGGGAACACACAGCGTGGATCGACCTCCGACAATTTCCGATCGTGCGCGGGAAGCTGCCATGCTCCAGGCCTTCCATCAGGGTGACATGGGCCGCGTGCTCGCCTTGAGCGAAGCCCTCCCTGAAGGCGAAACCACGCTACTGCTACGCGCACTCGCCTTGCACGCCGTGGGCAAGCCACACGAAGCACTACCGCTGCTCATCCGGCTGACACAACTCGCGCCACACACCTTCGAGTACTGGAACAACCTGGGCCTCGTCGCTCGCGAATCGGGCGATACGGAAACCGCCGCACAAGCTTTGCAACACGCCTTGAAGCTGGCACCGCAAAATGCCGATGTGCACTACAACCTCGGCCTGCTCCATCTGCAGCTGAAGAACTGGCTATCCGCCCGCGAATCGCTCCTGGAGGCCGTGCAGATCGCTCCGGATTTCATCGAAGCACGTTTGCACGCCGCACATGCAAGTCATGTGTGCGGGGACAACGTCGCCGAAGAAGCGATGCTGGAAAATGCCGCCACCTGGCCGCCGCAGCCTGCCGAACAGGCATTGATGCTGGCGAGCATGCTGTCCACCTTAGGTCAACAAGAAGCCGCACTGCGTGTACTGAAACAAGCATTGCTGCCGGAAAACGATACGGCGCAACAGTTACGCAAACGCATCATTGCCATGCGGGCTTTGCTGTACGAGCGCAGCAATCAACTCGACCACGCTGAAACAGAGCTGACGCAGCTGCCATTGGACGATGTGCCAGCATGGCAAGCACAACTTGCATGCGCTGCATGGCTAGCGCACGCCGCCGTAGCCATGCGCCACGGAGACCTGCAACATGCCGCGCAGCTCTACGAACGCATCCTGGTGATCGCCGAAGATACAGAGGTGCGCGCACAAGCCGCCTTCGGACTGGCCGCAGCGCACGACAAGCAAGCACGCCCCAATGACGCATGGCAGGCGCTGCATCACGCGCACGACACGCAGCTCACCATCGCGCGCACCATCGTGCCCGAACTGATCGCGGATGACAGCGAGCCGCTGGCCATGGCCAAGCTGCGCGTGACTCGCATCGAGCGCGATCGGTGGAACCCTTTGAAATCGCCACCCAGCGGACAGAGCCCCGTGTTCGTGGTCGGCTTCCCACGTTCTGGCACCACCTTGCTGGAACAGATGCTGGACGCACATCCGGATTTCTGCGCCATGGATGAGCGCGCCTTCATCTATGAATTGACCGAACGGATGAACTTCGCCGGCCAGCCTTATCCTTCCGCACTGGCCGATCTCACACAAACCGAAGCCGATCAACTACGCGACCTCTATGCGTCAATGGCGCACAAGGTCGTTCCGAATCGAGGCGCGCGGCAGTTGGTCGACAAAAATCCGCTCAACATGCTGTGCCTGCCGATGATCGCGCGGCTGTTTCCGGAAGCGCGCATCATTCTCTGCTTGCGTCACCCCTGTGACGTGCTGCTGAGCTGCTATATGCAGCCCTTTCGCTCGCCGGCGTTTATGGTGTTGTGCAGCTCGCTGGAACGCCTGGCACGCAGCTACGTGCGCGCCTTCGAACATTGGTTCCATCAGGTGGAAGTATTTGCGCCACGGGTATTGGAGTGGCGCTACGAATCCGTCGTCGCTCATTTTGACGAACACGTGCAGCGACTGGGCCATTTCCTCGCCATTGAAGATGCCAGGCCGATGGCGCGCTTCGCCGAACATGCACGCAGCAAAAGTTACATCAGCACGCCGAGCTATGCTCAGGTAACGCAAGGTATCCACAACCGCGCCGTGCATCGCTGGCATGCGTATCGCGAGATGTTCGCGCCGGTGCTACCCATCCTGCAGCCAGTCATGGAACGACTGGGCTACACGTAAACGCCAACCTACGTCGCTGCCGCGTTGAAATCCCCGATCGCTTCAATCAGCGCGGTCACCGCTTCACGCTCGACTTCCGTCAGATCAGGATTCCAACTGTCCAAAATCAGCACCACGCGCGTCTCGTCGCTACGATTCCAAGCTTCATGCTCGAACGTGTCGTCGAATGTCACGCAACGTCCTTCCTGCCAAACATGCGTTTCGCCACCCACGCGCAAGGCGCAATCCGGCGGCACGATCAGCGGCAGATGCGTTACCAGACGAACATTGGTGACACCCGTATGCGGAAGGATGTGCGTGCCGGGACTCAACACAGAGAACAATGTTTCCGGAGCCTGGTCCCGGATATGCGTGAGCGGCAGACTATCCAGCAACGCAGCCGTGCGCGGGCACGTTGCAGCGTGCTCGTCGTAACGCTCACCGTGCCGATGAAAAAAATATGCATCCCAAGCCGCAGGCTGCGATCCGGATGATTGCAGCATCGCTTCCTGCGACTGCCCAGGCGGCGGCGCGCCAAGAAATGCTTCCAGATGTTGCTCCCGCGCCAGGACACTACGAAGCTCTTCCCGTATCTCATGGGTAGCGGATTCCAACGCGTCTTGCCAAGGGAAACGCTCCCGCGGGTAGTAGGGCTGGCTGGGAATATCGGGGAAATAGAAGAACTTGGGGCGCTGGCGCGGATCGGCCATGGCAATGGCATGCTCGCCCAAATAGCCGTCCAAACCGTGCCGCACTCGCTGCATTTCGCTGGCGCCATAGCGCTGCAGCAAAGGTTCGAGCACGCGATGGAACCAGGCCAACCGCCCGGCTTCTACATAGCGCATGGCGTGCTTCACCGCTTCACGCAGACCCGGCGGGGTGGAGTCGTCGCTCAGCCAGCGCCCTTGGCTCTGTGCCGTTCGCAGGGCACCAAAATAGGTCGTCAACGCTTCGTGCGGCTGACCAAGCTGTTCCAGCGCGATGCCCAAGCGCAAGCGCACGACGAACAGACTCGGCGCCACGCGCAAAGCATGCCGAAATGTCTGGGCTGCGGAGGAGAAGTCAGCTTCGAAGAACTGCGCCGTGCCAAGCACTTGCAAGGCTTCCAGATCGTCCGGCGCTTCATCCAGCACATGCTGAAACTGCTCTGCGGCCTGCTGAAGATCGCCGCGTTCCAGACAATCACGCCCAGCATCCCGCCATGGCGCTAGCGGTGTTGCGGCTGGCGTGTTCATGCATCTGTCTCCCGTCCCCGGCCCGGCCTTTATCGCACACCGGGGCGTGCTTTCCCACGGCGTTTTGAGGAAAAACGGGTCTTGGCAACCTATTTGCAACGATTTCGCCATCGCACGGTGACGTTGCAGTACCAGACTGTGCTCCCGGCAGCCAAACCCCGGGGAGCGACGCCATGGCTATTCTTCGTTGCCGAAGCGCCTTCATTTCCGACGTACATCTGGGCACACCCGATTGCAAAGCAGCCTATCTGCTGGATTTCCTGCGCAGTCTGCAATGCGAAAAACTCTACCTGGTCGGTGACATCATCGACCTGGAATCCTTGAGCCGCCGCCGCTGGTGGCATCCGGACCACGGCACCGTGATCGCCGAGGTGCTGGACATGGCACGCCGCGGGGTCGAGGTCACCTACATTCCCGGCAATCACGACTGTGCGCTGCGCGGCCTGGTTGGACAGTCCATCTGCGGCGTACGCATCGAACTGAATGCTATCCACGTGGGCGCTGACGGCCGTCGCTATCGCGTCAGCCACGGCGATGAATACGATCCCGAGCAGATCGGCCGCAGCTGGATGCTGCACCTGGGCGAGGCGATGCATCGCTTCGTGTGTTGGGGCAATCGCCGCGTCAACGCATGGCGCCGCCGCATGGCGATGCCTTACCTGCCGCTATCGATCATCGTGAAATCGCACATCGGCAAGGCACTGGCCTATATCCGCGCCTACGAGGAACGCGTTGCCGCCGGCGCACGTGAGCACGGTGTGGATGGCCATATTTGCGGCCATATCCATTTCGGTCAGGTGCGCACCATTGATGGCGTGGTCTACCTCAACGACGGCGACTGGGTGGAACACTGCACCGCGCTGGTCGAAGACGAACACGGCGCGATGGAGCTCATCCACTGGAGCGAGCAACCCACCGCACTGGGGCATGCCACCCGCGAGCTGGTGCAGCCTTCGCCCATGGCCGCGCTGGCGCTGGCGCCGCTCGCTCGGCGGAAGAAGCACGAGGATATGGACGAGCTGCCGTCGGCGGCCTGACCGCACGGCAAAGGATTTAGAGAACCCGTTTGCGGGGGCAGTTCTGCTTTCGGCCGCGCATTGAAGCCTTCCGAAGCGCCAGCATATCGGAGGGGCTACAATTGGCCCCTTCACTGCTGGAGTCCCCGTTCCCATGTCCCTCGAAGCCGCCACCCGCGACCGCATCGAAACCCTGCTGAAAGACCACCGCGTGGTGCTGTTCATGAAGGGCACGCGCTACCAGCCCATGTGCGGCTTTTCCGCCGCCGCCACCAACACGCTCAATGAACTGTTGCCGGACTACCACACAGTGAACGTGTTGGAAGATCAGGACATCCGCGAGGGCATCAAGGCGTTCGGCAACTGGCCGACCATTCCGCAGCTATACGTGGATGGTGAACTGGTCGGCGGCGCCGACATCATCCGCCAGATGTATGGCAGCGGCGAATTGCATCAACTGTTCGGCGTGGCAGCACCGGATCGCACGCCACCGGAGATCACCATTACCGACAAGGCCGCCGAAGCCATTCGCTCCGGCACCGCCAACGCGCAGGGCCTGTCACTGCATCTGGAAATCGGCCCGGACCATAGCGCTGGATTCCAGCTGGCGCCGGCCAGCGAGCACGACATTGTGGTCACCGCCAACGGCATCGAAGTGCACTTCGATCCCGCCAGCGCACAACGCGCCAAGGGCATCGTGATCGATTGGGTCTCCACTATGCAGGGCGAAGGCCTGAGCCTGAAGTTCCCCGGCGCCGGCGGCGGCATCCAGTCGATGAGCGTGCAAGAGCTCAAGAACCGCCTCGCCGCCGGCAACATCACTTTGATCGACACGCGTCCCGCGCAAGGCCGCGCCATCGCCGCGCCACTGTCGCAAGCGCGCATCCTGGAAGAAGAAGGCCACGCAGCGCTCGCCAACCTGCCCAAGGACACCCCGATCGCCTTCATGTGCCACCACGGCATCTCCAGCCGCGGTGTCGCCGAGCAGTTCGCTGCGCATGGCTTCACGCAGGTGTACAGCGTGGATGGTGGTATCGACGCATGGGCTGCGGAGATCGATACAAGCGTGCCGCGTTACTGATTCCACGCGCGGGTTCATGACGACATATACGGGGCTTCGGCCCCGTATTTTTTTGCCTGAGATCCGCTATGCGGACGCATTGATCTACCAAAACCATCCAGCAACCATGTAGATGGGTTGTTTACGCAACAATGTGGATTGTGATTTTCAGCGCGCCATCGCATAGCCCAATGCCGTGCGATGTCCGCAACAAAGTTCACGCACTTCTTCGCACGGTCTCTATCAGATTTCGGCCCACATGCGGATCAAATTCGCGCGGGACTTGCTAATCAAGTCGAACGCCTGGCTTTTGCCTTCACGCTTGAAAGTCAAATGCTTGGCGTTTTCCATATCCCACAAGATCTCCCGTTGCGCAGGATCCCGTATCTGGCTTTGAACCCAGAGGATCGCCGCATCGCGCACGCCGCGCGTAACCGGTGTCACGTGATGCAACGTGTTTGCGGGATAGGCAATCGCAGCACCCGCCTCAAGCTTGAACTGGTTGCCGATGCCATTCATGAATACGGTCAACTCGCCGCCATCGTAGCTTCGTGGATCGGAGAGAAAAATGGTGATGGCAATGTCGCTACGTATCGCGTTGCTCATACTGCCCATCACCGGTGTATCCACGTGAGGGCCATATTCCATGCCTTGGCCGTAGCGGTTGAACAATACCGGCGTTGCCATGGCCGGCAGCAGCGCCGTCTGTAATTCGCCACTGCGCATGAAGGCCTCACGCACGATGCGGGCAACCTGCTCGTATTCGGCCGTACCCGAGGTCACTTGCAGATTCCGCTTTACCTCACGCGCGGACCAACCGGCTGTACTGGCTCCATCGATAAATGGAGCACTCTGCAGTTTGGATTGGATGGCTGCCAGCTCATCAGGACCGAGAACGGCGGGGATACAGTGAATCAAGGCAATAACCCTTCATGAGGTTGCATGACGCCATCCATGGTAATCGCACACCCCAGCAAGCGGAACGCCTGCCGACTTGGCCGTTCTTTACGTGAAGAACATGCAAGACTAGGCGCTGGTTCTGAAATCATCTGCATCAGGTAGCTCATGCCTTCCACCTCCCTCTCTCTTGCAGCAAGCCAGTGGCTGAGCGAAGCCGGCAAGGCGTTATCCCAAGGACGCGCGGATCTGGCTGAGCAACCCTTGAAGCGCGTGCTGGCCGAGGCACCCGGTTTTGCCAATGCGCAGTTCCTGTATGGCATAGCCTGTCAGATGCGTGGCGACAGCAACACCGCCGCGAAATACATGCGCGAAGCTGCGCAGCAACGCCCTGATGACCCGAACATTCTCACGAATCTAGGTGGCGCTCTTTACGATTCCGGCGCAACTGAAGAGGCATTCGTTTACCTTCGCCGCGCCACGGAACTGGCTCCGAAGCAAGCATCCGTTTGGTTCAACCTCGGCAAAGCACTGAAATTGCACTGGCAACTGAACGAGTCCGCGGATGCCTTGCGACGCGCCCTCGATCTGGACGAGCGACACATCAGTGCGCGCATCACGCTTGCGGACATTTTCACGATCCGCGGCAACATCGCTGAGGCGGTTGCCGAATACCGCAAAGTGCTGGCCCTTCAGCCCGATCAGGCACTTGCTTGGCACGCATTGGCCAATCTAAAAACCGAATCGCTCACGCTGATGGATGCGAAGCAGATCCATCGTGTTCTGCAAGACCAACAGCTCGCACCTGATGCACGTATATCGCTCGGCTTCAGTCTGTACAAAGCTCTGGAAGACCAGCATGACTACAGCGGTGCGTTTCAGGCACTGCGCGAGGCCAATGCACTCAAGCGCCAGTCGATCCAATGGGATGCAGCTGCCGAACATGCCCATGTCGACGCCATCATTGAAACCTTTCGCCATCCGTTACCAACTGCGCTTGATCCGACCCTCGGACACGAGGTGATTTTCATCGCCAGCCTTCCACGCTCCGGATCAACACTGCTCGAGCACATCCTTGCCTCGCACCCGATGGTGGAAGGCGCCAACGAGATCCCGGACCTGTCGCAGGTTCTCGACGAAGAATCGAAACGGCGCGGCAAAGACTTCCCATACTGGGTCACTGACGCTACGGCGGAGGATTGGATGCGTTTGGGCAAGAACTATCTTGCCCGCACCACCCGCTGGCGCGCCAAGCGCCCTTATTTCACCGATAAAGGGTTACAGAACTGGCAGTGGATCGGCGCCATTCGCGCGATGTTGCCCGGCGCCAAAATCATCAACTGTCATCGCGATCCGGTTGAAACCTGTTTTGCTTGCTACCGCCAGTTGTTTAGCGAAGGCATCCACTTCAGCTACGACCTGAGCGACCTAGCCAGTTACTACAACGACTACCAGCGCCTCACCGATTGCTGGCAAGAACATTACCCCGGCTACCTGTTCGACCTTTCCTACGAGACCCTGGTGCAGGAGCCCAAAACACAAATCCGGCAACTGCTTTCATTCTGCCAACTGCCCTTCGACGCAGCATGCCTCTCGCCGCACCGGACGCAACGCGATGTGCACAGCACGGCCAGTGCGGCGCAAGTCCGCCAACCTATTCGAGGTGATACAGCGCGCAGTCCGCGATATCGGGATTTCCTGGGGTCGCTCATCCAGCATCTCCATCGCTGAAATGAAAAAGGCCACCGGATAACCGGCGGCCTTCTTTGCTGCTCCCGCTACCGGCACCATTTCTGGCACCGGTGAACTCCCTACGGGAACTACCAATCGAACTTTACGCTGAAGTCCGCATAGCGCGGCGCTTCCAGCACGGTCGGGGTCTTGTAGGTCGGTTGGAACTGACCTGCTCCGTTGGTGACGGTTTCCATATAGCTCGAAACATACAGCAACGCATTCTGCTCGTTGAGCAGGTTGTGGACCATTGCCTGGAACGTGAGGTGCTTGTGGCCCCACGCTGGTACGTAAGTCAACGCCAGATTGATCTGATGAGTCCACGGCGTGTGACCGCTCGCCCCCGGAGGAGACGGCAGACCGCCAAAACCCGTGGCGCCTCCGGCCGTATTGCCGCCCGGCGTACCACCACAGAAGTGCTGGTAAGAGCCACCATAAAGGTCCGGATCAAGCGTGGCGCCGTAACCACTCAAGCAAACGTTCGGCGCGCCGGACTGGATGATATAGGTGCCGCTGATCGTCAATTCCGGGGTAATGGCATACGCGCCGAAGGCCTTGAGGCTGTGACGACGGCTGTTGGGCAGCTCGCCATTGGAATAGGCCATCAGGTCGGGGAAGTCCCACTGCGCAGTGGTCGAGCCCGAAAGGCCGCCGTTCTGCTTATTCACCTGCGTCTGGTTCGAGATCTGGCCTGTCGCCGTATCAGTCGGGCCTTCGCTCGTACCATACGACTTCGAGAACAGGTAGTCGATCTTGGCGTACCACTTGCCGTCCCAGGTATGTTCCAGGTAGGTCTCCAGACCGTAGTACTTACGCTTCGCCTGCGGGTACGTGCTCAGGTAATTCGTGAAAACTCCCTGCCCGGTGTTCGGATTCCAGGTAACCAGAGTGCCGTTTTGCGAGATGTAGTTGGTCTTGCCCGGATTGACCAAGGCTCCAACGATGTTGCCACTCGGCGTTACGAGGTCGACGTCATCCACAAGATTGCCGGCGCGCTCATAGGTCGCCTGCGTACCGAACACCAAACCTGTATCACCTAAGGTTTTCTGGAATCCCAGGACGAATTCATCCTGGTATTGGGCCTTCAAGTTCTTGGACGTGTAATCCAGGCCATTACCGGGTACGCCATTCTCGCCATCGGGCGAGTAAAAACCAGGCTTCGTCACGCCAGGGGCTGGAGTGACCAGAACCGGCGTCAGACCTTGAGGGATACCATTCGGACCAATAGAGGTGTAGGTGTAGGTGACTTCGCCATTGACGGTGCCAAAGGCTGAGTTGCGTGAAGCCAAGCCTGTCGGTAATGCCAGATAGTAGCGACCTGCGTTACCGAACAACTTCGCCGTGCTGTCGCCGAAGATATCCCAGCTGAAGCCCAGACGCGGAGCCCACTGCGGCCTGGTCTCGCGCACGTATTCCACGCCACCTGGCGCAATATTTTTGAACGAATCGTTGCGTATGCCAAGGTCAAGCAACAGGTTCGGCATGACCTGCCAACGGTCCTCGATGTACTGCGCCTTTTGCATGACCGCCAGGTTGATGTCCGAACTTGAGAGATTCTCTTGAACGTACCTTCCGGCGACTGGCGTCGTGACGTACGGCGCAGTTGTAGAATAAATCGGAAGTGAGTTGCCGTCGTTGTAGACCCAGGCGCCGCCACCGAGGGTGGTGAACCCGTCGTGATCGTCATGGGATTGCAGGTTATCGATGCCGAACTTCAGGTCATGGGTATCCGTGATTTTCCAATCAAGGTCGATGCGTAGATTGGTGACCCTCGATTTGTGATCCGGATTGCCCTGCTGCGTCGGATACAAGTTCGGGACCGAAGCCAGATTGGCGTAGCCCGGGGTGCTGGTCGATAAAGCCGGCGCATACGACACCGGCTGCACATTGCCACCGGGTAGCGACGTGAAATATTTGCCCTGCATCTGCCCGGCTAGCACTTCGAGCGTGAGGCTGTCGGTGATATAGGAGGTGTACTTGAGGATGCCGATATTGAAGTCGTTCTTGCTCAGCAAGCCTGGACCGTAATAGTTGGCAACGCTCTGGTTTGAGTAGTTGTAGTTGTAGTAGTTGTTGCTGCTGACGTCGGTATTGCTCTTGACGCCCGTCAACTCAAGAATGTTGCTGTCGTTGATGTTCCAGTCCAGCTTGCCGTAAATCTTCGGCGAATTCGTACCGGTCGACTGCCAGAAGCCTGCTGGTGATGAATAACCGTTGTTAACCACACCGGCTTGATTGCTGTCGTGTTGCCATTCGGCTGTGATGAAGAAGAACAGCTTGTCTTTGATCAGCGGGCCGCTGATGTAAGCGTCATATACCGTTTCCCAGTCGCTGTTCTGTTTCTGGCCGTTTTCTATTTGCCCGTATCCAGCCGGATAGGCAGTGGTCCCTTGGGTCGCAAGCCAAGAAGAACCAACCGGCGCCCTCGGATTCGAGTAATAGATGTTGTCGTAGCCGCTTTCCGCAAAAGTCGGCCGATAATCAACATACGCACCGAAATGCCATTGATTGCTACCCCGCGCACCGAGCTGACTGATCACGCCACCGGTCGAACGGCCATACTCGGGGCCATAACCAGACGTGATGGTTTGCTGTTCGGCAATGGCGAAGAACGGCAATGTTACGCCGCCCGAGCCACCGATCGGATCGGTGGTATTGAAACCGTTGAGGTAGTAGGCGTTTTCCACGACGCTGTTGCCGCCCATCGAGACCAGCGGAGCTCCATTTGGTCCCGTGCCAAGGCTGGAACCACCCAAGGTTACGCCTGGTGCCAGTAGTGCAATGGATTCTGCGTTGCGAGCAATTGGCAGATCCCTCAACTGCTGCGCGGTGAGGACCGAGCTCTGGCGGGTCGAGGTCACATCGATCGGCGGGATCGCATTGGCGGTCACCGTTACGGTGGCCAGATCCTTGGTTTCCTTGGTAGCGGCAAACGACGCGGTGGCGGCGCCGCTCACGGTCACAGCCACATTGTTTTGCGTGGAGATCACTTGGCCATTGCTAACCAGCGATACGGTGTAAGTGCCTGTCGGCAAGCTCGCAGCGTAGTAATGGCCAGTGGCGTCCACCGGCACCGTGCGCGTGAGGCCAGTGCCAACGTTGGTCAGTCGAATGGACTCGCCTGCCGCGACTGGCGCGCTACCCGTGATCGAACCCGTCGTGGCCTGCGCCAGGACTTGTCCCGAAAAACCGAACCCCATCGCCACTGCAACGGCCAACGCAGTGTGACGCACCGGCATCCTGTTCGATGCGGGTTTAAATTTCCTGATGCTCATTTTAGTAGGTGCTCCCCAGCAGCAAAGAAAACCAAGAGGTAAAAACCGCAAAAAACGCTCTTCCCGGACCGAGAACCCACCTCGGCCAGCTCATGAGCGGACGGTTTTTTTCTTCCCCATCCCCGACAAATTGCTCAAGCCACCATGATTACTTAACGGCTCATTAGCACTTTGTTATCCTGAAAATACGGGTTCAAATAACAAAAAGTCAACGACAAAAATTTGCGAAATGGCGCACTAAATTGCGCGCCAATCATTTTTGTAAGTGGACCTACACGATTTGTAAGGCCACCTACAGGAAAGATCACTCGCAATCGTTAGCCAAACGAAAGCATGAGAAGCAACGTGAAGGCTACGTGATGGCTCACTCGCCACGCTCATCCTCGAAACGAAGATGTTTCACGCTGCGACCATTTCGGCGCACGAGCTTCAACGCCTCAATGCCAACGCGGATATGGGCTTCCACGTATTGCGTAGTAACACTGCGATCACTCAGCTCAGTCTTCACGCCTTCCGGAATCATCGGTTGATCGGACACCAGCAGCAGTGCACCGCAAGGAATATGGTTGGCGAAACCTGCTGCAAAAATGGTGGCCGTTTCCATGTCCACCGCCATGCAACGCGTGCGGCGCAGATACTCCTTGAAGGTTTCATCGTGCTCCCACACACGCCGGTTGGTGGTGTAGACGGTGCCGGTCCAATAGTCGTGGCCCAGATCGCGAATCATGGTAGAAACACCGCGCTGCAATTGGAATGCCGGTAATGCGGGCACTTCTGGCGGCAGATAATCGTTGCTGGTGCCCTCACCGCGAATGGCGGCAATCGGCAAAATCAAATCGCCCAGCTGGTTTTTCTTTTTGACTCCACCACACTTGCCGAGAAACAGCACCGCACTAGGCTGGATCGCGCTAAGCAGATCCATCACCGTGGCGGCATTAGGGCTGCCCATGCCGAAGTTGATGAAGGTGATACCGTCGGCCGTGGCGCTGGGCATGGGCCGGTCACGGCCTTGTACTTCCACGCCATGCCATTCTGCAAACAGGTCAACGTAGTGACCGAAGTTGGTTAGCAGGATGTGGCGGCCGAATTGCTCGAGTGGCACACCGGTATAGCGCGGCAGCCAGTTGGTGACGATCTCGTGTTTGGTTTTCATGCGAGGTTCTTGTTGAGCATGACGCGCCTGCGCCACGCGTTACCGGCGACGCCACGCCGGCAGATTGCCAGATCTCAGTAGCAACTATCTTAGCGCCTATGGAACGCCGTGATGCGCCGCGGGCTCACACTGATCCTTGCTTCGCCAGCGCTTGTCGCAAAGGCTCCAGCTGTTGTGCATAGCGACGCCACTGCCCCAACCCACGTTTATGGACCGGTTCGCGTATCTGCGCACTGCTCGGCGTGGCTACTGGAGCCGCGTTGTGTTCGGGATGAAGACACACCTCTTCAAGCTCCAATCCGCAGTGCTCCAATACTTGACGCATGGTATTTGCAGGATCGCTCACTAATGCTGCATACGACACATCCAGCATGGTGCCAGGCATGATGTCGTGCCAATGCGTTGTCAGACGAGCGTATTGCCCGTAGTAGTGCGCAAGCGTCTGCATGTCATAGCAATACGGCGAAGCATTGCCGAACATGATTTTGAAGTTGGAATAACACACATCCATTGGATCGCGCGCCAGATGCAGGATCGGCGCACGCGGCAGGGCTCGCCGGATAAAGGGCACCATGCGTATGTTGATCGGCAGTTTGTCGACATAGAAACGCCGGCCTTGCGCGCGCCATTGTGTTTGCTTCAGGTATCGCGCTCCAAGCTCGGCATAATCAAGATCTTCGGCACGCTCAAGAATCTTCAACAGGCTGTGCGTGCCATTCGGTACCACGTCCGCCACCCAATGAAGCTGACGTTGGAAATCGTTGATCTCGCCGGCAGACATTACCTGCGAATGTCCCGACAGCATGTGATCCAGCAGCGTGCTTCCCGAACGCGGCATGCCAACCATGAAGATCGGCATAGGCCCTTTATGGTCTGGTCCGCTTCCGAAAGGGTGTGCTTCCATATGCGATGAGGCCGCGACAAGCGCGTCCGTTATCGCCACCTCATCTTTGGCGTCATAAGCGGTAATCGCATGCATTCGCGCGTTGCTGCTGGCAAGCGCCTGCCAGGCCTCATCGAATCGCCCCAAGTCGTCCAACACCTTGAATACGGCCGATTCGAATTCAGCGCGGACAAATTGACTTCGTGCATCCGCGGACCGATCCGGAAGCGCCGATAGCCGCTGGCTCAGGAAGTCCAGATGATTGGCCTCCGGCGTTTGCTTGCGGACATTGGCCAAGATGACGGCGGCGTCACCATACGCCGGCCAGCGGCGCAGGCACTCCAGCAACACTTGCTCGGATTCGACAAGCCTTCCCGTAAACTGCAGCAACATGCCATGAAGGTAGTATTCGTTTGGCGCCTCGATGCCTATGGCCACGGCGCGATTCATGCACTCCATCGCCGCAGAAATTTCACCAAGCATCCAGCGCAGATGAGCTTGTTCCACCAGTACTTCAGCAGGTGGCTCGGGCGCACGCTCAAGATGGCTCAGGCATGCCCGCGCACCTAGAATTTCACCGTTGATCGAAAGCTGCCATGCCAGTTGCGCGATAAGCGGCGCATGGTTGGGCAACAAGGGAATGGCCTGCAGCAAATGCCCTACCGCTTCACGCATGCACCCACGCTTGAGGATGACGCTGGCCAACTCCATGCGTACGCCAACATCTTGTGGAGCACATTGCATCAGCGCTTCGAGCGCTGCCTGCGCCGTTTCCCATTGCCCAGCCTCGATGCATCGTATCGCGCGCTCGCGAAGCTGCCGATCCGTCACTGAAGAAGCCGTCATCAAGCTATCATCCTGCGTAAAGGCTCGAGCTGCGCGGCATAACGCTGCCATTCGCCCAAACTGCGTGTGTAGACAGGCTCACGTACCTGTGAGCTACTTGGCGTCGCCACCGGCGCCTTGTTCTGCTCCGGATTGAGGCACGCCTCTTCCCATTCCAGGCCGCAATGTGTCAGCACCTTGCGCAGTGTCGCTTCCGTATCTCGCACCAGTTCCGTGTAGGAGACGTCGAGCATCGCATCCGGCAAAACAGTATGCCAATGCTTGACCAGCTTCACATATTGACCGTAGTAGTGGGCAAGCGATGACATGTCATAGCTATAGGCTGAAACCTGGCCGAGCATTGCCTTGAAATTGGAGAAGCACACATCCATCGGATCGCGCACCAAATGCAAGATCGGCGCGCGGGGCAACGCGCGACGAATGAAGGGCACCATGCGCACATTGATCGGCAGCTTGTCGATATAGAATTGCTTGCCTTGAGCACGCCATTGCGTCTGCTGCAGATATCGGGCTCCCAGTTCCGCGAAATCGATGTGTTCGCTACGGCGAAATGCTTCGAGCATGCTGGGAACGCCGCCCGGCGGCACATCGGTCATCCAACGCAATTGCCGCCGAAAATCATTGATCTCGCCGGCCGAGATGACCCGCGAATGATTCGACAGCATGCGATCGAGCAACGTGGTCCCCGATCGCGGCATGCCTACGATGAAAATGGGCATGGGGCCGGTAAAACGATAGGCCGGCCCATTTCGCTCGACCTCGCCGGCCTCAGAGAGACGAATCAACGCGTTCGTGATGGCGGCTTCCCCCGCCCCATCGTAGGGACTGATGGCGTGCATCAAAGCATTACTGCGTGAGAGGGCCTGCCACGCTTCATCGTAATGACCGAGGTCGTCGAGCTCTTTGAACAGGGCGGATTCGAGCCCTGCGCGTGCAAAACGTTTGTCTGGCGACTGGCTATCGAGTGGGATGTTGCGAGACAGCGCGCGCAGCATGTCGATGTGATTCGCGTCCGGCCCTTGCGCACGCAGATTGGCCAATGCGACACCCGCATCGCCGAAACGCGGCCAACGACGCAGGCATGCAACTAGCATCGCTTCCGCTTGATCGACCTTTCCGGTGAACTGCAGCAACATGGCGTGTAGATAGTGGTAATTCGGGCCATCCACACCGGCTTTCGCCGCGCGCTCCATGCGCGTCATCGCCTCAGGTATCTCGCCAAGCATCCAACGCAATTGCGCTTGTTCGCCCAATAACTGCGCCGACGGATTACGCAGACCATCGAGACGGTCGAGGCAATGGCGTGCTGCGACAATCTCGCCGCCAAAGAACAAGCGCCGCACCATTTCAATCAGCAATGGAGGTTCATCGGTCAACGCAGGCATTGCAGCCAGCAATTGCTGCGTGTACTCGCGTAAGCCACCTCGCTGCAAGATCAGGTTAGCCAAACCCATCCGCGCATGTGGCTCATTCGGCTCCCGCTTTACAAGCTCACGAAAACCTGCCTCTGCGGCTTCCCAGTGTTGAGACTGGATATGCTGCTGGATCTGACGGCGGAGCTGATCAGCTGACAGGTAGGATTCCGATGCGTTCATGGCGGGTCATTCCAGATATCGGCAAGGTCAGTGTGTCAGGCCTTCAAGCAGTGTTCTGAGCGGCTCCATCTGCGCTGCATAGTGCTGCCACTGCCCGATTGCACGCGTATGAATCGGTTCACGCACCTGGTTGCTGCTCGGCGTCGCCACCGGCGAGCTGTTGCGCTCCGGATACAAGCAGCTTTCCTCGATAGCCAGACCGCAATGCTCCAATACTCGGCGCAAGCTTGCTTCCGGAGCCGTGACGAGCTCAGCATACGAGACGTCCAGCATGGCGCCAGGCATGGTGGCATGCCAGTGATCCACAAGTCGCCGGTACAGGCGGTAATAGTGCGCCAGACTCTGCACATCGTAGCTGTATGCAGAAACATTACCGAACATGGCTTTGTAGTTGGAAAAGCACACGTCCATCGGATCACGCACCATATGCAGAATTGGAGCGTGCGGCAGTGCCTGGCGAATGAACGCAACCATCTGGATATTGCCGGGCAACTTGTCGATGTAATACGCGCTTCCTTGTGCACGCCACTGTGTTTGCTGCAGATAGCGCGCACCCAGTTCCGCAAAATCGACTTTGCGGCTTCGCCTAATCGCCTCCAACATACCTGGTACGCCGGCTGGCACTACGTCAGCCACCCAATGCAACTGGCGTAATGCGTCGTTGATCTCGCCGGCGGATGTCACCCGGGAATGATTCGAAAGCATGCGGTCGAGCAAAGTCGTACCCGAGCGAGGCATGCCTACGATGAAGATGGGAACGGGCCCTTCGAAGCTGTGCGTTGCATCGGCGCGAACTTTGGCAAAGTGTTTGGACGCATCAATCAATGCATCCGTGACGGCCGTCTCGCCCGCCTCGTCATAAGGGTTGAGCTTATGCATGAGGGCATTGCTATGCGCTAATGCCTGCCACGCTGGTTTATGTTGCCCTAAATCATCCAGTTCCTTGAACAAGGCGGCAGCGAACTCGGCGCGTGCAAAGAGGATCTCCGGATTCGCGCTGTTAGCCGGAAAACGATCGAGCTGTTGCCTTAGAAGATCCAGGTGCTGGGTCGTCGGTGTCTGCTTGCGCAGGTTCGACAAGGCCACTGCAGCAGTCCCAAAGCCGGGCCAACGGCGCAAACATGCCTCCAGCACCTGACCGGCTCGTTCTATTTCTCCTGTGAACTGAAGCAACATGGCATGAAAGTGATGCTCGCTCGGCGTATCGACACCGGCAGCCAATGCACGCTCAAGCAAGGCTTTCGATTTCTCGAATTCTCCGAGGGTCCATCGCAAATGTGCTTCAGCCAACAGTATTTCAGCAGGCAACCCCGACACGCTGTCGAGACGATCCAGACATACGCGCGCCTCCACTATTTCGCCACTGAAGCAAAGGCGCTGCGCCAACTGGATAGTCAGTTGCTGATCGGTAACCGATGTCTGCGATGCCTGTACCAATTGTTTGGCCTGCGCACGCATAAGTCCCTGGCGGAGCATGGTTCGAGCCAATTCCATGCGCGCCGCGACATCGCCTGGGATGCGTTCCAACAGCGATTCCAAAGCCACCTGCGCTGCCAGCCACTGCTGCGACTGAATATGCCGCTGAGCACGAGCGCGGAGTTCGCCTTCTGCCACGGGTGGGTTCTGCGTCGTCATACGGACAGCATATCTCCTCGCCAAACCGACAAAGCATCCCAGACGCTTCATGTCTAATGTTCGTAAAAAAACCACCGGCCCGAAAGCCGGTGGTTTGTAGTGGTCAAAAGCAAACTTCGTGCTGTTATCAGTAGTCGTAGGTGACCGACAGGCGCACGTAACGCGGGTTTTCAAAGTAGATGCCCTGCAGGAACGCGTTGTTAACCAAGTGATCGCCCGCCTCGCCGACCGGGTTCGTCTGCAACGCATTCTGCTCGTTGAGAACGTTGAACACGTCGAAGTTGAGCGATAGTTTGTGCTGCGCAAAGGACGGGTAGTAGTGCACGCCGATGTTGTATTGATGAGTCCATGGCGTGTGCTTGAAGCCAGGGGACACGATCTGGCCGCCGCACCAGTGGTAGTTGCCGGCGCCGCCGCTGTTGTAGCCGGTCGGGTCGCCGCTGCCGGTCGGGCCCCAATAACCCAGGCATTCTTCCGGCGCGCCGGACTGGATCATTGCAGTACCGGAGACCAACCATTCAGGCGTGATCGCATACGCGCCACGGAAACGTACTTGATGGCGGCGGACGTTCAGCAGCTCACCGTCCTGACCCTGCATGAGCTGCCAGGAGTCCCAGTCCTCGGTCTTGGACACGTCGCTCTGGCCGAAGTCCGAACGTACCTGGCCTTCCGTATTGCCGCGCCCGACGTTGAACTCGTAGTCAACGCGTGCCGTCCACTTGCCGTCCCACGGATGATCCAAGTACAGATCGAGCGAGCCATATGTGCGACGTGCGCCATGGGTATAGCCCCAGTCCTTCTGGGACATCGGCACGATCGTGTATTGGCCGGTAGATGTGCTCAGAACACGGATATCGTTGGTCCGACCCGGGTTGATCAGGCGACAGTAGGCGGCGCCGTACAACGAGTCGTAGTAGTCAGCCACGTTGTAGCCCAGCTTGGTCATCTTGGCAGCGATCTGGCTCGGCGAGCATTCGTCGTCGATGGCCGATTTCAGATTGCGCCAAGTCGCCTTCGCACCGTAGACCCACTTCTCGTTCAACTGCTTGTCGAAGCCGAGGATGTACTCGTCCAGATACTCCGGCTTCAGATTGGTCGCCGTGACCTGCTTGGGATCCTTCGGAGCGCCAAACTCCCCGTCAGGCGACTGCAACTGGCCTGTGATCGGAACGATACCCTGCGGCGTGCCATCCGCGTTGACACCGGTATAGGTATAGCGGATGTAGGTGTAGGTCGAAGGATTGGCAGCACGCTCGGCCGCGTTGTCAGGCAAGGCGAGATAGTAACGACCTGCGTTGGCGTAAACCTTGAAGCTGGAATCGCCATTCACGTCCCAGCTCACACCCAGGCGCGGTTCCCACTGGTTCTGTTCGTTGACGAACTGAACGCCGTGGTTGTTGTAGTTGGTGAAGTGCTCGTTGCGGATGCCGATGTTCAACTGCACGTTTTGCGCGACCTGCCAAGCGTCCTGCAGATAGTAGGCCTTCTGCGAGGTCGACATGGTGGTCTGGAATGTTTCCACATACTTGCGAACCGTGTAGTTGCGCGTGCCATCGGCATTGACCGACTGCTGATAACGCCAGAAGTAGCCGGGACCGGTGGTGACCAACCCTTGATTGACGCCTGCGTAGTGCATGTTGTCGATACCCACACCCAGTTCGTGATTGCTGAGCTTGTAGGTGAAGTCGACACGCAGACCATGCGTTGCATTGTAGGCGCCCTCGCCCTGGTTTACCGTTCTGGCGATGTTGCTGTTGAGAATGCCGTTATTGCCGGCCGGGGTCGTGCTCGACGGGCCAATGCAATTGACGAAGCATTGGTTTTGCGGATTGGAGATATACGGCAAGGGGCTGCCGCTGCTGATGAGCGTCGGGTCTTCGAATCGGGCCTTGCCATACAACACGCTCAGCGTGGCGTTGTCGCCGTAATAGCCGGTGTATTGCCCGATGTAGAACTTGGAATTGTCCTTCACCGCCAGATCCGGCCCGAGCAACGCGCCCTTCTGCAGCGTGTTGTAGTTGAACGCGTAAGTGTGGCCGCGACCATCGGTTTCATTGTTCTGCAACCCGGTGAATTCGAGTGTGTTGCTCTCGTTGAGGTTCCAGTCGATCTTTGCGTAATACTTGCTTTGGTTATCACGGTAATCGTCAACTGTTCTCGAAACAGCTGCGGCCCCTGTACTGGGATTGGTCGAGGCCAGGGTGCTGGAGACGAACTGGTTCTGAGTGCGGGTTGTCTCCGCCGCCACGAACAAATACAGCCTGTCCTTGATCAGTGGACCACCGGCGTAGGCCGAATAAATGGTTTGCCACTGCTTGTCCGGACGGCGATACCAGGCCAACGTGCCGGGGAAATTCGGGTTGTTGTACTGATACGACAGACCGCCGGTGGGCGCCGGAATGGCCGGATAGCCGTAATAGACATTATCGGCGGATGCTCGAGCAAAAGCAGGCTGCCACACGACCTGTCCACCAAAGTGCCACTCATTGGTACCGCGCTTGCCGATCTGGTTGATCACGCCACCGTCCGAACGACCGTACTTGGCGCTGTAACCACCGGTGAGCGTCTGCTGCTGATCGATGGCGCCGTAAGGCAAAGCGAAGCCGCCGATGTTTTTGTACGGCTCGCCTGTGCTGTAACCGTTGACGTAGTAAGCGTTCTCGGAAACGGACGAGCCGCCGAACGACACGGAGTTGCCGAAGAAGCCACTGCCTTTGGTGGTGTTGGGAGCGAGCAGAGCGATGGATTCGGCGTTATGTCCCACCGGCAACTGCTGCAGGTCGCGGGCCGTAATAATGGTGCTCGAGTTGACGCTGGTCACGTCAATCGGTGGCAGAGCGTTGGCAACGACCTGGATGGTGCCCAGGTTCTTGGCTTCATTGGCGTTCGCCGCAGCAGCGCTGACGAATGGCACCGCGGTACCGCCACCCGGACTAACCGTCACGTTATCCTGAGTCGCAACGACCTTGTCGCCGCTCATCAACGTCACGGTGTACGAACCTACCGGCAGGTTGCCAACGTTGAACTTGCCGCTGCTGTCCACCGATACGACACGCGCAGTACCACCGCTGGTACTGACCACTTTGACAGTTTCACCTGCCGCCACCGGTGCGGTACCGAAGATGCTGCCCGCAGTGGCCTGGCCGTAAGCCACGCCCGTAAGACCCAAACTCATTGCAAGAGCCGCAGCAAGAGCATGGCGGCGGGGCGCTCCCGCGCCGATCATGTAACGCTTACTCATTACAAACCCCTCCCCAGAAAGCCCAATGGGCTGAAAACAACGAATGACTGCACGAACTGCTTCGTGCAACCCCAAGTTGCAGGAAGGGCGCCACGACCGTTTTGCCAGGACCCCTAATTTGTCTGGCAAATATCCCCTGGTATGCGCGATCTACACCAAGTGCGATCCGACACGAGGCATGCCTCCCTCTTTGGCAAAAACCTACGCCAGGGTTCTTATCGGTGTCAACAATTTCTTAGCAAAATGGCCTCTTTTTTTACGGGGCCACTGGACCTTTACCAGCCGATAAAATGGGCCAAGTGTTTGATTTCTTATACAAAAGTGAAACGTTTTTCTGCCGCCTCATGAGTCTTTGGCTGATGGCGACCGCAAAATTTCCTTATCTCGGTTCAACGCTTCGAAGGTCTGGGTCAGCCGACCGCAATAAGTTGCAACACAGCAACCGTGATTTTGCTTTTGAAATAAAGAGCTCAGTGACGCGCAGGCGGGCCTGCTGTTTGCCTCAACGCTTCGGTTTCTGCCGACAGTTGTCTGGTGCGCAGTTGCATTTACTTGCATCGATGTTCTCGTCAAGTAAAGGCCGCAACCATCCATCTTGTCCTGACCGACCAAGCTTGGCGCACTGCGGCAACATCGGATGCAGTCGCAATGCTATGTTCACGGCGCACACAGAAGGTGAGGAAATCGGCAATCATGCGCATGGGCCTGGCTATCGATGCATCCTGCGATCTGCCACAGGACTTTTTGCAGCAACATGACATCGCCGTTATGCCCATCACGGTGACGGTGGATAAATCCACCTTCAAGGACAACCGCGATCCGGCCGAAATCCAGCGTTTTTTTGATCTCGACATGGGCAGCCGCAGTCATTCGGCGGAGACCGAGCCCTGTTCGGTAGAAGATGTGCAGAAGTTGTTTCTGGACAAGCTGGTGCTCGAGAAGGACTGCGTGTTCTGCCTCACCATTACCGCAGGACGCAGTGCGATTTATGACAATGTCGTCAAGGCCAGCTTCGCGGTATTGAAGAACTATCGCAAAGTGCGAGAGCCCGCCGGCATCACGGGTCCGTTCCTGATGCGTGTGCTGGATACACGCAGCTTGTTTGTCGGCTCGGCGCCATGCGTGGTCGAGGCGGTACGGTTGATGCAAGCCAACGAAACACCCGCTGCGATTCGCGAGCGGCTGGCGTATATCGCCGAAAACTCCTACGGGTACATGTTGCCGCGCGATCTGTATTACCTGCGTGCGCGTGCCAAGAAGAAGGGTGATCGCAGCGTGGGTCTATTCAGCGCCGTATTGGGTTCCACGCTCGACATCAAACCGCTGCTCCGCGGCTACCGCGGCGAAACTACCCCGGTCGGCAAAGTGCGCGGCTGGGAGCACGGTTGCGAAACGTTGTTCAATTACGCCGCCGACCGCGTGCGAGCAGGTCTGCTGGTGCCTGTGATGTGCACGGCGTATGGCGGCGATCTCAGCGAATTGCCGAAGCTGCCGGGTTACGACCTGCTGGCCAAGGCCTGCGAGGAATGCGGCGTCACTTTGATGCAGGCACCGATGAGCATCACCGGTATGGTCAATGTGGGCGAAGGCGCGGTGACGATTGGTTTTGCTGCCGAAGAACATCACGTGGATTTCTGATTCCTGATCGAGCGTTTTGCTCATCTGCGGGCGCGTAGAATCGCGGCATGATCCGCTTTTGCGCTCTCGTCGTGTCGATGGCTTTGCTGGCGCTTGCGCTAGAACTGCCGCTGCCCGCGCCGGTAAGGGCTGAAACAACCACGGTGTACAAGTGCCGCACGGCGCGTGGTCAGCTGATCTATCAGGGAACACCCTGCGCACGCGATCAGCAACAGCAAACCATGGAGCTGGATGACAACGGACCGACGTCTTCGCCCCTGCCGCCAGCGCCCGACGCACCTTCGCCCCACACGACTGCTGCACCGACGACACCCGCTCCCGCGCCACACACGCCACCTTCCACGATGTACCGGTGCGTACGTGCCACGGACCGCACCGCTTACCTGAGCAGCAACGGCAACCCGCAGCCTTACTACGCGCCGCTTGCGATGACCGGCATACTCCCCTCACCGCTAGGACACTTCACCCCTGGTGTGAAGCCAAACGCAGCGATGATCTCCAGCAACTACATGCTGGTGCAAGACCAATGCGAGCCCCTCACGCCGCAAGACACGTGCGCCACACTACGCGATCAGTACGACGAGAACGAACGCAAACTGTCGCGCGCCTTCAAGGCTGACCAGCCGGCGCTGCAGCAACGCGAGAAAGCGTTGCTCGCCGAATTGAGCCATTGCTGAGCAAAATCTGCGCAATGTCACGCAAGTGATTGCCGCGCAAGCGTCGTGGCGTTTTATCCACAGGGTTGCTACCAGGCTTTCCCCAATCGCTGTGGAAAAGTGCAAGCGCTCAGAACCCGTAGTTCAAAAATCCGCCGTCCACGGCCAACACTTGTCCCGTGATGTAGCTCGCAGCCGGCAAGCAAAGGAACGCAATGGCAGCGGCGACTTCTTCCGGTTCGCCGATGCGTCGAAGCGGAGTATGGTCCAGCACTTCATCAAGATAATCGGCATCGGCCAACGCCGGCTCGGAACGCTGCGTGCGGATGTACCACGGCGCCACCGCATTCACACGGATGCCGTCGATCGCCCATTCGGCAGCGAGGTTGCGCGTGAGCTGATGCAATGCCGCCTTGCTCATGCCATAGGGTGAGCCCGTGCGTACGTGAGTCATGCCGGACACCGAACCCACATTGACGATCGCCGCATTGGCGTGCTGGCTCAGATGGGGATGCGCCAGCCGGCACATCTCATAAGCGGAAAACAGGTTCTGCTCGAAAATAGCGCGATATTCGGCTTCCTCGTAATCGAGCGTAGCCTTCGGCGTATTGCCACCCGCGTTATTAATAAGAATGGACAGCGGCGTGCCCAGATCGGCCACCCAGTCGAACACGGCCAGGCGATCTTCCGCCTCGCTCACGTCAGCGGCAAAAGCCAACACCTCGATGCCGGGGTAGTCGTCCGTCAATTCCACACGCACCTGTTCCAGGTAGTCGTCATCGCGCGCCACCAACAATAAATCTGCGCCCAGCGCGGCGAGTTCGCGCGCGGTCGCATAACCAATGCCCTTGCTGGCACCGGTAATCAGGGCCGTGTGTTCCTGCAATTGCCAAGCATCGATGCGGCTGTTCATAAGCTAGAGCTTACAGGATTGGCTTGTCCGGGACGCCATGTGGCGAGACACTTGCCCCATGCTGATCGAGGTTGTCTCATGAAAATCGCTACCACATTGTTCTGCTTGCTGGTCTTGAGCGCCTGCAGCAACAAACCGCCCACACCGCAATCCGACCCCAAGGCGGCCGCCCCGCAACCCAGCGCACCGTGGGATGCGATGAAACAGGATGAGCAGCGCGCAAAGGATGTGCAGAAGCTGGTCGACAAGCATGCCGCCGAGCAGGACAAGCAGATCGAGCAGCAAACCCAATGACAGGTCTTCACGTACGGACGTTTAGGCGTCCGTACGCCCATCGCTTGCCAACCTGCTGCGTTGCAGGCAAGGTTCGGGCATGAGTCCCGATACCACCCACCACGAAACCGTTCCTCTGCTCGACATCCACGAAGCCAGCGTTCAACGCGGCGAGCGACTGATCCTGGATCGGCTCAGTTTGCGACTTGTCGCCGGTCAGCATACGGCCATTCTCGGCGCCAACGGCTCGGGCAAATCCACATTGATCCGCCTGATCGCACGCCAGCTTTATCCGCTTGCACGCGAAGATGGCCAGCCCACAATTCGGATTTTTGGGCGCGATCGCTGGAACGTGAGCGAACTGCGTAGCCTGATCGGCATTGTTTCGCCCGCTGTGCAGGGCGACTACACCAGCGAGGAGCCGCCGCTGGAAGTGTTCGATGCCGTGGTTTCCGGTTTTTTTGCTGCACGCGGATTGTGGGTGGATCATCACGTCACGGCGGCCATGCGTGAGCGTGCGTTGGAAGCCTTGGACCAGGCGCAAGCCTCGTCGCTGGTCGGCCGCGACATGGCCAGCCTGTCCACCGGCGAGGCGCGTCGCGTATTGATCGCACGCGCGCTTGTGCATCGCCCACGTGCACTCCTGCTGGATGAACCCTGCACAGGCCTGGACCCAGCCAGCCGTCGGCGTTTCCTGGAAACCCTGCGCAGACTGGCACAACACGGCGTGACGCTGTTGCTGGTAACGCATCACGTGGAAGAAATCTTGCCGGAAATCGATCATGTGGTTGTGCTGCGCGACGGGCAAGTGCTCCGGCAAGGCAACAAGGCGAGCGTACTGACCGATGATCTGCTGACTGCCGCGTTCGACATGCCCATACGGGTAGAACCTCAAGGCGCCTATTTTCACGCCACTGTGGGCTGAACGACCGTCGACGTATACCGCGGACAGGTTTATCGTTTCCGCATGAGCTTGCACCACCAAGACTTCCACCAGGGCCGACTACTGCACATCGGCTGCGTTTGCTGCCGTCCTGAAAATGCAGGGTGCAGCGATCTGGAGCAAACCTCATCGAACACGGTTGCGTTTCCATTACACGGGGTCTTCATTAAGCACCACGCACACGGTGCGGAGGTGGTGGCGCACATCGGACAAGCATTGTTCTTCAACGCAGGCGAAACCTACCGCGTCAGCCATCCGGTGGGCAGCGGCGACGATTGCTTGGTACTGCGCGCTGAAGAAGAGGTACTGCGCGACATATTGGCCGAGCACGATGCGCACCGTGCGGAGCATGATGGCCACCCATTTCGCAGCACACATGTAGCTTTGGTACCTGAGATTGAATTGCAACGAAGCTTGCTTTGGCATGGCTTGCGCAATCGCGAAGCTTCCATACTTGAAGTGGAGACACGCGGACTGTCACTGCTCAGCGCTGTGATGGCGCGCATCTCGCCGGATGGCTCGCGCGATGCTCACGGTGCATCACGCAGAACACGCCGCCGCGAACAGTCGCACGCCGTAGCCGTTTTACTCGCCGATCAACCCGAACGGGACTGGAATCTGGACGAACTCGCGCGCCGAGTGCATGCCTCACCGTATCACCTCGCGCGCAGTTTTCGCGCAGCACTAGGCGAACCGATTCACCGCTATCAACTGCGCATGCGGCTTGCGCTTGCGTTGGAGAAGATACTCGATTCTTCCATCGCATTGACGACATTGGCCATGGAACTGGGTTTCGCCACACCCAGCCATTTCACCGCAGCGTTCGGTCGTGCTTATGGTGTTACGCCATCCGCCTTGCGCAAACAGGCGCGCCCCACCCAGGCGTACGAATTGCGCAAGATTTTGACAGCAGCTCGAAATGGCGCGCACTAACGTCGACAGTCGAAACGGTCGGTCCGACCGTATAACGCATCGACCTCATGCTGCTTTCGCTCGATACCTCACCCGATCACTCGTTCGCCCATGCATTGCATGCGGGCGGCCCTAACCCACGCCACGCTGAATCGCTACAGCTGTACGGCCGCTTCGTAGGCAGTTGGGATGTGGAAGTCACCGACCACCTGCCTGATGGCAGTATGCATTTCGCGCGCGGTGAATGGCATTTCGGTTGGGTGCTGCAAGGCATGGCAATCCAGGATGTATGGATCACTCCCGCGCGCGACGTACCGACAGACAGCTTGCCGGAGAACTATCGGCACCGGTACGGCACTACCTTGCGCATGTACGAACCAGAACAGCAGCAATGGCGCATTACCTGGGTCGATCCGTTGATCAGCTTTTACGTCACCCAGATCGGGCGTGAGACCGAACACGGCATCGTGCAGGAAGGCTGTACCGGCAACGGCATACCGATGCGCTGGCGTTTTTGCGATATCACGCCTGACAGCTTTCGCTGGATCGGCGAAGTCGCCGATGAGCAAGGGCGTTGGCACCTGCAATTGACGATGCGTGCGACACGCAAGCGTCCTTTACCAACCTGACGAGGATTTCAAACTATGTACGATCACGTGGGCCTGCATGTGCAGGATCTCGATGCGAGTGTGCGTTTCTATCAAACCGCTTTGGCACCGCTGGGACATGTGCTGTGCATGCGCGATGCGAGCAGCGCTGGGTTTGGACCTAAAGACGCGCCGGCGCTATGGCTCTATCACGACAGCAAGACAAATGCGCCAAACGCTGCGCATGTGGCGTTTCGAGCAAAAGAACGCGGCCATGTCGATCAATTTCATGCCGCTGGATTGAAGGCCGGCGGGAAAGATCTCGGCGCGCCTGACGTGCGCGCGGACTATGCGCCGAATTATTACGCGGCGTTTTTGACTGATCCAGATGGGAACAATATCGAAGCCGTTTGCATGACCTGATAGGTATGCTGGTCGTAGGTTGGGTTACCCCCGGATCAAGCCCGGGGTAACCCAACCTACGACTACAACTGCGCTCATTGTGGCGAGCAGAAGCAATAAGCGTACACGTTCGGATGTCCCGCCTGCGCCGTACGCAGCATCTCCAGCTCCGGCGCAACGGCCTGCAACTGCGCAAACCAACCGGGTAATTTCAAACCATAGCCTTGCAGCGATGAGACCATGGCCGATTGGTTGAAACTGACCACGAAGCGCTCGAACGCGCCTTTCGGCTGCTCCTGGTAGCGCACGGCGTAATCCTTGCCCAGCTTGGCGAGATCCGCAGCTTTCTGGACCGCGGCGTCCAGTCCACCTAGCTGATCGATCAAACCACGCTGTTGCGCCTGACTGCCGGTCCATACACGGCCCTGCGCAATGGCATCAATCGCGGCGTAATCCTTGCCGCGCGCTTGTGCCACACCACCGACGAAATCGCGATAGCCCTTATCGATGATGGACTGAATCACCACCCCCACTTTCGGGTCGAGCGGGCGCGTCATGTTGAATGCGCCAGCCAAGGGCGCAGTACCCACGCCATCACTGGTGATCCCCAGCTTGCCCAGCGCACCCGGCACGGTGAAGTACATGCCGAAGATGCCGATCGAGCCCGTGATGGTGTTGGGCTCGGCGTAGATCTGGTCCGCGTTCATGGAAATCCAATAGCCACCGCTCGCAGCTACGTCACCCATCGACACCACAACCGGAATGCCAGCCTTGCGCGTCAAGGCGACTTCGCGACGAATTTCTTCCGCTGCATACACTTCGCCGCCAGGCGAATTCACGCGCAGCACCAGTGCTTTGGTGCGTTTATTTTCGCGCGCGCTGCGGATCAACGCAGCGGTCGATTCGCCGCCAATCGAACCGGCCGTCTGCTGACCGCCGGAAATCTCGCCTTCCGCCACCACCACGGTGACGGCCGAAGTGTCTGGCGTATCGCGATCGGGTACAACAGCTGTGTAGCGATCCAGGCTTACACCGCGAATGCCATGACCATCCTTGCCGGCCGGCACGCCTTGCGAACGCAGCGTGTCGATCAGTTCCGACCGCGTGGCAAGGCCATCGACCAGATGCTCGTCCAGTGCCAATTTGGCGAGATTGCCCTGCGCGGCCGTCAACTGCTCCGGCAAGTTGTCGATGTCCGAGCGCACCGCGGCTGCATCAAGTTTGCGCAACTTGGCGATATCGCCGATGTAGCCATCCCACAAACCGCCCATCCAATAGCTGTCAGCTTCCTTGGATTCCGGCGATGCATGGTCGAGCACGAACGGTTCGGCCGCGCTTTTGAATTGGCCGACGCGGAACAAATAAACATTCACCCCCAGCTTGTCGAGCAGATCTTTGTAGAACAGGCGGTAATTCGACAGCCCCGTGATGAACAGGCTGCCTTGCGGATCGAGCAACACGCGATCGGCATGTGCGGCGAGGTAATACTGGTATTGATCCAGATCCGAACCCCACGCGATCACCGGCTTGCCGGCAGCGCGGAAGCGGTCCAGCGCCGCGCCCACTTCCGTCAACGCCGCAAAACCGCCGCTGTGCACATGCCCCGGATCGAGCACGATGCGCGTGATACGCGAGTCTTTGGCGGCTGCGTCGATGGCGTCGACGAGGTCGCGCACTTGCACTTCTTTCGCTTCATTGCCCGAAAGTTTGGCCGTAAGGCGTTGGAACGGGCTGATGCTGTATTGCTCCACCAACCGCCCTTCCGGCCGCAGTACCAGCACGCTGCTGTCCTGGATGTCGTTGACGTGCTTGGCTGCACCCACCGCTACCAACAGCAGCACGAACAATCCGAGAAACGTGAAGAACAATACGTTGAGAACGATCAGCCGCACGATGTTGAGCCCGCGCCCGAACACGCGCAGAAAAGCCCAGAATCCGTTGGGTTGCCGCGGGCGGCCGATGGGCGGAGGTGTACTCATAAACGCTCGAGATCCTTCAAGGGTGGCTTGCCGGCGCCGCGGTTCGCGCTCTGCCGGTCATGGGGAGATAGTCGCATCCGCAGCGGCCGATGCAACAGGGCCAAACGTACCGGCATGATGTCTGTGCGAACTGCGCCAGAACCGCACGAACAACAGCAGCGCAGCCATGCTGAGTCCGGCAATCAGGCCCATCCAGATGCCGCGCGCACCGAGGCCCATATGGAACGCCAACCACCAGCCGACGGGCATCCCCACCATCCAATAGGCAAACAACGTGATCGCCATCGGCACGCGCGTATCTTTCAAGCCACGCAGTGCGCCATTGGACGCCACCTGGATTCCGTCGGAGAACTGGAACAGTCCCGCCAACAGCAGTAACTGCGCAGCCAGCGCGATCACGGTCTGATCATGGGTATAGAGCGAAGCGATCAGATGCGGAAAGCCCAGCATCAGGCCAGCCGAGATGGTTTGCGTAACCAGGGTGAGGCCGATGCCGCAAAAACCTGCATAGCGGATGCCAGATGGATCACCGCGCCCTACCGCATTGCCTACGCGCACAGTGATCGCCATCGCCAGCCCCAGCGGCACCATGAAGAACAGCGCCGCCACGTTCAACGCCACTTGATGACTGGCCACCATGTCTTCGCCCATCGAGCCAATCAGCAATGCCGCCGCGACGAACAAGCCACCTTCAGCCAGCAACGTGATCGCCATCGGCAAACCGATATGCACAAGCCGGCCAATGCGTTTCAGGTCCGGCCATTCGAAATGAGCGAATACACCAAGCCCCTGGTAGTTGCGATGAAAAAACACATACGTGCCAAACGACAGCATCTCGATCCATAGCACCGTCGCGGTGGCGATGCCGCAGCCGCGCGCGCCCAATGGCGGCAACCCCAACTTGCCGAACATGAAGATGTAGCCAAGCGGCAACAGCAGCGCCAAGCCGCCAAAGCTGAAATACATGGAAGGCTGAGTCAGCGACAAGCCTTCGGACAAACCGCGCAGTGCGAAATAGCAGGTGAGTGCTGGCGCGCCCCAGCTGATCGCGCGCAGGAATGCACCCACATCCTGATACAACCCCGGCGAGACGCCGATCAGCTTGATGAGCGGTTCCGCGTGCCTGACAAAGAGCCAAAGCAGCACGCCCATTGCCAGCGCCAGCCAGATCGCTTGATGGAACACCTCGCCCGCTTCGTGCCTGCGGCCGGCGCCATCGAGCTGCGAAATGGACGGCGGCACCGACATCATCATGCCGATGCCGCTGACGATCGCCAGCGACCAAACGCTCGCGCCCACCGCCACGGCGCCAAGCACGTGTGCGCTGACGTGGCCGGCCAGTACGGCATCGATCACGTTGCTGCCGATTGCGGCAAGTTGGGCGAGGATCAAGGGCAAGGCAAGGCGCACGGTGGCGCCGATCTCCCGTGCGACCCGGGCTCGGTCGAGATGGATGGGTTTCATGGATGGCACTCCAGGGTCGTCCATTCTACCCCGTTCCCAGTTTCCCGCTCTCCTGCCAAGATGCGTCGCTGCGCCAGGGGACACGAGCATGAAGGAACTGACAGCCTACGAAGGCGCGTGCTGCGCCAACTGCCAAACATCTTTGCAGGGTGAGTTTTGCCATCACTGTGGCCAATCGGTGCACAGCGTGGTGCGGCCGGTGCATGGGTTGTTCGAAGAATTCTTCGAGACGTTCCTGCATGTCGACGGGCGCATTCTGCACACCATCCCGGCGCTGTTTCTCAAGCCCGGCTTTCTCACGCTGGAATATTTCAGCGGACGGCGGGTGCGCTATATCGCGCCGTTCCGACTGATGTTCGTGCTATGCCTGCTGTCATTCTTCGCGCTGCATCTGGCCACGGATGTCATTGCGCATCGCGTGCAGCAGCGGCATCAGAATGCGGTACTGGTTGATCAGGGCGAGGACTTCTCGCAAGCCCAAACCGCCCAGCAAGTTCAGCATCAGCTCGACCGCAAGCTGGAGGCGCTGGAAGCGACGCGCGCTGTGGGTAGCGCTGCCATCGTGAGCCAGGTGGATCAGGCTGAGCAGAAACTCCGTGAGGCGGCGAATGTGCGGCTGACCGAACTCGGAGCGCCGGCCAGCGCATCCACCTCTACCAAGCCGCCTGCCGGCACAGGCAGTGAAACAGATAAGCCCATCAGCCCCGTACATCTCGGCTGGCTGCCAGAGTTCGCCAACCAGCGCCTGACCGATTTCCTGGAACACATAAGGAAGAACGGCAAAGCGCTCCATCACGGCACTACTGCTCAGCGCCAAGAGGCCTGGGATCATCTGGCGGCAGGGACTTACGGCGCACTTCCGGGCACGATGCTAGTGCTGGTGCCCGTATTCGCTCTATTGCTGAAGCTGTTCTACCTCTTCAAGCGCCGACTCTATATGGAGCACCTGATCGTATCCCTGCACAGCCACGCGTTCCTGTTCCTGAGCCTGCTGCTGCTGGTCATTACCGGCCTGCTTTCCACCTGGCTGAAGCTGTACGTGGGTTGGTTGGGCAGCGCGGTGAGCATGTTGCAGGTTCCGCTGCTGCTGTGGATACCCGCTTACTTGCTGATCATGCAGAAGCGGGTCTATCGCCAAGGCTGGGTCATGACGAGCGTGAAATATTGGTTCATCGGGTGGCTCTATTTCTGGCTGCTGCTGTTGTTCCTGAGCGTTGCCATTGCCCTGGGCCTAGCCCACTGATTGTCATTTTTGAAAGGCCAAAAGCCTGGTTTTGCACAGCGTCAAGGTATTGACATACAAACCTGTCAAGGCCGTGAAGGCGATTGGGACGACCGCGAAGCTCCGTTTCAACTTATTGATGTACATGGAAAATTTTAGGTGGTCAAAAGTTGAACAGCGTGTCACAACAGCCGTTCTAATGCGCGAAACGGGCCCCTCTCAACGGCACATCCACAGACTTATCCACAACTCTTGTGGATAAGGGGAAAACCCGGTGTTGATGAGCTACTTAGCCGTTTTTCCTAGATGACAGAGCAGCAATGGCCCGCAAGCGCTCATCGTGACTTTCTGCGGCAGCGTCTCATACGTGCGTACCTTGTCGCGCGCGATACACTCCGAGCCATGCCGGCCTCCACCTGACATCATGGCTCTGGTTCTTCGCATCGCCCTGCCGGTTCCGCTGCCTACTCTGTTCGACTACCTGCCCCCCGCTTCGGGGACCGCAAGTGTCGGGAGCCGCGTACTCGTGCCATTCGGACGGAGCAAGGCGGTGGGTGTGGTCGTGGAAACCGACGTGCCTGCCCACGTTGGCAGCACGCGGCTGAAGCGTGTGCTGCGAATGCTTGATGATAAGCCTTTGCTCGACGCGGAACTGATGCAAACCCTGGCGTGGGCCGCCGACTATTGGCTCAGTGCCCCGGGCGAGGCCTATGCCAACGCGTTACCTTTGCTGTTGCGCGAAGACAAAGCGCTGCCGGAAACGCAGGCGCCGATCTGGCAACTGACAATCGGCGGACGCAGTGCGCTGGATGCTGGCAGCCGACGCGGCGGCAGTCGCGCGTTGTTGCAAGCCTTGCTCCCTGGCCCGCTGTCCACGATGGAACTGGATATCGCCCTGCCCGACTGGCGCCCTGCGGCGCGGCGCTTGACCGACGCGGGTTTGATCGAACGCGCAGAAGCGGCGCCTTCGCCTAATTTTTTTCCTGTCGCGCCCTCACATGCGCTGCATGCAGAACAGGAGGCAGCGGTTACCGCCGTCACCGCAGCGTTCGGTCGCTTTCAGCCTTTTCTGCTCGATGGCATCACCGGCAGCGGCAAAACGGAGGTCTATCTATCGCTCATCGAACGCACGCTCGCGCAAGGCAAGCAAGCTCTATTGCTGGTACCTGAGATCGGTCTGGCTCCGCAAACCGTGCGCCGATTGCGTGACCGCCTGGGTGTGCCGGTGGAAGTACTGCACTCCAACCTGGCTGAGGGCGAACGTGCCCGCGCATGGTTGCGCATGCGTTCGGGCGAAGCCAAGGTGGTGCTGGGTACGCGCTCTGCGGTTTTCACGCCGCTACCGCATGCTGGTTTGATCATCGTCGACGAAGAACACGACAGCGCGTACAAGCAGCAAGAAGGGTTTCGCTACCATGCACGAGATTTGGCGCTGGTACGCGGACGAGCACTGCACGTGCCCGTGTTGCTTGGTTCCGCCACACCTTCGCTGGAAAGCTTGGCAAACGTCGAGGCCAGTCGGTACCGCGCACTGCATTTGCGTTCGCGCCCTGCTGCGACACATCCGCCGCAGGTGCAGATCATCGACATGCGTGCGCAGCGTCTGGAGCACGGCTTGTCGCCTGCGTTGCTGCATGCCGTCGGCGAAACGGTGGCGCGTGGCGAGCAGGCGCTGGTGTTTCGCAATCGTCGCGGTTACGCACCAGTACTGTTGTGTCATAGCTGCGGCTGGCATGCGGAATGTCCGCGCTGCGAACATCCGCTTACCTTGCATGCCGCGTGGCGCAAGCTCGTGTGTCATCACTGTGATCTACAGACCCCGGTGCCGACGAACTGTCCCGCGTGTGGTGGTCAGGAATTGAAGCCGCAAGGTCAAGGCACCGAGCGACTGGAAGAAGCGCTTATTGCGCTCTTCCCGCAAGTGCCCGTATTGCGTATTGACCGTGAAACAACACGTCGTCGCGACGCGTTCGAGCAATTGCTTGGCAATCTGGCTCATGACGCTCCGGCGATTCTAGTCGGCACACAGATGCTAGCGAAGGGGCACGATCTGCCGAATCTCACGCTCGTCGCCATCGTCGGAGTGGACGAAGGATTGCTCAGCGTGGACTTCCGCTCCGGAGAGCGACTCGCGCAACTAGCGGTGCAAGTAGCCGGACGCGCAGGGCGCGCGCGCAAACCCGGTCGCGTGCTGCTGCAGACGCATCACCCTGATCATCCGCTGCTGAGAACATTGCTCGCGCAAGGTTATGCCTCTGCCGCCAAAGAACTGCTGGCCGAACGCAGACAGGCTGGATTGCCGCCTTACGGCCATCAAGTACTTTTGCGTTGCGAGGCACATCAACGTGCTGCAGTCGATGCGTTTCTTTCCGAGGCGTGCGCGGGCTTGCCCGATACAAACACGCTGCAGATCGCAGGCCCCATGCCTGCCCCGATGCCGCTGCGGGCAGGGCGCCAGCGCGGGCAATTGTTGATCGAGGCTTCCAATCGGCGCGACCTGCATGCCGCGATGCGGCCATGGTCATTGCAGCTTGCGCAGCTACCGAGCGCGCGCAAAGTGCGCTGGTCCCTGGACGTGGATCCGATCGATCTGTATTGATCTCCCGCACGAAAAAAGGCCTCCACGAGGGAGGCCTTTTTGCACATGCATATCAGCGAAGATTTACGCGGCGAACAATGCGCGCATCTTCTTCATGGCATTGGCCTCGACCTGACGAATTCGCTCGGCAGATACACCGTATTCATCGGCAAGATCCTGCAACGTGGCTTTTTCTTCATTGAGCCAACGACGCTGGATGATGTCGCGCGAGCGTTCGTCCAATTTTCCCAACGCGCCGGACAAGGTTTCCAGTTGGTTGTCGGTCTGGTCGGCCTCGGACACGTTGTCATATGGGTCAGCGCCTTCATCAACAAGGAAGGCCTCTGGGGCCGGCTTGGCCTCTTCATCAGCATCGGCCGGGGCTTCGAAGCCAATGTCGCGACCGGACAGGCGCGATTCCATCTCGCGCACAGTGGCTTCCGGCACGCCCAGATCCTTCGCGACCATGCGTACTTCTTCGGCATTCATCCAGCCCAGGCGCTTCTTACTCTTACGCAGGTTGAAGAACAACTTGCGCTGCGCCTTGGTGGTCGCCACTTTCACGATGCGCCAATTGCGCAAGATGAATTCATGCATTTCGGCACGAATCCAGTGCACGGCAAAGCTGACCAGCCGCACGCCCTGATCTGGGTCGAAACGCTTGACCGCCTTCATCAGGCCGATGTTGCCTTCCTGGATGAGGTCGGAAAGCTGTAACCCGTAGCCGTTATAGCCGCGCGCCACGTGAACCACGAAGCGCAGATGCGACATCACCAACCTGCGGGCGGACGCAAGGTCACTCTCCCGCTGGTATCGGCGCGACAGTTCCTGTTCTTCTTCCTGGCTGAGCACCGGAATCCGATGCACCGCCGAAATGTAGGCATCCAGGCTGCCAACGACGCTGGGAACCGGCAGATTGGCCGTCACCAAGGCTTGAGACATGTGGAACCTCCTAAAGATGGGGTGGAGCTTAGCACTCTGGTATTTGGAGTGCTAAAGGCATCGACGAGTTCCGGCGCCTTTTGTGTACCGCATAGTACATGAATCCCCGGAGCTTGTCCATGTGGGTTGGATGCCAGAGGAAGGGCTTTCAAGCATGACTTTCGGGGAGTGAATACCCGGTCTCGAAACCACCAGCGCTATGTAGGCGCCGCCCTCAGATCCCGCTTTCCAATTCAGCTCTCGGCGGTAAAGACCAGTCGATAGGCGCCTGTCCCTGTGCCTGTAAATAGCGGTTGGCGGCGGAAAAATGCCCGCAACCAAGAAACCCGCGATGCGCCGATAACGGCGAGGGGTGCACCGACTTGAGCACGGCATGGCGACGCGTATCGATCAGCTGACCTTTGCGCTGGGCGTAGGAACCCCACAGCATGAAGACGATGCCCTCGCGCTCGCGGTTGAGCGCATCGATGGCGGCATCGGTAAAACCTTCCCAACCCTTGCCCTGGTGGGAGGCGGCCAGCCCTCGCTCCACCGTGAGCACGGCGTTGAGCAGCAACACGCCGCGATCCGCCCATGGCGTGAGGCAGCCGTGGTCGGGTGGCGGGAAGCCCAGATCGCGCTCGATCTCCTTGAAGATGTTCACCAGCGACGGCGGCGGCGGCACCCCCGGACGCACGGAGAAACACAAGCCATGTGCCTGTCCGGGGCCGTGATACGGATCCTGCCCCAGGATCACCACGCGCACCGCGTCGAACGGCGTGTGCCGAAACGCATTGAAGATTTCCGGCCCCGGCGGATAAATCACCTTGCCAGCGCGTTTCTCTGCGCGCAGAAATTCGGACAATGTCCGCATCTCCGGGCGCTGCAAGTAGTCGCCAATGCGACTCTTCCAGGACGGTTCGAGCTTGACCCGCTCTTCGTCGCTCATCGGGACAGCATGCTGTTCGGTAGCCATCTACGAATCATAGCGAGTGAACTGGATCGGCGTGCGCGACTCATCGCGGCACATCAGGCTGCTGCTCCGGCATCGCTTGATGAAAGGCATCCAACTCCGCACACGCGGCATCGATGCGCAAGATCGTCGGGTACTCATCCAGCGACATCTTCCATCGACGCGCGTTATATACCTGCGGCACCAGGCACAGATCCGCCATGCCTGGTGTATCGCCATGACAATAGCGGCCGGTGCCCTTACTGTTCACCAGCATCGCTTCCAATGCATGGAAGCCTGCAGCAATCCAATGCCGCATCCACTCGCCTTTCTGTTCGTCATCCGCGCCAAACTGCGTGCCGAGTCGCTGCAATACACGCAGGTTGCCAAGGGGATGAATATCGCAGGCGACCACCTGCGCCAATGCGCGAACACGTGCCCGGCCTGCTGCATCGGCCGGCAACAGAGCCGGTACGGGATGGGTTTCATCGAGGTATTCGACGATGGCCATCGACTGGGTGATCACCCGATCACCATCGACCAGAGCCGGCACCAATTCCTGCGGGTTGAGCGCGACATAGTCTGCAGCGTGCTGCTCGCCACCGTTGTTGAGCAGGTGCACTGCCCGCGTTTCGTAATGCAAACCCTTTAGATTCAGCGCAATGCGTGCGCGGAAGGCCGCACTGGATCGCCAGTAGCTGTAAAGAACAAGGCTGGAGGACATGAGCCGGTCCATGGAATGAAAGGCCGAGTTTAATCCTCCTGGCTGTTTGCATCGCTGCAGGGCCGGCGGGAAAATACGCGGTTCCGGCCTCTGTGCCCACTTTGTCAAAGCTGCCAGGAGTTTCCCCGTGACCATCACCCGCATGAGCGACCTCGACCTGCGCGGCAAGCGCGTGCTGATCCGCGAAGACTTGAACGTGCCGATCGAGAACGGCCACATCACGTCGACGCAGCGCCTGGACGCTTCGCTGCCCACCATCAAGGCCGCGCGTGATGCCGGTGCCAAGGTGATGGTGATCTCGCACCTGGGCCGTCCGAAGGAAGGTCAGTTCGATGCCGAATCCTCGCTCGCGCCAGTAGCCGAGTGGCTGGGTGAACACCTCGGCAAGCCGGTGCGCCTGGTCGCCGATTATCTTGATGGCGTTGCCGTGGCCGATGGCGAAGTCGTAGTGCTCGAAAACTGCCGCATGAATGTCGGCGAAGGCAAGGACGACGAGACGCTCGCCAAGAAGTATGCAACGCTGTGCGACGTGTTCGTGATGGATGCTTTCGGCACTGCGCATCGTGCACAAGCTTCCACGCATGGCGTAATCAAGTTCGCGCCGGTGGCTGCTGCAGGCCCCCTGCTCTGCGCAGAACTCGATGCGCTCGGCAAGGCGCTGGAACATCCGGCCCCACCGCTGCTTGCCATCGTGGCCGGTTCCAAGGTATCGACCAAGCTAACGCTGTTGGAAAACCTGATCGGCAAGGTCGATCAGCTCATCGTCGGCGGCGGCATCGCCAACACGTTTATCGCTGCCGCGGGCCATTCCGTCGGCAACTCGCTGTACGAACCGGACCTGATTCCTGCTGCCAAGAAAGTACTGGTCGACGCCAAGCGCCGTGGCGCCGAGGTGCCGATGCCGGTAGACGTGGTGGTGGCGCCAGAATTCTCCGCGCATGCATCGGCCACGGTGAAAGCGGTGGATCAGGTGAAGGAAGACGAGATGATCCTCGACATCGGCCCGGAAACCGCCAAGCTGTATGCCGAGCTGATTGCCAAAGCCGGCACGGTGGTGTGGAACGGTCCGGTCGGCGTGTTCGAATTCGATGCATTCGGCAAGGGCACGGAAGTGCTGGCTCACGCGGTAGCCGATTCCAAGGCGTTCTCCATCGCCGGCGGTGGTGACACATTGGCCGCGGTAGAAAAGTATGGGATTGAGGACAAGGTTTCTTATATCTCCACCGGCGGCGGTGCGTTCCTGGAATTCCTGGAAGGCAAGGAATTGCCGGCAGTGGCTGCGCTCAAAGCACGCGCAGTGAAATAACGGCAATCCGTGGTTGTCATTCTCGCCAAGCGGAATGACAGCCACGTGGTCACCAAGCTTTACCAGCCCTCTCCGGGCGTACCCGAAATGCCACGCTAATCCTCGGCCTCACTGACTGCCGCAACTTCGGAATACCGTGGTCGTAATGGAGCTGCGCATTCCAGCCCATCAGCAGCAAGCTGCCTGCCTCCAGCTCCAACTCTATCTTTAACCGCGGTGGCTTCTTGCGCTGAATCACCATGGCGCGTGTTGCACCCAATGACAAAATCACGATGGGTTGATGCGGCACCAATTCGTGCAACTTATCGTTATGGGGCGCCACGCTATTGTGTTCATCGCGATAACAGTTGAGGCCGATGCTGTTGAATGGCGCATTCACATGTTGCTGGACGACCGCCAGCGCATCCCGTAAAACGCTCGGCAGCGCAGGATTGGCAATGTCATAGTGGCAATGCAAACGCGGCACGCCTACCAAACGCTCGTACATCATGCGCGAGCTTTCGTGCCAATCGCCTTGGTCGAGCAAGATATTGAACCAGGCTGCGGCCAATGCAGGCGTGATGATGTCCGGGTAATAGGTGATTGGCCCGGTATTGTCCTCGACAATCCTTTGCATGCCCTGTTCGAAAAGTAGCGCTTGCATAAAACGCCTCAATGAAAATCCCGCGAACGCGCATCCAGATCCGCCAGCAAGCTGCTGAGATCACGTAGCCGCCGTGCAATCAGATGGCTTACGCCATCGACCGCTTCCCAGCGTCCTTCAATCGCCAGCAGGCGTGCTTCCAGATAAGGTCGACGCTGGGTTTGGGCGATGTGATTCCACACCACTACGTTCACATGGCCAAATTCGTCTTCGATGGTGATGAAAGTGACGCCGCTTGCCGTTTGCGGCTGCTGGCGCTGAGTGACCAGCCCCACAGTACGTACCTGCGATGCGTGCGGCAGTTTCTGCAGTCTGCGCGAATCCACATAGCGCTCTGCGCGAAGACGGCTGCGCAACAGCTTCAGCGGATGCGGCCCAAGGCTCAGTCCGCTATGCGCATAATCGGCAGTCATGTTTTCCACAGTTGTAGGCAACGGCAGCACGATGTCTTGCTCGCTCGGGCTGGTGCGGCCGAACAGGGGTAGTTGCGATTCCACGCCGGAAGTGAGCCATAACGCACGATGGCGATGACCGGCCAATCCACGCAAAGCGCCTGCGTCAGCGAGCAGATCCTGGTGCCGCGAATCCAATTCGGCACGCGTACAAAGATCGACCACATCATGGAAAGCAGCCTTGCCACGAGCGGCGGAAATACGCCCCGCCACTTTCTCGCTGCAGCCACGCAACTGACGAAAGCCAAGTCGCAAGGCTAACCCCGTCTTGCTGTGCGCGTCGGACTCCAGCGTGCAATCCCAATCGCTGTAGCGCACATCTACCGGGCGCACGCGAATACCGTTGCGCTGCGCATCCTGCACGATTTGACTTGGGCCGTAGAAACCCATCGGTTGTGCATTGAGCAGTGCGCAGGCAAACATGGCCGGCTCGTGGCATTTCAACCAACTGCTGGCGTAGGCGATATTGGCGAAGCTGGCGGCGTGGCTTTCTGGAAAGCCGTAACTGCCAAAGCCTTTTATCTGGTTGAAGATCTGTTCGGCGAACTCCCGCGTGTAATTTCTTTTCAGCATGCCGGTGACGAGCTTTTCGTGGTGTTTCTCCATGTCGCCGTAGCGTTTCCATGCCCCCATGGCTCGCCGCAATTCATCCGCCTCTCCCGCCGTATAGCCAGCTGCCACCATGGCCAACTTCATCACTTGCTCCTGGAATAGCGGAACGCCCATGGTGCGCTCAAGCACCGGCCGTACCGCTTCCGAGGGGTAACTGACGGGTTCCTCCTCACGCCGGCGCCGCAAATAGGGATGCACCATGTCCCCTTGAATGGGCCCAGGCCGCACGATCGCGATCTGAATGACAAGATCGTAGTAATTCGCTGGCTTGAGTCGCGGCAACATCGCCATCTGCGCGCGGCTTTCGATCTGGAAAACGCCGATGGTTTCGGCGCGCTGGATCATCTCGTACGTAGCTTTGTTGTTAGGCTCGATCGTGGCAATGGTCAATGCTTTATTGCGATATCTCTGCACAAGATCGAAGCATTTGCGCAAACAAGTCAGCATACCCAGCGCCAGACAATCAACCTTGAGCAAACCCATGGCATCCAGATCATCCTTATCCCATTGGATGATCGTGCGATCAGCCATCGCTGCATTCTCTACCGGGACCAATTCGTGCAGCGGCGCATCGTGAATGACGAAGCCTCCCACGTGCTGACTCAGATGGCGCGGTTTGCCGCGCAATTGCCCAGTCAGCGCAAGCAGCTTGCGCATCAGGGGCGCATCGGGATCGAACCCTTGTTCGCGCAAGCGGTCGTGCAGGGAGGCATCGCCGAGGCGAAAGAAGCTGTTACTGAGCTTTTCGATCTGGTCCTCAGGCAGGCCCAGCGTCTTGGCCACATCACGCACAGCGCTTTTGGTGCGATAACTGATGACCGTAGCTGCGATAGCCGCACGCTCACGTCCATATTTGTTGTAGACGTATTGAATGATTTCCTCGCGCCGTTCGTGTTCGAAATCGACATCGATATCGGGCGGCTCGTCGCGCTCTACAGAAATGAAACGTTCCACCAGCAACTTCACCTTATCCGGATCGGCATCCGTGACACCTAGCGTGAAGCACACGATAGAGTTGGCCGCCGAGCCACGCCCCTGACATAAAATGCCCAGGCTGCGCGCATGCCGCACGATGTCATGCACGGTAAGAAAGAACGCTTCGTATTTCTTCGTTTCGATCAGTTGCAGCTCATGCTCGATGGTGGCCTGATTCTCGGCCGATACACCTTGCGGCCAACGCCATGCCGAGCCTTCGGCAACGAGATGACGTAACCACTGCATGGCTGAGTAACCGTCAGGCACCAGCTCTTTGGGATATTGATAGTGCAAGTCTTCTTTCAGCGAGAAGATGCAGCGCTTGGCAATGCGCACGCTCTCATCCAACAGGGCCCTGGAATATAACTTCTCCAACGCGGAACGCTGTCGCAGATGTCGCTCGCCGTTACGGAACAACACCGACCCTGCCTCGACAATCGTCATGCGATGACGAATCGCCGTCATCGTTTGCTGCAACGGGAGTCGCTTGCGTATGTGCATATGCACGTCGCCACTTGCAACCCGCGGCAATTGCAACGCTTCGCCCAATGCATCCAGTTCGGCGAGGCGGGCGGCATCATGACTGTCGCGATGCAGCTCCACCGCCAGCCAAGCGCGGTCGCCGAAGGTGCGCTTCACCCATTCGCCATGTTCGCGATTGGGCTTTCGCTCAGGCATCCATAGTGCCAGCGTACCGGGCGCACCACCGGCTATATCGGCTGTGGTGAGGTAGTAGTCACCCTTTTCGGAGGCCCGCCGTCCTTGCGTAATCAGGCGGCACAGCGAGACGTAGCCTTGTTTGTTCTCCGCCAGCAATACCAGCTTGGGGCCATCGGCAAATTGGATTTCCGTGCCGACGATCAATGGCACCTTGGCATCGCGCGAGGCTTCCCACGCCCGCACGATACCTGCGAGGGAACATTCATCGGTGATGGCCAGTGCGGTGTAACCACATTCACGGGCACGCTCGAACAATTCGCGCGCGCTGGACGCTCCGCGCTGAAACGAGAAGTCTGACAGACAATGCAGTTCCGCATAGTCCGTCATGCGAACCACCCGTGCAGCATCCAACCGGATTGTTCGTCCGGTGCGCAAAATGCCCAGGCAAGCTGTCCGAGTGCCGTTTCGACGATGTAGTAATCGCGACGCATCTCGCCACCATCCCACCAGCCGGTTTCCAATCGCTCCGGGCCGGCGAGGATGTGGATGGTGCCGCGCAAAGGAATCGGGCGTTCCAGCAGCCAGGTTGGGCGCGCCCTCGGCTCGATAAAGCTTTCATCTTGTGTGGCGACGCGTTGCGAATGTTCCGGGCGTGGGTCGATGGTCGTGCCCCAGCGGTACACCGCACGATCGCCCAAACGCGCACGCAAGCGTTCGCGCAGTTGTTCGAAAGGCAAGGCATGCGCGGGGCGCTCGTCGAACAGATCGCGGCCGGCCGGTACGAAACCGGGCAAGTCGTCGGCAATAAGGCGTAGCGATAACACTGGTGCAGGCAGTTGCACTTGTTCCAGGCGACCACGTGCCGCATCGAACAACACATCGGCATCGCGTTCGGGCGAGAGCATGCCTACAGGAACGTTCGTCGCTTCACCTTCGCGATGCTCCAATTGCAGCGCAAAACGTTGTACGCCACCGTCGCGCCCGGAAAGATAAGCCGCAAGATCGCCCATCATGCGCTTCAGCGGAAATACCAATGCGGCGATGTTTTCCACTTCGTGCGATAGCTCGATGCGCCAATCCACTGCATCGGGCGGCACGAATAGGTCGAGCCCTGCCGGCGCATCGCCGAGCAAACCATCGATCGCTTGCAGGAGCTCCTTGCCAAACCGGCGCTGCAGACCATCGCGCGGCATGCTCAGCAATTGCCCCAGGGAACGGATGCCCATGCGCGGCAATGCGTCTACGGCATGTTCCGGCAAGCGGCTGTGCTGCAAAAGCACGTCATCGAGCGCACGCTGCATCGCTTCGTGCGTAAAAACGGCTTGGCCATCGCTTACGCCCGCAAGCACATACGCCGCATGCGGTGTGGGCGCGGCGGCCACGCGATGCTGAAAACCCAGGGCGGAAAAATCGCGGCGCAAGTTGCGTTCCATCGTCGGCCATTCGCCCAAGAGACTGCGGCTTCGACTGATTTCCAACACGATGGCATTCGGCAACAATGCCACTTGCGAGCTGTAGCGATAAGCCACGCTGGCGAGAAACTGCTGCCAGCGATCGACCTCGGATGCGTCATACGGGATCGCTTCGAAGCGTGCCAGCAAGGCTTGCGCCGTCGTCAGGCGCTGACCGATATGCAAGCCTGCCTTGTACGCGGAAGCATTGACGGCGACGACGACGCGCGCATTGAGGGGCCCGTCCACCAACACCAGCGGACTGTCATCGGGCCGGCGACGAAGGGCGCCGTCCAGCGCCAAGTGCGGCAGCAGCAGACAGGCCCACAACATAGGCGGGCCTCACGCGTTCTGCTTCTTTCGAGCGTGATTCCGGCGAAGGGCGGAATCCGGCATGCAATGCATATGCTGATGAACCACATGCATCGCCGCCGGATTCCAGCCCTCGCTGGAAAGACGTTGAGAAGGATCGAAGGAGACGGGTTGCGACGGCGCATTGCCGCCGCGGCATTTGCGTACCAAGATGGACGTGTGCGGCGGCGTTGCAAGCTCAAGCCGCAACGCTGCAGGCGAAGCGTTCGCCAGATGTTTGCGATCGCGGAACACGAATGCCAACGCACGCCCGGTATCCGCGGCGACCTGCAAGCGACGCAAGCTGCGGTCATCGGCCTGATGCGGCCACGCCAGCACGGCAGCGCAACTACCCGAACGCAAACATTGCTCGGCGGCCCACAGCACGTGCTTCTCTTCCGCAGCGACGATTTCCAGTCGCTGCAGATTCACCCCTTGCTGACGCCATCCCATCGCGCACGGCAGATACGGCGGCGCGATCAATGCTACGGGACGATTGCCTTGCGTGAGTCGCGCCAAGGTCGGCAACACTAATTGCAGTTCGCCGATGCCATCGACCGGCAACAGGATTTCCGTCAGCGACGCTTCCGGCCAACCGTGCGCCGGTAATACCGCATCGAGCATGGACCAACCGGTGGGCTGGCCACCTTCGGCCGGCGATAGCGTTTGACCACGCCAAACTTGCCGGGCGTCCAACAAATCCGACAACGCCACGACCGCGCTCATCAGCTGCCTCTCACGAGGCCGGCGAAGAGCCCTTCGATAGCAAAATCTTCCGTCGGATCGGGATCTATCGGCTGATAGCCGGGACTATTCGGCAGCAAGCGAATGACGTCGCCCTGCCAGTACAACCGCTTGATGGTGAAACGATCGCCCGCCACGCGAGCCGCTACCACTTGGCCATGCCGCGCGACCGGCGTGGCGTGCACGGCGACGAGATCACCGTCCAGAATGCCTTCGTCGCGCATGGAATCGCCCATCACCCGCACCAAGTAATCTGGCTTCAGACGAAACAGCCAGCGCGAAAGATACAGGCTGCGCTCCACGCGCGATTCGGAAAAAATCGGCTCCCCCGCCGCGATGCGGCCGACCAGCGGCAGCTCCAAGGTATCGGCTGCGAGCGGATCGACCTCTTGCACCAATCGAATGCCGCGCGAACGGTTGGGTTCGACCACCAACCGGCCTTTCGCCTCCAGCGAGCGCACATGCTTGAGCACGGCGCTGACGCTTGGAATGCCCATCGCCTGCCCGATTTCTTCCAGCGTCGGGGCTTCCCCGTCGCGCTCCAGGCGCTGGCGGATAAAGGCGAGGATATTGAACTGTCGGCTGGTGAGCTGGAGGGTCATGGACATATCTTTTCACCTTTTTTGGTGAAAATGAAGTGCCCGCCCCAGACCCCTGCCCGGCTAGCCCATCAAGAGGTCAAACCGGCTCCAGCCAGCCCCATTTGTCCTGGGTCTTGCCGTTGAACAGGCCGAAATACAACTCTTGCAAGCGACGAGTGACGCGCCCGGCCTTGCCGCTCCCTACCTTCTTGCCGTCGATCTCGCGAATAGGGGTAATTTCGGCGGCCGTACCGCACATCAGCACTTCGTCGGCCAGGTAGAGGTATTCGCGCGGGATGTCGCGCTCCACCACTTCGATACCGTCCTCACGCGCCAGCACCTTGATAGTGTCGCGGGTGATACCGGCGAGGATCGACGCGCTGGCCGGCGTGGTGTGCAGCACGCCATCGAACACCAGGAACAGGTTTTCGCCCGCGCCTTCGCTGAGCAGGCCATTGGCAGCCAGGGCAATACCTTCGCCGAAGCCAAGACGGCGCGCTTCGCGTGCAACTAACTGGCCGGAAAGATAATTGCCACCAGCCTTGGCACCTGCCGGAATAGTATTCGGCGCGAAACGCTGCCAACTCGTCACGCAAGCGGTGATCCCCACTTCCAGCGCTTCCGGCCCCAGGTATGGACCCATCGGCCATGTAGCCACAGCGACATCGATGGGCGTTTCGGCAGAAAGCCCGAAACCACCCAAACCGCGATAGGCAACCGGGCGCAGATATGCCGCGGAATAACCGTTCTTGCGAATCACCTCACGACACGCTGCCGCCAGTTCGTCCTGCGAATACGGCAACACCATGTCGTAGATCTTCGCCGACAGGTACAGGCGCTTGAGGTGATCGGTAAGGCGGAAGATCGCCGCGCCTTCCGGCGTGACGTAGCTGCGGATTCCCTCGAACACCGACGAACCGTAATGCAGGGCATGCGACATCACGTGCGCAGTGGCGTCTTTCCACGGCTTGATTTCGCCGTTCTGCCAAATCCATTCGGGATATTGCTGGGCCATGGGGAATCTCCGTTGGGGATCGCCCATGATAACGTGCCGAATCTTTCGGCACCTTTCGTCAGCTATGCGGCTGCAACCAGACGCAACCCGAGCGATGCACGACATCGAAACGTGTTTCCGCCGTAGCGCCGCTGCCATCGTCGGACTCGGTTCGTACAAGCAACGCTTCACCATGGACCGGCGCAGGACTTGGTGCGGCCGATAGCGATAGTTGAGAAGCACGGGGATTATCTTCGCCCGACGTCGCATCCGAAGTGCTTTTCACTTCGATCAACGGCCGTGCCATCAAGCGTGTGAAGTAGCGGATATCGGCTACCACCTCCTCTTTCCCATCGCCGTTCCACAACGTCAGGCCGGCAAGACGATTCGGATTGCGCGCCGCAAATGCGTCGATGACTGCTTGCTTGAGCTGCTTCAAATCCGCCGCGCACGTCACCGCGGCAGGTTGCGAAGATGGAGCCGGCGCATGCGTGCTCGATGCAGGCGCGGGGGCTGACAGTGCCGGCGCGGCATTCACATCGGCACAGACGCGGTCGGTGAAGACGGGAATGCCGTCGGCGCCTATGCAGCGATGGATATCGCCCTGTGCTTTGGCGCAGACAGGCACCATCAACAACATCAACAGTAGAAGGATCGTGGCACGCATCGAACAAGCTTAGCTGGCATCAGGTCAATACGCCGTGCGCCAGTCTCCCCTTCAGGGCATTACTGCAGCTGGTCGATCACCGCACGCGTCGCCTTGGCGCGATTCAGTGTGTAGAAGTGCAAGCCTGGCGCACCACCCTCCAGCAGGCGGCGGCACAACTGCGCGACTACTTCCGCGCCCATCTTGCGGATGGATTCCACGTCGTCGTAATACGCCTGCATGCGCTTGGAAATCCAGCGCGGAATTTCCGCACCGCACGCATCGGAAAAGCGCTTGAGTTGCGCGTAATTGGAAATCGGCATGATGCCCGGCACGATCGGCACGGTGATGCCCAGACGGCGCGCGTCGTCGACGAAGCAAAAATAAGCGTCGGCGTTGAAGAAATATTGCGTGATCGCACCGTTCGCGCCCGCATCGATCTTGGTCTTGAAGTGGCGCAGATCGGCTTGCACGTCTTCTGCCTGTGGGTGCATTTCCGGATACGCCGCCACTTCGATATGGAAGTGATCGCCACTGTATTCGCGAATGAAGCGAACCAGTTCCGCGGCGTAACGAAAATCGCCCGGCGTAGCCATGCCTGAAGGCAGGTCACCGCGCAGCGCTACGATGCGCCGATAGCCAGCAGCGCGATAGGCATCGAGCAGTTCGGCAATTTCCTGGCGCGTACCACCCATGCACGAAAGATGCGGCGCTACGTCCAGCCCATGCTGTTGATGCAGGCGTGCCACGGTTTCGCTGGTGTAACTGAGCGTGGAGCCACCCGCACCGAACGTCACGGAGACGTACTCAGGCTTGAGTGCTTTCAGCTCCTTGGCGGTCTTGTCGAGCTGAACGCGCTGCTCGTCGGTCTTGGGCGGGAAAAATTCGAAGCTGATGGCCGGCATGGCGGAATCCTTGCGTCAGGATGCTCAGTATATATCTCTTATTCGAGATGAAAAGATATATAGACGAGACCGACAGCGCAATTCGCTGTCGGCGAGCGACTTTCGGTACGCGCAACCATCCCGGCACTGGCTGACACTGCATATGCCGGTCTGTCATCATCGCCGGATTGTGTCGCCCGCAGGGCGCCATTCGTTTGGTTTCAGGGAGTGCTCGATGTCTTCTTCCAACGCGATTCGCCGCGACGTGGGGCCGTTTGCCCTCATGCTTACCGGCCTCGGCTCGATCATCGGTTCTGGCTGGCTGTTCGGTGCATGGAAGGCCGCAGGTTTGGCTGGCCCCGGCGCCATCTGGGCATGGGTGCTGGGCGCGGCGATCATCATGACCATCGCACTGACCTATGCCGAACTGGGCGCGATGTTTCCCGAATCCGGCGGCATGGTGCGCTACGGCCACTACTCCCATGGCTCGCTGGTTGGTTTCATTGCGGCGTGGGCGAACTGGATCGCGATCGTGTCGGTGATTCCGGTGGAAGCCGAAGCGTCTGTGCAATACATGGCTTCGTGGCCGTGGGCGTGGGCGCAGGATCTGTATCACGTTACCGATGGCGTAGGTGAGTTGAGTCACAACGGCCTCGCCATCGCTGCAGTGCTGGTGATCATCTACTTCCTACTCAACTTCTGGAGCGTGAAACTCTTTGCGCACTCCAACACGGCGATCACCGTGTTCAAACTGGTCGTGCCAGCTGCGACCGGCTTGGCACTGATCGCCAGCGGTTTTCATTCCGAGAATTTCTCGGTGGGCATCCATGGTGGTGACCACGCGATCGATTTCCCCGCTGTGCTCACAGCCGTGGCGACTGCCGGCATTGTCTTCAGCTTCAACGGTTTCCAGAGTCCTGTGAATCTGGCCGGGGAAGCACGCAATCCAGGCCGCAGCATTCCATTTGCAGTGGTGGGTTCGATCCTGCTGGCGACTGTGATCTACGTGATTCTGCAGGTGGCCTATCTCGGCTCCGTACCGCAAGACATGCTCGCCAAGGCGGGTTGGCACGGCATCAATTTCCGCTCGCCGTTCGCGGAGCTGGCCATCATCGTCAATCTGCACTGGCTGGCGATGCTGCTTTATGTGGACGCCTTCATCAGCCCGAGCGGCACGGGCATGACCTATACCGCGACGACCGCCCGCATGATCTACGGCATGGAGCGCAATGGCACGCTGCCGAAGATTCTGGGCCACGTCCATCCGAAGTGGGGCATCCCGCGTCCCGCGATGTGGTTCAACCTGGTGGTGTCGTTCCTGTTTCTGTTCTTCTTCCGTGGTTGGGGCACGCTGGCGGCGGTGATCTCGGTAGCGACAATCATTTCCTATCTCACGGGTCCAGTGAGTGTGATGACATTGCGCCGTACGGCTACGGAGTTACATCGCCCTCTACGCGTGGCAGGTTTGCCGGTATTGGCGGGCGTCGCCTTCGTCATGGCGACGGAGCTTCTGTATTGGGCGAAGTGGCCGCTGACAGGCGAGATCATTTTGCTGATGGTGGTCGCGTTGCCGGTGTATCTGTATTACCAGGCGAAATCCGGGTGGCATGACTTCAGGCGCCAGTTGAAAGGTGCGTGGTGGCTGATCATCTATCTGCCAGTTATCGCCGCCGTATCGTGGGCAGGTAGCACCACGTTCGGTGGCCGTGGTTATCTTTCTTACGGTACCGACCTGATTGTCGTTGGCGCCATTGGACTCGTGTTCTACCTTTGGGGCGTGAAGTCTGGCTGGCGCACACCCGCTGTCGACGCTGCATACAGCGAAGCACACACGCATCCGGACCTCCCCCTGGTACCACCGGATGAAGAAACGGCCGAGCGCGTCGCTCGCGGTTGACGCGCCTGCGCGTCAACCCAATGCCAGAATGTCGCCCAGCAACGCCTGGGCGGTCACTTCGGGGCCGGCACCCGGCCCTTGAATTACTAGTGGCTGTGTGTGGTAACGCGTGGTAGTCAGCGCGAATTGATTGTCGGTGCCATACAAACGCGCAGCAGGATGCGTTGCCGGCACTTCCGTAATACCCACGCGTGCGCGGCCGCGCTGATTGAGTCGTGCCAGGAAGCGCAGTACGTGGCCGCGCGCATGAGCGGCCTCATGCAAAGCCGCCAGCGGTTCGTCAAGCTCTTCGAGACGTGCAAGGAAGGCCTCGGTGGAAATGTCGCGCAGACTTTCCGGCACGAGACTTTCCACGATGACTTCATCGTTACCCAGCGCGAAACCAGCGTTGCGCGCGAGTATGAGCAGCTTGCGCGCAACATCTTCGCCGGAAAGATCGGCACGCGGATCCGGTTCGGTGTAACCCTGCTTGCGCGCTTCGCGCAACAACTCGGAAAACGGGCGGCTGCCGTCATACGTATTGAACAGATAAGACAGCGAGCCGGAAAACACGCCTTCCAGCGTAAGCAAGGCATCACCGCAATCGCACAGACGACGTAGCGTGGAAAGCACCGGCAAGCCCGCGCCTACCGTAGCAGAGTCACCGTAGCGACCGCCTGCGGCGCGTGCAGCTTGCAGCGCACGCCAGCCGGAAAGGTGTCCGCCGGCCAGCGATTTATTTGCAGTGACCACGTGATAGCCGCGAGCCAGCCAATCCGCGTGACGCGAAGCCAGCTCGCCGGATGCTGTCGCGTCTACGATGACTTTCAACGTTGCATGGTGTGCATCGAGTGCAGACAACAGGGCTGCATCATCACGTGCCGAACCTTCGCGCTTCAGGCGTTCGCGCAAATCGCGTGCTGCCAACTGCGCCGCTTCGGTTTGTTGCTTGCGTGAATTCGCAGCACCCACCAGATGCAATCGCTTGGCTACTGGCGTGCACAACAGCTTCAGAAATGCACCACCCACCACGCCGGTGCCTAGCAATACCAGCGCGACTTCCTGCGGCGCAGCTGGCGCGGCCTTGGGAACAGAAGCTTCGGCCAGCACCGCACTCATGCAATCACCCGGCGTTTCGAAGCGTTCTCGGTCACTGTCAGTGCGCGCTGAAGGCCCGCTTCGAGATCGCGCAACAGATCGTCGCCGTCCTCGATGCCGATCGACAGGCGCAGCAACGTATCGGCAATGCCAGCCGCGCGGCGCGCCTCTGGCGCCATGGCGGCATGCGTCATCGAGGCCGGATGCGCGACCAGACTCTCCACACCACCCAGCGATTCGGCTAGTGAGAAATAGTGCAGGTCGTTTACGAAGGCTTCGATCTGCGGCACGTCGCCATGCAATTCGAAACTCAGCATGCCGCCGAAACCCTGCTGCTGGCGCGCGGCCAGTGCGTGGCCGGCATGATGTTCCAGCCCCGGGTAATACACCTTGCTTACGGCATCGTGCTTATCCAGATACATTGCAATGCGCTCGGCGTTTTCCTGATGCTGGCGCAGACGCACGCCGAGCGTACGCAGGCCGCGCAAGGTGAGAAAACTATCGAATGGCGCACCGGTGAGACCGTTGCAATTGCCCCACCACTTCAGCTGCTCGGCAACCGCTGCGTCCCGCGCAATCACGGCACCGCCCACCACGTCGCTATGACCATTGATGTACTTGGTGGTTGAATGCACCACTACATCCGCGCCAAGCACAAGCGGTTGCTGCAACGCTGGCGAAAGAAAGGTGTTATCCACCACGACCAATGCACCGACGGCATGTGCTGCCTGCGCGACATGACGAATATCCGTAATGCGCAGCAGCGGATTCGAGGGCGTCTCTACCCACACCAGCGTAGGCTTCAATGCCAAACCTTCAGCAAGTGCGTGGTTATCGGTCAGATCGACGAAGCGAACGTTGAAACGCCCCTTCTTCGCCCACGCATCAAGCAAGCGCCACGTACCGCCGTAACAATCATGCGCAGCAAGCACGGTACCGCCGGCAGGAACCAGTTCCAGCGCGAGGGCCACGGCAGCCATGCCGCTCGCCGTTACGACTGCACCGGCACCCTGTTCGAGTTCGGCCAGCGCATTGCCGAGCAGATCGCGTGTAGGGTTGCCGCTACGCGAATAGTCATACGCGCGCTTGCCGCCCAAACCCGTGAAGCTGTAGTTGGTGGAGAGATGCAGTGCCGGCACAACCGCGCCATGCTGCGTATCCGATTCGATGCCAGCGCGTACGGCACGGGTGCTGGCGGCAGTTTCCTTAGCGATATCGGCGCACATGATTCAAGCTCCAGTACGACAGGGGAAGGCCTGGCGCAGCAGCGGCGCCAGTTTATTGGTTTCTTTCAAAAAGGCATCGTGGCCATAGGGCGAATCGACCACTTCCAGCGTGGCCGAGCCGCGCAGGCGGCGCTGCAGTTCGCACAGATCAGCGAGCGGCACCAAACGATCGGAAGGGAAGCCGATCAAGGTTGCGGGCGTGGTGACAGCTTCGGGTGCCACATCGTGCAGGTCAATCGACTCGGACAGTGCAAGAAAGCGGTCCAGATCGAACCGCTCGACGAAACGGCGGCCGGCATGTTCCAAATAATCTTCAACGGGGAAATGGAAGCGGCCTTCGCGGTAATCCGGCGTGCTGGTAAAACGGCGCGCGAATTCTTCGCTGCCACGGTAGGTGGTCATGGCCAGTTGGCGCGCGAGCGAAAGCGCTTCATCGACCTGGCCGGAGGCCTGACCCAGGCGCAGGATCTGGCGCTGAATCGCGCGTTGCGCAGTGGCCATCGGATGCGCGCGATGCGCGCCGGCGAGCAGCACCAGCTTCTCCAGCTTGTTCGGATGACGCGCTGCAAAGGCAAGCGCGGTCATCGCGCCGTAAGAAGAACCAATGAAGGCAGCAACGCGGCCAATGCCAAGTGCATCGATCAGGGCAGCCAAGGCATCGGCTTGGTCTTCGCTGGAGATCGCGCGCGGGCTGTTTTCAAAATCAGCTGGCGTCAGCCAATCGATGCTGAGCACGCGATAGTGAGCGAGATCGATTGCCTGGCCATGCCCCACAAGCTCTGACCACCAACCCGGCTTACCCTGGTCGGAGCCGGCTACCTGACGATCCGCAGAGATGCCCCCCTGCACGATGATCGTTGGTGCATCCGCCGCGCCGGTCCACTGATAGCGCACGTCGACATGGCTGATGCCATGACCGTACTTGGGCTGCAGTGCGAGACGGCGAGAAGTGCGCTGCCCGGTCAGCGTGCTACGCGGATGCAAAGGCACGACCACGGCAGTGGGACGATCTTCAAGTGAGGAGTTGGCGAGCTGGGGCATCTAAGTTCTCCGTTTACATCGCCCTGCGGAGAACCTACGAAGAGTTGTCGCCGAATACACCATGCGTCGCATGGTTTGACGACATCCCATCTATCGGCTGGCACGTAAGCGCCCCGCAGGAGTTGGCACCGTTGCAGGGTTGATCCTGCAGGTTGCCCCGGCTTCAAAGGGCCTGTCCCTCAGCCGGTCTCGATGAGTGGAATTGACTATACAGACGGCATTTTTGACCGTCAATGGACGTATAGACGTCTAAACGTAAAAACAGCTCAAAAGAATGCTGAATTATGCACATATGGGAAAAGACCATATGACGGAGGCCGCTTCCAGGGCGCCTGGATGGCAGCCAAGCGGACTCGCGCTATCCTCACATTCACCCTTTCGGGACGGAACGCTACATGGCCATGATGATCAAGCCCGATCTGTCCTCAGCCGTCGGCCACACGCCCTTGCTGCGCCTTCGCCAGGCCTCCGAGCTGACGGGCTGCGAGGTTCTGGGTAAGGCCGAATTCCTCAATCCCGGCGGATCGATCAAGGACCGTACGGCGCTAGGACTGATCCTGGATGCCGAAAAGAAGGGACTATTACGCCCGGGTGGAACAATCGTGGAAGGTACGGCCGGGAATACTGGCATCGGGATGGCCCTGATCGGGGCAAGTCGCGGCTACCGAACGGTCATCGTCATGCCCGATACGCAAAGTCGAGAGAAGATCGACGCGCTTCGCATGGCAGGGGCCGAAATTCGGCTGGTCCCCGCGGCCCCCTTCAAGGACCCCAGGCATTACGTTCATATCGCCCGCGCCTACTGTGAGAGTTTGAATGAACGTGCACATGGCAGTGCCTGGTTCGGCAATCAATTCGACAACATTGCCAATCGTGAATGGCATGAGACGACGACCGCCATGGAGATCTGGGAGCAAACGGAAGGCAAGGTCGATGGCTTCGTCTGCTCGGCCGGCACGGGAGGCACCCTTGCCGGTGTTGCCCGAGCACTGAAGGCACGCAAATCAGGCACGACTATTGCCCTTTCCGACCCCACCGGCTCTGCTCTGGCCAACTACGTCAATCGCGGCGAGCTGATCGCTGAAGGCGGCTCGATCAGTGAAGGCATCGGCTCCAGCCGTATCACCGCCAATTTCCAGGATGCCCAGATCGACATGGCATGGTCGATTCCAGATCAGGAGTCCGTGCCGCTACTGCACCAGTTGCTGCATAAGGAGGGCTGGTGCGTGGGTGGCTCCAGTGGCGTCAATCTGGCAGGGGCGATTAGATTGGCGAAGGCGCTTGGGCCAGGCCATACCGTTGTGACGGTTCTGGCTGACGCCGGTACTCGCTATCAGGCAAAACTGTTTAGTCCGTCTTTTCTGCGTGAGAAAGGCATACCCGTGCCGGAGTGGTTGCTGCAGTCGTCTGGTGGCTGAGGCAGGAGATTTTGGATTTCGCGTATGAACTAACATGGCTGCTCGGAGCCGGAATAGTCATGGGAAAGCGAGAAGTGATGAGTTCGGAAGCATTCGAAAGGATCACCATCGTTTCCGTAACCGGGCTTGCCGATGCAAGCGGCGCTGCGCTTTCCCTCGCCTGGTGCCAAAAGCAAATGCCAGGTACGCGCGCGCTATTGTGTAGTCCCCCGGCGCCTGAGGATCTTCCACCTTCAATCGAGTGGCGCGCGATCCAAGCCATGAACTACCACGAGTACAGCTGGTTCATGCTGTTCGCGCTCTGGCGAGTGGTGGAAACAGAATTTGCACTGATCGTCCAAGACGATGGTTGGGTACTCAGTATCGATAACTGGCACGACGAATTCCTTCGTTACGACTATCTTGGCGCGCCCATCCATCTTGCACATGTCGAAGCGCCAGATAGCACGCGCTGGCTCAGGCAGTTTGATTGGTGCAAGGATATGGGGCGCCCTGGCTATACGGTAACGCCGGTGCTCAACGGCGGCTTCAGCCTGCGCAGCCAGCGCTTGATGCGTGCGTTGGTAGAACATCCGGATGTGCGCGTATCCATCCCGCCACCGGATGCGGTCGGAGGCGATCCTTTACAGATGTATTGGCACAGCGATGTGCTGCTCGAAGACGTGCAGTAGTCTGGCGTGCCTCGCCCTGCGCTGGAAACCAAGGGCCTCCGCTTCCCCTCATTGGACGTTGCAAGCCGGTTTGCCATCGAGCATGCCGGGGCGACTCATCATGGAATGGACGCGCCGAGCATATTCGGTCATCACTCCAAACTTCGCCGCCTGGTGAGCATTGATCCGCCAACGATTCACTACACGATTTCTCGTGCGCAGGCGGGTGAACTATATGGCGAGTTGGACTTGGTCAAGATGTTCGTACGACGAGGGTATCGTATGGAGTTTGCATGGTGAGCGTTGCAGTTGAACGCTTGTTCGTCGCTGTCTATCTGACGGAGCTTCAAAGAAAGCATGTATGGCACAACGCATCCTTCGCAGCGAACTCATGCATTCTCGCTAGCTATTTCTAGCTATTTCCCCGCATTTCACGACAGCAAGTTTCCGCGATCTCTGTTGCGATGACCGTTGCCCGCATTCCGCTGCGATGTGGCCGAAGCATGGCTGCCCAATGCAGACGCGGTTGATTCCACCGTTTCCCGGAGCATTCTCTGCCGAGCCTACACAGCAAAACGCCTTCCCGATACGGGAAGGCGTTTTAAGGATAAAGCCCCTGGCGGTGACCTACTCTTGCATGGAAGTCCACACTACCATCGGCGCAGCTGCGTTTCACTTCCGAGTTCGGGATGGGAT